>Ga0153980_1000003_pt1 | contig 830857 bp, 734 predicted proteins | sample TSGA064MetaG_FD_104722 | JGI IMG/M metagenome (GOLD analysis project Ga0153980, IMG submission 104722) | Attine ant fungus gardens microbial communities from Georgia, USA - TSGA064 MetaG | ecosystem: Host-associated > Fungi > Mycelium > Unclassified | place: USA: Georgia, Magnolia Springs... | reverse complement strand
GGGAGCGACAGGAGCGACAGGGGTAACCGGCTTCGGTGTAACCGGCGCAACAGGACCTACAGGTGCAACGGGCTCCACGGGTGCAGGCCTGACTGGCGTCGTGCCATTCGACCCGGCGGTAGCCCCAACGTATCCAGCAGGTCAAGTAGTGACGTTTGATGGCAGCACGTATATTGCAAACGTAGCATCACCAACAGGCACGCCGGAAACGTCTCCGGATTACACATTATTGGCTGGTGCGGGAGCAACCGGTGCGACAGGGGCAACGGGAGTAGGCGTAACCGGCGCAACAGGACCGACAGGCGCAACGGGCTCCACGGGTGCAGGCCTGACTGGCGTCGTTCCATTCGACCCGGCGGTAGCTCCAACGTATCCAGCCGGTCAAGTAGTAACGTTTGATGGCAGTACGTATATTGCGAACGTGGCATCGCCAACTGGAACGCCGGGAACGTCTCCGGATTACACGTTATTGGCTGGTGCGGGAGCTACCGGTGCGACAGGGGCAACCGGAGTCGGTGTAACGGGAAGTACCGGAGCCACAGGTGATACAGGCGTCACCGGAGCCACTGGAGTTACCGGGGATACAGGGGCTACGGGTGTTACTGGGGCCACAGGTATCAGTGTAACGGGTAGTACCGGAACAACCGGAGCTACGGGGGTAACTGGAGCGACGGGTATCAGTGTAACGGGAAGCACCGGAACCACTGGAGTTACTGGCGATACAGGAGCTACGGGGGTATCTGGAGCCACAGGTGTCGGTGTAACGGGAAGTACCGGAGCCACTGGAGTTACTGGCGATACAGGAGCTACGGGAGTAACTGGAGCCACAGGTGTCGGTGTAACGGGAAGTACCGGAGCCACTGGAGTTACCGGCGATACAGGAGCTGCGGGAGTAACTGGAGCGACGGGTATCAGTGTAACGGGAAGCACCGGAACCACTGGAGTTACTGGCGATACAGGAGCTGCGGGGGTAACTGGAGCCACAGGTATCGGTGTAACGGGAAGTACCGGAGCCACTGGAGTTACCGGCGATACAGGAGCTGCGGGAGTAACTGGAGCGACGGGTATCGGTGTAACGGGAAGCACCGGAACCACTGGAGTTACTGGCGATACAGGAGCTGCGGGGGTAACTGGAGCCACAGGTGTCGGTGTAACGGGAAGTACCGGAGCCACGGGTATTACAGGAGTTACCGGAGCCACTGGAGTTACCGGCGATACAGGAGCTGTGGGAGTAACTGGAGCCACAGGTGTCGGTGTAACGGGAAGTACCGGAGCCACTGGAGTTACTGGCGATACAGGAGCTGTGGGAGTAACTGGAGCCACAGGTGTCAGTATAACGGGAAGTACCGGAGCCACGGGTATTACAGGAGTTACCGGAGCCACTGGAGTTACCGGCGATACAGGAGCTGTGGGAGTAACTGGAGCCACAGGAGTCAGTGTAACCGGAAGTACCGGAACAACCGGAGCTACGGGGGTAACTGGAGCCACAGGTGTCGGTGTAACGGGAAGTACCGGAGCCACTGGAGTTACTGGCGATACAGGAGCAACGGGAGTAACTGGAGCCACAGGTGTCAGTATAACGGGAGTCACCGGAGCCACTGGAGTTACCGGCGATACAGGAGCTGTGGGAGTAACTGGAGCCACAGGAGTCAGTGTAACCGGAAGTACCGGAGCCACTGGAGTTACCGGGGATACAGGAGCTACGGGGATAACTGGAGCCACGGGTATCACTGTAACGGGCAGCACTGGAGCCACGGGCGATACAGGAGTAACTGGAGCTACAGGTGTCAGTGTAACGGGAAGCACCGGAACCACAGGAGCGACGGGTGTAACCGGAGCCACCGGTGTAAGTGTGACAGGTGCAACAGGAGCAAGCGGAACAACTGGGGTTACCGGAGCAACAGGGGCTAACGTAACTGGAGGTACGGGCGCTACTGGAGTCACCGGAGTTACTGGTGCAACAGGGGCTACCGGAGCGACAGGCGCTACGGGGGATACAGGATCGACTGGAGTAACAGGTGCTACTGGAGTGAGCGTCACAGGAGCAACAGGGGCAACCGGGGGTACAGGAGCGACGGGTACAACCGGAGCCACAGGAACCTCTGTAACATCTAATTCAGCTTTTGGTGAGAACACAAATGGAACCATCGTTGTTATTTTGGGTGGAACACTAATACCATTACCGAACAACCAAAATATAGGTACTGGCATAACCATCAATGGAGCGAATGATACTTTCACTCTTGCCAATGCAGGGCGTTACTATATCTCTTACAAAATAAATCTGACAGCAGCACTTGCTATTCAATCCCGTATTTTACTTAACGGAACAGCAATTCCGGCGAGTGTAGTTTCACCATTACTTTCCCTCAGTCAGTTGCAGTCTGACTTTATTGTGACGGTAACTGCTGGATCAACAATCCAGTTCCAATTATTTGGGCTTGTTGGTACAGCTGTCCTCTCTCCACCAGGTGCTACAATAAACATTATTCAATTAGCTTAATGCATGAATCACACTCTTAAAAAGGAATTTTGAGTTTTAAAAAAGAGACGAACCCGATAAGGGTTCGCCTCTTTTTATCTTATAAGTGATTAGTCCGACAATAATTAATTCAGAACGATTTCAACGGCTGTATTGATTTCCTGAAGAGCTGCAAGTTGCACAAGTACATCTTTTGGAACTTCTTTGTCAACAGTCAGAATCATGATAGCTGCCCCACCAATGATTTTACGACCGACCTGCATGGAGGCGATGTTAACTTTGTTCTCTCCAAGCAAAGTACCAACACGTCCGATAATACCCGGTTTATCATTATGCGAAATCAGAACCTGGTGACTTTCTGGAGCAATATCCACTGGGAATTTGTCCAGACGCACGATACGCTCTCCATAACCTGCAAGCAGTGTGCCCGCAACTCGACGCTCCTCGGCATCCTGATTCGTCACAAGTGTGACGGTAATCAGATTTGTAAATCCTTTAGTGGCCGATGTTTGGCTAACCACCACGTTGAGATCCCGTACTTTAGCCAAATGCATGGAGTTGACAATATTGGCTTCCCCGCCTAAATGTCTTGCGAGAATACCTTTTACAATATAACGAGTTAAAGGCGAAGTATCCACTTCCGACAGATCTCCAGCGTAGTCGATCCGGATTTCCTGAACTGCATTTTGAGTGATCTGAGCTGCAAAGCTCCCCAGTGTTTCACCCAGTTTAAAGTAAGGCTGCAGTTTGTTCATTACAGTTGGAGCTACTGCAGGCATGTTAACTGCGTTTTTGAACGGTTCATTGCGCAGGATATGCAGGACTTGCTCGGATACGTCAATCGCTACATTTTCTTGTGCTTCTACTGTCGATGCACCAAGATGAGGCGTTACAATAATGCTAGGATGATTCAGGAATGGGTGATCAGCAGCTGGTGGCTCGCTCTCGAATACGTCAAATGCTGCACCAGCAACGATACCTTCATCAATTGCTTCTACAAGTGCCATTTCATCAACAACTCCACCCCGGGCACAGTTGATAATACGCATCCCTTTTTTCATCACTTCGAATTGTGGGCGAGAAATCATATGGCGTGTCTCAGGTGTTAATGGTGTATGAACAGTCATGAAGTCGGCATTGCGAATGATGTCATCCACACTAGCCAGCTTAACCTGAAGTTTCTCTGCGCGATCTTGAGTAAGGAACGGGTCATAGGCAAGAATATCCATTCCGAATGCTTTGGCACGTTTAGCTACTTCGCTACCGATCCGTCCCATACCAAGCACACCCAGCGTTTTATTTCTTAACTCCACACCCAGGAAGGTTTTACGATCCCAAGTACCTTGAATGGTTTTGGCATATGCCTGAGGAATATGTCGTGCCAGTGCCATCATCATGGCAAATGTATGCTCACAAGTCGTAATCGTGTTACCGTCAGGTGCGTTAATAACAATGATACCGCGTTGGGTAGCAGCTTCCAAATCAATGTTATCTACACCAACACCAGCACGTCCGATGACTTTAAGGTTTGTACCAGCCGTCATAATACGATCCGTTACACGAGTCTGGCTTCGAACCAGAAGGGCATCATAATCGCCGATAATTGCAACAAGCTCATCTTCGCTAAGACCTGTTTTCTTCTCAACTACAACATCATTTGCATCCACCAGTTGCTGGATTCCCAGATCACTAATAGGGTCCGACACTAACACTTTGTACATGGTTTCTTCCTCCTTAGGTATGTGTATCTATATCGTCAAGGTCTCGCCTCACGAAAGAGGCATTCCTTAAAACCGTTGGGATTCTTCCTCTCAACAACGCGGTGTCGCAGCAGAGGAGGAGGGTGTAGCAAATAGGGCGTTCCACGTCTATACTCTAAAATAAATCAAAAAACTCTCAATCCACATACTGCTTGCGCAATAAGGGACGAGAGTTGTCGTGGTACCACCCTAATTCACCGCCGTTTCGCAACGACAGTCTTAGCGGTCAATGAAGACCGAAGAGGATAACGGGTCTAAACCGATTGCACCTACTTCAATTTCAATGCAATAACTCAGGAGCGCTCAAGATCATCTGCCTGCCACCGATTTACACCATCCATCGGCTCTCTGTAAGACAAAGCAATGTCTTTTTTCCATCATCGTGTTTAACATGACTAATTTTTCATAATGTATCATGGCTGACATGAGCATGTCAATAGGCTTAAATGTTTTAATTCGATTTACTAATGTGATTTTCTTCAGTGTAGAAGAAGGGGTAAAGGAGTTCAAAATTTGCTTCCATGATCGTTCAGACGAGCTCGATTACGAGTTGTTTTGTGAATCAGATTTTAACACATTAATGAACTAACTTATTGGATAGGGGTCCGCTGAAAAACCGGGACTTGGGGCAGGCCTTGAACCTATTTGGTTTTTTGGCTATCATTTAGTATACTATCCGATTGGACAACGATTTTGTTATCCATCAAATATAAGTCAAGAGGACAGACACAGGCGATGAAAAAATTAAAGTTTCCCAAGTTCAAGATTCAGAAGGCTGAACCACAGCAACTTACCGAGCGTTTGCTTCTGATCAATCTATACTTTACACAAGGGTTAACTTTGATCATTGGGATGGTATGGATTTTATTGCAGAAGAGAAATCTGTTTGATGTTCTTGCGTGGGCTGACAGTTACCATTTTATTTGGTGGGGGCTTGGTCTTGCTGGCATTATGCTTGTCATGGACCTAGTTCTTTCTTATGTTATTCCTCAAGAAAGCATGGATGATGGGGGAATAAACGAGATGCTGTTTCGCAAGCGTCCCATCTGGCACATTGTATGTATAGCAGCAATCGTTGCTGTTTGTGAAGAATTGTTATTTCGTGGAGCCATACAGCATGTGTTAGGTCCTTACTGGACCAGTATTTTATTTGCAGTCATCCATGTACGCTATTTGCGGCACTGGATTCCGACTGGTTGGGTATTTGTTTCAAGCTATGGATTGGGTTGGATTTATATGCAATCCGGCACATTATGGGCGCCTATATTATGTCATTTTATTATTGATTTGGTGTCTGGATTAGCTATACGTTTTCGGAGGGGATCATGAATCAGCAATTAAGTAGAATGAAGACATACGGCAGTCAGCGCCATCGTCACTCGGATAAGACAGAGACATCTGAGCGTCCTGAAACTTCTCAAATAAAATTGGTTGTTGAACCAGCTGCTGCCTCAGAGGTAGGTGGACTGACACCCATAACCTCTGTCTCCATACCCAGATCACAACGCAAGTCTTATTCATCATCGCTGGAAAGTCCGGTACTTCCCCGGCGGGCGCCAGCACGTGCCAATAAAGGACCAAAGTCATCAGAAGAAATCGTTTCCGAAGCGGGTACACTTCCTACGCGGACCGAGCTTCATCCTTCTCGGCGTTTACGTCTCAGTAAACGATTTGTTAACTCGCTTATATTTATATTTGTTTTGCTCACAATCAGTCTGGTTTGGTGGGGGATAAAAGGAGCACCTTCATTGGATACTTTCCTTCCATGGCCATGGTAGTACTGGCGTGGATCGTTGCCATTATCTTGGCCGGGATTGCGTTGCTGGTTCATATGTGGCGTGAAGCTCATCTACATCACATTGCTTTAGAAGAGGTTGAAGTTCCGAATTTGCCCTCTTCGTTTGATGGCAGCAAAATCCTGTATTTATCTGATATCCATAAACGTGTGTTGAAAAAGAATGATCTGGAACATCTTCGGAATCAGGTGGACTGGGTTATCATTGGAGGAGATGTGGCGGAAAAAGGGATTTCATGGTCCATCGTCAGACATAATATGAGCTTGTTAGCTTATATTGCACCTGCCTTTACAGTTTACGGTAACCATGATAAAAGAGCAGGAACTGTGCATCTCGAACGTATATTCCGTGATACGGGCGTTCAACTTTTACAGGACTCTACCGCTTATCTTCGTAAAGGAGAAAGCGAATTGTGCCTGGTCGGAGTTGATTATCGTTCACGGCAAGGGGATTCACTGCTTGCAGAATTGGACATCGAAGATTGCAAGATTGCCATCGTCCACGATCCTATAGAGGCCCTTCACTTAAAGGGGCCTGTTGATCTGATATTGAGTGGTCATACCCACGGTGGACAATTAGTATTTCCAGGCTTTGGCCCCGTCTTTCTTAACAAAGCGTACCGCTCCGTATCTAGCGGGTGGTTCTCTTTGAAAAAGGATCGTGATGATACCGAGCAAGAAGGCAAAATGCTGGTTAGTAAAGGATACGGAACCAATCATTTGCCGCTCAGACTTTGTTGTCCCGCAGAAATGCATATCATTACTTTGCGAATGCTCTCAAATAAACAGCCTTGATCCTCATTAGGACCAAGGCTGTTTTTTATGAATTTGTAAGTTCCTTCATGTCAATACCAACTCGATCAATTATTAATATTAAGCTGATTGCTGGGCAAATAATCGAAGCTCAGCGAGCTTCCAGTTCAATGGAGCGAGGATCGACAAAAATGTAGCCTTTCTGTTCAAGTTTGGTTAACAACTCATCCAACGCTTCAACCGTCCATGGCAACTCATGCATCAAAATATTACTGCCAGGATTTAATTGATCCAGCACATTCTGGATGACTTTATCCGGTTTGTTTTTGGTGCTTTTATCCCAATCCAGCGAACCATTGGACCATGTCATGTATAACATGCCGTTTTTCTTGACTGTGGCCTTTAGTGCATCATTTCCAGAACCGAATGGCGGGCGGAAGAACTGAGGTTCCACACCAATCGTTTCTTTCACAATCTTTTGCACATCAGTTACTTGTTTGGCAGCAGCCGTGGCGGACATTTTTTTCAAATCTTCATGATCCCACGCATGATTTCCTATAACTTGACCACGTTTATGAATGATCTCGAGCAACTCTGGATGACTTTTCACTCGGTATCCGTTAACAAAAAATATGGCTTTCGCGTTATGTTTATCCAATGTGTCGATTAATCCGTTAATCATTTTTTCTTCTTTGGGCCCATCATCAAATGTCAACAATACAACCTTGCTTTCGCTCGTTTTATCGTTGGGTTTGATGTAGTAATTGGCGTTCATATGATACGTTTTTTCGATATTATCTTCAGCTGCTTGAGAACCGTGAGCATTATCATTTCCTTTTTCTGTCGAAGCTGTTTCGTCATCACTTGGAGATTCTTGATCCGAATTGGAGTCGGTTGAGGATGGAGAATCAGTGATTGGCGTTTCACCTGTGCCAGTGGTAGCTGGCTCGTTATGCTGCTCCTGTGTTGAATTAACGGATTCATTGCTGGACTTCGTGGATTCAGGTGTTGTTTCGGCCTTAGTTCCACAAGCTGACAACAGCATGCATGCGATCATAATTAAGGCGGTGGTGTGTCTAATCATGCTTTCAACTCGCTTTCCTGTATTTATGCGGAATGAGATGAGGCACTCCCGCAAACACTAGTTGTGATTTTAACATTAAAAGGAGGTTGGTGTAATGAAGGCGTCATCCTTTTTCTGGGGTGTTGTAATTGGCGTAGCAGCCAGTTCTTGGCTGTCCAAAGGTAAAATGTCAATGCTGTCTTCCGGTTCATCCCGCAACATGATGAATCAGGCCAAACACAAAATGATGGAGATGACGTTCCCGGGTATGGACGGATTCAGCTCCAAGCCAAACGAACAGAGCGGAGATTCTCACAAAAGCACACATAAAAAAAGTGCCAAGCCGATCACTCCGCAGGAAAAAGAAGAGAACATGAACATGCTCAAAGATTTTATTCGCACCAATCCGGATGTTAAACATGAAGTTGAGCAAATTTTAACGCAAACAAACACAACAGTACCGGGTTTATAAACACAAACCTCCCATTAGAATCATCCACAGTCCTGTTTTGATGTGGAATGATTCTTTTTTTGTCGATTTTACTTCGTGCATTTGCAGGTATAAAATGATAACATAACTACATAGATTTATTTTCAGCACATATTGTTTTGTGCTTCATAATCTGTTATAAGACTTGCTTATAAAGGGGAGATCCTGTATGAAAATAGAACGATTAAGTCACGATAAGATACGGATTTTCCTGACCTTTGACGATCTGAGCGAGCGCGGAATACAAAAAGAAGATATGTGGCAGGAAATACCTAAAGTTCATGAACTGTTCACTGAAATGATGGACCAGGCCTATTCCGAACTTGGATTTGATGCTACAGGTCCACTTGCTGTCGAAGTATTCGCACTTCCCGCTCAAGGGATGGTTGTCATTGTCACCCGGGGGAAATATGATCCGCAACAATATGGTTCAGGTAATGAGGATGATTTGCCTGAAGAAGTATATGAGATGGAAGTTACACTTGAGCAAAGCGATTCCATCGTCTATGCATTCAAAGATTTTGAAGTGCTAATTGAGGCTGCACATATGCTGCATCAGCACGTAACGGATGCTGGAAGACTTTATTCCTATAAAGACAAATGGTTTTTGCATTTTGAACCGGATGACTTGGATTCCACTAAACATGCAGCATTGATTGCCTTGCTTGCTGAATTCGGTGAAGGATCTTCCGTTACCCCTGCCGTCATGGAAGAGTACGGAAAGGTTGTTATGCCTGAACAAGCGGTTGAGGTTATTTGCACCCACTTCAAGCGTCAGGAGTAAGCTCTAGTTGTAATCGCGTCTTTAGTCAGAGGAGGGAATTTCGGTGCTTTTGTTTTCGGTTTTAGCGGCAGCAGTAGCTCCGGGTCTCGCCTTGTTAACATACTTTTATCTGAAAGACCGTTATGACTCTGAACCTCTTCACATGGTATTTCGAGTCTTCCTCATGGGAATTCTGATGGTATTGCCTGTGATGATTATTCAGCGTGGCATGATGATCTGGCTTGGAGATAATCCTTATGTTGAAGCCATCCTGATTTCAGGTGGGGTTGAAGAGTTCGTCAAATGGTTTGTGATATACCATATTATTTATAACCATACCGAATTTGACGAGCCTTATGATGGGATTCTATACTCCGTTGCTGTTTCACTCGGATTTGCTACAGTTGAGAATGTGTTGTATGCCTTTGCGGGGAATGCTTCCGTCTCAGCCATGTTCATTCGTGCATTGCTTCCTGTATCGGGTCACGCCATGTTTGCAGTAATTATGGGTTATTACATGGGGCGGGCCAAGTTTACGGATGGGAAGAAAAAACGTTGGTTTCTTATGCTTTCGCTCGCATTGCCGTTCTTCTGGCATGCCCTTTATGATGTCATTATGAATACCATGGTGAATCATTGGTTATGGTTCATTGCACCGTTGATGGCGGGGTTATGGTACGGTGCGATAGGCAAGATTACAAGGGCCAACAATCGTTCTCCTTTTCGTTTTGTGAAGCGTGAGGAAGAGATTAAATTATAAAAATACGGACACACTGGTGGACATGGAGCGCAACCTGCGCCTGATGCCCCGGTGTGTTTTTTGTTGCAATAAAATAAAATTCCCGGGGAAAGACAAATAGAAACGGGGATAAGCACGATGAGAATCAAAATTAAAATCAGATGCAAACAATGTGGAGAACGTTTTACGCTGCGTGGCAAGAAGGAGCGAGGAAGAATTGAGACCGGTTTTAAACAGTGTTTATGTGATAATCGGGATCAGTTCGAAATTGAAGAAGATGGTGGCACAACCTGGGTACAGTTGAATTAAACAAACGTTTTGGGACCATGCGTGAAAAGCCCGTCATTGGACAGACTGGAAATCGCATGCATAAGAGGTCTTTCTTCGATCCACAATAGAGGTAGTGGCTTAGAAGAAAGGAGACTCTACCGATGTATAAACGTTTAAGTTCAGTTATGTTTCCGATATTTGCAGTTCTGTTAATCGGTGCGCTCGTATGGGGTTATCAAGAGAACCAGGAGAAAAATGCCATTTTGATCAAGGCAGAGAATCAATATCAGCGTGCCTTTCACGATTTATCTTTTCATATGGACAAATTGCACTCGGAGATTGGGAATACACTGGCAGTGCATGCTACGTCCCAAGGGATGCATCGTAAAGGTCTGATGAATGTATGGCGACTCACCAGTGAAGCGCAGAATGAGATTAATCAATTGCCGCTTACGATGTTGCCATTCAGTGAAACGGAGGAGTTTCTCTCCCGCATTTCCAACTTTGCTTATCAGGCGTCCATGCGTGATCTGACGAATGAACCGTTAAGTGAAAAAGAAATGGGCAACCTGAAAAAACTGTATGCGAATTCATCCGAGATAACCAAAAATCTACAGGATGTACAGCAGAAGGTCATTTCCGACCGCTTACGCTGGATGGATGCCGAGTCAGCAATGGCCACGGAAGAGCAAACGATGGACAATACCATCGTGGATGGATTCCGTACAGTGAACAAAAAGGTGCAGGAGTATCCTGAACTTGACTGGGGTCCTTCAGTCTCCAGCATTTATGCGAAACGTTCGGTTAAAAAGCTGGATGGCTTACCTGTGACCAAAGAGCAGATTCAAACGAAAGCTGCAAAGTTTACCAATGCCGAACACGGCAAGATTCAAATACAGGAAAATGGTAAAGGTACAGACTGGGAATCGTACACAGCCACGATTGATCAATCCAAAGACAGTAAATTAAGTATGGACTTCACCCGTAATGGCGGTCTGCTCATCTCTTACAGTGACACTCGTCCAATCGGAACAAAGAAAGTCACACGTAAGGAAGCTATGACCAAAGCAGATCATTTCCTTTCCAATAAGGGTTACAAAGATATGAAGGCAGTCAATTATGACGAGTTTGGCAATCTCGGTAACCTGACCTATGTGCGCAAACAAGGCGATACACTGATTTATCCAGAAAAAATGTCTGTTCGGGTTGGCCTTGATAATGGGGATGTTACAGGTTTCCAGGCAAGTGATTTTGTATATGAACATCAGAAAAAGCGGGAGATTCCAAAAGCCACACTCACGGTTGAACAGGCCCGCAAAAAGCTGAATCCGGAATTCAAGGAGAGCTATGCTCGCAAATCACTCATTAAGAATGATTACAGCAAAGAAGTTCTGTGTTACGAATTCGGTGGACGTATCAATGGTGCAAAATATAAAATTTACATCAACGCCAATACAGGTATGGAAGAAGCCGTTGAGGAAATCAAACCGGTGAATGAGACCACATAACATCAAGAAACCGGTAGGCGGTTAAAATGCAAATAGATAACTGAACAGGCCACGCAGTGGTCTGTTTTTTGTTGTCCACTATGAGAAAGGTCATGGTATAATAGTCCTTGTACATACGATTACGAAGATAAAAAGCTAAGGTGGCGGTGAACAGCTTGTTTCCCAAAATAAATGAAGTTTTATACATCCAGATTGCCTCTGCAGATGAAAAAGAGGAAAGCAAAGAATATAAATCACGTATAGCTGATGTGGATGACAACAGTTTTCTGATCGAAGTTCCGATGCAGCAGGGAAGCAGCCGGTTGAAACGGTTGTTTTTTGGTGAAGAATTGTCCATTTCTTATATTACGGAAGACGGAGTTCGTCACTATTTCAACACGTATGTGACAGGATTTGAAGAAGATGTAGTTCGACTTGTACGAATTCGCAAGCCATTGCCGGACGACATTACCAAAATCCAACGTCGCAGTTTTCTGCGTGTTCATGCAAACCTTGAACTGGCCATTCAGGGTGAAGATCTGACGCGAGCCGTAGGTTTGACTGAAGATATCGGCGGCGGCGGATTGTCCATTTATGGGGAACCTGGTTTCGCTATTGCTGAAGGACAGAAGCTCAAATGCTGGCTGCTTATTCCTTATCGGAATGCAGCGATTGAGCATGCGAATTTTGAAGCTGAAGTGGTACGAATCAAAACATTGGAAACAGGCAGACAGCTATGCATGTTAAAGTTCGTTCAGATCACGGATTCAGAACGTCAGAAGATCATCAAGTTTTGTTTTGAACGGCAATTAGATTATCGAACGAAATAAAGATGGTGATATTCTGGCATAAAAAGGGACAGCGATGGGCAGTGTAATGGAAAAACGGAGGTTCTGGTTGTGAACAATCGCCATGCGTCCCGCAGATATGAACGACTATATTATGTTTTATCCAAGCGAATGGAAAGAAGGGCGCTGATGCTGATTGCAGCTCTTCTTATACTGCTTGTGATTTATCAGTTATTACTTCTTCTGCCTGATATGAAAAAGAATATGACCTCCATTGATCGGCTGGAAGGAACACCAATTCAGATGCAAACCGTACACGAACAATAGCATTAAGGATTTGTCTGTTTTTGCATCCATGTGTATAGTGTGGTATAATTTTGACGATGCAGGCAATGCCTGTTTTTTTATTGAGGCTTATCGTTTGAGGAGGAATGCCCCGTTGGCAAGCCAGAACACATCAGAGAACGGGAAGATGAACGTTGCAATTGACGGACCTGCCGGTGCCGGGAAAAGCACGGTGGCCCGATTGGTTGCAGAGGCGCTTGCGTATATATACGTCGATAGTGGCGCAATGTACCGTGCGGTAACCTTGCATATGCTTCGAAAAGGTATTTCACCGGAAGATGTGCCAGAGGTGCTTCAGGAAACCCAAAAGCTGGTCATTGATTTACAACCGGATCCCGACGGACAGAAAGTGTTCTGTAATGGGGAAGATGTAACCTCGGAAATCCGCTCCCGTGAAGTGACGGGAATCGTGTCCCGATATGCGCAAATCGAGGGGCTGCGTACGCAATTGGTGGATACACAGCGGCAAATGGCTTTGCGCAAGGGCGTCGTCATGGATGGACGCGATATCGGAACGACAGTATTGCCCGACGCGGAAGTGAAAATCTTCATGACTGCCAGTGTGGAAGAGCGTGCACTTCGCCGCTTCAAAGAACTGGACCCCTCAGAAGGACTGACGTTGCAGCAGCTTGAGCGAGACATTGCCACCCGTGACAAATTGGATGAAAATCGGGAAATATCCCCGCTTCGTTGTGCTGAGGACGCTACTGTGCTCGACACAACCGAGATGAGCATCCATGAAGTGGTTGACAAAATCGTGTCTTATTGCACAATGGTCAGAGGAGAGATCGGTCTATGATTTACACATTTTGCAGCACATTACTGCGGATCATTTACACCATCCTTTTCCGCCTGGAGGCAGTTGGACGGGAGAACATCCCGAAAGAAGGCGGCGTACTTTTATGTTCTAATCATATCAGTAACTTTGATCCTCCAACGGTTGGTATCAAGATTCGTCGTCAGGTGCGCTTCATGGCCAAAAGCGAATTGTTTGATATCCCGGTCTTTGGCCGAATTATCAAAGCTGTAGGCGCTTTTCCCGTTAAACGTGGAGGCGTTAGCAAGGAATCCATCAAGACCTCACTTAATATTTTGCGTGACGGTGAAGTGCTTGGCATTTTCCCTTCGGGTAGCCGACACAATGATGGAGGCATCGGCAAAAAAGGGGCAGCGAGCTTCGCTCTCCGAAGTGGTGCTACCGTTATTCCTACTGCTATTATCGGTAACTACAAGGTTTTTCGTAAGATGAAAGTGGTTTATGGAGCACCGGTGAATTTGGACGAGTTCAAGGAAGATCCATCCGGCGATGCGCTGGAGAGAGCGACGGAGAAGATTATGTCCAAAATTAATGAAATGGTGCAAACAGGCGTGCCGAGCAAGTAGTTAAGGTAACGTCGAACAACGGAGTGCATGTTTCCATTTTTTTGAGGGAAGCTAAGCTATGCATTCAGTTCTGAAAGTGTTTTGAACTCTGCTACAGGCAGGTTTGAATATAATGGGGTTTTTGAATTGAGGAGGGTATTTGACATGTCGGAAGAAATGAAAAATCAAGAAGCAACCCAAGATGAGTTGGATCAATTCGTTTCCTTGAAAAAAGGAGATACCGTAAAAGGAACCATCGTCAAATTGGAAGATAACCAAGCCTATGTGAGCATTGGATATAAATATGACGGTGTAATTCCAATTCGTGAACTGTCTTCCCTACACGTAGACAGCGCGTCTGATGCAGTTGAAGTTGGACAAGAAGTTGAAGCTAAAGTACTTAGCATCGACGACGAGAAAGAAAAACTCGTTCTGTCCAAACGTGCAATCGACAGCGAAAACGCTTGGGATCAATTGCAAAAGCATTTTGAAGACCAAGACGTATTTGAAGTTGTTGTAGCTGACGTTGTTAAAGGCGGTCTGGTAGCTGACGTGGGCGTACGCGGATTTATCCCGGCTTCCATGGTAGAGCGCCATTTCGTTGAAGATTTCAGCGACTACAAAGGACGTACATTGCGTGTTAAAGTGAAAGAGATCGACCGTGAGAACAACAAAGTGATCCTTTCCCAAAAAGACGTACTTGAGCAAGAATTTGAAGCAAACAAAGCTACGGTTATGGCTGGTTTGCAAGAAGGTCAAGTTATCGAAGGTACGGTACAACGCTTGACTCAATTCGGTGCTTTCGTTGATGTTGGCGGAGTAGACGGATTGGTTCACGTATCCGAGCTGGCTTGGACACACGTTGACAAACCATCGGACGTTCTGTCTGAAGGCGATAAAGTAAACGTAAAAGTGCTTAAAGTTGATCCTGAAAAAGGTAAAATCAGCCTGAGCATGAAAGCTGTTCAACCAGGTCCTTGGGAAACAGCTGGCGACAAATTCAACTCTAGCGATATCGTAACAGGTGTTGTAAAACGTCTGGTTGACTTCGGTGCTTTCGTTGAAATCGCTCCAGGTGTTGAGGGACTTGTGCATATCTCGCAAATCTCCCATAAACATATTGGCACTCCACACGAAGTATTGAAAGAAGGACAAGAAGTTCAAGTTAAAATCCTGGACATGAATCCTTCTGAGCAACGTGTAAGCCTGAGCATCAAGGAAACTGAAGAAGCTCCTGCTCAAGCGCCAAAATCAGAAAGACCTGCAAGAAACAATGCTCCACGTGAAGAAATCAACAATCCGAACGTTTCCTTGAGCAATCAAGGTCTGAGCATCACGCTTGGCGAGCGCTTCGGTGACAAACTCAGCAAATTCAAATAAGTTATACATGCATGGTTCTTAGTTATATACTGCATATTTTGCTGAACAATAAAAGCAAGATCGGCGAGCCCCAGCGGGTTCGCCGATTGTTGTTATTGCGAGTATAACGGCATGAAACGTTAGCCAAGACAGGTGTTTTTTGCTATGATGAGTATCGTAAGTATGGACAGGAGGAGTGGAATGTATGGCAAGACCCGTTGTGGCAATTGTCGGGCGACCGAATGTGGGCAAATCCACCATTTTTAATCGGATCATCGGCGACAGATTGGCCATTGTGGAAGACAAGCCGGGCATTACCCGTGACCGTATCTACGGAATCGGCGAATGGAACGGTAAACCATTTAGCATTATCGATACAGGTGGTATCGAAATCGACGGCGAGGACGTCATTTTAAAATCAATCCGGATGCAGGCAGAGCTCGCCATTGAAGAAGCGGATGTTATTGTATTCATGTGTGATGCAAAAGCAGGGATTACGCAATCTGACGAAGAAGTCGCAGAGATGTTGTACCGCTCAGGTAAGCCTATCGTTGTAGCCGTTAACAAAGTGGATAATATCGGGCGCAGTGAGCTCATTTATGAGTTTTATGGATTTGGATTTGGTGATCCAATTGGAGTATCGGGAAGTCATGGTACAGGTGTAGGTGATTTGCTGGATGCCATCGTTGAGAAATTGCCTGAACTTGAGGAAGAGACTTACGATGACGATGTCATTCGTGTAGCTCTGATTGGACGTCCTAACGTGGGTAAATCTTCATTGGTGAACGCCATTTTGGGCGAAGAACGTGTTATTGTCAGTGATGTTGCTGGTACGACGCGGGATGCGATTGATACACCGTTTGAAAAAGATGGTCAGCGCTATGTACTGATTGATACAGCAGGTATGCGTAAACGTGGTAAAGTCTATGAAACCACGGAGAAATACAGCGTGATGCGTGCAATGCGTGCCATTGAGCGTGCAGATGTTGTTCTGATTGTAATTAATGGCGAAGAAGGCATTATCGAGCAGGACAAGCATATTGCAGGTTATGCATTTGAAGCAGGCAAAGCCTCCATGTTTGTTGTGAACAAATGGGACGTTGTAGAGAAGTCTGATAAAACAATGAATGAGTTTGAGAAAAAGATTCGGGATCATTTCCTGTTTATGACTTACGCTCCGGTTGTATTTTTGTCAGCCAAGACAAAACAACGCTTACAAAAATTGTTGCCTGTGGTGCAGCGTGTGGCCCAGCAGCATTCTATGCGTGTTCAGACGCATCTGCTTAACGATGTTGTGTCTGATGCAGTGGCGATTAATCCGCCACCAACAGATAAAGGACGCAGAATGAGAATCAACTATGTGACTCAGGTTGCAGTTAAACCTCCGACCATGGTTATTTTTGTGAACGATCCAGAATTGATGCACTTTTCTTATGAACGTTACCTGGAGAATAAAATTCGTGCAGCGTTTGATTTTGAAGGGACGCCAATTCGCATATTTACTCGGAGGAAGTCCGACGAAGGTTAGGGGAGAAGTTTGTGATTTTACAAATCGCAGCGATTGTACTGAGCTATCTGCTCGGTTCAATCAGCTTTAGTGTCCTCCTTGCAAAAGCACTACGGGGGATCGATATCCGTCAACACGGAAGCGGAAATGCAGGGGCTACCAATACTTTGCGGATATTGGGTAAAGGGCCGGCAATTCTGGTACTGCTGTTGGATGTACTCAAAGGTATTGCGGCCGTTTGGATTGGGTTTTGGTTCAGCAATGGTTCCGATTGGATTCCTGCTCTTAGTGGTATAGCTGCCATTGCAGGACATAACTGGCCGCTGTACTTCCGTTTCCGTGGAGGAAAAGGAATTGCCACAGCGATTGGTGTACTCGTGACTCTTGCACTTATTCCTGCGCTATGCGCCGGGGTATTTGCGATCCTGTCCATCGTATTGACACGATATGTTTCATTAGGTTCCCTTATTTTTGTAGCTTTGACACCGCTCTTCATCCTTGTGTTACCCGGATATTCGATGAGTATCTTCTGGGGAAGTCTGATTATTTGTCTGTTTGCGTTCTGGAGACATCGTACCAATATTGCGAAGCTCGCCAAAGGACAGGAAAATAAATTGGGATCGAAAAACCCTGGAGGGGGAAAACGCGTTGTCTAAAAAAGTTGCTGTTCTGGTTGCGGGTAGTTGGGGTACTGCACTTGCCAGTGTATTGGCTGCCAATCAACTGGATGTGATCATGTGGACACGTGGTGAAGACCAGGCCGCAGAGATCAATAATAAACATACAAACCAACGCTTCCTTCCCGATGCAGAGCTGTCACCTCGTATTCAGGCAACCACGGATATGGCGACGGCAGTTGAAGGGGCTTCTGCTGTGTTAGTTGTTGCTCCTTCATCGGCGATGCGTTCGGTTGCACATCAGCTTAAGGCTTATTACAAACCGGAAATGTTAATCATTCATGCAACCAAGGGATTTGAGACAGAAAGCCTGAAACGCATGTCCACAGTCATTTCGGAAGAACTTGAATGCGAAGAAGGACGTATCGTTGTACTTTCTGGTCCAAGCCATGCGGAGGAAGTGGTTAAGCGTTGCCCGACAACGGTTGTTGTGGCATCACTGGATAAAGCTTCTGCTGAGGCCGCCCAAGGTTTATTTATGAATGCTTATTTCCGTGTGTACACAAATCGAGATATGATCGGTGTAGAACTGGCAGGAGCGTTCAAAAATATTATCGCGCTGGGAGCAGGGATGTCAGACGGGCTTAACTTTGGTGACAATGCCAAAGCAGCGTTGTTAACACGCGGGCTGGCTGAGATCACACGCATCGGTGTGGAGATGGGAGCGAATCCGCTCACGTTCTCCGGACTTGCAGGGATCGGCGATTTGGTTGTGACCGCGACCAGTCAGCACAGCCGTAATTGGAGAGCCGGCTCCTTGCTGGGAAAAGGACAGAAGCTGGACGATGTTTTGAATTCCATGGGCATGGTTGTGGAAGGTATTCGGACCACACAGGCCGCCCACTTTATTTCTCAGAAATACGGTGTGCAAATGCCGATTGCAGATCAGCTTTATCACGTACTTTTTCAGGAGAGACAACCACGGGATGCGGTTGAAGCTTTAATGGGACGTGATCCCAAGACCGAAATGGAAGTCATGACGCTTGAAACCTGGGAGCAGTGGCATTCCTGATGGTAGCGTAGGCAGTTTTCCCGAAATGAGAAGCTTATTCACCTTTTTTGCGGTGCACTCATATTATACACATGAGTATTGCCGGAGGAGGGGAGACGAATGGCTAACAACATTTCCAAGGAAGCGCTGAAAGCGATCAACAAAAAAACAGGGAAATCGATTACGGAAGGTGCCGTCAAGAAATTGGCGAGTACAGTAAAACCGTCCACCATGCAGAATGAAGCTCAATTGCGCCAACTGATCAAGCAAGTATCCGCCATGGCAAAAGTGCCGGTATCTGAGGATACAGTTCAGGATATCGTGAGTGCCGTCAAAAAAAGCGGATTAAACCCAAACAGTATGGAATCCTTAATGAAAATGATGATGAAAAAATAATAGATCGCGCCTGCATGCAGGCGATCGAGCAAGACAAAAAGTCGAGTCGGCAACTGCCGGCTTGCTTTTTGTCTTTTTTTTGGAAAGCTGAGCAATGTTTCGTGTTATAATAGTTGCAATTGTCACAGTGTCAGTGATGAATAACGGACTGAAGGGGAGAACTCTGGATTATGAACGCGATGGACAAGATGTGGCTTTCATTGGTCGCAATCCTTATTATGGGACTATCTGTATTCCTGATTACGTTTGCTCGATCCAAAACGAAAGGTATTGTACGGGGGATTCTTTCTTTAATTGCTTTTCTCATTATGCTGATTGGCTTTTTCGGCGGAATAGCTTCTCTGACCTGATCTTTCTCGCCTGAAAGATAACATCCGCATAAACACATCATAAGAACTGACACAACGAAAACGGATGAAGGGAAGGTGAGCCTATGAGGTCGCATGAAACGGAGGATCGGATAGAGCGCTATCCGGAATTACAAGCGGCTTTGCTGGAAACGGCGAAAGCTTGGAATGCAGAGCCTTATACGTGGCTGCTTGGGGGAAGCTGTGGGTTGTTGCTCCAACAGGTGGAATTACAGCAGGCTCCCAGAGATATTGATGTTTACGCTGATATCACCGCCGCGAAGTTGCTTCATAAATCTGCGCCTGGAATGGTGCTGGACGAGCCTGTCGTAGATAAGACGGGACCTTATGCCTCGCTGCTCAGTCATTATCAGGTTGGGACTTGTGCGTTGGAATTGGTTGGTGGTTTCGAAGTGTGGTCACGTAAAAGTTGGTACCGCATCGAAATTGAACATATATTGGCCAAATATGCACCTAAAGCAAAAGTGGGTTCGTACACATTGCGTCTAATGCCCCTTTCGCATGAGCTATTGTTCAATCTAATGAGAGGCCGTGCCGATCGTTATGAACCCATTGCAAGACAGATTCGGCAGATGCCCGAATCACATCAACCTCTAATGACTTTATTGGGGCAGCAAAATATATGGACAAGCCGATTCAGAGCAGAAGTGGAAGAGCTTGTTGGCTTCGAATGGCCTCAGTAGGTTGGGAGGGAGAAAGATGGATTACAATATTACATTTTTACCACAAAATAAAACGATTCGGCTAAAGCCGGGAGTAACACTGCTAAATGCTGCACGTCGTGCGGGGGTGAAAATAGCAACGCGTTGCGATGGAAAGGCAGCCTGCCTGATGTGTAAGGTGAAAGTAGATTCGGAACATCTTGCAGCGCTGCATCCACCAACTGATGCGGAGAAGCGTAAGCTAGGTTCGCTGCTGGATGCAGGAACTCGGTTGTCATGTCAGGCGAAGGTGCGGGGATCGGTGACGGTTTATGTTCCGGAGGACCCGCTGAAGGCAGCGATTCGTAAACAATTGGAACGTCAGCAGCAGGAAGAGGATGACTGGTTCTAAGAATACCTGAGTGGAACGATTTCAAGGAGGATACGGATGAACGTGAATATGACGAAGAACGTGAAACCAAGAGGGCAGAGGCGTCACTTGCAGAAGATGTCCTGTCTACTCTTATTCCTGTTGTTTGCAAGCACAGCAACGGGATGTATGTATCAATCCCAGAGTAATCCTGATCCCAAAATAGCATATAGGGAAAGCGTAAGCCGTATTCAAACTGCGGTAGAAGCATTCCAACAGGATCAGGGGATTTTGCCCATGGTTAATGCAGATATGGAAACACCTAAATATGAAAAATTCAGAGTTGATCTATCCAAGCTGAAACAGCAGGGGTATCTGGATGAAATACCCGGCACTGCGTTTGAAAGTGGTGGTAGCGCTTACTTTCTTATTCAGGATGAAGAAGTGAAACCAACTGTCAAAGTCATGGATCTTCAAACCGTACAGAAAGTAAATGATGTTCAGCGAATGGTTAACCAGTACAAGTCCGTACATAACAATCAACTGCCAAGTGGGGAAGAATTGTATCCGGGTCTATACGCTGTAGATATGGACCAAGCCGCACAGGCTGGTGCCCCAGCGGTTACGCTGAATAGTGTATATTCAGGTCAGGAACTGCCTTTCATGATGGATGACGAGGGCAATGTCTATGTGGATTATGCTTTTGACATTATGCAGGCTGTAGAGAAGTCAGATAATGCTCCAACAAAAGTGGAAGATATGCGTGAATTCTTGCTGGAGCATTCTTACTTTGTGCCTGTAAAATCGGTCGCCTATACCTGGCAAAATAACACCCCGGTTGCAAGCAAGTAATAATGAGCGTTAATTCGATTCAAATGCATGAAATTCATTGATTGTCTTTAAGGTATAAAAAAGAGATATTCCGCATCACGGGATATCTCTTTTTTATACGTCGGTTTATAGTCACATTACATGGTCCAGAAGCTATATTCAGATTACTTTGTTCAGACTTCAACTTTATAACTCAATTCAAGTTCATCGCCAGGTAATCCCCGAATACCCCAATGACTGCGTGGTGTCTCAAATATGGTAATTTCCACATCATTGGGCGATAATTTCAACTGTTCATTCATTCGTGTGAATAATTGTTGAATGAGTTCTTTCTTAACTTGATCTGTTCGGCCTTCGAACATGCTGATTTCAATAATGGTATACGCTGCTGAACGATCAGAGGGAAAAAGAAAATCATCCGTGTCCATGGGAAAGTAACGATGAAATTTCTTGTTCTCCGGTAATCCTACAACATCCACCATAACGGAGTGTATGACTTGTGAAAGCTGCGCTTTCAATGGGTTCAGGTGCTCACCTAGTCCATATACTTTGATCTGTGCCACGCTCATCTCACCTTTCTCAGCTCGTTATTTCTGCTCTTCTCAGCTAAAAATCTCCTACCCTAACAGTATACCTTCTGCACAGCTAGAACGGTAGCACGAAAACCAAATTAAAGATCCGGCATAAAAGCTTCGGTACGCTCATAAAGTAGATTGAAATAAAGACGCGCAGTCCGAGAGCGGGGCGATTCTCTTAAGGCAACTACCATGAGAAAAAAACAAAAATACGCGTCATAATGCTGCATACGGATACATAAGATGATACTAGTCCAATTGCATGTACGAGTTAACGCCGCTTTCGCCGGTTTCATCAGAATGCAACGTTCGGCGGCGGACGACTTCCGGGCACTCACAAAGGCGGCTCTACCGTTGCAGGGATTTCAGTCTTCTGATTGAAAAAACGAAGCGGATGCTCTTTAGCATTTTTCCTTCGGAGTAATTTAGGGAGGGGATTTCATTGGAGAAAGTGGACATTTTTAAGGACATTGCCGAGCGGACCGGAGGGGATATCTATCTCGGGGTTGTCGGCGCAGTCCGGACAGGTAAATCAACATTTATCAAACGTTTCATGGAAACGATTGTACTGCCAAACATCACAAACGAGGCAGACCGCGGGAGGGCAGTAGATGAACTGCCACAGAGCGCAGCTGGCAAAACAATCATGACTACGGAGCCAAAATTTGTACCGAATAACGCGGTTCAAATCAAGGTCGCTGAGGGACTTGATGTCAATGTGCGCCTTGTGGATTGTGTAGGCTACGCGGTGGAAGGAGCCAAGGGATACGAGGATGAAAATGGACCACGTATGATCTCCACGCCTTGGTTCGAAGAACCGATTCCGTTCCAGGAAGCTGCCGAAATTGGCACACGCAAAGTTATTCAAGAGCATTCCACACTGGGTGTGGTGGTCACAACAGATGGCACGATCGCTGAGATTGCCCGGAGTTCCTATGTGGAATCAGAGGAACGCGTTATAGCTGAACTGAAGGAAGTAGGTAAACCGTTTGTACTGGTAATCAACTCCACTCGCCCTCGCAGTGAAGAAGCGCTGCAATTGCGCAGTGAGCTTGCTGCCAAGTATGACATTCCGGTTATGACACTCAGTGCAGCTACAATGACCGAAGATGATGTGACAGGTGTGCTTCGCGAAGTGCTGTATGAGTTCCCTGTACATGAAGTGAATGTGAATCTGCCGAGCTGGGTAATGGTGCTGAATGAAAACCACTGGCTGCGCAGCAACTACGAAAATTCCGTTCGCGATACGGTTAAGGATATCCGCAGATTGCGTGACGTGGATCGGGTTGTTGCTCAGTTCATGGAATACGAATTCATCGACCGAGCCGGTCTGAGCGGCATGAACATGGGGCAAGGTGTGGCAGAAATCGATCTGTATGCACCGGATGAATTATATGATCAGATCCTCGTGGAAGTTGTTGGTATTGAGATTCGTGGCAAGGATCATCTGCTGCAATTAATGCAGGAATTCTCCCATGCGAAGAGGGAGTACGATCGCTTCGCTGAGGCGCTGGAGATGGTCAAAACGACTGGATACGGCATCGCAGCTCCATCACTCGCCGAAATGGCACTGGATGAGCCAGAACTCATCCGGCAGGGTACGAAATTCGGCGTCCGCCTGAAAGCGACCGCGCCATCCATTCACATGATCCGGGTCGATGTGGAATCGGAGTTTGCACCGATTATCGGAACGGAAAAACAAAGTGAGGAACTGGTGAGGTACTTGATGCAGGACTTCGAGAACGATCCGATCAAGGTATGGGATTCAGATATGTTCGGTCGTTCGCTGCATTCCATTGTGAGAGAAGGCATTCAGGGTAAAATTGCGATGATGCCAGATAACGCACGATATAAATTGCAAGAGACACTGGGACGTATCATTAACGAAGGTTCAGGTGGATTAATCGCCATAATTCTGTAAGTCCAAAAGGCCGTAGGGGTTACCCTCGCGGTCTTTTTCATGTTTTATTTTCATGATTCTGGATGAACTGGATAAGATGCTTTATTTTCGAATAAAAACTTAGCGAGTTTTAGCTTTAAATTACTAAAACCCATTTACATACTAGGGATTAGCCGTTATATTAATATTCAACTATTGTGATCGAGATCACAGAGAGTGTGAACAGGGGGAGAAAGAGATGAGAGGGAAAAACACAAAATGGGTATGGTTGAGTGTGCTGCTTGTATTTACATTGGCGCTGTCCGCTTGCGGAATTAAAAAAGAACCTGCTTCAACTACAGCTTCCGGCGCAGCAGAGGACAAGCCTCAAACCGAAGCAGTAACAGGCCCACTCAGTGGAAAACGAATTGCACTGATTATGGAATTTAACACAGGTACGTTCTCACAACAATATGTGCAAGGGGTTAAAGAAGAAATCGAAAAATTCGGTGGACAATTGACAACGTTTGTCGCTGATAATGATAAAGCTAAAATGGTATCGCTGCTCGATAGCGCAATTAACCAGAAATTCGATGCCATTCTGACGGATCACGGAGATTCCCTGCTGGAGCCGGGTGTGAAAAAGGCAGTTGAACAAAATATCCCGGTTGTTGTGTTTGATGCAGATATTAACGTTCCTGGAGCAACGGTGTTGTCACAGGATGATCAGAAGATGGCTGAACTTACACTGGAACAAATGAAAAAAGATATTAACGGACAAGGCAATATCGTAAAAGTATGGGTAGCCGGCTTTGCACCAATGGAACGTCGTCAGGTTGCTTATGGCAAGTTCCTGAAAGAGAACCCGGACATCAAAGAGATTGCTACGTTTGGTTCAGCACAGAATCCGGCACTGGACACACAAGCCAAAATGGAAGCGATTCTGAAACAATATCCAAAAGGTGAAATTACAGCGGTATGGACTGCTTGGGATGAGTTCGCTAAAGGTGCAGCACGTGCCATTCAGCAAGCAGGACGTGATGAGATCAGAGTATATGGTATTGACATGAGTGATGAAGATTTGCAGATGATCCAGGATCCGAAAAACCCTTGGGTAGCTTCCGCAGCGGTTGACCCAACAGACATTGGACGTGTTCAGGTTCGTTATGCGTACCAGAAGCTGAATGGGGATGAAACAGAGGATCAAGTGGTTCTCAACCCGGTTTATGTACAGCGTGATGCGCTGCCTGACAAACAAATCTCCACTTCAGAGCTGTCCGAGTATGTGGAGGGCTGGGGAGGAAGTACACAGGGAATCAAGGATTGGATGTCGGAATACGGAGTTACTGCTAAATAAAACAGCGTAACGGAGGCGCGCCGCAAGGCGCGCTTTTTCCAACCATGATGTAAAAATAACTAACTACATGAGAATAGTGATACTCCCAGAGGAGAGCGATTGGAGGTTGGCGTCATGAGTACTGCACCGATTCTGCTTCAAATGAAACATGTTCACAAGCAGTTTGCAGGCATTCCTGCACTGAGAGACGTGGAGTTCTCTGTCAAAGGTGGGGAAATACACGCGCTGCTTGGTGCGAATGGAGCCGGCAAGAGCACATTGATGAAAATTCTGTCTGGTGCCTATCAACTGGATCAGGGCAGCATCCAATTAAGTGGGCAAACGCTTCATCTGAATTCACCAGGCGATGCCAAAGCAAGTGGTATTCACTGTGTGTATCAAGAGGTGGATGCTGCGCTGGTTCCCCAATTGACAGCTGCAGAGAACATTATGCTGGATCAATTGGCGTCGCCTAGTGGAGGGTGGTGGAAAAGCCCGCGGAAACTGCAACAGCGTGCGGCTGAAGCTTTGCAGCAATTAGGAGCGGCTATATCCGTTCACAAAAAAGTAGCTGACCTGACACTTGCAGAGAAGCAGATGATTCTGCTCGCACGTATCCTGATTCAGGACGCCAAGGTCATTATTTTTGATGAACCAACTGCACCGCTGAGTCAGGAAGAAACGGATGCTTTTTTCCGAATCGTTCATTTGTTGAAAGAACGCGGAGTGGCATGTATTTTTATTACGCACCGTCTTCCTGAAGTTACAAGTCACTGCGACCGCGTTACCATTATGAGAGATGGACAACATGTGTTCACGGGTGAGGCAAAAGAGCTTACGATCAATGATCTGGTAACGAAGATGCTCGGAAAACCGTTTGAGGAAGAGTTCCCCAAGACAGAAGCACCGATAGGTGAAGTGCTGCTGGAAGCAAGAGGACTTCGGCGGGGAGTCCGTGTGAAGGGTGTAGATCTATCTGTTCGTCGAGGTGAAGTGCTTGCTGTGGTAGGACTTGTAGGTGCGGGGAAAACAGAATGTTCCCGCTTGTTGATTGGTGCAGATCGGCTGGAAAGTGGAGAGATTCGGCTTAACAATCGTGAGCTCCGTCTTTCCCAACCTGCTGATGCTGCGGCTCTGGGCATTGTCTCTGTGCCTGAGGAACGGCGGAAACAGGGGATTCTGATTGAGGAAAACGTGGAACGAAATTTGAGTCTGCCTTTGCTTGGACGTCTTAGTAAATTGGGCTTTGTAAGTCGAAAGCGAGAGCGTGAGAATGCGGATTCTTTAGTGCAGCAGCTCGGTATCAAAACATCGTCGGTGCGGCAGGAAGTGAAGTATTTAAGCGGTGGCAATCAGCAAAAGGTAGCTATTGGCAAATGGCTAAATGCGGATGCAGACGTCTTTATCTTTGATGAGCCGACAAAAGGTGTCGATATCGGCGCCAAAAGTGACATTTTTCGCATCATTAACGAACTGGCTTTGGCGGGTAAAGCTGTTATCTATTTCACGTGTGAACTGGATGAAGGACTGGGCATTGGTGATCGAATTGCAGTCATGTGTGAAGGGATTATTGTAAAGGAATTCAAACGGGGCGAGACGAATCAAGAACAGCTGCTATACTACGCAAGCGGTGGACAAGAGGTGGAAGCATGAAGGATAAATCATTGGATTTTGCGTTCCGTTATGGCGCGATTATCGTTATTATTGGTGTTATAGCATTTTTCGGTATTAAATTGCCTTATTTCTTCACATACAGTAACTTGACCGATATTTTGGGTTCAATCTCTATCGTGACATTTGTGGCGATTGGTGTTACCTTATCTCTCATTGTTGATGGATTTGACCTCTCGGTGGGGGCTACCGTCTCGTTAACTACTGTCGTTACTGCTTCCTTGATGATTTGGTATCAGCAGCCGCTGGCAGTTGTCATTATCGTCCCACTAATTATTGGGGCAGTAATTGGTTGGCTTAATTCCTTGCTCATTGTGAAACTCCGTATTCCGGATCTGCTCGCTACCCTAGCCACGATGTACATTATCGGTGGAATTCACAAAACGTATGCTCAAGGATACACGATCTATAACCATATGCAGTTTCCAGACGGAAGCAAGGCTGCTGGAGAGATGGACCCCACATTTCTGCAGCTTGGGCAGGGAAAATGGCTGGGAATGCCGATTTCGGTCATCCTGCTGCTCATTGCAGTTATCGGTGTGCATATCTTTTTGACGTATACGAAGTATGGGCGCCAGATGTACGTTACGGGGGGCAATGAAGAAGCGGCACGCCTATCCGGTATCAAGGTGAAAAAGGTGCGTACACTCGCTTATGTAGCTGCTGGAGTGTTTGCTGCAATCGGCGGTATTATCTATGCATCCAAAGTAGGTTCAGGGCAAATAGATGCGGGTTCTCCGTTGTTAATGGAATCCGTGGCTGCTGTGTTTGTCGGATTCTCCGTATTTGGTGCAGGTAAACCAAACGTGATCGGAACATTCATCGGTTCGGTTCTGATTGGTGTTCTGGTGAACGGTTTGACTATGATGAATGTTCAATATTTCACGCATGATATTGTAAAAGGTGGGGTGCTCGTGCTCGCCCTGGCGGTTACATTTTACGTGTTAAACCGCAACCGCACTTGAAATTGTGTGCTGTCTGTATTAGTATAAAATTTGTTCGGCGTCTGAAACAACCTTTGTTTCAGGCGACATTCTGCCAGAAATGACTGTTGACCGCAGGCCGAGATTTCTGTTCATCACGCTCAAGATGTACGTAGTTTTTTTGTGTATGAACGTATATTTCGCTATAAAACGGAAACACAGTATAACATTCAGGACATTGATTCAGGAGGTGAAAAAACAAATGAACAAATCAGACTTGATTACACACGTGTCCGAAGCTACTGAATTGTCCAAAAAGGATGTAACGAAAGCGGTTGATGCCGTATTCGAAGCAATCTCTGAGGCTCTTCAAAGCGGAGACAAAGTACAATTGGTTGGTTTTGGGAACTTCGAAGTTCGCGAGCGCTCTGCACGTAAAGGACGCAACCCGCAAACAGGTGAAGAAATCGAAATTCCTGCGAGCAAAATTCCTGCATTCAAACCAGGTAAAGCGCTCAAAGACGGAATTAAATAAGATTTCTACATATTCCATATGTCGACAAAAAGACCGTGACTTGTTCACGGCCTTTTCTTTTGTCCTTTAATCCGTTTTTTTCCTAGGGGCTCGCGACTCCGGCTCATCCGGTTGCTGCGCATAGGCAATCAGAATCAGTTCTTCTCCAGCGGCTGCGGACAGATGCTGCTCGGTTTCTTTTAACTGGTGAATATGCTCGTCTGTCAGTGCTGCGGGAATGTACTTCATAGAGACTCTCCTTTCTGTGGCTGGATCACTTGTAGTATGACCTGGGATTAACAGATTATTGCGCACCATTCACATAAGGGCTGGTTGACAAATGAAACAATCTTAATCATCATTAACGCTATTGAACTAGGAGAGGGGATGTGCGTGATGGATCATCCAACCGGCAGTGATTATATCGTAATTAAGGCGGAGGAGAACGGTGTTCAGGTGATCGGCTTAACCCGAGGTCAGGATACCCGCTTCCACCATACGGAGAAGCTTGATAAGGGAGAAGTCATGTTTGCCCAGTTTACCAACCATACTTCCGCCATTAAAATCCGTGGAAAAGCCACGCTGATTACGAAGCATGGACAGATTCAGTCGGAATAATGAAAATTGCAGGCATAGCCTGCTTTTTTTCATTGTACAATGAGGTATGAGCCTTTACCGGACAGACTACACTAACGGGTAAGGGCAGGGAGGCATTTATGAAACCGCGGATGATCGTGACTGCTTCAATGCTGGCAACGGTTGCAGCGGTCCTTCTGCTTGTTGCCATACAAAGCTTACATATACGTACCTGGGGTGGTGAAAAAGTACAGCCCGTTTCGGCGACACAGCATCCCGTCCAGTTAACGGAAGACAATTTGGTGGACGTACTGAGCACTATGAAATTGTCGACACCCATTGCCAGAGTGGAGTGGAAACAATCCATTTTGACACTTGATCTAAAGGTTACCGGAAAAAGCACAAGTTACACTGAAATCTATGGTAATATGGCTGCTGTGGCAGATCTGGGCTTCAAAAGTCTGGACAACGTAGAACAGGTGATGCTGCGTGTGATGGCAGAGGATGAGTGGCTGCACAAAAGACATTTGTTGCTCGCTGCCGATTTTCGGCGTGGGGAATGGCCGATGTATTCAATCGAAACGCTTCGAGACTGGAAAAGTCCCATCCTCTCGGACGAATTGAAGGACTGGTTTCACATGATGGAGACCGAACTTTGGAAGAAGCAATTCGAAATGTCAAGTCAGGGGTAATAGAATAGCAGGATTCAGTGCGTGCCCGATAAACATATGCTATAATATATAAGATTGTAGTGCAGAAATGGTTTAACAATGTATAGGCTCGGAGGCTGAGAATGAATTCATATCGCGTACCCCAACTAGCAAAGAAATATACGGATTACGACATGATTCGACAACATACGGAAATCCCATCATTTCCGGATAGCCGGGCTCGTCTGCTGCAGGTATTTGTGGGCCGCACAGACGAAAAGGTGCATGATGAGCTATACGCTCTCGCAACCTCGCTCGTTCAGTTGGCCATGGATACGCATGATCGAATCGATACGATATCCGGAGAGCGTAGAGAACTGGAGATGCGTTCACGCCAGCTGAACGTGCTTGCCGGAGATTATTTCAGTAGCCGATTCTATCAGTTGCTTGCCCATGCAGGCAAAATTGAAATGATCGGTAAACTTAGTGGTGCTGTATCCGAAGTAAACGCACGCAAGATGACGCTGTATGAACGGATGAAAAAGCTTCTCGTTTCGGCTGAAGAATACTTGCGTGAAACAGTACAGCTGAAGATGCAGCTGTTTCTTTCTTTTACAGGCATGATCCGGGATAACGAAGCTTCACTATGGAACGACCTGTTGGCCGAATTCAGCTACTGCGAGGCAATTATGGAAGAGCTGAAGCGGATGAATGACGAACAGAAGTTTTATCACAGTTATGCTTTCTGGCATATTTACGAGTACGGTAATGACGATGAGCGGAAAATGCTACGTCAGCCGGAGCCAGATACAAGAGCATGGAGCGGTATGGTGCTGAAGTATCGGATCTGCGAGTTTTTGCTGGACAAGCTTCGTGAGTGTACACACCGTATACAACTGTTGCTGCAAGACGAGGAAGATCAACTGGGCCTGCATGAGATTAATGCAATCCTGGAGCCTTACCTGACGTATTTGCAGCCTTCACATGCGGCAGTAAGGGAAGATTGAGGGGGAGACAGACGAATGGGGAGCGGAGAGACCAAACCTAAAGAAGAATTTGTCCATTCTGTTTTTCAGAGTATAGCTGGTAAATATGACGTCATGAATGATATTCTGAGTTTCCGCAGGCACAAAGCTTGGCGTAAATTTACCATGAAGAAGATGAATATGTCCAAAGGCGATACCGGTCTCGATTTGTGCTGCGGCACTTGTGACTGGACACTCGCCATGGCCCAAGCAAGTGAAACGGGTCACATGCATGGACTTGATTTCAGCAGCAATATGCTGGAAGTTGGACAGACCAAGATTGATGCTGTAAACCGTCAGAAACAGATCACGCTGGTTCAAGGCAATGCGATGTCGCTTCCCTTTGAGGACAATTCATTTGATTATGTCACCATTGGATTTGGACTGCGCAATGTACCTGATCTCAGACAGGTTCTGTCGGAGATGAAGCGTGTTGTGAAACCGGGAGGCATGGTAGTTTGTCTCGAGTTATCTAAGCCGACATGGCAACCGTTTAAAGCTATTTATTATTTTTATTTTGAACAATTATTACCGAACATTGCCAAATTGTTTGCCAAACGTTATGAGCAGTATAAATGGCTGCCGGACTCATTGGCACTTTTTCCAGGGAGGAAGGAACTGGCCGACATTTTTGCAGAAACCGGATTAAAGCAAGTGCAGGCCTATCCTCTTACTGGAGGTATTGCGGCACTGCATATTGGAACCAAGGAGAATCAGCATGTTTAGGAAAATTCGCATCTTTTTAGAAATGATTAAGATTGAACATACGCTTTTCGCATTACCTTTTGCATTTATGGGGGCCATTCTCGGTTCAATGGTAGTGAATGATACATTCCCGAGCTGGATGCAGATTATGTGGGTATTACTGGCTATGATTGGTGCAAGAAGCGCTGCTTTTGGCTTGAACCGCATGATTGACCAGGCCATAGACAAGAAAAATCCACGTACCGCAATGAGAGCAATTCCGGCCGGTTTGTTGAAAAACGGTGAGGTCGTAATTTTTATCATAGTATCATTTGTACTCTTGTTCTGGGCTTCATCCAACCTTAACGTGTTATCCATGCAGCTGTTGCCGATAGCTGTATTTATGCTGGTATTGTATTCATATACCAAACGTTTCACCTGGTTGTGTCACGTAGTGCTCGGTATGACCATTGGTCTGGCTCCACTAGGGGGTTGGGTAGCAGTAACGGGTACGATGGATTGGACAGCGATTGTACTGTACGTTACGATTGTGTTCTGGACTGCAGGGTTCGATATCATCTATGCATGTCAGGATCTGGATTTTGATCAGGGAGAGGGTCTTCATTCCATACCTTCCCGTTTTGGTCTTAACAAATCATTGCAGATCGCAAAGTTCTTCCACGTGATTACCGCAATCGGTTTTCTTGCTTTGTTATTGTTGACTGATCTGAGCTGGTGGTATGGTGCCGGAATGCTGATTACTTATGGTATCCTCTTCTATGAACACTATATTGTATCACCAAATGACATGAGCCGCGTGCAGACCGCATTCTTTACAATGAACAGTGTGCTCAGTCTGGTTGTATTTACATTTACTTTAATTGATCTGGCGGTGAAATAAAGATGCAGCAACCGGACAATAAACGACTCGTTGTCGGAATTACCGGGGCCAGTGGAAGTATATATGGCATCAGATTAATTGAAACGCTGCTTGATCTTGAATACACCGTGCATCTGGTGATCTCCAATGCCGGGTGGCGTGTATTAAAAGAAGAAATGGACTGGGATGTTACGAATCGGGAACGTGTGCTGGAAGAAAAATTCGGCGGCCATGCGGGTTCCCTGATCTATCATCCCGTTAGTGATATTGGTGCCTCCATTGCAAGTGGTTCTTTCTTGGCAGAAGGCATGATTATAATGCCGTGCTCCATGGGTACTCTTTCATCCATTGCACAAGGCTCGTCGGACAATCTAATGTCCCGGGCTGCTGATGTCATGATGAAAGAGGGAAGAACGCTGATTTTGGTGCCACGTGAGACGCCACTGCATGCCATCCATCTGGAAAACATGCTGAAGCTCTCACGGCTTGGTGTCCGAATGATACCAGCCATGCCTGCTTTTTATTACAAACCCCAAACGATGGACGAGTTGATTCTATTTCTGGTGGGTAAAGTGCTTGATAGTCTGCGCATCCCGCATCAACTGTTTACCAGATGGGGAGAACCGGATGAACGGGGATAACTTCTTAGCTTCCTGCAATTTTGTATCTGCTGACCGAATTGCAGGGCAATTTGCAGTCCCCCAATCCCGGGGTATTGGTGAGCGCTGATGGTGACCTTTGGATGGAACCACAGCCTTGACCCATGCTCCGGCAACTTCTGTACTTATGTTTCAGAACAAGTCGCAGAGTTTAATTCCCGGATGTCGGCCTTGACATTCGAAGAAGAGTAGTACGTCTCAGAAGAACACAAGCAGGAAAGGCAAGCCCTGGTTTTTCGTTATGCCTGCAGGCCCGACTTGCTGGAGGGGAAGGTAAGCATGGATTTATGGACTGACAATACGCTGACACGGGTGAACGAATGAAACTATTGGATATTTTCGGGTTGTTAAAAAAAGACATGGACTACATTGAAAAAGAGTTGTATCGCAGTGTTCAGGGAGAACAGAAGCTGCTAAGTGAAACGTCACTTCACCTGCTCAAGGCAGGGGGTAAGCGTTTGCGCCCGGTATTTGTGTTACTCGGTGGGAAATTTGGTACATACGACATTGAACGTCTGAAGCTGGTAGCGGTTCCGTTGGAACTGATTCATTCGGCTTCTCTGGTTCACGATGATGTTATTGATAATGCCGCGACACGAAGAGGTAAACCTACGGTGAAGTCCAAATGGGATAATCGGATTGCCATGTACACCGGAGATTACATTTACGGCAAGGCGCTTGAGATGACCGCGGGCCTGTCCGATCCGTCGATACATCGTATTCTGGCCAAAGCAATGGTGCAGATGTCCATTGGTGAAATGGAGCAAATTCGGGACTTTTTTAATACGGGACAAAGTGTACGTAACTATCTCTTACGAATTCGTCGCAAAACGGCGCTTCTTATTGCTGTCAGCTGTCAGCTTGGGGCGCTTGCTACTCGTGCGCCGGAAAAGGTATCTTCGTTGCTGTACACCTACGGTTACAATGTGGGTATGGCGTTCCAGATTCAAGACGATGTACTTGATCTGGTTGGTACCGAGAAGCAACTGGGCAAGCCTCCAGGCAGTGATATGAAGCAGGGAAATATCACGCTGCCTGTACTCTATGCATTGCAGGAACCTAATTTGCGTGAACCTTTGCTGGAGGAGATAACCCGCGTACAGCACGAGGAGGGACGGGCGAGTGCATCCGATGCGATTGGCATGATTCGCCAAAGTCAAGGAATTGCTAAAGCAGAAGCCTTGGCTGACCGATATATGAAGAAAGCGCTCGATGCTCTGGATCAACTGCCTAACATCAAGACCACCAAAAACTTGCGTGATATCGCTCATTTTGTGGTCAAACGTACGCATTAATATGTTTGAACATTAGACTGTTATGGACGGGCTTCTTTTCATGAAAGCAGTTCCTCGTGTGACTGTCTCTTACTCAAAAAATAACATTCATGTGATATTCCTCATTGGGAGGATTTGGATATGTATGTTACAATCAAAGGGATTGCGTTTACATAATGAAATAACTTTGAACCGTGAGTGAGGAGTGAGCCTATGGATCGTACATTTTTGATGGTGAAGCCGGATGGTGTGCAGCGTGGTTTGATAGGGCGTATCGTTAGCCGTCTGGAAGACAAAGGGTTTAAGTTGGTGGCAGGCAAGCTGGTGCAGATGTCTGAAGATCAGGCCAAACGCCATTATGCTGAACATGAGGGGAAACCGTTCTTCGATGATCTGGTTCGTTTTATCACATCTGGACCTGTATTTGCTATGGTCTGGGAAGGTGACGACATCGTGGCGCTTGCGCGCATCGTAATCGGGAAAACCAATGTGAAGGAAGCGGCTCCGGGTACCATTCGCGGGGATTTCGCCAGCCACACACCGCATAATCTGATTCATGGGGCGGATTCACCGGAAAGCGCCACTCGTGAAGCAGCAAACTTCTTTGCTCCGGATGAGCTGGTAACGTACGACAAGAGCATCGCAGCCTGGTTGTAATTTTTTAGCCAGAAGGGTGATACGATGCTGGAGCAGGAACAACTACTAGACCCGGATTACGCCGGATTTATTCGGAAAATCAAAGAGAGCACAGGCATTGATCTTGCTCAATACAAGGAAGGCCAGATGAAAAGACGGCTGACCACACTTCGTAACAAAAACGGATTTCATACGTTTTCTATCTTTTTTGATGCCATGCAAAAGGACAAGTCCTTGTTTTATGAGTTTCTGGATCGCATGACCATTAACGTCTCGGAATTTTGGCGTAACCCTAATCGCTGGGAAGTACTGCGGGATGAAATCCTGCCTGAGTTACTAGGTTCGAAGCGTGGCGTTAAAGTGTGGAGTGCCGCCTGTTCCACAGGCGAAGAACCTTACACGCTAGCGATGATTCTGGACACAATGGGCATTCTTAAGGGAAGCTCCATTACGGCAAGTGACTTGGATGAAGGTGCTCTCGCCAAAGCGAAGGAAGGGCGTTATATGGAACGCTCGCTTAAAGATGTTCCGAAGGAAACGGCCAATCGATACTTCAAGCAGGATGGCTTGGTGTACCGTATTGATGAACAACTGAAAAGTTCAGTCAAGTTCATGAAGCAAAATCTGTTGCTGGATCGTTTTGACGAAGGGTATGATCTGATTGTGTGCCGCAATGTCATGATCTATTTTACCGAAGAAGCGAAAAACCTGTTGTATCACAAGTTTGCAACAAGTTTGCGTCCAGGTGGTATTTTGTTCGTGGGCAGTACAGAACAGATTTTTTCCCCGGGACAATATGGTCTAGAGACAGCGGAAACATTCTTTTATCGCAAAAAATAATTTTAATTATTTCATAACCGTCTGGCGTCCACATGTATATGTGTCCAGGCGGTTATTTGCATAATGGATGAAGGGATACTTCTCAGACACGTCGGAATCTCAATCCATCGTCAAACTAGTCCAATCCAGTTTAGGACAAGAAACGACCGGTTTCTTGTCAAAGCCGGTCAGCTATACTATAATAAGCAAAGAAATTATGGGATTTTAGCAATGTGAAGTTTAACAGTTTAAAGGGGGAACGTATTATGAGTTTACGCTATTTAACCGCAGGGGAGACGCACGGACCCCAATTAACCGCAATTATTGAAGGATTGCCAAGCAATCTGAATATTGACTTTGAAGAACTGAATTTTCAGCTTCACCGCCGCCAGAAAGGATATGGCCGTGGACGTCGCATGCAAATTGAGAAGGATCAGGCCAATTTCGTTGGTGGTATCCGTCACGGATATACAACAGGTGCTCCTGTAGCATTGGTTGTTCAAAATAATGACTGGAAACACTGGCAGAATATTATGAATATTGAGCCGATTGAAGGCAGTGACGAAGAAAAACGTCGCGTTCATCGTCCACGTCCGGGACATGCCGACTTGAATGGTGGGCTCAAATATAATCTGAAAGATTTGCGTAATGTACTGGAGCGTTCCAGCGCCCGTGAAACAACGGTGCGTGTAGCATGTGGTGCTATTGCACGTCAATTCCTTGCTGAATTCGGAATTAAAGTAGCTGGACGTGTGTTGCGTATCGGAGAAATTGAAGCTCCTTATCAAGATCTGCCGATCGATGAACTGATCGAAGTAACAGAAGCTTCCTCCGTACGTGTAACCGATGCAGAAACTGAGAAAAAGATGGAAGCCTACATCGACCAGATCAAGCAGGAAGGCGACTCCATCGGTGGAATCGTGGAATGTATCGTTGAAGGTGTACCTGTAGGGCTTGGTAGCCACGTACAGTATGACCGTAAACTGGATGCACGGATTGCTCAGGGTGTAATGTCCATTAACGCATTCAAGGGTGTGGAAATTGGTATCGGGTTCGAAGCCGGAACGATTCGTGGTTCTCAGGTGCATGATGAGATCGTGCATAGTGAAGAGCGTGGTTATCATCGAGCTACCAACCGTTTGGGCGGATTCGAGGGCGGAATGACTAACGGTATGCCAGTAGTGGTACGTGGAGTTATGAAACCTATTCCTACGTTGTACAAACCGCTTCAAAGTGTGGATATCGACACCAAAGAAGCATTTACAGCTCAGGTTGAGCGTTCCGATGCATGTGCTGTTCCGGCAGCGAGTGTCGTTATGGAGCATGTCGTAGCCTGGGAAATTGCAAAAGCTTTCCTTGAGAAATTTGGCGGAGATTCCATGGAGGAAATCCGCGCGAACTTTGCCAACTACAATAATCAACTGGAGAATTACTAAGATGCGCCAGCTGACAGTGCAGTTGGAGGAGCGCTCTTATCCAATTCTGATTGGCAGCGGCCTGTTGGCTCAAGCGCCTCAATATTTTGAGCAATATGGCTTAACCAAAAAAAGCCCCTTACTCATTATTACCGATGAGCATGTGGCACCCAAATACTTGTCCGATCTGGAACAAACACTGCGTACGGCTGGGTTTACAGTCGTCTCCGCAGTTGTTCCATCGGGTGAAACATCGAAATCCCTTTCGGTATATCAGGAGATGATGACTGTAGCCATCGAAGGCAAACTGGATCGCAGTTCGGCGATTGTTGCTCTAGGCGGGGGTGTAGTAGGGGATCTGGCTGGTTTTGTTGCTGCTACATATATGCGTGGAATCAAGTTTGTACAGGTGCCTACGACGATCCTTGCGCATGACAGCAGTGTTGGCGGCAAGGTAGCTGTCAATCATCCGCTGGCTAAAAATATGATCGGTGCATTCCATCAGCCAGAGCTGGTACTCTATGATGTGGATACGCTTCAAACCTTACCGCCACGCGATGTCTCGGCTGGTTTGTCAGAGATGCTGAAGCACGGACTGATTCGGGATGAAGCTTTTGCATACTGGTGTGAGGAACATGCAGATGAGCTGCTTGCTCTTGATCCAGAGGCTCTGGGATATGGCTTGGAACGAGGCTGTGGTATTAAAGCAGAGATTGTGTCACGTGACGAACGTGAAAATGGAGAACGCGCTCTGTTAAACCTGGGTCATACGATTGGTCATGCTATTGAAGCGATTGCCGGTTACGGCGAATTTCTACATGGTGAAGCCATCTCGATTGGTATGGCGGGCTCGGCATTGCTCGGCGAGAAGTTGGGAGCTCCAGCAGGACTTTATGACGACACGGTTCGCATGTTGCGTTCATTGCGCCTGCCGGTAACGATGCCAAAACATCTGGATACGGATGCATTAATGGATGCAATGATGCACGACAAAAAGTTCCGAGAGGGCCATATGGTCTTCATTATTCCTGATCGGATCGGCGCTGCCAGAATTGTAAAGGATGTACCGGTTACGGCAGTACGCGAAGTCATTGAAATGCTCAAGAAGGGAGATTAAAAGCGATGGTTACTCGGGGAATTCGCGGGGCTACTACGGTCACGCATAATAACGAAGAACATATTTTGAAAGAAACGGCTGTACTTTTGCAGGAAATCGTGGATCGTAACGAGATCCAACCCGAAGATATTTGCAGTGTCTGGATTACGATGACTGGAGATCTGGATGCAGCTTTCCCAGCAAAGGCAATTCGCCAGTTGGATGGCTGGGAGCTTGTACCTTTGATGTGTGCATTAGAAGTTCCGGTTGCAGGCGCCTTGCCACAGTGCATTCGTTTTATGGTACATGTTAACACTGCAAAAGGTCAGAATGAAATCAACCATGTGTATCTTAACGGTGCACAGTCTCTGCGTCCCGATTTGGCGGCACCTTCCAATTCGTAAGATTAGAGTGGTTGTCAAATCATTCGGAATGATGTATAGTGAGAACCAGTTGAGTAGAGTAGAGATTGAGCTGAGAGCAGCTGAGATGAGTGGAGTATATAGCAGAGTCCAGCGGGTGGTAACCGGAGCAACAGAAGCCGGTCAACTGATTCGCGGTACGTCGAGCTACGGAATTATTAGAAACAGGATGAAGGAATGCAAACGTGTCTAGCGACATCGTTTTGTTTAGGTATAACACGACCGATATCCTCTTGCATTTTATGAAAGATTGAGTGCTATGGGTGAGAATTAGTGTATGCCGGTACATTTCCTTGTATTTGATGGATTGATATTACATCCATATAACAGCCTGTGTGATAATTCGGTAAGGATGAATGTATAGGGACTTGTTATTTATGAAGCACCAACCTGTTGAAACAGCTTATAACCAAACCTCTACCTGATGGTAGAGGTTTTTTTGTTGTATATATTACTTTTTCTTCTACCCTTATAGGTTCAACTAAACTTATTACGCAAAAACGGAGAGGACAGAAATAACCTGAAGAAGCGGAGCGTTCGCCTTTATCACCGGATTTTCCCTTTAGAAAGGGAATCAAAAAATCTGGGGATAACAGCGATGGGAAGGCTGTTCTGTCATCGGAGTGCTCAGTGTAAACCTCTTTAGTTGAACTTATATAAATCTGAAAGGACGTGATCTGATGATAACGCCAAACGTTAATCAAGTACTGAAAATGTCGAATGAATATAATCTGATTCCGGTAGTCAAACGGATTCTGGCAGACATGGAGACCCCGATTCGGATTTTCCGCCGTTATGCTGACAACGACCGGGCATTTCTGCTGGAAAGTGTGGAGGGTGGAATTCAATGGGCGAGATATTCCTTCATCGGTACAGATCCGTTCCTGATGATCTCCGCCAAAAAAGGGCGGATCGTGGTAGAAGAAGCTGGACAGATTCGAGAACTGCCAGGCAAGCCGATTGAAGAGCTCAAAGCGCTGCTGCGTAAGTATCGCAGTCCGAAAGATGATGAACTGCCCCCATTTACAGGCGGGGCCATCGGTTTCTTTGGATACGATCTGCTGCAATATTATGAGAAGCTTCCGGCCCACGCGCTGGATGATCTGAAAATGGATGATATTCGCTTTATGTTCTGTGACCAGATTATTGTGTTTGACCATGTGAAGCAGCAGATGCTGCTTGTGGGCAATGTACATGTGAAAGACGGTGCAACGGATGATGATATCCGTCAAGCTTATGCCTTAACTTCTGAGAAGCTGGAACAGGCGGCTGAACGCTTGCAGCAGCAAGGACCAGGGGAAAACCTGAACCCACGTTCCATTCCGGGGGACGTGGAATTGGGGGATATTCGATCCAATCTCACGAAGGAACAGTTTATCGGGAATGTAGAGCAGGCCAAAGAGTACATTCGGGCAGGAGATATTTTTCAAGTGGTATTATCCCAACGTTTTCACATTGATACCGAAGTATCTCCGCTGCATGTATATCGCGTGCTTCGGACGTTGAATCCATCACCCTACATGTATTATCTGAAGATGGACGATGAAATTATTGTGGGGACTTCACCGGAAGCGTTGGTAAAAGTGGATGGAAACCGCGTAGAGACACGGCCGATTGCGGGGACTCGTCCAAGAGGAGCTACGGAAGCAGAAGATCGTGCATTAGCGGCAGATCTGTTGCAGGATGAGAAGGAACGTGCGGAACATCTGATGCTTGTTGATCTGGGGCGTAATGATCTGGGACGTGTGTCTAACTTCGGAAGTGTGAAATGTGACATGTTCATGGAAATTGAACGATATTCCCACGTCATGCACATGGTGTCTAACGTTACAGGTGAGCTTAGAGAAGACAAGGATTTCTTTGATGCATTTCTTTCATGTTTGCCAGCGGGGACGGTATCCGGTGCGCCGAAGCTGCGTGCGATGGAGATTATCGCAGAACTGGAAAAAGAAGCACGGGGTGCTTATGCAGGTGCTATCGGTTATCTTGGTTTCTCAGGAAACATGGACTCCTGTATTACAATTCGAACGATTATTTTCAAAAAAGGAAAAGCTTATGTGCAGGCTGGAGCCGGGATCGTATGGGATTCGGTGCCTGAGAATGAATATGAAGAAACGGTAAATAAAGCCAAAGCGCTGCTGAAGGCGATTCGCACAGCAGAAGCGATGTTTCCTGCGAAAGAGAAGGATCACACCTTGAAACTTGCCAACGCCGATTATTTTGTTACCCCAGCCACGGCTGCACAAAACTGAGAGAGGAGAGACCGGAAATGAATATGAACCCAGTCATGAATGAAGAATCAGAGCGATTTGTAACTAAAGATAGTCATGCGGAAGGGATGAAGAATGGCCTTGCCAAAATTTTGGAGGGAAGCCATCTGGAGCAGGCAGAAGCGCGCGACTTAATGTACTCCATCATGAGAGGTGAGGCCACTCCGGCTCAAATCGGAGGTTTGCTTATGGGCTTGCGGATGAAGGGGGAAACGGTGGATGAAATCACGGGGTTTGCCGAAGCCATGCGTGGACAGGGCGGACGGATCCTAACCGACGGCAATGGACTGCTGGACACCTGTGGAACAGGGGGTTCAGGTATTCATAAGTTCAACATTTCAACGGCATCGGCCATCATTGCTTCAGCAGTTTCTGTCCGGGTGGCGAAGCATGGTAATCGCTCTGCCTCAGGTAAAGCGGGCAGTGCGGATGTACTTGAAGCATTGGGCGTGAATATTCATCTTGACGGAGAGCAGGCGAGACAATGTCTCGATGAGATCGGAATCTGTTTTTGTTTTGCTCAGGTGTACCACCCTTCTATGAAACATGCTGCTGCGCCAAGAAAAGAGCTGGGTGTGCGTACGATCTTTAACATGCTTGGACCTCTAACCAATCCTGCGGGAGCGGATCGACAATTGCTTGGTTTATATGACCGCAGCCGGACACCGATGATCGCTGAAGTGCTGAATCGTCTGGGGCTGAAAAGAGCTTTGGTCGTAGCGAGTCATGATGGACTGGATGAAATCAGCATCTCTGCACCTACACAAGTATCCGAACTGCGTAATGGTGAAGTGCATACGTATGACATTGATCCACGTGATATGGGATTATCGTTACATTCGCTGGAATCGGTTCTTGGAGGAGATGCGGCTCAGAACGCCGAAATTATTAAAAGGATCTTCCAGGGAGAACGGAGCGCATACCGCGATGTCGTTCTGTTGAATGCCGGGGCGTGCATCTATGTATCCGGTCTAGCGAATACCATTGCAGAAGGTGTGTTGATGGCGACAGAAGCTGTAGACTCCGGCAAGGCTGCCGGGAAGCTGGAACAGTTAATTCATACAACGGAGGCGTACAGTCATGTATCTTGATCGAATCGTAGCAACCAAACATAAAGAAGTTGAAGTTCTCGCCCAAACATTTCAGATGGACGATGCGCTGAAAAAGATAGAGGCATTACCCAATACTCGTGGATTCGAACGTGCTCTATCAGAGAGACGTAACCGTAAACTGGGTCTCATTGCCGAAGTGAAGAAAGCTTCTCCATCCAAAGGACTGATTCGTCCTGATTTCCATCCAGTAGAAATTGCTTCCGCATACGAACGGGCTGGAGCGGATTGTATATCCGTATTGACCGACGTTTCTTATTTCCAGGGAAATAGCGAATACTTGCAGGCCATTCATGAAGCGGTGAACATACCGCTACTGCGCAAGGATTTTATTATAGATGAACGACAGATTGCTGAGGCAAGGCTGCTTGGCGCGGATGCCGTTTTGCTGATTGCGAGCATTCTGACACCCGAACAAATTCGTCAATATCTGACATTTGCCAAGAGTCTGGGTCTTGATGCATTAATTGAAGTCCATGACCGTGCTGAACTGGAGCAAGTACTTGATATTCCTCAGGCAACACTTGTGGGCATCAACAACCGCAATCTGAAAACGTTCGAAACGAGTCTGAACACCACATTGGATTTGATGAATTTGATTCCGGAGGGTGTAACATTAATCAGTGAAAGTGGAATTGACGGTCCTCAGCCATTGGAATCTCTTATTGAGGCGGGTGTGCATGGTATCCTTGTTGGGGAGCATCTGATGCGCAATGACAATGTTGAGGCTGCGGTATATGAACTGATGGGACCAAAAGCATGAATGCAATCAATCATGACGGCACAAGCAGCAGAGACGTGGATCTGCAAAACCGGCCGGCAGCGGCTGTAAAAATATGTGGACTTCAGGACGTTGAAGTGCTAAAATCGATGATAAACTTGCCTGTGGATTACATTGGTGTTGTTTTTGCCCCATCCCGTCGTCGTATTACACCTGAACAGGGTGCGGATCTAAGAACGGTTCTTTCGGACTGGACGATGTTTGATCGGCCGAAGCTCGCGGGTGTTTTCGTGAATCCCACGCTTGAAGAGCTGGAAAGCATCATGCAGATTTCACGCCTGGATGTCATTCAGCTGCATGGACAGGAATCGCCGGAATTTTGTGAAGAAGTGAAGCAGCGCTTCGGTACCGAAGTGTTCAAGGCTTTCTCTTTTCCCAAAGAGGAAACAGGTTCATTAGCTGACGATACAGCCTTACTGGCACTTGATCCATATAAAAATGTGGTGGACGCCATATTGCTTGATACGTTTGACCCGCTCTATGGAGGGGGCTCCGGTAAAACCTTTGCCTGGGAACGAATTCCTTTCTACGCCGAGTGGGCAAAAAAACATGGAATCGTGTTGTTCGTGGCAGGAGGATTACAACCGGATAATGTGCAACAACTGATACAGACATATGCACCGGACGGCGTCGATGTATCCAGCGGCGTAGAGTCCGAAGGTGTGAAGGATATTGCGAAAATAACAGCATTTGTAGAAAGGGTGAAGCAGGCATGACACATCAATTGCCGGATCAACACGGGCGTTTCGGTTCCTTCGGAGGCCGCTTTGTACCTGAAACACTAATGAACGCTCTGATCGAACTGGAGGAAGCGTACAGCCACTTCTCCGAGGATGAGGAATTCAACAAGGAACTGAATTATCTGTTAAGTGAGTATTCGGGACGGGAAACGCCTTTATACCATGCAGAGCAATTGTCCCGCCGCTTGGGTGGACCCAAAATTTATCTGAAACGTGAAGACTTGAACCATACGGGAGCGCACAAGATCAATAACGCTATTGGACAGGGATTGCTGGCTAAACGGATGGGGAAAAAGAAAGTCATCGCCGAAACAGGTGCTGGACAGCATGGCGTTGCCACGGCAACCGTTGCCGCATTGCTGGGACTTGAGTGCAAAGTGTTTATGGGTGAAGAAGATACACAGCGGCAACAGTTGAATGTATTTCGGATGAAGCTGCTTGGGGCGGAAGTCATTCCGGTGACATCTGGCACGCGTACACTGAAAGACGCGGGTAACGAAGCGCTCCGCTACTGGGTTAGTAATGTGGAAGATACCTTCTACGTGCTTGGATCTGTAGTCGGTCCTCATCCATATCCAATGATGGTACGTAACTTCCAGCGAGTGATCGGTGATGAGACACGGCGCCAGATTCAGGAGATTGAAGGACGGCTGCCGGATGTGATTGTTGCAGCTGTAGGCGGCGGAAGTAATGCAATCGGTATGTTCTATCCGTTTATTGGCGATCAGGATGTGAAGCTTGTTGGTGTTGAAGCAGCAGGTAAAGGGGTGGACACTGAGTTCCATGCGGCTACGATGAGCAAAGGGACACATGGTGTATTCCAAGGTTCGATGAGTTATCTACTGCAAGATGAATATGGACAGGTTCAGCCAGCTCATTCCATTTCAGCGGGACTTGATTATCCGGGTGTTGGTCCTGAGCATTCCTATCTCAAAGATATTAAACGTGCCCAATATGTTCCGATTACGGACCAGGAGGCACTGGATGCTCTGCAGTTGCTGAGCCGAACAGAAGGCATTATTCCCGCTTTGGAGTCAGCCCATGCTGTTGCGCAGGTCGTCAAGCTTGCGCCTGAACTCAGTGCTGATGATATCGTTGTGATCTGTCTTTCCGGTCGTGGTGACAAAGATGTTGAATCCATTATGAAATACACAGGAGGGGACTTGGCATGAACCTGATGGACCAGACCTTCCAGCTATTGAAAGAACAGAACCGGACAGCACTTATTCCATTCCTTACGGTTGGAGATCCAGATGTGGACACCACGGTGGAGATCATTAAGGAATTGGAACAGGCGGGAGCGGACATTTTGGAACTCGGCGTTCCCTATTCTGATCCGCTCGCAGATGGACCGGTAATCCAGCGTGCTTCCGAGCGTGCATTAAAAAGTCAGATCACGATTCGGACTTGTATGGAGACAGCAGCAAGAGCGCGTGCGGAGGGTGTGAAAATGCCTTTTGTACTGTTCACCTACTATAATCCGGTGTTACAGACGGGACTGGATGTATTTTTTGACGAGTTGATCAAACATGAGATCAGTGGCATGATTATCCCGGATCTTCCGATTGAGGAAGCGGAGGATATGCGACGCCGTGCGGATGCTGCAGGTGTGCATTTGGTTCCGCTCGTAGCCCCTACGTCCAATGCGAGAATCGAGCGTATTGTCACGGGAGCACGTGGTTTCATCTATTGTGTCTCTTCTCTGGGTGTCACGGGAGAGAGAGCTTCCTTTTTCGATGGAGTAGAGAGTTTCATTGAAACTGTAAAGAGCCTGACAGATCTTCCGGTCGCTGTTGGCTTCGGCATTTCCAGTCACGAGCAGGTAGCTCGTTTCTCCCGCATCTGTGATGGTGTTGTTGTTGGTAGTGCTATCGTTCGTCAGGTGGAAGAAGCTATACCTCTTCTTGGAAACCCGGATACGCGTCAGGCGGGACTGTTGCAAATTCGTAACTTTGTGGCACAATTAAAAGGATAGGGATTCAATAATGTTACATCCCGGGGCATGCTCAGCACAGGCTGAGGCATGTCCATAACTATTTCAATAACAGGAGGCGGTCGGGTTGAAACCGAAGTCCCAGATTGTCAATCTGCCTGTATATAAACCGGGCAAACCAATTGAAGAAGTGAAACGTGAACTGGGTTTGGAGCAAGTGATCAAGCTGGCCTCCAACGAAAATCCATATGGGAGTTCACCTGCTGCACTTGAAGCCATTACCAAAGAGCTGGTAAATGTAAGCATATATCCGGATGGCAGCTCCACGGAATTGACTGAAGTGCTGGCGAAACATCTGGGGGTGAAACGAGATAATCTGATCTTTGGTTGTGGATCGGATGAGATCATTGCGTTGATCACTCGTGCATTCTTCCTCCCTGGAGACGAGAACATTATGGCTGACCAAACGTTCTCTGTATACAAAAGTAACGCTGAAATTGAAGGTGCTGTCAGCATTGAAGTTCCGCTCAAAGATGGAACTCATGACCTGACTTCCATGCTGGCGCAAATCAATGATAAGACGAAAGCAGTCTGGGTGTGTAACCCCAATAATCCAACCGGTACAATTATCTCTGAGCAGGAATTGACGGCATTTATGGATCGTGTACCTTCTCATGTGATGGTTGTGTTGGATGAAGCTTACTATGAATTTGTAACGGATGAGGCGTATCCACAAAGTGTTCCTATGATTGAGCGTTATCCTAACCTGGTTATTTTGCGGACATTCTCCAAAATCTATGGATTGGCTTCATTGCGTATTGGATACGGTATTGCACGCCCAGAAGTAATTGATCTGATCAACCGTGTGCGTGAGCCGTTTAATACTTCACGATTTGGTCAGGCTGCGGCGAAAGCTGCGCTTGAGGATCAGGCTTTTGTCCAAGAATGTGCGGAGCGTAATGCGGTAGAGCGAGCGTATTTGCAAAATGAATTCACGCGGTTAGAACTGCCATTTTTCCCTTCCCAAGGTAACTTCATCATGGTTGATCTGGATATGCCTTCTGCAACGGCGTTCCAGTCACTATTGAAACAAGGCATTATTGTTCGTCCTGGATTCCATGTATATCCAACATACATTCGTGTGTCCGTCGGAACATCAGAACAGAACCGTGCGTTTGTCACGGCACTGAAGAACACGCTGGCTGAGAAGGCGGTAGCACGCCCTTAAATCTGGCGATGAAAAGAGTGAGGACCCATGAAACTAAAAATTGCAATGATCGGTGTAGGGCTCATCGGCGGTTCACTGGCGCTTTGCTTCAAAGGCAAGCCAGGTGTGACGGTGATGGGCTATGCCCACCTGCCTGAACTGAAGGACAAGTACATAGCGAGTGGTGTAGTGGACGATGCTACGCTCTCTCTGGAGGAAGCGGTACAGGATGCCGACTTTATTTTTTTGTGCGTACCTGTTGGGCTGCTCGAATCTTATTTTGGACAATTGGCCAAGCTTCCCTTGAAAAAGGGATGTATTATTACGGACGTAGGAAGCACAAAGGCGTCCATCGCAGCTTGTGCTGAGCATGTCCGCATGAGTGATGCATACTTTATTGGCGGTCATCCGATGGCCGGATCTGAGCGTGCAGGTGTGGATGCAGCCTCGTCTGTATTATTTGAGAATGCATACTATGTCTTGACCCCTTCAGAACATGTACCTGAGGAAGCTTATGACAGATTATCTGATCTGCTTGCGTATACACGCGCACAGATTGTTCGTGTAGAGCCGCTGCTTCACGATGACATTGTGGGAGCGATCAGTCATTTGCCACATGTTATTGCAGTTGCGCTGGTAAACCAGGTACGCGAATATAATGAATCGAACCCTTTGTATAAAATGCTGGCTGCAGGCGGTTTCCGTGATATTACCCGGATTGCCTCCAGTGATGCCATTGTATGGAGAGATATTCTGCTGAGCAACCGTGAGGTGTTGTTGGGCTTGCTGAAAGACTGGAACGGCCAAATGGCGGCTTTTACCGAAATGCTGGAGCAACAAAATGGTGAGGGCATTGAGGAGGCGTTCCGTCAAGCTCGCGAGTTCCGCAGTGTGCTGCCAGAACGACGGAAAGGCATGATCTCGTCGTTGTTTGATCTGTATACGGATGTACAGGATGCACCGGGGATGATCGGCAAAATTGCCACCGAGCTTGGGGCGAATGATATTAACTTAAGCAACATGGAGATTATTGAGAACCGGGTCGATGTGCCGGGCATTATGCGTTTGTCGTTCCGGCAGGAAGAAGAAATGGAACGTGCCAAAACGTTGCTGGATTCCCTAGGTTATCAAGTGTGGGTTTAGGTTATTGGAAGGGGGCGAAAGCCCTCTTTTTTGTGTTGGAAATCAGCTGTTACAGGACATGTTCTAAAAAAGGACAAAAAAAAGACCGCTTACATAAGCGGCCATTGCTCACATGGAGCAATACAGTTATTGGATAGGAGTGGAGAGAAACCATACTGTACTTTTATTATATGTATACGTTTTCATTTTGTCAACACTTTGAGTAAAATTGTTTGAATTAATTATAACTTTCGTAAATTAAGGAAATATAATCCTTGCATAAATTGAGTTGGAAATGTATTTTGTCCATTGCTTGATGACTGAAATAAGGTTGAGTGGTGCAATTGATAAAAATATGTTATAACGAAATTCTGCTGAAAATTTAAATTAATTCTTTATTCACCCAAACTTTTTGGGGCTATCGTTCGTCCAATATAAGGGTGACTTCACAAAAGGGATCAAATTGAAGTCATGGATGAGAAAAAGGCCGCATAATAATGACTGGTCGGGCTTCAAAGAAAGCCATGGATTTGCCAGGATGATGCAGACCGTTGTACAATAAATACTGTTAATGTAGAAACGTTGGGGAAATTGCCATTACATAGGGGAATTTGGCGGGAAGGCCTGTTTTGGCGCTGAACGCTGTTTTATGCGGTGAAAACCGCAACTTTTTTGTGCTCGTTCGGTAATACATGGATAGAGTCGAACGGGGAGAAGCACATGGATGGGCGAGGAGGGGTCGCACTCAAATGACGGATTCCCAGTTGATTCGAGAGATCAAGGAAGGTAACCTGGAGTTATATTCCGAGCTGATGAGTCGTTATCAGCGTAAAATACTGGCTTTCGTATATCATATGTTGAAAAGTTCTAATATGGAGCTGCTTGCGGAAGATCTCTGTTCTGAGACTTTCTATAAGGCGTTCCGCAGTCTGCACTCATTCCGAGAGGTGGATGCCTCATTCTCAACCTGGTTATATACCATTGCGAGAAATACGGTACTGAGTGAGCTTCGCAAACAGCGTAGTGGGAGTGTTCCACTTGAAGAGAGCGGTTTTGTACCTGTTGCTCCTTCGGAGAATGCGCCAGAGCACGCTGTATTGCGCAGTGAGCGGGTGATGCTGGTTAGGGATGCAATTAACAATTTACCGGAGAAGCAGCGTTCTGCGATTATACTCCGAGAGTATGATCAACTAGACTACCAGGAGATTGCAAATATTCTTGGGCAGAGCGTCAGTTCTGTAAAATCGTTATTGTTCAGAGCAAGGTCAAGCGTAAAAACTCAATTGGAACCTTATTTCTTCGAACCGGTCTACGAGCCATATGAAGGGATGAAGAACCGATGAATTGCAATGAAGTCCAGGAACTGTTTGCACTGGTCTGGGACTTGCCGGAAGCTCATCCTCAGCGGATTGCATTTCATGCTCATCTCGCTGATTGTGAAGATTGTTCGCAGCAATTTGAGGTTTGGGAAGAAGCTCAAATTCTGTTGCACAGCATACCGGTTCCAGTCACAGAACAGCAGGCAGAGAGAGTGAACCGTAATGTTATGGACCGGATCTACGCGGAGTCTCCATGGCTATTGCCAGAAGAGGCAAAGGTTAATCGTTTCTCTGCTGTGATCCGCAAGCATATGTCTTTGTGGATTGCTGCGTTCCTGGCAATTTTTTTATGCAGCTTTCTGTACATGGCGATGTTTAAGCCAGACGTATCAGAAGCTGAGCAGACCAGCGTGGTCTCAACAGGTATCTTGGAGACAGGGGTAGCGGGCAGTGAGCCTTCTTCCTCCGGATTGTACAAGTACAATATGACGGGAGCGGACAGAGGGAGTATTATTGAGCCCTTCGTTGTGAGCATGGGTCCAGCGTATCCTCAGTACTGGATGGCGTTGTCGTTGCTTGCAATTGGTATGGCCCTGTTCTCCCTTGGACGTATGCATCGTTCAACAAATAAACGCAAACAAGGTGCACGTGCTTAGGTAAAGCTTTCGTTCACCGTATAGAGAAATGAGGGATGAGATGCGCATTGGGCTTATTCGTCACGGTCTAACGGACTGGAATGCGGCAGGGCGTATTCAGGGACAGACAGACATACCTCTGAATGCAGAAGGTCGTGAGCAAGCTGAGCGTCTAGGCAGACGTTTGCTTACCGAAGAATATCGTTGGGACCATATCATTACAAGCGGCCTGTCCAGGGCTCAGGAGACGGGAGAGATTATCTCCGGGCTATTGAATGTTCCTTTGCTTGAGCCCGATGCACGCTTGAAGGAGCGTGCCTTTGGTCAAATCGAAGGTTTGACATCCGATGAGCGTGTGGCTCGCTGGGGCGCTTCCTGGGAGACACTTAATTTGGGACAGGAACAGATTGCTGATATTCAGACACGTGCTTTGGGCTTTCTGGAGGATTTATGGGAGGCTCATCAGGACCAAAATGTGCTGATTGTCTCCCATGGCGCTTTTTTAGCCAGTTTGCTATCAGCTTTGTATAAAGACCGCTATACGGAACGAATTGGAAACCTATCGCTTACGATCCTGGAGAAGGAACGTGACGATTGGAGTCCATTGCTTTATAACTGCACAAGACACCTTTCAATGGATCTGGCGAAACAACCTGAGTAATTAACTCAGGTTGTTTTTTTGTGTTATAGCAATGTGAAACTGCCAATCTATATGATTTTGACCCTCTCATTCTTCTTCTGAGTAGGCAACTTTGGGCATAGTATGGTTAAAACATAAAAGATTTGCAAAAAAGAGGTTTAGATCATGGGAATTCCGTCAACGATGTTTACAAAACCAAACTACTTCAGGCCCCGAATCAACAGCCAAAAAGTAGTCAAGGGCGAGGCGATGGACCCATGAATCTAGCGGATATGCTTACTTTTGCCGATATCGGCCAGCTTAATCGAATAGCAGACTATTACCAGTGCGAGTGTAAGCCCAATTCCAAACATGAACTCATCCAGAGTATTCTCACTACATTGGGCAGCAGACCTTTTTTTGAGCAGCAAGTTCGCGAACTAAATCAGGTAGATCTGCGATTTTTGAACAACTTGCTGTTTGATACCCGCCAATACTTCGGTATGGAGGAACTTGTCGCCATTGCTCGTCAGTCGATGGATAAAAAAGATAGCGAGGCTGGAGCCAGCCCACGTGATCTTATCGTACGCTTCACGAAGAGTGGGTGGTTGTTCAATGGTACAACTCAACAAACCAGGTATCTGTATCAGGTACCTAAGGATTTGCAAATGAGATTTCGGGATGTGTTATCCACTCACCTGAAAGCAGGCATTGCACAGACGAACGAGCCTCCCGTTTATAGGGATGAATACCATCTACTCGCAGACGACCTGAAACTGTTTCTCCAATTTGTCCAGAAGCATGAAATATCACTAAACGCAGAAGGCATGATGTATCGTCGTTCCCAGCAGCAGATCATGGAGCATTTGCATGTAAGTGAAGCGTTGGTGGGTAAGGCTGGGTGGAGATTCGGTTATGGTCGCTCGTTTAAAGACTACCCCGACCGATTTGCGTTTATCTATGATTACGCTTTTCATCATCGTCTGGTCCGTGAGGAGCAGGGTACACTGAAATTATCACCTTCCGGTGAAGACAAGCTGGGTGCGGAGAAAACAGCCGAGATGATACAGCTATTTCGGTTTTGGTTAAGACTTTATAAAGGTGCTATTCCCAATCTGTCCTCCTTAGTGTACTGGACAGGGGAATGTGCAGCTGGCTGGTCCACAGCAGAGTCTTTGTTCCGCCAGATTGGTCCCTACATTCAGCCGTTCTATTATGACACTGCCGAGACGATTTATGACAACAGGGTACTTAAAATGATGCTGCATCTTGGCATGCTTCGTATTGGAGAACATGCAGAAGGTAGAACAGTACAAATGACAGCATGGGGTTCACGCCTTGCGTCATCCTGTCGCTCGCTGTCTGGGGATATTACCCCCGTTATGTTTGACAAGTGAAGGACAAGTTGCTAAAATCACTCCCAAATTAAGGAGTGATACTTATGATAATTCCATACAAAGGTATGCAACCCCAGTTACATCCTTCGGTATATATGGCTGAAGGCGCAAAACTTATAGGTGATCTGACAATGGGTGAAGAATCTACGATCTGGTTCAATGCTGTGCTGCGCGCCGATCTGGCACCCATTGTAATTGGACGGCGCTGTAATATACAGGATAATGCTGTTGGGCACGTCAACACGGATCAACCTTTGATTTTGGACGACGATGTGTCGGTAGGGCACTCTGCGATTATCCATGGATGTCGTATCGGAACAGGTTCGCTGATTGGTATGGGAGCAATCCTTCTCAATGGAGCCGAAATTGGTGAATATACGCTGATCGGGGCCGGTTCTGTTGTAACTGAAAATACTAAAATACCGCCCTATACCCTTGCTTTGGGCACACCAGCTAAAGTGATACGTGAGTTGACTGACGCAGATCTTGAGCGGATGTCGAGAACTACACTAGGTTATGTTGCCAAAGGAAAGGAGTATAGGAGCTCTTAAATCCGTTTTGGAGGTGCATCCTATTGGATAAAATGAAAGTTACGTATGAAGTCATGTTGGGGCTGGCTGCTGAGATGGTGTGGGACGACGCGCTTCGTAAACAGCGCAGTGAGAAGCTGTATATGGAAATCGATAAGGCTTTGGCTACCGGAGACGAAGTAGCTTTCCGGAATCTGACGGATGAACTGAAGGCCATAAACTGATGAGCATGTAAAAATAATATATAAGAAAGGAAATGCGTGAAACACGCATTTCTTTTTTGTGTTCTCCATCAATCTTAAGCGGAAAAAGCATGAATCTCTGGATTTATAATATACGCTCATATATAATATGGGAATAAAATGGATAGAGAGGGGAATTAGGGAATTGAAATTCAGTGAGATGACTCAAGACAGCTGGGCGGAACTGCAACTCTATCTGGATACATGCCTTATTCCATATACAGCCCTGACGGGCGAGCAGTCCCCGGTTGAAGCAACTGAGGCGTTGGAGCGGCTTAGAGATTTTTTGGATCTGGTGGAGATTCCTTTCAAAGGGCGTATTGTGACATACCCTGCATTTCATTATGCTTGTCCGGATATGTCAATGGCATTAAATACCTTATCCGAACAGCTCAAATCCTCAGGTTTCAAATATGTGGTTATAATGTCATCTGATGGCGAGTTGGAACATACCCAAATTACCTCTGCAGATTTGGTATTAAGTCGTTCTACTTTAATTCGAGAAGTTGGAGAAGAAGGGATTTCGCGTTTTGTCGGGGGAAAAATCCGTGAGTTATGGAAAAGGTGACCTACCTGTGACAAATGTGACAATTTACCAACATTTTTTTAATAACGCTTACAAATGAACCTTAAAAATGTGTGACAAATTCTTGACGGTGTTCTAGGGCTACTATATGATTATGTATGTTCTAGTAAGTCGTGGAATTTCTGATAATGAAAACGATTGAGAGAGTTGGCTGAAAAAGGGGGTTGGAGACAGTATGAGCAGTGAGCATGACCAGCACGAAGCTTCGATGAAATTGCCAAGCCGCATGGAAATGTCACGCAGGCAGTTTTTGACGTACACGCTTGGTGGAGCTACAGCCTACATGGCCGCCGGTGCAATACTCCCCATGGTCCGTTTTGCGGTGGACCCGATTTTGCAGCACAAGGGAGAAGGCACCTCTGTCAAAGTAGCGGAAATCAGCAAAATTACGAATGAACCTCAAGAATTTACGTTTGAATTGAAACAGCAAGACGGTTGGTACTTGAGCAATGCTTCGTTAATCGCCTGGATCAGGAAAGATGAGCAGGGCAAAATCTATGCGCTTTCACCCATTTGTAAACATTTGGGATGTACCGTAGGTTGGAACAGTGATAAGCAATATCCTGACGAATATCATTGTCCGTGCCATGGCGCGCATTATAACAAGGAAGGCAAGAACCTTGCCGTAGCCCCGAAGCCGCTTGATGAGTATGTGGTTAAAGAAGATCAGGGTTGGGTTTATCTGGGCGACATTATTCCGAACACCCGAGTCAAATAGGAGGCGTGAACGCAGATGTTTAAAAATGTCTATGACTGGATTGACGAGCGTCTCGATATCACGCCAATTTGGAGGGACGTTGCGGATCATGAAGTTCCAGAGCACGTAAACCCGGCTCATCACTTTTCCGCATTCGTGTACTGCTTTGGTGGATTGACGTTCTTTATCACTGTTATTCAAATTTTGTCAGGGATGTTCCTGACCATGTATTATGTGCCTGATATTATTAATGCTTATGCCAGTGTTGAGTATTTGCAGACTAAAGTAGCCTTCGGCCAAATTGTACGCGGGATGCACCATTGGGGAGCCAGCTTGGTTATCGTTATGATGTTCTTACATACGATGCGTGTGTTCTTTACCGGCTCTTACAAAGCACCACGCGAGATGAACTGGGTTGTCGGCATGCTGATCTTTTTTGTCATGCTGGGTCTGGGGCTTACCGGTTACCTGTTGCCTTGGGATAACAAAGCCTACTTTGCAACCAAGGTTACTCTGGAGATTGCGAATACGGTTCCTTGGCTGGGACCGATCATTAAGGAATTCCTGCAAGGCGGAACTATTGTAGGTGCTCAGACGTTAACACGATTCTTTGCCCTGCACGTCTTCTTCCTTCCGGCTGTGCTTCTGGTGCTTCTGGTCGGTCACTTTATTATGATCCGCAGACAGGGCATTTCGGGACCACTATAATCTGAGAAGGGAGGAATCGACATGGCTCACGGACACAAGTCAGATGACCAGGAAAAGATTATCTTCGTCGGGGACTCACGCGTCCGTAAAGGAGCGGGGTTTATAACTCCACCGGATTACACGGCGTATCCCGGCAAATCAGAGGCTTTTATTCCTAACTTCTTGCTGAAGGAATGGATGGTTGGTGTCGTTGTACTGGTTGGTATTCTGGTATTAACGATTTCGGAACCTGCACCACTGGGCTATCCGGCCAATCCAAGTGCATCGGTTATCCCGATGCCGGACTGGTACTTCCTTTTTCTGTATCAGTATTTGAAATACCCATATGCCTCAGGTGATTATGTCCTGCTCGGGGTACTTGGAGTCAGCGGAGTTGCTTTCGGTGCTTTGTTACTGGCCCCTTTTCTGGATACAGGCAAGGAGCGGCGTTTCTACAAACGTCCGATTGCATCATCACTTATGATTCTATCGGTGATGGCCGTTTTCTACCTGACCAATGTTGCATGGACACACTACGCGCATGAGTTGGAAGCAAGCGGCCAAAAGCCGGAACATATTCAGCGTGAAGAAGAAGCGCGTGAGAAACACGCGCAGGGTCTTCCTACGTCGAATGCGGCAGGTCAAAAAGAAGAAGTGGCGATTGTTGAGAAGGATGACCCTGCGATGGAAACCTTCAAAAAGGCCGGATGTATCGGATGTCATGCGGCTGATATGAAGGGAGCAGGAGGCCCTTCGCTTCGGGGTGTGGGTGACAAACACAGCCAGGAAGAAATCCTGACGATTATCAAAGAAGGATATAACAGTATGCCTGCTCAGTACGACAATGCCATAGCCCAAGGGCTGACGGATGATGACATCAATCACCTGGCAGAATGGCTTGCGAAACAGAAGGCAGAACAGTAAAATCGAAATAAGCAATGAAACCTGATCGTTTATGCGGTCAGGTTTTTTTGAGGCGTTTTTCGCAACATCATTTTTTGTAACACAAAATACATATGATGGAAGGGGCAGAGCATGTGGCTTTATCGTACTTTTGGAGCCGGGAATTTCTAACGAATCGTTATTTCTTGTGGCTTCTTTTTTGGTGCAACGCATTAGGAACAGTATATGGATACATATGGTACGGGGATCAATTGGAGTATACGCTGGCACAGCAACCACTATGGCAAATTGTGTTTGTGCCGGACAGTCCGACGGCAAGTCTGTTCTTTACCCTATCCTTGTTGTGGATTCTGTACAAGCCGAAATCGATGCTTCTGAATCGGATTGGACATGTCATACAGGCGCTTGCTGTGGTTACTTCGGTAAAATACGGCGTATGGGCAGTCTCCATCATTTTTGCAGGCTGGATGCAGGGGGGCGCACAGAACTGGCAGGATTGGATGTTAATTGCGTCACATAGCGCCATGGCTATCGAGGCTTTGCTGTATGTGAGGTTCTTTGGGTTCCGTTGGGGTGCTCTGGTGATTGCTGCCTTGTGGACATTGCTAAACGATACAATGGATTATACCTATGACATCTTCCCTTGGCTGCCTGCATCGCTGATGGACCATCTGGATGGTGTACGCAACTTCACCGTGGGGCTGACGCTAGTGAGCATTCTCTGTGCATGGCTTGCATTGAGACAGGCCAAACGGGCCTGATTTCATCATGTAAGCTTGTTCTAAGGAACTCTTCCCTGCCATACATTGATGGTGGGAGGGATGTCCATGAAGAGAACGTTCAGGATCAAAACTGGATTTGTGGTGGTGTCGTTCATGACTCTACTGTTCTGGACGAACTTGTCATACAGCGTATCAGCAGAAAGTACAGGTGCGAACGGAAATACAGATCAGCAAGTATCAGCCAAAAATTCCATTGAGCAATTAAATGAAGAAGCGGCCCTGCTGTATCGACATGCCTTGGAGAATGATATTGAAGAGGTTAGAGGCAGTATTTTGCGAATCAGTAAAGGTCTCGAGCATATATCCTTTGAGGGTCAGACGACAGTAGAAGGCATTCATGCCCTATCCGAGACCATTGTTGAAGTGAAAGAAGCTGCGGTCAGGGTGAAAAGTGATGATGTGTCTTTGCAGCAGGCCTCTGCCAAACTGCGACTTGCGGCAGACAGTCTCGCCAACCCGGCCAAACCTCTATGGCTCCAATATTATAAAATTGTAAAAAATGATATTGATGCGCTGTCAACCGCGGCAGACCAGCAGTTAAGTTCGGCGATAATAGCAGGCCGCTATGCCTTGCTGGAGGAGCATTACGAGACGATCCGGCCTGCGGCGATGATCCGCCGAGAACCTTACGAGATCGCCCAACTGGACGCCTGGTTATCTCATACCAAAGGTCTGACTGAGGCCAAGCAGACTGATATTGCACAATTAAAGAGTATGGCTGCCCATGGTGAAGAGTTGGTGAACCAGTTGTTTGGTCGAGAAAAGGACGAAAGTGCTTTTGTACCGTTTGTTCAGGGGCCCAATCGCAGGGCTGCGGGATTGCTCATTACTTCCATAATCATAGCAACACTAAGTTATGCAGGGTACCGTAAATATCGGGCACAGCAGCAAGGCATTTTTCCGTTTCGGCGTTAAGCCCATTACTGCCATTAGAATATGACAAAGACCTCTATCTACAAGGAAGGCCATTCCGTGGCTCTTCTCTTGAGGATAGAGGTTTTCTTTTTGTAAACATATAAAGCTCAGCTTTCTTTAAACCCTTCTCCATGTACGTCATGTACATCGCTAATAATAACAAATGCTCTAGGGTCAACCGAACGCACAATCGTCTGCAAACGTCTGAATTCCTGCCTGGAGATGACACAGTAAGCAACATGTTTGGCTTGTTTCGAATACGCACCAATTGCTGGAATGAGCGTTACGCCGCGATCCATATCACGGGTAATCAAATCTGCAATCTCAGGTGCATGATCACTGATGATCATAAATGCGCGGGCCGAATAAGCCCCTTCCTGAATGAAGTCGATTACTTTAGAGGCGATAAATACAGCCACAAGGGTATACAGTATTTTTTCTTTGGGAATGTAGACGAGGGAGATACCAATAATGATGAAATCGATACCTAATAGTACACGTCCCATACTCCAGCCATATTTTCGATTAAGAATGCGGGCTATGATGTCAGAACCACCTGTCGTTCCGCCCCAGCGGAAAACGATTCCAAGGCCTGCTCCCAATGTAACCCCAGCGTAAAGCGCCGCAAGTAAAAGGTCATTCTCGGTATGCAGCGGTTCAATCCAGCCAATAACAATCATTTTTTCAAATAACCACAGGAACACCGTAAGCGCTCCTATACCCACGCCTGTATAGATCATCTGTCTGCCGCCCAAAATCTTGAGCCCCACCAGAAAGAGTGGAATATTAACAACCAAGGTTGTAAGCGAAGGAGAGATGTTGAACGCATAATTCAGCAGGACCGTAATCCCGGTTACGCCGCCTTCCATAAGCTGGTTGGGGATGATGAAGTACAGAAGTCCAAAGGCATATAATGCCGTACCCAATAGGATGGGGAGAATCAATTTGAATTGAACCCAGGTTTTGGAAGTGCTCATAAGTTCCCTCTCCGTTTTACAAATTAGAATGAGAAAGCAATCATTCCCATCTTAGTATACCTGTTTATCGATTCTTTAAAAATGATTTGTCGTTTATGATGGTGGAAGTGAATCTAAATAACTGATATATTAGGAACAAATACGACACAATTTCAAAAGGAGAATCCGTTCTCATGGAGAAAAGCATTGCAGAAATGCAGCGTGAGGTTGATCTGTATATTTCCCAGTTCAAAGAAGGATACTTCAGCCCGCTGGCCATGCTCGCCCGTATGTCTGAAGAGGTGGGAGAGCTTGCAAGGGAAGTGAATCACGAATTCGGTGAAAAACCGAAAAAATCTTCCGAAGCAGACAATTCCATTGAGCTTGAGCTCGGGGACATTTTATTTATCACGATTTGTTTTGCTAACTCTCTCGGGATCGACCTGGCAGAGGCGCACGACAAAGTCATGCATAAATTTAACACACGCGATGCAAATCGGTGGACGCCAAAAAACACCGATTAGGCGTAGATTACATATGCTGTACCATCACCTCAATGGGGGAGGGACAGCTTGGATGATGAAACCGGAAGAGTATATGCAGCATGCGTACCGCTGTATTTTGCAAAATGATTTTGAGCAGGCGATTCGTTGGTTTGAATCTGCCATTGATGCTTACCCGGAACATGCGGAGCTCTATTATCGTTGTTCCATTACACATGCACGTAGTCAACACCTTGTTCCAGCGCTAGAATATGCGCGTAAGGCTGTTGAACTGTCACAGGGGATAGAGGAGTATGTTTTGCATTTGCAGACCCTGGAAGCCAAACAGATAAGCCTTCAGGCCAAGGTGCTGCTTGAACAGGCCGGAAACGGAACGCATGAACGATATGTGCAGGCAGCCGATCTGCTGAAACAGGCAGTTAAACTTGACCCGTTATATGTGGAAGCACATATCATGCTTGCTCTTGCTTACAGTGATCTGAATGAGTTCGACCTTGCAACCCGTTCCGTTCGTGACGCATTGTTGCTGGACCCGCAGAATGATCAACTGCATCTATTGTTACAGGAAATTAAGCAGCGTATGAAATCCATTCAATAAGATGCCATTTCATAGCGGAGATCTTTTGAATGGATTCAATCAAACGAACCAATATAGTGAGGAGATGCAGTCAAGATGAGTGAAGTAATAAGAGTTGCCGTAATCGGAGCAGCTGGCCGGATGGGCCGTGAAGTAGTGAAACTGGTGCTTCAAGATCCTGAACTGGAGCTCGCCGCAGCGGTCAACCGCTCCGGAGTAGGCACGGATGCCGGAACACTTGTCGGTCTGCCCGAATGTGGGGTGCTTTTGACCGATGATATCGAGATGGCTTTTGCAGAGACTAAACCACAGGTTATGGTGGACTTCACAGTCCCTCAATATGCCTTTGCTCATACAGAGATTGCGATCCGTCATGGGGTCAGACCTGTTATGGGAGTTACCGGCTTTACGCCGGAACAGATCGAACAGCTGGACAAGCAGTGTCAGGATAAAGGCATTGGAGGGTTGATTGCCCCGAACTTCTCAATCGGTGCTATTCTGATGATGAGATTTGCCGCACAGGCTGCCAAACATATGCCAAATGTGGAGATCATCGAATATCATGGGGATCAGAAGCTGGATGCTCCTTCGGGTACAGCAATCAAAACAGCCGAGCTAATTGCAGCAAACCGCGAGGAACTTCGTCAGGGTAATCCGAATGAAGAAGAGACGATCGAAGGATCGCGTGGCGGATACTACAATGGATTCCGAATTCATAGTGTCCGGTTGCCGGGGGTATTCGCCCAGCAGGAAGTGGTATTTGGAGACTTTGGCCAATCCCTCAAAATCCGTCATGATTCCTATGAGCGTGCAGGTTACATGCCTGGTGTTAAGATTGGTGTACAGAAGGTTATGGAATATTCAGGACTTATCTACGGATTTGATCACTTTATCGACTAAAAGAGGTAGTTCAAAAAGTCAACTTTTGATCACGAGGTCACTCGAGAAGCGGCTACGACATCGAATCTTGAATTCAGCCGGGCGTTCCGTTGCTCACGTAGGTTCGCAAGCACATGCTTCCGAAGCCGTTTTCTCCGAAAACGTGTAGCTCCGCTACTCAGTCCCTAGCTTCATTCAACCTTCTTGGTGCTGAAAACCTGACTTTTTGAACACACACTAAAAGGAGATTGTCATGTTGAAAATTGCATTTATTGCCCATGATCGCAAAAAAGAAGAGATGGTTAACTTCGTGACAGCTTACGAAAACGTATTTACAGACCATCAACTATACTCGACAGGTACAACAGGTCTTCGCATTATGGAAGGAACCTCACTACAAATCCATCGGTTTGAATCCGGTCCACTGGGCGGAGATCAACAGATCGGAGCCTTGGTTGCACAAAATGAGATGGATTTGATTATTTTCCTGCGTGATCCATTGATGGCACAGCCGCATGAACCAGATATTAACGCTTTGCTGCGTTTGTGCGATGTACAGGGGATACCGCTTGCTACGAATATTGCAACTGCAGAAATTCTCGTCAAAGCGCTCGATCGCGGTGATTTTGGCTGGAGAGAGCTTGTACATAAATACAAGCCTGAGGGTGGATTGAATTCGGGTGATGCTCAATGAGTTTGGACATTCTCATATTTGGTGCACACGCGGATGATGCAGAGATTGGGATGGCAGGAACGATTGCCAAACATACTGCAGCTGGACTGAAAGTAGGCGTGTGTGATCTGACCCGAGCGGAGATGTCTTCCAACGGGACGGTAGAGCGCAGAGCCGAGGAAGCGGAGCAAGCCTCCCGCGTCCTCGGTCTTTCGTGTCGAAGCAATCTCGGTTTGCCTGATCGGGGGCTTTATATTACTCCTGAACACATCGAGGCTGTGACTGCCGAGATACGGCGTCATGCCCCTCGAATCGTGTTTGCGCCATATTGGGAGGATCGTCACCCGGATCATGTGATGTGCAGCAAGCTGGTGCAGGAGGCTGTCTTTAATGCCAAGCTTAGAAACTATAAGCCGGACATGCCCGCAGTTCAAGTGAAAGAGTTGTATTTTTACTTCATTAACGATATCGGACCAACGGATTTGATTGTGGATATTACGGAACACTATGAGCAGAAGGAAAATTCATTGCTTAGTTATCGTTCACAGTTCGAATTGGGAGAAGGCGCAGTTGCCACTCCATTGACTCAAGGATATATTGAACGTGTGAAAGCCCGGGATTCTTTGCTCGGACAGCGGAGCCTCATTCCTTTTGCAGAAGGATTCGCTAGCATTACACCTTATGTAGTTCATCAATTTGGCCAAGCAGCCAAGTCATAAAACGATCGAACTTGCTCGTATAAATCATTTATCAATTGCATTTCCGTTGCATTACATCAACCTGCACACGCGGGAGATTAAAGGAGCGTCCACCGGATGGATCAAAAGCTAAAAATTGGTATCACCTGTTATCCGTCCCTAGGAGGGTCTGGCGTTGTCGCAACGGAGCTGGGCAAATTGCTTGCCGAACAGGGTCACCAGGTTCACTTTATTGCTAATAGTATCCCGTTTAGACTGGGTAAATTTCAGAAAAATATTTTTTATCATGAAGTTGAGGTCAACGATTATTACGTCTTCCGTTATCCACCGTATGACCTGTCATTGGCCACGAAAATGGCGCAAGTAGCCAAAGCACAGCAACTGGATCTGCTGCATGTACATTATGCAGTGCCACATGCGGTGTGTGCCTTCTTGGCTAAACAAATGGTTGGTGAGGATTTAAAGGTGGTCACAACGTTACACGGAACAGATATTACGGTACTGGCACAGGATGAGTCGTTGAAGGATCTGATTCGACTTGCCATCAACGAGAGTGATGCGGTTACGGCCGTATCCCAGGATTTGATTCGTGAAACAGTTGATTTGCTGGATATTAGACGTCCAATCGATCTGACCTATAACTTTATTGATAAAAGAATTTATTATCCACGTGATGCAGCAAGTCTGCGTAGAGACTTCGCAGCACCTCACGAAAAAATACTGATGCATATCTCCAACTTCCGTCCTGTGAAGAGAACACAGGATGTGGTAGAAGTGTTCCGTCAAGTACAGGAGCAAGTACCAGCCAAACTGTTATTTGTTGGAGAAGGACCGGATTTGCCGAAGATTCAATGGAAGATTAATGAGCTTGGACTGAATGACAAGGTCCATTTCCTAGGCAAGCAGGATGATATTGCTCAAGTCATTTCAATGGCTGATGTGCTTATGCTGCCGTCGGAGAAGGAAAGCTTTGGTCTGGTGGCACTCGAAGCCATGGCTTGTGGTGTACCTACCATTGGTTCACTAGCAGGGGGGATCCCTGAATTGGTATTGCACGGCAAGACCGGATTTTTGTCTCCAATCGGCGACACGCAATCGATGGCCGAGAACACGATTCGTTTGTTGACAGACGACCGTTTGACAGCGGACTTTAGAGAAGCGTGCTTGAAACGGGCACACCATGATTTCTGCAACGATGCTATTCGGCATGAATACGAACAAATATACTACCGGGTGCTGGGACGTGAAGTTCCGAATCTGAAGCCGGTTTGTGGCTGATTGTCAGATAGGATTGTTCCATCTTGGAAATATATCTGTGTAAGCCACACCAAGCAACACGTAGTTATGGGGTGAGAGTAAGTGGTTCAATGGACACAGGTAGATCTTGAAATGGCAAGACAAAGTGAACAGGTGCTGCGAACATTAAATGAAAAAGGATACGAAGCTTATTGGGTCGGTGGTTGTGTGCGTGATGAACTGCTGGAACGTAGCGTGGATGATATGGATATCACCACGTCCGCTTCTCCTGAGCAAGTCATGGAACTGTTTGCGGATTGTATTCCTACGGGCCTCCAGCATGGAACGGTTACTGTACGTTCAGGAGGTTTTTACTTTGAAGTTACGACTTTTCGCACTGAATCTGAATATAAGGATAATCGAAGACCCGCTGCCGTTCAATTTGTGCAGGATGTCAAAGAAGATTTGCAGCGGCGTGACTTCACAATGAATGCTCTCGCTATGGATCGAGACGGAAATATCGTTGATCCTTTTGGTGGACAATCGGATATTCAGGATGGACGGGTCAGATGTGTTGGATCCGCGGCAGAACGGTTTGGTGAAGATGCGCTGCGGATGCTTCGCTGTGTTCGTTTTGCTTCGGTATTTGATTTCAAAATTGCCTACAACACCTGGAAAGGGCTTGTTCATCAAAAGGATCTGCTCCAACATATCGCCATGGAAAGAGTGCGTACCGAAATGGTGAAAATGATGGCAGGCCCCCATCCGCTGCGCGGTCTGGAATTGCTGTTTCGCAGCCAGGCACTGGAGCATGTGAAGGCACCAATCCACGGGGAACGATTCAATAAAACCCTCATGTCTAATATGGAACAATTGATGGAAGGGAACGTTTTGTTGCGATGGTCCATGATACTGATTGCAGGCCACTATACCAGGGATGAAGCTGATGCTTTGCTTCGAAAATGGACGTTTTCTAATGACGATCGCTCGCGAATTAATGGAGTTCTCCAGGTCGAACAGTTGATTCAGACTGTTGTGCAGGAGCAGAAGGATGAAGAGACACTGCGATCAGAATGGATCGTAACTGTGCTGTCTTGCGGGCGTCAGGCAGCAGAGGACTGGCTTATCATTCAACGACTGCTTCCAACAGGTTGGCGAGATCAAGAGGTTCTACACGAAGAACAGATCGACTTAATACAATCCCAAGGTGCTGCATGGAGCAAATCCATGAAGGTGCACGAACTGAAAGATTTGCAAATTACAGGTGAGAACGTTTTGCAGCTGCTTGGACGCAAGGGTGGACCATGGCTGGGACAACTGATGAAATATCTCTTAAGAGAGACTGCGATCGGAAATATAGCGAATCAGCATGACATGCTGACCAACGAAGTAAAGCGGGTGGCTGCAGATGACAAAGCATGAGGAACTGTTACATATGTTACTAAATGCAGAAGGAGAGTTTGTGTCTGGTGAAGAGATCAGTCGCAACCTTTCCATTAGCCGAACGGCCGTGTGGAAGCATGTAAACAAACTGCGTGACATGGGTTATGAGTTTGAAGCCGTATCTCGCAAAGGGTATCGCTTGGTCACGAAACCGGACAGTATCGATGCCACAGCGCTTCAACTGGCACTGGAAACGACGGTGTTTGGTCGGAAGGCAATCATTCTGAATTCCACGTTGTCCACCCAAGGTGATGTTCAGCACATGGCTGAGCAAGGACAGGGGGAAGGGGCAGTGGTGCTGGCAGAAGAACAGACGGGGGGGCGAGGCCGTTTTGGACGTAAATGGTACTCACCGCCTGGACGAGGCATCTGGATGAGTGTTCTAATGCGTCCGGAGCTTGCACTGCAAAATACACCACAGCTTACATTATTAACGGGTGTGGCGGTGTGTCGTGCGATTAGATCGTATACAGGCGCTGATGCCGGTATCAAATGGCCTAATGATCTTTTAATCGATGGTCGCAAGGTATGCGGGATTCTACTTGAATCAACCGTTGAAGACCACGAATTACGGTACTGTATCGCAGGCATAGGCGTAGATGTGAACTTCGATCCGAAAGATTATCCCGAGGATCTGATAACAATTGCTACTTCACTTAAGATGGAGACTGGACAAACGATAGACCGAACCAAACTTGCAGCGGCCATTCTCTCGGAGTTGGAGCGTTTGTATTTTTTGTATCAAAAGGAAGGGTTCGGTGTGATCTCTTCGCTCTGGGAAGCTTTGTCTGTATCCATGAACCGTGAAATTAAGGTGGCTAATCCGCAGGGTATCACCGAAGGTACAGCCATAGGGCTTGATCCTTCGGGTGCATTGATTTTGGAGAAGAAAAACGGTGAGCGTGTATCGGTATACTCCGGTGAAGTTTCATTGATAAATTAAACAATTTGTCGAATTTACACCGTTAAAATGAACATAAGACGTGAACTTTGGGCAGAACTTTGGTATACTGTGTTCGTGAGGCGATATCGGCTAATGCAGACCGAATTGCACTCCGGCAATAGTATGCTTTGTTCTGCTTTTAAAATGTTGCAGTGACAAGGCAGGAATAGTAGTAAAGTGAGTTGTTGGATTCTGCTCTGAGCCGAAGAGGACCGAGACAGAAGGGACGATCGCAAGTGACTCTTTTTTGACTTTTCGGGACTTTTTAGTGGAAACTAAAAGGTTTTTTTGTTGCGTTTAAATTGAAAAGATGAGAGGAGCCATGACGAAAATGGCAAACAAACAAGCATTGAATATTGTGAAAATGAAAAAATATAAGCAGGACGGCGTGCCGCTTAGCATGATTACAGCTTACGATTATCCGACAGCCCAATTGGCCGAGGAAGCGGGTATCGATCTCATTCTGGTTGGTGATTCACTGGGAAACGTGGTATTGGGTTTTAACTCGACCTTGCCTGTTACGATCGACGATATGGTGTACCATACACGCTCTGTAGTACGTGGAGCGGGAAATACGTTTATCGTGGCTGATATGCCCTTCATGACGTATCATGGCAGCTTGGACGAGACGCTCAAAGGGGTTCGTCGCCTGATGCAGGAAGGTCATGCACAAGCGGTCAAGATGGAGGGCGGTCTCGAAATTGCAGATACGGTAAAAGCGGTTGTGCAAGCCGGTGTACCTGTACTTGGACATATCGGGCTTACCCCACAATCCGTGAATCAAATTGGCGGTTATCGTATTCAGGGCAAGGATGCTGCTGATGCCAAACGGCTGATGGACGAAGCCAAGGCGCTTGAAGCAGCGGGAGCCTTCGGCATTGTACTCGAACTGGTTACGGAAGAAGTGGCAAGAGCGATCTCGGAAGAACTTTCTATTCCCACAATTGGTATTGGCGCAGGTAGAGGGTGTGATGGTCAGGTACTGGTATTCCATGATGTGGTTCAGTATGCTTCCCCATACACGCCAAAACGCTTTGTTAAATCGTATGGAGACGTAGGTACATTAATTCGCAATAGCATTGAGTCCTATGTGAAAGAAGTCAAGGATCGCTCATTCCCGGCAGAAGAGCATGTATTTACCGCCGCTGACGGCGTTCTGGATCAACTATACGGACATCGTAAAGAAAAGGTGGAGACGAACGCATGAAAGTGATACGGACAATCGCAGAATTAAGACAAGAACTGAGCTTGAAACGTCAGTCGATTCAGTCCAGAGAGTCCATTGTAGGACTCGTGCCTACGATGGGATTTCTTCATGAAGGCCATGCAAGTTTGATGCAAGCGGCTAAAGAACAGAGTGATATCGTGGTTTTGAGCATATTTGTAAATCCAATTCAATTTGGTCCGAATGAAGACTTTGACAGTTACCCAAGGGACGAAGCCAGAGATGTGGAAACTGCACGAGCAAAAGGGGTAGATATCGTATTTATTCCCTCTGTTGAAGAGATGTATCCACAGCCTACACAAACGACTGTATCGGTTTCTCGTCTAACGGATCGCTTATGCGGTGCATCACGTCCAGGGCATTTTGACGGAGTGACTACAGTCGTGTCGAAGCTGTTTAACATTGTACAACCACAGCGTGCATTTTTTGGCATGAAGGACGCACAGCAGGTAGCAGTGATCCAGCAGATGGTTAACGATTTGAACATGGCAGTTGAGATTGTGCCTTGTCCTATCGTTCGTGAGAGTGATGGCTTGGCGCTTAGTTCGCGCAACGTGTACCTCAGCTCAGAACAGCGTCAGGAAGCTCTTGTACTGTCCAAGGCACTACGAGAGGCACAGGAAGCTGTAGATGCAGGGACGGCGATGACAGCAGCGGATATCCGCAGTATATTGCGTCAGAACATTGAACGTTCTCCAATGGCTGTGATTGATTATGCTGAAATTCAGGCTTTTCCAAGTCTGGAGCCACTTGCAGATGAGGAAAAAGTTCATGGTCGTGACGATCTGTTGATCGCACTTGCAGTAAAATTCGGCAAAACAAGATTGATTGACAATATAAGGCTGCAAAAATCGGAGGTACTGTCCCATGTTTAGAACACTAATGAAATCCAAAATTCACCGGGCAACCGTTACGGAAGCAAACCTGAACTATGTGGGTAGCATTACCATAGATGAAGATCTAATGGAAACTTCCGATCTAATGGAAAATGAGAAAGTGCAAATTGTGAATAACAACAATGGCGCACGTCTGGAAACCTATGTCATTCCAGGTCCACGTGGAAGTGGAGTGATCTGCTTGAACGGAGCAGCAGCTCGTCTGGTACAGCCTGGGGATACCGTCATTATCATTTCCTATGCGATGATGTCTCAAGAAGAGGCAAATAATCACAAGCCTACCGTTGTATTTGTGGATGGACAGAATAAGCCTGTGCAAACGATGAAGCACGAAGTTCATGCGACGATTATGTAATCGACTGGTAAGGGGAATGAAATCGCCCCATTCTACAAAAAATGAGTACAGGTCACTGCACTAATCCATTTTTTCAAGGGTGGGGATGCATCGATGTTCCAGCATGTTTTCGCAGAAATGAACGACATGTTAGATGAAATTATCAAGCGCTACCCTTCTGCTGAAGGCCTAAGCAAACAGGAATTGCTGCAAAAGTGGAATTTGTTGAAGCGGATGAGTGACGGGATGCTTGATGAGTGGCTGATGTTTGAAGAAAAAATGAGCCAGGTAAGGGAAAGGGAGCTGGATAAGCCCGCTTCCCTCGAACCTGAACAGGAAGCTGTTACCGCTCTGCCGGAACTGCATCTGGAGTGTTTCAGTCGCGGTCAGGGATATTTCAAACTGCAAATGTACCCGCAGGCGATTATGCAATTTTCCAGGGTTGTGACCGACTATCCAGAAAGTGCATTAACTCGTTTTTACCTGGCTCTCGCTCATCTTAACCTGGAACAAACCGAGGAAGCAGGAATACACTTGCAGCGGATCATGCATCTGAATGGTTCGCGGAGATTGAAGGGGCTGGTGTGTAACGTCCTGGGCTGTATCGAGGCCAAGCTTGCGAACCCTGAAGGTGCATGTTCACTATTTGCGCAGGCGCTTCAGTATGACCCCACGTTGACCGAACCGCTGTATAACATGGAAGCCTGTCGATTAAACAGCGGAAAATTGCAATATGCAAATCAGCTGACTGCCTTAAATTAAAGGCTATTCGGCGGCAAAAAGACGGTGTTCCCTCCTCTGGCATAGCGGCGGGGACACCGCCTTTTTTGTCAGTTAATTTTCAAATGCCCTTTTTTTTGCTATGCTGTAACATAGACTGGAATGGAAGGGACCGTACATTGCAATGAAATTTGCCGTATTGGATTTCGAAACAACCGGCACGCAGTCCGACGGTGAGATAATACAGGCCGGACTTGCCATCATAGATCATGACTACAGCATAACTCAAATATATAGTTCTTATGTGAACCCAGGTGTACCGATTCCTCCGTTTATTACGGGGTTAACCGGTATTACGGATGAAGATGTGGCGGATGCTCCCTCATTGGAAGAGATGATGATGGAGATGGTTCCGCTGCTTGACGATGTGGTTCTTGTTGGACACAATGTTGCTTTTGATTTTCATTTTCTTCAAAATGCACTTGATCGATGCGGTTATTTGCCATTTACCGGACGGATTCTGGATACGATTGATTTCCTGAAGATTTCGTTCCCGTCACTGGGCTCTTATCAACTCGGTTATGTGTCTTCAGAATTCGGATTTCAGCATGACCGTCCTCATCAGGCAGATAGTGATGCTCTTGCAACAGCTTTTGTACTACTGAAGTGTCTCGATGAGCTGCGTGCATTGCCTCTGATCACGATTCAGCGCCTCAGTGACCTGTTTGCACCGGAAGACAGTGACTTGGGTTGGTTCTTCGACGGAATGCGTACTGAGAAGGAAGCAGAGCCGATTCAGGATCTGGATGGTCATACGTATTACCGCCAGCTTGCCTTGAACGTGAGTGACTGGACCGATATAGGCTCACCACGAGATGAGCGAGAAGGTAATCCGCTGGAAGGCGTAAGTTTTGAGCAGTTTATGGATCAAGTTAGAGATAATCTGAAGGAGACGCTGGACCATTATGAGGAGCGTGAGGCGCAAACTCAGATGTTCAGCAGTGTACGACAAGCTTTGGATGAAGAGAAACATCTCTTGATCGAAGCTGGGACAGGTACGGGCAAATCACTTGGTTATTTGCTGCCTGCCATCTATGAAAGTGTGAAACAGGAACAGAAAGTCATGGTCAGCACACATACCATCAACCTGCAGGAGCAATTGAGAGAGCGGGATATTCCTATGCTGACCCAAGTGGTTCCGTTCCCGTTCAAGGCAGCAGTGTTCAAAGGACGTGGGCACTATCTGTGTCTACGTAAGTTTGAGCATAAAATCAATAAACGTGAATTTGCTACACCGAAAGAGGATTATTTTACAGCGGCTCAGATGATTGTCTGGCTTACCCAGACAGAGACTGGAGACGACGAGGAACTGAATCTAAGCGGGCGCGGAGGAGACTTCTGGGAGACGGTACAGAGCGAGTCTGAATCCTGTCTTGGACGTTCCTGTCCTTGGTTCCGCAAATGTTTCTATCACCGGGCCAAACATGAAGCCGGGCTGTCCGATATCGTCATTACGAATCACTCGAAATTATTTACGGATGTCAAAGCAGCACATCAGCTGCTGCCAGCCTACGAAAGTCTCGTCATCGATGAAGCCCATCATCTGGAGGATGTAGCAGGTAAGCATCTTGGTCTTCACATGAAATATTTCACGTTGGTTCATACTCTGACCCGACTGTTTAAAGATAGCCGTAATGGCCAATTGCCAATGCTTCGTTCTCAATTGTCGGGACATGAAAATTCGGTACAGTGGGGCTCCATGATTGATCAGATGTTCCCGCTTGCCGTCGAAGTTAAAGAGATGTGGGATCGACTAAGCGATACATTATTTGGCCTGCTGCCTGAACGCAGCGATGCTTCTCCAGGCGAGACAGGACAATTTTCTCTTAGACTGAAGCCTTCGCAAAAACCAGCCAAATGGCAGGAATTGCAGGATGCTGAAAACCAAATCTATGTCACTCTTGGTGATTTGATTCGTAAAGGCGACAAGCTGCTGCTTGAAGTGAAAGAAGATCAGGACGACTATCAGTCCGACAGTCTGATTACGGATATCTCAGGTCTTCTGAAGGATTTGGCAACGATCAAGGATAACCTGCGTTTCTTCATGCGCATGGATGATGCCAACACCGTGTACTGGATGGAGGCCAGCGGCCAGTTCCGCAGCAAATCACTGCAGCTCTATGCTGTTCCTGTCGATGTCAGTGCCCAATTGAAGGATATGTTCTTTGATAAAAAGAAAAGCGTTGTGCTTACATCGGCTACGCTCTCCGTTGACAAGTCATTTCAATTCATGATCGAACAGCTGGGCTTGCAGGAAGCTGCCGAGAATAACCGTCTGTTGACGTCCATGCTGCCGTCACCGTTCAATTATCGAGAACAGGCGCTGCTCGTCATTCCGCGTGATTTCCCAAGCGTGAAGGGCAGTGTAGGCGATGCTCACTTTGTGGATATGCTCGTGCACTCGCTTGCGGAAACGGCTATCGCCACTCGTGGACGCATGATGGTGTTGTTTACCTCCTATCGCATGCTGCGCCAGGTCTATGACCCACTCAAGGAGGCCTTGTCAGGCAATGATATCTCTTTGCTTGGGCAAGGGGTGGACAGCGGCAGCCGTTCCAAGCTTACACGCCGCTTCCAAGATGCGAAAGCAACGGTGCTTCTTGGCACAAGCAGCTTCTGGGAAGGGGTGGACATTCCGGGGGAGGCTCTGACCTGTCTCGCGATTGTCAGACTGCCGTTCCAGCCACCGAACCATCCATTAGTCGAAGCGAAGAGCGAGCTTTTGCAGCAGCAGAAGAAAAACCCGTTTATGAAGCTGTCCGTACCACAAGCCGTCATCCGTTTCAAACAGGGATTTGGCAGACTGGTTCGCACAGGCAAAGACAGAGGTATCGTGATTGTATACGATACACGTGTTATTGAAGCATATTATGGCAAGTACTTTTTATATTCATTACCTGGTCCCAAAATGGAGCATATGCTCACTGAGCAGATGGTTCCACGCATTTCGGAATGGCTCGAGAGACCAACCGAAGAGCAACAATAACAGATACGCTCTGTAGCTTCCGTTATTGCAAGTCGCCAGTGATTGGCGGTAAAATTAAGTAATTAAAGCAATTATCCATTATATATCAATGAGCATCCTGTTTAACTCAGTAATCTTTTTGCTCGTTTTAGACAGGGTGCTCTCTTTTTCATCTATCTATCGTGGCCTTTGTAAGGGGGAGCAATGAATGAAATCAGATAAAATTTCGGAAGCCGTGGTGCGTAGATTGCCTGTTTACTTGCGTTATTTGAATGAATTGCATCAGCGCGAAGTCAATACGGTCTCTTCACAAGAACTTGGACTGAGGTTGGATTTGAATCCGGCCCAGATTCGTAAAGACTTGGCTTACTTTGGTGACTTTGGTCGTAAAGGGATCGGGTATGACGTATCATATCTCATCGAGAAAATCCGCCATATTTTAAAAATAGACCAACAGATCAATGTGGCTCTTGTCGGAGCAGGTAATTTGGGACATGCCTTGTCCAATTACAACGCCTATCTCAAAGACAACATGAAGATCGTCGCTGTATTTGATGCTTACGGTCCGAAAATTGGGAGTCAAATCAACAGTTTGACAGTGCAACCAATGAATGAATTAACGGATTCGGTTAAAAAAGATAACATTCGTATAGGTATTATCACGGTTCCAGATACGGAAGCCCAAAATGTTGCAGATCAACTGATTGAGTCAGGAATTGAAGCGATTCTGAATTTTGCGCCAACGATTCTGAAGACTCCGCCGCATATTCGTATTCATCATGCCGATTTTACGACGGATTTGCTCAGTCTGGCTTATTACTTGGAGAATGGAAAGGACGACGAGGAAGATGACGACAAATAGATGGGTAATTCACAACGGCAACTTTGCCGTGAGTGAGGGTACGGATTGGAAAGTGGTTCAAGGTTTTATGGTTGTTGAGAATGACAAGATTGTGCATATTGGTGAGACATTGCCGGAAGGAGACGAAAGTCTGACAAAGGTGGACGGAAAAGGACTGTTCTTCTTGCCGGGTCTGATCAATACGCATGGTCACGCGGCCATGTCGCTTCTGAGGGGCCATGGAGACGATCTGGCGTTACAAGTATGGTTGCAGGAGAAAATGTGGCCAATGGAAGCCAAAATGACTTCTGAAGACGTGTATTGGGGTACATCGCTATCCGTGCTTGAAATGTTAAAAGGCGGAACAACAGCGTTCCTGGATATGTATGATCATATGGATCAGGTTGCGAAAGTGGTGGAACAATCCGGCGTTCGGGCTGCTCTGGCACGTGGGGTAATTGGACTTTGTTCGGAAGAAGAACAACTGCGCAAGCTGGAAGAATCCGCAGCATTTGCCCGTCAATGGAATGGACAAGCAGACGGCAGAATTACAACCGTAATCTCTCCACACGCACCTTACACTTGCCCTCCGGATTACATAGAGAAGCTGGTACAGGTTGCTCATGACCTGAATCTGCCTTTGCATACGCATATGTCTGAAACGCTTCGTGAAGTGGAGCAGAACGTGGCTGATTACGGACTGCGTCCGGTTGCACATCTGGAGAAACTAGGATTTTTCTCCCGTCCATCTCTGGTTGCGCATGCGGTACATCTGAATGATGAAGAGATCGAGATTCTCGCAAAGCATGATGTAGCAGTGTCCCACAATCCAGGCAGTAACCTGAAATTGGCTTCGGGTGTTGCACGAGTACCTGATCTGTTGAAAGCAGGAGTGACCGTGTCCCTGGGGACAGACGGACCAGCAAGTAACAATAACCTGGATATGTTTGAAGAAATGAGACTGGCTGCGTTGATTCACAAAGGGGTGTCTGGTGACCCTACTGCTGTGCCGGCAGGGGAAGCACTTCTGCTTGGAACTTCATATGGTGCCAAATCCATATTCTTGAACAATACAGGCGCTTTGCAAGTTGGCATGAAGGCTGACTTTATCGCATTGAACATCGAACAAGCCCATTTCTATCCGCATACGGATCTGATTTCCCATACAGTCTACTCGGCATCGGCCAAAGATGTGGAGCATGTGTGGGTGGATGGTAAACAAGTGGTTAAACATGGCGAATGTCTTACGATGGATGAAGAGCGCATTCTGCGTGAGTCTCAGCTGGCATTTGACAGTTTGCTTGCCCGATAATTACAAGGACAGCATCGTCATAGGGAAAGGAAGTTCGGCTTTTGAAGAAAAAAAAGAAGTGGATATGGATTTCTCTGCTGCTCCTGGTTCTGATTCTGTTTGGACTTCAGCGTTATTATGTCTATGTTACCCAGGATCAGCGCAAGGAAGAGGCGTTGGCCATACAGGCGGCCCAGGAACAGCTGGGGATTACGTCTCACGAAGAGCTGCGTAAGTATGTTTGGGGACAGAAAGACGGCGGAGACAACATATACTGGACCCTGATCGGCAAAAATAAGGATAACCAGGATGTCATGGTGTGGGTGAAGTTTGATGAGAATAACAAACCGGTGACGGGAACCAATGCGGTACACGGGGAACTGTTAAAGAACGGCATGAATGAAGCTCAGATTCGAAATCGGTTCAGCTCTGAAGTTCCGGGTGGGGAGATCAAACGAATCATGCCAGGCGTTGTGAATGGTATCTATGTATGGCAAGTGTATTATAACGATGATACTCACAACTATTATCGCTTTTACCGCTTCAGCAACGGGGAACAGGTGGACCTGGTCTATACGATACCGAACAGCTAGAATTAGCAGACGTGCTATTGTCTGAAAAGAATACATTAAAGAACCGGCAGACGGAAACCCGACTGGACCGGTTCTTTGACGTATTTTCTTGATCATTTTGGATTTGAATAGTTAAAATTCATATTTTCGCCTTAGATATTGTATATACGATGTGATATACTCAAATATGTATTCAAGGATACATCATACACTAATAAATCCTGTTAGGCACATCACAGGACATTACGTACACATATTCTTGCCTACAAGTTACAGGATGGGCCAAAATTTAGGAGGGGTAACTCACTTGAAGATAAAAGTATTGCCTATTGCTCTGACTGCCGTCATTTCAGCCGTTGTGTTGTTTGGAGGTTGGTTTGTGTACCGTCATGTGGCTGTGCAAAGCCCAATTGAAAAGATGGTTACCCAGTACGATGGAGTCAATGATGTTCAATTAACTATTAACCGCAATGATGTACAGTTGAAACTTGATCTGCAGCCGGATGTTGATCTGGGCAGATTGGTACAATATATCCACAAAGAAGGACAGACCTTGATTGGCACTCGTTCGTTGAAGCTGGATGTCGTGGATCATTCGAACGAAGCGTTAGAAAGCTGGTGGGGAAGCGCGATGTTTACCGTAGCTCAAGCGATGGAGAACAAGCAATACACCGAGATTACACCGACCTTGTCTAAAATGGCTACGAATGGAATCAAGGTAAATACAGCCATGGATGACAATAATGTATATGTCAGTCTCAGAGATGGAGATGCCAGCAAGTTTATCATTCTGCCGCGTGTGCCCGGTCAGATAGGAGTGTGGCCTAATGCCTAAATGGACGAAAGAAATTGCCATTGGATTTGTACCCGTATTGATTATCTTTCTTGCTTTTATCGGTGTAAACATGATTCCCATTCTGATCGCTGCAATGCTTGTGGGTGCTCTGCTGCTCATGATGCAAATGCGGGGCGGAATTACGGTGGGCGCAGGTCAGGAACGTAAACGCAAGAAAAAAGGACCGTCCAAGCTGACTTTTGAAGAAATTGGGGGTCAGGAGAGTGCCAAGCAGGAACTGCGGGAAGCGCTTGATTTTCTCATTCGACATGAAGAAATTCAGAAGTTTGGTATTCGTCCTTTGAAAGGTATCCTGCTTACTGGCCCTCCAGGAACAGGTAAAACCTTGATGGCCAAAGCTGCTGCTCATTATACCGACTCTGTTTTTGTAGCTGCATCAGGCAGTGAGTTTGTTGAGATGTATGTTGGTGTAGGTGCAGGCAGAATACGGGATTTATTCCGTGATGCAAGAACACGTGCTGCTAAAGAAAATAAGGAAAACGCCATTATATTTATCGATGAAATTGATGTGATTGGTGGAAAACGGGAAGGTGGACAACAGCGTGAATATGATCAGACGCTGAATCAGCTGTTGACGGAGATGGATGGCATATACTCTTCCGACACACCGCGCATACTTGTGATCGCCGCTACAAACCGAAAAGAAATGCTGGACAGCGCATTGACACGTCCAGGACGCTTTGACCGTCATATTCAGGTAGACTTGCCGGATAAGAAAGGCAGAAAACACATACTGGAGCTGCATGCAGTTAATAAACCTCTTTTGGAAGGGGTCAGCCTTGAAAAGACAGCAGAAGAATCCTATGGTTTCTCTGGAGCACAGCTGGAAAGCGTGATGAACGAAGCTGCAATTTACGCGATGAGGGATGGGCTGCCCAACATTGAACAGCGTCATCTGTCCCTTGCGATTGATAAAGTAATGATGGGTGAGAAGACAGACCGCGAATCCAGCGTAGAAGAGAAGAAAAGAGTCGCTATTCATGAGTTGGGACATGCCATCATGGCTGAACTGGTTCGTCCTGGCAGTGTGAGTCAGGTTGCACTCAGCCCTCGTGGACAGGCCTTGGGATATGTACGTCATAACCCGCAACAAGAGCAATTTCTGTACACGAAGCGCTTCCTTGAAGAGCAAATCATGATTGCCCTCGGAGGTGCAGCAGCGGAGGAAATGTATTACGGTGGCCGCAGTACAGGATCACGTAATGACTTTGAACAAGCAACGAATGTGGTACAGACGATGATGGCTTCCGGGCTCACAACGTTGGGTATTGTTAACATGGATATGGTCACAACGGAAGAACTCATGCGGGAGAACAAATTGATCCTGCAAGACCTGATGGAACAGACCAAACGATTGCTTGAAGAACAGCGGACAATTTTCGACAATTCTCTCGACACGTTGCTCAGGGAAGAAGTATTGTCTGGCGATCAATTTCGTTGTCAATTTCGTGACAGCGCCCTTCTACCGGCATAATTTATTTATGTCGGTTATTTTTTTTTACATTTCAGTCGTGCTAAGATATTATTATATGTTGGGTCGAAATTTGTAATTTTCGGCGAACAGGGTACAATAGAGAAATAGAGAACCGAAAGGATGGAGCAGAACCATGTTTTTCAAAAAGATAGGAGTTGTCGGCGGCGGCACGATGGGGCAAGGTATTTCCCAGATGCTTGCAGCCAAAGGACTTGATGTGCTTCTGGTGGAACACACAACGGAGAAGCTGGATCATGCATATAACATGATTGAGACTAACCTCGATAAACAACTGGAGAAATGGGCTATTACGAAGGCTGAGAAGAAATTGATTCTCTCTCGTATTACCAAAGTGGCTCATCTAGCTGAACTCGGAACTTGCGATATGGTCATTGAGACTATTTCTGAAGATCTGGAAGCGAAAAAAGCGGTATTCAGTCAACTTGACCAAGTTTGCCCAAGCAACGTAATTCTTGCAAGTAATACATCCACGCTGAGTTTGACTGAGCTTGCAAGCTCAACCAAATACCCAGAGCGTGTTATTGGTATGCACTTTATTCACCCGGTTTCCCGGGTTGATCTTGTAGAGATTATTCGTGGTCTGAAAACATCCGATTCCACTTTTGCAGAAACTAGACGTTTTGTAGAAGAAGTAGCGGACAAAAAAGGCGTTATGATCTATGAATCACCTGGATTTGTTACGTCCAGACTGATCTGTCTTTTGATCAACGAAGCGCTGCATGTACTGCAGGAAGGTGTCGCTTCCGCTGAAGATATTGATGACGCTATGCGTATCGGATACAATTTCCAGCACGGACCGCTTGAGATGGCAGACCGTTTCGGATTGGATTCAGTAGAAGCTGCACTCGAAAGAATGTTCCGTGAATTCGGTGAATTGAAATATCGTCCTTCCACAGTCCTGAAGAAAATGGTACGTGCAGGACACCTGGGTGTCAAAACAGGCGAAGGATTCTTCAAGTACGACAAGGATGGTGACCGGCTGTGAAAGTACTCGTAATTAATGCGGGGAGTTCCTCGCTCAAATATCAATTGTATAACATGACGGATGAATCCGTATTGGCAAAAGGTCTGGTAGAGCGGATCGGGATGGATTCTTCCATTCTGACTCATAAACCAACGGGTCGCGAGGATGTTACGGAAGTTAGCGAAATTTTAGAACATACTACAGCGATTCGTAAAGTTATTGACATCCTGACAGACAAAGAAAACGGTGTGCTTGGTTCCGTTGATGAAATTCAGGCTGTTGGACATCGTGTAGTTCACGGTGGTGAAGCATTTAAGGAATCAGCATTGGTTGATGATGCTTCCAAAGCAGAAATTCGCCGTCTGTTCGATCTGGCTCCACTGCATAATCCTGCAGCCATGATGGGTATTCGTGCGGCTGAAGCCAATATGCCAGGTGTGCCACAGGTAATGGTCTTTGATACGGCTTTCCATCAAACGATGCCGGAAAAAGCATATCTGTATGCCATTCCACGTGTGCTTTATAAAAAGTATAAAGTGCGTCGTTATGGAGCACATGGTACTTCCCATGATTACGTTAGCAAGGCAGCAGCTGAATATCTGGATCGTCCATTGGAAGATCTGAAGATCATCACATGCCACGTTGGTAATGGTGGTAGCGTAACAGCTGTACAGGGCGGCGTATCCGTGGACACGTCCATGGGCATGACTCCACTTGAAGGATTGATGATGGGAACACGTAGTGGTGACTTGGATCCGGCCATTGTACCTTATGTTATGAACAAGGAAGAACTGAGCGTGAGCGAAGTAAACTCCATGTTGAATAAACATAGTGGGCTTCTTGCAATCTCCGGTATCAGCAGCGACATGCGTGAAATTACGGAAGGTATGGAGGCTGGCGATGCTAACTCCACGCTTGCATTCGAGATGTACGAATACCGTCTGCGTAAATACATCGGTTCTTATGCAGCAGCAATGAACGGTGTAGACGTGATCGTATTTACGGCTGGTGTAGGTGAAAACTCTGTTGTCCTTCGCCAAAAAGTATGTGAGCAACTCACGTACCTGGGTGTTGAACTGGATGAAGCGCTGAATGCAATCCGCTCTGGAGAACCACGCCGCATCACAACAGCGAATTCCAAAGTGGACGTTCTCGTAGTTCCTACGAACGAAGAATTGGTGATTGCAAGAGATACACACCGAATCGTATTGAATTCTCTGTAATCTAATTGTAAAGTGAATATAGCATGACAAGGAAGTGCAGGGGACAGGCATATGCCTGCCCGCTGCATTTTCAAATTCAGGATTCCAAGGAGAGATATGTGCATGAGTACGGATTGTGTAATTCGTAATGTGAGTGAGCATGTGGGCGAGACTGTTAAGATCGGCGCCTGGATTAACAACAAACGTTCCAGCGGCAAAATTCAATTTTTGCAACTGCGTGATGGAACCGGATATATTCAAGGGGTAGTCGTTAAGAGTGAAGTCAGCGAAGATATCTGGAATGCTGCGAAGAGCTTGACTCAAGAAAGTTCATTGTATGTAACGGGAATTATCCGTGAAGAACCACGTAGTGCATCCGGTTATGAGATGACGGTTACTGGCGTGGAAATTATCCATCTGACTGAAAACTATCCAATTACTCCGAAAGAGCATGGAGTAGACTTCCTGATGGATCATCGCCATCTGTGGCTGCGTTCAACAAAACAACGTGCGATTATGGTTATTCGTGCGGAAATCATCCGCGCTGTTCAGCAGTTTTTTGATGGTAACGGATTCACACAGGTTGATCCTCCGATTCTTACACCTTCATCTGCTGAAGGAACGACGAACTTGTTCCACATTAAATACTTTGATGAAGATGCCTATCTGACACAAAGTGGACAGTTGTATATGGAAGCTGCAGCAATGGCGTTGGGCAAAGTGTACTCCTTCGGTCCTACGTTCCGTGCCGAGAAATCCAAAACACGTCGTCACCTTATCGAGTTCTGGATGATTGAGCCGGAAATGGCTTTTGTGGATCATGAGGAAAGCCTGCGAGTGCAAGAGAAGTTTATTGCACACGTAGTTCAAACGGTTCTGAAAAACTGCCGTGCTGAACTGGAGTCCATTGGACGTGATGTATCCAAGCTTGAAAAAATTGTAGCTCCATTCCCGCGCATTACGTATGATGAAGCGATTGAATTCCTGAATGGACAAGGCTTCGATATTCCTTGGGGAGAAGACTTTGGTGCTCCACACGAAACGGCGATTGCCGAGAAATACGAAACACCGGTCTTTATTACCCATTATCCGGCTGGAATCAAGGCATTCTACATGAAACCTGATCCGAATCGTCCTGAAGTGGTCCTCTGTGCAGATATGATCGCACCCGAAGGATACGGAGAGATCATTGGCGGTTCCCAGCGTATTGATGATCCGGAACTGATGCAGCAGCGCTTTGATGAGCATCAATTGTCGGAAGAGGCATATCAGTGGTATCTGGACTTACGTAAATACGGATCGGTTCCTCACTCCGGCTTCGGTCTGGGATTGGAGCGGACGGTAGCATGGATCTGTGGATTGGATCACGTACGTGAAACAATTGCATTCCCACGTATGCTCTATCGTCTGTACCCTTAATGCTTAACCGCGAGTCCATGGAAGAAACCGGCTCCAAAGCTTGGTTGAATGGAGCAGCTTACGGTATGGCATCAGGGACAGCGCAGCTCCCATATGCTTTATTGCGCTATTATCATCAGCTGGGGTTAAGTGATGCAGAGGTGCTTCTGCTGATTCAATTGTTTGGATTCCGGCAAGTCGAATTCAATGAGTTCCCAACGCTTGAAGAGCTTGCAACCCGTATGGGTCTTGCTCCTGAAGGCATCGCCAGAATGCTGCAACGTCTTATGAGAGACGGGTACATTCACATTGACGAGCATCGGGATGAAGAGCGTGACATTCAATATGAACGGTATGATCTGCATGGATTATATGCCAAGCTAGCAGGATGTACAGCAGAGAATATGGCCGTTGCTCGTAAGCAACAGCTGGACAGTAATGCATTGCGCACGGATTCGAACAGTGTTCAAAAAGAAGAGGAAGAACGAAATATGTTCTCTATTTTTGAAAAAGAATTTGGCCGCCCGCTTTCCCCGATGGAATGTGAGACTATATCCAGCTGGTTGGATCAGGATCGCTATCAGGAGGAACTGATTCTCATGGCATTGAAGGAAGCGGTCTTTGCTGGTAAAGTCCATTTCCGCTATATAGATCGAATCCTGCTTGAATGGAGTCGTAACCGCGTGAAGAATGTGCAAGACGCCAAGGCATATACGCAACGGTTTCGCAACGGAGGACGTTAACTCCAATGTTAGACTAGGCAACAACTTCATTTAAAAACAGGCCAGAATTTATTCTGTGCCTGTTTTTTTAGATTATAGAGATGCTAAGTAAGATGTATTAAGTTCCCGGTGGGACTGACTTTTCAGGCAATGTGTAACCTTTTTATAAAAAAATGAATGAATACGCAGGGGTCAACAAACAAGTTGTCGTCTATTGTAGTGGAGAGGAGGGGAGAGTTATTGATGAAGCGCGCTTAATCGAACAAATCCGTCAAGGCGATACATCCCAGATGCGCTTGTTGATCGAAAAGTACAGCCAGCATGTATACCATGTGGCCTACTCCGTATTGCGGAACGATCAGGATGCACAGGATGCAGCGCAGGAGGCGTTCATTCAGATGGTTAAATCTCTCCCCGATTACCGATCCGAAGGTTTCAAAACGTGGTTAACCCGAATTGCCTTTCACAAAGCAATTGATGCCAAACGCAAGCTGGGCAGACGAAGCGCTGAGGATCTGGGCGGAGAAGAAAAAATAATAAACATGCCCGGTCGTGAAGAAGATGTTCTTGCCCGCCTTGTGCGTGAAGAGCGTCAGGAGAAGTTGCGCGAGCGTATCAATCAGCTGCCTGCCCAGCACAGGGACATTATAACTGCGTATTACTTAAGAGAAAAAAATTATGAGCAGATTGCCCGTGATGCACAGGTGGCAGTGAAAACCGTGGAGTCCCGTCTGTATCGTGCCCGGCAGTGGATTCGAAATCATTGGAAGGAGGATGAGTGGCGTGAGGAATAAAATGATGTATACCGTCCAGGAATGGACTGATTATATTGAAGGCCGAATGACTGCAAACCAGGCAAGTATGATGGAACAGATGCTTATGGACGTTCCGGAAGCGATGGACAACTATCTCGAAGCACTCGGCATTCATCGGGAGCTGCCACAATTGAAAGACCCTGTAGGTTTCGCCGATTCAGTCATGAATCAAATTACGGAAATGCAATCCTCCAAACCAAAGCGCAACTCGCGTTCCGGACGTAGACGTCTCTGGCTGGATCACAAAGTGTTTCATTATGCTGTAGCGGCTTGTCTGACGTTAATCTTCCTCTCCTCAGGGCTATTTGACAAGGTTGCGCCTTATCATAAGTTCCAGGATGGTGATCACAGAGGTTCATTTACGGAAAAATGGACGGAGGCAGCTACTTCATGGCTGGATCACTTCAAGCCTGGACCATAAATTAAATTTATTCGCATTGCCTGAAAAGAAAGGATGAAGACTGTGCAATCAGATCGTAACAAATTACTTGCATTCTTATTAAACCTGATTCCGGGTTTGGGTTTTCTCTATTGGAGGCGGCTTACCAGAGCTGTAGTCTATCCATTACTCTTTTTTGGAACAGGCATTGGCTTCGTCATGTTGGCGTTGTTGACTGATGAAAAGGAATTATTGGTTGTAGGGTTCCTGGGAGCCATATTCTTTTGGTGTATAAGCATGCTGGATATGATTATCGTTCTGCTCCGTGCTCCTTCACTACATGATGCCCGATATCATGGATATGGCGTACATTACAGTGGACCGCATCAGGGGGCGGCATATCAGGGAGCATACACTGGTCAGGAAGGTCATCTGGGACAGATGGAGATGGACATGGAGGGAATACATCAGCATCAGGGTGGGGAGTATGGTGGCCCCGAAGGGGCTTACGGTCAACCCATGTATCGAAAAGGCAGTGAAAGCGAACGATTTTTTACGATTTTGCTTTCCTTTGTTCCAGGTCTCGGACATCTTCATCTCGGACTGTTACATCGCGGATTATCATTCCTGATTGCGTTCTTCGGTTCATTTGCCATGATGGTCTTTGTAGCTTCGATTACGAATGAATCCGTATTTCTGATGTTCTTGCTCATTCTGCCTGTCATTTGGGTATACTGCATGTTTGATGCGGTTCAGCATGTGCATCGCAAGCAGGCCGGTGAGGTACTGCAGGATCGTACGTTGTTCGAGGAGCTGGAGATGGGCAGAGCATCTGGACGGCGCAGCAAAGTGCTGGCAACCTTGTTATCAGCCTTCCCGGGTGCGGGACATCTGTATCTTGGACTGCAAAAAAGAGGCATGCAACTCATGTTCCTGTTTCTCGGTAGCATCTACGTTCTGGACCTGCTTCATTTATCGGTGTTCCTGTTCATGATTCCGTTGATCTGGTTCTACAGCTTCTTTGACGGACTTCAGTGTTCAAGCCGGTATGGTCGCGAACCGTTGACGGATCAACCCATTTTCAAGGATTGGGCTCGTCATCAGCGCCTGATTGGATTCGGAATTGCTGCGTTGGGATTGTACTATCTGTTTATCCGTTTGGTCATTCCACAGCTGAATGAGATGTTTCCGGATGCATTTATGACGTACGAGATTCGTTCGTATGTGAACACCGTCATTGTGTCCTTGCTGCTCATTTTTGGCGGTCTGAAGCTGTTGTTTGGCAAGCAGAGAGGGACGGGTATCCATAGTGCGGCTCATCGAAATGATGAGGGAGCAGACAGTCTCTTTTTATTCAAGGATCGGGATGATCGATTGTAGAACTTTACAGATTTTTTCCAAAGGGGAACAAAGAAATTATAGAAAACTAGAAATTCCCCAAACATAAAAACACGCCGAGGCCTATGTCTATCCGCCTTGGCGTGTTTTTGGTCGTGCAGCTTTGATTTCGAATAAATGATGGCTATTTCGTAGCACCCTTCAGCAGAAGTTGACGGTACATTACTTCAAACAGGAACTCGAACGCTTCCAAATGACGTTTGGCTTCAAAAGCATCTTTGCCCCATGCATAAATACCGTGGTTACGCAGCAAAATTCCCGGTACGTTGGCATCAAGTACACCTGGCACCAATTCAGCGATAGATGGAATATCTGCAAAGTTAGGTAGAATCGGTACACGAATCTCCGCATTTTCTTCCCAGATGTTAAAAGCCTTGATCAATTCGATGCCTTGAATCGGTACGTGTCCGTCTGCTCCAAAGAATTCACTGATCAGGTTGTTAAATACGGTATGCACGTGGAACACCGCGCCGCAGCCGGTTAAACGATAGATTTCGCAGTGAATTAACGTTTCAGCGCTCGGTTTCAGGGTTGTGGTCTCAATGGCTTTACCATGCTTGTCCACAAACAGAAAGTCTTCCGGTGTACGGAGAGATTTATCTTTGCCTGATGCAGTAACTGCAAAGTAGAATTGCTCCGGGTCGAAGTCGCCCACACGCATCGACAGGTTGCCACTTGTACCAGGGAACCAGTTACGGCTGGCAAACAGCGCTTTGATATCAGCCAGCTCTTCGAGGACCTGGCGTTTATGTTCCAATGTAATCTTTTCAAAACCCATTTTTACAGCACTCCTTGTGTTTGCTTCTGTTTCATATCTTCCATAATATCGTAGAAGGTTGTGAATGGGACATGGTCCACACCCAGCTCTATACACTTATCCGTCAGAATAGAACGGGAGTAGACAAGATCAGCGATTTTGGCACCTTCAAAATCCGTTAGACTGTCTCCAATGAGGATACGATTATATTGTTCTTCCGGGAATGTACGAATAACCGTCGTTTTACACATGCCGCAGCCATTCTCACAAGGAGGCTGACATGGATTAGGCCATTCAATACGTATGAATTCATCTGTGAAATCTGCCCCGTTGCAATAAACGTGATCCTGTGGAATATCGAATGGAGCGAGCAAAGGCTCAATAAAAAAGTCCATTCCGCCACTGGTGACATTGAATTCAATGCCCTCGTCCCTAACATATGCAAGAAATTCGCTGAAACCTTCTCGGATGCCGGCCTGTCTAAGTACAAATTCCACAATCTCATCTTTCTGCGAAGAAGGCAACAGAGCGAACATCGCCCCCACACCTTCGCGGAGCGAAATTCGCTGTTCAATCGTGTCTTTCATAATTGTTTCAATACCTTCAGGTTTAAAATGTTTCATAATCGCTACGATATTGTCCGAAAGGGTGATTGTGCCATCAAAATCACAGAAAATAACTGTTTTTTTATCACTTCTCATCGTTCGCCACCCCACAAATCCAGTGCACTTTTCAGTTCGGGATGTTCGACTGCATATTCTGCCAGTGGAATGGAACGTTGGGCTGCCTCGATTGCCTGCAAGAATGCCCGTCCGCCTGCCTCAGTGCCCATAGGATGTCCATGGATACCTCCGCCGGCATTAACGATGACATCAGTACCGAAGTCACGCAGAATAAGCGGTACAAGCCCTGGATGTATACCAGCCGAAGGCACAGGCATGCTGGTTCTGACCGGAAGCTCAGGTGAAAGCAATTGTTCTGTAATGGCCATATTCTCTTCCTTCGGCATCGTCACCGATCCGTAAGGGGAAGGGAAGAGCACCAGATCCGCTCCGGCAAGTCGCATCAGCTGCCCCAGCAGGACGGAAGCCGAGATTCCATAGTGTGGTGAAGGATACAGTGCACCTGCAAGCGCAGGGTGAGCCATGATTGGTACGTTGATGTCCGGATCACTGCTTAGTTCGTGCAGCACGTCATATCCGTAAGACAAGACATTGAACAACAGCGCATTTGCTCCTGCCCCTATCGCGCGTTCAGCCTGTTGTTTCAGGCGTGAGGTAGGTCCAGTTAAATTTGCGGCATAAAGAAGTTTCTTACCCGTCTCCTTGCGTGCCTGTTCCGCAGCTTTCATGCAGACCTCGATTCTTTTCTCAATCGGAGTCAGTTTGTTCTCAAACAGAATTTCATCATCTTTGATCAAGTCTACTCCACCAAGAGCTTGGCGAATAAACTGTTCCCTCAGTTCTTCAGCATCCAGTCCAATGACTGATTTAAAGATACTCATTAACAACGGACGATCATGTACACCTAGCAGATCACGAACACCATTCAGTCCAAACTTGGGACCGGGGAATGCGCTGAGGAAGCCGTCCGAGAATCCAAGCCGTGTCAGTTTGATACGTCCGTCCATTGAAATTTTGCCAAAGACCGTCACGAGTAGGGCAGGAATGTCACGGCTGAAATTTACATCCGGATAACCGATGGTAATATCAGCGTAACGCTCACCTGGGGCCATGTCCTCAGCTTCATGCACCTCAACGCTGATGACCTCACCCAGATGTTTCTGCATCGCCTCACGCTTGGCCTGAGGCAATTCAGTCCAACTGCCAACGGTCATGCCGACAGCAATGGACTCAGCCTTCTTGCGGAAGTCTGCACGATCATCATGCAGACGATATGTGGCTGTGCACATATTATTCATTTTAAATCTCCTTCCAAAGCAGCTCCCATCTCCCGTGAGCGCTCTGCACAGCGGTTGACGGCTGCGATTACATTTTCAAAGAAATCTCCCTCATCCAGCGTTTTTAGTGCTGCCTGAGTTGCACCTCCCGGGGAGGTCACATCACTACGGAGTTTCATTGGCTCTAAGCCAGTCTGTTGTACCATGCGTGAAGCACCCAGCACGGTCTGAACAGTCAGATCGCGGGATTGTTGGCTGGACAAGCCACCACGAATACCTGCGGCAATCATGGCCTCCATCAAATAGTATACATAAGCCGGACCACTTCCGGAAATACCTGTGAGCACTTCGAGTTTATCCTCAGGCACGATGGTCACGATTCCAACAGCTTCGAACATCGTCATGACTGTACTGCGCTGTTCATCCGTAATCTCTTCGGAAAAGGCAAGTCCGGTTGCGCCCAGTCCGATTGTACTGGACGTATTCGGCATGGTGCGGGCGATTGGTTGCTTAAGTCCCAGTAGGGATTGCATCGTACGGATCGATAATCCGGCAATAACCGAAACGATTAATTGATCCGGCGACAGGAGCGGCCCAAGTTCACGCAGCGCTGCGGCAGCATCCTTTGGCTTCATGCAGAGTACAATAACCGGAGAAGCAGCGAGATGATCCAGCGATTGTGCAGCAGTTCCGGTATGTACGGCATAACGGGTGCTGAGCTCCTCCTGACGTTTCTGGTTGCTGCGGTTCAGCATCGTAATATCCTGAGGACGAACGACAAGGCGGGAAATTAATCCGCGCACGATGGCTTCAGCCATCGCACCTGCTCCGTGAAATGTAATCTTCTGTTGTAATAACGTCTGTTGTTCTTGACTCATATTTATCGTTCCTCCTATATAACTGTAGCTGCGATATTATTGCCGGATTTGTCCATTTCCAGTGATACGGTATTTGGTTGACGTTAATGCAGGCAGACCCATAGGTCCACGAGCATGCAGCTTCTGGGTACTGATCCCAATTTCGGCTCCATAACCGAATTCAAATCCGTCTGTGAAACGAGTAGAAGCATTATGGTATACAGCAGCCGCATCGACATCATGTAAAAAACGTTCTGCATTGCTGGTATCCTTGGTGACGATACACTCTGAATGCTTTGTGCCATAACGGGCGATATGCTCCATCGCTTCATCCAGGTTCTGAACTACACGAATATTTAAAATATAATCATTGTACTCTGTCGCATAATCTTCTTCCGTCACAGAAAGGGCAGAGGGAACGAGACGGCGGACCGTGTCACAACCCTTCAACAGGACATTCGCCTCACGGAGTTGTTCAGCCAGAGCCGGCAGATGCTCCTCCGCGTATACAGCGTGCAGCAACAAGGTTTCCATGGAGTTGCATACGGATGGACGCTGTGCCTTGGCATTAACTGCAATCTCCGCTGCCATGACTGGATCAGCAGATTCATCCACATAAGTATGACAGATACCTGCACCGGTTTCGATCACAGGCACTGTTGCATTAGCGACCACATTGCGGATCAGTGAAGCACCGCCGCGTGGGATGATGACATCGAGCAGTCCATTTAACTTGAGCATTTCGTCCACGGAGGAACGGTCTGCATCCTCAACAAGCTGCAATGCATCAGCTGGCATATCTGTTGTTGCCAGTGCCTGATGGAGTACCTCCACAATTTTGCGGTTGGAGGAGAGGGCCGAGGAGCCGCCTCGTAGCAGTACAGCGTTACCTGTTTTGAGGCAAAGTCCGGCAGCATCTACTGTAACATTTGGACGTGCCTCGTAAATGATGCCGATCAGACCGATGGGCACTCTCAATTTTTCAACATGCAATCCGTTCGGACGAGTGAAAGTCTCCAGCACTTCGCCGACAGGGTCCTGCAGCTCCACGATCTGACGCAGTCCTTCAGCGATACCAGCGATACGCTCCTTATTCAAAGCGAGGCGATCCAGCATCGATTCTGGCGTGCCTTGTTGTCTGCCACGTTCCAGATCATCAGCATTTGCTGAAATAATGGAATCCGCTTGGGCAATCAATGCGTCCGCCATGACCAGCAGGGCTTTATTTTTTTGTTCTGTGCTCAGTCGATTCAGCTGCGGAACGACGGCTTGGGCCTTACTCGCTTTTTCCCTGACTTCACTCATGATAAATTCCTCCCATATATAATGTGGAAACAAAAGATTATTTAATGGCTGTATCATATGATCCTGAGCAGTACACTCGGTAGGATTATAGGTGTTCTATTTTAACGTAATCCACTCGTCTCGATGGATAACCTCAAGTCGATGGATGCTGTTCAACTGCTTCATCACTTCGCCACTTGGCAGTCCTGCGATGAGCCGTAGCTGGTCATCATCATAATTGACGATACCACGACCGAGCAAAGTGTCATCCATACCCAGCACCTCTACAACGTCTCCGGCGTGGAAGGTACCCAGCACGCGTTTGACACCTACAGGCAGGAGACTATGACCCCCATGAACGAGTGCTTCTTCAGCACCATTATCCACAACGACGGTACCGAGCGGAGTAGACATGAAGCCAAGCCATTGTTTTTTGCGAGAGAGAGCGGCAAGGCGAGTTTCGAAATACGTTCCTTTTCCGGTGCCATCAACCGCTCTTTGCATATCTCCAGGTTCCTTCACACTTCCTACAAAGACAGGTACGCCTCCACGCGTTGCCACTTTGGCTGCATCTACCTTGGATCGCATGCCGCCGGTACCTACGGATGATCCAGAACCGCCAGCATAGGCGTAAATTTCTGCCGTAATTTCGGGGATACGGTCATAACGAAACGCAGATGGATCTTTTCGAGGATCAGCCGTGTACAGACCGTTGGTATCTGTAAGAATGACCAAATGCTGTGCCTTGACCAGATTCGCTACCAGAGCAGACAGGAGATCGTTATCTCCGAACTTCAATTCATCGACAGATACGGTATCATTCTCATTAAAGATCGGAATGACACGCTGTTTGAGTAGTTCTTCTACCGTCATGCCTGCATTGCCCATACGTTTCCGGCTGTGAAAGTCCGTACGGGTGAGTAGAATTTGTGCTGTAGTAACGCGGTGCGCTGCAAAAGCCTGTTGATATGCCTGCATCAGCAAAGCTTGCCCAACAGCCGCTGCAGCTTGTTTTTCATGCAATTGCTTGGGACGCTGGGGGTAACCAATCTCCCGGAATCCGGCAGCTACCGCTCCCGAAGTAACCAGAAGAACCTCGTGGCCCTGTTCGGCCAAGGCAGCAATTTCTCCAGCAAAAAAAGTAATGGCACTCCGATCTAGCCCGCCTTCTTCCGTAGTAAGCGAACTGCTTCCGATCTTAACTACAATACGTGAGGTCATAATTTCACTTCCTTAAACAATATTAATGATTGACCCTGGAGCAGACCGTTGGGTACAAAAAAAACTCCCGCCCTTTTAATTAAAAAGGACGAAAGTTCGTTACTTCCGCGGTACCACCTTTATTGATGATTGGATCATCCGGCTTCATGCCCTGTAACAGAAGGCACTGTCCTGTGCATCACAGGCCGCTCAGGGGTAGGTTTCGGAGAGAAGCCGCGGTAAATTCTTGCAGCCCGATGGAATTTACTCTCTGGGCGCGGCTGATCCTCTCGTACTGGTCCCGTCATCACGTTTCGTTCAATATTTCCTTATAACATACCATGGAAACTTGGCAGATGCAAAGGGGTTATGCACCTGTAAATTACTTGAATAAATTCAACTTGCCAATCCGCTCCGCTGCTTCCCTTAATCGATCTTCATCACTTAGCAGTCCTGCGCGCACATAGCCCTCACCATGTGAACCGAAACCAATACCCGGTGCTACGGCCACCTTAGCTTCACGCAGTAATACGTCAGCAAAGGAAGCAGAAGTAAAGCCTGCAGGTACAGGCAGCCAGCTAAAGAAGGAACCTCCCGGTTTAGGAGCCTGCCAGCCGATGGATGAGAGTGCATCATAGAAAGCGTCGCGACGTGATTCATAACGTGCAACCAGTGAAGTCACACATTCCTGGGAAGATGTCAGTGCTGCCGCAGCAGCGGCCTGGATGCCTCCGAAGAGGCTCACGTAGATATGATCCTGCAGCAGATTGATTTTGGAGATGATCTCCGCATTACCTAGAGCAAATCCGACGCGCCATCCCGCCATATTGTAGGTTTTGGATAATGTGTAGAACTCAATGCCCACCTCTTTGGCACCTGGTGCCTGCAAAAAGCTCACTGGACGATGTCCATCGAATCCAATTGCACCATAGGCGAAGTCACTGGCTACGACGATTTTATTTTGAATGGCAAACTCTACCGTATCTTCATAGAAGGAAAGAGGGGCAGTTGCTGAGGTTGGATTGTTAGGATAGTTCAGGAACATCAGCTTGGCCTTTTCTCGATCCTCAGTAGAGATTGCTTCATAATCAGGCAGGAATGCATTGGACTCCAGCAGTGGCATAAAAGACATGTGCGCTTTCGCCAGAGCCACACCAGACCAATAATCCGGATAACCTGGATCAGGTACAAGACATACGTCGCCGGGATTGAGCAATACCTGAGGTAACTGGACCAAGCCCGTTTTTCCGCCAAATAAAATCGCAACTTCCGTTTCGGGGTCCAGGTCCACGTTGTAATCTTGCTTGTAACGTTTCGCAACGGCTTCCTTCAGGAAAGCATGCCCGCTAAAAGGTGAGTATTTGTGATAGAGCGGGTTCTCAGCTGACTCCTGCAATGTTTTGACAATGTGGGGTGGTGTAGGTGTATCCGGGTTCCCCTGACCCAAGTTAATGACGTCGTGACCACTTGCAATTTCTCGGTTTACATTTTGAACTAGGGAAGCAAAAAATTGTGTAGGAAGCTGTGTCATTACATCGGATGTAGGTATGGTAAAGGCTGAACGACCCGATGATTGAGGTTGATTAGTCATGCTATACATCACTCCGGTTATTAAAGATGGCAATATAGTATTCATTAATTTATCACGTCAATCCCGAGCTGTATAGGGGGAAAACACTTCATGAATACTTGGGAGGAGCCAATATTTAAGTTTTTGTACAAAACTGAAATGAGATATTTTGTTTTGTCCATTGAGATTAGGGGAAATCCTGTTTTATGATAATATTCGATAATGATAATCAATATCATTGGTGAATAGGAACGAAGCACTTATTAGGGGGAGAAATAGAAATGAAAAAGGGTATACGAAATACGGCAGTATTATTGACGGTTACATGGTTATCCATTCTTCTGCTGGCTTGTGGAAATCAGACTTCAACTCCGTCTGCCGGAACGGATGATTCCAAAACGGTCAATGAAACACAGACAAACGAAGATCAGTCCAATCAGGAACAGACGGCATCCGTAGATAACAGTGAGGGTGAAACCCGGATGTTCAAGGACTGGACAGGCCATGATGTAGAAGTTCCGGTTACGCCGAAGCGTGTAATTTATCATGGTGAAGTTACAGGGGACTTGCTAGCGCTGGGCGTTGTACCTGTAGGTATTCTTCGTCAGGAGGGAACAGTATATGATGATCAGGTCGCCCAAGCGGAAGATGTGGGTTTCCCGTTGAGTGTTGAAAAGGCGCTTACCTTGAATCCTGATCTGATCATTTTCTCGAATAGCGATGAGGCACAATATGATCAAATCTCGAAGGTTGCGCCAACGGTTACCTTTGATTCATTTGCGTCATTGGACGACCGCATGCGTATTCTTGGCGATCTTTTGAACAAAAAGCCGGAAGCGGAAGCTTGGATCACGGCCCATCAACAAGCAACGGAAGAGATGTGGAAGCAGCTTCATGAGAATGGACTGAAAGAAGGGGAAACGGCTTCGGTATTCACCATGTATCCTGGTAATCGACTGTTTGTCATGGCCGGAGCAGGATTGCCACAGTTATTATATGGAGCCGATGGGATGAAGCCAACCGCGGAAATTCAGAAAGTGTTAGATGAAGGAATGGGCTTTGCTGAGATTTCTACTGAAAAGCTGCCTGAAATAGCGGGTGATCGCGTATTTATACTGGATCCAGTAACGGATGATGCGAAGCAGTCCACCAAAGAATTGCTGGATAGCCCGATTTGGAAGAACCTGCCCGCTGTAAAAGAAGGAAAAGTATATCGCTTTGATCTGGTCAAGGCTTCAAGTGACGCAACTTCAAGAGAATGGCTTTTGAAAGAGTTGCCGAAACAGATGATTCAATAGTCGTTTATAGATAGATACATCATAATATTGTATTGGATTAAGAACGAAAATGCCGACTAAAAAAGAGCCTTCAACATTTCGTTGAATGCTCTTTTTTGTGCTGATTACAGCCAGATCTGGATTAATGACAAAAGCTCGCTTATAATCAGTTCATACAGATAGAATGATAATCATTCTCATTTTAAAAAACGAGGTGAACCACCATGCAGGCTTTGAATGCCGATGCCAGAGGGTTGTATTTTTCAGCATTCATGTTTCGGCTGGATCATCTGGAACAACGAATTGAACAACCAGAACAGGTGATGCTGGAAGTGGCATGTGATAAACATACATTTTTGATCTGCGAAGAAGGTGAAGGTCGCTTATATATAGGATATGAACAGTTTCCTTTTACCACCGGATGTGTTTACCCGCTTTCTCCGGGTGAAGGGTACCAGATTGAACATGGAAACCGATTGAAATTGAAATATATGGTGATATCATTTGATGTTATTCATGTGTTGACAGGAGATCCGGAACAGTATACGCGCCCTGTATTCGAACATAGAAATCAATTGAATGGCTATCCTTATGCCCCGTTAAGTGGGCTGTTGGAGCAATTGTATGCCATTCGGGATTATCAAACAGATGCCGAATATAGCCATTTGAATGCACAGTTTCAGAGATGGATGGAGATGATCATCACCCGGTACACTTCCCCAAAAACAGAGCAGAGCATGGAATCCAGACTACACAGTACAATTCAATATGTAGAAGATCATTACGCTGAAGAAATCACAGTAACGAAACTGGCCCGTCTTGCAGATATCCGACCCGTGCAATATACAAACTTGTTCAGACAATTAACAGGCCACAGGCCGCTTGATTATGTGAACCATGTACGAATTAAACATGCTAAGGATTGGTTGCGCAAATCCGATGAACCGCTTCGGGATATAGCAACCCGGGTGGGTTTTAAGGATGAGTATTATTTCAGCAGGCGTTTTCGTCAAATGACCGGATTATCGCCTCGTCAATATGACCGATCTATTCAGCAACAAACACTGGTTCAGGATTGGTTGGGTCATGATGTGAATATTCCGTCACAGCCCAAGCGAATTATGTTTTATGGTGATTCCGGTGGAGATTTGCAAGTGCTGGGCATTGGTTTATTAGGAGATCAGGCCTATGATGCGGTTGCCCCGGTTAATGTGGAAGAGGCAGTCCGGATGAGACCAGACCTGATCATTTTCGATAGCACTAACGAACAACAATATGAACAATTTTCCCGAATAGCACCCACACTGGCATATAACTCTCATGCAACGCTGGAAGATCGAATTTGTAGGGTGGGAAGCTGGTTTGGCAAGCAATCAGAAGCTGAAAAATGGCTCTCCTCCTATCAGCAACGTATGGAACAGATGTGGATGAAGATTCATGCTTCAATTGAACCGGGGGAAACGGTGTCCGTATTCACCTATCATCGGGGTGCCCGATTATTTGTCATGGGCAATATTGGTCTGGCCTCACTCTTGTATCATCCGATGGGATTCAGACCCGTTACAAAAGTGAAGGAGGCGCTTGTGGCGGGCAGAGCGTATAAGGAAATTTCGTCAGAAGCGATTCGTCAGTATGCCGGTGACCATATATTTGTCTTGCTTCCTGAAGAGTTTATTGCAAGGCAGGCCACAGAGAAGTTGATGCAGAGTCCAAACTGGCGAGCACTTACAGCCGTGCAGAAGGGGCAGGTGTACGGAGTGGAGGAAACAACATGGAATTTGGGCGATGCACTGACGAGCTACCGTTTGTTAACTTTGTTGCCCAAGTTATTATGTAGGAGTTCAGAACGAAAACAGGTTGCAGATGTTTGAATGATCAAGCTATGATTACAGGTATTACGGTTCAGAGGAGTGCTGGTTATGACAGAACAACAACAAGGGGAAATGCGTGTAGCCCTGATTCAGGGCGATATTCAGATCGGAGACCCTGAGGCCAACCATAAACATATGCAGTCTTTGCTCGAAAGAGCGGTAGAACAGGTTCCCGACTTGGGATTGGCTGTGCTGCCCGAGATGTGGAATACGGGATATGCTTTGGAACAAATTCATGAGCTTGCTGACGCGGAGGGCCAGAAATCAAGAGAGTGGCTCGCGACTTTTGCACAAAAACATCGAATCTCCATCGTTGGCGGTTCCATTGCGGAGAAACGTGATGGCCAAATCTTCAATACAATGTACGCCTATAATAGTGAAGGAAATCAGGTGACACGTTACGATAAATTGCATTTGTTCCGCCTGATGGATGAAGAGAAGTATTTGCAGCCTGGTGCAGAACCGGAAATATTCGAATTGGAGAACGGCCTCACCGCTGGAGCTTCGATCTGTTACGATATCCGTTTCCCTGAGCTTGCTCGAACACTTGCCTTGAACGGAGCCAAAGCATTAATTGTCCCCGCTGAATGGCCGAACCCGCGCTTGCATCATTGGCGCACACTGCTTACAGCAAGGGCCATTGAGAATCAGATGTACGTTATTGCCTGCAATCGCGTAGGGAAAAGCGGAGACACCGAATTTTTCGGGCATTCCCTCATTATTGATCCTTGGGGTGAAATTGTGGCTGAAGGTGGAGAAGGAGAAGAGATCGTGACCGGAATTATCCGTCCTTCACTTGTGGATGAGGTTCGTGGCCGTATTCCGGTATTCGAAGACCGTAGACCTGGCATATATTTTGGCAGCAAATAAAAATCTGTAATTTTCCAATAAAGTGTTTATTCATCCGGGAGGCGGGTAATGATAACTATCCCGTCACCAAGGAGGATGATCAATCAATGGACAACCATGTGAAAGATACGCTCAGGAGACTGGAACAGGAAAACACTAGGGTAGATCACTTGAGGCCATTCTTAGAGAATGGGGCAGGAGGGCTATCACCACCTGAACAATCTGTTCAGGACGAAGGCCGCCTTGTGAATCAACAGAACAGGCTGACAAGTGAACGTAATTTGCGAAAATAAACCGCCAAACTTGAAATTCTCATATGTACGTTTTTACGTTAACAATTCAATGATGATTTAGCAACATTGTACTGTAACGATGATGTACTGCTAATACCATGTAAGAACTTTATCCTGCGGATGCGGGAGACGAGTATAGAACAAAGGCTTGGCCCTTATGGGTCAAGCCTTTGTTTATTTTGTTGCCATGTATGGCGTGCTATTTCGCTGACCGTCCAATTATTCTCCTTGAGAGAGCTCGGCTACGGTTTGTTGAAAAGTATGAATGAATGCCTCCGCGGCTTTGGAGAGAACCCGTCCTTGGCGGTATGCAACTACAAGGGTACGACTGGGCGTTGGCTCAGCTAACGGTACGTAAACAGGAACAAATTCACTGCGGGGCGCACGGGCAATAAAGCGCGGAACCAGTGTAATCCCCATACCTGTAGCCACCAGTGACTGCACCGTCTCAATATTTGTACTCTCAAATACCACATTGGGGTCAAACCCAGCTTCCTCACACAGATCAAATGTAAGTTTGCGGAAGCCTTGTCCTTTCTTCAGCACAACAAAGGGTTCATCTCGAAGCTCTTCCATCCGTACTGGAACTGGATGCTCCGGATCTCCTCTGCGTGCTAGAGGGTGATTTGGGGGAACCGCCAAGTCAATTCGCTCTTCACCAATCGTTACATAAGATAGGCTTGGCTCCTGCAATGGGAGCGAGAGCAGGCTTAAGTCAGCCTTGCCACTAGCCGTCAACTTTTCAAGCGTCAGCCCGGAGTCTTCCAGCAAGGTTACTTCAATCTCGGGATAGGCCTGCTGAAATGCGGGAAGCACATGCGGAAGCAGGTGGGAGCCAGTGATCGGCATGCTGCCTACAACGACTTTACCTTTGCGCAGCTGGGAGATGTCCGACATTTCCTGTCTTAGCAGCTCGACTGCATCAATTATTTTCTGAGCCTGCTCTACAAAAGTCACCCCTGCATGGGTCAGTTCCACGGTGCTGGTATTACGCTGAAATAACAGTACGCCCAGTTCCTTTTCAAGTTTGGATAGCTGCTGACTTAAAGAAGGCTGAGCAATGTGCAGTTTCTCAGCTGCCCGGGAGAAATTCCGCTCTGCCGCAATCTGCAGCGTATATTGAAGTTGTCTGAATTCCATATCCACACGTCATTCCTTTCGTTATACCATCATTATATCATTACAAATAAGAAATGATTAGTTTAACTGAAACGCTTAAACTGCTTAAAGGAGTTAATACAACACAGGCAAAACTATAACAAAAAGAACTGTCCCAAGGGAGTGAAAAGCGTGAAGTCCAATTCTGCAACGAGCATTAAAAAAAACTATTGGGAATCCATTGGACTCAAGATCGAATTGGACAGATACAACTTAAATGTAGATGTTAATAATACAGAGCTTGTTTATCGGCAGAATACTCAATCAAATCTATTATCGGTGGCCTTTTTGCCTAATGCTGATCATTTCACGCTAAAAAAGAACACGGCTGCATCTAAATGGCTCCGAAATCCGTTCATTAATTTTTTCTTAGCAGTAAATCTTAACTTATGAAGACGTTAACGGATGTAAATTCATCTGGCTAACGTCTTTTTTATTGAAAAGTCAGGAATAAATACTTGCACTTACTTAATATTTACTTATAATAACTTGATAAAATTAAAATAATGCTTATAATTACTTAAAAGGAGGTGCATGTACTGTGTATCAAGAGGAAAGATTGTTAAAAATACTCGAATACTTGAAACAACACCAATCGATGAGTGTTACAGATATATGTACGCTGTTTGAAGTATCAAGGGATACTGCACGAAGGGATATTGTTAGATTAGTACAAGAAGGCGTTGTGATTCGAACTCATGGGGGGCTATCGTTACCTGAGTTACAGAAAGAAATGCTGTCGTATCAGGATCGTTTGATTGATGAATCCGAGAGTAAGAAAAAAATAGGGAAGTTTGGGGCAAAACTTATCCAAGACCATGAGACTGTGATTTTAGACGTATCAACCACAGTGCAATTTGTAGCAGAACAAATTAGCGCAAAAAATTGTACGGTGGTCACACACTCGATTGATAACGTAGGGATCTTGTCCAATCGAGAGGATCTTCAAATCTATATTCTCGGTGGTTACTTGAATGTAAAGCACCGCTTTTTATATGGTTCTTCCATTATCGATAAACTAAGTGAAATTCGTGCTGATAAAGCCTTCATTGGAGCATCGGCGATCCAGTCTGATGGACTTTATTATCCATATGAAGAAGATGCCCGGGTAAAGAAAGAAATGGCCAGAAGATCTGATCAGGTTATCGTAGTAGCCGATCACACAAAATTTAACGGCAAATCTATTCATCGGCTGGACTTTGATTTCGTTGATATTTTAGTCACAAATCTGGAACTCCCGAGTGAGATCAGAGAAGTTCTGGATCAGAAGAACATCACTGTTATTGAGTGTCAGGAAGAAAATGAAGAGGTTCGAATGCAAGACTGATAACCATCGGGTAGAGGAGGATTTTTATGGATTATATTTTGCATAATGTACAAATGGCACTTCGCAATCGTATCGTTCCATCAGCCAATGTGTGGATTTCTGAAGGGAAAATCATGAGGGTAGACACAGATGATCTTCCTATGCTAGAAGGAGAGTATGAACGGATTGATGGGAGAGGACATTTGCTAGTCCCAGGGATGATAGATGTCCATATCCACGGTGCCAATGGCTTTGATATGATGGACGGTACTGAAGAAAGTATTCAAGAAGTTTCACGCCAATGTGCTTTAACGGGGTGTACCTCATTTCTGGCTACATCTGTTAGTTCTACGATGGAGGATCTTCTAAAAATGATTCGTAGTGTCAAGCGTGTAATAGGACAAGAAGTGGGAGCAAAGATCGCAGGGATTCACTTAGAGGGACCGTATCTGAACCCGAAGCGAAAAGGAATGCAGAATGAAAAGTATTTGCGGCATCCCAACATAGAAGAAATGAAGATCATTTTCCAGGAAGCCGGGTCACTCATTAAGATGGTTACTATTGCTCCCGAGCTGCCGGGAGGAATGGACTTGATTTCCTTTTTGAAAGAACAGGGAGTAGTTATAGCGATCGCTCATTCGGATGCCACATATGAGGAAGCCAAACAAGCCTTTACATCAGGTGCGAGTCATGTTACGCATTGTTTTAATGGCATGCGGCCGATCCATCATCGAGATCCGGGTCTGATTGTGGCTGCTTTTGAAGAGAAACATGTAAGTCTTCAAGCTATTGTGGATAATGTCCATCTGCATCCTGCTATTATTCGACTGATGCATAACCTGAAAGGACCTGAAGGAATGGTCTTGATCACAGATGCTTTACAAGCAATGGGTATGGGCGATGGGAATTATCTATTTGGAGGCCATCATGTCACGGTATCGGGTGGCATTGCAAGACTGGAGGATGATACACTGGCCTCCAGTACAGTTACCATGAATGAAGCCTTACGTTTTACTGTCGAAACCGGAATTCCCTTGATAGATGCCGTACAGATGGCTTCAACTACGCCGGCCAATATTCTTGGATTTCAACAAAAGGGGGAAATTTCCTCTGGTTTCGATGCCGACCTGGTCCTATTGGATGATGAATTTCAGGTTCTCTGGACGATGGTGGGCGGTCAAATTCTATAAATCACTATTATTTGCGATTCCACAGAGAAAGCCCATTAGATAAGTCTAGTGGGCTTTACATAAATAAACCCAAGAATTGTGAGAGGTAGGGGCTTGACGCCCCCACCTACTCGATTATGGGTATTTTTTTCAAAAGGTATCCATAATGGCGAATGAGTATATGAGGTAATCTCACTAACCGGAATGTTAGTATTCTATCGTTATAGATGTCGGCAGTTTACGCTAGTATGCTTTCGAATACGGCGATGCCCTGTTTATGCAAATCAATTCCCAGTACGAAGGGGAGGTCAAGTCGTACAAAGCGGATATTCAGTTCACGAAACAATTGGAATGGATGCGGAATCAGGTGGCAAAGACCGACAAGAAGTGGAAGTTCGTCTCTATGCATAAGGGAGCTTATTCTTCAGGAGATAATGCTTCGGTAGAAAGCGAACGTGTGGAATTTCACCGGAAATATCTGATTCTAGTATTTGATGAGCTGGGTGTGGATATGGTGTTTGAGGGACATGACCATATGTATATGAGATCTTTTCAAATGCTTAATAACGTACCGATTAAAAATGTCATTACCGATGAGCATGGAAATGTGCTGAATCCCAAAGGAACCGTGTATCTATTGGGCAACTCGGCCGCTTCAAAATTCTATGCTCTTAATCCAGATGCAGACACGTTTTTTGCAGCAAAAAACAATCAGCCCAACAAGAAAATGTTCCTGGATGTTTCCATTACAAGCGACGTGCTGAAAGTTACATCCTACACAGCAGTTAAAGATAAACCCCTTGCCGTCTATGATGCTTACAGTATTAAACGGACGGACGTCAAACCCGGCACAGTCGAAAATCTAAGTGCAGTAAGACAGTCAGCGAACCGTGCAGTTCTTTCGTGGAAAGTGCCAGCAACTAGCTCTGAGCCGGTGCGAGGTACCGGATTTACGAGAAGAATGATAAAGTCAGCACGAATTGGAGCGTGTATGTGCCGGCGGTCAGCGGTCAAACAAGTTAAAGCTATACTTTAAACGGTATATATTCTGCTAAAGCCTATAATTTCGTTATTAAAGCAGTGGGGATAAGAAGCAATTTACTTCCAGCAGAGGCAGGAATGCAATGAATGGATAGATGTGGGGAATACGGGAGGTAGCGATCGTACTTTTTTCAAGACATCAATCTGCAGATCCGTTGTCTCATTTATTTTATTCGTTTATTCATATGTCGCTTGTACTGTGTGTGGACGGGAACGTCTAGAGCTGGTGAGAATTAGTTATCACAGCCCTGGCATCAGGGCTGCTTTTTTTCTATTTAACATAAAAAGCATTGACATTGAAGTGACTGGAACGTAGTATAAGACTTGCGTGATAATGATAATTGTTATCAATTGAAGCCTCTGCATATAGCGGTGGTTTATTTGCTTTTCCCTCATTATAGGTTAAACCTATTACATCTATAGATATTATATCTTGGAACAATGAAGGACAGGGTGATATATTTATGTCATTCAAGAGCTTCACTTTTAAAGGAACTACTGAGGCTCTTCCAAGGACCGAACTTATGATGAGGTGAAAATGATGAGTAAAAAAACGATGTTTGAGAAAATTTGGGAAAATCACGTGATTCATCAGGAAGAAGGCAAACCAAGCATTTTGTATATCGATCTGCATTTGGTACATGAAGTAACATCCCCACAGGCTTTTGAAGGTCTACGTCTGAGCGGCCGTAAAGTTCGTCGCCCTGAGCTGACATTTGCGACTATGGATCACAACGTTCCAACGAAGGATCGTTTCAATATTACAGATCCAATCTCCAAACAACAAATTGACACACTTTCACAAAACTGCCGTGACTTCGGCGTAAAACTGTATGACCTGGATACGATTGATCAAGGTGTCGTACACGTTATGGGTCCTGAACTCGGCCTGACTCATCCAGGTAAAACGATTGTATGTGGTGACAGTCACACGTCCACACACGGTGCATTTGGCGCACTTGCATTCGGTATTGGTACGAGTGAAGTAGAGCATGTTATGGCCACCCAATGTTTGCAGCAAGCCAAAGCCAAAACGATGGAAGTTCGTTTTGTCGGTAAACGTAACCCGGGTGTAACCGCGAAGGATATGATTCTCGCAGTCATCGCCAAATACGGTACAGACTTCGCTACTGGATATGTTATTGAATATACGGGTGAATCGATCCGTGAACTGAGCATGGAAGAGCGCATGACCGTCTGCAACATGTCCATTGAAGGTGGAGCAAGAGCGGGCATGATTGCTCCAGATGAAACAACTTTTGAATATCTGCGCGGACGTGAATACGTTCCTGCCGATGCCAAATTTGATGAAGCGGTTGCTGCCTGGAAAGAGCTTGTTACTGACGAAGGTGCTGAATTCGACCGTGTGGTTGAAATTGATGTAGAATCCTTGATTCCGCAAGTAACTTGGGGTACTAGCCCAGGTATGGGAACCGACATTTCTTCGAAAGTTCCTGTCCCGGCTGAACTGCCAACTGAAAACGAACGTAAAGCTGCTGAAAAAGCGCTTGAATATATGGGCTTGGAACCTGGAACACCAATCTCCGAAATTCCGGTTGATTATGTATTTATCGGTTCGTGCACGAATGGACGGATTGAAGATTTGCGTGCTGCTGCACAGGTAGCCAAAGGTCACACCGTGTCCAGTAATGTTACAGCGATCGTTGTACCAGGCTCGGGACGTGTTAAAATTCAGGCGGAAAAAGAAGGTCTGGATAAAATCTTCACAGAGGCTGGATTTGAATGGCGTGATGCCGGATGCAGTATGTGTCTGGCAATGAACCCGGATGTATTGAAACCAGGACAACGTTGTGCATCGACTTCCAACCGTAACTTTGAAGGACGTCAGGGACGCGGAGGACGTACTCACCTCGTATCTCCTGCAATGGCTGCAGCAGCAGCGGTTAAGGGACACTTCGTAGACGTACGTGACTGGAATTTCAAAACGGAAGCAGCTATCTAACAACGAACGGATTGAAGGGAGAACGAATGATATGGAAGAATTCAAAACACTGCAAGGCATCGTTGCACCGGTAGACCGGGTCAATGTAGATACAGATGCAATCATTCCGAAACAATTTTTGAAACGGATCGAACGGACCGGATTTGGACAATTTTTGTTCTACGAATGGCGTTTTGACGAAGAGGGTAACAACAATCCTTCTTTTGAAATGAATAAACCTCGCTACGAAGGGGCATCTATTCTGATTTCACGCGCCAACTTTGGTTGCGGATCTTCTCGTGAGCACGCACCATGGGCGATTATGGACTACGGATTCCGTTGTGTCATTGCACCATCTTTTGCGGATATCTTCTATAATAACTGTTTCAAGAACGGGATCTTGCCGATCAAACTGTCGGAAGAGCAGGTTGAAGATCTGTTCCAGCGTACAGCGACACATGAAGGCTATGAGATGAATGTAAATCTGGAAAACAAAACGATTACAGATGCATACGGACTGCATATTGATTTTGATCTGGATGAACACCGACGTCAGTTCCTGTTGCAGGGACTGGACGATATCGGCCTGACACTTCAACATGATGATGAAATTACAGCTTATGAAGAGCGCCACGCGGCCAAGCTGTTTGGACAAACGGCCTCAGTCTAATCTTTCATCTGTAATTTGTGTTTTAAACCTCCAATCGTGCAGGGAACTTCACCGTTCCTTGAATTGAATTGGAGGTTTTTTTGCATTTGGCAATGATGCAATTATGTCTTCGAGGTATAGGGTATTCCGACTAAATATGACAACGTTGTAACCGGATGAAGTGACAATATCTGATAAACTGATTAGTAGATTATGGAAGGGTAGATAGAGTCGAGTGTTGCACCACAGCGAATCAGGTCGAAGGTTCAAAAGACAAACAGAATGGTGGTAGATGTATGAAGAAATGGTCGGCAGCAGTCTTTGTGTTTCTGTTCCTGTGTTTATTTCCTGTCATGGCAAATGCCGATTCGTCTCCCTCGATTGTGCTGGACGGTGTGACCATTAACCAGCAATCGGGAGCTCCAGCCGAGAATACTGGCAAAACCGTGATGGTGCCCATTCGGATCGTGTCTGAGAACCTCGGTTATCAGGTGAATTGGGAGAAAGCCACTCAGACTGTTCGTATTCTCAAAGGTAACAGCAGTATCCAGATGACGGCAGGCGAAGATGCGGCCACCGTGAATGGAAATCGGGTGAGTCTCGATTCTCCGCCTCTAATTAAACAGGGGACTACACTGGTTCCGTTACGTTTTGTCGGTGAAGGCATGGGTCTTCAGGTGGGATGGGACAATGGAACCAAGACAGTAAACCTATTAAGTATTCCGCCTGTAGCAGGTACCGAAGGTGAAAATGACCCGGTGGAAGCTCCTGAACCGGAAGGTCTGTCAGAGCTTCAAAGTATCAGCTTCGGCGGGGATCGTCTGATCTTGGCGACGAACGGGAAAATCACACCGAAGGTTTCCAGTCTCAGTGGACCTGATCGTATCATCGTAGATCTGCCCGGCACCACATTTGCCAAGGCGTTCATCCAGGGACAGGCTTCCAATCCGGATGGCAGCGGAACTCTTTTGGTTACGGATTCATCGCTGGTATCCAAGGTGCGATATGCAATGTTCAGTCAAACGCCTTCAACGGTGCGTGTGGTCCTTGATCTGAGTCAGGTGGCAACTGCCAAATGGTCACTGGGTGAGAACAACGTGTTGCTTGTTGACCTTGCGGCGAGTAATGGAGAACCAACAAGTCAGCCTGCTGTGCCAACCAATGATGGCAAAAAGGTTGTCATTATTGATCCAGGACATGGTGGACGACAGTCAGGGGCCGTCAGTGTGACAGGCGCCTATGAGAAGGACTTTAATTTGGCTGTGGGACTCAAAGTTCAGGCTCTTCTGCAACAACATACGGAGATTCAGACGGTGATTACAAGGCAGGATGATACGGAATTATCCCTGCAGCAGCGTGTAGATATCGCCCAACTGAATCAGGCGGATATTTTTGTGTCGATCCATGGAAACAAGTTTACAACGCCTGTTCCTAATGGAATTGAAACGTTGTACAGTCGTAAAGATAGCAAGGATTTGGCCGACATTTTACACAAGCATGTGTTGCAGATTACAGGATTTAAGGATCGGGGAGTCAAAACGGCAAGTCTGCATGTAACCCGAGAAACAACGATGCCCGCAGTTCTGCTTGAACTCGGATTTCTAAGTAATCCAGCTGATGAAGCAATAATGCTGACTGAAGATTATCAGAACAATTGTGCACAGGCCATCGTAGACGGAATTGTAGAATATTTGGGTCATTAATGTGGGTTGTGCGCAAATATGAAGGACAGGGTAGTGCGTTGTTTCGAGATGCATAATTGATAATTAAGGAAAAATGCAGACAATAAAATGTAGAAAAAGCTTGATTTGACAACGTTTTTTTTCTGTTATGTTGGAATATATTCGCAACTTTTGAGAGTGCGAGGCGTCTAATAGGTGTCAGGTAATGCCTCAGTGGTCAGTCGGAGCTGAAGGTTCACAACATGCGGCAAAAAAATATGAGAATGGTAGGGGTGAAGGATGAAGAAGTTCGGTTTTTTGGTACTGTTATTTGTCTTTGGGCTCGTTTTCCCGGGCTATAGTCATGCAGCAGCAGATACGCACATTATCCTAGATGGGAAAGAAATTGTGCAGCCTTCGGATGCCAAAGCGGAAATCATCAATAGCAAAGTGATGGTTCCGATTCGGGTTATTTCGGAGAGCCTGGGATATGGTGTGGACTGGAAACAGTCAACAAGCACCGTGACTATTAGCAAAGACAACACTGCCATGCAGATGATTGTTGGACAGAAGACGGCAACGGTGAACGGCAGTAACGTGAACCTGGATGCCCCGCCACTCGTGAAAAATGGAACCACACTTGTGCCTCTAAGGTTCATTGGTGAGCAAATGGGTCTTAAGGTGGGTTGGAACAATACAACGAAGACGGTAACATTAGTTACCCAGAATTCAGGTTCCGGAAACGGGACAACCACTCCTCCGAACTCTGGTAATGATGGTGGAGGATCGGATCAGGAGGGTCTTGTACTGGTGAACGGCATCAGCTTCAGTGACAACCGCTTTTTGATTGCAACAAGCGGAAATACGAAGCCGAACGTCTTCACGATGACAGGACCGGATCGAATCGTTATAGACTTGCCAAACACCGCATTCGCTGACTCTTTTAGTGAAGGACAAGCTTTGGACAGCAACCAGAATGGACAGCTTGTCGTGAGTGGATATCCGGATGTGTCAAAGATTCGTTATTCCTTGTACAGCAATAGTCCTTCTACTCTTCGTTTTGTCATTGATCTGACCAATGCCAAAGGTTATGACGTGCAAAGTGACTCCGGTCTGGTTATGATTGATTTGAACAAAGAAGGCACTACAACACCGCAACCTCCTGTTGGAAACAACGGCAAAAAAGTTGTTGTTGTAGACGCTGGACATGGTAATCAGGACCCTGGAGCCATTGGTGTAACCGGCAAGAAGGAAAAAGATTTCAATCTGGCAATGGCTCTGAAAGTGGAAGCATTGCTGAAAAAAGAATCTAACATTGACGTTGTGCTGACGCGCAGCGATGATACATTTTTGGCTTTGAGTGAACGAGTGAAAATCGCAGAAAAATTGAAGGCGGATATCTTTATTTCCATTCATGCGAACAGCGGATCTGCAGCGGCAAACGGTGTGGAGACGTATTATACCCGTTCGAATAGCAAGGCATTGGCTACGGTGATGCACAAGTATCTCTTGCAATCATCTGGCCTGAAGGACCGCGGAGTAAAAACGGCAAGTCTCCACGTAACCCGTGAAACAACGATGCCGGCTGTTTTGCTGGAAGCTGGTTTCCTGAGCAACAAGAGCGATGAAGCTGCACTGTTCACTGAAAGTTTCCAGAACAGTGTAGCCAAAGGGATTGTTGCAGGGATCAAGGAGTATCTGGGAATTAAATAAGGGGTTCAACCCTTATGATCAGGAGGCGGAGTTAGAATGAACAAAAAATTATGGATTGCAGCGCTGCTGGTAACGGTTATGACAGTTGCTGCTGGATGTGGAAGTAAGCCAACAGCTGCTCCAGCTCCAAATCAGACTCAAGGTGCGGGAACAGAGAATAATGCGCCTGAGGATCAGAAGGAGACGGATATTACTGAACCTGTAACTGTGGATCCGGAGGATACAACGACACCGGGTAACACAGAAGGCAGTACGGAGGGTACAACGACTCCATCAGGTGGAACTACTTCGGAGAAGCCTGGAACTTCCGAAACTAATGAGAAGAAGACCATTGATGTGTACTACACAGATCTGGAAGAGTTGGAATTGCACAAAGCATCGGCAGATATTTCTTATACTTCTGATGAAGCCAAGTACAAGGCTGCATTTGCAGCGCTGCAACAAAGCAAGGACGACAAGCTTGTTCCGCTTTGGGCTAAAGAAATTGAATTGAAATCTGTTCAGTTCAAAGACGGTGCGCTTACCCTGGATATTCACATGCCGGATACAGCACGTCTTGGTGCCGGTGGCGAAGTATTTGCCATTGATGCATTGAAGCAAACGTTTTTCCAATTTGATGAAGTCAAATCGCTTGATTTGCTGGTAGATGGCCAGCAATCCGAGAGTTTGATGGGCCATGTGGATCTTGAGCATCCAATGACACGATCCGAATAGGTTGTACAGCATGTTGTTTTACCGTGAATCTGCGGAATATCGGCCGTTTTACAAGAGAGAGGGGAATCACAGGTGACTTTTAAATATAACAATCCATCACACTCTAAAAAAGTAGTTTCAGCCGTGCTTGCAGGCATGATGGCCCTTAGCGCCGGCGGAGCTGCCATGGCAGCAGAATCAACAGATACGGGGCAAGGCCAGACTGCAACTGTAAGCAATACAGCTGCACCAACCGGTTTGTTCAGCGATATCAAGGTCGGATATTGGGCTGAGAAACATGTGTACAAACTGGCCTACCAAGGCATTCTTCTCGGTAACAACGGCTTGTTCCGTCCGGGAGACGCGGTAACGCAGCAGGAAGCTGTGACGATGGCGATCCGTTTTATGAACAAGGAGAACCAGTTGAACGACAGCACGGCTACGGCATTACCGACAAATATGGAAGTGGGAAACTATTTCAAGCCATATGTCGCTTTGGCGCTTCAACTGGGACTAATTGATAAAACGGAAGAATCCACAGTGGATGTGTCCAAAACATCCTGGGGGCAGAAACAGGCATCACGTGAATGGATTACAAAATTGCTGATCCGTTCGTTGAACAAAGATGCTGAAGCGAAGGCGCAAAACAATCAATCTACAGGATTCGCTGATAATGATAGCATTTCCGAAAGTGGCAAAGGGTATATCAATCTGGCTGTAAGTTTGGATCTGGCCAAAGGTGTAGATGGCAACAAATTTAATCCAACCGGTTCTGTAACTCGTGCCCAACTCGCTACATTCTTTAGCCGCGGCGAAACGTTAACGGATACGAAGTATGCGAACACATTCACGGGTTATGTAACTGGATTAAAAGATGGGCAGATCACACTGGTTGTGGACGGAAAAGCTGTTAACTTCGCAGTGAACAGCAGTACGCCTTACTTTACAAAAGACAGTGAATCCCGTGCATCGTCTGCGGATGTGAAGCTGTATACAAAAGTTCAGATTGTAGGTACTACGGGTACAGCCTCATATGTAGAAGTGGTCGATGCTACACCGCAGGTAGAAAGCATTGAAGGTACATTTGCTCGTTCATTGTCAGGTAATAAAATTGGCTTGTTTGTAGGCGAGAATTATGAAACATACGGCTATGATGAGGCAACAGCATTTATCGATCAAAACGGGAATGCAATCAAACTGTCTGATATTACAGCAGATAGCACCATTGAAGTACAACGTGAGACGTTCTCGGCTGACAAAAAGACAGTTGTTATTCGTGTGAAGTCCGGTATTGTCAACAAAAGTGATAGTGGCGTTGTTTCGGAAGTAACGACTTCTGCCAAAACGATCAAGCTTACCAATGCAGCCGGAACTACAGAGCAATACACCTACAACGATAATCTGATCATTCGTTACCAGGACCGAATCCTTTCCCTGGCTGAGCTCAAAGCGGGAAGTCCAGTGAAGTATACGGTGAAAGACAGCATCCTGCAAACAATTGAATTGTCGCAAGGTGTAGAGCAGTCTTTACGCGGTACACTGGTGGAGATCGGTGGAAACCAATCGACACTGACGTTTAAACGTGAAGGTGGATCGCTGGAAGCGAAGCTGCTTGTAGAAAAGCCGGAAGTAGTTATTAACGGAATCCAGGATGCTACGCTGAATGATCTGATTACAGATGCAACTAATGGAGATCAGGTTGAACTTACGCTAAACTCTGAAGACCGTGTGACGCGCATTCAAGTGATCGGACGTCAGATGGAGCCAATGAACGGAGTTTCCGTTGTATCCTACAACAGTAAAACAAAAGTTTTGACGGTTCTGGACAGCAATAAAAAACCGTTTGTGTTCACACTGGATGACAAAACGAAGCTGGACTACAACACATCGAAGCCTACACTTGCTGGATTGGAATCTTTGTTGAATGATGGTCGCAAATTAGATCTGACGTATGTGGGAACTCGTGCGTTATCCGTTAAAGTGATCTATAAATACGAAGGCACAATCAGCAGTATTGATACTGCGGGTAGAAAAATCAGTTTGTTGTCTGGAAACCAGACGATCACGGTGCCGTACTCTACGGTTCCAACAATAGAGATTTACAACAAATCTGGAGCAAGTCTGAGTGACCTGAAGATCGGTGATAGTGTCACAGTTACGCTGGGTTCGAATCAGGACTATGTACAGAAAGTGGCTTTGAACACGGTGGCTCAATTTGAAGTAGTTTCTGTAGAGACGAATGGTCGTGTTCGTGTGAAATCGGATTCGCTGACAAGTCAGTTCTATGTCGATCAAGCGGTTCTGACAGGAGAAAGTGGTCAGACCATTACGGTCTCTCAATTGACAGCCGGAAACCTGATTAACGTTATATTTGAGGGAACTACGCCTAAAGCAGTTCAAGTCGTTAAACGTACGCTAGCGGAGGTTACATCTGTTGATGCTTCGTCAGTTACACTGAAACTGTTCAATGGTCAAAGTGAGACGGTTCCTGTTAGTGGTTCTGTAAAAGTGGTTAAATCGGGATCTACATTAACTACTCTTGGCAGTCTTACTGTAGGTGATCGTGTTGAAATGACGAAGGATACGGATAATTCCACCCGTTTCAGAGTGTTGACAGTCATGAGCAAACAGTTCTGGTCTTATGATGGAGTGGGTAACCAAATTTTGGTTAAACGTGAGTCCACATCGGACACGAATTATCGTTTTGCACTGGGTACAGGCGCATTTGTTCACCAGGGTGACAACACTTTAAGCGTGCAATCTCTCAAAGATAATGATAATATTGTATTGTATCTCCTGAACAACGTTGTACTGGAGATCCAAAAACAGTAATCGTTTCTTTTCGAGGATCAAAAGAATGACCGTCTTGATGCGGGATCTTTCCCGCATCAGGACGTTTTTTTTGCAAGATTTTTGGGGTCCCCGCAAAGTACTCGAAAGAAGCTTCGAAGTAAGGCTCCACCGTGTGGAGTCATTTTGTGGGAGGTAGCTCTTCATGAATGCAGCCACTGTTAGGCATATACTCGAAACAATGGAAGCGATGTTTCCTGATGCACATTGCGAATTAAATCACAGCAATGCGTTTGAATTGACTGTAGCCGTCCTATTGTCTGCCCAGTGCACCGACGAAACAGTAAACAAGGTAACCGCAGACTTGTTCAAAAAGTACACCAGTCCTGCCGATTATCTGTCTGTTCCTCTCGAAGAACTGGAACAGGATATCCGGCGTATCGGTTTGTACCGAAACAAGGCCAAGCATATTCAGAACATGTGCCGAATCTTAATAGAGCAGTATGGCGGTGATGTACCGCAGGAACATGATCAGCTTGTGACGCTCCCTGGTGTCGGGCGGAAAACTGCAAATGTCGTTGTATCCAATGCATTTGGAGTCCCGGCAATTGCGGTGGATACGCATGTTGAACGTGTATCCAAAAGGTTGGCACTGGCAGGTTGGGATGACTCTGTACTTGAAGTCGAGAAAAAACTGATGAAGCGCGTACCCCGGGATGAGTGGACTTTAACTCATCATCGGTTCATATTTTTTGGACGCTACCATTGCAAGGCACAAAACCCTCAATGTCATGTCTGTCCATTACTGGACATATGCAGAGAAGGTAAAAAGCGTATGAAAACGTCCCAAATCAGGAAAGATAAGGAACGTGCCACAACCCCAAAACGAAAAATAAATTAATGAGTAGAAGAGGATGAGTAATCATGAAATGCATTTCCGTGTACACTGACAATTTTGAGGCCTTCTCCGATATTTTTGAACAAATCGTTGAACAGGAAATGGCTGAAAACGAAGAAAAAGAAGTAGAAGGCATCACTGTAAGCCATTCTGGCGATGTGCCTGAACATTATCTCGAGCGTATGTCGACGAAACCAGAAGTGGTTGTCATGAGAGACAAAGGTCGTGACATTACGATTTTGCAGCATGGCCAAGTATTTGAAATTTTGCTGCCTTCGATGGAGAACGCTGTTTCTTAAGAGATTTGGAATAATAAGATATGCTGCTTCTATGTCACTGGATTATCCTTTTGAAGGTGATCCAATTGGGCATGGACGCAGCATGCTTCTTATGGAATACAATCGTTTCACAGATAAAACCGACAGGATCGGTTTTATTTTTTTATGTGGAGAATTGCAATGTGAAATTATCTTTGTCAGTCATCTTGCATTCAAACCGTTCAATTTCAAACTTGATAATGGTAAAATAAATGAATTATAAGATAAAGACATCGGACCAGATGTCAAATTAGAGGAGCCAGGGGGAAGGCCAGTCATGTCCAGAACAGATTACCCAGTAGAGATGGCCAAACCTCTGCTTCCACTGCGAGAAGCGATGGAGCAGACAGGGGACCATACAGCTGTACAGGCTTTAACGGATTTGATCAGTAAGGCGGAAATGAAACAGTTAACGATTGCGTTTTGTGGACACTTCTCGGCAGGTAAATCGAGTCTGATTAATAGTTTATGTGGCAAGCGGGTGTTGCCTTCGAGTCCTGTACCTACAAGTGCGAATGTTGTATCCATCCGTAACGGTGAGCCGAGAGCACTTATTTATACGTCCTCGAACGTAAGCGCTGACAATTCAGAGGCAGTTCTTGAGGTTTCGCCAGAACAATTGGAAGAGTATTGCAAGAATGGTGGGGCATACACCTCCATTGAAGTATGGGATGACATTCCCCTACTGAAAGATGATGCTGTATTACTTGATACGCCAGGTGTGGATTCGACCGATCAGGGGCACAGCCTAGCAACCCATTCAGCACTTCATCTTGCCGATGTGGTGTTCTATGTGATGGATTATAACCATGTACAATCGGAAAGTAACCTATCTTTTGCCAAAAGTCTATCCGATTGGGGCAAACCGTTGTTTCTGATCGTAAACCAGATTGATAAACATCGGGAACGGGAGCTTTCGTTTGACCAATATGTTGAAGGTGTAGAAGCTATTTTTGCAGCCTGGGAAGTTCGGTATGATGGTCTGCTGTTTACTTCGCTTCGGGACAAGGAGCATCGTTACAGCCAGTGGAAGCAGCTTCCTCAAATGATTGAACATATGATGAAGGAGAAGGAAGAGTTAATCAAGCATAGCCTTGCAAGCTCTGCAAGCCATGTGACCGAGCAGCATCTGACAAGACAGGCAGAGGAACGCGAAGAGGAAGAGGCAGCGCTCTTGGAGGAAGTTGGGGGCAAGGAAGGTATTGAACGCTTGGAACGGGAACTGGATCTCCTGGATCAAAAGGCAGCAGAACTACGTTCCAAACCATCACGTGAACGGGAGAAGTTTCGGGCAGAGCTGGAACCCCTTCTGGCAAATGCGAACCTGACACCGGCCGATATTCGTACCTCTGCCGCGGCTTATTTGGAGAGCCGTAAACCCGGTTTCCGGGTAGGCTTATTGTTCTCTGGTGGAAAGACCGAGCAGGAGAAACAGCGTCGGGCTGCTGAGCTTGTGAGACTTTTGCAGGATCAGGCATCAGGACAAGTTGAGGTGCATATCCGTACGATGCTCAGACATCTGGGTGAAGCCCATCAGCTATGGAGCGCTGAGTGGGAGCAGGCGCTGAACGCGGAGCTGCCTGCCGTAGATGAAGCAATGCTGGAGATGAAACGGAGCGCCAGCGCAGAAGTATCTCCCGAGTATGTGCTTCAATTCAGCAAAGATATACGGGGCGAGATTGAGGCCCGTTACCGCAGGGCGGCCATGATGCTGGCCGACCGCTTGCTTGAAGCGTTGGGCGCGCAGGGCGAAGCCGCACTCCAGGCGCTGGACGCCAGCCGTGCAGCGCTGCTGGCGCAATCCGCGTCGGCGGCACGCTACACGGCGCTGCAGCGCGCCGCCGACGCCGAGGCAGCAGGGCTGCGCAGCCTGCTGCCGCCTGCGGGCCCCCTCACCTCCGGGCTATTGCCGGAGGTGCAGGGCCCGCCCGTGCCCGCGCACGAGCCGGGTGAAGCACCCGGCCCGCACACGGGCACGGCAGAGTCTGTGGCTGCGCAGCCACAGACTCCAGGGGCACCGCCGCCGCGCAAAGCGGCGGTGCCTGGGCAGCCGGCGGCTGGCGCACAGCGCCGCCGACGCCTGGATGCAGCTGCGGCACGGCTGGAAGCCGCCGCTGCGCTGGTAGAGCCGTACCCCGCCATGGGGTCGGCGGTACGGGATCTGCGTGCACGCGCGGCTTCGCTTGCGGGCGGCACGTTTACGCTGGCGCTGTTCGGAGCGTTCAGCGCCGGCAAGTCCTCCTTCGCCAACGCGTTGCTGGGCGAAGCTGTGTTACCGGTCTCGCCGCATCCAACGACAGCGGCAATTAACCGGATCATGGCTCCGTCCGGTGGCGCGGAGCATGGAACTGCCCGGGTCCGGATGAAGACTCCGGACGCCTTCCAGGAGGATCTTGCGTATTCCTTCCGTTTGCTTGGACTGGGTGAGCCTGGGGCAGACTGGCAAAAACGGGTCAAAGCCCTTTCACCACAGGATGTGCATCCGGCAGGGCGTCCGCATTACAGCTTTTTGCAGGCAGCCGCAGCAGGCTGGGAGGATACCGCAACTCAACTCGGCCAGGATGTGCTGGTGGATCTGAACGGATATCGTAATTTTGTCGCGAATGAGAAGAAATCCTGTTTTGTCGACAGTATTGACCTGTACTACAGTTGTGATGTGACAGAACAAGGCATTGTCCTTGTAGATACGCCAGGGGCTGACTCCGTGAATGCCCGTCATACGGGTGTCACATTTAATTATATGAAGAATGCGGATGCACTCATTTTCGTAACGTACTACAATCATGCATTCTCTCAGGGTGACCGACAGTTCCTGAATCAATTGGGACGCGTGAAAGACAGCTCGGCGATGGATCAGATGTTCTTTGTGGTTAATGCGAGTGATTTGTCTTCCTCTGAAGAGGAGTTGGAGCAGGTTCTGGACCATGTGAGCACACAGCTGCGCAGTAATGGCATTCGGGCACCACGTCTCTTTCCTGTATCCAGCATGCTGGCAATGGAAGGCAAGACGGGCAACGATGCGAAATTGCTGGAGCAATCCGGCTTCATTCAGTTCGAGGAAGAATTTAACCGGTTTGCAGGAAGTGAGCTTGCGGACCTTGCGGTCGGTGGAGCTTCTGAAGAGATCGCACGGGTGATCAAACGACTGAAGACACGTGCCGAGGATGCGGCCCAAGGGGAAGAGGTGCTACAGCGACGTCGGGATGAGCTGGGCTCCATCCAGGAACAGTCCCTTCAGAGGGTACATTTGCTCGCGGAACGGTCCATGAAGGCAGAACTGGTTCAGGAAACGGCTGAACTGCTGTTCCATGTGCGCCAGCGCCTGGGCTACCGTTTTGGTCTGTTCATGGCTGAAGCGTTCCATCCATCCGTTCTTCGCGAGGATCGCGGGAATCTGAGAGGAGCCTTCGCAGCCTGTGGTCGCGAATTGCTGCGCATGATCGCCATCGAACTGGAGCAGGAACTGCTTGCCACTACACTCAGACTTGAACAGGCGGGTCAGACTTGGCTGCACAAGCAAGTGACCGATTGTGTAGATGAATTGAAACGATTGTCCGGAGGCATGGATCTGTCGTTGCCGCTGAATGAACGCTGGGGTACACCTGATTTGGAAGAGGTGCGTTTGGAAGAACCTTCGGGTTGGAAAGCGTATCTTAGTTATTTCCGTAATCCGAAACAGTTCTTCGAAGGAGATGGAAGGCAGCGGCTGCAGGAGGCACTTGATCCTGTTATTAAGCAGATGGTGATTGATGTTCTGCCTGCTGCGGAGAGTAAACTGGTTCAATTCTATGACAACCAGCTTGGGCAGTCTTTGCAGCATCAATCCCGTCAATTGGAAGAGAGACTTGAGGAGGCCGTGAGTGCCCTTCATGAGACGCTGACTAGTGGAATTCCTGCCGAAGAATGGGAGAGTCTGGCTGTACAACTGGGGCAGATCGAACGTGAATAAAAGGTATTCAAATCCATGTATGTATGGAAACGGTTTTAAAACAAAATGAGTTATACAGCGATATTTTGAAATGTTGTCGTTGTACCAAAAAAGGCCCCTGCCTCTAAAGGCACACAGGGAGCCTTTTTTGGTACGAACAACCTGAAAGGAAGAGAATATTCAAACATTTGATTGATAGGAGGGTATCTACCTCCCTTAATGACGCATTAAGGTGAAAGTAGCCTGAATATGGTCGCTTATTCGCTTTGCCGCGAATGGGGGACGGTGATAAACTTCATAAATGTTCATACTGTTTTTGAACGATATAAGAGGAGGAGAGACATGGATGTTCTCAGGCAATTGCAGATCTTTTTCTGGGAGAAGCGCACGTATTTATTTTTATCGATCTTATGCCTCGCCATAGCGACCGCGCTTGGGCTGGTGTATCCGAACCTGCTAAGGATACTGATTGATGACGTCATCACTCCGCGTAATTTTGAAGACGTTCCCAAACTTGCTTTAACGGTATTAGGTGTCGTTATTCTGAAAGCGGGAATGCAGTTTTTACACGGTCTTTTTGGTGGGCGCCTCGGAAACTTCCTGGCGTACCGACTTCGTAACGCTTGTTACGAAAAGCTTCAATTTTTATCCTTCCGGTATTACGACACGGCCAAAACGGGAGACTTGATGTCCCGCCTCACGGGAGATCTCGAAGCGATCCGTAACTTTATCGGATTTGGCTTCGCTCAAATTCTCAACATGGTTCTGATGGTCGTATTCGGCGCAATCATGATGATGACCATGAGTTGGAAGCTTACCTTGCTAACGCTCATATGTATTCCTCTGCTTGCCTTCGTTGCGCTGAGATTCGAATCCCGAATTCACCCTGCATTCCAAGAAATGCGGTTGGCACTCAGCTCTTTGACGACAGCAGTACAGGAGAATATTACAGGTGTGCGTACTGTAAAGTCATTTGCTCGTGAGCCTCATGAAGTGGAGAAGTTTTCCGTCCGCAACGAGCGTTACAAAACGAACCAGATTCATGCAGCAACATTATGGAGTCAATATTTTCCGATCATGGAGATTCTCGCTTCGGTCAGCGTAGTTCTTCTGCTCCTCATTGGTGGGAACATGGTTATTCAGAAATCGTTAACACTCGGTCAACTCGTTGCCTTTTTCAGTTTGATCTGGTACATAATCGGTCCAATGTGGAACCTTGGTTTCCATATCAATAACTATACGCAATCCAAAGCATCGGGTGAACGGGTGTTGGAACTTTTGAATACGCCGGTAGATGTACAAGAGACAGAAGATCCGGTCATTGTAGAGGCTGATCAAGTTAAAGGGCATGTGACCTTTGAATCCGTTACCTTTGCCTACGGCAATAAAATGCCGGCTGTGACCGATATCAACTTTGATGCGCCACCAGGCTCCGTTATTGGCTTCCTTGGAGGAACAGGCTCGGGTAAATCAACTATTATTCAGCTCCTGATGCGTGCATATAACGTGAACTCAGGCACTATCAAGCTGGACGGCAAAAATATTAAGGACATTGGCATTCGCAGCCTGCGGAGTCAGATTGCTTCTGTGTTCCAGGAAACGTTCCTGTTCTCTTCCAGCATTCGCAACAACATTTCATATGGTCTTAAGAATGTATCCATGGACGAAATTATCCGTGCCGCTAAACTGGCGAAAGCCCATGATTTTATCATGGAATTCCCTGAAGGATACGATACGGTCGTTGGGGAGCGTGGAATGGGCTTGTCGGGAGGACAGAAACAGCGGATTGCAATTGCAAGGGCTTTGCTCAAAAATCCGAAAATTCTCGTTCTGGATGATGCAACCAGTGCAGTCGACATGGAAACTGAACATGAAATTCAATCTGGATTCCAGGAAGTCATGCGTGGAAGAACGACGTTTATCATTGCGCATCGGATCTCATCCCTGCGTCACGCAGATGAGATTCTGGTACTGGATGAAGGACGTGTCGTTCAACGTGGCACACACAAACGTCTCATTGAAGAACCTGGGCCTTACCGGGACGTATATGAGATTCAATACGCAGATTATATTGCCCGCGGTAAGCGGGAGGCTGGGGAGCAGGTGAATTCATGAGTGCCGAAACGGTAGCCGATAGGCGCGAGGTTAAAGAGACCTCTGACAAGAAAATGAATGAACGTTTTGTATATCAGGACGACGAAATAATTGAAAAACCGTTTAACTGGCGTGAGTTCGGACGTTTGTTCTCGTACATGAAACCTTATGCAAGACAACTTTTGCCACTCATTATTCTGATGATGATTTTGGGTACCATTACGAAATTGTCCGTTCCATTTTTGATCAGTTTGGCGATTGATAAAGCGATTGCACCTGCAACGGGGTTGCCAAGCTTAACGATGCTCTATATTATTGCTGGTTCTGTGCTTGTGTTGTATCTGATTCAATGGGCGGCTAATACGTACCGAATCAAATTGACGAACGTTATCGGGCAACGGGTCATTTACGATCTTCGCTCGGATCTGTTCAAACATATCCAGAAGCTGTCCTTTAACTTCTTTGACAAAAGACCTGCGGGCTCGGTGCTGGTGCGTGTCACCAATGATATCAACTCCCTGCAGGATCTGTTCACCAACGGTGCCGTCAATGTCATGATTGACTGTGTGCAGCTGCTCGGTATTATCGTCATTTTGCTGCTGATCAACTGGAAACTGGGCCTTGCGGTCATTATTACGGTTCCGCTTATGTTTATTATTTCGACCAAACTGCGTGTGCTGATCCGCCGTGCCTGGCAGGATGTACGTATGAAGAACTCCCGCATTAATTCCCACTTGAATGAATCCATTCAGGGGATTCGTGTGACTCAGGCCTATACGCAGGAAAAAGAAAACATGAAGTATTTTGACAACATGAATCTGTCGAGCAAAAAATCATGGGATAGAGCATCGGCCATGAACCAGGGCTTTGGTCCTCTGATTGAAATTACGGGCGGCTTCGGAACGTTAATCCTGTTCTGGTTTGGTGCTTATCTGATTCAAGAAGGGCAGCTGACAATTGGATTGCTCGTAGCTTTTGCCAACTATGTCGGCAACTTCTGGGATCCGATTAACCGTCTGGGACAGATGTACAATCAGTTGCTCGTTGCCATGGCTTCCTCCGAACGGATCTTCGAGTTTATGGATGAAAAGCCGAGTATTGCAGATAAACCTGGAGCCAAGCCGCTTGCTTCTATTAAAGGAGATATTGTATTCGATAATGTCGTGTTTGAATATGAGAAGGGCAGACAGGCGCTGAAGGGAATCAGTTTCGCTGCAGGTGCCGGACAATCGATTGCGCTTGTAGGTCATACGGGTTCAGGTAAAAGTACCATTATCAATCTGATCAGCCGGTTCTATGACATCTCTGGCGGGCGTCTCACCATTGATGGTCAGGATGTAAGAGATGTAACAGTTGAAAGTCTGCGGAGCCAGATCAGTATTGTGCTGCAGGATACGTTTATCTTCTCTGGCACCATTCGCGATAATATTCGTTTTGGACGACTGGATGCAACCGATGAAGAAGTGGAAGAGGCTGCGAAGGCTGTTAATGCCCATGAATTTATTATGAAGCTGCCGGGTGGATATGATACGGAAGTTGAAGAACGCGGGAATGTATTATCCATGGGCCAAAGGCAATTGTTATCCTTTGCCCGTGCCTTGCTGGCCGACCCTCGAATCTTGATTTTGGATGAAGCGACTGCCAGCATCGACACCGAAACGGAGCTCAAAATTCAGGAGGCTTTGAAAGTATTGCTGAAAGGAAGAACTTCCTTTATGGTGGCCCACCGTCTCTCCACGATCCGAAATGCGGATAACATTATCGTGTTGGATCATGGTGAAATCAAGGAAGAAGGAAACCATGAGCAACTTATCCAGAAACAAGGAGTTTATAATGGATTAATAGAAGCTCAATACAGATTTTTGTAAAAATTGATCGAAAAAACACAAAAAATCTTGTAAAATTCACAAGAAAAATAGGGAGCACTCTTGCAATCTTTAACCAAAACCCCGAAAATAGAGAGATAGATATAGAAGATTTCTCTTTGGGAGGATTGGAAAGAACATGTGGGGTGCTCCATTTTCGGCTCAAGCCAAAAAAATGCTGCTACTGGGCAGCGGAGAATTGGGAAAAGAGGTCGTTATTGAGGCCCAGCGACTGGGAGTAGAGACGATCGCTGTTGATCGCTACGAAAACGCACCTGCCATGCAGGTTGCACATCGGTCTTACTGCATCGACATGTTAAATGCCGAAGCTTTAAAGCAATTGATCCGAAAGGAACAACCTCATTACATCGTACCTGAGATTGAAGCAATCGCAACAGAAGCTTTACTCGAGCTTGAGGAAGAAGGATTTTGTGTCGTTCCTACGGCCCGTGCTGCTCGTTTAACGATGGATCGCGAAGGCATCCGCCGTCTGGCAGCCGAACAATTGAACCTTCCAACAGCGGCCTATCTTTTTGCGGACAACCTGGAACAACTTCAGGAAGCTGTTCGTCAATTGGGTACACCATGCGTCATCAAACCACTAATGAGTTCTTCCGGTAAAGGGCAGAGTGTTTGCCGCACACCGGATGACGTAGAGAATTGCTGGAACATTGCTCTTTCGGGAGCACGTGGCAAATCCGTACGTGTTATTGTGGAAAGCTTTGTGAAGTTTGACAGCGAAATTACGCTGCTCACTGTTAGATCTGTCTCAGGGACTGTATTTTGTCCTCCGATCGGTCACATTCAGAAAGATGGGGATTATGTCGAATCATGGCAACCTCATACGATGACACCGGAGCAATGGGAGCAAGCTTGTCATATTGCCAAGTCTGTTACAGATGAACTCGGTGGTTATGGACTGTTCGGGGTTGAATTATTCCTGACACCAGATGGAGTCGTGTTCAGCGAGGTATCGCCTCGTCCGCATGATACAGGCATGGTTACTATGGTAACGCAAGACAGTTCCGAGTTTGCTCTGCATGTGCGTGCAATTCTTGGTTTTCCGGTTGTAGATGTACACTTACTGACACCGGGAGCTTCAGCAACGCTGAAGGCTAACAATGAAACATCTGACTTTACTGTAGGCGGGATTGAAGAAGCACTGGCGCTTCCTCGTACTCAGGTTCGTGTTTTTGGCAAACCTGAGACCAAAGTGGGACGCCGAATGGCCGTGGCGTTAAGTGCCGGCCAAGATGTGGAAGAAGCTCGTAAAACAGCGGTCCAAGCCGCTAATATGCTGAAAGTGGAGGTAAATCATGTCCAATAATGTTGAGGCCCCTGTACTGATGATCCGAGAGTGTGAGCTGCGAGATGCTGAAGCGGTAACGGGACTGATGCGAGAGGTCAGCTATCCCACAACAGCCAATGTCATGAAAGAGCGCATTGAATGTTTGGAAAGTAATCCAAACGCATGCATGCTTGTTGCCGAAGTGGATGAACAAATTATTGGTGTGATTGGCTTGCAATGTGTGCAAAGTCATGCCTATCCGGAACCTGCCGCACAAATTACGTCCTTGATTGTAGGCCAAGAACATCGTGGGGGCGGAATTGGCCGTCGTCTGATGGCTCGTGCCGAGGATTGGGGCAGACAGCAAGGTGGTAAACAACTGTTTGTCACCGGAGCGAACCGTGAAGTGACTTCAACAACCTATTCTTTCTACGAGCATATTGGTTTCCAGAAGAGAGGCTATCGTTTCAGTAAAGTCCTTCTATAGAAAAAGAGTTTTATTATATCGTGATCTTCATGTTGTTTTTGATGTTGTGAATGATAAATAGAAGAGTGGCATTCGGCGAGCATTTCTTGTCCGGATGCCATTTTTTTATGCCGTATTTTATGTGTGATGTACTGAATTTAAGTTGATATATCAGCGTTTTAAGAACAGGCTGCAGCATATGGTGCAATGTACTATAAACCATCCACACCTCTTTGAAACATGTTGAAAAATGACAAAAAAGTTACTTTTCCATAATTTATGGGTTCACAATCTACTATCCTCTTGATATACTCCTAGAGTATTAATTACAAAGTTGTCATAACTAATATTCCTAAGGAGATGAATGAATTTGAAGAAGAAATGGATGAAAACCGTAGTAACCAGCAGTCTGACAGCCGTACTCGCCGTAGGGGTTATGCTCCCTGCTTCCGCTTCTGCTGCAGATGCATCATATAAAACGACTACTAAAACTACAACGTTTAAAATTACGAGTACGGATAGCTTAAAAGCGTACATTGAACAGTGGTTGAAAGATAATGGTTACACTGTATCCACTGGCGAAGGGCAAACAACGGTAGAGAAGCCTGCAACACAGCCTGATCAAACAACTAAACCTGATCAAACAACTAAACCTGCTCAACCGACAACACCAGCAAAACCGACAACACCAGCAAAACCAACTCAAGAAGAGAAACCGGCAACTACTCCAGCCAAAGATCCTTCAAATAGTGGAACTGGAACGACTACAGGTAATACAGGCAACAGTGGTAGCGAGAGCACACAATCGGATTTTGCAGCTCAAGTAGTAAAACTTGTGAACGCTGAACGTGCCAAAGCTGGCCTGGGCGCATTGGCTTCCGATGCTCTTTTGGACAAAGTGGCTGTAGCCAAAGTTAAAGATATGAGCAACAACAATTATTTTGATCACCAATCACCGACCTATGGTTCTCCGTTTGACATGATGAAACAATTCGGAGTAACTTACAGCTATGCTGGCGAGAATATCGCGAAAGGGCAAAAAACACCTCAAGAGGTTGTTACAGCCTGGATGAATAGCGAAGGCCACCGTGCGAATATCCTAAGCAAAAACTTTACGAAAATTGGTGTTGGATTCTACAACGGATATTGGGCTCAAGAATTTATCGGTAACTAATTCATTTTATTGAAGAATATTTTGATTTTAGTTCAAAAAAAGGTTATGTCATCACAGCTCGAAGCTGTGCGTGACATAGCTTTTTTTTGTAAAAGCATATTTGAAACTGAATTCTGCTTAATACAGCGGCAAAATTTGCAAATTAACGACAGAACATTTATGTTATTTAGAAAAAGCGTCATCTTAATGTAAAATCATTTTAAATTTTAAGCACCCAGCCAGGTGTACATGAGCGGAGATGTGATGAATGAAAAAAAGAAATCTTGATTCAGCGCCATGGATCTGGAGAACCATTAGCACAGTATCCATATTGACAACATTACTGCTGTTATTTGGATTTGGATACGCCATTAAAGACGTCATTTTTCCTGAGGGAGATGCCCAATTAGGTACAGGACAGCAGACAACGACACCTGCCAAGGATAGCGGGCAATCAACACCTGTGGTGAAAGATGGCAAGATTCGAATGGCTGTAATCGGTGATTCCCTGGCAAGAGGTACGGGGGATGATGAGGGGCTTGGTTTTGTAAGGCGGGCAGGTAATTTGCTCAAAGATCAGGGATATGATGTGCAAGTGCTGAACAATATGGGTGTGAATGGTTTGAGAACAGACGCATTGTTGAGCAAGCTAGATGAACAGGGCGTACGTTATGTCTTACAACAGTCCAACTTTATACTGTTGTCGATTGGAGCCAATGATCTGTTCCAGGGTGGACAGGTTCTACAGGGAGAAGACGCTCCAACGGCAGAGACACTTGCTGCGGCATTACCGGAGACGTCGAAGCGTTTGCAGGAAATTTTGAAGAAAGTGAAAGAAATTAACCCTGATGCACAGACTGCCTACATAGGGCTATACAATCCGTTTGGGGATGTAAAAGAACTCAAAGAGCCAGGAAATGCGGTTGTAGCTGCATGGAACGATGCTGCAATGAAGGTTCTGAACAACGAGGACAAAATGACAATTGTGCCTACATTTGATCTGTTTGAAAATCATCTGGGACAATATCTGTCGTCAGATCATTTCCATCCGAATGGAGAAGGCTACGAGCAAATTGCCGTTCGGATTGCACAGGAATATCAGGCAGAGACTCCAGCAGAAGGGAGCGGAAAATAAATGGCACAAGAACAGACTGATTCCGTATTATCCGTGCAGCATCTGAAGAAAAAGATTGGACGTAAGTGGATCATTAAGGATGTTACTTTTGATGTTAAACCAGGCGAAATTTTCGGTTTCTTGGGACCCAATGGTGCTGGGAAGACAACAACCATTCGGATGTTAGTTGATCTGATTAAACCGACAGAAGGCAAAATTCAAGTCTGTGGATATGATGTCAACCGTGATCCAGAACGGGCCCTGAAATATGTAGGTTCTATTGTTGAAAACCCGGAAGTGTACACGTATTTGACCGGATGGGAGAATCTTGAGCATTTTGCCCGTATGCAGCCAGGGGTGGATAATGACCGTATTCAGGAAGTAGTGGACATTGTACGACTCGATCAGCGAATTCATGATAAAGTAAGAACCTACTCTCTGGGGATGCGTCAACGGCTTGGTATTGCACAGGCATTGCTTGGACGCCCACGGCTGCTGATTCTGGATGAGCCAACGAACGGACTTGATCCCAAAGGGATTAAGGAACTTCGTGTCTTTATCAAACAGCTTGCAAGCGAAGGTATGGCAGTATTTGTCAGCAGTCATTTACTCAGCGAGATCCAGCTTCTTTGCGACAGGGTGGCAATTATCAGTGCTGGGCGCGTGCTTGCAGTTGGCGGCGTCAATGAACTGATTGAAGACCATTCTAAATTGGCAATATGGCATGTTACTCCGCTGGAGGAAGGTAAAAAAATGCTGTTGGATGCAGGTGTTTCCCTGGTGGATCGGCCTGCTGATGTTATGGACGATACCATTGTTGCAGGGCTTGGTCTGAATGCGGTCGTTGCTGAAATGCATGAAGATCGGATTCCGGCCCTAGTCCAGCAAATGGTGAAAGCCGGAATTCAGGTTGAAGGAGTGCAGCGGATTCAGCCTACGCTGGAACAGCTATTCTTAAAAATGACAGAAGGTGAATCCATTGAGTAACATCATGCCGCTGATCCGAAACGAAACGATCAAGATGGTAAAGAAAAAACGTCTTTATATTATTTTTATCGTACTTGCGGTCCTGGTTCCGATGTTTACGTATGCCCAGATGAAATCTGCGGAAAATAATCGCGACAAGTTTGGCGGCGACTGGCGGCTTGAACTGCAACAAGCCATTACGGATAATCAGAACTCGCTTGGCAGTGACCGGGTACCTGAAGAGTACAAAAAGTACAGGACTGTGTACATCCAGCAAATGCAATACTATCTGGAGAATGACATCAATCCGAAGGAGCCTGGCGGTGTAACTTTTACGCGGGAATTCATGAATAATGCCGTTGGATTGTTTATACCACTGCTTATTATGGCGATTGCTTCGGATCTGGTATCTGGTGAGCGCACCACAGGTACGATTAAAATGCTTTTGACCCGTCCCGTCAAACGTTGGAAAGTGCTGCTCAGTAAGCTCATCACGTTAATTATGTTTGTGTCGATTATTGTGGTGTCGGCATATATTATCTGTTATGTCATCTCGGGAGCGGTGTTCGGATATAAAGGTTTCGGTATGCCGATCTTTACCGGATTCAAGGTTGTGGGTACAGATGTCGATATGTCAGCAGTCCATGCTGTGGACCAGTGGTTGTATATGCTAATGCAGGCAGGGCTGATCTGGTTCGTCAGTATCATTGTGGCGATGCTTGCCTTCATGGTCTCTGTATTAGTGCGAAGTACAGCAGCAAGTATTGTCATCATGATGGCAGCACTCATAGCAGGAACTATTCTCACCAGTATGGCTGCATCCTGGCAGTCAGCCAAATATTTGTTTATGGTTAACCTCGAACTTCCGAATTATTTGTCTGGCGGATTGCCGCCAATCGAAGGGATGAATTTAGGTTTTTCCCTTATTGTGCTTAGTGTTTGGGGCATCGCTTCACTCTTTGTGTCATTCATTGTCTTTACGAAACGGGATATCTTGAATTAAAATGGACAAGGATAAGAAAACATCTGTTTGCATTTCAGGCATTTTTTTAGTTGCAAGTTAAGAAGGGGGAGCATGAATGGTCGAGCAAATCGATATGTCGGCAGGTTCGACAGGCGGAGGACAAGGGTCTTCAGGCTACGACGCGGACGACATTCAAGTACTTGAAGGACTGGTAGCGGTACGGAAACGGCCGGGGATGTACATCGGCAGCACCAGTACTTCGGGTCTACATCATTTGGTATGGGAAATCGTGGATAACGCTGTCGACGAACATCTCGCCAAATTCTGCTCCAAAATCGATATCACGCTGCATAAGGACGGTTCTGTTACGGTTCAGGATAACGGAAGGGGAATTCCGACAGGTATACATAAAACAGGGATTCCTACTCCCCAGGTCGTGTTTACGATTTTGCACGCAGGCGGAAAGTTCGGTGGATCAGGATATAAAAAATCCGGCGGTTTGCACGGTGTAGGTGCGTCAGTTACAAACGCATTGTCCGAATGGCTTGAAGTCGAGATTTTCCGTGATGGCAAGATTCATCGTCAACGATTCGAGTATTGGCAAGACAAAAAAGGCGTTGAGCATGTCGGAGAACCGGTGTCTGGTCTCGAAGTATTGGGCAATACCAATCGGACGGGAACCAAAGTTACGTTTAAACCGGATATTCGCGTGTTTCAGAACGGCATTCAATTTAATTATGATACACTGGCAGAACGTCTTCAGGAGATTGCTTTTCTGAATTCGGGTCTGAGAATTGTGCTCAAGGACGAACGTTCAGGGAATCAAGATGAGTACATGTACGAAGGCGGAGCAAGCCAGTTTGTTGCTTTTCTTAACGAAAATAAAGATGTGCTGCATGATGTCATTCACTTTTATGCGGAGAAGGATGACATTGAGGTCGAAGTAGCGATTCAGTATAACGCGGGTTATACCGAAACGCTGGCGTCGTTCGTGAACTCGATTCCCACTAGGGGCGGCGGTACACATGAGACTGGATTCAGAGCAGCTTATACACGTGTGATGAATGACTACGCACGGCGTACCAGCATGATTAAGGAAAAAGATAAAAACCTCGAAGGTAATGATCTTCGTGAAGGCATGATGGCAGTCATCAGTGTCAAAATGTCGGAGGTTGAATTCGTAGGACAAACGAAGGACCAACTCGGTAGCGCTTCCGCGCGTAGCGCAGTAGATTCTGTCGTGTCCGAGAATATCCAACGGTTTTTGGAAGAAAACCCGCAGGTTGCGCAAACGTTGATTCGCAAAGCGGTTCAAGCTTCCAGAGCCAGAGAAGCTGCACGAAAAGCTCGGGATGAGATGCGAACCGGCAAAAAACGTAGTGAAAGCTCCAACCTGAACGGCAAACTGACTCCGGCACAATCCAAGGATTTTACCCGTAATGAATTGTTTATCGTCGAAGGGGATTCCGCAGGGGGTTCAGCCAAACAGGGACGTGATTCCAAGATCCAGGCGATACTCCCGCTTAAGGGTAAACCGCTCAATCCAGAAAAAGCGAAGTTGGCTGATATCCTCAAAAATGAAGAATATCGTGCCATTACATCGGCCATCGGAGCAGGTATTGGAACCGAATTTGCAGTTGAAGACAGCAATTATTCCAAAATCATAATTATGACAGATGCCGACACAGATGGCGCACATATACAGGTATTGTTGCTGACTTTCTTCTACCGCTATATGAAACCGCTCATTGATGCAGGCAAAATATATATCGCTCAGCCGCCATTATACAAACTCACACGCAAATCAGGAAAAATGGCTAGTGTACGTTATGCCTGGACTGATGAAGAGCTGGCGAATTACATGAAAGAATTTGGGAACAATGTGGAGCTTCAACGTTATAAAGGACTTGGCGAGATGAACCCGGATCAACTGTGGGAGACTACGATGAACCCTGAAACACGCGCATTGCTCAAAGTAGAAATTGTCGATGCAGCAAAAGCGGAACGTCGTGTATCTACACTCATGGGTGATAAGGTTGATCCGCGCAAACGCTGGATTGTAGAGAACGTCGACTTTACAGAGTACGAAGAATAGAAGGTGCTTGGAATGAGTCTATCAGAACAATTTATGCCGGCCTTTCTCGAAGAGGTCGTAGGTGACCGTTTCGGTCGCTACTCCAAATACATTATTCAGGACCGGGCCATTCCCGATGTACGGGATGGATTGAAGCCGGTGCAGCGGCGTATTCTTTACGCTATGTACGATTCAGGTAATACACCGGAGAAACCATATCGGAAGTCCGCAAAAACAGTTGGGGATGTTATGGGTAATTACCATCCTCACGGGGATTCCTCCATCTATGATGGTATGGTACGGATGGCACAGCCATGGAAAATGGGGCATATGCTCGTGGACGGTCATGGAAACTGGGGGTCACAGGATGATGACCCGGCAGCGGCCATGCGGTATACGGAGGCCCGTTTGTCGCCCATCGCAATGGAGATGCTTCGCGATATCGAGAAACGGACTGTTCTGTTTAAGGATAACTTTGATAATACGGCCAAAGAACCGGTGGTATTACCATCACGTTACCCGAACCTGCTGGTCAATGGTGTAAGTGGGATATCGTCTGGTTTTGCAACGGAGATCCCTCCACATAATTTGCGTGAAACCATTGATGCTTGTATTGCTGTGATGGAGAAGCCGTCGATTGAACTGGATGAGATCATGATGTTTATGAAAGGTCCGGATTTTCCGACAGGTGGGCTAATCATGGGCGGCGACGGCATTCTGGATGCTTACCGTACAGGTAAAGGGCGGATCTATCTCCGCTCCAAAACCGATATCGAGAATATGCGCGGTGGCAAACAGCAAATCGTGATTACCGAGATCCCTTATCAGGTCGTAAAATCCCGTCTGGTTACAGCGATGGAGAACATTCGGCTTGAGAAAAAGGTTGAAGGAATTGCCGAAGTACGGGATGAAAGTGGGCGTGAAGGCCTGCGGATCGTGGTTGAGCTGAAAAAAGAAGCGGATGCACAAGGTATTTTGGCTTATTTGCTGAAGAAAACCGACTTGCAGGTCACTTACAACTTCAATATGGTTGCGATTGTAAACAAAGCCCCTCAGCAATTGGGATTGAAATCAATCCTCGAGGCTTATATTGCCCATCAGCGTGAAGTTGTGACGTTCCGTACCCGCTTTGAGCTGGAGAAGGCGGAAGACCGTGCACATGTCCTGGAAGGTCTGGTAAAAGCTCTTAACATCCTTGATGAGGTCATTGCGGCTATTAAAGCTTCGAAGAACCGTCAGGATGCTCAAAATAACCTGATGTGGATGTTTGGTTTCTCCGAACGTCAGGCGGATTCCATTCTGACTTTGCAATTATACCGATTGACCAATCTGGAGATTACTTCTCTGGAAAAGGAACTCGGCGAACTGATGAAGAAGATTGCGCAATTACGCTCCATTCTGGATAGTGACCGCAAGCTGATCGGAGTCATCCGCAAAGAGCTGATGGAGATTCGTGAGAAATACGGAATTGACCGTCGCTCAGCCATTCAGGGTGAAGTGGAAGAACTCAAGGTTAATCTGGAAGTGCTGGTGAACGCGGAAGATGTATTTGTCACTTTGTCCAAAGAGGGATACATCAAGCGTACAGGCATGCAGTCATTCACACGTTCTGGCGGGGAACGTAACGCAAGTGGTGTGAAGGAAGGCGATTATATCGCTCAGGTCCTTGAAGTTAACACGCTGGAGAACCTGCTGGTATTTACGCAGAAAGGCCAGTATTTCCTGTTACCTGTACATCAGGTACCAGAATTCAAGTGGAAAGATCCGGGGACGGCAATCGTCAACGTTATTCCGCTGGCAAAAGACGATCGGATCTCAAGTGTGCTTGCTGTTAAATCCTTCGAAGAGCCGGATCACAGTCTGGTCTTTGTCACCCGCAAAGGTCAGGTTAAACGTACCGAGCTGAAGGAATACGTCACCAAGCGTTCCGGCGCAGTAGCCGCATGCAAAGTTGGCAAGGATGATGAGGTATTATCCGTTCATCTAAGTACAGGTGGCAAAGATATTATGCTGATCACCAAAGAAGCCATGGCTATCCGTTTCCGTGAGGATGAAGTAAATCCGATGGGGCGTGTGTCTGGAGGCGTACGTGGTATTCAGTTAAAAGAAACGGATAAAGTTGTATCTGTTCTGTGGGTGGAAGGTGATGAAGGCGAGGTTGCTATATTGTCTGACTTGGGTTATGGCAAACGCTCGTTACTACTGGATTATGCTCTGCAGAGCCGTGGCGGCAAGGGACTGGCAACATTTGAATTCAAGGAAGGCAAACGGGTGAAACCGAACGGTAGCCGAATTGCCGGAGCATTCTATTGTCGGGAACAACGAAATGTAACGGTGATGACCAAGGAAGGTCAATCACATCACATTTCTTCCGAAGCTGTACCTATTACTGAACGGAAACATATTGGTAAATTGCTTGTGCATGTGGATAAACAGGATGAAATTGTGGAGCTTATCATGGATCTCACAGAGAATCAGGCAGCTTCTTCGTCCTAATAAGGATTCAATAATGACTTAATAAGGATTCAATAATGACTTAATAATGACTCTTTGCAGATCAGGGAAACCTGTCATGTGAAGAGTCTTATTTTGTTGTTCGGACGCGGATTAAAAGAGGACCTCCATGCGAAGATTAACAACCTTCGTCGATTACGGTCGATCGCTGGGAAATTGAAAAAAGGCAGCAGGAATGCGGCTTTGAAGGGCGAAAACTTAAGCAGGTGAAGTGATAACCGGTTGCAGAGAGGAGCGATTCAAGATGTATAATTCCGATTTTGCCAAGTGCTGGTCAAGGCTGACCAAGGACTACAAGCTGCATATGGATCATGAGCTGGCACCCTCGTTAACAGAGGCACAGCTGGCCGTACTGGAGGTTCTTGAGGATCACGAGAAGATGAAACCTTCCGATCTGATTCCTTTTCTGGCTACAACACCCGCAGCAGTAACGATGTTGTTGGATCGTATGGAGAAAAACGGACTGATTCGCCGGGATCGGGATGATCAGGATCGACGAATTGTATGGGTATCCCTATCGGATAAGGGACGCATGGAGACCGAACGTGGAATCACGATTCGCAATGAATTTATGAATTCCGTTCTCAGCAATATTTCAATGCATAACCAGCAGTTGCTGGTGTATCTATTAGGCAAAATGACGACACCAAAAACAAAAGAGCATGCCTTGTCCACATCATAATGACGCTGGACAGACGAATAATAGTAACCATGGAACTCTTGCTGAACATGCAGGAGGGCTATGGTTATTTTTTATTGATGTGTATTTTAAAGAGTTTTGCCTGCTTTGAATTCCTGAGAATAATCTCTAAAAATTTATATGTAAAGAGTTGACTATGTAAATATTTTTGTTATAATAAGTAATTGTTCCCCTGATATTTCGTGTACGAAATATTATATTCCATAAGTAAAAGGGTGAATTAATGTCTGACACATATGAAGTATTCTACATTATTAATTCGTTTCGGCAGGTCAATCAAATGCTCTTCCGAGCATTCTGGAATGAAAACAAGGAAATTGAGCTCACTTCGATTCAATTTATGGTGTTATCCATTTTGAGAGAGCGCCCTTCGATCGGTATCAATGAAGTGGCTGAGCTCTGTCATATGGGCAGCAGCTCCATGAGCGCTGTGGTGGAGCGTCTGGTCAAGGGTGAGTACATTGTTCGAACCCGTTCAGACTCGGACCGTCGATCCGTAAAGCTTCAGATTACGGGCAAGGGGGAACGGGCCCAGCAGGAAACACACCAATTGTGGATGGAGCGAGTGTCACCTATTCTGGATATCCCGAAGGAAGACCTTGAGCACCTGCTAAGAATTCATAATCAAATGATTGAAAAGTTAGAAGGAAGAGAGATGAACAACCAATGAGTACTACTGCAGCAGCAGCGCCATCCTCAGCGATGGACAATATTAAGAAAGGCCCGATTGTGGCCGCATTGTTAATCGGTGCATTCGTCGCCTTCCTGAACCAAACGTTGATGAACGTAGCTCTTCCTAAAATTATGGATGACCTCGGCATCGGAGCCAATAAAGCCCAATGGCTGACTACCGGTTATATGCTCGTCAATGGTGTGTTGATTCCGGTTACGGCGTATCTAATCGCCAAATTTTCAACACGTCAAATTTTCATTACGGCTATGACGCTCTTTACATTAGGGACCTTGGTCTGTGGTTTAAGTCCGAACTTTGGTATCCTGATGGTAGGTCGTGTTATTCAAGCGGCTGGTGCAGGTATCCTGATGCCTCTGATGACAGTTGTATTCTTGACGATCTTCCCAATTGAGAAACGTGGTCAGGCCATGGGCACGATGGGGATCGCGATGATTCTCGCTCCGGCCATTGGACCGACACTGTCAGGTTATGTGGTTGAGCATTATTCCTGGAGACTGTTGTTCTATATCATTTTGCCATTCTCCGTTATTGCAACAGCAATTGGTATTGCGTTTGTTAAAAATGTAACACGTCAATCCAAACCTAAATTGGACTATCCAGGTGTTATTTTATCTACACTCGGTTTTGGTAGCTTGTTGTACGGCTTCAGTGATGCGGGTACAGACGGATGGGGCAGTGCAATTGTAATTGCTTGTCTGGTCGTAGGGGCCATTTCCCTGATCCTGTTCGTTATTAGACAGATGACGACAGATCATCCGCTGTTGGAGTTCCGTATTTTCAAATACAACATGTATACATTAACAACGATCATTAACATGCTCGTAACGATGGCGATGTTTGCAGGTATGATTTTGCTTCCGATTTTCCTGCAAAATATTCGTCATTTTACACCGATTGAATCTGGTTTGCTGATGATGCCGGGCGCTATCCTGATGGGGATTATGTCTCCAATCACAGGTCGCATCTTTGACAAAGTTGGAGCACGCTGGTTGTCTGTTGCCGGCCTCGCAATTACGGCTATTACGACTTGGGGGCTCAGCCGCCTGTCGATTGACACTACTTATGGTTACATGATGTTTATCTACACAGCTCGCATGTTCGGTATGTCGATGTTGATGATGCCAATTCAAACAGCGGGTCTGAATCAGCTTCCACAGCGCCTGAATGCACATGGTACAGCGATGTCCAACACATTGCGTACGGTTGCGGGTGCAATTGGTACAGCCATTCTCGTTACGATTATGAGTAGTAAACTGAAATCTCATCTGGCAGATACTCTGGCTACAGGGCAAATTGCTACAGATGATAAGGCTGCAATGCTTCGTGCTACCGCAGATGCAACAATCTACGGCGTAAACTATGCGTTTGTTGTAGCAACTGCGATGACTGTAGTTGCTTTGCTGCTGGCGTTCTTTATCCGTAAAACAAAACCGGCTACAGAACCTGTAACAACTGAGCAACAAAAAGTGAATGCAACAGCATAAATCAAGCTAGATTACTGTTATTATTCATTCAATACAGGTCTTATATATACAAAAGAGAGTTCAGGCAGATCATACTGCTTGAACTCTCTTTTTGTTATGCCTTGTGTTGACTTTATTCTTTATCGGTCGATAGATCAAGGAGGAAGGTAGGACCAGGATCATGACCGAAAAGTCTGAGGTTGATGCTTCCATCCATCTGGAATTCAACGCCCTCGCTAATGAGCTCTGTTTCCTGCATGAGGCGTGAATGCTCGTCGGGAATGGCTATCAGACCTTTGGCGTTGACGACGCGGTGCCAGGGAAGGCGCTCCTTCCGGCTCATGGAATGCAGAATGCGTACAACCTGTCTGGCAGCTCTTGGGCTGCCTGCATGAGCAGCAATCTGTCCATACGTCATGACTTTTCCCTCAGGGATTGCTGCGATGATGGCGACGACCTGTTTCGTAAAAGGTGTCATAGTAGGTCTTCCTTTCCATGGGAGTAAAAAAACCGCGCCATTCAGATAAGGAATCTGGATGACACGGTTGACGGTCAAATTTTGACCTGATCCTGTGAATGATTATTTTATTTATATCAATTATATTCTGCTTTAAATGCTTTATCATACACAGCAGCCGGCCACTCTGCCCATGGGAATTCACGGGGAGGCAGGGACTGAAGGACAATTTCTTCCTTCGTTACCGGGTGGGGAAAAGCAGCGATGGCAGACCAGAGAGCAATTTGTTGTCCAGGCTTATTCACACCTGCACCGTACTTTTGATCTCCAAACAGGGGGCAGCCCATCTCTTTCATTTGGACCCGAATCTGATGAGATCTGCCTGTGTGCAGTTCGATGTGAACCAGACTGTAACGGTCGGTTTCGCCGATCACCCGGTAATCCAACACAGCATCTTTACCGCCAGCTGTACCCTTAGGCACAACGGTGACGGTATTGGTACGTGAATCTTTCAGCAGCGTGTGTTTTAACGTCCCTTGCCGTGCAGGCAGCTTGCCATGTACAACAGCCGCATATATTTTGCGGAAATGTCGTCCCCGAACCGTCTCGGATAATCTTGAAGCCGCCTTCGATGTTTTGGCAAAAATCATCGCACCACCAACGGGGCGGTCAAGACGATGTACTAATCCAAGATAGACGTTGCCAGGTTTGTTATAGCGTTCTTTCAAATCCTGTTTTAGCAGTGTAAGCAAATCCGGATCACCTGATGCATCTTCCTGGGTAGGTACATTAACCGGTTTCGTGATGCCTAACAGATGATTGTCCTCAAACAGAATCGGAATATCTCCCGTTGTTTGTTCGGACATAATCAGGACTCCCAGCGGCCTAAGATGCCGCATGGCAGATCCAGACCACTACGGGTAATGGGAAGACCAATTTCACCAGCTGTAATTTGACCGCCGTATTGGGCAGACATCGTCATGGTCAGCATGTTGCGCAGAACGGTAGACGAAATCCCGGTTGTGTAGGAATTGACCAGCATGAATAATGGGTTATCGGACAGAATTTCCATACAGGACTTAAGGAAAGGATAGAGGTTCTCTTCCAGCTTCCATGTCTCTCCGTTAGGGCCGCGGCCATAGGAAGGCGGGTCCATAATAATCGCGTCATACCGATTGCCGCGACGTTGCTCGCGCTGTACGAATTTGAATACATCATCTGTAATGAAACGAACAGGACGATCCGCGAGGCCGGATAATTGAACATTTTCTTTGGCCCACTGTACCATGCCTTTAGCCGCATCCACGTGAACAACTGAAGCTCCGGCATAAGCTGCAGCAACTGTTGCGCCGCCTGTATATGCAAACAGGTTCAGTACAGAGATGGGACGGCCTGCTCCCGCGATTTTATCCATCATCCAGCTCCAGTTAGCTGCTTGTTCAGGGAACAGACCGGTATGTTTGAAGCTGGTTGGTTTAATATGAAATTTCAGGTTCTCATAACCGATGGTCCAGCGTTCTGGGATCGGTTTTTTCATATCCCAGCTGCCGCCGCCCGAAGAACTGCGGTGATAATGGCCGTGAACCTGGCGCCATTCATTGGTTTCTTTTTCAAGGGGCCAAATGATCTGTGGATCGGGTCTACGTAAAATCACATCGCCCCAACGCTCCAGCTTTTCGCCGCCTCCTGTATCGATTACTTCATAGTCCTTCCAGTTCTTTGCTACGTACATAATGATTTATCCATCCTTCAAAAGTCATTTGGATACTATTGTACAACAAAAAAGGGCCTGTACGCCAGTTGTGGTAGGGGCCTGAAAGGGTGCAGTGCCTAATATGGTGTTGAATTTGGTCCATTACCGTATACTGAAATGGAAACCGATTGAAAATTTAATTTGACAATGATAATCATTATCACTTATGATTTTGATAAATTCAAATGTTACTTCTTCAGGAACAGTATGACATGATCAATAAAAAGTGAGGGAAAAATAGATGGCTAAATTGTTAGTGGCTTATGCAAGTATGACAGGAAATACGGAAGAGATTGCGGAACTGATCGTCGAGGGGATTAAACAAGGTGGGCATGAAGTGGATCTCAAGTCCGTAACGGATTGCAATGCAGCTGATGTACTTGATTATGACGGGTTTCTCATTGGAGTATACACGTGGGGAGACGGCGAACTGCCGGATGAATTCCTCGATTTTTACGAAGAGCTGGATGAGCTAGATCTGAGTGGCAAACGGGCAGCGGTGTTCGGAAGCGGGGATACTTCTTACGAGCAGTACTGCGGAGCCGTTGATCTCGCGGCAGCAAAGCTGGTGGAACGTGGGGCGGAGGTATCTCCAGAGATGCTGAAGATTGAATACAGTCCGATGGAGCAGGAGAAGGATACGTGCCGTGATTTTGGCAAACGTTTTGCTGCTGCCGGATTACAGGTGTCCTAAGGACTCATGTTAAGACATAATGTTCAGGCAGCTCTGCAGCCGGGAATGTCAGACACCCCGGTATGGCTGCTTGAAGATTACAGATTGGAAGAGATGCTGCGCAGCCCGCATCGGTTCATTCGCCCGGAACCGGAGGCTGAACAGCGCTCACCGCTGCAATGGAGACACCGTGTACAATATGCAGTCAGCCATGCAGTTAATGCTTTTTACAGTATGGACCCGGAAGTGCGCAAAGAGGTGCCTGTACAATATTTACTCGAAAAGTGGTGGCCTAGAAAGGCAACCGGTTTTGAGTCGGTACTTCATTACTGGGATGTAAAAAACAAAATTACGGATGAATTATCCCTTGCAATTGCCATGAACGACGACCTGAAGCATCCGACCATTCTATTTGAACAATGGCGAACGGAACTTCCTACCTTGTCGATGCATCTGTCCATGATCTTCCAAGCTGCCTGGCAGCCAGAGGGCTGGGATTCACTGCTCATCCAAAAATATATGGTTGTCCATGATCCAAATGTGGTTGAGGCGTTCCAGCATATGGTGAGCGCGTTCTGTTGGGAAGCATTTGGCAAGCTGCCAGGCATGATCGAAATCTATTGTTTGCTTGAAGGACGCAAGATTCGATATATCCCGGGACGACAATCACTTGTCCGTTCAATGGATTATATTCGACTGATTCGGGATAGCATTCCTAGCGCAGAGAAGATGGAATCTGAACAATTTACGGTTCGGGATAAAGCGAGAGTACATGATGAAGTCGATCGGTGGAGAAGTGAGACTGAACCGAAAAAAAACTGGTTGATGTAAAAAATGACAAGGGATGTTGTGATATATCGTGCAGATTAAGGAGGGATGAGCCATGTCTACCGAATTGAGACAAGATGCAGCAAGCGGCAAGAAACGTACAGGAACTTGTGAATTCAGCCCGTTGCCTGTACCACAGTCGGTTATAAGACGGTTGCTGGATGAAGCAGATCCATCTTTATATGTGATGAGTTCAGAGCCTTGGCGGTTTATGTTGTTCGCCAATGAAGGACGCCAACTGTATCTGGAGGCGGTCAGACAGAGTTACCCACCACATTTGGCAGATCGTTACGGGGACTGGGCTACATATCAGTATACAGAAGCTATTCCGGCTCATCTGGTTGTTGTCGCCCCTTCAAGTGCCAGGGAGGACCATTTATTGCCTGCAAAAGCCTGGAGCAAACGTTTTTGCATCCTGGCAGCGGAACAAGGTTTGAATGCCGTCTGGAAGATCAATGATTATCAACAACATCCCGTGTTTATGAATTTGATGGGTTTAACGCGTGAGGAAAAGGTATTGGGTGTATTCCACATCGGTTACGGAGACCAGTCTGCACTTCGGGACACCGATTCAGGCAGACCAGCCTCTGAACTGATGACGGTCTACGACCATCTGGTTTAAATGAGGGAATCAGTCATTCCTCATTTATTTGTCGGTTTTGGCAATAAAATTACGAACGAGTTGACGATACGATTGATCTGCAAAGACTGCTGAATACATCCGGTTCGACACAGTGATCGTGTTGCCAAAAAAGAACCGTTCGAACTGAGTCTGTCTGCCTCCGAATGATCCTGCTCCAAGTTCCCAGATCAGACGGAACAATGCTGTGCGTTCCTGAGATACCATATCGGTTCCTCTAAGGTACGTATCCAAGTGAGGCGCGATATTCGAGTGGAACTCTTCTTCTTGAGGCACCATAATTACACCGCTGGATCCCAAGAGTTGTAAAATCTCAATCATCTCTGGATACAGTTTGGGGAATAAAAGGTTTGCTGCTATTAACGGTTTGGGGGCAGGTATTATAAATCCCCGTCCATCAGCCTTAGCACCGGCTTCTGATGCCAGAGCCAGTGCTTTTAACGTTTCAAGACCGGCGAGCACCCTTGCTGTTTTCTCTATCACATGCGTTTCAGCAGCTTGGTCCAGCGTGTCAGCGAGTAACTGAATGGTACCCAGAACAAATTCCGTTTTGGCAATATACCGACATATGACCTGATGTCCTGCGTGGATGTGAAAATGACTTCCGCTAAAGAGACGGCCAGACATTTCCTCATTACCGGCGAAGAATATCCGTTCATGAGGAACAAGCACATGATCGAAAATAACGATGTTATCCATCTCTTCATATCTGGAACTGAGTGGATAGTTGAAATTCGATTCGGCTGCGTAGGTGTCCCGGCAGATTAGACTAATTCCAGGCAGGTCATTCGGTACAGCAAAGGCAAAAGCGAACGGATTTTCATCGTCGAACGGTGCCGGTGAAGGGGAAGGATACACCAAGATTTCGTCTGACGTGGCGGCCTGAGTGGCCATCATGAATGCACCATTGATGATCAGACCTTCTTCAGTGCGATCAACCACTTTGGCGGCAATGGCATCTTCGGTCGCGTCCAATAGTCCCGACATTTTACTGGCATGAGGCTGGATAAAGGCATGGGAGAGGGTAATATCATTATCCCGGCAGTAGGCATAGTAGTTTCTCAAATTTTCGGCGTATTGTGGCGATACTTCTTCAAGAATATCTGCCCCAGTATAAAAGGCCATAATTGCTGTGTTCATATAATCGGGTGATCGTCCCAAAAAACCATGGTGAGTCCCTGACCAAATATTCATTGCTTCTCGGCGTCTGCGCAGGTCATCGGCACTGGTTGGCGGCAGAAAGGACATACCTACTGGTTTTCCGTCAGCAGGAGATGCATAAGTCATCGTATCGATTAATTGTGGATCGGACTGAAGATCGTACAGCTTCGCTTGTGTTTCCATCAAACCTGCAAACGCAAAATGTTCAGAACGTTTTCCGGTAACAAGCTCCCCTTTATACCAGCAAGGGACTGTCTGGGCATCGATACGTTCGATATACTGTTTGCCACTTTTTACGGGCATCGTTACTCACCTCTATGATCTATTCGTTCATGGGCAGTTTGACTGCTCTCGTAGTGTACGTTAATAGGCAGTCCAATGTGCATGAAGAGAGGGAAGTTCAGATTTTGCAGAAAAGAGCTTGATAATAATTATCATTCTTGTTACAATATAAAAAGAAAAAAGGAACCGCGAAGGCTCCTTTAACTTGTACCATTTGAATATTTATTTTACTTCAAATGTTTTGCAATCCGTTTCAGCGGATTCACTTACTTTTTTGGAACTGTGACTCACGATGTAGATTGAAGATGCATTGCATTTGTTCTCTTCAGCCCAGTGACGACAAGAGTTAACCTCGCATAATACGTCTTTTGCCATGATTGATAACCTCGCTTTAATTGGATTACAGTCGTTGGTATAAAAGAACATCCAGAATTGGCAAGTTGCCGCTTGCAAATCTGGAAATATTTTGTGCTCTCTCGAATGAATAGAGGGCTTTTTTGCGTTATACACAACGATGCATATTTAGAATAGCAAATTTTACTTCTGCTTGCAACAAATTGGATTGGACTCACGATAAATGATGGACAAGTCACATAAACTTTGCAAAGAGGCCTTCTTATGTTATCATTTAATAGTAATAATTACGATTAAAACATCACATTATTAACTATGGATGAAAATGAATTGATAGTATTTAACTTGGATGATCCCTTGAGACATAGAAGAAGGAGAACGATCAACGATGAGCAAAACCAACCATATAAATCGGATACCCCGAGCTAAAGGCATCGATATGGCCGCTTTTTATTCACCGAAAGAGTGTGGACGCAAGGCAAAGCATATTGTATTCTCCGCAGACAATGAACGGGTTGTGGAGGAGTTTATTACCATTCTCGGCATGAAAGATCAGTTTGCAGAACATGATGTGCCAATGCCGAACAAAATGGTGATGTTTGGTCCTCCGGGCACAGGCAAAACCTTAACAGCTTTCCATCTTGCACACCGACTTCAGCTTCCGCTGGTCCTTGTGAGACTGGATGCTATTATTCATAGCCATCTTGGGGAGACGGGAAGCAATGTGCGTAAACTATTTGAATATGCACGGGCTAACCCCTGTGTGCTATTTCTAGATGAATTTGATGCCGTAGGTCGTACACGTGAAAGTAATGATGAGGTTAAAGAAATGGCTCGTGTCGTCAATACATTGTTGCAGTGTCTTGATGAATTCGATGGTGACAGCATTCTGGTTGCCGCTACGAATCTGGAGACACAGCTGGATCATGCGATATGGCGGCGATTTGATACCAAAATGACTTATGGGATGCCGGATGACTCGAGCCGTAGATTATATATTAACAAGCTGATGGGGCAGTTTGAGCAGGAGAGCCGACTGGAAGAATTCATGTATGAACGCCTCACAGGATGCAGTTTTGCGGATGTGGAGCAGATTGTTTTAAAAGCCAAGCGGAAAGCCATTATTGCCAGCAGTCCATTACATGAGCAATTCATTAATGACGCGTATGCAGAATATATGCCGCGAGTACGGAGCACTTAGCTTGTATATGAATATCACCGACCACTGTCACATTATGAATAGCCCGGTTCCTATGAAGGAATGTCGGGCTATTCGATATTTCAGCAAGTTACATGGGCCGTTTGTTCTTGGTTCTTTGGCAGATGAAGAAAGCCCGTTTATGAGATGCAGACATCGTGTCCTGCTACGCGTTAGCCGTTGCACGGTAAGATGGTTCTATCTCTGTTTTTTCAGGACCAGACCATCGTGGTAAAGTTAAGGTGAAAAGGCTGCCTTCAGGACTGCTGGAGGTCAAGGATAAATCCCCTCCCTGAGCTCGAGCAAGCAAGCGGCTATAGGTCAGTCCTAGACCTAGCCCGCGGGTACGGCGTTTTTTGATCTCGCCACGGTAAAAACGTTCGAAGATCTTGGGTTGATCGTCTTTGGTGATACCTGTACCGTTATCCTGCACATCAACAAACAAGTTGTCTTCCTCCGAGCGCAAATGGATTTGAAAGACGGCAGCTTGATCGGAAGCGGCTGCTTGCAGCCCATTATTGAGCAGGTTGACAATAATCTGCTGAATTCGAAGGGCATCACCGATGGTATAGAGCGTACCCGAAGGTGTATGCAATTCAATCTCGGGAGACTTGTCCTCATAAGCGATTTTCCACTGATAGATAATTTCACCCACCAGCAAATTCAGATCTATGCGTTCCCGACGAACAGCAACGCTTCCAGCGCTCATCGCATTGTAATCCAGCAGGTCAGCGACCATACGTTCCATACGTTCGGATTCTTTGAGTGCGATGTCCAGGAATTCCTTTGCTTCCTCCGGACTGACGATATCGTCCCGGACAGCCATCACGAGTCCTTTAATGGACGTTACTGGTGTTTTCAATTCATGAGTTACGCCAGCAAGTGACAGGGCGCGCCATTCCTCCAATTGCTGCAAACGGATGGACATCTCGCGAAAAGATTCAACGAGTTCATTCATCTCCCGTTCCCGTGTATTCAGATCCAAATTGACTTCATAGTTTCCGTTTCGAATCTGCTCTGCGGCATGGGCGACCTGTCGAATAGGTCTGGAGAGTTTACGGGAGAGAAGGTAGATTGTAAACCAACCACACAGGATTAAGGCAACAAACAGGATACTTACCACCAGCATCGTTTCCGGATTGTATGCAATGGACTTTTTGGACTGCATGACCCACACTTTACCGAGCGTCTGATCGTCATCTGTAACGTTGACCGTCACCCCGGCGAATTTTTTGTTTCTTGGTTCGCGTAGGTCATCAGACAACCTGTAATACACTTCCTGCTGCGTCATTTTCGGTTTGGAATAGATCAATTGATTATTGTTGTCGAGCACCATAATACAAAAGTAATTATCCGTATTGAAAAGCTTGGTTCGCTTGTCCACGAGCCTGTCGAGATCCGGGGGAATATGCAGTTTGTTTTCCGTTCCCATTACCTTTTCGGCAATTTCGAACCCTAGCAGCTGAGCCGTTTTGAGACCTTTTTCAATGGAAGTAGTTCTGATCCAGTAAAGTGCCCCTGCAACAATAATGGTGAAACCAATGCAGAGGATTAGAAAATATCGAAGCGTCCAGTAGGACAGAATGGATGTTTTACGTTTGGTTGTATTTCGTTTTAGTTGGCGATCCAAAATTGATACCCCATTCCCCGTAATGTCCGGATTTCTCCCGTTTCAGGCAGCCAGTGGGATAACGCCTGACGCAGCCGTTTGATCGACAGGTCCACAGCCCGGTCACTTCCGTCATAGTCCATGCCCCATACCTGTTCAATCAGATGGTCCCGGGTGAATGTGCGGTTGGGGTATTCGGATAGAAACAGGAGCAGGGACAAATCACGTGGTGTGAGTGCAACCTCGGCGCCGTTCAAAAGTACCTGTTTGGCAGCCAGATCAATGACCAGATTACCAAAATAACGTTTGCCCTCACCTTCAGCTGTCCAGTGTGGATTGCGGCGAAGCACAGCATTGACCCTGGCGACCACTTCCTCGGGCACAAAGGGTTTGCTCATATAATCGTCAGCACCTGCATTCAGCCCGTTAAGACGGTCCTGAATATCATCCAGTGCGGTTAACATGATGACGGGACAAGCACTTTTTTCGCGGATGATTCGCAGCAGATCCCAACCGTCCATTCCGGGCAGCATCACATCCAGCAATACCAAGGAAGGCACATCCGAATCAAATAAAGTTAGAGCGGTGGGCCCATCCCCTGCATGACGAACGTCGAATCCCGCTTTTCGAAGATAGGCAGCCAGCACGCGGGCAATGGCTTGTTCATCTTCGACGATGAGTATGGATTTCAAGAAGGTGTCTCCTTTCACTTCAGAAGCTTGTGTACTGATTTTACATGAGCGGAAGCACAATGCCAATGAGGCAATTATTTTCAGGAAAAAAATGCGTTGCACATCATTTCTTGACGTCATCCTGACACATTGGGCTGGTAAGATGCTGATAAATAACCAACTTATACAGTTACTCATTGGAGGAAATAGAGATGAATAAGAAGACAAAAACATGGATGATCTCAGGTGCGGCAGCAATCGTCATTCTTGGGGGCGGAGGGTACTATTTCGCGAACAGTTACCTGGGCAACAATGTTGAGATTGAACAGGTGCTTCCTGCCAGCACTGCAGCGTCCACAACGGAAGCCGGATCGGACAGTGGTACAAGTGTATCCAACGTTGCAGCGGGAGCAGAGCAATTGAATGGAGACTGGAGCATCAGCGAAGGTTCGAAAGTATATTTTTCGGTAACGACATCCCGGGAGACGGTCAATTTTGCGGACGAGCAAGTTAGTGGGAACTTGACCCTTAATGTAGACGATGCGTCCCAGATGAAAGCGGATGGACAGATCGAGATGAGTGACATTGATTCAGGCAATAGCCAGCGGGATGGACATGTGAAAGAAGCTGATTTCTTCGATGTTTCCACCCATCCACAAGCCACATTTACGGCTACCTCATTTGAAGGTGTACCAACGGAATGGCCGGCAGGGCAGACTGTAGACTTTAAAATGAACGGAACCCTAACGGTAAAAGGGATTGAGAAAGAGGTTACGTTTGACGTAAAAGCAGCTTATGAAAATGACCAGGTGTTGTTGTCCGCCACAACCATGGTTACCTTTGAAGATTTTGGTATGAAGAATCCACATTCGGTGGTCCTTTCTACTGAAAATGACATTCAGGTTCAACTGGAGCTGAAGCTCAGCAAGTAAGCATATAGTAAGGCTAAAATCTGTTCCAATCTGCCTAAACTGGCAGAGGGACAGATTTTTTTTGTTAGGAATGGGAATCGATCCACAGTGAGCAAGGAATTACCATTCGATGTGTTAAAATAACTGCTGTTTCCTTGGCATAATACCGTGTCCTCGTTTGATATAAAGCGCTTACAATAATAATGATTTATAACATTCCTTGTTCAAAGGCGAGCCAAACAAATGATAAGGGGGAGATCAAGCGTGCAGAAAAGATACATAAGTGGCTGTCTCGTATTACTGATGTTGTTCTGTGATTTGGGTCTGGTAGTTCGGCCCGCAGCGGCAGCGTCGAAAGTAAACGTTGCGCTGAATAAGGCGGTTACGGTCAGCTCAGAAGATCTACAATGGGAGGGCTATAAAGAAAAAGCGGTGGATGGCAATGGAAATACAAAATGGAGTGCGGACAGTCCTACTTCAGTAGATCAACCGCATTGGCTGACGGTAAACTTGGGGGCTTCATACAACCTTTCCGGTGCGGAACTAAAGTGGAAGGATGAAAACGAGGTTGTGAAGTTTTTGGTTGAAGTTTCTGAGGATGGAAATACATGGACACCTGTGGCGGATCACTCTGCCAACGATAAAGCGGAATCACAGGTCAATCTGGATTTTCAGGCAGATGCGGTTCAGTATGTGAAGGTCACGATTCCTTATTATGCTGGTACCGACTGGTGGCCTGGCATTTCCGAGTTTCAAATCTGGGGGGAGGAAGAGGTGCGGAACCCGGCAGATATCGTGAATTATGATCCAGTCAACGTGTCTACCGTAAGTCGTACTGCTCCTGTTCTGCCAGCAAAAGTCATGGCACATTACCAGAACGAGAAATCGGGCCTTGTCCCGGTTGAATGGGAGGAAATTAATCCTTCAAAATATGCCTCAGCAGGCAGCTTTACCGTTACGGGTGATGTATATGGGGCTCCCATTCAACCTGAAGCTACCGTTACGGTAGAAGGATATCGCAGTGATTTTGTCAGAGGTGTGGATATTTCCACGTTAACAGCCATTGAGGATAATGGAGGTTATTATCTGGACAGCAATGGAGCAGAACGCGATCTGCTCGATATTCTCAAAGACCGTGGCGTGAACTATGTGCGGCTTCGACTGTGGAATGATCCACAGAAATCCAATGGGTACAACGACAAGGAAGATGTGATTCGTCTAGCCCAGCGGGTAAAGGCGAAAGGTATGAAAGTCCTGCTCGACTTCCATTATTCTGATGAATGGGCACATCCGGGCCAACAGCTTCGCCCGCAGGCCTGGGAAAACCTTTCATTTGATGAACTGAAGGACGCTGTCTATGATTACACGCGTGAAGTGGTAGGCGAGATGAAGAATGTGGGCGCGATGCCCGACATGGTACAGATCGGTAATGAAATCAACAGCGGCGTGTTAAACGGATTGAAGAGTAATGTCGACTTTGATGAGAACGTTGCCTTACTTCAGCGAGGAGTGGATGGCGTTCGAAGTATCCAAGGCGGAGATCAGGTTCAAATCATGATCCATCTAGCTGAAGGGGGTAAAGCCGATACATTTGACTGGTACTTTGGCGAATTGCAGAAACGCCATCTGGAGTACGATATTATCGGCCTTTCCTATTATCCATTCTGGCATGGGACATTCGCAGATGTGCGCAAAACGATGAATGAAGTATCTGCGAAATATGGAAAAGAAGTCATTATTGCTGAAACGTCCTATCCATTCTCGTATAAAAACGGGGACGCTCATGGCAATATTATTGGCAACCCGGAAACGTTGAATGTGGGAGGTGCTACCTTCCCGGCAACCGTACAAGGGCAATATGATGCCATTGCGGGCATTATGGACATGATCTCACAAGTTCCGGATCAGAAGGGAGCGGGATTCTTCTATTGGGAGCCTGCCTGGATTGCAGCCGACGTAGGCTGGATTGCTTCTGAAGGAGACGCATGGGAGAATCACGCCATGTTCGATTATGACGAATATCCGGCGAATGGCGGTTACTCGTATGAAGGACGTGCTCTGCCATCGCTGGATGTGTACAAACGTGGCCTGGAGATTCTGCCTGCAGATCGAAAAGAGTTGTCGGCAGCCATTACACGTGCACAGGCGCTTGAATCCAGTGATTTCACATCTGAAAGCTGGATCACACTCGCTCCAGCCATTGCAGCAGCCGAGAATACGTACAAATTGGCTTATACATCTGGTGGTGTAACCCAACAGGATACGGACGCTGCGACTGCCGCTCTAAATGAGGTTATGCAGCAGCTTGATGTTATAGCGGCGAATCGGAACGGTCTCGAGGCAATCATTGCCGAAGCCAAAACGTATAAACAAGCAGATTGGTCAGCTGCAACATGGGCCGTTCTGACCAAAGCTCTTACTCGTGCAGAACAGGTTATAACAGATCCAAGAGCCACCCAGACCGAGGTGAATACAGCAGCAAAACAAGTGGAAGCAGCCATCCATGGGTTGTCCAATGTAGACAAAACGGAGCTGACACAGTTTATCGGTGAAACCCAGCAGCTGACCGAATCTTCGTATACTCAGCGAAGCTGGGCAAACCTGAAAGTGGCATTGTTATCGGCAATCACGGTCAGAGACAAGCAGAATGCCATACAATCCGAAGTGCAGGAGGTACTGACAATACTTCAGAAAGCTCATAACAACCTTGTTTTGCTGGAGGCATTAACAACAGGTAAAACAGCTACCGCATCAAGCAGTGCCGGTACAGGTGGTGGAAAAGACAACTCGCCTGGGGGAGCGATTGACAGTGACCCTACTACTTCATGGGGAACAGACCAAAGTGTGGATAGTTGGTGGCAAGTGGATCTGGGGGCGACCGCTGTGATCCGTAAGCTGGAAATGTCCATGTGGAGTGGAGGCATTAAATACAAGATCGAAGTATCCAACGATAACAAGAACTTTGTCAAAGTCGTGGATACAACAAGTGATGTGGTGGTATCCACCAGTCCAAGACATATCCTGCCCGCAGGCACGGAGGCGCGTTATATTAAACTGACCATTACCGCTGGTTCTCAGTGGGTAGGTTTTATGGATTTTGAAGCTTATGGCATGTTCCCGGCGGACAAATCTGCCCTGGAGACTACAGTGAATTCCGCTGTGAAGCTGCATCAAAGTGATTACACGGCCGCAAGCTGGAATGTGTTTGCACAGGCATTGTCGTTTGCTCACGTGCTTATGGATGATGCAGAAGCCAGCGCACAGGAAATCAGTGCTGCGGATAACACATTGAAAGCGGCGGTTAGTCAGCTTGTACGGCAAGAGTCGACCCCGGGTCAACCATCACAGCCGGGTCAACCTGCACAGCCTTCCACGCCTGGAACATCCGAGAATCCCGGCAATCCTCCTGTGACGCCACCTGTCGAATCCGGTAATCCAGGAGAAAATGCTTCCATTACATTCAAAGGGACAAGTAACGGAGCGGGCACCTTTGTGATTCAACCTGAGTTGAAACAGTTGTCTCAAATGATTGAAGGAATGGGAGCAGGGAGCAAAAAGCTAACCTTGATTGCAGATGTTCCCAAGGATACAAAGGCTGTGACCTTCCAGCTCAATGCAAATCAACTTCAGGAATGGGCACGTACTCAGGCAATACAGTCGCTGGAGCTGATCATGAAGCAGACATCTGTCCGCATCCCGTTAAGTGTATTGAAGGATGCTCGTAGTGAAGATGGGGATACAATGGATGTCATTCTAACCGAAGACTCCACAGCCAATCTGTCTGAAGCGCAAAAGGAAGCCATCGGTAACCACAACGTGGTCAGCGTGGATCTCTTGTTAAACGGACAGCCGTTACAGTGGACTGATAGATCCATTGAAATAGCGATGTCTAATGTGCAAAACTCAAATGAAGAAGACATTGTGCTGGCTATCCAATCCCTTTTGCCAAATGGTGAAATGAAACCGGTAACCTTTACTCAATATGATGAAATGACCCAAAGTATGGCTTTCAAGCCGCTTCAATCAGGCCGTTTCGTGATTACTGAAGTGCAGGTGCCGTTGAATGATTTGCAATCCTACTCATGGGCCATTAAAGAGGTTCAGAATCTGTATGGCAAAGGAATCATTTCAGGCATGACAAATACCCGGTTCAGTCCGCAAGCAGAACTGACACGTGCACAATTTCTGCAAATGATCATGAAGGGAATTGGCGAATCACGTTTGCCGAATCCATCCACTTCAGCTCCAATGGATGTGAAGAATGATCTGTGGTATTCAGATTCCGTACGGCTTGGTTTGGATATGGGAATCGTGCAAGGCCGAGCAGACGGTTCGTTTGCAGCCAATGAACGTATTACCCGTGAGGACATGGCGGTAATGTTAAACCGTGCGGTACAGGTCATGAAGCAGAACACCAGTGCAACCGTTGATACAACACTCAACAGCACCGCATTTAATGACAACGCAGATATCGCAGAATATGCAAAACAAGCTGTTGCAGAGATGCAGGAGCAAGGCCTGCTTAAAGGAATGGCAGATGGCTCGTTTGCTCCTAAACTGCATGCTAGTCGTGCACAGGGTGCAGTCGCTGTAGCCAGAATGATGGAGCTGATTTATAAATTCTAAGTGTATATATGACATAGGGATCGGGTCTTTCTGACTCGATCCCTATGTTGATGGATTTCAATTAAAATGGTAGACAGTTAGTAATCAATTCTGCTATGATTCCAATGATAATGATAACCATTATCATAAAAGCGTTGAATTATAGGGGGCATCATGTTTATGTTTAAATCCAAATCAATTCTTTCCATTTGCACGTTATTCATTGTGTTTACGCTAGTTCTTGCGGGCTGCGGAAATGCAGGAAAGACAACGGATGAAACGGGGAGCGGCTCAGGACAGACGACTGAGAATCAGGAATCCACTGGAACTGATACAGCTCAGAATGAATCATCGAAAAGTGAAACACGTGAATATGAGACGGATAAAGGGACGGTAACCATTCCTGCACATCCGAAACGCATCGTGACCGATTACTACGGGGGTGAAATTCTGTCTGTAGGCGGTAATTTGATTGGTGTAGAGCCAAGTGCCTTTGATAACCCGTTTATTAAGGACAAGCTGAAAGACACCACAGATGTTGGTTATCCGGTGAACGTGGAGAAGACGCTGGAATTACAGCCTGACTTGATCGTTGTCATGTATGATGATAACTACGAGGAACTGTCCAAAATCGCACCAACTGTGCATATCCCATATGGTACAGCGACAGATATCTACAAGACCGTGGAGCTATTTGGTGATTTGATTGGTCAACCTGATCAGGCGAAGGCGTTCATTGCCGATTATGAGAAAAAGGCGGCAGCAGGACGCGAGAAGCTGAAAGGCATCGTGGACGAAAATACGACCGTTGGATTATACGAGTTGACGGACAAAGGAGATCTGTGGATCTTTGGCGACAACGCAGGCCGGGGCGGACAAGTGGTATACAATGCTTTGAAGCTGAAAATGCCGAGCAAAGTGAGCAAAGACAATCAGACTGTGCAGCTATCGCTCGAAGTATTGCCTGAATATGCTACTGATTACATGTTCATGACGGTGTACGATCCTGAGAAAAAAGGCGAAGCGCTGAAGGAATTCAAACAGTCCAAAGTATGGAATGGGCTGGATGCGGTGAAGAATCACCGATTCTTCGAGAATGATTTTGACACATTCTATCGATATGATCCAATCGCCATTACTGCCCAGATTGATTTGTTTGTTGATCTGATCTTGAAGAGCGCTGAACAAAACAAATAAATGATGAACGTTGTTTAACGAGGTGATGACTCCTGATGTTAGGCTAGCGCTTCGCCTAAACATTATAATTTGTCATAACTGACTATAATTATAGAAAATCGACCTGCTTTAAGGCTTCTGCCTAAGGTAGGTCTTTTTTTGATATAAAAGCAAAAAAAGTTGTTAATGTCATATTGACAATATCGAAGTTGTTTGTTATCATTTCGATAATATCAAAACGACAATATTAAGAAATGGGGAATGAGCGATGTTTGGATTCCGATTCGTGAAGTTTCAACCCAGTGAGTACGTAATGAAAGTGAAGAATGGGCAGGTGCAACGTCAAGGTGTGGGTTTGTCTTTCTACTATTATGAGCCGACGACATCGGTGGTGGTTCTGCCTGTATCTTCGGTGGATGTGCCCTTTATGTTCGAAGAAATAACAGCCGATTATCAAACAGTTACGGTTCAGGGTCAACTGAGTTATCGTATCGTTGATTATATGAAAATCACCCAAAGCTTGAACTACACGTACAATTTGCGCAAAAACAGATATATCTCTGACGATCCTGGCAAGTTGGATCAACGTGTAATTACGACCGCCAAAGTTCTGACCAAAAAACATCTGGAGCAAATGCCCCTGAAGGAAGCCATTCAATCGAGTGAACGGCTGGCCAGCAGCATGAAACGGGAAGTGGTGCAGAGTGAGGAACTGGAGAAATTGGGCGTAGAACTGATGAGTTTGTCCATTCTGGCTATTTTGCCTAATAAAGAGACGATGCGTGCACTGGAAGCACAAGCGCGGGAAGAGATTTTACGCCAAGCCGACGAAGCGCTGTATGTACGTCGCAATGCATCCATTGAACAGGAGCGGAAAGTGAAGGAGAACGAACTAAACACGGAAATTGCCGTGGAGACGAAGAAACAGCAGATTCGAGAAACGCAATTACATGCCGAGCGCTCAGTGAAACAGAAACAGAATGAGATGGAACAGGAACAGCTTCAATTCAATACGGCGATGGAGGAACGGAAACAACAGCTTATAGAATTAACGATTGCCAATCAGAATGCCGAAGCTGATGCCAAAGCTTATGAAATTGCTGCCGTGATGAACTCGTTACAACAGGTGGAACCTAGCGTGCTGCAGGCGATGGCTAACATGGGTATGAACTCGGATAAACTGATTGCCCTTGCATTCCAGGAGCTGGCTGAGAATGCCGGAAAAATTGGACAGCTTAACATTTCACCTGATCTGTTGCAAGGATTGATGAATCCACCAACAAGAGAGCAGGGAGGTCGGGCACGATGAGACTTGGGAAGGCAAGCCAGACTGTAGCTGCACACCCTGCGGGAGGAGAACCTATGACCGAATACAAGTTGATTCTGGTCAAACGCAGAACAAGACTGGAAGAATTGGTGGTCCGCTATAATACGGTCCAACAAGCCCAATTCTACATTGAACGCTTGGGAGCAGACTTCAGTGATTACCTGGAGGAGGACAGACGTTATCATCATTCGGTGCAGCAGGCCCAGCAGCAGCTCAGCCAACTGGGCCGGGTTCAGACTATTGATCGGGAACATGTGCCCAATTTTATTTTTGGAGCACAGGACATTGTGGTAGTGATCGGACAGGATGGACTGGTTGCCAATACACTCAAGTATGTAACCGAGCAGCCGCTCATTGGTGTAAACCCTGATCCCATGCGTTGGGATGGGGTACTGCTGCCATTTACGGTGGAGGATCTGAGCTTCATAATTCCTGATGTTATTCGTAAACGGCGCTCCCTGAAAGAAGTGACTCTGGCTAAAGTGGAGCTGAATGATGGGCAGTATCTCTATGGCGTCAATGATCTGTTCATTGGCCGCAAGACGCATGTATCCGCTCGTTATGAAGTTCGTATGGGTTTAACGGTAGAACAACAATCCTCCAGCGGAGTGATTGTATCCACGGGAATGGGATCGACGGGCTGGTTCAAAAGTGTGCTGGCAGGTGCTGCTGGAGTCGTAGGCTCGGAAGCGTGGCAGCACATCCAATCGGGTGAAGCGTTCATCCCTGATAGAGACAGCAGAAGCTCTCATTCAAACTCGAACCCTAGAGGGAAAAGTTATTCAGAAGCACCTATCGCTGCGACATCATCTGAACAGGCGAGTATAAGCAGCATGAATCACTTTGGCTGGGATGCGCCTTATCTGTATTTTACAGTACGTGAACCTTTCCCTAGCCGGACGACTGCAGCCAATCTCGTGTTTGGACAGATTCATCCGAAACAGCCTTTACAGATTGTCTCCCAGATGCCGGAGGATGGCGTTATTTTCAGTGACGGGGTAGAACAGGACTTTCTCGAATTTAATTCCGGAGTGGAGGCGACCATTGGCTTGGCAGAGAAACGTGGACGTTTGGTGGTCTGATCCTTTATTTCCAATCTGTTTTTGACTAGAATGGTAAACTAGATGTAGAAGATATGTCAGGGAACGGAAAGAAGGTTGACGATGCAATCGATATTGCTGGTTGAAGATGATGCCAAGCTCGCAGGATTGCTGGGTGAATATCTGATCCGAAATGGTTTTCAAGTGCAGATTGTGGCAGATTTCCGTCATGTTCTGGATGAATTCATGCAGTTCGGTCCGGATTTGGTATTGATGGATGTAAATCTGCCTCAATTTGATGGCTACTACTGGTGTAGAAAGATCCGTTCGCATTCCATATGTCCCATTCTATTTATTTCGGCTCGTGACAGTGGCATGGATCAGGTTATGGCGCTGGAGCATGGGGCGGATGATTATATTACGAAGCCTTTTCAATATGAGGTCGTACTTGCTAAAGTTCGTAGTCACCTGCGTAGGGCATATGGGATGTATGCAGCTGTTCAACCAGAAATGAAAGTGAAAAATGGCCCCATGTTACTGTACCCCGAAAGATACGTACTGGAGTACGATGGTCGTTCCGTGGAGCTGACACAGAAGGAATCCGTATTGGTCGAGGCACTGATGGCTAAGGCAGGCCGAGTAGTGGGCCGCGAGCGTTTACTCGAACTGATGTGGGAAGATCAGCATTTTATAGATGATAATACGTTGAATGTGTACATTACTCGTGTTCGCCGCAAGCTGAAGGATCTGGGAGCTGAAGAGGTTTTGGAAACTGTTCGTGGAGCGGGCTACCGATTGCTTGATTTGAAGTCACTTGCCCATGAGGACCGACAATGAAACTCTTCTTAAGGGATCAGCTGCCCCTCATCGGATTTTATTTGCTGCAAATGCTGCTTGTTCCATGTGTATATTGGCTTTCAGGTGAAGGACGCCCCATGAGGATTGTTCTTTATGGCATGTTACTGAGTACAGTGGTATTGCTCGTGTATCTGACCGTACGTTATTTCCATCTCCATCCATATTACCGTGTGCTCCAACAGCCAAAACGGCTGATAGACGAGCCTTTCCAATCACTGGGCAGTGCCCCTTTGGCTGATTCATTACAGGATTTAATGCGTGAGCTGGAGCGTAACCGTCAGGATGAGATAGGTCAATTGCGCAGTCATACTGAGCAGCAGATTGTCTTCATGAATCGTTGGGTCCATCAGATGAAGACACCCTTGTCCATTATTCAGTTGACCCTGGAAGATGTGGATGATGATAAAACTGCAGGCAGTATACAGGATGAGCTGGATAAAATGCGCAAAGGGTTGGAAATGGTACTTCATTCTTCACGTCTGGAACAGTTCGAAGGGGATTTTCGCGTAGAGCTTTTGTCTCTACCCGAGGTGGTTCGAAGCAGCGTAGCTGAGAATCGACGTTTGTTTATTCGCAGAGGAATTACGCCGGATATCCAAATGGACAACGAACTTCTAGTTTATAGTGACTCCAAATGGCTGCGGTTCATGTTAACCCAGATTTTGACCAATGCCGTCAATTACTCAGATAGCAAAGCAGGTAAAAAAGTCATGATTACTGCTTATATGAAGGAAGAACGAATCGTATTAGATATTCAGGATCAGGGTATCGGCATATCGGCTGAAGATATTCAACGTGTGTTTAATCCTTACTTCACCGGAGAGCGGGGAAGACAGTATCATGAATCTACAGGGATGGGACTATATCTGGTCCGTGAGATCAGTGCACGTTTGGGTAACCAGATTGAATTGTTCTCCAAACCGGATGAAGGAACATTGGTCCGATTCAGCTGGATGAATCGAAAATAGAAGTGCTTTGCCTATGGGCGAAGTGCTTTTTTTATGGAATAGGAAGAAGAGGGAACATAACCTTAAACGCTGTGTAAGGAAAGTTTAAGGTAAATCGATAGCAGGGTTGTAGGAGGTCGTTTAGGATAAGGATATGAAAAGAAAGCATAGTTTAGTTGGAGGGGAAACACCATGGAAATGTTACAAGTTTCGGCACTAAACAAAGTGTATCAGGGCAAAGTGCAGACTCAAGCCCTTAGTGATATTCATCTGACCATCAAGCAGGGTGAATTTGTAGGGATTATGGGACCATCGGGCAGTGGGAAAACGACGTTGCTCAATATGGTCTCGACCATTGATGAACCAAGTTCAGGCAAGGTGCTGATTAATGGCATGAATCCGTTTGATATGAAAAAGAAAGAACTTGCCATGTTCCGACGCAGGGAACTCGGGTTTGTATTTCAGGATTTTAATTTGCTCGATACCTTGACTGTTGCTGAAAATATAGTACTCCCCTTGACGCTGGACAAAGTCAAGCTGAAGGAAATGGAGAGCAGACTCAATCGGATTACCACTCACCTTGGAATTGATCATATTCTGGATAAACGCGTTTATGAAATCTCCGGTGGACAGCGGCAGCGTACAGCCATTGCCAGGGCCATGATTAATATGCCATCCATTGTACTAGCCGATGAGCCGACTGGTGCATTGGACTCCACCTCATCTCAAGCGGTAATGGAATCGCTTGAACAGATCAACCAGCAAGAGAAAACGACGATTATGCTGGTCACGCATGATCCACTTGCCGCAAGTTATTGCCATCGGATTGTGTTTATCAAGGATGGCAAGCTCGCAGCCGAAGTGCATCGTGGAGATAACCGCCAGACGTTCTTTCAACGGATTATTGATACATTATCCTTCTGGGGAGGGAATTCGCATGAGCTTTCCTCAGTTCGCCTTTAATAACATTCGCCGAAACGGGCGAGCGTACATCGCCTTTTTCCTAAGTAGTGCATTCATGGTTATGATATTCTTCGCGTATGCAATGTTTATCTATCATCCGTTTGTTGAGGAATTGCCGATTGGCAAGACTACGGCAGCGGGAATGCAGGTTGCCTCCGTCATCGTATACGTTTTCGCGATCTTTTTTGTTATGTATTCCATTAGTGCATTTCTGAAATCACGGAACAAGGAATTCGGTATTCTAACCATCTTGGGCGCGGAACCGGGCCAGATTCGAAGGCTGGTCATTCTGGAAAATATGTTTATCGGATGTCTGTCCATTGTGGCTGGAATAGGTGGAGGCATGTTATTATCCAAGCTGTTCCTGATGTTAACCACCCGATTTATCGGTATGGAGGATCTGCCTTTTTATTTCCCTGTGAAGGCCATGTTGATTACGGTGATTGCTTTTTTAGTACTGTTCTTTTGCATTTCCCTGTTTACATTGGTCTTTATTGGAAATAAGAGAGCATTGGAGCTGCTTACGGGTTCGAGCAAACCCAAGAAGGAACCTAAAGCATCTTGGATATTCTCTATTCTCGGGCTTGCGTTTCTGGCTACGGGATTCCTTGCGCTTTACGGCAGTTTGTCGAGTGAGAGTATTCTGATCGCTGCTGTGACAGGCATTGCAGGTACGTATTTTTTCTACTCGCAGCTTTCCGTGCTGGGTATTCGTCTGTTGAAACGTAACCGCAAACGGGTGTGGCATGGTACACGCTTGCTATGGATTTCTGAGATGAGTTACAAAATAAAAGATAACGCACGCATGCTGTTTATGGTGACGGTGGTTATTGCAATTGCTTCCATGAGTTCAGTGGTCATTTTGTCGCTGGATCAACAGAATCGACAAGTATTTAGAGACAATTATTTTCCGATTCGTTATAACGTGTACAGTGCATCGGAAGAACCTAACATGGCACCCGTCAATGAGGTTCTTGACGCTGCGGGTCTTCAATATCAGAATGCTTATCTGGAATATTTTTGGACAAGTACGGATGATAGCGGCATCAGTGTGATGTCTCTAAGTGATTTCAACCAGTTCAACACAATCCAGAACAAACCGACCTATACGCTCTCAGCTCATTCCAGTATATTCATTGATTCACGCAATGTGGAGAAGCCTCGACATGAAGAAAGATTTCGTTCCTATGCCAAGGGCGATCAGTTAACGCTGGATATGAATTCAGGGCCTGTTACACTCGACATTAAATATACTGAAAATGAACCGGAATTCAACGGACTTCTGTATACATCAGCCCTAGTTATTGTAAGTGATGAAGAGTTTAAAGCTCTTACCGGACAATTGGACAAAGATGCTGTTTCCGGTAAATATCTTTATCATATCCCTTCATGGGGGGGATCGGTGCCCGATCGGCAATCATCTGAAGTGATGGTAAGCGATCGGCTGAAGGGCATGGATGAGATTATTAGAAATAACTCTAATGATAAAGATTTTTCAGGTTTTTTCACGACGCGATATGCTGACTTCGAAGAATTCAGACAGACAACGGCACTCTTTACCTTTTTGGGGATATTCATTGGACTGATCTTCTCGATCTCCTCAGCCAGCTTTCTCTATTTCAGGCTGCACACAGATCTGGAAGTAGATGGGAAAATGGTGCATTCCTTGTCTAAAATGGGTCTCAGTTTTCAGGAGATGAAACGATCATCCACAATTCAGATCGCGGTTCTCTTTTTCTTCCCGATCCTGATCTCAATTGTTGAAACGCTCGTTGTTGTTAAGCCGTTTCTAACTGAATTCGGTATCACGAATTATACTGTTCCGGTATTAACCGTGTTTGGTGCATTTCTGCTGGCACAGACATTCTATTTCTTCATCATTCGTTCAAGATATATATCTTCACTACGCAAAATGATGGTTTAAAGTTAGCAGTTTTATATTAATCTGGTCATGTCCCCTGTTTTTGTTGTCTATGCTCCGGTTAATGGAGTGATAGATCATATATGAACATGAGAGGGGTCATCCCGGATGTGGACTGCATTCATGTGGGGCGGCATCTCCGCCTCGGCTGTTGTCATAGGAGCACTTGCTGCGCTGTTTCTGAAAATTCCGAAACGAGTTATTGGCTGGATCATGGCTTTTGGTACAGGGACCCTGATTGGTGCAGCCGCATTTGAATTAATTGGGGATGCTCTGAATGATGGGGGGATTGTGCCGACAGCCATTGGATTTACCTCAGGGGCCGTCGTGTACACGCTGTTCGATTTGCTCATTTCCAGTAAAGGGGGAGCAGGGCGCAAGCGTTCGGAAATTGCCGGGAAGGGAGATTCCAGCCAGAGCGGACTTGGTATTTTTGCAGGGACGGTCATGGATGCTATTCCTGAATCAATCATGCTGGGGGCCAGTCTACTCGTCGGGAACGGTGTCAGTGTGGTGTGGTTGTTTCTATCTTTGTGAGTAATATTCCGGAGGGTCTGTCCAGTACGGTTGGACTTCAACGCAATAAATACTCCCGCTCCAAGATTATTCTCTTGTGGCTGGGTGTACTGGTCATCTCTGCACTTGCAGCATTGGGAGGATACCTGTTACTGGAGCAGCTTCCTGATGAGATGGCCGCGGCTATTGGGGCATTTGCCGGAGGAGGCATTATTGCAATGATCTGCTCCACCATGATGCCGGAAGCGTTCGAAGAAGGTGGGCCGGTAGTAGGTTTTATCGCTTCGATGGGATTGTTAGTATCGCTTTTACTTGATCTTTGATTCCTTGAGTTAAATGGGGAGAAGAGTACCTTTCAGATAATGATCTGGAATAAGGTGCTCTTTTTTTACGTTGTGTTTTCTTGTGCTAATCACTGGAGTTACATATAATTTTAGGTAGAACAACTGGCAAATGTTGAGTGATTGTTTTTAGCGATGGTCATCATGCAGGAGAAAAGCGAGGGATTGAAAATGAAACGTTTCGAGGATGAAGGGGCTTATAAATACAGCTTCTACGCTGTTCTTCGCCGTGGAGAGCAGGTCGATGTGAAATGTAAAGCATGCGGCGGGCACGCCTTTATTGTCATAGAAGAAGATCATTTGGCATGGAAATGTTCGCAGTGTTACGCAAATGGAATTCAAGAGACGGAATACCATTACTATGCCAAGAACAATTGCGTCCGATGTGAGCGCTGGTTCAATGTTGAAGTGACGGATGAGAAGAAGATAACTCACAAATCGTCACATATCGAATGCCCGCACTGTGGGACTATTAATCATGTCGAATTACATAAAAAGCCAGCATTTCAAGGGTGTTATCCCGATATACGGGATGGACGCGACCCTGTGTTTGATATGGAATTGTACTTTCTGGATTATGTTAGAGGTAAGGTGGTATGGGCTGTTAATCGGGAGCATTTAAACTATCTGATCTCATATATTTCGGCTGATTTGCGCGTGAAACCTGGAAATGTACCTTTGAAGACGGCTTCACATTCCATTCCCGCTTATATTAAGAACGCCAAGAACAGGGATCTGGTTGTCCGCACATTGACCAAACTTCAGCATAAGACTGGATAAACCAGCAGAACGCGAGTGTAAAGGAGGATGATCATGAAATTCCGTTTAAAGATTACGATATTTGCAGTGATCATAGGCATATTACTCATTCCAACTTATTTCATTTTACAGACGTATGGTGTGTTTCAAAAAGAGAAGGTACTCTCTGATTATGCTCTGGCTGTCGACGTGAATGGCAAATCCTATGAAGCCTGGCCGCTCATCAACAGTTTTGCGGCCATGGATAAGGAGGAAGACAACAGGCAGTTGTATTACCGTGTAGATATGAATCATATTCAATATCTTTTTCACATCGCGTATCAGGAGTTTGATGTTAAACCGAGTGAAGAGAATCCCTATCTGGCGGGTAAAGTGAGCTATCACTCCACAGAAAATGAATATGTAAAATCCGAAAAGCAATATACCAATGCCAAAGATTTTACAACGGCGTTGAATTTTTATAATAAGGACAAAGAGGTGATTTATACTTATCAAAATACTGGGAAAGGGGATGGACAGCTGGTCCAATCCATCATTCATCAGGGGATGAGTCGTTCTAGTAATGGAGGCAGCGAAGCTGCTCGTGATCCTTATATCAACGTTACGGCTTTGTTCCAAGATAAGTTAGACATCGATGTGAAGCTGGATGTAGATGAAGAACATAAAGTCGTAACCATTCGAATGAATAAAGCGGAGGCGAGATGATGAATTTATTTGGTGTACATAAAGGACCTACATATTTGGAAGGTTTGGTTCGGGAGATTTCGGATGTTCAGACTCATGAAGTCGAATGGAAAGGCAAGTTGCAAACGAGCGATGGACATGACAAGTTCCATATCTTTTATTATGGTGACTTAACCGAAGATGATCTGATAACCTGGCATGATTCGACACCACTCATTGTATATGCAGAGCATACCGTAACAGGGGAACGTTACTTGCTCATTGATTCAGCCAAACATGGTTATGATGCGATGTTGTGTGAGACATATCCAGAGGAAGACCTGAATAACAGGCCGTTACGGCCCTACCTGGACGTTGAAGGGGAAGACATATTTGAAGTACAGCTATCTGCCTTTTACAACGTGCCGTGGGATGATGAGTTCGGGGAAGATGTAGATGAAGATGGAACCTACGAACTAATTACAGGAGAGCGCATGGATTTTGAGCAGGTGAAACGTGACGGCTATGATGCATTTGCCATTAGTATTGTAAACCGCAAGGGTGTACTAACCGAAATTGTGCAGGAAGAATTGGCTTAGCCTTTACCTGGTTGAATTGCTGATCGATTGAATGAACTATCGTGAATTGAACGAAACGATCGTAGGGAGATGTTGTGAATGTATATAGTAACTCATGCATTGAAGCCTGTACCGGCTAAGGAACTGGATCATTTTGAAGAACAGCATTCCATCTCGTTACCTGCGTCATATCGCCAATAGCTGGAACAATACGGGGAAGGCACTTATACGGGCTGGATGAATGTGCAGCGGCCGGATCAGGAGGTACTGAAGCCTTTTGCTGAATATGATTTTTGGATGCACACGGAGGATACACCAGTTACTCAGGATCAGCTTCAGGAGTGCATCAGTATCGGCAGTTCGGTGGATGGTGATTTCCTGGCGATTCATCCAGATGTGAAGGGATTGTTGTGGCTCCCGCGTCATGATGAGCATATTATTCTGTGGACATGCTCTGAAGCAGACTTTGGAGAGACACTGGACCAGATCTATTGCGAATATTACCATCAGGATAAACCGCTGACCCCGGCGTATTTTGAACCGTGGAACGAGCTGCGAAACTATACGTTCTACCACTTGGTTAACGTTGAGCGTGAAGGCTTCATGAAAGAACTGGCCGATTTGTGTAAAAGTAAATTCAAGTGGGATGCAGTGATGGAAAATGAGTATACATGTAAGCTTTTTAGGGTCTCCATGGGTGGATATGTACGTTTTAATTATGCGAACGGCAGGGAAATTGCGCTTTTCTATGAAGAAATGCACGGGATGGAAGGTGCAACGGATCATGATCTGGATCAATTTTTGCTGGCACATCACTGTACAGTTATGGACAGAGGCGGAGTGGAGGAATAATCATTGAGTTGGATAAACGAAGAAATTGCGGAAACATGGCGTAATGAAGGCAAACGATACGCAAAAGATGTCAATGCATTTGTACGCAGAGGCATGGCAGGAGAACAACTGGATGAATCGGAGCTCGCGGAGGATGCCAGAACTCAGATCAGCACTGAGGTGTGGGAGATGGTGAAGCAAGCCAATCTTCAAGGGGATTTGGAACGGCTCAGGCTTGAACTGCCTGCTGCAACATGGCCAATGAACGAACATTTTCAATCTGCCATGCAGGCCATTCGGGTGGTAGGTTATCTGAACACAGAAACAATAGTATTCACAACCGGCACCTTCACGGAGAATGGCTGTGTATATACGGCTGATCCAAACGGATGGTTGCCATTCTCTCAGTATACCTTCGCAGGTTGTTCGTCAGATGGGGTAGATTATGCGTTGGTCGGATCGGAATGTATTCGTATCATCAGACAACCAGATCGTCAACTAGAAGGACACGAGCTTGCGGTGTATCGCTGGGAAGATATTCAATCCAGTATTCAGAAGGCTTTGCCACGCATTGAATCCCTTGCTGACTGTGAGCATCCGGAACGCACACTTGAAGGACTTATTCCATTCAATGATGGGAAATCTGTTCTTATCTTCTCCAATTATGGAATCTACCTGGTAGACCAAGATCAGGTATCCCTGCTGCACCCGGATCCGGCAGAGATCGAAGAATATGAGTTGGAAGATACACAGATTGATATGGGCCATGCAGCAGTCTCACGTGACGGTCGCTGGATTGCCTACGGCAGCCAGGTCAGTAACCATATGGTTCTGGATCGCAAACAAAATAAGACGTATTCCCTTTATCCTGAATCCAGCTATCCTCATTATGCGATATTCTCTGCAGACAGCTCAGAGGTATGGTTTAATGCCTGTCACTTTTATAACGGTGCTACAATACAAGTTCAGCTGGAAACGATCGAAGGTAATGAGAGTAAGGAAGATTGGCCTGTAATGGATGAGAATGCCCGTGTATACGCTGCAGTGGAGTTGGGTGCAGGCATGGTGCTTGGTGACGCATACGGATATTTATATTGTGTGAATGGTGATGGGCAGGAAGTGTGGCGACATTTTGTAGGCAGCACCATCTATTCCTTGGCAAGCTCTCCTGACCAGTCCAAGCTTGCAGTGGGTACGTTCGGTGGCATGCTGCATATTCTTAATCTGCACTCTGAACAGATGGATGATTATGGCATAGGCACAGGCACCCTCCGTGAAATTGAGCGCTACGTGTTATGGCGTGGAGAAGAACCTTTACGTTGGTGAACACCAATGATTGAAGACTGAAGAGAAGAGTTGAAAAGGGAGGAATGCGTCATGACACCTGAGGCTAATGCAAAATGGAATGAATTGTTTGATACGCTGAATGATCTCCTGAACGAAAAAATCCAAGATGATGAAATTCGGCAGTTATACGAGGAATACCAGCATCGGGAGGGGGCTTCTGAGCAAAGTCTAAATGCATTTGAAACAGAGTATGGCGTCCGGTTGCCGGAGGATTTTCGTGCCTTCTATAAGCGTAAAGACGGCAGTGGTTATGCATTTCATATCTTATATCCGGGTGATGCGGAGGCAGAGGAATGTAACCCGTTTTATCTGATGTCATTGAAGGAAATTTGGGAAACCAAACAATACTTCTGTGAAGTAGATGAGAAATTGGACGAGTACTATTCTGACGAAGAGATCAGCAAATTGGACCCGGAGATTAAGCCCTATTTATTTCATAAAGCGTGGATTCCATTTGCAACAATGGCGGGAGGCTCCCTATATTTGATGCTTGATTTTGATCCGACTGAGAAAGGAACCTACGGGCAAGTGATTATGTATGTGCATGATCCGGACTTTGTCTATTATGTATCTGAGACGTTTACAGACTTGCTGAAAGTGTCCAACCGTAATCTGAAAATTATGGATGAGATTGAGTATTGAGCAGGCAGAATGCTACTGTTCAACGAAAGGGCATCATTGGATGTTTAAAAAGAAAATCGAACAAAGACAGGAGCTGCCGGTAGCAGCTCCTGCATTGTTATTCTAACATTAGAAACGATGGCCGTGGAAACCTCCGCCAGGTCCACCAGGCCCCCCGGGTCCTCCGCCATGTGGTCCGCCCGGATAACCGCCTCCAGGGAATGGACCGTGCGGACCTCCCGGGTAACCGCCATGCCATCCTGGGCCTCCGATATGTCCGATGGGAAAGGGCAGCGGAAACGGTACGATGGGTGGATAGGGATATGGATAAGGGTAGGGGTATGGATAGGGATAGGGTGGTGGTGGATAATAAGGGTAAGGATAACCCGCAGTTGGCGGGATAGGAACTGAACCAGGTCCGTATGCCATGATGCATGCCTCCAGTGTTTGATTGATGATATTAGCCTATGCTGCGATGCGATGGAGTGACACAGAGGCTTACTAGAACGTGGTATGGGTGAAGGGGGATATGATATGGTTGCTGTATCGTTTCATACTGATCCAAGAGGCGCTGCCTATGAACATTTAATTGACGAGTTGATTGAGAAAACAGATCGTTTTTTGCTGGTGGACAGAGGAAGATACGATGACGACGAAATACCAGGGGTTTCAAGAGTATTGCAGAGACTGAAGCCTTACCTTATTGAAAGCTGTACGATGGAAGAAATGATGATGCAAAGTGGAGCCATGTATTCAAAGGGGATCTATTACATATATAGCTGTACACCGAAATCAGGGCAGATCCTTAAGGAAGAAGCGAATCGTTTTCATGACTGGTTGTACCCATCACTGCCGGATGATCTTTGTTTTTTGAAAGAGGATGGGAGCGATTTTTTCTTTAGTGTTGCTCATGAGAACATATATGGAATGGGGATTACACAAGAAGAAGCTAGTGAGTTGATGGAGCGGATACCTGGCTTGTTTTTTAGGCTGGACAGGCATCGTGAATTTGAACGTTATCTGGACGATGCGATCAGACATCAGACGGATGTTCTCCAGATCAGCTCCTATCATCTGACCGAGATTCCTGAACGAATTCGGGAATTGACACATGTGAAGAAACTTGAGATTTTTGAGCAGGATATATTCAGGCTTCCTCCGGCTTTGTTTGAATTGAAAACGCTGGAAGAACTGGAGATTATGACGGCGGATCTGGAAGGCATTCCAAAGAGGATCAGCCAACTTAAGCAGTTACAAAGGCTCACCATTTATTGTGGAAGTTCGCATCATGTGGTGCCGGGGTGGAGAGCGAAGCCCAAGTCAGAGCTCTGTTTTGATTCCCTTCCTGAAGAAATCGGAGAACTGAATGAATTAGTGAGTTTAAACATTAGTTATTCTGGCATACACGAGCTTCCTCCTGAGCTGGAGAAGCTGGAAAATCTGCGTTATCTGGGTGTGACGAATAGTTTAATTGAAGAGACTCCTGAATTTGTGTCACGGATGACTGGGTTGCAGCATGTGGACTTGTCCTGTACATGAGTAGGCGTCAGTTCGGAAGAGATTTTGGCGAAAAAAGATGATGAATAACAACAACAAACCAATCCTGACGAGGCTTCCTGTGTCAGGATTGGTTTGTTCTGTAAATGTATCTTCCTCAGAAATGGGCTCACACATAGTAGCCCAGAGCATAAGCTGGCGTATAGGTTATCACCTAAACCGAGAGCGAAGGGCAGGCGTTTTATTTTGGCAACTTCCTATATGGACTATACCTTACCAACCACCCAATTTACATTTGACGTGAACCAGAATCCTTTCTTCAAAAAAGACGGAAATAACTATATTAACTTTCTCTCCATTCATCAATTAAATACATTGGGAAACGTATCCTTGCTGGATATTTTTCTTAGCACAGGCAATGTGGTTGAACCTCATATTCATCAGAATGCAACCGAGCTGGTGTATTGCATCAGTGGTTCCGCCGTCGTTTCCCTCATCAATCCGTTTACCAATGAGTTGTTAAACTTTACGATTACCCCGGGTCAAGTAGCGAATGTTCCGCAAGGTTGGTGGCACTATGAAATTGCAACGGTAGATCAGACCCACCTGCTCGCTATCTTCGATGCGCCGGTTCCTGAAGCTATATTTGGTTCGGATATTTTACGACTGACACCTGCGAGTGTTCTGGCCCATACGTACTGTCTGGATGAGAACAAAGTGAAGGAAACACTTGCTCCAATTCAAAAAACAGTAATCGTTGGTCCGCCAGTGGACTGTGTTACTCAAGTTTCTCCGGCAACAAACATGCCGCAGCCAAATAGTCAGCCTAACGCACAGCCGTATGTAAATCGCCTTCCATATTGGGGAACATGGGTTGATCCCCGTATTATTCACGAACCAGGCTGTCCGTATTATACAGAACCTCCTGTGAACACGAATAATCAAGGGTAAGTGTCCGATATAAGGCATTGATATGGGGTAAAACCCAGTACATTGTCACGAGTGAAAGTGTAGCAACTATACAAAAGAAGCGTTCGTAGGAACGCTTCTTTTTGTATTCATTTGTATTTATTTTATGATGTGTAATTCCGTCCCAAACCAAGCTCTGTCAATAACTGACGATAAGCGATAGAGGTACGGTCTGCGGGAATGTGCGCTTCTGCATGTAGATCCAGTGGCAAATCCTCTGGCTTTTGTGATTCTACCATTTCCCGATCTTCCTCAAATACTTGCAAGTTAAACTTAATTGTATCTTCAATCGGAGCATCCTTGTCAAAGTTACGGGTAATCGGACAGAACAACCGCGTAAAACGTGCTGAGATGGGAGAGGCACAGTTCAGAATGTTCAGCTTATCGTTCTCCGGGAAGTGAACCGTCAGTGATGCGGCGAATGGTGGAAATACGCGGAATTCACGCAGCCACTGAAAACCTTCGGGTGCTACATTATCTTGACCTTTGCCATAGTTGCTAACAGAACTCCAGTATTCGGCAAGCAGTTCATTGCCTTCTCGTTTTACTTTATACTGGGGTACTTCCGTGTTGTTCCGGTCCCCGAACGTCTCGGTATGAACGTAAGCAAAATGGGATACATCGAGAAATCCTTCCATTTGACGTCCTGCCGAACCTGCGATATCAAAGTTAGGAGGAAGGATATTAATATAATCCGGATCATCCCACCCCGGGAATGCAGGAATCTGCTTGTCGGTACCCACGAGTGAAGTCCAGATCAGGCCATAACGTTCAACCGTAGGATATACGATAAGTTTCAGTTTTGGAGAGATTTTGGAGCTGGGGTGTGCAGGTACGGCGGTACATTTACCCTCACAGTTATAACGGAAACCATGATATGGACAGACAATTTCGCCATTTTCAACCCAACCTTTACTGAGCGGAGCACCACGGTGAAAACAAAGATCCTTAGCAACTACAACTTTGTCATTGCTGCGATACAGGACCAAGCGGACATCAAGCAATTGAGCGGCAAGGGGTTTATCTGTCACTTCGCTTGCCTGGGCAATTGGATACCAATATTGAGATAATACATGCCAGTCTTCAGCGGAAAACGTACAACCGCGAGGCAGTTCAGATGTAAGTGGAGAATTGGAATTGGAAGTTATCATGGAAGTCACTCCTTGCTAGGATAATGAATCGTTCATTTTTTTAATGTCAGGAAAGTTTACTTTGTAGCCGTATGTTACTACTCTTTTGTTTCGTGTATCAATATGTATAAGGGTTATTTGTTCAAAATCACAAACAAAACATCAAACAGCTAACATAAATACGGAAAATCCTGTTTATACATAACGTTTTGCGTGAACTATATTTATGTCGGGCAAGCTCCACGCAAATTAATTATCTTAATTATTGTTCGAGCTATATTCTGTACCCTAATTGCTGAAAAAAATTTATAGAAAAGTGTCACAGATGTAAGCCTTGATTTGTCTTAAGGTTGTAGACCAAAATACGGAGGCGAATGCAATGAGTTTAAGAGTGAATTATAGAGTGGCTAATCAGGGTGCTTTCAAAGCAATGATGGCATTGGAGCAGCACATTTCAGGTCAGTTTGAAGACAAACCGTTATATGAGCTGCTGAAAATCCGTGTATCCCAAATCAATGGTTGTGCGTTCTGTCTTGATATGCATGCCAAGGATCTGTTGAAGCTTGGAGATTATGCTGATCACATTTTGCTGCTGAGCGTGTGGCGCGAAGTGCCTTTGTTTACGGAAAAAGAACGTGTTATGCTGGAGCTGGCTGAGGCCGTAACACTTATTTCCGAACAAGGCGTACCACTTGAATTGTATGAAAAAGTTAGAGAACATTTCAGTGAGGCCGAACTGGTGGATCTGATCATGGCGATCAACACGATTAATAGCTGGAACCGGATTGCCATTACAACAGGGATGTATCCAGGCTGTTTTAATTAAGTAAACATTCGACCATCTGCCAGAGGAGGCCATTCTCATGAAATTTAATTCCCACACCAATGAGCCAGAAGTGTCTTCTCTGGAAGTTGGTGAATTGTATATTCGTTACAAAGCCTATGCCTTTTCCATTGCTTACCGCATGCTTGGCAGTGTTGTGGAGGCTGAAGATATTGTGCAGGATTGTTTTACAGAGCTTCAAAGCAAGTCTCTTGATGACATCCGTAATGCCAAGTCCTATATTGCTAAACTAATCGTAAACCGGAGTCTGAATCTGCTAAACTCTGCCCGCAATCAAAGGGAAAGTTATGTTGGAGAATGGCTTCCTGAGCCGATGAGTGATGGCAAAATGGGAAACATTCCGGAAGAAACCGTGCAGCAGAAAGAGATGATCTCTTACGCTTATCTGGTTATGTTGGAACAGCTTTCCCCGATAGAGCGTGCCGTTTTTGTACTTCGTGAGGCTTTCCAGTATGAATATACGGAAATAGCGGATTGGATAGGCAAATCAGAGAGCAACTGCCGTCAGATCTTTAGCCGAGCCAGGCGCAAGCTTCCGGATCGACTTCCGGTGTTGGAACAGAGTTCTGCTGATTATGCTGCAAAGGAGCAATTGCTGGCTCGGTTTACTACCGCTTTTCTAAATTATGATGTCTCGGAAATGCTGGAGCTGCTTGCCGAACAACCTGTATTTACGGCAGATGGCGGTGGACGTGTGCATACGGTCATGAGAACAATGAGAGTTCGCAAGGGCGTACTTGCCTTGTTGACCTCTCGCCGTGTGCTCACCCGATTGCGTGAACGAGAGTGGGTCCCCACATTTATCAACGGAGAGCAGCACCTTGCACTACTGGAAAACGGACAGTTGTCCGAAGTTCTGTGTTTGGAACTGGACTCTCTTGGAGAAAGAATAGAGGGGTTCTATCTCGTTGTGAATCCAGACAAACTTACATCGGTATCGAGATAATACTTTTTTGGAATGAAATAAGAAGGGCTCAAGGCATGTTAAAGCGGCACACCCTGTAAAGAGGAGTGCCGCTTTTTTAGCTTTAAGACTGTAGCTAATTTTATTGTAAACTAACAACCATCCACTTTGGACTGGTTAATATTTATTAATCATTGGCAAACAGGTTTTCTACATGGTCAGTGATTTCTTTGATTTCTGGAGTAAGTTCGTTGTTACTCTTATCGAGAAGATGTAAAATCTTATCCACTGTATCCAGAAGTACACTCTTCATGTTAGGCTCCCTATTTGCCACAGCCTTCTCATATGCTTTTTTAACTTCTGGATCGATAGTGCGAATTTCTTCTTCCGTGTACCAGTCATAGGCAGGAGAGTTATCACTTCCATAAAACAGGTAACCAACGTACAGTGAATTCTTGACTGCAGACGCACGATTAGAGCTTGGAAAGTTATTCAGAAAAGCTTCCTTCTCTAGAATACGCCGGATGAGTTCATCCCAGGTTATGATAAAGGCCGCATCGGAAGTTGTGGGATGGTTGGATTCCGCAGCCATAATATCAATGTAAGCAACAATGTCAGGTTTCACGTAAGGCTGGAACTTTTTGTACATCTCATAATTGATGATGGGGTAGTATAGACCTTCACTGGTTTCCAGTTTGAATCCCAGATCAGAAGCTTCCTGCAAGAGCTTGCGAACGGACTCATCTTTAATCACTTTGAGCAGACTGCTATATGTAAGCTTTTGTTCATAACCTAAGTTGGAATGGGCTTCATAGAGAACATTTTGAAACAGTTCCGTATACATTTTTTGATCCAAGTCAGCCAGTCTGATCATTTGCAAATTTTCCAGCTGAAGGGTCATCAAGGTAGCCTGCCAAGGGCCAACTTCATTGATATGATTCAATAGATATTTACGGGCCTGGACCAAGCTGGCCGTGGATTTTACTGCATTTTTTGAATAAACTTGAAATTGATGATATACCGCTTTGGGAGCTGGGACAGACGCCGCCAACGTGGCTTGGGGCGTTATCAATGTTGTACCAATAACCGCAAAGCTTAGCATAATGGCTAGAAAACCAAGTTTAATGGATGGATTGAATCGCATTCAAAAACCTCCCACGTTTCATAATGAGTCTTTATGACCACATTCTGATTAAACCAGTTTCCGGTAATCGAATCAAGGTAGAATTCCTTAAAATAAAATAAGTTACCCAAGGTGTAACATCGGATGATTCTGGAAACAACAAAGAACAGCATTTTCAACCTTGAGTGGGTTAAAGATACTGTTCTTTGTTGATCAAGCTTATTTTAAATTAATGAAGAGGTGGTTTATTGTTCTGTGGCATCTGAGGCGAGCCATTTGCAGGAACGTATGCCTGAAGCATTTGCTTGGTATCATTTGCATTTAGTTGAGGTACTTGATAATAGGCGTTTTGATTTTGATACATGAAAATTTCGTAGGCCATCTCGATAAAGTGTTGCACTTGCGAAGCGATGACCCGGCGTACGGCTCCATTTGTAATTTCAGGAGCGGACATGGCCAGCAGGGAGGCGTGAGATTTGATCAGACCCAGCATATGGCCGCTAATTCCTGCATCTTTAACATCCGAAAGGGATTGATTTGGCTTTTTTGGTGTAGAAGGCTTAAGACCATATACGGGCGGAACGATATTTGGAATCATGTAGGTTGCTGTCTCCTGATGCGGTTTGTGGCCAGTTGAGAAACATTCTGCAGTCAGATTGTATTGGGACAACATAAAGTTGTATTGTCGATCAAGGATACCAAGAAGTTCATTGTCTTGTACGAACGTTCTGAAAATCATGTATTGATCCAGCACATTGATGGCTCCAGATAAAATTTCATGCATATCGAACATTTCATGGCCGCCATGGTTCATCTGAGGGGTAAGACCTGGATTTGCATTAGTTGCAGATTGCATTTGGTTCTGAGGCTGCATTGAATTTGGATTCATTGTGAATTTGATTCTCCTTTGGGAAGTGGTATGATCCTAGTATGGTCTTCAACAGTAAATTTATGTATTATGTGCTGGTTATAAGCGAAAATAGAGACAGGTATGGTGATGGTTGGATGGAAACCGATTGGAGCGTTCCCAAAGGGATATTCGTTAAACATTATGGGAGCGCTATTCAGATGCATCGTGGTGGTGTTTATACAGACTATAAGCAATGGGATGTGCCGCAAGAGCTGGAGCAGACATGGATGGATGAAAGAATAGGTCAGTTAACCGCTGGATTATCTATCATGAACTGGGACGCAGTTGATGAGCTTACGTCAATTGCCAAATATCATGCAAATCCGCTGATTATTGCTGCAGTCACAGCATTCGCATCAAGACAGCTGATGAGTGCGGACAGTATGGTGCGTCTAGTGTATGCGGAACGGCTGATTGAGTTGATCAAGCGATATGAATCGATTATTCCGGTGGATAAACTGCGTGAAACTTATCAACTGACAATGAACTTGTTGGAAGATGTAGTAATGAAACCGTTGGTGCTGGATCCGGGACATGAACTACAGCAATATGGGTTAAAGGATAAACGCGGACTAAATCTGCGTGTGGAAAAGAACAAGGAAGAGATCATCCGATATTTTCGGAACTGAATGTATTTCAGGATCAAGTGAGGTAAATATCATTGAGAAAACTGAATTATATTAAAGTATTTATTTTTCTAAGTGTGGTCACAGTGGTGACCCTGGGTTTGTATTACGCGGCTGCGAATTGGCTGGATCAGCGCTATTTTCGCTTCCTTATCTGGAACCTGTTCCTGGGCTGGATTCCTTTTATATTCTCCTATATAGCTTATGGTTTTAGCCATGTTAAATGGAAAGGGGCAGCATGGTTTGCCGTTGTAAGCGGACTGCTCTGGTTATTGTTCTTCCCGAACTCTTCCTACATTGTAACGGATCTTGTTCACCTGACGGCACGCAGTTCCCGCTATTATGGCGGAGCCAATGGATTGGATTACAAGTACTGGTATGACTTAATTGTGGTCTTGATGTTCGTTTGGACGGGTTTATTGCTAGGATTCCTTTCGATGTATCAGCTTCAGGAAGTGATCCATCACAAAATGGGACGATGGGTTTCATGGATCTTTGTGCTAGGGGGTTGTGCACTGGGGAGTTACGGTGTTCTGCTTGGACGTGTATATCGCTTGAACAGCTGGGATGCGTTAACCAATCGTGAGACGTTGGTTGAACTTATGCATGAAAGTGTAAGTCGTCCATCGCTGGCTTTCTGTATGTTCTTTGGCACGTTTATTCTTACGATCTACGCGACGTTATACTATTTAATAAATACGAGATCTTCCCGTGATAGGAAGACGGAGGTTGGAAGTTCAGCCGCTGATCTGCAAGGCTTGCGATAATGGACTGCTTAACATTGAAACAAAAACGTGATTGAGCAGCATCTGAGCATGGAAATCGAATTGGGAAAAGTTAGGTGGATGATGATGAAGCGTATAACGGATCTGACACGCAGAATAACAGAAGTGATGGAGAACGTTGATTTTTCGGGCGTAGTATTGATAAAACAAAACGGGCATACCCTATTAAGTATGACTCGTGCATATGCCAATCGAAGTGATGAACGTTTGAATCAGCCACATACACGGTTTGGCATTGCATCTGGATGCAAGATTTTTACGGCAGTGAGTATTTGCCAATTGATTGAACAAGGAAAATTATCATATGATTCCAGATTGGCAGATGTCTTAAGCATTAAGTTTCCTCTATGGGATCAAGGAGTTACAATTCATCAGCTGTTAACCCATACTTCAGGCATCCCGGACTATTTTGATGAAGAAGTGATGGAGGATTTCGCTGAGTTGTGGAAGGAACGACCCGTCTATTCGATGCGGCAGTTGAATGATTTTCTGCCAATGTTTCAGCATCAGCCAATGAAATCAGCTCCGGGTGAACGGTTCCATTATAATAATGCGGCATTTATCGTATTGGGTCTCATTGTTGAAGAGCACACGGGGCAGTCGTTTACGGACTACGTAGAGCAAAATATTTTTAACAAGTGCGGCATGTCGGATTCGGGCTACTTCGAGACAGATCGTCTTCCCCGTAATACTGCGATCGGATATATGGATCAGGAGGATGGCTCCTGGACCAGTAACATTTTTTCCATTCCTGTTAAGGGTGGGGCTGATGGTGGAGCTTATATAACAGCGCCGGATATGATTCGTTTCTGGAATGCGTTATTCAGTAATGAACTGTTGGGCGAAGAAACGACGGAAAAGTTAATCACGCCATATGTCCATGAGGATGATGAAACCTATTATGGGCAAGGGATCTGGATTAATCGGAGAGGGGAAGCGTTATTTAAATATCATGTGATGGGTTTCGATCCTGGCGTGTCGTTCATGTCTTCCGTATATCCAGATCACAACCTGCAAGTTGTTGTCCTATCCAACAAAGAATCGGGTCCTTATCCCATAACCATGGCTGTGGAAGAGGCTTTGGTGAGATGAACTTGGCTGAGGATCGATGTACGAAGTAATGGAATAACCCTATAGTTACCGGTGAATGCCGGGTAGCTATGGGGTTATTTGGTTTGATTCACAACTTAAAGAAACGGTCTATAAGAGTTTGGCCAATTGAGGTGCAATCCGTTTGGGGAACACATCCAGTGGCGGTTTTTCTTTTTTTCGTTTGTCATTGGTGAGTACGGCCACGAGTTCCATAGCCGGAACGATATATACAAATTGACCACCAAACCCACGGGCGTAGTAATAGTGGAGTATGGGAGTGGGGTGTTCCGCAACCTCGGCTTCTGAAGTTTCGTTGGTATAGGTATCCACCCACCAATGCCAAGCGTAACTGCCATGATTGGGTGGGGTAACCGTAATGGCAGGTTTTGTAGAGCGGTTAACAAGGTCACTCGAAATCAGCGACTGCCCGTTCCATATACCTTGCTGTAAAAACAGTTGTCCGAATTTCAACAAATCCTTCGGCAACATCTTTAATCCGAACCCGCCAGTATGCACACCCTGTGGGTCGCTTTCCCATTCATACTGTTGTATACCCAACGAGCCAAATAGATAACGTTCCGCGAACTCAGTCACGGACATATCTGTAACTTGCATGAGGATAGCAGACAATATCTGTGATACCCCTGAATTGTATTCCATATATGTACCAGGCACATGACTTAAGTGCTGTTCCAACGCAAAATTCACCCAGTGATCTGTACGCGTCATGCGCGGAAATGAATTCTGTCCTCCAAATTCGTCCCAGCTGAATCCGGCCGTCATGGTTAGTAATTGCTCTAACGTTATTTCAGGTTTGCGGGGGTCAGAGTCTGATATCAGTTGCGGGAAAAAGGTAGAGATCGGCGTGTCAGCCTCAGGCAGCACCCCCTGATCCATAGCAATACAAATGAGTGCGGACAGCACACTTTTGGTGCAGGAATTGACTTTGGCAATATGGGTTGCTGCTTCTTGATTGCGGTAGTGCTCGTATATGATTTCGCCACGTACGCTGACTAAACAACTGCGCAAATCCAGCGGCGGGATCATGTGTTGCAACATGGATGGTATAGATGAAGGATTCATAATGTCCTTTCGCCTTTCTTATTTGGGACGTATCCCATAAATGGAGTGTTTATTAAAAAAAGCTTTGAACCATTATCTTAGCACAAGGATAATTAGGTTCTCAATTCATCGATCTTATTCTCTTATCAACTAGAGGGAGGTTTAGGCATTTGTTCAAAATAGAAAATCAAGGTACGTTTGAAACATTGCCTGATGAAGCTATGGCTATTTACAAAGGGGATGTTATTACTTTAGAAGAATTCATCAGACAGGGTATGGATCTCGAAAAAGAGATTACGCTCAGCAAATACATAGCTTTGACACCACTGGATATTGCTCTAATTACCAATCAGCATGCAGTGGTTAAACTTTTGGTGGAGCGCGGAGCGAACCTCAATGTGAAGAACAATTCAGCGCTCCTCAAGGCGGTCAGATACTGCGGAGAAAATACGGTTCGATATTTGCATCGGATGGGTGCCCAATTGAATGGACTTAATCATGTGAAGTCGAGTGCATACGACGAGGCATATTACGGTAACAAAAAGAACATCGCAGTGCTGAAGGACCTTGGACTGGATATTCGAAAATATTGTGGGAAAACATTACGAAAAGCCGTTTCGAATCACGATATGAAGATGGTTCAGTATTTGCTGGACGAGGGCGTGGACATCAATTACAACGAGTCCGATATGGTGTATCCATACAAGGCTACACCGCTTACGGTAGCGGCTCGCAACAACAATATGAAGATGGTTCAATTTCTGGTAGAGCGTGGAGCGGATGTAACTATTCAAGAGAAGGATGGGGAGCGGGCATATACGATTGCGATCAGCAGAAGAATGATGAAATGGCAGAGTATTTGAAAGCTCATGAGCCGCAAGAATTTCACAATCTGAGCAATAAATTGCACGTGCTCAAATCGTACAAGCTCCCTGATGCATTAATCCGTTTTCTAACGGATGGTCCGCGCAGAATTGAATTGCCAGACAATCCGTCTGGCGTGGGATATATCGAATTCTTCCATCTGATCGATACGGTTGAAATGAAGATAGGCAGACAGAAACTGCTTCGTATATCCTCTGACGTGGATCAGTACTCCCATATCCTGATCGTCTGGAATCCGAGCAAAAAAATGATTGGCTACGCAGATATTGAACATCAGGAGATTGGAATGATTTCCACATTCGAAGCGTTCATGGCCAATCCCGCATCATATATGGATAATCTCCTGAATTAACCAGAGGGACTCCACTATCACAAGAACCTCTGTATATACAGGAGGTTTTTTAGTGTCTATACCATTCATCTATAGGAAAAATATTCAAACTTGTGGGAACACTGCCTGAATTTAACCAGGCTAATATGGTCAATTACTTTCGCGGGTTAATTATTATGAACATTAACTCCATGCTGTCTTCCTATCTAATACATAGAAAAGTAAGTGTACTGGAAATCAATGCTTATATCGCAGAAATATCACGACATTTTGCTGATACGATTGCATCTGCTTTCGAAGAATTTGGTATTGAGTTAATCAACCTGTATATCCACAATGTCAATCTGCCTGAAGAGGACCCTTCGGTCATTCGATTGAGAGAAGCGTTGGCACGCAAAGCCGAAATGGATATTATCGGGTACACCTATCAACAGGAGCGTTCATTCGATACGCTTGAAGGTGCAGCCAAAAACGAAGGAAGCATGCAATCGGATATAATGGGTGCAGGGCTTGGTATGGGGATGGGTGTTGGACTAGGAGGATCATTCAGCAGCGAGATGTCCCAGATGTCCAAAGTGATGGCTACAACGGAAACACCTGCTGTACGCATATGCAAACATTGCAGTCATCCGAACCAGGAGCATAGTTCATTTTGCAGCAAGTGTGGCAATTCACTTGCCGAAAAATCAGTAACGACCGGTTGTAACAACTGTGGACATGCCTTGCAAAAAGGGACCAAATTTTGTCCCAATTGTGGTGACAAATATCATGCATGCCCATCCTGCGGGGCAGATAATGCCGAGAATGCTTTGGAATGTGTTCAGTGTCACGAACCGATGCCTAGCCCATGCCCCAAGTGCAATCATATGAATTCGGGTCAAACAAAATTTTGTGGCAATTGCGGCTCCAGTCTGTCTTTAAAATGCAGTCAATGTCAACATGAAGTGAAGCCCGGTCAGAAGTTCTGTCTGGATTGCGGAAACAATCTGCAAGATGGAGGGCAGGCATAGTGATAATTAAACGGAGCAACCTTTTCATTTTGGATGCCATCTATCTGATCAGTATGCTGGTAGCCTCAGTCCTTTCTTTTACAGTGTTTAATCATGCCATTGTATCGTTGTATTTCTGGATGAATCTTGTGGCTTCTTATGTCGCGATTACGGCGATTTGGATTTATATAAGGCATGTCATGCTACATATGGATCGCTTTAAACAATTGGTTCCTGGTTACACAGCGTTAGGGATCGTGTTGGTGATGTATCTGATTTGTGTAATGATATATTCTCTGTTTACAGGTTTAGCAGATCATGGTTTACGCTGGTTCGTTTTGTTACATACGGTAACTTTAGCTATCGCCCTCATTCTGTGTGGCATCATTTGGATCTTTATTCAAAGTACACGTCGTAATGAAGCCGTTGAGCAAACGAAATTGGTCAATCTACATTTGATTGAGAACGCGTTGCAGCAGCTGCTTCACACGATGGAACGCCATTCCATTCTGACTGCGGAAGAAGAGAGGAGGACCGTTCAAACATTAATAGAACTTGTAAAATATAGTGACCCGATCACTCCACATTCACTTGAATATAATGACCGCCAGATTTTGATGGATATCGAAAAGATGAACAGTGAGCTTTCAACTCATTACGAAGCAGGGGAACTGGTGAATAGCGAGCATATTGCTTCACAACTATCCCGGTTAAAGTCCCGTTTGAAAGAGCGGAATCAACAGATCGTGACAAGCAAATCATAAATTCATAGGAGGAAAAGCTGTGAAGAAATTTTTTGGAATTATATTTATTATACTTTCATCTCTGACGATCTTATTATCTATATTATTAATATCCCAGGGAACCGAAATGGCTATTATTAGTACGATTATTCTTTTTATACCTGGCGTTATCGTACTTGTTACAGGAATCAAAATGTGTAGTCGACCTAAATTCCATCCCAAGGCTGATCATTATCACTACCATTTTGACAATGAAGAGGAATATGATGATGAAGGGTATTATGAAGATGAGTACCACGATCATGAATACGAGGAACCGCAAGAACCTGTATCTGTGAATTGTTCGGGGTGTGGAGCCAAGGTAAAGGTATATCCGAATTTGTCTTCGGACTGTGAGTATTGTGGAACAACGATGAGAATCTCCTAGATTACATAATAGACACTATGACCATTTTGTTGATTCCCGATGTGATAGAAGCGAGCTTTAAAGATTTGTTTTTGGAATAGCAATACCGTTAGTTACACCAGTCACAATACAATCAACTATACAGAGATTAATATATCCGGTGAGAAAGACGCTGAAGAAAAGGTCGTGGAACCACAAAGGAAGGTTTCGGTGAGTTGTCCGGGATGTGGGGCGAAGGCGAAGGTATATCGGAAGCAATCCACGGATTGTGAGTATTGTGGAACAACTGTTGAAGCGCCGTAGAATGATTGAGAATGGATAAAAGGCTGATTCCTACATGGAGTCAGCCTTTTATCTTTGAGTCCGTTTTACGGATAAAAGTAAGAGAAAGAACCTTTTATCTCATTCATCCCGAAATCTAAAAATCTCTCCTTGGTTCAAACACTTCATCCAGCTCCTTGCGATTAACTTTAATAGCAGTTGTCTGGTCAATTCCCGGTTGTGATTCCAGTTGATCCAACAATTCAACAAGGGCGTTATAAATTTGCCGCAGGGGGAAGATACCCAGTCGGATAAAAATTGCAATGGAACCGTGTCCTCGGTATTATCTCTGCTAATTAGCGCATACAGTACAACAATGAGATGTACGTCTATAAGGAGGAAACAGCGGTATGACTAATCCGATTCTGCAAGCCCCAAATGTTCAACTCGCGGCCGATTCCACAGCGGTGTTGAATTATCAGCGCGATTCGCGCAATTATATTACCCAGTTGTTTGGGGAGCAGCTGCCTACGATCAAAAATGGATTTTTCAATGTACACATGAGCAAAGGTATTATTGTGCAGCCACACTGGCATACAAATGTGACCGAGATGGTCGTCCTGATCAATGGTGAAATTACCACCTCTGTCTACGATCCGTTCAAGCGGGAGCGGATAAGTTATCACTTGAAGCCAGGTCAGGTTTCGATATTCCCTCAGGGGTGGTTTCACTGGTTTGTGGCGGAGACCGATGATGTGCATCTGTTGACGATATTTGATCAACCTACACCGGACATTGTACTTGGTGCAGATTTTCTGGTCGCAACGCCACCCGAAGTTGCCCATCGTGCCTACTGTATTGATGAGGAGGCGTACAGGACGGCAGTGGCATCCATCAAAAATGACGCGATTTTGGGACCTCCGATTGGATGTGTGGATTCTGTTTCTGATCAAGCGATCAAAGCTTCTAAATCATCGAAAAACTCAAAGGGATAACGTTATCTCGTTCTCCTATCAAATGACCGATTTTAGGCCCGTGACCGGAAAATTTTCCGATTACGGGCTTAAATTTTGTTCCAATTAACACATTCCGGATTCTCTGTTAAGATAGGCATAACATTGGTTTGTTACAGTAGTAGCACTCAAAGAATGTGGAGGGACGACCCATGACCATGACTGAGCACGAAATGCTGGAAACCGCGATGAGTTATGCACCTGTATTGATGTTTGATCGAAATGAACCCTTTTACCCCGATTTTGTAGGCGTTTCCATTCTGGATCAATCAGGACCTTCACCGTCATTCGAGCGGGAAATTCATTTTCCGGTTGAGGCGGTCCAATATGTAATTGAATTTTCTATTTGGTGGGATTATGAAATTGGGCATTTGTACGAAATGGAGCATGTGTGGATATATGTGGGTCATGACGGTGAAGTCGTGGATTGTGAAGCCAGCTTCCATGGCAGAGTACTTCGGGGATTGCTGAAGGATCGAGTGAATGTGGTTGGACGCCACGTGTGTCTATACTCGCAACCAGGCAAACATGCCTTTTCTCCGATCCCTGTGGTGTTTGAACTGTTGCCAGATTTGTATAGTGCAGCAGGCGCCAATGCGGGTTGTGATGGTCTGCTTGTGAACGAGATGTTCAAAGATTATTTCCAGACCAATGAAGAAATTGACGCCAGCGTCCGGAGTTTTCTGCAGACCAAGGCGTTTGTTCCATCTATGGAGTTTGAAGAGTTTTTGCTTGAGCCGAGTCTATTCATGCCCTGGAAGCAACTGTTTGCTATGATTCCTGAGAGAATTGAGAGCAGATTGAGAGAACTTGAATTAAGATAAGAATTGGTAAGTTTGTTTACTTAGAAAAATGACTATAACAAAAAGTGCTTCATCATCCTTTGGGGATGACGAGGCACTTTTTTGTAGACAAGTAGACCCACGATATTAATCCGCCTTGAAAATGAGATCCATAAACCGGTTGGCTGCCAGGGAAATTGGCATATTACGCTTGGTCATGATGCCCACATGTGAAGGAGGCAGGGCGACATCCAGCTGAATTTCGAAGAGAGAGCCTTCTTCCAGCTCTTTGGAAATAAATTCACGGGTGACATACGATATGCCCAATCCTCGCCGTGCAAATTCAATTAACAGATCGACACTGCCGACCTCAATCTCAGGTTTGAGTGTATAGCCGTAGCTATTGAATAATTCCGTAATCGCCATCCGAACCCGGCTGTTTCTGGAGAAAAGAATGAGTTGATGCTCCAGTAGCATTTCCAATGTCATAACTTTATCCTTCAGTTGAGCATAACGTTCGCCCGCGACAAAGCAGTCTTTGAGCTGGATACTTTCCCTGACCTCAAGTTGCGGATCAACGATGGGCATCCGCACAACACCCAAATCAATTTTGCCTTCTTTCAAAAACGTGATGACTTCTGGCGTTGTCCCATGACTTAGATGCAGCTTAATGTTAGGGTAGAGCACATGAAATTCTTCCAGATAGGACAGCATGTAATGCTTGAACAGCGAATCACTGCCACCAATCCTTAGTTCTCCGTTGTCTAAACTCTTCAATGCAGCCATTTTCTCCTCGGCCAGCGAGATCAAAATCTGGGATTGTTCAATATAGGAATACAAACTTACACCTTCCTGTGTTAACGCAACTCCCTTGGAGTTCCGGTAAAACAACGTGAGACCAAAGCTTTCTTCCAACTGTTTGATGGCATGGCTGACACTTGGTTGAGTGATATACAACGCTTTGGCTGCTTGGGTCAAACTGCCTGTTTTGGCAGCCCAATAAAATACCTTATATAATTCATAATTTGTTGTCATAGATATCGTCTATAGCTCCTGTGAAATATATTAATTACTTGTATGGCTATGAAACGTATTATAGTGTAACTACAGCAAAGAAACCAGAGTTACTTGGAAGGAGAATAGTGAGATGGAACCAACGAGCATTATTTTATTTGGTGCGACTGGCGATTTAGCCAAAAGAAAAATATATCCAGCCTTATATAATTTATACATTGAGCAAAAACTTCCGGCATCCTTCTCGCTGATTGGTTTGGGACGCAGAGAATGGTCTGATGAATTCTTTCAGGCACAAGTGGAAAAATCATTAAATGAATTTTCCAGACGCCCTGCTGATCCTGAAGTTGTAAAATCATTCGTACAGGCTTTCCGTTACAGTGTATTGAATATAAGCCATAAGGAAGATTATATAGAGCTGTTAAATTTAGTGGAACAAAGAGAGGCTGAACTTGGCATTCCATCCAATCGTCTGTTCTACCTTTCGGTTGGGCCAGAATTCTTTGAACCCATTGCAGAGAATATTCAAGGTAGTGGACTTGGATCAACTGAGGGCTGGAAACGTCTTGTGATCGAAAAGCCATTTGGACATGATCTACAATCGGCTCGTGACCTGAATCGCAAATTAAGCGAAGCATTCACCGAAGAAGAAATTTATCGGATTGACCACTATTTGGGCAAACCAATGGTACAGCGTCTTGAAACCTTGCATCAGAGCAATCCGATCATGAAGGCGTTGTGGAACAACCGTTATATCTCCAATGTGCAGATCACCGCTAATGAGACTGTTGGCGTGGAAGAACGGGCATCCTATTATGATCATGTAGGCGCTGTGCGTGACATGTTCCAGAATCATATGCTGCAGTTGCTTATGATGATGGCGATCCAGCTTCCATATAACAGCACCACAGAAAAAGTTGGTCTGAAGAAAAAACATATCATGGAATCGATCCAGCCACTGCAAAAGCAAAACGTGGGTGCAAGCGTCATTCGCGGACAGTATGCTGAAGGAAACATCCAAGGCAAATCCGTTAGCGGATATGCAGCTGAACCGGGTGTTGCCGAGAATACGATGAATGATACTTTTATTGCTGCCAAATTGCAGATTGATGACTTCTTCTGGCGAGGAGTACCTTTCTACATCCGTACCGGTAAAAGAATGAAGGAGAAATCAACTCGCATTGTCATTGAATTCAAGGAACCATCTGGACAGGCTAACGTGGTTAACGGTTCCAAACCGAACCTGCTTGTGATTGAGATGAGTCCTGACCAGAGCATGACGCTGCAGCTGAATGCGAGCGACCCGCAAAACAAAGGGGAGTTCAAACCTGTTCATATCGATCTGTCACCAGATCGTGAGGATCTGGCCGAGGCTTATGAGAACTTGATTCATGACGCATTGCATGGTGATCCAACGTTCTTTGCCCATTGGGATGAAGTAGAGCTTTCTTGGGCTTGGGTACAACCTATTCTGGATGCATTCCAGGAAAATTTGCTCCCACTTCATCTGTACCCTGCTGGAAGTTATGGACCAGCTGAGTCGGATGCGATGCTAGCTGCGGAAGGGCACCACTGGTGGTTTGACCAACCTGCCGATCAGCAGGCTGAAGATGATATTGAAGTTCCTTTGGCTGTTAATGCAAATCTGTAACATAAAAAAACAAAAAAACATATCCCTTGGAGGTAATTGAATATGAAATTTTTCATCGATACAGCAAACTTGGTAGACATCAAAAAAGCATATAAAATCGGCGTCCTGTCTGGTGTAACAACAAACCCGTCATTGGTAGCCAAAGAAGGCGTGAAATTCGAAGACCGCATTGAAGAAATTTTGCGTGAGGTACCTGAAGTTGAATCCGTATCTGCGGAAGTAACACCAGATGCAATCACAGCTGAAGAGATGATTGCTCAAGCAGACGAACTGATCAAAATCAATAACAACGACAAAAACATCACAATTAAGCTGCCAATGACACTTGCAGGACTGGAAGCTTGCCGTTACCTGACTAAAAAAGGTGTGAAAACCAACGTAACGTTGATCTTCACAGTGAACCAGGCGTTGCTTGCTGCTCGTGCCGGTGCAACATATGTATCCCCGTTCTTGGGACGTCTTGATGACATCTCCGAAGATGGCGTGCAATTGGTTGCCAAAGTTGCAGAGCTGTTCCGTACACATAACCTGGATGCACAGATTATTGCGGCTTCTGTAAGACATCCGGACCACGTTACACGTGTAGCAATGGCAGGAGCACATATCGCTACTGTTCCATTCTCCGTCATTGAACAAATCTCCAAACACCCGCTGACAGATCAAGGCATGGACAAATTCGCAGCAGACTGGAAAAAAACAGTTCAGTAATAAAGATTGTTGATCTCGAATTTTAACCTACTATATATAAAGAGTATTGGGAGGACATAATGAGTAAACAACAGATCGGTGTCATCGGACTTGCAGTAATGGGTAAAAACCTTGCCCTAAATATTGAAAGTAAAGGGTTCTCGGTATCGGTATTTAACCGTTCCCCAGAGAAAACCCATGATCTTCTGAAAGAAGCAGAAGGTAAAAACCTGACAGGTGCGTTCACAATTGAAGAATTCGTGGAATCCCTGGAGTCTCCGCGCAAAATTCTAATCATGGTACAAGCAGGTAAAGCAACAGATGCAACGATCGAACAACTGCTTCCTCATCTGGATCAAGGCGACATTATAATCGATGGAGGTAATGCTTACTTCCCTGACACACAACGTCGCAGTAAAGAGTTGGAAGAAAAAGGCTTCCGCTTCATCGGAGCAGGTGTATCCGGTGGTGAAGAAGGCGCACTGAAAGGCCCGGCAATCATGCCAGGCGGTCAGGAAAGTGCTTATCAGTTGGTAGAACCGATCCTTACAGCAATCTCCGCCAAAGTGGGCGATGATGCGTGCAGCACATACATCGGACCAGACGGTGCCGGACACTATGTAAAAATGGTGCATAACGGTATCGAGTACGGAGATATGCAGTTGATTGGTGAAGCTTACCACTTGCTCAAATCCGTATTGAACGTTTCCGTTGAAGAGTTGCATGAGATCTTCAACGAGTGGAATCAAGGAGAGCTGGACAGCTACCTGATTGAAATCACTGCAGATATCTTCTCCAAATACGATCCAGAAACAGGCAAACCAATGGTTGACGTGATTCTGGACGCGGCTGGACAAAAAGGAACAGGTAAATGGACAAGCCAAAGCGCGCTGGATCTCGGCGTACCATTGTCCATGATTACGGAATCCGTATTCTCCCGTTTCCTGTCTGCCATGAAGGACGAGCGTGTAGCAGCTAGCAAAATCTTGAATGGACCAGCAACTGATGCATTCTCTGGCGACAAAAAGGCGTTCATTGAGAATGTGCGTAAAGCGCTGTTTGCAAGTAAAATCGTATCCTATGCACAAGGATTTGCACAAATGCGTGCAGCTTCCGACGAGTACGGCTGGGATCTGAAATACGGCAACATCGCGATGATCTTCCGTGGTGGCTGCATCATCCGTTCGCAGTTCCTGCAAAACATCAAGGAAGCATATGACAAGGATGCAGAACTGAAAAACCTGCTGCTGGACCCATACTTCCAGAACATTGTTGAATCCTATCAAGGTGCATGGCGTGAAGTTGTTGCAGCTGCAGTAACTCAAGGAATCCCGGTTCCTGGATTCTCCAGCGCGTTGTCTTACTATGACAGCTACCGCACTGAGCGTTTGCCTGCGAACCTGTTGCAAGCACAACGTGACTACTTTGGCGCTCACACATTCAAACGTGTGGACAAAGAAGGTTCATTCCACTTCCAGTGGATGGACACTAACGAGTAATATGTAATTCGAGATCATTCAGCATTCTTGTGCTCGTTCATGACGTTAGCAGTCATGAGCGGACGCAGGAATGCTTTTTTTATTCAGATGAGAGGCTATGGGTAAACGTATCGTCTAAATAATCATTGGAATTTAAGTATCCCAAATTGTAATAAAATGTACGCATCTGAGGAATGGAAACGGATGTCCTCACCCCTTTAACTACGTTATACTTGTTCAGATGGACTGGAATTTGGTTAAGAGAAATTCAGTAATCAACTTATTGACGTGGAGGTTAACGGAGGTATGTTCGTACTTGCAGGCATCTTGTTTTTAATTGTGTATGGTTTATTAGTGTTTTACATAGGACGGAGCGGATGGAGCTGGATGAAGCCGGTTGTATCTGCGAGATTCCGTTGGTTTTACATCGTTGCGCTTGTATTTCTTGCAATTTCATTCATATTGGCAAGGTTGTTTGGAAGTATTTCCTTCCTGAGTGTTATTGGTTCATACTGGCTTGCAATCTTTTCTCTGCTGTTATTAATTCTGCCCGTGGTTCATCTAACGCTATGGTTGCTTAGACTAACCCGTATTCCAAGACATTACGCTCATAAATGGGCAGGTGTGGTCACTCTCGTGCTGTTGCTGTCCACGTTGGGCTATGGTATCTATAACGCCTATAGTCCAGTCGTAAGACAATACAGCATTCAGATTGATAAAAAAGTGGAAGGTGTCGACAGCCTCAACATTGTTATGGCTGCGGATATGCACTTTGGCCTGCTGTCCGGCCCTGCTCACGCTAAACGCATGGTGGAAGAAATTAACGCGCTGAAACCGGATTTGGTGCTATATCCTGGTGATATTATCGATGATAACCTGGATATGTATCTCAAGAGTGGAATTGCGGATATTATTAGCGACATTCAGGCTCCTTATGGGGTGTACGCCTCACTTGGCAATCACGACAAGTATAATGGTCCGATTGAGGATCTGATTGCTGCTTTGGAGAAGAGTAATATGCAAGTTCTGTATGATGATAAAGTTACATTGGACGATAAGATTACGCTGATTGGACGGAAAGACCGGACAGAGAAGGATCGTGCAGAAGTAGCGACGTTGATGCAGGATACCGACTTGAGTATGCCTGTGCTTATGATGGATCACCAGCCTTATGATTTGGATATTGCGGAGCAAAATCATGTAGATTTGGTTGTATCTGGTCACACCCATCGTGGTCAAATCGCACCCGCTCAGTTTATTACTAAGGCCATCTACGAGAATGATTGGGGTTATTTGCAAAAAGGGTCCATGCACTCTATCGTCACCTCGGGATTTGGCTTCTGGGGACCTCCGATTCGTACTAGCAGTCGTTCGGAGATTGTACAGATTCATGTGACGTTCCAGCAATGATTAGCGATAATAGTAACTATGAGCCCTTCCGTCGAAGGGCTCATAGTTGTAGTTATAGTTTTAGTCCATTCAAAAAGATGACGGATAGAATGTTTTCAGGTGATTGCTTTTACACAAGGCCCGTGTATTCTTTTGTATCCAGATGGCTCACTAATTCCGCACACCGTTTGATGGCTGAACCTCAAGCGAATAAAATACCCCTTTTTTGTTGATTTCCCCGACAACGGTAGCAGCTCCTTTTTTCGTAAAGGTGTACTGATTTTCTTTAATTGTGACCGTATAGCCTTTCAGTTGGATGCCAAAAAAGGATTTTACTTTCGGTGAGGCAGCGGACAAGGCTTGGGATTTGCTCAGCTTAGGTTTGGCGAAGGATTTGTTGAAATCCTTGTACCCACTCCAGTCCTTGCCAAAATCATTTTGGACTGCCCATACCTTGCCTGTCTTGGCTCCAATAAATACATGATTAATATCACCGTCATCGCGATAGTTCCAGAAGGAGTCTTTTCCTTTTTGCTGACGCAGCACATAATCAAACGCCTTCGTTTGTGAAATGCCCAAAGTTTTCAATGCGTTTCTGGCTTTGTTGGTCAGGGAAGCATCAGCGTTTTGCAGAGCGTACGTGAAGCTGGCTGTAATTTCATTGTTGTTGTCTACATCGATGTAAACACTTTGATGTTCTCCCCAGATTACCCAATAGTTATTGAGCCCGCCTTCTTTGCCTGGATTATTGACCCGCCACACGGCATCAGGCTTGAAGGTTTGCTTGGGGTCAAGCGATTTCAGAAAGGCGTCTATTTTGAGACGAAGCGCATTATCCATAAATGTATGTATATCTGAAGCCCGGTAGATCAGGATGGTCGACTCTACACGGTCTTCTTTTTCATTATAGACCTGCGAAGATGTAGCGGTTGCGGTTCCCTTCACGATGCCTTCCACCGACAACTCGTCATCGCCCAGCCCTGGACTGGAACTGGTGAATTGCACCGTCTGTTTACCTACCAATGCTGTGATGGCTTCGGTTAATCGTTTCATCGCTGTTTCATCGAGATTCAGGGGAGCCTGGGTATTTGCTATTACTGCTGGGGAAGTGCTCTGCGTTGCTGCGGATATGGGGGTTGCGGATAATAGCAGGGTTATGGCTGCAAGAGTTGCTGTAACAGATTTGAATTTGTTCATTGGAAAGAATCCTCCTGTTTGTTTAATTGATAAAAGGTAAACAATAAATCTTATATTCCTTTCAACGTGGAATTTAAGGGGAATGTTGCATGTATATGGAATGTGGTGAATTAGCAGTGGTAGCATTTTTGGTTGACACCGTTTTCAGGTTATGATAAATTAGGTCCGAGGCTTGTTACCGGTAATGCGGGCAAAACCACTATGGAAATGATTTTATTATTTCTATTTTGGTTTTGCCCTTTTTTAATCCTCAAAAAAAACAGGTGGGTCCAACATGATTATTAAACAGATATTTAATAACAATATTGTCAGTACCGTGGATGACAAAAATCAGGAACTGCTGATCCTCGGCCGGGGTATCGGGTTTAAGTTCAAGGCGGGCGATGAGATTGATGAAGAACGGATTGAGAAAGTATTCCGGCTTCAGGATGCATCGATCTATGAGAAGTTCAAGTCCATCGTCACGGAAGTGCCGATTGAAATTCTGCAGGCGACAGATGATATTGTGACACTGGCACGTACGCAATTGAACAAAACGATCAGTGACGGGATTTATGTCTCACTGTCGGATCACATTCATTTTGCTGTTCAGCGTCTGGAAAAGGGAATGATTACACGCAATCCGCTCTCCTGGGAAGTGCAGCATTTCTATAAGGCCGAGTTTGACGTGGCTCGGGAAGCGCTCACCTTGCTAAAGGAAAGACTGGATGTGGAGTTTCCGAAGAATGAAATATGCAACATAGCACTGCATTTCATCAATGCGGAAGTCAATGATTCCATGAACGATGTCACCCATTTGATGCAGCTGCTTCAGGAAATCATGAACATTATCAAATATCACTTCAATGTCGAATTGGATGAAGATAGCGTCAACTATTTCCGTTTCATTACTCATTTGAAGTATTTCTGCCAACGGGTAATTACTCACTCGTCACATGACGATGCGGAGGAGTATTTATACGAGGTCGTACGGAAAAACTATCCCGAAACCTTCAAATGTATCGGCAAGATTGAAACTTTTATCCATAAGAACTATCAGTATGATATGACGCATTCGGAACAGTTGTATCTGACCCTTCATCTGGAGCGGTTAATGAAACCGAAGCGTGACCAATGAAATATCAGCACATGAACCAGAACCTAACTAAATATCAATTGGGCTTGTTACTGTTTAATCAGGCAATACCCGAATGAATGACACGTAGAAGACGTGGCTATTTGTTCGGGTATTTTTTATTGGAAAAATGAGGAGGAAATGATCATGAAACATCAGGAAACGGCACAGGAAATCATCAAAGCCGTTGGGGGAACAAACAATATCAACTCGGTGTATCATTGCGTCACACGACTGAGATTTGATCTGAAAAATAACGATAAAGTGGACAATAACTCACTTAAGAAACTGGATAAAGTCATGGGAACAAATATCTCAGGAGATCAATTCCAGGTGATTATCGGGAATGACGTGTCCAAAGTATTTGATGCTATGGTGAAGGAACATCCGGCAATACAGCAAAGTACAGAAAATAAACAAGCTAAACCGGAAAAAAATAAAAATGTAATTCTTAATATTTTTGAGACGATTGCGGGTGTCTTCGCACCAATGCTGCCAGCGATTACAGCTGCGGGTATGCTCAAAGGATTACTTGCATTATTCGTATCCCTGGAGTGGATGTCAGCAGGTACTGACACGTACCGTATCCTTTCCGCCATTGGGGATGGCGTATTCTACTTCCTTCCATTGCTGATTGCGGTTAGTGCCGCTCGCAAATTCGGCAGTAATCCGTTTGTTGCCATTGCGCTAAGTACTGCGCTGATGTATCCCGATATGGGCGCATTGCTATCCAGCGGTGAATCGGTTGCGTTTATTGGCATTCCGGTAACGGCTGTCAGCTATGCCTCATCGGTTATTCCGATTTTGCTTGCCGTATGGCTGATGTCTTATGTTGAGAAATGGGTTGACCGCGTTATTCCGGCAGCATTGAAGTTGCTGCTTGTACCACTGATTACCTTGCTTGTTATGGTTCCGGTAACGCTGATTGCGATAGGTCCACTGGGTACATTTGTAGGTAGCGGCTTGTCTGGTGGCATCAACTGGCTGCTGAATGAAGGCGGATTAATTGCAGGTATTGTTCTTGGCGGCGCGATGGCGCTCATTATTATGACAGGTATGCACTATGCGCTCGTACCGATCATCCTGAGTAATATTGCTACACTGGGCTTCGATAAATTCTTGCCACTGACGTTCATCTCCAATATGGGACAGGCCGGAGCGACGTTGGGTGTATTCTTCCGTGCAAAAGATAAAAAACTCAAAACCGTGGCTTTGTCCACGAGCTTTACAGCTCTGATGGGTGTAACGGAGCCAGCTATGTACGGCGTGAACATGAAATATAAAAAACCGTTTGCCGCTGCGATGATTGGTAGTGCCGTGGGTGGCGGATTCGCTCTTGCTTTTGGAGCCAAAGCTTATGTGCTTGCAGGTAACGGTGGTCTTCCGGGTCTGCCATCCCTGATCGGACAAACCTTCTGGTACTCCTTTGGCGGTATGATTCTTGCCTTTGTTGTGGGTGCAATTATGTCTACTGTGTTCGGGATCAAGGAAGAAGAGGGCGATGCCGAGGCGTTGGCTCAATTCTCACCAGGCGCTTCTCCGGCACCAGCGGCAGCACCGTCCAGCAATGCTGTAACCGTGAACGTGGACGATATGGGTGCTCCAACACCAACAAGTGATGCAGTAGCCATTGCACCGATGACGGGTAAAGCGATCGCACTCAAAGAAGTTAATGATCCAACGTTTGGCGATGAATTGATGGGTAAAGGTGTAGCATTTGTTCCAACGGTGGGTGAACTGGTGTCACCAGTTACAGGTACCATCATGAATGTGTTCAAAACGAAACACGCGATCGTGGTCCGCAGTGATAACGGAATGGAGCTTCTGATCCATGTAGGGATTAACACCGTGAAACTGCGCGGACAGTATTTCGAAGCCCATGTCGCTACGGGAGCACGTGTACAGGCGGGAGACAAATTACTCACATTTGAACTTGATCAAATTGCCAAAGAATATGACATTACAACGGCGATGGTTGTTACGAATACAGCAGATTACAAGCAGGTTCTGCCTGTGAAATTGGGAGCAATTAAGACCGGCGAAGAAGTATTGAAAGCTGAAATTTAAAGTCTAAAGACGAACTTAAGACGAAATAGACGACATTAATAAGAAGAGGAGAGATACGCATGATCAATCGTCAAGGGTTTCCGGAAGGTTTTCTGTGGGGCGGCGCAATTGCTGCCAACCAGGCTGAAGGTGGATTTGACGCAGAGGGCAAAGGTTGGTCCACAGCGGATATGGTTCCTTATTTTGAGAAGAAGGATTACACCAACCTTAGAGAATTGATGCACGTGACCAGTGCAACGGTTGAGAAAGCGATGGCTCACCACAGTGCGAAGGGATATCCGAAGCGTTACGGTATTGATTTCTATCACCGCTTCAAAGAGGACATTGCGTTATTCGCTGAGCTGGGTTTTAAGACATTCCGTCTTTCCATCAACTGGCCGCGTGTTTTCCCGAACGGGTATGATGCGGAGCCGAATGAAGAAGGATTACGTTTCTATGATGAAGTATTCGACGAGTTGCGGAAGCACAATATTGAACCTCTCGTTACGCTCTCTCACTATGAAATGCCGATGTCATTGGTATTGAAGTACAACGGCTGGGCAGGACGGGAAGTTATCGGACATTTTGTAAGATACGCCGAGACTGTCATGAATCGCTACAAAGACAAGGTGAAATACTGGCTGACGTTTAATGAGATCAACACAACCATTATTGAGCCATTCACGGGGGGAGGCATCATTGAGGATCGTGTCGATAACGTGATGCAAGCTTCCTATCAAGCACTTCACCATCAGTTTGTTGCCAGCAGTCTGGTAACGCAGAAGGCGCGTCAGATTAACCCTGATTTCCAGATTGGCTGTATGCTTGCGCGCATGATTCACTACCCGGCCACGTCGAAGCCGGAGGATGTACTGCAAGCTCAGATCGATAATCAGCTGAACCTGCTGCATACCGACGTGCAGGTGCGAGGCAGTTATCCTACCTTCATGGCTCGTTATTGGGCTGAACATGACATTTCCATTGTGATGGAACCTGAAGACGAAGCGATTATGAAAGAGCATACGGTTGATTTCATCTCGTTCAGCTATTACACATCGCTGGTATCCGCAGTGAATCCGGAGGAATATGGAGTAACTGGCGGCAACCTGTACAGTACGATCAAGAATCCGAACCTGGAGCGTACAGAATGGGGCTGGCAGCTTGATCCGATCGGACTTCGTGTGGCGTTAAAAGAGCTGTATGACCGTTACCAACTGCCGTTATTTGTCGTGGAGAACGGACTTGGTGCCAAGGATACGGTAGAGGCCGACGGTTCCATTCATGATGATTATCGGATCGATTATCTGAGAAAACATATTACACAAATGAAAGAAGCAGTCATGGATGGGGTAGACCTTATGGGTTATACCAACTGGGGTGCGATTGATATCATCAGTGCGTCCACTTCGGAAATGTCCAAGCGTTATGGCGTAATCTATGTCGATCAGGACGACAACGGACAAGGCACATTGAATCGCTATAAGAAAAAGAGCTTTGGTTGGTATCAGAACGTCATCGCTACGAATGGCGAAGATTTGGGTTGATTTCGGGGGCGGTCCTTGCGCAGCAGTTATTGCGGCGCAGGGGCTGCTTTTTATTTTGAGCTCAAAAAGGATAGCGCTGTTACATTGATGATGATATACTGTGATCCTATTGGAGGGGATAATGATGAAAAAACCTATTATTGCTGTAGATATGGATGATACCATATGTCATCTGGTCAAGCGAGCCATCTATCATAACAACATCAACTTTCCAACCCATCCGCTGCGATATGAGGATATGATACATTGGGATACATCCCATCTGCGCCATCCGGATTGTACGCATGATGTATTTTACGGTCGGCCAGGATTGTTTGAGGAACTGGAGATTTATGATGAATATGTAGTAGAAGAGGTGGAAAAGCTCCATCAAGCCTATGATTTGCTAATCCTAACCGCGGCTGAGCCCAAAACGGTTGTGGAGAAGTGGAATTGGCTTCAGAAGCATATGCCATACATATCTCCAGAACAGTTTATAACCTGTAAACGGAAAAACTTGATTAACTTCGATCTGTTAATTGATGATGGAGCACATAATCTGATACCCGCGATGAATGACGGGAAAAAAGTCATCTGTATCCCGCACCCATGGAATATAAACGAACGGGAGCAGCATCAGTTTCCGTTGATGACGTCTTGGAAAGGTGCAAAGGCTTATGTAGATCGTCTGCTTGAAACAGAGCAGGAAGAAAGCCAATTTGAGCCAATAAAGGGATGAACCCTGAGAAGGAACGGAAGGCAGGAACACTTAATTCAATGGTTCTGCTCTGAAATTCCTGCGATAGCTTTGCGGGGTTTCTCCCGTAATTCGTTTAAATACGGCGTAAAATGAATCTACATCCCGGTAACCTACAAGTTCAGCAATTAAACTGACTTTATGTTGTGAATTCTTCAGTAATTCACAGCTTTTTTGTATGCGCAAATGTTGCAGATAGGCTCCAAACGTCCGCCCGGTATGGGTCAAGAACATGCGCCCAATATGCCTTTCGCTCCAACCAGAAATACTCACCAGTTCGCTTAAACGGATTCGTTCGTGAACATGCTGGTCCATGTAACGAAGAATATGTTCCATATCATTCGCATTTTCCTTCTCATTACAGGTAGCTTGATGAATCTGTCTGTACGTTGTCACAACGAGTTGACTAACAAGCGTATACAGGATCGTGGAAGAGCCGATTCCCGGAACGGCAGATTCACGGTATAGTTTTACCATTAATTCCTCCATCCGCTGGCTGTAATCTGTGATGGATACATAAGGAACCCGATTCTTTTCCAGGTCTGTCAGATGGTTTTGAATCTCCTCCTCCTGAATAATAATGGACAAGGTGTGGATCAGTTCGGAATTGAACAGACAGTTATAAATAATGAGTGGATGCTCTGATACATTCGCGGTAGCTGGGCGGAATACATGAGGAACGCCGACCGGAATAACAAATAACATTCCTTTGTGTACCGGAATAATATCTTCACCAATGTGATGAAAGCCCTTTCCTTCTGCCACATAACTATACTCAACAAACTCGTGTGCGTGAAAAGGAACCACAAAATCTTCGGAACATCGGTTCACGAACAGCTTCAGATTATTTTGGAAAAAGGATTCACTCTTGAACAGTTGTACGGTTGGATTCACAGAATAGCCTCCTTGGTTGGCATGACCAGATTACCGGGTTAAACTGTCCTCATTGCCGGGTATTTCCGATCATAGAATCGATATAATTATATCGTAACCTTGATTTGGAAACCACGATGGAAAGGGATGTTTCTCTGATGTTGACCGTAAGTCATCTGCGTTGTGAGTATAGAATAAATCCGATTGGACTAGATATCACGTCACCCAGATTAAGCTGGCATTTGCAATCCGATCTCAGAAATTGTGTACAATCAGATTATCAAATTCAGTTGTCACGGACGGAAGATTTTGCTCAAATTGTATGGGATTCCGGCAAAAAGAGCTCTGATCAATCCATTCATGTTGAACTGGAGCACTGGGTGCCCGAAGCACGAACCCGCTACTATTATCGCATTCGTGCCTGGGAACGTGCAGGAGTTGAATCGGACTGGTCGGAGACAGCGTATTTCGAGACGGGATTCATGGGTAGTGAAGATGCCTGGCAGGCAGAGTGGATCACAGTCGATCCTTCCTCTAAGCAGGATGAGTCTTGCCCACGATTGCGTACCTTGTTTGAATTGAAAAAGCCTGTCGCTTCGGCCAGAATATATGTGACTGCACTTGGATTGTACGAACTTCATCTGAATAATCAGCGAGTGGGCGAAGCATACTTCACCCCGGGCTGGACCAGTTATAGTAAGCGTTTGCAATATCAGGTCTATGATGTTACCGATCAGCTTCAGAATGGACAGAATATACTCGGTGCTTATCTGGGAGATGGCTGGTACAAAGGACATCTGGGATGGGAGAAAAAGCAGAAGATATACGGTACGAACGCAGGCTTGCTGCTGGAACTTCATATTCATTATACCGATGGTTCAGAAGAACGTATTATTTCGGATCGAGACTGGAAGAGTTCCCCCAGCGCCATTCACAGCTCGGACATTTATATGGGCGAAACGTATGATGCACGTATGGAATCTGATTGGCAGGATTCATCCTCAGTCCAATGGTCGCCAGTACGTGTGATGGATTACTCGAAGGAGATTATTATTGCACAAGAGAACGTTCCCGTAACGCCAATAGAGCAAATTAAACCTATCGCTTTGCTTACAACTCCACTGGGAGAGCGTGTGCTGGATATGGGACAGAATATGGTCGGTTGGGTGAGATTCAGCATTCAGGGTGAAACGGGGCATATGGTTGAGTTGCTACATGCCGAGATTTTGGATCATCAGGGTAATTTCTACACTGAAAACCTGCGTGGGGCAACGCAGTGCATTCGTTATACCCTAAAAGGCGGTGCAGTAGAGACGTACGAGCCACGTTTCACATTTCAGGGATTCCGTTATGTGAAGTTGATTGGATTCCCGGATGAGATTCGGCTTGAGGATTTCACAGGTGTAGTTCTGCATTCCAATATGGAGCGAACCGGTGATTTTAAAAGCTCCAGTCCACTCGTGAATCAGCTTCATCACAATATATTGTGGGGGCAAAAAGGGAATTTTCTTGACGTACCGACAGATTGTCCGCAGCGTGATGAGCGGCTGGGCTGGACGGGAGACGCGCAGATGTTTATACGAACATCCTCGTACCTGATGAACACGGCGCCTTTTTTCACCAAATGGCTGAGGGATCTGCAGGCGGATCAGGGAGAGGATGGAGGCATTCCTTTCTACGTTCCTGATTTGAGGAGTTCGACGTCAGACGGGTGGGCGGATACGAATCATTCTTCCGCTGCCTGGGGGGATGCCGCGGTGATCTGTCCATGGACGATTTACGAGATGTATGGGGATGTCAGGCTGTTGGCTGAGCAATATGACAGCATGAAGCGCTGGATTAATTACATTCACGCTCAAGGAGAGAATCCTTACTTGTGGAATACTGGCTTTCATTTCGGGGATTGGCTCGGGCTGGATTCCAAGCCGGACAGCTATATTGGGGCTACAGATAAGGATTTTGTAGCAACTGCATTCTATGCCTATTCTGTTTCTCTAACACGGAAGGCTGCTGAGGTGTTAGGGCAGGCGGAAGATGTAATTTATTATGATAATCTGCATGACAACATTGTTGCTGCATTTCAAAATGAATTTGTGACACCTGCGGGCAAACTTGCAGTCCCCACACAGACAGCGCATGTACTTGCTTTACATTTTGACCTATTGGATTCTACAGCTCGGAAACGTACCATTGATCAGTTGGGAAAACTGGTTGCGGACGCTGGAAACCACTTAACCACCGGATTTGTTGGAACACCTTATCTGAATCCGGTATTGAGTGATACGGGACATCATGATCTGGCCTATACGCTACTCTTTCAGGAAGACTATCCATCCTGGTTATATCAAGTGACACAAGGTGCAACTACGGTTTGGGAGCATTGGGACGGAATCAAGGAGGATGGCAGCCTGTGGAGTGCAGACATGAATTCATTCAACCATTATGCTTATGGAGCCATAGGGGAGTGGTTATATCGTTATGTTGCCGGAATTAACACAGATGAGCAACAGCCCGGGTTCCGCATCGTACGCATCGAGCCCAAACCAGGACCAGGATTGGAGTGGGTGGAAGCGAGTTTCGAGACCATGTACGGTTCTGTTACATCCAACTGGTATCGCCGCGATAATGACGAGATGGAGGTTCGTGTGACTATTCCTGCCAATACGACGGGCACGGTCCTTCTTCCTGGAGCAGATGTGCAGACCGTTCTGGAGAACGGAAAAGCTGTGGATCAAGTAGCGGACATTCACGAAATTCTAACGCAGGGATCAGATGTACGAATTGCTCTGGGATCAGGAAGCTATCAATTCACTTACAAGGTAATTCAAGCAGATCAGGAAGTGTACGCACAACAGGTGGAATCAGTATAACTAGTGTGCATTAGAGGAAAAAGCAAGCAGGATCGTGAACTAATATAATAGCGAAAGCTGGACCCGAGTAGAGGATCTGCACACGCAGGTTCTCTTTTTTACTTGGATAGAGAAATTTTTCTTCATTTTGATACAAGAATCTCAATATGCAATGAAGGGAGAAGTATAAATTTGACGACGGGAAAAATATTAGGTATTGCATACAATGTCATTCCTGTATCCAATGTTGAACAGTCCGCTGCTTGGTTTGTAAACCATTTTGGATTTAATATTAGACAGCCAAGAGAAGGCTATATTAGCCTTTTTAGAGACAATAGGCCTATTCTCGATCTGATTGAAAGTGATCATGATTCCAGAGCCGTATTTCAAGTGAAGCAGAAAAAGAGATGGGTGATCACCTTTTTTACAGACGATATCGATAAGCTCCATACTGAACTCACTGCTGGTCATGTCCGTGTTGGTAAAGTTAGTGATGAGGGCATATATGGAAAGTTTTTTACTTTTGAGGATCTGGACGGTAATCTGTTTGACGTCTGGGAGCATCACGACTGTGAATTAGTATATTAGGGTGAAGGAGTATGGCAATATCAATATGAGTGAGGAGGACGTAATTAGAATGAGCAAAGAAAAAGTTAGATTGGTTAAACCTTCAGCGCAATATAAAGAAACGTATGTAGCATTTTATGAAGATTGGGTTGCAAGCGGAGAATCAATGGTACCGTGGGTCATTTCGAAAGAGCCCTATCCTTTTGAAGAGATGTTAGCTTTTTTGGAACGCAGTGAACAGGGCATCGATATCCCGGAAGGCTGGGTCAGGGACAGTACATATTGGCTCATGACGGAGAGTGATCGAGTTGTTGGAGCCGTAAACATACGACATGAATTGAATGAGAAGCTGTTCCATAGCGGAGGGCATATTGGTTATGGAGTTCGTCCAGGAGAGCGTCAGAATGGATACGGTGCGGAGATCCTCAAACTTGCCCTTGAAATTACCAAAGATCTCGGAATTACCAAAGTATTAGTCGTATGTGACGCGCATAATGAGGCTTCCAGAAGAGTAATTCTTCGTAACGGGGGCATCCAGGATCAAGACTATGTAGAGCCTGACGGGAATATCGTTGAGCGGTTTTGGATAGGTAATAGTTAGTGTCGAATAATGCTGAATGTTGTTGTAATTTAACAAAAATAATATAGATCATGATTGTAATACCCACGTCTGCTGATTAAAATAAAGGTTAGAATCTGGATTGCGGCCGGAAACTATCATCCTATCAGGCATAAGTGAGGTTTTATTATGAATCAACCGGTTAATCGGCCCCGGCGTATTGAGTATCTGGATCTCTATCGTGCTTTTGCAATTATGGCAGTAGTCGCCATTCATGCGACGTCAACAGCAGTTGCACATTATCCCAAGCACACGTTGGATCATAACTTTTATTATTTTTGGAACAGCTTTCTGCAATTCGCCGTACCTGCATTTCTGTTCCTGTCCTCATTGGTGTTGTTCTACAATTACAGCTCCAAGATGAAGGAAAAGGGCTGGATGCCCGCTTTTTATAAAAAGCGATTATTTTATGTTTTCGTGCCTTATCTGGCTTGGTCACTCATTTATTTTATCGTTAAACAATGGCTAGCAGGCAAAGAGCCATTGGCACATGTGAAGCAGTTCTCGGAGCAATTGTTAACAGGTACTGCACACACACATTTATATTTTTTTCTGATTATTTTGCAATTTTATATGGTTTTTCCACTACTTCTTTCGTTAACTCGTTATCGTTTATTTAATCGTTATCTACCGTTGTTCTTTATTGTGGCGCAGGCTGTTTTTTATGCGCTGCATCTGCATTTTCATTTCTCCCGGCTGGGGAGTTTGCTGCCAAGTTACCTGATTGTAATTGGATTCGGTGCATGGATTGGGTTGAACTTTGATGCGCCATTGAAGAAATTGTTCTCGTATCGTTATGTGCTGTTCGCTGCATTGTTGAGCGGGGGAGCAATCTTTATTTATGGTAATACTTATGTAAAAACGACTTTCGCCGCAACTCCTGCACTAACCTATACGCTGCTATTTCTATTCCGTAATCTGTTTACCCTCTCGGCCTGCTTACTCTTGCTGATTGCATGTGAACGATTAGGTGCATGGAAACAGAATGGATCTAATCGGGCAACTCGTATTCTGAACTCTTTGGGTACGGTGGCATTTGGCGTATTCTTAATACATCCATTAGTGTTGTTGTTCTGGAGAAGAGAACTCACCAAGGAACTCGCTTCACATTTCAGCCTTGGCATTATGCTCTCTTATGTTGTGGCGATTCTGCTCTCATGGATTATAGCTATGGGACTCCGACGAATGAAATGGGGATGGGTTCTGATCGGGCGTTAACATTGGGCGGACTATGAAATAATGATTATAAAGTAAAACCGAAAAAGAGATTTCAAGCCCTGAACATTCAGTGGATGACTTGAAATCTCTTTTTTATTTGTCCAATAGGCGTTATTATGGACTAATGTCCAGAAAATTCAAGTAATGGTATACATATCGCTGATGTCAGGAGTGATGGGATGAAGTTCATCATTATTTTTGGTCCACAGGCTGTGGGGAAAATGACGGTGGGTCAGGAATTGGAGAAGATCACCGATCTGAAATTGTTTCACAATCATATGACGATTGAACTGGTGTCCCCTTATTTCAGTTATGGTACACCTCAAGGAAAGAGACTGGTTAATCTGTTCCGTCAGGAGATTTTTGAAGAAGTGGCGAAGAGTGAGCTGCCCGGTTTGATTTTTACATTTGTGTGGGCATTCGATATGAAAGAGGATTGGGAGTACATTCGCAAAGTCAGTGCGTTGTTTGAGTCCAGAGGTGCAGAGGTATGTTATGTTGAACTGGAGGCTGATCCGACGGAACGACTGGAGCGTAACAAGAGTCCGCATCGGCTGCTGCACAAAGCTACGAAGCGTAATGTCGAATGGTCAGAGCAGGAGCTGCTTTCGAGCATGGAGAAATATCGATTAAACTCCGAGCCTGGAGAAATTACGCACGAGCATTATATCCGGATTAATAACACTGACAAGAGCCCGAAAGACGTGGCACAGCTAATCCAAGAACGATTCAAACTGTAATTGAAAGTGGAGGGGAAAAGCATGTATATCATTTTGGCTTTAATAGTAGGATTTGTTCTGTGTCTTCTGATGCCATATGGTACGATTCTGGCAGGTGCGATTATATTTGCACTTGTTGCAGACAATTATCGTCAGACCATGAGCATGCGCGAGGATATTCGATCCATTAAGCATCATCTAGGATTGATGCATAAGGGCGAAGCGGAAGAGTACCAGATCGATAAACAGTTAACGGATATCGAACATTTGGATTCGGACCAGTTGAAGATCATTAATCGAAGAATCGAAGCAGAGCTGGAAAAGGAAAGCAAAAAGAATAAATCATGATCAAATGACTGCACGAAAATGAAGAAATAGAGTGCCAACGGATTCGAGATTTTATAGCTTTATAAGGATTGGCAAGGTACGACGTTGATTGATGAGAGTTATGAGATGATATTTACGTCTGCAAAAACGCGCGAAAAGCGTGACGAAATAAAAATAATTATTTTTTTGTATGCAATTTTTCATCATTCGGACACATTAAGTCCTTCTCTACGGAGGGCTTTTTTGTTTATTTATGATCCGAATTCTACAGGATTTTAAGAAGAATATAATCAAAAGTATAGTAAATAAGTGCAAACACTTTTTGTCTGCAATGATATGGATGCACTCATGAATGTAATTATAAATTTCAGTTTATTAATGGTCGAAGTGGCAGGCGAGTAGTAGGCTTTCTGATACCGATTGGATACAGACAGGTATTGAAATTCTGGATTTGGAGCTCTGGGTACAAGTATAATTCCATGGATAAGTCGTCATGCTAAGGAAATGCTTGTAAGGGGAAGGTATATAGATACAGAATGATTACTTCCAAACAGAAAAAAATACAAAGCAGATAAACAGATTCATTTATGCATTCAGGAAGTGATTTGTTAGAGATAAAACATCATCGATTTTTTTGTTGCACAATGTAGAAAAATGTAATACCATGAACGCACATATAGTTAACATTGAAGTGAAATGGGCAAGGCCAGTGACCTCATGGAAGGCACGGTTTGCCTTTTTCTGTATATTGGAGTGGATAAAGTGAAGATCGAGAAGGTGTTAAACAATAATGCTGTAGTTGCGATTAAAGACGAACGCGAAGTCATCGTTATTGGCCGGGGAATTGCTTTTCAGAAGCGAGCTGGCGATGAGGTGTCGGAGCAGCATATTGATAAGATATTTACTTTACAGAATGAAAATATTCAGGAAAATTTCAAGGCATTAATCGCGAGCATACCGCTGGAATACATGAAAGTGTCTGAAGAGATTATCGCCTATGCCAAGCTGAAGCTTGGGAAAAAGCTAAACGAGAGCATCTATCTGCATCTGACGGATCATATTCATTTTGCGATTGAACGTTATCGTAACAATCTGCCTATCCGTAATGGACTGCTGTGGGAGACCAAGCAGCTCTACAAGGACGAATATGAGGTAGGGCTGGAAGCGTTAAATATGATTTGTGATCAGTTTGGTGTGCTTTTGCCTGAAGATGAGGCGGGGTTCATGGCACTTCATTTTGTAAATGCAGCACTAAACGAAGAGATGCCTAACATCCGAAGCATGACCCAGGTCATGCAAGAGATTTTGACGATCATCAAATATCATTTCAAAATGGACTTTGACGAGAACTCATTGAATTATTATCGATTTGTGACTCATCTGAAGTTTTTCGCCCAACGGCTGGTGAAAGGCAAGCATTATAAGAGCAACAATGACGATGAATTATTTGAGATGATTCAGAAAAAGTACCCTGAAGCGCACAAGTGCTCGGAGAAGATTAGAAAATTCATTGAAAATAACTACACGTATCAACTGACTAACGAAGAAATGATGTATTTAACCATTCATATTGAGCGCGTAGTGCATGCCACTTCAGAGTAACGATATTACAAAATAAAGATTCTTAAAAAAACGCTTGCCAAAGGTTAGAAGTTATTATATTATGAATCCATAAAGTAAGCGCATACATCAATCGGATTGTAACTGTTCAATCAGGCAATTCCGAGACTTCCGACCACTCTGGGGCCGTAAAGATGGGTTGCAACTTACTTTAAGATGAAGTTGTTAATGCTACAACTGAATATCGCTGTGTACAGCCTTACAGGGTTGCAACCGTTAAGGGCAAAACCTGAATTGCTGAATATCACGACTTGTTTCCGGATTTTCCGGTGCGTTGTGTATGTTCAGTAGTTCAGGTTTTCTTTGTTTCACAAGCATCGGGAGTCTACTTAGAGAGGGAGAATTACTATGAACTACGATCAACTGGCCAAAGACATCTTGTCTGGTGTAGGCGGAGCTAAAAACGTAAACAGTGTATTCCATTGCGTAACGAGATTACGCTTTAAACTCAAAGATGAAAGCGTTGCTAAAACGGAAGAACTTAAAAATCTGCCAGGTGTCATTACCGTCATGCAGAGTGGTGGACAGTATCAGGTTGTAATCGGCAATGAAGTGCCGGATGTATATAAAGCTGTTGTAAAGGCAGGTAATCTGCCTGCTGAGGGCCAGGTTCCTGAAGATCAGGATAGTTCTGGTAACAAGGGTAGTTTGTTCGGTCGTTTTATCGATATGATCTCTGGTGTCTTCACCCCGCTGCTTGGCTTACTGGCTGCAACAGGGATGATCAAAGGTTTTACAGCCATGTTTTTATCCTTCGGATGGATAGCGGACACATCAGGTACGTACCATCTGCTGAATGCAACGGGCGATTGTCTGTTCTACTTCTTCCCAGTATTCCTTGGTTATACGGCCATTAAAAAATTTGGCGGTTCACCGTTCCTCGGTATGGCGATTGGAGCTACACTCGTATATCCTACGCTGTCCGGTTTGACTGCGGGTGATCCACTGTATACGTTGTTCGCAGGTACATTATTTGAATCACCCATTCACATTACGTTCTTGGGTATTCCTGTAATTCTTATGAATTACTCATCATCAGTTATTCCAATCATTATCGCTACATTCTTTGCAGTGAAAATAGAGAAATTTTTCAAAAATGTTATTCCTAAAGTGGTTAGTACATTTCTGGTTCCATTCTTCACACTGCTGGTTATCGTTCCTGCAACGTTCCTTGTGATTGGTCCAATATCCACATGGGCAGGTCAATTGATTGGTGCGGGAGCAACAGGCATCTATGAATTAAGCCCACTCGTTACAGGTTTGGTCATCGGCGGTTTGTGGCAAGTGTTTGTATTGTTTGGTCTTCACTGGGGACTGGTGCCAGTCATGCTTCTAAACTTGAGTACGTCCGGAGCTGACCCAGTGGTTGCAATGTCTTTCGCTGCTTCCTTTGCTCAAATTGGTGCGGTACTTGCTGTTATGTTAAAAACCAAGAATCCCAAATTGAAATCATTAAGTATTCCAGCTTTCATCTCGGGGATCTTTGGTGTAACTGAGCCAGCCATCTATGGTGTGACACTTCCACTGAAAAAACCATTTATCATGAGCTGTATCGCAGGTGGTATTGGAGGCGGAATTCTAGGGTTATTCGGATCGAAAATGTACATGTTTGGCGGACTTGGCGTATTCGGCTATCCGACCTTCATCAACTCAAAAACAGGTGTTGATTCCGGATTCTACATGGCTCTTGTAGCTACAGCGGTTGCATTCATCCTTGGTTTTGTCCTTACGTATGTTGTTGGTTTCAAAGACAAGGCGGATGCAGTTCCAGCGCCAACACCTGTACTTGATCCAAACCCGAACAACAGATATGAAATTTTCAGCCCAATGGCTGGTGAAGTGGTTGAACTGAAAGAGATCAATGATGTTACCTTTGCAGGAGAGCATATGGGTAAAGGGATTGCGATTCGTCCAACCAGCGGCAGAGTTGTATCTCCAATCACCGGTGTCGTACAAACGGTATATCGCACCAAACATGCCATTGGACTTGTCACTGATGATGGTGTTGAGATGCTGATTCATATCGGACAGGATACCGTGCAATTGAAAGGTCAGCATTTCACAGCTCATGTCAAAGATGGCGACCGCGTTAATGTGGGCGATCTGATCATGGAATTTGATCTGCAAGCGATCAAAGATGCCGGATATGAGACGGTTACACCGATTATTATTACGAACACATCCAATTATTTGGATGTAGTGGGCACGAAGGATACATCTGTGAAAGAGAAAGACAAATTGCTCACAGTTCTCGGTTAATTGAACGTTCATAATGGATGGGAGGTAGACGTGAATGTATGAAAAATTAACAGCCTTCCCGGAGAATTTTCTCTGGGGAGGAGCAACGGCAGCGAACCAGCTTGAGGGAGCCTATCTTGAAGGTGGCAAAGGGTTAACTACAGTTGACCTGATTCCCACGGGGGCTAATCGCCTCCCTATTGCTTTGGGAAATCTCGATTCATATGAGCCCAAAGATGGAGAGTTTTATCCTTCGCATGAAGCGATTGATTTTTATCATCGATACAAAGAAGATATCGCACTATTTGCGGAAATGGGATTCAAGTGCTTCAGGCTCTCCGTAGCCTGGGCGCGGATTTTCCCTAATGGCGATGACGCTGAGCCGAACGAGGCGGGATTGCAGTTTTACGATGATGTCTTCGACGAATTGTTGAAATATAATATTGAACCTGTGGTCACAATCTGTCACTTTGATGTCCCTGTACATCTGGTCGAAACGTATGGCGGATGGAAGAACCGTAAGATGATTGGTTTCTTTGAGACTTACGCAAAAACATTGTTCGATCGTTACAAGGACAAGGTCAAATATTGGATGACGTTTAATGAAATCAATATGCTGCTGCATCTTCCGTACATTGGAGCGGGTATTGTTCTTCAGGAAGGTGAGAATAAAGAGCAGGTTCTCTATCAGGCAGCGCATCATGAATTGGTTGCTAGTGCTTTGGCTGTGAAAGCCTGTCACGAGATCATTCCAGGTGCACAGATTGGTTGCATGCTGGCAGCAGGCATGGTTTATCCGTACACTTCCAATCCAGATGATGTATGGAAAGCCATGGAGCAGGATCGGGAGTCGTTCTTCTTTATCGATGTTCAGTCCAAAGGAGCGTATCCTGGGTATACGAAGCGTTTCTTCAGAGAACACGAGATCGTGATTGAGATGCAGCCGGAAGATGCAGATATTCTCATGCAGAATACAGTTGATTATATCGGATTCAGTTATTACGCCAGCCGCTGTACAAGTACCGATCCGGAGATTTTGAAGGATTCGACCGAAGGCAATGTGTTTGGCTCAGTGAAGAATCCGTATCTTCAAGCTTCCGAATGGGGCTGGACGATTGATCCGAAGGGTCTTCGAATTACCTGTAACCAGTTGTATGACCGCTATGGCAAACCATTGTTTATTGTGGAAAATGGACTTGGTGCAACGGATGTATTGCTGGACAATGACACCGTTGAAGACGATTACCGCATTGATTATCTGAATTGTCATTTTGCCGAGATGGCTGAAGCCATTCAGGACGGGGTTGAGCTTCTGGGTTACACGAGCTGGGGACCGATTGATCTGGTCAGCGCAGGTACTGGGGAGATGAAGAAACGGTACGGTTACATTTATGTAGACCGGAACAATGATGGGAGCGGCACGCTTCGCAGAGTGAAAAAGAAAAGTTTCCATTGGTACAAAGAGGTTATTGCCAATAATGGGGCGCAATACTTTTAACTCCAGATGTAGTCCCTTTCAAATAACCAAAGAGCAGTCTCGTTGACACGGGATTGCTCTTTGGTTATGAAGGATAAATTTGACTTAAGTATTGTTTCATATATATAATGTAGAGATCAAGAGAATCTTGTCACTTAAGAAGGGAGGAGCATCCAATCATGAAGAAAAAATCACTTGCGTTTATATCTTCGGGATATGGATACTCCACTGCTGTCTTTTTCTAGAATTTATTCCAAGGGAGAAGTGTGCCCAAATTAGGAAGAAAACTAGGGAATATCGCAGAAAAAATCTTAAGAATGACGAGGTAATCAACATGAAAACCGACAAAATTACTAGAAAAAATCCAGCTAATATGCCAGCTCCTGTAGGACAGTACACGCATATCACAAGAATTCCAAGGAATGCAGAGTTGTTTGTGACATCGGGTCAAATTGGAGCAGATCGTAGCGGACACTTTCCAGACAGTCTGAATGAGCAAGTCACGAATACATTCAATAATATTAAAACAGTGCTCGAATCCGAGCATTTAGATGCTGAACATATTATCAAAGTTAACGTATGGGCGACGGAGAAAATCGATTGGGATTTCTTATACGCTGAGTGGGGACAATTATTCAGCCATGATTATCCTGCGATGACAATTGGATATATTACGGAGTTGGGTCTACCCGAAATTAAAATTGAAATCGAAATATGGGCAGCAAAAGTGTAGAACCAAATAAAATTATTAAACCATGGAGCTTCGATAGAAGCCCCATGGTTTTTTTGATTTCTTTATTCGTGAGAAATGGAAGTGGCGATGATCCATGCCATTACGAGTGAATGTAATTGTGTTATGGCACTTGCAGACTCTGATAGGCATTCAGTCTCCCATACGTCCAGTACACACCAGAGCCGGATACGGGATCGGATGCGAAGCATAGGGCATCACGAATCTGCGCATTAGTTTTCCCGCGTGCAGCGAGTAATGCAGCCACTCCCGCTACATGGGGAGCCGCCATGGACGTTCCGCTTAGATAGGCATAGGAGCCACCCAGGTATGTGGACAGAATCGTATCACCTGGTGCAGCCATATCAACCCACGATCCATAGTTTGAGAAATTGGATTTGAGGTCGGAAGGATTGGTTGAAGCTACCGCAATGACGTTTGGATAAGAGGCAGGTACAATCGGATACGAAGTATTATCATTACCTGCTGCCGCGATGATGACAGCACCCCGATCCCATGCATACTGCACGGCAGCCTGAAGAAAAGCTTCTCCCGTTGGCCCACCAAGACTCAGGTTAACGACTTGAATACCGTTGTTGGCCGCGTAAACAAGTCCGTTTCCGACGTTACCCGTTGTACCTTGTCCATTGTTATCCAATACACGTAGCGGGACAATCGAAGCGAGCGGTGCCACACCAGCAATGCCAACTCCGTTATTGGTTATCGAAGCTGCAATTCCGGCTACATGAGTGCCGTGCCCATTACCATCTTCGGGAATATTATCATAATCAACGTAATCGTATCCGGGAAGGATCTTGCCAGCAAGCTCAGGGTGGTTTAACTGCACGCCAGTGTCAATGATCGCGATTTTGACCGAGCTGTTACTCTGGGAAATATCCCAGGCAGCAGGAGCATTGATTTTTGGCAGGTTGTATTGGTAAGGAAAAAACGGGTCATTTGGCGTAAACGATGCCTGAAGGTAGTAGTTCGGTTCAACATGTTCGATGAGCACATGGTCCTTGTAGTGCTTTAACATACGCTGCATTTTCTTTCTTGATTCAATGCGATACCAGCCCAGATCTTCATACGTTTCGGCTACGTTGCATTTTGCTTTTTTATGCAGAGTGTACATCTCGTCGGCTGTCGTACCTTCCTTGAACTTGATTAACAGCTGCTTGGGTGCGTGGGGATGAAACTTATTGGCTGCAAGTTTATCTTCCACATAAAGATAGACGAACCCAATTGCCAGCAGTGCTGCAGCAGAGATTCCAAGCGATAACCACATATGTTCTTCCCCCTCGAAGTTGATTGGTGACACGCCTTATCGTATGCGATCCCTATCAAATCGCGCGGGCTTTCTTCTATTTTGGTTAGTCGTTTAGATAGATTGATAGGAAGAGCTCATTTCGGTAGAATTGTAAGCAGAGAGCGAACTTGCGGTTAGTTGGGTTCGTATACAGAGCTGAAAACGGGCTCGAATCTAAGGATAAGGAATGTGGATTTTGTGACACAGCTTCAGGCCGTACCGAAAGTGATAGCTATTCAAGAGTACCAAATCAACGATGCAATTGATTTTGCCATGCGTGTCCGCAAAGAAGTATTTCCAATGCTGGATCATGAGGAGTTACCTGTAGATCTGGAGCAATTCAAAGAACATTATCTGGATTCAGCCGATGCTGTATTTCTGGTTGCTGTCACCGAAGATGAAGAAATTGTGGGTTCCATTGGCATCCTGCCTTATGATGGGCGTATCGAAGTTCTGAATGGACGATATCCGCAGCAGTCTGCCGCCGAAATTGTGAAATGTTATGTGGATCCTAAATATCGCAGATACGGCATCGGTTCACTCCTCGTAAGAGAGTTGGAGAAAGTGGTGGCAGAGCTGCACTACACAACGTTGTATTTGCATACACATCGCTTTTTGCCTGGAGCCGTGGATTTCTGGAAACGTCAGGGATATGTGGTTGTTGTGGAACAGGACGATGATTGGCAGACGGTGCATATGGACAAGTCAGCAGGCCAGATATAAAGATTTTCTATCAAGTGATGTACGCTTCAGCAAGAGACTGCAAGGTGGAACGACCAAACTTAAAATACGAGATAGGAGAGATCTGTTCATCTATAAAAGTCTGATTGAGAAACTGGAGCATACCGAGGCTATACGCTGGTTCCGGAATCATCAAGTTCAGGAAAGCTGGATTATTGAAGTGGAGCATGAATTGGGCTTTCCATTACCTCCTTCCTATCGCTGGTGGCTTCTTAACTATGGTGTAGCGATGTTAAGCGGAACAGAAATTCTGACCGTTACAGATCCAGAGCATCGAGAGCATACGGACACGGACATTCTGTATATATACCGACTTGCCGATGAACAGACGAAGCAGGAAGGGAAGTTGGAACTGTTTGTTCCGGATGAGGATGAATATTACTACTTTGATACACGTACGGCTGATGAACTAGGGGAATACAAAGTGATGCGTTTGGATTACTTTAATGGAGAACCTGAAGTGTATGCAGACTCCTTTACAGGATTTCTGGAGAAATTAATTGATCAGCGTACTCCTCGAAATCGGTAATGCTGTCACGTTTTGGTTAACAAAGGCAAGCACTAGGAAGCAAGGGGATCAGCCAATGTGAATACAACAGAAGAAATTCTCGTGGGTGAAATAGATAGGGGCAAACGCAGATGAGCACAAAGCATCGAAAGATTGTTTTTATAGATATTGATGGCACATTGGTAGATGATGACGGCAACATTCCGGTGTCCGCACAACAGGCGTGCAAACAAGCACGTGAAAATGGACATCTGCTCTATTTATGTACAGGAAGATCGAAGGCGGAAATCTACGATTCGATATGGGAAGTAGGATTTGACGGTCTGATCGGTGCCGGCGGTGGCTATGTTGAGTTCGGTCAGGATGTGCTGTATCACAAAAGGGTAACGGCAGAAGATGTACGGCATATGGTCGATTTTTTCAATGAACACCAGATTGACTTCTACCTCGAATCTAATTCGGCCTTGTACGCCAGCTCTAATCTTCAATCTCATCTGGAACGTCGCATCTATGGTGATGTAGAGAATGATCCCGATGCCAGAGCGAAAAAAGAACAAAAGCCGCATCCGTTTATTGCTGGTCTGACGTATGGTGAAGCCGATTTATACAAGGACGACGTAAACAAAGTTTGTTTTCTCGAAAGCTCCACGATTCCGTTCGATCGAATCAAGCAGGAGTTTCAAGGCAAATTCGAAGTCATTCAGTGCACGGTACCTATCTTTGGTGAAGGAAGCGGTGAACTGATGATCCCCGGCATTCATAAAGCTATTGCTATTGCAGATTTATTGGAGCATCTGGGTATGTCACGTGAAGATACACTTGCCATTGGGGACGGCATGAATGATGCGGAGATGCTGGAGTATTGTGCTGTAGGGATTGCGATGGGTAATGCCAAGCCGGGTCTCAAAGCCATTGCAGATGATATTACTGGAACTATTGAAGAAGATGGCTTGTACCACAGTTTTGTGAAATATGGATTGATTGAGTCCTAATCAGTCTTAAACGAGTGAAGAGGTGAAACCAATGTCGGAAGGAATAAAAGTTGAGCTGGAAATTAGTGCATTCGGTCAGGAAACAGTACCATCGTACGATGATTCGTTTCGTAAACATGAGATCGCAAGAACTCGTATTTTACCTAAAGAAACAACATTAGCGCAACTGGAAGAGATGGTAAAGGAATTGATGGCAGAGGTCAAAGAGGATTTTCAGCAACCGGAACAGATATTAGCCAAAGTCACCCTGAGAGCCAAGGAAACAGATGGGGTATTGAAATACTTAGGTTAGGAACTCTTTTCATAGAAATGTTCTAGACTCCGGACAAAGCCCAGTAGACAAATCCACCAAATAACCCGATGCAAAGTCCAGCGATGACTGAAAAAAGAATAACAAATTTTCTCCCGTTCATAAGCAACCCTCCTTCATGATTTTAACATATACGTATTAGTAGATGTTTTGTTTTGCTATAGCATCTTTGCAAGAATTGGGGGAAGCCGAATATTAAGCTTTTGAATATGAAGGAGAGAATTACATATTTCCTCCTATCTGACCGATATAAAATAGGTATGCCTATTGACCAGAAAACGAAAGGAGTGCAGAACATGGATATTGCAGCATTATCAATGGCTATGAGTCAAGTCTCAGTAGCGCAGTCGGCGAGCTTGCAAGTCATGTCCATGTCGAAAGACATGGCAGAGCAGCAAGGTCAGCAACTAACAGAAATGTTAAAGTCGGTTCCGGCTCCTCATCCTAATCTGGGTGGAAGTCTGGATATTTCGGTCTAGACGATATTCGAGTTTGCGTTATCGCGTTAAATTTGCAGCAAGCAAAACCCAGATGGCTCCAATTCCAAGGAATTGAAGCCATTTGGGTTGTTTTTTTTCGTGTTAGTTTATTTCCGACAAGCTTGGCGATCTGCCTTCCAACGGAAGTGTATCTTTCAGCGTCCATAACTCATCGTAACTGGAAATCTGAAAATCGGCTTTGGATAAGTCCTGGTCACCTGATCCCGGATTGCTGTATCCGATGCAGCGCATACCTGCACTTTTGGCGGCCTGAACACCATTGCGCGAATCCTCAATGACAAGACAGTTCGATGGGGATGCTCCAATCATCTCAGCTGTAGTCAGGAAAATATCCGGAGCTGGTTTGCCGTTCGTGACTTCCTCACCTGTCATTCGGACCTCAAAGTATTTTCCAAGTCCGGTCTTGTCCATGATCAGGTCGATCAGTGCACGTGGAGATGAAGAAGCAACGGCTATCGGAATGTGCTGCTCATGCAGCCAGCTTAACCAGCGTTCTACGGAAGGCATGGCTGTCAGCTTCGGGTGAGCCAACATCGTCTGCATCACATTATGTTGATGGTAGGCGAGGGCTTCTTCCACGGTAGCCGTCAACTGGTGCTTGTCCAATACTTGCCGCCACATCGATTCCAGCGTGACTCCAACATAGGTGTGATGTTCTTCCTCCGTCATTTTTGCGCCAAAATGGGCAAAAGAGCTGCGTTCAATCTCGAAGTAAATCGGTTCGCTGTCAATCAGTACGCCATCCATGTCAAAAATGACCGCCTGAATGCTGTCATCCTTTGACTCTCCCAGCCCGTCAAACTCCTTGTTTGCTACCATGTTGTATTCCTCCTCCAGGATTCTGTAAGCAATTATCTCTAATTTATCTCAATTATGATGAACTTGCTACTTTAGATACTGGAGCCGCTGGATTGCAGCACCACTTTGATGGCATGTGAAGAAGCTTGAAGTGTGCGCCCCTGAATATCGCAGCCAAGTGTGCGGAATGCCTCTTCATAATCCTCCAACGGGAACGAGTGGGTGATAATTTTCTTCGCCGGGATAATCTGTTGCTCAATCATGTAATGTGCTGTTGCGAATGTGCCCAGGGAGTCGATGGAGCCAATGATTTTCAGACTACGGTCAACAACTTCCTTGGGATTGAACGATGTGTTTCCATCTCTCAGACCAACCAGCATGAGATAACCGCCGCTGGCCAGCTGTGAAAGTACTTGTGTACCTACGACGCCTGTCGTATCCACAATCATATCAACCTGGTTGGTTGTGGGTGCCAGCGATTCTATCGCATTTTCAAAGGACGAATGAACCTCCCATCGGTCCGGTGCAATCGAACCTGCAATAGCCAGACGTTCTTCGGAGATGTCGACGAGACATCCAGTGACACCTTTGGAAGCGAGGGCGTAGCTGTAAAGAATGCCAATCGGGCCCGCACCGAGGATAATCGTTCTAAAATTCGGCAGCAGATGGATCTGATTAATGCCTGTAAGCATGCAACTCAGTGGTTCAGTCAGGGTCGCTTCCTCATAGCTCACATGGTCCTTCAATTTATACAAAAAGCGATCCTCGGTTACATAATAATCCGTAAATGTACCATTAGCACTCACACCGGTCTCTGTAACCGACTTATGTGTACAGTGATTTTGTCTGCCTGTTCTGCACATGTCGCATTGCCCGCAATAATAGGTAGGATCGATGACAACTCGGTCTCCCGGTTGCAGTGTTGTTACAGCAGAGCCCACAGCAATGACTTCGCCGGCAGACTCGTGACCAAGAATAACGGATGGAACCGCATGATATTTACCGCTGACAATACCGAGGTCGGTACCGCACACACCCGTTGCCCGGATTCGAACCAGCACCTGATTATCTCTAGCGATTTCCGGAACAGGCCGTTCCTCAAGCGCTACATCCCATGCCGATTTGTATACCAATGCTAACATATTAAAACCTCCTTATAATAATATGAAATGTAACTATAGCGATTCATTTTAAAAACAGTTTCTGACAAGATACGAAAGTAGTGAAGGGGACGAAATCGATTCTGAAGAAGCGGAGCGTTCGCCTAAAAGCTTTCTGGAAGAAAGCTGCTTCGGAAGCATATGCTATCAACGGATTTTTCCCTTGAAAAAGGGAAATCAAAAAATCCGGGGATAACAGCGATCAGAAGAACGATTCGTAACCGAAACGACCACTACGAGCAATGGCATTAAAATGTATTAATGGACGCTGGCAAGCACCGAATCGAGTCGCTCTACAATTTCAACCAACTCATCTTCTGTTGTGGTAAGCGATGGTCTGACCTTAACTACGTTTCCGAAGCCGTAACGTGATCCTCTTAAAATCAGATGCTCATCCGTGAAGGCACGGTCGATAATGGCGTTGGTTTTATCCGTATCCGGTTCATTATTGTCACCCACCATTTCCAATCCCCACATCAGCCCGACTCCGCGAGCTTCACCAATGCTTGGATATTTCATGGCCAAATCTTGCAGTAATCCGCCTAAAATTTCACCTTTGCGTTTCACGTCATCGAGGAATCCAGGTTCGGATACAACCTCCAGAGTAGATTTGGCAGCAGTTACGGAGATCAGATTGCTTCCAGAGGTGAAGGAATGTTCATGCTTTTCCAGTACATTCAATCGGGACTGCATCAATACCGCAGCAACAGGTACACCGATTCCGCCGAGACCTTTGGCAAGGGTAATCATGTCAGGCTGGATATCGAACAGTTCGCTGGCAAACATATACCCGGTACGTCCGATTCCCGTCTGTACTTCGTCGGCAATGAGAATGATATTGTACTCATCACACAGTTTACGCAGGCGCTTGAAATAACCTGCAGGAGGAATGATATTGCCGCCATTGCCGAGAATTGGTTCAATAATCATGCAGGCGACTGAGCCGGAGCTCGCATATTCTATAGCATCGGAGATCGCTTCAACGCATTGATATCCGCAGTCTCCGCTTGAAGATTTGAATGGGCAACGATAGCAGTATGGCGCAGGCACATGAACGGAGTTGGGAACAGCCGAATTTGGAAACCGTTTCCGCCGGAAGGCATTTCCCGAAATCCCTGTTGCAAACTGGGTCTGACCATGATGGGACAGGTACAGGCTGATAATGTCTGTGGATTGCGTGTATTTCTGTGCAATTTTGGTGGCACATTCATTGGCGGTTGAACCCGTAATATCCCGCATCCAACCCGCATTAATATCGTTTGGAGCATATTCAATCAGATGATCGAGCACTTCATCCACATACGGTTCTGTGAAGGAGGAAGACATATGCGTCAGATTGCCGACTTGTTCCTGAATTTTGCTCACGACATGCGGGTGATTGTAGCCCAGTGACAGATTGAATGTACCGGATACGCCATCCAGATATTCAACGCCTTCATCGTCAATCAACTTAATCCCTTGTCCGGTTCTGAAACGGTTTTTGGTTAAGGTTTGCATATGATTCCCTCCATAAATGTAATGTTCTAGCCTGAACAAAGATCAAAAATATTGGTTTACGCAGGCATCACCCCTCTCAAGAAGCAACGTTTAAATCTCTTTACTTTGATGTGCGAGAGTTCCACTTACGGTGCTGTTCCTTACGTTCCAGAGATGAGAGAGCACGAGAGTGAGGAGTAGAATCAGACAAAATCCGGCCAAAATCCAGATCGTGTTTACTACAGGCCATGAACTCATGCTCCATCCGGTTACATACTGCAGGATGGCGCCACCGATACCGCCTGAGGCAATCAGGATGCTGGTTGTGCGCTCAGTCATGCCGGGAATCAGAATGTTGGCATAGACCAGTGCGATACAGAACAGTCCTGACATGAACAATCCGGTTCCGAAGATTAGCAGATATGTTGCCCATTGGCCTGTTACGAACACCATGGCAACGGCGAACAGAAGTGTACCTACCGTACTCCAGATCAGGAAAGGCATGTAGTTGACGGCTTCAGCAATTTTCCCGGAAAAAAGACGACCGATAATCATGGCAATCCATAGAATGGATACGCTGAGTGAAGCGACAGATTCCTGTAACTGCAATCGTTCGACCAGAATGGAAGGCAAGAAGTTCATTAGGCCTAACTCCAGACCCATGTAAACGAAGAAAAAGACAACGAAGATTGTGAGCAGCCCTAGATGTTTTCTGGAATACTGGGATCTGCCCGTTGCATGTCCAACGGTATTTTCACCAGCTTGTTTCAGATAAGAAGCGGCGGAGGTGGGCATGGTCACCCATAACAGCATGAGAATAAGGGATAACGCGGAAACGGTATAAAACGTAAGATGCCAAAGATCCAGCCAAATGTATAAGGCAGCGACTGCCGGAATGAGAAGTGCTCCAAGGGCAAAATACACATCAAGCTTGGACATTGCTACTGCTTTCTGATTTTCCGTAAATTCTATCGTAAACGCACCAACGGAGGGTTCAATGATGCCAGACCCAAACCCGACAATAATGGTTAAAAGGAGAACAACTGTCCAGGATGGCAAGAATCCGAGAACAGCATATGCAGCCACTATACAGATCAGGGCGATGGTTAACATGGATTTTCTGCCGATGCGGGCAGTCATGGAAGGAGCAACGAGCACCCCGACAAGAAAACCGAGGAACTGCAAAAACAACAAAAACCCGCCATCACTATAACCACGCTCATAATGTGTCAATAAGACGGGTAGAAGTGCACCAAGTACAACGCTGGTTATGCCGATTAATAGATAAAACCCGCAGCTTAAAGCGAAAATTCTTCTCATGTGTTGCCCTCCCTAAGATGGATATAAATTTTATATTATGTAAATAATGTTTCTTTCGTATATAACTTATACCATAATTATGCAATTGTACATGCTTTTTATTGTAAAATAATGTTAACTTTTGGCGAATGAATGATCTTTCTCACACAATGTTCAACCTAAAACGATTTCGTGTCGAAGCAAAAAAAGTTTCCTTGTCTGTAATTGACAGGAAACTTTTTGATGATCAGATCCTTATGAATAAACTTAAGTTATCGTCCCCACTAGGCAGTCTGCACAAAGAAAATTCCTTCCAAGGGTGCCTGAGCAGACGCAGGACCAGTTCGTAATAACAAATATCCGTTTGCATCGGAAAGTCCCAGTATATCCTGATAGGGATCAGGGAAATCCCCGGAATAAATCTGACAAACGAATTGATAGTCCTCTAACAAATGGCTAATTCCGTTCACACCGTTTGGTAGCATGGAAGAGAAAAATGAAAAGGCAGGGAAATCCTGTTCCTCTATCTCTATTTCCGTCAATCCTACTCCGCATAAAGGAATGGATTGAATGGGACATACGGAAGTTAGTGGCTCTGAAGATACGGATACATATGTACATCCAGCGAGAATATTCTCCTTCCATTCCAGCTCATCCCCCGTATAGGTTACCTGATCCAAAAAGTAATCCGAAGCGGAATAGGTGGAGAAGACCGAAATATACTTCCCAGGGGGCAACGAAGGGACATGCAGCTGTTGTAAAAGTGTATTGCAATCAATGGAGAATAGATGCAACAAGGGCTGACTCTCCTGATTAAGCGGCCAATCTGTAACATATGCGATTTCTCCGCCAATCCATATACCAGTATTTTGGTTCTGAACATCAGGGTCAATTAAAAGTTGGGTAACTTTGTGCATGGGAAACTCCTTTTTATCTGGATTAAGCTGTTTATACAAACATCAATCTTCAAATTTGAACGGCCGGTACGTTCAGTCTTTGACTTGAATCGCGTGTCCAAACAGCTTGCGTGCTTTGTCCCAATCGACGCCTAGTTTACCTTGCCAGCCCGCCCAAGGCATCTCCATATCAGAGCGGCCTTTGGTATTGTTAAGCAGCAATCCCCCGTTCAGGATATGCTCGTTGTTGGTCCAATGGTCTGCACTGAGGGAGAGAACTTGATTAGGCAGCACACCTACTCTGGACAGCGCTTGAAGGATACTTCTGCGAATTCCAGCGTGTCCTTTGACCAATTTCTCCGCAGTGAGTCGTTTCTCAAATTTTCCAGGAGACTCTTCATCGTCAGCCTGATCCAGCATATAAAGCAGTTGATTGAATATGTTGATATCCTCGGGAGTCGGTTTAATAGGTTCCTTCTCAAGTAAGTTGATGAATTCTGTTAGATCGGTGTATGCACCTACGCTTGACCCACTGTAATCATAACCCTGGTGAAGGGCGTAACGGATATTGGATAGATTCTCCCAGCCCTCATCGCTATGACTGAAACCGCAAACTCGGCAAGCAAGGAACTGTTCAGTTTCCTCATAAGCATGCATCTGCGAGTGAATCATCATATGGTAGCTTGCGAGCGTAGATATGCCTCGTGGATAACTGCCCCCTACACCTGCAATAAATGCTTGGGTAATCGTCGACCAGGAAAGAAGTTCATGCTGCTGGAAAGCGATTAGTTGTTGAAGGATATCATCATGGTGGATCAGTTCGAGATCATTAGCCACCCAGCCCTGTGCAGTCAGTAGCTCCTGTTCTGCTGCAGTTAGTGTATCCGTTTGATAGATCATTACTTCTCGTGCTCTGTCATAATCACCATTGGTGTGTAAATATAACTTTTTAAGCACTCTCATACACTTTTTGTCCATGGTTAACTCCTTTCCTCAGTTTAATTTGGGTTTCCTATGTACCTCCGTATAACAATTCATTTGCTTCGTTTCATTATAAGTGAGATGATGTGGGATGAAAATCAGTACAAGGTACTAACCTATTGAACGAAGCCGATGAACTGACAACATAAGCTCGCTAATGAACAAGTGGCAATATTACAGATGAGAAGTGGTGGAGCATGCGAATTAACAAATACATAAGTGAAACGGGATATTGCTCCCGCAGGGAAACGAACCGATTAATTGCAGCTGGGCGCATCACGATTAATGGTAAAGTGTGTGAAAAAGGTGCGGACGTGGAGCCCGAGGATATTGTGCTCATTGATGGCCAGGAGATTCCTTTCAATGATCGCGAGCCTGTTTACCTTGCTCTGAATAAACCCATCGGCATTGTCTGCACCGCAGCAGAACAGGTGGAGGGAAACATCATTCAGTATGTGAATTATCCCTCGCGTATCTTTGCGATTGGCAGGCTGGATAAGGCATCCGAGGGTTTGATTTTTCTGACCAATGACGGAGATATTGTGAACAAGATGATGCGTTCGGAGCATAATCACGACAAGGAATACGTTGTGACCGTAGACAAACCAGTGACAGACGAATTCGTACGGGCAATGTCGCAAGGGGTTGAGATTCTGAATGTGGTGACGAAGCCGTGTGAGGTATATAAGCATAGTGAGAACATATTTCGTATCATTTTGACACAGGGGCTTAATTTGCAAATTCGAAGAATGTGCAAAGCCCTGGGTTACAGAGTGCTCAAGCTGGAGCGCATCCGAATTATGAATGTTACGCTGGATGGACTGGAACGTGGACAATGGAGACATCTGGAGAAACAGGAGTTGGAGAAACTTCTATCCATGTTGAATTAGAGAAAGGCATTGAAGCAATGTCCTTGGCAAAATGAAGAGAGGCACTAATCCGTCAGGAGTAATGCCTCTTTTTTGAGTTATGGTAGACGGACCCTGCACTATTGAAGTTTCGGCAACGTACAACCGTAGTCTTTTCTTTGTACTTTTTTCTCTGAGATGAATGATCCGACCAACGTTAACAGAGCCCCGAGCAGCGTTATCCAGGTAATCCGCTCATGTAGAATCAGCGCAGAAGCGACGACAGTAATGACAGGCACCAAATAAATGTACACACTTGATTTGACGGCTCCCAGAAGACTCACTGCCCGGTTCCAGGTTACAAAACATAAGGCAGAGGCACCCAGCCCGAGAAAGAGAAGGTTCGAGAGGTTGGCCATGTTGGCGAAGCGCCCAAGATCGAAATGGAATTCGAATAGGAACAAGGCCGGAAGCATGAATAATAGTCCATAAAAGAATACTTTGCGTGTAGCACCGATGGTGTGATAGGGAAGTTCACCTATTTTGCGCATGAGTACAGAGTAGACCGCCCATACAGCAGGTGCCACGAAAGCGAGCAGATCCCCAAGCGGATTCAGTTGCAGAATGAAACTGCCGTTGAATCCAATCAGGATAATACCAGTCAAGGCAATGGCGAAGCCCACGATAAACCGCTTGTGCAATCTCTCTCCGTCCAGAAAGAAATGTGCAAGGACTGCGGTAAAGAACGGGGCAATCGAAACAATAACACCTACATTGGAAGCGAGGGTATACACCAGTGCAATATTTTCAATGAGAAAATATAACGTAACCCCGCATAATCCAGCACCGATAAACAGCATTTCTTCTCGGAGCGAGGTAATTCGCATCAACCGCGGATAGATCAGGAAGAGAACTACATAGCCAATTACGAATCGGAAAAAGAGAATTTCCACCGGGGTGAAATCGATCAACAGCACCTTGGTGGAGATAAACGTTGTTCCCCAGATCAGGATCGTAAGTAAGGCCAGCAGATGTCCAGTGGAGATTTGGTTCTGACTTGTCATGGCAGATCACTCGCTGTGCGCTTTGAATCCACTTCATGGTTGAAGATGCGTCTATATTGCTTGGGCGTCAAGCCAATTAGCTTTTTGAAAAAATTCGTAAAGTGACTCTGGTCACTGAAACCTGTCTGCGCGGCGACCTCGATTGGGAGCTGGCCTTGTTCCAATAGCCGTTTGGCCTGATTGATGCGAATCGTTTCTAGGTAGCGGTAGGGAGATATCCCTTTTTGATGAGTAAATAAACGCAACAGATGGTACTTGCTCAGCCCTGTTAACTCGACTAACTGGTTCAGCGTAATGCTCTCCATATAATGAGTCTCTATGTACTCGCATATGCGTCTAATCTCGATGGTGACGTCCTGGGCGGAAATAGGCGGTTCGGCATCCGCATATTCTCTCATCAGCTGTTCCAGCAGAAAGAGCAGCAGCTCTTCTTTGTGAAAGTCAGCTTGCTCTTCCAAAATCATCTGATGCAGCTCATACAAAGAAGTAACATGTTCGCTCTGATAGAGTACAGGGGAAGTAAACCGTGGCAAGTAATCTTGTCCGGTAATTTCCTGTACATATTGGCGCATGACCTCAGGTTGAATGTTGATGCAACGATAATCCAGGGTTCTGCCGTCCACCTGTTCGCAGGCATGGGGATCATGCGGATTAAAAATAATCATGTCTCCAGTGTTCAGCATATATTCTTCGTTATTACATACAAGATGGCGCTTGCCTTGCTCAATAAATCCAATGACGTAGTAGTCATGAAAATGATTGGGGAATTTCTGCATAATGCCTTCGAATTGATAGGCTTCGAGTTGTAGATCGGTATCGAACACGACGGTTCGCACTTCACGAGTCACCTGCTGCACCTTCTTTCTGGTAAGTTAAATGTCATTATAATATGAAAAGAAGGGACTTTCTTGGATGATATTGCTCGCCTGTTTTGTGTACACATGTAAAAAAACCAAAATACCCGCTGTCCCTAACTAAATGGATGACGAGTATTTTGGTTCAATTATAGCTCATTCAACGGATAACCATATGAATTCGGTCCTAAATTAATCTTATAGCAACGTAACAAGCGCTTCTGGCGAAAAGGCCTGAATTTCATTAACACGGCCATCACGGATCTTCACAGCCCATGCCGGATCCGCGAGAAGCGCGCGTCCAACGGCAACTAGATCAAATTCCTCCTGTTCCAACCGATGAAGAAGATCATCCAAATCCTTGTGTCCTGCACCTTTACCTTCCGTATAGAGACTGGTAAATTCATCATCCAGACCGACAGAGCCCACGGCTATCGTTGGTTTGCCTGTCAGTTTTTTCACCCAGCCGGCAAACCCAAGTTCCGAACCATCATATTCCGGCTCCCAGAAACGTCGTGTTGAGCAGTGGAATATATCGACGCCGGCCTCCACCAGCACATTCAGGAATAGCTCCAGCTTATCTGGTGTGTCCAGCGGTTTGACGTAATAATCACTCATTTTCCACTGCGACAAACGAATGGCAATCGGGTAATCGGGACCCACGGCGGCACGAATCGCTTGAATAAGTTCGGTAGCGAATTGCGTACGCTTGATAAGATCGCCGCCATAGCGGTCTGTCCGTTTATTTGTTCTGTCCCAGAAGAATTGGTCAATCAGGTAACCATGTGCTCCTTGAAGTTCGATGCCGTCAAACCCAAGCCGTTTGGCATGAACTGCTGCGTCCACAAAAGCATGAATGATGTTGGCGATTTCCTCCTCGGTCATTGGGGTGCCGGTCAAGTTTCCCTCTAGATCAATACCTGACGGCCCAATGGACGGAGCTTCCGGATAAGGCTGTGATTCCGCTGGACGGGCCATACCCATATGCCAAAGCTGTGGAAAAATTTTGCCCCCGGCTTCATGGACTTGTCTGACGACTTCTGCCCAGCCGTTTAAGGCTTCTTCACCATGAAAACGGGGCACGCGTGGTTCGCTGGTTGCTGCCGGATGGTCAATAGTTACACCTTCGGTAATAATAAGTCCGACGCCATTTTCCGCACGTCTGCGATAATAAGCTGCTACATCGGAGCCCGGTACACCATCTGGTGAGAAAGCCCGACCCATAGCGGGCATAACGATACGAGACTGCAGGGTTAAATGATGAATTGTATAAGGTTGAAACAGTTTTTCCGTCGATTGAACTTGTTGCTGCTGATGATTACTCAAGTCAAACACCTCCATAATAGTGCACCTCCAAGCGGGGTACGAGTGCAATAGTATCAATGGAGAATGCCTGTATCAACCGACGATTTAACCAATGTGTTGCTTAAGCGAAGCGACCATAATAATGTTGGTTTAACTCTGAATTACTTGTTGACCTAACAGGAGCTATTTATAATAGAGGCATTGAGAAGTTTGATTATAAGATCGATTAAAAGGGGTACTTTGTATATGTCAGGTGAGTTTTCTCCAAATCCCAATGACCCGCGGGTGATCCGAACCCGTCAATTAATTCAGGATGCGTTTTTTTATCATTTGAATAAAAAGGATTTCTCAGCTATCACGGTTCAGGATATTACGCAAAAAGCGACGATTAACCGGGCCACATTTTACGCCCATTTTGCAGACAAATATGAACTGCTTGAATCCGTTTTGTCCTATGCTTTCCAAGAATATGTGCTCAAACAGATTAATGTAGAGGCACATTTGACAGAAGAGACCTTGAAGCAACTGGTGATCTCGTTATGTAATTATCATGATTCAAGCAACCAATGTATCAAGAAATATGAGTCCGTAGCGCCAATCTTTGAGGAAAACATTAAGGCTCAATTAGAAAAGCTTGTTCTGGAGCTTGCCATGAGTCAAACAGATGGTGCGGAGCCACCAAGAACATTGGCGTATTTGGCAACGATGCTGAGCTGGTCGATCTATGGGGTGACGTATCGTTGGAATCTGGAGGAGAGGCAGGAAACCCCGGCTGAGTTGGCCGAGCGAGTGGTGCCGTTTATGATGAAAGGAACAGGTTTGCTGAATTAACGAACGGTAGAATGAAGGGTAAAGGTTATTTATAAAGATAAGAGTAGAGAGAAAGAGCAGAAGGGATCTGCTCTTTTTGTTTTGATTATATCCATAGGTTATAAAGTGAAGATTATCAATTTATAAATGAATTTACGTCAGATATATTTACTTATACAACTTCATCGGAAGGCTTGTTAAAGATTGTCCAGCCGCAGAAGGGGTCAGGTTTTCCTCCAGCTTGAATCCTTGCATGGGTTTAATGCTGGTGAATGTTTTGAGAAATGCGGTCAGTACAATTCTGGCCTCTAGACGGGCCAGAGGAGCCCCCAGACAGAAGTGAGTACCGAAACCAAATGCAAGCTGTTTATTATTGTTCGCTCGATGAATATTCAAAGTGAACGGATCTTCGAACATGTTCTCATCCATATTGGCTGCACTCATCCACGCCACGATAGCGTCTCCCTTTTTCAGTTTAACTCCAAGCAGATCGTTATCCTCTTTGACCATGCGGTCCATTTTGCTGATGTGAAACCTGTATCTCAGCATTTCCTCTACCGCGGCTGGGACAAGCTCAAGGTTATCCCTGAGTTCGGCATACAATTCCGGTTGGTCATACAGAAGAGCATAGAACGAGTTGGCCAGCAGGTTGCTTGTAGTTTCTATACCGGCGCCCAGAATAAACATGGTGGTTCGCACAATCTCTTCATCTGTAAAGTGCTCGCCATCCAATTCCACCTGGATCAGGTCTGATATGATATCTTCTCCCAGATTGGATCTTTTGGACACAACGAAGGGATACAAGTACTTGAAGTATTCCTCCCCGGCAATCTTTTTCATTTCGTTAATTTGATCAAAAGTGGCATCGGTAGTAGGCATAAACATGGTGTCCACCCAATCTTTGAACAAATGACGATCTTTGGAAGGGATGCCGAGCAGGTCAGACATGATAATGACAGGAAACATGCTCGTATAAGCTTCAACAATGTCCACTTCCGATTGACCTTCAAATTCTCTGATCAGCTCTTCGGCCACTGCCTCGATTCTCGGTTCCCAGAGCTTGAGACTTCTTGGTGTAAATGCACTTGCAAGCAATGATCTCCGCTTTCGATGTTCCGGTGGATCTACATTGTGAATATCCAGCCTGTCCGGCATATGATGCTCACTGTCCGCACCTTCTTTTTCGCTGGAATATCCCACGTTCACAATGGATCTTTTTCTCACACTGGAGAAATGTTCGTGATCATTAAGCACGGTTTTGACAAGATCATACCTGAATACATGCCAGGAATCGGTCTCTTCATTGTAGATGACGGGTTCCTGATTCAACATGCTGCGATACCAACGGTAGGGACTGAATTCTTCTTCTTTCGATTGGAAATTCGTAATTTCTGACAGAGAAATAATAGAGCTCTTCGTCATTCGTTCCGCCTCCTTGGTTGGTCTCATTGACAAATATAACAAACAAGAGTACTTTAATTCAAGTAGTTTAAATTGAGACAACAAGGTGGAGTAGAGAGTGAAGAACATACTGAAGCACGGCGGAGTCAAGGCAGGCATATTTATGATCGTTTTTTACCAAATTGTAATGTTGACCGTTTTCATGTCGGGGTATAGCGCAATCCCCAAAAATGTAACGAATCTTACGGTCGCTATTGTCAACGAAGACCAGCAATCTGGAACTGAATTTGTACAAAAGTTGCAAGAACAATTGCCATTTAAAGTAGTCACCAACGAATCATTAGAACAGGCGAAGACAGGGCTGGAAGACCGGGATATTCATATGATCATACGTATACCAGGTGATTTTACGGAGAAACTGTCTGAACAGGATGGTAAAGCTCAGTTACAGTACTTGATTAATGAATCGAACCCAACAACAATCACGAGCTCCATGAAAAATGTTGCAGCTGAAATCACCGCGCAGATGGGTGCACAGGTTCAGGCACAGAGCTTCGAGGGTGTGCTGAGCAGTATGCAGGTTCCAGCAGAGCAATCGAAACAGATTGTGGAGTCCACTATGGGCAAAGTGTCATCAGACATCGTTCTGAGCAATCCGCAGCCAGCAGGAATGCAGAATCAGATGGCACCGATGTTCATCACCATGGCGCTCTATGTTGGAGCCATGATCTATGCGATGCAAAGCATTGGCGGAATGAAGCAACTGCAAGGACAGATGGGGAAATGGAGAGCATTCTTTGCCATGCGAGGTACGAACCTGCTTGTTTCCATCCTTGCTCCACTCGTAGGGATCGGCATTTATTTTATGGTGCAGGGGTATGGGGTGGAAGTATTTATGAAAATGTGGATGGTGCACAGTTTACAGCTGTTTGTGTCCATTGAGTTTACCAGCATCTTTATCATGCTTCTCGGTCAAGGCGGAATGCTGATCAATATGATATTTGTACTCAGCCAATCTATTGCAAACGGGACGTCCATGTCACCGGAGATGATGCCAGGATATTTCAAATTCGTGAGTCACATCACACCGATGTTTTATTCAACGCATTTGGATTATAATATTCTCTTCGGCGGAGGGAAGACGGTAGAATATGCGGTTGGACTGGCATTGGTGGGCTTGGGAGCCTTTGTTATCAATGCGGCCATTCATCATTTCAAAAAAGCCAAGCAAATCGATACCGTACAAGAACCTGTACAACAGCCTGTTATGATATAAAATAGAAGTGATGAGGGTAGGCGATCAGGAAGAAGCTGTACCCTTGGAAGAGCAGAATGGGGGCAGTCACAATGTCGATTCAAATATTTATACTCGGTGCACTAAGTGAAGGGAATTATTATCCCTATGATATTAAGAAGCGAATTGGTAAACATCTGGATCAAACGGATGCCAAGATTACCGAGGGCACCATTTATTATAATTTTGAAGTGTTGCTGAAGAAGGGTCTTATCGAGAAGGTAGAAACAATCCAGACTGAAAATCGACCGGACAAAACGACATATGGAATTACCGAAAAAGGACGTCATTCCCTGGAAGAGAGCATATATAAGGTGTTCCAGAAGTTTACGAACGTACAGTCCTTATACGCTGCGTTGGTCCATTTGGATAAGGTGGATAATCAGAAGATTGCTTATTTGATTGAGGATATTATTGAGAAAATGAATAAGAGGCTGGAATACATTGATTCTCATACACCTCAGGAGATTGATCTTCAGGAGGATTTGAAAGATGCACTGTTGTTGATGCGAGATCATGCATACCACTCCATTCAAAGTGATATAATCTGGCTTCAGAAGCTGCTGCATCATGTTCAGCGCAGAGTATTAAAAAGCTAAATAACTCGTTAAAGGAATGAGGAGGAGAAAATGATGTATGAACATTTGGTCGCATTTAAATTGAACGATAAAATCACTACGGTCAAACAGCAAGAATTGGTGGCTCAATTGCTCGCTTTACAGGAACAGATTCCTGGAATTGTGGATCTCACCGCAGGCATTAATGTAACCGAGGAGACCGATCATATTCAGGGCTTCACACTTGGCCTGAGAGTGACATTTGAAGATCAGGAAGCGCTGCGTGCTTATGGTCCACATCCTGCTCATCAGGCATTTGTAGCCTCCCTGAATGAGTGGGTGGACAATGTGATTGTTGTCGATTATCCGATCCCCTCAAGATGAGGGGCTTGGAATCACTGGTTGCCTGAAATAGCTGTTTAATGGTTTATTGAAATAACAAAAAGCACTGAACCCGGTTCAGTGCTTTTTGTTATTTATCAGTGTTTCTGATGTTATCCCTCATAAGGTAAAACCGCGTAGATTTTCCAGGTGTTATCATCCATTTTCTTGAGCCTATACAACCCGTCTAATGAAATGGTTTCTTCGTTTAGGTCCTTACCTGCATTGATGCTCGTTTTAATTTTGCCGCCATTCGCTTCCAATACGGCATATTGATTGGAGCGCTCCACAATGGAGAAAACAGGTTTGGAGATCCATTCAATATCCATCTGGGTTTGCTCATCCAGAGCGGATGTCAGATCATCAAGTGAAGTGAGATTAAAGGAGAGCTGATAACCGGTGTAATATGTAGCATAGATATCAGAAACTTGATCGTAGCTGTGTTCAGACATCGCCGTAATCTCCTGTTCGGTTGCGTTGGAAGCCAGAGTAATCAGTTCAGTTGTATCAGGGAGCTGGGTTTGTTCCAAACGTAAAGCCCGCTCTAGCATGACAACCGATTGGGCGCGAGTGGCTTTCGCAAACGGTTGAAACGTGGTGGTCGTCATACCCGAAACGATCCCTGTTTGGCTTGCTTTTGCAATGGCCGAGGCTGCGTAATAGTTGGGGACATCCTTAAAGGTTTTGGCAGAGCCTTCAAATTGGATGGAGCTGGAGAAAGTCCGTACAACCATAACGGCAATATCTCCGCGGGTGATAGGGAGATCTGGACCAAATTCAGTACTGGATATGCCTCCAACTACGCCAAGTGAACTAGCGATCCGGACCGCATCGGCATACCATTTGCCTGCGTTCACATCATTAAAGGCTTTCCCTTGAGCAGTGCTATGTAGCCCTGCCGCCTGTACAAGAATAGAAACAAATTCTGCACGGGTAATGGGATGATTGGGCTTGAGAGCCACTTCGCCAGTACTTAGGGGATACCCGTTTAGTAAATCAGCATTAACGAAGTTGTCAAGGGTATCGTATGCCCAGTGATCGTCAATGTCTGTTGGATAATATAAGTCCAACGATTTGTAGGAATCGGCAGCAGCGGCCTTATTCCAAGGACAGGCTAGTAACACTAAAAGCATGGTTAAGTAAAATAGGGTGATACCTTTAAAATTTTGTCTCATCTAGGAAGTTCCTCCCGAATTTCTCAAATTTGCCGTTAATCATCATAACAGAGATCAAGAGATTGATCTAAAGGAAATCTTTACCACTAAATCGTGACGTGTAATTATCCTTAGCGAAGAAGTATGAAGAGTGCAACGTTATTCAACCTTTGTTGTTATATTAACTGACATGTAATAGGTCGGGTTATGTGTTAATTTTGTATAATGCGCATAAAAAGACTGAATCTATTTATATTTTGTAACAATTCCGCAACATGAATCATGGAACTTGAAGCAATTGTTTATATAATGTGAATCAACATAACATGATTTTTGCAGCGGTAAAGTGATTCTAAATTACAGGGGGCAGGTAGGGATGAGAGAAACCAAGAGAATGAGGATTTTTTCACTGGGAATTCAGCACGTATTGGCGATGTATGCCGGGGCCATTTTGGTTCCGCTGCTTGTGGGAAGGGCGTTAAACCTGACTGCAGAACAATTGGCATACCTAGTATCGATTGACCTGTTAACCTGTGGTATCGCGACATGGCTTCAAGCACGTAAAGGGAAGTATTTGGGGATAGGCTTGCCAGCAGTTCTTGGAAGCTCATTTGTTGCTGTGACTCCCATGATTGCAATTGGATCACAATATGGAATTCCGGCCATTTACGGTTCCATTATAGCAGCTGGTATATTCATCGTTATATGTGCTGTCTTCTTTAGTAAAATCGTCAAACTGTTTCCTCCCGTCGTGATTGGAACAGTCGTAACCATCATTGGTCTGGCGTTGATACCAACAGGCATCAAAAACATGGCAGGCGGAGCAAACAGTGAGACTTTCGGAAGTCTGGACAATCTGGCCCTTTCATTCGGAGTACTGCTCTTCATTCTGGTGCTGAATCGATATGCTCGCGGCTTTGTCAAATCCCTCGCAGTTCTCCTCGGTATTATTGTGGGTACTCTCGTCGCTGCACTCATGGGAAAAGTGAATTTCAGCTCTGTTCAGGAGGCCTCCTGGTTCCATTTGCCCCAGCCCTTTTACTTTGGATGGCCTACCTTCGAAATCGGTCCGATCATTACCATGATTATTGTCGGCACGGTTGTCATTATCGAGTCTACAGGGGTGTTTATGGCCTTGAGCAAAATTTGTGATCAACCGATCAACGAAAAGGATCTGGCACGAGGATATCGCGCAGAAGGTCTAGCGTTTGTGCTTGGTGGAATCTTCAATGCTTTTCCGTACAACACATTTGCCCAGAATGTCGGTTTGGTTCAGCTCTCCAAAGTGAAAACGACCAATGTGGTTGTTGCAGCCGGAGGTATTCTGGTTTTTCTGGGACTCATCCCCAAAGTTGCGGCATTCGCAACGATTATTCCCAGCGCGGTACTCGGCGGGGCAACAGTGGTTCTGTTCGGCATGGTGGTCTCATCTGGGATTAAAATGCTGCAACATGTGGATTTCAGCAAGCAATCCAATCTGTTAATCGTTGCTTGTTCGGTCTCACTCGGTCTTGGCGTCACGGCTGTGCCTGATCTGTTTGCCCAGCTGCCTCAAAGTATCCGGATTATTGTTGGTGATGGTATTATCACAGGCAGTCTATGCGCCATTCTGCTCAATATCTTCTTTAACCTCGGATTTAAAAAGGAGAGTCTGCCCGTACAGCCTGTACAGGCTCAAGAAGCACATACGTAAGATTGACTTGTTACCAGGAAGCGATCTGAATAAATGGAACAGACCCAAGAAGTATTGGTTGAGGTGGAATGATTGGAATGACTCCCCGCCGCCAATGAAACTCTTGGGTCTTTATGTTGGGTAAACTGCAGAGTCTGTAGAGTAAAATCGGATATTTTTATTCAACATACCCCGGAAGCTTTTCACCTGTGATTAGTTCATAAAGTTTGGCAGATTTCTCCTTAGTTAATTGAACATAGGTAGGCTTGCTTTCAATGATGATTTCAACCTGATCCTGATGGGGACTGATCCAGAGGTTATAGATGACACTTTTATCTGATCCCCCCTTGAAACTTAAACGGTGCCCCGGGTATGAAAGTTACAGCAGGATGAATGCAAAAGGGATGTAAATATGCTAAAGTTTCATCATGAACATGCTACATGTTCTTTTCGTTGAATTTCCATGCGACTACATAAATGAGCATTGGTTCACAAGGCTAAAATATAAACGAAGGGATATCCTGATATCGCTTGGTTACAGAAAAGGAGTTGTGATCACCATGCAACAAGAAACACTGAAAAAAGGCTGGCACTTCGACAATAGTTATGGACGTTTGCCACAGACCTTTTTTACAAATCAGGGTGCGGTACCTGTTCAATCACCGAAGTTGATCATCTTCAATACGTTGCTTGCAGCCAGCCTGGGGCTGAATGTTGAGGCACTGAACAGTGATGAAGGAGCGGAGGTGTTTGCAGGAAACCTGATTCCGGAAGGTGCCGAGCCTCTGGCTCAGGCCTATGCGGGTCATCAGTTCGGGAATTTTAACATGCTTGGTGATGGACGGGCTTTGCTGCTGGGAGAACAGATCACACCACAAGGCGAGCGAGTGGACATCCAGCTGAAAGGTTCGGGAAGAACCCCATATTCTCGTGGAGGCGATGGGCGTGCTGCCGTTGGACCCATGCTGCGAGAGTATATTATTAGTGAAGCGATGCATGCACTGGGGATTCCAACGACGCGAAGTTTGGCGGTTGTGTCTACTGGAGAAAACATTACACGCGAAACAGAGCGACCTGGTGCAATCCTGACACGAGTAGCTTCAAGTCATTTGCGTGTAGCAACCTTCCAATACGCAGCCAGATGGGGATCAATTGATGAGCTCAGAGCATTGGCGGACTATACACTGAAACGGCATTTTCCCGATATTGCTGAAGCCGACAATCGCTATCTGCAGCTGCTTCGGGAAGTCATCCGACGGCAGGCTTCACTTATTGCTAAGTGGCAGCAGGTTGGTTTCATTCATGGCGTAATGAATACGGATAATATGGCCATCAGTGGTGAAACCATCGATTATGGGCCGTGTGCATTTATGGATGCTTACAATCCAGCAACGGTATTTAGCTCCATTGACACGCAAGGTCGGTATGCTTATGGAAATCAACCGTATATTGGCGGCTGGAATCTGGCTCGATTTGCCGAAACGCTTCTGCCACTACTGCATGAGGACGAAGAACAGGCTGTACAAATTGCTCAGGATGCCATTGCACAATTCTCCGAATTGTATCATGGCCACTGGCTCTCGGGAATGCGGAGCAAACTGGGCTTGTTTAATGAAGAGGCTGAGGATGAAGTGCTAATCAGAGATCTTCTTGAATTGATGGAGAAGCATAGTGCAGATTACACGAATACGTTTCTCGCACTAACCTTTGATACGCTCAACGGAGCTCCCTTGTTCGACACTTCAGAGTTTGCAGAATGGAATGAGCGTCGCCAGGCAAGATTAGGCAGACAGCAGGAAGGGAAAGAAGAATCGCAGCAATTGATGAAGTCTAACAACCCGGCGGTGATTCCTCGTAATCATCGGGTGGAAGAAGCACTGGACCGAGCAGAGCATCACGGAGATCTTAGTGTGATGGAGAAACTTATAGCTGTTCTTTCCAACCCGTTTGCACATTCTACCGAACAGGCTGAGTACGCGGAACTGCCTACGCAGTGCGATACCTCCTACCGGACTTTCTGTGGGACCTGATTGAAAACTTGTTATGAAGAGGCTGCCATGGGCAGCTTTTTCATTATCGTGTCAAAAGGAGATTTTATGTCCAATATACTAAGCAAACCAGAGATTGCAAAAACTCTTTTTCAGTTGCTTGAGCGGACATCCTTCCGCAGGCAGCAGATAGAGAACTATGTTAACCGCTTGTTTGAGAGCTTTAAAGGGGAAGGTATTCCATATGTAGAGAGTGAAAATGATGCATATATCGTTCGTATATACGAGCGTGGCATGGTCATGTTGGAAAAAAGAATGGAACAGACGGAAGAAGTGATCTACTGGCTGCTGGAAGATATCATTTTTACGGCAGCGCATGTGGAATTGCTGAAACGATATGGTGTGGATAATAAACAGACACACTTGAATTACACAAACGCAGTGATGCAAGAATTGACCCAAAGTGTTGAGAAGGCTTTCCAACAGCTTGGAGATCCTTACTTGTATTGGCATCAGACGGGTAAACGGCAAGATCTGGAGAGGCTGGAACCAAGAAAAGAGAGGTGATTGACATGAGTGAACAGGATATTAATGATGTGTGGTATGAATATGCGTTAACCTTTGTGGGGAAAAAGAATGAATCCGCTCAGGGCTGGGCTGCGTTAACAACGAATGAACAGGAAATTGCTGCTTTATGGCTGCTAGAGGTGGACGTCTTTAACGGTGGTTTTGTTCAATTTTTCTGCAACTGGGGCGAAGAGGCATACCTTTACGCTTTAAGGGCATTACATACGATTGGTGCGACTCAAGTGTTGGACATCATAAAGTCAGCATACAGCTGCATTGAGCATTTGGAAGAGGATGAAAGACTTACTGGACTGTGGGATATTCCTAAGTTTCTAACATCAGAGGAAGAACACCAGTTGGATACGCTGGATCAGCAATTTTGGAACAATGAAGATCAGATTGCAGAAAAAGCATATGCATATTATCACGGGAAGTTGAACATGACGTCTTTATAAGTTTGGCATAGGCGCTCTTCTGTTGTTCTATATTAAGTTTAAATACTTGGCCTTGCAATGATATTAACGTTCGGCTATACTGGCTATAAATTGAATACATGAATTACGTTGATAGAGCGCAGTAGCAGCTTTGTCCCTGTTACAGAAAGTCAGGGGGTGATGGAACCTGATACATACAAGGGCTGCGAATTACACTCTGGAGTACTTGGGTAATGCCAAGCGGAATGGCAAACGATATTTTGCTGAAAGCGGTATGGACAGCGTGTGAGTTGTTGTCTGTGCAAGTTGGGTGGTACCACGGTTATGATAATCGTCCCTATGTCTGTTGAAGACAAGGCGGCGATTTTTTTGTGTCCAAAAAAGGCTCTCCCGGCTTAGCTCCCTGTGAATTAACGTAGATCATGGCCTAATACCAATGCATAGAGAAGGGGTTGTTTGTTTTGAATATTATTGATGAACTGGAATGGCGCGACGCCATTAATCAACAGACGGATGCGGAGGGTCTGCGTGAGCTGACCGAGACGACGTCGGTTTCCTTGTACTGCGGGGTTGACCCTACAGGAGACAGCATGCACATCGGACATTTGATCCCGTTCATGATGCTGAAACGTTTCCAACTCGCTGGTCACCGTCCAGTGATTCTGATTGGTGGGGCAACAGGAACCATTGGTGATCCAAGTGGCCGTCAATCGGAACGTTCCCTGCAAACGTTGGAAGAGGTACAAGCCAATGTGGATGCTCTGACTGCACAAATGAAAAAGCTTTTCGTAACGGATGGCGACAATCAGGTACGTATGGTCAACAACTACGACTGGACACACAAAATCAATGTGATTGAATTTTTGCGTGACTACGGTAAAAACTTTAACCTCAACACAATGCTGGCTAAAGATGTAGTTGCGAGCAGACTGGAAGACGGAATTTCGTTTACCGAGTTCTCCTACCAGATTCTCCAATCCCTCGATTACCTGCACCTGTTCCAACATGAGGATGTGCAGCTGCAAATCGGCGGTTCCGATCAATGGGGCAACATTACAAGCGGTCTGGACCTGATCCGTAAAAAAGAAGGGCCAGAAGCTAAAGCTTACGGTCTGACGATCCCGCTTATGCTCAAAGCGGATGGAACGAAATTCGGTAAATCTGCTGGCGGGGCCATCTGGCTTGATCCGAATAAAACGACTCCATTTGAATTCTACCAGTTCTGGGCGAACACGGATGACCGTGATGTCATCAAATACCTGAAATACTTTACGTTCCTAAGCAAAGAAGAGATTGAAGCTTTGGCTGAAAAGGTAGAAACAGAGCCGCACAAGCGTGAAGCACAAAAGGCACTTGCTGAAGAAATGACGAAATTTGTTCACGGCGACGATATGCTGGAGCAGGCGAAACGCATTACCGCAGCACTCTTCAGCGGAGACATTCGTTCCCTTACAGCCGACGAAATCGAGCAAGGATTCAAAGAAATGCCGACCTTCGAAACTGATGGTGAAGCGAAAAATATTGTGGACTGGCTCGTGGATCTTGGCCTGGAGCCATCCAAACGTCAGGCGCGCGAGGATGTCACCAAAGGGGCTATCTCCATGAATGGTGAGAAAGTAACGGAACTGGAATTCACGGTCTCTGCAGAGCATGCAATCGGTGGTAAATTCATCATTATCCGTAAAGGCAAGAAAAACTACAGTCTGGTGAAATTGAAGTAGCCACAGGGTTGCAATATGAATCTTGGGAAGGTAATAGCCAAGGCATTATCTTCCCAAGAACACAAAAGGGCCGTCCCTATTCATGTCAACGACATGATGGAGACGGCCCTTTTTAAATTCCATGCGCAAATGGATATTCGTTATTAATTTTATTAGTTTATTGATTCACAATCGCTGTGATCTCTTCATCCAGATCCAGTCTTACATTCTCACGGTAAGCCCTGATGTCGTATTCACTGTGCAGGTAGCGCAGGATCGCTTCGATCATGTTGGATTCGACCAGATACTGACTACGGCCTTGAATCCAGACTTCAGCGGAATAACCCGTATCTTCTTCCCAGCTCAGTTCCACATTGACATCGGTTGGGCGAACACCCTTGCGTTCAGCCATGTGAATACAGATCGCGTTGACAATTTCATCCATGCTTAGAACCATAGAGATTAGTACCGTCCATTTCTGTTACGGTCATCATCATCACGATCATTACGGCGGTCATAACGACCATCTGCTGCTGGTTTGCGGCGATTCGTAAGGGCTCTGAACAGCGCCATTGCGAGCATCACGATCAGCATGATTGCAGCTACGTTTACGAGCAATCCAAGAATGTTACCCAGAGCGCCCATGCCACCGAACAATCCGCCGAACATCATACCAGCAAGACCACCCAGCATCATACCTTTCATGAATCCACCGCCACCGCCGAAGAATCCGCCACGGTTCGTTGTAGCTGCTCCATTGCTGGAGTTGTTGTTCGTATTCGATTTGCTCACATTACTGTTGGAATCAGATTTCTTAGGTGTGTTGGTATAGCTTTTTGTTCCCGATTTGAAACCGCCACCACGTCTAGCGTCAGCAGAATCTGGATTCGCGACTCCGACTGTTGCAAACAACAATGTAAAGGCCATGAAAACCATCATGAGATGTTTAATTCCGAATTTTTTCTTCATTGTAAAGATCGTAACCCCCCGATTAATTTGTTTGATTACCCCAAAAATGGGCCTTACTCATGTAATACGGTCAACTTGCAGGAACGTTTCAAATTTTGTTTATTTTTCTGAAATACTTGGACAAGGGTCCTGAATTGCCGCTTGACCATCCAGTAGCTGGGTTACCCAGTTACACCATTCGATGCCCGTTTGTGCGTTCATCAAACCTTTTTGTACCAGAATGTAACTTCCGAATTCCCGACTGCCTACTCGCAAATTATCCTGAGGGATACGGGACTTCAAATCCTCGAAATAACGGATGCGTTCGATGAACCAGTTTTTGCGCTCATTCAGAATACGTCTCATGCTTCCGTCTTCTGCAATGCCGACACATAAAATACGCAGATTGAATTCGTCACGCGTAACCGGAGCGGTAACGGGAGTAATCATCCATCCCAGCAGTTTTTCAATACCTTTCTCCGTGACTGCATACATTTTCTTGTCTGGTTTGTCAGACTGTTGCACCCAGCGGGAGGCTAAAAGCTCATCGTTTTCCATTTTGGAGAGGAGCGGATAGATCTGACTGTGTTTAGCCTGCCAATGTGGCTGGATCTTCAGCATTAGATCATAACCTGATGACTCCTCGCGGGTAAGAAGCCCGAGCAATCCGTAGGAAAGTATGTTCATGCACATGTCTCCTTAATATTAGGGCTGGGCCAGCGAAAACAATGCAAATTGTTCTCATTGACCGCTTTCATAAAAGTGTACACTGAAACTGTATGGTTTGACAACCTGACAGAACAACTGCCTCAATTTAGACAAAAAAAGAGTGCGGACCCTGAGGTCCGCACCCAAAACCATTTAAAGAGATGTCTATTGCCCGTACCCATCTGCGACAAGATCAAGTTCACCTGTGTAGGAGTCGATGACCATGCCGTGAACGGGTACAGTAGGTGGAAGCAATGGATGTTTCTTGATCACTTCCACAGTATGTTTTACCCCTTCTTCAACGCTGTCAAACCCGCGTAGCCACTTTTGTAAACGTATGCCGGAGTTCTCCAGTGTGCTCATGACTTCCTCGGATACACCCCGTTCAACCATATGTCCAATCATGGTCTCTGCGTGTAGGGAAGCCATACCGCATTCCGTATGTCCGACAACCAGTACTTCGTCGGCACCAAGCTCATAGATGGCGACGAGAACACTACGCATAACAGACCCGAAAGGTTGAGAAATGATTGCACCAGCGTTTTTGATGATTTTCACATCGCCATTTTTCAGGTTCATGGCTTTGGGCAGCATTTCCACCAGACGAGTGTCCATACAAGTGATGATGACCATCTTTTTGGTTGGAAACTTGCCAGCCGTATACTTTTCGTATTCTTTGGTCTCGACAAATGATTTGTTGTAAGCCAGAATCTCTTGAATGTTGTTCATGTCTATTGCCTCCTGTTATCCAATACGATGAGCACGGCCACTTGCATCAAATGCAGCTTGTCCTACGCCCTTTGGTTTTTTATTATACCACGGTCAGCAAATTGCATTATTCCTCGGTTTGGAGGAATAATGCAATTTGCATCTGTTAAAAGTTGATTATACGCATTGCAAAAAGTATCATCAATAGGGAAACCAACATTTTTTTGAAGAGGTGAACGTTAACAATGGAACAACACACGCAGCAACAGCTGGAATCCTTCCGTAATCTGGCTCGCAAAATCAAGAGTTATCATGAAGCCATTGGTTTGCTTCACTGGGATCTGCGCACTGGTGCGCCCAAAAAAGGTGTCCCGACACGTTCGGAAACACTGGGGATGCTGTCAACCGAAGCATTCAAACTGCAAACCTCAGCCGAGATGAAATCCTACCTGGATACATTAACAAATCCAGCCGTACTGGAACAGCTGGAAGATATCGACCGTCGTCAGGTGGAAGATTGCCAGAAAGAATATAATCGCAGTCAGTCCGTACCACCAGAAAAAGTACAAGCATATACCGTACTAACTGCGAAATCGGAAACGGCTTGGGAAGATGCCAAGCATAACAGTGATTTTGCGGGTTTTTCGCCCTACCTCAACGATATTGTAAATCTCAAACAAGAGTTCATTGATTACTGGGGTGTGAAAGATACTCGTTATGATACCCTTCTGGACATGTATGAGCCGGAACTGACTGTAGAAAAGGTGGATGCGGTATTTGCCCGTCTCAAAGCCCGTTTGGTTCCATTGCAAGAGAAGATCAATGCTTCGGCGAACAAACCGAACACGGAGTTCTTGAACCAGCTGTTTGACAAAGATCAACAGGAAAAATTCAGTCTGTTTATTCTGGGACAAATGGGCTATGACTTTGAAGCAGGAAGACTCGATGAGAGTGTTCACCCGTTCGCAACGGGCCTGAATCCAGGAGATGTGCGGATCACGACTAACTATTTGCAAGATGATGTGACGAGTGCAGTCTTCAGTTCACTACACGAAGGCGGACACGCCCTGTATGAGCAAAATATTGACGACAGCCTGGCTGGTACTCTTCTTGCGGAAGGAACGTCCATGGGTATCCACGAATCCCAGTCGCGTCTTTGGGAAAATATGATTGGTCGCAGTCTTCCATTCTGGACGCGTTATTATAAAGATTTGCAACAGCACTTCCCTCAATTAAACGAGGTTGAGCTGGAAGACTTTTATCGGGCGATTAACCGGGTTGAAAGCTCTCTGATTCGGATTGAAGCTGATGAGCTGACGTACAATCTGCACATCATCATTCGTTATGAAATTGAGAAAATGCTGTTTAACGAAGGTCTGGAAGTCAAGGACCTGCCGGAGACCTGGAATGCAAAATATAAGGAATATCTGGGTGTTGTACCGCCGAATGATGGTGTGGGTGTGCTTCAGGACGTTCATTGGTCGGGTGGTGACTTTGGTTACTTTGCTTCGTACTCCCTCGGCAACATGTATGCTGCACAGATTCTACATACACTGCGCAAAGAAATGCCGGAGTTCGATGCCCATATTGCCGAAGGTAACCTGATTCCTATTAAGGAATGGTTGACTGACAAAATTTATCGTTATGGCAAGAGCCGCACACCTTCCGAATTGATTGTGGCCGTAACGGGTGAAGAGTTGAACCCGGACTATTTGGCTGATTATCTGGAAGCGAAATATACCGAGATTTACAAGCTGTAGACAGCTGTAACATGATCATCGAATTTTTGAAGAGCGGGGTATCATTGCCCGGCTCTTCTTTTGCATGCAAGTTCTTAACCTTTTGCTGGGCATCAGCATATCAATAATAGAGAGAACAGCTGAAACCAGTGAAGGAGGGAAATATCATGAAATACACGCCCTGGTTCATCCGGGCCATCGTCATTTTGCTCATTATCATCGTAGCTCTCACCAGCTGCAATAAAGATAAGGATGAAACCAAAATTACGATCGGTGAGGTCACACGTTCTGTTTTTTACGCACCTGAATATGTGGCCGTGGCCCAAGGTTTTTTTGAGGAACAGGGGCTTGAAGTGGACATTCAAACGACGGCTGGTGGAGACAAAACGATGGCTGCACTGCTTGCAGGCTCAGTAGACATCGCTTTGGTCGGAGCTGAGACGTCTATTTATGTCTATCAACAAGGCGCAGAAGATCCGGTCATTAACTTTGCCCAGCTTACACAGACGGACGGAACGTTTCTGTTTGCCCGCGATCCCGAAGGCGACTTCAATTGGGATCAATTGAAACAGAGTACATTCCTTGGACAAAGAAAAGGCGGCATGCCTCAAATGGCAGGCGAATTCACACTGAAAAAACATGGCATTGATCCGCAGAATGATTTGGAATTAATTCAAAATGTGGATTTTGCCAACATCGCTTCTGCATTTGCTTCAGGTACGGGGGATTATGTGCAACTGTTTGAACCTCAGGCTTCCATCTTTGAGAAAGAGGGTCGCGGCAAGGTTGTAGCCTCGTTTGGAACGGAAAGTGGCCATCTGCCTTATACGGTCTTCATGACTAAACAAAGTTACATCAACGACAACAAGGACATCGTTCAGAAGTTCACTAACGGCTTGCACAAAGCACAAGCATGGGTGGATTCCCATACCGCTGAAGAGATCGCTGAAGTCATCAAACCTTATTTCAAAGATATCGATCCAGCCATTCTGGTAAGCAGTGTGAACCGTTACAAAGAACAGGGCACATATGCAACCGATCCAATCATTGATGAGGACGAATGGAATAACTTGCTGGACGTCATGAGCGCAGCGGGAGAACTGAAACAACGTGTGGACTCTCCAACGATTGTCGATAATTCCTATGCAGAACAAGCAACAACGAAGTAACCAGGTATTCGGGAAAGGACGTGAGCATGTATGCCTGAATCCGAAACGGTGATCAGACTGGAAGGGATTTCGCAAGTCTATGTCAGCGAACGTGAAGCATCACTGGTTATTGAAAATTTGAATCTTCAGGTCGAGCAGGGAGAATTCGTTAGTCTTGTTGGCCCAAGCGGATGTGGTAAAACGACATTGCTGTCGATCATCGCCGGGCTGCTCACACCAACCGCAGGCGAGGTCAAGGTAAAAGGAAAACGCATCGAAGGTCCGTCTGCCCAGATTGGCTATATGTTGCAACAGGATTATCTGTTTCCATGGCGTACCATTTTGGATAATGTCCTGATCGGACTTGAATTGACAGGTGGGCTCAATGACGAGAGTCGCGAGCGCACACGTGAGCTGCTGGCAGGTATGGGTCTAGCTGGAACCGAAGCCCAGTATCCTTCAGAGCTATCCGGGGGCATGAGGCAACGGGTGGCATTGGTACGTACATTGGCTACAGACCCGGGAATACTGTTGCTGGATGAACCCTTTTCCGCACTTGATTATCAAACCAAGCTGCAGCTGGAGGATCTGGTCTCGGACACATTAAAGAAATCCGGCAAAACCTCAGTGCTTGTCACCCATGATCTGTCCGAAGCCATCGCTGTCAGTGACCGCGTCATTGTGCTTGATCGTAATCCGGGCCGCATTCGGAAGGAGTTTATCATTCCCGAAGATCTGCGGAACGCCCAGCCTTTTCACGCGAGGGAGCAGCCAGGGTTCAATGAGCTGTTTCAGGCGTTATGGAGTGAACTGGATCAGTCCGGAGGAGGTGAGAAGAACGGGTGAATCAGACGAATCAGAAGCAGGAAATGCGTGACGATTGGATGAGACAGCTGCACCAAAGTCATATTCAGCAGGTTGCCAGATGGCGACATAAAGTGCTGGCGGTGCAGCTGTCCATGCTGGTGTTTATGTTTCTGCTGTGGGAACTGGCGGGAAGACTGCGCTGGATTGATGTGCTTTTGTTCAGTTATCCCAGCAAAATTTTCAATCAGATCTGGAAGGACATCCTAAGTGGAGAACTATGGGCGCACGTTGGGGTAACCGTTGGGGAAACGGCAGTCGGCTTTTTGCTGGGGACACTCGTCGGAACACTGCTTGCGGTTCTGATCTGGTGGTCTCCTTTTTTGTCCAAAGTGCTTGATCCTTATATGGTTGTGTTCAACAGCATGCCCAAAGTAGCACTGGGTCCAATCTTTATTGTCATGTTTGGTGCAGGATTTACGGCTATTGTCATGACGACGTTATCCATTACAGTCATTATTACTACACTTGTTGTGTATAACAGTTTTAATGAAGTAGATCAGAACTATATTAAGGTTATCCGCACGTTTGGTGGCGATCGTTCCGAGATTTTCAGCAAAGTGGTATTACCCGCTTCCTTTCCTGCCATTGTCTCTACCTTGAAAGTAAACGTGGGCATGGCCTGGGTCGGTGTGATCGTGGGTGAATTTCTGGTTGCCAAGCAGGGATTGGGCTATCTGATCATCTATGGATTTCAAGTGTTCAACTTTACCCTTGTTTTATCAAGCCTGTTGATCATTGCGGCTGTAGCTACAGCGATGTACCAACTCGTTGTATATGTAGAACGCAAGCTGCTGGCAGGACGCAGGTGATTTTGCGAAACATGCGTGTGTAATAGAGAGCTTCATGATATGTATACAATTTCACAAGAGGTGTCACGTTGCCGGAACCCGTAAAATCAAGTACCATACTAATACGAATATTCCGCGCAGTCCGGAATGAATGCGACGATTGGAGAAGAGGGCCTAGAGGCTTCCGTCGCATCAATCAAATTGCCAGCGTCCCTCATCCGGGGCGCGTTATTGTGACCGACATGCATATGCATGTCGGTTGATGCCGTTTATGAGTGCAGCAGCGAAATAGATATACGGTTCTTCCAAAATGATTCTTTTGATTAGATAAGAAATGGTTTTTGGCAGGATGTGTAATACTAGGGATATGATATATGACGACAAACGCTGTCAGGCATTGGTGGACAAGTGCTCACCCGGATAGGTATGGCTCGCTGGCTTTGATATTTTTGCAGCTTAGAGGAGAGGGAGTTAGATGGGTTTTAGGGTAATTAAAACCGCAATAGCCGCGCTGATGGCCGTGCTGATTGCGGACTGGTGCGGCTTGCCCGGACCAACATCGGCGGGCTTGTTAGCCATACTCGGCGTTGATGTGACACGAAAAAGAAGTATTCGCACTATATCTGCGAGATTTTTCGCTTCCGTAGTGGGGCTTTTATTTGCAAGTGTACTTTTTCACTTTCTTGGCTTCCATTACTGGGTGCTGGCGGTTTACATACTGATTGCATTCCCGGTTATCGTTCGGGCCGGATTCAAGGAAGGCATTGTGACGGGTTCTGTCGTTGTGTTCCGGGTATTTAGCGGCGGCGAAATGGACGTACAGGTGGTTTTGATCCAAATTGGGCTGCTGCTGATTGGTCTCGGTTCCGCGATGGTTGTCAATCTGGCCTATATGCCGGCTGCGGACCCGCAGATGCTGCGTATTCGCAAAAGAATTGATGAATTATTCTCGGTTATTTTCCAGGAGTTTGCAGCCACGCTGCGTAATCCAAACGAAGTATGGGCAGGGAAAGAGCTTATTGAAGCCGACAAGGCTGTACTGGGTGGCATTGAAGCAGCCAAACGTTCACTGGAGAATCAGGTCATCCACCCCAACGAGGGATGGAGTGTTTACTTTTATATGCGCAAAACGCAATTGGATTCTATCCAGCATATGATGCATCTGGTATCCCAGATCTATCAGAAGATGCCGCATGCGGAAATGGTATCGGAGCTGTTCGACCAGCTTAGTCAGGATGTGCTCACTGAATCTTACACCGGACGTACAGAAAAACTTCTCGCAGATGTGCAAGAAGAATTCAAGCGAATGGAGTTGCCGGATACAAGGGAAGAATTCGAGATTCGCTCCGCAATTCTCCAGCTGTGCCGGGAACTCGCGCTGTATCTGAAAATAGCCAAGAAGGACAAAGCACCGTCTCCGGTATCGGACCGGTCCCAATCTACAAATGAATAATAGAAAATAGTTGTCACCCTAGACGGATGCCCTGCATACACTTGTAAAGAATGATTGTATGGAGGAGGTTTAAAGATGTCATTGAGTCATAAACATCAATGTAGAGAGATCATCACGAAGGCGATCTGCGGCAAAGGTCGTAAGTTCTCTACCGTAACACATACCGTGACTCCGCCACATGGTCCGACCAGTATTTTGGGGGCTTGGATTATCAACCACCAATATGAAGCCGTATCAGCGGGGGACGGAATTGAAGTTATTGGTACTTACGATATCAACATTTGGTATTCCTATGACAAAAATTCACAGACGGATGTAGCCAAAGAAACGGTGTCGTATGTAGAACATGTGCCTTTGTCCTATCTGGACCCGAAACACCGGGCCGCCACTGTAGAGGTATCTGCGGATGCAACGCAGGAACCGAGCTGTGTGGAAGCCACGGTGTCGGCAGGTGGAGGCAGCGTAATTATCCGGGTGGAACGGGAATTCGCTGTTGAACTGGTCGCCGAGACCAAAGTGTGTGTGAAAGTGTGCACGGATGGCTGTGGAGATTACGAAGACAAGGATTATGACTACGGCAGTGGCGATGGAGATTATGACGATCTCGATCCCGACCTGCTTGACGATGAGCTGTAAGCTCAGCGATCCGGATTCATAAACTTAAGGTATTATATGCGCCGCAAGCGGCAGTGAAGAGGGCGTAAGCCCTCTTTTTTCATTTTGGGCGAGTATCGGGAGGTGGGACAGGATGAATGTGATCGATGAGGCCGAGGAGGCGGTGCGCCGATATGAACGCATGCTCCCTCGTGAACGGGCAGATCGCCTGAAACGATCCGGGATTGAAGTGCTGGCATCGCAAGAAAGGCGTGACCGGGAGTTGGGTCTGCGTGTACGGTACGATGTAGAGATATGCTGTCTGCAAGCGATTCGCATCAAACGTAGGGACACGAGTGGCATGGGTGGAGCGCAAGAACGTGTGCTGGATCGTGAAGCGGCATCTACGTTATTCAAACGCATTGAACGGCTTGCCACCAAGGCATTGTATACGGTTGGACTGGATCATGGTGCTGTAAGACTGGAAGCGTCAGGAAAGAGCGGTTGTGCTGTCATCTCGATTGACCCAAGGCCATGGAAGGGCATGACGGATCTCTCTGCCATGTACCGTGCAGGCTGGAAACAGCTTCAGTTCGAACTGGATGAAGAGCGGCATCGTAATGCAGCCCCTATACTTGGAATGGACCCTGAGTTCTTGCTTGTGCAAATGCCAGAATCCAAAATCGTGCCCGCCTCCAGATTTCTAGAACGAACAGGCGTAGCCGGCTGTGATTCCGTAACGGTTAATGGACGGCGAATATATCCTGTTGCCGAACTGCGACCTGCTCCCAGCTCTGAGCCACGCGAGTTGTTGGCTCATCTGATGAGAGCCTTTGCGACCGCATCCCGTAGTATTAATGATCACTCTCTGATCTGGCAGGCAGGGGGAATGCCCCAGCGCGGCTTGCCACTGGGCGGACATGTTCATTTCAGTGGCGTTACACTAAACGGGGACCTGCTGCGCTCACTTGACAATTATCTGGCGCTGCCGCTTGCCGTTCTTCAGGATCCGCGAGGATCAGGCCGCCGTCCACGTTATGGGGCATTGGGTGATTTTCGACTGAAGTCTTACGGTGGATTCGAGTACCGCACGTTGCCCAGTTTTCTGGTATCTCCTCTCGTTGCCAAAGGAGTTGTTGCTCTGGCTGGTCTTATCGCGAGAGGTTACCATCAATTGCATCAACGTCCATTGGCGAAGGCTGTTATTCATACTGCTTTTTATGAAGGCAACCGTGAGGTGATGCAGGTGCATATTCCGGCACTGTTGGATGACCTGATGCAAATGGACGGTTATGAACGTTATGAGCGTTACGCCGCTCCATTAATTAGCCAACTTAGACAAGGTAAGACGTGGGACGAGAGTCGGGATATACGTAAACTCTGGAATATTCGAGCAGGTTCATGAAGAGTGGGCACTTTTTTGGTATAATGAGAAATAAGTCGATTTTGATCATCGTTACGGAAGAAATGGAACAGCAACCTGTGAGGGAAGCGGCAGATGCCGAAACATGAGGCGGTGGCATGATTAAGGTGCCTAACCGCCTTATTGCTCCTTCCGGGGCAGCTTCTCTTCCTGATAACATTGGAACGGATGGAGGATACTCATGGCTCAGTATACGCCAATGATTCAACAATATTTGCAAGTGAAGGCCGAAGCGCAGGACGCTTTTCTTTTTTTTAGATTAGGTGATTTCTATGAAATGTTCTTTGAGGATGCGGTCAATGCTTCCCGTGAGCTAGAGATTACATTAACAGCACGCGCAGGAGGGGGAGAAGATAAAATCCCGATGTGCGGTGTGCCTTATCATTCGGCTGACAATTACATACAGCGCTTGATTGAAAAAGGATACAAAGTAGCCATCTGCGAGCAGATGGAAGATCCAACGGTAACCAAGGGCATGGTGCGGCGTGAAATTGTACGAGTTATAACACCCGGAACGGTAATGGAAGGCAAGACCTTGGGGGACAAGTCCAACAACTATATGGTTTGCCTGACAGGTAATCAGAACACACTTGCACTGGCTGCCTGTGACTTGTCTACAGGGGAGCTCTATGTGACTTCTGTTCCATACTCGCAAGAGTGGCTCAAGGATGAGATCGGGATCTATGAACCTTCGGAACTGGTGGGGGATGCTGCGTTGCTGGATACGGTGGCTACCCAGGCATCTCCAATTGGTCGGCCTGTGGTATACACACCATGGACGAAGAGCAAGGAAGATTTGGTGCGTCAGCAATTCGGCGAAGCGGTGTGGGCACGTCTGGAGCCTGAACGTCAAGCTTGTATAGCGCGTCTTTTCTCCTATTTAAGTGAGACGCAGAAGCGTTCACTTGGCCAATTGACACAGGTTTCAACGTATGAGCCGGATCACTTTATGATTTTGGACCCCTTTACTCGGCGCAACCTGGAACTGGTGGAAACGGTACGTGAACGTTCGAAAAAAGGTTCGCTGCTCTGGCTATTAGACCGCACAGAGACGTCCATGGGTGCCCGGATGCTGCGTCGTTGGGTGGATAAACCCTTGCTGCAAAAAGGCAAAATCAATGAACGTCTGGAAGCGGTAGATACGCTGTATAACCAGTTTATATTGCGGCAAGATTTGCGTGCAGAACTCAAAGACATCTATGATCTGGAACGCTTAGTGGGCCGAATTGCCTTCGGTAACGCCAACGGCCGGGATCTGAACGCACTGAAGGTGTCACTGGATAAAATTCCGGGACTGCGTCAGTATTGTGCAGGTTCGCCTTCCACGACGCTTCAGCACATTGCTGGCATTATGGATGATTGTAGTGATCTGCGAGATGCAATCGGTCAGGCTATCGTTGATGAGCCGCCGGTGTCCGTGCGTGATGGCGGCTTAATTCGTGAAGGGTACCACGAGCGGCTGGATGAGCTCCGGGAAGCCTCGGTGAATGGTAAGCAGTGGATTGCTGAATTGGAAGCCAGAGAGCGTGAAGCAACCGGCATTCGCTCACTGAAAATTGGTTACAACAAAGTGTTTGGGTACTATATTGAAATTACCAAGTCGAACCTGGCTTCTCTGCCAGAAGGCCGTTACGAGCGGAAACAAACCCTTGCCAATGCTGAGCGTTATATTACACCGGAGCTAAAAGAAAAAGAGACGCTGATTCTGGAAGCTCAGGACAAGATGGTTGATATTGAGTACGGCTTGTTCGCGGAATTGCGGGAACGGCTTAATCAGGAGATCGCCAGGCTGCAAAAGCTGGCTGAGCTGGTGGCGGAAATTGATGTGTATCAATCCTTTGCCGTTATCAGTGCAGAGCGCAATTTCGTACGTCCTACATTGACCGATGGTTACGATCTGGTCGTGGAACAGGGGCGCCATCCGGTAGTTGAAGCAGTGATGAGAGATGGAGCTTTCATTGCCAACAATACTGCAATGCAGAAGGAAGAGGCGCGCATTCTGCTGATTACCGGCCCAAATATGGCAGGGAAAAGTACGTATATGCGGCAGGTAGCGCTGATTTCGATTCTGGCGCAGATCGGCTGTTTCGTGCCAGCCGGGCAAGCTGAAGTACCGATTATGGATCGTATTTTCACACGGATTGGTGCGGCAGACGATCTCATCGGCGGACAAAGTACGTTTATGGTGGAGATGGCCGACATTCAGGTCATGACGGATAAAGCAACACCACGCAGCCTGATTATTATTGATGAATTGGGCCGGGGGACGTCTACCAGTGAGGGAATGGCGATTGCCCAGTCTGTTATTGAATATGTGCACGATATCATTGGGTGCAAAGCGCTGGTATCAACCCATTTCCATGAGCTTGCTCATTTGGAAGAGAGTTTGGACAAGTTGGCGAATTACTCGATGGCCGTTCAGGAGAGCGGGGACAAGGTTAATTTCCTGCGTAAACTGATCGCCGGGGCTGCGAGCAGCAGCTACGGAATCTATTGCGCGCGGCTTGCAGGTCTGCCGGACAGCATCATTGAACGAGCGAACGGCTTGCTGCACGGTTTCGAACATGCGGCGGCTCAGGTTGCAGTTGGAAGTGAATTTGCCGGGAGGGACAAGCAGCAACTTGATGACCATGATCAGCGCGTGGAGTTCCAGCCGACAGATCATTCCTCATTAATCCGTGAAGGTGAGTCTGCGGAAACTGTTGAATTGGCTGTTGCAACTGAAGCTCCAGTACAGAAACAACAGGACAAAAAACTAAATGGCAAGCAGCAGTCAGCCTCCAAAAATTCCGATGTGGTTCAACTGTCCATCTTTGGAGATGAGGAGCCAAGTGTAACTACGAAACCGGAGGTAGTTGCCCTTGACAAGCCTGCTCGGGAGTTTATTCGTAATATGAAAGATATTGATGTAATGAACATGACGCCGCTTCAGGCGATGCAAATACTGAATGATCTCAAATTAAAGGCACAGCAATTATCCTGAGTATAGGGGAGGGGAAAACCTGTGGCGAAAATTCATGTGCTTGATGAACATATTGCCAACCAGATTGCGGCAGGTGAGGTGGTCGAACGGCCTGCTTCAGTCGTTAAAGAGTTGCTCGAAAACTCGGTGGATGCAGGCGCCTCCAAAATTGATGTTACGGTGGAAGAGGGCGGACTGCTACGTATTCGGGTCAAAGATAATGGTTCCGGTATCGAGCCGGAGGATATGGAAAAGGCATTCTATCGTCATGCAACCAGTAAAATAGCTCATGGCCGCGATCTGTTCCAGATCACAAGTCTTGGATTCCGGGGAGAGGCCTTGGCGAGTATTGCCGCTGTCTCCAAAGTGGAAGTGTTATCAGCTAGCGGGAATGACGGGCGAGGACGCCGAATCGTGATTGAGGGCGGCAAACTTCTCTCACATGAGGATGAAACCTCACCCCAGGGCACCGACTTTGAGGTAAAAGAACTATTTTTCAATACGCCGGCTAGACTTAAATATATGAAAACGATCCAGACTGAGCTGGGACATATCTCGGATGTTCTCTATCGCATGGCGATGTCTCATCCGAATATCTCGTTCACGCTGCGACATAATGAAAATACGCTGCTTCAGACGCTGGGCAATGGGGATCTGCTGCAAGTGGTTGCAGCAATCTACGGTACAAGTGCCGCTAAAGCGATGCTCCCCATTCAGGGAGAGAGTCTGGACTATCGTGTGAGCGGGCTGATCAGTTTGCCGGAATGGACTCGTGCCAATCGTGGCGGGATGTCAACCATTGTGAATGGACGATTTATTCGGAATTACGGACTCAACCACGCTATTCTAAAAGCGTATCATACGCTGCTGCCCATTAATCGCTTCCCACTTGTTGTGGTGCAATTGGAAATGCATCCGTCTCTGGTCGATGTGAACGTGCATCCGGCGAAGCTGGAGGTTCGTTTCAGCAAGGAAGCGGAGCTGTACGAGTTTGTGGAAACGACACTGCGTGGAATATTGCGTAAGGAAGTGCTCATTCCACAGGTAACCAAACAGCAAATCAGACGTGGAGATAACAGTTCCTTTATTCAGGAACAATTTCTGTTCCCCAGAGGTCCTTTAAAGGACGAATCGGAATCTGCAGGGTATGGGCAACAGGGTCCATTAGGGAAAACTGCTGACCTCGCTAAAATGAGATCAGAGGACGATGATCTGGATGCCCCGGCTGATGTGAAACCAGTTTCTGATGGAAACGGTGAGGATCAGACGCTGCCATTGCCTGAAGCCCCACCCGAGATACCCCCATCCTATGACCCATTCGGGATGTTGAGTGGGGACCTAGGATCAAATGTCCTGAAGCAAAATTATAGTCCTGATGAAAACTCCAATACTGATGAAGCTTCTGCTGTGAGTGGGAGTACCGGTGCTAATCCAGATCGTGCTGCGCAAGATGGCTTACCTTTAACTGAAGATAAGGGGCTGCCTACTTCACAGGCTCAGTCTTCTGCGTATCGTTCCAACTCGGTGAATTCTCCCGTTAGAGAAGGGCGCTCATCTTATAATCCATCTGCAGTGGCTGCAAAAGGAGAGCGGAGCTGGAAGGCTCCAATTTTACCGGACCCGGCAAGGCTGGCATCCGCCATTAAGTCGGATGTTTCCATGCCTGCGTTCCCCGAGCTAAGTCTGATTGGGCAGCACCACGGGACGTACTTGATTGCACAAAATCAAGATGGTCTATATCTGATTGATCAGCATGCTGCCCATGAACGGGTGAATTATGAATATTACTACGAGCAGTTTGGCAATCCGGCTCAGGCTTCGCAGGAGTTGTTGTTGCCCATTACATTGGAGTTCACACCATCTGAGACCGAAAAGCTCAAAACAAGACTGGCTTGGTTCGAGCAGGCAGGTGTCTATTTGGAACATTTCGGTGGACAGACTTTCCGGGTGCGTTCCCACCCGTTCTGGTTTCCTAAGGGGGATGAGAAAGACATCATTGAAGAGATGTCAGAATGGGTGCTGAGTGAACGTAGTATTGATGTTGCCAAAATGAGAGAAGCGGCCTCCATTATGTGCTCTTGCAAGGCATCCATCAAAGCTAATCAGAAATTGACGGATCAGGAGGCGGAAGTGTTGATTCAGCGACTAGGTTCTTGCCGTCAACCATATACTTGTCCACACGGGAGACCGATTGTGGTGTCATTTTCAACCTATGATCTGGAGAAATTGTTCAAACGGGTCATGTAGCTATTTAGGAGGAAGTTATGTATATTACAACCGGTGAAAAGGAAGCAGGTCACCTTGTGGAACGTGCACGAAACCTGGCGGAAACAACAGGAGGGACTTATGTACCGCGCAAAAAAATGTCTTTACCTGCACTGACTGCACATTATGGAATAGATGAAATTGTAGTTGTGCTTCAGGGTAAAGTTCGTTTGTTTCGTCCGGATTCACCGTTGCTTGAGTTTCACCCCAGTATGGGATTTGTTCGGGCCAAACGTGTGTTAAATGGAGAAGCTGATCCGATGCTGGACGCAGGGGCGATACTTGAAGGGGATACTGTTATCGATTGTACAGCAGGATTGGGTACCGATGCACTGGTATTCTCGGTTGCTGTAGGCAAAAGTGGTCGGGTCATCGCCTGTGAAAGCTCCCTGCCACTGTACACGTTATTAGTAGAAGGCATGTCTCAATATGAGAGCATTAAGCCTGCGGTAAACGAAGCTTTCCGGCGCATTGAGCTGCGGCATGCAAATCATCTCGATTTGCTGCGTTCCTTGCCAGACCGAAGCTGTGACACGGTATATTTCGATCCGATGTTCCGTGAACCAATGCTTGATTCAAGCGCCATTCAGCCTTTGCGAGATTTTGCGAATCCAAGTGCACTGGATGAACAGAGTATTATTGAAGCGAAAAGAGTTGCCCGCAAGCGGGTAGTTATGAAAGAGAAGCGCGGCAGCGCGGAGTTTACGAGACTCGGTTTTGAAGTGCATGACCGGGGCAATGCAAAAACACTGTACGGAGTGATTAATGTTGAAAGCGGAAGTTAAACCGAAGCTGCTTGTGCTGGTTGGACCAACAGCGGTAGGCAAAACAAGAATGAGTATTGAGCTTGCACAGGCGTTCAATTGCGAGATAATTTCGGGGGATTCGATGCAAGTATATCGCGAAATGGATATCGGAACGGCCAAAATTACTCGCGATGAAATGAAGGGTGTGCCCCATCACCTCATCGACATCCATGAACCGGAATACCCCTATTCCGTGGCGGAATTTCAGGAAAGCTGCACACGTCTTATTGGGGAAATCCATGAGCGCGGCAAGTTGCCTTTTATTGTTGGTGGTACTGGTCTGTATGTGGAATCGGTATGTTACGGCTTTCAATTTTCGGACAGCGGCTCAGATGAAGCGTTCCGGGATGAACAGTTCCGTTATGCAGAGCAACATGGCCCGCAGGCGTTACATGATAAGCTGAGGGTCATTGATCCGGTTAGCGCAGAACGACTGCATCCGAATGACCAACGCCGAATTGTTCGTGCACTGGAGATCTATCACCTCACAGGTGAGAAGTTATCCGAGCAGCTGGCTTCCCAGAAAAAAGAGTCTCCATATGATCTACTTATTGTGGGTTTGACAATGGATCGTCAGAAACTGTATGCCCGAGTGGAAGAACGAATTGATCTTATGATCGAGCAGGGATTGGTAGATGAGGTCAAGTCTTTGCTGGAGCGAGGCGTAGCGAGAGGACATATCTCCATGCAGGGGCTCGGCTATAAGGAAATTGCGGCTTATCTTCAGGGTGAAGTAAGCTGGGATGCTGCGGTGGAGTGGCTGAAAAGGGATACGCGTCGTTTTGCCAAGCGGCAATTGTCCTGGTTCCGGCATATGAAAGACATTGAATGGGTGGATATGACGGATACCGAAGATTTTGCAGGGAATTATGCCCATGTAAGTGAGATGATCAAACGCAAGTTTGACTGAATATAGAAGGTGGGATTTGTCACCTATTAGGACTTTAGAACCTCTATCTTTTAGAAATAAAAGGTAGAGGTTTTTACTTTTTTTATATGAAATGATGCCTTTAAAAGAGGGAATAATCGGTGTTGTATGCAGATTTAAGCAGAGAAATTCATTGTAAAAAAATAACATAAATATTAAAATGAATTCACATGACAGTTTATTTATTTTTATTCCTAAGGTGAAGGGGGAGATTTTATGAGTGCAGAACCGAGCGGAGTGGCAAGTTTATATCTCTTTTTCTCAGGATTATTTGGTATTGGCTTTGCCATTGGAGGTCTTGTCGCCTTAATTTGGTTAATTATCGTCCTCATTAATACCAATACATACCTGAAACTCTTAATCCATGATAGAAAAAATCGGGAAAATATTACGTTAGTCAAAGAAGAAGAGAAACCGTTTACAAATCCAGAAAAATAGAAGGGAAACGTGGGAAAAGGTAGAATTTGTCCCTCTTTTGCAATTCTGACAAGCGGTGTATAATGGATAAGTCTTCTAGTTGCAAGCGAAGCTCAGGCATAGGTGCAAAATAGCAGACAAGGGGTTTTTGTGGATTATATGAATCCGTTCATGATATAATAGCACGAAAGCTACTCAGCGATATTGAATATTACTTATAACACGAATTCAAATGAACCAATGGGGGTACGGCTAATGAACAAGTCCATCAACATCCAAGATACGTTCTTGAACCAACTGCGGAAAGAAAACATTCCAGCTACAGTCTATCTGACTAATGGCTTTCAAATCCGCGGAACGATCAAGGCATTTGACAATTTTACGATCGTCATTGACAGCGACGGACGCCAGCAAATGGTCTACAAGCACGCCATCTCCACGTTCACGCCGCAACGCAGCGTATCGCTGATGCAGCAAGATAATAGCGGCGAAGCTTAAAAAATTACGAAACCTTTTTATCAACCATTTCGTCTACATGTATAGGAATTGAAACAGAGCAACCTGAATAAGGGTTGTTCTTTTCATTCCGGGCAAAATAAGCTCTATAGGAGTTTGAGCCAGCAGACGAATAGAAATTATGCAACTGAAAGGGAGTCAGGAGGTAACATGCCAAACGATCCGTTGTCGAGGTCTAACAATCGCAACAACAATAACAAGTCAACCAAAAAAGCGAAGCCAAAGACCTCTAAAAAGAAAAAAATTACGGGTAAACGCGTTGGATGGACACTGTTTTTCACCATGGCAATCGCCATATTTTGTGCACTGGGTGGATATTTATTTATTATGGTGAGTGGCGAAAATCTGCTCAAAGCCAACAAGGACAAAACAACAATCAATGAAACTTCAAAAGTATATGATCGTAACGGTCAGTTAATGGGCGAGTTGTCCATTCAAAAGCTGGAGCCGGTCAATGAAGAAGATATTCCGGATTTGGTAAAGGAAGCTTTTGTTGCTACGGAGGACAGACGATTCTACGAGCATCAGGGCGTGGATATCTGGTCCATCGGACGGGCGGCGGTTAAAGACGTCATGGCCCGCTCCATGGTGGAGGGTGGTAGTACACTGACTCAGCAGCTTGCGAAAAATATGTTCTTGTCCCGTGACAAGACATTCTTCCGGAAAGCGACGGAGGTTTCCATTGCAATGGCATTGGAGCGCAAGTACTCAAAAGACGAAATTCTGACGATGTATCTGAACCGGATTTTCTTTGGTCATCAGCGTTATGGAATTAAGGCTGCGTCTGAATTTTATTTTGGAAAAAAAGATTTAAACAAGCTTGAATTATGGGAAATTGCCACATTGGCAGCGATGCCTAAAGGGCCTTCAGCTTATAACCCGCTGAGCAATCCCAACGATTCCAAGGCACGTCGTGCTGTCGTATTGCAGCTGATGTATGAGCAAGGTTACATCACCAAGGCGGAAATGGATGAAGCCAAAGCAGTAGATTATGACTATACACCGCCTGAGAAAGATCAAAAGTATCAAGCCTTTATCGACTATGTTCTGCGTGAAGCAGAAAAAGTGACTGGTAAAACGGAGGATGATCTGAATATCGGCGGGTACAAAATTTACACGACGATGGATGCTCAGGCTCAAACAGCCATGGAAAGTGCTTTCTCGGATGATAGTTTGTTTGAGTCAAGTAAAGATGATCAGCCCGTTCAAGGCTCTATGGTCATTATGAACCATGAAAATGGCAGTCTCGTCGCCTTGATGGGCGGGCGGGATTATCAAACAAAGGGCTACAGCCGGGTAACACAGAGCCGCAGACAACCTGGATCTGCATTTAAACCGATTGTGACTTATGCACCAGCCCTTGAATCAGGTAATTACAATGCAAACTCAGCACTCAGTAATGAAAAGCAATGCTTCGGCAATTACTGTCCGGGTAACTTGCATGGGTATTCTTCAACCATTAGCATGACGGATGCCATTACAAAATCGGAGAATATCCCGGCAGTATGGCTCCTAAATAAAATTGGTGTGAATACAGGTGTTCAGTTTGCAAAAAGCGTAGGTATTCAGCTTACGGATGAAGACAAAAACCTGGCGATCGCGCTGGGTGGTCTCAGCAAAGGTACGAATACGCTGGAAATGGCGCAAGCCTATAGTGCATTCGCTAATCTGGGTGAGTACCAGAAGGCGTATTCCATTAAGGAAATTAAGGACAGCGCTGGGAAAACGACCTATAAACACGATAAATCGGAAACAACACGTGTCATGAGTGAGCAAAATGCTTATTCCCTGACTAAGATGCTGCAAAATGTCGTGAATGATGGTACAGGTCGTTCAGCACGTCTGGATCGACCAGTTGCTGGTAAGACGGGAACTGTTCAAAGTGGTATTTCTGGCAACAGTGCCAATCGTGATGTTTGGTTCGTCGGATACACACCAGAATGGACTGCGGCAGTATGGATGGGTTACGACAATCCAGATGCAAACCATATGCTCAAAAATAGCAGTAAGCTGTCAGCGGCGTTCTTTGCCAAAGTTATGGGGGATGCGTTGAAAGGAGTTCCTGTAAAGGACTTCAAAGCTCCAGCAGGTGCCCAGACACCTCCACCGGAAAAAGAACCAGAGCAACCAACGCTTTCAGTGAGTGGTTTGAATGGTGCTTATGATCCCTCTACGCAAACTGTATCGTTGAATTGGACTGCAACGGGGGATTCCTCGACACAGTATCGGATTTACAGAAAAGAAACATCTGAGGGACAGTTCACCCACCTCATTGATGCAGTTGGTTCGACCAGTGCGCAGGATCTAAGTGCGCTCCCTGGTCTCACTTATGAGTATTATGTGACAGCCTATGATCTAGCTTCCGGACAGGAGACGGATCCGTCCAACATCATATCGCTGATGATTGAAGCGGAGGAATTGGAACCGGAACAGCCAGATACGGGCACGGAGCCAGGGACGACGGAACCGGGTACAGAACAGCCTGGAACAGAAAATCCAGACAACGGTTCGCCGGGGAATGGAAGTTCTGAGGGTAACAATGGCAATGGAAATGGCAACAACGGTAACAATGGTAACGGCAATAATGGAAACGGCAATAATGGAAACAACGGTGGGCCAGGTCAAGGGAATGGACAGACCGGAGAAGGAAACACACCTCCTGGACAGGGAACAACAGAACCTGGAGGTACGGGTGATGGTTCCAATGATGGGTCTGTAACGACACCAGGCGAAGTGATCACGCCACCAGATAGTGGAAACAACGGTAACACTGGAGAAACAGATACACCTACTGATTCTCAAGCTGGAACTGGCGGTTAACAAGAATAAGCCGCATAAAATAATTACAGCCTAAAACCTGCTCCCTGATGTTGGGGAAGCAGGTTTTTTGGTTTGTGTAACGTTTAGTTTGGGACCGGAGCTCTCCAATAGATGGGGCAAAGCTTGATTTTGAGTGTATAACTTAAATATGGTAAGCTGTAACTATTCGTAATACGTTGTGCAAAGCTGATTCAGGGCTTGTGGAATCGGTAATGCGGACGTTATTCGCTGTTCACCAATATCAGCAGGTCACGGACCTGTGGTCGGCAAAGAGGGGTTCGTATGAAACGGAAATTCGGGGACCGCGCGAACTGGCGCCGGATTACGAACCGACAATTTACATGCCGGTTCGTTCAATCCAAAATTTTTACGGGTTACATTACGCTGTATACGATACAAGATTTGAAAGAGCCTTTGTGGAAAACCTATGGAGGAAGTACCTTCTGCATTGCGGATAAAGGTTATTCCTGGTTGCAGTATTATCCGAAAGGCGAGCATTTTGTTGTTACGGCCATGTTTGACGATCAGGAGCGGATTGTTGAATGGTACATTGATACATGTCGCAGCCAGGGCATAACCGATCAGGGTGTTCCATGGTTTGATGATCTGTATCTGGACGTCGTTGTCCTCAAGGATGGAGAAATATTTTTGTTGGACGAGGATGAACTTGAAGATGCTCTTTCTCGTAAGCACATTACCACGGGGGATTATGATCTGGCTAACCGAACAGCAAAGGAATTGTTGCATGCTATTGATGCTCATGTGTTTCCTTATTTCCAACTGTCTCTGAAGCATAGACAAACCCTGTTTGAGAATGGGGAGTTCAGAAAAAATATTCAGATTTGAGTCATGGAAAAGTCCCATAATTCTTCGCCATCCTTCTAATATTAGAGCACCTGATAGAATACATTAATAATCAGGAGAGTTCAGCCCGATAAAATAGAGGTGATGGCGAATGAACGGACGGGTCATGGCTGCAGGAGGGCAACCGGGAGGCAGACCATCCAGACAAATTAATGTTGTTTTGCGTAACCAGGAACCTCAGATGCTGGTCAAAGAAGAAGAGGCAGCAATACAAGCAGCAAAAGGCTTAGCCAAACATGCGCATTTTCAGGAAATTCAAGGTGAGTTAGAGCAACTGGTTGGACTTGAAAATATCAAAGATTTAGTATTTGAAATCTATGCTTTCTTACAGATTGCCCAGATGCGTACCGAAGCTGGTTTGATAAGTGGGGCGCACGTGTATCATATGATTTTCAAAGGCAATCCGGGAACCGGAAAAACAACGGTAGCACGAATTGTTGCGAAGCTTTTTCAGAAGATGGGTGTATTGAGTAAGGGTCACTTGATTGAAGTGGAACGTGCAGACTTGGTCGGAGAATATATTGGGCATACGGCACAGAAAACCAGAGACTTGGTCAAGAAGGCATTGGGTGGAATTTTGTTTATTGACGAGGCGTACAGTCTGGCTCGCGGGGGCGAGAAGGATTTTGGAAAGGAAGCGATCGATACACTTGTAAAGTCAATGGAAGATAATAAAAATCAATTTATCCTCATCCTGGCTGGATACTCGGAAGAAATTGATTTTTTCCTTCAGACGAATCCCGGATTACCTTCCCGTTTTCCGATCCAGGTTGAATTTCCAGACTATAGCATTGATCAATTGATTCAAATCTCCGAAATTATGGCCAAGGAACGTGACTATATTCTCATGCCACAGACCATACTCAAACTAAAGCAGCATCTGCTTCAGGAAAAAAATGAGTCTCTTCATGCGTTTAGTAACGCCCGATATGTCCGAAATGCCATTGAACGATCGATTCGCCATCAGGCAGTTCGACTATTGGAACAGTATACCCAGGGGAATCCGGGAAAACTGGAGCTGATGACTATCCGCACAGAGGATTTGAAGTTTGATCAAAAGTAAGCGATAATATAATTTTTAAAGCAGCCGGCCGGGTTAACCGGTTCGGCTTAAAGCATGCCATGGAACCATGGTGGCACAGAATATATGCGGAAACGCAATAAAAGGAGTGAATATACACGATGACAAATGGCACACATGATACAGATATGGTAAAGAAGGATCGCGCCGTGTTGGTGAGTCTGGTTACCGATGAGGTCAAACGTTCGGGTATTAACCCGGAGTACTCCCTTGAGGAGTTGGTAAAACTCGCGGAGACGGCAGGCGTGGAAGTGCTGAGTGTATTGTCACAGAACCTGAAAACCCGGGACACCAAATGGTTTATTGGCAAGGGGAAAGTGGAAGAACTTCGTGCAGTGGCTGAGGAAATGGGAGCAACAACAGCTATTTTTGACCAGGAGCTGTCCGGTGCTCAGGTTCGTAACCTGGAAGAAGCTTTGGATCTCAAAATTATTGATCGCACCCAGCTGATCTTGGATATCTTTGCGCAGCGGGCCAATACGAGAGAAGGTATTATTCAGGTTGAATTGGCTCAGTTGAGCTATTTGTTACCACGTTTGTCGGGTCACGGGAAGAATCTGTCCAGACTTGGCGGCGGAATTGGAACGCGGGGTCCGGGTGAAAGTAAACTGGAGACGGATCGTCGACATATTCGTGGCCGCATAGATGACTTGAAGCGTCATTTGGAAGAAGTGACACGTCATCGCAAGCTGCACCGGGAACGTCGCAAAAAGACGGGGATCGTTCAGGTAGCCCTTGTAGGTTATACGAATGCGGGTAAATCCACCTTGCTTAAACAATTAACGGCGGCAGATGTGTATATTCAAGACCAGCTGTTTGCCACACTGGATCCAACCTCTCGGACGATGGAACTGCCAAGTGGTAAAGAAATCGTACTCACAGATACGGTTGGGTTTATACAGAACCTTCCTCATGATCTGATTGCGGCTTTCCGTGCAACGCTGGAGGAAGTGAATGAAGCGGACCTTATATTACATGTGGTCGATGCATCGTCTGCAATGCGTGAAGATCAGATGAAAACGGTACACACCATCTTGCAGCAACTGGGTTCAGGGGACAAGCCTCAATTGGTATTGTATAACAAAAAGGATGCTTGTACACCGGAGCAGCTTGAAATGCTTCCTTTGGATAAAGAACATATCAAAGTGAGCGCTCTGGATGCGGACGACTTGCAGAAAATTCGGGAGCTTATCCAGACTGAATTGACCGGTGACACAAAACGGTTCCGTATTCCGGCTGAGCGTGGAGATCTTACGTCTGTACTTTACAAAATTGGTGATGTGGTTGAGACCACATTTGAAGATAATGATGTAATTTATGAAGTGGAACTGCAAAAAGGCGAATATGAGAAATTCGGTTATTTACTTGAAGATTTCATACAACTGTAACATCGATGACATATTTGTATGATAAGTTGACACGATAATTGATGTTTGACGTCAGATTCGTGCTATGAAGGGGAATGAAGTAAGATGGCAAGCTTTGATTCAGAGATTATTGAACTTCAACGACAAGTTGAAAGTCAGATTGCGGGGCAATTGCAACAGATTGACCGGATCACCGATCATAACCAGTGGAAAGTAATCAATGCTTTTCAACGTAGAAAAGTCAGCGATTTTCACTTTGCGGGTTCAACGGGTTACGCGTATAACGATCGGGGGCGTGAGGTGCTTGATGAAGTATATGCCGATGTGTTTGGTGCAGAGGCGGCACTGGTGCGTCCCCATTTTGCGTCTGGTACACATACGATTGCTACAGCTTTGTTTGGTGTGCTCCGTCCAGGTGACGAGTTATTGTACATTACGGGTAAGCCCTATGACACATTGCATAAGGTCATTGGCAAGCCTGGTGATGGGACAGGATCGTTACGAGATTTCGGCATTGGCTATCAAGAGACGGCTTTGTTAGAAGATGGAGGAGTAGATTGGACGGCAGTAGAGAAAAGTATCAATGCAGCGACAAAAGTCATTGGTATTCAACGCTCCAGAGGATATGATTGGAGATCTTCCTTCTGTATTGAAGAAATCGCTGATATGGTTGCACGTGTAAAGGCGATCAAGGAAGATGTCATCGTATTTGTGGATAACTGTTATGGTGAATTCACGGAGGAACGTGAACCAACTGAAATCGGGGTAGATCTGATGGCAGGTTCACTGATTAAAAATCCCGGTGGAGGTCTGGCTGAAACCGGTGGATACATATGCGGGAAGGAAAAGTACGTACAATTGGCTGCCTATCGTTTGACTGCTCCTGGAATTGGCGGTGAAGTTGGCGCGATGTTGGGAACAACTCGTGGCATCTTCCAAGGACTTTACATGGCTCCGACAATTGTGGGACAGGCCATTAAAGGCAGCACATTCGCTGCGGCGATGTTTGCTGCATCTGGATTTGTAACCAAACCGGCATGGAACGAGATACGTACAGATCTGATTCAGGCTGTTCAATTCAGTTCGGCCGAACATTTAATTGCCTTTGTACAAGGAATACAGCGGGCTGCTGCGGTAGATAGCCATGTTGTTCCTGAACCGTGGGATATGCCGGGTTACGAGCATCCTGTCATCATGGCGGCAGGTACGTTTATACAGGGTGGAAGCCTTGAATTATCTGCAGATGCGCCTATCCGTGAGCCTTATATTGGTTATATGCAGGGTGGTTTAACATACTCTCATGTTAAATATGGCGTTTTGATGGCATTACAAACGATGAAAGAACGTAAATTATTGTGAGTTTATCTAACACATCATTGACACTTAGTAATAACTAAATGTACAATAGAGTGAAGAATAGATGACTGGAAGGTTGATGAATGATGGGTGACGAAATTCGCAGAAATATGGCCTTATTCCCGATAGGTATTGTAATGAAACTTACGGATCTGTCCGCGCGTCAGATTCGTTATTATGAGCAGCACAGTTTGATTGTTCCTGCGAGAACGTCAGGTAATCAGCGTTTGTTCTCTTTTAATGACGTAGAACGATTGCTGGAAATCAAGGCTCTGATTGAAAAAGGAGTTAACATCGCGGGCATTAAACAAGTGATGAATCCTGTATCCAAAGAGTCAGAAGAAGCAACGGTTATTACAGCCGATACGGAAGTGAAACGCAGAGAGCTGTCGGACTCCCAACTGCATCGTCTGCTTAAACAACAACTGGTGTCAGGTAAGAGACCTGGACAAGTATCTCTCATCCAGGGAGAGCTTTCCCGATTCTTTAATAAAAAATAAATTCGTATAACCTCGTAGGTCAGGGGAAATCCTGCTTTTGGGTAGGAGGACTCCTTGACCCGTGCAATATTCTAATGTACAAATATAACAGGCAAGCCAAATACGCAGAGAAGAAAGGGAGAGGGTATCGTGAGTTTTACTAAAGAAGACATACTACGCATCTCAAAAGAAGAAAATGTACGATTCATTCGTTTGCAATTTACCGATTTGCTTGGATCAATCAAAAACGTTGAAATTCCTGTGAGCCAACTAACCAAGGCTCTGGACAATAAAATGATGTTTGATGGTTCTTCCATTGAAGGTTACGTGCGTATCGAAGAATCTGATATGTACCTCTATCCTGATCTTGATTCTTGGCTCATTTTCCCTTGGGTAGCCGAGAACCGTGTTGCTCGACTGATTTGCGACGTATATCTTCCAGATGGTAATCCGTTTCCAGGAGATCCGCGTGGCATCTTGAAACGAAACCTGAAAGAAGCCGAAGAAATGGGATTCACTTCCTTCAACGTCGGTCCTGAACCAGAGTTCTTCTTGTTCAAAACAGACGAAAAAGGAAACCCGACTAACGAACTGAATGACCAAGGTGGATATTTCGACCTTGCGCCTACCGATCTTGGTGAAAACTGTCGTCGTGACATCGTTATCACACTTGAAGAAATGGGTTTTGAGATCGAAGCTTCCCACCATGAGGTAGCTCCAGGTCAGCATGAGATCGACTTTAAATATGCTGATGCTCTAAAAGCAGCAGACCAGATTCAAACGTTCAAACTCGTTGTTAAAACGATTGCACGTCAGCATGGTCTACATGCTACCTTTATGCCGAAACCGCTGTTTGGTATGAACGGTTCCGGTATGCACTGTAACCAATCCTTGTTCCAAGGCAAAGTGAACGCATTCGTTGACGAGTCGGACGAGCTGGGTCTGAGCAAAACTGCACGTCACTTCATGGCTGGAACTTTGAAGCATGCGCGTGCGTTTGCAGCGATTACAAACCCAACTGTGAACTCATACAAACGTCTTGTACCAGGTTATGAAGCCCCTTGTTATGTAGCATGGTCTGCCAGTAACCGTAGCCCAATGATCCGTATTCCAGCTTCCCGTGGTCTGAGTACACGTGTTGAGGTTCGTAACCCGGATCCGGCTGCTAACCCTTACTTGGCTTTGGCTGTTTTATTGAAAGCAGGTCTGGATGGAATTAAACGTGAGCTTTCCTTACCAGCTCCGATTGACCGTAACATCTACATCATGTCAGAAGAAGAGCGTGTGGAAGAAGGCATTCCAAGCTTGCCGGCTGACCTGAAAGAAGCATTGAACGAATTGATCCGCAGCGAAGTTATCTGTGATGCTCTTGGCGACCACGCCCTGGCTCACTTCTACGAGCTGAAAGAAATTGAGTGGGACATGTATCGCACACAAGTCCACCAATGGGAACGCGATCAATATATCACTTTGTACTAATAGCTGAATCCCTTGGCGCTCTAGCGCTGAGGGGTTTTTCTTTTTGTGGGCGGGGGATATAAAAAAGCTAGGTAGAATATTATTCTACCTAGCTCTATATCTATAGGAATGCATTCCTTAATTTCTGATAAGTAGTGCTCATATAACTCATTAATTGAAGAACTAGAAAGTAAGTGAGTGGCTGCTTCAATTGATTCTCTTTTCCAATCAAACCAGCGCATTTTTTTTAACTTCATGATTTCTTCTTCTGAGAAACGTTTCCTAACTTCTTTTGCAGGATTGCCACCAACTATTGTGTAAGGGGTGACATCTTTTGTTACAACTGAGCCTGCTGCAACAATCGCACCTTCACCAATGGTAACGCCAGGCATAATCATTGCATTCATGCCGATCCATGCATCGCTTTCTATAATGGTATCTCCCTTGGGTGAGAAGGAATGGCTAATTTGATCAGCGAACGGATAAACAGTGATCCACTCCGCATGATGATTGTTATTTCCTCCCATAAGAATAACGACACCGGCTGCGATACATACATAATTACCAATTATCAATCGATCTATTTGCCATCCAAATTCCTCAATGGGGTTGAATAAGCTCCTCGATTTGTCATCTCCCCATAAATATCTCACGCATCCGTCTTCAAAAGATGAATTGTTATCATAATAACCGGAGTAATAAGAGTAATCGCCGACTTCGATTAATGGATTGGTTACAATCTCCTTTAAATACTTAATTTCAGACCAGTGATTAAATTGGTTTATATTCATTTTAGTTTCCTCGCTTCTAAGTTTTATTTCTGAGTAACTTAGAAGCGTGATACGGTAGCCACATTCTTTAGTTTTTTTAGACGACGAATCATCTGAATCATCCTTCCTTAAGATATGAGGGCGATTATAACAATGACATCCTTTTTTGTCAATCCTATTCTAATAAAGAGATGTCAGTGTGGATCCTCCCTCAAAGTGTATATAATGAAGAAAAAATTCAGTGAGAGAAAATATAGACAAAACACGTGCCCATCATTTGGAAGGATAGATACATCATGTTTGACTAAAACGGGGACGGGAATAAGAATATAAAGAGGAAGCTGGCATTCGTAGCATAAAATATTGACATATTAGTGTTGAGGCTTTTTATGTAGTCAATAAGAAATAGAATGGTTAATTAAGATATGATCATATCGTTGAAGCGAGAGTATGTTTAAATTGTTTGCTCTGTATTTACAGTATCTATATGTTGATAGTTTCATATAATTGCGTTATAATTCATTTATGTTTCTAGAAATTAAATTTTGAACAATTAATTGGAGATGTTAATATGGAACAAGAGAAGCAACTGGTTGCCGCACAGCGGACATTTTTTTATACAGGACAAACGAAGTCTATTGAGTACCGTATTCGTGCCCTTCAGCAATTGAGACAGGGAATTGAGAAGTATCAGCAACGTATTCTTGACGCACTTCGTGCGGATCTAAATAAATCTGAAACAGAGGCTTATGGCTCTGAGATTCGGATCGTGTTGGGTGAACTGGATTTTGCATTGGAACATTTGGAGGAATGGGCTACACCAAAACCTGTACCTACAAATTCTGCTATACCCGATGGCACAAGCTTCATTTATCCTGAACCTTATGGAGTTGCTCTTATTATTGCACCATGGAACTATCCGTTCCAACTGGCTTTCGGCCCTCTAATTGGAGCCATTGCTGCGGGTAACTGTGCCATTATTAAACCGTCAGAATTAACCCCAGCCGTGTCACGTCTGACTTATGATTTGATCCATGAGATATTTCCTAGTGAGTACCTGGCAGTTATGGAAGGGGAAGTTGAGACGAGTACGGCATTGTTGAAAGAAAAGTTTGATTATATTTTCTTTACAGGCAGTACAGGTGTTGGCCGCATTGTGATGAAGGCAGCTGCTGAGCATTTGACTCCAGTTACGTTAGAACTAGGTGGTAAGAGTCCGGTCATTGTTCACCAGGATGCGGATTTGAAGCTGGCAGCTCAGCGCATTGTGCGCGGTAAATTCCTGAATGCTGGGCAAACTTGTGTCGCTCCGGATTACTTGCTTGTTCATGAGGAAGTACATGACAAATTACTGGAATTAATCGGTGCAGAAATTCAGGATAAATTTGGAGACGATGTGATGAAAAACGCTGATTTTCCGCACATTGTCAACGCACGTAACTTTGATCGTTTATCGGTTTTGCTCCAAGATGGCCAAGCAATGATCGGTGGACGCTCTGAACGTGATCAGCTACTCATTGAACCAACAGTTCTGGGGGAAGTGGATTGGAAATCCCAAGTGATGCAAGAAGAGATCTTTGGTCCAATTCTTCCTGTATTTAAGTATAGCGACCTGAATCCCATGCTAGATGAGATTGTTCGTCGTCCAAAACCACTGGCATTATATCTCTTCACTCAGGATGAGGATCTGCAGAATCAAGTTCTGAATCATGTATCTTTTGGTGGTGGTTGTATTAATGATACTTTGTCTCATATGACATCACATTATCTTCCGTTTGGTGGCGTAGGAGAAAGTGGAATGGGTTCCTACCATGGTCAACAGAGTTTTGATGTGTTCTCTCATCATAAAAGCATTCTTAAACGCAGCGAATAATCGACTAACGTAGAACAATATAAGTAGTATAAGAAAAAAGAGGTTGTCCCTTTGAATGGGACAACCTCTTTAAGGTATCTTATTGTGAGACTTCTGTACAAATACAATACATATTAATGAATATCACGGAAAAGGCCAATGACTTTGCCCAGGATGCTAACGTGTTTCAAACGCAACGGTTCAAAAGTCGAATTTTCCGGTTGAAGACGAATATGATCTTTCTCTTTGTAGAACGTTTTTACCGTTGCTTCATCGTCTTCAGTCATGGCTACTACGATATCCCCGTTATCTGCAGTTTGCTGCTGACGTACGATAACATAGTCTCCGTTAACAATGCCTGCTTCAACCATACTATCTCCCACAACCGAAAGCATAAATACTTTCTGTTCGCCTACATAATGCGTAGGAAGAGGGAAGTAATCTTCGATATTTTCTGTTGCTGTGATCGGAACACCTGCAGTAACTTTACCCACGACAGGAATGCGAGCAACGCTGTGAGCAAACTGATGTGAATGCTCTGACTCTTCCTGGCTGAGAAGTTCAATGGCTCTTGGTTTGGTTGGGTCACGTCTAATCAGACCTTTCTTCTCCAAACGATCCAGATGTCCATGTACTGTAGAGCTGGAAGCCAATCCAACGGCTTCACCAATTTCGCGTACGGAAGGAGGATACCCCTTCAACCGGACTTCATTGCGTATAAACTCCAGAATAGCCTGTTGCCTGCTGGATATCTTCGACATACCGTATCAACCCCATTTTAGTAACGTTTGGGAAAATTATAACATAGAACCTCCGTTCGTACAAACATAAGTTCTAAATAAAATGCCATAAAATCAATGTTTTTTTGCGAATTAAGATGAAAATTTTCTTTAGGTCTAATCAAATACTGCAAATGACAGTTCCCTTTTCAATAGAAGAAAGATATTGGAATGTAGGATGCAACAAAAAAAAGCGAACAATTGTTCTAAAAAGTTATTGTACAAAACAAGTGTTCGTGTTATATTGATTTCAACAGATAGGAACAAACGTTTGGAGGTCGATATTTAATGAGATATTCTACTTATCAAAGCATTTACGAACCGGTGCGTTCAGAAGTGGTTGAAACTAACATAAGGAATTTTAAGAAGGTTTTTGCAAAAGGTAATGTCCCAACTTGGGTCTTGAAATTAATAATCGTAAGCTTAATTATACTGGTTGGATGCAGTACAGTACTCACTGTGTTCGCTGGCAATGAGAAAGATTTATTGCCTGGAGGGAAGATGGCAGTTTCACAAGGAGATACACTATGGAGTATATCATTAGATCACAAACCTGAAACAATGGATACACGTGTATATATAGAAGCAATTAAGAAAGTGAATCAACTTCAGTCAACTTCAATACAAGTGGGGCAAGTCTTAATACTGCCTCAATTCACAGAATAAAACTGCACATTCACACGCACTAATGCATGTCAGCTTGACAAGCTGCCCTTATCATGTCAAAGTTAATATGACTTTGTATTTTTGGAGGGGACAAGCTTGGATATAGATAGTCTGGTAGCACGTATTAATGAATTGGCCCGCAAGCAAAAATCTACTGGATTGACAGAAGAAGAGCTCGCTGAACGTGCCAAGCTTAGAGAAATCTATTTGAATAACATTCGAAGCAATTTCAGACAACAACTGGATTCGATTGAAATTGTAGATGATGAGAACGATCAAGGCCACCAAGGCAAACTCAAACATTAAGGAAACCTAATGATATCATTATGATATTTAGGTTTCTTCCTGTTATCTAGAGGTTGCAAATTATAGGGGGAAATGTTGGTTTGCATTTATGTAAGCCGATACAACGAACATCTAAGGGGGATTCTCATGTCGCGTTCGTTCGAGAGAACGGTTCGGAAAAATTCTAAGCAGTTGAATCAGCAACGTAAAAAAAGCGGTCAATCGATTACAGGTACACCAGGTGAGGAAATATTTAAAGGACGCAGCCTTCTGTTTCCTATTTTTCTGATCGGACTAGCATTCCTGTACCTCTTTATGAGTACATTTCTTGTCAAAGCTCCGATGACCACCTGGGACTGGGTGACCATGTTGCTGTATGTATTTTTGGCAGTCATCTTCATGCTCCGTCGTCCTTATGTCAAAATAGGAAGTAACCGAATTTTGACGACAAAAGGGAACCGTGAGCGTTCAATTGGAGTCGACGATATCGTGAAATTCAGATTTGAGCCAGGCACAGTTGTGATTGAGCATAATGCACGAGGTAAGAGATGGGTGTTTACCAAACTACTCAATCGTTATGATACTGATGCAATCACTGAACGTCTTCTGAAATTCGCCAAAGCACATCAGATCACCGTGGAAACATACGAGAAAAAGTAATTATTGCATAAAGGGGAAGATGACCGAAATGGCGTTAAAAGCGATTTTGTTCGACCTAGATGATACTTTACTGTGGGATGAGCGCAGTGTTCGAGAAGCCTTCCATGAGACTTGCCTGATTGCAGCTCAAGAGACGGGTATTAAACCCGAAGACCTTGAAGAGGCTGTTCGTAATGAGGCACGTAATCTGTATGAATCTTATGAAACTTTTTCGTTTACCAAAATGATTGGGATTAACCCGTTTGAAGGTCTTTGGGCTAACTTTACAGGTGGGGATCAGCCAGAGTTTCGCCAGTTGGAGCAGCTTGCACCTGCATATCGTAAAGAGTCATGGCGTCGTGGCTTGTTAAAGTTGGGTGTTGATCGTGAAGATCTGGCGGAACAACTCGCCTCACAATTTGGGGCTGAGCGGAGATCAAGACCCCATGTCTATGAAGAAACGATGGAAACGTTGAGTCATCTACAAGGGAAGTTCAAGCTTTTGCTTTTAACCAACGGCTGTCCTGCATTACAACAAGAGAAACTTGATGGTGTTCCTGAATTGGCTCCTTTTTTTGACGAAATTATTATTTCGGGTACGTTCGGTAAAGGAAAACCTGATCCTTCGATCTTCGAACACGCATTGAGTAAGCTGGGAGTGCAACCTGAGGAAAGTATGATGGTTGGAGATAAGCTTACAACAGATATTCGTGGAGCGTTGTCTGCAGGTATTCAATCTGTTTGGATTAACCGTGAGAACAAAGAGAATACCGAATCGTATGTGCCTGACCATCAAATCAAGCATTTATCCGAATTGGAACGAATCATTGCCGAATTCTCAATTAGTGCATCTTAAATCGTTTTTTTATGTACTACTCAAACATTGTTAGGTTTTATGAGATGTATTTTATCCATAAAACCTAACAATGTTTTTTTGTTTTGGACAATTTGAACTATACCGTAATAACAAAATATAAAATTTTTTACTAAAAGTTATTGAAATTATAGAACTGCTGATTTAGAATATAACTAACATACTAGTATGACTAGTATGCGAATGAATGCAGCGAATATCTTTTGACTTACTTGAATGAAGTGGAAGCGGGAGTTATCCGCTATTATTTTCACATCCATTGTAAGCGCTTTACATAATCGAGGGAACCATTTGATTCTGAAAATACAACATGAAGTGGTTAGTAAGAAAATGAGGGTAAGCATCTTAACCGGTATGTACTCTCTAGTGATTTTATAATTGATATCGCTTACATTGATTTGTTTATTCTGCTGGTGGGGGTGGAGTGCATCTGATTACTTGTCTTCTGCAAAAAGAAGTTAGATAAGAATTAATCGAAAACGCTTTTATTTTACCAAGCTAAGGATCGGAGTGAAATAACATATGGAGTCGGAAACCGCTAAAACCACGCTAACGATGACATCTTTACGTAAAGAAAGCAGGTTAAAAACTGTTACAGCTCTGCTTCGCAAAGATTGGCAGCTGTACTCACTGTTAATTCTTCCAATTATCTATCTTATTATTTTTAAATATGGGCCCATGCTCGGTAATGTAATCGCATTTAGACGATTTGTACCGGGAGGCAGTATTTTTGGAGAGACGTGGGTTGGATTCAGATATTTTCAGATGTTCATACAAGACCCAACCTTTTGGAAAGTATTTGGGAACACACTTATGCTCGGTGGACTTGCGTTACTTTTCACCTTCCCAGTTCCGATCATTTTTGCATTGCTGCTGAATGAGGTGAAAAGCAAACGTTTCAAAAAGTTTGTGCAGACCGCATCGTATCTTCCGCACTTCTTGTCCATCGTTATCGTTGCCGGAATGATTCTGCAATTAACGGCAGTTAATGGCTCCATTAACGGAATGGTTTCATTCTTTACTGGAGACAGCATTCCTTTCATGCAACGTGCGGAATGGTTCAGAACAATCTATATCACCTCTGAGGTTTGGCAAGGTATGGGGTGGGGAGCCATTCTATATTTGGCTGCATTAACAACAATTGATGATTCTTTGTATGAGGCTGCGCGGATCGATGGTGCAAACCGTTGGAAGCAAACCCTACATATAACCATACCAGGCATTTTGCCAACGATCGTTACATTGCTGATTTTGAACATGGGTAATTTCCTTGCGGTTGGATTTGAAAAAATCTTGCTCCTTTACAATCCGCTGATCTACGAGACATCTGACGTGATTTCTACTTATCTGTACCGGGTAGGTTTGCAGTCCAGCAATTTCAGCTATGCTACCGCCATTGGTTTGTTCGAATCCATTATTGGACTGATCCTGGTATTCTCGGTTAATGCCATTTCACGCAGACTGACACAACGAAGCTTGTGGTAAAGGAGGAGCAACATGCTGGAATCAAAATCATACAAAGTATTTAAAGTTTTCAACGCCATTTTTTTGCTGCTTGTGGTATTCATCACGCTCTATCCGTTTCTGAATGTCGTAGCCCAATCTTTCAGCAGCGAGGCTTATATCAATTCTGGCAAGGTGAGCATTATCCCAAGAGGATTTAATGTGGAAACCTACAAGACCATCTCTCGGGATAGCATGTTCTGGACCAACTATAAAAACACAATTATATATACCGTTGTTGGTACTTTGATTTCTATGTTCATGACGACCATTTTCGCGTATGCCTTATCCAAGAAAAGATTAATGGGACGAAAATTTTTGACGATGTTCGCCGTATTCACGATGTTTTTCAGTGGCGGCTTGATTCCTAACTATGTCCTGATTAACTCTCTGGGCTTCAATAACACGATGTGGGCATTGGTTGTGCCCGGTGCCATCAGCATTTATAACATGTTAATTATGAAATCATTTTTTGAAAACATGCCTGAAGAGCTTGAGGAAGCCGCAGCTATTGACGGTTTGAATACGTATGGCATTTTGTTGCGAATCATTTTACCGCTGAGTAAAGCTGTCATGGCAACGATGGTTCTCTTTTACGCTGTGGGACATTGGAACTCTTGGTTTCCTGCTTTCCTGTATCTCGACAAAAAGGAACTGTTTCCCGTTACGATCTACTTGCGCAACATGATTGCAGGTGCAACGGGCGGTGCTTCGGCTGGTGCTTCAGCGGATAATCTGACTCAAATTTCTGCGAATATCAAATCGGTCACCATGGTACTCACCATTTTGCCTATTTTAACGATTTATCCATTTGTTCAAAGATACTTTGTAACCGGTATCATGTTGGGATCTGTTAAACAGTAAAACAGTAATCCTAACCCAATATAGTTCAACATCTTGATTGTAAGGCCAATCTAACCACATTCAGGGGGAGAATTGAATGAAACATAGACCACATAAGCTTGTAGGCAAGATGGTATTGGCAACAATGATGAGTGTCGTTCTGGCAGCATGTAGCAGCGGAGCTGGTGGAGACAAAGTCGAACCAGAATCCAAGGGAGCCATGGAGTCCTATGGTGTAGGGGAGACCTTTAAGGCCACTGAACCATTTAATTTATCTATTCTGTACAGTGACCAGCCAGCATACCCGTATAAAAAGGATTGGCTCCTGTTCCAAAAAATCACGGAAAAAACAGGAGTCACGCTAGAGCCTACCATCGTTCCGATGAGTGACTATTCCCAGAAAAGATCCCTTCTGATCAGTTCTGGAGATGCCCCACTGGTTATTCCGAAAACCTATCCGGGTGAAGAAGCGGCTTTTGTATCCTCGGGTGCGATTTTGCCAGTGAGTGACTATGTTGATTTGATGCCTAACTTTAAAGATAAAGTAGAGAAATGGGGACTTCAGGATGAACTTGAGGGCCTTCGACAAGAAGATGGGAAATATTATGTACTTCCAGGTTTACATGAAGAAGTTTGGCCGGACTATACCCTTATTGTGAGAACTGATATTTTTGAGAAAAATAACATTGCCATTCCAAAGACATGGGATGAATTGTATGATGCCGCCAAAAAGCTGAAAGAAATCTATCCCGATTCAGTTCCGTTCTCAGATCGTTTTCAATTTAACAGTACATTGAATATTGCTGCTACCAGTTTTGGAACGAAAGCTGGGTGGGGATTTGGCAATGGTTTAACGTATAAAGAAGATCAGGATGAATTTGTATACACTTCGACTACGCCGGAATACAAGGAAATGTTAACTTACTTTAACAAACTTGTATCGGAGGGGCTCCTGGATAAAGAAAGCTTCACCCAGGACGATGACCAGGCTATTCAAAAATTTGTTTCTGGAAAATCCTTTATTATTAATGGTAACTCGCAAACGGTAGTGCTTCATCGTAATGACATGAACAAAACGTTGGGAGAAGGAAATTTCTCTATCGCCAAAATTACAGTTCCTGGTGGTCCAAAAGGTCAATTGATGTCTGGCTCCAGACTTGAAAACGGTGTCATGATTTCCGGTAAAATTAAAGACAACGAGAATTTCAAAGCAACCATGCAATTTATTGATTGGTTATACTATAGTGATGAAGGTCAAGAATTTGCTAAATGGGGTGTAGAAGGCGAAACCTTCACCAAACAGGATGGTGTTCGTAAGTTGGCCGAAGATGTGAACTATAATGGATTGAACCCAAAAGGCACGAAGGACTTGCGTATTGATTACGGATTCTCTGGTGGTGTGTTTGCTTATGGAGGAACGACAGATTTGTTGCACTCCATGTTTAGTGAGGAAGAATTGAAATTCCAGCAAGACATGAAAGATATCAAAGAAGTAGTTCCTGCGGAGCCTCCAATTCCTTACTCGGATATCGATCGTGAACAGGTGACACTGCTTAGCACACCGCTTAAAGATTTCTCGGATCAAAATACGCTTAAATTCATTTTGGGAGAACGTAAACTTTCTGAGTTTGATGCATTTGTAAAAGAGCTGGAGAGCCAAGGCTTGCCTCAGTATATGCAGCTTTCCAATGACACGTATAAGAAATATAAAGAAAACAAGCAACAATAGTTCTGAACTGAAATTTGCACATTGCCGTTTCATTAAGGGAATTTTAGTGGAACGGCAAATTGTGCTAAGATGGATGAATATGGCTGAGAGGAAGAGGTTAAGGAATGTCACTTAATCAAAAGATTAGAGGTTCGACCCGGGCTTATTCATACAATCTGATAAAGGAACGGATTCTGCACCTTGAACTTGAGCCTGGTACCAAGATTTCCGAGAAGGAAATAGCAGATGAATTGCAAGTAAGCAGAACGCCGGTCCGAGAAGCATTCATGAAGCTTGCCGAGGAAGAATTACTGGATATTATTCCACAGAGCGGAACCATTGTCTCCCATATTAATCTGGAGCACGTTGAAGAAGGCCGGTTTATGAGAGAGAAGATGGAGAAGGAAATTGTCACTCTTGCTTGTGCTTCTTTTCCGGAAGAGTTCAGATTCAGACTTGAAACCAATATCGCCATGCAGGAAGTATGTATAGGGAAAAATAATTTCTATCGGCTTTTTGAACTGGACGAAGAGTTTCATCAGATATTATTTCAAGGCACCGGAAAAATGAGAACTTGGAAAATGCTGCAGCAGCTTAATATTCCCTTTAACCGCCTTCGTTTATTACGTTTGTCTGAAGATTCCGATGCTGAAGTTATTATTTCACAACATAAGGAAATATATAGACTTATCACGGAACGTGAGACTGATCGAGCAGTTAAGGTGATGGAAGCTCATCTCAGATTAGTTGTTGTTGAACAAGAGAAGATGAAGGCAAAATATCCGCATTATTTTATATAAAACATCGAATGTTGTATACTATTTGAATATGCAGAAACCCCTGTTCGAAATGAACAGGGGTTTGTTGAGCAAATAATAAGATTTGCTTATTAGGCTTGTTTGATAAACGTTGGATCCGGGTATGGATCTGCGATCCAGCCATCTTTTTCAATAAACAGACGTACGGCAATGATTTGTTTGTTCTCCATCAATGTGAAGAAGTGTGGGGTGTTCTCAGGTACTGAGATAACGTCTCCAGGAGACAATTCTACATTAAAGTAACCTACATCATCTGTAGCTTTGATGACAAAGATTCCTTTGCCGGCTACAATAGCTCGGATTTCATCTTCAGCATGAGTATGAATCTCTTCGAATTTAGCAAGCTTCTCTTCAATATCTGGTGTTTGTTCAGATAGCGTAATGACATCCCAGATTTGGTACCCGCGACGCGCAGCCAAGTCTCTGATTTCATAGTCATAAGTTTTTAGGACTTCTTCTTTTTGTTCAGCAGTGAGTCCAAAGTTATTTTGCAGATCCGTGTTTAATTTGGACGCGTCCCATTTTTCAAATAATACATCATATTTGTTTAAGAAATTTCGAACATTTTCGTCTCCAGTGATACGTTCGTTCGTATTTCGGATTACAATTTCAGCCATGTTCTTTCCCTCTTTTCCACTTGGTTTAATCGCTATTATATCGGATTCCTCTATTTTTGTCGATTCACAAATTGATTCGAACTTCAACAAAAACCGCCAGGGAACTGATCAAACCCGATCTTTCACATTAAGTTAGTTTCTGTTAAACTAAGATTTAACGTTTTGCGGAGGTGACGATATTGGACAAGCTTAGCCTACATGATGCATTAAAACAACGAATATTGATCCTCGACGGTGCAATGGGGACCATGATTCAACAAGTTGATCTCACAGGCGCAGATTTTGGCGGAGAAGACCTGGATGGATGTAATGAAATGCTTGTACTTACACGTCCAGAGCTAATCCAGCGTATTCATGAGGAATATCTGGAAGCCGGTGCTGACTTAATTGAAACAAATACGTTTGGTGCAACATCTGTTGTACTTGCTGAATATGACATTCAGGACCGTGCACGTGAAATTAATCTCGAAGCAGCCAGAATTGCCAAAGCAGCCGTGGATCGATTTTCGACACCGGAGTCTCCACGTTATGTCGTAGGTGCCATGGGACCTACAACCAAAACGCTGTCAGTAACAGGTGGAGTTACTTTTCAAGAGCTCATCGACAGTTATTTTGAGCAAGCGCTTGCTTTAATTGAGGGAGGCGTTGATGCGCTGCTGCTCGAAACCTCACAAGATACGCTCAATGTAAAAGCAGGTAGCATTGGAATTCAACAGGCATTCGAGCAAAGTGGTATCAAGCTTCCTCTGATGATCTCAGGAACGATCGAACCGATGGGTACAACCCTCGCTGGTCAGAACATTGAGTCTTTTTATATATCCTTAGAACACCTTAACCCAATTTCAGTGGGACTAAACTGTGCTACAGGTCCGGAATTCATGCGTGACCATATTCGCTCTCTTTCCGGCATGGCTTCAGTTGCGGTAAGTTGTTATCCAAATGCGGGTCTTCCGGATGAAAATGGTAATTACCATGAATCGCCGGATTCGCTTGCTCAGAAGATCGGTGCTTTTGCCGAACAGGGCTGGTTGAACATCGCGGGTGGCTGCTGTGGAACAACACCTGCACATATTCGGGCAATGCGAGATACACTTGCCAAGTACCCTCCCAGAGAAATGAATGGAACACATCCACCAGCGTTGTCAGGAATAGATCCAGTCTACGTTGAACAGGACAATCGCCCTTATATGGTTGGGGAACGTACGAACGTACTTGGATCACGGAAATTCAAGCGTCTTATTGTTGAAGGGAAATATGAAGAAGCTTCTGAAATTGCTCGGGCTCAGGTGAAAAATGGGGCACATGTTGTCGACGTTTGTGTTCAAGACCCGGACCGTGAAGAAGCCGAAGACATGGAAAAATTCCTTGAGCTTGTTGTCAAAAAAGTAAAGGTGCCACTTATGATCGATACGACAGATGCAGCCGTCATTGACCTTGCACTGCAATACTCTCAGGGTAAAGCGATAATTAACTCCATTAACCTTGAGGATGGCGAGGAAAAGTTCGAGCTGGTCACTCCGCTCTTGCATAAATACGGCGGTGCTGTCGTTGTTGGAACGATTGATGAACGCGGTCAGGCCATTAGTCGTGAGGACAAGCTGGAAGTAGCCAAGCGGTCTTACGATTTGCTGGTGAACAAATATGGATTAAAAGCCGAAGACCTGATTTTCGATACCCTGGTGTTTCCAGTAGGGACGGGCGATGAACAGTATATCGGTTCGGCCAAAGAAACAATCGAAGGTATTCGTGTCATTAAAGAAGCGATGCCTGAATGTCATACGATACTTGGGATCAGTAACATTTCATTTGGATTGCCTGAAGCTGGGCGTGAAGTGCTGAACTCTGTATTTTTATATGAGTGTACCAAAGCAGGTCTCGATTATGCCATCGTCAACACCGAGAAGCTGGAGCGTTATGCATCCATTCCGGAAGAGGAGCGCAGACTCTCAGAAGAGCTGTTATATAATACGAATGACGAAACACTGGCTGCTTTCGTAGCGGCGTTCCGTAACAAAAAGGTTGAGAAAAAAGAAAAGATTTCGAACCTGTCGTTGGAAGAACGTCTCGCATCGTATGTTGTTGAAGGAAGCAAAGAAGGTTTGCTGCCCGATCTGGAGCAAGCACTCGCCAAATATACAGCCCTTGAAGTAATCAATGGCCCGCTGATGCGGGGCATGGAAGAAGTAGGACGACTGTTTAACAATAATGAGCTGATCGTAGCAGAAGTGCTTCAGAGCGCGGAAGTTATGAAGGCTTCGGTAGCTTATTTGGAACAGTTCATGGAGAAGAATGAGACGTCAGTTAAAGGAAAGATTATTCTAGCGACGGTCAAGGGCGATGTACATGACATCGGCAAGAACCTGGTGGAGATCATCCTTTCCAATAACGGTTACCGGATCATTAATTTGGGTATAAAAGTACCACCAGAGCGAATTATTGAGGCATACAGAGAAGAGAAAGTCGATGCGATCGGTCTATCCGGTCTGTTGGTAAAATCGGCGCAGCAGATGATTCTTACCGCTCAGGACTTACGTACAGCAGGAATTGATGTACCTATTATGGTTGGTGGAGCAGCATTGACACGCAAATTCACCAAGAATCGTATACGCCCAGAATATAACGGCATGGTTGTATATGCAAAAGATGCGATGGACGGTCTGGATTTGGCTAACAAGCTCATGAACCCAAGCACTCGCGAAGTGATGCAGCTGGAGATGGACGCTGAAAAAGAGGCGGACGCTGCTGGTGCAGAAACCGTTACATCACTTCCAGAGCTTACACGGGTAGAGCGTTCAGATATCGCAGTAGACAACCCGGTTCTCGTTCCACCGGATCTGGAGCGACATGTGATGCGGAATTATCCGCTATCACACATATTACCGTATGTGAACATGCAGATGTTGCTAGGTCACCATCTTGGTTTGCGTGGCTCAGTAGAGCAGTTGCTTGCTTCGGGTGATCAGAAAGCCACTGACCTGAAAGCCGTAGTGGATGAGATTATGCAGGAAGCTGTTCGTGACGGGATTATTCAGGCTCATGCGATGTATCGTTTCTTCCCGGCTCAGTCCAGCGGTAACAGCGTCATCATCTATGACCCGGAGAATACAAGTAATATCTTGCATACATTCACGTTCCCTCGTCAAAAAGTTGAACCATACCTCTGCCTGTCCGATTTCTTGAAACCAGTGGAATCCGGACAAATGGATTACGTTGGTTTCATGGTCGTAACGGCTGGGCACGGTGTACGGGAGTTATCGACAGCTTGGAAGGAGCAAGGTGATTATCTTCGCTCACATGCTCTGCAATCCGTAGCGCTTGAAGTAGCAGAGGGATTAGCTGAGCGGGTTCATCATATGATGAGAGATATCTGGGGATTCCCGGATCCAGCACAGATGACCATGAAGCAGCGTCATGGAGCACGCTATCAGGGAATCAGGGTATCATTCGGATATCCGGCTTGTCCCGATTTGGAAGACCAAGGGCCGCTGTTCAAGTTGTTACAGCCTGAGGATATTGGTGTGGAATTGACTGAAGGTTTCATGATGGAACCTGAAGCATCCGTATCGGCGATGGTGTTCAGCCATCCGCAAGCGAAGTATTTTAACGTGGATAAGGCTTAAGAATAAAAGGTCAGGCAAAGCCCTCCGCATTGTCGGAGGCTTTTTGCTGGCAGCAGAAAGAGGTGCGATCCAGATGGAACTATATTTCCTGGGAACTAACGCTGGTGTACCTACGCTTCAGCGGAATGTAACTTCCATAGGGCTGCGCATGTTGGATGAGCGTAGAGCATTGTGGTTGTTTGACTGCGGGGAAGGAACCCAGCATCAGATTCTAAGTTCTCCGCTTAAATTGAGCAAATTGGAAAAAATATTTATCACCCATTTACATGGAGATCATGTATTTGGACTTCCAGGTCTGCTCTCCAGCAGAGCATATCAGGGTGGCACTACTCCGTTAACGGTGTATGGTCCGCCAGGAACTGAACGAATGATCATGACTACCATGGAGCTGAGCCAATCACGTCTAAACTATGATCTAAGCATTGTAGAGCATACAGGCGGAGTGCTTTTCGAAGATGAGAGCTTCATTGTGGAATCTGCGTTGCTGGAACATCGTATCGACAGTTATGGGTATCGGATTACCGAAAAGGATCGTCCAGGCAGTCTGGACCCTGCAAAATTGGCTGAGTATGGCTTGAAGCCGGGGCCGCTATTTGGTCGCTTGAAGCGGGGAGAAACGATTACCCTCGATAACGGGGACTTCCTTCGTCCAGAAGATGTGTTGGGTGCACCTAAGCGAGGGATGGTCATTACCATCTTGGGCGATACGCGTCCATGTGACAATGTACAGCCACTTTCACTAAATGCGGATGTTCTTGTACACGAAGCTACGTTTCTGCATGATTTGGCTGATACGGCTCATGAGTACTATCATAGTACATCGAAGCAAGCGGCTGAGGCGGCGAGAGCGGCAGGTGCAGGACAGCTGATCATGACCCATTTTAGCTCACGTTACAAAGATGAGGATCAGTTGCAGCCACTTCTGGAGGAAGCGCAATCGATATTCCCGAATACAAAACTTGCGATTGAACACGAGCTTATTCCAGTTGTTCACCGTAAGAGCGAATCCTAATGATGGATGTGCGAAACAGTACAGCCAAACACGACGGGGGAATAAGCCGTTAATTGCACGGGACTGAGGGGTAGTTACTCCCGAGGTCCCTTTTGCAATCTGGCCGGAAAGCGTGTAGGATGGGCAATATGAGCAGGGAAATGATTCAAATTATTTTCCGGGAAAGCGCAGGAAATGACAAGCTTGTACAGAAGACGCGCGGGGCCAAACGTCCATGTTCGATTCGGTTCGACGTGTTGCGTGCAGATGCGAGCTAGCTATTTTTTTGTACTGTATACATAGGGTGGCATTGAAGTTCGAGGTAAATGGTTAATGACATGAAATGTTAATGGAATAAAGAAAGGAAGTGCTGTATATGATTAAGGCTTATCTGATCGACCTGGACGGTACGCTCTATCATGGCAGACATCGTATCGAAGGAGCCGATAAGCTTATTCAGACATTGAATGAACAAGGCATGCCTTATTTGTTTGTGACTAATAATTCTTCGCGTACTCCGCAAGGGGTGGCAGATCATCTGAACGGGATGGGTATCCCCGCCGATGCATCACAGGTATGTACTTCTGCGGTGGCGGCTGCGGAATACGTGGCCCAAGAGTCTCCAGGTGCGAAAGTGGCTTGTATCGGAGAAGAAGGGCTGTTGCAAGCGATAGAAGCTGCCGGGCTTACACTAACGGATGATGAACCTGAATACGTTATACAAGGAATAGATCGTGAATTTTCCTATCATAAATTGACTAAAGCGCTACGTTGGATCAACGGAGGTTCTAAATCTGTCATGACCAACCCGGACTTGCAACTTCCTTCTGATGATGGGCTTACGCCCGGAGCGGGGACGATAGGGGCAGCGATAGAAGCAGCAACCGGAGTTCATCCTACCGTCATTGGCAAACCGTCAAGTATTATTATGAAGTCGGCTATTAGCCGATTGAACTTAAAGTCTGATGAAGTTGCTGTAATCGGAGACAATATGCGTACAGATATTGCGGCAGGAGCAGCTGCGGGATGCGAGACCCTACTGGTTCTGACTGGAATAACGACCCGGGACAATATGGATAGCCACATCCAGGCGACCAAGGTTCGTCCTGATCATGTGTTTGAAGATTTGCATAAACTGATTGAGTGGCTGTCGCAGACGACAAACCAAGCATCCAAGAAGGGGTAGATGTACGATGCCGGAATTGCCGGAAATGGAAAATTACCGGACCTTGCTGTCCGAGAAAATACTCGATTTGCCGATTACAGGTGTGGTGGTTAACCGTGAAAAGTCAATTAATACCGATCCTGATGTATTCACCCGCGAACTGACAGGCAATCGTATCATATTTGTAGAGCGCAGGGCCAAACATCTGATTTTTCATCTGGCTAATGGTAAGCGGCTTGTGCTTCACCTCATGCTGGGCGGAATGATTTTCTGGGGCACGGAAGCTGAACGTCCTGATCGCTCCACTCAAGTGGAAATTCAGTTTGGAGAATATACTTTATTCTTTATTGGGCTCCGTTTAGGATATCTGCATCTGCTTACTTCTAAAGAGACGGAAGAGGCTATGTCTGACCTTGGGCCTGAACCTCTTGATCGGCGCATGAATCCAGAACGATTTGCTGCCCTGTTGAAAGGACGTCGGGGTACACTCAAAACTACGCTGGTCAACCAACACATTATTGCAGGTATCGGAAATTGTTATTCAGATGAGATTGCATTTGCAGCAGGCCTTAGACCAAGCTCCAAAACGCAAAATATTGCTGCATCGCCTGAACTCACAGCACGTTTGTACCATTCTGTGCAATCCGTGTTGCGGGAAGCTGCTTCGGAAGGCGGTTATATGGAAATGCCGTTGATGCAGGGAGATACCAAGACGGGAAGTTTTGACGAGCAGTGCCGAGTGTATGATCGTGAAGGGGAAACTTGCCCTCGTTGTGGGGGAACGATAGCACGCGTGGAAATTACGGGCAAGAAGGCTTTCTTCTGTCCGGATTGCCAGCATGAGGCTTAAAAGCGGAATCGGGGCACATGTCAGCACCAGAGGTGGATTTCTTCAGGCAGCCAAGCGGGCATATGAGATAGGGGCTACGGCATTTCAATATTTTCCGAAGAACCCGCGTAGCCTTGGCTTGAAAGAATTGGACCTCAAAGATGCTGAACAGTGTCGGGACTGGTGTGAGAAGCACGGGATATCTTCCATTGCCCACTCACCCTATCCCACGAATCCGGCTTTGGGCAAAACCCGAGGAGAGGCGGGTTTTCATGCAACCATCGCATCGATACAAAATGATCTGCATATTGCAGATGCCTGCGGTTCAGTAGGAACTGTAGTTCACTTTGGACATCTCAAGAGCAATGAACCACTTGAAGGATATCAGAATCTCATATCCTGTCTGGATACAGCTTTAGCAGATTGGAATGGACAGGCTAAGGTTCTGCTTGAAAATCAGGCTGGAGATCATGGTCCCATGGGTACCACGATGGAAGAGTTGATACAGATTCGTAAGCTAAGCCGGTATCCTGAACATATTGCTTTTTGTTTTGACACGTGTCATGCTTTTGCTTCAGGCATGTGGACGACAGGCAATGAGGCATCAATGCTGGAGAAAGGCAGACTGCTGGGATACTGGGATGCTCTTGCAGCTGTTCATTTTAATGATTCGAAATATCCTTCCGGTTCATGCAAGGACAGACATGCACGGATTGGACAGGGTTATATAGGGAAAAAAGCGATGCAGGAACTGTTATGTGCGCCTGAATTTCAGCAAGCGGTAGTTGTGCTGGAGACCGAATCAGGCGAAGATGGAACACACCGTGGAGACATTGAGCTCATGCGTTCCTGGCTTTAAATGGGGAGAGGAGCGATTGTAATGCATGTTTTTTTGGATGATTACCGGGCATGTCCGAAAGGGTTTGTTCTGGTTACCAATGCAGAAGAGTGCCTGATGCTGCTTAGAGAAGGTGACGTGGACATTCTATCCCTGGATTATGAATTGGGTCCGGATTCGCCGAATGGCGGTGAAGTTGCTGCTTCGATCGTCCGGGAAGGTTTATTTCCAAGTCAGATCTATTTGCACACGTCCAGCATGTATGGCAAACGTCAGATGTACGAATTGTTGTACAGCAATAAACCAGACTCTGTTACCGTCCATAATGGTCCGATGTCAGGTGAGGTTATGCTGCGTGTTGCTGCGGGAGAAGAAAGCTAATGAAGCCGATTACGACCAAAATGTTAATGCGTGGTGTATGGGAAGGCATGCCTCAGGCTGTATTTATCTATACCCCGCTATGCGGAACTTGTGCAGCAGCGCGTCGAATGCTTGAGATCGCCGAACATTTACTGCCCGAAGGGATTTTGACCGAGATGAATATTCACGATATCCCGGAACTTGTACAGCAGTTTCAGATTTCGAGCGTGCCTGCGGTTATGCTGTTTGATGGAGAACATGATGTGCCCAGAATGGTTTATCGGATGAACTCTGTAGAGCATCTGTTAGGGGAAATCCGAAAGGCGGTACTAAAATGAGTGTAATCTCGATGAAGCATGTCTCTCTTAGACGGGAAGACAATCAGATTCTGGATGACGTCGATCTGTATGTTAAAGAAGGCGAGCATTGGGTGATTCTTGGGCGCAATGGTTCAGGTAAAACAACGCTGCTGGAAATGATGAATGGATATATGTTTCCAAGTCAGGGGCGCATTGAAGTATTGGGCAACCTGTATGGTCAATGTGACGTGCGGGAAGTTCGAAAAGAAATTGGTTATATCAGTCAGACATTAATTGAGAAACTGACTCCACGAGATCCGGTGTGGGAAGTGGTCGCAACAGGCGCTTATGCTTTTTTACGTTTCTATCAAACGATCCCGGATGATGTGAAAGCCAAAGCAATGTATTTGCTTGATGAGATGGGCTTTGCAAAACTGGCTAATCATCCGCTCGGCACTCTTTCTCAAGGGGAGCGCAAAAAAGTAATGCTGGCTCGTTCATTGATGGCAGATCCCAAATTGTTGATTATGGACGAGCCTTGTGCTGGACTCGATTTGTATGAACGTGAGAAAATGTTGGCCGAAATCGATCGGCTGCGTAAGCGTAATATCACTGTCGTTTATGTAACTCATCACGTGGAAGAGATCGTACCTTTGTTCACACATGTAGCCCTGATCCGCGATGGACGTATTGCTGCGGCAGGGCCCAAACATGAAGTTTTAACACAAGATACAATTAAGCATACGTACGATGTTCCGGTTGATATCCAGTGGGAAGATGGACGTCCCTGGATTCGCGTACGTTCTGGAGGGTAACACATTTTGAGTACACAGTCATCTTGGGGTGAAGGAGACTTCTCCCGTTTTATCTGCACAGCCAATCATGGCTTTGCGCCCTATGCTCAGGAGGAATTGCGCCGTACGTTTGGGGCAGTAAAGAGCACGGTACTCGTACCAGGTGAGGTTCTGCTTGCCGGTCTTCCGATTGCGGAAGAAGAGGTAGCGATCAAACTTTTGGAAGAAAGCCCGACGTTTTTACGTCATATTCAACCTGTTCAATTTCAGGAAAATACGGAAGATTCAGCGCAAGCACTGGAAAAATTAATTTCATTTGTGTTGAACCATACAGAGTTAACAGGCACTAAAGTTGCATTACAAGTTCGTAAAACCGAAGGGGCCTTTTGGCAGGAGAACGCTGCTTCATTGAAACAGCTCTTGACCGAGAAGCTGGATGACCTTGGTTGTGAGTGGGTTGTCCGTGATGCGGATCATATTATATCTGTCTTCGTTGCGGATGATATGTTATATGCCGGTGTATCCAGACCTGATCAAAATCTGTCGGACTGGAGTGGCGGAGCAGTTCGTTTTCAGAAGGAAGAGGGCCAAATCTCTCGGGCCAAATTCAAATTGCTTGAAGCGGAGCAGACATTTGGCATCGACTTTACTTCTTTTCACAAAGCATTGGACATCGGTGCTGCACCAGGTGGATGGACCTCTTTCCTGCTTGAGCGCGGGCTTGAAGTTACAGCTGTTGATCCGGCCAAGATGGATGCAACCCTGCTGGAATCGCCTAAACTCACCTTTTTGAAAAAAAATGCAGGTGATGTACGTTTCCGCGAAGGGGAATTCGATCTGCTCGTATGTGATATGAGCTGGAGTCCCAAGCTGATGAGCCGTCTTATATCGGACTTGTTATACAGTCTTCAATCAGGGGGGACAGCAGTTGTGACAGTGAAGTTACTGCATAAGAAGCCGCTTGCGTTGATTAAAGAAGTCATCGATACATTTGAGCGCTCCCGGATGCAGATTCAGCGTTCCAAACAGTTGTTTCACAACCGTGAAGAAATCACGCTATATATGATTAAATATTAAGATATTAAAGGCATTAAATTTTATGCTTTACAATACCTTCTTGCCTGTACTATAATGATACCAATATTAACCATAACAAGTTGAGGGAAAGCATCCCGAAGTGAAGAGTCCGGATATCCGGTCTGTTCCGCTTCGGTGAAGCTTTCCCTTTTTTGTTTTGTACATAAGGAGGAGTCTATATGAGACATCCGGCCAGGCTCGAGCGTGGAAGCCTGCTGGGAGGAAGGTATCGTATTGTGTCCATTCTAGGTTCAGGTGGCATGAGCCATGTATATGAAGCAGAGGATTTGAAGTTGCCAGGCAAAACCTGGGCGATCAAAGAAAGCGTGACGGCGATGCCATACGAAGGCAGTATGGAGTCAGAAGCTGCTCTTCTTACATCTCTGAGGCATCCCAGATTGCCGCAAATCGTAGATTTTTTTGTTCCTGATGAGCACGGGTATACCTATCTTGTGATGGAGTACATTGAGGGATTGACACTCAGTGACTATTTCAAGCAATGTCGTGGGAAGATTCCGCTTGAACATATGACGGAGTTTGTGCTTCAGCTGCTGGATGTATTAAGTTATTTGCACAGTCTGGACCCACCTGTCATCTACCGGGATTTGAAACCATCCAACATTATGATTACACCAGAACATGAAGTCAGACTGATTGATTTTGGTATAGCGCGCAGTTTTAAAGCACAAAGAGTCGATGATACGGTTAAATTGGGAACGGCCGGCTTCGCTGCACCAGAACAATATGGTTCAGGACAGACGGATGCGCGTTCTGACCTTTATGGGCTTGGAGCATTGCTGCTCTATCTCATGACTTGTGGGACTTATACGGAATGGATTCAGGGAGTAGAGAGTTCCATTCGCAGCGATGTTCCACGTACCTATATTCCTGTTGCGAGAAGATTGTTGCGACTGAATCCGAATGAACGCTTTCAATCGGCTGATGAAGTTCGTAAGGAGCTGCTGCGCAGACCGGGAATAGTGTCTGTTAGTTCAGAAACGACGGTGACGATAAGCGGAGGGACAAGAGTAATCGCTTTGACGGGGGCATCATCTGGTGTTGGGGTTACGCATACGGCCATAGCCATCAGTCACTATCTGGAGCGGCAGAACTTCAAAGTGGCCATAATCGAGATGTCACCACGTTCTCAATCGTTTGCACGGATTCAACAAGTGGCGCATGCAGGTAAACCCGTGCCAGCAGGCAGACAGTTTGCAGTAGATGGTGTACATTACTGGAAACAATCGGGACGTGCAGACATCCTATCTTTATTAGGAGGCAGCTATCAGTTCATTGTGATGGATCTGGGCAGTGGTCAGGATCAGAACCGGCTTGAAGAGTTTCTCAGAGCTGACTTGCCGATTGTTATAGGTTCCGGTGCCGAATGGAGACAAGCGGAGATTGGATCTTTTGTCCGTTCACACAATCGATACCCGCGAGACAAATGGATCTACTGCCTGCCACTGGCAGCAGCTGATGCCGTTCAGCGCATGCGCAAAACGTTAGACACTTCCAGTGTCTACGGTCTGCCTTTACATATCGATCCCTTTGATCGGGAACCGCAGATGGATAAGGTTTTTGCTCATATTCTGACTCATATGATGGGGCAGCTTCCCAAGAAACGTTCATTCTTTGCAAGAAAAAAGAGTACATGATTAGGAGAGATTGCGAAAGGAGAGCCTCTTTTGTCTAAATTAAGAAAACAAAGCCGTCAACTGATTTACGCTGGATTGACGGGATCAGGAGTAATCGGTTTATTGTTTGGGGCATATGTCATTTACAATGTCAAAACTATGAGTGATACGAGGGCTGAAGTGGAGGCCCGTTACTCATCAGCCTACGAACAAAAAGAAGCTGAATTGATGCAGCAGTGGAACTCGGGGGCACAGGGATGGGTAACTATACGGGATGTTGAAGCAGGAGAGCCGATATTGCCCGAGGATATCAAACTGATAGCCGTTCCGGATGCACAGGCACCAAGGAATCTGTGGTCCAGCTCCAAGCAGATGGATGGTCAAGTGGCGAAAATAGAATTAAAAAAGGGAACAGCCATTACAACCGAAATGGTGTATGAGGATACCCCGGCACCGCCGGATTTAAGAAATCGTGAACTACAGGTTGTGTTATTACCGTCTTCACTTGCTAAGGGAGATATCATTGATATTCGTATTCAGTTTCCAACGGGTCAAGACTACATTCTCCTGTCCAAAAAGAAAGTCGAAAGATTAAATGCAGCTACGCTATGGATTACGATGACGGAGGAGGAGATCCTGTCCCTTTCAAGTGCAATTGTAGATGCCTATTTACATAAAGCTTCAATCTATGCCCTAACCTATGTAGAACCACAGTTCCAGACACCAGCAATCCCGACATACCCTGCCAACAATGAAGTGTTAAAACTGCTGGAGAGTGATCCTAATCTTGTGCGGCGTGCTGAGGTGGAGTTGGCACGGCAGGTACGGAGTTCTTTAGAAAGCTCACTCGCCGCATCCATCTCAGCGCCATCCCAAGGTGTGGAGCAGGACGTTGCGCAGTCCTCCGTTTCATACAATAGTCGCCCTGGAGCGCATAACTCTTCATCTACTGATGGGGTCATCTGGAATGACGGTTCGGGTAGCGGTGGAGCGACTGGAAATGCCAGCAATGATTCTTCAGCATCAACTTCAAGTACGGATGAGCAGAAAAGCTTGCTAACAGGTGGGGAGTAAGACGGCGGGAAAACAAATTTATTATACATGTAACAACGCATAAAAGAACTTAAAAGGGGATTCGATAGCTATGCAAACATGGATCTTTGCTGGGTTATGCGAGAAGAATGACCTGATGCTGTACCTTTGCAAAATACTAGCGTCCTCCGGAAAACGTGTCTTGCTTGTTGATGGAACATTACAACAGAAATATGGATACGGCGTTGGAGAAAGTCAGCAATCTCTGCGTATTACAGAATTTGAAGGTTTTGATATCGCTTGTCAGTTCGTAACTTCAACAGCGGTTGAGAGTCATCTTGAAGCGAATGGCGAGAAATTAGAGGGTTATGATTACGTTCTTTACGACATGGAAACATCACACTTTGCATCACGTGACCTATGGCTCACGGCAGATACTCGTGTCTGGGTCAGTGACTATGAACGTTACAATCTGGAACGAGGTAAAGGGTGGCTCAAGCGTTTGCTTGAAGAACAGTCCCTGCCAGCAGAACTACCATTTCAGCGCATTTTGATTAATGCCGTTGATTGCAAACTGGAAGCTCGATATTTGTGGGCGTATCTGGAAGGTAGTCCATTTGTATGGACAGGGGAATCGCTGATGTTGCCTTGGGATGAACTGACTGCAGCAGTGAAACTGGAAAACGAGCATCATCGCCGTATTCGCCTGGGGCCATTGTCACGGAACTATAAAAAATCGCTATGCAGGTTAGTGGAACAGTTGACCGGATGGGAAAATGTCCAGAGTCGCCGGGCCATTAAAGAAGCAGAAAGGATGAGAGCATGAGCACCATTACGTTTTGGAGTCCTTTTGCAGGAACAGGCAGCACCTCAAGCGCACTAATCGGCGCCTATGCGATGGCCCTTCAATATAGGACAAGAATTTTGCTTGTAAATACAGGTCCAGTTGGGAGCAGTACGGAAGCTGCCCTCCCACCTAAAGAAATAGAGGACACAGGATCTGTATTTACATTCGAGGAGGGGGGATGGGATGCTGTGGAACGGCTGCATATCAGCGGAAGTTTGAACAAGCATAATTTGAGGGATTATACCAAGCCGCTCCTTAATGACCGTCTGGATTTGTTGACTGGCAGAATTAATAGGTTGGAACGTTCAACAGAAGAGTATGTGGAGACTTTAAAAAGGCTGCTGCACGTAGCTAATGAATATTATGATCTGGTTCTTCTGGATGCAGACCGCGCAGGTACCAGTAACCAGGTTCTGCTGGAACAAGCGGACTATGTTGTGGTGAACCTGAATCAAAATATGAGGGATCTGGAGTATTTTTTTGAAAAAATCAGACCCGAGAGTATGAGTAATCAGAAGCTGCACATCGTGCTGAATAAGTATGATCCACATTCACGCGCGACCATTACCAATATTCGTCGGCGTTTTCGATACAAAGGCTCGATATCGGTGTTGCCGTATACCACCGGATTTATGGATGCCTTCAATCGTCGTGATGCGGCCGCGTATTTGCAATTGGAAGGTCTAAGCAACAATAAAGATATACGTAAAGGGAGCTTTGCCGCAAGTATGGCTGAACTTGCTCGCCTAATTATGGACGGGGCAGGGATGCGTACCGTACTAAAGAGGCTGGAAAGGGGAGCCTGACCTCTGATGCTCTGGAATACCCTATGGTTAATTTTAATTTTGCTGTTATGCCTTGCGTATGTTTGGTTCAAGTACATAGCTTCTCATCGTGAAAAAAATAACCGTGCTCCCGAGCGTGAATCCTTCACCATTGAAGTGCTGACGGAGAAAGTAAAGAACTCGCTTCATGAGCTTAGTCATAGTCAACTTGCGGATGCCGGATTACATGAAGAAGAGTATCGGCGAAGAATCAATCAGCGTGCCGAGATGCGCAAGGCGCTTAAAGGTTGTGTATCAGGAAGCATCAGTGACAAAACGTATGTCAAAAATCTGATAGGTGATCTGCTTACTCGCAGTATAGGACTGAATAAGTCCAATATCGATGAGGTCATCTATTTCGGAGACACTGAGTTACTGACGGTCCAAGATCAATTCGAAATCGTGTTTTATCTATACCGGCAGCAATTTGGTGTCGATGCCTTGTCACGCATGATTGACACTTATGATCTTGGCAGATTGAGGCTGAGTGAGGGTACAGACGACGGAGGAAGCTACTATATCTCCGAGGAGGACATCCGGTATGTTTTTGAGTGTGAGTATAGAGAGCTTGGATTCAGAGAAAAAACAGATATCATCGTTCAACGGATCTACCAGCATTACAAAGGTTTCTCGGTGGTTGATGAAATAAGAGATCAACGAATAGATGGCGTTAGTGGTGGTGTGAGCGGCATGCTGGATGCCCTTCAGGATATGGGGCTAAGGCGGCCAGCTTCGTGGAATGATCTGCTCACGGATGGACTTGAGGATGCTCCCCTCGAAGAACCACTTAGTGGAATGGAAAGTGTCTGGATTTTCTATAAAGGTAAGTCCATTCATCTGTCCTTCCTGTCATTTGGCAATATACGTGAACTGAAGAGGGTATGTCAAAATATTTATAAATACAACTATCCGGGACAGCTTTCGGAGGCGAATGGATACAAGGTGAACGAGATGAAGGATGGATCACGTGTCGTTGTTGTACGTCCCCCCTTTGCCGAATCATGGGCATTCTTTGTCCGGAAATTCGATATTCCCAATGCTTCACTGGAACAGTTGATTACTGGTAACAACGCAGATCTGCCAATCACCTTGCTGCAATATTTAATGAAAGGCAGTCGAATCACAGCTGTAACAGGAGCACAGGGATCGGGTAAAACGACACTACTTATGGCAATGGTGAAGCATATTTACGCTTCGTATACCCTGCGTGTACAGGAGATGGCTTTCGAGTTACAGCTTCGGCGTATATACAGTCGGCGTAACATACTAAGTTTCCGGGAAACGGAGCACATCTCAGGTCAACAGGGACTGGACTTACAGAAAAAGACGGATGGTACTGTAAATATTCTTGGTGAGGTCGCAAGTGACGAAGTAGCCGCATGGATGATTCAGATGTCCCAGGTTGCCAGTCTGTTTACCTTGTTCACCCATCATGCCAAAACGTTTCGTGATCTTGTTTTCTCCCTCCGTAATTCACTGCTCAAAACAGGTATGTTCCAACATGAACATATTGCCGAGGAGCAAGTAGTAAGTGTCATTAATTTCGATGTACATATGAAAAAGGACGCAGAGGGACGAAGATATATCGAACGAATTACGGAGTGTCTGCCACGTGCGAATAAAGGGGATAGCGTGGAGGAACGAGCGGGATTTACGTTTCGCAATGTGATCGAGTACAGGGATGGCAATTACGTCGCTACAGCTCCAATCTCCATAGGGAGCATTACGGATATGCGGGATCAGATGACACTGCAGGACGCTGCACTGTTCGAACAGTTCATCAAGCAACATTGGGGTGATACCTATGACCGTTAAGATAGCTCTTCTGTTGGTGCTGGGAATATGTGCAGGTGGCCTGATAATCACGCTACTTGTATTGCACCTGTTACGTCCCAGAGGAGGAGACAATGCAAGTCAATCTATTGGGATCGCTACGCTAAACGGAAATCGTACGCTGCGGTGGGGATCATTCCTGTTACAGTCTTATCGCTGGGGCATGAAGGTGCCGCTGCTCTCTTCCTATATTTTGCAAGTACAGAAACGTATTTCATTCCGGCATGTTGGAGATGAACCATCTTTAAGACGAATGACTATGAGTGTGGTTCTAATGATCCTCGGAGGATACGGAAGTATCAGTGTAATCCTTTTCCTTATGCAGCCGGGTATCGCCTTTGTCATATTGTCGGTACTCTGCGCTGTCGTTCTGAACAGCCTTGTACTGGATATGTGTTTGAATCGTATGGAAAAACGACTGTTGGTACAGATGCTGGACCTGTTTGCCGACGTGAGACATCGGTATCATCAGCATGGAATGGTAGAGGAAGCACTGTATGAAGCAGCGGAAGCAGGTGAAGGAGAGGCTGCCGAACAAGTGCTGTTGATCTATGAAGCATTGACTTCTCCGGATCCGAACGAAGCTTTGGAACGATACTACGAGATTGCGCCAAATCGCTTTCTTAAAGGTTTCGCCGGTATTTCATATATGGTGATGGAGTTCGGGGATAAAGACAGAGCACAGGGTTCGATTTACTTGAAAGGCCTGGGGAATCTGACGCAGGAAATTCATCTGGAGATTTTGCGGCGGGACAAATTGGACTATTTGTTAAAAGGGTTGAATTTCATCGCTCTGGCTCCCGTTCTTTTCACAGCTCCAATTGAACGTTGGGCCAGAGGAAGTTTTCCAACTATGGATGAATTCTATCGCAGCAAAATCGGGTTTGTAACCAAAATATCGATCTACGTCATTATCATACTTGCCTACCTGCTTTTGCAAAGACTTCAGCAATATGATGAAACCCGCTATCGGACAGGTCGCAAACACTCCAGAATGGATCAGTTCCTATACAAGCAGACTTTCATTCGTAAGGTGGCGATGTTGTTCGCGGCCAAACCTGGTAGTACCAATTACAGTCAAACCGTAAGACTGATGCGGGAAAGTAGCTCGGAACTGAAATATGAATGGCTGGCTATACGAAGGCTGATGTTATTTGCAAGTTGTTTTGTCCTGACCATTGGCTGTGTCTTGTTGCTGCATCAGGTTGAACGAAATCATATCTTATACGATCCCGTGAGAGATGACCGGATGTTTGGCGCGATGGGAGAGGCCGAGTTGAAGCAGGCTACAGAAAAGACAAGCTTGGATCAAGCTGTACTCGAACGCATCGAAATGAAGCGAGGAGCAACTTTTGATGAGATCTCCAATGCATTGCAGTCCGTGAATCCCGTTCCACTGGATCATGATGCACAGACTGAAACTATTGCACGCATCCTGCAGAAGTTGGAAGGTTACAACAAGCAATATCTCCATTGGTGGGAGTTAATTATTGCAATGATGATAGGTATAGCGGGTTATCACATGCCGATTTGGCTCATGATGTTCCAGCGCAAGATGAGAAGTATGGACATGAGGCATGAAATCTATCAGTTTCAGACGGTTATCTCGATCTTGCGAGAGATGGACCGTATGTCTGTAGAGGAGATATTGGAATGGCTTAATCGCTTTGCTGTTATTTTCAAAAGACCACTGCAAAAATGTCTGTTGCATTTTGAACATGGCCCGGAGCATGCACTTGAACAATTGAAAGAAGAAGCAGGTCTGCCTGAATTTCAGCGTCTGGTTGATAAGCTGCAACTTGCACTTGGGAAAATTTCGATTCGAGAAGCATTTGATGATCTGGAAAGCATGATGGCATTTTATTTTGAACAAAGGAAGCAGGAATACACCAAGATGATTGATGTTAAAGCATCATGGGGAAGAATGATCGGGTTTACACCGATGTATGCCCTGATCTTCCTCTATCTGGTCATTCCGCTGGTAGGCATGAGTTTCCTGCAAATGAACATGTATTATGAACAGATTCAGAAACTGTAACGACCAATACGTCACAGTCTGAAATAAATAAAAACGATATAGGAGGATTTATCATGAACAATGCATCAAGCGCTTTAAAGGTGGCAGCAGGCATCTTTCTGACCATCGCCCTTATTACAATTGTAGTTCTGTTGTTTATTTCGGCTCAGGAGGCGACCAAAACAGCGCAAAACAATTTTGCAGATATCCAGACCGAGTTGTCTCAAGCTGCATTTACGGTGTATGACGGAACTACCATTAGCGGATCACAAGTCACAAACGCGTTGCGTAAATATGCGGACAAAGACCAGTTTGGTATTCAAGTTATTACAGGTAAAAATAAAGGAGGACAATGGTACGGGAATCAATTGAACATCTCCCAGGATCTCAATAATGCAGATTATGGTTCTGTTATTAAACCTGACGAGAAAGTGGGAGTTATCAACCAGACCATGAGTGAAAAAGACAATCAATATGTTAATCCAAGTGGTAAATTCAAAGCAATTATCGTAAAAGATAAATCCAATGTGGTAAGAGGGCTTATTTTCCAGCAATCCTGACAGGAGTTGGTTTAACATGTCTCAGAATACACAGCAGCTCATGCTGTTCTGTACGGCGGTTGTCCTATTTGTGACAGCCTGCCTGTACGGGCAGCAGAATGTTCGGGTTCTATCAGACGCTTTGAATCACTTGCTGCAGACGACAACAGACATGGAAGGACGGTTGAATACCACGCTGCGTATAAGCGAGCCAATCCGTTATAGTGGTGCGGAAGTGTTACACACTGTGAGGCAAATGACAGGGACAACGGTCAGCGTGCAGGTGGACGGGATTGCATATGTCATGGATCCCCTTGTAAACAGAAAAGAAACTATTCCTGTCCAGCTTGCTGCATCGTATAGACCTGATTTCATAAGAAGTGAGGCTGGCGAACTGCTGAAAATTGCATTTTGGAAGGAGGCCAGTACACCTTGATTAATGCTGCATCCAAGCTGCTTGCTGTTTTGCTGGCAGTGATTTTGCTTTATGTGTACCCGGCAGCAGAAACTGCTGATCGACAGGATGACATGGCACGAATGACCGTAGTTCAGACGGTTACACGTTTTGTTGATGCGGTCAGAACAAAGGGATACATTTCCCCTGCCATGTATGCAGAATTCGAAGAACAGATGGCTCGAACGGGGAACGTCTATGAGATTTCTATGGAGCACTTGCACAAAAAATATGTTCCTCATTACTCAGATCCAATGGATCAGAGCACATTCTCTGGTACCTATGAAACTGTGCAGGACGGCTATTATTCAGCCCAGATTAAAGCAAAGCTGTTTCCTTCGTCTGGTGTGCTGGCTTTAGACGATCCTGGGCGCAGATATACACTGGCAATGGGGGATTTCTTCACAGTAACTGTCAAAAACACCAATCGCACACCTGCCATGCTGATTCGTGAGTGGTTGAACAGGTCTGCGCAAGCTGCAGCTGTGTTTACCACATATGGGGGTATGGTGCTTAATGAAGATTACTGATCTCTCCATTATATTTGTACTTATCTTTTTACCTATATTCTGGGTTATCTCTCACAATACAAACAGCGCTCAAGAGGCTCAATATTTAAGCAATCGATATAAGGTGGCACTTCAGAGTGCCGTACTGGATGCAGGGGCTGTGATGCATCAAAATGAAAAGCAGAACGATGAAGCAGGGTATGATTCGACCAAATTTGTAAAAGCGGACAAAGAGCTTGCCTTGACTACCTTTACCCAAACACTGGCGCTAAATATGGGGATTCAGGATGATCCTGCTGCAATACGAGCCATGTTTAATTACATTCCTGCAATGGTCGTGCTGGATTATGATGGTTACTACATTTTGGCGAATGAAAATGAGATGACTGGTGATCTTGAAGATTCATTCCGGCAAGTTTGGAGTCCAAAAAAGCCCTATACATATTCTGATTTAAATGGTAACAGTATTAACTTCACACTTGATGGGTATGTGTATGCCTATGATGCAGGCTTGGCTATGTGGGTTGAAGGTTTCCAGAAAGAACTCGCCTCCAGCACACAAATCCCTTTGCTTCAGAATGCCGAGACGTTTGACCAGGTCAGACGAAGCCGGATCGTGACAAGTGTGCAGGAAGATTTGGCAGATGTTATTAACCGTCATAATGAGTTTGCAAGAAGGAATGGTGTATCCTATACCTTTACCATGCCTTTGATTTCTCAGGAAGATTGGTACAATTCGATTAATGACACGGGGCTTATGGCTTTTATTCAGGGAATACCTGTAGGTAACCAAAAGATTAACAATTATGCCATTGGTGGTGGCAGACTGGTGAAGAAAACAGCGATCGTTGGCGGAGTGGATCCGGTAAGTGGAATTAAATACTATTATCCTTCCACATGTAACAATGGCTACAGAGCCGAAGAAGTGTTTACAAATGCTAAACAAGCGGCAGCGCAAGGGTATTTTGAGTATAACTGTTCCATAAAATAAAGGCAGTTTGTTTGTAATATAAAAGCGAGGTTGCGTGAGATGTTTACATTACTTTCAGAAAAGGCGACACCTGTGCTAAAATAGGGTTTCGGAACGATAGTAATGTCCAATAGATAGGAGCAACCTCATCTTATGAGTTTATTGTCAGTAGAGAACGTGAGTCACAATTTTGGAGACCGCACGTTATTTAAAAATGTATCTTTTCGTTTACTTTCTGGAGAGCGTGTTGGCCTTGTCGGTGCAAATGGTGTAGGCAAGTCCACACTGATGAACATCCTTACCGGCAAATTGTTAAAGGACGAAGGGAAGGTTGAATGGACCCCCAAAGTTCGATATGGATATCTGGATCAGCATACCAAGCTCACACCTGGAAAAACGATTCGTGATGTGCTTAAGGATGCGTTCCTGCCCTTGCTTGAGTTGGAAAAAGAAATGATGTCCATCACGGATCAGATGGCAGACGCCGATCCGGACAAGCTCGAATTGTTGCTGGAAGAAATGGGTGACATTCAAGAACAATTGGAGCAAGGTGATTTTTATCTGATTGATGTGAAAGTGGAAGAGATGGCAAATGGACTGGGCTTGTCCGCCATCGGTCTCGATCGTGACGTGGCCGCACTTAGTGGTGGTCAACGTACGAAGGTATTGCTTGCCAAGCTCTTACTGGAGAAACCAACTGCTCTTCTGCTGGATGAGCCGACGAACTATCTCGATGTGGAGCACATTGAATGGCTGACGCGTTACCTGAAGGATTACCCGTATGCGTTTATTCTGATTTCGCATGATACGGAGTTTATGAATGAGGTCGTTAACGTTATTTATCATCTGGAATTTGCCAAGTTGACGCGTTATGCAGCGAACTATAACAAATTCCTTGAAATGGCCGACATGAATAAGGCGCAGCATATTGATGCTTATGAGAAGCAGCAGGAATATATCAAGAAGCAGGAAGATTTCATTCAGCGGAACAAAGCCCGCGCTTCCACTTCAGGACGTGCCAAGAGCCGCGAGAAGCAGCTCGGCAAGATTGAACGGATCGATCGTCCAGACGAAGCGGCCAAACCCACATTCAAATTCAAGGATGCCCGGGCGAGTAGTAAAACTGTCTTTGAGGGCATTGATTTTGAAATTGGATATTCGTATGCATTATTGCCCAAAATGACGATGACGATTGAGCGTGGCGAGAAAATTGCCATTGTTGGATGTAACGGTGTAGGTAAATCCACATTGCTCAAGACTATTCTGGGGAAAATCCCACCAATCAGCGGTAAGACTTTCTTGGGTGACTATTTGGAAACAGCCTATTTCGAACAGGAAGTACGTGCAGGAAACATTACCCCGATTGAAGATGTGTGGAATGAATTTTCTCATCTGACACAGAATGAAGTCCGGGGGCATCTCGCACGTTGTGGATTGAAAAATGAGCATATCACCCGTCCACTTAACGCGCTTAGTGGTGGTGAACAAGCCAAAGTTCGTTTGTGTAAACTTCTGATGCGTGAAAGTAACTGGATTTTGTTCGATGAGCCTACAAACCATTTGGATGTAACGGCCAAAGCAGAGCTGAAACGAGCCCTGCAAGAATTCAAGGGTACCGTGCTGCTCGTATCCCATGAACCTGATTTTTATGAAGGTTGGGTTACCAAAACGTGGGATGTTGAAGCTTGGTCCGAGAAACAATAACGTAATAAATGGAAATGTACGGTGACAAGAAAAGGTGTCTATGGTAACATAGGCTACAGCTTCATATGAACACTGGGGGGGCCGCACGATGCGGCTGAGATGGAATAATGCGATTCCGGACCCTTTGCACCTGATCTGGATTATACCAGCGTAGGGAAGTGGCGCCTTTCAGCTATAACAAAGAGCGGTAATCGTGGAATTTATTGAGACGTTGCCTGCGAAGTCCAAACATGCAGTTTCTGTATATACAACGATAGAATTATCAGTTCTGTAGTTGGTATGTATAGACTGACCGCGTGTGAAGCTCGTTTAGCTGATACATGAATTTTCATTCGTGGCCACTCCCCTGCGGGAGTGGCTTTTTTTGTTCTTTTATATTCAGAGTATATCAAGCAATAGGAGGGCGAACGGGACGGGAATCTTCCACAATCATGCATTATCACAATCCTTCGAACTGCATGTAGTTTCACCAGGTGCAGGAGAAATGGACTCTTTTCTGAATATTGCTAAGGATATATGGCGGTGGGTCGATTATATCCACATTCGGGAAAAACAGCTGACCCTTGAACAACAGATGTTATGGGCGCAGAGTTTGAAAACACAAGGTGTCCCATCTAACCGGATCATAATGAATGGCTCAAATCAGCTGGATCAAAACGGGGTGCTTGGAGGTGTGCATTGGGGTCAAGCCGATATTCACAGTTACGATAAGGATGTGTTGAGGAGTGCCAAGCGGCTTCGCGTAGGAGTATCAGTTCATTCTCTAAAGGAAGCAATAGTCGCAGAAGAACGTGGGGCGGATTATCTCTTTTACGGGCATGTATATGCCTCACCCAGTAAACCAAATTGCGAGCCTAGAGGGGTTAGTGCATTGGCTGACGTATGCTCCAATGTTTCGATTCCGGTCATCGCGATTGGCGGGATTAGTCTTGAGAATATTGCTGCCATTCGAACGGCTGGTGCCAGAGGAGCCGCTGTGATTTCAACGATATGGACGAACGATAAGCCGGAACGGGCTGCCGCTTCATTGCGGCAGGCGATTACGGATTCAGAGAAGTACGCCGAACCAAGGAGATGAGACCATGAGAGAAGAAGCGAGTAGCCGAAGCAGGAACCGTTCAGGTTATCATCCAGAAACAGTATCCAGGAGTAAAGATGGAGTCGAGATTCGAGGCAAGCTTCATGCAGAAACGATTATTGTAGGGGGAGGAGTTATCGGTTGTGCCATCGCATGTGAACTTGCTACCCGAGGTCATGATGTTCTTCTGGTTGAGCGTGCGCGGATTGCTGGTGGAACTTCCTGTGCAGCTGCCGGGATGCTTGCTGCTGACAGCGAGGAATTCACTCATGACGTGATGGCCAGACTTGCTAGGGAGAGCAGAGATTTACTTCATGCACAGAAGGAACGAATCAGTTCGCTTAGCGGAGTGAAAATGGGGCTGCAACAGCATGGGTTTATTACTCCTTTTCGCTCATACAGTGAGGTCAGCAGTTACAAGAATAATCGATCGTCTACCTTATCTACAGAACATATTTGGTGGGATCGAGTCGCTGTCCAACAGGAAGCTTCATGGTTAAACAGGGATACGTATGGTGCATTTTACAGACCTTTCGAGAGCGAGGTTCTTCCTGTTAACTTAACGCAGGCTTATGTCAGATCGGCTCAAGCCATGGGTGCAAGGGTGATGGAAGGTGTACAGGATGTCCGTTTGCATACGGATGTGAAAGGCGTGCAAGGGATCGAGACTTCAATAGGAACGATGATATCGAGAAATGTCATTATTGCTACAGGGCTGCATGGTGAAGAATTGATGAGACATGTGGGTCTGAAATCTCCTGTTTTACCAGTAAAGGGAGAGATTGCAGCCGTGCAGTTTTCACCCCACCATGCCGGGTACAGGCCGGACAAAACGGTGTATGCAGAGGATATATATATTGTTCCCAAAGCTAATGGAGAAGTTTGGATCGGTGCAACAAGCCTGCCTGGAAGAACAGATATGAACGTTTCGGTGCAAGGCATTCAGAAGCTGCTTGCAGCTGCAACAAACTGGGTTCCTGGCATGAAGGAAGCTCATTTTCTCAGGGCATGGGCGGGAGTTAGACCTTCCACTCCGGATGGATTGCCTTATGTAGGGGCTTGTGAAAGTGTTCCGGGTTTATTCGCTGCTTTTGGACATTATCGTAACGGCATATTGCTTAGTGCGATTACAGCCAGCCTCATGGCTAACTTGATTTGTGGTAGGACCTCGGAAGAACTGGGGATTCAGGCTCTGAGTCCAGAACGATTGAACAAAAAGGAGGTGCTGCAGTGAACATCATTGTCAACGGACAATCCATGCAAATTGAAGATAGCTTAAATCGTGTGGACAAATTGCTCGATTCATTTAATTTGCAAGTAAAAACCGTGGTGGTTGAGTTGAATCGGCAAATATTAACGCGGGAATATCATGAAACGACGGCTTTAAGCGATGGAGATCGGATTGAAATTGTACATTTTGTGGGAGGCGGTTGAAACATGTTGAAGATTGGAAATTATACGTTTGAATCTAGACTGCTTCTGGGTACAGGCAAGTTTACTGACTTGGAAGTGCAGAGCAGGGCGGTTGAAGCCTCAGGTACAGAAGTGTTGACGTTTGCAGTTCGGCGTTTGAATCTGGAAGATCACAACAAACAGCACTTTCTGGACACACTTGATTTGAAAAGGTATACCCTGCTTCCCAATACAGCGGGGGCTTCAACAGCGGAGGAAGCCGTGCGAATCGCTGAACTTGCTCGGGCTTCAGGACTTTGTGATATGATAAAAGTAGAAGTTATTGGCGATGGAATCACACTGCTTCCTGACCCGATTGAGACCTATAAAGCTTGCGAGATCTTGCTTGAAAAGGGCTTTACGGTACTACCATATATCTCGGACGATGTTATTCTGGCAAAACGATTGCAACTACTCGGTGTACATGCTGTCATGCCTGGGGCTTCACCTATAGGGGCAGGTAGAGGGATTATTAATCCCTATAATCTGGAGATTATTATTGAACAGGCCGTCGTTCCTGTTATTGTGGATGCAGGACTTCGTGCACCTAAAGATGCTTCGTATGCGATGGAGCTGGGAGCTGACGGTGTATTGTTGAATACAGCTGTCTCCGGATCCGGAGACCCGGTGAAGATGGCGAAGGCAATGCGAATGGGGGTTGAAGCAGGCAGACTGGCATATGAGGCAGGCATGATTCCCGTTAAGCGCTATGCAGCAGCGAGTAGTCCGGCGGAAGGAATGGTTCATACATGACTAATCAGACACGATCTTCTGAACAGGGAGACCGCTATTCCAGACAGGAACGGTATGCACCTATCGGTAAGGAAGGTCAGCATAGATTGAATAACAGCAGAGTATTAATTGTGGGAGCGGGCGCGCTTGGTACGGGCATTGCTGAAACACTGGTACGTTCAGGAATTGGCCATATTACCATTGCAGATCGTGACTATGTGGAGTGGAGCAACCTGCAGCGACAGCAATTATATATCGAGCAAGACGCGATTAAGCGAATGCCCAAAGCGATGGCAGCGAAGAATCGTCTAACTGACATTAATTCTACTGTTGAGGTTGTAGGCAAAGTGATGGACGTCAGAGTGGATGAACTGGAAGAACTGGTTCAGAACGCAGACTTGATCATGGATGCAACAGATAATTTTGATACTAGGCTATTAATAAATGATATGTCTCAAAAGTATCGTATTCCGTGGATTTACGGTGGATGTGTGGGCAGTTATGGAATTACCTACACGTTTCTCCCTTTAGAAACGCCTTGTTTAAACTGTTTGTTGGGTGAAGTTCCGTTAGGTGGGGATACCTGTGATACGTCAGGCATTATCCCTCAGGCGGTGCAGATGGTTACGGCTAATCAGACTGCCGAAGCGATGAAGCTTCTCAGTGGTAATTCAGGTGCATTGAGACGCAAGTTGTTATCATTCGATGTGTGGAGAAATGAATACATATCCATCAACGTCGACGGTGCCCGAAAAGAAGACTGTCCTTCCTGTGGAGTAAAGGCTAACTATCCGTACCTATCAGCTTCCAATCTGGAAAAAACAGACGTATTATGTGGTAGGGACACAGTACAGATTCGCCCTCCCCAAAAGATGAATCTGGATTTGCAGCATACGGCTGATCGCCTCGGCAAACTGGATGAAGGCAAAGTGGAGGTTAATCCATTTTTGGTTTCTTATACAACGGGAGCACACAGGATGGTCATTTTTCAGGATGGTCGTGTCCTTGTTCATGGAACAAAAGACACGGCAGAGGCGCGTACGCTGGTTCACCGGTACTTTGGTTAGAGAAAAATTAAATGAATGTTCCGAGTCCGTTCCTTCCGGGAATGGACTTTTTCATTTTACGGCATGATAAACATACAACAATGCTGCGATGCACAGTGGTCACAAAGATGTGGAGATCAAGTGTAGTTTTAACCAACAAATGTTGCAGCGTATAAGACAGGCCGGGTGAAAAAAATGAAAACATCCATATTACTGGTTGGCAGGGGCGAATTGGTTTCTTTTATTCAAGGCATATTGTGTACTGAAGGGTACCAGATCGAGCAAATGGAATGGACAGATATGAACCGTCTTTCTGAACCAACACTCACCAATCTCAATATGATCATATTAATAAATGAAGGATGTCACGAAGATACCCTTAAAAATGGATTAGAGTCTTTTGTACACATAGGTGTGAGATCTCCATTATTGGTGATAACCCCCAAAATATCGCCTGAATTAGTTGTGGAATTGCTTGATTACGGTGCTAATGATGTGATGGAAGCACCTATTCATGGTAATGTGATGATGGCCAGAATACGGAATCTTCTACGTGTGTTCTCGCAGGCTTCTCAGGAAGAGGAAGAAGTCATTGTAGTACATGATCTCAAGGTCAATCTGCGTTCACGCCGGGTAAGTCGTGCTGGTGAATATTTGGTGTTGACTCCGAAAGAGTATGAATTGCTGGAGTTTCTGGCCCGCCATGTGAACGAGGCGTGTCCCCGAAGCGTTATTTTGAAGGAAGTTTGGGGATATGATTTTGCGATGGATACCAATGTGGTTGATGTGTATATCAAACATTTACGGGTGAAGGTGGATAAGGGGAGAAGTAACAAACTAATTCATACGGTTCGTGGCATCGGTTATATGCTTCATACGCAATAATAGAGGACGTATAGCTGAACAAGTATATGTTTTTCCACATAACTCCTGTTTGTACAAAGAACTTCATTGGGTAAATATAAAAGGACCGGATCATTAGATCCGGCCCCATCGCTTCGTTATTGTTAAGATATGAGCTACAGTACGCGACGAGCTTTAATATAGGTTTTTTTCCAGTTTCCCGAGTTCAAATCGGAAAGAGTAACACCTGGCGATCCGTACGTGTGCAGAATTTTTCCATCTCCAGCATATACGCCTACGTGAGTAATATTGGAACCGGTTGAACGGCTACCGCTAGAAAAGAAAACCAGATCTCCAACTCGCAGATTTGCTTTGGACACAGCTACGCCTTCTTTGGATTGCTTAACAGATGTACGCGGCAAATCAACACCATACTTTTTGAAGATGTATTTCATAAAAGAAGAGCAGTCAAAATACTTAGTAGTAGACGTTGACGCACCAAATTTATATGGAGTTCCTGTAAAAGTTTTACCATAATTCACAATTTGTTGTCCTGTGGATACAGAAGCGCTTGCTGCCTGTGCAACAGGTGCATTAGTCATTAGTACAGCTCCAAAACCTAGTGTAGCGCACAACCCGACGGTTACGGCCTTTTGGACAAAGATGTTTGTTTTCATGTGAGTACCTCCAAAATTCGTTTTCGTTTAGTTGCTAGAGCGAGTATAACAGCTTTGTAACAGCCTAGAAATTGGATGGAACCACATTATCCTTAGAGCCGCAATGGTTTGGGTTTGTTTATTAAAATACCATTAAAAATGTCAAAAAATTAATCATTGACGAACCTGTAAAGTTACAAACATAGAAAATACCCTTGATATATCAAGGGTATTTGTTGTTTTATACGATTATTTTCAGGTTAAAACATTGGTTACAAAAACGTAATAAGTATAGGCGAAAGCTTAATCTTTGCTCTGAATGATGAGTAATAATCCACTATCTATCGAGACGGTGCCAGAATTACCGAGCAGTTTGTTGCTAATCCCCAGAGATTGTCCCATGCGTATAGTTGCGTGATCTAGCGGGTACATGAAACCTTCGAGTGTAATACCTGTTACTTCGTTAGTAAGTGGGAGCAGGGAGATGTACTCATATCCACGGTCTTCCACAAAAGCTACGGAGGTCGTTAGCATCATATAATTGTGTTCATCCTTCAAAGTACAGGAAATATGATGCTGCATAGCGCGGACCATAATATGTACGTTAGCCAGTGTATGATCCATGCGAGTGCCTGTTGCGCCCAGCATAAGGATGTCAGAAGGCTCAAGATCCAATGCTGTTTCAAATGCCATCTCGGTATCCGTCAAATCCTTATGTACAGGATCACAGGTGATTATCCGTTCGCTGTTATCTTGTACACGTTCCCGTTCCTGTTCGGTAATGGAATCAAAATCTCCTACTGCGATATGGGGCTGAATTCCGTTTTCTATTAAGAATAATGCCCCGCGATCGGCTGCGATAATGATGTCATCCTTACCGATTTCTTTTAGAAATTGAGGAGAGAGATTTCCGCCTGTAAAAATAACAATTCGTTTCTTAATCATTCTATTTCATCCTTCCTAATCAATAAAGAAACAATTCACTTCTAATTAAGGTGTTATAATGATGCAATAATCATTCACAAAACCAGTATAATCCACAAAATGTGGTTGCACAATTTCGGCATGCGCGGATACAATGGGTAGAGCGACATGGAGATGACTTGAAAAGTGAGGTTTGAACAGGTTGGACTTGCACATTTTTGAAGTGTTCAGCATTATAGGTACCATTGCATTTGCAATGTCCGGAGCTTTTGTAGCAATGGAAGAGGAATATGATATTTTGGGCGTGCTGGTATTGGGACTCGTAACCGCGTTTGGAGGGGGAGTCATTCGTAATGTTCTCATTGGTGTACCCGTAACGATGCTGTGGAGCCAGGGAATGCTGATTATGCTCGCGCTAATATCTGTAGCGATTGCGTTTGTACTACCTCTTAAGTGGATTGGTCACTGGAAGCGGACAGAAGCGCTGTTTGATGCGATTGGACTTGCAGCATTTGCAATTCAAGGCGCGTTGTACGCAGCGAATATGGGACATCCCATTAGTGCGGTTATTGTAGCTGCAGTGATGACCGGTATAGGCGGAGGGATCATTCGTGATCTGCTGGCTGGAAGGAAGCCCTTGGTGCTGCGCGATGAAATTTATGCCGTGTGGGCCATAACAGCTGGTTTTGCCATAGGTATGGGATGGTTCACAACGAACGTTGGACTGTTAATATGTTTCGCAGCAGTTGTGTTCTTCCGGATGTGTTCTGTTCATTATAAATGGAAGCTGCCACGTCGTTCTTTAGTACAGACGGAGAGTGTGAAACCTCAGATAGCACCAGCGCCACTTAACCGCACCTTGAGTAAGGGGGAATAACATGATTAACGTTTTGTTTGTATGTTTAGGTAACATATGCCGCTCACCAATGGCTGAGGCTGTCCTCCGTCATAAAGTGAGTGAAAGAGGACTTGATCAGCAGATTTCAGTGGACTCAGCAGGTACAGGAGACTGGCATGTTGGCAAACCACCGCATGAGGGGACTCGATCATTGCTGGATTCATATCAAATTTCTTATGCCAATATGGCGGCAAGACAATTTGCGAGTGCGGACTTCACACATTTTAATTACATTATATGCATGGATGATTCCAACGCAGCTAATGTAAGAAGTGTAGCGGGTGGTGAAGATGCGGAAATTATTAAAATGATGGATCTGCTACCAAACGAGACACTTCGTGAAGTACCCGATCCGTATTACACGGGGAATTTTGAAGAAGTGTACAGACTGGTTGATGCAGGTTGTGACATGTTGCTGGATCGGATTGAAAAGGAACATTCATTGGTGTAACGATCAGTTACGTTTGCTATGAATGACAAGTCTGATACAAGAGAAGAAGCTGGAACGGACAAGCAGGAGAGAACCTGCTTCTTTTTTGAGTGCTGGTGTAAGCGGTATCATAAAAATCTAAAACAAAAGCGGCATTTCAGCCGCCTGTTGAATGATCAAAATTAATTTTCCTGAAGAAAGTAAAGTAATGCTTCCGGCAGTTCGTTCTGCCAGAATCCCCATTGGTGATGCCCGTCTTTCTCCTGATAGGAGACGAGAGCACCTCGTTTTTCCAGCAAATCACGGGTATCCCGGTTTAATTGAACAAAATCATACGTGCCGGTGTCAGCTTCAAAGGCAGTCTCCTGCAAACCAACAATCATCCAGATCGATAACCAGGATAAGTCTTCAGCTGCAGCGTAAATTTCCTGGGAAGCGGAGTAGTAAGCTCCAGACATGCTGATGACACGGGTAAACAGGTCTGGATAGAGTAGAGCAAGATGAAGGGAAACGCTGCCACCCAGTGAGTCGCCGGCAAGAATACGTTCCTGCGGAGAGGTGCGAACAGGATATTTCTCTTCTACATAGGGAATAATCTCTTCAGCGAAGCATGATGTATATGCCTTAAACCGATCGCCGAAAGGGGCGTATTCCTGAGTTCTTACAGACACGTCCACCTGAACTCCTACTATAATGAAAGGTTCGGCTCCCTCGTCAAGAATGATACGGTTGGCAGTGGTGGCGATACGTCCAAAGTTGAAAAATTCTTCACCATCCTGACAATAAACGACAGGGTAGGACAACAATTCGTTATAGCCTGGGGGAAGATAAATTCGTAGTGTGCGCTTCTCTCCCAGATAGCGGCTCTCAATTTCTTCCTTCACAATCGTGCGTTTCAAATAGCGGGAATCCGTCATAAAACGTCACCTTTCTCGGTTAATTTTTGCATTCGACCGCGCAATACGGTAAGATTAACCTTGTGCGGGGATAGGTCAAATACGCAAACATGTATTATGCTGTTATACCAATATTAAGCCCCTGTTATACATACAATCCGGAAGGAAACATAAAAAAATTACGGATATCTTTGACGTATGCAGTGAAACAGGTGTATAATAATATTATAACAGCGGAACTTGATATTCAAATTTTTTGTTGAGGTGAAGAAAAAAATGAGCAAGGTTCCTTATGAAGTATATACGGAGGATGTAGAAGCTCTGTCCGTGCTGTCTCCTGACGGCGAAATCGTTAACAAAGACATGATGCCTAAACTTTCCGACGATCAATTAAAAGAAATTATGTATCGCATGGTATTTACCCGTACTTGGGATGACCGTGCAGTAAACCTGGGCCGTCAAGGTCGTCTTGGTTTCTATGCTCCAGTATCTGGTCAAGAAGCTACAATGGTTGGTAGTGAATTTGCAATTGAAAAAGAAGACTTTGTATGTCCTGGCTATCGCGACATTCCGCAACTCGTGTGGCACGGACTTCCTCTTTATCAAGCGTTCCTGTACTCCCGTGGACACCAACATGGTGGACAAATCCCGGATGGCGTTAATGTATTGATGCCGCAAATTATCATTGGTGCACAAATTCTGCACGCAATGGGTATTGCTATGGGCTACAAATTGAAGAAACAAAAACAAGTTGTAATTACGTACACAGGTGATGGTGGTTCTTCAGAAGGTGACTTCTACGAAGGTCTGAACTACGCTGGTGTTTACAAATTGCCTGTTATTTTCTTCGTACAAAACAATGGTTATGCCATCACAACTCCTTTTGCCAAACAAACGGCAGCTCTGTCCATCGCTCACAAAGCGGTAGCAGCAGGTATCAAAGGTGTTAAAGTTGACGGTATGGACATCTTTGCAGTTATCAAAGCGGTTCAGGAAGCTGCTGAACGTGGTCGTAACGGCGAAGGCGCAACTCTGATCGAAGCAGTAACTTACCGTTTCCGTCCTCACTCCCTTTCTGACGATGCTTCCAAGTATCGTACTAAAGAAGAAGAGGCAGAATGGAATGCTAAAGATCCAATCGCACGTTTTGCTAAATATCTGGAGAAAAAAGGTCTGTGGACTGAAGAAGATACAGCACGTGTGAAAGAAGAAGCAAAAGCAAAAGTGAACGAAGAGATCAAAAAAGCGGAAAAAACCGAGAAAATGACGATTTCAGGCTTGATCGACAGCATGTTCGAACAAACGCCTAAGCACTTGGAAGAGCAAAAAGCTGATTTCCAATAAGTTTTTTCCGATAAAGCATAAACATCCGGGACGGGTTCCGGTGTCCCGGTATACATGTATGAATTCAAATGTGAACTGTCAATGTTTAAGGAGGAAATGAAGCAAATGGCACAAATGAACATGAAAGAAGCAATCCGTGATGCGCTTCGCGTTGAGCTGAAACGTGATCCTAACGTTCTGCTTTTCGGTGAAGACGTAGGTAATGTAGGCGGCGTTTTCCGTGTAACGGAAGGTCTGCAAAAAGAGTTTGGCGAAGAGCGTGTATTTGATACTCCACTGGCTGAGTCCGCTATTGGCGGTCTGGCTGTAGGTTTGGGTGTTCAAGGTTTCCGTCCGGTTGCCGAGATCCAATTCGTTGGTTTTATCTTCGAAGCCCTTGACCAAATGGTAGTTCAAGCAGCTCGTATGCGTTTCCGCTCCGGCGGTAAATATAATTCTCCAATCGTATTCCGTACACCATTCGGTGGCGGTGTAAAAGCGGCAGAATTGCACACAGATTCCCTCGAAGGTTTGCTTACGCAAACTCCGGGTATTAAAGTGGTAGTACCTTCTAACCCTTACGATGCAAAAGGTCTGATGATCGCTTCTATTCGCGATAACGACCCTGTATTCTTCATGGAGCACTTGAACTTGTACCATGCATTCCGTGCAGAAGTACCTGAAGAAGATTACACAGTTGAGCTGGGCAAAGCGAACGTTGTTCGTGAAGGTTCTGATGTAACTATCGTTACTTACGGTATGATGGTTCACACTTCTGTGAAAGCAGCAGAAGAACTCGAAAAACAAGGAATCAAAGTTGAAGTTATCGACCTTCGTACGGTTAGCCCAATCGATATCGATACTATCGTTGCTTCCATTAAGAAAACAAACCGTGCAATTGTTGTACAGGAAGCTCAAAAGAGCGCAGGCGTTGCAGCTGAAGTCATTGCCCAAATCAATGAAAAAGCAATCCTGCACTTGGAAGCACCGGTTCTGCGTGTAGCTGGTCCGGATACTGTATATCCATTTGCACAAATCGAAGATACATGGCTTCCTAACCCAGCACGTATCGTTGCTGCGGTTAACAAAGTCGTAAATTTCTAATTTAATCATCTGACATGCCGCAAGGCGCAGTATGGTGATCCACACCGCAGCGCAAGCTGCACTGTAAACAGCCATTAGCCCCTTGAGTAACAGTTTATTGCACTAGCAGTAACGGTTGTTTCTTGGAGTTAAGGGTTGTTTTCAGGATTGAGACATAATCAAGGAGGTTTTTCAGTTGGCTAAATTTGAATACAAATTCCCTGAACTGGGCGAAGGCCTTCACGAAGGCGAAATCATCAAGATGCACATCAAAGTCGGTGACAAAGTAACTGACGACGACATCATCATGGAAGTACAAAACGACAAAGCGGTCGTTGAAGTACCTTGTCCGGTTAACGGCACAGTAACAGAAGTATTCGCAAAAGATGGCCAAGTTTGCCACGTTGGCGAAGTTGTTGCAATCATCGACGCTGAAGGCGAGCTTCCAGAGCAAGACGACGCTCCTGCAGGCGATCAAGGCGAGCAAGAAAAAGATGCAGCTCAAGGCGGAGCTGACACAAGCGGTTCTTCCGCAGCAGCTTCTAGCTCGGATGCAGCTAAAGAAGGCGGAAACAACAGCGTTCCGGCAGTACCTGCCAAAGACGTTCTGGCAACACCAAGCGTACGCAAATTTGCTCGCGAACAAGGCGTAGACATCGCTCAAGTTAACGGTACTGGCAACAACGGTAAAGTTACCAAAGAAGATGTTGAATCCTTCAAAAACGGTGGCGGTTCTTCCGCAGCGGCATCTTCCGAAGCTCCGGCTCAAGAAGAGAAAAAATCCGCAGCACCAGCAGCTGCTGCAGCTGATCAACGTGTGGAAGAAGAGCGCGTACCATTCAAAGGTATCCGTAAAGCGATCTCCAATGCGATGGTTAAATCAGCTTACACAGCACCTCACGTTACAATCATGGACGAAGTGGACGTAACTGAACTGGTTGCTTTCCGTACTCGCATGAAACCTATCGCTGAGAAAAAAGGTACAAAAGTAACTTATTTGCCATTCATCGTTAAAGCTCTGGTTGCAGCTTCCCGTGAGTTCCCAGCATTGAACGCTATGATCGATGAAGAAGCTAATGAGATTGTATACAAAAAATACTACAACATCGGTATCGCTACTGATACAGACAACGGCTTGATCGTTCCTGTTATCAAAGATGCTGACCGTAAATCCATCTGGATGATCGCTGATTCCATTCGTGATCTGGCAGCTCGTGGCCGTGATGGCAAATTGAGCGCAAACGAAATGAGAGGAAGCACAATCTCCATCAGTAACATCGGTTCTGCTGGCGGTATGTTCTTCACTCCGATCATCAACTTCCCTGAAGTTGCAATTCTCGGAACTGGACGCATCAGCGAAAAAGCCGTTATCAAAAATGGCGAAGTTGTTGCAGCACCTGTAATGGCTCTTTCCCTGAGCTTTGACCACCGTATCATCGATGGCGCAACAGCACAAAACTTTATGAACTACATTAAACAGCTGCTCGCTAACCCTGAGCTGCTTGTTATGGAGGTGTAAGATATGGTAGTAGGCGACGCTTCTCTCAATATCGACACATTAGTAATTGGTGCGGGTCCTGGTGGCTATGTAGCTGCCATCCGTGCTGCTCAACTGGGCCAAAGCGTATTGATCGTAGACAAATCCGAACTGGGCGGCGTTTGTTTGAACCGCGGATGTATTCCATCCAAAGCCCTGATCTCGGCTGCACACCAATATGAGTCTGCATTGCACGGCGAAGCTTTTGGTATCTCTGCTGAGAACGTAAAAGTGGACTTCAGCAAAACTCAAGAATTCAAAAACGGCGTTGTTAAGAAAATGACTGGCGGCGTAGCTGGTTTGCTCAAAGGCAACAAAGTTGAAGTTTTCAACGGTGAGTGCATGTTCATCAACGAAAATGAAGCTCGTGTATTCAACGATCACGAGTCTCCGCGTTACAAATTTAAAAATGCAATCATTGCAACAGGTTCCCGTCCAATCGAACTGAAACCTTTCCCGTTTGGCGGACGCATTCTGTCTTCTACAGAAGCTTTGAACTTGCCTGAAGTTCCAAAAAGCATGATCGTTATCGGTGGCGGTTATATCGGTGCTGAGCTTGGCCAAATGTACTCTAAATTCGGTGCTAAAGTAACAATCATCGAAGGTTTGGATACGGTACTGCCAGGTTTCGATAAAGACATGACTAGCCTCGTAGCTAAAAACATGAAGAAAACAGGCATCGAAATCGTAACGGGTGCAAAAGCTGAAAGTGCTGAGCAAACGGATAAAGATGTAACTGTTAAATATTCCGTAAATGGTGAATCCAAAGAAGTAACTGCAGATTACCTGCTGGTTACTGTTGGACGTCGTCCAAATACTGACGGAGAGCTTGGTCTGGACCTGATTGGAGTAGACGTTGACGAGCGTGGATTCGTTAAAGTTGATCACCAAGGCCGCACTAGCATTCCTCACATCTTTGCAATCGGTGATATCGTATCCGGTCTGGCACTTGCCCACAAAGCTTCTTATGAAGGTAAAGTGGCTGCTGAAGCGATCGCAGGACAACCATCTGTAGTTGACTACAAATGTATGCCTGCTGTTGTGTTCACAGATCCTGAGTGCTCCAGCGTAGGTTACACTGAGAAAGAAGCTAAAGAAAAAGGCTACAAAGTAAAAGCTGGCAAATTCCCTTATGCGGGTAATGGCCGTGCTGTATCTTTGAACCACGCTGAAGGCTTCGTGAAAATCGTTGCTGACGAAGAAAGCGGCCTCGTGTTGGGTTGCCAAATCGTAGGTCTGGAAGCTTCCAACCTGATTGCTGAGCTTGGTCTCGCAATCGAAATGGGTGCTACTCTGGAAGATTTGGCGCTGACTATTCACGCTCACCCAACTTTGGGCGAAATCGTGATGGAAGCTGCGGAACTGGTTATGGGTCACCCGATCCACATCATTTCCCGCTAATATCGTCTAAGCTTCGGATTCGTCCGGTATTATACGTAAATCAGAAGAGACGAATGACGTTAACGCGTTGTTCGTCTCTTTTTTCTGAGCAAAAGCCGAGAAATTCAAGATACGAGTGTATATGATATGATGAAAAGTTACACACTCAAAAGTTTTAGTGAATTGATTTTATCCAACAACTCAATTGTGGTACACTGTAGTAATGATCAGTTATGATGTGGCACCAAGCCAATCACAGTCTATATATTGAGTATTAAAGTTAGTTAAACTAACCTTTTACACGCGATCGTAGAGGACAGAAAAAACCTGTAGAAGCGGAGCTAAAAGCTTTCTGAAGGAAAGCTGCATCGGAAGCTTACGCTTCGCCTTTATCCCCGGATGTTATTCTTTTGGAAAAGGAAATCAAAAAAATCTGGGGATAACAGCGATCGGAAGGTTGTTCTGTCATCGGAGTGGTAGTGTAAATATTCTTTAGTTTAGTACGAAAAAAAGTGCGAGGGGAATATAATTTGAAAAACTATCTCGATTTATTACAGGATATTCTGGATACAGGCGTGCATAAGGGAGATCGCACCGGAACCGGAACACAGTCGGTTTTTGGCAGACAGCTCAGATACGACCTATCCGAAGGGTTTCCGCTGGTAACAACCAAACGAATTCATCTGAAATCAGTCATTCATGAGCTGTTGTGGTTTTTGAGTGGGGATACGAACATAGCCTATCTGAAGGAAAACGGTGTGAAGATCTGGGACGATTGGGCAGACGAGAATGGTGACCTGGGTCCGGTATATGGATCACAATGGCGTACTTGGGAAGCGCCTAACGGGGAGAAGATCGATCAGATTGCTGCCGTTATTGATTCGATTAAAAATAACCCGGATTCCCGGCGTCACCTTGTTAGTGCCTGGAATGTGGCAGAGATTAACAACATGAAATTGCCTCCTTGTCATTTCGCGTTTCAATTCTATGTGGCTGAGGGTAAACTATCGTGTATGCTCACCATGCGTTCTGTAGATACGTTCCTCGGGCTGCCATTTAACATTGCCAGCTATGCGCTGCTGACACATATGATTGCCCAGCAGTGTGATCTTGAAGTTGGGGAGTTTATTTGGTCCGGTGGGGACGTTCATATCTACTCAAACCATGTGGAACAAGTGAAAACTCAGTTGGAGCGTGAGCCATTCGCGCTACCTAAGTTGGTTATCAAACGCAAACCGGATTCCATTTTCGATTATACGTTTGATGATTTTGAGTTTGAGAACTATCAGCATCATCCAGGTATTAAAGCCCCGATTGCGGTATAACACGGATTGAAGGAGTGTGTAATCTTTGAGCATTGAACTTGTATGGGCGATGGGCGAGAATGGCGTCATTGGATTGAATAATTCCATTCCGTGGCGTTTGCCTAAAGATATGGCCTTTTTCAAGCAACGTACGTTAAACAAAACGATTATTATGGGACGCAATACATGGGAGTCTTTTGGAGGCAAGCCGCTTCCGCAACGTCGGAATATTGTTGTAACAAGAGATCTGAACTACAAAGCCAATCAGGCTGAAGTGGTGCATTCGATTGAAGAGGGTCTGGAAGTTACAAAAGGCGAAGAGCTTTGCGTCATTGGCGGTTCTCAGGTTTATCGTGAGTTTTTGCCGCTCGCAGATCGTTTAGTGGTGACCAAAATCCATGAGAATTTTGAGGGAGATACCTTTTTTCCGGAAGTGGATTGGTCGGAGTGGGAGCTAACAGAACAGATCGAAGGCGAGCAAGATGAAAAAAATGTTTATGCATATACGTTTGAGTTCTACGAACGAAAACGGTAAAAGGGACATAAGATGAACTAAAAGAGCCCAAAATTTACGCTATAAACGAAATATAAGGGCGCTGATTTACGAAATATTCGTGAACAGCGTCTTTTCTTTTGAAAATAAAATAAAATAAATACGAAATAACATATAGATGACATAAATATAACGTTTAATTAACGAAGAAAATCAATGTAATACATAGCATTTAATCTTTCTTTGGTAAAAAAGTATAAAAATTGTGGGGGTTCACCGTTGTAAAGTCCTAAAATCAGATATTGTTCGGATTTGGTGACCTAAAACAGCTGGAAATGTTGATTTCAATGATAAATTACCTTACATTTAAATAACGTTTCTGCCGCTTTTTCATTAATTAAACGCCTGCTTTCGTATCATCAGACATTAAAAATAACCATTTTAAGGGTATTGACCATGGGTAGACTTGGACGATATGATGTATAAAATACAAATAATTATTCGGATAATCCATTTAATATTCAGCATGCAAAATGCTACTATAATTGAAATATCTTCGAGAAGATTTTGTGATACAATATACAAAAACTCAAACATGAGTAATCCATTTCATATAGAACCATGCAGATGAAGGGATTAAGACAAGAACGGATGGGGGAAAACGTAAGATGTCTACACCTACTGGATTTATGGAATACAAACGGCAGCTGCCTGCGGACCGCCAACCAGCGGAGCGGGTTAAGGATTGGGAAGAGTTTCATAAACATATGGCTGAAGAAGAGCTCAGAACACAAGGTGCACGATGCATGGATTGTGGTACCCCGTATTGCCATACAGGTATAGATATGACTGGCGGAACATCGGGCTGCCCTGTGCATAACCTGATTCCAGAATGGAATAATCTGGTGTATCGTGGTTTGTGGAGAGAAGCGCTTGATCGTTTGCACAAAACGAATAATTTCCCTGAGTTTACAGGTCGTGTCTGTCCTGCTCCTTGTGAAGGATCATGTACAGTGGGACTTATCGGTGAACCTGTAACCATCAAAACGATTGAAGAAGCGATTATTGAAAAGGGTTTTGAAGAAGGATGGGTGGTTCCCCAGCCTCCAGAGAAACGTACGGGTAAACGTGTAGCAGTTGTAGGTTCAGGTCCTGCAGGACTGGCTACGGCAGCTCAGTTGAACAAAGCAGGTCACTCGGTGACGGTATACGAGCGCTCCGATCGTGTCGGCGGTTTGCTGATGTATGGTATCCCTACGATGAAATTGGACAAAAACGTGGTTCAGCGTCGTGTTGATTTGTTGGAAGCAGAAGGCATTCAATTTGTAACTAACACGGAGATCGGTAAGGATATTGCTGCGCAGCAACTGGTGGATGATTATGATGCGGTTGTTTTGTGCGGCGGTGCAACCAAGCCACGTGAGTTCAACATTGAAGGCAGTGACTTGAAAGGCGTACACTACGCGATGGATTTCCTGAATGGCAGTATCAAAAGTTACCTAGACTCCAATCTGGAGGATGGAAACTATCTGTCAGCACAGGACAAGGATGTTATCGTCATCGGTGGCGGGGATACAGGTTCCGACTGTGTAGCTACATCACTTCGCCACGGTTGCCGGAGCATTACACAATTTGGTACACATACTCAGGCTCCTATGGAACGTGATCGCATTAACAACCCTTGGCCGCAATTCCCGAACGTATATACTCTTGATTATGCACAGGAAGAAGCGAAAGCATTGTTCGGTGACGATCCGCGTGAATTCTCTATCATGACGACCAAATTTGTGGGTGACGATGAGGGTAACCTCAAAGAACTTCACACCATTCAAATTGAGCGTATTGTAGATGAGACAGGACGTAAAATCTATCAGCCGATTCCGGGTACAGAGCGCGTTTTCCCAGCTCAAATGGCCATGATTGCTATCGGTTTTGACGGACCGGAACAGACATTGGTGGAACAACTTGGTCTTGCAACAGACCGTCGTACCAACGTTAAGGCACGTTACGGCAAATACAATACCAATGTGGATAAAGTATTTGCAGCAGGTGACATGCGTCGTGGTCAAAGTCTGGTTGTATGGGCAATTAATGAAGGCCGTGAAGCTGCCCGTGAAGTGGACAAATACTTGATGGGTTCTACAGTTCTCGTATAACGGGTTAATAAGCCGCAAATGTAATGTGGATATGCAATTTTTGAATAAAATATATAACTGATACAACAAAACTCTCGCAATTTAGCGGGGGTTTTTGTTGTTTTTATGATAACAAGAGACATTCAGCTACAATTATTTTAGACAACTGTGAGGTATAGCATTGCTTTTTATCTCATAAAGATTTATTATTACATTATAATGATTATAAATAAGAAATGTAATGACACTTCATTAAAAACTACACGAATTGTGAAATTATAATATCCGGAGGTGCAATCTTTATGGCAAGTAACCGGGACAAATCCATATCAGAACAGATCGATGACATTAAAAAACAGTTGGTTGCAAAAGGTTATAAGCTGACACAGCAACGAGAAGTTACCGTACGTGTGTTACTTGAGCATGAGAAGGATCATTTTAGCGCAGAGGAAGTATTTCTGCTGGTCAAGGAACAATTCCCGGAGATTGGTTTGGCTACCGTATATCGTACACTTGAACTGCTTAGTGATCTTCAGGTTGTAGAAAAGATTAACTTTGGTGACGGTGCTGCGCGCTTCGACCTGCGAAGTACGGATGGTTCACATCACCATCATCATTTGATTTGCACAGAGTGTGGCACTGTAGAAGAGATCATGGAGGATGGCTTGCTTCGTTTGGAACAACAAATCGAACGTCAGTACGGTTTTGCCGTTACAGACCATCGGCTTGATTTTCAGGGCGTATGCAAAGAATGTAGAGCGAAGCAGGCTTTGAATGAGCAGGCAGCAGGGTAAATCCAATGGGGAGGATGCTCCCGCAACCAAAATCTGATATAATAAGTTTCAGAAGCAAGGGGCTTCCGTGGGCGGAAGGCCCCTTTTTGCCGTCATCTGGACGGTGAAGGAGGAGAGATGGACGGGATGAAGACACTGGTTATTGCGGAAAAGCCCGACATGGGCCGAACCATTGCCGCCGTCATAGAACCAAGAGCCAAGAACAATCGCAATTATTTGGAAGGTGAGCATTACATTATCACCTGGGCGATTGGTCATCTATTGGGACTTGCTGAACCGGATGCCTATGATTCAAAGTACAAGCGCTGGAATATTGGCGACCTGCCGATCATTCCGGATCAGTTCAAGATTGTACCCAACCCCAGAACGAAAGATCAACTGAAAATGATCGGAGAACTTGCGAAAAGGGCATCGGCCATCGTTAATGCTTGTGATGCAGGGCGAGAGGGTCAGTATATTTTTGCCTTAATTCAACAACAGTTGAAGCTGCGTCAGCCTGTCAAACGTCTATGGATATCGGATCTGACGGCAGAGAGTATTAAACGTGGTTTTGACGGTTTGAAAGATGCCTCGGAATTTGAGAATTTGACCCATGCTGCCAGGGCTCGCAGTGAAGCGGATTGGCTAATTGGCATGAATGCATCTCGGGCGTTCACTACCCGACACAATGCCTTGCTCTCTGTAGGCCGGGTGCAGACTCCGGTATTGGCCTTGATCTATGATCGGGAAATAGAGATTGAAGCGTTCCAGTCCCAGACCTTTTATGAAGTAGCCGCATGGTTTCGTCAAGAAGGAGTGGAGTACAGGGGATTACGTCAAGGGGACAAGCTTACCGACCCTGTCGTTGCCGAATCAATTGCAAGCAGTGTGAAGGGAAAGACGGGGCAAATTACCAAGTACGAAGCAAAACAGACCAAGGAGTATCCATACCGTTTGTATGATCTGACCCTTTTGCAGCGTGAAGCAAATGCCAAGTATGGATATGGGGCGAAGAAAACGTTGGATATTGCGCAGGCGCTTTACGAGAAACATAAAGTGATCTCTTATCCACGGACAAATTCAAACTATGTTACGGAACAGAATATTGAAGGTATGCACAAAACGCTGAATCTGCTTAAAAATGGACCTTATAGTGAACTGGCGCAAGGAGCGAAACCTGAACTTGTTCATAAAGGTAACAAGGGTGTATGTAACCCATCCAGAGTTGAGGATCACCATGCAATTCTGCCTACATTAAAACGACCGGGTACGTTATCCAAGGATGAACAGAATATCTATGATCTGATCGTAAGACGTTTCTTATCTCATTTCTATCCGCCAGCAGAGTATAAGCAGCATACCGTGCTCACTGATGTTGAGAAGCACCAGTTCAAGACATCTGTGAAAGAACTGCTGTCACTGGGGTGGAAGGTGGTACTGGGAACTTCGGATCAGGAGCAGACAGGCAAGAAAAAGACAAAGAAAAACAGCAACGAAGAAGAGGAAGCAGAGGAATGGACGGACAAGGCCTTTGCCGTTCAACCTGAATTGCCTGTTCAATGTTCCAAGAGTGAATTCAAGGAGAAGGCGACACAGCCTCCCAAGAGTTATACTGAGGGAACGTTGCTAAAAGCAATGGAGAGTGCAGGGAAACAGATCGAGAATGAAGAGCTCCGTGATGCGATGAAGGACAGTGGACTAGGTACACCTGCGACTCGTGCGGCAACGATCGAACGACTCAAAAACGTGGGTTACATTACGATGCAGGGTAAAAAGATGCAATTGACGTTGAAGGGTCGGACAGCCATTGAATTGATTCGCAAGGCAGGCGTAGATTTGTTAACCTCGCCTGAAATGACGGGACAGTGGGAAAGACGATTGTACCAAATTTCCAAAGGTGAAGCTGGCCAGGACAAATTTATGGAGAACGTCAAAAAATTTACGATGTCCATTATTGATAAAGTACGTGTGCAGGCACCGGCACCAGCGGATGCTTTTGGTGAAGATACACGTGGAGGACGGGGGAAAGGCAAGGGAGCCAAAACCCAGAAAACCAGCAACAGAACAACTTCCCCCAAAACATCAGGTACTGGCTCAAGTACCCGTGCAGGTTCGAAGACTTCACGTCAAACGTCGGGAGCGTCATCCAGAACTGGCAGTGTCGCGAACGCGACGGCACAATCTCGATCTTCGACTTCCAATCAACCGGGCGTTCGTGAAACGCTGGCATCCTGTCCATCACCGGGTTGCACCGGTCAGATTATTGAAGGTAAGAAAGGTTATGGCTGTACAAGGTTTAAGGAAGGCTGCGGGTTTGTCATATGGAAAGAGTACGTCGGTAAGAAAATCACCAGTACGATGTTGAAAGCGTTGATTGAAAAGGGGAGTACTCAGGTACTAGCTTTTAAACGAAAAGACGGAAGTACGGTGAAGGCTCGTATTATTTTGCAAGATAAGGCAACAGGCAAACTATCTGCGGAAAAACAGGATGCATAAGTATATTGGATAAAAAGGCTGTAAGAAGAACGTGAAGCCTGATGGGTCAGCATCAAATTCAATTACAATTAAAGAAGAAAAGGACCCTTATCCAAGGGTCCTTTTTTGTTGCTGCTGTTGTATATTTTCATGGATGACCTTCGGTACCTCTTCTAAGGCCGTGATCGTATACATCGATGTCTCGGGATTAGGTTGAAGCTCCACCATGTTGTATTGCCATTCGTTCGGCTGTTTGATATATATGCTATGGATGCCGGCCGTCACTGCTGGCATGATGTCTGTACGCAGTGAGTTTCCAACCATCCACGTTGTATGACGCTCAAACGGTCCAGTAGAGAGAATCCCTTCAAGCGCTTCAATGTTCTTATGTTGCCGAATGTAGATCCGGTCATCAAAATAAGCTGAAAGCTTCATTTGGTCAATCTTCCGTTGCTGAATTACGGTTTCTCCCCCTGTGTACAGGTAGAGGGCATGTCCAGCCGATTTAAGATTCTCAAGCGTTTCGACCATATGAGGATAAGGCTCAACTTCTTGGTCATATACACTCATTCCCAATTTGGTGAGGTAAGACTCTTCTTGTTTAGAGGTTGGTTTTGAGAACTTCTGGGAGAAGTAACGGTAGGTATCAATAAGGGATTGCGGGAAATGGTGACTTGCAAATCCTAGTTTGTTGACCCCGGTTACATCGATCTCCAGCTGTTTCTCCCTAATTTGTTGAACCGTTAGGGCATGTCCGTCAAACCACTCCTGCATGTTCTCGAAGAATTCACCAAGCACCAGGTTGAAATATTTATTGCAGTACACGAGTGTATCATCTAGATCAAACAAAATGTGTTGTTTTATTATTTTCATATCCAATTCACTCCTTGCAGCCAGCAGCACAGTTGTTCATATTTTATATGCGAATATAAGATTCCAGGAACATATTCAATTCAGATACGCCATCTGGTCGAATACTGTATTTCTCTTTACGATTACTGCCGAGCAGATGGGTTCGTAGCAGTCCGGCGATGCGCAGTGCCATAACCTGATCTTTAACCATATCCTCGTCTTTGCCCAGCTCTTCACACATCTCAGCAAGCGACTTCGGTTCACCTGACACATAGCGGAGCAGACGGAGTCTTTCCGGATCAGCCAAGGCATGTGTGAAACGAAGCAGACAGGTTGGTGGTTGGTCTTCATCCTCTTCGGGTGCGTCTACAGGATACTGCATGATCATCATGCCCTCATAGAAGCAGTACATATTAATAGGACGGTTGTGGACGGTTGGAAACAGGATAACTTCATCCAGTCCAGGCATCGGTTCAACCAGAACACCCGCAGTAGCGTATTCAATAAGGAGTTCAGGCCCCATTTTGTCAAGCAGTACGCGTTTCTCTTCAGCGTCTTCCTCGAGCCAGGTACGATAATCTTCACTCATATTCTGGCAGTAATGCTGATCCCAGAGTCGTAAAAGTGGCACATAGCTATCCCGAATACGTGTAGATTCTTCTATGGTAAGATGGGGCAGCAGAACAGATACGCGTGCGAACAGCTCTTCGGCTGTTAGTCCAGCAAGCATATCCAGAAAATCAATATTCTCATTAGAGGTGTTCCGATAGGCCGCCCATGCAAATAATACATCAAAGTCATCAAAAGGCCAGGTGGCAGCAGGTGCGAGCGCTGCACGAACATTGGAACTTAGTTTGCCTTCCACCTCAATGATCCATTCAGGGCCAACATCCAAATGTTGAATCCACTTCTTCGTTACATAGACCAAAAAGCTGTTGAGCATTTCATATATCGGTGAAACATCGATTTTAACATGATAAGCCATATGATGCAGAATCCTCCCGTCACATCTAAATGTACGCAGCGACTTATGTACTATTATGGCTTGTTTTGCAGGGCGTTGTCCACTATAATGTTCAAGTCCAGGGCAAAACCCCTGGCGTAACCATGCATGATCAATAGAATAGATATAACATCTGAAAGGTCGTCAGTGATGGCGATTTTTCTTTGTATGCTTGCAGGAGGAATGATTTTTGTGTCATCTATAACCAACCCCAAATTATCACATTCTACAACAAACTATCTCATTCTGATTACCGTTATTGTTGTAGCGGGGATTAGCCAGGGGCTTTTATTGCCGGTGCTGTCCATTTTTTTGGAGCAAAAGGGAGTTTCACCGGGATTAAACGGATTGAATGCGGCCGCGTTGTATGTTGGCTCTTTTGCCATGACACTGGTGGCGGAACGATTACTGGGAGCTGTTGGTTTCAAAAAGCTGATTATTGGCGGTCTGTTATTTGTCATGATTCCCCTAATTCTGTTTCCTTATTTTCCGGATATCAAAATTTGGTTTATTTTGCGTCTCGTCGTCGGAATCGGAGATAGTGCACTCCATTATTCTGCCCAGTTATGGGTACTACTGGTGACTGCACCCGAAAAACGGGGAAGATACATCTCTTTATATGGCATGTCCTATGGTTTAGGATTCAGTATCGGCCCATTGGGAATTAAGCTGCTCGGGTATGGGGATGCCGTTCCATTCTGGGTATTATTCGTCTGTATGGCTGCTGTACTTATCCTTGTATTAATGAAGCTTCCGGATACGAAGCCGGAAAAGGCCGAACATGGACAACTGCCTGAACGCCGTTTCCGTCGCAGCCTGGCCTGGGCATGGTATGCGCTGTTGCCTGCGTTATTGTACGGGTACATGGAAGCCGGGATGAACAGCAATTTTCCGGTATACGGACTGCGTATTGGTTTGGATGCCAATCAGATATCATCCTTGCTGCCTTTTGTCGGAATCGGTGGGCTATTCCTGCAATTACCTTTAGGCATGTTGAGTGACCGTTATGGTCGAAAGCAAACGTTAATGTTTGCAGGTATTACAGGAGGTATCATCTTTATGCTGGTTCCTGTTGCGGGTACACATTTCTGGTGGACACTTGTGCTGTTGACCATAGCAGGAGGTCTGGTAGGTTCATTTTTCTCGCTTGGCCTGGCCTATGCCGCAGATATTTTGCCAAAAGCGCTGCTGCCTGCAGCGAACGTGGTGGCCTCATTTCATTTTACAATCGGAAGCATTATTGGACCGAATCTGGGTGGGCAAGTGATCAACTGGATTTCACCAGGAAGCATGTTTATTTTGCTTGGATTCATGTATCTTCTTTTTGGTGCAGCAGGTGTATTATTTCGTCGTAAACCTATGCTCGAATCTGTGGTAAAATAGAAGCTGGTGTTCGCATGGAAATTGATGTCCATTTCCGAGTACACTAGTAGTAGGGAAAAACATGGACAAGAGGAGACATCGCGATGATCAGAGTTGAGGGTTTAAGCAAATCCGTTGGAGCGGACCGGGTTCCGGTTCTACGGGATATACGATTCGATATGCAACAAGGAGAAATGATTGGAGTAGTGGGCTCGAGTGGCAGCGGAAAAAGCATGCTGCTTAAATGCCTTGCTATGATGGAAAAATGGGACAGCGGTCAATTTACGGTGGACGGCGCCGAGATTATAAAAGAAGGTTGGTCCGGAAAACGGAAAATTAAACGGGAATGGGCATACTTGGAACAGAATCCGCAATTGTATCCGAGACGTACAGCTTTGAAAAATGTATTGATCGGTCGATCTGGTCAAACGCCTTTGTGGAGAATGGTAACAGGTATGGTTCGTTCGGATGATTATATGGGTGCGATGGATTATCTCGAAGGGCTTGGATTGCTGGATAAAGCACACCAGACGGCAGAGAAACTCAGTGGCGGCGAGAAGCAGCGTGTTGCAATTGCCAGAGCGCTCGCGCATGGTGCCAAAGTTGTTTTGGCAGATGAGCCTGTCATCGGACTTGATCCTCATACCGCAGATACGGTGCTGGAAACGCTGCGCAAATTGTGCGAAGAGGAACGGGCTACCGTGATAGCAGTATTGCCGATTGAAATGGCAGAGAAACATGCGACCCGCATCTGGGGTCTTGCGGAAGGCAAGATTGCTTTTGATATACGTGGACGTCGCTTGACACAACAAGAAAAAAATATGATTTAAACTATTGAAAAGAGTGATGAATTTGCTTAATTCACGGTGGGGGCGCCTGTTAGCGGGGGGAGCAGTAAGTATCCTGCTCGGTTCAGTCCTTAGCGGATGCACTGTCATAAGCGATCCTAAGGGTTTGATGAGAAAACCAATGATGTCTACAGACAAAGAAAAATTATTAAATGTGGTCCAGCGGGAACAGCCACCCGAAAGCAAATTGATTCGCCCCAAAGACATGAATAATACCAGTATGATTCGTGTTGAAGACCTAAACGGAGATGGCACTCGGGAAGCCATCGTTTTCTATGAGACCCCGAATGAGAACGTGCGAATTCATGGCATGTTATTGGAGGAACAAGGGGATTCATGGGTTAAGAAGCTGACATTTGATGTTCCGGGGAATGAATTGCAATCGTTCAAAGTGCTGGACATTACGAATGATGGAAATCCCGATATTATCCTCGGCGTAAGTTTACAAGAACAGAAAGCATTAACTGCTTATTCTTATAAAGCTGGAGCACTTGAACAAGTGTTGGGTGGTGTTCCGTATAATCAATATATTATAGATGATGTTCAAGGGAATACCCTCGATTTAAACGGGGACAAGAAAAATGATTTCGCAATCGTATCCCTGAACAATAGCGGATTTGCATCTATTGCGTTGTATCAATATGACGATGGCAGCTTCAAGGAAGTTGACAGAATGCAGACGGACTACACTATCAAGGAGATATATAACGCTCTTGGTGGTCAGATTGCCAAAGATAAAGTGGGCATCGTACTCGATTCGGAGCTGGATGACCGAAGTACATTTTCACAGATCATATACGTAAAAGATAATAAGTTAGTGAATGCTTTTAAATCGCCTGATCAAACCTATAGAGATGACAAAATTTTAAGCGGTGATGTCGACAATGATGGTATTATTGAGTTTGGCTTGAAGGAAACGCCCAAAGGCTGGGAGCATTACGTATTTGATTCCCGGATGTGGTTCTATACTTTTTATCAATGGGATGGCAAGGATGATAAGAAATTTGTCTCATTCCAATATCGGGATGATGCTGACTTATTCCACTTGAATCTTAAGGCGGAGTGGTATGGGAAGATTACCATTGATACCAAATCGGAAAAAGAGAAATACATCCGTTTTAAAATGATTGATACCGATGAAACCGTAGGTGAAATAAAATATTTCACACTTTCTCAATGGGAACAGGAAAAAGGCAAAAGTTGGAAAGAGATTACCCGGACGAATGATCGGGTCATTGCTTCCCGCGGTGCACAACTGGATGCCGATGGTGGATTGCTTGACAATATACCGCAACTGAATAGAAAGGAAGAACTTAATGAGTAAAGTACTTATCCTAGAGGACGAAGAATCTATCCGCAGTTTTATTGTTATTAATTTGAAGAGAAATGGGTTCGAAGTGCTCGAAGCGGGAGACGGACATGAAGCGCTTCGTATTTTGCAATCCGTACCAGATATCGACTTGGCTTTGCTGGATGTTATGGTTCCTGGAATTGACGGGTTCGAAGTGTGTCGTCGTATTCGTGAAACGAATGAACGTCTGGGAATTATTTTCCTCACAGCCAAAGTACAGGAGCAGGACAAGGTTTATGCGCTCTCCGTTGGCGCGGACGACCACGTAAGTAAGCCGTTCAGTCCAACGGAGCTCATTGCACGCATTCAGTCTTTGCTTCGCCGGGTTAACGTTCACCGGGAGACAGCTGCCAAGGTAACATTCCAATCTGGGCCATTTTCTTTGGATCTGATTTCCAAGCAATTCAAGAAGCAAAATGAACTAATTGAGTTAACACCAACCGAATTTTCCTTGATTCAATTTTTCCTGGAAAAAGAAAATACACCGCTTAGTCGAGATGTGCTGCTGGATCATGTATGGGGCAAAGAGTATATGGGTGATCCGAAAATAGTGGACGTAAACATTCGCCGCTTACGCCAGAAAATTGAGAATAATCCTTCCGAACCTGAATACCTGCAGACTGTATGGGGTCACGGTTACAAATGGAAGGGCCGGGATCAATGATCAAAAAAGGCATCACGCGGCAGATTGTACTACATTATTTCATTGTAGTTTTTCTGGCTCTGCTGTTGGTGGAATTTGTATTTATGCTAGCGGTGCAACGATATTATTATGAGAGCATCTACAACACAATCAGTACCCATATCTCCAATTCGAAGGATTTTTTTGAGCCTCTAGCTCGTGAGAGCAATTCGGAAGATGGAAATAATCTGTCCAGACTACTTGTTAATTTGGAATTATCTAATACAGAACTTGAGATTCTGGATCTGAACGGTCATGTGCTAGCCAGTTCGACTGCTTTTGAATCTGACCGTGCCGTGCTGCAAACGAGTGATATCCAACAGGCATTAAATGGCAGTATGGGGCGTTGGGTAGGCAGACAGCCAGGCACAGGAGAACAGGTCATGGCCGTTTCCCACAAGTTTGATCTAGGCGGCGAAAATACGTATGTTATTCGATACCTAACATCGCTCGAAAATGTGAATTCCAAGTTATTGTTTATGGGGATGCTTGCGATTGCAGTAGGTGTTGGCGTCCTGGCAATTGTCTTGATCATCAGTATAGGTATGGCCAATTCCATTGTACGACCGATTAACAACATTACGGCGGTGTCCGCTCAAATGGCCCGAGGACGTCTTGATGTCAGAGTTAAGGGCAACTACAAACATGAATTAGGCGAACTGGCATCCACTCTGAATTTTATGGCACATGAAATTGTGCGCAGCAATCAGATCAAAGACGATTTTATTTCTTCCATTTCTCATGAATTGCGAACGCCTCTGACCAGTATTAAAGGGTGGAGTGAGACGCTGGACTCTGGTGGATATGATCCGGATGAAACGAGAATTGGAATGAGTATTATCTCTAAAGAAACGGAGCGTCTGATCGGACTTGTAGAAGAGATGCTCGATTTCTCCAAATTGCAGCAAAATCAGATGAAGTTGGTGAAAGGAACCGTCAGCATTCGTGAGATTGTTCAGGAAACCATGTTGAATGTTTGGGCAAAAGCTGAGCAAAAACAGATACATCTCAAGTTGGAAAGCGATGAAAATCGTGCTTTCAATGTTTTTGGGGATGGTAATAGACTAAAACAAGTCTTTCTGAACATTGTAGACAATGCGATTAAATTCTCGCATGAGAATTCCTGGATCTTTTTATCGGTCAAAGAAGAAGACGGACAGATTATAGCTGCTGTGCAGGATACGGGGATTGGTATCAGTGAAGAGCATTTAATCAAGGTGCGTGATCGCTTCTTCCAGGTCGATCACCAGAACGGTGGAACAGGGCTTGGACTTGCTATTACGCAGGAACTAGTAGAACTGCATGAGGGAACAATCATCATGCAAAGTGAACTCGGGACGGGAACAACGGTGACGGTGACGTTACCAGCTTTACCGGAGGAAGAGACGGTGGAGGAAACCGTAATGCAGACTGATGAAGCCGAAGTTACTGTTGATGCGAAGTTAACTCAAGCAGAATCTGATCCGAAAAAAAATTGATTTCTGCATAAAGTATGTTTTTGCACCAAAAAGGCGAGCCATATATGGCTCGCCTTTTTCTTTATGCTTATGAAGAGAGTTCGCCAGCGCGCAGACGCCCGCTTTTTTCATAAACATCTTTCAGCATGCGTACAGGTTGTGTGCGCACAGCCGGTTTGGCGGAGACAATCTCATTCGGTCCGACAACCATGATTTCATCCGCTGTTCCTTTGACAATGGCACCGTCTTTGATAATGGCACCTTCACCAATGATGGCACGTTCGATGTGAACACCGCGGCCTACCCGTGCATTCGGCATAATCACGCTGTCTTTAATCTCAGAACCTTTACCAACTTCAGCTCCGCAGAAAATAACAGAACGTTCAGCACGGCCATCAATGGCGCAGGATTCATGGATCATGGAATGCAGGAGCTCAGCACGTGTCTGACGTGCTTTGTATGCGCTTGGTTTAGTTCTCCAGTCACGAGTAAACATCGGCCAGTCTTCTTTTTGCAGGCTCCAGTCTTCATCGTTATGAAGCAGATCCATGTGCGCATCCCATAAACTCTTCACGGTACCCACGTCTTTCCAATAACCATTGAAGTTATATACAAAGAGAGGGGTGTTCTCATTCAACATTTGAGGAATTACATCTTTACCGAAGTCATGGCTGGATTCCGGATTAGCGGCGTCTTCAAGCAGGTGACGCTTCAGGTATTCCCATCTGAACATGTAAATGCCCATGGAAGCCAGATTACTTTTCGGTTCGGCCGGTTTCTCGGCAAACTCGGTAACTCTTAGATTCTCATCCGCTGCCATAATGCCGAAGCGATGGGCTTCTTCCCATGGAACCTCCATAACGGAGATTGTCGCTACCGCTCCATTAGCGATATGAGCTTCCAGCATTTCACGATAATTCATATGATAGATATGGTCACCCGACAAAATTAGAACATTTTCGGGGTTTTGTTGGTCAATATAGTCCATATTTTTATAAATAGCATCCGCAGTTCCCAAGTATTCGTCATTTCCTGTATGATAAGATGGAAGTAAGGAAATTCCTGCCTCACTTGAAGTACCATGTCCCCAAGGTTCTCCACCACCAATGTGATCATGTAATGAATCAGCTTGGTATTGCGTTAAAACACCTACAGTATCGATTCCTGAGTTAACGCAATTACTGAGGGGAAAATCGATAATCCGGTAGTGCCCGCCAAACGGTACAGCGGGTTTTGCGATACTTGAGGTTAAAGGGGCTAATCGCTTCCCTTCTCCTCCCGCCAACAGCATAGCGATGCAATCTTTATTAAACATAATCGTTTCCCTCCCAAGATATTTGTCCAGTGTAGTACATACATAAACGCAATGCGGAGCTATTGAAACGATGTATACTGTAAAAATCCTGAAAAATTACAACATTTTTTTACACACCGCATTTTTCTTTTCAACTTGGCTAGAATGGGGTAATGGTTAATGTTATATCTATTTTCTGGAGAAGAAGGTGATCTCTTGGCCATTCAACCGTTAACAAACCCGGAAATTTCACCGGAGCACATTTATTTGTTTCATGAAGGGAACCTTCATCACAGTTATCGAATAATGGGCGCACAGCCTGCGATCGAAGATCATCGTCAGGGGTATCGTTTTACCGTGTGGGCTCCGAATGCCACAGAAGTCGGACTGGCTTTAGACCGTAATGGTTGGAAAGGTGAACAGGAACCTTTATATAAGATACCCGATTCTGGATTTTGGAGTCGTTTTATTCCGGAAATCAGTGAAGGAACTTTATACAAATTCCGTATATTAACGGAAGATGGAACCGAATTGCTCAAAGCGGACCCTTATGCTTTTCAGGCGGAAGTTCGTCCGCGTACGGCATCAGTCACAAGCTCCATTGAAGGCTACAAATGGAATGATGGCGCATGGAGACGTAAACAACGAGGCGTGTATAACAAACCTCTACATATTTATGAAATGCACGCTGGAACCTGGAAACGGAAAGAAGACGGAACTCTCTACAGTTATCGTGAACTTGCGGAATTGCTTGTTCCTTATTTATTGGAGATGAAATATACCCATGTTGAGATGATGCCCCTGAGTGAACATCCTTACGATCTTTCGTGGGGATATCAGAACACTGGGTTTTATGCGCCAACCAGCCGTTACGGGCATCCTAAAGATCTGATGTATCTGATTGATACTCTACATCAGGCAGGAATAGGCGTATTACTCGATTGGGTCCCTGCACATTTTGCCAAGGATGCGCATGGCTTGCGTTTGTTTGATGGAACGCCTTTGTATGAATATGCAGATCCACTGTTAGCAGAGAGACCAGGCTGGGGCACCCTTAGCTTTGACTACTCTAAACCTGAAATTCGTTCGTTTTTGATCTCTAATGCGTTGTACTGGATGGAAATGTACCACTTTGACGGACTTCGAGTCGATGCCGTAACCAGTATGCTTAAGTTGGATTTTGAAAAGCAACCAGGACAATACCGAACAAATAACGAAGGTGGCCTGGAAAACAAGGAAGCTGTTGCTTTTTTGCAGCAGTTGAATGAAACAGTCTTCAAATACTTTCCCTATGCACTAATGATGGCAGAAGAATCCAGTGCATGGCCAATGGTTACTTCGCCAGTAGATCAGGGAGGACTAGGTTTCAACTACAAATGGAACATGGGTTGGATGAACGACACACTTGATTACATCGAATCCGATTTTCACGAACGTCCTTCCAAACATCATTTGCTGACATTCCCGGTCGTATACTCCTTTGCTGAAAATTACGTGCTTCCTCTGTCTCATGACGAGGTCGTTCATGGCAAAAAGTCGCTCCTAGACAAGATGCCAGGAACATACGAGCAGAAGTTTGCCGGCATGCGTGCCTTCATGGGGTACTTTATGACATTCCCAGGCAAAAAACTGCTGTTTATGGGTGGAGAATTCGGCCAGTTTATCGAATGGAAAGATGAAGATCAACTGGACTGGTTTTTGCTGAACTACGACAGTCACCGTAAACTCCACAAGTTTGAACGGGATCTGTCCGAGCTATACTTGGGTGAAAAAGCTTTATGGGAGCTTGATCATTCCTTTGACGGTTATGAATGGATCACTCCGGATGATCAGGACCAAAGTGTCATTTCATATGTGCGCAAAGGAAAAAAACCTGCGGATACACTCCTTGTGCTCATTAACTTTCAGCCAGTAAAGCGGGAGCGTTACCGGATTGGTGTCATGCGTCCCGGTATGTATACCGAAGTTCTGAACAGTGATCATTCCGATTACGGCGGATCAGGCATTATCAATGATATGCAGCTTACTACAGAAAAGATTCCTTTTCATGGGCAACCACATAGTCTTGAAGTTGTTTTGCCACCGCTAAGTGTAGTAATTTTAAAAAAGAGCACACGTCGGAAAACGGATGCATTGCCCCTTGAAGTTCAATCCGTCAGAGCAAAAGCCAGTACCACGAAAACCAGTAAAACCACAGATAGCACTACAGTTAAACCCAAAAGGAGGACGAAGGCATGAATATTCTATTTGCTGCTGCTGAAGTACATCCATTTATCAAAACAGGAGGCCTTGCTGACGTCATCGGCGCATTACCTCAAGCATTAAAGAAGAGTGGGGCAGATGTTCGAGTTATACTACCGAAATACAAGGGCATTCCGGATGAGTATAAAGAGGCGATGGAGCCTGTCATCTCAACAGATGTTCCACTGGGTTGGCGCAGACCTTATTGTGGAATCGAGATGCTGGTTCATGATGGAATTCCTGTCTACTTTATAGACAATGAATACTATTTTGGACGAGATGGCGTGTATGGATATATGGATGACGGGGAGCGTTTTGCCTACTTCAATCGTGCTGTTCTTGAGGTGCTGCCGCAAATCGAATTCAAGCCGGATGTGCTGCACAGTCACGATTGGCATGCAGGCATGATTCCTTTATTACTGGAGGCTCATTACGCGCATGATTCCTTCTACAGTGAGATGAAAACCGTTTTTACGATACATAACCTGTTATATCAAGGTGTGTTTCCACATGATTTATTCAGTGATCTGCTTGAGCTGGATGATCGGTATTTCACGGTGGATGGGGCAGAATATTATGGGAATGTCAATTTCCTCAAAGCAGGAATCGTTTTTGCGGATCATGTAACAACTGTCAGCCCTACCTACGCTAAGGAAGTACAAACTTCCTATTATGGCTATGGTTTGGATGGATTGCTCAGTTCATTGGGCAATCGTTTCAGTGGGATTGTTAACGGTATCGATACCAAGAGTTACAATCCGGCAACGGATCATAAAATTGCGGTTAAATACAGAACCAGCCTGTCCAAGAAAATCGAGAACAAGATCGAGTTGCAAAAGGAATTAGGATTGCCTGTACGTCCGGATGCTCCACTGATGGTGATGGTTACAAGGCTCGTGGATTCCAAAGGGTTGGATCTGGTGTGTCGTGTATTGGATGAATTATTGTACTATGATGACATTCAATTCGCAGTATTGGGAACCGGGGATCCGGCTTATGAGCACTGGTTCCGTGAAGCAGCTAATCGTTATCCACTGAAAATGTCTGCTCAGATTACGTTCAATGATGGGTTATCCCGCCGTTTCTACGCCGGCAGTGATCTGTTCCTAATGCCATCAAGGTTCGAGCCATGTGGCATTAGCCAGTTGCTTGCACTCCGTTATGGCAGTGTACCGCTTGTTCGGGAAACAGGGGGTCTGAACGATACGGTTCAGGCATACAATGAATTCAGCGGTGAGGGGAATGGATTCTCCTTCACCAGCTTTAACGCACATGATATGATGAATACCATTCGCCGTGCTGAGGAGTTTTACCGTCAGCCCGAACACTGGAAAAAGATCGTGAAAAATGCAATGAGCGGAGATTATAGCTGGAACGTCTCAGCAGAAGAGTATATGGATATTTATCGCCGCATAACGCTTGAATCTGTGAAATAGATTTACACAAATGAGCTGCAGTATATTCGTACTGTGGCTTTTTTTGTACGATCATAAGGAGGAGGCGAATTCAAAATCAACAATTTCATTAATTTTACCTCTACTTACAATCCTAATTTGCAGGCTTTAAGCAGTGCCGACGGGAATGATTCCGTCAAAATAAATGAAATGTTTGGACAGATCATGGGTAATATCGCCTCTGTGCAATCCACGCTGACAGGCAGCCTTATTGATGTAAGGAATTTTGCTCCCGGAGATGGAAGCGATCAGACAGCGCAGATCCAAGCTTTTTTTGACTCGGCACAGGAAGGTGATGTTTTATTATTTACGCCAGGGCATTATAAAGTTATGAAGACGGGCTGGTTTTATACGTTTAGCGGCAGATCCGTCATCATCAAGGCACTGCCAGGTGCGATATTAGAGGTCTCGGATCAGGGAATTAGAATCGAAGGAAGCAATCATGTAGAGATAAGTGGTTTGACCTTGGTTCGTACGACTCAATCAGCTTGGAGTAAAAATAAGACAGGTTTATACATCGAGAATTCGAGCAATGTACTATTGCAGCATAATGATATTAGTAAATTTACCGATGGCATTGGAGTGAATGGTTCCAGCAGTCAAGACAATCCCGCCCGAAATGTCGTCATAAGAAACAATAAGCTTCATCACTTGGGAGAAGAGCCGATTGCAGTTCGGAGTCATTTGGTTTTTGTGGTGATTCGTGAGAATGACTGTTACCGCTATCTTGGGGATGGTATCCTGGTCAAGGGAACATGGCATGTTTCGATCACCGATAACTTTCTACACACGCCTGTATTATCCAGTGATTCGGATTTTACTTCTTTTTCAGGCGGACAACAAGTAAATAATATGCCTACAGTCGGTGGTGGGATTACCTGTAACAATGAGGGAGGAGAGACTGGAGCCAAAAACCTGCACATACATGGCAATAGCCTGATTGGAACAGCATTTGGTGTGGGGCTTATCGGTTTTGAAGGGGCATTTGTAACCTCTAATGTCTTTAAGGATATCAAAATCACGTCTGTTATTTCAGTATCTTTCCTTCCCTCCCAATATAATCCCAACGATTTAAGCAACCATCTGTTTGTAATCCAGGGTAACCTGATCGACACCATCTCCAGGCCAAGTGCTACTGCTGCCATAGAAGCGAAAACCAGTACAGGTGCAGATGGCATGGACATCGGAATTATATCAGACAACATCATTATTCCAAGAGGTAAACACTGGGGAATTGTGGCGGATGGTCATATTATCGTAAAAGGCAATTATATTGCCCAAGCGGGCATAGCCATGGATATTGCCAATGGAGTGATTGCATCAAGCAACATCATTGAGCCAGGTTTTGAAACGACCACTCCTGACCGAATGGTCAGTGTGCTTAATGATTGTACCTTTTCTCATAATTCAGTTGCAGGAAAAGGTACATGTATTCAATTGCGTGGCTCCAACAATATCGTCACTGGAAATCGCTTGAACTATGAGGGAACATGGTGGGCAGTGCATCTGGACATGGTTAATAACACGGTGGAAGGCAACATCATAAGAGATAACATACTCATGGTTGCGACAAGTGCGACGGGACGTTATCTCTTTGGAGCAAGTCCCTTTTCAAATGGGAAGAACGTAGTGGTTGATATGGTTAAGGATAATAATGGAACGTTGTATCAATTAATAAATGAAATTGTCATGCTGGGACCGAATTCTACACGATGGAGAATAACTATAGATGCAAAAGGGGATTTAAAAACGGCGAAGTTATAGCCTAAACTTCAGCTCTTCGTCAGAAAACTCCTGAGCATCCGTTGATTATTAAGGGTCATTTAATAGTTCAGGAGTTTTCTGACAGGTATTAGCTCAGTTCCAATTGTCTATACAAAATACGGTATCCGTATGGATCAAGTTTAATATTCATCATTCCATAGGTAGGAACAACAGCATCTTCGGTTAGAGCATCCTTCCAGTCCTTGGTTTCCATCGGATGCGACAGTGTACGTTCTTGCGGAGTATTGTTCATCCACACCGTAAAGTGAAGAGTGTCATCCATACGTTCATAAATGATGCATGGATCGTTGTAATCGGCCTTCAAAAAACGAAAGCGGCCTTTGCGCAGAGCTTCATTACTTTTCCGCAAATCAATCATCAGACGATAAAAGTCATAAAGCTCCTTATCTTGCTTGGCAGGGTCCCATTGCATGCATTTACGGCAATCGGGATCACCTTCTCCACGTATACCAACCTCATCCCCATAGAATATACAGGGCGTACCAATATAAGTGAAAAGAAACACAACCGACAATTTTAATCTGCGTTTGTCTTCTCCGGCCCGAGTAAGCAGACGTGGGGTGTCATGACTGCACAGCATATTGAAGATGACTTCATTCGTCTGTTGCGGGTAACGCATAATGAGTGAGCCCATCTCGTTAGCGAAGTTATAACCATCCATCGAACCACAAAAGAATTCAAGCACCTTGTCAGCAAAAGGGTAGTTCATTACGGAATCAAATTGATCTCCCATGAGCCAGGTCAGGGAATCACTCCATACTTCGCCTACAATATAGGCTTCCGGATTGGCGTTCTTGACCACTTTGCGGAAATCGCGCCAGAAGTGGTTGTCCACTTCATTGGCTACATCCAGACGCCATCCATCCAGTTTGATTTCCTTGATCCAATATTCAGCGACATCGAGCAAATAGGCTTTTACTTCGGGATTGGCGGTGTTGAACTTCGGCATATTGCCATAAAATCCAAATGTATCATAGGTCGGGATACCATCCTTGATCTGCACCGGATATTCATTGATATGAAACCAGTCTGCATATTTGGAGTTTTTGCCGTTCTTCAAGACATCCTGAAAAGGAGGGAAGTCTTCGCTGCAATGGTTAAACACCGCATCCAGCATGACACGGATTCCGCGGCGATGACATTGTTCTGCTACTTTTTTGAGCATTTCATTGTCCCCGAACTGAGGGTCTACTTTTTTATAATCAATGGTATCGTATTTATGGTAGGAGTTTGCTTGAAACAGCGGGGTAAAGTAAATGGCGTTAACACCGAGTTTAGTCAGATCATCCAAGTGATTGAGAACACCTTGCAGGTCTCCGCCAAAGTAGTTATCCAGTTCAGGTCGGCCACCCCATTCCTGGGTTCCTTCTGGGTTCAGATCGGGATTACCATTGGCAAACCTTTCGGTCATGATTTGGTAGAACACAGCTTCTTTAGCCCATTCGGGAACCTTAAATACATCAATTTCATGAATGTAGGAAAATTCATAATATCCTCCTGTAGGATACGGGGGAGTATAATGAATTCCGTTATCAGCCAAATAAATATTTTCGGTACCGGCGGTTATGCGAAAGATGTAAGTCAGACGTTTGAATTTGGGCTTAACTGCAGTTTCCCAGTAATCAAACATATTGTCGGAAGCCGCTTTTTCCAATTGAATTTCCTTATAGGTTCCATTCCAATCGTATTTATCACCAGTCAGTGCCGTCACATATTGTACATCGTCTCTCTTCGTTCGTACACGCAGGTGAATCGTCGAGGGATTATAAGCATAAGCCCATTTATCGCGGGGAACGTGATACATCGCTTCGAGCAGCATGACAACACCTCCTGAGCTCAAGATAAAGTTATAGCTATAAATAACCAAGTTAGACAGCATGTGAACCATTTGAGCAGCCGCTAAATGTAAGTATTTCAACATTTTTCAACGTTTTCTTTTCACAGCATTTCCAGCTTGTGTCCGTATATACGTATTTATGATAAAACAAAAAAGGGTGCTCCTTAAGACCTGAAATGCAGGTACTGAAGAACACCCTAGTTAATGTGCAGCCGTTAGCGACTTTTAGCGACTTGCTTGTTTAAACTCTGTTTGAATGTTTTGCAGCAGCTCAGGCTGTGTAAGTACATCATAGGCAGTTGCAGCAATTGCCTTGGCTCCAAGGATCATACCGTCCAGGGCCCGCTCCTGAAGCGCCAGATCACGGAATTCAATGGAATGAAGCGTATGAACTTCGTCCACAACACGGATATAAGGGTGGATCGCAGGACAACGCAAGGATACGTTACCGATATCCATGGAACCATGGTCGTTACCACTCACGATCTCCTCTTGAGAAATACCGAGTTCAAGCAGATTAGCACTAAAAGCAGCAGATAAAGATTCATTCGTGACCATCTCATCATAGGAAGTCTCATAATTAGATGTAACTAGCCTGCATCCGGTTTGCAGAGCAGAGCCTTCCGCAATCTGAATAACACGTTGTGTGAGAATATTCAACTCTTTTCTCGTTGAGGCACGTACATAAAATTGAGCAGAAGCGTAATCAGGTATGATATTCGCTGCCTGTCCTCCGCTATTGATAACCCCATGAATACGAACCGTGCTTTTCACTTGTTGACGGAAGGCATTAATGCCATTAAACGTCTGGATCACTGCATCCAGGGCATTAATGCCTTCATGTGGACTTGCAGCAGCATGTGAAGATTTCCCATGGAATTCAAATTGTACAGCATCAATAGCCAGGGAACTGCCAGATTTTTCATAGGCGTAATAAGGGTGCGCCATTAGTGCGACATCACAATCATCAAACAATCCTGCTTCAGCCATAGGTACTTTGGCCCCACGTGTTTCTTCCGCTGGCGTACCGAACACTTTTAATGTTCCGCCGACTTCATCCAGTATGGACTTCAGACCTACAGCGGCTCCGAGGCTCATCATACAGATTAGATGGTGCCCACAAGCATGACCGATTTCCGGAAGTGCATCGTATTCACATAACAGGGCAATCGTCGGACCAGGTTTGGAAGCAGCATACGTACCGATAAATGCGGTGTCCAAACCAAGGACCGGAGCTTCTACGGAAAACCCATGGTAGGTAAGTTCTTCTTTTAACCGAGCAGAAGCAAGGTATTCTTCGTTACCAAGTTCGGGATTGGCACCAATGTATGATGAAATCTCCTTAAAACGGGAAGCATATTGGTCAATAACAGTTAGAATTTGTGTTTTGGTATGTGTCATGGTGGACTCCTTAAGCAAAAATGAAAATAATTCAATAATTATAACATAGTTGCGGTTATTTTTCAGAATCGGGCTGTAATCGAATCCTGTCGAAATGCATTGCATAATCATGCATTCTACTTTATAATGACTCAGGCATCAACAACAGAAAGCATACAAAGTATTATAAGGGGAGAACAGGGTTGAAATTGATAAGTCGTTACACCATGATGCTGCTAGCTTTTGTGGTCCTGCTAACTACGGTTGCACCTGCTGCGTTGGCAACGGGAACTACAAGCAATTCAGGCAGTAAAAAGCTGGTGCTCGGTACAAGTGCCGATTTTGCACCATATGAATTCCATAAAGTGATTGATGGTAAAGACCAAATTGTCGGATTTGATATTTCGATTGCTAAAGAAATTGCTGCCGATCTTGGCGCAGAACTTGTAATAGAGGATATGGGTTTTGACGGACTTCTTCCTGCGTTGCAGAGTGGTCGTGTGGATATGGTCATCTCGGGAATGACACCAACGGATGATCGTAGACAAAGCATTGACTTCTCCGATACCTATTATAAATCAAAGCAAGTCATCATGGTTCGCAATGCGGATAAAGATAAATATCCAACCATGGCTGATCTGGAAAATGAAAAAATTGGTGTCCAAAAAGGCTCCATTCAGGAAACGATTGGCCAGGGAATCCCAGGCGCAAAATTGACAGCACTTGATAAAATATCTGATATCGTACTGCAATTGCAGACCAATCGTGTAAATGCTGCAATCGTTGAGGATACGGTAGCTGCCGGTTACCTGGATGATGTAATTGGATTAGCTCCAGCTATTCCGGATGAAGAGCAGGCCGAAGCGGCAATCGGGATTCGTAAGGGTAATACGGAATTGCTGAATGCAGTGAACGGAACGCTCGAACGTCTGAAGAGCGAAAATAAAATCGATCAGATGGTTACTGAAGCAAGCAAGTTGATGGCAGAGAAGAGTAAGCAAAACATTTTCGAAGTATTCTGGCAGTACAAAAGCTTTTATGCAACAGGTGTAGGTTACACCCTCTTACTGTCTGCACTCGGTGTAATATTCGGGGTAATTATCGCTTTGATCATCTGTCTGTTCCGTCTACATGACATCGCCATTTTGCGCTGGATCGGAACAGCTTATGTTGAGGTCATTCGTGGGACGCCAATGCTGGTACAATTGATGATTATCTATTACGGTGTTTCATTGACCTTTGGGATTAATTTCTCGGCTCTTCAGGCGGGGATTATCACACTATCCATTAATAGTGGTGCCTATCTTGCCGAGATTTTCCGTGCTGGTATACAGGGTGTGGATCGAGGCCAGTTGGAAGCAGCTCGTTCCCTGGGAATGGGCAGAGGTGCGGCCATGCGCTTCATTGTGCTTCCACAAGCGTTCAAAGCGGTGTTGCCGGCGATCGGTAATGAGTTCGTGACCATTATCAAGGAATCCTCCATCATCTCGGTTATTGGTATGGTGGACATTATGTACCAGGCAAGTGTAGTCAAAAACATTACGTACCAAGGAATGAATCCATTCCTGATTGCAGCGGCAATTTACTTTGTGCTGACGTTCATTTTGTCCAAGCTGCTGGGTCGACTGGAAAGGAAGTTGAGTGCAAGTGATAGACGTTAAACAATTATATAAATCTTATGGAAATAACGATGTGCTCAAGGGCGTTAACGTAACAATTGGCAAAGGCGAGGTTGTCGTGGTCATCGGTCCGTCCGGATCGGGGAAAAGTACCTTTTTGCGTTGCCTGAACCTGCTGGAGCAGCCAACTTCAGGCGAAATTAATTTTGAAGGTGTGTCGATCACTGACCCCAAACATAACATTAATGCAACTCGTGAAAAAATGGGGATGGTATTCCAGCATTTCAATCTGTTTCCGCACAAAACAGTGCAGCAGAATATTACGATTGCTCCCATTAAAGTGAAAAAACAATCTGCACAAGAAGCGGAACAAATCTGCGCAGATTTGCTCAAGACGGTTGGCCTGTCTGACAAAAAAGACACTTATCCAAATCAGCTGTCCGGTGGACAGAAACAACGGATCGCTATTGCAAGAGCGCTTGCGATGCAGCCGCATGTCATGCTGTTTGACGAGCCAACGTCTGCACTGGACCCTGAAATGGTCGGTGAAGTACTGGATGTCATGAAGCGGCTTGCAGAGGGCGGCATGACCATGGTTATTGTAACCCATGAGATGGGCTTCGCACGCGAAGTAGGAGACCGTATCCTGTTCATGGATGGCGGGGTTATTGTAGAAGAAGGAACGCCTGATGAAGTGTTTGGCGAGCCCAAGCATGCACGTACACGTGACTTCCTTGCTAAAGTGCTCTAATACATCCAAGTCATTATTAGAATGACTTAGATGAAAATGCAAAATATATACTGTGGATGAGAATTTCATCCCCTCAACGATCCCTGTCGACGACCCATCGACAGGGATTGTTTTGTTATGTAAGGATACGCACGGAATTACATAAAAAGTAACGTTTCTGTCATCAGCGATATAAGCTCAAATAGACATTTATTTGAAAAAACCGCTTGAATTCAGGCTAAATGTTGAAGTGAATTAGCCAGATGGTAACATTTACTACGACTCTTGGTTACAAAATTGTGATATATTTGTTCCTGCCGAAACTTCCGGAGATGGGAGTGTGGGGGATGTAACGATGCAGAGTGTGCTAGGGGAAGATTCATTTGCACACGGCTTGGGGTGAATTAGGGCTACATAAATTCTTAAATGTAATTGAACCTATAGGGTGGTTTCCTCCATCCGAATCCGACAACTAACTTCGCAGGCATAATGAGGGAGGAAGACCATGATTAACAAGAAACGTATAGCCAAAACAGCAACAGCTTTGCTGACAGCAGCAATGCTCATTCAGGCCGTTCCGGCTCATGCCGATTCAGTTCATGTGGCCAAAGAGGGGGATACCTTCTACACCTTATCCAAACAATATGGAGTTGGACTTAACGCTCTTATTAAAGCTAACAATGACATTTCAGCTTACAACATCTATGGTGGTTTGAAAATTACGATCCCTGGTAAAACAACGAACACAGCTTCGGCTGCAGCAGCCAAAACGGTAACTGCCGCAAGCCTTGACGTTAATGCAGATAGTAAAGTTGTACAAGCCTGGGGAAAAACGTTTGATTACAGCAAAGCTGTCGACGTCAAAGCAACAGCATACTCCGCCGATGCTTCCGAAAATGGAGGATGGGGTGCTGTGGATTACTTCGGTAATCCGCTTGAATTGGGTACCATTGCAGTTGACCCAAGTATCATTCCATTGGGTACAAAGGTACTGGTGACAGGTCATACACATCCAGGACTGCCAAAACAGGCATTTGTCGCTACAGCTCGTGATGTGGGCAGTGCCATTAAAGGTCACAAGATCGATATCTTTATTCCTGGCAGCAAACAATCCGTGAGCACATTTGGTATTCAGGATGTTGAACTTTACATTTTGAAATAAAATTAAAGCGAGCTGCACATCATTATATATGTGACTCCAACATAATCTAAATTAAACAATAAAGGGTGTTCTCCAATCACGATAATGTGATTGAAGGACACCCTTTTGAATATTCAATTTCAGAGATCATGATCTATTTACCCTTTGGCAGTTCCAGCATTTCGTCCAATGTCACCAACTCGTACCCGCGGTTTCGCAATTCTTCAATGACTTCAGGCAACGCCTCGATGGTACCACTCAGCTTCGATCCGACACCGCCTCCTGCATGCTGCAGAACAATGGAACCCGGTTTGACGGCCGACAGGATGTTTTGTTTGACTTCCTCTTTGGAGAGGCCCTTCCAGTCCAGGGAATCCACGTTCCAGTTCACAATGCTGTAATGTTGTTTAGCAGCCCATTGCAGTTGTTGCTCGTTAATGTCGCCATAAGGTGGACGAATCATTTTGGGCGTGTAACCCGCCAGATTGCGAATGATATCCCCGGTATGTAAGATTTGTTTGCGAAATGCATTCATGGATAGCTTGCTAAATTCCGGGTGACTGTAGCTGTGATTGCCAACAATGTGCCCTTCCTTCACTATGCGCTTCACCAGATCCGGATGTTTCTCAGCGCGATGTCCCACAATGAAAAATGTAGCCCGTACCTTGTATTTTTTTAAAATATCCAGCACCTGCGGGGTGAACCGTGGATCAGGTACGTCATCAAAAGTCAGAGCGACCTTTTTTGTTGAGGGGCCATTGGTTTTGAACGTATCCGCATATTTCTGTCTGAGCTGTCCCAGAGTCAACTGTTCTTCTTCAGGAGATTCAGACTTCGAAGCAGGTTCAGTTTGCGGGCTTGAAGAAGCCCATAACTGAGCAGGAGCATAACTTCCTCCCAGAAGAATGACCATGATGGATAACATGATGAGGCGTATACGCATGATTGTGCCTCCTTTTCCCAAAATTGCGTTCTCTTTGGTATGCCCGGGGCCATTCGTATTTATGCATGATGTGAGATGTTTCATTGCTGGTTCATTAAATAGGAGCCATAATTCCTCCATATATATTGTAAATTGATAAGGACAGGTGAAACAGGATGAGTACATACGACTTAAATTCCGTTCGTTTACAGGTGATCGAGGCAGGGGAAGATAAGATATTTATGGTAACTGGAGGAAGATCGCATATTGGAGCAGTAGCCACATTTTATCCAGATCGTGGACGGGTAAGTGGGTCAACGATGCATATACCAGGGCATAAAGAACAAGAATTGTGTGAGAGACTGGCACGTAAGGCTGCCCTTCATTTAAAGGTAACCGTTACCGTAATAATGGGGATTCACTTTGATGCAATTACGCGCATGCAGATTGATGAGATTGTGCAGACTGCAGAGAAGCTGCTTGATGAAGAGCTGTGCCAAACGGGTCGATTGATTCAATGTTCCATATAGGCTAATCAGGCTAAAATCGTTTTTTATGATTTTTTTTGTTAAAATTGAAACGAGTAGAACATTGTCACGTATGTATGATTATATACAAGGATGAACTATCGACTAGGAGGAATACCATAATGTCCATTTTCAAACGATTGCGCGATTTAACGATGTCTAACATTAACTCTATTATTGACAAGGCAGAAGATCCGATCAAAATGACGGATCAATATATCCGGGATATGCAGGAAGATCTGGAAGATGCGGAGAAAGCTGTTGCTGCACAGATCGCCATTGAGAAGAAATTCAAGCAGCTGTTTGAAGAACAGGAAGCTCTCGTGAAGAAACGTGAGGAGCAAGCACATACAGCAGCGCGTGCACAGAATATGGATTTGGCTCGTCGGGCTTTGGAAGAGAAGAAGGTCGCTGAAGAGAAGATGGCCGAATACAAAACAAGCTATGATCAAAACAAGGCTTCTGCCGATAACCTTCGTGGCAAGCTGGACGAAATGCGCAAACAATTGACGCAAATGAAAAACAAACGTGAAACATTGGTTGCGCGCTACAACGCTGCAAAAGCTCAAACCGAAATCAACAAGGCGCTGAACGGATTTAGCTCTGACACTGCAAGTGCCGGCATGAAGCGCATGGAAGAAAAAATGATGCAGATGGAAGCTCAGGCCGAAGCCAGCAATGAGATGTCGTCCAAAGGAAAATCGCTGGATGATGAGTTCGAGAAGCTGGGCAAAGATCAGGCTGTTGAGGATGAACTGGCAGCATTGATGAAGCAATACGAAAATAAGAACTAAAACCTTGTAAGCAAGCAGGGGCACCAGCGGAGGAGAGACCAGCGTTTCTCCTTCGCTTTTAATTGCGGTTCATGTTGAGATGTGGGGGCTATGTAAATGGATTTGAACATTTTGGCAATGCTGGTCTGGACGTTATCGGGTTCGGTTTTGCTGTTTGTCTTAATGTATGTGGATTCTTTGTTCACGAAGTATAAGGATTTTGCCGAGGTGAAGGCGGGCAATATGGCCGTTACGACACGTATGGTTATGAAGCTGTTTGCTCAAGGATATGTTCTCGCGACCTCCATTTCGACAGCGGGTCATCTTGGAGAAGCGTTGCTGGTATCCGTTGTTTCATTTATCATTTTGCTGATTCTGGAGAGTGTGGTTCACTTTATGATTCGGAGATGGGCCAACCTGGATCTGGATACGGGAATACAGCAGGGCAAGACAGGTTATGGTTTGTTCTCGGGTGCACTACATATCGTGGGCGCATTAATTATTGCAGCTTGTTTATAAGATAAAGAACAGGAGTAATGGGTATGAGTGTGTGGAAACGGATTAAAGGGATAATAGCCAAACCTGAACCGCCTAAGGTCGAGAAAACAATGCTTCAGCTGGCACCTGGTGATATCTGCGAGGTTTCGCTGGTCACCTATGAAGTTGTTGGGCGGGTACATCATCGAGCGCGGAATGCAGCTGTCCTCACGTTGCAGGATGGTACGGCAATCCGACATTTGCATATTGAAGAACGGGAAATGACCCGATATGCCCTCTATACTCCAATTGATGGCCGTCTCGATGCACCAGACGAGGTGCCTACGTTGCTGGATCTGGATGGACGTGCGTATCATCTGGAGGAAGAATACGGAGGAATGGTAACCACTGCAGGTAGGACACCCTATGGTCAGGCTGGGGAACAATTAGTATGGCAATATCAGTCTGATGATAACATGCTTTTGCGTGTGGAGTGGCAAGACAGAAGATTTACGCTGTATGAGGGTGAGTCCATTCTTCCTGCGGATATCAAAGTGATTCGTTCGAGCTAGGAGAGGTTCCAATGAAAAAGCGCTTGGCACATGGATTAAAATTAATGCTGGTCTTCAGCCTTGTGATGTCGCTGCTGTCCGCGTGCGGAGCACCTTCCGTTCAGGACACATATCCGCTTGAATCGGTCAGTGGCAGTGGTAATACGACATCCTATGTGTACCGAGCTGCCGATCGTACCGTTCCAGAGGTTGCTCAGGAATTATCTGAACAGCGGAAGCCGGATCAGATCTCGGCGGAAAATACAGAGCGGATGTTCCTGGTGTATCAGGACCAGTATTATCATTTGCAGCAAGACCCGAATAAAGCGGAAGACACGTTGGTTGAGGTGGATTCCAAGGAATATGTTCGGCAGAATTATGATTCGTCCTTTTTGCAAGGTTATTTAACGGCAACATTAATCGGTAATTTGTTTGATTCGTTCGGGGGTAGAGGGTCCGGTACGTATAGGGGTTATACGAACAAGGACACGTACAAACCAAGAGAAGGTTCATATCGTACACCGACGAGCAGCGATAAAAAGGTTGCTCCGCCGATTACCGTTGAACGGAAAGGGTCGATTACCCGTCGTGGCAGCGATAAGGATTCGAGTGTAGGCTCCGGTGGAGGATTATTCAGCCGAAATAAGGAACAAAGCAAAGGTACAATTGATCGTAATAAAAGCAGTGGCGGCCTTGGAGGATTGTTTGATTCACCGAAGAGCTCGTATAAAAAGCCCAAAACAAGGGTTGGCGGCGGCCGAATCATGAGGCGTAGGTAGAACTTCTCATGTATGTGGCCCGCAATATCAAATCATTCACAGAAGAACAGTGAAAAGGTAAGGTGGAGCGAGCTGTGCCACTGAACATGACCTTGGACGCTGTTCTTTTTGTTTTACGATTTGCGGACATGATGAGACTTTCGAACACGAGGAATGGTTGTGGCAGGTTGTTTGCGAATCCAGCGGATATAAGGAGCGATGCGCTCATCTTTCCTTAGAGCCTGTATCTCAGTTAAACCTAAGGTAATAATATCGCGATTGGTATACAGAGAATGAATCTGTTTGTGGCAAGGGATACAAAGATCGGCAGTAGGCATGTGCGTTCCGCCCATTTCTTTTGGTGTCAGGTGATGGACTGTGGTCTCGACAGGCTCCCTTCCACATAACTCGCATCGTTGGTTCATAAAGGTCAGCTCCTTTTCTCTTACATATTATGGTCTGTCATTTCGTCTTTCATGTGAATGGGTTGTTGGAGAGTACTTGTCATGACCTAGCTTTCGGGCTACACTTTTTAAGATGAACAAATGATCCAGGGAGGTTCTATCACCATTGAAAATAAATTCACATTCAACGGATATGACGACTGCGAAATTTATCCGTAAAGCTATACAAGTACCGGATGCGCAAGCGAAAGTTGCTGCTCATGTCAGTTCGGGTTCAATAGAAAAAGTAACACTTGAGCAAGCACATGGTCGAACGCTTGCTGAGACGATTCATGCTCCCCATCCTTACCCATTCTTTCGTCGTTCCGGAATGGATGGGTTCGCGATTCTAAGTTCGGATACGATTGAAGCATCCAGCGAGCAGCAGATTTGGCTCCGTATCATTGATGAAATTCCATGCGGGTATACATCGGGTCTTACGATTACATCAGGTACAGCTGCTCGGATCATGACAGGAGCTCAGGTACCGGAAGGTGCAGATGCTGTTGTTATGATGGAGATGACTGAAAGTAAAGAAGAGCATGGGGAACAATGGATTGCTCTGAAGCGCCATATTCAGCCTGATGCTAACATTACCCCAATTGGCTTGGAAGTTCATGAGGGCCAGTTACTGATGGAAGCAGGAACGATTATTCAGGCAGGTGAACAATCCGTGCTGGCGACATTCGGCGTAGGTCAAGTGCCTGTATACAAACGCCCCAAGGTAGCCATTTTTGCAACAGGTACAGAGTTGTTGGAAGTGGATGAGCCATTGCAACCTGGGCGTATTCGGAACAGTAACAGCTATATGCTTCGTTCTCTGGTCGTTGAAGCGGGGGGTGAGCCGGTTATGTATGGTTCGATTGCTGATGACGTAGATACTGCACGTACGAAGCTTGCAGAAGCGCTTGAACATAATGATATGGTGGTCACAACAGGTGGGGTATCGGTTGGGGATTATGATATTATGGGTGACCTGGTTCGGGAAGGGAATATGGAGATGCTGTTTAACAAAGTGACCATGCGTCCCGGCAGTGTTACGACGGCTGCAGTGGTTAATGACAAGCTGCTATTTGCACTTTCGGGCAATCCGGGGGCTTGCTTTGTCGGCTTTGAGTTGTTTGTTCGGCCAACAATTCGTTCGATGCAGGCTGATGCTCATCCATATTTGGAGGAATGGACGGCCGTATTGGATGATGACTATACAAAGGTCAACAATTTCACGCGCTTTGTACGCGGACGGACAGAGATACGTAACGGTATGGTGTATGCTAAACCTTCAGCCGCGCGTGTGGATGAATCCAGTGTCATGATTACCATTAAAGATAGTGATTGCCTGATCGTGGTTCCGCCCGAGAAAAAAGGCATTCCTGCTGGGGAACAGGTTCGAATTCTCAGACTTCCCACGGGTCATGTCAGGTAGGTCATATATGTCTGAAATAAGCAGCACTTCACCACATATCATACAGATTGTTGGATATAAAAACTCAGGCAAAAGCACCTTAATTGCTGCGCTTACCCGGTACCTTACCTCTGCTGGGCGAAGAGTGGCTGTAATAAAACATGATGGACATGATCATTTTGAGATGGATCACGAAGGAACCGATTCCTACAGCTATGCTCAAGCAGGGGCCGATGCAGTCGTTGTTATGTCGGAGAAACGTACCGCACTCATTGAAAGACAAGCGACGCCGTTGGAAGACATGATAAAATATCTGTCAGCCTACGACTGGATTCTCATTGAGGGATACAAACAAGCCCCATACCCCAAATTGGTCATGGTCCGTGAAGAGAAAGATCTTTCCCTAATAGAGGCGTTACAGAATGTAATCGGGATTGTTTCATGGCTGGATCTGGAACATGACAAGAGTGAGTGTATGGAGGATAGTGAGGGCCACGTTTGGCATTCTGTTCATGAGGCAGAGGTTATAGCAAGATGGCTGGTTGCGCTTGAATGTCATGAAGAGAAAAGAAGATTATGACGAAATAATTATTATGTAAACTGAATGATATGAAATGTAAGGGAAGTAGTATGTTTTCATTAATTTTGCGAAGTCATAAATATGAAGAAGCGATCCTTGCAGGACATTCTCCTGGAAGAATCGCTTTTTTAAGTTACATTTTAATGAAGCAAATGAATCGAATCTATGCTGAACTGCATAAATAGGCTACGGCTACATCCCATCATCTGTACGACGTTCAATGGCTTCAGACATCGTTTTATCCGTGAGGTGCGCGTAAATTTCGGTTGTTTCTGTAGAAGCGTGTCCAAGCTGTTCTTTTGTTTTATAGATATCATTTTGCAGATAATAGTCGGTCGCAAAAGAATGGCGCAATTTATGCACAGTCAGATACGGCTTGCCGAATTGTTTGGCGTACTTCATGATCATGGCCTGTATGGCCCTTTTAGTCATCCGACTTCCTTCGGAATCTCCATTGCGAAGAGCGATAAACAACCCTTTTTCCCGTTTGGGTGTGCGGTAACGTGACTGGCGCAGATTGATATAAGTTGCGAGCTCATCTTTGGCTTGTTCTCTAAAATACACGGGCGTCTTAAACGTCTCATCATTATTACCTTTGCGATATACATACAGAAGCTTATTGTTGAGATCCAGATCATCCACGTTCAGGTTCACCACTTCAGATACACGCAAACCCGAATTCAGAATGAGGCTGGCGATGCAGGCATCCCGTTCTTTATTTAGCTCGTGTGAGTAGATCGCCTGTTTGTTTTTTTCCATATCCACGGCATAACCTTCAAGGATGTATCCGATAAATTCCAGTAACTCTTCTTCCTCCAGAAGTTTACCCTTTAGTTTGGCTGCTGTATCTTTGGGTTTATGGGTACGTTTAATCTCAATCTTCGCCATAATGTTTCGTTTCAGCAGGGGGTAGAAATCTTCATCTTCGGCAATCTGACTCAAATAATGAAAGAGCGAACGAAGGGAAGAAAGCTTGCGGGATACCGTGATTCTGGAGTTGGCTCCTTCACGCTTGGTGGCCAGAAATAATCGATAAGATGTTACTGATTCCATTCGAAGGACTTCTAGCTCAGTCAATGTAACTTCCTTATTGGAGCTTGCCTCGGATAATCCTTCCGCACGCAACCAGCCAAAGAAAGCTTCGTAATCCCTTAAGTATTCAAGCAGAGTAGAAGGAGATAAGTCGGGTAATTTATAGTCAATGAATTGCTGAACGAACCACGGCATGGAAGGCAGTTTGTCATCCAGCTTGCGTCGGTCGATCTCTTTTTGCACATTGGTCAAGTTCGGCACCCCCATGTTAAAATAATTTCTAAAATATGCTATATCCTAGTTTACCATATTTAGATCGTCACAGCCTGTTCAAGGAACCGGAATAAGCAGATTCATGCTTCCTTGCCCTTGGCGGTGTAAAGCTTTAAAGTATGAGTTATAAGTAGAGCAGAGGAGGTGAACCGGATGAATACAAAAATAGAGCTGGTTCCCCGGGAACGCAGTCAGGTGATTCGGCACTTAATGCAATTTTATCTGTATGATTTTACTAAATATTTGAATATTGATGTGGATAGTAACGGTATTTTCCCGGAGTATCCAGGATTGGACGCTTTTTGGTCAGAGGAAGACCGTAAGTTTCCTTTTTTGATTACGAGTGATGAGGCACCAGCAGGATTTGCGTTAGTAGAGCGTTGTGAACCAGGTAGCAAGGATAATGACTACTATTTGACTGAGTTTTTTGTAATGCAGAAATACCGGCGTAGTGGAGTGGGTACCCGGGCAGCTTATGAGCTGTTTGAACGTTTTCCGGGAAGGTGGAAAGTAACCCAGGTGCGCAACAATGTCATTGCTCAGGCGTTCTGGCGAAAAATCATAGGGGAATACACGGGAGGCCGCTTTCGTGAGAAATTTCATCCTGAACTGGGGAACCCGAGTCAGTTCTTCGTAACCTGATTCAACGGATGTATCCGTGTTGGAGGTAATAAAGTAAGATGAACAAGTGGGTGTAATACCCAACATAAGGGTAATACATACCGAGGACTACTTTGTACTATATGAACTTTCATTATCTATAACCAAATTCACGAAGCTTGGAGGAAATGATCCATGGAACTGCGTAATTACGGAAACACTGGCATGAAAGTAAGTACACTTGGGTTTGGTGGAGCGGAGATCGGCAAGAACGTATCCAAAGCAGATGTAGAAACATTGCTTAACAGTGCGTTGGATGCAGGGTTAAACGTCATTGACACGGCTGAATGTTATGGGGATAGTGAAGAGTTAATTGGAGATGTGCTATCACATCGCAGAGACGATTATTATTTGTTTACCAAATGTGGACATGCCGCTGGGGTAGATGGCCCAGATTGGGACGCCAAAGTATTAGAGCAAACGATTGACCGTAGTCTTAGAAGACTAAAAACGGAATACGTTGATGTAATCCATCTTCATAGTTGCTCTGAAGAAGTACTTCGGCAAGGAGCGGTCATTGAAGTGCTGCAACGAGCCAAGGAAGCTGGGAAAACAAGATTTATTGGATATAGTGGCGATACGACAGATGCACTTTATGCGATTCAGACAGGTGTGTTCGACAGCTTGGAAACCTCGCTGAACATTGCCGATCAGGAAGCCATCGATCTGACGTTGCCAGAAGCAAGAAAGAGAAATATGGGGGTTATTGCCAAACGTCCCATTGCCAATGCGGCATGGACGTATGACTCGCTTCCGGAAGAAGCATATCCCTTTGTATACTGGAAGCGCTTGAATGAACTTGGTTATGGATTTCTGGGCGAAGATGCACAAGCAGCCGTTGAAACGGCATTACGTTTTACGCTCAGTACAGAAGGGGTAGACACGGCGATTGTGGGTACAGCCAAACCTAACCGTTGGCAGCAAAATGCGGATCTTGTCGCCAAAGGAGCACTGAGTAAGGAGTTATATGACCAGATTAGAGAACGTTGGAAAGAAATAGCGGGAGCTGACTGGATTGGACGAACTTGATTCTATCAACTATAAAATAGCATGATAATTACAAAGTCGCCTTAAAGGCGGCTTTTTTTATTGGCAACAACCTTATATTTTCACTATATGAAAAATTCACAACAACAAAAGCGTACTGGCTATGTCCACAGGGAGGGGGTGCTTCCGCCAGATTTTCACCCAAGAATTAAAGGGAATTTAATCGTGTAGCTTCAAATGTTAACTCACGGCACCTTGTCTTCGTACACTATTTTATTATTTCAACATATGAAAAATTCACAATAGTAAGATCAGTTTACGCTCCCCAGTTCATATCTGCATCTCCACTGCATCATCACCCCAGCTCGTTATAACGAACTGCTTTATCCTAAGCTCAATGTCAACACTGATTTGTGATTAACATTGCAAGATTTAGAGGTGAAATGGGATGGCTAAAATAAAACGCAAAACAAATCTTCGGATAAGCAGATAGAAATCCCTACGCGCGGCTGTACGTCCTGCGTAGGGATTGGTTGGCTCATATGCTTAGAGCGATTTATAGTCACGAATAATGACATCTATGACATGCTTTCCCCAGTTCGAGGCTTCGGAGCGTGGTTCATTCCAATCGTAGGAGATGAGTGCTTTCCACAAAGCCCAGCCACGGGCACGATCAACCGTATCTTGGTCAACATTCATGCAGCTTAGAAAAATTTCGCGACTTACATCATCAAAAAAGTTCCATGCCATCACAAGATCACTAGAAGGGTCGCCCACGCCCATAGTTCCAAAATCAATGACCCCGCATAATCGTCCATTTTGCACAAGCAGATTGCCTACTGCAACATCACCATGCAGCCATAACGGTGCAGCTTGATATTTCGTTCCCAAAGCAAGTTCCCATATGTCAGTCATGAGCTTTGGATCGTATTGGCCGGATACCTTTTCAATGACGGTCCTTGTATCTGTATCGTAAACCGCTAAGTCCCCGCCGCGATGAAAATTTTGAATGCCTGCGGGTATTCCTTGACTAGCATCAATGTCTTCGAGTTCCCTCAGAAATTTAGCGAGGTCTTCGGCAAAAACGCTTAGGTCGAGTACGTTGGTATGTGTGACGGTCTCACCTGCAATCCATTGGTTGATCGACCAGGGAAGGGGATAGTCGTCCGAAGGTTCACCTTTTGCAAGGGGAGCTGGAATGGGCCAGGATAGTTGAGGCTTGAAAACTGGAAGCCACTTCAGTTCTTTTTCTACAGCAGAGGCGTAACGTTCGTGACTTGGTAAACGAATCGTCATTTCGTCACCCAATCGATAGGTGCGGTTATCGTGCCCGCTTTTTTCTACGGGTGTTATCGTTAAACCTTTCCACTTCGGAAATTGACTATCGACTAATTGTCGAACCAGTTCATTCGTAATTTCAATCATGTTCTCGCCTCATTTTCTATTAAATGGGTGGCTTTAACGTTAGTACATAAATTTTAACAATTTGTCTTGATCTTATCAAAGGGAGAAAATCGTTCAAAACAAAATGAGGAGGGTCGACCCGGAAAAACCCTTATAAATAGCGATTTTTTAGTTGGTAGTAGCCATGTTATGAGTAGAATATCATAGGTTTTTATCCCTTGACATAAAATGTCATTATAAAGATAATAATTGTAACTTTGGAAGAGGAAGGAGAAATCAAAACCAAATTCAGGTTTGATTTGAATGCATATGTAAGCGTAATAATTTCGGTTGTACCTCACACAATGTTCACTTTAAAGGAGTGTAGTCATGTACGATAAAATCGTAGATATTTTGTGCGCTATTAAAGAAGACCAACCGGAACTACGCCAATCCCTATCCCCAGCAACGGAACTGAATAACGATATTGGTCTCGATTCTCTGCAAATGATCCAGTTTATGCTCAAAGTCGAGGATCAGTTAAACGTAATCATTGACTATGACGAATTCGATTACGAGCATCTCCAATCGATCGACACATTTATAACCTTTCTGAAAAGCTGCCAGTCTCAAGAGCAATCATTGTACGAAGATGTCCAGAAGTGAGGCTGGGGTAAATCCATCGCTCGTTATGGGGACGTTTGATCCGGAAACGCGATGGAGGGATCCGGACTTAGCCAAGTTACCTGCTATGCCTGATAAGGACAGGGAATCCATTGTCCTATGTATGGACGAGCTGTTATTTCCATTTTGCGGGCCTGACGATATCCTCTACACCCGCTGCAAAATCGATCCAAAGCTGTACGAGTATCTGAACGGCTTAGGTTTTTCCTTTCGTACCCGTTATCACTTTGATTTGAACGATGAAGAGAGGTCTTTACCCGAACCGGACATATTCAAGCAGTGCATGTTCAGTCTTGCTTCAGACAATCAACAGCGTGAAGTGATTTTGACCCACAACGAAAAGCAGCTCTCACCTTATGCCATTACGGCTGCTACAGAGGACTACCTGCATGCCGAAGGATCGTTGGGTTCTTTGCCCAACCTTGAGACGGTTAAACGTGTAAATTCCAAATTCTACTCCAACCGACTGCTGAACAGAATCGGAGAGAAGTGTTATGGCACGGAAGTGAACAGTGTAGTAGAAGTGCAGGCTGTCGGAAATACGCTGCTGAAGCGGGGGGCGTATTTGCTGAAAGATCCATTCGGTGTTTCCGGCAAGGGCAACATGCTCATTGAAAATGAATCCATGCAACGAAGGATAGCTGAACACCTGGACAAGCAGGAGAGAAGAGGATTGCGCTCGCAATTCCTGCTGGAACCACTGCTGAGAAAAGCGATCGATTTCAGCTCACATTGGTTCATTCATAAGAGCGGTGAGAGAGATTTCCTTTCGGTTCAGTGTATGCTGAATCAGCAGCAGAATTACGGCGGGTCTATTAGAGCAGATGAGGCTTTGCTCCTTCTGCTGGAGAACGCGGGTTATTTTGATACGATGGAAAAGGCACTTCGGATATTATTCGAGGATGGATACCATGGCTTCGTGTGCATCGACTCCATGATTCTGGAGGACGGCGATATTGTACCCATTGTTGAGATTAACGCCCGTAAGTCCATGGGCCTTATTAATGCTTATCTCGATAAAGGCTGGAAAACGTACGGCCATAGCGGCCTGCTTACCTTCCTTTCTCTCGGTCTACCTGAAGGCTTCACGTTCGGAAAGTTGCTCGACGCTTTGCGTGTATCCGGTCTTCTATTCAAAGGGCAAGATGAGTATGGAATTATGCCTATTTCATCTAACACGGTAATGGTGAATGAAATTCTGACCTCTCGACGTATTTCCGAGGGAATCCAGAGTCATCGGGGTATGCCGAAGGGACGATTGTATATCTCGGTGGTGGGCCGTGATGACGAACATCGCAGTGAACTGATCGTGAGTCTGAGGCAGGTACTCGCTGACTTGTCCATTAAGGTGTACAACTAATTCTGGAATGCGGAGGCTGCGCATGAATTCATCTTCGGTTACCCTGCTTGCGTCAGGCAATTCGCTTGGTGCATACATTCCGGCTATGCATCTGAACACGTACCTACAAGATAGAGGTGTTAGGACAGACGTTCACGTTCTGGAGAACCTGTATCATGAAGAAATCAGGTGCAAGATTAATTCCACTAAAAAAGCATTTCATGCCGATTTCTCTGTTGCCCTTATGGGGCATAAACTGGCTAAGCCTGTAGACTCTTCCCTGGATGAAGAGGAAGTCCAGTTCCTGTTGGACTCCTGGATACGTAATGAGGTATCTCATTTTGCTGTGTTTACCGGTTTTTGGCTCCCAATCCTGGAGAGGTACAAAGCCATTGCGCACATACCTCTGGATATTCAACTGATCCGCTTGGATGTATGTGATACGCCATCGTTTAAAGTACACAAGTCCTTGTATCCGGACTACAAAAACGTTTGGCTTTACGAGCCATCAAGGTTGTCTCCAGATAGCTATATTGCCTCAGATGAAACGGAACTCCTGCCTTATGCACTGCGTGATGGGCGCATTCTGATTCATGGCGGCGGTTGGGGGATAGGAACATACGCGTCAACGATTGCAGAGCTTCGTCAATGTGGTTACTTGTTGGATGTGATCGTCTATGATCCTTCCGAGGTCGAGGAAGACGATGGGAGCACACGTTACTTCGGAACAGAGGTTTCATGGAACCCGTGGAGCCGGGATGCCCAAGGGCGGCATTCGTTTCCGCCAATGAACCGATATGTGCGTGAAGAAGGCATTCTTCGGGTCATTCCTCTCAATAATTACTCTGATTACACGGAATTGATGCGCAATTGCGCTGCCATTATCAGCAAGCCCGGAGGAGCGACACTGAACGATTCATTGTCCTATGGAATACCTTTTGTCATGTTAGAGCCGTTCGGCGACCATGAGCTTCAGAATTCAAACTATTGGGAATCCTGTGGTTTCGGTATCGGATTTGCGGAATGGAAAGCCCTAGATTACTCGGAACAACTTCTCGAAGAAATGTACAGACGTTTGCTGGAGCAGCGATCAAAAATCAATCATTTGGGGAGGAAAACGCATGCAGCCGAAAACAGCAGTTACGTTTGATAAGCTGACATTCCAAAATATGAAAAGAACCCTCGTTCCGCTCGCAGAAACGGGAAGGAAACGCCGGGAGGACCCGACCTATGCGGCACCCGTGCCTTATGAGATCGGAATCAAGCTTAATAACGGCTGTAATCTTCGCTGCAAGCATTGCTTTGAATGGAATCCAGATGGCTTCCATCACGGCTTTGCCAGTGAAGTGAAAAGAGACGAAATCGAGATTCCCGTCGTGGAGAAACTGCTCGCCGAAACGAGAGAACGCAAATCACGTGTGTTCCTATGGGGGGGAGAACCGTTATTTTACTCCAAGTTCGATGAACTGGCAGAACTGCTGGCTAAGGAAGACCGGCATACGACCATTTGTACAAACGCGATTCTCATTGAACAAAAGCTGGACTCCATTTTGAAAATGTCTAAAAATTTAGTCATGCTGGTCAGCCTGGAAGGATTCGAGAAGGAGAATGACGCGATTCGGGGCAAAGGCACGTTCAAAAAAGTGATTCACGCCATACAGCTGCTGTTGGATCTGCAAAAGCAGGGCTTGTATAAAGGTAAAGTGTCCGTAGCTCTGACCGTAAATGACCAAATGGTTGATCAGCTGTATAGCTTGATGGAATTCTTTGAAGAGCTGGGCGTTGATTCCGTGTACTTCTGCTTCCCATGGTACATCCCTTCAGATACAGCAGAAAAAATGGATACCTACTTTGATGCACACTTTCCACACCTTGCCTCCCGCTTTGCGAGCGACCACAAGAATAGCTGGCACTCTTTCACGTTTCACATCTCACCGGATCGTTTCGACACATTAATCGAGGAATTTAAACGAGTTAATTCACGAGTGTGGAATGTACGCATCCGTTATCAGCCTGCGTTGGAGCCCGAAGAAGTAGAAGGTTTTATTCGAGGTAGCGAAAAGCCGGCCATGAATCGGACCAAATGTTTCTCGATCTCGAATAGGATGGACGTGATGCCAGACGGTAAAGTCAATCCATGCAAATTTTTTCCGGAATTCAGTGTCGGTAATTTATACGAAGAAAGTGTGGCCGATATTTTCCACGGAGAGGATCTGCGAAAACAACGCGAGATTCTGGCCTGCGGTCTGACACCGATTTGCTCCAAATGCGTGCTTCTGTATAACAACGGAGTTTAATCGCTTTAACTTTAAGCCGCTAATAAAGGAAAACATGCAATCATTCAGGAGGAGCGGGGATGGACTTTATCCGTGTACGGCAACTGCACAAATCGTTCGTATATTACCGGAAAGAAGCAGGACTCAAACATTCACTGAAAAACTTGTTTGCTCGCAAATCACTTGTGAAGGAAGCGGTTAAATCCGTTTCCTTCAATATCGGCCCGGGGGAGTGCGTTGGATTTCTGGGTCCGAACGGAGCAGGTAAAACCACAACGCTCAAAATGTTGTCGGGCATTCTGTATCCCACAAGCGGAGAAGCCGACGTACTTGGCTATGTGCCTTGGGAGCGAAAGAACGAATTCAAACGGCTGTTCTCCATTGTCATGGGTCAGAAAAATCAACTTTGGTGGGACCTTCCCGCGAGCGATTCGATTTATTTGAACAAATGTATATATGACGTCGAGGATGATGTCTATCGTCGAAGTCTTGCCGAACTGTCGGAAATGCTTGATGTGCAAGACCTGCTGGATGTACAGGTTCGCAGGCTGTCCTTGGGTGAACGTATGAAAATGGAACTAATCGCCGCTCTGATCCACCGACCAAAGCTGCTTTATCTTGACGAGCCAACGATCGGCCTGGATTTCCCTTCTCAAAAGAGGGTGCGGGAATTTCTGAAATACTATAATGAGCAGTTTGGTGCCACGATTCTGCTGACGAGCCACTACATGAAGGACGTGGAGGATTTGTGCAAGCGGACAATCATTATTAACGAAGGAAGTCTTCTGTATGACGGAGATCTTCATAAGATTAACGATCTGTTTGGTGAGCACAAAATTGTAAAGTTGCAGTTCTCGGAACCGGTTGCCGAGCAGCGGCTGGCCAAATTCGGGAAAATGATCAGTGCAGACGACTACAGCGTTGTTCTGGAGCTGCCCAAACACCGTCTAAAAGAAGTGTCGCGCGCTATGCTCGATTCGTTTCCAATCGTTGACTGGACCATTGAGGACGTGCCGATCGAGGAGAGTATATCGATGCTCTACCAAAAGGAATCCGTCGGATGACTGGACGAAAATTGTATACGGCTGTTTTTTCGATGGGTGTGCAGCAATCAATGGAATACCGATTTCACTTCTTTCTCGGTCTTCTCGGCGCCGCGTTTCCGATCCTTGTTCAGTATTTTATATGGACAGCGGTGTACCAGCATTCCGGCGAATCGGCGCTATTCTCATATTCATATCATCAAATTATTTTGTATACGATCTTGGCGGGCTTGGTATCCAAACTAATCGCTACCCAGTTCGAGCACCAGATTGTTGACGATATCAAGAACGGCGGCCTCAACAAGTATTTGATCAAACCGGTTAGTTACTTCGGATATCGGCTTGTATCTTTTTTCGGACAGAAGGCGATCTATTACGGCGTTACAGCTGTGCTGCTTGTCGGGATTATCTGGATATCATCTGTCGGTGGTGTGCTTGAGTTCCAGGTTATACGGCTGATCTTGTTCGTCGTTACGTTGTCGGGGGCGCTATTGCTCAATTTCTTGATCTCATACTGCATCTGTGCAAGTGCTTTTTATCTAAATGAAATCTCTTATTTTTTCGTTATTACGAGTCTGCTTGTGAATATTCTGAGCGGAGGTATGTTCCCATTGGAGATTTTCGGGGATTCGATCGTGGAGGCACTTCAGTACACGCCGTTTCCGTATACCATTTATTTTCCGGTCAATGTGCTCAGCGGCAAAACGGAAGTGGCGGCGATGTATCAAGGATTGCTTATCCAGTGCGGGTGGATACTTCTGTTTTTATGGTTATCTCGTCTCACGTGGCGCATATCCATGAAGAAATATTCAGCGGTTGGGGGGTAGCGGAGATCCCATATGTTTAGAGCCATGAGAAAATACGCACATTTGTACGGTATGTTCATCAAAAATTGTCTCATTGCCCAGATGGAGTTTCGGGGTAATTTTATGATGAGCCTGCTCGTGGAATCCGTCTACCTGCTTGCCAAACTGTTATATGTGCTCGTTGTGTTCCGCACCGATCTTCACGTCGACGGCATACCGCCCGAAGGGTTGCTTCTATTTATAGGCATGCACACCGTGGTGACAGGAATGTACGTTGGGCTGTTTTTCACCAATTTCACGAAAATTCCGGAATATATTAAGGACGGCTCACTTGATCTAATGCTAACGAAGCCGGTTTCTCTTCAATTTATGGCTTCTTTGCGTTATGTCGATCTGGCGCTTCCAATCCCCGATATTTTAGTTGGTTTCGTCATGATTGGTATTGGCTGGCATGCCATGGACATTCCCCTGACGTTGCTCCAGCTAGCCGGGTTTATGTTGTTATTATTAGTCTCCGTTATCATCACATATTGTCTAATGATTATCCCTGCATTGCTGTCATTTCGGTTCGTTCAGACGGGCTCTGCATCGGAGATCGCTCATTCCGCTTGGGACGCCAACAATTTTCCAATGGCAATATACCCAACTTGGGTCCGGCGGATCGGTACCTTTGTCATTCCGCTGTTCCTGATTACCAATTTCGGACCAATGTTTCTGCTAGGACAGCTCAGCTGGCTCTATACAGGACTGGCGCTGGTCGCTTCAATTATACTCTTCACAGTTATACGATTGCTCTGGAAACAGGCTGTGAAGGGATATAGTAGTGCAAGTAGTTAAGGGGGAGAAAGAATGAATGCTGTTCAGCTGCCCGTGTTAAATCCGCCGCTTAAAGGATTTCTGCGGTGGGCTTACACGCTTTCGATTACCAGTGCACATGAGGAAACGATTCCTTGGTATTACAGCAATTTCATTCAGTTGTCCTGCAAGAAAACCTTTCTGGAGGATGGCAGACAGTTTTATATCGATTTTTTTCGGGGCAAACCCAACGAACTGAATTTTAATAATCCATTTCTACTCACTTGCTCTGTGAATTATACGATTCTGGAGCATTTGGCACTGGACGCCTGGCCCCATTTTTTCTCAGATCAGATTCGAAGCGGCTATTATTGCGTCGTGTTTTTGGACGAAGCCAAGCTACCGCCAGCAGCGGCCTATCAGCAGGAACCGTTTCCTCATCATCTTTTTCTGTACGGTTTCGATTGGGACAAACGTTTTTTTGATGCTTCCATGTTCGACCATACGGGAGTTTACCGCAATGTACAGATTCCGTTCGCGGAGTTTCTGGATGCTGTCCATTCCATGAGACATCTGCTCAGAGAGGGACTCACGGCGGATCATCACACTTATTTTTACAAATACGAGCCGCATTCTCCTTATCCTTTCGATAGAATCGTAGCACTCGACCAACTGCATGATTACCTGAACGGAGAGACTCATCTGAATCGCATTAATTACATTCCTGATGACGAACAGGCTTTCGGAATTGACGTCTACGACTATTTGCAAATGTACTATGATGCAGTAGAGAACAACGATCCTCGTCTCGGTGACCGTAACGATGTGAGGCATCTTCATGTGCTCTGGGAGCACAAAAAAATGATGAGTGAACGGATTACCTACTTGATAGATGAGGGGATAATCCCTTACGACGAAGAACTTGTGAATGGTTATCAGGATATAACTACCCAGGCAATGAAGCTAAGGGATCAATACATCCGTCATGAAATTCGTGAAGACAAGGCCGTGTATGCGAAGGTAAGGCTTCGGTTGGAGCAATTCCGCAAGGAAGAGCCTGTTCTGCTGCAAAGACTGATTTCATTGCTCGAAAAGTAAATCAAGAAGGCTATTCCTCTGGGAGGAACAGCCTTCTTGATTTATATTCATAGGCTAGACGTTAGCCTTATTAAGATTTTTTATGACTTATTCAAACTTGAAATCATCATCCGTCAGAGGTTCTACATTCAGAGTACGAATATACCCATTGCCTTTTTTAGAGAAAAAGTCATGCTGTTTGGTATGTGTACTGATTCCATTTAACACAATCGGGTTGACTTCCTCGTCATCAAATAATGGTTCAAACCCGAGGTTCATCATCGCTTTGTTTGCGTTATAACGCAGGAAGGTTTCCACTTCTTCGGTCAAATGAATGGGCGTATATAATTCCTTCGTATATTGCAATTCATTCTGATGAAGAAGCTGTACTAGATCAACCAAACCTTGATACACATCGTTCCGCTGCGTTTCATCAAAGCTTGCATATATTTCCTGGGCCAACACCCCCACATATACTCCGTGAATACTTTCATCCCGCAGAATCAGATCAATGATCTCACCACTGCATGTAAGTTTGCCTTGTCCGGCTAAATAGAGTGGATAGAAAAATCCACTGTAAAACAAATAACTTTCCAAAAGAACGGAGGCAGCCATTGCCATATACAGATCTTTTGATGTTTCAATATTCATGTAATACTGACGTATAATCGTCGCTTTGGTTTGCAGATATGGATTTTCTTCCACCCATTTAAATACACTGTCAATTTCTTCGGTTGATGCCAATGTGGTGAAAATACTACTGTATGATTTCGCATGAATTTGTTCCATCATCGCCATAAAACTAAGTACGGCCTTGCGTTGCAGTCCATCGACATGCTCCATAATTTGCGGCATACCTACACCACCCTGGATCGTATCCAGAAGGGTTAAGCCTCCCAAAACTTTCATATAAGCGTCTTTTTCTATATCACTGAGCGTGCCCCAGGTCATTTTATCATCGGATAAAGGAATCTCATCATCGGTCCAAAATTGCATAATATTTTGATTCCAGAACATCAGTGTGAAATCATCATCCGCTCGATTCCAGTTCACAGCTTGAATTGCCGGCATGGTATATCAAACTCCAATCGTAATACCCTAAAGGGAAATTATTTATATTGAACAAGCAATGCATTCTTCCATCGTCAGCTTGTTAGTTCTTGTATAATATAGAGATTTCAACCCTTTATGAGCAGCATACAGGTAGCAACGAGCCAATTCTCGCGTGGATACATCACTGTTTACATGAAGAATGGTTGAGATGCCTTGGTCCACATGTGGCTGAATCTCCGCAATCAAATCAATCACCTTGAATTGATCCATTTGATACGCTGATTTGTAATAGAAGACATTATCCTTTTGCAAATAGGGCATTGGATAATACGTCGTTGAATTGGCATAGGTCCGAGTCTCAATCTGTTCTACGATGGGCATTACACTAGATGTTGCGTTTTGGATATAAGAGATGCTGGCTGTTGGAGCAATAGCCATGCGATAGGCATGATAGAGGCCATTTTTCATCACTTTAGACTTAAGCTGGTTCCAATCCTCGGGAGACGGAACAGCAATGCCGTTAAACAATTCTTGTACTTTCAATGTCGTGGGACGGTAATCGGTAGTCACATAACGATTAAAATATACGCCAGTCGCATAATCCGAATGCTCAAATCCATAGAAGCGTTGACCCGTTTGCTCTGCAAACTCCATACTTTTCTCCAGAGAATGATAATTCATGGTCATAAAGAAGGTACGTACAAAATCTTTGGCCTCCGAGCTCTCATAAGCAATCCTGTTTTTGGCTAAGTAACCGTGCAGGTTCATGGCACCCAAACCAACGGAATGCATTTCGGAATTGGCTTTTGCCACACCAGGAGCATTAGCAACATGCGTCATGTCGCTGACGGAGGTCAGTGCGATCATGCCCTCATGAACGGATTCCTTGATCTTTCCACTCTCCATAACATTAACAATATTGAGGGAGGCCAGGTTGCAGCTGATATCTTTGCGGATAATATCCGGTTGACCATAATCTGTAATTTCAGAAGTTTCCTGGAGTTGGAAAATCTCTGTGCAGAGGTTGGACATTTTGACTTGTCCTACGTTTTTCAAAGCATGTGCTTGATTGGCATTGGTTTTATTAATGATGTAGGGATAGCCGGATTCAAGTTGAGTCATCGCTATTTTAGTTAGCATATCCCGTGCGCTCATCGATTTTTTCTTCTTCACCCTGTCGTCAGCCAGCAAGGTATCATACATTACGTCCAGATCCATATCATCCAAATGTGTTCCATATGCCTTATAGACACTATAAGGTGCAAAGAGGTACAGGGGCTCATTATCTTGAGCCAGCTTATAGAAACGATTAGGAACAATAAGTCCGATAGAGAGTGTTTTCAGCCGGATTTTCTCGTCCGCATTAATCTTTTTGCTATCCAGCAGTTCCATAACGTCCCAACCGAAAATATTATAGTATGCTGCACCAGAACCCTTACGTTGACCCATCTGATCGGCGTAGGAGAAGCCGTCTTCCATCAGTTTGAGAACAGGCGTGATGCCTTTAGCAGCACCTTCAACCCCTTTAATGACTTCACCACGAGCACGCAACTTCGACAGATTGACAGCAACGCCACCACCGATTTTGGATAACTGCATACAAGTGTTCAGTACATAGTTTATGGAGTTCAGTGAATCATCCATTTCAAGCAGGAAGCAAGAAACGAGTTCTCCGCGCCGACTTTTTCCTGCATTTAGAAAAGTAGGGGTTGCGGGTTGAAGGCGCTGCTCCATCATAGAACGAGACAGCAAACAAGCCGTATCAAAGTGTCCTCGACCCAGATGAAGAGCTACAGCTGCTACCCGATCCGAATATTGCTCCAGGTATGTTTTGCGGTCAAATGTTCTCAATGCATAATCAGTATAGAATTTAGACGCTGCCATATAGGAAGGAAAGGTATACTGATAGCCACGCGTAATTTCAAATACGTTTCTAACTTGGTCAGCTGTATAGGAAGCATAGAAATCTTCGTAATAATCATGATCAATCATGAATTTGACTTGATCATCAATGTTGGCGAACGCCATACTTTTATCTTTGATTTCTTTCATAAATTCCTCTACAGCCTCTTTATCCTTATGTAACTGGAAGAAGCCATCAGAGTCACGCTTTAGCAGCATGTTATTCAATTCAATATGTCGCAATGCGGCTCACCTCCTGTTCAAAATACTCCACGTCTTTCTTAGAACCCGATAATTCAAATTTACTGATAACCGGGACGTTATAAGATGCAGAGATCAAATCTGCACTTTTGGCAAAACGCTCACCCCAGTTACGGTTACCGCTGGCGGCCACGCCAATCAGGTATTTAGAGTTTTTTTGCAAAAAAGAAGACACCTTATCAGGTATCTGTCCAAAACCTGTTGTATATGTCACAAGTACGTACGGTTCATCAATCGTCATTTGATTCTGAATCTGAACAGCCGGCAGTTGAAGCTTGGAAATAAACCTCTTAACATTCCCGGTTATCGAATCATACACAATTAGCACTATCATATCCTCCTTGACAAATGAAAGGTGATCAAAAACAAACACTATATATAGATCTATTTCTTAATTTTATATCAATATATAGCTTTGTCAAATGCTTATCGGTATCCATTTTGTGAAAAACCTGATGAATGGGCTCTATTACTAGGTTTAAAAAATTTGTGGCTTAGTAGATATCCATATTCGAATACACGATATTTGGTGCATGCGAGAATTATGATTGACAGCCGTCACCGGAAAGAAATAAACCTGAACATCATCGTTCATACATTGTCTACAATTCAGAGATAGATTATTAAAGGCATGGCTCTATGGAGTCATGCCTTTTGAATACGTTGAAGGTATGCTGATTACATATCACAAAGATTTGGAGGTAAGACATGAACGGAACCCTGCAGCAAAATAGAATATTGATTGTAGATGATGATAAACGGGTCCGTGGACTTCTTCGAATGTATTTGGAGAAAGAACAATTTATCGTTGAGGAGGCTTCGCTGGGCTGGCAAGCCTTAAGCAAGCTTCATCATGACTCGTATGCCATGATCATTCTGGATTGGATTCTCCCCGATATTAAGGGGATTGAAATATGCCAATATCTACGGACCAACTTAAGCATACCCGTCATGTTTCTGACAGCCAAGTCAGAAGAGGGAAATCGGCTTGAAGCTTTCAAGGCCGGAGCGGATGACTTTGTCATGAAACCGTTCAGTCCGAGGGAAGTTGTGCTGCGCATCAAAACCATGATGGCTCGTTATAACGGATTAATTAAGCCTGCGTCAAAAGACCATTCAGCAAGCGAGGTGTTGATCTGCTCTATTTTAATCAATCCTGCTTCCCGAAGAGTCACAGTAGAAGACGAGGAGATTCATATGACTCCCAAAGAATTTGATTTGCTTTTTCATCTGGCGACACACGCGGAAATCGCATTCTCCAGGCAGGATTTGCTGAGAATTGTTTGGAAAGTGGATCATGAGGAAGATCTGGATTATCGAACGGTAGATACCCATGTAAAACGGTTGCGGGACAAACTCTCCGAACATGTGCCGAATCGGGAAGATCTGATTCAAACCCTGTGGGGGTTCGGTTATATTCTTCGTCTGCCTCACTGATTCTTATCTTGAAGTTCAGGAGGGGAACATGTCTTATAAACAAATCAAGTGGATGATCTTGCTGATTCCCACCTTAACCGTTGCTCTCTGGGAATATGTGCGACATCGGTTTTTACTCCCTTATATATCAATGGATTTGGGCAACTGGCTAACACCTGTCATTGTGTATGTAGTGAGTATAACGTTGTTAACTCGGTTGTTTCTTATCCTGGAACGAATTCAAAAAGAGCTGGAGCATGAGCGTGAAGCCAAAGCCGCATTTGAATCTCGCGAAAAGATGGCCAAGGAACTCCATGATGGAATCGCTCAATCTCTTTTTTTATTATCGGTGAAAGTGGGACGTTTGGAGGAACAAGCCAAGCAGGATCAACAGCTGGACGATGTGTATTCGATCAAGAAAACGGTCCATGAAGTCAATCGTTATGTGCGTCAGGCCATTGCCGATTTACGTTATGATCCTAATACTGACCATGCCTTGGCTATGAACGAATCGGTCACACTACTTGGTCAAATCCGAAGAATTGCCAAAGATATCCCCGTCCAAATCGAACTGGATTGGAGCATCCCGGATGATGCATTTACGGACAAAGAGAAAGTAGAACTGCTCGCTTGTATTCGGGAAGCTCTCTTTAATATTCAGAAGCACGCATCTGCTTCCCAAGGATGGATTCAGGGAAACGGGCACAAAAAGTGCTGGAATATCACGATTCGAGATAATGGAAAAGGATTTGAGATGAATCCCTTTGAACGAAAGGATCGATATGGACTGAAAATTATGAGAGAGCGGATGAATGAACTGAACTTTAATATGCAATTCCGAAGGGAGCAGCAGCTTACTGTTGTCGAATTTTCAAAGGATGGTGAGATGTTATGAGCCATACTCGCGTACTTGTTGTAGACGATCACGCTCATGCGAGAGAAGCCATATGTGAAATTTTATCCATGGATCCCGGCTTCGAAGTGATTGGCGTCGTATCAGACGGTCAACAAGCGGTTGATTATACAGAACAGTGGCTTCCCGATCTAATCCTCATGGACATTCAAATGCCCATTATGAATGGTCTTGAAGCAACACAGCGGATCAAATTGGCCTTTCCTTATGTGAAAATTGTCATGATTACCGTCTCGGATGATGTACTCCACCTACTGGAAGCGTTGAAGCGGGGAGCTCAGGGTTACTTGCTCAAAAATCTGGAACCGTCGATGTGGCTGGAGTATCTTCATTCCATTGTTACAGAAGAAGCTCCATTAAGCCGCGAGGTGGCTTACCAAATCCTGAAGGACGTCTCACTCACGGAGAAAAAAGAACCTGACGTTCCGCTAACGACAAGGGAAAAGGATATTCTGTATGGCGTGGCTGCAGGGTGGACCAACAAAGAAATCGCTGTGAATTATACCATTTCAGAGTATACGGTCAAGAATCATTTGAAAAACATTTTGCAAAAACTGCAGGTTCAAAATCGTGTTCAACTGACACGTTATGCATTGGAGCAAGGGCTTATTACAGACGATAATCGTCTGTAATAAGCTTTTTTGCTATATCGGAGCGTTCTTTCTGTTTTTATGTTAAGTGGAGGTCGCTTTCTCTGCTTCTCACCACCATCACCTCACAAATTGGACACAAAAGGTACAGCTCTATAGCCAGCTTGAGCTATATGGTAAAAATTTGTTTTTATGTACACTATGAGCAGTGTACTTCATGAAGGAGGTTATGATGTTTCGCGAACGGATTGTCCTGAGCATGTTGCTGCTTTTAGGGATACTGGCGATCCCACTATTTTACCCGCTTGAAACTGCAAACGCTGCTTCTGAAACCAAAGACGCTATTCCACTCCAGCCAATCATTGATGTTGCTAAACCTGGGGAAGTGCTTGTGCTTGAGCCGGGTATTTATTCTGGTCCCGTAAGTATAGACAAGAATATATCCATTCGAGGGGACTCATCCGTAATGGTATTGAATACGGAAGCTGAATCCACGATCACCATTCGTTCAGATGGAGTGACTTTGCAGGGGTTCACGGTTCAACACTTAACAAACGAACCCACTGCAGCGATTCAGGTTGAAGGAGATCGTGTAGAGATCACGGGCCTGGTTATTCAGAGTCAAAGTTTCGGAATTGTGCTGCGGGGTTCTGTCGATGGGCTCATACATAGCAATACCATTTCATGGGCTGGTCCGGAGTCTGCTTCCAGTGGTCAAAAGGGGAATGGCATTGATCTCTACAACTCCCATCGCACCCACATCGAAGACAACCAAATTACGGGGATGCGGGACGGGATCTACCTGGAGAATAGTCGCAATCTTACGGTTAAGGCTAATACGCTGTTACATACCAGGTATGGCATTCATTGTATGTATATCGATGGTTCTTCTGTTATGGACAATGTGGGGGAGAACAACAGTACCGGAGCCATGATCATGGGTGTCAAGAATACGGTTGTATCGGGAAATTCCTTTCGCAAACAGAACGAAAATGTGCATTCACAAGGGATTTTGTTGTATGACGTAAAGCAATCCTCGGTTCATAACAATGTCGTGGAAGGTAATCGTGTTGGCATGAACATTGCTGAATCCTCAGGAAATGAAATTCGCGGCAATACGGTGCTCCGGAATTTCATCGGAATTCAGCTCGTGCTTGCGGAGGATAATCAGTTTACCAGAAATCAATTTGTTTCGAATGTGATTGAAGCTTCAGCGATGGAGAGCCATAACAATGAGATGAAGGAGAACTACTGGGATTCCTTTCAAGGTCTTGATCTGAACGAGGATGGAATTAGTGAACTGTCCTATGGGATTAATCCTTTTTATGAGCAAGTGGTCAACCGGAATTCGGCCTATCAGCTTTTCTTTCAATCTCCAGGCATGATCTTTATGAGCAACTTGTTTACAGAAGGCAAGGCAGAGTGGGCAAGCGACGGATCGCCATTAATGAGTATGGAAGCGCAATCACAAACGACGAAGACAGATACACAAGTGATCAAAGAGTTAACTGCGGTTTGGATCATCGGATGCATTCTGCTGGGCATGGCCACTTTTATTATGATCCATATGGGGGGATTACGAAAATGAGAATGAAAACACATTGGAAAACAATCATGGTGCTTCTCTTTGGGGTGCTGTTATTGACAGCTTGCGGAAAAAAATACGAGGCATTGCCTATTAATGAAGACGTGGATATCTGTGCCATTTGCAAAATGCAGGTGAAAGATGATGCCTATGCCACGCAGCTTACCACGAAAGATGGTAAAAATTATAAATTTGATGACATTGGTTGTATGCACCAGTGGAAAGAAGAGAACGGAACAGATAATATCGGGATGGATTTTGTTCGTGATTATAATGACAAGGAATGGATTGAGTACAGCAAAGCCACGTATGTATATGATGCTTCACTGCGTACACCGATGGCTTACGGCATCCTCAATTTCAAGGATAAAGCCTCCGCGGAAGCTTTTGTAGCTGAGCAGGGTGTAGGAACGATCATGACCGCTGAAGACCTCGCCTCCCACGACTGGAAACAAAACACAGAGACGATGGATATGATGGGTGAGCATGGGCATTCCGAAGAGGGAATAAGTGAAGGCGTGCATGAAGGATCACATGGGGAAAGTGAATCAACGGAAGATTCAGGCCATAAGTAAATGACCAATGAAGATGGTGATGCATGATGGGAGATATGTTACAAGTCGTTCGACGAGAAATGAAAATGGGATTTCGCAACCCCTGGTCATATTCATTTTTGATTCTTTTCTGCATATTTAGTCTGAGTTTGCTAATCATTAATTCTCAGAATTTTATAGCAGGATACTCTGGTACGACAGGTTCCATGTTAAATCTTATTCTTTATCTGTTGCCGCTGATGACCCTCTTTCTGGGCTCGTTCTCGTTGACTTCTGAAAAGGAAGAAGGAAGCTGGCAGCTGTTGTCCACATACCCCATCGGTACGATGTCTTTTATTGTGGGCAAATATCTGGGTCTGTCGGTTGTATTAATGACAATAGTTACATTCGGTTATGGCCTGATGGGACTTCTTAGCGGTTGGGTGGGTAGCCCTTTGGATGTTATGACGTACTTATTGTTTCTGGTATTCTCCTGTGGACTGGTACTGCTATTTCTGACGATTGCACTGTTCATCGGTTCGTTATCCAAAAATCGCTGGCAAGCGTTAACGATATCCGTATCCGTGTGGTTTTTTGCTGTGATCGGATGGCCTACGCTTCTAATCTCCATATTGGGTCTCATGCCTTATCAGTGGGTAAAACCTTTACTCACCGTTCTAACCTTCATCAATCCAGCTGAGCTGGTACGTTTGTTTGTGGTGATCAAACTTGGCGGGGGCTCTATACTGGGGCCTGAATATTATCAGTGGGTAGATTGGGTGCAACCATCCAGTGGTAGCTGGGTCTTTATGGGGATATGCCTGCTGTGGATTGCATGTTCTATCGTGGTAGTTTACGGAATCTGGGAAAGGGGGCGTTCCCATGGATAACGTGGAAGCAGAGATTGTTGGACTGTGTAAATCTATAAAAAAACAACAGATCGTTGAAGATATATCCTTTCGCGTTTCTTCCGGTCATGTGCTTGCCTTATGTGGCGGAAATGGGGCCGGAAAAAGTACCGTTCTGCGTATGCTCGCAGGTATTCTTCAACCTACCTCCGGAGAAATCATTGTAAACAAGATGCGCTGGTCCAAAGAACGAAAGCGATATTCGGAACAGATCGGATATATGCCGGATGATTATCATTTCAACCAGGGTCTGACGGCAGAGGAAGTGCTCCAGTTCTGGGCGGCGCTTAGGAAAGTGTCCAAAGAGAGAGTAACGGAAGTGCTAACCATGGTAGGCTTGGCCGATCAAAAAAAGAAAAAGGTCACGACCTTTTCCAAAGGTATGCGGCAGCGTGTATTATTTGCCCAGGCTCTGCTGTCCAAGCCTCCGCTGTTGATCATGGATGAGCCAACGAATGGACTGGACCCCTTCTGGATGCAAGAGTTTGCTAATCTGATAAAACAGATCAAGGAGGAGGGGCATATGGTTGTGTTCTCCACCCACCAGCTTGAGATTGCAGATGATATTGCAGATCACATTGTTTTTATGAATCAGGGACGTAATGTGGGAGATGGCTCTACTGAGAAGTTTCGAGAGCAGTTTGGGTCGCTTCATGCTGCTTTTCATCATAGTCTTGGCTTAAAATGAAGGTGAATCGATTGGAAATAAAAAGTAAAAAAATGAGTGCGAAAATGAGAAGTTTGCTTACTATCCTGATTGGAGTGGCTGCAGTGCTGGTAGCTGTGTGGGCAATTTACCAGGAGACTTCATCATCCGAGCCCAGAAGAACCGGTGCCATTGAAGCCGGTGCAACTGCTCCTGAATTCACTGCGATTAATTCAGCCGGAGAACAGGTGAAGCTCTCCGATTATCGGGGTAAAGTCGTCATGATTAACTTCTGGGCTTCATGGTGTACGCCCTGTGTGAGGGAAATGCCAATGATTAATCAGATCGCTCAGACATATCAAAATGATGTAGAGACCCTGTTTGTCAACGTGGGGGAAGCGAAGGGCACCATTCGTGAATTTATGGAGAAACAGCAATTCGATTTCCCTGTTATTATTGATGTGACCGGAAAGGTCTCCGGCCTGTATCGTATCACCGGGTTGCCAGCGACCATGATCATAGATCAGGAAGGTATATTCAGTCACATTCTGCTTGGTGAGTTGACCAAGGATATTCCCTTGCAGCAATGGCTGGAGCAGACCGTACAGCAAAAAAATTGAGGCTTTGCAAGATTTAAGAACTTAAGAACTTAAGAACTTAAGAACTTAAGAACTTAAGAAGTCGGGAAGTCGCTATAGGAGGCGGCTTCTTTTGTTTTGTTTTTTCCGAACATCTTGCATTCATAGTAGAATTGAAAATTGCAATACCACGGTTGTGTCCAAAGAATCAATAGCTCCTTTGGGTACTTTTTACGCTTTTCACCGAGTTGTCAGAAAGAGTTGATCCTTTCTTGAACATTTAGGGACGAAGACGTGTCAGCGATTGAATTGCTAATTTACAAAGATATAATAATTTTAACTATTAGGTCCTGTTAAGTACTTTGGCCCTTCCTTATCAGGTAAAACATCGCTCGCCAACCCATGCTCAGCCCAGTGACTATGTGTAGTAATACGCAATGATGGTGTGGTAAAGCCTCCTTCGTCTCTTACTTTGTGAAAAAATTCTCTTTGTACATACAACGATGGAGGAACGCTTTATAGATAATTTCTGAACTTATCTCATGAGCTTCTCTAAACCAGATATAGAACGGAGTCCAAGGGATGACTGACCAATAGTTAAAAGATTCAAACATTACGAACAGAGTTTGAAAGGAGGCAGTAAACAATGGTAATCGATACGGTGATGTGGAGCAAGCTGGTGACGGGCATGACGCTGGGGTTCCATGCTATTTTTGCGACGCTTGGCGTCGGTATACCTCTAATGATCGCAATTGCAGAGTTCATGGGGATTCGCAAGAAGGACCCCCATTACACACTGATGGCGAAGAGGTGGTCAAGAGGATTTGTCATTTCTGTGGCGGTTGGTGTGGTGACCGGTACTGCGATTTCACTGCAGCTGGCCTTGGTGTGGCCGAATTTTATGAAACTGGCAGGCAATGTCATTGCACTTCCGTTATTTATGGAAGTATTCGCGTTCTTTTTTGAAGCCATATTCCTGGGCATTTATTTGTATACGTGGGATCGATTCAAAAATCCGTACATTCACTGGCTGCTGACGATTCCAATCGTCACCGGTGCAGGGATGTCAGCTGTGTTTATTACGACGGTGAACGGCTTTATGAACCAGCCTGGAGGCTTTGTCATGGAAGCAGGCCAATTCACCGCGGTTAACCCGGTGCAGGCGATGCTGAATACGGCTACTTTCTCCAAGGTGTTTCATGTATTAAGCTCGGCCTATTTAACAGGAGCTGCCCTGTTGGCCGGAATTGCAGCCTTTGCGCTGCTGAGAAAAGGGGCAACTGCATACCACAAAAAAGCCTTGAATCTCATGATGGCGGTGGTTCTGTTGTTCGGATTACTGAACACATTAGCGGGAGATGTGTCCGCCAAGTTTCTGGCCGAGCATCAGCCGGAGAAACTTGCAGCAGCAGAATGGCATTTTGAGACGGAGAGCGGCGCAGATTTGATTTTATTGGGATGGCTGAATGCGGAGCATGAGATTATAGGGGCCCTTCACCTGCCGAAACTGCTCAGCTTCCTGGCCTTTAGTGACTTTAATGCCGAGGTAACCGGACTGGAGGAGTTTCCGGAGGACGAATGGCCGCCGCTACTCGTTCACTACCTGTTTGATTTAATGGCGGGAATCGGATTTACGCTGCTGGCTATCTCGGTTTTGTACTTCCTGTTTGTGTTCTGGAAAAAGCGCAATGAGCTGAACAAGTGGCTGCTTGGGATTATAGCGCTAGGCGCACCGATGGCTTTTCTCGGGGTTGAGCTGGGCTGGTTCTATGCTGAACTGGGACGACAACCATGGATTATCCGGGGATATATGCGTGTGGAGGAAGCCGCCACCTCATCACCCAACATCAGAATGATCTTTTTCTTCTTCCTGCTTCTTTACATCGTTCTGGGAGTCATGTGTGTTCTCGTATTAAGACGTTTATTCAACAATAATCCGGCAGAAGTCGAGATGGAGAAATGGATGAAGGAGAAGCGCAATCCGTCTATAGAAAAGGGTGAGCGTACATGAGTTACGAACTGATTGGCATCTCGGTGCTTTGGCTGTTCTTGTATGGCTATTTAATAGTAGCCTCCATTGATTTCGGGGCGGGTTTCTTTGCCTTTTATGCACGCTTGACGAAACAGGATCACCTGATTAATCGTCTGATCTCCCGCTATTTATCACCGGTATGGGAAATTACGAATGTATTTTTTGTCTTTTTCTACATTGGCATCGTTGGATTCTTTCCCGACACGGCTTATTATTACGGATCAGCGCTGCTCGTACCGGGAAGCATTGCGGTCATTTTGCTTGCTATTCGTGGGTCGTTTTATGCCTTTGAGAACTATGGTTCCAAAAATAATATCGTGTATCTGTTTCTATATGGAGCTTCGGGATTGCTAATTCCCGCTTCTCTATCAGTGGCCTTAACGCTGTCTGAAGGTGGCTTTATCGTGAAGCATGGTTCGACGGTTTCGCTGGATTACTGGACGCTGTTTACCAATCCGTTATCATGGAGCATCGTTGGACTGGCCATTGTGTCCGTATTGTTCATTAGCAGCTCGTTTCTGGCCTTCTATGCGTCGCGGGCAGAGGATCACTCTGCATTGAAGCTGATGCGAACCTATGCCCTGTTCTGGAGCACACCGACGATTATCATCGCACTGACTGCATTTATCTATTTGGGACAGCACAATGAGCGGCATTTTCAAAATATGATGGATTTATGGTGGCTGCTTGCACTTTCCGTTGCCTTCTTCATGATTGCGATGTGGCTGATCTATAACGGACGCCGCTACGGAATAGCGTTTATATGTATCATGCTGCAATTTTTCTGTGCCTTTTTCGCTTACGGAATTGGTCAATATCCTTATATCCTTGATCCGTTCATTACAATTCAAAACAGTGTAACCTCACCAGCAATGGGCTTCGCACTGGTTGTTGTGTTTATCGGTGGCATGTGTATGTTGATTCCTTCCTTGCTTCTGGTTTTCAAACTGTTTCTGTTTGATGCGGATTATGTTAAGGGAAAAAAATAAATTGAATTCAGTATGTGATGTAAGAATGTAATTTCACAGGTTCATAGAAAGGGGGCGAGCTTACATGAAGAGGAAAACAAGCCTGATCTCTCAACAAATGTCTGGGCAGCGAAAACGTCTCATGCTCCTTGCAGTGATTTCACTTGCGCTGGGTGCAGCGATTGTAAGTCAGGCTGCGCTGCTTGCTGAAGCAGTACAACGGATTTTCGTGGAAAAGGCTTCCTTTTCGTCGGTCGTCATGCTGCTTGGGATACTCCTGGCTGTCATGGTCGTACGTACAGGGTTGTCTTATGGAAACGGAAGAGTTGGTTTGCATATGGCTTCCAGTGCGAAGACGAATATGCGCGCAGCCGTGCTGCAACATTTGACCCATGCGTCGATGCCATCAACTCTTCATGGACAAACAGGCGGAAAGGTCAGTGTTGCTCTGGATGCTGTGGATGAGGCTGACAGTTATTTCAGTCAGTATATGCCGCGTATGATGGAGGCTGCCATCATTCCAATTCTGATATTGGTGGTAACGTTTATGCAGCATGCCAATTCAGGCTTCATTATGCTGTTTACGGCCCCGTTTATCCCCTTGTTCATGATTTTGGTGGGACTGAAGACAAAGAACAAATCAGAGGAGAAATATGCGCAGCTGGCCGAGTTCTCCGGTACGTTTCTAGACTCTCTTCAAGGGCTAGTTTCGTTGAAAATATTTGGACGGGCTCACCGTCAGCAGCAGGAGATTGAACGCGCCAGCCTCGGTTACCGCGATGCCACGATGGGCATTTTGCGGATTGCGTTTACCAATACGTTCATGCTGGAATCGATCGTAATGCTAAGCATCGGTATCGTCGCTCTTGAACTTGCAATCCAGCTGCTTGTATTCAAATCGATGTCGTTTCACACCGCGTTTCTCGTGTTACTGCTCGTTCCCGAGTTTTACAGTCTGTTGAAAAATACAGGAACGGCTTTTCACAGCGGGCGAACAAGTATGGGAGCGATTCGTAAGGTAGAGCAGATGCTTGAGGAAACGGCTGGGGAGGACAAATCTGCAGTTGGAAAAGTAGGATTAGGTGCATCCGATGGAATTGACGAGGTCGACAGCATAGATCGGATGGAAAGGGAGAACGGAATAGAGACATTGCAAATGGACCGTTCCAATGACAGTTCCATGCCGCCGTCCATCATATTGAACCATCTCCGATTTCGGTATGCGCCCGAATCATTCGAGCTTGAGACTGGACGAGCACAGTTTGATCCGGGAGAACACATTGCCATTGTCGGCAAAAGCAGCTCAGGGAAAACGACGTTACTCCATCTCATTGCGGGTTTGCTGAAACCAGTATCAGGAGAAGTTATGGTAAATGGACAACCGCTATCCAAATATGATGAGGCTTCATGGTTCGAACAGGTTAGCTACATTACACAGCATCCGTATATTTTTGCAGGTACATTTGCTGAGAACATTGCGATTGGTGCTGGGCGAAATGTATCCAGGACTGAAATCGAGCAGGCGGCAGAGGATGCCGGGCTTGCCCAACTTGCTGCCCAATTGGAGCATGGCTTCGATACCTTGGTTGGTGAAGGAGGACGGGGGCTGTCTGGTGGGGAAAAGCAGCGACTTGCCTTGGCACGTGCTTTTTTGAAGCGTCCATCCATCATATTGTTTGATGAACCTACGGTGGGGCTGGATCTGCACACGGAGCAGATATTGCAACAATCCATCGCCGCATTGGCAGAAACTGCGACGATGATTACGGTGGCTCACCGGTTATATACGATTCAACATGCCGATTGTATATTGTTTATGGACAACGGTGTGCTAGTGGATTCGGGACGGCATGAAGAGCTTATGGCGCGCCTACCCCGGTATGTCGAGATGATTGATCTTCAACGAAAGGGGGGCGTAGCATGAATGAACTAGCGATTTTGTCCAAAGCCATGATTCAGGAGCGCAAGGATATCATCCTGTCCATTCTAGGTGGGTTTATTGCCGGGATAGCAGGTGTGGCTCTCTTCTCTGCGAGCGGATATCTGATTTCGCAAACGGTCTTTGCGCCACCGCTGTACACCTTAATTGTACTCACCTCGCTGGTCAAGATGCTTGGACTGCTTCGGGCGGGGAGTCGTTACGGAGAGCGCTTGTATTCCCACCGGGCGACATTCTCCATGCTTAGCCGTTTGCGTACATCTTTTTTTGCCAGACTCATTCCTTTGACGCCGGGTATATTGAACAAAAAACGAAGCGGGGACCTGCTTGCGCGCATTGTTGGGGATGTGGAGAGTCTGCAACATTATTTTTTGCGCGTCGCTTATCCACCGATTATTGTTGTTATGGTCTTTTTGGCGACAGTGTTGTTTACTTCTGCTTTTTCATTCTGGATTGCGGTTTTGTTTGTAGTAGGTATGCTCACAACGACATTGGTTGTACCGGGACTAGTTTTGCTTGGGCAGCGGAAAATACATGGACACGTTCGCGAGCAACGAGCACTACTTTCCACGGAAGTTACTGAAGTATTGTATGGGTTCCGGGATTTGAAAGTGTACGGACAACTGGCTCAGCGGGAGCAGCAGCTGCAGCAGGCTTCTGCTGCGTTGACGGTCCAGCAGCAACGGGCTGCCGGACACCTCCTGCGCGGGCAATCCATGCATGCTTTGGTTACGTTCCTTATTTCCTGGGGCGTGCTGACACTTGGTGCTTATCTGATTATCGATGGAGCGCTGGCTGGCGTGTTTCTTGCAATGCTGGTCATGGCCTCACTAACCGTATTCGAAGAAGCTGCGGCAATGGCGACATTACCTTTGTATAAGCAGGATAGCGAACACGCAGCCAAACGACTGACGGAAACCATAGAGACCTCCGACAGGCAGTCTGTGTCTACACAGCCAGAAGGAGCGTTATCTGCCAATCAGGCTGTTTCGCTTGATCTCTCCGATGTTACGTTTCAATATGAAGGGGAGTGGAGACCGGCGTTAAAGGACATTTCGCTGCATATTTTACCCGGCTCCAAAACGGCGATTGTCGGACCGAGCGGATCAGGCAAATCAACGATTATTGAACTGCTGCTTAAACTGCGAACACCTACGACTGGGGAGATTCGACTAAATGACATTTCGGTGAGAGAACTGGATGAGGCAAGCATTTGGCAGACGGCTAATGTCGTGTTGCAGCAAAGTCATTTCTTCCGGGGAACGATCCGGGATAACCTTCTGCTGAATGATGATGAACATCCGGATGAGCAACTGTTGGATGTGCTGGCAAAAGTGCAGCTGCCGAGTACAACATTGACCGATATAGTATATGAAAAAGGGGAAAACCTGTCAGACGGAGAGAAGCAGAGGCTGGCTCTGGCACGGGCTATGCTTCGCAAGGGACGGTTATGGCTTCTCGATGAACCCACCTCCTCCATGGATTACGTTACAGAAGAACATGTGATGAAACATCTCTATGCACAAGCAGCCGAGGATACGCTTCTCTTGATCTGTCATAGACTTACCGGTCTGGAAGAAATGGATCGGATTGTGGTTATGGAACAGGGAAGAGTCGTGGAAGCCGGCTCCTATGCGGAGTTAATGGAGCAAAAAGGTTATTTTTATGAGATGAAGAAGATCGAGCGGCAAATGATCGGAGATTCCGAAGAGTAAGGAGAACGCCCATTAACGAACCAAATGTAAACCTGGGAACAACTTGATTGCGATGATGTACTCTCTGGCGCTTGTTCTTCCATATGGAATGTTCAAAAATCAAATTCTTGCCCACTGCAGTGGGACAAGAATTTGATTTTTTTAGTAATTTTATTTCTCAGCAATAATTGTGAATATTGGTCTCAAAAACATGAAGAGTGGAACTGACCTACATTTCAGGTCGTCAACTTAGGACGAAGAAGTAATGGATCTCCGGTAGGTACGCGGTGTACAACCGACAACTTGTCTGAATTGCCTGGAGAAATGCTCTACATTACGATAACCGCAAAGTTCACTGATGTCTGAAATTCTGGATTGGCCATGAACAAGTCTTTCTTTGGCGAGCCGAATTCTGGATTGAATGACATCTTCCATGCAGGAGATGCCAAATGTAGATTTATATAGTGATTGCAGATAGCCGGGACTAAGATGAACACAGTCCGCCATGATAGAAACGCTCCATTCTTGGCCTGGATTGTGGTTAATGGCTTTGCGTAAATTCAAAAGATCCTGATAATGAGGTTTATTTTCTACGGACTGAGAGGCTTCAAGAAGTTTGTTAAACATAATCCGAAACAAATAGTCAATAGAGAGCTCACGGTAATCATACTGAAAAAAATTTTCGGTAGCCAGTAATTGAAACAATTGATGAAAATAACCGGGATCCGGAAGAGGAATAGGAATGCCTAGAGGAAGAGCTGACTCCAATACATAGGATTCATCAGTAAGAAATCGCACCCAGTCATTCACGTATTGATCCGAGCACGCACGATACATAATTTTCTGATAAGGGGGGTATAGGACAGCGCAGTTGGCTGGATATGCTTTTATCTCGCCATTCACCAAGAATTCCGCTGGAGTTTGTGTAAGAATGAGAAGCCAGAAATCATGTCCTTCCGGTATGTCATAAATGAAATCGGCCGGGTGAGCAGCATCGAAACCGACATAAAAAATAGTATTCATATTTTTCTCCAATCTTGGAATAGATCAATTTTGCGTTAGCATATATCATTCATTGAAAAGTACATCTATTTTATAATTTTAAGGGAAAACTACTGAATTTTCATTAATTAATGAATGAATTTTTAAGAGGATATTGTTCGATAAGTCTTTGAAATGATCAATAAAAGGGGAGAACAGAAATATGTTTGCAAATCCGATTATTTGGGCTGATTATCCGGATCTTGATGTGATTCGGGTCGAAGACATCTATTATATGGTCAGCACAACAATGCATATGATGCCAGGCTGCGTCATTCTGCGATCCTATGATTTAATTCAGTGGGAGACAGCTGCTCATGTGTACGATAGACTTGACGACACACCCGCCCAGTGCCTTGAGAAAGGCGCGCAGATTTATGGCAAGGGCATGTGGGCTGCCTCGCTTCGGCACCATAAGGATACGTTCTACGTCATTTTTGTTGCGAATGATACACATAGAACATATCTATACACTGCCCAGGATGTAAACGGCCCTTGGACCAAGCAGTATGTTGAAGGTTTCTATCATGATTGCTCCCTGTTTTTCGATGAAGACGATCGGATTTACCTGATTCATGGCAATGCCGAGATATTTCTGACGGAGCTACGTTCTGATCTGTCTGGACCTGAGCCCGGCGGAGTACATCGTATGATCGTAAAAGACAAACAGCCATTTTTCCTCGGCTATGAAGGTGCCCATTTCTACAAAATTAACGGCAAATATTACGTGTTTTTAATTCACATATCCAAGGCTTCCGGGAGAAGAACACAGGCTTGTTATATGGCAGAATCGCTGGAAGACGAGTTTATTGGTGGGGAAGTATTCAATGATGATATGGGATATTTTAATTCGGGGGTAGCCCAGGGAGGTATCGTGGATACGCCTGAGGAAGAGTGGTATGCTATGCTGTTTCAAGATCATGGTGCCATCGGTCGCGTTCCTGTACTGGTCCCGCTGCAGTTTAAAAACGATATTCCGGTGTTTTCGAGTCAAGCCCCGAAACAAATCCATATTCCGAGTACAAGAGCAGACTATACATATAAACCTCTGGTGGGGAGTGATTCATTTCATTATGAACCCGGTGAAAACGGGAAGGTACGGCTCAACGATTTTTGGCAATGGAACCATACTCCTAATGACGAACTCTGGTCCGTCACTGACAAACCGGGAGTGTATCGAATTCAATCAGGTCATATTCGTCCCAATCTGACCTTTGCCGTCAATACACTGACGCAGCGCGCAATGGGTCCTGTCTGTGAAGTGATGGTTAAATTGGATGGAAGCAGGCTGAAAGACGGCGATTATGCAGGCTTGTGTTTTTTGATTGGCACATATGGTTTGATTGCACTTACGAGGAGTGAAGGTCACTTCTACCTGGTCATGCTCGCAAGGAACGGCGAGGATTCATCCATTTTCGGTAATCTGATCGATGCAGAGCCAGCTATCGAATATGCTAGAGTCCCCATTGACGAATCAGAAGTGACGTTCAAGGCCATTGGGAATTTCGTGAACAATCAGGACGAATGCTCATTTTTCTATCTGGAAGGAGCGGAGTGGAGGCCGCTTGGCATCACCCACAAGATGTTTTATAAATTGGATCATTTTATGGGATGCCGTATCGGTTTGTTTTTATATTCGACAAAAATGATTGGAGGCATAGCTGATTTTTCAAATTTTGAATATAAGGTGATGCAGCCGCATGAGCATTATTAATGGAACTAAAGTCGCCCAGCCGGCGGCTTTTTTATCAACTTATTTGACTGTTTCTGCTTTAGAGGAGTTATTTCATGTACAATGAGCAAAGGTTCCATATCAAGGAAAAGTCATTACTTCAGTCGAATCGGGGTGCATACTATGCGCATCACTGTATTAACCAAAACCAAACTGGTCTTAATCTTACTGCTTAGCGCATGTATACCAACAGGATATACACGCGGATATTCGGAACAAGGCATTAGAGAGATGGACATGCAGGCCGCAGTAAATGAGTCGAATTTCGGAAAATACAGCCCTCCTGTACAAGTATCTTTTGTCAGGGAATATGGGGACGATCTGGAACGATTGGTTAGCCAGCTGCCAGGGGAAACATTACTAGATAATCGCTGGACCAGATTGTATATGAAGCAACTGGGAATTGAGCTCCGCTATGATTGGATAGCCAGAGGAGATGTGTACGGACAGAAGCTAGGTGTCTCCCTTGCAGCCGGACGTATTCCTGACATAGTCAGGGTGAATCCATACCAGCTAAGGCAGTTGAGTAACGCAGGGTTAATTCAGGATCTGTCCGAGGTGTACCAGAGCTATGCCTCTCCACTTGCCAAAAGCATACTGGAAGCTGAAGGAAGTGGTCCGTTTGATGCAGCAACCATTGATGGCAAATTAATGGCCATACCTGAAACGGCATCGTCTATTGAAACTGCACAGTACTTATGGATTAGAACGGATTGGCTTGAACGCCTGGAGCTTCAACCACCTGAAACAATGGAAGACGTACTTAATATATCGAAAGCGTTTACAGAAGAGGACCCTGACGGGAATGGAAAAAGTGATACCTTCGGACTTGCCCTAACGAATCACTTGTGGGACCCGGTCATGGGAGCTGCCGGCCTGATGGCTGGGTATGGTGCATATCCGAATATATGGATCAAGAATGAAGAGGGCGGACTTGTATTCGGTGGCATACAACCCGAAGTACGAAATGCACTGCAAGCTCTGCAAAACATGTACCTCGATGGCCAGTTTGACCCCGATTTTAGTTACAAAAAAGGAACGAATGAAGCACGGCTGATCCAAAACGGAACAATTGGCATGTTGTATGGTGAACAATGGACTCCTTTTATGATCCAGTTGAGTCGGGAGACTGATTCAGAAGCTGAATGGCGGGCTTTTCCCATCGTAGCAGAATCCGGGAAATTGGCTAAGGTGCCGCTCCGTACCAATACCTGGCAGTACTTCGCGGTTAGAAAAGACTATGCTCATCCTGAAGTTATCATGAAGCTCATGAACTTGCATTTGGAAACTAATTGGGGAGAGCATGCGCAATACGAAACATACTACAATGATGATTCCAAGGCAGTGTGGATGCTCTCACCGGTTAACCCTTTTCCAGGCACCAAAAACCTGGACGCCTATCGCCAACTTCATGAAGCGAACCGCACAGGTGATCTTTCGGTTCTCCAAGAAGAAGCATTGACTATAAAGAATAGAATGGATGCTTACACGGAGGAGAGCGTAGAGAGCGGTTGGGGATGGAATCAAACCTATGGACCTTCTGGTGCATTCAGCATAGCTGACGCTTACGAAAGAAAAGGACAACTTCTTTACGATCAATTCACGGGAGGAATTACAGAAACAATGGTTGATCGGCAAATAATATTGAATGATCTTCAGTTAGAAGCCTACCTGAATATTATTCTAGGCAGCCCTATAGAAGAGTTTGACCAGTTTGTCGACAGTTGGCGAAAGTTGGGCGGAGATCAAATCACAGCGGAGGTTAATGCGTGGCTCAATACGAAAACGACATTGGAACGTTAAATTGTTCCTTAAGGATGCATTCAAGCCAGAAGGAAATTCAGCTGCTGGAGGGGATGAGTTGATTAAATTCCCGGCCCAATCATGGCGCAGCAGTATCTTCGCACGATTGGTCGTCACCTATCTTATCTTTGTTCTTCCATTAATTCTACTAGGAGTATATCTGTATAACTGGAGTTATGACAATGCCAGCCAGGAAATATCGTCTTCAACGGAAAGAAAGCTTGACCGTTATTTGGAAGAATTGAATCGGGAAATTGAGTGGATGGAGTTACAGCAGTTTGACATAGTAGAGGATAGAAAGCTGAACAGGCTTGCCATTCTGTGGGAGATGATGGATCAGGTAGATCGCCGCGAGACATTGAACTATCTGTCCGATCGGCTCGCCACGTTTAAGAATAGCAGTGTTTACATCGAGAACGTTCATGTGCATATTCGCACGATTGGCAAAAGCATCTCTGCCACTCATGGAGTTGATGATTACAACAGTGATTCCTATGAATATTTCAGCTCAGGCATGCAGGGAAAAGGAACGCGTTTCATGGTGAGAGAGGGTGTAATGAACCTGAGTGCGGTGCGGCTGACCGGCAAAAAGGGAGAGGCACCATTATTCGTGGTCCAGGTCGAACTGGACACAGAACAATTTCAAAGTGCACTGACCGAGCTTAATCTATATCCTGACAGTGGTTCTTTCCTGATGGAGGAAAAAACAGGCCATATAATCACAGACCTTTCGCAGCGTGATTTTATTCTTTCTGATTATCGTGACCACATCGTTAAAGGAGAGCAGGGTGCATTTCAGGTGAAGGTGAATGGCACACGTTATTATGTCAGCCAGAGCCGTATGGAACCTCTTGGCCTGTCCATAGCAACGTATTTGCCTGAAGAAAGTGTGAAAAGACCACTCAGCAAGTTCTATCACTGGGCATGGTTGTTCGCAATGACTTCATTTGTGGCGATATCAGCCTTCCTTTACTCCAGCTACAGACTTATCCATATTCCGTTGCTTCGGCTCGTGAAGAGGTTCAAAAAAATGGAGGCTGGAGTACTGGATATTCCCATTGTGCACAAGCGTAAGGATGAATTTGGCTTCCTTTATAGTAGGTTTAATCAGATGCTTGAAAAGCTTCAGCTGTTAATTGATCGGGACTTTAAAAAGACGATGATGATGCAGCGCGCCGAATTGAAGCAGCTTCAATCCCAGATTAATCCTCATTTTTTATATAACAGTTTCTTTATTCTCAATTCTCTTGCAAGAACAGGGGATACGGAGCGCATAGAACAATTCACCAACATGCTTGGCGAATATTTCAGGTTTATTACCCGCAATGAAACCGATCAGGTAAACCTGGAAGAAGAGGCAGCTCATTCACGTATATATACCGAAATCCAGAAGCTGCGTTTTTCCAGACGCATACAGGCAGACTTCGGAGATTTGCCAATGACAATGGAGCGCATTCGGGTTCCTCGATTGATTTTACAGCCGATTATCGAGAATGCTTATGAGCACAGTCTGGAAAAAATGACCGATCAAGGCATGCTTCGAGTCCGCTTTGGCATCAAGGAGCAGATTGCAGAGATTACTGTAGAGGACAATGGCTGTGAATTAGAGGATCAACATATTGCTGCGCTTCAACAACGTTTGCAAGAAAAAAGCCAAACGGATGAAATGACCGGTTTAATGAATATTCATCGTCGACTAGTGCTGATATACGGGGAACACAGCGGGTTGTTTTTGACGAGAAGTGAACTGTCGGGATTAAAGGTCACAATCCGAATTCATTTGAAAGGAAGGGAAGACGGATGTATCGACTTTTGATTGTGGACGATGAGGAGATTATTACGGATGCTCTTTATGAAACTTTTGCAAGATATATGCCTGAACGTTTGGACGTATGCAAGGCATATTCTGCAAGTGAGGCATTAGCCTGGATGGAACGCTCCAGAATTGATATCGTTTTGACAGATATTCGCATGCCGGGTATGAATGGTCTGGAGCTAACTGAGCAAGTTCAGGCTTACTGGCCGTACTGCCGCGTTATTTTTCTGACAGGTTACAGCGACTTTAACTATGCTTACCAGGCTTTTCAGATGCCTAATGTCCGTTATTTGCTCAAAACAGAAGGATATGACAAGATTATGGCTGTAGTTGAGGACGTGATGGAAGAGATTCGAAAGAGTCACCATATGCACGATTTGCTGGAGAAATCAAACGAGATCACGAGTAAGCTGGAGCAGCTTCAGCAAGAAGAATATTTGCGGAGTCTGCTTCAGAACTACAATACACATATGAGTGCTACTGTGGAGCTTCAGAAAGAATTGAATCGCTGGGATCTTGGACTGCAAGCTTCTTCCCCCGTTTATGTTGTACTTGGCCGAATGAATTATAAGGATAAACAGGAACGTGCTCCAATTCAGACATCGGCGCGATTGATTGTTTCCTCCCTGATGGAAGAGCACATCGTTCACGTTAGTGTCCCGGACCATTATGGGGATATGGTATGGATTATTCAGCCCAAGCAGGCAGAGGCAGACTCAGGAAGTTCCTTTGTCCGATACCTTGAGGGTACATTAGAGTTGGTTCAGGAAGCATGTATGACTTCACTTGGTATATCCGTAGCTTTTGCAATGGGTGGAAAAAGTTGTCAGTGGGGCGAAATTCCCCGGCAGTATGAACGTTTAAGGCAGCTTCATTGGATGAAGATTGGCGATGGCATTTCCATGGTAGTAAGGGATTATGATGATATTATTCCGAATCAGGGCCAAAGGGAGCTTACACGGGTAAGTAACGGAATTGAAGTAATGTCAGGGTACTTGGAGACAGGACGAATCCAGCAATTTTACGAAGTTTTTGAGGAATTGACCAACGAACTGGTTCAACAGGATGTGACCCTGGAGAGGGCTATGGAAACCTATTATAATCTGGCGCTGAGTCTATATTCGACCATCAATCGTTGGGGACTGCATCAGGATATACCCGATCAGCGCAGACTCCTACATCTCAACGAGTATATGTGTATGAAGGATGCGGTGCAGTTTTTGTTTCAGGCAGCCGATCAACTGGTACGCTTCAAGAGCTCGAATGAGCAGGAGCGGGCAAACGCCGTGATTCATTCGCTGTCTACTTACATCTCGGAGCATCTGGAAGAAGACCTTTCCCTTGTAAGGCTTGCCGAGCTCTATCATTTTAATCCATCGTATCTGTCCCGTTTCTTCAAGCAAGAAATGGGAATTAATCTTTCCGAGTTTATTGACGAATTACGAATACGTAGGGCAAAGGAGCTGCTTCGGAATGCCGACCTCATGGTTAGAGAGGTGGCACTCCAGGTTGGCTATGAGGCGGCTCATTCCTTCACGCGCTTTTTCAAAAAAGTTACAGGCATGACGCCTCAGGAATTCAGGGAATCTTTAATGGTCCGCTGAAGCATTGGGATATGAAGAGGAAGTAAGATCCAGGTTATTGCCCTGTGGTCTTACTTCCTCTTTTGGCTTGACTGATCGTTCGAGGGAAGGCAAGTCCTCCAAACTACGCAGTAAACGTTTTTTGTTTTTTTCGATAGGCATTGGGACTGACACCAGCATAAGCTCTGAATTTTTTATAAAACCAGTCTGTATCCGTGTATCCAACTTCGGCTGAAACTTCATAAATCCGTAAGGTGGTAGACGTCAGCAGCAGTTTGGCTTTTTCCATTCGTTGCTGAAGTAAATAATCATTGAAGGACATGCTCTCTTCCAATTTGAATTTTTGCCCAAGATATGCACAGTTAAAATGAACCATATCGGAAATCTTCTTCAATGTAATATCACCATGTAGATGATCGAGGACATAAGTTTTAATTAACTTAATCACATGAGCGGAATGCATCTGTTTACCCTCAAGTTGAATTATGGATCTTAATGAGGACGAATTTCGCTGTGTAAGTTGTGGCTCAAGCCTGGTCTGAAGTCTATCGAGACTAGTTAGGATAGAAGAGGCGTTGAACTGACCGGGCAAATAATCATTTACTTGATATACAAGTGCTTTACGAACAAGCTGAAAATGATCATTGCCTCCCAAGATAAGGATGGGAATCTGGCTAACCTTGCGAATATGATGACATACCCACAAACCTGCAACAGCACACCCTCCGGTACTTATGAGCACTACAGCAAACTGCTGCTCAGCCAGTGCAGATAATGCACATGTGGCAGTCACCACTCGTTTTCCAATGGTATATATGGAATTACTACGACGCAGCAACTGCTGCAATTCCCCAAACACACTGTGACTGAAATCCACAAGCAGGATGTTATGCATGAAGCAATCCCTCACTTTCCAATTATAAAAATCCAATCTCAGTACATCGATTGATGCCTGAACAACAAAGGCTCAATTTCATTATGGGAATAAAAGAAAGCGCATACAATGTGCATTAATTTGCAGACAGAGCATTTATTTACCAATTACACATGGAAATGCGTCAAACTGCATTCAAATTGCCTTAATCCATAGTTTGTCAGGGTAAACACCTTTATTTTCACCGGTTGTTTGCGCTTTCATGTAGAAGCTACACTTTGATCAGAAACGGTAAAACCACATTTAGGGGGACAACAAATGAGAAAACACATGTTCATGATGATGAGCCTGATGCTTGCAGTCATGCTGTTGATGAGTGCTTGCAGCTCCGGCTCCAGCGCCCAGACAGAGCCGGAAATCAAGGTGCCACAGGAGGAGCAGGCTACGAATGAAACAGAACCAAAGAATGAGAAATCTACACCCGAGATGGATTTCGACATGGGGGGAAGAACCATCAAGGTGGTAGCTTGGTGGGATATGGAAATGACAGATAGCAACCCGGACAACATCCAGAGAATTGAGAATCTGGAAGCATTGAAAAAAAAGCATAACTTCAATATTGAATACATCTCTATAGATTTTGGCGAATACCAGGAGAAGGTCGTTGCCTCCCTAATGGCGGGTGAACCACTGGGCGATATCGTACGGCTGGGGAAAAACTACGCCATTCCGGCATTGACCAAGCAGGATCTGTTATGGCCGATTGATGAGTACACCAAGAACGATAAAGTATTCAATCAAAAAACAACGAACGAATATATGCAGTATGAAGGCAGAGGTTACGGGTTCACGGAGGATCAATCTTCATTTATCAGTGGAATCTTCTATAACCGGACACTCATGCAGGAGCTTGGCATTAAGCCGTTACAGGAGTACGTAGACGAATACCAATGGAACTGGGATACATTCATTGAAGTAGCCAAAAAAGCGAACAAGGACCGCAACAACGACGGAAAGCTAGATACATGGGGATTGGCCCAAACGGGACTGCTGGAGCCAGTTCTGTACTCTAACGAAGCGTCTCTGACCCATGATGACAAACAAAATCTGGAGGATCCAAAAACAAAAGAAGCGCTGAGTTTTGTTTCCAAACTGGCAACAGAGAAGGTAGGAAGACCTACGGAGGGGGGAGACTGGACGGAACCGGCGACCTTCTTCCGTCAGGGTAATACACTCATGTACTCGGGAGCCATGTACGAAATTGAAGGCATTCAAACTGATATGAAGGACTACGATATTGGTTTTGTTCCTTTTCCAAAAGGACCAAGTGCTACAGCGTACCACTCCGGAGAATCACGTTATCAGGCGCTTACCATTCCTAAGGCAGTAGAGCATCCGGAGCAGTTGATGTATATCTGGGAAAAAATCAATGAGATTGAATCCATTTATGATTACCCTGGTCAGTCGACCCTGGAGACACACCTGACAGACGAAGCTGACATCGAAAACGCCAAAACCGTTGCCGAGGGTATGTTGGTGCTTGACCATAATACGTTCCCGTCCTTGCCGTTCTGGGATTTCAACGGTGAGTTACTGGAAGGTGCATCCGTATCTACCGTCATTGAAAAATACAAAGCGCCTTTCCAGGCTTCCATTGATGAGGTCTATAAAAATTAGCGTACTTAGCTGCTCTCTCGGGATGTAAATGGGCTACAGTTCTCTTGTCCCGAGAGGCAATTCAACCCATAACAATTATACTCCACGGCAGAAGGAAGGGGGACGTATTCGATCATGCGGTCACGAAAGAAAAAGGCACTGATCCTGCTGCTGGCCATGGTGATGATCCTCTCATTATGGAGCATCTACCTTACAAGGGATCGTGGTCCCGGCATCGTTCAGGCACGTGAGGATTTCGAAGCGGTATCCGGTTCAGAAGACTCTCGTAGCTATGAGCATTACCTCTCCGTTCATGCTGACGCAGACAAACCGGAGCAGACGATACGGATTGAGGGAGAGTCATACACCCAGGCTGTGGGCGGGGAGTTCGAGGTTATCAATGGTTATGCCGGTTTGGACGGGAAAGTCGTCGTTACTCCGGAATCTGGCACCATTAGTTGGGAGATTCCGGTTCAAACCAAAGGCTTATACCAATTGCGTGTACATTACTATCCTGCTACAGGGAAAAGCTCAGGCATCGAACGCAAGCTGGAGTTGAATGGAGAAGTTCCGTTCAGAGGAGCCGATGTGTTGTTATTTGACAGGGTATGGGGGAATCGCGATGACAGTGTTCGTAGGGACGATCGCGGTAATGAGCTCAGGCCACGGCAGATTGAACAGCCAGCTTGGCAATTTGCTTCTTTCAAGGACAGTGCGGGTTACTTCGAAGAGCCATACCAATTTTATTTTGAAAAGGGAAAACAGATATTGTCACTGACCTCGCTTCGCGAAAGTATGGCGATTGATTATATCGAGCTGTATCAGGAAGAAAGGGTTCCCCAATACGGAGAGCTTCAAGCTACATATGAAGCAGAAGGTTTGAAGCCAGCAGATCCAATCATGATCAAGGTACAGGGAGAGCAGGCGGTGAGTAAATCCTCTCCAACTCTTGCACCTATCTCGGATCGCTCAAGCCCGTCTCTTGAGCCGTATGATGTATCCAAAATCCGTATTAACACCATTGGGGGCATTAACTGGAAACTTCCTGGGGAATGGATCGAATGGGATGTGGATGTCCCGGAGGACGGTCTGTACCAAATTGCACTCAAAGTGAAACAGGATCAGCTTCGCGGTGTGTATGCTACACGAAGTCTGATGATTGACGGAAAAACTCCTTTTGAAGAAATGAAGCGCATACGTTTCAATTACAGCCCGGATTGGCAAACACGCGTACTGGGCACAAGTGAGAATGATCCATACCTGTTTCATTTGGAGAAAGGAACTCACCGTTTGCGAATGACCGTTACACTCGGGGATATTGCTCCGCTGCTGCGTACTGTGGAATCAAGCGTACTGGAGTTGAACGATATGTATCGCAAGATTTTGATGATTACTTCGAATAAACCGGACCCATTGAGGGATTATCAATTGGAGAATCGTATTCCGGAAATGAACGAAGTATTTAAGCGGCAGGCAGACACACTCCGTTCTGTTGCCTATTATTTGGAGAAGGCGACAGGAGAGCAGAGCGATAAGGTGGCTGTGCTTCATGCCATGGTCGTTCAGTTGGAGGATATGGCAGCAAGACCGGAAACTGTGCCCAAACGTCTCGATACCTTCAAAATCAACGTAGGCGGTCTGGGTACCTGGATTCTATCCGTGCGTGAACAGCCAATTACGCTGGATTACCTTCTGGTATCCTCTCCGAATCAGGAGATGCCTAAAGCAGAGGCAACGCTCATCGAACAAATGAAGCATGAATTGGGGGCTTATGTCGCTTCCTATACGGAGGATTACGACAGCATCGGAAATGTTAAGCAAAATAAGGATTCCATTACGGTGTGGATTACCACGGGACGCGATCAGGCACAGGTTCTGAAAGGTCTGATTGATGATTCCTTTACGCCGGAAACCGATATTTCCGTTCAATTGCGACTGGTTCCGCCCAATATTCTGCTGCCTGCGACGCTGGCGGGAGAAGGACCAGACGTAGCCATGCAGATGGGGGAAGATATTCCGGTGAATTACGCCATGCGTAACGCCGCCGCAGATTTGACCGGATTCTCCGACTTTGAACAGGTTGCGAGCAGATTTCGTGCAAGCGGACTGACGCCTTACCAATTTAACAGCGGAGTGTATGCACTTCCGGAACAGCAGCATTTTCCGATGTTGTTTTATCGAAAGGATATTCTGAATGAGCTGGGCCTGGAGCCGCCAAAAACGTGGCAGGATGTGTATAATGCCATTTCGGTGCTGCAAAAACACAACATGGAGTTCTACCTACCTATCGAGGATGCTACGAACAATGCAAACATGGTACCCAATGCAACTTTTGCCATGCTGCTCTATCAGAACGATGGCGAATTTTATTCAGATGATCAGAAGGAAAGCGCGCTGAATTCGGAGACTTCCATGGACGCCTTCAAGCGTTGGACTCAATTTTATACCAATTACAAATTCCCCCTCAAAGCTGATTTTCCAAACCGCTTTCGTACCGGGGAGATGCCGATTGGCATAGCAGATTATACCACCTACAACATGTTAACGGTCATGGCACCGGAAATTCGCAACCTGTGGGATTTCACAATCGTTCCTGGCACACAGCTGGAGGATGGGTCCATAAGACATGAGGTCGCAAGTGCAACGAGTGCGGTCATGATGCTGGAAAACGCCAAGAACAGGGAAGCTGCCTGGATGTTCATGAAGTGGTGGACCGACAAACAGACGCAGATTGAATATGGCAGAGAAATGGAGGGGCTAATGGGAGCAGCAGCGCGTTACCCGACTGCCAATATTGAAGCACTCGAGCAGCTGCCATGGCCAGTTAAGGATTATCAAAACCTGAAGAAACAGTGGGAGTGGGTAGAGGGCATTCCTCAGGTTCCCGGCGGATATTTTACGGGCCGACATCTGGACAACGCATTCCGTAAAGTTGTCAATGCCAATGAGAATCCGCGTGAAGCTCTGGCTGATTATGTCCTTTACATTGATGATGAGATCGAGCTCAAGCGTAAGGAATTCAATCTGAAGTAGAGAGAAGGGAGGGTGACGGTTGCAGGCAGAAACCACCAAGTCATCCGCTGCTCCTGCCATCAACATAAGGCAGAGCAGCAGGTGGTCCCTATTTAAAAGGGATATATACCGAAGCAGGCACTATTATGTGCTTATGGCACCGTTTATGCTGATCTTTTTCATGTTTACTGTCATTCCGGTGGGCATCTCGCTGGGGCTCAGCTTTTTTCACTTCAATATGCTGGAGCTGCCCCGATTTGTTGGCTGGCAAAATTATTCTCGGCTGTTCCTGAACGATGATGTTTTTTTGATTGCACTTAAAAATACGCTGCTGTTTGCTGTGATTACAGGTCCAGTCAGCTATATCGCCTGTTTTTTGTTTGCCTGGATTATCAATGAGCTGTCACCCAAGATCCGTGCAGTTATGACACTTGTATTTTACGCACCTTCTATTTCAGGAAACGTGTTTTTCATCTGGCTAATCGTGTTCTCGGGAGACAGCTATGGATACATGAACGGTTTTCTGATGCGCCTCGGCGTTATCCTGGAGCCGATTCAATGGCTGTCGAATGAGAAGTATGTGCTGGCCATTGTTATCATCGTACAGCTGTGGCTCAGTCTCGGCACGAGCTTTCTTGCCTTTATTGCAGGGCTTCAGACGATTGATCGCTCCCTGGTGGAAGCGGGAACGGTGGACGGTATCAAAAACCGATGGCAGGAGCTGTGGTATATTACGCTGCCCTCCATGAGACCACAGCTGATGTTTGGTGCAGTTATGCAGATTACCGCCTCATTTGCTGTGGCCGAAATCTCCATCGCATTGGCTGGTTTCCCCAGCGTTAACTATGCAGCACATACCGTCGTAACCCACCTGATGGATTTTGGAACCATTCGGTTCGAGATGGGCTATGCGTCCGCAATCGCAACCGTATTGTTTGTCCTGATGCTTGGAACGAACGTTCTGACACAAAAAATGCTTAGAAAGATAGGTGAATGACAATGACCAGCAAGGTACGTGCCGTTTTCGGCATGCCGAGAAGACTCAATCGGTCATTTACCGTCAGTCTGATGCTGTTTGCACTGCTAGGTCTGTTCGGCTCATTTATGGTATTGCCGCTGATCTATACGGTCAATAATGCCTTCAAGCCTCTGGATGAGCTGTTTATTTTTCCGCCGCGATTCTGGGTGAACAATCCGACGATGGAAAACTTTGCGGATCTGATCAATCTCATGGGCAACTCTTGGGTTCCTTTATCCAGATATATTGCCAATACACTATTGATCACGCTGCTTGGAACGGCAGGTCATATCCTTCTTGCCTCCGCAGCGGCTTATCCGTTGGCAAAATACCGTTTTCCCGGTTCCAATGTGCTGTTTACGATCGTCATCCTGTCGCTGATGTTCTCACCACATGTAACAGCAATTCCGAACTACATGGTGATGTCCTGGCTTGGTTGGATCAACACCCATGCGTCCATCATTGTGCCTTCTCTCGCATTCTCTTTAGGTCTGTTCCTGATGAAGCAATTCATGGAGCAGATTCCCGATGCACTGCTGGAGGCAGCTAAAATTGACGGAGCGAACGAATACCGTATATTCTGGAGCATCGTCATGCCTAACGTGAAGCCCGCTTGGCTCACGCTTATGATTTTACAATTTCCAGCATTGTGGGGAACAGACGGCGGAAGCTTCATTTACAGTGAAAACCTAAAAACGCTGCATTATGCGCTCAGTCAGATTATCCAGGGGGGAATCGCCCGGGCAGGTGTCGGTGCTGCAGTAGCATTGCTGCTCATGATTGTGCCGATCACCCTGTTTATCATCTCCCAGAGCAGTGTCATGCAGACGATGGCAACTTCCGGTATGAAAGAGTAGAAAGGGGGCAGCAACATATTGAACAGCGTGTGGAAAAAATGCGGAAGTCTCACCCTGGGCCTTGCCTGCCTCCTGTGCTTGGGAAACGCAGCGTCAACGGCTTTCGCCGACGGTCAGACGAATGCGTACAATTATTCCTACTGGGGAGATGCGGTTCGTTCTCCTGCTGCATATGAGGCAACGGGAATAATAACGGGCAAGGAACTGGAGATTGGACCATTCAAAGAACCGAACGATATGCACGTCACTGCTGATCAACGGGTATATGTGCTGGATTCGGGCAACAGTCGTATTGTCGAGCTGAACCAAGAGATGAAGCTGACAAGGGTTATCGAATCTTTTGATCATGATGGAACGAAAGACCAATTCAAGCTTCCACAGGGGTTATACGTATCGGACAACGGGCAGCTGCTCATAGCGGATACGGGTAACCAACGGGTTGTGCATTTGGATAAGCAGGGTCAACTGATTAAAATTGTGGAACAGCCACAATCCGAGCTGCTGAAGCCAGACTTTCAGTTCAAACCACTGCGAGTGGTTATGGACAAAGGCGAGCGGATCTATGTCATGGCTGAAGGTGTGTTCGATGGCTTTATGGAGTTTAATTCCGATGGAACCTTTGCTTCCTTCATAGGAGCCAACCGAGTTCAGGTTGATCCGGTGGATTATTTATGGAAGCAGTTTGCAACTCGTCAGCAGCGCAGCCAGATGGTCATGTTCACGCCAACCGAGTTCACTAATATGGACATGGACGGAGAGGGCTTCATCTATGCAACCAGTGGAGACAAGACGGGATTACCGATCAAGAAACTAAATGCACAGGGCTTGGATATTTTGAGAAGAGAAGGATATTATCCACCTCAGGGTGATTTGTTGTACAGCAATGAAAAGGGGCCTTCACGTCTCATTGATGTCGACGTTGGAGACAGCGATATGTATTCCGTGCTGGATGCCAATATGGGACGGATCTTCACCTATAACGGGGATGGATATTTGCTCCACATGTTCGGAGGTATCGGAAATCGGCTTGGACAATTCAACACCCCTGTTTCTCTGGAGCGTGTAGGAGATCGTATGCTTGTACTGGACAAAGCGCTCGGGGAAATCACTGTTTTTCAAACCACTGAATACGGACGTACACTTCACGAAGCTGTACGCAGTTATTTCAATGGAGATGAAGAGGGTTCAGCGGCACAGTTTGCCAAAGCAGCAGACATGAATGCCAATCTAGAATATGCCTATGCAGGCATCGGAAAAGCGATGTTGCGGCAGAAGGAGTATGCGCAATCCACACAATACTTTAAACGAAGCATGGAACGAGAAGGGTATTCCAAAGCGTTTCTCCTGTATCGAAAAGAACTGCTCCGCGAGCATTTTTCATGGATCATGTCCGGACTGTTATTCGTCGTCACCGTGCTGGTGATCGCCTTCCTAGTCCGCAGGCAGAGAAGGGGGAGCACACATGCAAGCATCAAGTAAACAGCTGATCCAATATCCGCTTCATCTCATTTTCCATCCATTTGACGGGTATTGGGAGCTGAAATATGAACGAAATCAGAGAACAACATTGATGATCGCATGGATCATTCTTGCCGTACTCATGGTGACAACAATTCTTCAGGCCCAATACAGCGGTTTTCTGGTCAATTTCAACAATCCGAAACGACTGAACAGTCTGATGGAAATGGTCTATGTCATTGTCCCGGTGCTGTTCTGGTGTACAGCAAACTGGTCGTTAACTACACTTATGGACGGAGAAGGAAAATTTTCAGAAATCTTCATGTCCACCTGTTTCGCATTGGTTCCACTGATTTTGATCCAGTTTCCATGGATTTGGCTCAGTCTGATCATTTCCAGTCAGGAAACTGCCTTTTATTATTTCTTTAACATGGCTGCTACGGCCTGGACGGTATACCTGTTATTTGTCGGCAATATGACGGTGCATCAATACTCACCCGCCAAAACGGTGTTGACCATGCTTTTGACGCTGGTTGCCATGGCATTCATGGCCTTTCTCTGCCTGCTTTTCTTCAGTCTGGTGCAGCAGATTGTGTCCTTTGCAGCCACCATCTATCAGGAACTTGTACTTCGGGGCTAAGGAAGGAGAATGGAGATGAACTATGACGTGGCCAAAAAAATGATCGTAATCTTGCTCGTATTCGGCCTGTTTCTTGGCGGATGTAAGTCCGATTCGGCGCCTGTAACCAGCACGTCGGTGAATGGAGATGAGCAAGGAGATATACCTGTGCTGCCATCTGGTGAGAAGCTTGCATCGTCTTTCAGTGATGCCCGTCTCCCGGATATGCTTGGGCTTGCACAGAATGAAGAGTTGCAGCTGCTCATCCAGGAGGATAGCGCCGAGATTGCGGTAGTTCACAAACCAAGCGGGCAGATTTGGCGAAGCAATCCAGAGGAGCGAAATCTGGATACGCTCGCTACAGGAATTAATAAGGACCTACTGTCGGCACAAACAAAACTTACCTTCTATAACAGCTTGGGTCAGAGCAACTCGGTCAATTCCTATACGGATAGCGTAGCCCATCAGCAAGTAAGCTACGAATTATTGCCAAACGGGGTTCGGGTGAATTACCAGTTTGGAAGCGATGAGAGTTCGATCGATGATCTGCCTGTAAAGATCAGCAAAGAACGATTCGAGCAGAAGTTGCTTGCTTCGCTCGACAAGGCTGGGCAGCGGGCTCTGAAAATTGGATATGCGCAGGATAAAAATGAAGTTGTTTATGTCCGGAATGACAAAGCGCTACAAGGACTTCAGCTAACTCGCGCTCTGAATGCTTTTGAGACAGCTGGATACACATCAGAGGACCTAGAAAAGGATAATGCTGAGCATGGTATTGAACAGGAGAAAAGTGGTCCCCGAATGTTTATGGTTTCCATTGAATACGAGCTGGACGGAGAAGCTCTGGTAGTTCGTGTCCCTGCATCTGGTATCAAGTTCCCGGAACAATATCCGATTAATAGCATTTCAGTGCTGGATTACTTCGGGGCAGGTGCGGTGAATCAGGAAGGATCACTGTTTGTACCTGACGGTTCAGGAGCGCTCATCCATTTCAACAATGAAAAGATTCAATATCCTGCCTACCAGCAGGATGTATATGGACCGGATCTAACGATGAAGCTTCGGGAAGTGGATTCTTCCGAAGAAAGAGCCAGACTGCCGGTATTCGGTCTCATTCGCGAGGGCGGAGCATTCCTTGGCATTATTGAGGAAGGAGCAGCAGTGGCCGTTGTGAATGCAGATATCAGCGGAAAGCTGAACAGCTACAACAATGTATATTCAAGCTTTTACGTTGTAAACAAGAGCGATGTAACACTCCAGGCCAGCGACATGGTACGGACACTTCCCAAGTTCCAGAAGAAACCGACTGCATCTGATTTTGTCGTTCGTTATGTCTTTGCTGGAGCAGAGGAAGCTTCATACTCCGGTCTGGCTTCCTTATATCGTGACTACTTAATCGAGACAAAGGGCCTTCCTGTAAAACAAACGGCTGAAGAAAAAAAGGACATTCCGTTTTATTTGAAGCTTATCGGTGGAATGACGACCAAGAAACATATGTTGGGCATACCTTATGACTCTACCGAAGCGCTGACGACTTTTGATGAAGCCCGAAAAATCTTGTCGATCCTCAAGGAAAAACAAGTTTCCAACATTCAGGTTCGGTATGCGGGATGGTTCAACGGAGGGCTTCAACACCAGATGCCAGATTCCATTAAAGTGGATGGAGCAATTGGGGGACGAAAAGGCATGCAAGCGTTCAGTGATTATACTCGAGAGGAAGGGATTGGTTTATATCCCGATATTGCTGTACTAAATGTACATTCCAAAAAAGGATTCAGTCCTTCGAAAGAAGCCTCACGCACACTGACACAGGAACCAGCACTTCTGTATCCGATGGACCCGGCTAGATTTCGGCGTGACCGGGATCGGCTTCCATCCTATATCCTGTCTCCACGTTTTCTGAGTGATGTAACTCAAGATATGTTGGAAGCACTTAAGCCTTACCAGCTAGATGGATTATCGCTGCGTGATCTCGCGGAGCAGCTGAACAGTGACATGAATCCAAAGAAAATGCTGGAACGTACAGCAGCGCAAGCTGCTGCCACTGAAACCTTGAAGCAGATCGTAGAGCAAGGAATATCGCTTGTCGCTGAAGGCGGAAATGCTTATGCACTGCCATATGTGACAGGTCTGACGGATGCACCAATGTCCAGCAGCCGCTTTAAATTGGAGGATGAGGAAATTCCGTTCTTCCAACTGGTTGTACACGGTGGAATCAGCTATACAGGAGCTGCCTATAACCTGTCCACGTACACCGATGCAAGACAATATGTACTGAAACTCGTCGAGTACGGTGCAAGTCCTTATTTCACTTGGTTTAACGCACCGAATCATGTAGTTAAGGAAACGGATTACGACTATTTGTATGCTGCACATTATGAACAATGGATGGATCTGGCTGCTGAAATGTATAAAGAGGTCAATCACGCAAATCGTCCGTTCGCAGGATCTCACATGGTGTCCCATAAGAAACTGGCTGAAGGAGTCTTTCAAACGACCTACGAAAACGGCGGCTTTGCGCTAGTAAATTATAACGAATACCCGGTACAGGCGGCAGGTCAAACCGTGAATGCCAAAAGTTATGTGACAGGTGGTGAGCATCATTGAAAGCGCTACAGAAGTGGAAGTGGGGACGGCGAACATATGCCCAGCAGAAGGCCGCCTGGGGAGTCATCTATGTGCTTCCTTGGCTCATCGGCTTTGTACTGTTCTTCTTTGTTCCATTGCTGGCTTCCCTGCGTTACAGCTTAAGTTCAATCCAGGCCAACGCGCAGGGCATATCCATCCAGTTCACCGGTCTTGCCAACTACATCCAGGCACTGACGGTAAATACCAGCTTCAACCGGGCACTCATTGAATCCATAACGGATGTACTAGTCAATGTACCGCTAATTATTATCTTCAGTTTGTTTCTCGCTGTTATTCTCAATCAGAAGTTCCCGGGGCGGGCGATCGCGCGGTCCATCTTTTTCCTTCCGGTTATTCTGGCATCGGGGGTCATTATGTCACTGGAAAGCACAAGTCTGATCGAGGCTGTTAATCAGAACAGCACAGGTGGGAGTGCCTTAGGTACATTTGAGCTGGAAAACCTGATGTTGAACGCCGGGCTAAGTGAGTGGGTTGTGACGTATTTGAGCGGAGCTGTAGACCGCATTTATCAGATCGTTAGCCAATCGGGTGTCCAGATTCTAATCTTCCTTGCAGGCATCCAGACCATATCTCCCCAACTGTACGAGGCTTCCAAAATGGAAGGGGCTACGGGGTATGAAGCCTTCTGGAAAATTACATTTCCGATGGTCAGTCCGCTGATTTTTGTCAACGGTATCTATACCATTGTGGATTCGTTTGCCAATAATGCGATGACAACACTTATTCGGGATACCGGTTTTGTCAAATTTGATTTTGGGTTAAGTTCAGCCATGGCGTGGGTGTATTTCGTGGCCATTGCTATCATATTGGTGCTCGTATCCCTCATTTTCTCCAAACGAGTCTTCTATCAAGATTAAGAAAGGGGGTTGTTCGGATGATAATATCCAGACTGTTTTCACTTGAGCAGTGGAAAAGCTGGCTCTGGTCCATCGTGCGGTTCACACTGATTGCGGGTCTATCCTTCGTGATTCTGTTCCCCATATTTCAGAAAATATCAACGTCCATCAAAGATAAGAGTGATTTGTATTCAGCCGTTGTGGTCTGGATTCCACAGAATTTCTCCTTCGATAATTTCCGGGAGGCTATTCGTGTCATGGATTACTGGGTAACGCTGCTCAATACGTTTGCGTTATCTGCAACCACGACCATCTTGACAACGCTTTCCTGTGCTCTTGCTGGGTATGGGTTTGCCCGTTTGAAATTTAAAGGCAGCAACCTGTTATTTGCCGGCGTCATCCTGACGATTCTCGTTCCGCCGACCACGATCCTGATCCCGGTGTACCTGAATCTGAAGAGCTTCGATCTTATGGGAGTTGTGACACTTCTTTCGGGCAAACCGGTGAATCTGCTGAACACGTATTGGCCATTTATCCTGACCGCCATTACGGCCAATTCGCTAAAGGCTGGCTTGTATATTTTCATCTTCCGCCAGTTTTTCAGAGGCATTCCGAAGGAGGTAGAGGAGGCGGCTTACGTCGATGGTGCAGGCATTAGCCGTACCTTTGCCCGCATTATGCTACCTAACGCAATTCCGTCCATTGTTACTGTGCTGCTCTTTTCCTTTGTGTGGCAGTGGAATGACAGTTTTTATACGACAACGTATCTGACATCCAGCAAAGTCATGTCAACCCAATTGTCTTCTCTTCCGTACAATCTGGCCCAGCAGGTAAGCGATGGTGCCTCCCAATCGGATCCATTCTATCTGAGCATGATTCAGGATACGGGGATTTTGCTGGCCATATTGCCACTGATTATCATTTATCTGTTTGTACAGCGTTATTTCGTTGAGAGTGTAGAACGTACCGGAATTGTTGGATAATGATTAGTTGAACCTATCTAGGGAGGAGGTGATGCCTTCTGTTTCTTCGCTTCACCAATTAAAACTGGAGGGATTATTTTGAAAAAGTTGTTGCTGTCATTGAAATTCATGCTCGTAATTGCTTTGCTGTTGTCCATTACCCCACTCGGGCCGGGACGTGCAGATGCGTGGGTCGGTATGCCGATGGGCAAGCTTCACGTGAATGGGAAAAATTTGGTTAACAGTAATAATCAGCCCGTCTTACTAAGTGGTTGGCATCAGCCTTCAGGCGCTTACTGGACCTACCAGGACAGCAAATATTATCTGAATCTTCATGGCAACAACCGCCATGCTGCCACATTGGCATATCTGAAAGACATTACGGATACGTTCACAAGTACAAGTCCAAAATACGGAAGCAGCCACGGCTGGAATATGAATCAGATTCGTCTGTTCATCGACCGGGAAGACATGGGTGATGTGGCAGCAGGGACTTACAATTTTGCAGGGTTACAAACCGTAACGCAGAATGTCATTATCCCTTATATCCAATATGCCAAAACGAAAGGCGTCTATGTTACGCTCGGCCTTGACTTCACCCTAAAGGATGACCAGGGAACCACCGCAGCCAATTTGCAAAAGTTCAATCAAATCTGGGGTTACCTCGCTTCCCGCCCGGAAATCAAAAGTGCAGACAACGTACATTTCGAGCTGATCAACGAGCCGATTAAATCGTATGCCAACGGTCACTGGGGTGGCTACAATGGTGAGAATGACTTCGTAGATCACTGGAATGATCTCCGAAATTTCCAGAATTCCATTATCTCTACCATCCGGAGCCAAGGCGCAGATAACGTCATCTGGGCCGCTGGACTGGGGTACAATCAATTCTACAGCCTGACAGCAAGCCATCCATTGACAGACCCGCTGAACAATTATGGTTATGCGGTTCACTGGTATCCAGGGTATGGTGCGTATGACAACATGTCGATTTTGCAAGATCAGTGGAATACCAATGTAAAGGCAGCTGCCGATAAATACCCGATCAATATTACCGAAGTAACATGGTTCAAAAAGAAAGCTGGCGATTCCGCATATTGGGATCTGTTCAATGGCAGTAATGAAGGCTTTGGTAACAACACAAAGACCATTTTCAACGCGTCAGGCAATGTCAGCATTGCGGCTCACATGAACGGATTTATTCTGGATGCTGGAGCACGTAGCTCCTTTGCCGACCCTACGGCAGGACTTAAATGGGACGGCGATGCTTCGCGGAGCGCGATGGGCAGATTTCTCTTCAATTGGTTTTATGAACGTGCTCAGAACTACCCAAACGGTGGCACGACTCCATCAACCGGTTTGATCCCGGGTGCGACTTACAAGATTGTGGCCAGACATTCGGGCAAGGTGATTGATGTGCCGGGTGGAGTCAATGAGAATAATTTGCAGCTTCAGCAATGGTCCGATCTGGGCGGAAATCCACAAAAATGGGTCTTAAATCAGATTGCTGGTGGGAACTACAGTTTGACGAGTGTGAATTCGCCTGATAAGGTCATCGACATTCGTAACGGAACCACTAACAATGGAGAAGCGGTTCAGCTTATGAGCAATTTGAATACCACAGCGCAGCATTTCAAAATCAATGATCTTGGCAACGGCTACTGGAGCATAATAAATGTAAACAGCAATAAAGCCATTGAAGTAGCAGGTTCTGCAACGACAGACGGTGCGAAATTACAGCAAAATACCTTTACCAATGCGACCAACCAGCAATGGAAGTTTGTTGCTGTCAATTAAAAACATGTACAAGCAGGACCTCCCAAGCCATAATATGGCCGTGGAGGTCCTTATTTGTATTCAGTAATGGAAACCATTTTAAAAGCGAGTATAAAGGATCAGACACAACCGATTTTGTTCTATTTGAAGATGATGATACGTGAAATTAGATTTAAGCATTTGTACCAAAAAGAAGAAGTTGTACCTTCACCTTGTGCAAATGAAAGGTGTATCATTAACAAAACAAATTTGTAAACGCTTACGAAAAAAGGGGGTACATATGCAGCGCTTATGGTTCAAATTCACGCCGTTGTTTCGCAGATTCATGGTTTCTTATCTGATTGTTCTCATGATTCCTCAAATTGCCGGATATGCCTCCTACAGAGCATCCATTGAAGCAGCGAGGACAAGTTCTATTGAGAACAGCTTAAAATCACTTAATCTTGGCAAGGAAATTATTGAACGTAATCTCATGCAGGTTGAGGATTTTACAAGACAGTTAGCCATTAACCAGGATCTATCCCGTTTAATAGCCGATCCTAAGCCGCAGGACGCAAATAATGTCTACGGTTTAAGCCGCATGCAGCGCAGTCTGTCCATGTACAGCAGCACCAATGATTATTTGTCTCATTTCTTCATCTATATTCCGAATTATAATGTCATTATTACGCCTACGACGGTTTACTATCGACCTGAACACTATTTTGCTGCCAATCGCCTGGAAGGCATGACGTTCGACGAGTGGAAAGACAACATCTTAAAAAATCCGCATTTAAATGAAATCATTCCCCTACAAAACTACAAGAAGGAAATTCGCAGTAATGTGCTTGTGGACGCTCCTGCCATTACGTTTCTTCAATCGCTTCCATTAAACAGCTTCAACAAACCACAGGCTACAATCGGCGTCATGATTGATGAGAATAAGATGGCGAGTCTGACTCACCATATTGTAGAGCAATATGGAGGATGGACATTGGTGACAGACTCCAATGGGAATATCATTTTTTCGAGCGGCCTGAATAAAGACGAGGTGGAAAAATTAAAGGTTATGGCTGTCAGCACGCACGATGAAGCTAAGCCTATGGGCGATGATCGGCTGCTGATTTCCATTCGCTCCAATCAAAATGGTTGGAATTACATGGCTGGCATCCCAGAACGTGCGCTGATGGTCAAGGCAGACCAAATCAAGCAGGTTACCTTTACTTTTACATTAGCAACGCTAGGTTTCGGATTGTTGATTGGGCTTCTGCTCGCTTATCGAAACAGTGCTCCGATCCATCGGCTTCTATCCGTGTTCCGGGAACAGGATATTGGGCTGACTGGAAAGACAAGCAACGAATATGACTTCTTGGCCAGCAACATTACCAGTCTCATTACTAACAACCATCTCCTCAAGGACGCATTAAACGAGCAGCTCCCGATGCTGCGGGATGGGTTTATTAAACGTCTGTTGACCGGAGAATTTTACACAACGCGCGAGCTGGAGGCCATCTCTTCCCAGACTGGCATTTCGCTTCATACCAGCCGGGGCTTTGTCGGAATCCTGAAGGTAGACGGTTATGGCAGTCCAGATAGCGAAGATATTATTCAGGAACTAAGCGTAGCGAGGATCATTGTGCGTGAAGCCATGACAGCATGGAATTCAGAAGTGTTGATAACCGACTGGGGAACAGATCAGATTGCTTTCGTGCATCCCCTCAGTGGAGATTCTTTGGATAAAGCTCTGCGTACATGTGAAGCCGAACTGGAAAAAATGACGCATGCAGTGTACCGGGATTACCGGGTATCCATCACCATTGGAATGGGTTCTTTATATAAGGTATGGAATGACGTTGGCCGATCATTTAACGAGGCGAGACACGCGCTGGAATACGCTCTTCACACGGGCAAGGATCATATGATGAAATTCGAGGATGCAGTGAAGGAGACGGAACTGTACTACTATCCGATTGAGTCTGAACAACGGTTGTTAAATACGCTCAAGGTTGGTGAACTGGAAGAATCCAACCGTATTTTGGATCAGTTGTTCAACCGAAACTTTACAGAGCGAGAGCTATCGTATGACATGACACAACAGTTCATCATGGAATTGAAGGGAACATTTCTGAAGCTGGAACCGAAGATTATGCTGGATGAATCCCTTGTGGAGGAGCTCAAGGATCGGGTTTCGGGGATTCAGGTGACGGATAAGGTTGCCATACTTCAGAGCAAGTTCCATCATCTGGCGAAAGACGTATGCCATGACGTTCAACGTAAAAAAACAAACATGCACGCCGGGTTTGTTAACGAAACGATTGCTTATATCCAGGAACGTTATGCTGATGCAAACTTGACCGTATACCGGATTGCGGAACATATGGGCAAACCGGAAAAATATATATCTCAGTTATTCAAGGAGCATACCGGGGAGAACCTTTCCGATTATGTAGAAGTGGTGCGAATCAACAAAGCCGCTGAACTGCTGCGGGAGAGTCAGCAGACGATTGATGAAATCGCATTAGCAACCGGATATAACAGCGCGCATTCATTCCGAAGAGCCTTCAAACGGGTTCGTGGTGTTTTGCCTAGTGCATTTAGACAAATGCATGATCCAAATTAACTCAAGCAGGAGGCATCCATTAATATAAAACAATGTATCAACCAAAGAAAACTCCCGGCGCAGTCTTAGGAATATCAGGCTTCCCAGCCTTCTTGACTGGAATCGTACCTCATTTTGTAAAGTGTACCTTTACGCAAACGGGTATGCACTCATATGATTACGAGCAAGAAAGCGCTATCAAATTAGGGAAGGCTTATTTCCGATAGGCCACCTACTGGGGGGATGACTCTGAGAACGACAATTTCGAATGGCAAAACGGTTGTTAAAGAAGGCAGGGGATCCGCATTGAAGCTGGCCTTGTCCAAGAGCTGGAGGAGGCACTGGCAACTTTACTTGCTGATTATTCCTCCCGTCGCATACTTTATCATTTTCAAGTATGTACCTATGGTTAACGCAGTGCTCGCTTTCAAGGATTACAACGTGATCAAGGGAATCTGGGGAAGTCCGTGGGTAGGCACCAAATATTTTGAGCTGCTTTTCCAAAACCCCGCATTCGCTACTCTCATCAAAAACACGCTGTACATTTCGTTCTACAGTCTAATCGTCGGTTTTCCGGTTCCTATCTTGCTGGCGCTTGCGCTGAACGAAGTGAAGAATGCCAAATTCAAGAAAACGGTACAGATGGTTACTTACGCACCTTACTTTATTTCTACGGTTGTCATGGTATCGATTATCATGATGTTTCTTTCCCCACGGCTCGGCATCGTTAACACGATTGCAGGCGCGCTGGGTTTTGAAGCCGTCAATTTCCTTGGAGAGCCTGGCCTGTTCCGATCCATCTATGTATTTTCTGATGTCTGGCAGAGCATGGGATATTCAGCGGTCATCTATTTGGCAGCTCTGTCGGGTATTGATCCTTCATTGTACGAGGCTGCCAAGGTAGACGGGGCTAACCGATTTCAGAAAATGGTGAACATCGATCTGCCCGGCCTGCTGCCGGCAGCGGTTATTATCCTGATCCTGAGCGTTGGAAATATCATGGCAGTCGGGTTCGAGAAAATTTATTTGCTGCAAAATCCGCTGAACCTGTCCGCATCGGAGATCATCTCCACCTATGTGTACAAGATGGGGTTGCTTAACGCCAATTACAGCTTTGCTACCGCTGTTGGCCTTTTCAATTCGCTTATTAACCTGATTCTGTTATTAACAGTCAATGCTGCCGCAAAGCGTCTGTCCAATACAAGCCTGTGGTAACGCGGCAAAAGGGAGGGGGTTCTATACGATGAGCAAGTTGCTATTTCAAACCAACCGTTCGGCAATTCATCAAAGGAGTACGATCAGAGAATCTTTTGCGGACCGTGTGTTTATGGCTATCATCTACATTGTTCTGACGGTGGTCTTGATTGCTGTACTTTATCCGTTGATCTATATCGTAAGCTCCTCGTTGAGCAGCCCGGCAGCGGTTTCCTCCGGAAAAGTCTGGCTGTGGCCCATTGATTTGACGCTGGACGGCTATAAGTCGGTTTTGCGCAATGATCAGGTTATCATGGGTTACGCCAATTCGTTATTTTATACCGCAATCGGAACACTGATTAGTGTAGCGCTGACCATTATGATTGCTTATCCACTTTCTAAAAAAACCTTTGTTGGACGCAGCCCTCTTATGATGTTCATTACGTTTACCATGCTGTTCTCCGGCGGATTAATCCCAACTTATCTGGTGGTCAAATCCATGGGACTGATCGATACTCGCTGGGCTTTGCTAATCCCAAATGCCATTTGGGTGTGGCAAGTCATCATCGCACGCACCTTTTTTCAGAATTCAATCCCGGAAGAGCTGTCCGAGGCAGCTGATATTGACGGATGCAGCGATATCCGTTTCATTTTCAGCGTCATTCTGCCTCTGGCAAAACCCATCATTGCTGTTCTGTCGCTGATGTATGCCGTTGGACAATGGAACGCATATTTTGATGCCCTGATCTATTTAAAAACGCAATCACTCTATCCGCTTCAGTTGATTCTCCGTAGCATTCTGATTCTGAGCAACGGCACGGGAAATATTGATGTGGGTGAGATGGTGAAACAGCAGCAGATGGCCGAGTTGATGAAGTATTCTCTAATTGTAATGGCCAGTTTGCCTGTACTCATCATTTATCCTTTTGTGCAGAGATATTTCGTTCAGGGCATGTTGATTGGCTCCGTCAAGGGCTAGCTCACGACAATCATTCATAAGGGAGAGGGTCTATTTGAGAAAAACAGGATTATTCGTACTTGCTTGTATACTGCTTCTGTCACTGGCACTGGCAGGATGTTCATCCAGCGGGGAAAAGGGAGAGGGGGCATCATCCGGTGACAACGCATCCATTAACGTGTTCGCTCACCAAAGCTCGGATACCAACCTTCAAACGAACAAGTTTACGAAAAAAATGGAAGAGAAGTTCAATATTAAGATAAACTGGACGACCGTTCCTTTTGACGGTGCAGCTGAGAAAAGACAGATTTCACTGGCTTCGGGTGACTACCCCGACCTGTATTTGCTCATTCCGTGGGTGGACCGTTTTTCTCAAACAGACCTGTTGAAATTTGGCCAGCAAGGTGTCATTGTCCCCCTCAATGATCTGATTGACCAATATGCGCCGAATATCAAAAAGGTACTGGACAGCAGTGAGTACTATAAAGCAATGAATACTGCGCCGGACGGTAATATTTACGGTCTGACGGGCTTGAATGAATGTTTCCACTGTTCCTATCCGAACAAGATGTGGATGAATACCAAGTGGCTGAAGCAGCTCGGCTTATCCGAGCCTACAACGACAGAGGAATTTAAGGAAGTGCTGAAGGCATTCAAAACAAAGGACCCGAACGGCAACGGTAAAGCCGATGAAGTCCCGCTTAGCGGATCCATTGAAAATTTTGGAGTGCACATCATTCCGTACTTGATGAACGGGTTCATCTACGACGATGACAGAACCTATCTCATTGCAAAGGATGGCCGGGTTGAGACGGTTGCGAGCAAACCGGAGTGGAAGGAAGGACTTGCCTATATCAAGTCACTGTACGATGAAGGTTTGATTGACCCGGGTGCTTTCACCCAAAATGTCGGGGCCTTCAAAAAGATTGGAGATAATGCTGAAGCTCAGCTTCTTGGCGCAGGTGCCGCGATGCATCCATCTCTTTTTGTTAACACTGTCGAGGACTCCCCTTATGGGAAAGATTATAATCCGATCCCTCCGTTGAAAGGGCCGCATGCCAATTATGCGACCTATAACTATCCGATTGACCCAGGTGCTTCGTTTGTACTGACCAACAAAGCAAGCGAAGAAACACAGATTACAGCCATAAAAATGCTGGATTATCTCTACACAGAGGAAGGTGCTATGAGCGCCTATCTGGGTGAGGAGGGCACAAGCTGGCGCAAGCCGCAAGAGGGTGAAGTGGCCCTGAATGAACAGGTACAGCCACTCTACAAAGCAATTCCGCTCCCAACAGGAGCGGAGCCGCGCAATGACAGCTGGGGTGCGCTCAGTCAGTACAATCATCACAGGGCATATCGTGATTCCGAAGTTCAGGGTAAGGACATTTACGCAGGTGACGGATATGAGCGCAGACTTTATGAGGCAACATTGTTGATGGAAGGCAAAGAACCTGATGAAGTTTTTCCGCATTGGGCACTTTGGGTGGACCCGGCAAACGCCGATGAAACTAGCATGATGCAGACGAATCTTAAGGATTATATTGACCAGAACGCCCTGCAATTCATTACTGGGGCGAAGAGTCTGGATAAGGATTGGGATGAGTACGTGAAAGGGCTGGAGGGCCTGAACATCAAGCGATACCTGGAAATCATGCAGTCCTCGTATGATTCTTCATCCATTTCCAAGTAAGTTCGATCTAAGCCCTTAGTAAATGGGAAGAGATTGAGCGGGAGAAAATAAATGTGGAAGCACAGAGCGTCTTTCTTCCTAATAAAACGGACCCGCTTCGCATTCCTGCGAATCGGGTCCGTTTTTATTCGAATTTTTACAGCAAGTTAATCCCATGTTCAGTATTTGGTCCAGTTGACCGCATTAATAGATGCGATAATTGCCGCTCAAAGCCAGCAAACTGAAGAAGTAAAGACAGTTGTCATAGTATCGGCGCTCACCTTGGCGGAGTGGGGTGTTCCAAAACTGCTGCACGAATGGACTGGCATGTGGACCGTCCGCGGCCAAAGAAGCCATGGCATTGGTGGCGAGAAGTCCGACGGGATGCAGTGATGGCTCGTCGAAAGGTTTACCGTCGATCATGTAACGACGATAATCGGATACCTCAATGTCACTAAAAAATGCCTGTATTCGATTGGACTGCTCTACTTGCCAACGATCCTTGCCGAACCATTCCCAGTCAAGGGCTATGTTGGCCGCAACCCGGTACGCATCACTGTAGAAATGTCCAAAATCTCCATGTGGCTGAGGCGGTGCAGGCGTGCCGTCAAAAAGGGCATATTCGGGCGAAAGTCCGGTTACCGGGTGACATGCTTTGTGCAGATATGCCCGGCTTTCTGCCGCAGCCTCTCTCCAGAAGGCTTGATCATCCTTATTTGCATATTCAGCGAACAGTTCGTAGAAATGAGGCAGGTGATAGGAGGGATCACTAAACGGTGATTCCGGTACAAATTTGATTAATTTGGTTTCGGGGTCCCACATCGGATCACCCTCGCCGTTTTCACCTTGGTGCACACAGGCGTGCAGTATTTTTCTCGCTTGCTCTGCGTAATCATATGGGACGGGCCCATCCCCCCATCGATTGGAGGCAAAGAACAGGGCCATGGCAAAAAATTCTTCCCCGTCCGGGGCAGGACCCTGTGATATACGAGTACCGTCAGGTTTGCAGTGCCATGCAAAATAGTCCTTATATCGGCCATCGGTATGCTGCATAAATGTTTTTGAGAAATTCCAGAGTCGATCGAATTCTTCTTTTTTGTCCATTTGCACAGCCATCATCATGCCATAGGACATACCTTCCGAGCGAACATCGAGATTGCCGGTATCGAGGATATATCCTTTGTCTTCACCCATGGGGTAATATATTCGCGTATTGGGATCACCGTAGAACAATTCGGTCCAAGTGTCCTCGATTTTCGCTTTAATCTCTTCGTCGGTGTAACCATTTTCCAAAAACAGATTTCTGTATTCAGAATTTTTGTAAGCGCCTTCAAATATGTGTGACAAATTCTTCTCCTCCTTAGTCAATCGTACTCTGTAAATTATAGCACGCGAGTTAGTATTCAAATTAAAGCTTTATCCCGAAAAATTATAGTATATCCGCCTGAACGATTGGCCTAATGAAAAATATGCGCAATAATCTAGTGGTGTCATAGCGAAGTGAAATTTCCAATGAATCATCTCTAGCGAATCTACAGGTCATGAAAGAGTACTGATCTGCTGGAATACGTCATTTTCTTTCCTTATGTGGATGTTAAAATTAGATCAAACTCTTATAAATTTAGTCGAATATCTATTGGAGGTGCACAATGAAAGAATCGATTCAAAGAGATCATCGATTATGGTACAGCAAACCTGCAAAGGTGTGGAACGAGGCTTTGCCAATCGGCAATGGTCGTCTCGGTGCAATGATATTTGGAGGGGTAGCTGAGGAACGCTTGCAGTTGAACGAGGATTCGATGTGGTATGGAGGACCCCGTGATCGTAATAACGAAGATGCACTGCCTAATCTGCCGCATATCCGAAGGTTAATTACGGAAGGGAAACTTCGCGAGGCTGAAGAGCTTGCGTCCATGACGATGGCTGGGCTTCCGGAAGCGCAGCGGCATTACCTGCCACTTGGAGAACTGCAGTTATCATTCGGCCATCATGATGGTCCTGTCGAGGACTATGTCAGGGAGCTTGATTTGGACCGAGGTGTCTCCAGAGTGAGCTACCAAATCAATGAAATCCGTTATACACGTGAGTTGTTTGCCAGCCATCCCGATCAAGCGATTATCCTCCGGATTTCTGCTGATCAGAAAAATGCAGTATCGATGAAAGCCCGATTTAATCGACAAAATTGGAGGTATTTGGAGAAAACCAAGAAGTGGGAGCAGGGTGGACTCATTATGCTTGGTGAATGTGGCGGTAAAGACGGTAATTCCTTTGCCGCTGTTATGAAAGCGATACCAAATGAAGGTATCTGTCGGCTCCTTGGCGAGTACCTTTTGGTGGAGAACGCAAGCTCGGTCACGCTGATACTTGCAGCAGGAACGACTTTCCGTCTGGAAGATCCGGAATTACAAAGTAAACTTCACGTGGAAGAACTTAGCCAGACACCTTATGATACGCTGCTTGCACGGCATACAACTGATTATGGTGAACTGTACAACAGGGTCGCATTGAATCTGACCAAAATGTCTAATCACAATGATCTTCCGACGGATGAGAGATTAGAACAGTTCCAAAAGGGAGAAGACGATCCTGGATTGATTGAAACCTATTTTCAGTTTGGCCGCTATTTGCTCATTTCCTCCAGCCGGCCAGGGTCTTTGCCTGCAAATCTTCAAGGCATATGGAATGAAAGTTTTACACCGCCATGGGACAGTAAATTCACCATTAATATTAACGCACAAATGAATTACTGGCTGGCCGAAAACTGTAATCTCTCCGAGTGTCACGAGCCATTGTTCGATCTGATTGAGAGAATGCGGGAGCCGGGCCGAATTACGGCCCGGGTTATGTATAATTGCCGAGGTTTTACGGCGCATCACAATACGGACATATGGGCGGACACAGCCCCTCAGGATACCTACCTTCCAGCTTCCTTTTGGCCGATGGGTGCTGCTTGGTTATGTTTGCATCTGTGGGAGCATTATCGTTATAGTCAGGATCGCATATTTTTGGAACAGGCTTATGAAACCATGAAGGAAGCTGCCCAATTTCTCCTAGACTATCTGATTGAGGATGCTGAGGGGCGCCTGATTACCTGTCCATCCGTCTCTCCAGAGAACAGCTACAAGCTGCCAAGTGGCGAGACAGGGGTGCTTTGTACAGGTGCATCGATGGATTTTCAGATCATAGAAGCTCTGTTCACGGCTTGCATCGGTAGTGCCGAGTTGATCGGCAGAGACCATTCATTTAGGAAAGAACTAGCAGCTGCCCTGAAGCGGATCCCGAAGCCGCAAATCGGCAAACTTGGGCAAATTCAGGAATGGATGGAGGATTATGAAGAAGTGGAACCGGGACACCGCCATATCTCGCATCTGTTCGGGCTGTATCCTGGAGAACTGTTCACTCCAGAACATACGCCGGAACTCGCGAAGGCAGCTCGTACCACGCTGGAACGCAGGCTGGACAATGGGGGGGGACACACGGGCTGGAGCCGGGCCTGGATCATTCACTTCTGGGCAAGGCTTCAGGATGGGCAGAAGGCTTATGAAAATGTCAGGGCTCTCTTGGAGCACTCCACGTTGCCCAATCTGTTTGACAATCATCCACCGTTTCAGATTGACGGTAACTTTGGTGGATCATCGGGAATTGCCGAGATATTAATGCAGAGTCACACCGATGTGATCCGGCTTTTGCCTGCCTTACCTTCCAGCTGGTCAGACGGGAGCGTTGCAGGTCTCAGGGCCCGAGGGGGCTACATCCTTGACTTCTCCTGGATGATGGGCAAAGTGACTGAAGTCACCGTGAAAAGTACCACTGCTGGACTTTGTCAATTGGAAGGACCTGGCCTTTCGTATGTTTCCTTCAATGCAGAACCTGGACAATCGTATACATTTGCTTATAACAAATTCCATTCAACCTGTTGTCACGAGGCCAATGATCAGATGATATAACTATACTTTGTCAGGTAATGACATAGTATTTGTCGGGTTGTTGAGTTCAACTGTCAGCGTTACACTTTGACTAGCCACATAAAATTCCACATGAGTGTACAACGTGACTCTTATATGTATCGGGGAAAGGATGTTTTTCAATGCAAGGCACCAGTGAGCCTTTTTTGGACATGGAATCACATGCTTATCGTAATCTGATTTCGAAATCGCTGTTGAATAAAGGCCATAATGCCAGATTGAAGAGGGCTATCGAGAAAACAAAACGGGGTGAGCCAGTAACCATTGCCTACATCGGTGGCTCCATTACTCATGGGGCAGGAGCTGAGCCGATTCATATCAATTGTTATGCCTATCAGTCCTTTCAACTTTTCAAGAAAATGTTCGCTCCATCTAGTGACAGTCCACTACGCTTGATTAAAGCCGGCTTAGGAGGTACACCTTCCGAGCTTGGAGTCATTCGTTATCATCGGGATGTTCTGAGAGAAGGAACAGTCCTTCCAGACATCGTGATTGTGGAGTTCGCGGTGAACGACGCCGATGATGAGACACTTGGAATATGTTATGAGAGCCTAGTGCTTCAAGCTCTAGGAGCCGAAAATGAACCTGCTGCCATTCTGCTGTTCAGCGTATTTGAAAACGAGTGGAATTTGCAGGATCGGCTGGCGCCTGTAGGTTGGCATTATAATCTCCCGATGGTTAGTGTGAAGGATGCTGTAGTGGAGCAGTTCCAACATACACCAGAGGAAGGAGGCGTCATTTCCAAAGAGCAATTCTTCCATGACATCTACCATCCGAGCAATGCCGGGCATCACATTATGGCTGATTGTCTGAGCTGGTTGTTCAATATAACGAATCATTCTGAGCTGGATAGGGCGATTTATACAACAGAAAAACCACCGTTAATTGGTAATGATTTTGTGGATGTGAAGCTGCTGGATCGACTGAATGGAGACAGTATCGCTCAAATCGATAACGGTGGCTTTGTGAGCACAGACACGGATCTGCAAATGGCAGAGATGGATGATCACACCTATGGCACTTCCCATTTTCCAAATAATTGGATGTATACCGGAAAGAGCGAGGATGGAGAGCGCAGATTTAAAATGATCCTACGCAGTAAGCGCCTCATACTCGTATTCAAAGACTCTGGTAGCGATGAATTTGGGATCGCCAATATAAGCGTGGATGGAGTCCTGGTAAGACAAGCCGACCCGAGTCAAACGAACTGGACACACTGTCATGCCATGCTCCTGTTTGATGAGAAGGATGGCAGAGAGCATACCATTGAGATTGAAATGGCCGAAGGTTACGAGGACAAATCATTTACGATTTTGGGCTTCGGCTATGTGAATTAACCATAGTATCAAGCTTAACAATGGCGGTAAATGAAATTTCATGAGAGGAAGATGAAAATGATATTGGTGCCGGAAGGATATGATCAATATAGGGAAAACATACCTCGTGGAATCATCGAATTAGTGGAATACCCTTCAGTAACGGTTGGAAATTCGCGCAAAACGATGGTGTATACGCCCCCCGGATTTTCAACAGCGGATACGTATAATGTTCTTTATCTTTTGCATGGAATTGGTGGAGATGAAACTGAATGGTATACCTATGCTGCTCCACAGATTATTCTTGATAATCTGTACGATGATAACAAGCTTGAGCCTATGATTGTCGTTTTTCCGAATGGCCGTTCAATGGCAAATGACAGAGCAGAGGGGGATTTGTTTGATGCACAAAAAATACAAGCGTTTGAGCGCTTTGAGTTAGATCTGATAAACGATTTAATCCCTTTTGTTGAATCAAACTACCCTGCACAGACTCGACGGGAAAATCGGGCAATTGCAGGTTTATCCATGGGCGGAGGACAGTCGCTGAATATTGGGTTGGGAAATCTGGACCAATTTGCGTGGATTGGGGCTTTTTCTGCAGCTCCCAATACTCGGGCTCCGGGATTGCTTGTTCCAAAACCTGCTGAAACTTCTAGGCTGGTGAAGAAGTTATGGTTGTCTTGCGGGGATCAGGATAATCTTAAACATATCAGTAATACTGTGCACACTTATTTGACTCAACAGAGCGTTCCTCATTCTTGGCATGAGGAAAACGGAGGGCATGATTGGCCAGTATGGAAGAGAGGACTGTATCAATTTTCTCAATTACTTTTTAAGGTATGATATCAACAAACAAATCAGGCGACCTGGGCTCCGGTTCACTTCGGAGCTTAAGTCGCCTTTGTGTGTTACAAACGTGCAAAATCTATGAAACAACTTCTATTGAAAATTACAGAAAATTGTTTCATAGATTTCCTTGCTGTAAGCGGAAAATTCCATGTGCTGAAACTCTATATCTATTTCAGGGTAAATATCCAGAACGTTATCCTGTTTAATTTAAGTTGGCTACAAATGTAGTTACACTCTGGGCAGGAAGTTGAGCTGTAAAGGAATTTCCAGTAACGTTAATGGGAGAGCTATAGGTCAGGTTTCTTGTGCTATCAGTGATCCAAGAAGATACCGTGGTCGCGTTTCCGTTCTGTAATATGAACTTTTGGTTTACATTGGAAGTGCCTCGATTGATTGCGACCACAACTACCTTGTTGTCTCCTTTATATGCCGAGACGAATGTTTGGGCATCTGGGTTTTTGGTCGCATCAACCCTGACATAGCCTGGACGGACAAATTTGGAGAAATGTGCCATGTTATAACCTCTTTTGCTGATGGTGCCATCTTCTTTCATAGGACCGTATTGTCTACGAATATACCACCATACATATGCCTGAAAGTCTGCCTCTACCATTGCATTATGGATGTGATAGGAGACGTCCAGCGCTTCAGGCCAATTATCTGCTGAGTTCGCGTTGCTGTTGGGGTAATATACCTCTGACATCCATAGCTCTTTTCCTGTCCCTTTTTGTTTGAAAAGTGGGTAGGGAAAATTGTTAAATTGGGTACCGTACGTATGTGTACCGAGTATGTCCATGTTAGCCAAAGCTTGAGGGTCATTTAGTATGGGATCAGACAGTTCTTTCAGGTAAGAAAAGGATTCTGGAGCCATGACTTTTGCATTAGTGATAGTCCCCGCATAATCTTTCATGAAACGGAGCATTTCCTGAGGTGTCCACCATGTCCAATCATGTGCATAGTCGGGTTCATTTTGTACAGAGACTGCATAAAGATTAACACCGTTGGATTTCATGTAAGAAACAAAATCGTTCAGATGTTGTGCGTATGCATCATACTTATCGTATTTAAGTCGCTTGGCCGTGGTGTCTCCATTACGATTAAACGTCTCCACCATATCACTTGGGGGATTCCATGGAGAAGCAAAGACAAGGGCCCCTTGTTCAATTGCCCGCTTTGCAGTCGGGACTTCTTTATACCAATTGTTCTTATTATCATCGATATATACGCGCAAAATTGAAAAACCTAGCTGGTTTTGACCATTACCAAATGCGGTTTCTCGTTGTGAGGGTGTTAAGTCTCCAATCCAGGCCGGGTGATTGATTCCCCCAAACCCCTTAATAAGCTGCTTTTCTGAAGACAAACTTACAGTGACATCACTTGCTGCCGATACCTGAATTGGCGTTAACATTAGCGGTAAGGCTGTCAGACAGGTCAAGATAATGTTTATTGACTTCTTCAAATTAAGTATCAACTCGTAGTTCCTCCTCGTTATACTCGAATGTAGTTAAACTCATAAACAGACCTTACGTTTATGCAGCTAGTCCACTTCTTCTTTGCACCACCTCCTTCATTCAAAAAGAAACAGAATTCAACTTCTCTTTTCTTTCGTTTTTTGTATTTTTATGTATTTAATTTTATGAGAACATGAGAGGGAATTAAACCGGACAGATTCTAGTTTTTTGGGCAAATATTCAATAATTTCAAGATATTATTTGAATATTTGTGGCTGATTTTTGTGTTCCAATTTGTTGAAATAATTATTTTTTAGTGATCACTTGATTTTTTTTAATGTATCTGATATTGTAAGACCTGTGATTTTGGAAAGCAGATATATCAACATGAATCAGGTCTTTCCACGCAGATAATTTTTGACCACTTCTCCAAAGGAAGTTAAGGCCATACGGACAGCCGGGTCAAACGCCGATTGGCAACTTATGTTGCCTTATTGATTGAGTTAAAAGCTCAAATTTTATAAGTTGGTTACTTTACAACCAGTGCATCTGCACATCAACTTGTGAAACGGTCAATAAGAGTGGTAAAGGCGAATTATTTGCTATATAGACTCTGATCTGATATTGATATACATGAAGAAGCTTTCCGCTAGAGGAGTTCATTTGAACTTTTTTAGTTATGGGAACTTTGCGTCTTTTTAATGATGTATATCGACAAGCAAGTGTGATGATGCGCGTTTGGGGCATTTTTCACCTTGCTTTTTTTGTTGGTTCAGAACGGGCGAAAAGTTGAAAAATGAGAAAAATAATGAAGTTAATTTAAAAAAAATTCATATTGGGTTAGGAGAATGGAAAATGGGAAAAGCACTAATCATCGGCGCCGGCGGCGTAGCTTCAGTAGCAGTTCATAAATGCGTTCAAAACAGCGAAGTATTTGAGGAAATCTGCATCGCAAGTCGTACGAAATCCAAATGTGATGATCTTAAAGCCAAGCTGGACGGCGGTAAAACAAAAATTACGACAGCTCAAGTGGATGCGGACAACGTTGACGAACTGATCGCTCTGATCAACGAAGTTAAACCGGATATCGTCATGAACCTGGCATTGCCTTACCAAGACCTGACAATCATGGATGCTTGCCTTGCAACGAAAACGAACTACATGGATACAGCGAACTATGAGCCGGAAGATACGGCAAAATTTGAATACAAATGGCAATGGGATTACAAAGAGCGTTTTGAAAAAGCGGGAATTACAGCTTTGCTAGGCAGTGGATTTGATCCAGGTGTTACTGGTGTATTCTCTGCTTATGCCCTGAAACATTACTTTGATGAAATTGAATATATTGACATTCTGGACTGCAACGGTGGGGATCACGGCTATCCGTTCGCAACCAACTTCAACCCTGAAATCAACATCCGCGAAGTTTCGGCTAACGGAAGATACTGGGAAAAAGGTGAATGGATCGAAACGAAACCAATGGAAATCAAACGTGTCTATGACTTCAAAGAAGTTGGCGAGAAAGACATGTACCTGCTTTATCATGAAGAGCTGGAGTCCTTGGCTAAAAACATGCCTGGTCTGAAACGTATCCGTTTCTTCATGACATTTGGTCAAAGCTACCTTACACACTTGAAAGCACTTGAAAATGTGGGCATGACTTCGATCGAACCTATCGAATACGAAGGCAAACAAATTATTCCGCTGCAATTCCTGAAGGCGGTACTGCCAGATCCGGCGTCCCTTGGACCACGTACTGTGGGCAAAACGAACATCGGCTGCATTTTCAAAGGTAAAAAAGACGGCAAAGACAAAACGTACTACGTTTACAACATTTGTGATCACCAAGAATGCTACAAAGAAGTTGGTTCCCAAGCCATCTCTTATACAACAGGTGTTCCAGCTATGATTGGTGCAGCAATGGTGATGACAGGCAAATGGAACAAACCAGGCGTATACAACGTTGAAGAGTTCAACCCAGATCCATTCATGGAAGAGTTGAACAAATGGGGTCTCCCATGGGTTGAGGATTTCAACCCAGTACTCGTTGACGAACTTCCAGAAGAAGTAAAAGAATCGGAGCTTGTTCGTTAAGATGCGGTTTGAGCAATTACCGACGCCATGTTTTGTTGTTGACGAAGGACTTATCGAAAGAAATCTCAAAATCCTGAACGGTGTCATGCAACGTACAGGAGCCAAAATCGTGCTGGCTCAGAAAGCATTTTCCATGACCACGATGTATCCGCTCATTGGAGAATACCTGAGCGGTGCAACGGCAAGCGGGCTGTATGAAGCCCGCCTGGGTCATGAGGAGATGGGTAAAGAGAACCACGTCTTTGCCCCGGCTTATCGCGAAGATGAGATCGATGAAATCCTTTCGATTACTGATCATATTATCTTCAATTCATTCTCTCAACTGGAGAAATTCAAGGGCAAAGCGCTTCAGGCTGATCGAAAAGTAGGCCTGCGTATTAACCCTGAATGCTCGACTCAGGAGGGGCATGAAATTTACGATCCATGTTCTCCTGGTTCAAGGTTCGGTGCAAAGCAAGAAGATTTCCGTGCGGAGCTTCTGGAAGGAGTCTCCGGACTGCATTTCCATACCTTGTGCCAGCAAAATTCAGACGATCTGGAAACGACGCTGAATGCGGTAGAAGAGAAGTTTGGACAATGGCTGCCACAAATGGAATGGATCAACTTCGGCGGTGGACACCACATCACACGCGAGGATTACGACATTCCAAGACTGGAAGCCTGCATCAAGCGCATGCAGGAAAAATATGGCCTGGAAGTATATCTGGAGCCGGGAGAAGCAGTTGCGCTGAACGCGGGCTTCCTGGTGACTTCTGTGCTCGATTTCCACAAGAACGGTATGGACATTGCCATTCTGGATACCTCGGCCACATGCCACATGCCTGATGTGCTGGAAATGCCGTATCGCCCACCGCTTATCGGTTCGGGAGAAGCAGGAGAAAAACCTCACCTGTATCGTCTGGGTGGACAAACTTGTCTGTCAGGTGATGTGATCGGCGATTATTCGTTTGATCAACCGCTCAAAACAGGTGACAGGCTGGTATTTGAGGACATGGCGATTTACTCTATGGTCAAAACCAATACATTTAACGGCATGCCGCTGCCAGCCATCGCAGTGAAAAGAAAAGATGGCGATTGCGAAGTGGTACGCGAGTTCGGCTATCAGGACTTCAAAATGAGATTGGCTTAACTTCATCATTTCTTACTTTATTACTGCGTTTCAGACAGAATGGTTTATTCTATAATTAATCCGTTTCTGTTAGGAAATGATCCAATATAAGACGCTCCTAGTACCAATCCAATTGGGTACTAGGAGCGTCTTTTTTATATTTGACTTGACTTATATTATTTCTGACTAAAAGAGCCGACGGTTACATTTTTCTTTACATAAAATAAGCTTTGTGGACTAACTTTGAAGTAGATTTCAGTGATATGCATATCGTCTCCAATAATCGTCATAATAAGGAAAAGTTGCTGGAAGAAGGGAGGCTAGGGTAGTGGATGAACAATCTGCCATGATCAGGAAAGATGAAAGCATCACCAAAAGTTTAGACGAATCCATCCTTAGAATTGAAGAAATTTTCACAGATACTCCCGATCTGATCATTCGAAAGCTATATATAAAACAAACTGGAGAACAAGCTACCATCATCTATATGGAAGCATTGACTGACAAAACGTCGCTTAATCATGATGTTCTTGCTCCGCTTCAGCTCGAAACTGGAAACCCCTCCGAAGACTTCATAACAACGGTTGGATATATGAAGCCGTATACCAAGTGGGATGATCTCAAACTTTCGATTATCCTCGGCTATAGCGTACTGTTTATCGAAGGAAGAAGTATCGCCTATGCACTAGATACAAAAGGGTTGCCGCAGCGAGCGATTGAGGATCCTCAGCAGGAGCCATCACTGAAAGGAGCTCATCAAGGATTTACTGAGACCGGTTCTCAAAATATAGCCATGATCCGCCGTTATATCGCGGATAAAGAGTTAAAGCTCAAACGGTATATCGTTAGGAAGCGAGGCCAAACGGAAGTATCCTTTCTTTATTTGGAAGATGTGGCGAAACCGGAGATGATTAAAGTACTCGAAGAACGGATTCAATCCATAGATGTGGATGCCATTATTAACACTGGAGAATTAGCAGAATTTATTGAAGACCAACCCCTTGCTTTACTACCCCAAATCATTACGACAGAAAGACCGGATACAGCTGCTTCTCAAATACTGCAAGGACGATGTGTCGTTGTGGTCGACGGTTCGCCCAGTGTGTTGGTAGCGCCTGTTACCTTCATGTCCTTTTTTCAGACGGTTGATGATTACAGTTCCAGATGGTCCATTTCGTCATTTCTTAGAGTTTTACGTATGTTTGCCTTTTTCATCGCGATTTTTTTGCCTGGATTTTTTATATCAGTCATTTCATTTCATTTTGAGATAATACCGATGAAACTGTTGTTAACGCTTGGTGAATCAAGGGGCCAAGTTCCATTCCCTCCATTCGTTGAGGCAATCATTATGGAAATCACACTTGAGATGCTAAGGGAAGCGGGGGTTCGGCTTCCAGCTCCGGTAGGGCAGACCGTAGGGATCGTGGGAGGTATTGTCATTGGACAGGCGGTTGTTCAGGCTGGGCTGATCAGCAATGTGATGGTTATCGTCGTCGCTTTTACAGCTATCTCATCTTTTATTATTCCCAATCCAGATATGATGGCAGCTGTACGCCTCATGCGTTTCATGATGATGATACTCGCTAACTGGTTTGGGTTCATCGGACTAGTCGTGGGTATGATGACCATCATCGGCCGATTAATAACATTAAACTCGCTCAATACCTCCTATAGCACACCTATAGCTCCATTTAGAGCAGCGGATTGGAAGGATACCTTATTACGGGTACCGTTGTGGATGATGAACAACCGTCCCGTAAGCACGCAATCACGTCAGTCAAGACGGCAAGGGAAAAGTAGAGGATGGAAGGAGAAAAACTAGCAAATGAAGACTTTTCGTCCGGTAACTATGCTTCAATTCATTCTTATTATTTCTACTTTCCAAATCAGCGTTGCTTTTTTGTCTCTTCCAAGAGAACTCGCAAGACATGCGGGGACGGATGGTTGGCTAGTGATTTTCTTGGGCTGGGGACTGGCGACGTTGGCCTCCATAGCGATCGTCAAGGTGATGAGATATAATCCAAACAGCTCAATACTAGAATTGATTCAGCGTTATATCGGCGTGTGGGCAGCAAAAATGGCTGCTTTTATATTTATGGCCTATTATTTGCTTCTGGCATATGACGGTTATATGATTGCTTCACTTGTCATTAAATTATGGTTATTGCCGAGCACATATATTTATATTTTAGTCCTTCTGCTGCTCATACCCACATTTCAGATTGCGCAACATGGTTTCCAGGCGATTGGCCGCTATAGTGAAATTGTCACGATGCTCTCCGTTTGGATTCCGTTCATTTATGTATCTACGCTGAGTCATGCCCATTGGCTCTATTTACTGCCCATCTTTAAAGAGGGATGGTTTCCGGTTCTTTCATCCATAAAATTTATGATCTATCCGATGCTTGGCATCGGTTTAGTTTTGTTTCTCTATCCCCATTTAGTTAACAAAGAAAAGGCATTGCCTGCCATGATGATATCAAACACGCTTACTTGCATGGTTTACTTGGGAATCACGCTGATTTGTTACGTGTATTTTAGCCCAGATGAGATCGGGGAGTATAACGACCCGGTGATTAGCATTATGAAGTCCATTGAATTCCAGTTTATAGAGCGGGTGGAAGTGCTATTTATTGCATTTTATCTGTTTGTGTTCTCATGCATATGGATTCCCTCCATGTATCTGGTGACGAAGTGCTCTGCATCGCTGGTGGGAAAGGGTCAGGAAAGATACCACCTTGCAGTGTGGTGTGTTGTCATTGAAATTAGCTTTTTCCTCTATCGGCCTAGCTTTATTGAATCAGCCCAAATAAACTATGCACTTAATTACATTGGATTTATGATGGAGTTTGCTCTCCCTGCTGGCATTCTTCTGTATATAGCGATCCGCAAAAAGATGGAACGGGGGAGAGACTTATGAAATGGGGCGTAAAATTCATGATCTCGAGTCTGTTTTGTATTTTATTGGCTGCGCTCACAGGTTGCTCTAACGACAAAACCAATTTAGAAGATGCAACGGTTCCATTGGCTCTTGGTTTGGATGTCATAGATAAAAAGCTCCATTATTATATATCTGCACCTGTATTCAGTAAAGACATTCAAAAGAAAAGCCGCGAAGGGGGAGGAATAGCAGAAGGTTTAAGACAGTCGAGGAATCAGCAGGATGCCCAATTTCCGGGTTCGCTCGCGGGAAGAAATTTTCAAGTCATTATTATAGGAAAACAATTGCTTCAATATAAGGATTGGTTTAAAGTGCTTGATGTCACGTTCCGCGATCCTCGCAATACGATTACTGATCGCATTGTTGCTTTTGATGGTTCTATTGCGGATATTTTTCAGTTTCAAGCAAAAGATCAACCGCCGTTACCTTTATTTGTAAAAGCGATTGTCGATTCAGGCAGTAGAAGTTCAGCTACTGTAAAAACAACCGCGCAGGAGTTACATAGACAATTGTATGACCGAGCGATGACGCCATCCATCTCGGAAATCAAGATCGAAAATAACAAGATCATGCTAAAAGGAACGACTCTTTTATCCCAGAAAGGGCAATACAGAACTTCTCTGTCTTATCAGGAAACGTCACTTCTTCATATTTTGAAAAACGAAGCTGAGCCAGGGGTCAGTTTAACTTTTCAGGTTGATGACCTACAACAAACATTGCCATTTAACATCGACAAAGTGAGTTTTTCTTTAGGTGATATTTCCGTAAAAACTAAATCCTTTTATGAAAATGGCAGGTTTCAATACAAAATTAAAGTAAAGTCGATCATCAGTATAACTGAAAAGTTTCTTGAATTTGAACTTTTGGGAAAATCCGAGGAAATGGAAAATAAATTGAGTAAGGAAATGAAAAAAAACATTGAGGAGCTCATCAAAAAGTGCCAGGACTATGAAATTGATCCTTTCGGGTTTGGATTTTATGCCAGGGCATATCAATACCCCTTATATAAGGAAGCGCAGTCTAACTGGGGGCAAGAACTATCCCGAGCTGATTTTGATGTGGAAGTTGATCTTCGAATCGGCGCCACTGGAGCTGTGGAGTAATTGATACAATCAACAGAAGCAGTCCTGCTAATAAATATTATTAATTTGCCAAAATAGTGATATTTATTATAGACTATTTTTTATCGGTTAATTGTCCAAGGGGGAAAAGGAATGAATCAAAGGAACGTGCAGAAGTCAAACAAACTGAAAATCATCTCCAAAGTATTATTGATTATGATCGGGGCTTTTATCACCTCGTATGGACTGGAAGCCGTATTAATTCCAAACAATGTATCAGACGGTGGTGTGACAGGTCTTAGTATCGTTGGTTCACAACTGTTTGGTTTACCGTTAGGGATGCTGATTGGTATCATCAACATTCCATTTGTATGGTTAGGCTACAAACAAATAGGTAAGAGCTTTGCTATTTACTCCATTATCGGTATTGCCTCGCTAGCTGTGGGTACAAGCCTTATGCACCATGTACCCACGATTATTCAAGGGGATACACTATTAATTACCGTTGTGGGCGGGATTATCATCGGTTTTGGTATGGGTTTGGCGCTGCGTAATGGTGGAGCATTGGATGGAATCGATATGTTGGCTGTCCTTCTTTCACGCAAATTACCTTTTGGAACCAGTGATCTAATCTTATTCTTGAACATGTTTGTCTTTATTGTCGTATCAACTGTATTTGGTCTGCAAGGGGCGATCTTGTCCGCACTTGCATATTACATCGCTTCCAAAGTGATACATATCGTTGAAGAAGGTTTGAGCGGCTCCAAAACCTTTAAAATTATCACCAATCAACCTGAGATCATGGTCGAAACCATTCGTGACCGATTAGGTCGTGGAGCAACCTACACCGATGCTTACGGTGGTTATTCGAATGAACAATTCAAAGAGATTACCTGCGTAATCAACCGTATGGAAGAAAGTAAAATCAAGGATATCATTCACGAAATTGATCCTAACGCTTTTATTGTAGTGTACGACGTAGCCGAAGTGAAGGGCGGCAATTTCAAAAAGAAAGATATTCACTAATCACTACAATGAGTTGGAGTTACTGTCGGAGAGAAAAGGATATAACATACAAAAAGTCGCTAATAATTTAGCGACTGTTTTTGTTATTTTATCATTCTTTGTCAATCCGCAACTGTATTTCGGTCAGAAATTGATCGGTAATGATCGTATCACGATTATCAATTTCATAGATTTCAAAAGGATCCCCCATTACACAGAGCCCTTTTTCATTCGCATAGGCAACGACTTCAAGCATTTTTTCATAACTTTGACGGTAGTTACCCCGATAAAAGAGGGACAGATACTCACCAGCTGGCAGCATGTAATCATAATCGATCGTTCTGGCTTCGTCAGGATTAAAAATAAAGAAGACGGAGTTAAAGACATCCCTTATGCCATGCTTTAATTCCTCAAGGGACACGGATGCACCATATAATTGGTTGCCGAAGTCCGGAATATGACTTTTATGCTTTTGATGCAGTTTCTTAATGGCGTAATCCATCTCTTCATCCCTCGTTATACGTGTATTGAGCTGAAGACACGGCCGGTCAGGATACGTTTTGATGGAGAAAACTCCTGTCTGAATTTTACTTGCGTCAGTCAATACCTTGATTCTGCCCTGAATCATACGCTGCGTAGTTTCGAGCTTGGCTATTTGTTCCTTAATTAGTTCCTGTTCAGTGAACAACAATTCAAGCGTATTTTCGACACTTTGCTCATCCAAATATGCCTTGATCTGTTGCATCGTAAAATCCAACTGGCGCAGGTCCCGGATGATATTCAGCTTATACATATCTTGAAGGCTGTACAGACGATATCCGTTTCCGTCTCGCCGAGGCACGAGCAATCCTAATTTTTCGTAATAACGCAGCGCGTCAACTCCTATTCCGTAAAGCTTCGAGATTTCATTGATTTTATAATCGTTTTTCATCGGTTTTCTTCCTCGTTTGCATTTAGCTATTATATGCGTGCGCGTATGCCGAAGGCGCGCCATACACTTCCTTATACAGCAATTTTCTAACCATTTCAAATTGTGTCGGCGTCAACTTTGTCGGATAACTCATGATCTGTAAAGGTAAGGTTTGCTGCCTGACAGCCCGAAGGGGCGGCTGAACATAAGAATGGTCTCCCAGGCAGAATCCCAGGCGCGCATAAAATCCGATCCTTCTCCGCTTTAGCTCATCTTCTGGCAGTTCAACTTCCAAGATAACCGGCTTGGCTGACTGTTTCATGAAACGCTCCATTAACCGCTTGCCAATGCCGCCTCCACGAATGTTCCGGGAAACAGCCAAATGCTCAACATATCTGAACGACTCGAACTCCCAGCCTGCGAGAAAGCCAATCACTTCATTCTGCTCATTTTCCTCTGTAAGAAGGCGATAGCATGAATGGGACAGCAGTTTCTTCTGTTCTGAATATTCCCGGTATTCGGCTTCGGGAAATGATTGCTTCATAATTTCAAACACGTGGTCAAACTGTTTTTGCAACATCATCTTCATCCACTCCTGATTCGTAAAGCCATATTTGTTATATATCACGATAAACCCTGGTACGATACCAGAGTCAAGCCATATGGCGGAGTCACAATATCTAAAAGTTTACTTATCGCAACTTTTTTTGGCCGAGGTCAAACTCTTTCGTTGTACAGACATTGTTTTACTTGGTTCAAAACGTTTCTCTAGACCCACACAACATCGTGATGATACCATCGTAAAGTGCTAGAAAACAGTTGGGATCAGGGGGATTACGTTTCGTGGAGCAAATAAAGTACGACAACTTAAAATTGGGTGAAAAGGGAGCAATCATCAGTATTATTGCTTATATTGGTTTGACTGCAATTAAAATGATGATCGGTTATATGTCTAATTCAGAAGCTTTAAAAGCCGATGGGTTAAACAATGCTACCGATATTATTGCGTCGATCGCGGTTCTTATCGGTCTGAGACTTGCTCAACGACCTGCTGATCAAGATCATACATACGGACATTGGAAAGCTGAGACTGTTGCCTCACTGGTTGCGTCTTTCATAATGATGGTAGTTGGGTTACAAGTGCTTTACGGAGCGGTTACATCCGTATTTGAGGGGAAAAGTGAATCTCCGGACATCATAGCAGCCTGGACAGGCATTTTCTGTGCCGCTGTGATGTATCTGGTTTACAGATATAACAAAAGACTTGCTTTGAAGATCAAGAGCCAGGCGGTTATGGCAGCTGCAAAAGATAATATCTCGGATGCCTGGGTTAGTATAGGGATAGTTGTAGGGATTATTGGTTCCCAATTCGGCCTGCCATGGCTCGACCCATTAACAGCAGTAGCGGTGGGCATCCTAATATGTAAAACCGCCTGGGACATTTTTCGGGAAGCTACACACCATCTTACAGATGGATTTGACGAAGAGCTAATCAAGGAATACAGGAGTACAATTGCCAATGTGGATGGGGTAGAGGCAGTTAAGGATTTAAGAGCACGGAATTATGGTAATAATGCCGTTGTCGATGTGGTCATTCTGGTACGATCGGATTTGGATCTGCAGAAAGCTCATGATATTTCAACAAATGTAGAAGACGAGCTGTTAAAGGAGCATGAGGTGTACACAGTTCATGTTCATGTTGAACCAGACTCAGATGAAGCCTCTAATGAAGCACTTCAATTATAAAAAAAGGAGTGGCAAAGATAAGGACTTGCCACCAGTAAACGTGAACATACTCTCTTCTTATATGACAGAACAGGTAGCCCTTCGGTTACCTGTTTTTTAGTTGTAAAGGGTCACCAAACATGTCCTTTTGATTTCTTTTGCGGAAACTTCTCGGAGATTCACCGACTGTTTTGGTAAATAGAATCGAAAAGTAGTTTGGGTTCTCGTACCCAACTAATTTGGAGATTTCCCATACTTTTTTCTTGGTTGAAACCAACAATCGGGTCGCTTCTCCCATTCTTCGCTGAATGAGGTAATGATAGGGGGAGGTACCGTAGCAATTTTTATACATATGAATCAAGTAATAGAAGTCGATATGGAATTGATCAGCCAAGTCTTTCAGCTTAATATTTTGACGATAGTTCGTGTCCAGATAATCTTTGATACTTTCAGCGAGAGTATTGCTTCGAACGATCTCATTTGCAGTGCGCTGATGGTGAGACATGCGATTGATAATAAGCAAAACGGCATTCAACAGATGATGAGAGATAGAGTTGTATCCTTCTTCCCGGATTGAAAATTCATTGAACACGGTCTGCATTAACGAACGGATCTCATCGGAATAACGATTGGCACGAACAACTGGATCACTACCAGGTGGAACAACCCAATCATTGTTGGCACGAGTACCCTCTTTGAAACGAAAGCCGCAATAAAAGGTGGATAAAGGGAATTCCGGGTCCGATCTTTCTTCGTGAAGCGTTCCCTTATTGTATACAAGAACATCTCCCTTTTGAGCTGAGTGCTTTGTCCCATCAATCGTGAACGAGCCCTGTCCCTCATTAACATAAATAATCTCATGCAAATCGTCATGCTTATGGGTAGGAAAACTCCAATGAGGATTATCTGCCAACTTCCCTACATAAATAATAATGCAATCTTGATCTTCATGCAGTCGGTCTGGCTCATGGCGTGTATTCATTAATGTCTTCCCTTCAAGATTCTATGGTGAAATGACAACATACATAATGTTTTGGATGAAGATCACAACAACCTTGATTGTCGCTTAGCATGTCTGACAGTACAATTTCACTATTCAATAATATGTACTATATATCGAATTGAAGGGATGTGAAAGCAAAATTTGTTAAGAATGGAATCCATTTAAGAAAATGAAACGTTTGCAACATTAGAGAGAAATGTGAGGGCTTATTTTTGACTAGAAAAAGAGAAAATTTACTTATTTTAACACTTACATTGGTTAGCTTTGTATTGGGAACTACCGAATACGTAATTGTGGGCGTATTGAAGGAAATCGAAACTTATATGAAAGTGTCGCTGGCTGCCGCAGGCGCGCTCGTATCCGGCTTTGCTATTGCCTATGCGATCGGAACACCGTTTGCCGTTGCTTTCTTGGCCAGAATTCCCCGAAGAAACTCCATTTTAATCGGGTTTGCAGTCGTGCTTGCCTTGAACGTACTTACCATTTTCTCAACGACGTTCTATTCCTTGATGATTATTCGGATCGTTTCAGCCGTAGCATGCGGACTTACGATATCGCTTTCGATCTCGATTGCAAGCGATGCAGTTAACCGGGAACGGAGAGGGGAAGCGATCGCCTGGATACTGGGCGGCTTTTCCATTGCCAATGTGCTTGGCGTCCCGCTCGGAACCTTCATCGGACAGCATCTGAACTGGTCCATGACGTTTGTTGTTACAGCATGCATCGGGGTCGTGCCATTCATATTCATGTTCCGGATTCTTCCAAGGCAAACAACGACCATTGCGGGTTCATTCAGTGATCAGATGGCGCTATTTATGAAGCCGCGCATATTGCTGGCCTGCTTGATTCCGGTTCTTGGAAACAGTTGTATTTTTGTAATCTTTACGTATATAACTCCGCTGCTGGGGCAGTCCATGGGTATACCTGTACGCTGGATTAGCGCTGTACTCCTCATTTACGGTGCCTGCAGCATACTAAGCAATTGGATCGGTGCCAAAATAGCCAAAGGCGATTTCTTGCCCAAGCTCAAGTGGCTTTTCGTCATTCAGGCAGTCATCTTTCTTGGACTCAGCTTCACCGTGTCTCAGCAGTGGCTGGGCTTGGCGTTTCTGTTCCTGATCGGTTGCCTGTCGTCATCCATGAGCGCGGCGTCCCAGCTCTATCTGTTCGATGTCTCTGGAGCAATCGCGCCGAATTCCAGACCATTCGCGTCCACGCTGCTGCCCGTGGCAGCAAATGTGGGGATAGCTCTCGGCTCCGGAGTTGGCGGGCTTGCTGTCAATTTAGGTGGTGTGAAGTGGGTGCCACCAGTAGCTGTGATACTAGCTCTGATGGCTTTTGTGATCACAGCGATCTGCCAACGGTCCATTCAATTGAAGCCGGAAGGTGCCACTGCTCCAAAAGTAGACTATTCGATTCCAAGTACCAATTAGTGGCCCCTGAAGTTTGCTTCACTGGTCCACGAGTGTGACTTCATTGAGTGTAAGCAACTTGAAACGACATAATCATACATGTTCGAGCACGGAAAGCCGCTAATTTAGCGGCTTTTTTTGTTTTTCCGGATACATTTCTAGCACAAAAATTATTGTGAAATAAGTTGAACAGTACCTTTTTCCGTGGGTCACTTTTTGTTCAAAAGCAGAATTGAAAGGGAGAATTCAAAAAAACGGTTGACGAAGGAAGATATCCTGTATAGAATGAAGCCGTGATTTAGTAAATTAGTAATTTAGTAAATTACTAAATAAAAAGTTGGGGAATAGGAGGAATAAAAATGAAAGAAGCAGTTGCTTTATGATGGAATGGATAGTGAAAGGCTGCGAACGTTAGCAAAAATCTTAAAGGATATGGGGTATTGAAATGTTTGCCAATCCATATGTTCGAACTATTATTTTTTCCCGGGTGCTCTTGCAGCTCGGAATTTGGATCCGAAATTATGCCATTCTTCTTTATGTCTCCGAATTGACGCATAATAATCCGGTTGATATATCACTGATTTCGGTAGCGGAATTTTCACCGATCTTTATATTTGGTCTGATTGGTGGTACCTTTGCCGATCGATGGCGACCGAAAAAAACAATGGTATGGAGTGATTTATTATCCGGTTTATCCGTTGGTGTTGTATTGCTTGCGGTCATGAATGGTGGATGGATTGCACTTCTGATTGGGTCTTTCGTTTCTGCCAGCTTGTCACAGTTTTCTCAGCCTTCCGCGATGAAACTGTACAAACGGCATGTACCAGCCGAGCAATTGCAGGGGGTTATGGCGATATCCCAAACGCTTGTTGCTGTCTTTATGGTTTTGGGACCGGTCATTGGCACCTTTATTTTCATTAAGTTTGGCATTAGCGTATCCCTCTTCCTGACAGCGGTCATGTTTCTGGGCTCTTCGCTTGTATTATTATCGCTTCCCCGAGATGTAGAGGAGGAGAAATCAGGGAATCGTGGCGGCTTCGTTAAAGAGCTGACAGATGGTCTGCGTTATATCGGGGCGAATAAGTCCTTGAGAACACTTGGATTAACATTCTCGGCAGTTGGTTTGGCATCAGGACTGACTCAGCCGCTTCAGCTCTTTCTTGTCATTGAAAATTTGGGTCAGGATAAAGAGTTCTTGCAATGGCTAGTGATGGCGAATGGGGCGGCCATGTTGGTCGGAGGTGCTGTAATCATTGCAATCGCTAAAAAGGTGAAGCCACAGTTATTGCTTTTAGTCGGTCTACTTGTTAATGCAATCTGTACGGTTGGCATGGGCGCATCAACACAAATTTGGTTAACCATTATTCTGCTTGTAATCAGCGGTTTGTTCTTCCCATGTATTCAAGGTGGAATTCAGACGCTTCTTGTGCGGAATACGGAAGGAGCATTTATTGGCCGGGTATCGGGAGCGATTATGCCGATTTTTATGGGAATGATGGTGATTGGCATGCTTACCTCTGGATATCTCAAAGATACGTTTTCCCTGCTTAGTGTATTTATAGCGAGTGGTGTTTTTGTGATTATTGGTGCGCTACTATTGCTCCCTATTGTCATTGAAAGAAGAAATAAAGTTGCCAAGGAAACGCCATCACTATGACGGAAAGAGAATCGAAACGATAAAGGAGAGAGAGACATGGATATGAATAAGCGCAGGGAGCTGCTGGAGGAATACAAGCAGATCAAGACTTACATGGGCGTAGCCCAAATTAAAAACGAAGTTAACGGAAAAATCTATATCGACAGCTATCCCAACTTGAAAAACAAATGGTTTACTCTGCAGATGCAACTGGATCAAGGAAGATTTGCGAATGCCCAGCTGCAAAAAGAATGGAGAGAATTCGGAGAACAGGCATTCACTTATGAGGTACTGGAACAGAAGGACATCGATAAGGTGACGGATATACGTTGGGAACAAAAACAAATCCTGAAGCCGTGGCTTCAGAAGTTACAGCCATACGGAGACAAGGGCTATAATAGACCGCCAAAGAATTAAATCATGTAACAGGAAACTGATTTGACTAACGGTTAAAATCAAGATAAGATGAAACCGTCGTTTAGTAAATTAGTAAAAAAGGTAAACGGAATGAGGGAATATAATTGAAAATACCTACAACGTTAAAACATAAACCTGTTGTCGTATCGGATAATTATGAAAAGGTTGATGGCCGAATGGCCGGGAACACGGACGCAAAAGGTCTTTCCCTGGGATTGGCCCAGTGGAACGATAGAGGAAAGGTTGATATTTCAGCCAAAGTATGGAGATACACCGGAGAAAAGTGGTCCAGACAATCCGAGGAACTGCCTCTCCATCGCGTGCTGGATTTGTCCATTCTGATCTGTCGGTCTTTGGAACATTTTCGTGAGGCCTACAGATATGAGAATTTATATGACCCAGAGCAGCCTGTCATCGATCGTGTTGGCCTGCAAGGGGATGCAATGTCCGTGGAAATCTGTACAGATAATGAGAGAATTAATGAAGATATTAAACTGTTCAGCCAAGCTCTGAGTGATGACGATGAAATGATCGGCGAGCGTTTGCGTACATTATCCAAAATACTAAAGGATATGGGTTATTAACAGGAAAACGTCACGCTAAAGTGGTTGAGCAAGAAGAGCCTAAACGTCTATAGATGTTTAGGCTCTTTGATATGAGTTATATAACGATTTTAGTTAGCAATGAAGTTCCCCATTCGATTGCTTTTATGAATCTCTTCCGTTCCAGCATCGAGAGCAGTCCTATAATAAGCACGTTTATGTTCAATGACTTCCATAGTCTTTCTAAGTTCTTCCATTTGCGCTTCTACACTCGCTTTGCGTTCTGTGAACATGTCATATCGCTCTTGCAAGGTGGAGTCGCCCTCGGAACACCATGCAATAAAATCTTTGATATCCTTGATCGGCATGCCGGTAGATTTCAGACATTGAATGATCTTTAAAAAATCAATGTCTGATTCTTTGAAGTTTCGAGCTCCGCCAGGGGTGCGTTCTACAAAGGGCATGAGTCCTTCCTTATCGTAGTAACGCAATGTATATACGGTTAGATTCAATTCTTTAGCAACTTCGCTAATTGAATATGTCATTTAAGTTCCCCTTTTCGTACTAATATAGACTTCGAGCTAACTCTAGGATTATCTTTTGGGATTTTACCACGCAGTTTGCAGGATGTCAAAGTTTCTAAAGAGAGTTGACTTAGAGTTAACTAGAGGGATTAAGATAGTTTTGCAAGAGTAAAGAAGAATGACAATCTTAGGAGGTTTTATGATGATAACTGCTAAAGCACGAGCTGTTGACGGTCCGGACCAATCATTTCGGGCGGCTGAGATTAAACGACGCGATCTGGATTTACACGATGTCCTGATCGAGATTAAATATGCTGGCATTTGCCACTCGGACATCCATACTGCTCACGGCGAATGGGGCCCCGTAAACTATCCGCTCGTACCTGGACATGAGATCGCAGGAATTGTTACAGATGTAGGAGCCGAAGTTTCAAAATACAAAGTTGGTGACCGAGTAGGGGTTGGATGCATGGTTGACTCCTGTGGCGAATGTGAGAACTGCCGCCAAGGAGAAGAGCAGTACTGTCTCAAAGGAAATGTTCCTACCTACGCGGGTGTTGATAAGTACGGCGAACCTACACAAGGTGGGTACTCCACTCACATCGTCGTAACCGAAGAGTTCATCGTTCGTATTCCAGACAACATTGAGCTGGATGTCGCTGCACCTCTCCTTTGCGCAGGTATTACAACATACTCCCCGTTAAATCATTGGGAAGCTGGACCAGGTAAAAAAGTAGCGGTTGTAGGTCTGGGTGGACTGGGTCATATGGCTGTCAAAATTGCACATGCCATGGGCGCAGAAGTTACTGTACTATCACAATCATTGAAGAAAAAAGAGGATGGTTTGCAATTCGGGGCAGATCATTACTATGCCACAAGTGAACCTGATACGTTCGCAAAACTTGCTGGGTCATTTGATCTGATTATTAACACGGTAAGTGCAAATATCGACATCAATGCTTACTTCTCACTGCTAACTCTGGATGGCACGCTGGTAAATGTGGGTGCTCCTGGGGAGCCGTTGTCAGTAAACGTGATGTCCCTTATCGGTCACCGTCGCTCATTTGCAGGTTCGATGATCGGGGGTATCCGTGAGACTCAGGAAATGCTTGATTTCTGTGCAGAACATAGTATCGTCCCTATGATCGAAGTCATTTCAGCTGACCAAATTGACGAGGCATACCAACGTGTATTAGCTTCAGATGTGAAGTACAGATTCGTAATTGACGCTACTACAATTTAAGTTGTCTTAAATTAGTTGGTATAGGTTTATACCATTTGATTAATAACTAGAAATTAGAAAATCCAATTGCAGTTCAATGCGATTGGATTTTCTTCTATTCGAATGAAGGAGACTGAGTTGTCATAGAATCTACCTTCTTTTCAGTGGAATTAGAATAGGATATTCAAAGGTTACTAGTATGCTTGTTGGTAAAAGAGAAACCATCAACCACGCAGCTGCGTGGTTTAGATGAGAGAAAGAGGATTGTTTTTCAGGTATGGGATTGGGGGAATGATCATTTCGTTAATCGCTACATCCGATGGTTGCTCAATTGCAAATGAGATTGCACGTGCGATGTTATCTGCATCAATAGCGGATTTGTAGAACTCATCTAAACCTGCTTTGGACTCAGGATCACTTGTCGTTTCCAGTAACTCGCTGCTAACAGCGCCTGGAGAAATATTGGTGACTCTGATATTTGTGCCGCTCATGGCTTCTTCCTGGCGCAACCTTCGGAGATGGCGGTAACGGCATGTTTCGTTCCACAGTATACGGTTCCACCTGGATATATGTTTTGTCCGGCAACAGAGGAAAGGTTCAAAATATGGCCTGATTTCTGTTCTCTCATGGACGGAAGAACTGCTGCAATAGCATAGAGGACACCTTTAATGTTTATATCGATCATGTTGTCCCATTCATCAACTTTTTTCTTGAAAAGAAAGGCTTGAGGCATGATTTTGAATTTCTCTTTGCAATTGTACTAAACGTTCTTCCCGGCGAGCTGCCAATACCAGCTTGGCTCCTTTCGAAGCAAGAACTTTCGCGGTAGCTTCTCCAATCCCACTGGATGCTCCCGTAAGAATTACAACTTTACCCGCAATATTAGACATATTCAATTTCTTTCCTTTCATTTAGATACAGATTCTTTCGCCTTAGAGCGCGTTGTACCACTCATCATTCACAGGTTCTAACCATTCCGTTTGTCCTGGTGTCATAGCCAGATGCACAAACCAGCTTTCGGCTGTTGCCCCATGCCAGTGCTTTACGTTCGGAGCAATATTTACAACATCTCCGGTTTTAAGTAATTGTGCAGGTTTACCCTCTTCCTGGAACCAGCCTTCACCACCTGTAACAAGTAACACTTGACCTACAGCGTTTGAATGCCAATTATTGCGTGCTCCTGGCGCGAAAGTGACATTTCCAATGCTAGTGTTTAGTGGAGTTTCATCTGTAAAGACCATCTCCAGATACGCGTCTCCAATAAAATTGGCTTCTACTTTGTTTCCCAGCGGGAAGATGGTGCTGTTACTCAAATGTTCGTTTGTCATAATGGTTCCCTACTTTCTATTTTATTTAAAAATATCTTTTGCAATATTGAACGCAGACCATGCCTTAGGCCAGCCCACATAGAAGGAAAGGTGAGTAATCATTTCGGACACTTCATTACGGGTTACTCCATTTTCCTTTGCTTTATGAAGGTGTGGGGTTAATTGTTCGAAATTTCCACCGGCAATAAGTGCAGAGATGGTAATCATACTGCGAGCATGACTAGATAATGCTTCTACTCGTGACCATACCTCGCCAAACAGAATATCGTCATTCAACTCTGCAAATTTGGGTGCGAAGTCACCCAATATATCTCGTCCAGCAGTTTGTTTTTTTTCCATAGCCATGTGATCCTCCATTCGCTATTCATTTGAGAATGATTTAGAATTTTCTTCTACTCGATAAGTCATCCACAATCCGTTATGTTCCATTGGTTCGACTCTTATCAATTCAAAATGAACGGGGGAGGTTTCTTTGGAACTCGAACCCTTCTCAAAGATGGTCAAAGCCGGTGAGCTTCCATCTGCAAAAGGAACAAATACAAGACTCAGCTCATCGATCAAACCTTCATTCAGGAAAGAACCATTTAAGACACCGCCGCCTTCAAGCAGTAATCGATCGATGGAGAACAGTGCTCTCAGTTTTTTAACAACCGTCACAACATTCAGCTCTTTCGTTCCACCAAAAACATAAGAGAAGCCCATTTCCTGTAGATATGCTAGATAAGCATCGGGCACTTGTTCAGGGAGGACCTCAATGATGTGATCCTTTGTTCTGTTGCCATTCTCTTCGGGTATATAGTTATGGTTCCAAGCCAATGTGCCGTGTGGATCTACAGCGATGACATAAGTTCTAACGTCTTGCTGCGCGATATAATTCGTTCGAGGAATGGGGGACTGCTTATCTTGATTGGATGGAGGAATATATTCATGTGCAAAATGCTCTTGCATCGTGACTCGTCCGCACATCCAAGCATCACACTTGTAGTGGTCATGGATACGTTCATACTCATGAATGAAGCAGGTTGACCGATCATCTTCCAGAAAATCGCCGATAATTTTGCCATCTAATGAACTAAGCTTATGACAAATCATATAGGGTCTGTCCATCGCAGCATCTCCTCTCGACATGAATGAATTGCATGGGATAAAGTGACTGTCATCCATTACTGTAGCATTGCTTTGATGTGTAATTTAAATTTACATTCATACAATAATGAACATGTATTTATTATTATATAAAAGTGAATCGTATAAACAATTGTTAGATTCATTGAATTTGTTCATTAATAAACATGAAGGGGTGTCTTGTAAATAAACGTCAAGAGAGCATGAGCAAAAAACGCTTTCGAAAGTTGCCTCCCAAAAGCGTCCTAATTTTAATTTCTATTTAAATAACAATAATCACCCTTTGACTGCACCTGCAGTAAGTCCGCTAACGATATATTTCTGTCCAAACAAGTAGAGGATAAACACAGGAAGTGAGGTCAGTACAAGGTTAGCGAAAATCAAATTCCAGTCGCGGCTGTATTTGCCGTAAAAATTATAGATCGAAAGCGGCATCGTCCATGTTGAACTATTCGTAAGGAAGTACACCGGAATCGTAATATCATTCCATACCGACATAAACACCATGATCGCTACCGTTGCGTTAACGGGCAGAATGAGCGGTGTAACAATACGGAAAAACACGCCGAATACGCTGGCACCTTCCAGAAACGCGACCTCGTCCAGCGCTTTTGGAATGGTTTTAATAAATCCGCTGTACAAAAATACGCTAAAAGCGGTATTAAGCGCAGCATAAATCAGGATGACACTTGATATGCTGCCGTAAAACCCCAATCCCTGTACGACCCGAATCGTCGTAATGATCGACATCGGCGCAATCAGTCCCATGAAAAAATACATATATATTGTGTTTGAAAGTTTGGTGTCCCGACGTGCCAGAATGAAGGATGCTGCTGAGGAAGCCACAATGTTGATAATGGACGAGATCCCTGTAATCCAGATGCTGTTCAGGAATGCTCGGGACAGACCGCCTTCTTCAAATACTCGGACATAGTTTGAAAACTGCCATTGATCCGGCAAACTCAAGGAGAAGCTGAGTACTTCAGCGCTCGTTTTAAACGAACCTAATATTAGAATCACCAGAGGCAACAGAATGAGCAGAGAGGCGAGCAGCAGAAATCCTTCAACAACATAGTTGCGAATAGCGAGTTTGCGTGTATATCCCATGTTATTCCGTAACCTCCTTGCGCCGCATGAAAATCAATAGCGGTATAGCAATAATCGTGACCGCCACAAACAGAAGTGTGTTGACTGCGGTACCAAGTCCCCAGTTTCCTTCGCCGAAGGAGCGGAGAATAATTGTTCCCACAACTTGTGAAGCGTTGCCTGGACCTCCGCCAGTCATGACATACACTTCCGAGAATACTTTAAGCCCACCAATCAGCGTCAACATCAGGTTGATATTGATGGCTGGCAGCAAAAGGGGCAGTGTAATTTTGAAAAAACTTTTCCAGGAGCTTGCTCCGTCAATCGTAGCGGCTTCATAGTATTCTTGAGAAATGGATTGTAAACCAGCCAGATAGATGGCCATTTGGAATCCGGCGCTTTGCCAGATGGATACGATGGCAATCGTCCAGATGACAAGGGAAGGATTGGTCAACCAAGCCTGGCTCAACGAATGTAATCCGACTGCTTCCAATATACGGTTGATCGTACCTTCTGTACGCAGCATTGGTGTGAACAAGATGCTGATGACCAAGATACTCAGTATGGAAGGGGAGTAGAATATGGCGCGCAGCAGGTTCTTCGTTTTTAATCTCATATTTAGGGCCACGGCCAAGAGCAGACCAATGATATTTTTACCAGCAACCGTAACAACGGCAAAAATCGCCGTGTTTTTAAGCGCCAAAATAAGCGTTTTGTCTGAGAAAATTTTCTCGAAATTGTCCCATCCGATAAACTTCAGATCAATTCGATCCAGACGCCAATCCGTGAAGGAGTAGTAGAAAGCAGCAAGTGCTGGAATAACAAAAAAGATAGAGTAGATGAGTAGTGCCGGAAATACCATGTAATACGAATATAAATTTTTAGCCCTTTTCATGTCTCACACTCCGTTATGGCTAGGCAGCACATCATTCAGGAATGACATGCTGCCCTGTATTTCATTTCTTAGAAACCGGAAACGCCTTTATCCTGCATCAGTTGACTGAACTTCTCATCCCAGGATTTCAGAACTTCTTCCGGAGTCAAACCGCCAGCGAATTGATCCTGTAACAGTCTGTATAGCTCACTTCGATCTACCAGCATGTAAGCATCCGTGGTCAACACAGTTTTCTTGGGAAGGATGTAATTGTCGACGATATCCTGTTTGTAAGCAGGTAACTCTGGCGTAGTAACATCGCTAAAATTGGATACATAGCCCTTGGAATCGACGATCTGTTGCGCAATTTCCTTGGAGGCGATAAAGTCCAAGAACTGTTTGGCTTCATCCAAATGCTTAGCCTTTTTCGGAATGAACAGCTGTCCTCCAAGCGGACTTGCGCCCAGTTTGGCATCATCGGAAGACGGAATTGGGAATACGCCGAGTTCCATGCTTGGATCCTGTTCTGCTACGCCTTCGATTAACCAATCTCCCATAAACATCATGGCAACTTCCTTGTTCAGGAATTTGCCAACCGCCATGTCATAGCTGTCGCTCAGCACATCCGTATTGGTATACCCCTTGGTGTAGACTTCGTATTGCTGCTGCAAAAATGTTTTGAACTCGGGAATATCGGACCATTTTCTTTTGTTGCTGTTGAGATCATCAAAAAAAGACGGATCATTTTTGGCTACAAAATCGGCAAATGCTGCCGCAGGCCAAATGTTCGCAGCCCATGCATCTTTATAGGGCATGAATACTGGAGTGATGCCTTCAGCTTTAATTTTTTCACAGATCGCCAAAAATTGTTCGTAACTTGTAGGGATGGACAGACCCAGGTCAGCAAAAATCTGTTTGTTGTACACGACGCCTTGCATGCCCGTATCTTGGCTGACATGGAAGCTGTAGATATGACCGGCAGCGGAAAGTACATCTTTGTTTACAATTCTGCTGGCCCAGGATTCGTTATCCAGAATTTCGAAATTGCGCTCAAGATTCAAATCCGTAACCGCACTGGCCAAATTGTATTGAATGATGTCGGGCGTTTCGTCTACAGCCAGCTTGGTTTGCAGTACGGTTGTTGTTTGCTCAGCCGGAATGAGCTGCAGATTAACAGAAATATGGGTCTGTTTTTCAAATTCATCGAGAATATCTTGCTGGATAAAGGCGGAATCCTGTGAACTCTTGGAAATGGCCAATTCCAGTGTGACCTTGCTGTTCTTATTTCCACTGCTTGCAGACGTGCCAGAATCAGTGCCACCTGATCCGCAAGCGGTCAGTGAAATGGACAACAAGCCTGCCAGTACCATGGATGCTGCTTTTTTTCTTTTATGCATGTTCAACGCAAATCCCCCTCTGAAACATGTAATGAATCCGTTTACAAATCCAATTATAAAATCCACTTCTTCTCCGGTACATGTCTGTGCTTGAATATTTATGTGTAAAATACTGAACTTGAAATCGCTATCATTTCATTAGAACCCATGCTACATTAAGACATGATCCAGACGAGTTGCACAGCATGACAAGACAGGAGGCTTCCCGAAGCATGGCTAAACTTATACATAGAGCCACACAATTCAGCTTGCAGACAAAAGTATTTTTGACATTTCTGGCCCTTCTATTATTCGTGCTGGGATGCTTTATCGTTTATGTGAACCTGGTCGTTATCCGCCCGCTTACACAAAAAACGGAGGAGGATATACTGGTCACTGCCACAAAGGTACGAGAACAGGTTGACCTATACGTAGAGCAGCAAAACCAGATGTCCCAGCGCATATTGTCCAATAAGGACATCTTCGCAACGATGGACAAGAGCTCTTCAGCACCAAGCAATTATGAAAGACTGAAGCAGATTCGGAAACTAAAAGATATCATGTTTCAGGCTATTGGCCCCAGCATGAACATCAAGGACATGTCCATTTATGATAAACAAGGTGTGCTGCTCACATCGTATCTGGGTTCAGGGCATCCTCCAACAATCTTAAGTGCCTTAACGGAAAAAAGTAGAAGTGGACGAGAGTGGACAGGGAACGGTTTTATTCTGCTTCGAGATGCAGACACTATCTCATTTGTCCGTACGGTCAACGATCAAAATGGCAAGCTATACGGATATCTTAGTATTCAAATGGATCAAGCTTACATTCAAAATCTTACGGAAGGAATTACAGCAGGAGATGTATTCATTTTGAACAAGCAAGGTGAGCAAATGACTGGCTTGGAGATGAGAAAAAACGAATTGGAGTGGAAAGAACCCTTATCCGACGAAGGACTGGCAGTTGATGAACAAAATAATTACGTTACGCATTCTACATCTCACCAGACGGGTTGGATTACTTTTATAATAACGCCGAAAGATTCGGTTTTAGGATCGATCCGCTCCGTACAAAGCATGTCCATTTTGCTAATTACAGCCTTAATGCTCATTTCTTTCGTGTACATTTTCTTCTCCACACGCAACCTGTTGCTTCCCATTCGTAAGCTTCGCAGCCAGATTTGGCGCATCAACTACAGCAATATGAAGCTGAAAGTTGATGATCGACCTAAAAATAACGATCTGCTGCTGTTAAATGAAGCTTTTCAGGACTTGATGGAACGATTACAGCAGTCCATTGATCGTGAGAAGAAGGCGTTACATGAAGAAGTTAATGCGCGGAATTCCGCATTACAAGCTCAGATCGCTCCCCATTTCCTTCATAACGTCCTTTATTTGATCAGCATTGCTGCTCAAGAGGGGAGAACCCAGGTCGTGTCCGATATGTGCAAACATCTGTCAGACAGTTTACGTTATATTGTTTCATCTCCTTATGCACATGTGACGATGACGGATGAGCTTGAGCATACAAGACATTATTTGTCGTTGGTACAGCAAAAGTATGAAGAAGATTTGGAGTGGAACATCGATGCTGATGAACCCACGAGTGAAATCCGACTGCCGCGGCTGGTCATTCAGCCTTTCGTTGAAAACTGTATTGAGCACGCTTTCTTTAATACCACACCTCCCTGGCGTATCCAAATTACCGTGAAGCAGTATAACGGATTATGGGCATTGGAGATCAAAGATAACGGAGAGGGCTTCCAGCCAAACAAAATAGAAGAGATTTTGTCCAATATTCAGAAGTCCGGCTCCGGAATGAATCAAACCCCTGATCGTCAGACAGCTCTTGGCAACATGGGGATCGTCAATAGCGTGAATCGGCTTAAATTGATGTATAGCAATCGGCTTTTATTTAATATTTACAACAATCATTCTGACGAAGAAAAAGGAGCAACCATTCAAATCATCGGATCGATGACGAGGGATTTTTACTGAGCATAGGAGGGATAGATCATGTACAATATCATGATTGTTGAGGATAGCAAACCTATATTGCGCAATATTAAAATGCTGTTGGATAAGCTGGATTTTCCCATTCACGTGGCATTTACGGCCACAAATGGGGAAGAGGCGTTAGTAGCACTTCAGAAGCAGCAAATCGATCTCCTGTTGACAGACATACGAATGCCCAAGATGGATGGCCTATCACTAATTGAGCAGGCGAAGCTTGTCCAACCTGAGTTGAGGGTCATTCTAATTAGCGGGTATAGTGATTTTGAATATACACGAAAAGCATTGAATTTGCAGGTGTTCGACTATTTGCTGAAGCCCGTCGAGCCTGAGGCGCTGGGGGAAGTCATGGGCAGAGTTATTAAACAGCTTGATCAATCGAGGTCTAAGCACTTTCATGATCTGCAGGAGATCGTTGATCCCCATAGTTATGCTGAACTTAAGCCAGGAGACCATGCTGCTTTTTTGGCCCCAATGATGATCATTCTGCGTAGACAGCCTTTTACCCCGGAACGACAACGGTGGGGACAAAAGACGTTACAGGCTTCATTAGAAGATTTATTTGCTCCACGTCCCTGTAAAGTGTTTCTGAGCCAAACTCCTCAGCAATTTATCGTTTTTGTAAACAGGGGGATTCTTGATTTGTATTCTTCTGTACATGAGTGTCTCGAATCGTTGCGGCGTCATTTAGATGTACAAGGTATGGACACTATAATAGCGGGGCAGCTCGCATGGTCGGAATCCGCTAATCTGTCGGAGCTTTATCACCACATATCGTCCATCTTATCGATTCACCAGCGATTGAACAATGGATTGGTGCTGGATAGCGGAAATCCCATTTCCATAACAAGAACTGAAGCAAGTTGTCTGGATTCCACACTGGAATTGACTTTTGTCCACATGATACAAGCTCGTCAGAAGGAGCAGTTTGCCCTTAAGCTGTCCGAGTTGATGAATCAATGGACGGAGGGGAACGTGCATGTGAAAGAATTGGAACGATTTATCAATTTAGTAGTGGATACATTCGCACATTTGCTTGAAGAGCAAGGGGCGGGAATTAGGCTTGGTTTGGAGCTTAGAGCAAAAAAACTGTTTGATGAAGAAACATATGGTGATTTTTGCAGTGAATTAACGGAATGGATTGGACAATGTTTTGATATGCTTCAATCCCATGGTCGGAAAAGCAGAGAAGATCTGTTTGTGCAAATGGATGAGTACATCAAACGGAACAAGTACACCCAAATATCTATCAATGACATTGCAATGAAGTTTCACGTCAGCCCCTCCTACGTTAGCAGAGTCATTAAAAACGTAACGCAAGTCACATTTGTTCAGTATTATACAAAGCTTAGAATTAAGGAAGCATGCAGACTAATGGAATGTCAACCGGAGATGAAGTTTAAGGAGTTATCGGATCTGTTATCGTTCAGTGATCAGCATTATTTCTCCAAGGTGTTTAAGGAATATACGGGACTTAGTCCGACAGAATATAAAGAAATACTACTTAAATAGTCTGACCAAGGAAAACTTATTAAACATTCCGAAAACGTTTGCTACGTATTTTAATCTGCCTGGTCTCATTATTTTATGTTGCAAACTATACAAATTTGGAGTAGATTAAAAATATAATAAATGTTGTATTTGCAACAAAAAACTAAACTGATTTCAAATAAGTAATTGATTCATAGAAGGAGAGATACATTAGAATGACAGTTGAAATTAGAGCATGCAGTCCAGAGGATTTACTAAAACTACAAGAAATAAGTATAGAAACATTCAACGATACATTTAAAGATCAGAATTCCCCTGACAATATGAGAGCTTATCTCGAAAGAGCATTTAACGCTAAACAGTTGGAAACCGAATTATCTAATAGCTACTCAGACATCTTTTTTGTCTACTATAATGATGAACTTGCTGGATATCTAAAAGTGAACAGAGATAGCGCCCAATCCGAACAAATGAGTGAAGCTTCACTCGAAATTGAGAGGATTTATATCAGGAAAAAATTCCAAAAGCATGGACTGGGTAAATATCTGCTAAATAAAGCGATGGATACCGCACTGGAACACAAAAAGAAGGAAATCTGGCTCGGAGTATGGGAAAAGAATGACAATGCCATTGCTTTTTACAAGAAGATGGGATTTGTGCAAACGGGCTCACATTCTTTTTATATGGGGGACGAGGAACAAATCGATTTTATCATGGTCAAGACACTCTAGTAATCGTACCGATTCTAAAAAAAAGTACAGATTGTCGAAAAGTTGCTTTCTATTAGATATGGTCAATGCATGTGAATGGTCGTATATTAATACTATGTGGGTCATGTGTATGAACACAGATCCACTATGTACATTGATAAACGATTCTACATAGAAGGACGGGGAAATATGGACTTTAAACCGCTTGCGTCATTTATTGACCGCATCACATCATGGAGAATTCCGTGGGCAGAAGTCCTTGTGATGCATCAAAATGATACCGTTTTCCGTTACCGGAATGGTTACGCCAATCTGGAGGAGCAAACGCCCATCGGTGATGGGGCAATCTTTAATCTCTACTCCATGACGAAAATTATGACCTGTGTGGCAGCACTTCAACTTGTAGAGAGAGGGCAAATGCTGCTGAGCGATCCGGTATCTGATTATCTGCCGGAATATGCCGAGATGACGGTGAAGAAAACTTTATCGAGCGGCGAGGTCAGATTGGAAAAAGCGACAAAGGCGATTACAGTACGCGACTTGTTTACGATGACTGCCGGGTTCTCCTATGATGTTGGCTCGCCAAGTATTCAGGAAGCAGTGCAGAGCACCAACGGAATATTATCGACAAGAGACTTCGCGAAAGCGCTTGCCAAGGAACCGCTTCTGTTTGAGCCAGGTACGCATTGGAACTATAGCATGTGTCACGATGTGCTCGGAGCTTTGGTGGAGGTTGTGAGTGGCAGACGTTTTGGTAAATATCTGCAAGAAGAAATTATCGGACCGCTAGGTATGAATGATACGGCATTCGACCTGAACGAGGAACAGCAGACCCGCCTGATTCCGCAGTATGCTTACAATGATGAGCTTGAAAAAGCTGTACGAATGGACGGAAACGGATTCCGGGTAGGCACGGATTTGGAGAGTGGCGGTGCCGGACTATTGTCCACCGTTAGCGACTATGCACTGTTTCTTAGTGCGCTGACGGGAAAAGGAACAAGTCCAAAAGGCGTTCGCATTCTGTCACAGGCTTCAGTGGAGCTGATGCGCACAGACCATCTGAACGATCTGACCCGTGATGATTACTCCTGGGATCATATGGGTGGGTATGGTTATGGGCTAGGTGTACGTACACATATTTCCAAAGCGGGCAGCGGTTCGTTAAGCCCACTGGGTGAATTCGGATGGAGTGGTGCTGCCGGCTGCATGGCCATCATTGATCCAGACTCTCAACTTACGGTCATGTATGCGCAGCATCTGTTGAACAATCAGGAGCCTTACGTTCATCGCCGATTGCGTAATGTTGTTTACTCCTGTTTGTAATGCGAAAAGTTTGAGACTTAAATACAAGAAAAGGTCGCTAATGAGCGACCTTTTTTTGTATTTGGAGAGTAGGGTAATGTACCAAATCTTAGGTGGGTAGTCCCCATTCGTTTGGTAAGAAAAATATTATTTTGTTGAGATTACTCTATTGACCATATAAATACCGATGGACACAAAGAGCAATGCAATTAGGTTTTTGAATTCCAAAATCGTTTCCCCCAAAAACAACGCCGATAGCAATGCACCAAAGACAGGGATAAGGAAGTTATACACAGATACTTTACCCACTTTGTTGTATTTCAGAAGTAGATTCCACAAGCAGAATGCGGCTGATGAAAGTAAAACTAAATAAATCAAGATACCCGTTGATTCAAGTGTAAAATGTGTAACCCGGCCGCCAAGCAGAAGCCCCAATATGGTGAGTGCCAGTCCGCCGACAAACAAGCTAACTCCGGTAATAACCAGGACGTCGATGGAGCCTGTTAAGTGCTTTGCATAGATGGCCGTAATGGAAAAAATAAGAGCCGCAATAATAACGAAACCTTCACCTGTGAGAGAGAAGGAGAATTCCAGCAGATTGGAGTGGAAATTTACAATAATTACACCAATAAATCCTAGCAAACAGCCGACTATTTTATTTTTGCTCAGTTTATCATTTTTATATAAAAAATGAGCTAGAACCACACTGAAAAAGGTCGTTGTCGCATTCATAATCGAACCTTTGACACCTGTCGTATTGGCTACACCCACATAAAAAAACATATACTGCAGACACGTTTGGAACATGCCAAGCATTATTAAGCTTGAAAATTGTCGTCCAGACAGTTCAAATTTCCGTTTACTAATGACACGAAACAAGAATAGAAGCAGTAATCCTGCTAAAATAAATCGATAACCCGCAAATACAAATTTGGATGGAATATCTTCTGCCAAGATATCAAAAGCACTATATCCAAGCTTAATAAATGGGTAGGCACTCCCCCATAACAAGCAACATAAACTTGCAACTAGTGTCACAAATAAAGGGTCGCTAAACTTGTTCGGGTTCTCCATTGCTTTTATTTCATTCACTTTCAATCTTCTCCTCGCATGATATGTAAATGTGTACGCGTTGATGGCACCTCACTGACCATATCACAAACTGCGAGTAGCTGTAACAAAAAAATGAAAGTTCCAAAATCAACCGTACTCCTTTTTCGAAAGTCCAGACAAACTAATAATCTCAATTATAAATGGAAATATGAAGGGACAGTTTGTTTTTCCAAAATCTAAATTACTCGAAAAAGGAATTTTGAAAAACGAGGACACTCAAGGGAAGATTGCTATTAGAGTTTACCCCTCTTGGGAAAAAGAGTTAAATAAATCAGCTGCGCAAACGCAAAAGTGGCAACAAGAATATTTTATTGATTTATCTGATGGAATAGATGACCAAAAATTAATAGACTTATATTTTGGTCAGGTTTGAATGCTTAGATAATAACTGCCGTTCCGCTGACAGCGACCATGAGCATACCTTGACGAACAACTTCGTAGTTCAGATCCACACCGATTACGGCATTGGCTCCCATCTGTGCGGCTTGCTCGGTCATTTCTTCAAAGGCAGCGTCTCTTGCTTCCCTTAGCTTGTTCTCATAGGTACGAGAACGGCCGCCTACAAGATCTCTAAATGAAGCGAGAAAGTCTCTCCCGACATTGGCAGCGATGATGACTTCACCTGTTGCAACGCCGATATACTGCCTGACTGGGGAACCTTCAACTATTGCTGTTGTTGTAATAATCATATGTTTTCCTCCCAAAATAAAATAGATTTGTCGCGAATCAGGTTTCTCATTTCCTATGCTAACAGCGTTATTGAAACAGAGCCTAAACGAGTTGCTGAACAATCGTTTAAGTTTGCCCAAGCCGTTTAGGTTCTGTTAATGTCAGTATGCTACTATGAAATGGGTGAAAACGATGACCAATCAAACGGATATTAAAATCGCAATTGTCGACGACGAACCCTCGATTGTCACCATGCTGCAAATGGTGCTTCGCAGGGCAGGGTTCCATCAGCTTTACGATGCTTCCACCTGTGCGGAAGCTCTCGATCTGGTACAGCGGGTTTCCCCGGATATCGTTCTGCTCGATATCACGCTCCCGGACGGGAGTGGTCTGGAGCTTTGTTCCAAGCTCCGTGAATATGGAAATCCGCATATTTTGTTTCTGACGGCTAAGGCATCCGATCTCGATGTGCTGAGGGGATTCGCCATGGGCGGGGACGATTATATCACCAAGCCCTTCAATCCTTTGGAGGTAGCTGCAAGAATTCAGGCGCGCATACGCCGTTTGGAGCCTGAAGCTCCAACGGTGAGTCAGGTGAAACGCCCTGAACCAGGGGTTTACCGATTCGGCCGCTTCACCGTGAATGAGGCGGAGGGGGAGTTAATCGTGGAGGGACAGCATGTCCCTTGTCCTGCACAGGTTTTCCATCTGCTGCTGCATTTCTGCAAGTTTCCGGGTGTTGTATTTTCCAAAACACAGCTCTACGATCAGGTGTGGGGGATCAACGGACAGGGAGATGACTCGACGGTAATGGTACATATTCGGCGCATAAGAGAGAAGATCGAGATCGATCCAGGAAATCCAATGCTGCTGCTCACCGTACGCGGGCTCGGCTACAAGCTGTCAAAGGAGTTTCAGGAGCAATGAAGATACAACAGCGCATGACATTTCACTTCACGTATCAATTGATCTTTTATGTCCTGATTATTCTGGCGATTACTCTCATTGCTTGCATTATATACTTTCAAAACACGACAAATAGTGAGTTGCGCCGGAACTTTCCGGTGGGTGCCTTACAATTGATTGCACAAGAAGCTTCTTCAAAAGACGGGACCATTCAGATCTCCCCCAAGTGGGATAAGCTCATTGAGGAAAAAGGAATGTGGATGCAGGTTGTAAATGCCGAAGGGGGGGTCATCTACGAAGTAAATACAAATTCGCGTGATGGGCTGTCGCCATCATACTCTATTGCCCAACTACTTGATATTCAGGAGACGCGGACACTTGGGACGTATGCTGTTCATACTCATCTGAACTTTGCTTTTAATGTGCCTGTTCTGTACATCCTTGGCTACCAAAATTCTGACCTTGATCAGCTCATGGCCTGGTTCGACGAATACGGGCAGCAAGGGATGGTATCAAGCGAAAAGTTTTCATTTCTGGATCAGCGACTGCGTGAAACCGGCAGTTATCTCGAGGTAATCAATTCCACGGGTCATACCAAACAAGCCATCGGTGATGGAACGTATTTGCAGAAGGGGTATCGCCCACTGGACATTCTGGCAATCCAGCAATCGCCCAGCAACTATGATACGAATATTGTCACCCATCGAGACCAGCGTAGTGGAATGACCTGGATCCTTTATACGCCCAATCCAGCGGGAGGGCCATTGAAACATCCGGCGATGGATACGGCAACGCGCGGACTTATGTGGTTTGCAGGACTAGCTCTGCTCTTGGCAGTACCCTTATCGGTCTGGCATGGCTACCGTTACGGTCAGCCGCTGATTCTGTTCGCAGGCTGGTTCGAACGTATGGGGCGTGGGCAGTACGATCAGGTACTTACCGCCAAGGACAAGCGCAAGATATTCCGCTCCAATGGCACAATGCGAAATCGTTACAGGCTCTATAAGGAAGTTATTGAATCTTTCTATCAAATGGCTGATCAATTGGCCAAGACCGAGAAAGAGCGTGAGCGACTGGAGAAAGATCAAAGAGAGTGGATGTCAGGAATTTCACATGATCTGCGTACGCCTCTGTCTACAATTCAAGGTTATGGATATATGCTGGAGAGTTTACCAGAACAATGGAGCCAAGAAGAGATGCGTATCATGGGGGCGACGATCCGGGAAAAAGGGGACTATATGCTCGAGCTGATCTCTGACTTTTCCATGATCCATCAGCTTAAGCAGGGCGATTCGATTATGGAGATTCGGAAAATCGATCTGGGTGAGCTCGTGCGCTGCTCCGTGCTGAAGTATGTCAATGATGCTACGCTGTCTGAATATCAGTTTCACTATGTTGGGGAGGAGCGTCCCTTGTGGGTACAAGCTGATGAAACCTGGCTGCTGCGGTTAATGGACAACTTGCTGTCCAACGCCGTGAAGCATAACCCACCAGGTGTGAACGTGACTGTCTCCATTGGCAGAATGAACAATAAGGCATGCATTCGCGTATTCGATAATGGGAAAGGGATGGACGGGGAAACGCTGCAGCATTTGTTCAATCGTTATTATCGGGGAACAAATACAGAGGAATCGACGGCTGGCTCTGGACTCGGGATGAGCATTGCCAAAACGATCGTAGAAGCACATGGCGGAGAAATTCATGTACAATCCAAAGTACGGCAAGGTACGAAAATTGAGATTTTTTTGCCCTGTTGAAATGTTTGCTTGCTAGGGAAAATGTCTTTACTGGAAAAAGCAGCCCAACCTCATTTGAGGGCAGGTTGCTTTTTTGTTGGCTTCTACAACTATGATACATAACATGCTGCACGACAGAAATCTGGTTGAGGAGAGCCATGCTTTTATAGGATTAATAGTATTTGAAATCAAAAAAGAACCTGGGCAATCATCCCAGGTTCTTTGATATTGTATATAAACAAACACAATGATATAATCAGATTACATTTCTTTGATTTACGAAGACATAAATATCTTATCTTATATTTAAATCTTATCATGACGGTAAACTCTTTGTCAAATGTTTTTTTCTCAATTTATTGGTTAGGGGAGATATGGAATGAGTTCTTTGGTTATCGGATTTCAGGAATTGGAAAAATTGCAGCATGCGCTCGTTGGTGGAAAAGGATTAAATCTAGCGAAGTTATCGAAGGTGGAAGGAATTCACGTCCCCGATGGATTTTGTGTTACGACTATCGGATATCAGAAAGCCGTTGAACAAAATGAAACGTATCATGCGTTACTGAATCAACTAACCTTGTTGAAAGTAGAAGAACGAGAGCAAATTGGTGAAATCAGCAGGAAGATCAGGGAACTTATTATGAGCGTAGGCATTCCAGCCGATGTGGAAAAAGAAGTTGCTCATTATCTCTCCACATTTGGAGAGGGTCATGCGTATGCAGTGCGTTCCAGTGCGACCGCTGAAGATTTACCACATGCCTCTTTTGCGGGTCAACAAGATACCTATTTAAATATCATTGGGAAAGAATCAATCATGCACCATATCAGCAAATGTTGGGCTTCCCTCTTTACGGATCGCGCAGTAATTTACCGTATGCAGAATGGATTTGACCATGGTCAGGTTTATTTGTCCGTTATCATTCAAAAGATGATATTCCCAGTGACCTCAGGGATTTTATTTACCGCTGATCCAATCACATCCAACCGGAAACTGCTTTCCATCGACGCCAGTTTTGGACTTGGTGAGGCGCTGGTGTCCGGCTTGGTATCTGCTGATTGTTATAAAGTACGGGAAGGTGAAATTGTCGATAAGAGGATAACCGCCAAAACGTTGGCTATGTATGGAAGCAAAAATGGTGGAACGTATACACGTCAGGTCGATTCCGTGCTGCAAAAGACACAAACACTTACTGATCAACAAATTTTAGAACTCGCACGCATAGGAAGACAGATCGAAGCTCATTTTGGTTTCCCGCAAGATATTGAATGGTGTTTGGCGGATGATACGTTTTATATAGTCCAAAGTCGGCCAGTCACAACGTTGTACCCGATTCCTGAAGCGAGTGACCAGGAAAATCACGTGTACCTATCTGTGGGTCATCAACAAATGATGACTGATCCCATGAAACCGCTGGGCTTATCTTTCTTTCTATTAACGACTCCGGCACCCATGCGCATAGCTGGTGGAAGATTGTTTGTTGATATTACGCCTAGGCTGGCTTCGCCTGTCATGAGAGAAAACTTCATAAATACCATGGGACAATCCGACCCGCTCCTTAAGGACGCACTTACAACTTTAATCGAGCGCGGGAATTTCATAAAATCGTTACCTGTTGATCAGCCAGCACCAACTCCACGTAATAACCATAAACAGAGCGCGTCTGAGGGATTTCAAGCACATATTGAAAATGAATCGACTATCGTCTCTGAATTGATTACTAGCAATCAAGCCTCACTAGAAGCGTTAAAACGTAACATCCAAAACAAGTCGGGAATGGATTTGTTTGATTTTATCCTTGAAGATCTGCAAGAATTGAAGAGATTTCTATCTGACCCACGAAGTTCAAATGTATTTATGACCGCTATGAATGCTTCAGCATGGATCAATGAAAACATGAATGAGTGGTTGGGTGAGAAAAATGCAGCAGATACGTTGTCTCAATCTGTACCGAACAATATCACTTCGGAAATGGGTCTGGCATTACTGGATGTTGCAGATGTGATTCGTCCTTATCCTGAAGTCATTGCTTATTTACAGCATGTGAAAGAGGATGACTTTATGGATGGACTGGTTAAGGTTGAGGGTGGACAGGAAAAAAGAGACGCTATCCAGGACTATCTGGACAAATACGGAATGCGATGTGCCGGAGAAATCGATCTGACCAGAACCCGTTGGATTGAAAAACCCATTACACTTGTGCCTTTGATTCTGGGTAACATCAAAAACTTTGAACCTCATGCAAGCAAACGGAAATTTGAGCAGGGACGACAGGAAGCGTTGAAGAAAGAACAGGAGATATTGGATCGATTGAAGCTGTTGCCGGATGGTGAGCAAAAAGCCAAGGAAACGAAACGAATGATTGACCTGGTTCGCAACTTCATCGGTTATCGGGAGTATCCTAAATACGGCATGATCAATCGTTATTTCGTATATAAACAAGCTTTATTGAAAGAAGCTGAACGACTTGCACAAGCGGGTGTTATTGCCGAAAAAGAAGATATATATCTGCTCACTTTTGAAGAACTTCGTGAAGTTGCACGCACCAATAAACTGGATAAGAAGATCATTACCCAACGGAAAGAAGATTATAAAATCTTTGAAAAGCTAACTCCACCTCGCGTGCTCACGTCTGATGGTGAGATCATTACAGGTCAGTATAAACGTGAAAATCTGCCAGCCGATGCTATTGTTGGTCTGCCTGTCTCTTCCGGGGTGATAGAGGGCCGTGCACGTGTCATCTTCAATATTGAAGATGCTGATCTGGAAGATGGAGATATACTAGTGACTCCGTATACGGATCCGAGCTGGACACCATTATTTGTTTCTATAAAAGGTCTAGTTACCGAAGTGGGTGGACTGATGACCCATGGAGCTGTGATTGCACGTGAATATGGATTGCCAGCGATTGTTGGAGTGGAGAAGGCAACCCATCGAATAAAAGATGGGCAGCGAATTCGGGTACATGGGACAGAAGGATATATCGAAATATTGTGAATGATATACAAATTGTACAAAAATCAATTACTAATCAGAGCACTTAATTCTGCCTGAAAGACCTTCTCATTATTTTGGTTAAAAGTAGTGAGCAGCACTGTGACAATACCACCACTGCTCCTCTTTGGAGCCAATCCAATCACTTCTGATAGAACTTGGATTTCATCATCTGGAAATACAGGTTTGATAAACTTTATGTTATTCATTCCGGTTCCTGCGACAACCTCTTCACCATATATCCCGAGTTCCACCCATAGCTTGAAAGACGTGCTCATCGTCTGCATACCCGAAGCAATGAGGCTGCCGAAGCGGCCTTCTTTGGCTTTTGCCTCATCTATATGCATATATTGAGGGTCGTAAATTTTAGCAAAATCAATAATATCCTTCTTTGACAATTGAATAGACCCTGTTTTATAGGTCTCGCCTAGAACATACTCGTTAAATTTCAATGACGTACACCTCCAGTATCTACTCTAATGGATAAGTTGAATTTAAGGCAAGCAATGCACACCTAGAATATGTATCTTAGTGTCTAATTAAAATCATGTAAGGGCTGCATAAAATTTATTGAATTCTTTAGTGCCGACAATGAGAATTTAGCATTTTAAACACGAATCAATGGGATGAACATTTGATTATTACTGCCCGCGGATACATATGAAACGGACTTTTGTCTCCAATTATGGGCAGGCTGTTCGTTAAATATGGACCCAAATGGATTGTCCTTCATGGGATTGTGCTAGTACAGAACAAAACAATGACCTCTTTAAAAGTCGCTGATTTAGCGGCTTTTTTTGTTTTTTTGTAAACCACGATCCCCTATAAGAGAATCCCCTACAATCCGTTTGCTTATTCCATTTCAGCATCTTCTCACCAAGGTAACGGAGTACCTTAAGACAAATTGAGTCCCTGTCGAAATAGGCGATAATCTGGCTAATATCCTGATTTAAAACGGATAAGAGTCTTTTAATTTGCTTGAATATATGGATTGGTTCAAGGTGACGCTATGGCATAGTGTTACTGCGTTAATTAGGTCTTCATTTGATGACTAGGATATATTTCCAGTAATAAAAGGATTGTCAAACTGAAATAAATATGATATTTTCATATCTGTAACCGGTTACACATAGGAGTGAACGTTCATGACAACAATAAAAGATGTAGCTAATTTGGCTGGTGTTTCAGTAGCCACTGTATCAAGGGTCATTAATGAAAGAGGTTATGTTCATGCGGACACTCGCAAGAAAGTGGAGGAAGCGGTTAAGCAGCTTAACTTCTCTCCTAATGAGGTAGCCCGCTCTTTATACAAGCGTAAGTCCAAATTGATTGGCCTGCTGCTACCCGATATTGCAAACCCTTACTTTCCGCAGCTTGCACGCGGAGTAGAGGACCGGATGCAAGAGCAGGAATTCAGACTGATTTTCGGAAATAGTGATGAGGACGAACAGAAGGAAAAGGATTACATCCAGACTTTTATCCAGAATAATGTAGTCGGCGTAATCTCTTCAACGAATTACCCTCATTCTTCAATATATGAGAACTTGAAAATTCCCGTGGTGTTTCTTGACAGAACACCTCTGGACAGTCCCTCCGTATATGCGGATGGCAGAGAGGGTGGACGTCTGGCTGCACGGGAGATTATCAAGCGCGGAAGCCGACGAATTACGGTTATGCAGGGGCCAGCACATATCAAACCCGCGCAGGACCGTTTTGAAGGCGCAATCGAGAGCATACGTCAGGCTGGCCTGGATTACCGTGTAATCCAAACGACATCCTTTTCTTTTAACGATGTTGGGTTATGGGCGGATGAGCTTTTTAGCAAGTACGGGGATACGGATGGAGTCATTGCCAGTAATGACATCGCAGCTATGGCGGTACTGCACGAGGCATTGCGCATCGGAAAAAAAGTTCCGGAGGACATGCAGATTATCGGCTTCGACGATATTCCAATGAGCAGCCTGCTATCACCTGCATTGTCGACCATTCGCCAACCGGCGTACGAGATGGGAAGAGAAGCTGCCGGTTTGCTTATCAAACTGGTGGAACAAGCTCCAATCGAAAACAAACACATACAGCTTCCGGTCAGTTTCATTGAACGGGGCACAACAAGAAAGGTGAATTCAGATGGCTAAAATATGCGTAATTGGCAGCAGCTCCATGGATTTGGTTGTCACTTCCTCAAGACGGCCGGGGGCGGGTGAAACCGTCCTTGGCGACAGTTTCAAAACAGTTCCTGGTGGCAAAGGAGCAAATCAGGCAGTCGCTGCCGCAAGACTTGGGGCCGACGTTTCCATGATCGGCAGGGTGGGCGATGACACTTTTGGTACAGCCATTTTAAATAATTTCAAAGCAAATGGTGTAAATACGCAGAATGTGAAACCGGTTACACATATGGAGAGCGGTACGGCTCATATCGTGCTGGCTGAAGGTGATAATAGTATTGTGGTTGTTGAAGCGGCAAATCGCGAAGTTACACCGGCTTATGTCGATGAAGCGGCAGAAGTGATCCAACGTGCAGATATCGTACTGATTCAGCAGGAAATTCCGGAGGAAACCGTTGTTCGTGTCAGCGAGATTTGCGCCCAAAGCGGAACGCCCCTGTTGTTGAATCCTGCACCTGCAAGGAAAGTACCGGATGAGGTGATTGACAAAGCTGCTTATATCACGCCGAATGAGCATGAGGCCGAGATATTGTTTCAAGGCATGACTCCGGCTGAGGCGCTGCGCAAATATCCAAACAAGTTGTTTATTACGGAGGGCAGCAACGGGGTTCGATATTTTGACGGCGAACAGGAGATCGTTGTACCTACTTTCAAAGTGGAACCGGTGGATACAACCGGAGCGGGTGATACGTTCAACGCAGCATTTGCGGTCGCTCTGGCGGAAGGAAAACCGCTACAAGACAGCATAAGGTTCGCCAATCGGGCTGCATCGCTATCTGTGACCAAATTCGGCGCACAAGGAGGCATGCCAGCAAGGGATGAAGTGGAGGAAAGCCTGAAATGAAGAAGCAGGGAATATTGAACAGTCACATCTCCAAAGTGTTATCTGATCTGGGTCATACGGACACGATTGTCATCGCGGATGCTGGCCTTCCGGTTCCGGAAGGAGTACTCAAAATCGATTTGTCCCTGAAACTGGGGACACCCAGTTTTCAAGAGGTCGTGGAGCTTATTGCGGAAGATATGGTCGTTGAGAAAGTGATTCTGGCAGCAGAGATCCAGGCAGGGAATCCAGAAGCTTTGCAATTTATTACCGAGAAATTCGGCGATGAAGCCATTGACGTTTCCATCAGTCATGAACAATTCAAGGCGTTGACCCGGAATGCCAAAGTCGTCATTCGAACGGGCGAAGCTACGCCGTACGCCAATTGCATTTTACAATCAGGCGTCATTTTCGGTTAAAAGGGGGACGGTATCATGCATATTCAGATGCAAGACATATATAAAGCGTTTGGAACCAACCAAGTGCTAAGCGGGGTTGATTTCGAACTGAAAGAAGGCGAGGTTCATGCCTTGATGGGAGAGAACGGGGCCGGCAAATCCACGTTAATGAACATTTTGATTGGTCTTCACGGGCGTGATCAGGGAACCATCTCTATTGACGGCAAAGAAACCTATTTTGCTAATCCGAAGGAAGCCGAGAAGATGGGACTTGCTTTTATCCACCAAGAGTTGAACGTGTGGCCTGAAATGACGGTGCTTGACAATCTCTTCATCGGTAAGGAAATAACTTCGTCTTTTGGGTTGCTAAATACAAGACAAATGAAAGCGCTTGCCACAGAGCAGTTTGCCAAACTTTCCGTGCAGATCCCGCTGGATCGTCCTGCCGGGGAATGTTCTGTCGGACAGCAACAAATGATTGAAATTGCCAAGGCACTGATGACCGACGCTAAAGTAATCATTATGGATGAGCCAACAGCGGCGCTTACGGAGCGTGAGATTCAGAAGTTGTTCGGCGTAATCACTTCACTTAAGAAAAATGGTGTTTCCATCGTATATATCTCGCACCGGATGGAGGAGATATTCACCATTTGCGACCGGATTACGATCATGCGGGACGGCAAAACGGTAGACGCCAAGACGATTCCGGAGACCAGTTTTGACGAAGTGGTGCGGAAGATGGTTGGACGGGAACTCACGGAACGATATCCGGCACGAAATCCTTCATATGGTGAGGTAGTCCTTGAAGTACGGGACGCAAGCAGCAAAGGATTGTTCCAGAATATCAGCTTTACGGTGAGAGCAGGCGAGATCCTCGGATTCTCCGGCCTGATGGGCTCTGGACGGACAGAGATCATGCGAGCGATCTTCGGTTTGGAACCTCTGGACGGTGGCGAAATCATGATTCGAGGCAAAAAGGCTCATATTCGGAAGCCAGCGGATGCGGTTAAACATGGAATCGGATTTATTACGGAAGACCGTAAGGATGAAGGCTTGGTGCTCGATTTCTCCATTCGTGAGAACATGGCCTTACCCAATCTGTTCAGCTTCTCAAGTAAGGGCTTCATCTCGACTCAGAAAGAACAGGAATTCGTGGATACGCTCATCAAACGTTTGCAAATCAAGACACAATCTTCTGAGACGGCAGCACGAAACCTATCAGGGGGCAACCAGCAGAAGGTGGTTATCGCCAAATGGGTCGGCATTGGTCCGAGTGTACTCATTCTGGATGAGCCAACACGCGGCGTGGACGTTGGAGCCAAGCGAGAAATTTATCAGTTGATGAACGAGCTGACTGACCGCGGAGTTGCCATCATTATGGTATCTTCCGAGCTGCCTGAAGTACTCGGTATGAGCGATCGAATTGCGGTTGTACATGAGGGACGTATTAGCGGTGAACTGGCAAAAGAAGAGGCAACACAGGAAAACATTATGACATTGGCTACAGGGGGACAATGATATGACAACTTTGCAGGAAAACCAATCCGCCAAGAGCGGTTTCCGTTTGACAAATGTGACACAGAAATTAGGTCCATTGCTCGGACTGATCATCTTAATTATCATCGTATCGGTGTTGAATCCAAGTTTTTTGGAACCGCTTAACATCTTGAATCTATTGCGTCAGGTTTCGATTAACGCGCTGATTGCTTTTGGCATGACATTTGTCATTCTGACAGGTGGTATCGACTTGTCGGTTGGCTCCATTCTGGCTTTGTCTAGTGCCTTTGTAGCCAATATGATGCTGTCTGGCCTGGATCCGATTTTGTCGATCATTATTGGGGTTGCACTCGGCGGTGTCATGGGTATGGTGAACGGGTTGATGATTACGAAAGGTAAGATGGCTCCGTTTATTGCTACATTGGCAACGATGACGGTGTTCCGGGGATTAACTCTGGTATATACAAATGGTAATCCAATTACGGGATTGGGCGATAGCTTGCTGTTCCAACTGTTCGGTCGTGGTTATATGCTAGGCATACCGGTCCCAGCAATCACAATGCTCATTACTTTCGTAATTCTGTGGACGATTTTGCACAAAACTTCTTTCGGCCGTAAAACGTATGCGCTTGGTGGAAATGAGAAAGCGTCCATTATCTCAGGTATTAAAGTGCATCGCGTGAAAATCATGATTTACTCTCTGGTAGGTATGCTGTCAGCGCTGGCAGGCGCGATTCTGACCTCCCGTCTGAATTCCGCGCAGCCAACAGCAGGTACTTCATATGAACTGGACGCCATTGCAGCTGTTGTTCTGGGTGGAACAAGCCTATCAGGTGGTAGAGGACGGATCGTCGGCACACTGATTGGGGTCCTGATTATCGGCGTACTGAACAATGGTTTGAACCTGCTCGGAGTGAACTCGTTTTATCAAATGGTTGTAAAAGGCGTCGTTATTGCCATCGCTGTCCTGTTGGACCGCAAGAAAACGGCTTAAGGAGAGAAGCGAACATGAAAAAACTAACCATATTGCTTGTAAGCGTAATGATGATCGTTCTGGCAGGATGCTCTCTGGAGCCTCCGGGTTGGGCTAAGCCCGACTCTGCCGGTAGCAATGGACAGAAAAAAATTGGACTGTCGGTTTCCACGTTGAATAATCCCTTCTTTGTTTCCCTCAAAGATGGGGTCGTTGCAGAAGCCAAAAAACAAGGGATTCAGGTCATTGTTGTTGATGCTCAAAATGATTCAGCCAAACAAACCAATGATGTGGACGACCTGATTCAACAGGGCGTGGATGCCCTTCTGATTAATCCTGCGGATTCCGCTGCAATCTCTACGGCTGTTCAATCGGCCAATAGCGTGGGTATTCCAGTGATTACATTGGACCGTTCCGCAGACAAAGGCGACGTGGCCGCATTGGTCGCATCCGATAACGTCAAAGGTGGACAAATGGCGGCGGAATATTTCGTGAAACAGCTAGGCGAGGGAGCAAAAGTGATTGAACTTGAGGGTGTACCCGGAGCTTCCGCAACAAGAGAGCGGGGGAAAGGTTTCCACGAAATTGCCGACCAAAAACTTAATGTGGTTGCCAAACAGTCTGCCGATTTCGATCGCTCTAAAGGTTTGAATGTAATGGAGAATCTGCTGCAGGGTAATCCTGACGTACAGGCGGTATTTGCCCATAACGACGAGATGGCGCTTGGCGCGATTGAAGCAATTCAAAGTTCTGGTAAAGACATTCCCGTGATTGGATTTGACGGAAACGATGATGCAATCAAATCCATTAAGGATGGAAAGTTGACGGCAACAGTCGCTCAGCAGCCAGTACTGATTGGCCAGCTGGCGGTGCAAGCAGCTCTGGATGTGCTGGGCGGCAAGCAGGTAGAGAAATCAATTCCGGCTGAATTGAAGCTGGTGACCAAGGAAAACGCAAACGATTAATTCAACAAGTACGTCCCGTTCTGGACAAAATGTCCAGGGCGGGATTTTTAATTTATCCAACTGCTACACTGGAGACGATAGTTGACATTGAAGCCTGCGGTAGTTTTTAATCGTTATATTATTGATCACATCTCGCGGGGAATGTAAATGAGTTGTATGCATCAGAAAAGGAGCGGTCAGCACTACATGGAAAATGTGTCAGAGGAAGATAAATTGCAATCCATCCAAGCTTTCCAATCGACCATACGCAAATCCGAAAACGCCTTGACTAATTTGACTCAGAAAGGGAATAACACTACTTTATTAAAGAAACGACTCAACGCCTTATACATCGGTTTGGCGATACTGGAAACGGCTTGGAATCAAAAAGCTCATCATTATACCAAGGAAGAGTTAGCAGAAGCTCGCCATGTTCTGATCGGTTTATTCCCATCACTTGAGAACAGTTACAGTAAGTCAAAAGCGGGCAGCCCTCAAAAAACGCTTTTAAGAAGAAGAATTAAAGCATTTGAACTGGCTGTTCAGGCCATGGATACGTTGTGAAAAAAATAAATTTCTGGGACATAAAACGGTGTTTGACCATGGTGCACATCTTCAAAGCCGTGAATAATACGTGTGTAAGTTTTTAAAAAGATCCAAAAAACCATCTCAATAATTGAGATGGTTTAATTTATTTTCATAATATAGAACGGTCAAACGTATTGACTCAATCATCAGAATAAACAGTTGTATTGAAACTTTCAGGCCCCAAGCGTACGTTATTCACACTATAAATAGGGTTATAGGAGAATGTGGCGTACGCTGAGTAGACGAGCTGTCCATTGCTTGGAGCTGGGACATTGTACTCCGAACCGGTAAAACTTAAAATACAAGGGCTGAAAAAAGGGTTGGCCAATACAGTTGTAGTGGCTCGATACACAAGCTGCTGTGAACCGCCTAATCCTCGGTATACTTCTATGACAAGATTTCCGTTAACTGGCAACTGATTTGCCGTAATTTCGACGATTCCCGAAAAAAAAGTTCGGATTGACATACCCGGGTTGCTGATTTGCAATCCAACCTGGGCAAACAATAGGGGGACGCCATTCGTAAAGCTGGGAGTTAAAACTTGCTGGCCATTGGAGCCTTGGGAAGTCCGTGCATCTAACGTTTTAACCATGAAATTTCCTCCTTCCGTATTTTCATAGCGTCCAGTTAGTTATGAGTTAATCGTCACTGTATGCAACTGCATTGAAGCATTCTGGACCAATGCGGCTGGCTTGCTCTGATGGAGATGCCGGAACAAATGTCACAAAACAAGAATAGATAAGCTGCCCGGAGGGAGGAGGAGGCACATTGTAATCAGAACCATCGAAGCTTGCCAGTATACTTCCCACAGAAGGAAATATGGGTTCGGAAACGACATAAATCGGCGTACCAGTATAAGTCGAACCTCTGAAAATTTCAAATCGAACGGAAGAAGGTTGTGATGACAAATTTGCTACCGAAATCCGATAGGTTCCGTTAAATTGAGTGCGAATAACTGTTCCTGGATTGACAATGTTCAGACCAAGGATACCCACCAAGGTAGGTGTATTTGGAGTGAGTGGAACATTAAACGGAGCAACACCGTTAGACCCGAGTGAAGTACGAGCGTCAAGCGTATGAACCATAACAATTCCTCCAATCTATGATTTTGTTATATCTTATGTAGCTAGTTTCAAAGAGTTATCAGCTAATTGGTAAGGATTTTTTCGTGAATTAACCTTCTAGCCTCCGGAACAATACAAGTTTCCCAATCGTACACTTAAATGTATAATGATTATTCGAGGTGATTAACGATGGCAAGATCCAAAGAATTTGAAGTTAATGAAGTATTAGATAAAGCAATACAGCTGTTCTGGACCCAAGGATATGAGAAAACTTCGATGCAGGATTTGGTTGAATATATGGGCATTCATCGAAGAAGTATCTATGATACCTTTGGGGATAAACATGCTCTGTTTATGAAGGCTCTTGAGCGATATGAAACGAAGCAAACCACCAAAATGAACTTGTTGATCGACACACAAAAACCAATCAAAGAGATCATTCGCGCATTGTTTGAGTCAACTATAAGAAATGAAGGACAACCTTTAGGATGTTTTCTTGTAAACTCAGGCGTGGAATTGGGCGTATTGGATCCTGAAGTTGCATTCCTGGTTAATGAAAGCTATTTGCGAACAGAGGAATTCTTGAGAAATCTTGTTCTGGAAGGCCAGCAAAAGGGTGAAATCAAGGCTGACGTTGACCCTGAAGTTATTTCACATTATTTAATGAATGCATGGGTGGGGATTCGCACGTTGGTTAAGACCATTACGGATCAGCAAAAGTTACAAAATATTATGGATATGACACTATCCGTTTTAGATTGAAAGTAGACTTTCAACATGGCAGGCAAAGAGGGAGTTGCCTACATGGAGGATGGTTTGTTTTAGTGATACAGTTTCTTGTCCTGTTAACGTTATTAAGAAATTGTATCGCATGTCTGACAAAACACATTATTCCCTGTTCCAACATCATTATATAGGAGTCAGAAAATAATTCTTTACTGTTCGTTCTAGAAATGCTATTCTAAATAGCAAGTTAGATCTAACTGTTTTTTTTGCAATATTAAGAATGATCGTTCTAAAATTATTTTGAAAGCTTAACTATACTAAAATACATGTTGATAAGGAGAAAATAGGATGAAATATACAGTTATTACAGGTGCAAGTTCAGGGATTGGATATGAGACCGCATTGGCATTTGCTGCGCGAGGCAAAAACTTAATCTTGGTCGCCAGAAGATTGGACAAATTAGAAGAACTCAAATCAGCAATTCAGAATATTGACGCTACCGTACATGTTATTATTCATACTAGTGATCTATCGGATACTGCTCAGGCATACACACTGTATAACACGCTGAAGGAATACCAAATTGAGATTTGGATTAACAATGCGGGGCTCGGTGAAGGTTCTTTTGTAGCAGAACAGAATCTGGAGAAAGTTGAAACCATGCTGCGTGTGAATATTGAGTCCCTGACGATCCTTTCCACACTGTATGTGCGAGATTATGCAGACATAGAAGGAACTCAGTTAATTAACGTTGCATCAGCACTTGGATATGCCATTGCTGTTGGAAGTGTTGCGTATTCGGCAACGAAATTTTACGTTAGTGCCTTCACAGAAGGGCTTGCTAAAGAACTTGAAATAAAAGGTGCAAAATTAAAAGCAAAAGTGCTAGCTCCAGCTATTACAGAAACGGAATTCGTGAATAAATCATTAGATACAGAAGATTTTGATTACAAAGCAAACATGTCTAAATACCACACCGCTAAAGAAATGGCAGGCTTCATGTTAGATCTTTATGATAGTAACGAAGTCGTAGGGATTGTAGATTTGAACTACAATTTCAATCTGAGAAGCCCAATCTATCCAATCATAGGAGCATTGCATTAATTTATGAACAATTTTATGGATTGCCTATGGTGAAGTCCAGATCCATTAAGCTAAAGAAATATGACAAAAAAATAAGAAACAGCAACCAGAACGTGGTCGCTGTTTCTTATTTTTCATCCAAATGAATTCAAATCCAAATAATATGCCACATCAAGACTTGTGATGTTCGTTATCTTTTGCATGGAGTGAAGCAATCAGTTTCTCGCCTTCGACATCAAGGTTGGGCAGAATACGGTCGAGCCATTTCGGAAGTGCCCACGCTTTATTACCGAAAATAGCCATGATGGCTGGGACCAATCCCATTCGAATAATGAAAGCATCGATCAAGATTCCTACAGCTAATGTAAAACCAATCTGTTTGATCATGACATCATCCGTGAAAATAAACCCTGCAAAAACAGAAACCATAATTACAGCGGCTCCTACTACGACACGACTCACCTGTTTGTAACCGTGAACGACGGATTCAGTCCCCCGATGACCATGAACATACGATTCCCGCATGGAGCTGACAAGGAAAACCTGATAATCCATTGCGAGCCCATAAAGGATACCCGTGACAATGATCGGCATAAAACTTAGCAGCGGACCACCTGTATCGAAGCCGAAGAGAGAGTGGAGCCAGCCCCACTGAAACACAGCTGTCGTGATTCCGAACGTAGCAAGAATACTAAGAAGAAAGCCGATGGTTGCTTTGATTGGCACGATAATTGAACGGAAAACCAAGAGTAGAATGATAAGGGACAACAGAATAATAATTCCTACATATATAGGGAATACCTCTGCCAGCTTAGTCGACATATCGATATTTACGGCAGTGAATCCGGTAACTCCAAGTTTAACGTCATACGTCTGTGCAATACTCGACTCAGAAGAACGTAAATCATTTACCAGATTATTGGTTGTTTTATCGTTAGGGCCAGTTTCAGGAATCAGACTAAAAATAGCCATATCCTCAGTCATGCCTAAAGGTGAAACCTGCGCAACATTCTTTTGACTTTGAAGCTCTTTCACAAGATTTCCTAAGAGTTCTGGAGAGACTGGCGTTGAAGAATCCTTCGGCTCAGCGACCAGAATAAGTGGTCCGTTAAAGCCTTCTCCAAATCCTTCGGATATTGCATCATAACTTTGTCTTGCAGCCGTGTCCAGATTCGCTGAGGAAGCTCCAGGAATGCCCATCTCCATTTTTGTAATCGGAATTGCTGCGACACCAAGAAGTATGATGATGGCGACAATTGTGGCCCAACGATACTTGATAACGAATTTAACCCATCTGTCAGCTACGCCATGACCACCCGCATTGTTAGACTTGGCGCTTTTCTCACGAGCTTTAGGCGAACAGATACGCTCACCCACCAATCCGAGCAGCGCCGGTAACAGGGTTAAGGCAACAAATACGTTGATGAGTACGGTTGCAGCAGCTACCAACGCCATCGTTGATAAGAACGTAAGACCGATTACTAGCATACCGCAGAGAGCTACGATAACCGTCAAACCTGCAAAAAATACAGCACTGCCCGATGTACCAATAGCTCTGGCAGCAGCTTCTTGTGCACTCAGACGTTGATCAATAATCATTCGGCGTTGACGATTTACAATGAATAGAGCGTAATCGATTCCAACTGCTAGTCCAACCATAAGAGCCAAAACCGAAGTGACACTAGGCATTTCAATGAATTTGGAAATGGAGAATGCTCCGCCCACTCCGATGCCGACACCAAGAAGTGCAGTTACAAGAGGCAGTCCTGCCGCTACAACGGATCCAAGTGTGGCCAGCAAAACAATTGCGGCAATGACAAGTCCAACGATTTCGGCGGATCCTACACCGATGGATACAGTTTTTAGTGTTTCGCCTGGCAGGACCGTAATATGGGTTCCTTTCTCAACAGTCATGACGGAATCTATAACGGAGTCAAAAACATCCTGCGTGATAGCAGACTGCTCAATGGTAAATTGAAATTGGAACAAAGCAATTCTGCCGTCGGGAGAGAGAAGTACACCAGGCACTGGAGCACCATCCACCATCAGAGGACCATAGGAGGGAGCACCAACAGTTACAGGCTGTTCCGTACTCGAGGCCTGGGCCATCTCAGCAGTTGCGCCACTGGCTTCAGCAGCATAATCTGCGGGGTTAATCACATCTTTTATCCCGTAAACATCATTAACACCCTTTGTGATCGCTGCCAATCGTTCTGGCGTATCTAGACGCTCGTTTGGTGGTGCTTTAAACACAACACTCCCTTGACCGCCTGAGGCCGCAGGCAATTCTTTGGCTAACTGGTCCAGAACTTTTTGAGATTCTGTGCCTTCAATCTTCATTTCGGAACTGATATGCACACCATTCACACTGATTAACGAAACGACAATTCCTAAAATTAAAATCCATCCGAGTATAAAGTACCCCGGTTTGCGAAAAGCGGTTTTCCCCACTCTATATAATAATGTAGACATATTTCTAATTTACACTCCCTCTATGGTGAATATGGATTGCTACCGTATTAAAATCCTTTGCGCAAATGAACAAACATGTTTTCTAAAAACTCATCGAACGATACAGCCCCTGTTCTTTGGGGGCCACTTATGTTTTGTCCTGGTAACAGCACGTTAAGTCTTCCGTCAATTAATGGAAGAATGGTTCCGTAGACTGCGTTTATAAGTAGATAAGTATATACCTCGTCATTTTTCCCGTTTGATAAGTCTAATAATGTCTCTTGAGCAGTCGTCTGCATTTGGTGTACTACTCCAAGGAAATGCGGTTCGAGAACAGGATATTTTTGGGAAAGTAACAGAAGTTCACGCAACCTTCCAATAAGATCTGTTGTAAGTTGCATCTGGATAAGTTGATACAGAACGTCAAGTAAGGAGGCATCTGATGGAATTTTGGTGAGCAATTGTTCAAACTCACTAGTGTTATTAACTGAAGTAGCTCCCATGGCTACTGCTTCTTCCTTGCATGTGAAATAGTTTGCGAAAGTTCTTCTGGAATAACCGGCTTTTTGCACGATATCTTCGACAACAAAACCGTCCAACCCATGTTCAAGTGCTAGTTCAAATGCTGCAGTCGCTAGCGCTTTTTCAGTGGCTTCTTTTTTTAGATGTCGCAGGGTTTGCTTGGCCATCAGATGCGTACACCTCCACATGCATGCTTCTGGAGAAAATAACTCTCACGATAGTAGATTGTTTTCATTTGGTATTCACTCAACTCCTTAGCATTTACTCGAAATCATCATAACTTTAATTTGCACATTGTGCAAATTTACTCAAGAGGCAAATTTGTTGATAGGGTTGATTGAGAAATTAACTACCCAATAAATTCCATAAAAAAGAGACAAAGAATGGAGGATAAAATTCCGGTCTTTGTCTCTGAATGAAATTTAACTAATCTATTGGTATAACTAACAATAAATCATTTGCTGAGCTTGAATGAAAATAATCCATAAATGACATCATAAAGAAGTAGTATAACTCTAATTTCCAGAGGAGGAGATCTTTTATGGCTCGCCAGAAGAAAAGGCAGGAAGCTGCTTGGAAGTCACGAAAGGAAGAACAACATCCTCATGGCAAAATCAAATCGCTTAAACAATTATCAAGCGAATATGATGAGAAACATACTACGATTTAAATTAATGACTGCCTGTGAAATTTGCGGGCAGTCGTCACCACAACTGCCGCACATATTACCCTGTAAAGTCGCTAATTTAGCGACTATTTTTGTGTTAATTTATCCGGATCCCCTTCAATTTAAAAGTTCATCGGTATAATCATTCCAACTTGTTTCCCACATAATGAAAAGAGTGAATATGCGTTTTTGACAATTCAATCACGTTCTTGATAAACATATCACGTGATTCGCGAAAACCGCTTAATATCCAATTGTTCAATATTCCAAAAAAGCCGTAAGCCGTGTAGTACTTGAAATACTCCATGTTAACAGGGACATCATTAATTGTATCGAAGATAAACTGCTCTTCATAGATTTTCAGGATTGTCTGAGGGAAACCTGTATGCAGACCAGGTAATGTGTCATCATATCGAATCAGTTCGAAGAAGTCTCGGTTTTCATAGATATAATCGACAATCTGAAAGGATTCCGAATTAAGCTTGTTGGTGTAGACCTTTTGACCATGCGAATACGGCTTGCCTACGGCGAACCTCAGACCTTCGAGTTTCGTATTCAACAATTCTTCGGCGAGCACGAATTTATCTTGATAGTGTAAGTAAAATGTACTGCGATTGTAACATGCTTGATCAACGATATCTTTGACAGAGATGGCATGATAGCCTTTTTTCTTAATGAGCTGAATCAGAGCGCTTTTAAGATGCTCCTCTGTTCGATTGCGCTGTTGAGATTTCAAAATTTGTTCATCATTCATACATAAAAACTCCTATAAAGATCGACATTGTTCCACAAAGTGTCTATACAGTAGACACTTCCTCTTATCTTAATGATTGGATTGTTACAATTTTAAGCATACAATTATATTTGTAAACGTCATATAGCACATATGCGAATAGGTGCTATTCAAAATAGTATACTGGAGGATTTAATCATGGGCAAACTTCAAGACAAAGTGGCAATTATTACGGGAGGGGCATCCGGGATCGGCGCAGCGACAGCACGCTTATTCGTTTCAGAAGGAGCCAAAGTGGTTTTGGTGGACTTGAATGAAGAAAAAGGGAAGGCGTTTGAGCAAGAACTGAAAGCGCTTAAAGCTGACGCTCTTTTCATTAAAGCGAACATCACGAGTGAACAAGAGGTTGCTGAGATTTTCAAAAAAACCGTTGAGGTTTTCGGTAAAGTGGATATCGTATTTAACAATGCAGGAATCGGGCGTGTTCATCCTTCGCATGAGCTTGAATATGCAGAATGGCGCAATACGGTGAATGTAGATCTGGACGGCGTATTCTTGGTCGCACGTGAAGCGATCCGAGAAATGCTCAAAATTGGCGGTGGGACTATCGTCAACACGGCTTCCATGTACGGATGGGTTGGTTCACCTGGTTCTGCAGCCTACAATGCAGCAAAAGGTGGCGTGGTGAATCTGACTCGTTCGCTCGCGCTGGAGTACGCTGAGAAAAATATTCGGGTGAACGCACTTTGCCCGGGTTTCATCGATACACCGATTATTCCAGAAGAGAGCAAACAGGCTCTTTCTTCGGCAACACCTATGAAGCGGCTCGGTCAAGCAGATGAAATGGCCAAAGCCGTCCTGTTCCTAGCTAGCGACGATTCATCCTATATGACAGGAAATAGCCTGATCGTTGATGGAGGATACACCGCGCAATAAGAGTGATAAGGATTAACATATTGAAAGCCGCGAAATCGCGGCTTTTTTTCGTTAAAGATCTTACCCTAATGAGAGTACTTTTACAGAGGAGATATGAACCTTTCGGCAGTGGAATATAACTGCTGAAGTAACTTTATTTGCACAATTAAGTATCATTTTTCGTCCAGATATTTGCAAAAATTGATACATATGCTATGTTTACAATGAAAGCGCCATCATGAGTGAACAGAGGGATCATTCTTTATCATATTTTAAAATGGGAAGGAAGATGATGATGAAGATTTTGCTCAAAAAGACAGGCGTATTAATGCTGGCATTAACTCTGCTTCTTGGATTGATGACAGTACCCGTTCATGCAGATTCACCGCTTTTCACGATCGAAAGCGAAAACGCTTTACTTTCCTCTGATCTTCAAGTAACAACAGAAATTTACGGACAACCCAAACCTGGATTTTCTGGAAGTGGATTTGTCTGGATGCAGAATTCCGGCACGATAACCTTCACTGTGACTGCCCCCGAAACAGGCATGTATGCAATTTCCACCCGATACATGCAGGAGCTAAGTGCTGACGGCCGACTTCAATATCTATCCGTTAATGGCGTTACCAAAGGCTCGTATATGCTGCCATACACAACAACTTGGTCTGATTTTAATTTTGGTTATCACAAGCTGAACCAGGGAAGTAACACGATACAGTTAAAGGCTGGTTGGGGATTCGCTTATTTTGACACCTTCACTGTGGATTATGCCAATCTTGATCCCCTGGATGTTCAGCCTGTCCTTACTGATTCCCAAGCTACACCGGAAACACAACTTCTGATGAATTATTTAACGGAGGTTTATGGCAATCATATTATCTCTGGTCAGCAGGAGATATATGGTGGTGGAAACGATGGCAATACGGAGTTGGAGTTTGATTGGATTCATAATTTAACCGGGAAGTATCCAGCTATCCGTGGATTTGATTTTATGAACTATAATCCGCTCTACGGATGGGAAGACGGTACAACTGATCGAATGATCGATTGGGTGAATAACCGGGATGGAATTGCGACAGCTTCCTGGCATATCAATGTGCCCCGGAATTTCACGACCTACCAGCTTGGGGATCATGTGGATTGGAAAGAGGCTACGTATAAACCAACAGAAACCAATTTTAACACTGCCAACGCTGTAATTCCTGGTACGAAAGAATATCAATACGTAATGAGTACGATTGATGATCTGGCGGAACAACTCTTGATTCTGCAAGATAACAATGTGCCCGTTCTTTTCCGGCCTTATCATGAAGCGGAGGGCAACGGTGGGTTAAATGGGGAAGGCGCCTGGTTCTGGTGGGCTTCTGCAGGTGCGGATGTGTACAAACAACTGTGGGATATGCTCTACACTGAACTTACAGAGACATACGGTTTCACAACTTGATTTGGACTTACAACAGCTACGTATATAACACTTCTCCTGCATGGTACCCTGGCGACGATCAGGTAGATATTGTTGGTTATGATAAATACAATACGATCTACAACCGCAATGACGGTTTGTCCGGCGTACCGAATGAGGATGCCATTACCTCGATCTTCTATCAACTGGTTGATTTAACAAACGGCAAGAAAATGGTGGCCATGACGGAGAACGATACCGTCCCAAGTGTACAGAATCTGACAGAAGAAAAATCGGGATGGCTCTACTTCTGCCCGTGGTATGGCGAACATCTCATGAGTTCAGCCTTTAATTATCCGGCAACTCTGAAAACGCTTTATCAAAGTGATTATGTCATTACGCTGGATGAATTGCCTAATTTGAAGGTTAACAATCCCACATCCAACGCGTCCCTCACACCTACAACCGTTGAATTTGACAAACACACGCCCAATCCAAGTGACAAGGCCATAACCGTGAACTTTAACGGTAATACGTTAGCCAGTCTACGGATAGGTACCTCTGCATTGACTGCAAATCAGGATTATACATTAAGCGGAAGCACGTTGCTGCTGAAAAAAGAATTTTTGACCGGACTGCCGGTTGGCGAACATTCCATCGTTTTTGATTTTAATCAAGGGCAAGATCCTGTATTAAAAGTTAAAATTGTTGATTCAACACCGAGCACAAGCGCTGTAATTTCGCCCGTGAATGCATCATTTGATAAAGCAGCGAATCTAGCGCAGGATGTTTCCTTGACCCTTACCTTAAACGGAAAACAGCTTACAAGCATAACGAATGGAAATTATACACTTGTATCGGGCCAGGATTATACGGCATCAAGCACTGCCATCGTTCTGCGCAAATCTTACCTTTCCAAGCTGCCACTAAGCCAAAATACGATAACGTTTCATTTTAACGGAGGAAATAACGCTGTTCTTACGGTAAACGTAGTGGACAGCGGTGTTACTGCACCCTCTGGGGCTTTGACAATCCAAGCCTTTAACGGCAATACAAGTACGTCTACCAACGGAATCTCACCTAAATTCAAAGTGGTCAATACCGGTAATTCGGCGATTCAATTAAGTGATGTAAAGGTCCGGTATTACTATACAATTGACGGTGAAGAAGCGCAGAGTTTCTGGTCTGACTGGGCCAGTATCGGGAGTGCAAATGTAACCAGCAAATTCGTTAAATTGGCATCGCCGGTTGCGGGAGCGGATTATGCTTTGGAGGTTGGTTTTACGAGTGCTGCCGGAACGCTTAATGCCGGACAAAGCGCTGAAATTCAAGCACGTTTCTCCAAAAATAACTGGTCTAATTACAACCAGACTAACGATTATTCGTTTAAGGCATCTAGTACTCAGTTTGCAAACCATGAACAGGTTACCGGGTATATCAATGGTCAACTGGCGTGGGGGATTGAGCCGTAAGAATGCAATCATAATAAAGGTTGGAGCGGGGATATCCCTGTTCCAGCCTTTTTCTGTTGGGATGGCTGAATGCCGCGAGAAACGAAGATAAAGAGGAGTATACAGAAGGAACATGTTATGATAGGGAGGATGCTAATTTTTCAGAAGGAGATCAAAATCAATGGTTGTAAAAAAATGGTTAGGTGCTTTACTTTTTATTCTGGCGACCATCCTGTTTACAGGCTGTTCACTCGAAACGGTTTCATTAAACGGCTCATCTCAAGAGAATACAGCTCTAACGCAATTTGATGAAGTAGCCAAGTATATTTCGGAGCATAATGAACTTCCGGACAATTATATAACCAAGAAAGAAGCTAGAGAATTAGGATGGGAGCCTAGCAAAGGTAATTTGGAAAAAGTGGCTCCAGGCAAAAGCATCGGCGGTGACGTATTTCAAAATCGAGAAGGGCTGTTGCCCAAGAAAAAGGGTAGAACTTGGTACGAAGCAGATATTAACTATTCGGGAGGAACGCGGGGGAGTGATCGGATTTTATACTCCAATGATGGATTAATCTATAAAACAACAGATCATTACCGTACGTTTGAGCAAATCGAATAGGGGGAGGGTGATAATTATGAAGACAGTAGTCATCGATGGAAAGGACATTCATGGAAAAGAAGAATTACATGACGTCCTTCAGAACAGTCTTGAATTAGGTCAAACGTATGGGCGAAATTTGGACGCATTATGGGATTGCCTGACTGGATTTCTCCCTATGCCACTTACCATTCAGTGGATTGATTTCGATGCAAGCCGAAAGTCTCTTGGAGAGTATGCAGATCAGTTGCTGGACCTGATGCATGAAGCGGAAGAAGAGATGGAAGGATTTATATTAGAGTTAAGAGATTGAACAATTTCTGAATCGGATCATTTTTTGTGACGAATGAACACAACAAAAGCGTGATTGAAAAACCTAATTTTTAAGCATTTAACTTTTTAAAGTTAAATGCTTTTTTATTTGTTTGAAAAATTATTCACTGTAGCACTTCCAAAAAAACGAACCTGATACGGTCACTTCAGCATGATTCTAAAGCAATTGGTAAATAATATAATTTAAAACCAAGGGAGAATAACTGGCATGCATCGTAAGCAAAATTTAAAAATGAAAAAAGTAGATTTATCGCATTTAGAACAATATAGTCAGCTGTTACGCTATGTTTTTCAGGTTACTCATAATGATCTGCACAAACATGGCTGGAAAGAAAGCGAAATTCTCCATGAAAAATCACCTGTCTTACAACAAGCAGATGTACTTGGATGGTTCGATGGCGAAAAACTGATTTCTCAGGTATCCATATATCCATTTGAAGTTCGGATTTTTAACCAAACTTACGCTATGGGTGGCGTTACTGGTGTGGGAACTTTCCCTGAATATTCGGGTCAAGGCTTAATGAATAAACTGCTTCTGCAAGCTCTCACCAATATGCGTGCAAAGAAACAATCCATTTCGTACTTGTATCCTTATTCCATACCGTACTATCGCCGTAAAGGATGGGAGATCATTTCTGATAAAATCGTGTTTGAGGTTCAAGACTTCCAATTACCCAAAAACAAACCTGTTCCTGGCGATGTGGCACGTGTAGAACCCGACAGCGAAGAGGTGAAGGTGGCTTATGAACGCTTTTCAATGCAAACCCATGGAGCCATGTTGCGGAAGGAACTGGCGTGGAGTGAGTACTGGCGGTGGGATTCAGATGATTTAACTGCAGCTGTCTATTATGGAGAAGACGGACAACCGGATGGCTACATTTTATATTGGATTGAAGAAGAAGTGTTCCACGTCAAAGATATGATCTTCATTCATGAAGAGGCACGAAGTGGACTGTGGAATTTCATTAGTGCGCATTTTTCAATGATATCTAAAGTGGTAGGCAATATTCATACCGATGAACAGCTTGCCTTTTTGCTGGAAGATGCGGATATTAAGGAAACCATTTCGCCTTACTTTATGGCACGGATTGTGGACATTGAGCAATTTATCTCAAAATATCCGTTTAAACCCGCAGCGATGGATAGAGAGTGGACCTTTACTTTGCAAGATCCGTTGCTTGCATGGAATCAAGGAACATTTACTCTACACATTGAACCGAATGGAAGCGGAAGAGTAATTCGGAGCCAAAATCGACGTAGTGAAGACAGCATAAATATCCAAACCATGACGACCATGTTGTTAGGCTATAAACGTCCTGAGTATTTGCATAAGATTGGCCGGATTAAATGTGATCCAGAAACGCTTGATTTGTTAGAAGATGCTATTGAGCAGCAGGCACCATACTTTTCGGATTACTTTTAATAATCATCAGAGCAGGGATCGGCATTCCTGATGAATGGTGAATAAGCCGAATCTAGTTCTTCGTATGAAGCTCTGTGTTTAAAATTAAAACAACCAGTATTGATTAATCAATACTGGTTGTTTTTTTATTTCCAGTCGATGATGTCAAATTATCAGACTGGATGTATTCAGAAATCGTAGCAAGATATGTGCTTGTTTAAGAAGGTACAACCATCTCTGCGAGTGTAGTCGCCAACCTTTGTTTTGCTTGTTCCGATGCGGCAGTCAGCGGCAGACGCAGTTTTGCAGAGGCAATCAGCTGTTGCTGAGCAAGCCACCATTTGATCGAGGCTGGAGCAGGTTCTGCAAACACGTCACTAATCAGCGGCTGCAGCTGCTTAAAGCTGTCTCTTGATGCATTCACGTCACCAGATACAAAGCATTGATACACGTCCACATACCGCTGGGTATGAATATTAGCAGATGCTACCATCCCGCCTGCAGCACCTTGACATAACATCGCATGGAAATACGCATCCTCACCGCAAAGCACAGGCTTCGTCTCATATTGGGTCAGCGCCAGCAGCAGATCCAAACCGCCAGTGCTGTCCTTCAGGCCAATAACCCCGTCCAGATCCATGACTTTTCTCATCGTATCCAAGGTCATGCGACTACCGGTTCGAGCCGGAATCTCATAAACTAGGATTGGCAATCCTGTCCGGGACGCGTTGGAGAAATGCTCTAGAATTCCTTCTTGCGTTGGTCTGTTGTAATAAGGAGTGACCACCAGAGCAGCATCTGCTCCCAATTCAGCGGCCATTTCAGTCCGATGAACCGTGGAATAGGTATCATTGGTTCCTGTTCCCACAACGAGGGGAATGGTTTTGTTCAGACTGATCAAAATCTCTTTCGTTACTTCCACCATCTGTTTTACTTCATCCCAAGAGACAGTCGGAGATTCTCCTGTCGTACCGTTTACGACCAGTCCCTGAATGTCGTGTTTGGCAAGATGGGTAACATATTTGCGATATGAATCAATGTCGAGCTTGCTGTCATCCGAAAAAGGGGCAATTACCGGTATATAAATTCCTTGAACATGTTGTTCATTCATCATAATCAACTACCTCTTCCCGTTATATTGAAACTAATGTAACATAGGAATCAGCATCACAGTTACCTATAACAAATGATAGTTGTCATCAATATTTTCGATGAGGTGAGCAAGTTGGATTTAATCTATCTTCAGACGTTCAGAGAAGTCGCAATTCGTGAGAGCTTCACCAGAGCCGCAGAGGTGCTGGGTTATGCACAATCCAGTGTGACTACGCAAATTCAGAAGCTGGAAAAAGCATACCAAGTCAAACTGTTTGAACGCTATAGCAATAACAAGATTCGTCTGACTTCTGCCGGGGAAGAGCTGTTCAAGCTTGCCGGACAAATGTTGGAACTTTTCGAGCAGTCCAAGGAAAAAATGGCGAAGCAGGGCGGTGGCTCCTTAACGATCGGTACGATGGATTCTATCGCTTCTTACTTTTTACCTCCTTATATGCAAGCCACCCGTAAGGAATACCCGGATCTGAACATACGACTGCATACGAATCGTGAGGGGTTGATTTTGCATCAGGTCAGGGAGGGTGAAGCCGATATCGGGCTTATTCTCGCAGATGATTCGAGCGATCCGGCTTTGCAGTGGATTACCATTCGCCAAGAACCGCTTTTACTGATCGTCCATCCACAACATCCGCTGATCGCCAAAACGCAGATTGAATTGAATGATCTAAAGGATATGGAATGGATCATGCCTGAAGATACCTGTAATTACAGGCAGCTGCTTGAAAGAGTGCTTCGCGCAAATTCAATCCCTTATCGGATCGGTCTGGAACTTGGCAATCCAGAAGCAATCAAAAGAAGCATTAAGTCAGGTGAGGGCATTTCGATCCTGCCGCAAATGGCTGTAATGGAAGAAATCGAGCGGGGGGAGCTGAAAGCCTTACCCCTTGAACATGCAGAGCTTCAACTTGAAATTCAGCTCGTTCTTCATCCGAAGAAGTGGGTATCCAACGCACTGCATGATTTTATGGAAAGCTTGAAAAAGTAAAGAAATGAAGGTTGTTTAGCCGTCGATTTAAACTTTCTTTTAAATTCTGATAGTTCATACTGGAGCTAATTTAATATAGTGAAAAGCCGCCTATAGCTGGAGAATCTTCGAAGGTATGGAACTCACTGGAGACAGTAAAAAATAACCATGTTCTTATATTTGATAATTCCCTCAATAGTGCGAGTGTTCTGGCTGTCCGTTTGGCTTCAGAGTATATCCTGAAAATGGCTGAACATCATTAATACTCAAAAAGGTAGACCGACTTCCGGTTTGCCTTTTTGTGATGCAAACGTATAATGAGAGCTTGAAGGGAGAGGAACGCCAATGACCATCGAAGCCAGCTTCCGCCGAGCCAATCAAATATGCAATCGTTACATTACAAAAGTGGAGCAAACAGGGCTTTCATTGTCCATTTTGTATTGGGGATTCATGCCCGATCATTTCGACAATGCCTTCCACCGGCATTCCTTTTTCGAGGCTTGTTATGTGGTAGACGGTGAAGGAAGCTACATAGAACAAAACCAGCATTATGCTTTAAATAAAGGAACAGCATTTCTATCTCTTCCAGGCGTATGGCACCAAATTCGCAGTCAGACCGGACTGACACTTTCTTATGTGGCTTTCGAACTGGATGAGGCCCATACAGATGTTTATTATACTGAATCCTTCCGTCGTCTTGCTGAGCTTGGGCAAAGCGTAGCGCAGCAAGCGAACCTTACGCCAACTGGCCATCTATGGCAAGCGCTCATTACTTCTTTCGACCAGCCTGGGGCAACTCTTCCTCTTGCTGTAAAGCAAATTTCCGCTTCTCTGCTATTATCCATTGCAGATTTGCACGTTCCGGCCCGAACAGAATCGGCCGACACGGGAGAGCAGCCCGTGGAACCAAATACGTTGTTCCGCCAGGCCAAACGGTACATTGATGATAATTTGATCAATGAGCTTACGCTTATGACGGTGTCAAGGCACCTCCACATTTCGTCCCGCCATCTGACCCGGTTGTTCCAGGAAAATTTGGGGCAGTCCTTTGTCCACTACATTCAGGAACGGCGTGTTCAGCAAGCCGCTGGGCTTCTGTTAAATGAACAGACACCAATTAAAGACATCGCTATCCAGTGCGGGTTCCAATCCGTGCATTATTTTACCCGGATATTCACCCGCGAGCTTGGTGTTTCCCCGGCCAAATTCCGACGCAATCAGTTTGCCGAAGGCCGCTCTGGCAAAATGCACTACCCACCCCGAATGTCCTGATCGTACAAAAACACAGCTTGATCGTTTAAAGACAGCACCTCCAACTCCCTATACAATGATGAACATAAATCGATATAGAGTTGGAGGTTTTAAACATGCCCCGAATAGCCCCTTTGGACTTTCAAACCAACCCAGTTAATTTCATTCGGCTTCAGCCCGACCAAGAGACCGAACCGGAGATCTGTAATGGGTATGAAGAATGGCTTGATCAAATTTGGCCCGAATGTGCACAGAATGATTTGCTTCCTTTTTATATGGTCATTGACGGTACGCATGGTGCCGCATTCAGCGAATGTCTGGAAATACTTCGGTCGCGCTGCCAGCTAGAGAGCAGGGTTTTAATTGAAATAGACAGCGCTCATTATTTAAAGTCTTCTGCAGATTTGCTTCAGCAGTTTCACCCTTATCTGACGGATAACCGTGCTTTTGGCGTTGTGGCCTCGGACGTCAGCGTTAAGGATTATTTCCGGCCACATGCACAGTCGGTCTGGCTCAGTGATCTAGACGATCAACTTCGGCTTTATCATGCCGCTGAACATGCAGAGGCACAGTCGCCAAACGTAGAGCAGTTAGCTCCCATCGTTGTGACCTATGGGCCAGGCTCTGGCTTCCTTTCTACAGCATCAGGTTTAGCGAACGTTTCTCTGTTTTGCGACTTATCCAGAGAGGCACAGCAGAAACTGCATCAGCAGGGGATGGGTTCTTTGGGGTTAGGTCCTTGCCTGGATACGGTCGAAACCTATAAGCATGCCTTGTTTCTGGAATGGCCCGTCTGGGAGGAATATCGCAAACGCCACTTGTATGACTTTGACTACTACGTGGATACGAACAACCCCGAACGACCCGTTTTGGTCACCGTCCCCATGCTGCGCCGACTTTTGGCTTCAGCAGCCCAGCAGCCTTTTCGAGTAAAGCCATTTTTTGCACCGGGGATTTGGGGCGGACAGTATTTAAAAGAACTATGCGACCTGCCTAAGGATTGGAGTAACTGCGCATGGGGGTTTGAACCTATCGCACCGGAGAACACGCTATTAATCGGTTTTCGGGATTTTATAGTGGAGCTTCCTTTCCCACTGCTACTGTCCGCTCATCCAGAAGCAATTATGGGCGAGCGCAATGTGCAACTGTTTGGCGACTATTTTCCAATTCGGTTTGATTATCTCGATACGATCGACGGGGATCATCTGTCTTTGCAGGTCCACCCCCAGCAGGCTTACATCGAGCAGACCTTCAACGAAACGATGACGCAGCAGGAATCCTATTACATTATGGAACAGAAGGAAGGGGCCAACCCTTTTGTGGGACTGGGTTTCACGGAGGGGACAACCGGGGAGGAGCTGCTTCAGGCGGTTGAATCTGCCCACACCTTGGGACAACCGCTGAAGATCACAGAATATGTGAACATTTGGGATGCGAATAAGGGTGACCTGTTTCTGATCCCGCCAGGAGCCGTACATTTTTCGGGCAAAAACAACCTGGTGCTGGAGATCTCTTCGACAACCTGGTGGTTTACCTTCAAAATATACGACCATTTGCGGCTGGACAGAGACGGGCGGCCACGTCCGATCAACGTCGATCATGCCAGAGCCAACATGCAGGAACAGTTTGACACGGATTACGTTCAGAAGCATTTGATAGCGGTTCCAAAGGAAAGCCGGGTACAGGGAGACAGCAGGGAAGAGCTGCTGGGCGAACGGGAGGATCTGCTTTTTCAGATCAAAAGATTAAAGCTGGACGGAGAGTGGATCGACGATACGGCTGGAGAGTTTGTTATGTTCAACCTCGTAGAAGGCGACCGTGTGCGACTGATTCCGTTGGATGATGAGGCAGCGGCTGTGGAGTGGGGGTACGCCGAAGCGTATATCGTTCCTGCCTCCGTCGGAGGTTTCCGTCTGGAGTCTCTGGGTGAACGATCGTGCACTCTGATCCGGGCACAGGTTTCGCCTGACTGGAACATGCCTCTGCTTCCGCATCACTGGAAATCTGGTGAACCTTTATGAACCCTGACGTCACGATTGCCATTGATGCCGGGGGGACCTTTTTGAAGGGGGCCGTCGTACTGAGTGACGGGAATCTTCTACCACAACTTTATGTCAAAAGGTCATCGCGCTCCGATAGTAGCGCGGATGAAATTGCCGCCAACCTAGTCGACGTAATTCAGGAGCTTGCTGCTGCATACGTCGACTATATGGAGCAGCTAAGTTCCGCTATAGGAACCCGGGCCAGCTTTCCCAACTTTCACATCGGCTTTGCTTTCCCCGGCCCTTTTGAATACGATACAGGCGTTTCCCGTATCCAGGGATTGAGTAAATACGAACAGCTATATGAAGTCAATTTAAAAACACTGCTGCGCAGTGAATTAACGGCGCTTGCTGCAGAACGCAACGCTCCTACATGGATGACCCGGCTTGCAGCCGCAAATATTCGTTTTGGCAATGATGCTGCCTTGTTCGCTCTGGGGGTCAGTAGGCTTTATCCTCAGGAAAGATTGCTTTGCCTTACATTGGGAACGGGCCTCGGCTCCGCTTTTGTTGAGAATCGGTCTATTGTCAGCGGGAAATGGGGAATTCCCGACTCAGGCATGTTGTATGCCGAGCAATACAACGGAGGCACTGTGGATGATCTGTTCGGAAGCCGAGGCATTTTGGCCTTGGCAGATAGCCATGATGCTCGAAGGCAGGGAGAGGATGTGTACCATCTAGCCATAGCGGCAAGACAGGGGAATTCCTCCGCCATCCGTGTATGGCAGCTTTATGGCCAGAGGCTTGGGGAAATGCTGCGACCGTACGTGGCAGAGTTTCGCCCTGCTCGTCTGATCCTGGGGGGACAAATTGCCGAAACCCATGATCTATTTGGCGGGATGCTTTCGGAAGCACTCTTGCCCGAGAAAGTTCCTCTGCATAATGAGAAACAAATGCAGGAGCATGTGTTCCAAGGGATTTTCCAGCTCGTAAAAGGTACCTAATCCACCAATAAAGGAGAAAAAAGATGACACTCGAACAACAAATCAAACAGGCAGCCATCCCGACGCTTAAACGGAAATGGAAAATATACGTCATTCACCATTCCCATACTGACATTGGTTATACCGACCGGCAGGAGAAGATTGAACAATATCATATCGATTTTATCCGTCAGGCGCTGCGTATTGTTAATGATGCTCATAACGGTGTAAACCCCGAGTGGAAAGGGTTCCGTTGGACCTGTGAGACCTTCTGGGCTGTGGAGCAATTCCTGAAGCAAGCCGGAGATGAGGAAAAAGTTGCATTTGCCGAAGCCGTGCGACGGGGCGATATTGAGCTATCCGGCACGTATTTGAATATGACCGAGCTGCCCGACCTACAGTTGCTGAACAAAATACACAGTAAAGCTCAGACATATGCCGGATCTATCGGTCACCCAATAGACAGTGCGATGACGGCGGATATCAACGGCTATAGCTGGGGATACGCCGATAGCTTGCTGAATAACGGAATTGGACATTTATTCAGCTGCATACATACTCATCACGGCATGTATGCGCTGGGCCGCAAGCAGTCCCCTTTCTGGTGGGAAGCTCCTAGTGGGGAACGCCTGCTGGTCTGGAATGGAGACCACTACATGCTTGGCAACGAGCTTGGCTTCTGCCCTGGTGCGCTTGGCAAATACATGATTCGTGATGAATTTGGCCACAGACTTGTGGAACCGGCGAACATTCATAATCAAATCGCCAATATTCGCATCCACCGATACTTGGCCCAGCTTGAGGCAGAGCAGTATCCGTATGATTTCGTGCCGATGATGCTGTCCGGATTGCCCACAGACAACGGATCGCCCAATAGCGCAATCATGGAATGGATCAATGCATGGAATCGTCAAAACGGCGAGGGAATTTCCGTGGAGATGAGTACGTTGAGCGGCTTTTTTGCCCGCTTGAAGGAGGAAGGGACGGATGATCTGCCTGCACATAAAGGGGATTGGCCAGACTGGTGGTCAGACGGTGTAAGCTCCACACCGATGCACACCCAGATTTACCGTGACGCACAGCGGACGCTTCGCAAGGTGGAGAAGCTCGACCCTGAACAGAAAAGTGTTAGCCTCCAGGAAATCGAGGCTGTAGAGCAGGCGCTTACTCTTTATGCGGAACACACTTGGGGGTATCACTCCTCTGTTTATGAACCGTGGCACAAAAATGTGCAGATGCTTGAGGTTCGCAAGACAGCTCACGCTGCAGAGGCAAGCAGGCTTGCTTACCGCGCTCTAGATCAGGTGCTGCTTGCCGATAATGCCGCCACCTTGTACCCGGGGCGTCCTTATCGCTTCAAGGTCACGAATCTCTCGGAGCGGGAGGTAACCGAGTTGGTTCAGTTGAAGCTTGAAGGATGGGAACCGGATGAGCTATTGAACGGAGTAGAAGTAATCCGGGAGGACACGGGACAGGTGCTGATCCAACAGTCAAGCCACCCACAGACGATTGTTGCGGAGCTTAAGCTCCAAGGCATGGAGAGCTGCATACTGATTCTGCGTCCACTCCTGGCAGGGCAGAAGAGTCTTTCTTCCTTAACGTCAACCTCCAATTCAAAGCTGATCGGTGCTGACCAGGTGTACGATATGGAGGATATGTATTCCTTAACGACGGGCGGACAGCAAGCGCCAGTCTCTGTTTGCCAAACGGGGCTGGAGTCACCTTATGTACGCTTGACTTGGTCGAAAGAGCGCGGCATCGTGTCGTGGATTGATAAGGAGACAGGACGCGAACTGCTGAAAGTGGATGATCTGTATGGTGCATTCACACCCATCTATGAGGTGACAAATCCAGCGAACCCTGCGGATGCATCTCAGGTATGGAGCGCTCGTTCCAAAATGGGACGCAACCGTAAAGGCCTTAACGTGGAGCGTTCGGTTGGTCAGCTCATCTCTGTGCGCGCGGTGGATAATGGACCGCTGTATGCTACCGTTGAGCTTGGTTATCAGCTCAAGGGCATCGCCTATTTTTCACTGCACTTGCGGATTTATACCCGTCAAAACCGGATGGATATTTCGGCGCGGTTCCATAAAGAGAGTGTCTGGAATCCGGAGAACGTTTATCTGGCTCTGCCGTTCACCCCGGGAGGCACTGGACCAGTTACCCTTTTAGCCGACAAGCCAGGAGGCCTCGTTCGCCCCTGGAAGGATCAGATTCCGGGAACTTGCCTGGATTATTCCGTTGTACAGTCGGGCATTGCCTGGCAGGATCATGACCGCAGTCTGCTGCTTGCTGTCCCGGACACACCTCTTGTGCAATGGGGAACGCTGGATTACGGGACCAGAAAGGTCCACACGCAGCAAGCGCCTGACGCTCAACCGGAAGCCTATGTCTGGCTGATGACGAATTATTGGGAAACGAATTTCAAAGCGACCTTGGGCGGCTTCTATGAGTTTCAATATCATATTTCGGCGGGCGGCAGCCTTTCGGTTGAAGATATGGCCGCAGCCCTGCATTCGTTGAACGAGCCATTTGTGGTTACCCGGGTTAATGAAAAATAAAGATAACACATAACAGATATAAATTTATAGTCGATAAACCAACAACCAGCAGGCTTCCATATGGAGGCTTGCTGGTTGTTGGCGTTCGGTCTTTTAGTTCGTGTAAGATTTGGCGTTTTTGCTTAATGATGTTGTTAAAGCTGAAATGTATTTAAGCCTACTCTTGAGCTGCCTCTAGCTCAGCAATTTGCGCTTTGTATTGCTTCAGAAGGTCGGCAAGGGAAGTCTTGATTGCAGCTTCATCCTTAGCTGTTACTGCCTTATTCAAATTACTTTGTGCTGAGAAGAATGCACTGGCAGCTGTAGTACCACTAAATTGAAGACTTTCAGCATCCGCTATAACCGCGCTTGTTGTTCCGGTTGTTTTTTCGGCTTTTACTCCCTCAACTAAGGTAAGTTTGCCTTCCTCAACCTTCAAGGCCTGCATTTCTTTGATCTCACCTGGTTTGGCGTTCTCGGAAACTTTCTTCCATTCGTCAGAGTCTACGTCTACAGCAACCAATGTGGCCATTACTTGGGATGTAGAGTTTTGTGAAAGCAGTTTATTGTACCGAGCCAGCGTTTTTTCCCATTCGTTTACTGTTTCTGGCGCGTATTTTTTGGCGAGCTCCACTGGATTAGCCAATGTAAAGGCCGCAATGGCGGATTTTGCTTCTTTCAAGGTAGCTGTTCCGTTTGTAACAGCATTTGTGTTAGTGGCGCTGTCGGCATTCGCGACAATCGGTGCGGAGATCGCAGTGAGCAGCAGGGCGGACAGGGCAACATTTCTGAATTTGAAACTGTAGTTCATTTCGTAACACTCCTTATGATTTGGTTTGTCTTACAGTTATCAATTTACCGAAGGAGTGTGGCACAATATTGGTGTAATTGTGGAAAAACAATGGCAAAGCTCTTCCCATATAAATACCTTTGGTATACTCACTATAGAGAAAAGTACAGGAGGCCCCGTTCATGAATAACGATTACCTCATCGCGGTTGTAGACGATGACGAGAATATACGCACATTGATTCAAGCTTATTTGCACAAGGAGAACTATCGAACGATAGGCCTCGCTAATGCCGAGGATGCCTGGTCTTTATATAGAATAAGTCCACCGAGTATGTGGGTGATGGATATTATGCTGCCCGGAATGGATGGCTATGAATTGTGCAAACGCATCCGTAGTGAAGGAGAGGTTCCCATTATTATGATCTCGGCGAAGGATAATGAAGTGGACAAAATACTTGGCCTTGAGCTCGGCAGTGACGATTATCTAGTGAAGCCGTTCAGCCCCCGTGAGCTGGTAGCCCGCATCAAGCGGCAGCTGGAACGTTGGATTAGACTTACCGGTGCGGAAGAAAGAGCTGTTGTAAGCGAAGCTGTGACGCCACGAATCGATACCGGAGAGCTTCAATTAATGTTGGAAGAGAGGCGGGCAATATGGCGTGGGGAAGAAGTGGACCTGACCAGCAAAGAGTTCACCATGCTCAAGGTACTGGCTGAACATCCGAATCGAGCGTTTACGAGGGACGAGCTGCTCAGTTTTGTCTGGGGAGAAGATTATTTTGGCAGTGACCGTGCCGTGGATCATTTGATTAAGCGGATTCGCAAAAAGATGGAGGAACTTCCCGTCGAGTCGGTATGGGGACACGGGTATCGTATGCGTACAGATCGGAGTGAAGTTTAATATGAAACTAGTCCATCAGATTAACCTTGCGTTCGGATTGTCACTGGTTCTGATCCTCTCCGTCACGGCCGTTTTACTTCATTATGTGCTTCTGGATCATTTCATTGGAACAGAGAAGAATGATCTCAAGACGTTAAGTACAGCAATGTCCGCTTCAATAACGACGGGGGATATCCAAATGAGTCCTGTACTTACCACTGGATCTGCTGTCACGATGCCTAATTCGAATATGACAGGTATGCAGTCTGTCCAGTTGGTAACAGGAGAAGTTACGAGTGCTCCTTCAACACTCATTCCTGCGGATGTTGAAGCCTTTGTCACTGATTTTAACGGAAATGTGCTGTCAGGGACTTTGTCTGTGAGTGGTACAACCGGAATGGCGAGCAGTAACACATTGACTGAAGCCGTACCAGCAAACTTGTCGAAATACACAGCGGTCACTTCGTCCAGCATCAAGGACCTGTGGAAGGGAACCGATGGGCGTTATGTGATGGACGTCAGCCCCATCCCCCAAGGAACTCTGACTCTGCTGACTCCTATGAGCAAGATCAAAGCAATTGAACAGGCGCTTCTGGGTCGTCTCATCCTGGTGATCTGTATCGTTGGGGCCATGATGTTCCTGCTTAGTCTGTTTATTACGAAAAGGCTGATTCAGCCATTGATGAATCTGAAGCAGGAACTTAAGAAGGTCAAACAACGTCATTTCACGGATGTACAGCGGGTCAAGGCTGGCGGTGAGATTGGAGCTGTCGCACAGGCGGTATATGAGATGGCTGGTGAACTGAACAGGTTCAATGAGGTGCAGAAACAGTTTTTCCAGAATGCATCCCATGAGCTGAAGACGCCTCTGATGTCCATTGCAGGTTATGCGGAGGGCATTCGAGATGGAATCTTTGAAGGTGAGAACGTTCGTAAAGGGCTGGACGTGATTCTTGGGGAGAGCGGCAGATTAGGAAAGCTTGTTACCGAAATGACACTGCTTGCGAAGCTGGATAGTGAAGAGGATATCTTCAAACCTTCTAAGGTCAGTATGAACGAATTGTTGACGGAAACGTCCGAACGTGTCAATCCGCTGCTTGTAAAGAAAGGACTTACACTCCACATCGCCTGCCCGGAGAATAAGGAGCTGTTCATCATGGCTGACCAGGATAAACTGCTGCAGGCACTGCTCAACGTCGTGACGAATGCTGCAAGGTACGCCAAAGAAGAAATTCACATCACTGCGAACTTGGAAAAAGGGAAGATCACGCTATCCGTCACGGATGACGGTCCCGGCTTTCCGCAGGAGCTGCTGCCCACCTTATTCCACCGTTTTGTCAAAGGAAAAGACGGTGAGTCCGGACTGGGTCTGGCGATTGCCCGGGCTATTGTGGAACGCAGCGGCGGGCTGATTCAGGCCACCAACCGTAAGGAGGGAGGAGCTGTAATCTCGTTTGGCTTCCCTGCGGCACAACGTGTCTGAAGGAAAAGACGGCAACTATATCCTCCTAAGTTGCACCAAACCTCGAAGTGAGAGAAATAGAGGAAATGCACAAAGGGGTTCGTGTCGCCAATTGCCAATATAAATACTTCGCATAAGTGGCTTTGTGTTTACTCCGCTCTCCCTGCACTATAGGGAGAGCTTTTTTGTGTTTTGAGTACGGATCAGATGGCACGCTTGTATATCACCATATGGATGCTTTGAATTCCCTACGGCAGCAGCGATTCCTTATTCATTGTCGCGTTTTTACGGAAATCTAGCGGAGCTTGATTATAGTATTTTTTGAACTGATGGTAGAAGTGGCTGACGTTCTCAAATCCCGCTTCCAGTGCAATCTCAAGCACGCGCAGCTCAGTCGTGAGCAGCAAGTTTTTGGCTACATTCAGCCGAAGCTGATTAATATACTCTGTTGGTGTCTGATTCAGATATTGACGAAAGGCACGGTTCACATGACCAACGCTTCGACCTGACAATTCATAGAGCGCATGAAGACCACGAATCATGTTTTCTTTCAGCTGCATTTTGGAGATCGCATGCTCAAGCCACAGCGGGAGAATGGGTTGTTCGATGGTTTCCAACTCAAAGAAATGCTGCGTAAAAATCTGAATAATCAGCCCTTTTGCGTATACGCGAGCCTTCTTCTTATCCACTGTGGAAAGCATCATAATCCGTTCAAAGCTTCGAACCATCTCTGTCATTTCTAACTGAGATAACATGGCAATCTGGGGAACGGGAGCCTGCAAGAGTCCTTGCGCATACTTTTGTTCATTTAAGTAGGCCAAAGCTTCTTCTATTACTTCGGATCGACACGGACTATTCAGAAAACGGCAGTCCTGAGTGCCTTCCGGTTCATAACGGTGAATATCATGCGGTCGAATAAAGACAAGGCAGCCCGGCCTTAAATGCTGGGTTGTTCCATTTACGATATGTTGGCACTGCCCTTCACTTAGAATGAAGAACTCGTAAAAGTCATGGGTATGCTCGGGTGATACTTTCGATAAGGAATCGACCCAGAACGGATCTACGAGCAGGTCGGGATGGATGTGAGTAGACGCTGTGTATTTGATCATGGCTCGAACCTCTCCATTTATTGTTAATGTCAAAATAGCACACGAATTCCGTGAACACAACATAAGAAAGTATGGAGACCTCTTGATAGAATGAAATAGATTACAAAGACATCAGGAGGTATCACAAATGTTGCTTATCGATCTCAATGGCAGGTGGCAAATGAAGAGAGTGGATCATGCCGAATGGCTTCCGGCTACGGTTCCAGGTTCGGTCTTTAATGATTTGCTTCAAGCTGGACAAATGGAAGACCCTTACTACCGCGAGCAAGAGCAGGCGGCACTTGAACTGTGTAATTATGATTATGAATACAAACACTCTTTTGAAGTAAGCGCAGCGGATCTCAAGCATGACCGGATCATCCTTTTATGTGAAGGGTTGGATACGATTGGCGAATTGTTTCTGAATGGAATGAATATCGCGAATGTAAGTAATATGCACAGTACTTATGAAATCGATATTACCTCCTTTATCAAACAAGGTGAAAATACCATACACATTATTCTTCGTTCCCCGGTGGAGTATGTACTGCGTAAACAAGCCGAGCGCCCGTTGATTAACTGCAGTGATGCAGTGGAAGGAATCTCCCATTTGCGTAAAGCACACTCCATGTTCGGTTGGGATTGGGGTCCACAATTACCTGATTTGGGAATCTGGCGAAATATCTCCATTCAAGGCTATGATCATGCCCGTTTGGAAGATGTCTACGTTACACAAATGCATAGCGAAGGCAAGGTAACCTTAGATGTACGGGTAAAGGCATCAGGTTGGGTAGAAGAAGAGCGAGAGATCATGGTCACATTAGATACTCCTTCCGGGGAGACGTTGAAAGGATGCACGTCCGTCGTGAATGATGCGAATCATCATATCTGGATTGAAGTGGACCATCCCGAGTTATGGTGGCCGAATGGTCTGGGCAAACAGCCATTGTATCAGCTGAGCGTTGCGCTTATGGAACAAGGCGTGGAGCTGGATCGTGATGCTAAGCGCATTGGACTGAGAACATTAACGGTGAAGCAAGAGCAGGATCAATGGGGTGAGTCCTTCGAATTTGAAGTGAACGGAGTATCCTTTTTCTCGATGGGTGCTGACTATATTCCGGAAGATAACATCTTGCCGCGCTGTAACCCAGATCGGACAGAACGATTGATCAAGAGCTGTGCGCAAGCCCATTTCAATACAATTCGTGTCTGGGGTGGGGGACATTATCCGGAGAATTACTTCTATGATTTGTGCGACGAATACGGCTTGATTGTATGGCAGGACTTGATGTATGCCTGCGGTGTATATGAACTGACTGAGGAATTCAAGCAATCGATTACAAAAGAGACCATCGATAACATGAAACGCTTGCGTCATCATGCCTCATTAGGAATCTGGTGTGGAAACAATGAGCAGGAGATGGCTTGGGTTGAATGGGACTGGGCGAAGAAAACATCCTTACAGTTACAAGCAGACTATATTAAGCAATACGAGGTATTACTTCCGGCTATTGCGAAGGAATATGATCCGAACACGTTCTACTGGTTAGCTTCACCTTCATCCAAAGGCAGCTTTGACAATCCAAACGATGAAAATTACGGAGACATGCATTACTGGGATGTGTGGCATGGCAAGAAACCTTTTACCGAATTCCGCACATTGTTCCCGCGCTACATGTCCGAATTCGGGCTGCAATCCTTTCCGAATCACAAGACCATAGAGACGTTTACGTTGCCCGAAGACCGCAATATCTTCTCTCCGGTCATGGAATCTCATCAGAAGAATGGTACGGGCAATGAGAAAATTCTGTATTACATCGGGGAGACGTATCGCTTGCCAAAAGATTTCAATTCCCTGTTATACGCTTCACAGCTCATTCAGGCTGAAGGTATCTCATGTGGGGTAGAGCATTGGCGCAGACATCGTGGACGCTGTATGGGAGCACTGTACTGGCAGTTGAATGATTGCTGGCCTGTTGCTTCCTGGTCCAGTATCGATTACTTTGGTCGCTGGAAAGCACTGCATTATGCAGCCAAACGCTTTTTCGCGCCTGTTCTTGTATCGGCTCGGGAAGATGGTTCGAAGGTAGAACTTCACGTATCGAATGAGAGTAGGAGTGTTGTAAAAGGAGAATTGAAATGGAGTCTCATGGATTCGCAATCCAATGAAATCGTAGCTTCTTCAAAAGTGATTGAGTTGAAAGCGTTATCAACCTCATTATTCGAACAGCTTGATTTCACTGAGATACTCGATACAACTGCGAAGAAACGGAATACGTATTTACAGTTTTCCTTTGTGGTGGATGGTGAAGTTGTCAGCGAAGGTACAGTGTTATTTGTGAAGCCCAAGCATTTTGGTTTTATTGATCCTGCAATTGAGACCACGATGACAGAAGAAGAGGATCGTTTTGTTATTACGGTTGATTCGAAAGCTTTTGCACGGTTTGTGGAGCTTGATTTCAGTGAATTAGACGGTATTTTCAGTAACAATTATTTTGACTTGACAGCAGGTGAAAGAAAGACCATTTCTCTGAAGAAAGATGATCTCAACAAACCGGCATCCCTTGAAGAACTGCAATCACAGCTAATCGTACGCAGCGTATTTGATTTGTAAGTTGTTCCTTCGTTTTTTTTCTGATATTGCCAATCCAATCGATAGAAATCCGATCGTTGTTGTATGTTACCGCTTTCAATTGATCTCTATACTGATGGCAGAGGTGGTTAAATGATTGAACGACTGGCAAAATACCGTTGGCAATATGTAATGATCCTCCCTGGCGCGATCCTGCTGCTTCTCTTCAGCTACATTCCAATGGTGGGCATCCAGGTGGCATTCAAGGATTTTCACATCGGTAGCACGATGTGGAGTAGTGAATGGGTTGGTTTGGAAAATTTCTCATTCTTGCAAGATGAACAGTTCTGGATTGTGGTGAAGAATACAATTTACATCGCGATTCTCAAGTTTGTGTTTGGATTTCCAGCTCCTATTATTTTGGCATTGCTCATCAATGAGGTGAAAAACAACAAATACAAGCGGTTTGTCCAATCCGTTAGTTATCTTCCGCATTTCTTTTCGTGGATCGTGGTGGCTTACATTCTGCAATCCCTGCTGACGTTGGACGGCGGATTGGTCAATCAGTTGATAGAGAAGCTCGGAGGAGATTCAATCTTTTTCTTGGGATCTACGGAGTGGTTCCGGCCCATGATCGTAGTGAGCGGTTTATGGAAGGAGGTTGGCTGGAATACGATCTTGTATCTGGCGGCAATTACAACGATTGACCCGCAGCTCTATGAAGCCGCTAGGGTGGAAGGAGCAGGACGGCTCGCCCAAATTCGCAACATAACCCTGCCGGGTATAATGCCGACCATCTCCATCGTGTTGATTCTCAGTATGCCAGGACTGATTGCAGTAGGCATGGATCAAATCTATCCTTTGATGAATCCGGCCAATCAGCCAGTCGCGGATGTGCTAGACACATATATTTTACGCAATGGCTTGCAGCAAGGTTATTTTGGAATGGCCACTGCAGTGGGTCTCCTTTCTTCGGTCATCAGTCTGGTGTTGGTACTATGCACTAATCAGATGGCGCGAAAGTTTAACGGAGAGGGGCTTTGGTAATATGAGAACTTCTATTAGGGAACGGGTGGGCCAGACAATTATTGTGTTTCTATTGGCCATTCTCTGTATCTCGGTAATCTATCCATTCACGTATATGCTCGCCGTATCCTTAAACGTAGGCAGCGATGCGGCAAAAGGTGGTGTCTATCTATGGCCTAGGGAGTTTACTTTGTACAATTATGAGGTTGTGCTTGGGAATTCGGTTATTCAACATGCCTACTTAATTACGATATCCCGTACAATCGTAGGCACTTTTGTCGGCTTACTCATCACACTTCTGGCGGCTTATGGCTTGTCCTATCGGCAGCTTCCTTTCAGGAAATTCCTCCTGGGATACGTGCTGATTACGATGTTGTTTAGCGGCGGATTAATCCCTTTGTATATCCAGCTTAATCACTTGTCATTATTAAACTCATTCTGGGTGTATATCATTCCGTCCGCTTTCTCGGCGTGGAATATGTTTGTGATGATGAAATTCATCCAGGGTATTCCGGAAGCACTGATCGAATCGGCTGAGATTGATGGTGCCAATCCTGTCCGCATTCTCTTCGTTATTATTATGCCGCTTTCGAAACCCATGCTTGCAGCCATTGGCCTTTTTACTGCAGTGGGGCACTGGAATGACTGGTTTTCTGGCGCATTTTATGTTTCAGATCAGAATCTGATTCCGGTTCAAACGTTTTTGCAACAACTGCTGTCTGCCCAGGATATCTCGACTGTCCTCGGGTCCAACAATAATCAGGAAGCGCTTGCCCGGGGCACCATGCTCTCTAACGTTACACTGATGTCCATCAAAATGGCGACAGTTATGGTAAGCGCGCTTCCGATCCTGTGTGTGTACCCATTCCTGCAAAAGTATTTTGTAAAAGGTGTGCTTATCGGCTCAGTAAAAGGATAACCCAATGAAAAATGAAAAATGAAGCAACAGAATGGGTTTTCTAATCCTATACAATTTCAAAATAACCGAGGGGGACGTATGTGATGAGTTTACGTCAACAAAAGGGAAGAAAACTGGCGCTATTATCCTTGGCTCTATTGATGTTTGGGATAACGGCATGCTCAAGCAGCAGCACAGAGAGTGGCAGCAGTTCTGCAAATTCATTTAAGCTATGGCTGGGCTGGAATGCAACAATTAATAACCAAAGTATGGTCCAAATGTATTGGAAAGAAAAGGAGCCGGGCATAGACGTTCGGCTGGAGGCTACGCAGGGCGATGTAATGACAGAGTTGAACCTGAAATTGAATACCGGTGGCTTTGATGATGCAGCTCTGTTCTCACGTAGTGATGTCGTGACCACTGCGATGACGCGTTCGGGCAGCGTTCTTCCGCTGGAGCAATACTTCGATATGCCGGATAAATATCCTGGGTTGGCTTCCATTCCAAAAATCTATCTCGATCAAATGAAAGCTTCGGACGGACACATCTATTCCATTCCGACATGGTTTGATCAAAATCCCGATGATCCTTGGCCTGGTTGGGCTTCCTATGGCTGGTTTGTCCGTACAGATGTACTGGAGAAAACCGGCATGACGATGGATGATCTGAAATCGTTGGATGGTATAGAGAAGTATTTGAGATTGTCGGCTAAGCAGAAGGATGAAAACGGGAAACCGTTGATTCCCCTTAGTTTTCTCTCTGACGCAAGCGATGAAAATGTCATCCTGAGTACATTTGGCGTTACGGTCAGCACAGCGGGCGGCGTCATTCCAGTAGAGAAGCAAGGTAATGACTATCAGTTTATCTATGACAATCCACAATATAAAGCGGCTTACCAATGGATGAACAACATGTTCCGGGAAGGGCTTCTGGATCACGAAGCGATTACAGACAAGAAGGAGCGTTACAAAGAGAAAAACAAATCCGGACGTGTAGCCATGAATGTAGGTGGGTTCTTTAATATGGACGCGCAGTTATGGGAGGTTCTCGATGGGCCAACCGATCCGGCATGGTACTATGATGTCATTCCCTATCCGAAAGTGGATGGCGTGAGTGAGATTGGCGCTAATCAGATTATCAATCCCTATCCTGCCAATGACGTTTTTATCAATAAAAATACTAAAAATCTGGATTCCATTCTTGCTTACTTCGATTACACACTACAGCCCAAGCCCGAACAGCAGCAGGTCGTGAATGAAGGTCCGCCAGGAGTGTTCTGGGATTGGGTGGATCAACCGTTAGGAAAATGGGTGTACACGGACGAGAAATATAAAGCTTTGCATGACTCTGGAGATCAAGCGAAGAAGGCGAGCACGACGCCAGAGCTTTACGCGGCTTCTTCCTATAGTAACGACTGGTATCCATGGTGGAATTATGGGGTTACTGAACCGAAAGGAAGATTCAAAACGATCGAATTCACCGAAAAGATTGGCAAAATGGGGGGGACCAGGGTTGCTGAAAACTACGATATGGTGAAAGCCAAACCGGGTGGCTTATGGGAGAAGTATTTGCCTGAACTCGATAATGTGCGAAAAGAGTATAAAGCCAAGCTGATTATGGCTAAGGATGACTCACAATTTGAACAGGCTTGGAGTGATTTCCAGGCTGCACTGGAAAAACGAGCACATTGGAGTGAGCTCAAACAGGAATGGCATGAGGAGCTTCAAGGCAAGCAGTAATTAGGAGACGGGGACTGTCGAACGTGGCAGTTCCCTTTTGCTATAAAAAAGTATACAATATCACCAATACTATCCTATAGAACAAAAGTGGCGGAAGTGGTTCCATATTTCCCGGCGTTATCTAATAAATAGGTGCAATGTATGCATTTCGGTGCTAGACTACCAGTAAGATTCATTGTAAAGAAGGAGAGGAAAAGGATGATTAAACATTTAGGTCGCATTAATGAATTGGCGAAAAAAGAGCGTGAAGAAGGTTTGACCAATGCGGAACGAGTTGAACAACAAGTATTACGAGAAGACTATTTACGGGAAATTCGTGGGCAAGTTCTAAACACTTTTTCAGTGCTCACCATACTTGATCCAGATGGAAATGATGTAACACCGGACAAAGTACGAAACGAAAAGGGAATCAGTTTGTAAGGAAAATAAACGTTGTTGGAAGAACGAAAAGCCTCCGAGTATTCATTGACAAAAATGGTGTGGATATATACACATGTTTTGTAGTTGATTTTATAGGATGCTTTTTAAACACTTTATAAATGCTCATTATAAAGGTATTGTATAAAGAGTGCTTTATTAAAAATCTTAGCAGTTTGTTTGATTGATTCATGTGTAGAAGTATTTATAACAGGAGTTGATAACATGACTGAAGAAGAACGAATTTTTGATGGGATCTTATTTAGCCCCGGCCATCCTGACCTTAAGGCGATTAAGCTTCGCTCTCACAATCTTAGTAGTCAATACAGTCGTACTTTTGAGGATCAAACGGAGGAACGCGAAGCATTACTCATGCAGATTCTGGGTCGAAAAGGAGAGCGTTGTTTTATACAAGGCCCCATTTTCTTTCATTATGGCGTTCACACAGAAATTGGCAACCATTTTTTTGCGAACTACAATCTGACCGTCCAGGATGATGCTAAGGTTACCATTGGTGACCACGTCAGCTTTGGACCTAATGTGACCATTGTTACACCGGTTCACCCATTCATTGCTTCAGAACGTCGACAAATGCTGGACCAAAACGGGGAACCTAAGTCGCTCTGTTATGCTAAACCTGTCACCATCGGAAATGATGTTTGGATTTCGGCTAACGTTACCGTATGTGGTGGTGTTACCATTGGCGACGGATGCGTCATTGGCGCTGGAAGTGTAGTGACCCAAGATATCCCTGAAGGCTCTTTTGCAGCGGGTGTACCCTGCAGAGTCATTCGCCCCATTACAGAATCGGACAGCATGCGCTACAAACCGGAAGTCCTGGCTGATTGCAGCGTAATTGAATAAAAGTTCTTTACGATTTTAGTTGGGAAAGCAGTTCGTATGATGTGTCCCACTATCTTGGTTATAAAATTTTTCCATTAAAAGTCGCTAATATAGCGGCTTTTTTGTTTTAACATTGTAAGTTCTTGCTTCATTCCAGGATAAGTCCTTGTAACGATTAACGATTCGGAGTATTCACTCAGTGGCAGGGTATAGAAATATGTGGTAAAATATGACTATGAACAATTGATTTGAGTAACCTAATTCAATGGAGTTGATATAAGATGGAGGACAAACAATTTAAGATTGGTCTTTCTAAGAAAGACGGTCAGCTCGGCTTCGTTTTTACCCGTGGAGGGCCGCGTGAGGGTGCAGGAAGAAAGGGTATCGGCGTGACAAAGAAGGTTTCCTTAACTCTAACTGAAGAGATTTGGGAAGAAATTGATCGTGAGTGTCAAGATCTAGAGATCTCTCGGTCTTCCTTTTTAAGGAATTTGATTGAGGTCTATTATGACGCTAATAAAAAAGGCAGGTGAATAAGTTGTTAGTACACTTATCAAGAGATTTATTAGCTAAGTCTATTCAGCATGTCTTTAAGGCTTTATCGAATAATAATCAGGGAGTCTTGTCCGGGTTGTACATATATGCAGGAAGCAAAGAGGTCGTTTTTAGCGGTAGTAATGTAAGTCTAAGTCTAACGGTTCAATATAGGGCTTGTATTACTGATAATAACAGGATTCATATTGTTAAGGAGGGGAGCATTGTTTGCCCAGCCAAGTATCTATATGAAATCATTCGTAAACTGAATGATGGAAATGTGGTCTTGGAGGTGAACGATCAACTTATACTAAGTATTACTTCAGGAAACACACGCGTTTGCCTGAGCGGAATGTCGCCTATTGACTACCCATTTATCCCTAAAACATATCATCAATATTCAGGTAAAATCACAGATGTATCGTCCAGCTTATTAAAGTCATTGATCAAACAGGTAGCCGGGGCTGTTTCTACATCTGAGGCGAAACCGATTTTGACGGGAGTATCGCTGGAGGTTCTAGGAAATCAGCTTACTATGATTGCTACAGACGGAGTTATACGAATGGCCTCACGGTCAATCTGTATTGAGAACAGAAGGGAATTTTACGGAAGCGCTGTAATTCCTGGTGTTAACTTAATGGAGATCGTCAAACTGCTGGACGATGAAGGCAACGGAATGGTAACCATACAACTTAGCCCTCATGAGATCAGGTTTATAACGCAAAATCAGATTATTGAATCGGTGTTAATCGAAGGTTTATACCCATCAACCAGAAATCTTGTTCCAACCACTTATGTCTCCGAGATTATCTTGAATATCAAATCATTTAGACAAGTGATTGACCGCGTATTTGTGTTGGCTGAGCATCATTTAATTACAATACATGTTTCAGAGAAGAGGATGGAGCTTATATCAAGTACGTCTGAGATTGGTGATGTAAGAGATGAGCTTCTTTTGGAAGATAAGAACGGAGAAAATTTTATTATTACGATTAATGCGAAGTATCTTCTAAGTACGTTACGGTGTATTGAATCAGATAGCATCCGAATACGGTATGCTGGTACAAAAAGTCCCCTTGTTTTGCTTCCAGCTTTGGACAATAGCACATGGCTGTTCTTGTTGAACCCTGTTATGACAAGGATAAACGACAGATTTTAAAATGTTATTTAAGTGATCAGTCAAAGACCGCATTGTCTTCTAGAGATTGCACTAGACAGAAACGTTTTAGAAGTAAATGAATTGAAGTATGTAGAAGAAGGGGAGATAAATAATCATATAGCTGCGGTCTAAGACCGCCATTCATAATATAGAAAACGCCCAATTTTTTTAGAAAGATTGGGCGTTTTATTTTAATTTATAAATAACTAATACCGGAAGGTTAAGCCTGTGCGCAGCGTTCTAAAGTAAACTCTGTGACGTTACGTGTTATTTTTTATATATGTTCTAATGCACTAGATTCTCTAAATCTGGCTGCAATTTGTTACGAAGAATATACAGCATGATGGCTCCTACAAGGAACGCGACGACATCCGCAATGACGAGTGACCATACAACCCCATGGAAGCCATTCAATCGGTTGGCGATGTAGAGTACAGGAATCAGCGTAATTCCTTGAATGACTGACATAACAAACGCGGCGGTTCCTTGCGCTGTTGCTTGGAAGATCCCCACAAACAACGAAGTCATTCCTGTAATGAACAAGGATAGGAACGTCACATGCAGAATGTAGCTACCCATTTCAATTAATTGCGGGTCATTCGTAAATAAACCAATTAAGTGGTCGGAAATCAAATAGACGACAACGCCGAACACAACAGCTAACGCCAAAATCGCTTTGATGGTAAATCCAATGGTATGTTTCATACGTAATTTATTCGCTGTAAAAGAAAAGGCAATCAACGGCACAACTCCCTCGCATAAGCCCATCAGTATAAACTCAGGAAATTGCAACAAACGTGATGAAATTCCGTACCCCGCTACGGCCTGATCTCCATACTCGACAAGAAAATGGTTCAAAATGAGCGACATTGCACCCAAGAAGATACTCATGATAAAGACGGGTACACCGATTTTGAACACATTACTCATAATTTCCTTGGAAGCCTTGAACCATTTTACGGAGACAGTCAAGAATTGGCTTTTATATCCCATATGGAATGCGTAAAAAACACTGGCAACCAAGTTGGAAATGACTGTTGCAGAAGCAACGCCGATTACACCCCAATGGAAGATGAAGATGACGATCGCATCAATAATAATATTTACAACCACACTGAGAATCATACCGATCATGGATGTGATTGCTGCACCCTCTGAGCGCACGATGTTCTCCAGCGTGAAGAATAATATGACGAAAGGTGAACCGATAAGCATAATCGTGACATAGTCTTTTGTAAATCCGAAGGATTCAGGCGTTGCTCCTAGGCTATGAACAATTGGGTCGATCAGCGGGAGGCCGATGGCCATTACGATAAGTCCAAGAACTAAACTGCTGTAAATGGCGAATGAAGAAACATGTTTTAGATCCTCATATCTTTTTTCTCCTAACAAACGAGAGATGAATGTACCGCTACCCATACCAATCAAGTTGCCGAGCGCCATAATCACCGCGAATAATGGCAAGGTTAGCGCGAGTGCGGTTAACATGGCAGTATTGCCTAATGTACCAAGGAAATAGGCGTTCAGGATAGAATAGATGACACTCATCGACGTACCTAACATCATCGGTACAGCGAAGTGAGCTACGGCTTTTGCGATCGGTGCTTTTTCAAAATAATGGAGGTTTTCTGCATCCATGTGTGAGTCACTACTTTCTTCATTTATTTTTGAAATGATTTGGAATTCAAATGCTATTCCAGTTTTCAATCTAACAGTGTTAGTTTGTGCCTTACAGTGTTAGATGGTATCATGAACTTATGAACCTGTAAAGCATAATCTTACACTGTTAGATAAAAGGGCGGATACGGATGAAAAAACAACAGCCTCAGATTTCGGAGGATAAGATTTTGGAAGCCTCTTGGGAGCTTCTTGGGGATGAAGGTATTGAGAAATTCAGTATGAGGCGATTGGCCGATCGGCTGGGTATTCAGGCTCCTTCTCTGTACTGGTATTTTAAGAGCAAGCAGCATCTCTACCAGCATCTGGCCAACCAGATATCGAAAATGATCCTGAACGAATTCCAATCCGATGGGGACTGGAAGGTACAAATGGAGGGCCTTGCGATATCGATACGGAGTGTACTCCGCCGTTATCCCTGCTCCACGCAGCTTATGATGCAGACGTTGCCCCATGAGCCGGACATGATTCGCTTCACCAACCGTATGCTTCTCTGCATGGAATCAACGCCACTTGAGCAAGAGCAGAAATTGCAAGCCGTTCTTACGCTTGTGAACTATGTTTTCTTCTTCGTTCTGGATAATTATGAGCATCAGCGCACAGTATCCGTAATGATTAAGGATCAGGGGGAGCTTCCGGGCGGGGAGATGATTCAGCTCTTGGACTCCATGAGCGAGACAGAAGCAGGACTGTTCCGAAGAATGCACAAGGGCGGGTTGTTTGAGATGATGGGGAGCGACGGAGCGTTTGAGTTCGGCTTGAAGTTGATTTTGTTGGGAATTGAACAGGTGATTAAGGAACAAGGAAATTAGAATGTAAACAAAACCGTACATCCGGATATCGGATGTGCGGTTTTAAAAAGGCTTGATTAAATCTTATTTTGCACAGTTACCTACCTTCAAAATCGAATGGATGACGCAGGAATACTCAGTAACAATGATTATGAGAAAAACGTTTATTAACATATCCTTTTGAATTATTATTGGACTACAGAGAATGAAAATAAGGGATTTGCACAGGAGGTTTTTGTGAAATCGGTTACAGAAATATATGGAATGCAACACATATAAGGAGGACAGCTAGCGTACATGAGTTTATATCTGGAAATCCCGGAACTTGACAAACGGCTTCCATTTCGAAGCTTTATTCACACAGGGGATGTGCTCTGTTATCCTCACTGGCATAAGGAAATTGAAATTATTTATGTTACCCAGGGAAGCCTGGATTTGGGGTTGAATGACAATGTAATCCGTCTGAAGCAGGGGGAAGTCCAATTCATTAATGGCGGTGACGTCCACTTTTTTTTGTCATCGCCTGATAGTGAGCGAATTGTTATTCAATTTGATCTGAGCCTGTTCCAAGACGTATCCACATTAATTTACGATGATCGATCGCTTCGTGACATTTTTACTCAAATAGAGCAATCTAGCAGGAACTGGCCTCGTGAAACGGCAACCAAGCTTCTTCCTCTTCTGCAAAACATAAGCACAGAAGATTACGAGCGCAAAGAAGGTTATGCATATATGATCAAGGCTAAACTTTACGAAATGTTGGCTTTTATTCTAAGAGAAGTACCAAGGGGGAGTGAGAAACATCGACCCCAAATCTCGGAAAATATCCTGACTCCGACCAAAGAAATGCTTTTAAAGCTGGAACGAATTTTTGAATATGTAGAAAGCCATTACCAGGAATCGATTATACTAAAAGACGTAGCCGACTATATAGGGTTCAGTCCTTATTATTTCACTAAGTTTTTTAAGAAAAATACAGGAATGACCTTTGTAACTTTTCTAAATGAATATCGACTGAATAAAGCGAAATGGATTTTGCTCAATGAAAACTATTCGATTACCGAAATAGCAGAGCAAGCAGGATTCAATAGCGTTAAGACGTTTCATCACTTCTTCAAGGAAGCGACGGGCACATCGCCTTTAAAGTATCGCATGACAATATCCGGGAATAAAACAGCAAGAAAATAGGAAGATAGTCTTTTATGAGACTTGTATGATAAGGGTATTAAACAAGGTGAGGTGCTATACATCTTGCATAAATCAAGGTCGCAGCCACTCATCTTTTTTTACATAAAGTTTGCTGTGAGAATCTAACATGTAGGCATATTCAAAAAGGGAAAGGACGATGAAGATGAATAACCGAATTTATAATATAGCAATTGTTGGCTTTGGGGGGATGGGCAGCTATCATTGCCAGTTAATTGAGCCCGTATCACAGATTTCTGTAATTGGGGTATACGATACGGTTGAATATCGGATGGAATTGGGAAAGGAAGCCGGCTATAAAACATACGCAAATCTGGATGCTGTTCTGACAGATGAGCTGGTGGATATCGTTTTAATCGCTACACCTAATGATGTTCACAAAGAAATAGCCATTCAAGCTCTGCAGGCGGGTAAACATGTCATTTGCGAAAAACCGGTTACAATCACCAGCAAGGATTTTAATGATATCGTCAAGGTAGCGAACGAGGAGAACCGTGTATTTACGGTCCATCAAAATCGCCGCTGGGATGAAGATTTCCTGACGGCCAAGGGCATCATCGATAAAAAGACTTTGGGCGAGCTCTTCCATTTGGAATCCCGGGTTCAAGGAGCCAATGGCATTCCTGGCGACTGGCGCCAGCTGAAAGATTACGGTGGAGGAATGCTGCTGGATTGGGGCGTGCATTTGCTGGACCAACTGCTGCAGTTTACAGATAGCCAAATTGAAAGTGTGGCCGCTAGTTTAAGTTATATTTTGGGAACCGAAGTGGATGATGGTTTTACGAGTTATATAACGTTTAAAGATGGCCTTACGGCACTTATTGAAGTGGGAACGACCAATTATGTGAAGTTACCGAGATGGTATCTCAAAGGAACGGAAGGTACAGCAGTGATTAGAGACTGGGATTTAAGTGGAGAGATTATCACTCGAAATCCAGATGTTGCTCATATTGAGCCGAAACCGATCCAAGCGGGGCAGGGATTGACCAAAACGATGGCACCGCCGTCCGAACAGTCCACACTAAAGTTTGCGATTGAAAAGCCGGAATTGAAGGAGCAAGGCTTCTATGAAAATTTCGTCTCTGTACTCGAAGGGAAATCTGAGATTGCAATTAAGAATGATGAAGTTCACAGAGTGCTTGTACTGATTGAGACTATTTTTGAGGCAGCTGAGACCAAAAGTGTGATCCATAGAAGTATTTAAAACACTTTCTGTTATTGCTGTAAATACCATAGATGCGTTAAATCGTGTAAGCCGTCATCATGACGGCTTTTTGTCTGTCTACATTTTCCGTAAGTTTAATTGTTGTCAAAAGAAGCTCCGCTCTATGATGAATCCCAATCGCATTTTAATTGTCAAAGTCGCTATTTTAGCGGCTTTTTATTATTTTATCGTACAAATCCATATCCGTCCTTGAGAGAAAGAGGTTGGTCGGTTATCCGTTAGAAAAATATCTAAATTTAAAATTTACAACAAAATGTGACCAAATGCCGTCCTTGAGAGTGTTAGAGATATAAAGGAGGGCAGAACAACCATGCAGCGATCAATGCCCCAACGGGGAGATCATATGATGAAAGTCTATGAAACTTACGCGGATACGCTGTTCCGGATCGCGATGGTGCACCTTGGCAGGCGAGAGGACGCGGAGGAAGCCACTCAGGATACCTTCATCAAGTTAATGGAAAAAGCCCCTACGTTCAACGATGCAGAACATCAGAAAGCATGGTTGATCCGGGTCATCACCAATCATTGTAAATCCTTATTAGGCAGAGGCTGGCGCAAACGGGAGGTCAAGCTGGAGGGAGCAGATCCCCTTACGACAGACGACCCCGTAGATCAGGCACTGATTGAACTCGTGCTGTCACTGCCCGTCAAGTATAGATCGGTGGTTCATTTGTACTATTACGAAGATTATCCGATCCGGGAAATCGGCGAGATTCTGCAGATCAGCGAGTCTGCAGTGAAGATGCGATTGAAGCGGGGAAGACAGCTGTTAAAACTGGAGCTGGAAGGAGCAGAACCCCAATGAACGAGGAACAATTCAAACGAAATTATAAGAAAGCGGTGGACCATATGAAAACAAATGACCAAATGAAAAAACGGATAGAGCAAACCTTGAACACACAACGTCATGAACAAAAGCGCCGGCGAAAACCTCTATACATTGCAGCGAGCGTCGTCATTGCTGCCAGTGTTGGACTCGCGGCGCCAAGCATATGGCAGCAAGTGAGCGGACCAGCCGCGCCAGCGACGCAGGTGGCACAGGTCACTCCGGGTGCATCATTCGAACCGGTGGTGATTCCGAAGATAGAGCTGCCGGATTCCAAGAATGGCGTGAAAGCCGATATGCTTCAGCTGGTGGTTTATCAGGGCAATGTCTATACACAGTCTGCAACATCACTTGACGGTGCGGATGCGCTTGCCCTGCGAGGCAAGAAGCTCGGTACTACGACCGGGGGCATCCATGAACTAAGCGGCAAGGATGAGTATACAGAACTGGCCTCCAACATAGGAGAAGCGGACATCTATGCGGTCAATGGCTACGACACGAATTTCCGCATCATGTCTTACACCGAGATCGATGGTCAGGGGCATGCCCAACTGTTTGACCAGAGCAACGGTATCACTATCGGCAGCGGCGAAGACCTGATCGGCAAGCTTCACCTCGAGGGTAACGTCACTTCGGCGCAGTGGGAGACCTTTGCCAGCTGGAACAACGGCTTGCAGCAGTTGCAGCCGCTCGCAGCGGACAAATCTCTGGATAGTTTTAACTCAGCACTATACGCGGCTAAACCGATAGCAACAAGTCCTGAACTGGAGGAGCGCCTATACGGGCAGGAAGATCGCAAGATCATCTACCTGACGCTCGAAGACAAGACGCAGGTCCAGTTAGTCCTGTTTGGGGAAGGTCTGGTGCGTTACGGTAATGTACCGGTATTCTTCGAAATTGAGAAAGGTGCTTTCCAAACGTTCTGGAACAGCCTTAGCGAGTAATCATGGAATTTGACTCAACAAATCCAATAAAGCAACTTCACCAATCGGATTTTTTTGACTGTTAAAATTTCTAATGATAATTGAAATATTTAAATTCCAATTTAGATCAATGTTACTTTCTATTATGAAACACCTCACCTTGAATATTCAAGGTGAGGTGTTTTGGTCATAAAGGCGTCCATTGTCATTCCAATTGCCATACATTTTATTTTGTTTGGTGTTTGTTATAAATTTATATAATCTTTTGTTAAATAACTCAGGTTGAGTTTTATAGCATTGGATGGTGTCGATTCGATTCGTAACTGAGATCAGGGAGTGCCTTTCGCCCGTCATCTGTCATCAATCCCAACGATTCAAGGCGACGGGCTCGTTCTTTATTCAATTCAGTCCACGAACTTTTTTTGCTTCTCGGAGATAGTCTTTGAGCTAATTGAGTCTCGGAAATTTTCTTTTTTTGTCCATCAATCCATCCAAAACACAAGGCTTCTTCAACAGCATCCAGATACAGCAACGTACTAGGTGTTGATTTCATACTCACAATGATCCAGCAAGAATTTTCAGTCAGGTAATGTTCTTGAAACCAAGATCTCAATTCGCTTTTTGACTTTGCTGGAAGCAGTTCATTAAGTAGCATTAGAAATTACGCTATCCAGGAATGTGTAAGCGTCGCTATTAAACTTCCAAACGATACCAAATTTATCAACCAACATTCCGAAACAGGAAGACCAAGGCATCTCTGATAATGGCATGATCACATAGCCGCCTTCAGACAAATTAGTAAAGTAGTTTTTCATTGCCTGTTTATCATCAATAATGATACTAATGATTATATTGTTGCCTTTAATCAGCTCACCCGTTACGTTCTTCATCGAAGGAAGAAGATCCGACATCATTATTTTCCCACCGGCGAATTCTAACGATGACTCCATAATCATATTCAACTCATTTTCTGGCAAAGGATAGTTTGGATCTTGTGAAAAATTCTTGAATTTCACTTTTTTTACCTCACTGGCGTTTAAAGCTTCCGAATAAAACGCGATGGCTTGCTCAGTGTTCCCATCAAAATTTAAATATGCAATAACGGACATGATAAAACCTCCTTCTTGTAATACATGAAGTGTAAGCTATAATAGGTGACAGCTAGATTGTCACCTATTATAGCTACGTTCAAAATTTATTTACCTAAAGAGGACTATCATGAACAAAATTGAAAGATTAATATCGATCATAATGATCTTGCTGCAAAAGAATGTGGTATCAGCCACCGAATTTGCGAAATTATTCAATGTGTCCAAAAGGACGATTCTACGTGATATGGAAACACTCGGATTATCTAACATTCCCATTTATGCTATAAATGGAGTGAACGGCGGATACGGGATCATGGATGAATATAAAATAGACAAACGACTTTTAAGCAGCAAAGATTTAGAAAATATACTATCTGCACTGGGCGGATTAGGAAAAATTCTATTTAGTGACGAAGTCGAATCAACGCTTAAAAAGATTGAATCAATGATAGGGTCAACGATTTCAGGAGGTACAATTCAACTGTCTTTTTATAATTGGGATGGTCGTCCTGAAATTGTGCAAATCTTAAAGACCTGCCAGGAAGCAATAGAGCAAGGAAGGTTACTTACATTCGATTATATAGATCAAAGTGGAGTCAAGTCGCAGAGACGGGTCGAGCCATACCAGCTTCGTTTTAGTGAAATGAGTTGGTATTTGAAGGGGTTTTGTTTAGATCGAATGGAGTATCGAACGTTTAAATTGTCCAGAACGGATCATCTGAATAACGATATTAAAACATTTGTTGCTAGAGATTATATGACTGAACAGAAAACAGAGCAATATGATCAACCGAATTTAATTACAATTAAAGTATTGATCTCACATCGAATAAAAGATCAATTTATTGAAAGGTACGGTCACAAAAGGATTGAAGCTTACAATTCTGAACTCCTTATAGCCGAAATAGATATGCCACAGAACCACTTTGGATTTCGGTTTTTAGCTAGTTTCGGGACGGATTTGCAAATCATAGAACCTAAAGCATATGTTGAAGAGTTTCGAGAATTTCTAAATGCTATAATAAATAAATATTCCTAAGAGCTAATTCTTATTTATGTTGAGTGTTTCTGCTTTGTATAGGGTTGTTTCTTTTTATGAAAAGAAGGAGGTACTTCGTTATGGAAAAAGCGATCTACTTAATTACAGGCGTAATGGCTTCTGGTAAGTCAACAGTGTCGGAGCTGCTGGCTTCCAAGCTGGGAAAAGCCGTGCATCTGCGTGGTGATATATTCCGTCGCATGATTGTATCCGGCCGCGAAGACATGTCCGCTGAACCGTCGGATGAAGCAGTTCGTCAATTATATTTGCGTTATCGGTTAGCTGCAAATGCCGCAAAAACCTATTATGAGAATGATTTTTCTGTAGTATTGCAGGATAATTACTACGGTGCGGAATTAGTCTATATGATGGAGCAGTTAAAGGATCACCCGGTTCGGTTAGTGGTGTTGTGTCCGAAGGTAGAGGTGGTAAAAGAGCGTGAAAAATCAAGAGGAAAGATCGGGTACACTGGCTTTACGGTAGAGAATTTGTATTCAGACTTTTTGAAGGAAACGCCTCAAGTCGGATTTTGGCTGGACAGTTCGGAGCAGTCCCCTGAGCAAACAGTAAATGAAATTTTACAGCACTATAGATGAGAACCAATGATGAATTTGAAGGCGCAAAAAGTCACAGATTGCTCCGAATATGTAATTTTTCAAACTTTGTACAATGCAGAATGATCATTAAAATAGGAAATAATAAAGTCCCGGAAATTTCTTGCAGAAGAAGATAAATGTCTATCTTTCACCCAAGATAGTCCTACTGGATAGGTAGGATTAATATCCGCGATTCTGACGTAATTCAAATCCAACGTTCTACAGACCGAAATAGGGAGCAGTGCGATACCTTGATTGACCTTAATAATTTCCGCCAGTAAATGAGAATCCACCTCGAAAATAATCTTGGGAGTGAATCCTGCTTTTTTGCAAAGCTCGGTTGTAAAAAAGCTATATTCCTCATTATTAGCAAGGGCAATAAAAGATTCATCGGCCACTTTACTTAACGAAATTTCAGATTTTGTCGCAAACTTATGAGTGAATGGTAAAACCAGCACGATATCTTCATTAATAAGGACACAACTTTCAATCTCATCGTCCGCTATAGGTGGACCTGCGATCCCCAAATCAATATCCCCTTTTTTTAAGCTTGCAAGGATGTCATTTCTAGCTCCGAGTCCTTGTTGTATATTGGTATCCGGCCACTGGGTAATGTACCTGCTGATCAATCCAGATAGGAATCTGGGATTTGAAATCGATATTTTGATGGTATGGTCCATTTCCTTATCCTTCGTCTGTATTTCCATTCTTGCATTTTCAATTTCGGTGAAGATCTTGTTGACATGGTTCAAGAGGATTTTTCCGGAAGCATTCAATTGAATATTTCTTCCTTTCCGATCAAATAAGGTTGTACCCAACTCATCCTCAAGTCTCTTTATCGTCAGGCTTAAAGAAGGCTGAGCAATATTTAATTGTTCGGCAGCCTTAGAAATATGCTCTGTATAAGCGACGGTCTGAAAGTATTTCAATTGAAGCAGCTCCACTATAGTGCACCCCATATATTTATTGTAATAAATAAGTTTATATATTATCATGTATTAGATTAAATGTAAATTGAGATGTAAAATGGATTTTGTAATCATCATTTCGATATAAATCAGACAACAAAATGAAGAAATTAGAGATCGGAAGGTATGGTTCAGATGAGAAAGGAAGAAGTGGTTAAGCAATTTACAACTCCGCTGGATGCAGGGGCATATCCTTTGGGGCCTTATCGTTTTTATAATCGCGAATACCTGAACATTTTATATAGAACTGATCTGGAACGCTTAAGAAAAATCGTTCCGGAGCCATTGGAGGTTACCTCTCCGCTTGTAAGGTTTGAGATTATGAAAATGCCGGATGTAACAGGCCTTGGTTCCTATACAGAATGTGGTCAAGTGATACCTGTGAGCTATGATGGGGAGGAAGGGGATTATCTCCACGCAATGTACGTAGACAGTTTTCCTGCAATCGCATCAGGTAGGGAAATAGGTGCCTATCCTAAAAAAATGGGCAAACCCAGTTTGTATGTAGATTCCGACACATTGGTTGGACTTATGGATTATGGCTCTTTGAGAGTGGCTACCGCGACTATGGGATATAAGCATTTTCCGCTTGATCATTCGGAGGCGCTGCAAGAGATTGTTAAACCAAATTATATGCTGAAAAAGATTCCTGGTTATGACGGATATCCAAGAATCTGTGAATTGGTACGGAGCCAAATTACGGATATTAAAATACAGGGTGCCTGGTCAGGCCCTGCAAGACTGGAGCTATTCGCTCATGCTCTTGCGCCGATGGCAGATTTGCCAGTACTTGAGGTTGTTTCGGCTTCCCATATCATCACAGAGCTTTCGCTGCCTTCTCCAACAGTTATATATGATTATTTAGCTGATGAAAAATAAACGTCATTAAAAGCATTCAAAAAAAGCATTCAAACAGAAAAGGTAGGGGAATTCCATATGAGAATTGCAATTTTAGGAGCAGGTTCCTTAGGAACCATCGCTGGTGCATATATTGCTGCCGGCGGACAAGATGTAGAGTTGATCGATGTCTATCAAGCACATGTGGACGCATTAAACCAGACAGGGGCCCAAATTACTGGCACTACGGATTTTCAGGCAAAGGTGAAGGCCATTACTCCTGACGAGATGTCAGGAACTTATGATTTAGTCTTGCTTCTAACTAAACAGCTATATAACGAGTCTGTTCTAAAAGACCTGTTGCCGTATTTAGATGACCAAAGTGTTGTGCTTTCCTTGCAAAACGGTATCCCTGAAGAAAAAGTAGCTTCCATTGTTGGCCGTGAACGGGTCATTGCCGGATCTGTTGAATTTGGTGCTACGTTTATTGAACCGGGAGTATCAAAACTTACAACAGAGTTCAATCGCTTTAAGCAGTACGCTTTTCAAATTGGCGAATTAAATGGGGAAACAACCGAAAGAATTCAACAGATCCAATCTATACTAGACCTTGTGGGTGGAACACATATTTCCGATAATCTGGTGGGCACGAAGTGGTCTAAATTGCTTATTAACAATGCATTTAGCGGCCTATCTGCAGCACTAAACGTGGAGTATGGCGTCGTGCTTGATCATGATATTAGTATTGTAAGTGCCGTTCATATTGCCGATGAAACGATCAAAGTTGGACACGCAAATGGTGTGAAATTTGCCATGATGGGTGGCTTTGATATTGAATCTTTGGAAATACAAAGTGATAAGGATATCCCGGAACGAATTAAAACACTTCGGGTTCTCATGGAGTCCTCCAGACTGTTAAAAGCAAGCATGCTGCAGGATCTCGAAAAGCAGCGGAAGACCGAAATTGATTATATCAATGGAGTAGTTCCACGGTCAGCTTCAGGCAAACAAATCTCAACTCCTTATAATGATATGGTTGTAAGATTAGTTAAACAAGCTGAAGAATCTCAAACTGTGCCCGATTTCGAGACTAATATTAAGTTCTTTGAAGAGCTTAACAATAACAGATGATATAAGCGATTTGTAGATCGCCAGAAAACGTGTTGAGGAGATCATTCCTCAATGCGTTTTTTTATCGTTAAACGTTACCTTATAGTTTAGATCAATTGGGATAATGTTCCATAGTAGATCTCAGTAGAAACAGCAGATAATAAAAGCATAATTTAAGTTCACAGTTATTTGGTTTTAACTATCCACTACTTAGGGGCAATATAAGCTTAATCTCTCTTGTACATCTGCTGCAATTTCTTCGGGCATCTCATTGATCTTGATATCTCCACCTAAGAAGAGCAACCAATTGGTTATTTCGGTTAATTCTTCTGTATGATGAACGTTGATAAACGTCTTTATAACGGCTGTTGTTTGGTAAGGGTTCGTATAAGAAAGTGAAAGCTTTAAAGGATGATATTTCTTAAACTGTGCAATCGCCTTTGGACCAAGCTCAAGGACAAAATTGATCACTTCTTCCTGCTTACTTAATTTTTCTAAAATCTTTTTCTTGCTTACCTTTTTCTTCGTAGGAAAGGGTTCAATATGGGTGACATTGTCGACAGATAGAATCCGTCTCTTTTCTTCCTCTAAGTCGAAGCCTTCAATGATCCATAGGCTTTTTTCGCGATAAAGGTGTAGAAGATAAATGGGATACGACTTTATTTCCCTTTCTTCCTGCACGGTAACCAACAAAGAGCTTTCTATAAGAAGAAGCTGGATGAGTTTTTCCAACATAGGGTGGGGCAGGTCTGACAGATCAAGCAAGTCGGGATTATGGGGGTTGGTCCCTTCAAAAAGCAATATTTGATTCAAAAGAACAAGGTCATCTTGCTGATTTTCGGAGATAAGGCCCAGTAACTTTTCGGTTAAAGACTGACGGCTCTTTAGATAAGGGAGTTGTTGATTTCGGGTTGCCATAAAGGCGAGGAAAAGAGCTTTAATTTCATTATCCGTAAAGCGGACCGTGGGCAGGACAGAGTTATTCATGACAAAATAACCCCCATCCCTCCCAACTTCAGCGACAAGTGGCATGCCCATAGCTTCAATTTCTCGGATATCTCGAATAGCGGTCGAACGAGAGATGTTAAATTCCCGCATGATTTCAGAAATGGTAAAGTGAGCGCGGTTGTTAATATACCTCATGATGATATTAATCCGTTCAACTTTTTTCATCGGGTCCTCCTAAACAGTATCATAATTTGACATGATTTAAGGTTATTATAAACCCATCAAGTGAAAAGACAAATGCATTGATAAATTTAAAAGAGGATGGTGTTACGAATGAGTAATTATAATTTTGAAGAAAAAGACAGTTTTATCGTTTTGGGTATTGGAACGGAGCTTAAGAGCAACTACACAGATTATGCTGGTATTAACAAAGAAAAGGCTGATTTTTGGTCGGCTGTGAAAGAAGATGGGAGCCTGGACTCTTTAAAAGCAATAGCGACAAATGACTATATTTTTGCCGTGAACGAAGCGGTGAATAACAAGATGATGCATTATGCTGGCGTCATGACAGACGAAACACTGCCAGAAGCAACCAGAGTGATCCAATTCCCTAAAGGTGAGTACCTGGTCGTTAAAGGGGAGGGGGCAACATCTGATGAGTTAAGTAATAACCTTACTGGCGTTGCTTTTGGTCAAGTCCTTCCAACGGAAACGAATTATGCTTATGTCGGTGGGCCAAATACTACGGTTGAGATGGGACAACGAAACGGCTTAGTATTTGGTGAAATATGGATTCCTGTTGTTAAGAAATAAAGGTGAAGGAGAGATCGGAATGTCGTATATCGTTGATTTTAAAAATGTGTCTACGGTTGGATTAGAATCTTCACCAGTAGCAGCAGCACTTGCAGGTTTACGTGCGAATGAAGCCCGTTATTTTATGAACAAATACAAGCATGAATTTACGGTTGTTCCTGCTAGCGAAAGTCAGGACACCCTTGATTATGTAACACAAATTTTGAAGGAAGAACGTGATATTGAATTTGCGGCCAAGCCTTTGGAAACGTCGGCTTTTCAAGTGGAAAACATTCGATTTTCCTACGTCTTTTATGAAGATGGTCTTGGACTCAATGTCATGTATACGGTGGATGACCCTAAGAAGCGGGCCGTGGGTTTTAAGCTTTCTGAGGGGATGGAAGTTCCAGCGGAGTTGGAAGGCAAGTTTAAGTTTGCCAGACAGAAATCCAAGTTAGCTGGAACCATTCGGGGATCATTTTTTGTAATCAAGAGAGAGTATTGATATTGAAGTGGGCAAAAGCACATGTGAAAGAAACAGAGCGTAGCCCCATTGAAAGTCGCTGATTAGCGGCTTTTTTTGTTTTATTTTATCGGTGCAGCTAGCTTTGGAGAATTTCTTTCTTAGTTTCATCTAAAAAAGCAGATAGTGCCGGTGTTATGAGGGTGTTTGAATGAAAATCTCCAGCAAGTGAATATCCAAGTTGACCCTCCTTTAGAAAACAAACTATCTGAAATCATGATATGTAACATCTGATTTACGGATTATACAAGATGGATAAACTCGATGTAAACTATAAAGAATGGAATCCGAATTGATGGGGAGGGAACCTCGATGTCTATTCAATTAAACAGCAAACTCTGTGAAAGCTTAAATATTCGTTACCCAATCGTTCTGGCGGGGATGGCCGGTATTGCAAACATGGCACCTTTAGTGGCTGCGGTTTCTAATGCAGGTGGGTTAGGGACGTTAGGCGCTGCGTATATGAGTCCTGAGGAACTAAGAGGCGCTATACACGAGATCAAAAAACGGACGCAAGCAACGTTTGCCGTAAATATTTTTGCTCATGTTGGACCGGATCATTATACGAAATTTGATGTGGTAAACGAAGCGTTGAACCCAATTCGGGAGTCTTTAGGTGTGAAGCAGCGTGCTCAAGATGAAATATGTACACCCAATCATTTTGAAGAGCAGTTTGACATCCTGCTGGACGAAAAAGTTCCGATGATTAGTACAACGTTTGGACTACTTTCTGAGCACCATATGCAGAAGGCAATATCGTTAGGCATCAAAATCATGAGTATGGTCACAACGGTAGAGGAAGCGATTGAAGCGGAGAAGCGCGGATGTGATGTCATCGTTGCACAAGGTAGTGAAGCAGGAGGGCATCGAGGAACTTTTGATGTATCATCTCAGCCCAGTGGAGCAAACATCGGAACCATGGCACTTGTCCCACAAATTGTAGATCACGTCCATATTCCAGTCATTGCTGCCGGCGGTATTATGGATGGCAGAGGACTGGTGGCTTCACTCGCTTTGGGAGCACAAGGGGTGCAAATGGGCACTCGATTTTTGACATCGGTAGAGTCTGGCGCACATGAGGTATATAAACGTGCATTACTTCATAGCACAGAGGAAAGTACTGTAATTACAAATGCCTTTTCTGGACGGCCAGCGCGTGGCATCAAGAATGACTTCATACAGCATTGGGAAGCATACAGCATTAAGCCGCTGACCTTTCCCACCCAAAATACCTTAACTCGCGAGATTAGAAATGCTTCTGCTAAGCAAAATAATCCGGAATATATGGCCCTTTGGGCAGGTCAGGGAACGAGAATGTTAACAGATAACCAATCTGCAGGCGATATCATCAATCAAATTGTAGAAGAAGCCAGAACTATCCTTCAGTTGTAATTATAGGGTTATATCCAGTGAATATCGATCACGAAGTACCGACAAATGGTGGAGTTCATGTCCAGCCATAACAAATGCAATCGATCGGGCCGAAGCAGGGTTATCACTGACGATCCCTTTGCAGAGCCAAGCTTCCGGCGTGAGGTGAAGGAGCATAAGAATGGTTGAGCGGCGTGTGACGGCATATTCTTCGTTCAAATCGGCTACGGTATATCCATTGAAAGGATGGCTCTGCATAAGCACGTCCTGATCGTAGCCAGGATGATTCGCTTTGTCGCCTCTGGCGATGCGAAGCAAACGGCCGCTCATGATACGTTCGTTATCCAGTAGGTGACCGATGACCTCCTTCACGCTCCATTTGCCTTCGGCGTAGCGATAATTTGCTTGCTCCTCTGTTAATGAAGAAAGCAAAGTTTGTACGATGTGGGCCTGCTGCTCTAACTGTTCAATGATATTCCCTTCAGGAACAAGCCCGATGTACCCTTCATAAAAAGCTGCATATTCCTCTGTAGTTGGTCTTTCAACCATGTAAATACCTCCTTTGAGATTCATATTTCTGGATTATATTCTAGCATATATCTTACTTCCAGCATTGAAGTAGGCCCCTCCGCTTTATGGGCGGAAGGGCCTTTTTATGTGATTTGCACAGTGATATGATTGGACTGCTCCACTTTCAATCCGTACGTTGTATTCCTTTTTGTTGAACAAATTTCTCCAAAATCGAAAAATCCTCTGTCACTTCGTTGAATGGCAGCGTGTCCAGCACCTGTTCGCGGTAACTCTTTTTTGCCGCTGCGCTGAGACGGGAGTCTAGTATGCTGAGTATGCCTAGATCCGTTTCACTACGAATCAAGCGTCCCGTTCCTTGCCGTAACCGGAGAAGCATATCCGGGACAAACACCTCCATGAACGAATTCTTCGTTACAGATGCCTTATATTCATAAATAGGGTCCGAAGGAACAGGGAAGGGCAGCCGGAAAATAATAACCTGCGACAGGTCGGGCCCCTCGATATTCACGCCTTCCCAGAATACACCGGTACCCAGGAGCACACCTTTGCTTTTCCTGAATTCGGCGATGACACTGTCCTGGGAAGATCCTTCTTTCTGAACATGAACTGCCCATGTGTATTCATCTGGCCTTGAAATCAGCTTCTTATGAATGTACTTCATGTCTTCCTTTGCTGAAAAAAGGACGATTGTTCTTCCTTGTGTTAAATTACAGAGTTGAACCAATTCGTTGTAGGCTGCTTCAAGATAGTTTTCACGCTGATCATGGTCGTAATATGGAACTTTGTTGGAGATGTACATCATAGTATGGTTGGTATAGTCAAAAGGGGAGGATTTTCGATCCATAAAATCGCCCTTATAACCGAGGGAGTACGTCAAATAAGAGTATTGTTCCTCCAGTGTCTCCCCACCTTGGCACAGCGTAGCCGACGTTAGGATAACAGGCGCCTTGCCGTTAAATAAAGCGTACTTCAGAAATTGGCTTATATCTTTGGGACAGATGCTGATCGTGGCTGCTCCCAAGGGACTGCTTGCCCATATGAGATAGTTATCCTCTAATTCAGCCAAGACATGGATGAGAGTTATAAGCGCGTTTATAGCTTCAAAAGCGTCATCAATCTCCCGCTCGTGACGAGAGGTCAAAATGGAAAGGCGAAGACTGAAATCTTTCAAATCGTTCGAGATTTGGTTTAACGGTATTCCTTTGATCTCCGACACTTTTATACGGTCGCTATCCTGCTTGGCATGGTGGAGCAGATCTGCATTTACCTGTTTGAAGATGCGTTCAATACATTTTTTTATAAACTTGGTTTGTGAGAAGATACTTTTATCCCCGGACTGCTTCGTGAGAAGCTGCACAGTGTTATCGAGAGTGCGGCAAACTCCCCGATAAGTAAACTCAAGCGTTCTGGAATCTCGAACTTTCGCTTCCAGATTATGCGCTTCATCAATGACGATCAAAGCCGGCTGTTCTGAGATGATACTCTTGGTACCTTCTTTTTTCTTCATCAAATCCCGTATGAGCAGGTCCTGGTTCACAATAATAAAATCAATCTCATGAGCCTTTGCATTTAATTTAGCTCTCATATCGTAAAACAAGCACGCATTTTTATGATGGCAACGTTCAAATTTGCAATCATTTACGGAAAAGTTGGACCATTCGGCATCACTGATTCCAGTTTGAATATCCGCTCTTTCATCAATTTCAAAATCTAAAATGCGCTGGGCAAGGGTAGACAGTGAGGTGTTCGGATCATCAGGCCTGATCCATTCCGCGGCCCTACTTCGGCACGCATACTGCCCCATACCTTTCCCAACGACAGAGCGAACCGTTGTGAAGCCCAGCCGACTACCAATGACTCTTAAATCTTTATGTATCTGTTCCGAAAGCTGAATGGAAGATGTAGCTATAATGACCGGTTTCTGGGCCATTTGATTCATGAGCAGGCTGGGTATCAGGTAGCCAAAAGACTTGCCGATTCCGACACCAGCTTCAATCATGGCGTTATGCCCGTGGATATAAGCATCGGCTATATCGAGAGACATTTCTTGCTGCCCGATTCGCTCTCTAAGGCCAATTCGAGGAAACCGATCATAGATTCGGAAGATGGAGTTAACCAAAGCTCGTTCGATTTCCTTTTTCGATTCCCGTTTATTTATCTTATAGAGATCATTTAACCAGTTAATAACGAGCGCCCCCTTCCAAATGAAAGATCCTCTTGTAGGAATTTTTTAGTCAAACTGTAATTATCTTAGATGGTGAGATAACAGTCAAGTCATCGTAGGGGTTAATCATGTATCCAAGCGATAATAACAGCGACCCAACGCAACAAAACGTATATTAATAGCGTCTATTCATCTTACAAAGAACATCAACAGGAGTGAAATAGATGCAACTAAAAATGATGGCGATATTCGGTGCTGTTCTCGGCTCTATGCTCATATGGGCAGGAAGTGCAGATGCGGAAGAACGTTTTACCGATCTGCAGCATTCGAAGTGGGCAGAAGACGGTATCGAGTATATGGCCGAGCGAGGAACAGTCGCAGGATATGGAAATGGAATATTTAAGCCCCAAGGGCTGGTAACAAGGGCGCAAGCCGTCACGTTTATGGTGCGGGAGCTTTATCCACAACAGCTGGAGAAACCGGTGGAAGGTACAACGACTTATTCGGATGTTCCGACAACTCACCCCTTTTATCGGGAAATCGCGTTAGCATCAAAAAACGGACTTGCCAGCGGATTTCCTGGCGGCTCTTTCCGTCCGGATGCACCGCTTAGCCGTGCCGAAACTGCAGCATTTCTTACGCGTGCGTATTCACTCATAGAAGGCAAGCAACCAGCCAATTGGACAGATACGAAACAACATTGGGCTGAAGCGCCTATTCTGATCTTGAGCTCCAACGGCTTGGTCGGCGGATATTTGGATGGTACTTATCGTCCGAATCAAACGGTCACGCGAGCGGAATATGCTGTATTTATGTCACGTGTGATTCGATTTGAACGTGAAGCAGCCATTCGTACACAAGATTGGGACAAGCTGATATCCTATATGACCGTAAGCGAGCAAGTCGGCCAGATGCTTATGCCTGACATTAGGCAATGGAATGGTAAAGTGACTACGTCCGTTAATGAAGGACTGAAACGCAGCATTCATGATCAAGATTTGGGCGGGCTTATTCTTTTCGACAAAAATATTGTAGACATCAGGCAGCTTACAACGTTCACACATGACATGCAAAGGGAAGCCGGCGACATTCCTTTATTTCTTAGCATTGACCAAGAAGGGGGCGTCGTTAAGCGGATACCGGGCGGGACGAATCTGCCGGGACAGATGGCGCTTGGCGCAACGGGAGACACGGCACTGGCCGAAGCGGCTGGTCAGCTGACAGGGGAGGAGTTGAAGGCACTGGGGATACAGATCAACTTTGCGCCAGTGCTCGACATTAACAGCAATCCAGACAATCCAATCATTGGCATACGATCGTTTGGCTCAGACGCGGATTTGGTGACGCGGCTTGGTCTCGCAACGATAAAGGGTTTACAGCAATCCGGTGTGATCGCGGCAGTCAAGCATTTCCCAGGGCATGGGGATACGACCGTAGACTCCCATCTCGGTATGCCTGTGTTAACACATAACCGCGCACGACTTGATGCGGTAGAATTAAAACCATTTCGGGATGCGATTGAGAACGGGGTCGAGATGATCATGACTGCACACATTGCTTTCCCGGCCATTGATAACGAGCATGTCACTTCACTCAAAGACGGAAAGAGTGTGCCCATACCTGCGACCTTATCCAAAAAGGTGCTGACCGGACTGCTTCGGGGGGAGCTGGGATACGAAGGTCTGATCATATCTGACGCTTTTACCATGAATGCGATTGCGGAGCATTTTGGGGAGAATAAAGCCGTGGAACGTGCTGTTTCCGCAGGTGTTGATATCATCCTTATGCCAAAAGATTCGGCCGCTGCCCATCAAACGCTGGTGAACGCAGTGAAGAGCGGGAAGATTCCGGATGAATCCATTCATGCCTCAGTGAAGCGAATCTTGGAGTTGAAAGCCAAATATGGTTTGTTTGAACGCAGCCAGACTTTAGCGCAAAAGCTAAACGCGCTTAACGGTGTCATTGGATCGAAGCAGCATCGGGCGGTGGAGCAGGAAATTGCCGAACGAGCAGTCACCGTATTGGCCGGTCGTGAGGGTGGACTTCCGGATCAAATTCAACAAGGCGACCGGGTCGTTATTCTCGCAGCCGAACAGGAACAGGCAAAGCAGCTTGAAAAGCAACTGAAACAAGCTGCAAGTAACCTATCCCTGAAGACAGAAATTTCTCTTATTGGACAAGGGAAGATGAATGAAGCCCTCCAGGCGATTGGACAGGCCGATTACGTCATTCTCGCATCTTACCAGTTCCGTAACGTGGCCAGTGAGTTCGGTTGGTCCGATTATCAAACCTTGATTGATACGATGAACAGACGTAATCAGCGTTACTCCCTATTGTCGCTTGGAAACCCGTACGAAATGATTTATTTGCAGAATGTGCGCTCAGGGCTTGCCGTGTATGGAAAGCAGGAGCCTAATACAACAGCAGGAATTAAAGTGCTGGTTGGCCAAAGAAAAGCTGGCGGTAAATTACCTGTGAGAACGGATTAAAACACAATTAACGATGTTGAAAAAGACTGATTCCAAATACGGAATCAGTCTTTTTGGTATTTTGATTTTTGGTCCCGACGGTCACGCTATTCCTCATGTAATTCCTCGCTACCTACAAAATAAGAAGTAGAGTTATAATTAACTTAATCTGGAGGTGGTAACGCGTGAGATTAGAAGAATTGTTCACGGTACATGTGAACATTGGGAGATCAATCGAATTACATAACAGCGTGGATGAATCTGTTGTCATGATTACATTTACAGGGAATGTGACCGGAAAGTATTTTGAGGGATTGGTGCTTGATGGTGGAGTGGATACTCAAATTATCAGGGAGCAGGGTGATTACCATACTTTATCGGCAAGGTACATGCTCCAAGGAACGGACTACACAGGACATCCCTGCCAAATTTATATCGAAAACAACGGAAACATGGATAAAACGCTGAAAACTGCATTATTTCGAACTGCTCCCAAAATGATTACAAACAGTAAGGCATTATCTTTTCTGAACAGTGATACGCTCGTTAGTGAAGGCTATTCAACGGCGACGGGTGTGGATATAAAAATATACAGGAAACTGTTATAACGCCGATCATATGAAGAAGGATGGTAAGGAAAGTCGCAAGATTAACTGAAATTCTTGTAATAAACCAAATGGTCTGTCCATTCATCGTTTTCGTGTATGAAACCTTTGCGAACACATTCAAATTCCATGCCTACACTTTCCGCAAGTTTCTTAGAGGGTATATTATCCAAATTAATATGGGCTTCTATACGGTGGAATTTCAGTTGTTCAAATGCAATAAGAAGAGCTTCATTCACGGCTTCTTTGCCGTAGCCTTTTCTCCAATACTGATTATGGATGGTATATCCGAAGCTTGCCCATTGAAAATCCGCTCTTGCTAAAGTCGCAATATCAATCATACCCAGATGTGTACCATCTTCCTTTCTAAATACACCAAATACATAAACGGCATCTGTACGCGCTAACTCTTGATGTCGATCTACGAGATGATGAAACCAATCCGGTGTACATTCAGTCATATCCATTTTCCCTTTATCGTGGCGGTGTTGGGAGGGAAAACGGTTTTCAAATGCATTTAACCAATTTTCATAGTCGTCTTTCTTTAAAGGTCTTATTATTAACCGTTCTGTCTCTGAAAAATAATCAAATTGTTCTGCATTCAATCCCAAGTGACATCTCCTCTGAATTATCTTTTTTTATTAACATAATTAAGCAATCCAAGTTTATCATAGGATACATCTGTTGAGAACAAGAACGAAAGGGACATCCATTTTACGATAAATTTTTGCTTTCCACCAAATGTTTTATACTCATAGCCCAATGAAGACGACCAGGATATGATGATTCGGTATTATTACGTGGAAGCAGTGCTAACAAAAGTAATAGAATAATTTGGAATTATAGGATAAGATATATGCATCTGAACAAAAAGGAGCGAATTTCAAATGACTAACAAGGTGATTGTGCTTTAGGTTCACAGAAGGATATTTGCGTAACAAAGATTCCTTTTGTGGACATTGCAGTGCGGGAAACCGTCCCATCAATGTTTACTGGAGGAGATTATTATTAACTTTAACGAAGCTGTTAACATCAGCAATACGCATGTACTGGCATTGGTATCGAAGTTGTTTCATCTGGAGGGTTACAACATTCAGCTTATTCCACCTCATGAGGGTGGACGGAATGTCGTTTACACCTGTGAGCAAGAGGGGTGTGAATCGCTAATTCTGCGAGTGTCTTTTTTGCCTGACAGAAACCGCGAAGATTACATTGCCGAAATGGAATATGTCCAGTATCTGTTTGATCATGGAGCCAGCGTTTCGAATGTGGTGAGTTCCAAGAAGGGCAATCTGTTGGAAGAGATCACTTATGATGAGCATACGTTTTTTGTCAGTCTGTTTAACAAGGCCAAGGGAAAGTTACTCGTAGAAAATAATTATCAGTACCGAGAAGGTGTTCCACTTACCGAATACTATTATAATTGCGGTAAAGTCCTGGGGAAAATGCACCAAGTATCGAAAGAGTATACTCCCGTCCATCGCCGGCATCATTTTTTTGACAATTACAAAGGTGAATATATCAATAACGTGATACCTGAATCATTCTCGCTGCTTAAGGAGAAGATGGTCGAGCTCCTGAATACTTTAAAAGGTTTGGATACAAACCAGGAAACATTTGGGATGATCCATTTCGATTATAATGATGGGAATTACTCTATCGATTTTGATACCGGTCAGATCACGGTGTATGATTTTGATAATTCCTGCTTCGGTTGGTATATGTATGATCTGGCAGATCTATGGACACACGGTGTGGGCTGGATACAATTCGAACCTGACGCCGGTAAACGCAAAGCGTTCATGCATGATTATTTTGAAACCGCCCTCGCTGGTTATACTTCCGAAACCAAGATCGAAGATTCGATGTTGGAGATGCTGCCTTTATTTATTCAAGTTACCCTTTTGGAGAATATCCTAGGTCAATTGGAGGAAATGCAGCATACTGGCGAAGAACCGGAAGATAACGAAGAAGTGTTGTATCTCATTAAATGTCTGGAAGAGGATATACCTTACAGGGGATTTTTCCATGATATATATTCGAGTGAAGCACCCTTTACGTTATGAGGACCGCTGAAGTAACATACACCTGAAGCATGAATAACCAGTGACTAAACAAAGAGGCAGCCGGCATAGACCGGTTGCCTCTTTGTTTAGCTATGGCATTCTATTCAAATTTGGAAGGAGGCACGTTGTAAAATTTTTTAAATGCTTTGGAGAAGGTGAAGGGATCGGGATAGCCCAGAAATCCGGCAATTTGCTGGACTGTATATTTTTTCTCATACAGATAGTCCCTTGCCCGGTTCATCTTGATTTGATTGATGTACTGTCCCGGCGTAATACCCAGAATTTTCTTGAACAAAGAAATAAAATATTTCTCAGAGACACCGGCAATGGCTGCAAGCTCGTTAACTCGGATGGCACGATGCAGATTCGAATCCACGTAAGGGAATACGTTCTGCAGAACCTCCAGACTTCCTTCCGTTTTCCTCGGTTTTTGGTCTTTTAGAAATTCACCATTATACAGACCTTGCCCGTGCAGCTCCAATATTTTTGCAATGACGAGAAGCAGAGAAGCTTTCAAATAGAGTGGACTTCCGGAAGCGCCGCTGTCCTGCTTGAACCTTAGATAGGACGAGGTGAACAATGTTGATTCCTCCCTAACCAGGTTGCCAGGTACGATGCCCGGCAGTTGAAACTCGCCCAGAATTCGCTTTTGCTCAGCAATGCTGAAATCAAAGTGCATGTATATGAATCGGCACAGCTCTCCAGTCGTGGAAGCCAGATAGGGCATATCCGGATAAAAAAATACAATGTCACCCGGGTCCGCCATATGTTCGATCCCATCGATGGTGATCTGGACGGAGCCTGCTGTAATGAACCACAGATCATAATCGGAATGAGACTTGTGCTCCATCCAATTGCTGTCGTGAGTTTGTTCCAAATAGGAGCTCATGCGAAGTGTGATATACTCCGAAAGTTCGTCCATTATACTCATATTTACTATCCCTGCATGCGTCTGATCCAACTCATCACCCCTCCACTTTATGACATCCTTCATTTTTTTAATAATGCAGCAAAGGATTTATCTCTTGTTATCTATCGTACCATATGACATGTTTTGAAAACTATCACACATTCCGATTCTAGCCCACTCACCTATAATGAACTTATATCGTTACGAGGAGGGTTATTGATGAATGCTACAAACACACAGCATCCAAAGGTAGTTGTTATTGGGGCGGGCAGCCTGTTTTTCGGTCGTCAATCCATCTGGCAGATGGTTCACTCACCATACTTGAACCAGGGAACTTTGGCTTTAGTGGATACGGACGAGGAGCGGCTCTCGAAAATGGTAACACTTGCAGAGAGGGTCGCCCAGGAGAACAATGTATCCTTAAAGATTGAGGGCTCGGTAGACCGAAGACAAGTGCTGCCGGGAGCGGACTTCGTTGTGCTTAGCTTTGCAGAGCAATCAGTCAAATACCGGGGAATTGACTGTCAAGTCTCTCTAAAATACGGCATTCGCATGTGTTCTGGCGATACGATTGGCCCGGGTGGAATTTTTAGGGCAATGAGAGAGCTTCCGGTTATTATGGAATGCGCCAGAGACATTGAAGAGCTATGTCCTGATGCCTGGGTAATTAATTATATTAATCCGTCTACCGTTCATGGCATCGCACTACATCGCTATGCGCCGAAGCTAAAATCGTTTGCCCTGTGCGATAGTCATCATATGCCGCATAAGAAAGCCTATTACGCTGTAAGAGCTGGAATCATCGAAAAGACAGACGAGTTCACCAATGAGATCGATCAGAAATTCGATTTCCGCATCGCTGGCGTCAATCATTTCACTTGGCTGCTTAAAGCGGAATTCGAAGGGAAAAATGTGATGCCCCTAATCGCGGAAGCCATGCGCAAAATGGCGGGTGATGAGAACAACGGCGGTGATCGCGGAGCAAAAGCTATTTTTAACGATGCGATTACCTATGAACTGTATGATTTTTTCGGAATCATCCCCACTTGCACGGCGCATACGAAGGAATACGTTCGGTATTGGCAAGGTCTCGGCAAGACTACAGACGCAATTCCGCCATTATCCATCTGGGAGACAGAGGACAGGTATCAGCGTCACGACGAAATGTGGCGTCAGGTTGATGACTTTCTTGAGGGGAACATCCCGATTGCCGATTACATGAGCACCTTTGGCCCAGACCATGCGACTGATATCATTGAGAACATGGTAGGGAATTTGGGGAAGAAGTTTTTCATCAATACGTTTAATCAAGGCGCGGTAACCAATATGAATGCCGATTCGTTCCTGGAAGTGCTGTGCGATGTGGGCATGGATGGAGTAAAGCCAGTTCATGTAGGCGAGATGCCGCGTGGAGTAAGAGGCATGCAAGAACTTGTACTGGATACGCATGAGCTGACGGTCGAAGCTGTTCTGGAGCAGAGCTACGAGAAGCTGAGAAGGGCGATGCTCACCGATCCGCTCGTGAATTCCATCAGTGACGCGGACAAGATCATTCATGAATTATTGGAACTGGAGCGTGATATGATTCCCGACGTCTGGTACAAGGACAGACTGCAGTATACCTAAGGTATAGATAATGATAAAAGATCACGTTGACCCTTCTGAAGGAAACTACGTGGTCTTGATTTTATTCATAAATTTTAGTTCATTTGAAAAGATAAATAGGTATAAAAAGAGCTTGCTGTAGAAGGGATTTATAACCGTTGGATAATAATGACATTGACATATGCAGCTTTTTCTAAAATAATAAATGTAATTGAATACTGGTACCTTTAATTCAGTCCAGAGAGGCTGGCAAGGGCAGCGGATTTTATAATCACGCGTGAATCAGGGCATATCCCCACAGGGATGCTCTGCGTCTTCGCGCGGATTATGATGCAAAAAGAGGCTACTTGTCAGTGTGTAACTTGACGAGTAGCCTCTTTTTTCTGCTTTTTTTTGGTATCAGATACACTTTAAGCTGGAGGTATTCTGATGAGTAAACAAGATCAAGAGTTTTCATGGCAAGAGGTGCCAAAAACGCAGAGAAATCATTTTTGGAAGACGTTATCCGTCATGTTGGGTTTCACCTTCTTCTCGGCGAGTATGTTGGCAGGGGGTACGCTTGGAGTCAGCTTGACGTTCATGGAGTTCATTGGCATTGTGCTTGCGGGCAATCTGGTGCTCGGTATCTATACAGGAGCACTGGCGCATATCGCTGCCAAGACAGGCCTTTCCACACATTTACTTGCTAAATATGCGTTTGGTGCGAAAGGATCGTACCTGCCATCGTTCCTGCTTGGCTTTACACAGGTCGGATGGTTCGGGGTAGGTGTGGCCATGTTCGCAATTCCGGTTGCCAAAGCAATGGATTGGAACGTGTACCTGTTAATCTTGCTGTTTGGTCTTGCTATGACGGCATCAGCCATCTTCGGTATGAAATCGCTCGTCATCTTGGGTTACATCGCGGTTCCGGCTATTGCCATTCTCGGCGGTTACTCCATGTTCGAAGGTGCAGGTTCGCTGGGAGGTCTGCAAGGATTGCTCGATTACACGCCGACAGAGACACTCACTGCGGCAGCAGCATTGACCATTTGTATCGGTTCATTCATCAGTGGCGGAACGCTGACGCCCGATTTTGCCCGGTTTTCCCGTACGTCCAAGCAGGCGGTTACCGCAACAGTTATTGCCTTCTTCCTTGGTAACTCGCTTATGTTCCTGTTCGGGGCAGTTGGTGCAATGGCATATAACCTGGCAGATATCTCAGAGGTCATGTTCCTGCAAGGCTTGCTCATTCCCGCGATTATCGTTCTTGGACTCAATATCTGGACAACCAATGATAACGCCTTGTACGCCTCCGGATTGGGTTTTGCCAACATCACTAAAATTTCGAAAAAGTTCTTCGTCATCGTAAACGGCATTGTGGGTACAGTATTTGCCATGTGGATGTACAACAATTTCGTCAGCTTCTTGAATGTGCTGGGCGCGGCGGTACCGTCCATTGGGGCCATCATCATCGCGGACTATTTCTTCGTGAAGCGCAGAAACTATAAACCGTTTGCCGAGATGAGTTTCAAAAATGTAAACTGGGTAGCGATGGTGGCTTGGGCCATCGGTGTTGCGTTCGCCCAGCTAGCTCCAGGAGTAACACCACTGAATGCACTGCTCGGTACGGCGGTGGCCTACATCGTGTTGATGCTGATCGTGCCTAACAAAGAATCCAACAAAGAAAAGGGGAAAATAAATGATTATACAGAACGCAAAATTGCGGGGTAAAGAAGGTCTATGGAATATCGTCTTGAAGGAAGGGAAGTTCGAACAAATTACGCAGGAGCTGCAAGCCACTGCAAATGAGGAAGTACTTGATGTCAACGGTTCACTTGTACTGCCACCATTCATTGAACCTCACATCCATCTGGATACAACGCTAACGGCTGGAGAGCCGGAATGGAATTTGAGCGGAACGCTGTTTGAAGGCATCCAACGTTGGTCGGAACGCAAAGCATTCTTGACACATGAAGATGTTAAAACCCGCTCCAAAACAGCACTGAAATGGCAGATGGCGCAGGGGATCCAACATGTGCGGACACATGTGGATGTTACAGATCCAAGCTTGACGGCAGTCAAAGCGATGCTTGAAGTAAAAGAAGAGATGGCACCATACATTGATATCCAGCTTGTGGCTTTCCCACAGGAAGGTATTCATTCCTATCCGAACGGTGCAGAACTGCTGGAAGAGTCATTGAAAATGGGCGTTGACGTTGTCGGCGGCATTCCGCACTTCGAATTCACGAGAGAATACGGCGTTGATTCGATGAAGGTTGCTTTTGACCTTGCCGAAAAATACGACCGTCTAATCGACATCCATTGCGACGAGATCGATGACGAGCAATCCCGCTTCGTGGAAGTCGTTGCCAAGGAAGCCTACGAACGCGGTCTGGGTTCTCGCACAACAGCAAGTCACACGACGGCGATGGGGTCTTACAATGACGCATATACGTATAAATTGTTCAGATTGCTGAAGATGGCTGACCTCAATTTCGTCTCCAATCCGTTGGTCAACATTCACCTGCAAGGACGCTTCGACACGTATCCAAAAAGAAGAGGTCTGACTCGCGTCAAAGAGCTGCAGGAAGCTGGTCTTAACGTATGTTTCGGTCATGATGATATTTTCGATCCATGGTATCCGCTAGGAACAGGCAACATGCTCCAAGTACTGCACATGGGTATTCATGCTTCACAGTTGCTGGGTTATGATCAAATCGTAAATTCAGTCGATCTCATTACGAAAAACAGCGCAAGAACGTTGCATATTGAGGATGTATACGGTATTGAAGTAGGAAAACCTGCCAACTTCATCGTTCTTGAAGCAGAGAACGAATACGAGGCTGTTCGTAAACAGGCTGGTGTACTGTACTCGTATAGAGGTGGCCGCAAAATCGCGGAAACAAAACCTCGTGACACGTCGATCATTCTTGAAGGTGGTTCGGAGAAGGTTACGTTCAATAAATAATGAAGAAAATATAACCCATTAAAAGTCGCTATTTTAGCGGCTTTTTTAGTTTAGAAGATGAGGTGTAATTAGAGGGAAATCAAATGGAGGACATGGTACAAACTGGAATGGCTTCGAATCCAAAGTACTGAAGTTAGTACAGAGTTATAGTTGAAATTTTGGAAAGATTTAACGTATATTTAGGATTGATCTTTATGCTATAGACAGAGGTGATTGATTGAGCACATCAAAAAAGCGAATCCAATTAATTGATGGACTGCGCGGATTCAGTCTGGCCGGTATCGTGCTGGCGAATATGCTGGCTTTCCAATACGGAATGTTCGGCCAGAGTAAACCCCAACTATTCGGGATCGGTGGTGTAGACCAGGCATTTCTCTCGTTTCTGCAGATCACTGTGGTAGGTAGTTTTATGCCGATCTTTGCCTTCATGTTCGGCTTCGGTATGATCAAACTGTCAGAAAGCCTTCAATCGCGAGATTTACGACCAAAGTGTCATCTTGCCCGGCGTTTTCTACTACTGTTTGGTATCGGATTGCTGCACATAACCTATCTTTGGGAAGGGGACATTCTATCGTTTTACGGTGTACTCGGTTTCTTTCTGCTGATGTTCCTGAATCGAAAGCCAAAAACGCTGCTCATTTGGGCGGTACTGCTACTTGTCGGAGCAGGGCTGCTGGGTTTGCCGGCATCCAATCCAATGAATCCGCTATCTATTGAATCCACTCATATGGAGAACTACATCATCCAAAGTCAGGATGTATACGGTAATGGCAACTACGAGGAGATCAGGGATTTCAGCAATAACGGCGATCCATTCGGTGGGGATTTGGATGTGTCATTTGCCTTGTTGGCCCTAGTATTAGCCCCGCTAATGACGGTACCGATGTTTTTGCTTGGTATGCACGCTGCCAGAATGGGCACGTTTAGCGATCCTCAGGCAATGAGGCATATGTATTTACGTCGTGCCTCGTTCTTGATTCCAGTTGGTTTGATACTCAAAGCATACGGTGTGTTGGCGCCACAATTTGGTGCGGAAGGATGGCCCGGAATCGGAATCGGCGGGACGCTCGGGGGAATGTTGCTTGCACTCGGATACATTTACGCATTTGCAATGTTATACGCAGGAAGTCGCCGTTATAGCCTGATGCGCAGGTTTGAGGCGGTCGGCCGTCTCTCACTGACGAATTACCTGATGCAGAGTGTCATCTGTACGACTATTTTTTATGGTTACGGTCTAGGTCTGTTTGGGCGTGCTGGTGTAATCATTGGAGCAATTATTGCACTTGCTGTCTATGGTACTCAATTATGGCTCAGTCCGTTATATCTTAAGAAATTTAGCAGTGGGCCAGTCGAGTATCTCCTTCGGATCTGGACATATCTATCTTGGAAAGGACAGCCAAGAAAGAAGAAAAGATCGAACACGAATTTGCAAGATAGTGCTCCTAGAGTGCACTGAGCATAAAACGTTGCTACAAATGCACAAAGAAGGCCTTTCTGTTAAAAGAAGGGTACCTTTGTGAATGCTCCTTCTAACAAATGAGGGTCTTCTTGTACTGCATTTTTGAAACGAGGTTCCTCACAATGGAGCTGTGACGGCATTTTTTAATTTGCATACGCCTTCCTGTAATTGAACATCTGACAAATGTGCAAATGATAAATAGATACCATACTTCGTACCGTCAGACGTTGAACTGCTGACCTCAGAGTATACAACCCCTTCTGATCTAGCCGATGCCCGAAAGACTTCATAAGTGGACGCATCACCTCGCCACCAGCCAAACACGTGCAGACCTGCTTCATTTTCCACCCAATCAAACCATGTTGAGAGTTGCTGGTTCAAAAGTTTAAGTAGCAAATGAAATTTGCGACTATATAAACGATTCATCCTACGCAGATGACGCTCATATTGTCCGCTTGTCATAAATGCTGCTAATGCCCGCTGCTCGATCAGATTGACGGGTCTTGGCTCGTATAATGCCTGTGCTTTTCGAAAGGTGTCTGCCAAAGTGGGGGGGAGAACCACATAACCAAGCCGTACTTCCAAAGGCAAGGTTTTCGTGAAGCTACCAAGGTAGATTACGCGTCCCGCTTTATCCAATGTTTTCAGCGGTTCAACATGCATTCCGCGATATCGGAATTCACTATCATAATCATCCTCCACAATCATAGCATCATGACGATGTGCCCAATCCAGCAAAGTTTGTCTGCGTTCAAGGCTGAGCATTTCGCCAGTTGGAAATTGTCGTGATGGCGTGACAAACAACATACGTGCATCCCAGTTTTGGGGTACAACGCCTTGACCATCGAGATTGGCTTCAATCAAATTTGCACCCGCAGCCAAAATGGCTTGTGAAATTCCGATATAACAAGGACTTTCCGTCACTACATGATCCCCAGGATCTGCAAGTAATTGAGTGAGTAGAGCTATAGCTTGCATAGAGCCGGCAGTCACTGCAATGTGATCTGCATCGACTTGAATCCCCCGCATCCGCCGTAGGTAGGCAGCAATGGCTTCTCGCAATTTCGGCTCTCCTGTTGAACTAACAAGAGCAGAGGTTGTTTCTATGTGATGCTCGCGATTTCGGATCTCTGCATACAATCGATTGTTCCATTCATCGTAAGGGAATTTAGAAAAATCAGGCTGATATTTGCTAAAGTCAATAACTTCGTCGCTTTCTATTCTGGAATCACTTGTTTGTGCATTGATTTGTGAATTCCTTTGAGTTGTGTGCTGTTCAAACTGCTGAATACGATTCCCCCAGGCTGATAAGTGATGGGTGCATGCTTTCTCGATGGACGCATCATTGCTTAAATCCAACTGATAAGCAACAAAGGTTCCTCTTCCATGCTCTGAATGAATGTAACCTTGAGCAGTCAATGTATCGTATACCTGATTCACTGTACCTCGAGAAATGTGATACGTCGCCGCTAACTCTCTCGTAGATGGTAACTTCTCACCGTGTACCAGATTACCTTCATGAATAGCGTCACGAATCGCATGATAGAGAGCTTTTATCTTGGTATATTTTCGGTTCAAATATGAACTGTAAGCTACATGAAATTGCATATGCCCTCCAGAGGATAATTTAGAAGTGGTACAATAAAAACCGAAATTATTGGATCTTTTTAGTTGTCCATTCTCATTCTATACTAAATCATAGGTTGAAGTGAAACAATAAATTTAATTAGGAGGAATTTAATCATGCAAACAGGTACAGATCGTGTAAAAAGAGGAATGGCTGAGATGCAAAAGGGCGGCGTCATCATGGACGTCATGAATGCAGAACAAGCTAAAATCGCTGAAGCGGCAGGGGCAACAGCTGTTATGGCTCTTGAGCGGGTACCTTCCGATATTCGCGCAGCTGGCGGTGTAGCTCGTATGGCAGATCCAACCATCGTGGAAGAGGTTATGAAGGTTGTATCTATTCCGGTTATGGCCAAGGCGCGTATCGGTCATTACATAGAAGCCAAAGTGCTTGAATCTCTAGGTGTGGACTATCTCGATGAAAGTGAAGTTCTTACGCCTGCAGACGAAGTGTTCCATATCGATAAACATGAGTTCACTGTACCCTTTGTATGTGGAGCCAAAGATTTGGGAGAAGCTTTGCGTCGTATTGGCGAAGGCGCATCGATGATTCGTACAAAAGGCGAGCCTGGAACGGGCAACATCGTTGAGGCAGTTCGTCATATGCGTCTGATTAACAGCCAGATCCGCAAAGTGAAAAACATGTCCAAGGATGAGTTATACGCTGAAGCAAAAAATCTGGGCGTAGCTTATGAATTACTGCGCGATGTTCATGAAAATGGAAAACTTCCTGTCGTTAACTTTGCAGCAGGTGGTGTAGCCACTCCGGCAGACGCAGCATTAATGATGCACCTGGGAGCAGACGGTGTGTTTGTAGGATCAGGTATTTTCAAATCAGATAGCCCTGAGAAATTCGCTCGTGCAATCGTTGAAGCTACAACACATTACACGGATTACAAACTGATTGCCGAAGTATCCAAAAACTTGGGTGCCCCAATGAAAGGCATTGAAATTTCTAAATTGGCTCCAGAAGAGCGTATGTCCAACCGCGGTTGGTAAGCTTAAATAGAATAGTAGTTTTAAAGTAGTGTTATGATTTTACACAACGCTGTATTTAAGCATTGAGCTTGAATGGGGTAGGAATAGATATCAAGAAAAGCCGATCAATGAGAAAAATTGATCGGCTTTGTTGCGCTTTAGGGTCTCAATCATGCGTTTCATCTTAATTTCGCCCTTGAACCTGTGATAAAATAGTATATTTGAGAGTGAAATTCAGCATCGATGTCGATGAAAGGCGGATGTTCAAGCATGTTCAAAGTTGCAGTCTGTGATGACGAGGAGAAACAAAGAGAACTTGTGAAAACAATGCTTATCTCCTTATCTCTAAAAACGAATATTGATTTTCAAATTACATTATTTGCATCCGGAGAGCAGCTCGTCTCACATTATAAAAACGTGGGAGACACGTTTCATATCCTCATTATGGATGTGGAGATGAGCGGAATGAACGGAATCCAGACAGCCAAAGAAATCAGAAATATGAAGTATCTGGATGTGCAAATCATGTTTCTGACCAGCTACCCCGAGTATATGGTTGATAGTTTTGATGTGGTCACTTTTCAATATCTAATCAAACCAATCCTGCCGGATCTCTTCGAGGAGAAAATGATTAAGCTGTGCCAATATTTTAAAGCGTTGGACAAAAAGTATGTGCTGATTAAATCAGATTATGAAGAACTTCTACTAAAATACGATGATATTCTCTGGATTGAGGTCATGAAGAGTTTGACGATCAAGAACAAATTAAAATTTGTGACTCAGGAAAATTCGCATGAGAGCAAAGGCATCTTATCCAGTTATGCTGCCGCCTTGAAAGATCATGGTTTCTTGCAAATCCATCGCTCGATTATCATCAACCTGATGCATGTTCAGAAATTTGCGGGTGCCCAAGTCGTCATGTTAAATGGTACGGAATTGCCTATAGGCCGCTCCAAAGTCAAAGAAGTCAAGGATGCTTATACCAAATATATGATCATGAGGATTCAGTGATATGGATATGTATGTAATCTTGTCCGTCTTCGTCGTTCCTTTACTTATGGCATTCCAAGTGAATTTTTATTTCAATTCCGTGCTGGGCAAGTCCAAACGAAAACCATACAGAGTAATCTATTTCATTGTATTTGTTGTACTGGGGTATTTCTATTTGGTATCTTCATTTTCACCTGTCGTTTCGTCCGCTTTTGCATTGTTATTCATCTTCAGCCTGGCACAATCCTATGAGGTGGAATTCATCAAAAAAATTGCATTTACCATCCTCTATGCAGTACTGCTCACAACGGTAAATTACATTGCAGTATATATTATGAGCGCGATCGATTCCACGGATTACAGCATATGGGATCATTTCAACGTGGATTATCACTGGGTGTTCTCCAAAGTGATGCTGCTTGGTTGCGGTATCATGTTCATTGTGATCCAGATTGTGCGTTTGATAGCCAAACGGAGAAGTTTCGCTATGCATTATCGTTATTATTTGTTGTTTCTGATCGTACCTACCATTACGATCTATCAGATCAATGTGGCCTCAACTTATAGTGAAAAAAACATATATTATGTCGTTTCCGTATTAGGCTCCCTTTTTCTTAATGTGTTCATTGTTTATCTATTCGATAATATGGTAGAAAAGGTTCAGCTCGCACATGAAAATGTTCAACTACAGCGTCAGATGGACTATCAGGATGCCAACTATGAGAAAACAGTGCACAGTTTCAAAAATGTGAAAAGCATCATCCATGATACCAATCAGCAGTTCCTGTACATTGAAGAGTGTATCAAGCAAAACAAGCTTGATGCCGCAGGTGAGCATATTAAACTCACATTAAATAAGATTGAAGGAGCGTACCAGCGGGTGAACTCCGGCAATCTTGTTATCGATGCCCTTGTTACGAATACCATCGCCGTGGGGCAGGCAAATGGGATCAAAGTTGACACCCGTATTCAACTCCATTCACAACATCTCCTTATCGATCGTTATGATCTGTGCGTTGTTCTCGGCAATATGTTGGATAATGCCATCGAAGCTTCCAAGAAAGTTAGACATTCCGAAGACAGGTATATCCTGGTTGCAATTCACTCCACGGCGTCTGCACTTGTAATTCAGATTCTTAATCATGTGGAGCAAAAATTGACTCACTTCAAGAGTGAGAAGCCCAATCCCGAGTTCCATGGGATAGGCTTAACCAATATATCGAGAATGTGCGACAAGTATGGCGGACATATGAGTATCGAGAATCATCATCGGACATTTAATAACATGGTCGTTCTTCCTTTTGACATGAACAGTCTCTGAACATACCGTTCGGGGATTGTTTTTTTCCATTCAGGGTTCGTTATCTTTCTATTTGCTTCTTCCCCGATATGATGAATGTAATTATATGAGCAGTATCATAAGGGAGGAAGTTATTATAATGAAGAAGCTAATAAGTATGTTATGTACGGCTGTACTTGTAGTCATTCCGATGACAGATGTCAGTGCAGAGACGAACAAGATGAGAGCGATTGAAGATCAGGCTGGGCGACTCGCCACAGAGATGGTGCAGAGTTATGGTGTCACAGGTTTACAATATGCGATCATGGATGAAGGGAAGATCATTTTGTCCGACAGTGTTGGATTCCAGGACAAAGCATCCAAAACACCAGTCGACAAGGATACGATGTTTGGGATAGGCTCCGTTAGCAAAATGGTTGTCACGGCAGCCACCATGATACTGGTGGATTCCGGTAAAGTGGATCTGGATCAGCCCGTCACTTCCTATATTAAAGATTTTGAAATGGCAGATGCCCGATATACCCAAATAACCCCGCGAATGCTCATGAACCATTCCTCCGGGCTTTACGGTACCCATTATGGAAACAGTATGTTATTTGACGATACCGATACCCGCAATCATGATGAATTACTGCTCAAACTAAAGTCAGAGAAATTGAAATCAGATCCGGGAGCCTATTCCGTCTATTGCAATGATGGCTTTCAGTTGCTTGAGATATTGGTTGAACGTGTGAGTGGATTGAGCTACAGCGAATTTATTGCCAAGTTCATCAGTGATCCATTACAGCTGCAAGCAACCAAGACACCACTTGATTCTTTTGATAGAAAACAATTATCCGAAACATATTGGCCTAATTTTGAAACGAAACTGCCTATCGAAAATGCCAATATCCTTGGTGCAGGTGGAGTCTACTCGACTGCAGAAGAATTAAGCCAGTTCGCTGAACTGTTGATAGGAAACAAACCGGACATTCTCTCCAAATCAGCAGCAGAGTCCATGCAAGATCATGAATATCGTCGGGGGATATGGGTGTCCGAAGAGAGAAATACCTTCAATTATGGTCTCGGATGGGATGCTGTAGCACTTGCACCGTTTAGCGATTATGGCATTACCGCACTTGCCAAAGGTGGAGACACCATGATGTATCATGCCTCATTAATCACTATACCGGAACATGATATATCAATAGCGGTCCTATCTTCGGGCGGGTCTTCTATCTATAATCAGATGTTTGCCACTAAAGTTCTGCTGGAGGTTCTTCAGGATCAGGGCATCATCGACGAAATAGAGCCTGAACAAACATTCTCACCATCTGTCAAAACAACGATGCCTACGGAATTGACGGCGTATTCCGGCCTCTATGGTACGGTAGGTTCAACCCTTGATATAGAGGTTAAGAATGGCGAGATCGCACTTCCGGCTATGCAGGGAGGACTTATCCCGGAGCAGAATTACGTGTACACGGGTGAAGGGAAATTTACGAGTAATGATGGAAGTGTGAAGGTCAGCTTCGTGAAAGAAAGCAACGACAAGGTATATTTTAAAGTTCAGGCGAATATCACGTTGCCCGGATTGGGCCAAACGGCGATGACCACATATGATTATCAAAAATTGGAAAACAATTCGCTGGATACTGCATCGAAAGAGAAGTGGAAGGCTAGAAACGGCTCGAAATATTACGCGCTGGATGAAAAGATAACGTCGATCTTCTATCTGGTTCCATCAATGCTGATCAAAAACCTGACCGTAGATGTGGAAAACGGTTATGCGAATGGCACCCAAATTGTTGATCCTGACAATGCAGAGAATGTCGCACAGATTCCAGTGATGAACGGAAGAGATGCTTTTGATCTGCATTTCCGTACGAAGAACGAAGCGGAGTACTTAACTCAGGATGGACAGGAGTATATTGCGGAGGAAGCTATTACACCAATCTTCGGTGGGAAAACAGGCATCACCACCATCCCGTCAAACGGTCAAGCTCGGTGGTATGCCATCGATTCCCGCTCAGCGAACAAATCGTTAACGGTGGATTCTCCGGAGAGCGGAGGTTATGCGGTATATAGCGATAAAGGTGAAGTGCTTCAATTTTCGAAAGCAACGAATCAACAATCAACGCTGCTTCCTAAAGGTGGTTTTATCGTCTTTGGTGGTGAAGCGGGGGATACCTTCAAGATTCAACTAAAGTGATTGCATAAGGAAAAATGATTTCATTCGAAAATATCGGATTCTGAGCGTAGGTTGCTCGTGATCCGATATTTTTCTTTTTTTATACGCCCAAACACAACATGATTCTCCTTCATAGGCTATATGGAATTAGCCTATTTTGTTAATGAAAATTATGTGTTCTCATAACTAAGGAGTTGGATAGATACGTGATTTCAAAAGTTAAGCTTACAGGGCGAGTGGTGTTTAAAGGTGACCCTGGTTATGAAGTGGCTCGGAAGAACTGGGATCCGCATACGGACAGATTCCCTAAAGTTTTTGTATTTGCTCAAAAAACACAGGATGTAGCCAACGCTATAAGATGGGCGCGTCAAAATAAGGTCCCTATTCGTCCGAGAAGTGGGAGGCACGCTTTAGAGTCCAACCTATCACAAATTAATGGTGGCATTGTCATCGACGTTAGCGAAATGAAGAGAATCAAGTTAAACAAAAAAAGCGGAACGGCCGTTGTTGAGACAGGTAATCGCGTAGGAAGAATCGTGGATACGTTGGCTCGACAAGGTTTTATGGCCCCATTTGGTGACAGTCCAACGGTTGGGATTGGTGGAATAACACCTGGTGGCGGAATTGGTCCACTGCAAAGGACAACGGGTCTCATCTGTGATAATCTAATTGAACTCGAAATGGTTGACGCTAAAGGGCGGATTATTCGGGCGAACAAAAAGCAAAATTCCGATCTTCTGTGGGCTACACGTGGCGGCGGAGGCGGTAACTTCGGTGTATACACTAATTATAAATTCAAAGTTCGGCGAGCTCCAGCCAAAGCTACTGTATTTAGTATCACTTGGCCATGGGAACAGTTTGAAAAAGTCGTGAAGAAATGGCAAGTATGGGCTCCTAAGGCTAGTAACAAGCTGGGAAGTGAACTAAGTGTTGGTCCCAAAAAAGGTGGAAATGTTAGCATGTTAGGGGTATACCTCGGTTCGAAGAGTGAAGCCCTCCGTCAGTTGGAACCCATTCTTAGCGTAGGAACGCCTACTAAAAAAAGCATTCTGTATCTGCCATACAGGGCAGCAACGAAGTTTTTGCTAGCCCCAGATCCTGTGCTCACTCAAAGGTACAGCAACCAGTTTTCCAGTGGCTTTGGCAGACAGCCATTCCCGGATAAAGCCTTCAAAGTCATGCGTGAGTTTCTGGAAAATGCAGAGAAAGGCACACCAGCCGGTTTCTATTTCCTTAACTGGGGCGGTGCTGTAAGTCGAGTCGCTCCTCAAGCCACTGCGTTTTACTGGCGAAAAGCTGAATTTTATGTGGAATGGAACAGCTCATGGGTGAAGCCATCGCGTGCAGCTAAAAATATTGCTTTGACTCGGAACACAAGAAAGAAATTGCAGCCTTATATTGTTGGGTCCTACGTTAACGTACCAGACCAAGGTATTAAAAATCCAGGGCCGACCTATTATGGAAAGAACTACGCCAGATTGAGAAAAGTAAAAGCGAAATACGATCCGAAAAATGTATTTAATAACCCGCAAAGTATTCCACCGGCTAAATTCAAATAGGATACGATTTCAAGCCGTTAATTCTGAGAAGAGTTAACGGTTTTTTTGACCTTTCTAATCGTTGTATTTACTATTTATTGTGGAGTAAGATGAAAAAAATAATATTTATACTGCAACGGGGTTCAGCCAATTTATTTCAAGGAGGTAAACCATGGATTACAATTCGCCGATTGAAACGGCATTAAAGGTGAAGCGCCCTAAATATACCGCCATAGCGGCGGGGCGACGTCATACTATTGGTCTTAAATCGGACGGTACGGTGACGGCAGTGGGTGATCATAAAGTTGGACAATGTGATGTAAGCGGATGGCGCGACATCGTGGCGGTAGCGGCTGGTAATGTTCATATGGCGACCAACACAGGTAATTCGCATACCATCGGTCTAACATCTCACGGCACGGTGGTGGCGGTGGGTTGGAATAAACATGATCAATGTGAAGTAAACAACTGGCAAGATATTGTAACAATTGCTGCGGGGTGGCGTCGTACCGTTGGTCTTAAATCGGATGGCACAGTGATTGCTGTGGGACGAAATAATGAAGGCCAATGCGAGGTAAGCGGCTGGCGTGATATGGTGGCGGTAGCGGCGGGTGACTGGCATACCGCCGGGCTTAAATCAGATGGTACTGTGACGATTGAGGGCAATAATCAGTATGGCCAATGTGAAGTAAGCGGTTGGAGCGATATCGTGGAGGTAGCGGCAGGATACCTTCATACCGTGGGGCTTACATCGGGTGGCACTGTGGTTGCCGTGGGTGGGAATAAACATGGGCAATGCGAAGTAAGCGACTGGCGAGGAATGGTGACGATCGCGGCAGGCAGTAATCATACCATCGGTCTTCAATCCGACGGTACGGTGGTTGCCGTGGGTTGGAATAAGTACGATCAATGCAATGTAGGTGACTGGAGTGACATTGTGGCGATTGCTGCGGGTTGTGCTCATACTCTTGGCATTAAATCAGACGGTACGGTACTGGCTGTGGGGGATAACGAATATGGTCAATGTAATGTAATCAGTTGGTGTGGTTAATTGCTCCTGCTTTTTTTTGTTTCACCCAGATCTGTTACTAGAAACGGACGGCTTCTAAGGAAGGGATAGTTAATCGGTATTATTGAAAATTTCACCAATGGAATGTGGTTCTCTATAAATCGCAACTTTTTATTATGATAATAGTTATCATTCTCATTTACGTAGTTCGACATTTGCTGTATACTGACAATGACTATGATACATATTGGCCAAAAAGAAAAAGGAAAAGGGAGAGATTTTGAATGTTTTTACGAGTAAAAAAAGGAGCAATCCTTTGTTTAATTACTGCACTTGTTTTTGTGCTAGCAGCTTGCTCCAGTGGTAATGGTAGCAGCAAAGATGCAAACACTAGCTCACAGGGAGCTGTGACGGATAGCGCTACGAATGCTTCAACAGATGAGCAAAAAACGGATGCGGATGCTACAGGCGCAGCTCAAACAACATATCCAATCGTTGTTTCAAACTTTACAACTGAAAACGGCACCTGGGTGGCAAAGGAACAAACCTTTGATAAGGCACCTGAACGAGTGGTTGCCAATACACAAGGTGCAGCGGAGTTATTGATTCGTCTTGGCTTGACTGACAAGATTGTTGGCGTAGCGGCGTTGTTTGGCAATGTACCAGATGACATTGCTGAAGATTTCAGTAAAATTCCTGTGTTATCTGAAGGTTATGTAGGCAAGGAAGTAACTATAGGCGCTTCACCTGATCTGGTTATGGGGCGTGGGGGTTTATTTGAAGATGCTGATTGGGGCGTTGGCACTGTAAATAGTCTGAATGAGATGAATATCAAAACATTTGTACAAAGTACCAGTGTTACTGATGCAAAATTAGATAATTTATATCAGGATATCACTGAGCTAGGTGAAATATTTAACGTACAAGCGAATGCAGCGGCATATATCGAACAGCTCAAAGCACGTGAGAAAGCGTTATCGACTCGAGCAAGCGCTGAAACGATCAACTATGCATCTTTCTTTGATAATGGTGATGGAACCATTGGAGTGTACAACGGAAATGGAGACACATTCATTGAAAGTGCAATGTCATTAATCAATATGCATAATATGCTGATTAACGAAGAAGGCACGCTTAGTTTGGAGAAGCTAATCGAGATCAATCCAGATGCCATGATTATTTCGAAATATGCCGGCGGTATTGATCCAGAACAAACGATTGAAAAGCTGCTAGCCAACAAGCAATTGCAAAGTATTAACGCGATTAAGAACAAGAAAATTTACGTTATCGATTTCAACAACTTCTGGGGGTACGGCGATTCTATCTTCACAGGAGTTGAAGCACTCGCAGATGATCTGAACTTGTAAGGGCAAATGTGCTCGCTTGATTACCATACATGCAACTCACTGTTTCTGAGCCATTACAGTGACTCTGAAACAGCCTTTTTTATTTTTAGCCTTGTCAAATTAACAAATCCTGAATAATCTAACACATACCACAAAAGAGGGGGAAGAAACATGAGCGAAGTTGGATATGGAAATGTAGGCGGACTAGGTGGAGGATACGGTGGCTTCACGTCCGTTGGTGCAATTCTGGTATTGTTTATTCTGTTGGTTATCATCTCCAAAGCCTTCTTGGTTTAATAGCAGCTTTAGAATTTCCGCTAGCTTTCGCTGGCGGTTTTTTTGTTCTATAAAAGTCCATAAAAACATTTTAAATAGGGAACTTTGTGTCATGATTAACTGACATAAAGTTCCCTACTATGATCCTACATTTCTCGCTTATACTACGGTAATTGTTCCATAATACATGTACATGCCACAATTGAAGTTGTACGTTCCAGGTTTTAGATCTTTTAGGGTTATGAAGTTGTCTCCTTTTTCAAGATACACATCTATTCCTAAATCTTTAGACTGAACGCTTCTTATACATGTGTAACCTGAATGTTTTATAAAATTTATTTTTGTTGGAACGCCAGCTTTTACTTCAATATTTTCTTGACTAAAACCATCTGATTTTACATCGACAGCAACAATCTGATATCCCGGATTTTCTTGACTAGAATTGGCTTGCTCACGTTGAGATTCTTGTGATTTAATTGCCGATGTATCAATCGGTTGATATTGGTAAAATAACGTTGCACCTACAGCTATAATTCCAAAAACTACAGTAAGTATACCTCCAATAAACGGCATACCAATCCCACTTTTATTTGTTTTACCGCTAGTATCTGTCTCCTGATTCGACAATTGAAGAGCAACGCTCAAAACAAAAATGAATAGGATGTCAACAAATATCATCATGATATAGGAAGGACCAATCATTACCCCGAGCATTGCTCCCATCATGCCGCCCATAATTCCTGCCAACATTCCATCCAAAGCTGCCAATATACTGATAGGTTTGCCTGTAAAATATCCAGCTCCTAAGCCGAACAATATAGCGGCAATGGATGGGACTGTTAAATCACGTGGAAATACAATGCCTAGTTGTACACCGAGTACAAGGCTGGACATCATGCCAATGGTCATAGCGATCATCATGCCAGGCATACCTGTAAGTTTTTCTTTTCGCTTATACGTTTTCAGAACAATGAATGCTGTAAACAGTACGACCATAACAATACTTAATATCGCTAATAACACAACCTTATTCCTCCTAATATCCTTACAGTAATGGTGGTAGGTATCTACTCATTAACATTACGATCAAGATCATTCATCTCATGTATTAATATATCAGAATTATCATAACAACATGACTATTGTCACAGACAAGTCAATGGTTTGTCGTAATAGTATGAAGAAAATTTGACATTTTGCTGCTACCCCTTTCTAAAAATTAATTTATAGTTAAAATTTTAGACGTTAAAATTTCAATTAGACATTATTTGATGCTGCTTTAATTTTGTATTTGCAAAATGCAAGTAATTTGTTTATAATGATGACGGGAGGTGATGATGTGTCAGATATTGAGAATCCCAGAGAGCCACTACAAATTATGGTCCGTCGTTTCGGCTTACTGGATAAAAATTGTTGCACGGTTGGAGAGCATGAAATATCGCTGGTTCAAAGCCATATTCTATATGAAATTAACCATCAACATGAGCCGTCCATGCAACAAATTGCTGAAACGCTCGCCATGGATATCACAACCTTTAGTCGTCAAGTGCAGACCCTAATCAAGAAAAATTTGGTTCAAAAAACAGCACTGCCTGAGGATCGGAGAGTATACATTCTCAGTTTGACAGACGAAGGGAAATTTGTAACAACGGCTATAGATCAACGGATGAATACTCATCTGAATGAGGTTTTTTCTTTCATGACGGATTCGGAAAAGGAGACTGTCATTCAATCCATTAAACTGCTCAATGAGAGCATGCTAAAATCGAAAATGTGTTGTACGCCGCTGGGGTAATGGGCTTCATTACCCCGTTACATTACTCGAACACTTGCAAAATGCAAGTATATTTAAACATACTGGAGGTACATTGATATGAAAAACGTTGAATTCAAACCAGTTGATTCTTGCTGTGCTCCCACTTTAGAGAAAAAGAAGGGTTCCCCTTTGGAATCTTTAAACCAAGGAGAGTTAACCCATTTACCTGTTGTTATCATTGGTGCAGGACCTATTGGTTTGGCGGCAGCAGCTCATCTGATTGAAGCAGGCCAATCGTTTATTATTCTTGAGGCGGGGACTAAAGTAGGTGAGAATATCTCCCAATGGGGCCATGTTCGTCTGTTCTCACCATGGCAGTATAACGTAGATAAAGCGGCTGGACGATTGTTATCCAAGAAGGGATGGATTGCTCCTGCTCCAGATGATTTACCGACAGGGCATGAACTGCGAGATTTGTATTTGCTCCCGCTCGCAGAACTTCCGGAGATTCAGTCCAATCTTCATTTAAATTCACGTGTTGTAGGGATCAGTCGCAAAAATACAGATAAAATGAAAACAGCGAGCCGAGAAAAACAACCCTTTATGATCTACGTTGAAGAAGAGGGTGAGGCTAAGCGGTATGAAGCGAGAGCTATCATTGATGCATCAGGAACTTGGGGGCATGCTAACCCTGTACTCGCCAGCGGCGTGTTGACTCCTGGGGAACAAGCTCTTCATAACCATATATTCTATGGCATTCCGGATGTGTTTGGAGTTGATCGAGAGCGCTACACAGATAGACATATCGCAGTAGTAGGAAGCGGACACTCGGCCTTGAATACATTGCTTGATCTTGCCAAGCTTCAAGAATTAAATTCCGGTAAGACACTGACCTGGATTATGAGAAAAGATCACGTAGAAGAAGCATATGGCGGAGAAGCGAGTGATCAGCTCGAAGCGCGAGGAGAACTGGGACGTCGTATTCATGAACTGGTGGATTCCGGGAAAATTACTGTTGTTACACCCTTCTATATTCAGGAACTGAAGCAGGAAGGGAAGCAGATTACCATAAGCGGAGAGCAACATGGCAAGTTACACGTGGTAGCACATATTGATGAGATCATCGTGAATGCCGGAAGTCGGCCAGACTTATCCTTCCTCAGGGAATTACGGCTGAGTATCGACCCGACCACAGAAAGTGTGGCAACCCTTGCTCCGTTAATCGATCCGAATGTTCATAGTTGCGGCACTGTTCGTCCTCATGGGGAGAAGGAACTGCGTCATATGGAACAAGGATTGTATATTGTTGGGATGAAAAGTTATGGACGTGCGCCAACCTTCCTGATGGCTACCGGATATGAACAAGTTCGTTCGGTGGTAGCTTTTCTGGCAGGTGACTTGGATGCAGCTGCAAAAGTAGAACTGGATCTACCTGAAACGGGTGTGTGCAGTCTGAATCGTTCAAAAGTACAGGTAGCCGAGCAAACAAGTGATTGTAGTTCATCTTGTTCCAATTAATATAGAATAGATCTGATGAACATGAAAGTGTTGGATCAACTCTGTAAACCAACACTTTCATGTTCACTTGGAATTTAAAATTGACAATAAGACTTTTGCATTATAATATAAGCATGTGCTTATATAGAGAGAAGGAGGTAAGTGATATGGATTCTATTCAAGAAGCATCGGATAAGTTGAAATTGCTGGGGGATAAGACTCGTCTGACGATACTTACACTCCTCCAAGAACGTGAATGGTGTGTGTGTGAGTTTGTAGACATTCTGGACATGTCACAACCTGGGGTCAGTCAGCATTTGCGCAAGTTAAAGGATCAAGGCTTGGTTAAAGAGAATAAACGTGGACAATGGGTATACTACTCTTTGAATGTAGAGGATAAACCTTATATTAAATCTGTGTTGGAATTTATGCCAGATTCTGCAGCCATTCTTAAGTCTTTAAATAAAGAGAACATTTCATCCGTATGTAATTAATTTTTGAGCTATATATAAGTATATTGTTATATGATTATGTATCGAGTTAATTTGATTGGAGGCGTATATGTTTGTTTTCTACTTTTCTTGCTTGCATCATCTTTTTGATCACGTTAGTGCTCGTCATCTGGCAGCCTAAAAACCTGTCCATAGGATGGTCTGCTTGCGGCGGAGCCATTCTGGCCTTGCTTGTAGGCGTAGTTCATTTCCATGATGTTTGGGATGTTACGCAAATGGTATGGAACGCCACTCTTGCTTTTGTGGCCATTATTATCATCTCATTGATTTTGGATCGTATCGGTTTCTTTGAATGGGCAGCTTTACATATGGCGAAGGCAGCTCATGGCAGAGGGGTTCGGATGTTTGTATACGTCTCCATCTTAGGCGCTGTAGTTTCTGCTTTCTTTGCCAATGACGGAGGAGCACTGATTCTGACCCCAATAGTTTTGGCTATGGTACGCGCACTGAATTTTGATGAGAAAAAAGTGTTTCCCTTCATTATTGCCAGCGGATTTATTGCGGATACAACTTCATTACCACTAGTGGTAAGTAACCTCGTAAATATCGTATCTGCCGATTTCTTCGGTATTACGTTCATGGAGTATGTAGGCAGAATGTTTATTCCGAATCTGTTTTCACTGGCTGCAAGTATCGTTGTGTTGTATCTCTTTTTCAGGAAAAGCATTCCTAAACGGTTTGATGCCAGTGAACTGAAAGCACCTGTAACAGCGATCAAAGATCTGAAGATGTTCCGGTTGTCATGGATTGTACTTGGCATCCTGCTTGTCGGTTACTTTGGCAGTGAATTTGTAGGTGTGCCTGTATCCATTGTCGCAGGAGTCGTGGCTATATTCTTCCTGATTATGGCTTCTCGAAGCTCTGTTGTACCGACTAAAGTTGTTGTTAAGGAAGCGCCTTGGGCAATCGTATTCTTCTCTATCGGTATGTATGTCGTGGTCTATGGCTTGCGAAACGCGGGTCTGACGGATCTGCTGGCCGTAGCCATCCAGGCAGTGGCAGATCAAGGATTGTTTGTCGCAACGATTGGTATGGGCTTTATTGCTGCGATCATTTCATCTCTGATGAACAATATGCCTACGGTTTTGATTGACGCACTCGCCATTGACGCAACAACGGCTACAGGAACCGTTCGAGAGGCGTTGATCTACGCCAATATTATTGGTTCCGATCTAGGTCCCAAGATTACACCGATTGGTTCACTGGCAACACTGCTCTGGCTTCATGTGCTCAGCACCAAAGGCGTCAAGATCTCATGGGGCACCTACTTTAAGATAGGTATCATTATCACAGTTCCGACTTTACTTATTACGCTAGTGGGTCTCTATCTGTGGTTAAGCATTCTATAAATTCAAACAACGAGGAGAAGATGATGAACATGAGCAAAAAAACACTTTATTTCCTATGCACTGGCAACTCGTGTCGCAGCCAAATGGCAGAAGGTTGGGCCAAGAAATATCTGAGTGAGGACTGGAACATCTATAGCGCAGGAATTGAAGCTCACGGTTTGAATCCAAAAGCAGTAGAAGCAATGAAGGAAGTAGGTATCGATATTTCAAGTCAGACATCGGACATCATTGACTCCGAACTACTGAACAGTGCAGATTTCGTTGTCACATTATGCGGAGATGCGGCAGATAAATGTCCAATGACCCCTCCACAAGTGAAGCGAGAACACTGGGGATTCGATGATCCCGCGAAAGCGCAAGGTACAGAAGAGGAGAAATGGGCTCTATTCCAAAGGGTTCGTGATCAGATTGGGGTGCGGATACAGACGTTCGCTGAAACTGGAAAGTAACACAAAAAGCCGGGAGTAACTTTTCCCGCCTTTTTGTATTTGAATCAAATATTTTAAATGAAAATACTATGGATCTACTCAATATGCGAATCACTCAAACGGATATTCTACGGAGAAAAGTTAAGGTTTTATGTCATATTTCTAATGATTGTTCGGTTTTTCTTCCTCTTTCTCGGTATGATATAAAGTGTCTCATCCTCACCATATTCCGCGTAAGCTATATCCTTAATATTGTCATATCCCTGCTTTTGCATCTCGATTCTTACCTTATCCGTATCCATTTCCTTTCCTTTCATCGACATCTTCAGCAATTCCCCTTTATCAATCACTGTAATAGCAAAATTATCGGAATGTGTTTCGAGTCCCAAATCTTGGGCAGATGGTGGTTCATATTCAGGTTTGCGAAGGACGGACAGAGACCCGTCTATTTCTAAGACAGCATGTTTGACCTCCTGAAGTGAAAAAACACTCTGTTTTCGAAGCATGGAGAGCAATTGTTTAAACTCAATATCATATTTCTTGAGCAAGCTTTGATTCACTTCTCCATTATCAATTAAAAGAGCAACCCGTCCTTCTGCTACATATCCGAATTTTACAAATCGGGTAGTTACTTTCTCAAAAAGGTAAGAGAGGGCACTCCAGACTGCCAATGCATATATAAGTTGAGATATGTTGGCCTGATCATCGTAAAGCGTATTCCCTACAATTTCACTGAGTACCAAGGAAGATAGGAAGTCTAGTGGTGTAAGTTGACTGAGCGTCTTTCTACCAGTAATAAAAGTGATGGCCCAGAGCCCAAAAAAGCTAATTACTAGCTTGATGGTTAATTCCATAAACATATTGATCTAACCTCCCAAGTGAACAAATCATTGATGAATATATACCCGGTCGATTAGATTGAAAACATACATAACATGTAAGTTTAGAGTAAAACAAGGAGCCTGCTATCTTAACGATAGTGGGCTCCTTGTTTATTAAATATTCTTTAATTTAGTTTCTTATTTTGTCTGCTTGCTGTTTTGATCAATTGCTTTTCATTAATTTACTGCGGGTTTTGTTTTAGATTTACCCTGCTGATTTTTTAAAGCCTCGACAGGTTCATCTTTGACTTCCGCTCGTTTAATGAAGAAAACTAATATTAATGCGACAATATTAATGCCAAGAGCGATATAGAATGAATATTGGATTCCGGCTAATAACGCTTCTTGGGTTAATAAAGCTTTATTGGCTGCTGTCAAAGTTGTTGGATCAACACCAGTCATTAAATCTTCAGCTTTTGTTTTTGTCACCGAATTCATAATCGTAATCAGAATAGCCGTACCAATCGAACCGGACACTTGCTGAGCTGTATTGTTGACAGCTGTACCATGTGGATTTAAGCGTGTTGGCAATTGATTCAGACCGTTAGTCATAATAGGCATCATCACCATTGCCATACCAAACATACGCAGAGTGTACACAAGGATAATATAAGTGTGAGTCGAGTCGATTTGCAGGTTTGCCAACATGTACGTTGAGATCGCTGTAATCGTTAGCCCGATTATGCCAAGAAGACGTGGGCCATATTTATCAAAAAGTTTACCTGTAATAGGTGACATAATCCCCATGATTATCGCACCAGGCAACATCATTAAACCTGAATCAAGTGGTGTGATACCTCTTACGTTTTGTACGTATGCCGGTGTTAAAATCATACCGGAAAACATCGCCACTGCGTTTACAATCGCAATAACAGAGCCAAGGGCAAACATCGGATACTTGTAAACCCGTAAATCCAATAATGGTGTTTCCATTTTCAATTGACGGACAACGAAGGTGATTAGGGCAATAGCTCCGACGATTAAAGTGATTAAGACGACTTGATCTGTCCAGCCATCTGAACTTGCAGAACTGAACCCATATAACAAACCACCAAAACCGATGGAAGATAAAATGATTGAGAAATAGTCCAGTGTTGCATTTTTGTTTTGCTGCATTACATTTTTGGATTTCCAAATCCCTAACAGTAAACTAATAACGGCTAACGGCAGAATCATTTCGAAAAGTAAACGCCAGTCATAATATTCTACAATGAAGCCTGATAACGTTGGCCCGATTGCAGGGGCGGTAATCATAACTAATCCGAAAATCCCCATTGCTGTTCCGCGTTTTTCTCGTGGGAAACTTACCAGCATAATATTCATTAACAGGGGTCCCATTACTGAAGAGCCTGCTGCTTGAACCATTCTTCCTGTAAGCAATAAACCAAAGTTTGGTGCGACGGCTGCTATGGCCGTACCTAAAGTGAAAATGGTCATGGAAGTAATAAACAAACTTCTATTGGAGAAACGTGTTAATAAAAATGCTGAAGCCGGAATCAATATACCACTGACCAGCATATAGCCCGTAGACAGCCACTGGATCGTGGAATAATCTTTAATGTTTAAATCCACCATGATGGATGGCAGCGCTACATTCAAGAGCGAGTTATTTAGAAATGAAACAAATGCACCGATAAAAAGAATCGCAATCATTAAATAGGGTGGTTTTTTTTCGTGTAAAGCTGAATCCATATATGTCTTTTCTCCTTTTTTGACACTTCATTTAATCCCTTAGCTCGTATAAATATATGTGTATAAACATATCTATCTATTAAATTTTTTTAAATCCTCTTTTTAGCAGTTCCATTTGCTCACCATAGTTTTTCAAAGCTTCTTCATAGGTCAAATCCTTTACGAACACTTGAATCAGGTTATCAAAGGTTACAGCTATAATAATTTTTAAAATATGCTGCAATTCCCGTTCACCTTGTATATTCAAAGTTTCCGTATTCATTAACCCAATGATAGGTAAAAGATGGTTATCCCGATTTTCTTCATAGATGTTCTTCGTAAATGTTTTTTCTGTTTTATAATTCATATTTAAAAAGGCATTTCTAAAAAAGTTTTTGTGTTCTTGATTGGTGTGATTCTGAATCATAAATTGAAATGAATCAATAAAAGCTTCGAATATATCTCCGTTTAACTCCTTTAAAGCTGCGATAAATCGGTCACTATTTTTCTGCGAGGACTGGTTCAACAGATAATAATAGAGATCCTCTTTTTCTTCAAAGTATTGATAAAAACTTCCTCTAGAGATCCCCGCGTCTTTGATAATATTGGCAATGGATGCTTCGTGTAATGGAACTCGAGAAAATTCTCTTTTGGCACATTGAATTAACGTGTCCTGTTTATCTTTCGATAGGTGAAAAAATGTTTTTTTTGGCAAATATGATCCTCCAATCTTAATAAGTGACACCGTGTCACAATTGCTGATTAATGAATTATATATGACACCGTGTCACACGTCAACATTAATAGTGACACCGTGTCATATATGGGAAAGGAATCTCATAATGTATGTGCTCGGAATCCGATGTTTCGTATAAAAATTCAACCTTGGAACTGGAAACACCGCAATAATCGGCTATTTCCACATTGAGCAGGAGTATGAGTTAACGGCTACGAGTGGGGATTAAAGCTCGCATTTCCGAGATGAGTGTGAATGCCTGCGATTCCAACATTTTTAAAATTATAAAGGTATTTCAATAAAGTTGAAGAATACCCTATTAGAGATAGAATATAAATTTAATAAGGGGAATGAAATGAGTAAACGACTTACTAAGAATATACCGATATGGTTTCTTTGTGTCGGGATCGTGGTATTTATTCTACTGTGTATTAATTTTTTTGAAATGAATACTAGAATTAATATGCTTGCATTGGTAATTCTGAATATTGCTAATACAATTCGATTGTGGAAGATTGAACGTCAGTCAGCAATGATGTTTTTATTGCTGGGTGTTCTGTGTACGTTCTTTCTTGTCAGGTCTTTAATTTTATATTGATTCCGCAGAACGAGAATTAATTATTCAGGATATAAGGGCAATTACAAAAGCCGATAAACACCACATCTACTGTGTGTTTATCGGCTTTTTTTAAATGTCTTGATATTACTGGATCTAATAGTATTTGATGCGAAATTCTACAGAGGCTAAGTGAAAGTCAGATAGGAGAATGAAAATATTTTGACATTGCAGTTACTATATCGTATTATTACGATATAACGATTCAGGAGGGGTAATTTTGAATACTGAAGCTTTTGATAGCACTAATTTAAAACAGTTCGATGAACCTGCTAATTTACTGAAAGCTCTATCTCATCCGATTCGTCTGTGCATTGTGCGTGGGTTGATGAGAAAAAAGAAATGTAATGTTTCATATATGCAGGAGTGTTTGGATCTTCCCCAATCAACCGTGTCTCAGCATTTGCAGAAGCTGCGCAGTGCAGGGATTGTAACGACTGAGCGCAATGGTCTTGAAGTAAATTACGTGCTTGCCGACCAACGGATTGAACAGATGATCCCTATTTTGTTTGGAGAGGAAGATTGTGAATCATGAGCAAAAAAGTACTGATTGTGGGCGGAGTAGCGGGTGGGGCATCAGCAGCAGCCCGTCTGCGCCGTCTGGATGAACATGCCGAAATTATCATATTTGAAAAAGGACCCTATATATCGTTTGCCAATTGTGGCTTACCTTATTATATTGGTGGCTCGATCGAGAATCGAGAGCGTCTGCTGGTCCAAACGCCTAAAGGTATGGCTGATCGCTTTAATATTGATGTACGTACTCGAAGCGAGATCATCGCTATTGATCCGCATACTCGTACAGTTCAGGTACAAAGCCAAGAACGCGGTCAATATGAAGAAAGCTATGACGAATTGATTTTGTCACCAGGTGCCAAGCCAAGCATTCCCGATCTGCCGGGAAAAGATAATCCACTGATTTATACAGTGCGCAGCATTCCAGATATTGATCGCATTAAGAAGCAAATTAGTTCATCTAACAACGCATCATCAATTGTTGTTGGTGGAGGGTTTATTGGTGTTGAAATGGCAGAAAATTTGAAGGAAGCCGGATTGGATGTAACGATGATAGAGGGTAATGGTCAGCTGCTCACCCCATTTGATGCTGAGTTGGCAGCAGCCTTAGCACAGGAAATGGAGCAAAATGGGGTAAAACTGCAGTTTTCCCAACGTGTACAGGGCTTTCAGGCACTTGAGCAGGGAATTGGTGTTGAGCTCGCTGATGGTCGTGTTCTGACAGCTGACATGGTTATTCTTGCAATCGGTGTAACTCCAGATACAGCTTTTCTGAGAAATAGCGGAGTTTCCCTAGGAACACGTGGACATATTATGGTCAACGAAGCTCTCGAAAGCAGTGTGCCACATATCTATGCTGTTGGCGATGCGATCGAAGTAACTGAAACCATTCATGGCACAAAGACAGCTATTCCGCTTGCTGGACCTGCCAACAAACAGGGACGCATTGTTGCAGATCGTATTGCCGGACTAAGTTCCATCTACAAAGGAACACAAGGGACAGCCATTATTAAAGTGTTTGGAATGACCGGGGCAGCTACAGGCAGTAATGAGAAAATACTAAAACGTCTCGGCATCGATTATCGAACTGTAATCGTGCATCCTGCATCTCATGCATCGTATTATCCGGGTTCCAGCGCGATTACTCTTAAACTGCTGTTTACACCGACAGGTAAAATTTTAGGCGCACAAGCAGTTGGTTATGACGGTGTGGATAAACGGATTGATGACATTGCTGTAGCCATTCATTTTGGAGGGCACATCAGTGATTTGACAGAGCTCGAGTTGAGTTACGCGCCACCGTATTCTTCCGCGAAAGATCCAGTTAATATGGCAGGTTATGCAGCTGAAAATATTATGGCTGGACGTGTTGAAACGTTCACCTATGATCAGCTATCTGAACGCCAGCCGGAGCAGTCGATATTGCTGGATGTACGCAGTGAGCTAGAGCATCGCAATGGGAATATTCCGGACTCCATAAATATTTCAGTGGATGAGCTTCGTCAGCGGTTAGATGAATTAGACTCAACCAAAGATATTTGGGTATACTGCCAGGTTGGTTTACGTGGATATACAGCTTCGCAGATTTTGCGTCAGCATGGCTTTAATGTGAAAAATCTGAGTGGAGGGTATAAGACATACCGCCAAGCACAATTTCAGCCTGCTCCAATTCCTATCAGAAACGATGAAAATAATGACGGGCAGGATCAGAACAATAATTCGAAACATGCTGTAGTAAAGGAAAGAGAGCTTCCCAACCCAACCTCTGCACAGCCACAACGTATCGATAACGAGTTGAACGTGTGCGGGTTAAGTTGTCCCGGTCCGCTGATACAACTCAAGCAGAAAATGGATCAACTATCGAATGGAGAGACCCTGCGGGTGAAAGCTTCCGATCCAGGATTTTATGAAGATGTGAAAGCATGGACAACGATGTCTGGTTCCTCACTTCTACACTTGGAACGATCCAAAGGCGGTACTATTGAAGCGGTAATTGCCAAGAATGCTGCGCAGACCGTATCTTCAGCTATGGAAACTCCTAAAGAGGAGCCTGCGAGCACGATGGTTGTCTTCAGTGGTGATCTAGATAAAGCGATTGCTTCTCTGATTATTGCAAATGGGGCAGCAGCAAGTGGACGTAAAGTAACCATGTTCTTCACTTTCTGGGGATTAAATATTATTCGTAAGCATCAGCCACAGCCTGTATCCAAAACAATGATCGGCCGCATGTTTGACATGATGTTACCGCGCGGCAGCCACAAGCTTGGCATGTCCAAAATGAATATGCTCGGCGTTGGACCAAAGATTATCCGCGGCGTTATGAAGAATAACAATGTTGCTTCTTTGGAAGAACTGATGCAGACCGCAACTGAACAGGGAGTTGAGTTTGTCGCTTGCCAGATGTCCATGGATTTAATGGGGATTCAGCGTGAAGAATTAATGGATTCGGTTAACATCGGTGGAGTGGGTTACTATTTGGGGCAGGCAGCTCATGCAAATCATAATCTGTTTATATAAATCGGTTTGTTAGTAAACCATTCAACTGTTCAGTGCCATGTGTTATCTTAAAAAGCAAAAGCCCCTTCATTGCTGAAGGGGCTTAGTTTCATTTTTTACAATTACCGTTCAATGAAACGTAGTAGGGTATTTATGCAGATTCAGTCCCACCAGTGTTTCCTTCACTTTTAGGTTCCATCAACTTGATATGACATTCCTTTTCGGCGGAGGGGCTAATCTCAAGACCCCTGGGGACAATAAACATCTCATCTTTGGAAATTCTCACCAGACCGTCACGAAAATCAATGATCATCTCACCCTCAATCACGAAAAATAACTTATCGGTTTCAGATTGAACATGCCGTTCATAATCCCCTCAAATTTTTTGGGTTCAGCGTTCTAATTACATGGAATTGACTTATCTTAATAATTTTCTCCGCGATAATAACGCTCCAGTTTGTGGTCCAAATGAACGAGCTGCGCTTTTTTCTCCTCAATATCTTCTAACAGCTTCTGTCTTTGGTCTTGAATTAGTTTCGTCCTTTCGGGCAGGGTTGAGGTTCCTTCATTTACCTTTTCATAGTACGTTTTGATGTCATCCACACTCATTCCGGTTTCGCGAAGGCATTTAATAAAAACCAGCCAGTTCAGATCATCTTCCGTGTAAAGTCGGTTATTCTGCTCACTTCGCGCAGCAGGCTTTAATAGGCCCTTTCTTTCGTAAAAGCGTATCGCCCCGATAGCGATATCGACTTTCTTCGCTACTTCTCCAATCGTTAACATGCTAACCCTCTTTTATCAAAATTTATGGTTGACCTACACTAAGTGTAGCATAGTAACTTGTACATTGTTAATGAAATCAAATTAGAGAAAAGAGGATTCATATGAAGAAGACCGCTTTTGTAACTGGAGCAAATAAAGGTATCGGATTTGAAATCGTTAAGCAGTTAGGACAGGCCGGCTGGAAAGTCCTCCTTGGTGCACGTAGCGCTGAACGGGGGGAAGCGGCTGTTTCCGAGTTATTTTCCGAGGGGTTAGACATAGAATTTGTGCAGATCGACATGGGTGACTTGAAAAGTATCGAACGGGCAGCTGCTACGATTACTAAGGATTATCCCGACTTAAAACTTCTGATCAATAATGCGGGTATGCCGGGTGCTTTCTCTCGTTCATTTACGGATACGAAAGAGGAGGATCTGAGGAACGCTTTTGAAGTCAACTTTTTCGGAACCTTCCGTCTGAACCAGCATTTGTTCCCGTTAATCAAAGACAACGAGGGCACAATCGTTAATGTATCGACCGACATGGCTTCGCTGGATCATATGCAAAATGCGGAATTTGCTTTAAACGCATTCGATTATAACTCATCCAAAACGGCCAACAATGCTATGACAGTTTCGATGGCTCATGAACTCAAAAGCAGTAGGGCTCAAGTATTTGCGGTAACGCCTGGATTCACAACAACAGACCTTAACGGTAATGCTGAAGGCGGTAAATCAAAAGAAGCAGCTGCTGCGATTATCATGAGTTATGCGACAGATGGCAAACATCATAACGGCGAATTTTTGGATGAGAAGGGTGTGTACGCCTGGTAATGCAGATCTGTAAAACAATGTTTTGGTAAAGTATTTTTACTCGTTAAAAAAACAGACGTATTAAATCGTGGCACTCGCCTGGTGCACCCTATAGTACGTCTGTTTTTCTTCTATAATTTGATACGGGATGCTTTATCCAGTGACCTTTATTTTAGAATACCCATATATTCTTTCTAAGGTCATGTAGCATTTCATTCGCTACGAATTGATCAGTCTATTGACCACTCCGATTGAAGAATGGCGTACTGATACTCGTCCACCCAGTGTCCTTTTGACATGTAGTTTTGCAGCAAATGCCCTTCACGCCTCATGCCTAAGCGTTCAAGAACGCGAATGGATTTGTCGTTTCGTACATCCGTAAATGCAATCACCTTGTGTTTACCCAATGTTCTAAAAATATAATCCAACAATGCCTTTAGCGCTTCATGGATATATCCATGCCCTTGATGTTCGGGTGCGAGCGTGAACCCAATCTCTACAATTTTCGGTTCATTAAGTGGTGTATGCAGAGCGCAATCGCCTATAAGAAGATCCGAATCCGCTAAGGCCAGAGCGAATTGAAACCACGTACCTGGCTGGTCAGGAGTATGGTTCATTTGCTTGTTAACAAACAATTCGGCATCCTCATATGAAAAGTTCTCCCAGGACTGGAAGTGGGACACGGTTGGATTAGCCCGGTACTCGTAGAAAAGCAGCGTATCCTGCAAGCCAAATTGTCTGATATGTAGTCGATCAGTTACTGCATACAACTGAGACTTTTTCATATTGTCGCTCCATTCTGATATGTACTTTATATCGTCGAGTATCTATGCTTTTCCCTCTCCTAATAATAGTATTTTACTAGCACAATACATAAAAGTGAATGAAATAAAATCTCTATAACAGCTTTTCTCTTGTTATTCGTAAGTCATTGTTTTATATTGACATAATAGTAGGTCAAAAACAAAAGAGGTGAGCGGACGAGATGACTCCACGCACGAAAGAACAAAACGAAGAGATCCGGCTGCGGCGTCTGGCGCAAATCCGTAAAGCCGCTGCCGATGTGTTTTTGAATAAAGGGCCTTTACTGGAAATACGAGATGTGGCCGCTCAAGCTGGACTCGGGTATGGCACGGTATACCATTATTACAGCAATAAGGGCGATTTGCTCCACGATCTGCTGTGGGACGCATTGGAGCGGGCTGAGGGATGGCCAAATGCCCCGCGTGATTCGGCTTTGGGCAAGGAGCCAGCGGGTGTGCCCTTCGTCTTGGGTACTGCGGTGGACACTAGGAACGCGAATGCCATGAATTCCAGCCGGGAAAGCCATGAAACGACCGCTTCCGCAGAACTTGGCCCCGTCGCGGCAGCCAGTGTTCAGTTGCTGCAGCTTTGGGCGGAGGACCACGCCCTATACTTGCTGCATAAGCTGGCTGTTGAGGGTTTTTCCTCGCTACCAGAAGCTCGATCAGCCACACTCTTGGCCGCTTTTCAGCATGAAGTGGTTGCGCCATTTGCAGCACTGGTGGACACCGGACATGCGACAGACGGGGATGCCGCTTCCGGCGGAATAGCGGCGGAGCAACCCTATGGACTGCAGCGCGCGGAAATGCTGCTGGCCGCCTTGGTTGGCTGCGCCTCGCTATCGATGCGTCGCGAGAAACTGCACGAAGAGGCGATGGATATCGTCCGGATTTTAAAATTATAGGATGGATGAGGAGTGAATAAACAAAGATGATCATTATAAAATCACCTAGGGAAATTGAAGAAATGAAGCCGGCGAGCCAAATCGTTGCGGACTGCTACCGTGAGGTGACCAAACTAATTGAGCCCGGCATTACCACGCTAGAAATCAATGATTTTGTTGCCAGGCACATCACCAAGCTGGGTGGCAAGCAGTTTACGAAAGGCTATAATGGTTTCCCCGCCGAAACCTGCATTTCGATCAACGATGTCGTAGCCCACGGCATTCCCTCGAACCGGGTTCTTCAGGACGGTGACTTGCTGAAACTCGACATCGTCGCGGAATACGGGGGATGGTTTGGAGACTCGTGCATGAGCTATGCAGTGGGCAATATTCGGCCGGAAGCGCAAAAATTAATGAAGGTGACAAAGGAATGCTTGGATCTGGGAATTGCCCAGGCTGTACCCGGGGGCCGACTCGGCGATATAACGTCGGCGATTCAAAAGCATGCGGAAGCGCACGGGTATTCTGTCGTACGCGATCTGTTGGCGCACGGGATTGGGCGGAGTTTGCATGAGGAGCCTACCTATGAGCATATCGGCGTAGCCGGCAAAGGCATTCGATTAAAAGAAGGCATGGTGTTTACCATTGAACCGATGATCAACGAAGGTACGTTCCGTATCACGATCGACGACGATCAGTGGACAGCGAGAACGGCCGACGGCAAGTTATCGGCACAATATGAGCATACAATCGCAATCACGTCGGATGGACCGCTGATTTTAACGGCTCAGTAATAAATTTATGAATCTAAGAAAACCGCGTTGTTATGCGTTTTTTTTATTATGCCTTAGGTATGATGCCCAGGATAGCACAATTGTTAAGTGTTAATATCATTAGTAATATAGAAGAATACTAGCCATACTTAATACTTAAGTTACATGGGGATTTCTTACAAGGAGGCAACTTGCAATGCATTATGACGTAATTGTAATAGGAGCAGGTTCAATGGGGATGGCGGCGGGTTATTTTTTATCCAAGAGTGGGAAGAGTACATTATTAATTGATTCTTTTAATCCACCCCATAACAAAGGCAGTCATCACGGAGAGACAAGAATTATTCGGCACGCGTATGGTGAAGGTGAAAATTATGTTCCGTTAGCGCTCAGGGCTCAAGAATTATGGAATGACTTAGAAAAAGTGTCGGGAAAACAATTATTTCTCCCTACCGGGGTTATAAACGTGGGTTACGAGAAAACAGATTTTATTCAAAATATCATTTCAAGCTCAAAAACCTATTCATTGCCACTGGAGATTTTAGATTCCATTGAAGTAAATAAGCGATGGCCTGGCATCAATTTACCGAACAATTACATTGGTTGCTACGAACCAACATCAGGAGTGCTGAAATGTGAGGAATGCATTGAAGCATATCGAGAACTCGCAGAGCAGAACGGAGCTACCATCATAACCAATAGTAAAGTAAAAGAAATCATGGTTCATGATGATAAAAGAGTTACCATCAAGACCGAAGATCATACTTTTAGTGCTAATGCGTTAGTAGTTTCAGCAGGGGCCTGGTCAGGAATTCTCCTTTCCATGTTGGATCTAAATCTTCCTCTTAATCCTATTAGAAAAACATTTGCCTGGTTTGACACTAAAGATGATTTATATGATCATAAGGAGTTTCCAGCCTTTTCGTTTGAAACATCTCACGGGCATTATTATGGTTTCCCAAGCATCGATGGTTCCGGATTAAAATTAGGCCGACATGATGGAGGAGATACAATCGATCCAGATGAAGCCATCCTGGGATTTGGTGAACTAGAGGAAGACACGACAGATTTAAAACAATTTTTACAACATTATATGCCCTCTGCACAAGAATTGAAGTTCGGTAAAACGTGTATGTATACAATGACTCCTGACGAAGATTTCATTATCGATACACATCCTAACTATCCTAACGTTGCCATTGCATCAGGTTTCTCAGGACATGGCTTTAAATTCAGTAGTGTAGTTGGACAGATTTTAAGTGATTTGATTATTTCAGGGAAAACGGAACATAATATTTCTCCATTTTCAATCAATCGATTTTAAGAATCCATTCAGAGAATCTATATGAGCTGCCCCTCGTATGCAGTGCGAAAACAATCTAGCGATAAAAAGATAAAAAGACCGGTCTTCTTTTAATAGAAGCTCGGTCTTTTTTGCATTTACAGAATATTAACACGATGCAGATACGGATCTGATTTTTTCCGCGTAACATAAGTATTAGATGTGGGAACGGTCCCACAGTCAGCGAAAAGTGCATAACGTAAGTCATGAAGATAACGAATTAATGAAAGGTGGTGCGGCGCAATGAAGCTGCTGGATCTACAAGGATGCGCATCTCCCGAGGATTCCAAAACACATATCCGTATTCCTTTTGAATTGGACGAGGGATGCGTAAAGCTGAACCTGCGATTACAATATACGCCGAAGACGCTCGAGAATCAGGAGAAAGCGCTACGGCTGCTCAAGGACAGTTACGATCTATACATTTTGCCGGAACATCGGGAATACGCGATTGCCAATGCTGACCGGCATCTCCCTCTGAAAAATCTGATCACACTCTCGCTGGACGATACACGTGGATACCGAGGGGCGTGCCACCGCCAAGACGAGGTGCAGGATCTATACGTATCGGAGGGAGAAGCTTCTCCCGGCCTAATGGCGGGCGAGCTGGTTCCGGGGCCTTGGAGCGTCACATTAAGCCTGCACTGCATCGTGACGGATACATGCGCTTATCGGCTGGAAGTCTGGACGACAGAGGAGGACTCGATATGAAGTGGTTCGCTTGTGAACTGCATACACATACGCTGCACAGCGATGGCAGTCAGACACTGGGAGAACTGGCAGCGGGAGCAATCAATCTGGGCTTCGATGCCATCGCACTGACCGATCACAACACGATGTCCGGCTTGAGTGGCAAAGCGGAAATCGAGCAGAGGTACGGACTACGAATCATCCCCGGGATGGAGTGGACAACTTTTTACGGCCATATGGTGACGATAGGACTGAGCGCTTTTGCCGACTGGCGTCAAGCGAATCGGGATGGAATCGATAAGGGAATCGAGAACGTGCATCGCCTCGGTGGAATCGCCGGGCTTGCTCATCCCTTCCGAATCGGCAGTCCGGCCTGTACCGGTTGCTTCTGGGAATACGAGATTGGGAACTGGTCCGCTGTCGATTACATCGAAGTCTGGTCCGGCACGTTCCCTTCCATTCAGACGAACAATCGGCGAGCTTTTGATCTGTGGACTCACAAGCTGAATGAAGGATATCGGATTGCAGCCACTTCAGGCAGGGACTGGCATGCGCAGGGAGAGACAGACGATCCGATCTCGGTTACTTACCTCGGCATCGAGGACGACGCAGTGGCGGGGAACGGGGACTCGACAGCCCTTTCGCTCCATGAAGAAACGCTTATCCTAGCGCTGCGGGAAGGGCGTGCGTCCGTAACGATAGGTCCTCTGCTGACCCTGACGCTGGAAGCTGGAGATGCGTTCTATGCAATCGGCTCTACGGTTCCAACGGTAGTCGAGAGACGGAAAGCTGTAGAGGAGCCGATCCGGGCGAACTTGACGCTGGACTTCTCGGTACGCACCGGACTGTGGTCGCTACCGAAGCAGGTCTGCAGATTGAAGTTGTGTTCCAATCTGGGCGAGGAGCTTAATCTTGAAGTTCCGTCTTCATCGGACGAACAGATAATGCAATTTGAAGCCCAACTGAGGGAGTCCACTCCAGATATCCCCCGCAGGTGGATTCGCGCCGAGCTGTGGGGAACTGTACGAGGAGTCCATGTGCTGATCGCCTTTACCAACGCGATCTATTTCGAAGAAGGAGGATACCCGAGATGAACAAATTCCCGCTGATCACAGCCCATACTGGCTGCATGGGCCATCCCGATCATTCTTTCGAGTCACTTCAGGCAGCCCTAACACTTGGCGTAGATATTTACGAAGACGATATCCGTTTGACTCGGGACGGCGTGCCGGTGCTCGCCCACGATGACGACATCACTTTGGCAGATGGAAGCTGCGGCAGTCTTGCAAATATGACACTGAAGGAGTTGAACACCGCTAGACTAGCGCCAATTCCGACGCTTCAGGATGTGCTTGAGCAGATAAGCGCAGCCGGCAAAATGATGAATCTTGATATCAAAACAGACAGCGCTCTGGAGCCGGTCTCCACTCTGGTGAATCGGATGGGTATGGCGGAGATGGTGTTTCTCAGTGGTTGCGATTACGGGTCAGCGGTTAAAGCAAGTCGTTACGCTCCAAGCATACGCAAGCTTCTTAATGTGAACAAGCAAAGCTTCGGCAGTCTGAGCTACAACGAGGCAGTGTTGCAGGCGTGTGAAAATGCTCGCGAAGCCGGCTGCTTTGGGATTAACGTGCCGTATCAGGTCGTTCAGCCAGAACTTATGGAAGCTGTGCAGCGGAGCGGTCTGGCTATCTACGTCTGGACGGTTTCGGAGGCGGACGATATGCGGCGACTTGCACAGTTGGGCGTCGACTCGATAACAACCCGTGATCCGGCGAAGCTGATTGCCGTCCGGGAAGAGACGGATTTTGCAAAGGAGAATAGGGATTGGACAATAAGCTGAATCATAGTTTGCGGGAGCTGGCCCAACTGGCTGGTGTATCGAAATCGACTGCTTCTCGGGTGATCTCCGGGAATGGATATGCAAGTCTTGAAGTCCGGGATCGCGTTCTCAAGGCGGTAGAGCAGCTTCGCTACAAGCCGAGCGCCGTCGCCCGGGCGATGGTTGCCAAGCGCACGTACAACATCGGAGTCATCGTTTTCCGTGACAGGCTTCCGATCGTGTCCCACACGCTGTATGGCAAAATCATTGACGAGATACTGATGTCCGCTGAAGAGATGGGCTACTCAATTTTTCTGAAGACCGATAGGGAAATGTCGCTGCGCTCCACCGATTATATGCTGGAACAGCGGGTGGATGGACTCATCCTGGTCAGCCGGCTGCAGAAGAACGTCATCGATTACGTCAAAAACTTCAATATCCCTTATCTGATGGTGAACGGATCGACGGAAGATCCGGACGTCGTACATCTTGTGAGCAACGATGAAGCCGGTGGAGAACGAGCGGCACAGCATTTATATGACTGCGGACACCGCAAATTCTTTATCATCGCCGGACCGGGCGAACATCGGAGCCACTCGCTGCGACTGGAGGGCTTCCGAAAACGGCTGGAATCCCTCGGCGTTAGTTCTGAACAGGACGGATTTACCGTTGTCGAGTCATCGGAATCGAGCTTCGATTCCGGTCGGAAGCTGATGGAGGAGCATTATGCAGCATTCCGGGAGGGACGATACAGCGCACTGTTCAGTACAAATGACATGCTTGCACTGGGTGCAATGAAGGTGCTGATGGAACGCGGAGTCCGTGTTCCGGAGGAAGTATCCGTTATGGGCTACGACAATACTGAAGTGGCCGGCATGTACCACCCATCGCTGACTACCGTCAGCGTGGATGCATCTGGTATTGGCCGAGACGCGGTATCGATTCTGGATCGCCTGATTAGCGGCGAGGGGAGCGTACCGCGCCTGATTGAATACGAAAGCGAAGTGATTATCCGTCAATCGACGAATGGAAGGGAGGACGGAACATGTCTTGGTACTGGAAACACGTAGGTCCGAGAAGAATAATCGAATTTGTGCTGCTGACCGTGTTCGCCATTTTTTTCGCAGGTCCGCTGGTCAACCTGCTTGTACTTGCCTTTAGCGAAAAGTGGAATTATCCGGATATTCTGCCCCAGGTATGGGGCTTCAAATGGTGGGAATTCGTACTGGCGAAGGACGATATTGTCTCGTCGATCTCACTGTCGTTCCTTATTGCTACTCTGGTGACCCTGCTGTCCATCGTCGTCTGCATCCCAGCAGCGTATGCCTTCGCAAGACTCCAGTTTCCGCTGAAGCGGATGTTCCTGTTCTCGTTCCTGCTGACGCACGCTTTTCCGAAAATGGGGTTGTACGTCTCCATCGCGGTTCTTTTCTACCGGATCGGACTGATGAATACGCTGCTCGGCGTTGTGCTGATCCATATGATCAATGTGTTGATGTTCATGACCTGGATTCCGACCTCCGCCTTTCGCAACGTGCACCGGGCGCAGGAAGAATCGGCGCGGGACGTTGGGGCAAGCCCGTTCAAAGTGTTCCGCAGCATCACCCTGCCAATGGCGATGCCCGGCATCATGGTCGCTTCAATCTTCACGTTCCTCAATTCACTAGACGAAGCGCAGGGCACGTTTCTGGTAGGCATTCCCGATTACAAAACAATGCCAATCGTCATGTACTCCATTATTTCCGACTTTCCGAGCAGCGCAGGAGCCGTATTCTCGATCATTCTGACGCTGCCGACAATTATTCTGCTGGTGGCAGCCCAGCGGCTGGTGAGCGCGGACGTGCTGGCGAGCGGTTTTCAAATGAAATAAACATGTTTCGGTCGATATATCGAAGCAAAGGGAGGCAGAAGTATGCAGTTGTCTGTACGAGAGTTAGCCAAACGCTACAAAACGGGTGACGGGGTCAGCGGCATCAACATCGATATCAAAAAAGGCGAGCTGGTCACCCTTCTTGGTCCCTCCGGGTGCGGGAAAACTACTGTACTCCGAAGCATCGGCGGGTTTCTCGAACCGGATTCGGGTGACATCCTGATCGAGGGCAAGAGTGTCATTCAACTGCCACCGGAGAAACGGCCGACCTCAATGGTGTTCCAGAGCTATAACTTGTGGTCGCATATGTCGGTATATGACAATCTGGCCTTCGGCCTGAAGATCCGCAAAATGCCAAAGGAAGAGATCCGCACAGCGGTCGGGGATGCGCTCAAGCTGGTTCGACTGTCGGGTTTCGAGAAGAAATATCCTGCTGAGCTTTCGGGTGGACAGCAGCAGCGGGTTGCGCTGGCTCGGTCTCTGCTGCTGAATCCGGCGGTACTGCTATTGGACGAGCCTTTCTCGGCGCTGGATGCCAAGCTGCGGCACGAAATGCGTGAGGAGCTGCGTGAGATCCAAATGAAGACCGGGCTGACAATGGTCTTTGTCACGCATGATCAGGAAGAAGCACTGTCGTTGTCCGACCGCATTATCGTCATGAACCACGGACGCATCGAGCAGATTGCTCATCCGCAGCAGATTTACGATGAGCCTGCTTCATTATATGTAGCCGGTTTTATAGGCAAAATGAATTTCCTTAAGGGGGTGGCGGAAGGGGAGAGCATCCGGGTTGGACATCTTCGCCTGCCGAACGAGAAGGGGTTAAGCGGACAGGTGACGGCTGCGGTCCGACCAGAAGACGTACAGGTGAGCAGTACTACGATGGGAGAAGGTACTCTGGCGGGCAAGGTCAAGCAGGTCATGATTCTTGGACATTACGCCGAAGTTACCGTGGAACTGGTGGAATTCGGCATTATACGTGCTTTTCTGAACAAGGAATTCGTTGAGCAGCTGCAGGTAGGAAAAGACGTCGGCGTCTCGATCTCGAAAATGACCGGATTCCCGGTCGATGAATCGAACTGAGGAGGATGAATGATATGCGTATGAAAAAGCCATTTTTATCATTGTTGACTGTTGTGGGATTATCAGTGTCATTGCTGGCCGGGTGTGGAAACGGAAGCGAGATAAAAAGTACAACCACCACCGGGGAGAGCGCTGCTGCATCGAGCGACCAGGTGAAATTTAACTTCTACTTTACGGGCTCTCAGAACGTCAAGGATCTGTGGGATTCGCTGGAGCCGATGTTTGAGAAACAGCATCCGGATATCGACGTGAACCTGGTTTATATCCCGTCCGGTACTGGCGCTGAGCCGACCTACGACCGGATCGTGGCTGCCAAGAAAGCGGGTAAGGGCTCAGGAGACATTGACCTGTACGAGGACGGAATCACCTCCGTCGCGCAGGGCACCAAGGATGGTGTTTGGGAGCAGCTGAACGAGAAGGACATTCCTAACCTGAGCAAAGTTAACACGGACACGATGAAGGATGTGGACAACTTCGCAGTTCCGTATCGTTCGTCCGCCGTGGTTCTGGCCTATGACAGCAGCAAAATCTCCAATCCGCCAACTACGCTGGACGAGCTGTTGCAGTGGATCAAAGCCAATCCTGAGCAGTTCGCCTACAATGATCCGTCAACGGGTGGTTCCGGCAGCTCGTTCGTGCAGACGATTGTCTACAAGGACCTGCCGGAAGAAGACATTCACAACTCCGATCCGGCGATCATGGAGAAGTGGGACGGCGGTTTCGACACGCTCGAAGAAATCGGACCGTATGTCTACGGTCAGGGCATCTATCCGAAGAAAAACCAGGGCACGCTGGATCTGTTGATGAATGGCGAAGTTTCCTTAATTCCGGCCTGGTCGGACATGGTGTTGCAGCAGCTGAACGAAGGTTTGTTGCCGGATACAATTAAGATGCAGCAGATCACGCCAGGTTTCAACGGCGGACCAACGTACCTGATGGTCAACCAGGAGTCGGACAAGAAGGAAGCGATCAATGAATTTCTGAACTTTGTACTGTCCCCTGAAGCGCAGGAAGTAATCGTTGACAAAATGAATGGTTTCCCGGGTATTGAACTCTCCAACATGTCACAGGAAATGCAAAATAAATTCGACGGTGTGGCCGAAGGCTTCCGCACGTTCAACATCGGGGATCTGGGCACGGAAATTAACAAACGCTGGCAGAGCGACGTTGCTGCGAAATGAGTAAGGAAGCCAGACAGTCGATCACAGGTCTGGCGATGGTGCTCCCCTCCTTCGCTATCCTGTTGATCGTCGTCATTATCCCGATTGTTCAATCCTTCATCATGAGCCTGAGCAACGGTTCAGGCGGATACGATCTAAGCCGTTATACCTATCTGTTCACTGATAAGGGGATGCGCAGCAATATCGTATTTACGCTTCGGGTGACTGCCATTACGTGCGTTGCCGTGATCTTGGTCAGCTACACGTTGGCGATTTACATGCGCTTCAACCAGGGGCCGATCGTCAATCTGATTCGTAAAACGTACATGATCCCGCTGTTCATCCCTGGAGTCATTGCAACTTACGGTCTGATCAACTTGCTTGGCAACCATGGCTGGCTCGCCCGTATGCTTGAGGTGGTCGGGATTACGCTGCCACGCATCATCTTTGACGAGAAAGGAATCATCATCGCCAACCTGTGGTTCAACATTCCATTTACGACGATGCTGCTCAGTTCCGCACTGTCGGGTATTCCTTCATCGATCATTGAGAGTGCAAAGGACGTGGGTGTAGGCAGGCTGACGCTGTTTACCCGGTTTATTTTCCCTCTGTCGTATAAGACATTTCTTGTTGCCCTGACCTTTGTCTTCATGGGGGTCATCGGCTCGTTCACTGCGCCCTATCTGATCGGAGCCAACTCTCCGCAGATGCTTGGTGTCTCCATGCAGCAGGTATTCAGCGTTTTCCAGGAGCGTGAACAAGCCGCAGCGATTGCTTTCTTCTCATTCCTGCTCTGCTCGGTGCTGGGTGCTTTCTACATCCGGTCGATGGCGGAAGAGGAAAAGGCGAAGATTTAGACGGGTTGCCAAAGCAGGGCATATCGACAGAATGTATTGGTTAGAGGCCGCATTTCCCGTTTAGCCGAACCAGTTCAGTGGAAAGCGTGAAATGAAGAAGCTCTATGAGGTAAAGCTGCTGTTCAAGGTGGCGTTAGATTAACTAGGATATGCGCGTACACATTCGATGCCTTGCTGATTAAGTAGAGTTAGGATTTAAAGAGACCAAGGAGCTAAGCGGCATATGCCCTGCTTAGCTCTTTGCTTTTGTTGGTGATAGGCTCCGTGAGAACTGAAGTTATATTTCCATTGGGATCATTTAATTTGATGAATTGACCTATAGCGAATACCGCACGTATGTCTCATTCGCACAGGCAAGTAGTCCACTTCTCGCGTAAACTGAAGTAGATCAGTAGAGCGAGGTGAAAATCCATGGCTAAAACCAATGAAATACGCCTAAAGGCAAAGCGGTATAAGGCCCGGCCCGTCTGCGTGACTCTTCATAATGGTGAAACGTACATCGGTTACATTTCTGACGTGAATAGCGGAGGCGTGGTGCTTACGGGGGGAGGAAAAGTATCTCGCACGCCGACCATAGGGGACAGTTCCCAGCATTCCAATAAAAAGGTCGTTTCGCGCAGCAAAAACGGTCGTCCTCAGAACCGGAAACGGGTAAATGGTACACGTAAACCGTCTACCCGCTCGCGCGTAGTGTCACGTGCGCAGGTTTCGTCCTTTCTGCCCATGATGGGCTCGCTGTTTGGCGGGCTTGGTGGTGCGGCTTCGGCTGGAGGCATACTTGGCGGCGGCATGCGGCTATTCGGCATGATCCAGCAATTCATGCCGGTTATGAAAATGGGCTACGGCATGATCAAATCCATCCATCCGTTTATGGGTGCCGTCAAAGGTCTGATGGCTCCGCCGAGTCAGGCCGAAGAGGAAGAGGTATAATGCGATACTCAGCCCCTTTGACGTAAGGGGCTTTTCTTTTTTTAGTGTCAAGGTGTTATTAATAAATGGAGTTTTTAAAAAAAGTTGCGAAGCTTTGACCATTTGGATATGATTATCTAATTGGTTGTTTCAGCTTATACATTTAATTGATGATAAAAGATAGTGAGGTCAGAAAACAATGATTGCAAAAACAGAAGAAGACTTTAATGGTTTGAAGGAAATTGGTAGAATTGTTGCCTTTATTAGAGATGAATTGGTACAAAGAACAGTTCCTGGCATAACGACGAAGGAACTTGATGATATAGCTGGAGAGCTTTTTGAGAAAGAAGGCGCAGTCTCAGCTCCAAAAAGTGCATATAATTTCCCTGGCTTTACTTGCATTAGTGTTAATGAAGAAGTGGCACATGGTATTCCGGGGCAACGGGTTATTCAAGAAGGAGATCTAGTCAATATAGATGTCTCTGGCTCGAAGAACGGTTATTTCGCTGATACAGGAATCTCGTTTGTAGTAGGCGAAGGAGAAGAAGTGTTAACAAAAATATGCGACGTTGCTAAACTAGCATTTGAAGCAGGTCTTAAGAAAGCAAAACCTGGATCCAAAAAAAGCGGCATCGGAAAAGCGGTATTCTTAACAGCAAAACAGCATGGATTAACCGTTATTAAAAACCTTACAGGACATGGTGTTGGACGTAACATACACGAAGCACCTGACCATATTTATAATTATAACGATACATCGGATGATGAATTATTAAAAGAAGGCATGGTTATTGCATTCGAACCATTTATCTCAACTTTAGAAGAACAGGTGTATCAAAAAGAAGACGAATGGACCTTTGCTACCGAAAAAAGCTATGTAGCTCAAATCGAACATACGATTATCCTTACTAAAACTGGTCCGATTATTGTCACACAATAATATCAAGTGTATTGTCTAAGGTCGATTTCCCAACTGGGAAATCGGCTTTTTTTGATGCCCCGTAACAAAACGGTTCGAGGAAGGAAGGAATGAGCTATACGGAATGATGTACAATAATAGTATTGAGGAACAAAAACTACAATTGTTAAATTGTGTTGAGGAGCGGATGAGTTTGAACAGAACAGTCATACTGGAGCGTCTTCAATCACAGCTGTGCGAGGGAAATCACATCATCGGTGTCTCAACAGGCACGGGGATTACAGCGAAGTATGCAGCTCAGAGTGGAGCGGATTTTATATTAATGCTGAACTCCGGCAAGTTTCGCCAGATGGGGAGGAGCTCTCTAGCCGGCTTTTTGCCGTTTTGCAACAGTAATGATATGGTGATGGATTTTGCATCAAGAGAAATTGTGCCGCTGGTGAGGCATTCTCCCGTACTCTTTGGACTGAATGCGAATGATCCAACCATAGAAATGGCTGATTATATAGAGGTAATCAAGAGGAGAGGTTTTTCGGGAGTCAACAACTATCCTACAGTTGGCCTGATCGACGGATTATTCAGAGAGGCTTTGGAGGAAAACGGGATTCGTTATGACATCGAGGTTGAGGCCATACGCCTGGCCCATCGACAGGATTTGTTTACGGTGGCGTTCGTATTTGATGAGCTTCAGGCGGCCCAGATGATTGAAGCGGGAGCAGATGTAATCTGTGCTCATCTCGGCCTGACCGAAGGCGGGTTATTGGGTGCACGGAAGGTTGTATCCTTGGAGGCTGCCAAATCAAAGGCACTGCGTATTTTTGATACCTGCAATCAGCTTAAACCTGATTTGATCAAGATGATTTATGGCGGTCCGGTAAAGACGCCGGTCGATGTCCAGTACATGTATAGCGACAACACAGACATTATGGGCTATATTGGCGGGTCTGCTTTTGAACGAATTCCTTCCGAGAAGTCGATCACGGCAATTACTCGCGATTTTAAACGCCTAGGTAAACTGGATGAGGACGATTTTATGGTCAAAATGCTGAAAGGTATCACCCAGCATTATGATTACGTTGAGTTTGTCAAAGAGTATGTGGCGCAAAACTATAGTAGTGAAATTGTTTTTTCGGATCTGGCCAAAGTTGCTCATGTTTCCCGCAGCTATTTGAGCAGTTTGTTTAAAAAGGAGGTTGGCTGCAGCTTTCAGACCTATCTGTTGAGCTTCCGCATCAATAAAGCCGTCACGCTTCTTCATGCGCCGCAGCTTCAATTATCCGAAGTGGCCGGGATGGTTGGGTATCCCAATTACGCACAATTCAGCAAAATGTTTAAAAAACTTAAGGGCTGCTCTCCCAAAAAGTACAGATCTAACCTAAACACAAAAACATAGAACATAAAAGCGTTTTCATAAATAAACAGGACCAGTATGATGAGGGTATAGCGATCGTACTGGTTTTTCTGTTAGCGAAAAAATCAGCATGCTATCTGCGATCGAGCTTGGTTTCTAAAGAGTCATACGAGGAGGCCGTGGAATGAAGACCGTCGCAATTATTGGAACGTTTGATACGAAGGGCGATGAATACCTTTACATTAAAAGCATTGCAGAGGAGCTTGGGTTGGGGACATTGATGATTCATACAGGTGTATTCGAATCTTCCTTTGTTCCGGATGTGTCCAATCAGGAAGTCGCCCACGCCGCAGGCATGGTCATAGAAGAACTTGCGGCAAAGAAGGATCGGGCTTTGGCTACAGAAGTTTTGTCCATAGGATTGAAGAAGCTGGTGCCCCAGTTGTACAAACAAGGTAAATTTGACGGAGTCATTTCCTTTGGTGGCACTGGTGGGACCTCACTGGTCACACCTGCCATGAGAGCTCTGCCGATTGGTGTCCCTAAGGTGATGGTATCCACCGTTGCTTCTGGCAACACAGCTCCATACGTAGGCACGAGTGATATTGTTATGATTCCGTCGGTGGTGGATGTAGCCGGATTGAACTCCATTTCCACGAAAATATTTACAAATGCATTATTTGCGATGGCGGGCATGCTCAAGTTTGAGCACACACACAAACCGGATAAAAAGCCGCTGGTTGCAGCTACGATGTTTGGGGTGACAACACCATGTGTGACAGCGGCAAGAAAATATTTGGAGGAGCGGGGCTACGAGGTGCTTGTGTTCCATGCCACGGGCATCGGAGGGCAGTCGATGGAGACGTTGATTGAAGCAGGCTTTATTGAAGGGGTATTGGACTTGACGACGACGGAGTGGGCGGATGAAATCATCGGCGGTGTCTTAAATGCGGGGCCGAATCGCTTGGAGGCTGCAGGACACAATCGCATTCCGCAAGTGGTCTCTGTAGGCGCCTTGGATATGTGCAATTTTGGGCCGAGCGATACGGTTCCTGAGAAATTCAAGGATCATACCTTTTATCAGCATAATCCGACGGTAACCCTGATGAGAACCACAGTGGAAGAGAATGAGCAGATCGGCAGGAAGCTTGCGGAGAAGCTGAACATGGCAAAGGAACGCACTGTGCTAATGCTGCCGCTTAGAGGCGTATCCGCAATTGATGTGGAGGGGGAGCCTTTCTACGGACCGGAGGAGGACCGGATGTTGTTTGATACCCTGCGCCAGCATGTCGATCGTACAATTGTTGAAGTGATTGAAATGGATTGCGCCATCAACGATCCAGCCTTTGCAGAGGCCGCAGCACAAAAGCTGATCGCTCTCATGACATCAAATTCCTAATCAATCCAATAAGGAGGAAAACGAAATGAATAAGCTGAACAGATCAGAAATTATGGACAAATTCAGGGAAGAGGTAAAGCAGGGTAAAATTCTACTAGGTGTCGGGGCAGGTACAGGCATTACGGCCAAGAGCAGTGAAGCGGGCGGAGCAGATATGTTGATCGTCTACAATTCCGGCCGGTATAGAATGGCGGGCCGTGGCTCGCTGGCGGGCTTGCTCTCCTATGGAGATGCCAATCAAATCGTCGTTGAGATGGGTGCCGAGGTGCTGCCCGTCGTCAAACATACACCTGTTCTGGCAGGTGTATGTGGTACCGACCCTTTTCGAATAATGGAGGTGTACCTGAAGCAACTGAAGGAGCAGGGCTTCAGCGGAGTTCAAAACTTCCCAACCGTTGGTTTGATTGATGGGGTATTCAGACAAAACCTGGAGGAAACCGGTATGGGGTACGACCTGGAGGTTGAAATGATCCGTATCGCCCATGAATTGGATTTGCTGACTACGCCGTATGTTTTTGATCCTGCTCAGGCAAAGGCAATGGCGGAGGCGGGGGCTGACATTTTGGTAGCACACATGGGGTTGACGACCAAGGGCTCCATTGGTGCAAAAACAGCACTGACTCTGGACGACTGTGTGCAACGAATTGAGGCTATTATTGAAGCAGGACGGGCTGTGAACCCGGAAATCATGATTATTTGCCACGGTGGACCCATTGCAGAGCCAGAGGATGCGGCTTATGTCATTGAGAGAACGAAGGGCATTGATGGATTCTTCGGCGCGTCCAGCATCGAGCGATTTGCGGCAGAGAAAGGCATTACACAGCAGACGGAGTCCTTCAAATCAATTCGGAAATAGTATTCAACCTAACGACAGTCAATTATTTGGCTGTCGTTTTTTTATCCATAGGGAAGAGGAGACTCCCAACTCATCATAATAGCGCTTACAAATTACTGTTGCGATTAGTCATAATGTTCAGTAAATTGGGAGGTATACACCGATGGGAGGGCTGAACAACAATCATGTTGACCAGATGGCTGCGACGAATAACGCCAGGCACGTTTAAACACCGAATACTATTTTCGTTTCTGTTATTCCTCCTGACGCCTATAGCCATATTGGTTCTCTACAACTTCCGAGAAACGGAAGTTATGCTCCAGCGGGATGCTTCGGACATTAATGTCAAGCAACTCGAAGGCATCAAAGCCGATCTTATTGATTTGATGAGTCTTGTGATGAAGACTGGGATGCTGCTGGATCAGGATTCTGTCCTTCGCGAAGTGATGCAGAAGCCGGAGTTATATGATGCCATCCATCGAAAGCGAATTGTGGAAAATAAATTTGCTAGTATTGAAAATAGTTTTTTCCTTACGGGAGCTACCGTATTCTACACATTGATCGATTTAAAAGGAAACGCTTACACTTCGTATACGCCGGAGAATTCTTTGAATTATGCCCACATCAGTTCCGAGCCTTGGGTACAGGAGCTGAAGAGGACTGAGGGACAACGGTACGTATGGAAATCCAATGATTTGACGACCGGCATTCGTGAGAGAAAAGGAAATCGGATGCTGAGCCTTTACGAAGTGCTGCGTGACGACGGACTGAAACCATTTGCTTATGGACGTTTTAGTATCGATTATGAAGTATGGTTCCAGGAAAAAACGGAGGAAAATACATTTGGCAGCGATGGTGAAGGGGCCTATTTTCTAATGGATGGATATGGGCAAATTATGCTTCAATCCAAGTCGGGGGATAACATACCCTCTGCCGTGTCATCTGCCATTACAGCAGCAAGTCAGAGCCAGGGACAGGGACAGGATAACTCCTCCCAATCCATTGTGAACAATCATATGATGTATACCTATAGCAAGATTCAAGAGCTTGACGGTTATCTTGTGAAAAAGATCCCCCTGTCCTTGTTATTTGAAGAAGTGAACAAACAAAAGCTGAGGTTCTATACCGTATATGGGGCGATCCTGCTGCTGTTTGTGTTGCTGACTTACTTCATTTCCTCAACGGTTACCGGTCCTTTAAAGCATCTTCAACGAAAAATGGAGACAACCGTAAAATTGAATTTGAAGACAAAGCTGCCGGAACAAGGCAGAGGTGAATTGCTGGCGCTAACCCGAAGCTTCAATTTCATGATCGCAGACATCAATAATCTGTTGGAACAGTTAAAGCTGGAGGAGCGGCAAAAGCAGTTCGTCCGATTTCAGGTTTTGCTTGGTCAGATGAATCCTCATTTTTTGCTGAATACGCTGAATACAATTAAGAGCATTGCACTGGATAAGGATGAAGATGAGATTTACGAGATTTGTGTATCGTTAGGAAAAATATTAGAAACTACGCTGAATTTGGAGGTTGACCTTATTCTACTGAAGGAGGAGATTGTGCTAATTGAATCCTACATGGATATCCAACGGAAACGGTTTGGACATGGCATCGAGCTCCACTATGAAGTTTCCAGGGATTTGGAGTATGCACTGATTCCGAAATTTTGTCTGCAGCCGCTGGTAGAAAATTCATTGATTCACGGGTTTGGACAAACACAGCTTGAGGGGCGGATCGACATTCGTGCATCAATCCACCATTCACTGCTTATTTTGGAGGTTGCGGACAATGGCGTAGGAATGAAAAAATCCCAGGCGAATCAGTCCTACCGGAAACGAAAAAGCATTGGCATACAAAACCTTCGCGAGAGCTTGGAGCTTATGTTTAAGAACCAGCGAACAGGACTTCGGATAGAGTCGACGGAGGAAGGAACGCAGGTCATCATGCATTTCCCATTATTGTTATCCAAACCATATTTGAAGGAGGGGAGCACCATTGTGGCGCACATTGATCGTTGAAGATGAACAGTACGCAAGAGCAAGCTTGCGTAAATTGTTTACAAAGGCGAATATCCCGTTTGAAATTATCGGTGAGGCGGTAAATGGCGAGGAAGGTTTGCAGTTGATTCGGGAACTGCAGCCCGATGTGGTCATTTCCGACATTTTCATGCCGCTAATGGATGGCATCCGTTTACTCCAGCTCACGAGAAAGGAAGGACATGAATGCCGATTCGTTATGTTGACGGCAGTAAGTGAATTCGAGTATGCCAGACAAGCATTGGAATACGGGGCTTCAGGTTATTTGATGAAACTTTCTCTGGATTTGAAGGAACTGAAGCAAACCATGGACAAAGTAGCCGGAGAGCTGACGAGAATGGATAAGCTTCGCCTGGCAGATAAATGGTTCCCGGATAAGACTTCCCTAGAACCAACAGATCATCCAGAGCTGAACCGAATGATTACCTACATTGAGGAGCATTTCGCCGAGGATGTGACATTAAAGGGATTGGCTGAATATGTTCGCATGGATGCCAGTTACGTCAGTGACTTATTCAAGAAGAAGATGGGGATCACGATGACGCATTTTATTCAGAACCGCCGCGTTCAAGCAGCGAAAATGCTGCTGACAGAGACGGAGAAAACGGTGAGTGAAATTGGCAGGTTGGTAGGCTTCGAGAACGACAACTATTTCATTAAAATATTCAAGCGGTGGTGCGGGTTGACCCCGAACGAATACCGGAAAGAACAAAAAATCGTTCTATGAATATCCAAACACCGTTCATACCCCCAATGTCAGGCTGGTGATAAAGTTAAAGACGTAGCAAGCAGCTTATCAACTTGATAAGGGGGACTATAAATGAAATATAGAAATTGGTTAAAGGTTGCTTTGATTACGACTTTGACAGCTTCGATGCTCAGCGCATGCGGAGGGGCTAACAACGAGGGAGCGAGTGCAGGATCGGCGAATCAAAATGCTGGTGAGACCATTAATCTCACGCTTTGGGGAGCTGTTCCTGCCGAGGCTGGACCTCAAGAAGTGATTGACAGCTGGAACAAAGAAAATCCTGACATTCAGGTCGAGTACTTCCGTTATGTAAATGATGACCCCGGCAACCTGAAGCTAGATACGGCGCTCATGACGGGTCAGGACGCAGACTTGTTCGTCAACTACACGATTAACCGTTTACAGAAACGTGTTGATGCAGGAGTTGCTTTGGATCTGAGCAGCAGAACAGATTACAACATCGACGAGCAAATGGGGGTAGACGCCGCTCAATGGAAAATCGGGGATAAGTATTATGGTATTCCGACAAAGAAAAACATGTTATTCATCTGGCTTAACAAAAGCATGCTGGATGAAGCCGGTCTTCCGATTCCTCCCGTTGATTGGACGTGGGATGACTTGAGAGAATATTCGAAAGCGCTAACAAAATCGAATGTGTACGGTCTTATGCAGCATGATGCTGCCTTTACCGCTGCAATTGACGGTACCATTGCGGGCATTGGCGTAACCACGCCGGAAGGCACATCTAACTTCAATAATGATCTTTGGAAAAAGCAGCTTCAAATCGTGCATGACATGATGTTTGTGGACAAATCGACACCCGAATATGGAGAACAAGTAACAAGCAAGATGCCAGTAGACACAATGTTTCTCAAAGGAGAGGCAGCTATGTTAGCCGCAGGAGAATTTATTTTCCGCAACGCCAATAACCTGAAGGAATTTCCGCATGACTTCAAAATCGCATTCGCTACAATTCCGAAAGTATCTGCCGATCAGAAGGATTATAAATATGCTGGCGGTTTAGGTGATATGCTATCCGTTAATGCAAAATCCAAGCATCAGGATGCAGCATGGAAATTCGCAAAGTGGTATGCGGACGGCGGAATGTTGCCGATGGCAAGCGGAGGACGCCTTCCATCCTCGAAGAGCGTTGATAACAAGCAGGCAATGGACCTGCTGCTCAAGGGTGTTGAAGACAAATACGATACAGAGTCGATGAATAGCGTTGTGTTCGGAGAATTCCCATCATTCCAGCTGAATGTACCGCAGCAAGCGCTTGATGCCCGCAAGGAAGAATACGAGAAATACTTCCTGAATGAGCAGGATATCGATACAACGCTTAAGAATATGGCCAAACGCCATCAGGAATATATCAAATAATCAAATAATCGAATATTGACAATATCCCTAAGAGAGAAGAAGGATTCTTCGCTTCCGTCTTCTCTCTTTGCTGTATTTAAAAAGTTCCATACAAGAAGAAAGGCGGCGTTTTCTGTGAAAAGGAACAGCTGGATTCGGAAACAAGGCTGGGTTGGCTACGTATTTATTTTGCCTAATATGCTCGGTATCCTCGCATTTTTTATTCTGCCAGCCTTGTACTCCTTCTTTATGATGTTCACGGACTATCAATTCGCCAATCCGAATTGGACGTTCACCGGATTAGATAATATCAAGCGCCTTTTTGGTGATGATCAGTTCTATGCTTCAATCAAATACACGATCATATTCCTGATGTCCGTTCCGGTTTCATTGGCAATTGCATTTCTCGTTGCTCTTGTGCTTAACCGGAGCGTGTATTTGAAAGGATTGCTTAGAGGCATGTTCTTCCTGCCATATATCTCTAGCGGTGTTGCTGTAGCTTTTGTATGGATGCTGCTGTTCCAGCCGTCCCAGGGGCCGATTAATGAAGTGCTTCGCTTTATCGGCATTGTATCGCCTCCGGGCTGGTTCGCTGATTCGAGTTCGGCGATGTATGCCATTGACGTCGTGCAAATATGGTTTATGTTAGGCTACAACATGATTATCTATCTGGCAGCCCTGCAGGAGATTTCGACTGAGCAACTTGAAGCGGCACGTATTGACGGTGCAGGGAAAGCAACTATTACATGGAGGATTGTATGGCCGCTTGTTAGTCCAACGACATTTATGCTATTGATTACGGGGCTGATTATGACAGTCAAATCCTTCTCTCTCATCCAAGCGATTACGGGCGGCGGCCCAAGCGGCAGCACCACAATTCTGTCGCTGTTCGTCTACAAAACGGCATTTAGCTATTATGAGATGGGCTATGCATCCACCATTTCCTGGTTCCTGTTTGCGGTTATTCTCGTCATTACCATTATCCAATGGGTCGGCCAAAAACGCTGGGTCCATTACTAGAGAGGAGCTGGCCTATGTTTAGAACAACGAAGACACGCTCGGTTAAGCTTTCTGTCACGATCCTTATGTTAATTGCAGGGTTGTTTATGATTGTCCCTTTTTTATGGATGCTAAGTACCTCTTTCCAGACCCCAAGTGAGGTATTCCGCCAATGGCTTCCTTCAAAGCTGGACTGGACCAGCCATAAGCGAATCTGGACGGGGAACTATAATTTTCTCCCTTATTATTTGAACTCCATTAAGATTGCCGTGATTGGTACAGCAGGTGCCGTTTTTTTGTCGGCCTTTGCTGCTTATGGCTTCGCCCGTACGGAATTTAAAGGACGTAATACCCTCTTCATCGTGTATCTATCCATGATGATGATACCTCCACAAGTCGTTTTTGTTCCGAAGTTTATCCTGTTTAACTGGCTTCATATTTATAACACACATTGGGCATTAATTCTGCCAGCCATGTTCTCGATATTTGGTGTATTTATGCTCCGTCAATTCTTTCTCAGTATACCGAACGAGATTACAGAATCTGCATTACTCGATGGTGCGGGTCATTTTCGAATTTTCTTCAAGCTGGTGTTACCGTTAGCTAAACCAGCGCTTGCAACGTTTGCGATTATCGATTTTTCCTGGCAGTGGAATGACTATGAGAATGCTCTGGTTTTCCTGCAGAGTCCAAAGCTTTATACAATTCCGCTTGGTTTACAAAATTTCGTTTTGGAAAACAACGTTGACTATAACGGCATGATGGCAGCTTCTTCGGCAGCGATTATCCCTATGATTTTAATCTTTCTGCTTGGTCAGAAATATATTATTCAAGGTGTATCCAGTTCAGCTGTAAAAGGCTAATTCAAAGGAGGTTTATATCATGAGACGCGAAAAACTATTATTCGATGTTACGGTCATTGGCGGAGGACTTTCCGGGATTTGTGCCGCTATTGCAGCGGCAAGATTAGGTCAAAAGGTTGCACTCGTGCATAATCGTCCTGTACTTGGCGGCAATTCCAGCTCCGAGGTACGTGTATGGGTATGCGGTGCAACGGGACATGGCGTGAATCGTTATGCACGGGAGAGCGGCATTATGGGTGAATTGTTCATTCAGAATCAACAACGGAATCCGGAAGGTAACCCCTATTTGTGGGACGTTACTTTGCTGGAGGCAGTAAGAGCCGAGCCTAATCTCACTTTGTTTATGAATACAGATGTTAGAGAAGTAGAAGCAGACGGTGAGAAGGATGCAAGGATAATTCGTAGCGTGAAAGGCTGGATGATGGGCTCCGAGCGTGAGATTACGTTTGAAAGTGAGATGTTCCTTGACTGTACTGGTGACGGACTCGTCGGATTTCTCGCTGGAGCAGCATACCGGATTGGCCGTGAAGCCCGTCATGAGTTCGGGGAAGAATGGGCACCGGAAGTTGCTGATGATATTACGCTTGGCAGCACACTGCTGTTCTATACGAAAGATACCGGGAAACCGGTACGGTTTGTAGCCCCATCGTTTGCTAAAGACATTACGACAACCCCAATTCCGCTAAAGCGTGTGATACGCAGTGGAGATTCCGGCTGTCATTACTGGTGGATTGAATGGGGCGGAGAGCTGGATACGGTACATGAGAATGAGCAGATTCGGGATGAGTTATGGTCTGTTATTTATGGCGTCTGGGATTATATTAAGAACTCCGGAAAGTTTCAGGCCGAGGAGATGACGCTGGAATGGGTAGGCTCGATTCCAGGCAAACGCGAATACCGCCGCTTCCTTGGTGATACGATCCTGACGCAAAATGATGTTATCTCTCAGCGTCCATTTGAAGACCGCGTCGCCTTTGGCGGTTGGTCCATCGACCTGCATCCCCCACAAGGGATGTATGCAAGCGAGAGCGGCTCCAAGCATCTGCATGCAGATGGCATTTATCATATTCCGTTTGGGTGCCTGTACTCCCGTAATGTCAGCAATCTGCTGTTTGCGGGACGTAATATCAGTGCATCGCATGTTGCATTCGGAACAACCCGAGTCATGGCAACTTGTGCGGTAATGGGAGAAGCAGCAGGTGCAGGCGCTGCCTTGTCGGTAATCAAAGGCATCACGCCTCGTGAACTGCGAGAGCAGCATTTGACCGAATTGCAACAAACGATGTTGCGGACCGATGCCTCAATTATAGGACTGAGAAATTTGGATTCTGCTGACCTTGCGAGAAGGGGAACCATCACGGCTTCAAGCACGTTGAGTCGAATTTTGATCAACGAACCTTCCGAGGAGTACCGGCTGGTCGCTGACGTTGGATGGCTGTTCCCGACCGAGGGTGGAATTGAAGGATTTAGGCTGTTGGTCTCTGCCCGGGAAGCGACAAGTCTGACTATAGAACTATGGGATACAGGTCGCCATGAGAATTATGTACCGGCAAACTTCAAGCAAGCTGTGGACATCCAAGTCGATGTAGGTGAAAAACAATGGTTGGATGTGCCTGCAGACAGTGCAATGTTTGGAGGCGATCCTTGTAATGTATTTGTCATTGTTCGTGCGAATGAAGCAGTCAGTCTCTACACATCAGTTGTCCCGATCAGCGGTGTCCTTGCGTTTGAGCGGGGAGTCAAGCCAATAGTCAGCTCTGATCTGGAGGATCATCAGCCGAATCAGCCCGTTATCGAATGGTCGATGAAGCGCCTTGTCCGAAAGCCATTCTGTTTTGAAGTTGAGACTGGCGCGTATTCACCTGATAAAGTCATCAACGGCTATGTCCGTCCGTTTGGCGGTCCACAGCTGTGGGTATCAGAACCCATCGCTAATGGCCGTGAAGAATGGGTTGAAGTCAACCTTCCAGAGCCAGTGGATATTCGGGAAATTCACCTTACCTTTAATGACGATGTTAATGAGGATTTGATCAATTTGCATCATCACGAGACACCGTTTCTGATCATTCCGGAGTTGGTTAAGAGCTATGAGTTGCAGGCATATATTAATGGGGAATGGGAACGTTTTGCTGGTGATAGCCATAACCTTACTCGCAAAAAGATTCATCGTCTTGAGAATCCGATACAATCAAAACGGATTAGGGTCATCATCAAGGAAACGCACGGTGGCGATCGGGCAGAAGTGTACGAAATTCGACTATATGATTCTCATAGATGACGGCCCTGCGGGGATCAACTAAGAGTTAGCTCATCTTAAGGGATATCCTGCACATAAAATAATAACCTCCTACCTAAAGCAAAACTGTAATTTGCTCTAGTAGGGGGTCTTATTATTGTTTTTAAGCGAACTTTGGTTTCCAACATGAAGCGAATAAGAGAATCTAGTGGTTAAGCCCAACTCTTTTTTTTAGATAAATGATTTGACTTACAGTTAACTCTATGTCTTATACTCCGAATAGCAAAGAAAAATAAGTGGCTTTTCTGGAGTAGGGCAGTTACAATTTGTTAGGATCAATAGATGTGGGGTGTGGACGGGGGATAGGTAATGCATCATGGGTTGTAATGACGATTCAAATAAACTAAATTACGTAATGAATTGGAGATTTAATCAACAATGATAAAGAGTAAAAATTGGAATGTATTTGGCCTGGCATTGCTGCTGGGTTTATTTTCAACGTTAGGTCCATTTACGATTGATATGTACTTACCGGCTTTTCCTGAAATTGCGCAGAATTTCAATACAAGTGCATCACTTGTTCAGTTTAGTCTTACTGCTTGTTTATTAGGTCTAGGTGTGGGGCAGCTTGTTATGGGTCCTTTGAGTGATGCTCACGGTAGACGTAAACCGTTGTTAATCTCCATGGCAGCCTATATTATTTGCTCCTTGGCGTGTGCTTTTGCTCCGAATATCGGACTATTGATTTTGTTTCGTTTCACTCAAGGATTTGCGGCTTCAGCAGGAATTGTCATTTCTCGTGCGATAGCTAGGGACCTTTATAGTGGACATGAACTCACTAAATTCTTCTCTTTGCTATTGCTTGTAGGGAATTTGGGGCCTTTGGCAGCACCGATCGCTGGCAGTGGCATTCTTTCATTCACAACATGGATTGGTGTGTTTATTTCACTCTCATTTTTGGGCGTTTTCTTATTAATAATGACCAAATGGGGTTTGAAGGAGTCCAACCCGCCTGAACGACGTATGGCTCCTGATTTCAGACAACAGTTGGGCAATTACAGAACGCTTCTACGTGACCGCAAGTTTGTTGGCTACATGCTGGCACAGGGAATTATGACGGCTGGGGTCTTTGCATATGTAGCAGGAACACCATTTATTTACCAAAATATATATGGAGTCACACCAACTGTATTTGCTATATTATTTGCTTCGAATGGGATCAGCTTGATCATCGGTTCCCAAATTGTGGGTCGGTTAGCACAACGTATACCTGAGCAGACTCTTCTATTATCTGGACTCTGGCTTGCTTTAGCGGCAAGTGTTGCAGCTTTGGTGGTAACCTTAGTTCATGGACCGCTGTTCGCATTGGTCATTCCATTGTTCTTCTTTGTTTGCTCCATCGGTATTACGTCTACTGCGGCATTTCCACTTGCGATGGAGAGCCAAGCCAAGATGGCTGGAAGTGCAGCAGCACTGCTCGGCGTGGTTCCTTTTCTTTTGGGCGCCCTGGTTGCTCCTCTGGTTGGTATCGCAGGTGAAGACACTGCCGTCCCACTTGGACTCACTTTATTAATGACCAGTCTCGTTGCGATTCTTACGTACTTCCTACTCGTTAAAAAAATATCGCATCACACACCTCAACATGCTCAGTCTGATTCTAACTTTTAATTGAGAATATGAGGGATTGATTCTATTAGATATAAACAACCGTTGAACTTTAATTTAAAGACTCAACGGTTTTTTTATATTGTGGTAATGGAAAGACGGCAAAGAAACTTTCGAAAGTTAGCCTTTCGGGATCTTCCGGTAGCTGGAAGGGGAGAATCCCGAAATCTTCTTAAAGAGCCGGGAGAAATAATAGGGATCACTAATGCCCACTGTAGAGCTGACTTCCTTGATGCTCATTTCGGTAAGATCCAGAAGATGACCTGCCCGCTGAATTTTGAGCCGTAGGAAATATTCAATTGGAGCGACTCCCGTTTCAGAATTAAACAGAAAGATCAGATGCTGTTTCGACACCCCGACATGATTAGCCAATTCCGTAAGAGAAATAGAGCCACTCATATGTACATTCATGTATTGAATCGCCTGTTCCAGATAAGTTTCACGTTTCTTCTCTTGTGCAGATTTGACGGCATTTAAACCAATCCCGGAGAGCAACTGTCTTGTAGTTTGGGCCACATGTACATGGGTAGTCAGGGCATATGTCCGCTCAGCCAGCATTTCATAGGTAGGTAGGAACCACTCCATTAAACGGGCTTTGCCGCTTGGGGATAAAGCGAGTGATGCGTTAGACAAACCAAACATATTCACCAATCTATTCGCATGGCTGCCTTTGAAATGAAACCAGTATATACTCCATGGATTTTCCTGCATTGCCCCGTAACGATGTGCAGTTTCGGGTGGGATTATTATCATATCTCCTTGCTGAATGAGTATTCGTTCTCCATGATTCAACTCAACCCATCCTTCTCCCGCTTCGCAAAAGATGAAAATATGCGAGGGGCTACCTTCCAGGCGCTCCCTGAAATGATATTGAGCGTTAGAGAAATAGCCGATGTCCGTAATAAATAAGGTAGAGGTTAGTTCCTCTTGTTCCAATTCTTTCATCCAGTATTCTGGAAGTACATATAGATTCTCCTCTAGAAATCCTTCACGCTTGCGTATGTGGTCAGGACTCATTCCAGTTACCCCCATAATTCATAATCCGAATAAGAATATAATCCATCACTTCCCGCATTTCGTCAATTGGAACCTTCCTTGACAGAATATACAGTATAACTATCAAGACAAGGGAGGCAGTTCTAACATGAAGCATGAGGCTGTGGATCACAAGCTGAAGGCGGATCCAACCGGATCCAGTCAGGTACAAGTGTGGGAGACAAACGTGTTGATACCTACATATGAGGCGGGTGAAGCTGACCCAAATCCTATGTTTCTGGAGAAAAGAATCTATCAGGGAAGCACCGGCCGTGTGTATCCGCATCCAGTGATCGAGAGTATCTCGGATGTGAAGCATGATAAAAATTACAAATTGGTTATTCTGGAGAATCAGTATATCCGTATTGAGATCATGCCAGAAATCGGCGGTAGAATCTATCGTGCGCTTGATAAAACGAACAATTATGATTTTGTCTATTATAACCGCGTCATTAAGCCTGCACTGGTGGGCCTTGCTGGTCCTTGGATATCCGGAGGAATTGAATTTAACTGGCCACAGCATCACCGTCCTAATACATTTGGTCCGGTTGAATACAAATACGAAGCAACTGGTGATGGCAGTGCTACAGTCTGGGTTAGTGAGATTGACCGGATGTACGGTACAAAAGTCACTGCAGCCTTCAAACTCTATCCGGATAAGGCCTATGTGGAGATCCAAGCTCAATTATACAACCGGACACCTGAGCCGCAGACCTTTCTGTGGTGGGCAAATCCGGCCGTAGCGGTTAATGAATATACGCAATCCGTGTTTCCACCAGACGTAACGGCAGTATTTGATCATGGCAAAAGGGATGTCTCACGTTTTCCTATTGCTACCGGAACTTATTACAAACAGGATTACTCGGAAGGCGTTGATATTTCCAGGTATAAGAACATCCCGGTTCCGACTTCTTACATGGCTTATAAATCCGATTATAATTTCGTCGGCGCATACGATCACGGCGTAGAAGCCGGATTGCTGCATGTGGCGAATCATCATATTTCTCCCGGCAAGAAGCAATGGACATGGGGGAATGGGGAGTTCGGTCAGGCGTGGGACCGTCAATTGACCGATGAAGATGGCCCGTATATTGAACTCATGACTGGAGTGTACACAGACAATCAGCCTGACTTCACTTGGCTACAACCCTACGAGGAGAAGACCTTTACCCAGTATTTCATGCCATACAAAAACATCGGTGTCGTAAAAAATGCCTCCATCGAAGCAGCCATCAATCTGGAAGTTGATGCTGATGCCGGAGAGGCAGTGATCAAGGTATATGCAACATCTAAACTCGAACATGCCGTAGTGGAGTTGAGTGGGGCGGCAACCCGGTATTTACAGGAAACAGTTGAATTGTCTCCTGTAGATGTATATCAGAAGGTTATACCGCTGGAGAGCGGGGAGCAGGAGCATGATTTGAAGCTTTTGGTTCGAAATAGGGAAGGCAGGGTGCTGATTTCCTATCAACCGAAACGTCCGGATATTGAACAGATTCCTGAAGCTGCTAAACCACTGGCAGCACCAGAAGAACTGCGTTCGACCGAAGAACTGTATCTGGCAGGCCAGCATCTGGAGCAATATCGGCATGCTACGTTTGAACCTGAAGCGTACTATCTGGAAGGATTGAAGCGGGATAACGGTGATATCCGGTTGAATGTAGCTTATGGAACTTTACTGCTTCGTCGTGGGTTATATATAGACAGCGAACAGTATTTCCGCAAAGCAATTGAGCGGTTGACCTGGCGCAATCCGAACCCATATGACAGCGAGGCCTACTATCAGCTGGGACTAGCACTTCGTGGTCAAGGCCGTTTGGATGAGGCGTTTACTGCTTTTCACAAATCGGTATGGTCGGCAGCGTGGCAGGATCCAGGGTACTTCTCCCTTGCTCAGATTTCCAGCTTGAAAGGGCAGTACACTGAGGCTCTGGAGCATGTTGATCGTTCACTCATCCGCAATTCACGAAACTATAAAGCACGTAATCTGAAAGCCGCCTTGCTGCGCAAAATTGGTCTAATTGATAATGCAAAGGCCTGTGCGCTTGAAACCCTTGAATTGGATGTTGCAGATTTTGGAGCTTATAATGAGTTGGCTTTGGCTCATACAGCTATGGGAGACAAAGATGCTGCACAAGGTGTTCTGATTGAATTGCAGCAATTAATGAGAAATGACGCTCACAACTATTTGAATGTCATCGCAGACTATATGAACAGCGGCCTATATGAAGAAGCCATTGCAGTTGGGGAAAGGATGGCGAATTCGGAGAATTCCGTCTATCCGATGCTGCATTATGCACTCGCTGAATTATATGAACGTACCGGACAACATAAGCATGCTCAAGAAGCTCGCCGTAAAGGACAATCGGCAAACTCAACCTATTGTTTCCCGAACACGTTGTTTGAACTTGAGCTGCTTGTAAGTGCAGCTCATGCTAATCCGAAGGACGACAAGGCTCATTACTATCTCGGAAATTTCTATTATGACAAAAAACGGCCTATCGAGGCGATTGCGAGCTGGGAGAAGTCCCGCGAACTGCGGGATGATTTTCCGACGGTACACCGAAACTTGGGGTTGGCCTATTATAACAAACAAAACAATCCGCAAGCGGCCCTAGCTTCGCTTGAACAGGCCTTTGCTTGTGCACCGGATGATGGTCGTATTTTCTTTGAACTGGATCAGCTGCGTAAGAAGCTTGCGTGGTCAACAGACAAACGCCTCCATGTCCTTGAAGAGAGGCGAGATCTGGTTGAGAAACGGGATGATCTGTATGTGGAATACGTAACCCTGTTAAACAATCTTGAACGCTATCAAGAGGCAATCGCTGCCTTTTCTCTGCGCAATTTCCATCCGTGGGAAGGCGGAGAGGGGAAAGTGACGGGGCAATATAAGTTGGCTCATACCGAGCTTGGTAAACAAGCGCTGCAAAACGGTCATTATGAAGCAGCAGTTCAGCATTTACAACAAGCATTAGTCTACCCGTTGAATCTCGGAGAAGGAAAGTTGGAAGGAACTCAGGAGAATAATATTTACTATTATCTCGGCATGGCATACGAGGGTCTGCAACGGGAAACAGAAGCCATCGCTAGTTACGCCATAGCTTCACAGGGTCTAGCCGAGCCGACAAGTGCGTTGTTCTACAACGATCAGCCGCCAGAAATGATTTTTTACCAAGGGTTGGCCTGGTTGAAGCTCCATAACGTGAAGGAAGCTAAGCGCCGTTTTAATAAACTGATTGATTATGCTGAAAAGCATATCTTTGACGACATCAAAATGGATTATTTTGCTGTATCCTTGCCGGATTTCCTGGTATTTGAGGATGATCTGAACCGGCGTAATGTAATCCATTGCCGGTACATGAGAGGTTTGGGGCTTCTGGGGCTTGAATGTAACGAGGAAGCCGGAACCGAACTTGAGTTGGTGCTGGAAATGGAGCCAGCTCATCAAGGGGCGATGGTCCACAGAAGGTTAATTAGATAACTACTCCAGCCTGTCTTGTGTAAAGAGTTGTTGTCCAATGCCGGTTTACAGAGAAGAAGTCTGTATTGCTACAAACAAAAAAGAGGGTGTGATGATAATGGATGTAGTGCTTAGGGAGTTGCCGCGCAAACTGACCATCACGATGTGGGATTTCTCCTGGTACACTATGACCTTACCGGGAGAACCCTATAGCGACCTTAAGGCGAGATTTAAGGAAGCGGTGCAGAGAGGCTACAATACGATCCGAATCTGTGCGATGCCCTTTTTATTGTTCACGGCGGAAGGAAAGCGGCAGGGTCCGTTACACTTCGGCAGCCTTGGAGAGATCGGACAGCGGACACGCTGGTACAACTGCCGGGGCGGCGCCCAGCTGGATGGGCACGCCCATTTACTTGAGTTGTTCAGACAGGCCAAAGCACATGGCTGCTATATCATGCTGTCTTCGTGGGAATATCAGCAGAGTCCCAGCTTCCTGGCCTTTCCCGATTTGCGCGACGAGCTGGCTACCATAGCTCCGGAGGAGCGGTTTATGGCTATTGCGAGATCCATGGATCAGCTTATCCGGTATATAAAAGCGGAAGGATACGACAAGCAAATCGTCTACGCGGAGCTGCATAATGAGGTGGAGTTCGGACAACTGACCGACATTGGAACCACTCAAGGCATTGACCCGTCCAATGTGCCAGCTTTGGTGGAAACCATGCAGCCTTATATTGAAGAAGCTGTCGGATATCTTAGAGGTGTCCATCCGGATATCCTGATGACAGCAAGCTATACACTAAATGAAGCCTACCCCAAATCATATGTAGCGGGGAATTTACAGGTTGCACATTTCCATCTGTATATCAAAGGGGTATTGAATGAATTAACCGAAGCAGCCGGTCTCCATGATGAGCAGGTACCTTTTCCCGGTACATTCATCCATTCGCTCCTGCGTGAAGATGCGCCTGCATTTGAAGAGTATACGCTTCCTCGCGGACAAGAATGGAGAATGGAAGGGAATCCGGTAGGGATAAGACTGCTCTATCTGCATGACTGGGTAGAGCCAGATCGATGGGATCTTTTTTTATACGACAATTATAGTAAACATAAGCTGGCGATGCTGCAAAAGGCTGATATGCGCTTCGAGGAAGCTCACGAATGGGCCGCTCATTGCGGGATACCCGTCGTTATTGGGGAAGGATATATTGGTTACACGCCGCTGTTAGCAGGATTCGAGGAAGGGCCTGTCGGGAAGTTCATTGCAGAGTATGCGCTGCGAAAGGGAATGGCTCTTGGTTTCTGGGGAATGACCCTATGCTCTAACTGTGCACCACATCATCCCTTCTGGGACGATGTCGCCTGGCAGCAGAAATGGAACCGATATATTCTTGAATCGCAATAACGGGTTTGGAATGGACACAACTTTACGCTTTCCTCTTATTAGAAAGGTTGTACATCAGGTTGAATATTTTGCTATATCCATACATTACGACAAGAGGAATAAAATAGGAAAAGAAAGTCCAAAAGATGTTCCAGCCATTAAAATATATAACTCTACCCATTTCTTTAGCCAACCATTCGATCAGCGTTAGTGTCAAAGATGTTATAAAAATTGCTGGCCATGACTTCGCATTTTTTATATGGATCATGTATATCATGAGGCACCCTGCAATAGGGTAGATACCTAAGTCGAAAGGGAGCCCAGCATAGGATTGGTTACGGGTGTTCGGCAGGATATTCCAAAAAAAATTGAAACCCGCACTGTTGATACAAGAAGAGGTGGCTACTCCCAACGGAAAATAAACTAAAAGGATGTTGACGTTTCTACGTAGAATCCATCCACCAATTAAGAGGGGGATAAACAAACCCCAAATGACATTCCCCAGCATCGAATCACTCCTACAGGTTTTCATCTGATTTAATTTCTTATTATTAACCTAATTTATTTTTTCATAAGGGCTGTATCCCGTTTTTGTATTATCCGGCTAACCAGAACAATTCTGGTTAGCCTTTTTGACGATTGAATAACGTGGTACTAGATGATAATGTGAAATAAGGGCGCAGCTTCCTGATGGTGGATATTCTACTTGAATCGAGGTTCTGAAAATGAGAGTAAAACGAATTGTCACCAATATTAATACACAGAACGTACCAGCAGCAAAAAGCTTTTATCAGGATGTGCTTGAACTAGATTTATTGATGAATCACGGTTGGATTGAGACCTACGGATTACTTGGGGACGAGAACGTTCAAATAAGTATCGCCACACAAGGTGGCTCCAATACACCTACACCTGACCTTTCAATTGAAGTTGATGATGTCGATGTAGCGTACGAACGTATGAAAAGTGCTGGTTATTCAATAGAATATGAACTTACGGATGAGCCCTGGGGAGTTCGTCGATTCTATGTCCGTGATCCATTTGGTAAGTTAATTAACATCCTTGCTCACGGACGGAAGAATCTATTTAATCAAGGGTAAGTGGTCAAGGGAGGAATACACTAAATGCAATAAATGAGTAAAGCTATGGATACTAAATCAAGTATTGTCTATTGCATAAGTGCTGGAAGATCTAAATAATTATAAAGGTACACTTTTCCCGTATGCAATGATTAACATTTGTGTCAGATGTAAAGGTGCACTTACTCATCACTTTAACGGGGGGAACAAAAATGATGAATGTTTTGTTGGTGGATGATGAGCCATGGGTACTGGAAGGTTTAAGAACAATGGTGGACTGGAACAAATACGGTTTTCAAATTTGTGGAGAGGCCGATAATGGAAATGCCGCTTGGGGTATAATTGAGGACCTTCTTCCGGATCTGGTGTTTACAGATATTCATATGCCTTCTGTGAGCGGACTTGAACTGATTGATCGTTCTATACATGAACTAGCCAAACCGCCGCGATTCGTCATATTAAGCGGTTACGATAGCTTCGATTATGCGAAAACAGCGCTGGAACAGCGTGTGGAGGATTATTTGCTCAAACCCATTGATGAAGTCGAGATTGAGAACGTGTTAGAGCAGATGAGTCGTAAAATTCAGAACGAGCGTGCTTCAGAGAAATTGCATCAACACGAGCGTGCCTTATATGTAAATTGTTTGTTCAACCGCCTGTTTCAAGGCGAAGACAGCAGCGAACTGCAAGCTGAAGTGGAAACAATACTACAAATGGAAGGTCATGAGAACATGGCCTGTCTTTTAATTGAAACGGATATTAGCCATGAGGAGATAAAATCACAGGTACAGCGTATCTCTAACGTTCATCAGTACGAACTTTTTATTGATGCTGAAGGAAGAATGGGCGTGTTTGCTGCTGAAATTGATTCCCTGAGTTGGCTTGAGAAATTAGGGAGAAACCTGTTTGAGATGTACTCCGGCCATTCATTAATCATTGTGGCATTCGGATATCACTCAGGTGGAGTAGCCGCTATGCAATCGGCTTATGAAAAAGCATTATCTGCGTTAAAATGGAAGCGTTATCAGAAAGGGAATGGCGTTATTCACGATCAAGATATGCCACGGGATGCTAGCATGGCGACCGTAAACCAAAAAGCATTAACTAACCTATTTAGAACTATTCTAGCGGGTGAAGAGGATCGATTGGAGATCGAGGTACACGAACTACTAGCTAATCCTGACTCTGGACTGCCTGTGTCGGATATGGAATATGTTCGGGTGCAATTGCTAGCCCTTGAAATGGGAGTTCTCAAGCAACTAAAGGAGCTGGATGGAGATGTAGAGAGGTTTGTGTTGCACTTACAACATATGTTGGGCGGCTTAACTGACATTGACTCCTATCCAGCTTTTCGGGAATATGCACTGATATTAAGCCTCAACGCTTTGAAAGCGCTGCAGGAGCAGCAGAAGGAAAAGGAATGCAGCACGATTTTTCGCGTAGTGCAGTATGTTAACCAAGAGTTTCGGGAAAAGCTTCAGCTCCAGGAACTTGCGCAGAAATTTCATATGAATGCCAACTATTTGGGGCAAGCCTTCAGACAGCAGACTGGTAAGTCTTTTCGGGAATATCTGAATGATAAACGTATCGAGGAGGCGAAGAGACTGTTGCGTCAGAGCTGTTGTAGCATAGCCGAAGTTGCGGTCAATTCAGGATACCCCAATGCCGACTATTTTGTGAGTCAGTTCAAGCGAATGACAGGTGTGGCTCCTTCCGTGTACCGAAAACAACCATAGATCCGATTTTGAAAAGTAACGAATGAAGGATGGCGATGGAAGACATGTTTAACCAATTCCGATTTCGCGGCATCGTGAACGATATTCCTTTGAACTACAAGTTTATGCTGATATATGTTATTGGTATTTTGCTTCCGATCATAGCAAGCAATTATTTGTTCATGGACCGAATGTCGGGGCTAATCAAGGAGCGGGAAGAGCAGAATTTGCAAATATCGCTGGAGCGAGCCAGAAAGGACATTCACACCATGATTGACGGGGGTATAGCAGTCAGTCACGCCTTAATCACAGACAAGTTGTTGTCCGAATCCATGGATCGTGTATACAATGGCCAACTGGATTTCTACAATACCTTTGATGAACAGCTTCGCCATCGGGTGACTTCCTATATTCCCGTGAACAATCAGATCCAGCGAATCGGCATCTACACGGATAATCCAACCATCGTGTCTGGAGGGGACTATTATTATCTGGACAGCTCAATGGAAGCAAGCGCCTGGTTCAGACAATGGGAAAGAGCAGGAGAATCACTAAGTGTGCTCGCATATCGCGATCAAGCAGCGAATGATCGCGCGGCAATCTCGTCGTATTTTAGCGTGATTGAAAAAATGGACTATTACAACGCAGATAACTCTTACGATAAGCTGGTGCGTATTGACTTTTACCTTAATCGGTTCTATGACGTTATTGCGAGAGAGAAAAGTTCGCTGGACCTGTATCTGGTCAACGCCCAGAATCAGATAATCGTGTCCGCAGACGACAAGTATCAGGGCGAGGTAGATAGTGATTATGCGTTGTTCGATATGAGCAAGGCGGCAGATAAGGACTTACATATCGTTCCGATTGGCAGTGCCAGCTATGTGAAAGGCTTGAAGCTAATTGGTGTGCCTCAGGAAACACGAGTCAAACAAGCAATGCTTTCCATGAAGCTTTATTTTGGCATGTTGGCCGGCATCATTACCTTGATTACCTCCATCTTCATTTACGTCATGCTGCGTTCATACAATTATCGAGTGAAGCGTCTGTCCAGACATATGCAAAAGGTAGGGAACGAGAAATTTGATCTGATCAACATTGATGGAGGACAGGATGAAATAGGTCATCTGATTCGTAACTTCAATATGATGACCGCTCAGATCCATTCTTTAATCAATAATGTGTACAAGCTTGAAATTCAACAACGGAGCCAGGAGGCAGAACGTATTCGGGCTGAGCTGAATTTGCTGCAAAGCCAGATGAATCCCCATTTTTTATTTAATACGCTCAATGCACTGCTGGTGGTCAGTACCAAAAACAATTATGCGGATGTCAAGGATATTATTAAGGACCTGTCCAAGCTGCTTCGTCGTCTGTTGAATTGGAAGGATGATGTGGTCACGCTGGAGGAAGAAATGAGTTTTACGGTCATGTATCTGGGAATTGAAAAATTCCGTTTTCGAGATAAGTTTGAATTTTACATTGATATTAGTGATGAGGCCAGGCAATATAGAATTCCTAAAATGAGTATCCAGCAATTGGCAGAGAATGCTTGTAAACATGGAATACAGGCTATTGAGGGGCTTGGCTTTGTAGAGATTAAAGCCGAAGTTGTAAACGATCGCCTGCGTGTTGTTGTATCCGACAATGGTAAAGGCATGGACAAGGAACGATTGCAAGAGGTTCTGTATCATATGCGAAGCAAGGAGGAGAGTGGGGGGAGCAATATTGGCATACGCAACGTATATCGCCGTCTTGAATTGTACTATGACGATAAAGTGAATTTTAACCTGGTGAGCAGGATAGGTGAGGGGACAGAGGTATCCTTTGAAATTCCATTGCAACTGCTTAAGTATCAGGAGGGAGAAGGAGGCATGGACAATGGTATTTAAAGTGCTGCTGATTGATGATGAGCCGTTGGCGTTAGAGGGGTTACAACTATGGATTCCTTGGAAGAGCCTTGGCTTTGAAGTGTGCGCTTTGTGCGGAAACGGTGTGGAAGGGCTGAAACGTATGGAAGAGCTGGAGCCGGATCTGGTCATGGTTGATATTCATATGCCAGTAATGGATGGACTAGAGATGATTGAAGAATGGCGACGTAGAGGGAACTGGTCGACCAAGTTCATTATCCTAACCGGGTATAGCGATTTCGGGTTTGCGAGAAAGGCACTTAAATCCAAAGTTTCCGGTTATCTGTTAAAACCCTTGGATGAGGAACAGGCGATGTCCGAGGTTCGTACGATGAGAATGGAACTAATTAAAGCGCAAGAGCAGCAATATATTGGGCAGATCGCTCTAAGAGAGCAAGAAATTTTGACGATGAAAGAGGCTCTATTAGGCAAAGTCCTCTCTGCTGAAGGTACTCAGTTAATGGACTCCCTGTCCCGGTCAGCTGAATCCTGGAATGTATGCCTGGTTCAGGTATCCGAGAAAGAGTTTGGTCGGTGGAGCAGCATTGCATCAGAAGTTCTGAACGGACGGAATGTCTGTTATATCGTACGAATGCGAAATGATCTTGTATCCATTGTTTTCGGCGATGTTTCCCCCGGACCTCAGAGAACGAGCGATAATATAAGAAAACATTTAGAGATACTGGCTCACCGTCTGGTGGGCTTCCGTACATATATGGCCATAGGCTCAACCGAATCTTCTCTAAAGGATATCAGCAGCTCCAGGATTATAGCAGAGAAAGCGCTGCTCCACGCCTTTTATGAGGTGGAAGGGAACAGAATAATGGACTACGCCTTACTCGAGAACCACGATTTTCAAAAGTATAACAAACAAGTTGAATTGATCGATCGAGTAATGAGATCATTTCAGCTCATTGATTACGCGAATTATCAGTCTGCTGTGGAGTTTATTGAGCAATCCTTTCGACAGATGCGAGTTCACCCGGATGACGCACGAAAATTTGTGATTTACCTTCTTCATGAAATTTGGGCGTACATGAGGGTCAAATTGGCAGAAGATTCAGGTAATTACCGTTTGTTTGAAATCCCTGATCTGGATGAAGCGCTGTTAACCTTTGATGATTTGATTGGTATGTTAAATTCGTGTGGGAAAGTCTGTTTTGAATTTCTGCTTAAAGAGAACGTTTTCGAGGTACAAGGGATTGCACAGGATATCAATGATTATATTCACACGCATTTTCGAGAGGGTTTGACCGTTAAGCTCTTGGCAGAACGTTTCTTTCTCCATCCGGCCTACTTGGGACAATTGCTGAAACGCAAAAATGGAATTTCCTTCAATGTATTGCTTCATAACCTGAGGATTGAAGAGGCTTGTCGGCTGCTTCAGATGAATCAGTACAAAAATATCGAAATATCAGAAAAAGTTGGATACGCCAGCTATCATCATTTTTTAAAACAATTCGAGAAGCGAATGGGCATGTCCCCTAACGAATATAAGAAGACCTGAGCTTTTCTCGGAAAGAGCTATAATTCGAATATAGTTTCCATGAAGATGTAAATTTATAATTAAATTATTCAAATGAAAGGGCTTACACGAAGTGAGATCAAACTTTGGAGGTGCTTTATGGGGGACAGTAAAAAATCACTCTTCCGTATGGGGGCAACGTTGTTATTGTCGTTGAGCGTTGTGCTAGCAGGTTGCTCAGGTGGCAATTCAGGCAGCGGAGAGGAGAGCAGTAAAGGTAGTGAGGTGGGGGCTGACAATCCGTTAGAAATCTCGGTATTCCTGAACGAGGCCGGACAACAGCCAACTGCTGACAACAAAATCTACAAAAAAATCAAGGATGAGCTCGGCGTTACATTCAAATTCGAATTTTTGGCTGGTGACAAGAACCAGAAGCTTGGCGTCATGATCGCCGGTGGGGACTATCCGGATCTGATCTCAGCCGATACCAAACTTACGGCAGCTGGTTCAGTCATACCGCTTGAAGATCTGATTGAAGAACACGCGCCTAATTTGAAGAAGCATTACGAGAAGTATTGGAATCAAATGAAGGACCCGAATGACGGACACATTTACTACCTGCCGAACTACGGTGCATACAACGGAGAAGTGGCTGATACTTACTACAGCGGACCTGCGTTTTGGATTCAAAAAGCCGTGTTGAAAGAGTTCGGTTATCCGACGCCAAAAACACTGGACGAATACTTTGACTTGATCGCGAAATATAAGGAAAAGTATCCAACTATTGACGGCAAACCGACAATCGGTTTCGAGGTATTGAACTATGATTGGAAAAACTGGGGCTTGCTGAACCCGCCGCAGCATTTGATCGGTCATCCGAATGATGGTGGTGTGGTCGTCAACGATGGCAAGGCGGAGATTTTTGCAGACAAGGATTATGCCAAGACGTACTATCAGAAACTAAATGAAATCAATGCACAAGGCTTACTGGATAAGGAAGCGTTTGCACAGAACTATGACCAATATATGGCCAAATTGTCCAGTGGGGCAGTACTCGGCATGTTCGACCAACACTGGAATTTCGGAAGCGCGGAAGATTCGCTCATAACGCAGGACAAAATTGAACGCACGTACGTCGGCTTCCCGCTGGTATACGACAGCAGCACAAAGGACTACTATCGCGACCGCGCGGCGCTTAACCTGAACAATGGTTTCGGCATTACTGTAAGTGCCAAGGACCCTGTGAAAATTATTAAAGCGCTCGATAAGCTTATGGAAGAAGATTGGCAAAAGACACTCACTTGGGGCATTCAGGATGAAGACTATTACGTGAATGACGAAGGTCGTTTCATGAAAACTCAAGAGCAGCGCGACAATGCCGCAGATGCGGCCTGGAAACTGGCCAATAAAGCAGATGCTTTCTATGGAACCGCACCGAAGATGGAAGGTTACTTCAGCGATGGCAACGCTACTTCAGCAAGCAATCAGCCGGAAGAATATCAAGCCAGCTTGAGACCGTTTGATAAGGAAGTTTTGGACGCCTACGGTTTCAAAAGCTATGTCGACTTCTTCAGTGCTCCACCAGAGAATCCGGTGACTTACCCTGCTTGGTCTGTCGATCTGGTTGAGGGATCTCCAGCTAAGATTGCCAATACAAAGTTGAACGAATTGTCAACCAAATATTTGCCGAAAGCGATTTTGGCTAACACGTCTGATTTCAGCAGTGTATGGAGCGAATACGTTTCCGAAATTCAAAAGCTGGATATCAAAACGTATGAAGATCGTATCAATGAAGTATTGCAGTGGAGAATCGATAACTGGTCTGTGAAATAAGAAATTGCTGTCAGGAAGGAAGGCTACCTTCCTTCCTGATTTTTTTGAAGAACATATCGCTGGACGTTATTCCTTTCAATATAAAGATGGATAGGGGCCTGATATTATGGAGGAAATTGTAGTGGGTACCAAGCCGCTCCGCCCGAAGAAAAAACCGAAAATTAGGCGGATTACCTGGCAAAATATCAAAGCACAGAGACAGCTCATATGGATGTCTGTTCCTCTGCTTGCGTACATCATCATCTTTGCTTATGTGCCTGTATGGGGCTGGACGATGGCTTTTCAGGATTACAAACCAGCCAGAAGTTTCTCGCAGCAAACGTGGGTAGGGTTCAAGCATTTTCAATTTTTGTTCACTGATGACAATTTCTTGCGCGTGCTTCGTAATACGCTTGCCATGAGTATCATCAACATGATTTTGGGTTTCGTTACCGCTATTGTTTTGGCATTGTTACTCAATGAGATCAAGAAGATCATGTGGAAGCGGACGGTACAAACCATCTCTTATCTTCCTCACTTCTTATCATGGATTATCGTTACCGGCATCGTAGCGACATCGCTTGCTTCTGACGGCATTATCAACGATATCCTTATGAAACTGCACCTAATCAACGAGCCAATCTTGTGGCTGACGGAAGGAAAGTATTTCTGGGGCGTTGTGGCAAGTTCTCATATTTGGAAAGAAGTTGGATGGAGCACCATTATTTATTTGGCGGCCATGGCCTCGATTGACCCGGCACAGTATGAAGCTGCCGATATTGATGGCGCCAATCGATATCAAAAAATGTGGAATGTCACCTTGCCGGGAATCAAGCCTACCATTGTCATCCTGTTGATTATGTCGATTGGACATATTCTGGAAGCCGGCTTCGAGGTTCAGTATTTGCTGGGTAACGGGTTGGTTGTTGACTGGGCGGAAACGATTGATATCTTTGTGCTCAAATACGGGATTGCACAGGGCAACTATTCGCTCGCAACTGCAGGCGGAATATTCAAGACCGTGGTCAGCATTACGATGTTACTTGTAGCGAATTGGACCGCCAAGCGGCTTGGGGAAGAGAGGCTGTTATAATGACGAAAAAAACACCATTGTCTGGTTTAGGAAATACAGCGGCGCTTTCCGTACGCCGTCCAGGTGGCAGAGGCATGGAACCATTTCTGTTCAACACCTTTAACACCATCTTCATGGTTCTTCTGGTGATTGTGACGTTGTATCCATTTTTGAACACGATTGTGGTTTCGTTTAATGCAGGGAATGACACCATTCGAGGAGGCTTATATTTGTGGCCCCGAGATTTCACCATGCAGAATTACAAAGCCGTATTTGCATCAGGCACAATTTATAACGCATTTTTGATTTCCGTTGCACGTACAGTACTATCCACCGTTCTGAACATTTTCTTGACCACCATGCTGGCTTATACGCTGAGTCGACGCGATTATATTTTCCGCAAGCTGATTACGACCATTTTTGTGCTGACGATGTATTTCAATGCAGGGCTGATTCCGGGGTACTTCTTGATGAAGGACCTTCACTTAATCAATTCGTTCTGGGTGTATGTTTTACCATCGCTGATTAGTGCGTTCAACCTGATCGTTATTCGTACCTATATTTACACGATTCCCGAAAGCTTGATTGAATCAGCCAAAATTGACGGAGCAGGAGATTTCAGAATTTTCTGGAGAATTATTTTTCCACTGTGCAAACCTGTGCTGGCGACCATTGCGCTCTTTGTCGCAGTCGGCGCGTGGAATTCCTGGTTCGATGCATTTCTGTACACATCATCACGTCAAGAGCTCAGCACATTGCAATACGAACTGATGAAGCTGTTGTCTTCCAGTATGAACGCCAACAGTAATCCTTCCGTTGCCAACGGTGTGGGGGTGGAGCATTCAACACAGGTAACGCCAATTTCCATTCGTGCTGCTGTTACAATTGTCGCTTCTGTTCCGATCTTGCTGGTGTATCCGTTTATGCAAAAATACTTTGTCGTTGGACTAAATGTAGGGAGTGTGAAGGAATAGATGTCACAGATTCAATCACAACTGATCCGTTATGCCAATCCGATTCTTCCCGGATTCTATCCGGATCCCAGCATCGTGAAGGCGGAAGAATATTTTTACCTCATTTGCAGTTCATTTGAGTACTTTCCCGGAGTGCCGATCTTTCGGAGCCGGGATCTGATTCACTGGGAGCAGATTGGTAATGTATTGGACCGGGTCAGCCAGCTGGATTTGACCGGACAGAAAAGCTCGGATGGGATTTATGCTCCTGCACTGCGTTACCATGAAGGTACATTTTATATGATTACGACAGATGTGAGAGGCATCGGCAATTTCTACGTGACGGCAACCGACCCTGCAGGCCCCTGGTCCGATCCAATTCGCATTCCATTCGGTGGAATCGACCCATCTCTGTTTTTTGACGACGACGGCAAAGTATACGTGACCGCTCAACAAGGCGCCGATTACGATTCTCATGCCATCCAGTACGAGATTGACATCACCACAGGTGAGGCGCTCTCTGAACCACAAGTTGTCTGGCATGGGGATGGAGGGCCATGGACCGAAGGACCGCATCTATACAAAATCAATGGGTTGTATTATATGATGTCTGCTTCAGGCGGGACGGCAAAGGAGCATCGTGAGATCATCGGTCGAAGCGATCGACCTTATGGTCCGTTTGAACGCTATCCTGAGCCCATCCTGACCCATCGCCATCTGGATCATCCCATCCAGTATTTGGGTCATGCTGATCTGGTGGAGGATCATCAAGGAGACTGGTGGGCCGTTTTCCTTGGCGTGCGTTTGACGGAGGACGGTTATAGCGTGCTTGGACGTGAAACCTTCCTCGCACCGGTCGTTTGGAAAGAGGGGTGGCCCCACATTGATAACAATGAAGGAATAGTGAGTCTGGATATGAAGGTCCAGCGTTTGCCAATGGCATCACCTTCTTTGCCCGAGAGCCATACAGCCATCATTGTCGGCCGGGACGAATTCGACGGAGGGCTTGGGCTGCAATGGATGTTTGTGCGCAACCCGTCAGAAGGGGCATGCTCGCTTACGGAAAAACCAGGTTTCCTAACGCTGTATGGTCAGGCAGGAGGTCTTGGAGACGTAGGTCAGATTACGTTTGTTGGCCGCAGACAGCAGCATATTCATGCCTGCTTTACGACCTGTCTGACATTCATGCCAGTTGCGGATGGAGAAGAAGCGGGACTGTGTGTTCGTCGGGATGAAGATGCGCATTATGAGCTTGGCATAAGCAGGTTGGATGGGCGAAACGTACTCTTTGCTCGCTTAACGGTGCGAGGAGAGTCGAACATGGTGCACGAGCGCGAGATTGGAACGGAGCAGTTATGGCTTCGAATCGAATCGACAGAGAAGGAATACAGATTGATATGTTCTGAGGATGGACAGGACTGGACATTCTTGTGTGCAGGCTCGGCACGTGCCATATCTCCCGAGGATTTTGTACACAAAATGTGCTTTACCGGATCGGTGGTCGGACTATATGCTACCGGCAATGGTCAGGCAAGCAGCACACCTGCGTATTTTGATTGGTTCGAGTACTCAGTCTGATTCAGTCGCTAATAAACGATGCGAAAAAGGGAATTCATAGGAGGGAAATCATGGGTTCGTTTCGAGAAGAGGCACCACTAAAGGAATTGTACAAGGATGCGTTCCACATTGGAGCAGCAGTGAATCCAAAGACGATTGAAAGCCAGCGTTCATTGCTTGCCTATCACTTCAACAGCCTGACGGCAGAAAATGAAATGAAATTCTCCAGTGTGCATCCACAGCAGGAACGGTATACGTTTGAGGATGCAGATGTCATCGCTTCTTTTGCCAGAGAGCAGGGCATGGCGCTGCGCGGTCACACGCTGGTCTGGCACAACCAGACTCCGGATTGGCTGTTCGAGAATGAAAGTGGCGGACTGGTGGAGCGAAGTGTATTGCTGGAGCGATTGAAGGCTCACATTCAGACCGTCGTTGGCAGATATAAGGACGTTATCTATGCCTGGGATGTTGTAAATGAGGTTATTTCTGATGATGCGGATGACGAAAACGCATTCCTGCGCCCATCCAAATGGCTGGATATCGCCGGAGAGGATTTTATTGCCAAAGCGTTCGAATTCGCCCATGAAGCAGATCCGCAGGCGTTGTTATTCTATAACGATTATAACGAATCTGATCCACATAAGCGGGAACGCATCTATAGGCTCGTCCATTCATTACTCGAACAAGGCGCCCCGATTCATGGGGTTGGTCTGCAGGCACACTGGAATCTGTATGATCCGTCCCTGGATGATATGCGCGCCGCGATTGAGCGGTATGCGCAGCTTGGCCTGCAGCTTCAGCTCACCGAACTGGATATATCGGTATTTCGCTTTGATGACAGGCGTACAGATCTCGTTCGTCCTTCGCAAGAGATGCTGGAATTGCAAGCTGAGCGATACGAATCTATCTTCCGTCTTCTCCACGAATATAAGGAACATATTAGCGCTGTGACCTTCTGGGGGGCTGCCGATGACTACACCTGGCTCGACAATTTCCCTGTCCGAGGGCGGAAAAACTGGCCATTCCTGTTTGATGAGCTGCATCGTCCGAAGGAAGCCTATCAGCGCGTTGCGCGAATCGCTGTACCCAAGTGAGGTGAACGGATCAATATCGTTTAACCCCTAGCAGTCTGGAAGAGTTGTCCGAGGTTGCATATCTTTTGGAAGGAGCTATTTGTATGACCGAATTGCCTAAACCGCATCAACCTTTAGTTACGCACATATTCACTGCTGATCCTTCAGCGCATGTGTTCGAGGATCGCATTTATATTTATCCGTCCCATGATCTGGATCACGATGGTCCGGTGAATGACAATGGAGATCAGTACAAGATGGAGGATTATCATGTGCTGTCTATGGCGGACATGAATTCACCCGTAACGGACCATGGCGAAGTGCTGCATGTGAAGGATGTCCCTTGGGCGTCCAGTCAAATGTGGGCTCCGGATGCCGCATACAGAAAAGGCACCTATTATTTGTTTTTCCCGGCACGGGACCATGATGGCATTTTCCGCATCGGCGTGGCTACGTCGTCGTCTCCTGCAGGACCGTTCCAACCGGAGGAGCAATATATTCAAGGCAGTTTCAGCATTGATCCCGCTGTGTTCGTGGACGATGATGAGAAGGCTTATATGTTCTTTGGCGGATTGTGGGGGGGACAGTTGGAGAAATGGCAGACAGGAAACTACGTGGAACATGCGGAAGGCCCTGCTCAGGATGCTCCGGCGATCGGCCCAAAAGTTGCAAAGCTGAGTGAAGATATGCTCTCCATGGCCTCGGAGGCGTTGGAGATATCCATCGTGGATCAGGAAGGAAAGCCGCTGACCGCTGGGGATGAGGATCGCAGATATTTCGAAGGACCATGGATGCACAAATATAATGGGAAATACTATTTGTCCTATTCCACAGGAACGACGCATAAGCTGGTGTACGCCATCGGTGACAATCCCATGGGGCCGTTTACGTTCCAAGGTACCATTTTGCCGCCAGTCATGGGCTGGACAACGCATCATTCGATTGTACAATTTCAGGAAAAGTGGTATTTGTTCTATCACGATTGCTCCCTTTCCGGCGGCATCGATTACAAGCGCTGTGTAAAATTTGCCGAGTTGACGTACAACCCGGATGGCACCATACGCATGATTGATCCGTATCCAGAGAAGTGATATGGATGTGAATGTGAACGTATGTCTTTTTCTCTGTAACCGTAAATCCTGAAGAGCCCTAGAGTGAATACAAATTTCAGGGCATGGTACGTTTTCCAAGAGCAAAAGGAACGAATTCCATTATAACCTCAGGTATATCCCCTCATGGTAGACAGTGAAACTCAAACACTGGATACCGGAGGGGATTTTATTAGGTGTTGCGAAGAAACGAAGAAAAGTTAGTAGTGCAGAAGAAAAAGCTTAAAACTCCGTGCCGGAGCACGGAGTTTTTCAATATAAGGGCAGATCGATTGGATTAACCTAGTTGCTGCGAACCATTGAACCACACGGATTTGATCGACAGGCTATCCGAAATATTCGTTGTTGGATCACCGTCTACGAGAATGAGGTCAGCACGCGCACCTTCGGTAATACGGCCGCGATCATGAAGACCAAAGCATCGGGCCGGTTTCGAAGTAGCCGATTGAAGAGCTTCGATCGGAGTGAACCCGGCTTTCACTAGCAACTGCATCTCGTGGTGGACACTTGCCCCATGAGCAAGGCCGCCGAGGTTCGGAACGGGAACTGGTGCGACATCTGTCCCTACCAGAATATCAACTCCAGCACGGTGAAGGTCCATCACATTCTTAAAACTGTTCTCCATATTGCCTTGAGGGAACGTATTGAAGCTTGAGTTCAAAATATCAATCCAATCAGGGCTTAATTTGGAATGAACACGCGGATCATTTGCCAATTCGGATGCCGTATTTCCAATAATCGATGAATTCAACACCAAGCATGGAGTAACAAATGCGCCTGAACTTGCTATGGATTTCACCAACTCGGAGGTGTACTCGGGTCTGTCGATAAACAAGTGGCCCAAACCGTCGACTCCGAAATCGATGGCTTGTTGCGATGAAAGAGCCGTCAAAACGTGAGCGATGACCAGCTTATCGAACTTGTGAGCCTCTGTCACGGCTGTTTTTAGAATCTCGTCGCTCAATACAGGCAGGCCAGGTGCACCCATGACCGTGCCTTCTTCAATCATGATCTTAATATAGTCGGCCCCATTCTCGACCTGGGTATACACATGTTTAATCGCCTCTTCGACCGATGTCACTTGCGGGATTTCATCGTGATCGTGAGCGTATGCGGCTAACATTGCTTCCCGGTCTGCCTCTGATAACTTCTCTAGTTCCTTTAATACGAATTCAGGTATTTCATCTCCATCCGGCAATAATTCATCCGGATGACCACCCGGAGCGGTGATTGCTGTGCCAGCAGAACGGACATCTGCGATATCGTTCACATTTTTTAACTGAATTTCGCGCCCTCGTTTAGTAAAATCACCGTTCATTTCGAGTTCAGTAGTAACGCCGAATTTTAGGGCATCTCGTAATCCTCCGATAGAAGTGTGGACATGTGCATCAATTAGACCAGGCATTAGAGTCGCATTTTCTCCATCGATAATGGTTGCATCGGCCGGGAGGTCTCCACCGACTGAAACAATAGACTCCCCTTTAATGACAACATGTCTTGATGAAATGATTTGCTCCCCATCAAAGACACGTACATTTGTAATCGCCGTAACTTGTTCTAACGCAGTATTTTTAGTTATCTTCTCCATTTGAAATCCTCCCAAGTGTTTGTTTGTGAACAATTCGAATCATAACTGTTAGTTTTCTAACTGTCAACCAACTAATATTATTTTGACAAGCCAAAAGGATCGCAGTATAGTTTATATACTTACAATTAGATTCCTAACAATCACAGGAGGGAAGATTATGAAATCCCGAAAGGAAACGCCTTATCTAGATTTATTTCAGATTATCGGTCTTAAGTTAAAGAAAAGAGCGGACGAAAGTATAAAAGAGCTGGGGTTAAACGCTCAACAAGGAAAAGTAATCGATTATATTTACGAAAACCCAAATAGTCATATTATTCAGATGGATCTAGCAGATCGATTTCATTTAAGTCGGGCCAGCATTACAAGTATGCTTCAAGCTCTAGAGCAAAAAGGGTTAATCGAGCGTAAAATTCCGGCCAATAACGAACGGCAAAAAAATATATACGTATTGCCAAAGGCGGTTGAACTGATTGAAGACTTCCAAAATTCTTTCCAAAAGGTGGAGGAAGAAATCGTTCAAGTCCTTACCGACGAGGAGAAACAAGTATTAAAGAAATTGTTAATCAAAATCAATGAGACGATATAAAGAAGAAAATTTCCTGTGAAATGATGGGGACAACTTTAATCCTTTGATAATAGGTTGTCCCGGATTTGCATGTGATTACGATCTAGAGAACCTGGGGAATTCTGATAAATGATTAAAGGTTTTAGTCCCGTTAAATACCAAACTCCAAAAATCGTTTTAGATGATTATCTATAACAAGTGAATCCGCTTCATTTGCACCGATTCCAAAGCAGTGTCCCCACTTGGATTCTATGGGTTGAAAAACAGCATTCGGCATATGTTGAACGTCATAAGCACTATCATCAGAAGTGAAAAATAAATCACTTGTCCCGGGCATAACAAGTGCAGGAGAGGAGATTTTGCGTAGTGCCTGTTCGAAGTTGTAGCGGTCCACGGGATTATTGCTGATGTCTCCACTTATGCCTGTACGTAACATGGCAATTTGGCTTCTACACGTAGCTTTGCTCGGACTGCTGAACTATTGAGCTATGTCCCATCTACCATAACCATGCAGATCAAATCCTTGGAAGAAGAATTGGGCGTAAAATTGCTGGATCGATTAGGCAAGAATGTCATGTTAACAGATGCCGGCCAACAATTCTTGCCGTATGCGACTAAAATCTTGAACGATGTAGAAGAGGCCAAGTGTGTATCAAGTCAGCACTGGGAAACGACGGGCACCTGTTTAACTAAGCCTGTGTATGGAACCACTGATCAGTGGTTCCATACACGGGCTTTTTTTATCTTTAGTTGCTGTTATGAAATACAGATTAAGAATGAACTACAAAGATTAATTTTATCTCATTTTTTACTGGAAATGTTTGCGATACCATTGAGGATACAAACGGAAGTTGAGTAAGGGAGAGGTGAGAATAGGTGGGAGGCATTACTTTTGATCATGTATTTAAACGGTATAAAGGCGAATCCCGCCCTGCCGTCAACGACTTTCATTTAACGATTGATGAAGGGGAGTTTCTTGTCCTGGTAGGACCATCTGGATGCGGAAAGTCAACAACGCTGCGGATGCTGGCCGGGTTAGAGGAAATCAGCAGCGGAGAGTTATACCTGGATGGGAAATTCATTAATTATGTCTCACCAAAAGACAGGGATATAGCCATGGTATTTCAGAATTATGCCCTCTATCCCAATCTGTCCGTGCTCGAGAACATTGCACTTGGTCTGAAATTGCGCAAGACTGCGAAACATGAGATTGATACCCGTGTTAAACGAGTAGCCTCGATACTGGAAATCTCGCACCTATTGGACCGCAAACCAAGTCAGTTATCTGGCGGCCAAAAGCAGCGTGTGGCTCTTGGTAGAGCTATTGCAAGAGAACCACAAGTATTTTTGATGGATGAGCCCCTTTCCAATCTGGACGCCAAGCTTAGATCCCAGACACGTGCAGAGCTGATCAAGCTGCAGCAGGAACTAAGACGGACAACCGTTTATGTCACGCATGATCAGGTGGAAGCAATGACGATGGGATCACGTATTGTTGTGATGAAAGATGGTGTTATTCAACAAGTCGCCCCCCCAAGAAAGCTCTATGATGAACCTGCGAATGTTTTCGTAGCTGGCTTCATTGGTTCTCCGCAAATGAATTTCATTAAAGGCATGATCGAAGTGAGCGATGGGTTCTATTACTTCTCCAACAAACGGATGAGGCTGTTGCTTCCAGAAAACTGTGTCTCTCGATTAGAACGTAAATTTGGAGCGGTTAGAAACGTTATTCTGGGCGTGAGGCCAGAACACATCTCTCTTCGTCGTGGACGTATCGATGATCCTTCATTCCTACCAGGTATTGTACAGATGACTGAGGAGACTGGAGCCGATTCTTATGTCTACATCCAGCTTGGACATATCAGGTTAATTGTTAGAACAGAACCAGTCACACGATATGAAACGGATGAGATCGTATCGGTTGGACTTCAAATGAACAAGATACATTTTTTTGATGAGACTACGGAACTTGTATTTGGGAGAGATGAAACATGAAGAAGCGTTCATTGCCCCGCTATCTTCGCTTTCCGATACAAATATTGATTGTTGCTGCCCTGGTTGTTGGCGTTATCCGGTGGATAACCTCCGAGGAACAGGTTGTTTACTCTGGTAGTGTGACAGCTGATCAGCTACTTCAATTCCAGCCAGCAGGCGATAAAATCCCTTATGCCATCCTGATGCAGGGAGTAAGCGAACAAGAACGTTCTGGAGGAAACGGGAATGAAATACGGTTCAATCCTAGTCAATATGACACAGCAGCACCGATAACCAAACTCAGTTCATCGAACGATGACGGAAAAGCCGTGCTCAACTGGCATAACGAAGCAGGATCAGTAGATTGGACGTTTCATGTAGCGAAAGCTGGCTGGTATGAACTTCATTTGGATTACAAGCCCTTACCGGGCAGTAACAATTCCGTGATTCGGGGAGTGATGATTGATGGCAGTTATCCCTTCGAGGAAGCGGAACGTGTTGAGTTGGAACGGATGTGGAAGGATGCTAAGTATCCGTACGATCGCAATGAACTAGGTATGCAGGTAAGACCGCAACAGGCGGAACTGAACGAATGGATAAGTAAAGCAGTATCAGATTATTCGGTTTCCTCCCGTCCGCTGTTGTTTCGACTGGAGAAAGGGGAACACACGCTAAGATTAGTGGGCGAACGGGGTGGAGTTGCATTGCAACAGATGTCATTCCAAAGTCAGGAGCATGTCATACCGTACGAGGAATATAAGAGTGCATATCCTTCAGTATCATCTGATGCTTCCGACTGGTACATGGTGAGGGAAACAGAGCAATTTGAACGCAAATCACATCTATCAATTCAAACAGATCATTGGGCAGAGCCCTACATATCACCAGATCCCAAGGGACGGATCACCTATAATGTGCTTGGTGGAAACCACTGGAACTTACCAGGTGAATGGGTAGAATGGGATATTGAAGTGCCAACAAACGGTTGGTACGAGATTGATCTAAAGAACTTCCAAAACTATCGTCCAGGATTTAAAGCCTATCGTACCATCTCCATTGACGGCAAGGTTCCTTTCCAGGAAATGCTGAACTACGCAATTGACTATCATAAGGAATTTGAAATTACGACCTTATCCAATGTTTCCGGGGAACCCTTTAAATTCTATCTTAAACAAGGAAAGCACTCTATACGCATGACCGCGGATTCATCAAATATGCAGCCAATATTGATTGCACTTAAGGATACTTTGTTACAGATCGCCGCTTTTGACCGTGAGATGAGGTTGATTACCGGAAACTATAGCAAGAGCGCGTCCGATTCCAATATTGACTCAACCCGGACATGGGAAATGAAAAAGTACGATCCGGAAGTTGAGAACAAACTTCAAGCTATTACAGACCGGTTGAACATGATTCGCCTTTATACCAATTCGGTCAATGAGAGGGATTCGGATTTATCACAGGCTATTAAAGCTTCGGTTACCATTCTGGAGGAGATGCTGAGCGATGTGAACGAAATTCCAAGCAAAATCAAAGAATTCTCCACGATCCAGGCCAATATCGGGACATGGATGTCGACTCTGACCAAGCAACCGCTGCTTCTCGATTATCTGGTTGTGCGGACACCGGATGCTAAGACAGGCCTCAAAGAGCCTACTGCACTCTCACGAATACCTTATTCGTTAGCGGACTTCTCACGTTCTTTCTATGTGGATTATGATCTCGGAGGGCCAGAAGAAGAAGGTGCGTTGACGATCTGGGTCGGACGAGGGCGGGATTATGTTGATTTATTGCGCGAACTGGTTAGCCAGGATTTCACGCCAAAGACAGGGATTGAAGTCAATATCAATCTTATGCCAAATCCAAACATGTTAATCCTTGGAAATGCAGCAGGAGAGGTTCCTGATATTGCACTTGGAGTAGGAGAATCGATACCTGCAGATTATGCCATGCGGAATGCTGTCGAGGATTTATCACAGTATCCAGGTTTTGATGACGTGATGAATCAGTTCATACCTGGTGTTACCAGAGCTCTGATGTATGATGGTGGAACTTATGGATTGCCAGAAGTCCAGAATTTTCAATTGTTGTTCTACCGTTCGGACATACTTGAAAGACTGGATTTAGAAGTGCCTGATACTTGGGACGATGTGTTTGATATCCTACCCACTCTGCAAGAGAATGGGATGACCATGAACGTACCAAAAGCTGACTATTCCACATTGTTTCTGGAACATGGTACCGATCCTTATACACAAGACGGTCTGAATTCTAATATATTCAGTGACACTGGACAACAAGCATTTAAATTATGGACCGAGATGTTTACCAAATACAATTTGCCCATTGATATCCCGGCTTTCTTTCAACACTTTCGGGATGGGGATATTCCGATTGGGATATCTGATTTTAACACTTATGTTCAGTTACAAGTAGCTGCTCCGGAAATTACAGGACATTGGAAGGTCGCTCCGTTACCTGGAATTAAGAAGGAAAATGGTGAGGTTGCCCGCTGGTCCCCTCAAGGTCTAACTGGCGCGATGATCATGAAAAAAAGCGAGCAGAAAGATAAAGCTTGGGAATTTCTGAAGTGGTGGACTTCAGGAGAAATACAATCTCGATATGCTGCGGATATGGAATCATTTTATGGTATTGAATATCGCTGGAATACAGCCAATGTAAACGCGATGGAATCTCTAAACTGGCCTGCGGATGATTTGAAAGCTATTCGGGAACAAGCCAGTTGGGCGTTGAACATGCCGAATGTACCGGGATACTATTTCTTGGGCAGGGAGATGGACTTTGCTTGGAATCGAACCGTATTTGACGGCATACCAGCGGATGAATCATTGGAAGAAGCGCATTTGTCCCTGCAGCGGGAGATGGACCGCAGACAGCGGAACTTCGGCATCATGGGCAGAAGTTTGAATATTCCACAGATTACAGAGCCCTACGTATGGGAGGACACAGAATCGTGAAAACAGAGGTTGTTCCCGTGTTACACCCAATTAAGCCACCTTCACCTTTGGTATCAAAGTGGATGCGTTTTCTAAGAGAGCTTAGAAAAGATGCTTTCTGTTATCTTTTTCTGGCACCGTTTCTGATTTGCTTTCTCGTATTTATCGTCATTCCTGTCGTGATGGCGGCCACACTTAGTTTTACATCTTATGATGGGTTTGGAAGTCTGAATTTTATCGGTTTTGACAATTTTATCGCATTATTTACGCAAGATATTATTTTTTTGACCAAGGCACTTCCGAATACATTTCTGTTTGCTTTAATTGTTGGGCCGGGTGGTTATATTCTATCGTTCTTCTTCGCTTGGCTGATACATCAACTGCCTCTGCGGGTCAGGGATTACTATACATTAGTGTTCTATGCACCCTCTATGGCTGGTGGGGTAGCATTGTCGGTCGTTTGGATTGCAGCGTTCAGTGGCGATAGGGTTGGGTATCTAAATAATTTTTTATTGCAAATGGGCTGGATTGACTCTCAAATCACTTGGCTGCAAGATCCCAAGTATTTGCTTCCTATTATGATTATGGTCTCCTTATGGATGAGTTTCAGCGTAGGTTTTCTGGCGATGCTTGCGGGATTACAAACGGTCAATCGCGAGCTGTATGAAGCTGGCCGCATCGATGGCCTCTCCAATCGGCTTCAGGAAGTATTCTATATCACTATCCCATCGATGAAGCCACAGATGTTGTTCAGTGCCGTCATGACCATCGTGTCTACACTGAAGGCAGGCAGTATTTCGACCCAGCTTACGGGTATGGCGGTGACTCCTCAGTATGCCGGTCATCTGATCATTAATCATGTCGATGATTATGCATTCATCCGGTTCGAACTTGGTTATGCTTCTGCAGTGTCGGTCATGCTGCTGTTGTTCAGCTATTTTGTGATGAGGTTTGCATATCGGCTGTTCAACTCGAAGGAGGAGCTGTAAGTATGATAGCCAAATTACGAAAGCTCCGTTCAGTATCATCTTTCGATGTCATTCTGGTTTTGTTGTTTACTTGCCTGGCAGTATTTATGTCTCTGCCCATTGTATTTATTTTCAATCATGCCTTTAAACCACAAAATGAATTGTTTTTGTTTCCACCTCAATTCTTTGTACAACAGCCAACACTAAATAACTTTGAAACGTTGTTTCTTCACGCTACCAATGCCTTGGTACCATTCACCCGTTACCTGTTTAACAGTATGGTTGTTGTGTCATTTACACTGATCAGTGTAATCATGGTCAGTACAATGGCAGGTTATGTATTGGCAAAATATCAGTTCCATTTCAAGAAACTCATTATGGGGATGATCACACTTTCCCTTATGTTCGCACCTGAAACTGTTTCCATTCCACGTTATCTGGTCATCAGCGCTCTTGGACTGAATAATACGTATTTCGGACACATCTTACCTTCACTTGCATCACCGGTGGCGGTGTTCATGTTGGTCGGATTTATTTCCCAGATTCCAAATGATCTGATGGAGGCTGCAAAGATTGACGGAGCCAGTCATTTCGGTATATTCAGACGGATTATTCTGCCTTTATCCGTTCCAGCCATTGCAACGATATCCATTCTTACTTTTCAAAATGTGTGGGGTGATGTCGAGACTTCAACTTTGTTCATGCAAAAAGAGGCGATGCGTACTTTACCGTTCTATGTGAATAGCCTGCTTAGTGGGCTGCAGAACAATGTCGCAGGACAGAATATGGCAGCAGCAGCCGGACTGCTCATCTTTATCCCGAATTTGATCATCTTCCTGCTCTTCCAACGCAAGGTATTGGAGACGATGGTCCATTCCGGTATTAAGTAAAGTCATCAGTAAAGGAAGTAGAGTCGCGATGAAAAAATGGTTATCAATGGCACTCATAGGCTTGATTGCGTTAACCGTTCTGCCGAAGGCAGCTTCAGCAAGTCTTCCGTACTGGACGGCTTATTATGACAGTAACCAGTCTAACTGGTTCCAAATTCAGCCGATTTACAGACCAGCAGGTGCCTATTCTGCCGACTTTGGGGAACCGGTAGACCTTGACGTAGCCTCAGACGACAAGGTCTACATCGCAGATAAGAAGCAGAACCGAATCGTAGTGCTAGATCAGGATGGTAGTCTGCTGCGTACAATCGGTGAAGAAGAAGGATCAGGACAGTTGTCTTCACCTGAAGGTGTGTTTGTCACACCGGACAATGCAGTGTATGTTGCGGATTCAGGTAATCAGAGGATCGCGGTATTTGATCAAAACGGGGTGTTTCAGCGTGATTTCAAAAAACCGAATACACCATTAATGGGGTCCGAGCACTTTGTGCCCGTCAAGTTGATCGTTGATCGTCGTGGTGTCATGTACATACAACTGAATTCATCTTATCAAGGGCTTGTTCGGTTAAATCCCCAAGGTGAATTCATGGGTTACTTCGGTGCTAACAAAGCTGATCAATCCATGCTCAACTGGTTGAAGAAACTGGTTCTCAATAAAGATCAATTGGCCAAGGAAAAGGCTGCGCTTCCTAAACCGATTACGAATGTCTCGCTAGACAAAGACGGCTTTATCTATACTTCGACTGCTGGCGGTGAGGGGAAGGGAGCCATCCGTAAACTGAATGCAGGCGGCGTGGATATATTCAAGAATAAGACGTTAGAGAACGGTCACGGTATTATTGATGCTGCGATTGATGCTGATGCATTTCTCTACAATATTGACCTTGACTCTATGCACATCAATATGTACGACCGTAATGGGGAAGCGATGTTTGAGTTTGGTCTTGTCAATAAAGATACGCAGCAGTATGGCATATTGGGTTATCCGACAGGCATCGGGGTGGACAGCAACCATGCGATCTGGATCTCGGACAGCGGTACGAATACCGTCCACAAATATGTGCGTACTGATTTGGGAAGAGATGTTCTGAAAGCGCTAGCTTTGTATGCAGAAGGGAAATACGAGCAAAGCAAGCCTTACTGGGAAGCTGTCTACGCCCGTAACGATATGTATAACGGCACCTTTCAAGGTTTAGGAAAAGTGCTTCTACATGAAGGACGCAACGAGGATGCGTTGATGTTTATGAAGGCAGCCTTTGATACAGAAGGTTACTCCAAAGCTTTCTGGAAGCTGAGGTTAGACTGGTTGCAGAACCACTTTATGATCCTGATATATAGCCTAGTAGGGGGTGGGCTCTTCCTCCATTTTGGTATACGCGGAATACGTTTATACCAACGGAAGCGGCCGCTTTCTGAGCGCTTGCAGCAGCCTTTCGCTGATTTGAAAAATTTCAGTTATGTGATGTTTCATCCATATGAAGGATTCTACCGGATCAAGGAAGCGAGAATTGCACCATGGATTACGATAGCACTGCTGTTTCTCGTGCTGGCCATCAAATTATGCACAATCTACTGGACGGGGTTCCTCTTTCATCCAGTAGAACTCTCAGAAGTTAATTTACTAAAAGAGATGGGATTCTTCATCCTACCTTGGATCACCTGGATTGTTGCCAATTACTTAGTTTGCAGTGTCAAAGACGGTGAGGGTAAATTCCGGGAAGTAATTCAAGGAAGTGTGTATGCGCTCTCACCATATGTATTCTTCTCAATTCCACTACTGTTATTATCCAACATCGTCTCATTAGATGAAGCGATCATCATTCATGCCATGAATATGGTGATGGTACTGTGGCTTCTCTCCATGTTCTTTGTGATGACGCAAGTAATTCACAATTTTGAATTTGTGGAAACGATCAAAAACTCGGCCGTTACTGTGTTTGCGATTCTGACGATCTGGATGTTTGGCTTCATTATATTCGGACTGTCCTTTAATCTATATGACTTTTTCTATGAGCTTTACAAAGAGGTGAACATCAATCTATAACACACTCAAACGAAAATGGAATAGGGCAGGGTGGACCGCCGTTATTGTGCTGTTGCTTGGTCTGATGTTGATCGTGTTGGTGATAAAACCATGGCAGCAGAGTACAACGGAGATTTTTGCCGCTACTGGAATACAAGTGCTGATACCAGAGAAAGCTTCCCTCTATCAAGGTGAAAGATGGAAGCCTGCTGCACAAGCAGATGGTTATGCAATTGCGGTAGATAACGATCAGTACGCCCTGTATGTGAATCCGCTCAATACACAAATCTACGTTCTGGACAAAAGAAGCGGATACCGTTGGACCAGCAATCCGACTGAAGTTGAACTCGCGGATGAGAGCGTCAAGGGGCAACTGTTGGATAATTTGCAGTCTCCGTTTGTATTGACCCATGTACGTACGCAAGGAGCAGACCAAACGGTTAGGGAAACATTGAACAGTAAAGCGCCCGGTTTAGAGACGACGATGATCCGTGATATGAAAGGACTTCAAATTCAATACTGGTTTCCTGACAAACGCATTGGTTTTGCTATCCAATACGAATTAACGGAATCCGGATTAAAGGTCAAAGTGCCGGCAGCAGGAATCCGCGAAGAAGGAGATCACGTGTTGTTTTCAATGGATGTCCTGCCTCATTTCGGCGCTGCTATGGCTAATGAAGATGGATATTTATTTGTGCCTGATGGTCCAGGCGGACTGATCCGCTATGATACGGCAAAGGCAAGCCTTTCCAAAGGGTACATCCATCAGGTGTATGGCCAGGAACTGACCAATGCAGGGAATATCAATTTAATGGTTCAGAACAGAGAGAATATCGCTTATCCGGTATTTGGGTTGAAACGTGGAGATCATGCTTATGTCGCTGTCATGAGGAAGGGCGAGGATTCTGCTAATGTAGTCGCAATGGCACCTGGACAACGCTCATCCTTCTACAATGTGTACTCGAGTCAAATCTACCGAGAAGAGTATTTATACAGAATGAGTAGGTTGGCTACTCCAAGCAAGGCTATTCAGAAGCAAAAATTGGACCTGGACCGTGAGGTAGAGTACCGCTTTCTGAATGGGGAGCAAGCTTCTTATATCGGAATGGCGAGTGCTTACCGAGATTATTTACAAGAATCCGGCCAGTTGGGAGAAGCTTTGCAACCGGTAGAACATGTTCCCCTCTACCTGAAATTGATGGGCGGAAATTATGAAAAGGCTTTTGGAAGAGTGCAGTATGTTGCTACCACAACGTTTGATCAAGCGACTGAAATTGTAGAGCGGCTGCAACAGCAGGGTGTCGCTTCGCTTAAGACCATATTTTATGGCTGGCAGAACGAGGGCGATTACAACATGGAGAAGCGTTTCCCAATTGAGAGTTCGCTCGGAGGTGAGACTGGTGCTAAATCCTTTGTCGCCTCGATGAAGAAATCAGGTATTGATGTTGCTTTCCAAGAGGACTTTTTGTGGGTGGACAGCGAGTCATCATTCTCTGGCAAAACAGATGCCATTCGCGGTATTGATGGTACGGCTTATAACATTGATGGATGGTATCTTGCTAAACCAGTATATACGGCAGTAAGTGCAGCAAAAACAATTGACAAGTTAAAAGATATTGGAGTAAACGGGATCCATTACAGCGGATTGGGCGAGATTCTTGTGCATGACTATGAGTTGTCCGGCATCCGTACAAGAGAATATACGAAGACCGTATACAATGGGTTACTTGATTACACCCGTAAGGAGTTGGGATCGACCAGCGTTGAACGCGGCAATGCTTATGTGCTTGGCAGCACTGATTTCATTGACGGAATGGCATCCTCCTCTAGTTACGATTTCATGATCGATGAGACCGTTCCATTTTACCCAATCGCACTGCACGGCAACGTACCTTACACATTCGAAGCAGGAAATCTTCGCGATGATGAGGATACCGAATTTTTGAAGGCGATAGAATATGGAGCGCTGCCATCCTTTTTCGTCACTCATGATGATTCCCGGAAGTTGAAAAACACACCTGTATATGGTCTATACAGCAGCAGATTCGACAAGTGGGAAAGCCGCATTGTAGAGGAATACGGACGATTTGATAGCTTAAGTGATCTTTATTCGCTTAGGATTGTTGATCACGAACAAATAAGTGATGAACGTTATATGACTACGTATGAGAATGGAACTCGCGTCATTGTGGATTATGCAGCCAAGAGCTTCAAGGTGGAGAAAGGGGCTGCCCGATGAGCCAGTTGCAAGAACACAAGAAGAAGGCGCTTCAATACCAATTCAAGCGCTATGGCGTTGGTTTGCTTTTCATGCTGCCCTGGATGATCGGATTCAGTGTGTTCGTAGCTATACCCATCGGTTGGTCAATGTTCATGTCACTACACAAGGTGGCGGTGGTGCCGGGCGGATTTAAATATGACTGGATCGGCATTCAAAATTACCGGGATGCTTTCCTAAAGGACAATGTGTTCCCGATCGAGATGATCACCTATTTTCAGCAAATGTTGTTGATGGTTCCGATTATCGTTATCTTCGCTCTGCTTATTTCGCTGCTGCTGAATCAGAAGTTTCCCGGAAGGTTCATCTATCGCGCTTTATTCTTTTTACCTGTCATCTTCGCCACTGGTCAGGTGTTGTCGGAGCTGTTTACGCAGGGGGCAGGCGATATCCCCTTTCTGGATCAATACAATCTGGAACCGTTAGTGAAGCAATATGTCGGAGGCGAAATGGCGAAGATGATCATGGAAGTGCTGGGTCGCGTTGTCCTAATTCTCTGGTATTCGGGGGTACAGATCTTGATCTTTATCGCGGGATTTCAGACGATATCGCCATCCATTTATGAAGCTGTACGGATTGACGGGGCTTCGCCTTGGGACAGCTTCTGGAAAATAACGCTACCTGCCAGCATTCCGTTTATAAGCCTTAATGTACTCTATACCATCATAGATCTATTCACCTTCCCTCTCAATCCAGTGCTGAAGCATATTCGCGACAATATGTTCAAAGTGGATACCGGATACGGATATGCAAGTGCATTGGCTTGGATCTATTTCGGATTCATCTTTGTCCTGATCGCGATAGTACTCGGAATGTTCAGCCGCAGCATGCGCCAGAGGGGGAGAAGATCATGAAAGAAGAACTATGGTTTGATCGGGCCAAAAATAATGTAAGAGATCTACTGTGGCGGAGAGAGTCGCAAAAGCTTAAAGCTCTGCTTATGGGCAGGAATTTGTCAGACGGATTGTTAGCTAAACTGATCATTTATGTGCTGCTGTCTATTGTGGCGTATTTGTATCTACAGCCACTTCTCTACATGATCACCACGATGTTAAAGACGGTCAGTGACCTGTTGGACCCATCTGTGAAATGGATTCCCCGCGTCGTTACATGGGAGAACTTGACAAAGGCTTACGAGGGCTTGCAATACCCGGAAGCATTGCGGAATACGGCGGTGATTGCTCTTACTTGTTCACTTGTTCAGGTGCTGATCTGTTCTATGACCGGATACGCACTTGCACGGCTGGCTATTCCCTTCAAAGGACTAATTACAGCACTGGTACTATTGACCTTTCTTATACCTCCACAGGTCATCATTATTCCGCTGTATGTTATCTTCAGCAAGTTAGGACTGCTAAATTCGTTGTTTGTATTTCTGGTACCTGCGATCTTCGGCCAGGGTTTAAAGGGAGCACTGTTTATTCTCATATTCCGCCAATTCTTCAAATCCCAGCCTCCTAGCCTTGAAGAAGCGGCAAAGCTTGACGGTGCATCTGCAGCCCGACTTTACTTCCGAATTATGCTGCCACTGGCTCAGTCCGCCTGTCTCGTCGTCTTTCTCTTTTCCTTCATCTGGTATTGGAACATGTATTATGAACCATCCATGTTTTTGGCCAAGGGATTCACACCGTTGTCGATACGTCTGGACAATCTGGAAGAAGTATTGAATCCCTCTCTGCTCAGCAGCCAGGAGTCGGTTAATAACCCGGTTACGGAAGGAACCAAAATGGCAGCGGCATTCCTCATTATTTTCCCGCCGATGTTGATTTTCATGTTCCTCCAGCGCTGGTTCATCACCGGAATTGAACGAACTGGAATTGTAGAGTAGATCACTACTGGGGAGATAAAGTGATTATAACTTTGACTACATTGGAAAGGGGGAATGCTGGCCGCTAGTGGCTGTGGACGGTCTGTATCTCTGAAGAAAAGAACACAAATAAGATCACAATGGGGAGGAAAAAGCTTGAAAAAGAAGCGGTTAGGAACATCCATATTGGCTGCAGTCTTGTCTCTGACTTTTATGTTGGCGGGATGCAGTGGAAATTCAGGGACTAGCGGGAATAAGGAGAGTTCACCTCCAGCAGGGAATGACACTGTTGTAACGGAACCGGTTCAGGATGGGGATAGGGAGCCGGTTACGCTGAAGTTCATTTCCTGGAAAGACGGCACTTATGACGAGTTATATGAACTCTTCCATCAGAAATATCCTTGGATAACCATTGAGCAAATTCCGGTCAATAAGCAACCGATCATGGAAATTATTGCATCACTTGAAGCCGCCGGCACGCCTGCCGATGTGACCGAGATCGATACCGATTTGGTGGCTTTTGAGCAGGGGGGTCTCATTGAAGATTTAACACCTTACATTGAGGAAAGCGAAATATTCCAGAATGCGAAATTTCCTGAGGGTTTCTTGGACACTATGACGTTCAACAGCAAAAGGCTGGCGATACCGATGGTTGATGTACCGATGTGGATCTTGGTGAACAAAGATTTACTTGCCAAGCATGGCGTCGATATGCCCTCTAATGATTGGACCTACGATGATTTCCGGAATATTGCTAAGCAGATTACCGATTCGAATGCAGGCGAGTATGGCGTGACTAGTCAACCAGAAATTCAAATGCGCATGCTCTCCAGTAAAGCGATTGCGGATGGTTATGCTGCGAACCACCAATACATGAACGAAGATATGACACAAAGTTTGCTGAATACACCAGAGATCATGAACGAAGTGAAGTGGTTTCAGGAGCTGGTTACCAAGGATGGTTCCATGCAGAGCAACGCAGCCGCAGAAGCAGACGGAAATGTGACTAAGGATTTCATAAACGGTAAAACAGGTTTTGCAATTGGTGGCGACTGGGTACTTCCGACATTGAAGGAGAAGGCGCCTTTTCAATGGGATGTGCTTCCGTTCCCCAAAGGGAAAGTGAGCCAGCCGGGTTATTCCATTTATGGACCACTCGCCATGCTTGCGGGCTCCAAACAAAAGGAGGCGGCGTTCCTGTGGCTAAGCTTCCAATTCACGCCAGAAGCGCAGAAATGGAAGATTGACCAAGGGGCAAATGCGTCGGTTAACGATCCGGAAATCACCGCTTATTACGATGAAGCTCCAATATGGGAGGGTAAGAACATTGAAGCGGTAAAAATTGCACAACAAAATGCTAGAATCCAGTCAGGATTGACTGTCGTCGGATGGAGAGAATACAACTACAATAACCTCTTGAACGATATTATTTTCGGAGATCGAGATATTAACGATATCATTCCGGAAACCGAAGCCTGGAACAAAAAAACGCTAGAGTTACGCGAAAGTCTGAAGTAACCCGAAGTGGATATAATAACCGTTGGTCCTATGATCAGCGGTTATTCTACTTGATGTTATATAAGATAAAAGAGAGAACGAGATCGTTGAATTGACAGGAATTTCTCCGCTTATGCTTGAAGTAAGAATGAATGCTAGCCTACCAAATCATGTTATGGAGGGTACTCATATGATGCCAGATAGACAATTAGAGCGGATGCTCGGGAAGTTAGTTCGCTTTATCAAGACCATTGAACCTCTTATGTTTACCAAAGTGGATGAAGTGCCAATGAAGAAATACCATACAACAGAATCTCTATATTCGATTCCAGACGAATCGAATTTTAAGGATTGCAAGAAAGGGGATATTTGGGAAGGGGAAAAAACATACTGTTGGTTTAAAGGAAGCTACAAAGTACTCAGTAGTCTCGCCGGACAAAATTTATATTTGTATCCTCACATCGGAGGATATGAAATGATGATGTGGGTCGACGGTGTACCGTCTGGCATTTTCTGCTCCAAAATCATTGTGAACAGCCATGGTAACCATTACTGCGACATGTTAAAACAACAGGTAACAGGTGGCGAGAATATAGAGATCGCTTTGGAAGTCTATGCTCATCATGATTTTCCGGGTGTGGCACCTCTGGAAACAGAGAGTCAGGGTAACTTTACTTATGTATATGAAAGCGTTGACATCTGTACCAAGAATGATGAAATTTGCGCATTTTATTTTGACTTAAAAACACTTAATCAAGTTGTTGCTAGATTGGACTCTAACAACTTCGTGCGAAGCAATATCGTTGCCCAACTGATCGAAGTGCATAAAGTATTGTACTACGATTACGACAATGTAGATTACGATACTTTTATGGGCGCTATACGAAAAGCACATCCGATCCTGCAAAAGTTACTAAAAAATCAAAATTCTATATCCGCACCAAGTGCCGGAATTATTGGACACTCTCACATGGATACAGCGTGGTTGTGGCATAAAGACGAGACATTGAAGAAATGTACTCGAACCTATGCCAATCAATTAAATCTGATGAAACAATACGATGAATATAAATTTGTACAAAGTTCCGCATACCATACGGCAATGGTTCAGCGGCATTACCCTGAAGTATTTGAAGGGATCAAAGAACAGGTTATAAACGGCAGGTATGAACCCAATGGAGGGGTATGGATCGAAAGTGACTGTAATTTGCCTAATGGGGAATATTTAATCCGCCAATTTATTTGGGGACAACGATACACGCAGGAGAATTTTAATTACCGTTCGGATTGTTTCTGGTTACCGGATACGTTCGGCTATAGCGCTTCTTTGCCTCAAATTATGAAGGGCTGCGGAATAAAATATTTTTTGACAACTAAAATGGACTGGAATGATACGAATGTATTCCCGTATGACACCTTTATTTGGAAAGGACTAGACGGGTCGAGAATATTCGTACATTTTAATCGAACTCATATATGGCCTGATGCTGCAAGCTTGATAGATTATGTTGCCGGGGGAGAAATGAGGGGAATTAAGGAAAAATCCGTTACAAACAAAAGGTTAATAGCCTATGGTTTTGGTGACGGTGGTGGAGGTCCACAATTTGAAATGATTGAAATGGCACGTCGTGTTCGGGATTTAGAAGGGATTCCTAAAGCAAATCACACTACAGTAAGCGAGTTCATGAAAGAACTCGAAGAAACTGCAATAGACCCGTCCATTTATAGCGGAGAATTATATTTGGAACTACACCGTGGAACATTAACCAGTCAACATAATATCAAAAGAAATAACAGGTTAGCCGAAATTTCATTAAGGAACCTAGAATATGTAACAGTAAGGGAAGCTATTAGGAAAAATACTATAGCCAGTGACGAGAAAATTCGTCCGCTGATGGAAGATATGCTAGTGAATCAATTTCATGATATTTTGCCAGGTACAAGTATCGCTCGTGTCCATGATGAATCCTTAGCTGAAACATCTGCAATCATTGAAAAATCGGCCGAGTACATTCAAGAATTGATTACACCTAAGAACAAATCACTATCTAGAACGGTTATCAATACCTTATCTTTTGACCGGTGTGAAGTAGTGTATCTAGATTATACTGAAGGTTTAAAGGTGCAAGGAGACTATCTTCAACAAGTGACTGCCGACATTCACGGTAACAAGAAGCTAGCCGTAGAAGTCATGATTCCTGCTTTCTCTAGCATCGTGTTTACACTGGAGGAAGGTGAGCCTGGAGGTGAAGCAGCGTTCGGTTTGGATGGGAATCAATTAGAAACGCCATTAATTAAAGTTACTTTTAATGATCAGGGTTATATTGAATCATTCTTTGACAAAAAAGCCAAGAGGGAACTTCGCGGTGAAGGCTATGCATTCAACACCTTCCTTATAGCTGAAGATGTACCAACTGCATGGGATAATTGGGATCTGGATGTGGATAGCCAGTATAAATTCGCGGATTCTGCTGCAATGATTTCAAGAGAATTGATTTCTAATGGTCCTATTGAAATACGTATTCGAAGCAAGTATCAAGTTACAGTGAAAACAACCATCATTCAGGATATGGTTTTCTATAGTGACAGTCTGCAAGTGAGGTTCGATACTTTGATTGATTGGCAAGACGAACATCGTTTCTTGAAAACAGCTTTTGATACATCTATTTTTACAAATACAGCAAAACAGGAAATACAGTTTGGATATATTGAACGTCCAACAACAAGAAATAATTCTATGGAAAAAGCTAAATTTGAAGTGGTGAATCATAAATTTACGGATCTGTCCGAAGCAAGGTATGGAGCCGCCTTATTGAATGATTGTAAGTATGGAATCAGTGTGGAAAATTCAAGCATGCAACTTTCGCTTCATAAGGGAGGTAATCGTCCAGATCCTCGAGGAGATAAAGGCTTACATGAATGCAGTTATTCTTTCTTACCTCATGATGGTAGCTTTTGTGCGAAAAATGTTGTGCATCCTGCATATCAATTCAATATGAAGCCGCTTATTTTGGAAGGGGAATTTCAGCAAAACAGTCTTTTATCAATAGAGGCTGATAATATTCTCGTGGAAGCCATCAAACCGTTAGAGAATAATGATAGAGGATTTGTCATTCGAATGTATGAGGCAGAAGGAGCATATACAATCACCTCTTGGAATGTAAATATCTCTTTTGACAAAATGGAAATAACTAATATGTTGGAAGAAACGCTCGAAAGCCTGGATTCTAATATGGACCTTGTTTTCAAACCGTTTGAAATCAAGACCATTAAGGTGAGTTATTAAAATAAAACAGTGATGGTTGAATGTTAAATCGAATTACAGAACGATAAATCCATCACTTGAGAAGCATTGTATTTTGTTTGACAGAAGGTGCATAACCGAGAACCTTTTTATAAGCGCGGAAGAAAGATGAATAATCATGAAAACCTACGGCTGATGCTGCGGAATTGGCTGTTTGGCCCTGTGATATCAAGTTTTGCGCCATAATGACCCGTTTATGAATGACATAATTGCCAACCGTTGTGCCTGTTGCTCTCCGGAACATTTTGTTCAGGTGATGTTTGCTGATGTAGAATGCAGCAGACAAATCGTCCAGCTTAATAGATTCGGTAATATGATCGTTTAGATAAGCAATGATTTTTGATACGGATTTAGTGGATGATGAAGATTCAGATGTCCCTTTGAGTGAATAGCTGCTTATCAATATTTGTGATAGAAGAGCTTCGAGACGCACGCGAAGCGACAATTCACGAATAGCTTCGTCAGCATGTCTGGCGTCGATCAATTGTTTGAAAAAAGGAAACGTAACCTGATTCCCGTTATCCATGTAATAGATGTCAGACGAACCGTTATCAGGATGGAACGGAGATAATAAGACCGACTGGTTTTCAAGAGGTAGAAAGCCAGGTACAAAATGGAGCGATATTCTCTCATAGGGAATGTCGCTTTCGATTTTGACCCCATGAAAAACGTGGGGAGCAATTAGCAGGAGGCTGTGGGGCTTGGGAACATACTGTTTGCCTTCAACAAGATAGCTCACATCACCGGCAACGAAATAGAACACCTCGTAGTAATTGTGACAGTGAAGTGCATATTGTTCAGTCTTCTTACGGTCTACAGCGTGGTGAAGAATTAAGGAGTCGGTATGGATATTGACAGTATTCATTCAATCACCTCTTCCACTCGGTGTAAAGTTAGTCTAATAGATCGACGCTATATTTGCAATGTAATTGCTCCGATTTACAATGGAATATCTACATGTCAGAACTATAATTAATTAATGTAGACACATTCTAAATGTAGAAAGGGAGCTGTTTCAGGTGATTTTAGGTGCACAGTTGTACACAGTACGTTCTTTTCTTCAAACTGAAAAAGACATCAAACGTACATTGCAAAAAATTGCAGAGATGGGTTACACATCGATCCAAGTTTCTGCAATAGGTAAAATCAAGCCGGAAGCACTTAGAGCCATGTGTGACGAGTTATCGCTCCAAATTGTTCTGACGCATACGAGTCCTGAGCGGATATTGTATGAAACCGATCAAGTGATTGAGGAGCATAACATTCTTGGCTGCGATTATATCGGTATTGGAGCTATGCCGGATAAATATCGGTCACGGGATTGGTACGGATATTTCGCGAGTGATTTCCGGGAAGCGGCTGAGCGGATCACCAGATCCGGAAAGCTATTCATGTATCACAACCATCACTTCGAGTTTGAGAAAATGGATGGCAAGCGTATGATCGAACGTCTTATCGAAGATTTCTCACCCGAAGAACTGGGAATTACTCTGGATACGTATTGGGTACATGCTGCCGGAGCTGACGTATGCGAATGGATCGACAAATTAAAGGACCGCCTTCATTGCGTGCATTTGAAGGACATGGGTTCGGATAAGCAAATGGAACCGGTGATGGAAGGTAACATGAATTTCACAGGAATTTTGAAAGCGCTTGAAAATGCAAATACGAAATATTTGCTCGTAGAGCAGGACGTATGTCAGACGAGTCCATTCGATTGTTTGCAGACGAGCTACAATAATTTGGCTTCTCTAGGTTACCGCTAGAGGAAAAGGAGATCGATCATGAAAAAATTACGTATCGGTATTATCGGAATGGGGAATATGGGATCGGACCATGCGAAAAAATTGATTAATGGCACCGTAATGGAGGTGGAGCTTACGGCTGTATCAGACATGGATGAAAAGCGGATTAAGGCTTCCAAGATGTATTTGCCGGATACATTAGGCTATTTTAATAGCCCGGAAGAACTGATAGACAGTGGTCTTTGTGAGGCTGTTATTATCGCTACACCGCATTACGATCATCCAAGACTTGCGATACAAGCTTTCAATAAAGGATTACATGTCTTGTGCGAGAAGCCGGCCGGAGTCTACACAAAGCAGGTAAGAGAAATGAACGAGAAGGCGCAGGAAAGTGGCGTCGTTTTCTGTATGATGTTTAATCAGCGAACAAATCCAATGTATCGGAAAATGCGCGAGTTGGTGCAAGGCGGCGAGCTTGGGGCCATCAAACGGGTGAACTGGATCATTACTGACTGGTACAGAACTCAGGCTTATTATGATTCCGGGAGCTGGCGCGCAACTTGGGCTGGTGAAGGCGGTGGAGTGCTCATCAACCAATGCCCTCATAACATCGACTTGCTCCAATGGATTTGCGGCATGCCTTCGAAAGTACGTGCTTTTTGCCATGAAGGCAAGTGGCATGATATTGAGGTTGAAGATGATGTGACGGCGTATTTGGAATTTCCCAATGGTTCCACAGGCGTATTTGTAACGACAACCGCGGATTTACCAGGAACAAATCGTCTTGAGATTACGCTGGAGATGGGTAAGCTGGTCTGTGAACACGGTAAACTGACGCTGCATAAGCTCAGCCAGAACGAACGTGAATATTGTTTCGAATCGAAAGAAGGCTTTACATCGCCGTCGGTTGAAGTAACGGGTGTTCCAGCGGAAGGGGATAATAGCCAGCATATGGGGATCATCGCTTCATTTGCGAACGCGATCCTGGACGGAACACCGCTCATTGCGGACGGTGAAGAAGGCATCCATAGCTTAATGCTGTCGAACGCCATGCATTTGTCCAGTTGGACTGGCGAAACCGTTGAATTTCCAATTGACGAAGATTTGTATTTATCCGAGTTGAAGAAGCGGATCTCGACATCTAAACGAAAGATAGGGGAATCGGTACTATTTGATACAACAGGAAGTTTTGGTACATGAAATGGATGGAGAAAGAAATCTGATCGTTCGTAAATGCAGATGGAGGGGACAATAACCCCTCCTTTTATTTGGTTGAAGAAGTACATCGTTTAAACTGGATGAGATATATAATTTCCATTGTTTTACTAAAAAGAAGTAGGTATATTTAAACAGTGAACACAGGTGAATGCATTTTTTGATATAGAAATCTTGAATGGATGGCGATATCCGTATTTCAGAAATGGAAGGGGATTAAATGAAGAGTTCCGTTTTCAGATTCCAGAGGTGGCTGGCACCCTATATACTATGCATAGCTTTGGGATTGACTGGATGCATGGGCAGCCCGGGGGCAGATATCAATGATTTTTTCACATCATCTAATCCTCCCAGTGAGCCGGAAGTGACACTCAAGTTTTATTTTGGCGGAGAGAAAAAAGCAGCGACCGATGAAGTATGGACGGCAGTTAGCGAGTACGTAAAAGACAAAGGACTGAATGTAAAGTTTTCTATTCATTTCATTTCTTGGCCTGAATATCCGGAGAAACTTCTAGTTATGGCTGCCGCCGGTGACCGGTGGGACCTTAATTTTGATTCGGATTCTTCCTTCAGAGAGATGGCTTCGCGGGGTTCTTATATGCCCTTGGATAAACTTTTACCCGAGTATGCGCCAAACCTCTATAAGAAATATCAGATGAATGGTAACCTGCGATCTACTACGATGAACGGAGATATTGTCGGAATGCCTTGGTCTATCAAAATGAATCAACGTCCATATGCCGGATGGCGGGTAGATCTCGCAGAGAAAGCGGGGATTTATCGGGAACCGGAATCGGTACAGACGGTTCAAGATGTGGATGTACTCTTACATGAACTAAAGCGCGCTTATCCGAACAGTAAAGTGACTCGTATAACAGCACTTCCATTCTATCTCGTGCGGGAGGAGTGGCTGGATTTGGGGTTTCATGGACTAGGTATTAATCTGAATGACCCTAATCATAAAGTGCAGGCTATTGAGCAGCAACCCTTCTATTTGGAAGCCGCAGCGATGAGCAAGAAATGGTATGAAGACAAGATTTTGAGTCCAGAATCACTGATTGATCGAGCAGACAGTTCCGATCAATGGCGCAATGGTAAAGTGTTATTCACACTTACCTCGCATGAATGGGCACATGCTGCTGATCAGGGTTTTGTTGATCCAAACTATCGCCAGCAAATGTCTCTTCTGTACCCGGATAAGAAACAGGTCAACCGCAGTCCAATCTCGAACGTTGTTGCCATTAACCGCAACTCGGAGCATGCTGAATTGGTGCTGCAATTTCTGGATATGATGGAGACCGATCGAAAACTGTATGACTTAGTGATCTACGGCATTGAAGGCAAGACGTATCAGATGGACGGGGAACAGGTGGTTTATCCGCACAACTTAAGCGATTCGACAAGCAACTATATGGGTTGGGGCGGACAATGGGCGCTTTGGAACTCGCGGTTCATCAGGTCCACGGAGACATACCCTGGGGATTTCTGGGGAGAGGAAGCACGGTTTGCCCAAATACCAGTCAATTTGGATTCGCCGTTAGAAGGCTTGCTGCTTAGTGATTATGCGATCAGCAAGGAAGTTGAAGAACGGGTTCAGTTGTATGAAGATATGGGTCGGTCCATTGAATTCGGATTGGTATCTGATGTTAAGAAGGCGGTATCGGATTACCGAATAAAACAACAGAACATCGGGCTTGATAAAATCATTGGCGAGGTGCAACGGCAAGTCGATCTGAATCTGGCGTCGAATCAACCTGACTAACTTCCGGGAGGCTTACTTCATGATTAATGTGTTAATTGTTGATGACGAGTATGAAATTCGTGAAGGTCTTCGTAAGCGCTTTCCTTGGCATGAATATGGGGTTGGAACAGTCCGCTCTGCCTCCGATGGCGACGAAGCGCTACAGATTGCACTGGAGTACAAAACCGATTTGATCATTACGGATATCAAGATGAACCGGATGTCGGGACTTGAGCTGCTCAGAGAATTGCAGATGAGGGAACCTAAGGATTGGAAAGCAATTTTGATTAGCGGATATGATGATTTTTCCCTAGTAAAACAGGCGATTCACCTGGGGGCTATCGACTACATATTGAAACCCATCAACATGGATGAGATGGAACGGATTGTGCGTAAGGCAACGGATCACATCAGGCGGGAGAGGCTAGAGGAGCAAAATAAAACGAATATTGCGTACCAGGTTCAATTCGCCGTTCCCATATTGCAAGAAGAACTTCTGCGCGAAGTGGTAGAAAACGAATATAATCCGTATCGAGAAACCCGCATCACGCATCGGCTGAAGTCCTTGCATATGGACTGGATGAAAGAATCTCCTTTGCTTATGATGGTCGTTGAAGGAGATGATCTGAAGGCGCTGGTCAAAATGCAAATGCTGACGGCTGAGAAGGATCTTGTACTATTCGGTATTGGCAACGTGGTCAGCCAGACACTGGCTGAAGAATTGAATGTACCCGCAGCTTTATTCAAGGATACCACGGACCGTTGGGTGGCTGTGATCAGTTGTCCTGATGGAAAAATACTGGAGTTATGCAAATCAGTGGCTGAGATCTGTTTGCAACGGATCAATCAATTCGTAAAAGTGAAGGCCAGTATTGCAGTAAGTGCTATCCCGAAGGAGCTAAAGCATCTTAATGCCTTGTACGTTGAATGCGTTGAATCGTTAGAGCAGAAAGTCATTTATGGGGGCAATCGGTTGTTCACTGAATCCGTTGATGAGATGGATACTGAGAATGAGAAGATGTCCATTCGCGAACCGGCGGCAGTGCTGGATCTGGTCAGGTATGGTGCAGAAAAGGATATTATTGAATCCATGAAAGGTTTCGAAGACATGGTTAAATCATGGGAGCTCTTAAGTCTGAAGGACATTCAACAGCAAATATTCCAGTGGTTAATGAACATCTATCGAACCGCCGCATCCGCTGGTTGGCCAGACCGTTCGTGGGAACGCGATCCTATTGGGTTGTGGGAACGCTTGGAACAATATGACACTCTGGAATCCCTAAAGAAGCATGTAGAAAAAAACTTGCATCTGTTAGCAAGTGATTTTCATAAAATGGATAACTCATCCAGCAGAATTGTGCAGGAAGCTGCAAAATTGATCCGAACCCGTTACAACGAGAATCTATCGTTGCAATACATCGCATCAATGGTTCATGTTACACCGATTTGGCTCAGCAAGCTGTACAAAAAAGAACGGGGTCATACCTTTCTGGAGGATTTAACAAGTATTCGGATGATACGAGCCAAAGAATTGCTGGGCGATATAAAATATAAGATTTATCAAGTTTCATATGAAGTTGGCTATAAGGATCCGGTTCATTTTTCAAAATTGTTCAAAAAGCATGTCGGGGTAACACCAAAAGAATTCCGTAGATTACGGGGGATTTCGGATGATTAATGCTTTTCTGCGCCTGGCATCTTCCTTTCGTAACCGTATGATTTTGATCTTTCTCTCGATAACGATCATCCCCTTTATCCTATTCTCTGCATATGCCCATACCAAATCAATAGAAGGCATTCAACAAGCCAATATTACATTCTCGATGAGTTATCTGGAGCAAGCCAAGATAAACGTGGAAACGTATTTAGCTCAGTTAAACGAAGGTATCAATAGCTTGATTGGTGACAAAACATTGCAGTATTTATTGGAGAGGCCACCGTTAAGTCAAAAGGAAGAAGAGACGAACTCCGTTGATATGCTGAGTATCGTGTATGAAAAGAAGAAACAGATGGATGCGCTGCAGATTCGAGTATATCCACTAATTCCGGCAGATTATCCAACGTATATGAGAGCTTTGGAGGAATCTGCCTCGGTTGGTGAAGAAGAGTGGTTTCGGCAAGCAGCGGACAGTAACATGCCATATTGGCAATTATCAGTAAGTGATGGTCCGAATCGGGGCCCGCTATTGTCTTATATCAAGACGTTCACAAGTCTGCACAGCAGGACACCCCGCGGCATTGTGATAACGGATCTGGCTGACAATCACCTAAGCCGATTCTTTTCACCTACCAAACGACTGCAAAGGCAAAAATTTCTGATCATTGATGAAAAAGGGGCTATTCTTTTTGATTCGGCCGGAAACGAATGGACTGGTGATGTTTTACCTTCTCCACAACTGCTAGCCAAGCGCAATCTGTATAACGAAGGCGTTGAGAAATTATCGATTTATGATCAAGAGCATTTGATCACTTTCGTCCGAATGGACAGCCTCCCCTGGACGATTATCAGTCTGACTCCGATGGATGCTCTAGTGGAGCCCGTTATGGAGATGAATCGGCTGCTCCTTGTCATTATTATTGTCTATTTACTTGTATCCATTGGCGTCGTTATTTATCTTACCCGAAATTTCACGCAGCCTGTCCTTCGATTGGTCCGTCTAATGAAAAAGCTTGAAGAAGGCGATTTTGGAATGTACATCCCGCATCAAGAGCGCAAGGACGAGATCGGGTGGCTGTTTCGTGGATTCGGCAGCATCGTACGTAAAATCGAGGATTTGATTGAACAATCCACCCGAGCCGAACGGAGCAAGAAAGAACTTGAATTTCAAGTGCTCAGTCATCAAATTAATCCGCATTTTCTGTACAACACGCTGGAATCGATCCGCTGGAAAGCGGAGAATCATGGACGAAATGATATTGGTGAAATGGTGTCCGCATTAGGCAATTTATTACGACTCAGTCTCAATCAGGGAAAGGATATTACGACAGTTGGTCGTGAAATCGAACAGGTGAAGGCTTACGTGCAAATCGAACAGGCCAGAATCGGCATGCCACTGCGAGTGGTGTACTTTTTTGATGAGGATATGCTGAATATAACGTTCATGCGCCTTTTATTACAGCCTCTGGTTGAAAATGCGATTCAACACAGCATACGTGGGAATTTCGAGCAGGGCAAAGTTATACTTTCCGGACGAATAGAAGAGAAGGATCTGGTCATTGACATTACTGACAACGGGAAGGGAATACCTGATTCAGTTATACAGGCCTTGGAGGAGGAATCTGGGGATCAGAAGATGAATGGGCGATCTGGTGTCGGCCTGCGCAATGTCAATGAGCGGTTAAAGATTTATTTCGGTGCAGAGTATAAATTACAAATCGAATCCAAGGAGGGCATAGGCACCCGAATTACAATCCGGCATCCGATTCTGAAAGAGAAATTAGAGAACGGGGCATAAATCGGTTTAATTCTCCGCTTTACTTAAACCATTTATGCCGCTTTCCGATAGGCTAGTGGAACTAATCCTATGTGTTTGCGAAAAAGGGACGAGAAGTAGCTAACACTTTGAAAGCCGCATGCAAGTGCGATTTCACTCACTGATCTTTGGGTTTCCCTCAACATCTCACAACTTTTATGAAGGCGGTACCGAGTTAGATAGTTGTTGGGAGTCTGACCCACGTATTTATTAAATAAAGTACAGCAGCGGCTTCGACAAACGGCTCCTGAGGACGCAATGTCTTCAAGAGTTATTTTTTGTTCGTAGTTTTGATGAATGAATTGAGTCATTTTCTGAATATTCGTCCATAATTGCACATCAAGGGTATCCCCCACTTTAGGTTGTAATTGTTCTCCAATACCAGCACATAGAGATAAAGCCTGTGATGTTAAGCGAAACGGATTTGGAACAAAGTTATTGTGCATTTCAGCATAGATCGCTTGAATGGATAACAATATCTCTTGCTGCCAGGAGATCTGTTCTGCTAGTAACACAAAATCATCCATGTTTGGGCCAAACTTCTCTTCCCAGTATGCTCGTATCAACGAACCTTCTCCAATGAGTGAGGAATGGATCACTACAACAATAAATGAACAATTACAATGAGTGTGAGAAAAACCAAAATGCAAACGATGGCTATTCACAAAAATCCCATTTCCTTGTTCTATACTAACGGTCTGTCCGTTAACAGAATACTCCATGGAGCCTTCCAGAATGTAAATGAACTCTATATCCGAATGCCAATGGGCGGTAGCTGCAAAATTATCAAATTGATTCAAGCTTCCTCTCCGGACATACAAGGGTAGGTCAGGTAGATTATAATTCAATCGTTCCGATAAATCAGAAAATACCTCTAAATTTTCCATCCAACAAAGTGCCTCCAATAAATATACGATTTTGACAAAAGTATAGCCAATATTTATGGAAAGGACAATGAATTTATCCTATCTTGATAATATGAGAAGCAACAGAGAGGAGTGGATATACGTTAAAAAGAAAAAGCGCATACAGTTAACTACTCCTATGACGCGAGATTTCAATAAGGAATTAATCACGCTTGTCATTCCCATTGCATTACAAAATCTAATCTCAGCAACAGTTATATCAGCTGATGTAGTTATGTTGGGAATGATTAGCCAATCTACAATGTCGGCCGTATCGTTAGCGGGACAAATCACCTTTGCATTAACATTGTTTTACATGGGCATGGCTGCGGGAGCAGGGATTTTGACTGCACAATATTGGGGGAAGAAAGATGTACAAACCATACAACGTATTCTTAGCACTGCCTGCTTGTTCTCATTTAGTATCTCTATTTTGTTTTTTTTAGTATCTTTTTTATACCCAGAAACGTTAATGCGTTTTTTTACAAATGATAGTGAATTAATTCGTTATGGTTCAACTTTTCTAAAGATGAATTCGTTTTCTTATCTTGCAATGGGCATTTCTCAAATGTATCTCAGTGTGATTAGAAGTATGGAAAATGCAAAACTAAGCGCCTGGATTAGTTCACTATGTTTAATTTTAAACATTTTGTTTAATGCGTTATGCATCTTTGTCCTTTTCCCAGATAGACCTGAAATGGCAATCATGGCGGTGGCTCTCGCTACAGTTTTAGCTCGCTTTATTGAGTTGGGCTGCTGTGTTATTTATTCTGTGATGCGAGGATCGATTCGTTTTCGTTTTCCCATATGGGATGGTATTCAGCGCAATCTCCTAAAGGATTTCCTGAAATACACCATGCCTGTACAAGGCAATTATATTGTTTGGGGAGGGGCACTAACTGCGACTGCCGCAATTATTGGACATGTGAGTGCTGATATGGTTGCAGCGAATTCTGTTGCATCCGTGGTTAAGAATTTAACCATTGTCCTATGTGGAGGTATTGCTAGTGGAGGATCTATATTGGTTGGGAAATATCTGGGTAAAGGGGAGATCGAGAAAGCAAAACAGGTGGGTAGCAGGATGAATCTTTATGCTTTACTATTTGGAATAATTGCAGGGTGCACCATTATTCTTATAAAACCTCTTGTTTTCTCTGTAGTAAATCTAAATGCCATATCTCAAAACTACTTGGATGGAATGTTATATATCAGTGCATTTTATTGTATTGCTAAATCCATTAATGCAACTAATATATCAGGAATATTCACTGCAGGAGGTGACTCTAAATTTGGCTTTTGGTGTGATTCGATTGTAATGTGGGGGATTATTTTGCCGCTTGGTTATCTCTGTGCTTTTGTCTGGCATGTATCACCCCTGGTATTATATATCGTCATTAGTTTGGATGAGATCATTAAGTTACCATTGGCATTTTACCGTTATCGCCAATACAAATGGCTAAATAATATTACAAGGACTTTTTCACCAGTAGGTTAAATAAATAGATTTAAAACAGAGGGGACTAAGACATGAATATTACAGAACGAATGGCAAGCCGACAACTGTTTACTGATCACGACGCGAATTATCCACAGGAAGCTTCTGATCTGGCTCGGGCACGTCAACGAGGAAAGGCACTTTGTTATGAGATCAATCGCTTACATCCCGATGATATTGAAATGCGTAAGACTCTGATGGAACAACTTTTCGGTAGTATTGGTGAAAATGTTTGGATGGAACCTCCTATTCGGATGTCGTATGGATCAAACACTACAGTAGGCAACAATGTCTATATCAACTTTAATTTAACGGTTGTCGATGACTATAAAGTCACGATTGGAAACGATGTCATGTTTGGTCCAAATGTCACGATTGCTGTAACCAATCATCCAGTACACCCAGAAAAGCGCAAAGAAGGTGGAATGTTTGCTCTACCGGTAGTCATCGAGGATGGCGCATGGATCGGCAGCTGCGCTGTGATTGTACCAGGTGTTACCATCGGTTCGGGTAGTGTGATCGGTGCAGGAAGCGTGGTAACCAAGGATATTCCTAGCAATGTTATTGCTGTGGGTAATCCCTGCAGGGTTCTTCGTGAAATCACTGATCATGACAGAGAGTATTACTACAAAAACATGCGTTTCGACCAAGTTGAGTGGTAATAGATAACCAAGCTTATAATCAATTCTAACTTGGGACTAGACGCTACCTGGCAAGGAGAGAATATGGGAGAATGATGCCACTCATTGTTGAAATCATTTTATCAGTATGTATTTTGATTGGATTATATTGTGTAGTAGGTAGATTGTTGGAATCCCCACGAGTTGTCAGTTATGCAGAGCATCTAGAAGAACAATTTGAAAAAAATCTGAATCTTTATGAAGAAAACACAAATTGAATATTAAAGTTTAAGATCTATAGAATGAATTGCTGTTATCCCCTTTTCGTAAACAAGAGAAAAAGACATCTGTTAAGATGGACTTAATCTTGCTGAGCGGAGGGGATTTTTTCATGGCTAAAAAAGGAAAATCTTATCCATAGTGGTAGCCAAAAGGGTTGGCTTGTATATAGATTGAACTACCGGGTGGGATAGTTTAAGCTTATTCACATTGGTTAATCATAGACCGTATTTAAACACATTAAAAAGCCGATTCTTTCCTTATGAGGGAATCGATTTTTCTTTAGCCAAAAACACGATGACATTTAATTTATATTGAAATAGGGTGAGGAAAATGGATAAGGGATTTACATTAGCTAGTCAACTATTAACGCTGCTTGATACGGAACATAGATGGTTTACCTTAGCTGAAGTTGAAAAAAGTTTAGGTATCTCCGATAAAACCATACGTAAAATGGTTGAGGAAATCAGCAAGCAATTACCTCCTACTGTAACCATAGAAGTTTCTAGAGGAAAGGGAATCGTTCTTCGGCGAGATGGACGAAGTGAGACGATGAGTGAAGTGATTTCTTCGATGTTCAGACAAACCGTCTTTTATCGACTGATGAATGTATTGTTCACCAATGTGGATCGACTGTCCGTGGAGGAGCTAGCCGGAGTTATGTTTATGAGTACCTCATCGTTGAAGAAACTGATTGTACAATTAAATAATAATGATCTAAAAGCGTATAAGTTACGCATTACATATTCAACCCCGACAATCAAAGGGAATGAAATGAATATTCGATATTTCTATTGGAAGTTATATTGTGATGCGTATGAGTTCACAGGATGGCCCTTTGCGAATGTCGATTTTGCATATATCAATCAGTTAATCACAAATACTGAGAATGAGAAAAATATTGTGTATTTTATCAATTCCAAACGGAGATTATCCTTTTTGTTGGCCATTGTTGTGGAAAGAGTTGCTAAAGGGAAATACGTAAAAATCGACGAAAGTGCTTACCCTTGGCAAAAGGGGATGTTTTATATGCCTGTGAAGACCCTCGCCAAGAGTCTTGGAGAGAAGCTTTCCATTGATTTTCCCCATAGTGAAATTTACTTTATGCAATCCCTGGTCAGTCTCAGCCAATATCATTATTATGAAGGATCAGAAATAACGCCGATGAAAGAAGTTGAATTGCATAAGGACAAAGAAGAATATCAAATGGGTAATCTGCTTCTAAGGCTACTAGCCAAAATATACCCTAACTTGGAGATGGAAGAACGATTTCTATTGGAGATATACGCGTTCTTTGACAAGTTATTAATCGATAATGCAATTCCTGAATGGATGATGATTTCACAAAGTAATTTAACGGCTTATGTTCAAAAGGAATGCCAGCAGCTTTATCAAGAACTGCAAACCTGCATGCAAACGTGGAGTAAAGCTTATCCTGCCGTCTTGTACAATAATTTCCATTTAACCAAGCTAACCTTAATTGTTCGTTCTAGTTTACGTTATAAAAGGAAAAGGGCCTTCTTGGTGATTGGAGAAGAATTTTCAATTCGTCATTACATAGCGGATTTGATCAAGAAGGAAATTGGGGATCAGTTGATCATCAATACTTCCATAATGAAAGGGCTCTCCGACGAAATGATGCAGCAACATCAGATCGATTTTGTCATTAGTAATATCCCGGTAACACTGCAGACCGTGCCTGTTGTTATTATCTCTACGATCCCGTCTAAAAGAGATCTAGACAATATTCGTAAAGAACTGCTTTTATAATTTGATCAATTATTTCCCTTACCCTCCGTAAGATTTTGGTCTAGTTTGTTATCCTGAAAAATCTTATGCTCAATGTACTTTCCGAACTGGTTTTCTGAAGGCAAGTGGAAGAGATTTCGGAAAGCCTGGGTTCAACATTGAGAGTAGGAGGCAGAAATATGAGTAGGCATTTAGGCGCAAAAAAAGGAGAAATAGCGGACATCGTTTTGCTTCCGGGAGATCCTTTGCGTGCAAAATTTGTAGCAGAACACTTTTTAGATGAGGCCATTTGTTATAACGAAGTAAGAGGCATGTATGGTTACACCGGATTATACAAGGGGATACGTGTATCGGTTCAAGGGACAGGGATGGGGAATCCATCGATGAGTATCTATGCAACGGAATTGATCGTCGATTATGAAGTGAAGAAATTGATTCGTATTGGTACATGTGGCGCGATGCAGAAAGACATTAAAATCCGCGATATTATAATAGCCCAATCCGTGTCTTCGGATAGTAATATGACGGATAAGATCTTCCATGGCTGTAATTATGCACCTACAGCAGATTTCTCATTGTTAATGAAAGCGTATCAACAAGCAAAAGCTAAACAAGTAAGTGTCTTTGTCGGTAACATCTATAACTCCGATGAGTTCTACCGTGAAAGCTTAGATCGACTTCACAAGTTTATGGATTTTGGTGTATTAGGAGTTGAAATGGAAAGCACAGCCTTATATACGTTAGCCGCTAAATACGGTGTGAAAGCGCTATCCATTTTGACAGTAGGCAGTCAACTGTTAACACAGGAGCACTTAACTCATCAAGAAAGTGAACAATCATTTTATGAAATGGTCGAAATCGCTCTTAACACAGCCATTGAAAGCTAATCTTATGAAGGGAATACTATCTGGATTGCAGTGGATGATGTTTATGATCGCAGGTGCAATTGCTGCGCCAATTGCTATCGCAGATTTATATAACCTAACACCTATGGAGGCTTCTGGACTCATCCAGAGCACACTGATTACTTTAGGAATAGCTGGATTTTTACAAGGCGTCATCGGTCATAAATTCCCTATTCATGAAGGTCCAGCAGGGTTATGGTGGAGCATTTTCACCATTTACGCAAGTTTAGTGGGGGTATTGTATTCTTCGAATATTGCTGCCCTGCAAGCTTTAAGTGGAGGAATGATCTGTAGTGGAGTTTTATTTATCCTAATCTCAGCATTTAAGCTAATGTATAAAATCGCTCGTCTATTTACGCCAACGGTCACTTTTATATATTTGCTCTTATTGATCTTTCAATTAAGCGGTTCTTTTATGAAAGGTATGATGGGGATCACGTCAAGCCACACCTTGTTAGATGTGAAAGTGTTCGTGCTGAGTGTGATTGTGATTTGCATTACCTTTGGGTTAGGGAACAGTCGCTTTGTTTTGCTGCGCCAATTTTCAGTAATAATCAGTATATCGATAGGCTGCTTATTGTTTATCATATGCGACAAGATGCCGGTGATTTCACCGGCGGATACGCTATTTAAACTGCCCAAAATATTTCCTTTTGGAAGTCCAAGATTTGATAGCGGAACAGTCACAACTGCCTTTCTATTAACACTATTATTAATAACCAATTCGCTTGCGTCTATTCGGTTGATGGAGACCGTTATGAAACAAAAGAAATTGGATTATAACCGTTATTTGCGTGCCGGATTTGCTTCTGGCATTACCCATTTTATTGGTGGCAGTTTCGGAGCGATTGGTTCAGTGCCTATTTCAGGAGCGGCGGGATATGTTGAACAAACAGGGATGAGGGAACGGAAATCGTTTTTAATTGGATGCATCTTAGTCATCTCTGTATCCTTGTTTCCGCCAATAATGAACGTAATATCCGGTATCCCAGCGCCTATAGGCTATGCCGTTACATTCGTCATCTTTGTGAAGATGGTTGGATTATCGCTGAAGGAATTGAAGAAGGTTCTGCATGAAGAACGAACATTTATTGTTAGCGGAGTTTCTCTTTTAGTTGGTGTGGGTTTAATGTTTATTCCAACATCCGCTACGAGCCATTTATCTCCGATTGTAATAGCCATTTTGAATAATGGGTTAATTTGCGGAAGTCTATTGGCGATTATTTTGGAACAAGCGTTAATTTGGAAAGATGCAAATCGATATGAGGATTCCAAAAAAAGTATCGATAATTTGGAGGGTTAATTATGCATTATCTAATTTCTGTTGTTGGTCTGGTTATTGTTCTATTATTGGCCTGGCTTGCGAGTAATAATAAGCGGAAAATCAAATATCGTCCAATCATCATAATGATTGTTATTCAGTTAGCTTTGGGATTAATTATACTAAAAACAAGTATAGGCGAATTCTTAATCAAAGGGTTTGCCGATAGTTTTTCGAAATTACTCGGATATGCCAACGAAGGAACGAACTTTGTTTTTGGTGGGATTGCCAATGAAGGAGCTCATACCTTTTTCCTGTTTGTGTTGATGCCAATTGTTTTCATGTCAGCATTAATAGGAATCCTGCAACATTACAAAATACTGCCGTTCATTATCAAGTATATTGGTCTGGTGCTAAGTAAAGTAAATGGCATGGGAAAATTGGAATCTTATAATGCAGTTGCAGCTGCAATTGTAGGACAAAATGAAGTATTTATTTCTGTGAAAAATCAGCTTGGATTATTGCCTAAACATCGCTTGTATACATTATGTGCATCTGCAATGTCAACGGTATCCATGTCCATTGTTGGTTCATATATGACCATGCTGGAACCTAGATATGTAGTAGCTGCACTAATATTAAACCTATTTGGCGGCTTTATCATTGCATCCATCATTAATCCGTATGAAGTTACAGCTGAAGAAGATATTGTTGAAGTTCAGGAAGAGGGTAAACAAACGTTTTTTGAAATGCTGGGCGAATATATTATGGACGGCTTTAAGGTAGCCATTGTAGTTGGGGTAATGTTGGTTGGTTTTGTTGGAATCATTGCTTTAATAAACGGAGTCTTCAGCGGCATATTTGGTATCTCGTTTCAAGGAATTCTAGGGTATGTCTTTGCGCCAGTTGCCTTTATGATCGGAGTACCATGGCATGAGGCGGTTCATGCGGGAAGTATCATGGCCACGAAGCTGGTTGCAAATGAATTTGTTGCCATGCTTGACTTTGTTAAGATTCAAGACGGTTTAAGTGGGCGTACTACAGCCATTGTTTCCGTTTTTCTTATCTCATTTGCTAACTTTGGGTCCATTGGTACTATCGTGGGTGCAGTAAAAGGACTGAATGAAAAACAGGGGAATATTGTTGCTCGTTTTGGATTGAAACTTTTATATGGCGCAACACTTGTAAGCGTTTTATCCGCCATAATTATCGGCATTATATTTTAAGATATTTTCTTTTGAATACAATTTGATTCGAAATAGGGCGATTCCAAAAGGACAGTTGATGTCGAGGGATACAAAAATTTTCACATTAAAGTCGCTAATTTTAGCGGCTTTTTTTCGTGTGTTTACTCATATTGGGACGACGAATTGGATGCCGTCCACACCAGTCACGAACAGAGCTCGTAATAAAGGTGTTTCGGCTTTTATTGGAGAAGGAATTAATTGTTGGCCGGCGGTACACAGGCTTGATGCTGCTCACCTATTTAGGCTGGTTCTGGAGAGCGAAACAACAGGGGTATATCACGCAGTTGCAGAGGAGGGTGTAGCTTTTAAAGAAATAGCTGCTGTGATAGGGGAAAGACTTAACGTTCCTGTTAAAAGTATAGCTCGCGAGGAAGCTAACAACCATTTCACATGGTTTACTCATTTTGCTGAAATGGATCTAAATTCTTCAAGTGAAAAAACGAAAGAAAAGCTAGGATGGAAACCAAAACAACATGGGCTTCTTAATGATATAGATAGCCTGAACTATTTTAAACTAAAAAGCTAATAAGCAATTTCTCAAGAAAGCATATTCACAAAAGCAGGATAATTCAGGAATCATCTGGAATAAGTATACAACTTTACTGTTTGGAGGTCTTAGAATGGCGTTTCCGACACATATTGTCTCATCTGGTGGAATTGTAGAAGATGGAAAAGGAAATATCCTATTAGTAAAAGCCCATGACGATGGTTGGGTGTATCCTGGTGGTATAACTGAAGTTGGAGAAAATCTGATTGATGGCGTGATTCGTGAAATTAAAGAGGAAAGTGGAATAGATGCTGAGGTTAACCATTTAATTAATGTTGTTTCGAATACAGCGGTACATAAGTGGTATGACGGTGTAACTGATGTTCCTACGAAAGTGATGTTTGATTTCGTGTGCAAGGCTGTAGGTGGAGAGTTAGCAACTTCTGATGAAACGAGCGAATGTAGGTGGGTTCCCAAGGAAAATGTTCTGGATTGGATTACACTACCCGCCATCCGCATGCGTTATGAAGCTTATTTGAACTTTAACGGTTCTGTGAATTATATCGAATACGTCACGGGGACAATGTCAGAATGTGATATCAAGCTTCAAAGGCGTGTTTAAAGTGTACAAAGGATCAAACAAGAACATAGCTCCAACCCAAGTCGCTATAATAGCGGCTTTTTTAATTGAAGGACCAAGTTCTTGCTTCAAACTGAGAACAAGAACTTGATCGTATCATTAAACTCAACAAAGACACACTGAAAAAATACCCTCAAATGATATCCTCTCAATATCCTAAAGAGCGATCCCTCAAGGCTGCCGCTCCATCGATTGCGAGTGATCCACCCATGCCAGCGGTTGCTTTTGTTTTTCAACAGCATGAGATACCTGCTGAAAAGAAAATTCGAGTAGGAGAAGTTAATAAAATTATCGGCAATTCCGATAAAAATAATCTAGGGGATTGTAGAATATTGCTCTGGGCAGGCCTAGGGGCAAGCGATTCATATACAGTTCATAAATGCAATTTACAATAAGATAAATTCTTGTTAGAAACATGTTTTACGAAAAGCTGCTTATTACAGATAAATATGGAGGTAAGATTCGTTTGGAATTGTTTGAATTTATTTTATTGATGCTGGTGGCGGTCTCTTTATCCAATTTAGTAAACCGATTTATACCTTCGATCTCCGTGCCCATTATTCAAATCGTACTGGGGATGTTGATTACTTTACTGCCCTTGCATTATGAACTGAAATTAAATCCGGAGCTGTTTTTACTTCTGTTCATTGCCCCGTTGCTGTTCAATGATGGCAGGCATGCGGATAAAGAAGCACTGTGGAAGCTGAAGAAACCGATCCTTTTGCTAGCACTGGGTCTGGTATTTGTAACAGTAGCTGTGATGGGATATTTCCTGAATTGGTTACTTCCGGTCATCCCGCTGGCGGCAGCCTTTGCATTGGCAGCAGCACTGGCACCTACCGATGCTGTGGCCGTAGGCGCCCTGGAGCAGAAAGTGAAGATCCCGCATCAGACAATGCAAATTCTTGAGGGAGAGTCTTTAATAAACGACGCATCAGGGCTGGTCTCCTTTCAGTTTGCCGTAGCCGCAATGGTCACAGGTGTATTCTCTTTCAAAACGGCCAGTATCAGCTTTATTGCGATTTCACTTGGCGGTGTGGTGTTGGGCCTGCTGCTCACCTTGGTAAAATATGGTGTGGTGAAGTGGTTGCGCAAACTGGGGATGGAGAATGTCACGCTGCATATGCTGATTGAGATTCTGACTCCATTTTTGATTTTCATGGCTGCAGAGGAATTTGGGGTCAACGGTATCCTGGCCGTCGTCGCCGCAGGAATTGCCCATTCTTTCGGTTACAAGAAAATGAACCCTGAAGTAGCCAAGCTAAGTGTTGTATCCAAAAGCACCTGGTCAGTTATTATTTTTGTATTGAACGGACTGGTTTTTCTGTTGCTTGGAACACAGCTTCCTGATATTATCCAGACGATTTGGAGTAACCCTGAAATAGGGAATTTTAAAGTTATTATGTACACACTATTATTGACTTCGGCTGTTCTCGGACTGCGTCTCATCTGGGCAATGCTGATGGATATTTCCGAAGGGACCAAGCCTCGCGACCCTTGGGTGCTCAGGTTAAAGAATTCGCTTATCCTCAGTCTTTCGGGAGTCCGGGGAACGATTACACTGGCGAGTACTTTGTCACTGCCGTTTTTTCTTAATGATGGCACTGCATTTCCATCCAGAGATCTGATCATTTTCCTTGCAGCTGGAGTTATTCTATGGACACTTCTGGCATCCAACTATCTGCTGCCGCTTTTATTAGGTAAAGAAACACAAACGGAGCAGGAAGAGGACGAGATTCAGGCGAAAATTGAGATTCTGAGGAATGTGGTTAGCGGCTTGAATGAACTGACCACGGACCAGAACCGACTTGCGACCGCTCAAATCATTAATACGTATACTTCCAGAATACGAACACTCAAGAAAGATGAGAAGAAGGATAAGGCACAGCGGTCATTGGGTTTGTCCGTATTGAAATGGGAAAGAGAGAATACGCTGCATGCACTTGAAAAGAAAGAAGTGAATCCTTACACAGCGTACCGTTATCTTAACCGAATTAACAAACTGTTGTTTATGCACACAAGAGATGCCCGTTACAAAAAGGAGTTTTTCCCCGTTAAGCATTGGGACGAAGTGTTCGGGATGCTGCAGCAAGTCCGGTTAAGCTTCCGAGAAAGACGGGCTGAATTGAATACTCTCAGAATTCAAAATATTGCTTATGTCATTAAGCAGCTAAATGTTTTACTCGTAGAAGGCGAGCAGGATATGGAGATGGTCAGCTCGCTAATTCTGCAGTATGAACGAATGCTGCTGGGTTTGACCAGAAAAGAACCGGACACCGGCAGCCGAAAAGAGTTTGGCGTATCGATGCAGGAGCTGGCCCGAGTCGGAATTCAGCTGGAGAGAGACAACATCCAGTCCATGTTCGAGACAGGGAGGATTTCAAGACAAGGCGTGAAGGAAATGAAGCGAGATATTCTATTCATGGAGCATGATTTGCGAGAAGAGACAAGCTGAGAGAGAGCTCGATCTATCTTGTCAAAAACATAGGGCAAGTGCATAGTCTTATACGATAACCATTAAGAAGCCGCTATTTTAGCGGTTCTTTTTGTTTTATGGAACTACATCCTCGCACGGATTATCCATAGGCAGTTTTAGATAAGTAGTTGTCTAGAGGATATAAATATGTTAAAGTACCTATTAACCAAACATCCTACGTTTGAAAAATAGATGAAATGAGGGCTTACGTATGCTTCAGAAAACAAATCGGCTGACGCTGGTCGAGCAAGTTGCATTGCAAATGGAAAGACAGATCGAATCTGGCAAGTGGGCTGTAGGGACACGTATTCCTGCTGAACCGGAATTGATGGTCGAGTTGAATGTTAGTCGTAATACATTGAGGGAAGCCATTCGGGCGTTGGTTCACGCAGGACTCTTGAAGACGAAGCAAGGGGACGGGACGTACGTCTGCTCTTCGAGCGTGCTTGGAGCTGTGCTACATAAACGAATTATGCGCTCTGACACAATGCAGACATTGGAAGTCCGGCATGCGCTTGAGCGCGAGGGAGCCCATCTTGCCGCACAGCGCAGAACGGACGACGAGGCGCGCGAACTTCTTCTCCAATTGGAACGCTGGGAGGGAGCAGCAGCACGCGGTGACATGGATGGAATTGTAACGGAGGATATCCGTCTACACCAAGGCATCATCGCGGCGTCTCATAATGAAATCTTAATCGAATTATACAACCATATCGCGGACGCATCACAAGATACTATTATCAGCTTGACTCGTTATGAAATCGGCGCGAGTTTCAAGGAGATGCACCGGCATCTGGTTGAAGCGATAGTTGATCAAGATGCCGAACGTGCCGTGGCAGCGGTTCACCGTCATATTGCGGAATCGAAAGCTGTTTTTGAGGTCAAAGGAGATGAGCAGCCATGAGCGTACTAAGCGATACAAAGTCAACGATTGGGAAGAAGCCGTTGTCGTTGGCTTGGCCAATCATCCTCGGCATCGTTCTGATTGCAATGATTATGCGGTCGCCTTTAACATCGGTAGGCCCATTGATCGGCTCGATTCGCGAATCCCTCGGACTGTCAAATGCTACAGCAGGTCTGCTCACTACGCTGCCGTTGCTTGCTTTCGCGCTGCTCTCGCCGTTCGCCCCCTTTCTGGCACGCCGTCTTGGGGTGGAACGAACTCTTCTTTATGCTTTGATTTTACTCATGGTAGGTATCGCGATCCGATCGTTGGCCGCAACAGCTTCTTTGTTTGCAGGAACTGCTTTGATTGGGCTGGCGATTGCGGTGTGCAACGTACTCATACCAAGTCTGGTTAAACGTAATTTTGCTCATCAAGTCGGTCTCATGACCGGTGTGTACTCGGTGTCGATGAATTTATCCGGTGCGATTGCATCCGGTGTCAGTGTTCCGGTCGCCCGCGATCTCGGTTTCGGCTGGAATGGCGCGCTCGGCATTTGGGGCGTACTCGTTCTTTTGGCTGCATTGTTCTGGTTGCCTCAAGCCCGGGCGAGTAGGGGGGCTGCTGTATCGGCGACAAGTGGTGCGCTCAAGCGTCGAAGTCTGTGGCGTTCGCCTCTGGCATGGATGGTTACGTTTTTTATGGGGATACAGTCTCTCCTTTTCTATGTTTTGGTCGCTTGGTTGCCAGAAATCATGACAAGCCGAGGATTGAGTGAAGACAGCGCCGGTTGGATGTTATCGCTGTTTCAAACTGCTGCGCTGCCCGTAGCGTTCATCGTGCCGATTGTTGCGGGACGCATGAAGAACCAACGTTTACTGGTCATCATCATGACTATCCTGTTGTTTGTTTCATTGGGAGGCCTTTACTTTGGGGGGAATGCTCTCATTTCGTTATGGACAGTTTTACTCGGAATTGGCGGGGGATGTGCGTTCAGCTTGGCCATGATCTTTTTAAGCTTACGGACAAAAGATGCCCACGATACAGTTTCTTTGTCCGGCATGTCTCAATCCGTAGGGTATTTGCTGGCAGCAACCGGACCGATCTTGTTCGGTTTACTTCATGACATCACGGCAAGCTGGAACCCACCGCTATTGCTGCTGCTTGTCGTTAGCGCTCTGCTGCTTTTGTCTGGATTGGGCGCCTCCAGAAATCGCACGGTATAAGAGAATAAGCAGAGCTTGTGTAACACGCCGAATTCCACGGCTGATGCAGCATGAGATTTGTAGCATCAACTCTGTCGGTTCAGCCGGAATACCATTTCAACTTTAAGGCAACCAAAAAGAATCGTTTATCCAAAAGACTATGTTGTTTGGGATGACTATCCATTTACTTAATAAAACCATTCGTTTAGATCTAGATTAAAATATTGATCTAGTTTCGAAATTCCTGTCGAGAGATGCAACATCATCCCATTGAAAGTCGCTATTTTAGCGACTTTTTTTGTTTTAATGCTGCAAGTTCTTGTCTGCTGTTATGGTTATGTATTACAAAAGGAACTTAATTTGAAGATAGGATGTTATACGGTTGACCCCAGAAAGTTCATAGAGTAAAAAAATGGATTATTTAGAATCGATACGATATGGTTTAACGTCTTGAATATATATCACATGACGTTTTTTTGATGTTTGCAGTTGGAAAACCGAAAAACTCATGTTCAGAATTGGTTCAGAATAGTTCGATATACTTTGCATGTAATTGCAATTATTAAAATGTACACGAGGGGGAACATGAATTGAAGGGAAAACCAAACCAAAAAAGGTCCCAGATAGCGAGTTCAAGATTAGAACTCATTAGAATTCCATTTATAGGAAAATAATAAACGCGGGAGGAAGAACATGAAAATTTTCAAACGGGGTTTGGCGATAGTATTGGCATTCCTGATGACGGTGGCATTCATACCGCAGAATTATGCGGAAGCTGTTTCCGACGAATGGGAACAACTAAGTCCATTCCCAACAGCTAATACAATTAATGATGTAACCTATGGCAACCATCAATTTGTCGCAGTGGGACGAAATCAAGTGATTCTCACTTCCGCTGACGGGAAGAATTGGATGGTTTCGGATCATCCAGAAGCCATTAATTCCAATCTATCAAGTGTCAGCTACGGCAATGGCAGATTTGTTGCGGTTGGATCAAGTGGATTGGTAGTAACCTTGGTAGACGGGGAAACAGAGTGGAAGAATCAGAAGCAAAATATTACAACTTACGGTATAACTAGTGTTGTCTACGGCAACGGGAAGTTTGTAGCGGTAGGGGCCGACGGGAAAGTGATGACCTCCACCGACGGGGTAACTTGGACGGGACAGACCGTAGGCAGTACAAGTAACTTTCACATGGATGTTACATACGGCAAAGATAAGTTTGTTGGAGTAGGGATTAGAGGATTTGTCATTCAATCCGCCGACGGGATTAGTTGGAGTACCCAAACGGTTAGTACTACTAACATGTTTTACGGAGTAACCTATGGCAACAACAAATACGTAGCCGTAGGGCAGAGTGGCTTGATTATGACATCGACAGATGGAACGAACTGGAACAATATGACGAGCAATACCTCTGCCACTCTGAATAAAGTAATCTATGACAATATCAGCAACTTATATGTGGCGGTAGGCGGAGGAGGGACCATTGTTACTTCTCCTGATGGTACGACCTGGACAGTTCAAATAAAAGAGACTGCTAAGGATCTTAACGGCATCGGAACTGGAGATGGACTCATTGTGGTCGTTGGATACAGCGGTGTGATCTTGACTTCAGACAATGGGATCTCATGGACAGACCAGTTGAAGGGAACGGCGGCAGGCCTCGAGGGCTTAGTTTATGGCAACGGTATGTTTGTTGCAGTAGGGAATGAACTGGTGGGTTCGACAACCTCACAAAGTTTGATTCTCACATCTCCAGATGGGAAGGCTTGGATTAACCGGAAGCCATCCGTAGCACCTTTTACACGAGATTATATTGGAAGTGTTAGTTATGGTAATGGCAAATTTATTGCATTGGGGTATAAGGAATCAGCCGAATTCCAGGGCCTTATTATGACCTCGTCCAATGGGATATCCTGGACTGAGCAAACGTATGGTGAGGGTACGCTTTTAGGAAGTGTATATGGAGATCAGCAGTATGTAATTGTAGGTGCTAACGGCACGATACTGACTTCATCAAATGGGGAGACTTGGACGAGCCAGGCAAATGAATCGTCAGACGTGCTCTATGGTGTCAGTTATGGAAACGGTCTATATGTCGCAGTAGGTGGCAGCACAGTTTTAACGTCTTCTGATGGGATAACATGGAAGCAACAACCCACTGACTCTTCAACCTATTTGTATAATGTAACCTACGGCAACGGTTTGTTTGTAGCGGTCGGGGAAGGCGGAAAGATCATTACTTCTTCCGATGGGTTAACCTGGACGGGTCAAACGAGCCCGGTATATAGCGCCCTGCATGGCATTCATTATGACGAGAATGGCTTCAAAGCCGCTGGGGCTTCCGGAACCATTGTAACTTCGACAGATGGAATCACTTGGACGAAGCAACCTAGCGGTACTAACATTTATCTTATGGATATTGTTTCGAGCGGAAGCGAAGATGTAGTGATAGGACAGGACGGGGTTATTTTACGGAAAACGGTCACGAACAGTACAATCAATCCCACAACTGGATTTTTCGATAAATACAGCTCATCACCGGATTACAAGGATGTAACAACAGAAGTTGTCTTAAATGGAAATGAACTTACTGGAATTACCAATGGGGTTGAAGCACTTGTGCTCGGTACCGACTATAACGTTGTTGCTGGTACGGTGACGATCAGTAAAGAGTATTTGTCGAAACAAGCGGAAGGAACGCTAAACTTGATCTTCACCTTTAGTAAGGGAGCACCACAGAAGCTGGAAGTTACAATCAGTGACACGACACCGCAGATGCTAACGGTTAGCTATTTGCCCGGAGATCACGGCGCTTTCGAAGGTACAAGCGAAAATGTAGCAACTGGTGGACATCCGGCAGCGGTGCCAACAGTCACGCCAGCGGAGGGATACCACTTTGCAGGGTGGAGCAGCGATGGCGGGATTACAAAGCTTACAAGTCAACAAGTAACTGCAGTTACGGTAACAGCTGATGTGACGTTTACCGCATATTATAAAGTGTTTGTCATGGGGGACGCCGATGGCGACGGTAAAGTGACGGCTGCGGACGCACTTCTGTTGAGCAAATATATCAAAGGCAAGATCACACTAACGCCCGAGCAATTGCAGGCGCTTGACATGAATGGTGACGGTAAATGGGACGATGAAGATATCAAAGTGATTCTTGCTATCTCCGTGGGAAAGGGTTGATATAATGCGTTGGAAAAAAATCATATCTACAATGCTGGCGGCCGTGATGCTGTTGCCTTTCGGAACGACGGGTTATGCGGAGTCAGAAATAGCGTCCAACTCAATGAAGGTAAGCAGCGAAGAAGGGTATCCCGGAGACTCTGTTAGCGTGTCTGTATTTTTGACACCTGAAGAAATGATCAACCAATACGACATTTCGATTGGGTTCGATACCAACTCTCTGGAGCTGGAATCCGGAAATGAAGTGACAGATGAATTAGGGAGCTTTACAGATGAGGGAGATTTTGCAACGGATCTCTCTATTGATGGGACAATCAATGTAAAGGCTAATCCAGTATTGGTTGTAGAAAGAGATACCAAGGTGTTCACACTTCATTTCAAAATCAAGAACACTGCACAGTCTGGGGATTTTAACTTGAGTTTGCTCAAATACGAACTCTATGAGGGGAATGATATCGCTTCGACTACAGTAGAGAACGGAAAAGTCACAGTAAAGGCAACGAATGCAGCGCACTCCGTTACGTTCGACTCGCAGGGAGGGAGCACGGTAGAGCCGGCGACTGATGTGGCTAACGGCATGACCTTGAGTGCTCCGTCAGCGCCTAATAAGTCGGGTTACACGTTTGCAGGGTGGTACAAAGATGAGTCTGGTACAGAAGCTTGGAATTTCGAAGAAGACGCTGTAACGTCCGATGTAACGCTGTATGCCAAGTGGACGCGGCACACTGCACAGATCCAGATCGGTTCGGTCAGTGGTGCGCCGGGGTCTACAGTGGACGTACCGGTAACAGTGATCGACTCTACCTATGGAATTGCAGCTCACAGCCTACAAATTGATTTTGATACAGAGGGTCTGGAAGTAACGGGCGTTGTGGGTAATTCAGGAGATTACTTCGACTCCAATTACGATAACGATGCAGGCTGGCTCAAAACAGTATGGGTAGACAGCGATGCAGGAGATACGCCAATTGCGGCTGGAGAGAAGTTGTTCACCGTCAGCTTCAAGATTAAAGGCGAGGCGACTTTAGGTGATAGGGCACTGATGGTTCAGACAGAAGAACCCAATGTTTTCTCTATCCTGGATTCGTCAGGGGAAGAAATGAATAAAACGTTGACCCCTGGCAAAGTAACAGTAAAAGAGGCGCCGGTACAACACACTGTATCGTTCGACTCCATGGGAGGTAGTGTGGTTTCCAGTATCGCTAATGTGGTTAGCGGCATGACAATCAGTGCTCCGCCAGCGCCGACGAGAGCGGACTACACATTCGCAGGCTGGTACAAAGAACCAGCGGGAACAAATGCTTGGAACTTTGCGGCAGATATAGTCATATCTGATATGACATTGTTTGCGAAGTGGACAACCAATGGTTCTAATATTGGCTCTAACAACGGTTCAAATAGTTCGAATAACTCTGGCACGCCATCGATTCCAAGTACAGCGACCGTCGAGAAACCTGTGGGCTTTCAAGTCATTGTTGACGGCATTGTGAAAGACCAAATTGCTACAGGATCGATGACTAAAGAGAACGGCCAATCGGTGTTGACGGCTACGATCGATCCATCCAAACTGGTTGATCAGCTCAAACAGGCGGCCGACAAATCCACCGTGATTATCCCCGTAACCGGAAGTGTGGACAAAGTATTGGTCGTTTTGACGGGTGAAGCGGTGAAGAGTATGGAAAACAAACAAGCGATTTTGGAAGTTCAGACGCCAAACGGTACCTACAAGCTGCCTGCCGGGCAAATCGCCATTGATAACATTTCCTCTAAACTGGGCGAACAGGTCAAACTTTCGGACATTGTCGTTCATGTGGAAATTACTAAGAGCAATGAGGCTGTGGCGGTTCTCGCGGAAACTGCGGCGGCTCAAGGAGGATTTGAGATTGCGGCTCCGCCTGTTACCTTTAATGTTACGGCATCCTACAATGGTAAAACGGTAGGCGTCGAGCAGTTCAGCAGCTACGTGGAACGCGAAATTCCGCTTCCCGCCGGCGTTGACATGAGCAAGGTGACAACGGCAGCCGTGCTGAATTCGGATGGCAGTGTACGCCATGTTCCAACCTATATCACAAGTCGTGATGGGAAAAATTATGCGACCGTGAACAGTCTAACCAACAGCGACTATTTCCTGGTCTGGAATCAGAAGAACTTCGCAGATGTGGAAGGGCATTGGTCGAAGCAGGCCGTCAATGATATGGCTTCCCGCTTAATCATCAAAGGTAAAGACGAGAACCATTATGAACCTGATGCTGTCATTACAAGGGCAGAACTCACAGCCATCGTGGTTCGCGCGTTGGGCTTGTCTGATAATGGAAACAAGACGACGTTTACTGATGTTACGTCCAGTGATTGGTATGCTGGCGCTATTGCCAAGGCTGTGGAATATGGCTTGATTGAAGGCTATGAAAACCAGAGCTTCGCTCCTAACCAGACCATTACTCGGCAAGAAGCATTGGTGATCATGAACCGGGCGTTGAGACTCGCGGGTCTAGAAACCGACGGAGCCGATGCAATATCTCTGCTGTCTCCGTTTGCAGACCAAGCAGCGGTTGCTGCCTGGGCGAAACAGGCCATGGCTGCAGCCGTGAAGAACAGACTTGTGGAAGGATCGACTGAAGGCTTGATGCCAACAAAGAACCTGACTCGTGGCGAAAGTGCAGCGATAGTACAACGTTTTTTGGTAGAAAGCAATTTGATCGATAATCAGAATAACTGACAAATAGTTTAACAATATTACAAACCAGCCTACTATATATTTTTATTAGAGGCTGGTTTTTCTTTTTTTGTTACTTGATGGCCAGGTTCGGTCCGTGATGATGTTTATACGAAAAGGTACAAGTTTGAGGAGAAGAAACTTTCAAGTCTCAATCTCTTCCTCACGATGTATAAAAACTTCATAAATTCCTTCGTTTTTATACCAGAAATTTTTCATTTAGATTGTGTATGATGGTCTGATGAAACGAAAATGGAAAAATGTATTCGCTTTACGTAACTGGTGCGTCTGCACAAAGTATTGTAGAGTTGTAGGAGCAATTACGCGATGAAGGTGAGAAATATGGAGATCAATAATATTCTTGTTGTAGACGATGAACCGGAAATTCGAGAAGCTCTCGTGATTTACTTGAAAAGCAATGATGTAGATGTATTTACGGCCTCTAACGGATTGGAGGCACTGGAGATCCTTGAACAAGAAACGATTCATCTTATTATCATGGACCTCATGATGCCGCAGCTTGATGGGATCAAGACAACATTTAAAATTCGTGAAAATAAAAATATACCGATTATTATGCTTTCCGCCAAATCGGAGGACAGTGACAAGATTTTGGGACTTAATGTTGGAGCAGATGACTATATAACAAAACCATTTAATCCCCTTGAACTGGTCGCTAGAGTTCGATCTCAGCTGCGCCGGTTTACGAATTTAGGTTCCTTTCAGGCCGTCGGGGAAGAGATCATTCAAGTAAAAGGACTCGTGCTGAATAAAAGCTCGAGGACTGTTGAGGTGGATGGAGAGGACGTTAGACTGACTGCGAAAGAATACAAAATTTTGGAGCTGTTGATGGAGAACAAGGGCCGAGTTTTCTCGATTGAAGAGATTTATGAACGCGTGTGGAATGAACCGGTCTTTGCTTCAGAGAATACAGTTGCCGTACACGTGAGAAACATTCGTGAGAAAATTGAAATTAATCCTAAAGACCCAAAATATTTAAAGGTGGTATGGGGTATTGGATACAAAATCGAGAAAAAGTAAAGCAGATCGAAAGATTGGAATCGACCTTCTTGTCATCATCATCGCAGTTATTTTAGGGATCTTCTTACTTATTAACGAGTATTCATACTTGGGGGTGGGTCTGAGATTTTCAACTTCACGTTTTATTTTGGAACTGCTTTCCATTATTATCTTAGGTTTGTTGGTAGCCAGACTGTTTCGTTATTTTAAGGCGCCTCATAATAAACGTACCTTCTGGGATGGCAGTGTGTTGCTAGATTACTTTTATATTTGGAGAACCGGCTTTAGAGCCAGTCTGCAAAACGGGAGACTAACGTTTGGCCTCATTGTTATGTTTCTGCTGATTGCCTTAGCCGGCATTTGTTTTAAGGAGGTAGTCACATATTACGGTGAGGGATGGCTCATCCTGTATTTGTTGCTATTTGTGTTGTTTGTGGTTCCTTATATGCTCTCCAAGCTTAGACGTTTCATCGCCATTATCAATGGAAGTAAAGAGATTGCCGAAGGAAATATTCAAAATTCAATTCAAGATACCGGAAACGATTCCCTTTCTGAACTTGCTGGTTATATTAACAATATGAAAGCCGGGTATCAAAGCGCGCTAGAACATCAAATGAAAAGCGAGCGGTTAAAAACGGAACTGATTACAAACGTATCGCATGATTTGAAGACCCCGCTTACTTCGATTATCAACTATGTCGATTTACTAAAAAAAGAAAATCATTCTTCGGAAACAACCCAAGGCTATATTGAAACGCTGGAGCGCAAGTCGCTTCGACTGAAACTGTTAATTGAAGACCTGTTCGATATCTCTAAGATGGCCAGCGGTACAATAGAGCTGGATATGGAGTACGTCGATGTGGCAATGTTGTTGACACAAGCGATAGCGGAATCAAACACTCATGTGGGACAATCGTCGCTCGAAATACGGGAGAGGATTGCGAAGTTCCCGATCCATGCTTATTTGGATGGTAATAAAATATGGCGTGTATTCGAGAATTTAATTAGCAACGCGCAGAAATATTCGCTTCCAGGAACCCGCATCTATATTTACTTGGATGAGACGGATGATCTGGTAAGATTCAAAATTCAAAACACCTCTGCCTATGAGATTGATTTTGATGCCGAAGAACTGTTTGAACGTTTCAAAAGAGCAGACGAATCCCGCCAGACAGAGGGCTCGGGACTAGGTCTGGCTATTGTGAAAAGCATCGTTGAGCTGCATGGAGGGCAGATCAAAGTCGAGATTCACGGCGATCAATTCAACGTTATTGTGCATTTACCCATACTAACTCAATAATCCCCAACGAAAAGCATAGGCAACGACCTGTGTCCGATTTTTTGCACGCAGCTTGGTCATCAAGCTGCTTACGTAATCTCTCACTGTATACTCGCTGAGGAACAACAAGGAAGCGATTTTCTTGTTATCATAACCTTCCGCCAGAAGTTCGAGAACGGTTGCCTCTCTTTCTGTTAAAGCGATGGCCATCGTTTTGGCGGTGTTTTCCTTCTCTTTCCTAGATAAAAACAAACCAATCCTTTTTCCCACTTGTTCAAGCAAATCCAGCTCAGCCTTCGTGCAATCAAATGAATCTCCCATTTGGTCAAAAGTGACCCAGCCATACAATTGATGCTCGTGAGCAATCGGTATAAATATAATCGAAGACAACTGAAATAACTGGATATGCTCGTCTCTTAGATAAGGTTTTGGATTTTTCAAATAGATTGGTCTTTTAGAGTTGAAGATTAGATTTTGCTCGGTCAATTGTCCTTTCATACTCTGAATTTTAGGAAGTTCTTCGCCAATGACCCCATAGAACTGGTTGGACCAAGGTACATAGGCATAGAAGACACAGCGTTTATAATTGAAATACTTCTCACATTTTTTCAGGATGAAGGCTAGATCTGAAGCTCCGGAAGAACTGATTAGGAGCTGGTTTAATTGATCCAGCAAACGCAGTTTTTTTAATTCGTCATTGTCCTCCGTTTCATGATTACCAGATTCTGTGTGAGCCCACTTATGAAAGCTATGCATCAGATACGAAAAGACAGATAACAGGAACATGAGCGGGTCCAACATCCGTTGATGTTTCAGTTGTATTAATAGTGTTAGTAAAGCTTTTTCCAATATAATTTGAAGCCATTGTAAGCTTGCCATATTTAAAATAGTTAGCTGGGATTGAACCCAGGTATCCAAATAAGAAGAATAATGATTATCCAAATGATCCAAGTCTGAATAAGTAAACATCTGAAAAAAGGATCTCATCAGTACTTCCGTTTCGATCCGATGTGTTTCAGAAATATTAGCTTCCGCGATCAGGTAAATGTTTGTGTTTTCTTCGAGCTGTTTGCTGTGCGTTTTGAAAAATAATACAAATTCCTGAAAAGTCATTTCAGTATATGAATGAAAATGTTGTGTCATAATAAGCCGTTCCCTTCAAATGAAATACCCTACAAATGGGGGGTATACAATCCATTATTACACAGAACTTTATAGGATAGTATTTCAAAATTAAAGGAGTAAGATTGAGGAGTACAAGTTCATGAATCTTATTATGATGAAATGGAGCGGTTGAATCTTATGAAATTACATGAAAAAGTAGCTATTGTTACAGGTGGTGCCAGTGGAATTGGTGAAGCCACCGTTCGCCTTTTCGCAAAAGAAGGAGCAAAAGTGGTCATTGCTGACTTTTCTGAACATGGTAAAGAACTAGCTGCCGAACTTAATGGAGAAGGTCATGATACGTTATTTGTCAAAACAGATGTGACTAAAGAAGAAGATATTAAACACATGATTAAGGAAACCGTTGATAAATACGGTAAGCTGGATATTATGTATGCAAATGCAGGGGTTGCCGATGACGAAACCGCTGATGTATTGTCATATGATAAATGGAAACGGACGATCGATATTAACTTGTCAGGTGTATTTCTTTCCGATAAATATGCGATTGAGCAGTTCCTTAAGCAAGGAAATGGCGGAGTTATTGTTAATGCAGGCTCGATCCACAGCTTTGTTTCCTTGCCTAAGACGACAGCTTATGCTTCAGCAAAAGGAGGCGTTAAACTGTTAACTCAGAATTTATGTACTGCATATGCAAGCAAGGGAATTCGTGTTAACGCGGTATGTCCAGGATACATTGAAACGCCTTTGTTGAAAAACGTAGATGCAAAAAGCAAACAATATTTAACTTCACTTCACCCACAGGGCAGACTTGGACGACCAGAAGAAGTAGCAAAAGCTGTGTTGTTCTTAGCCAGCGATGATGCAAGTTTCGTGAATGGTACGACCTTGCTTGTTGATGGTGGGTATACCGCACATTAATTTTGGTGAGATAAAAGATGACTTTATCTGATTATCTGAAAACCAGTGGTCAAATCGAAATAAACCTCTAATTATTGAAGACTTCATTCATGATTAGAGGTTTTCTTTTACATACGGCAAGGGCTATAGAATCTTCCTAAATTACCCTTTGACAGAGCATTAAGGTTTGCTGCATACTAACTTTATAAATTTGTTTTATAAAGAGGGTTGCAAAAGACCCTAGCTACTTTAGAAGGATCAATGGAGATACAGGAGGTGTGCGTTATGGTATATCTAATTTTAGCAGCTATCATTTGGATTGGGGCATATGCGGCTTTGAAATTGTCGAATCAGCCTATAGAAGTGAAGCCAGTTCGATCCATTAATGATCTCTTTGAATAGATAAAGGAATTGCCATAGATACTTAATAAGTTTACTTTATAAAGATAAACAATAAATCCAGTTTGAAGTCGGAGGATTTAAAATGATTAAACTCGTAGTAACTGATCTGGACGGAACATTTTTGAATAATCAAGGTTCGTTTGATAATGAACTATTTAATGAAGTACATGAAGAAATGCAAAAGAAAGGAATAACGTTTGTTGCCTGTACGGGAAAACAGTGTGAACGAGTAGAAAAGTTGTTTGGTGACCATGGAAAAGGAATTTGGATTCTCGGAGATAGCGCGGCCAGAATCAAGAAAGATGGCAAAGTCGTCAAAGAGTTTAGCATTGATCGCACGCTTGTTCTGCGAGCCATTGAAGAAATTCAAGGTTTTGATCCCCAAATGACAATCATTGTATGTGCAAGCGAGGCAGCATACGTACATTCCTCTATCTCTGATGATATGTACAACGTAGTTAAAGGCTCTTATGAACAAGTCATAAAAGTGGATTCCTTCTCCGAAATCAAGAGTGATTTTATCAAAATAACCGTATTTGATACAGAAGGCAGAAGCACAATGCTTAGAAAACATGTAGAACAAACGTTAAATGGCCAAATCTACATTGTCGACTCTGAAGCCAGATGGCTGGATATTACTGCTCTTCATACTCATAAAGGCGAAACGGTAAAAAAATTACAGGATATGCTGGGGGTAACCGCGGAGGAAACGATGTCGTTCGGTGATGGAGAAAACGATGTTGAACTGATGGCGATTGCTAAGTACAGCTTTGCTGTTAGCAATGCTTGCGAGAACACCAAACAAGCAGCAAGTTTCATCACGAAATCCAACGAAGAAAACGGCGTTCTTATAACCATTCAAAAAATGATGGATTTACAGTAGGACTGCTCTAAACATTCAAATAGAAATTACTATATGACGAAGCCTGTGAAAGGGAGCGTGGGATGTTTGCATAAAAATGTATATTTGTCAGGCTCTACACTTACTTCTGGGGAACGACGGAAGTTGGAACAGTTAAATACGATTATTGAAGCACATTTCTTAACGACACATCTACCACATAGAGACATAGATACTCAATCTGTGGACGCAAAAAGTAGAGATGAAATGTTCAAATTGGCTGTTAAGGCGATAGAAGAATGTGATATGTTTGTCGCTGTTATAAACAACAATGACTTGAATTTAAGTAATACCTGCTGGGAGCTTGGTTATGCTTATGCGCATAAGAAACCAATCTTTTGTCTACATGAAGGTGAATTCAATATCAATCCATGGGGACATCTGATGTTGATGAATTCTTCCGTTGTTTGTCATAATGTGGAAGAACTTAAAGAACAATTAGATCTTACATTACAAAAAATAAGTGCATCCTCATAATTGATCAGAACATACAAATAAAACGGTAGGAAGTACCATATGAAACAAACGCCGGCGACCTTAACAGGTGACCGGCGTTCACTTATTTTTTCGGCATTTTACTCTCATCCATGTATAGAAGGTTCCAGCGGTGTCCGTCTAGATCGGCAAATCCTGCGCCGTACATCCAGCCGTCGCTTTCACTCGGTTTACCAAAGATGCTTCCTCCGGCAAACTCCACTTTTTGAATAAAGGCATCTATTTCTTCTCTGCTTTCAGCGCCAATGGAAAATATCACTTCTGCGCTATGGGAAGTATCTGCTGTTTTTGAACCTGTAAATTTCTCAAACGCCGACTCTGGGAACAAAAGAATCGCTGTTTGACCTATGGAAAGCTTCGCTCTCTCGTTCCCGACGCTTACCGCATGAAATCCAATTTCATTGAAAAAGGCAGTTGACTTCTCAACATCTTTGACAGGCAGGTTAATCCAGATTTTTTGTGGCATGGCTGTCGCCTCCTAAATAAAATTTTAACTATGCCTACTATACTCTACTTCTGCCAGCAGAAGCGAATCTTATAAGAAAAAAACAGTCGGAGAGGCAACGAACAGGTTATAATTGATTTCAAACACATCACCAGCTTTTCCTGGGATATGATGTATAACAAATGGAGGGATGAACATAGATAAGAAGAAGTACTTTATCCTGATGCCAACGATGTTAATCATTGGACTGTTTATCATTTACTTTCTTCCAGCAAATCAGAGAGCTTATGTATTCTTAGTTCCTATTGTGTTTTGGTTGACATACTATATATGGGTATTTGTTGAAAGAAAAAAATATAGAAAATAGAGCAAAATTATAAATTGAGAGGTATAAAATGTTTTCGCATCGATTGCTTACTTACGAAACAATTATTGAATTATTGCCCAACATTAATACAGAACAGAATCTGCTTTTTTATAGTTATTTAACGCAACGTAAGGATAAGGCTCAATATGTTGGTCAATTTATGAATAGTCAACTTACAGCCGTATTAGCTTATTTTAGCGAACTATCCTTTCCTGCATTTTCTTTCTTCCGAATTGAAGATGGTGATATCTTTTTGCCAGAACTCGTTGCTTTTACAAGAGAAATGATCCAACTTGACGAAAGTGCTGTATGTGGCACGATACTCTGTCAACGAGACCTTGAACTTTTTCAATCCTGCGGACTCATCAAAGGAATTCCTCAGCGTTTTCTAACGATGAAACATCAGGATGAATCGAAACTCCTTCGATCTCACATTGCAGAAACGATCAATGAAAATGAATATTCTAAGGTAATTGATTTTTTACATAGTGGTGATATGAGGTTTTTCACAAGAAGTGAGTTAGAGAATTACCCTTTTCTTGGAATTAAGGAAGGGGAAGATTTCATCGCTGTGGGCGGCTACCATTTTTATGACTCTCAGCTAGTAGAGCTTGGGAATATTGTTACCAGGTTAGATTACAGAGGCAGAGGATTAGCTAAACGCCTAACCAGTGAATTGACACACCTCGGTAAAAAACGGTCACCAGATGTTTATCTGGGCGTTTTAGCAAATAACGTGCCTGCTGTTCGCTTATATGAAGGTTTGGGGTATCAAACAACAATGGGACTTTATATTGTCAATTTTACTTTATCCACGACAAAAATATAGTCCAAATCTATAGTCGCTACTTTAGCGGCTTTTTTTGTTTGATTGGTACAAAAACTATATTCAGTGTAGCTTACTCTAAAAAACGAATGAACACTCCAAATCATCTCTATATAGTTCGTAAATAACTGTGAACAATACGTTAATTCATTGACAATGAGTGTAATATTTATTAAAATTCGAAAGGGCATCAGGGTAAAGCAGATATGAGTATCCTTATCATTGGTTTAAAATCTTAGCTTTTTAATCCTAATGACGAATATAGGAACGGTAATATTACAATCCTATGACGATGATTAGGATTTTTTTTGTTTTTAGCTTTGGTGAATAATTTGAAAGTTGGAGGCTGGCTTTAATCATGGACAATTGGTTCAAACTAAAAGAAAGAGGCACAACCGTATCAACAGAGATCATCGCAGGGATTACGACATTTTTCACGATGGTATACATAGTGATCGTAAACCCAGGAATACTCAGCAGTACGGGCATGGACTTTAACGGCGTATTCATTGCTACGGTGCTGGCAAGTATTGTCGCGACACTGATTATGGGAATCGGGTCCAATTATCCGATTGTCATAGCGCCTGGTATGGGTCTGAATGCATTCTTTGCCTATAGTGTAGTTGCTGGATATGGTGTGTCTTGGCAGGTTGCACTGGGAGCGGTATTTATAGCAGGGCTTTTGTTTATTATTTTATCGCTTACTTCATTTCGTTACATGCTGCTTGATGCCATTCCTGCGAGCCTTAAGCATGCGATAACAGCAGGTATCGGATTGTTTATCACAACAGTAGGTCTGCAAAATTCCGGGATTATTGCTGATTCAGAATCGAATTTGATTACGATCGGAAACTTGGCAGAGCCCATGACTTACCTGACCATTATCGGATTAATTATCACGGTTGTGCTTATGGCTTACAATGTAAAAGGGTATCTGTTCATCGGAATGGTGGTCACAGCGGTTCTTGCCTGGATCATGGGATTGTTTCAAATGCCGGAGTCGATTGTATCCTTGCCCCAAGGCCTCACGTCAACGGCTTTCCAACTGGATTTGGCAGGTGTATTCTCTAATGGTTTGTATACCATCATATTTACGTTCCTGTTGATCACGCTGTTTGATACGACCGGAACCATGCTCGGCGTTGCTGAACAAGCAGGATTACTGAAGGAAGGCAAATTTCCGCGCTCACGCGGCGCCCTATTGGCAGATGCCGTAGGGACTACCACTGGCGCTTTGCTCGGAACGAGCCCAACATCGGCTTATATCGAGTCCAGCACAGGGGTGGCTGCTGGAGGAAGAACTGGACTGACGGCAGTAACGGTAAGTGTACTGCTTGCTCTTACGTTGTTCTTTACACCGATTGTAAGTGTCATATCAGGCATCCCGGCGATCACTTCACCGGCATTGATTATTGTTGGTTACTTTATGATTAGTGTTATCAGCAAAATTAACTGGAAGGATCTCGAAGAAACATTTCCTGCCTTCTTAATTATCATACTTACTCCATTGACGCACAGTATTGCGACAGGGATTGGTGTTGGCTTTATTTTCTATCCGGTACTCAAGCTGCTTCGCGGAAAGGGTAAGGACGTTCATCCGATATTCTACATTTTTGCCGTATTGTTCTTCATTCAGCTTGTATTCCTGGACCACTAAGAAACGGTTTCATCAAAAAAAGGAGAACTGCTTATATAAAGGCGGCTCTCCTTTTTGATATGTAGCCCTCGGTTTAATCCTTTAGAGAAGAATTCTTCTTCGTATTTAATACTTCAAATGCTTCTTTTAAAAAATCCATAGTATGCTTAGGCACCAACGACTCATAGGGTTTTACGTTTTTATACAGTTCTTCGTTATTTACCTCGTCATTGAAAATCGGATTACTTAATGGAGTATCTGCAAATATACCGTGCAACTGCTGCTGTATGAAAGGATGGTCTGGTTTAAGATCATTTACGATAGCTCGATGGACCAGCAATAACAAGTTGTAAAGTTGTCCATCCAGGTACGTTTGTTTAGACATATCCTCTGGAAACACCTTATCAATAATATCTATAGAGACATATTTTTGAAGCAGCTTTTTTTGAGCCTCCTCAACACGCATGGAATTCATAAGTAGCATGAGTATTTCAGCATTTGATTCATTGAGTTGATCTTGCTCGGTTACCAATTTGATTCGTTCAATTAATGCCAAGGAATAATCAATTGCTTCTCTCCGCTTTCGAAGTGATTCTTGTTGAACTCTAATGATTTCATTGAAAGAATAATTCGGATTATCCAAACAGTCTTTAATCTCGTTTAATGAAAGACCTAGACTTTGCAATAATTGGATTTCATGAAGCCTTTTAAAATCCTCATTTACATATATAAAATGGTCATTTTCATTTTTTTGTGAGGGTACTAATATGCCAAGTTGTCGATAATGTCGCAATGTACGAACCGTTGTGTCTGCCAGCTTTGCAAATTTACTCACCGTTAATCTCATCTAAAATTCCTCTTTTCAAAAAAATTATTTCTTGTATTTTTTCGCCAGAATAATTCCAATAGAAGTATTATAAATCCCATGAGCAAGCATTGGCGGGATTAACGACCCGGTAAAATAAAAGAGTAGAGCGAAAATCAAGCCATTTACAAATACACCTGTAAGGATAACGGTGGCTCCTTTATATTGGGGAACATGTATTACCCAAAATAGAAAAGTACTTACTAGAATAACGAGCCAATCCACTATTATAGAGTGTCCAATAAATAAACCGATCAGGACACCTCTAAAAAAGAATTCTTCAAACACACCACCACCTATTGCAGATACAGCTATACCACTTGGTCTGATCATTATTTTTTTAATCATATCTGATCCCTCGGTTTGGGGTAGTTCTGTTCTGGTTTTGATAAATGTAACTAGAACAATAGTTGTTATAAACAAACTGGAAATAAAACCAATGAGTACTGCGGATAAAATACTAATCTCGTTTGGTATAAATAAGGAAGCTATAAATGGTAACATTTCTCCCCACTTAAATATCCCAATAAAAATCAATCCAATAAAAAGAAATGATGATACCGTTAGTGATGCTTTTAGCAGTATTTTAAACTGTTCCTTTGCAAAGGGTTTAGTCATAATTAAAACTCCTTTTATCTCGTTTTTTTTCATTATAGATTGTGACGTAGCGTCCTCCGCAACAATTGATTTGAGTTTTAAAAGGCCAAGTTTTAACCCAAATATACGGAAACCTATTGTTTGTTGACTATTGTCTTACGTTTTTGATCTAGGAATCATCTGGCGATTTTCATAGAATTACAACTAATCGAGGGTAGGTTCTACAAGAAGGGAAGAATGATATGGGAGCAAAAGTCACCCGCAAAAGAGTACGTACACGCTGGCGCAAGCATGATACCGAGCTCACGCTGCTCGTGCTTCCGACCACAATCTGGTACATTTTGTTCAGCTTCTTGCCGATGTTCGGTGTCATTATCGCTTTCAAGAATTTCAAGATTCACGGGAATTTTCTTAGTAATGTTATAAACAGCGACTGGATCGGGTTCAAAAACTTTGAATTCCTGTTCACTTCGAACGACGTCTGGATCGTAATTCGCAATACAATCGGTTACAACAACCCATGATAGGAAATACGGGAGAAACATCATCGTTTGATAGACCTTGGCTGCCTTGCGGCTGTGCAGCTGTCCAACCATCAATGCAAGTGACACAGGCACGATGATACCCATAATAATAAAAATCATAACCTATCTTGGCCAGTTGTTTCTCAAGGAAACCAAGATGAAATTTTCGGAGTACCTCATGGTTTACCGAATGTTATGTGCACGAGAGCGTATTCAGGCTACAAACGAGAAGATATCGACCATTGCACTCTCCGTTGGTTACGCCAATCTAAACTACTTTTACACGCATTTCCAAGCCTACTTCAGCAAATCGCCTTCCGATCTGCGGAGAAGGGAGTAGTCCAGAAATGATACATTCATCTATCTGGAACACATTGATCAAGTCTGTCCTGATTACAGCGATGTTGACGCTGCCTCTGTCGAGCTGTATCTCCATATCGGGCAAGAACGAGGAATTCGACCAAAATATCAAGTCAGTGAATCTGATTTATTATACGCTTGGCAATTCTGACCCCGATCTGAAGATGGTAAACGATAAAATCAATGAAGTGTTGGCCCGAAAAATCGGAATCACTATTACATATATCAAGATTGGGTGGCAGGAGTACAATGACCGGATCAATACGCTAATTTCGACGGGAACTCCGTTTGATATTGCTTTTACCACAGATTACTCAAGCTATGTTCAGCGAGGAGCATGGCTGAGACTGGACAGCTACTTATCCAGCTTCGGCAAGGATATGTACGATACGATCGACCCCGTTCTATGGCAGGGCGTTCGCATGGAAGACGGCGGCATCTACGGTGTGCCTACGAATAAGGAGCTTGCCGTCCGTATGCAATGGATGTATCCGGAGTCTCTTGTCCAAAAGTATGACATCGACATTACAAAATACAATTCCCTGGAGTCTTTGGATCCGCTGTTCCAAATGATCAAGGAAAAGAAACCCTCCTATCAGTTGATGGAGCTGGACAAGGATTCCCAGAACTTCTTCGCCATGTACGGTTACGAATATGTGCTGGATAAACCGCTACCACTGATGGTGCGTTCTCTGGATCCAGATGCGCAAGTGTTCAATATATTTGAGACCGAGGAAGCAAGGCAGGTGCTGGATACACTCCGCAGCTATTACGTCAAGGGTTACATCAATGAAGACGCCGCCCTGCGGGAGAGCCAAAATCTCAAACGCGAAGAACGGGTTTTCTGGAAAGCTGCGGGAGGAGGCCCCCTTTCGGAAAATAGCTGGAGCAAAGATCGCGGCTACAAGGTTGTTGCTCATCCCGTGACCCCGCCTTTGATCACGACGGAATCCGTTCGCGGCGGAATTATGGCAATAAACGCAAAGTCAGCGCACCCCGTTGAAAGTGTAAAGTTTTTAAATTTGCTCAACACGGACTCGGAGATCCGCAATCTGTTTAATTACGGTATTGAAGGTGTTCATTATACGTTGGACAAGAACGGACAGGTGCTGATGAAATCTTCCGGAGACAGCGACGACGATCCAGTCGCAGCAGTTGGCTATGAAGGTGTGCAGTATACGCAAGGAAACTGGTTCATTCTCAAAACGATCGGCGGAAAATTCCCCGATCCGTTGGATAAGTGGGATCAGTTCCGAGCAGCAAACGCAGAATACGTCAAATCGAACTTACTCGGATTCACGCCGAATTTGACCCGTATGTCCATTCAGATCAACCTTATAAAAATGGTTTGGGAAAAGTACTATCCGAGCTTGATGACTGGCAGTGTGGATGTGGACAGGGTACTGCCCAAATTCAATGAGGAGCTGAAGCAGGCGGGTCTGGACGAGGTGCGGGTAGAAATACAACGACAGCTTGACGCTTGGCGTGTTGACCATCCATAAAGGGGAGTTGCCGAACACCCGAAAGTTTTCCTAATTTCACTAATCCCTAATAACCGGCTGTGCCTTCCTTCTAACTGGATGGCACAGCCGGTTCGTCAATAGGTGGAATACGATAAGGCTCTCCTATATTGTCATTTAAAAGTGTAAGGTTTAGATAAGTTTAGACAATTCCTTTGTCCATGGCTTTGCCGATCAGTGTAGCAAACAAACTGTTGGACCAGGCGAACCATTCACGTGAAAAGTCGGAGGGATCATCCGGGTGAAAGCCTTCATGCATATATCCGGTATCCGCATCGGTCTGAACAAGCATATCAATTAATTCTTTGATCTCCTCATCGTTATCTGCTGTCAGCGCCTGCATGGACAATGCCATATGCCACACATAACCTCCCGGGGTATGTGGACTACCGATGCCTCTGGCATGTTTACCCTCGAAATAGAAGGGGTTGTCGAAGCTAAGGGCAAAGCGGCGGGTGTTCTGATAAATTTCATCCTCCACACCCACATAACCAATATAAGGAATAGATATCAGCCCTGGTGTGCCGGCATCATCCATTAGAGAATAATTACCGTATCCATCCGTTTCGTAGGCGTAAATTCGGCCGTATTTTGGATGATTCACAATTCCATAAGTCCGGATTCCGAAGTCGATCTCCTTGCGCAGCTTTGCTGCCCGGGCCGCCAGTCTTTCGTCCTTATAGATTACGCTTGCGATCTCGCGAATATAGTCCAGAATCACTACAGCGAACATATTGGACGGAATATTGTAGCCGAACTCACAGCTGTCATCGCTCGGACGGAAGCCCGACCAGCTCATGCCGGTGTAATTGACAGGCATGCCGCGTCCGTTATTGTGCAAAGTTTCCGTATCCTGAAGTGTCTCCCGGATGAAATGGTACGGAGATTTCTCTCTGTGGTACTGTTCCGTTTCGATAACGTTCACGATAGAGGTCAGCGCCTGGTAGCAGGCAGTATCAAAGATATCAGTCTGCTCTGCTTCCTTCCAGTACATATAAGCCAGCTGTACAACGAAGCAGAGGGAGTCCAGCTCGTATTTGCGCTCCCACATCCAAGGGTTTAGATTGCAGTCATCCGTAGCACGGTAATGTTTGTCACTTGCCGTTTCGTTGAAGGCATTGGTGTACGGATCAATATTGACATAGAACATCTGGCGGGCGATCAGGCCACGGAGAATCCGCTGCAGCGCAGGGTCATGTTTAGCAAAAGGGATATAATGGCGCACTTGCTCCGTAGAATCACGCAGCCACATGGCCGGGATATCCCCGGTGAATACAAAGGTGGTACCGTCTTCAAGCAGCTTGGTTGTTGTTTCCAGCGTATTCGGAAAGCAGTTGCGGAACAGTTGCTGCAATTTCGGATGATGTGCGAGCCGTTTATTAGCTTCATTAAGATACGTAGTTATGGAAGCTGGCATGTTCATAGTCTAACTCCTCCTGTAAAGTTTAGATTAAGATTGTAGGATTGTACTACCGCAGAACAAAATCTTAATTGGGTTGGCATTCGTAGCAAATGTTTGCATACCTTCCCAATGAACACAATATGTCACATATGAAGTGTGATAAGAGGTTCATAATTCACATATTTGCAGCGATACTTCGTCTGAAAATATTCACTTCAAGGCAGGCCGGAAAATACCACAGCAACGCGGTTTTACACTCTCTTAACATGACAATGCAGAACCTACATATTTACGGTGTCAACTTTGTTTCACTACACTTCGAATTGTAAGCGTTCGCAATATTGGATGAGCAAGAATGCGAATCAGCTATATGATTTCATGTAACGAAAAACAACTTAGAGAGGAGTGGGAGAATGAAGGGGAGTTATGCACCAGTATCCGTGAATCCTTCAGTAAAGAACACATCCCTTGGCAAAAGAATCTGGAAAAATTGGGAGCTCTATCTGTTCATGCTTCCCGTGTTATTGTATTTCCTCGTTTTTCATTACGGTCCGATGTACGGTATTCAGATTGCTTTTAAGAATTTCGTACCTTCGAAAGGAATTACGGGCAGCGAATGGGTCGGTTTTGACCATTTTGAACGGTTTTTCAATTCCTATTTTTTCTGGGATCTGCTATGGAACACGTTCAGCATCAGTTTCTATGAACTTGCTATCGGTTTTCCGCTTCCGATCATTCTGGCGCTGGCTTTCAATGAAGTCCGCAACGGCCCGTTCAAGAAATCGGTTCAGACAGTAACTTATGCGCCGCATTTCATTTCTGTAGTTGTTATGGCAGGCATGATCATTACTTTTTTATCACCCTCGAGTGGAATGATTGTCCGGTTCATCGAGTTCCTGGGCCTACAACCAGCGGCGTTTCTGACTGATCCGGCCTGGTTTAAGACAGTGTATGTCTTCTCGGGCGTCTGGCAGAGCACAGGGTGGGGAACTATTATTTATCTCGCGGCTCTGTCAGGCGTAGATCCCCAGCTGCATGAAGCGGCCATTATGGATGGAGCTAGCCGGTTTAAACGGATGCTGCATATCAATCTGCCGACGATCGTGCCTACCATAACGATCATGCTAATCTTAAACATGGGTAATATACTGGGCCTTGGCTTCGAGAAGATTCTGCTGCTGCAGAATTCGCTCAATATGGAGGCTTCCGATGTAATTTCCACCTATGTATACCGCGCGGGCCTTGTGAATGCCCAGTACAGCTTCTCAACGGCTGTGGGATTGTTCAACTCGGTAGTCAACGTAATTTTGCTTGTTACTGTCAACCAGATCGCCAAACGCACCAGTGAGAATAGCCTCTGGTAGAAAGGAGTTGAAGTCAGTGGTTACTGCCATAAAAGAATCCAGGGGGGACAAGCTGTTTCTGATTAGCACCTATATCTATTTGGGCCTTGCACTGCTGGTAGTTCTCTATCCGCTAATCTATATTCTCAGCGCTTCAATCAGTTCACCGCAGGACGTCAATTCGGGAGCAATGTGGCTATTTCCGAAGAATGTGACACTGGACGGCTACAAGCTTGTATTTGAGAACCCGAAGATATGGAATGGTTACTGGAACACGATTATTTACACTGTGGTGGGGACTCTGGTCAATCTCGCCGTTACTCTTCCGGCCTCGTATGCCCTAAGCAGATCTGATTTTGTCGGTCGCCAGTTGTTTATGGGCCTCATTCTGTTCACGATGTTCTTCAGCGGCGGAATCGTGCCGACGTATCTGCTGGTCAAGAACCTAGGCCTCATTAACAGTATGTGGGCATTGATCTTGCCAGTGGCCGCTTCGGTTTGGAATATTGTCGTAGCCCGAACCTTTTTTCAGACGACCATCCCAAAAGAACTGCAGGAAGCGGCACATATTGACGGTTGTACGAATTTAAAGCTGTTTATACGCATTATATTGCCGCTGTCGGCACCGATTGTGGCCGTTATGGCCCTGTTCTATGGAGTAAGCCATTGGAACAGCTACTTCCCGTCCCTGATCTATTTAAATGATGAAGCCAAGTATCCGCTGCAGATGGTTCTGCGCCAGATTCTTGTCCTTCAGGAAATGTCGGCCGAAACCACGGGCGCTTCGATTAATGGTGAGGTGGCGAGCGCTATGAATAATAAGGCGGAAACGGCATCGTTAATCAAATACGGAGTTATAGTTGTCTCCACACTGCCCATCATTGCAGTTTATCCGTTCCTGCAGCGTTTCTTTGTCCAGGGAGTCATGATTGGCTCTGTTAAAGGCTAAACAATAGAATGTTTGTATAAAAAGGGAGGAATTATTCATGCAGATTACACGCAAACCATGGAAGCTTCTGCTTTCTTCGGCTCTAGTTCTTACACTGCTGGCAGGCTGCAGCAATTCAAATGAAGGTGCAGCGAATAACCGTACCGGGGAGGTCGCTGTTAATAAAGAAGGTTTCCCAATAGTCAATGAATCCGTTACTTTGACGCTAATGGCGCCGGATGTAGGAATTCAGAACTGGGAGAAGATGGCGGTGCTCCAGCAGATGCAGGAGAAGACCGGCATTAAGTTGGAATACAAGAATGCACCGAAGGACAGCTTCGAGACCAAGAAGAATTTGGTGCTCGCCAGCGGGGATTACCCGGATATTCTTTATGCTGCCGGTCTGACGACCGCAGAGCAGATGAATTATGGAGAGCAGGGTATCATCATACCCCTGGAGGATCTGATTGAAGAATACGCTCCCAATTTCAAGGCACTGCTGGAGGAGAATCCGGATGTCCGCAAATCAATTACAGCACCGGACGGGCATATCTATTCCTTGCCGGTAGTAGAACTTAGCCAGCACTGGTACCGCAATCCGATGTGGTATAACGGGGATTTCCTGAAGGCGTTAAATATCGACAAGCTTCCCGAAACGACGGAAGAGCTGTATACCTACCTGAAACGTGTGAAGGAGGAAGATCCAAACGGCAATGGCAAAGCCGATGAAATTCCGATTTCCTCAGTGACAACACCCGCTGCGAACCTCCGCGATATCCGTACCTGGCTGCTTGGCGCCTTCGGTATTTATGAAGAAGAAATTTACGTGGACGATGCGGACAAGGTGCATTATACACCGCTTGAAGAAGGTTATAAGGAATATTTGACCTATATGAACCGCTTGTGGTCCGAAGACCTGTTGGATCACGAGAGCTTCTCGCAGACGGCAGAGCAGAAGAAGGCCAAAACGCAGAATAATCAAGTTGCCCTCTTCTCAGACTGGCATGCCTACATGTCCAAGGGCGGAGAACCTTCGACGGCAGATCCGATGTTTGCGCCTGTCCGCAGTGAATCCATTGCTGCTCCTGCGATTGCAAAGAACAGAGGAATCACAACTGGTGCATTTGCCATCACGGAAAGTAATCCCGCTCCGGAAGCGTCTATGCGCTGGGTGGATTATCTCTATTCTTATGAAGGGGCGATGTTCTTCAATAAAGGGCCTGAGGGCATTCTCTGGGAATACACCGACAAAGAGAATCGGGTCAAGAAGTACTTGCCTGTACCGGACGGCAAGGAAATGGAAGATTACCGGGCAACTCTGACGCCCAACTACGGCATTCCTGCTCCAACCCTGTCCATGGATGATATTAGTAAGGGGCTGAAGACAGACTTTGACCTCTGGGTAGAGCAGGAAACCCAGCAGAAGCTTCTCGATAAAGGCGCACGAATTCCATACCCGACCTTGTTCTTCACCGTGGAAGAGCAGACCGAAATCAGCAGCCTCAATTCTGATTTGAGAACATATGTGAATCAGATGGAAGCGAAGTTCATCACGGGTGCCGAGCCGCTTACGGGTTGGGATAATTATGTGGCGACCGTCAAGAAAATGGGCGGAGAGCGTGTAGCTGAAATCAACCAGGCTGCCTATGACCGGTGGAAATCCAACTAATCATGCCAATGCGGTTCCGTGAAGATTTTCGGCGGAGTGATCCGTTTTTCTTTTAAACCCTATGAAGTCCAGATGAGCAAACTATACCATGAACATGAATTGCAGGAGGAATAAATATGCAAATCACGAGACATCCGGATAATCCTATTGTTGTCCCGGGAGGATATGAATGGCGCAAGGTTACGGTTTTCAACCCTGCAGTCATCATTGATAACGACAAATTTTATATGATTGAGCGCACCGCAGGTTCCCTGACGCCATGTAAGAATTATCTTGGTCTGCTTGAGAGCGAAGATGGCGTAAACTTTACCCATGTGAGGGATGAGCCGATTGTGACGCCAGATATGCTGGGGTTCCCTTATGGCAGTGTGCAGGACCCGCGGATTGTCAAAATTGACGGGACTTTCTATCTGAACTACGCCCTGCGCCCCTGTGCAATGAGCTATTATCCTACAGGGGCAGGTGTCCCCTTGCGCTCTATTCCCGAATATCCGGATGGGTGGGGGGAAGAAGAGGGGCATTGGCTGACCCGGTCCTCTATTCTGAAGTCGGATAATCTATTGGATTGGGAGTTTGTGGCGGACACGACACCACTTGATATCAATGACAGGGACAACATTCTGTTCCCCGAGAAAATAGGCGGCAAATTCGTGCTGCTGCGCCGCCCCGAGGAATACGTGGGAGAAGACTATGGAACGGATAATGCGGCCATGTGGATTACCTACTCCGAGGATCTTGTGAACTGGGAAGAGCCCAAACTGCTCGCCACCGCCGGAAGCCTGTCCTGGGAATCGCGGAAGATCGGAGGTTCTACGCCACCGGTACGCACGGACAAGGGCTGGCTGGTGCTCTATCACGGTGTTGATGAGGATATTGTCTACCGTGTGGGAGCGATGCTGCTGGATTTGGAGCAGCCGGAGAAAATCATTGCCCGGACAGCTAATTTTATTATGGAGCCGGAGACGTACTATGAGAAATTCGGGTTCCAGATTCCGAATGTCATCTTCCCTACCGGAAATGTGGTCAAAGACGGACTGCTCTATATCTATTACGGGGTAACGGATACAGCGATTGCGCTCGCAACGGTTCCTTTGAATGAGCTGGTGGAGCATATTCTCCAGGAAGCGCAGTAGCAGAACAACCTATAAAGTGAAAGCTTAGCTTTTCTGAAAGGGCGGAAGGTCCGCCAAGTTAACCGGTCTTTTCGCAGCAGCCCCCTTCAAGGCATGTTCCTTGCGGTACTGCCCCGGCGTCAGACCGGTTTCTTTTTTGAACTTGCGAATGAAATTAGGCGCATCCAAATAACCGACCTGCTCAATAATTTCTTTGAGCGGTGCACTAGTGCTCTGTAGCAGCCGGATGACCTCATCCATACGCCGCTGCCAGATATATTGTGAGAAATTGCTGCCGGTCTTATCTTTGAAGCTACGGCTTAAATAAGAGGTTGAAATGGCAAACTTAAGCGCTACATGCTCCAGGCTGAGGGTGTAGTCTGCGAACTGCTTGTCCACGTAAGCCAGAATGTCATCCATTAATGAAGGCTCGCTTGTTTCCGTATTTTGTTCGACCTGTGCGCAAATAGCAGAGGCCAGAGAGAGCAGACGGTTCTCAAGCTCTTCGAGGGTCTCAAAGGAGGTCAATTCCGGCATATTGGCGAACACTTCATGCATGCCAAACTCGGAGGCTGTGCGCAGAAAAGCGTTCAGCAAATCGAAGCAGATGCAGCGCAGCAGATGAACCTGCAGCGGCTCGTCTTTGATTTTATCAATGGTATCAGCAATCATTTGGGCAGCAACCGATTCATTGCCCTGCTTCAGGCTCTGCTCCAGCTTCAGCATGGATTTACGCGGAATCCAGAAGCTCTGGGCAGTGGAAGGGACTAGCTCTACGAGCTGCTCGAAGTAGGATACCTGCCCACTACGCCGGATCATCCGGTGTTCCAAAGCTGCTGCAGCTTCGATGAAAGATTGATTAAGGAGAGCCAGGTCCCGGTAGGCCATGCCAACACCGATACTTAGAGACAGCTGCGAGTGTTTGCGGATTACCTCTAGAATGGCTTCAATAACCTGCTCCATCCGGCTTTGAACCAGTATGCCCGTATCGTCAGGAAGTGAAATAATCAGGGCAAACTGGTCCTTGACCGAGAATTCCACACCGAAGATCTGTGCATCGGGACCAGACAGACTTACATTGCTCAGTATTTCCTGCAACAGATGGCGTTCATCCCAGAACTTGTCCCCTGGCATAGTTTCATCCCAGGACAGGATCGCAGAGAAATAGAGGCCTTTTCCCTGAGGATGCTTGAAACCTGCGTTAAGAATCATCTGCTCAATTTCAGGATCATCCGGTTTGCCATGCTTGAGCAGCAGCAGCATGCACTGATTACGGACGAAGGGTTCCTGCAGATCAATTCTGGCACTGTAATCGTGGAGAGTCTGCCGAATCCATTCCCATTCATTGCGGAGCTTGGGAGCGTCATTGCCGCTTCCTCTCAGCTTCGCAAATTCCATTAGATCCCTAATTGGATGGTACTGCCGTTTGGCCAGCAGCAGTGCGGCAGCTATGCCTGTAATGACTGTTATACAGAAGACGATCAGAATCAGGGTCTGTACATGGGCGACACGACTGAAAAACTGGAAACTTGGCATCGTTGTCACATAGGTCCAGCCATTTTCTTCAGATTGTACGGAAACGACGGAGTATGGTTCCCCATCCAGCTCCAGATTATGAGTACCAGGCTCAAGTGCGGATAAATTTTTAAGTTCGTCCCCGGGAAGGCTGACGCCATGATTGTTCGCTGTTAACACCTCTCCAGAGGGACCGAAAATATAGCTGCTACCGGAGAAATCACTCAAAATGGAATCCATGACCCCGGTAAGATTGGATTCTTTCATTAAATAGAGAACGGTCCCGTACGGAAACGGGTCATTCGGTTTGATGGGTACGAGCATGACGAGCATCGGATCCATTCGGGAATTGACCGTCACATTCTCGGCGGGACGTACCAAAGGCTGCCGGGTTTCATTCAAATCCCGTCGCAATTCTTCTGAGGTCCAGCGCTCGAATTGATAGAAGGAATCAAAGGTGACATGAAGATCAGCCAGACCGCGGTATGAATAGATGTTGGAATCGCCATGAAAATAGAGAAGCAGATCCTCTGCTATGTTACTGCTGGCCTTGTAATTGGCCAGCGTCTGAATCGCCTCCAGGCCGTAGTAAGGATGCCGAACCATATAGGGGGTCAAATGCCTGTCATAGGCGATTCTGCTCGCTAGTTCCTGGAGCTCTTTCATACGACTATCTATGGTGCTCTTCACCTGATTGAGCTGATTGACATTGGATTGTTCAATTTCGACACGCAGGCCCTTGACAGCGTTCTCATAAACGAAAATGGTTACACCAGTTAGAGGGATAAGAAATATTAGGATGTAGGAAAATGCATATTTCAGCAGAAGCTTTGATTTGAAATGATTCCAGCTAAGCTTGAACCTATTGAACAAGGATGGCTTGGGTGCCGGATTTGCCATTAAGCAGTCCCTCCAAAGTTAAAAATTCGAATGATAAATCTTGGAATTATAATTCACTGTTCTCATCTAGATTACACCTGTGCTAATATAAACATTATAACATTATAATCTTTAAAATGGAGCAGATATCCAAGTTTATTATTAAATTTAGGGATGTATTGCTTTCATGACATTAATCATTTTTTGAATTTTTTCTTTATACCGGGGTTGAAGAAGGAGATGGGAAGAGTGGGCACAGAGCATGTGCTGCGCAATTTGCAGCTTGTGGATGGGCGAATCATGGATATAGCCATTCAGGATGGAATTATCACCGCCATTACACCTGCAGCTCAGGCGGAAGGAGGGAGTGGGCTAGACTGTTCCGGGTTATATGTGTCCAGCGGATGGATTGATCTGCATGTGCATGCTGTACCAGAGCTTGATCCCTACGGCGATGATATCGACGAAATTGGTGTAAAGCAGGGCGTAACAACACTGGTGGATGCCGGAAGCTGTGGTGCAGACCGAATCGGAGCTTTGTATACCGCGAGTCTGAAGGCTGATACCGTGGTGTTTGCTCTATTGAATATTTCAAGAATAGGGCTCGAACGGACAGATGAACTGTCTCAGCTGGAATGGATTGATCGAGACAAGGTTCTGGAGGCGGTAGCGACCTATCCGGAATTCATCGTCGGTCTGAAAGCCCGTATCAGCCAGAGTGTTGTCAAAGATAGCGGTATACAGCCGCTCAAGCTGGCACGCACACTGTCGGAAGAAACGAAGCTTCCGCTTATGGTGCATATCGGCTCCGCTCCACCCGCGATATCCGAGGTTCTGAAGCTGCTGCAACCGGGCGATGTAATTACCCATTACCTTAACGGCAAGTCCAACAATCTGTTCCACGCGGACGGAACACCCCTGCAAGGGTTGCTGGAGGCAGTTGCCCAAGGAGTTCATCTGGATGTGGGGCATGGCACGGCGAGCTTCTCCTTCCAGATTGCAGAACAGGCCAAGGCGGCAGGCATTGCGCTGAATACCATCAGCACAGATATCTACCGGGGCAACCGTCTGAACGGACCGGTGTACAGCATGTCAAATGTGCTGACGAAATTTTTGATTCTCGGATATAGCCTGGAAGAGGTCATCCAAGCTGTCACAGTCAGCGCAGCGGAGTGGCTCGGCAAACCGGAGCTCGGACAGATAAAAGTGGGACAGCAAGCCAACTTGACTTTGTTTGCACTGGAAGCAGGTGAGAAGCTGCTTAAGGACTCGGAAGGTGATGTTCGGGTCGCGAAGTATTATATTGAAGCAAAAGGAGTTTTTACTAATGGATCATTCATTACAGGCTAGATATGGATTGAAACGTGTTATTAATGCCAGTGGAAGAATGAGCATCCTTGGTGTTTCCGCACCAACAGATTCGGTCATGGAGGCAATGAAGCAGGGCGGACAGCGTTACGTGGAAATTGCGGATCTTGTGGACAAATCTGGAGAATATATTGCACGGCAGCTTGGTTCGGAAGGGGCGGTTGTCGTGAACTCAGCATCCAGCGGCATTGCTCTGTCGGTGGCAGCCTTTGTGACTTCCGGAGATCCGCGACTCAGCCTTCGGCTGCATCAGGAGCCGGTACTGAAGAATGAGATTATTATGCTGAAGGGCCATAACGTGCAGTATGGAGCGCCCGTTGAAACCATGGTATTCCTTGGCGGAGGCAGGGTGGTAGAAGTTGGATATGCCAATGAAGGTCGCAAAGAGCATATTGAACAGGCGATTGGCGAACGCACCGCAGCCATCCTTTATGTCAAATCTCATCACGCTGTCCAGAAAAACATGATTTCTGTAGAGGAGGCGTGGGAGGTTGCTCAGCGCAGAGGAGTGCCACTGATCGTCGATGCGGCAGCGGAAGAGGATCTGCGCAAATATGTCCAGTATTCGGATCTGGCGATCTACAGCGGGTCAAAAGCTATTGAAGGACCCACCTCAGGCATCGTCGCCGGTAAAATGAAATATGTCGAGTGGGTAAAGGTACAGCTGCACGGGATCGGCCGCAGCATGAAGGTGGGCAAAGAGACCACCTTCGGGCTGCTTCAGGCTTTGGATGAATATCAGGACAAAGCCGATAACAGCGAACGGGAGAGGCAGGCGTTGGAGGCTCTTCAGCCGCTGGCCGAGCTTCCTGGAGTTACAATCCGCGTTGTGCAGGATGAAGCGGGCAGAGCAATTTTCCGTGGGCGCATCCAGATCGATTCATCTGTTGCAGGAGTGGATGCGAGGCATGTCAATGATCTGCTGCGTGAAGGCGTAATTGCGATATATACCAGGGACTATGGGGTTAAGCAGGGGCATTTCGATATTGATCCAAGGTCGCTTCAAGGTGATGATCTTCAGGTCATCGTCAGCAGAATACATGAAATCGTGGGGGGAAACAAGAATGAGTAATATTCAGCAGCGTCTATTTAAAAGCAGAGCCGCTCTTAATGTACTGGCCAGCAGTATCGAGAACGCGAAGGAAGTGTACGAGGCAGCGGAAGGATATGTTTTGGTAGGCGTGCTCTCCAAAAATTACGCGTCGGCATCGGAAGCGGCAGCCGCGATGATCCAGTACGGTCAGGCGATTGAGGACGCTGTATCTATCGGATTGGGTGCCGGAGATAATCGACAAGCTGCAGTGGTGGCGGAGATTGCCTCAAGCTATCCTGGAAGCCATATCAATCAGGTGTTTCCAGCAGTCGGGGCAACCCGTGCTAATCTGGGCGCCAAGGATAGCTGGATTAACAGTTTGGTCTCTCCTTGCGGACAGCCAGGCTACGTAAATATTTCAACCGGCCCCGTCAGTTCAGGTACCACTCCGCATGCTATTATTCCGGTTAATGCCGCCATCGCGCTGGTTCGTGACATGGGCGGCAATGCGCTGAAATATTATCCCATGCAGGGGTTGAAACTGGAAGAGGAGTACCGTGCAGTTGCCAAGGCATGCGGGGAAGCCGGGTTTGCTCTGGAGCCTACCGGTGGAATCGACCTGGATAACTTCGGGCCCATTTTGGAGATTGCACTTCAAGCTGGGGTACCTCAGGTTATCCCACATGTGTATTCATCTATAATTGATCCGCAGACGGGAAGTACGAATGTCCAGGATGTCGTCAGACTGCTTGAAACGATGAAATCGCTGGTGGATCGGTATGCCTAGGATTGCGGCTTTTGGTGAAGTGATGATGCGGCTGCAGGTCCCGGGCCATGGAACGCTGGTCCAGAGCAACACGCTGGAGTATTCTTTTTCCGGCAGCGGGGTTAATGTAACGGCAGCACTGGCTGGGTACGGTCATAACGGTGCTCTTATTACCACCTTGCCGGAAACACCAGTAGGCGAAGCGGCAATTGCTTATCTGCGCAAACTTGGGGTGGATACTTCACTAATTTGCCGGGGAGGCAAGCAGCTGGGCATGTACTTTCTGGAGAATGGCTTTGGAGCCCGCCCCGGCAGAGTCACTTACACAGATCGACTCGGCAGCAGTTTCAATACCGCGGAGGCAGGCAATTACGATATGGTTGCTCTTGCCTCTCGGGTCGACGTTCTTCATTTATGCGGTATTACGCTGGCTATGAATGAAGGCGTTCGCAAGCAAATGAAACGGCTTGCTGCGGAAGTGAAGAGTGCCGGGGGAAAAGTTGTTTTTGACTGCAATTACCGTCCTGCGTTATGGGGAGCGGATGGCTATGCCAAGGCCCGCCCGCATTATGAGGAACTGCTGGAGCTGACGGACCTGGTGCTGATGAATGAGAAGGACGCACAGTTTATCCTTGGCTTTGGAACCGGAGAATATGATAGAATGACACAGTTGAAACAAGCGATTCCCGAAGTGGTTGAGCGATTCGAAATTGGAACGGCAGCGGGAACCCACCGCGAGATTAACGCTGACCATACGCATTCCCTGACAGGATATATCTATCATCAAGGTACTTTTCTGTTTTCTCGCAAGCTGACTTTCCCGGTGTATGACCGGATCGGTGCCGGCGATGCCTTTGCCAGCGCCGTCATTCATGGGGAATTGCAGCAATATCCGCAGCAGCAGACGGTTAATATGGCAGCGGCAGCAGCGATGCTGGCCCATACCACTCAGGGGGATACAGCGCTTTTTACCGAGAGCGAGGTGCTCCGAGCGCTGTCGGACCATACCGTAGATGTTGAAAGGTAGTGAACAACGAGTGTCTTTGAAACGAAAGCAAGGTCCCTTATATCAGCAAATCCAGAAAATTCTCAAAGACCGGATTTTGCATGGCGTGTATCCTTTAGGGAGCATCATCCCCTCCGAACCGCAGCTGGAGAAGGAATTCGGTGTCAGTAAAATGACGGTCCGCGGCGCTGTTCAAGAACTGTCCCAAGAAGGTTATGTGCAGAAGAAAAGCGGTATCGGAACGATTGTCATGCGCAATACCTCCCATCAGAAGCTCTCTAAGGGCAAACGGTTTACGGAGCTGCTCGTAGAAGAGGGCCACAAGCTTGAGAAAAAACAGCTGGAATCCCGGTTAATTGCGAATGAAGCCGGAACGGAAGACTATGACCGCTATGGGCCGTATTGTCAGCGAATTGAACGGCTCTACATTTTGAATGGAAAGCCTTATATTCATCTGATACACTTCTTGGCTGCAGCTGCATTGCCTGATGGAGGTACGGCAGAAATGGTCACAAACATTCAGTCGCTGTATGACTCACTGGAGGAGAACGACATTGCGCTGGAAAGCTTCAGAGACCGTTTCTTTGTAGAGACGGCACCTCCTGAGGTGTGTCAGTTGCTGGAGATTTCACTAGGGACGCATGTACTCAAGCGCCTGCGTAACTCCTTCGACGGGGAAGGGAGACTTATTGAGCACAGTATTGGCTGCTATAACACAGAGCTTCATCATTATCTGGTCAATTACGACACTTGAAGTCTCTTAAGCAGTGACCGGAAAGTTCTAAAGCAACAGTGTGGTTTGAGTGAGGGCTTGTGAGCGGGGCGTTGCAAACGGCTTAGGACGTAAGGAATTAGGGTGGTCTGAATTGAGGTTCACAGCAGCAGTAAACCACGGAAAACCGTGGTTTTTTTGTTTTATCGGTAAAAGCTCTTGTTCCGTAATACGTTTTGATATGAACGTGCTTGGTGCTCTTTAGATTAAAAAAAATCATCAACAAAACAAAAGAACTATTCCTGTGACAGCATACATATGTGAATGAATAACATTTTCTTTGAAAAATAGATGCACTGAATCCACAATTTACAAATTTACTAGAAACTTTTCCCTGAAACTAGCGTCTAATACTATGACTTTTTGAGAGTGTGAACATTACTTGGGAGCAGAAGGAGCCAAAGACAAAGCATGAATCTGAAGAAGAAATTGTCCATTTTTACCGCTTTAGCCGTTTTACAAGCATTTGCAGTCGGTTCTGTAAATGCGCAGTCAGCGTCGCAAGATGATACAGCGTCAGTTAATACAGCAAAAGTAGAATCGGTTGAGGTGCTGAAGGAAGAGCAGCCGATTGCAGAGAGTGAAGTGAAAACGGGTAGCAGCAACGCATCCAGCAGTACTCCGTCTACGAAAGGAAAAGAAACCGGAACTTTGACAGGCACTGAGTCAACGCCTAAAACAGATATCGAGAAACCCGCCATAGATGGGGGAGAGACGACTACAAACGAAACGAGTACAAAACCTGTAAATCAAGAGGAAACCCCAGAGGATGTTGAAACGCCATCTACCCCTGCTCAAATAGAGCAACCATCCGTTGATGGAAATTCTGCCGTAGCAGCAGGCGGCGATCTGACGTTGTACATGAATAGCAACAAAATGGAGCAGGATGGGAAAACGTATCTTGCTGGCCAGCCAATGACTGTAAAGAACGGCGTATCTTATGTTGCGATCCGTGCACTGGTGGACCGTGTAGGGTACGGGGTCAAATACGATAACAAAACCAAGGAAACCATCATCATCAGTGGTGATAATGAGCTCCGATTCAAAACCAACAGCACGGTCTATACCGTAAATGGTGAGTCCAGAACGATGAAAGGCCCTGCTTATCAGCAAAAAAATACGTTCATGGTGCCTTTAACTTCCATTACTCAAGCTCTGAACATCACCTATAAAGTGAATCAGTCTGCTAAAACGGTTGTGCTGAATCTGAATACTAAACCCATTGCAAGCTTTGTGATTTCCCAAAAGGAAATTTTTGCGGGCGATAAGGTGGACTATGTGACTTCTTCCAGTTCTCCAAATGGATTGGATATCCTAGACGAACGCTGGACAGGTCGTCAGGAATCGTTTGATCAAGCGGGTACATATACGATTTCATATCAAGTACAGGATTCCAACGGCCAATGGAGCGATCCCTATTCGATGACGATTCAAGTTTTGAGTCCTAATCTTCCTCCTGTAGCCATGTTCACCACAGACAAGGAACAATATAAAATGGGTGAAAAAATAACATACATCGACCAAAGTACAGATGATGAAAACAGGATTGAAAAAACCGTATGGGAAAACAATTCGCTGGCCTTCTTCGAACCCGGTCCCAAAACGGTGACACTCACCGTTACTGACAATCACGGTGCGACGGACACTTACTCCAAAGAGATAACCATAACCAATGAGACATTATATTCATTTTCCGATTTCAATTTACTCTTCACCCCGGTAGGACAGAAATTTACCTTTAACGGTGGCGAAGTAACTTCCATGGAAAAAGTGCCTTATACGTACAGGGATGAGCCAAGTCTGTTGATCCGCAGCAACAGTCCTGAAACGGTTAATACGGAAGGCATCGTGTATAAAGAATCATCTTCGGGGCAGACGCGTTTCATGATTCACCACGTAAACAATACAGGTAAAAGAGTGAAAATGTATGTAATTGCAACCAATAACAACCAAAATCCGGCAGTATTCGAACAACAAAATATGGGCTTTGCTGGTCCTACACCGTATGCTACCGTAGCTGGGAAATTATCGATTGATAAATGGTTCAAATCGATTCAGACCGGAGCCGATCAGAAGAAAGAGGTTATTCAACCTGGGGAAAGCAAACTGATTTTGACCGAACTAAATAAAACTCCGATGAAAGAAGGACAAGTGATCTCACTCTATTCGGATGCTTATAGTGATTATTCCTTGGACTATAACGTTATTCTCGTCGAAGAAAATAAAGATCCGTTCGAGACTTTACCAATGCTACCTGTGCTTGATCGTGACGGTGTGCACAACCGTGGAACGTACCCGAATTCGACTCGTATCATTACGTATGATCAGCTAGTGGGAGCCCAACCAGCTCGTCTGCCACTGGGTGATAACGCAAGCGATCCCAATCTGGTTGGAACAGATCCTATGGCTTACACAGACGCATCCAACGCAGGTAATTTTGGCGTATTGTACAAAATCACGTTGAACAATGTGGCTCCACGTACGTTAATCTCATTTAACCCTCGTGGAGGAAAGTACTCAGGAGTTGCTCTAGTGAACAATCAGGTTGTATCCATCGCCGAAGGTAACGTTGCTGTTAGCAATTCAAGTGAACAAAGCGTTCTTTACCGCACAGGGGCATATGGGGAGAGCGTAACGATTCTCTTCTCTGCCGCGCCAGGAAGCAACCTGCCGGTCAATTTGCTCTTTACACCGCTCCCATCGGAGAAGTGATATAGTTCTCTCTCAAAGCTAGAGCGGGAATAAATGATTGGGTTGGCGTATTAACTATCGAAAGAAGACTCCATAAGGAGTCTTTTCTTTTCACTGGGAATATGAGGATATACGGAATGGATGCTGCTTAAAAAGCCATATTTAAAACCGCTTATTTCTACTGAGGAGGAATCAATTCCGATGAATGTAGTCGTCAAGTTGATACGTGAATTCAAAGAGCGCGATACCCGGCGTTTGTTGAAAGATTATCGAGACAAAGTGGAGCTTATCAGGACACGGAGTTTGGAAGCTTGGGACAATCAGCGGCTGCAAGCGGAATCCCTTCGGCTGCAAAATGAGGCAAGATCAGGCACTTCTTTGGATGAGCTGCTTGTTGATGCTTATGCGTTAGTCTGCGAAGCTGCGAAGAGAACACTCGGATTACAGCCTTACGATGTCCAGATTATGGCTGCTATCGCTTTGCACGAAAGATTTTTGATCGAACAGCATACCGGTGAGGGAAAAACACTCTCTGCTGTTATGCCTGCTTATCTCAACGCGTTGACAGGCGAAGGCGTTCATGTGCTCACATTTAACGATTACTTGGCAAATCGAGATGCAGAGTGGATGGGTCCGATCTACCGTTTCCTCGGGTTAACGGTAAGCTCGGTTCAAGCGGGCATGAGTTTGCTCGAAAAACGGGAAGCTTACGCCAAGGATATAACCTATGTTACGGCTAAAGAAGCAGGGTTCGATTATTTGCGTGACACAATCGCATTGAATGAAGCTGACACCGTACACCGTCCTTTCCATTACGTCATCGTCGACGAAGCGGATTCACTGCTTCTAGATGAAGCGCGGGTGCCGCTAGTCATTAGTGGCGATTCGAGCGCTTCCAAGAATGATGGCGTTCTTTTCGCAGAAGTGGCACGGCAGCTGCAGCCAGCAGAGCATTACGATTATGACGAGTTCCAGCGGAACGTTTACTTGAATGATGCGGGTGCTGCGAAAGCGGAGTTGCTGCTGGGATGCGGTAATTTGTACGATAGCCATAATAGCCATTTGTTAACGTCATTGAATTGTGCGCTGCATGTGGAATCGTTATTAAAAAAAGACGTCGATTACATCGTCCGGAACGGTGAAGTTGAACTAATCGAAGAACATACCGGCCGTGTGGCCGAGAACAGGTATTTGCCGGACGGGCTGCAAGCTGCCCTGGTGGCGAAAGAAGGGTTGCAGTGGAAGGCTGGTGGTAGAATTCTCGGTACGATCACCATTCAACACTTCATTAGCCTGTATTCGGGAATTTGCGGAATGACGGCTACAGCGCACGCTTCAGCAATGGAATTCGAGGATATCTATGCGCTGCAGGTCGTGCAAATTCCGCCGAACCAGCCAAATATACGGATCGACCACCAGCACCGGATTTACACTCATAAAGAAGCCAAATATAAGGCGCTTGTACAAGAAATCTCTTCTGTCCATAGGGGTGGGCGCCCCATTCTCATTGGTACGTCAAGCGTCGAGGAGTCTGACATGCTGGCGGAGGCGCTGGCGGTTGCGGGGGTACCTTGCCAGGTTTTGAATGCGAAAAACGATGCAAAAGAAGCCGAAATCATCGCTAAAGCGGGAGAAATCGGGGCCGTAACGGTATCTACGAATATGGCAGGGCGCGGCGTCGACATTCGTCTCGGGGGCGGTAATCCTGCTCAGGCAGAAGTGGTTGCCGAGCTGGGCGGATTATACGTGATAGGTACACATGTGAACGAGAGTATGCGGATTGATAATCAGCTGCGCGGGCGTTCCGGGCGCCAAGGCGACCCGGGAGCTTCCGTATTTTATATAAGCCTGGAAGACGAGTTGATGCTTCGCTACGGCATTCATAAACTGTTTCGCGCTCCCAGGCAGGACGAGGTTCTTGATGATCCGGCGCTCCGCAGCAAAATAGAGCATATTCAGCGCGTGATTATAGGACAAAACTTCGATATTCAGCGGGAATTGAACTGTTATTCGGATATGGTGGAGGATCAGAGGCGAATCCTATACGAAGAACGGCTCGGAATATTGAAAGGCGAGAGACCGATGAGTCCATCGGAGCAGCGGGTACGGCTTTTTTATATCGACGAGTTCTGGGCTGACCATCTGGCATACGTTTCTTACATTCGCGAAAGCATCCATCTACAGAGCATTACCAGTCGCAACCCGATCGACGAGTTTCATACGCAAATCACCCAAGCATTCGAACAAATTCCGGATAAAATAGATCATGAATCGGCGAATATGCTTAGAAAACTTGGAGGTTCGAATGATCCGGAGAAATGGGAACAGTTCGGTCTGAAGAGTCCTATTTCTACTCGGACTTATATGATCAACGATCAATACAGCCAAGATAAGCGCAGCTCATGGACCGGAACGACGGTATTTGCTTTTTGGGGCAGTAAGATTTTGAAGCTGTTACTGAGTCCAGTATACAGGATGTCAAAATAGTGATGGGAGCGTGACGATCGATGAACAATAGAGAACGGTTTACGAGCCGGGTTGATTCGTATTTGAAATACCGCCCGAGCTATCCAAAAGAGGCTATTGACTATTTGTACGACGTCGTCGGTTTGCGTGCGAACAGTAACATAGCAGACATCGGTTCAGGTACTGGGATGATCTCAAAGTTACTTCTGGAACGCGGAAGCAATGTAATCGCGGTCGAGCCAAATCAAGCAATGCGGGAAGCCGCCGAGCAAATGTTAGAAAGTAATCCGAAATTTCAGAGTGCATCAGGTTCTGCAGAATCTACTGGATTACCTGATCAGTCGGTTGATTTTATTGTCTGCGCTCAGGCATTTCACTGGTTCGATCGCTCCGCAGCCCATATCGAGTTTCGCAGAATTCTACGGCCAGGTGGGAGAGTAATACTCATCTGGAACTCTCGTCTTACAAATGGTACTCCGTTTCGTGAAGAGTACAATCAACTGCTTCATACTTACGGAACCGACTACGAAAAAGTCAATCATAAAAATATTTCACAGATGATGCTGCTCTCTTTTTTCAAGGAAGGTTCTATGCATGAAATGCGATTCAGAATGAGTCAGGAGTTCGATTTCGAGGGTTTAAAAGGCCGGTTGCTATCATCTTCATACAGCCCTGTACCCGGGCATGCAAATTACGATCCAATGATGACAGAACTGCGGAATTTATTTGATAAAAATAATCAAGATGGTTTTGTTGAATTTGATTATGAAACTGAGATTTTTTGGGGAGAAGTATAGATCACCAAAATGATACCCAGCTATATCCTCAAGCTATAGCTGGGTATTTTTGTGAAATTTACGTCCATAGAGCCTTGTCACGACTGCATACTGTACACCTAGATGTTGATTTTAAGTCGTAATTCGGCCATCATAGCCTCAGCTTGTTGTGGATCTTCATTCAGCAGCTTCCTGTATGTCAGCATCCAATTCAGCGTTACAAGCATATGATCGTACTCTTCCTTCTTGCGCTCGATCTCATTGATCTTCTGAAGAATCCATTCGATTACTTCTTGGTTGGTGCGTGCGTTTGTATCGTGATCCTGCAAAATCGTCTTTAGCTCAGCTAAAGAGCAGCCAATGCCTTGAAATTTCTTAATCAGTCTTAACCGCTCAATTGCTTCGTCTGAGTAGTTGCGGTAATTATTCTTCTCTCGCTGAATATGCCTGGTATCAAGCAAACCTTCCTTCTCATAAAATCGAATGGTGTGGGGGGTTAAACCCATCAAGTCTGCTAATTCTTGAATTTTCATATGAAATCAAACCTCCAAACGCTTGCCTTAGAGTTCACTTCATAGTTTAGACTGAAGTCATATCTTCGTCAAATGCTTAAGGAGGCGCTAAAATATTATGCGTATATTTGTTACTGGTGCAGCAGGTTATATTGGTACAGCCGTTGTCCGTGAACTCATCGGTGCAGGCCATCAGGTAGTTGGTCTGACCCGTTCGGAGAGTGGTGCTCACGTATTAGAAAGCTTGGGAGCTGAGGTGGTTCGTGGTGTGTTAGAGGATCTGGATATACTGTGCAGCTGTGCTGCCACTTCAGACGGTGTTATTCATCTGGCATTCAATCATGATTTCTCTAATTTTGCCGCATCACTAGCAGCTGATCTTCGCGCCATCGAAGCAATGGGAGAGGCGCTTGCCGGCTCCGGTAAACCACTTGTTATTACAGCCCATGCGAATGGCAAAACATCGGAGGATGCGGCACTTGCGTTTATAGAACAAGGCGTGAGAGCATCGATCGTCTCGCTTGCACCTTCCGTTCATGGAGAAGGAGATAAAGGCTTCGTGCCGGAATTAATCCGGATCGCTGAGGAAAGAGGCTCTTCGGCTTACATTGGAGACGGCTCTAACCGTTGGCCAGCGATTCATCGCTTGGACGCGGCAGTTTTGTTCCGCCTCGCTGTAGAATCTGCCCCTGCAGGCTCACGACTGGATGGTGTGCAGGATGAAGGCATTGCATTTAGAGACATTGCCGAAGCCATTGGTCGTCATGTGGGTGTGCCGGTAGTAAGCATCCCGCCTGAAGAAGCGCAAGCCATCTTCGGTTTTCTAGGCATGGTCGCGTCGCTTGACTTAGCCAGATCAAGTGAAGGGACGAAAGAACTTCTCGGCTGGAAGCCTGTCCAGCATGGACTTCTCGCAGATCTGGAACAAGGGCATTATTTCACGAAATAGTCTAACTGGAATGAATCAAACACCTAGCTATCAATTGTTATACACAACAAAAAAGTTCGTTGCCTAAGTACGAAGTAGGCAACGACTTTTTGTTTATAAAATTCTTTCAACGTTAATCTAAACTATAATTGAATCTCCCGCTATAAAGCACCGCCGTGCACATAAAAGTATGTTTCGTATTGAATATTGGTTGTTAACTGATATTTACCATCAATAATTGTAGTAGTAGATGGTTCTGCTGTGTAAGTATTTTCTGCTCCAGATCTGCTTTTCAATTATAAAGCAACTGGCTTTGGCGTAGCGTGTATCGAGAGGTTCGTCCCGAATCGCGTTCTAAGGTGTTCCACCTTATACGGATGAAACTAACATATCTTTAAAAATGAATATGCATTCTTTAAAGTTTGCTATAGTTCAATTCAGGTAGAATCTTTAAAATGGAAACAACGCCCATGTAAGCGTTTTATATTAGCTGGGTGAATTTGAATGGAGGTGTATGATGAAAAGAAAGACATGGATGATGTTTACGATTTCGGGAGTGGTTTCATTATTTCTTTCGGTAAGCGCTTTCGCAGGGTATGTATTTTGGGAGCCTCTAACGTACCACAACCCGAGCACCTGGCAAAAGGCTGATGGTTATTCCAACGGTTCAATGTTTAATTGCACCTGGCGAGCGAACAATGCAAACTTTACGAGTGATGGTAAGCTGAGACTGAGTTTGACCAGCCCGTCCAACAACAAATTTGATTGTGGTGAATATCGATCAACTAATTCTCAAGGATATGGTCTGTATGAGGTAAGTATGAAACCTGCCAAAAACACAGGTATTGTCTCTTCTTTCTTCACGTATACCGGACCTGCTCACGGAACGCAATGGGATGAGATTGATATTGAATTCTTGGGAAAAGATACAACCAAGGTACAGTTCAATTATTACACCAATGGTGTCGGCAATCATGAGAAGATCGTTAACTTGGGATTTGATGCATCTCAGGGCTTCCACACTTATGCGTTTGATTGGCAACCAGGCCATATCAAGTGGTACGTGGATGGCGTTCTGAAACATACGGCCACAACGAACATTCCAACGACGCCTGGTAAAATTATGATGAATTTGTGGAATGGAACAGGCGTGGACAGCTGGCTGGGCCCATACAACGGAACTAATCCGCTGTATGCTGAATATGACTGGGTGAAATATACAAGTAATTAGAGTGATTTATTTGCATGATAGCGAAAAACGAAGAGGATAAGAGGACAGGAGTGTAAGCCGCTGTCCTCTTTTTTTGCATGTTATTTTAGACATTTCATAAGGACCATTGCACTAATGCAACATTCATATCCATTTTCCAATATCCTAAATTAATGCAATAAATGTTGTAATATTAGTATGGGCATCCACCTGGATCATTCATTATGATGGATTCTGTAGACAACATCATTACATAGACAGGGGGAAACATAAGTTGGAAACAGGCAAAAAACGAAAAATAGGCAGTTTCGCTCTCGCCGGAATGTTCGCGCTCTCGGCCGTACTCAGCGGATGCAGCACAAGCGGACAGGATAAGGAAGCTTCTCCAAGTACACCGGGTGCTGCACTGGAGATGAAGGATGGTAAATATGATCCGCCCGTCAGTATCACGTATTTGCGCCCATGGGGTCCGGATGTAAAGTTCAAATCGGGTGAAGATCAGGATAATAACATTCACACGAAATGGGCCAAAGACAAGCTCGGCATTGAATTGAAAAATCAGTGGGTTTCACCGTCGACCAATAATGCTTTCGAAACCAAGCTTCGCCTGTCGCTTGCTTCCAATGCAGAGATGCCGGACATTATCTCGTATCGCGGGGAATTTAATCTGGTGCGTGAATTGATCGAAACGGGCAAGTTTGTTGATGCTGGCGAATTGTTTGATCAATATGCGAGTGATACCTGGAAAGCAGCCGTTAATGAAGATCCTTCCGTATGGTATCCGTATATGCAAGATGGCAAACGAATCGGTATTCCGATTCTGGACTATGCCTATAATGGTGATCCGGTGATGTGGATTCGTGAAGACTGGATGAAAAAATTTAATCTGAAAGCACCGGAAACATTAACTGATCTTGAAGTAATCATGGAAACGTTTACAAATCAGGATCCGGATGGAAACGGCAAAAAAGATACGTATGGTCTGACGATCGGATTCAAAAACTGGCTGAACACCTGGATGTCTGATGCAGGCTGGATTTTCGGTGCATATGGAACGATGCCGAACCAATGGAACCTGAATGCTGATGGCAAGCTCGAATACGGCTCTGTGACACCGGGTGCAAAACAGGCTTTGGCCACATTGCAGAATTGGATGAGCAAAGGTTACATCCCTGAAGAAGCCGGCGTTTACGACGAGACCAAAGCTGCGGAAGAGTTTACGGCAGGCAAAGCAGGAATTGTTGTTGGACCTCACTGGATGCCATCCTGGCCGCTGGAGGATGTGAAGAAAAATAATCCGGAAGCTGAATACAAAGCCTACCCTATTCCGGCTGGACCAGATGGGAAAGCAGGCAGACATGGAACATCCAATGGTAATGGTGTGATCCTGATTAACAAGGATATGAAGAACCCGGAAACGTTCTTTACCTATCAGAACTATCTGTTTGATCACTACGCGAATCCTAAAGAAGGTGATGAATTCGAACACGGTTTCGCTGAAGGATATGACTGGGCTATGGTCGACGGCAAACCTTCAACAGATGCCAGTGTGACCGAAGGTTACGCGCCTGAGAAATACACGTTGACATTTGACGGTGCACGGATTCCGAACCTCAGCATGACCACACTGGCCAAGCTGGCAAGCGGGGAAGAAGCAACCACACCTTTCGAGAAAAAAATTCAATCCGGCGTGCCAGAGCCTATGCTCGCAGCAGCCAAAATTGTACTGGATCAAAAAGATATCGTCTATAACCAGATGTTCACAGGCGCTCCAACCATGACGATGCAGATGAACAACGATATTCTGTCCAAGATGGAGAAGGATATGTTCTCGCAGATTGTTTATGGTAAAGCTTCAATAGACGCATTTGACGGTTTTGTAGAGAAGTGGAAATCTTCCGGCGGGGATCAGATAACGCAGGAAGTTAATGAATGGTATCAATCCGTAACGAGCGGTAAATAAAGTTAAAGGCATTGCTGGAGAATATTCCGGCAATGCCTTTTGTCTGTGTTATCTATGTCAGCAACCAGCAACACTCCGCTCTTTCCTTGTCTCAAACGGGTAGATTCTCTCTGTATTCTTGCGGTGTGACGTCATAGAATTTTTTAAAAATCCGAATGAAATAAGCGGTATTGTTATACCCGACAAGCTCGGCAACCTCAAATACCTTTGCATTGGATGAACGCAAGTAGTATGCCGCCTTTTCCATTCGTAATCGATATACATAGGCTGTAAGGGCTTCTCCGGTCTCTGCCTTATACACCTTGGACAGATACACCGGGTGAAGGTGAACATGGTCTGCTATAGCGGGCAAGGATACGTCATCAGCAAGGTGAAGGTCTACAAAGCTTTTGACACTGCGCACAATCGTACTGTGATTATCCTTCAGCTCTTGTTCTGCGTCCTCACTGATTGAATGAATCGCCCGGATGGACCAGTCTTTGAGCTGCTGTGTAGTGGCATAATTCGGTGCCTGAAAGTATCGATACGTTTCGGCAGGGAGGACGGACGAGATCTGTTTTCCGTTCTTGTGAATAATGTACGCAAATGCACCGGCCAGGGCGTGATACACTTCGATGGTCGTTTCCGCGATATCATGCTGTTCTCCTGAATGCAGCAGTTCTTCGAAAATCGCCTCGATTTTCTGCTCCACATCGTCGAAACGTCCGGCTTCCAGCAAACTGATCAGCGTAGGCGGTTTGTAGAGCGAACGGATTGCTGGCAGCGGATGCACATCCGGATCATCCGAAGCTGTCACGAACAGACCTCGTGCCTGACCCATCCGCTTGCGCATGGAGCGTACCGCTCCCTCATAGATTTCTCCGATGTCGTATGGGAACTTGCCCCAATGGGAGACCGAGATGGAGATAGCTCCTTTCAAGTAGAGCTGTACATTGGTTTGAATCTGGGTAGCATAGTGCTCCAGCAGTGCTTGCGGTTTCTCATCCCTGGTTAGTCCCGTCGGAGCGTTATGTTTCACACTAGCCAGGACGACAAGATAATCGTGAACATCCCTTGTGTGCCAGATATGAAAATGATGCTGCATGACTTCGCTGATGATATTGCATATCGCGTATTCCATTAGAGACAGATCATACTGTCCCATCTCGGACAAATGCTCCTCCATGCGGATCACCATCATGCCCAGTTCCTGCCCGACTGAGTAGGGCAGCTCCAGCAATTCAAGCTTGTCCGACAAGGCTTGCGGAGAATAGGTTTTCCCCGTGAGCAGTTCGTGAAGCATCGTCGATTGCAATAGTGGCAGATTGTCCTGAAAAGCATGCAGGGCACGTTGGTAGGATGCGGCGGTTTCCCATTTTTGCTTGATACGATCCACGAGACGCTGTACGGTCTCCATCAGGTCTTCATCACTGACAGGCTTGAGCAGATAATCGAAGCTTTCCTGCGCCATCGCCTGTTTGGCATATTCAAAATCGGCGTATCCCGACAGTAGAATGGTCTGCACATGCGGCCAACGCTCGTGAATGGCCGTGATCAGTGCAATACCGGACATCTCCGGCATACGAATGTCTGTCATGACGATATCAATATCGTGATTTTCCATTATTTCAAGCGCGACCGCGCCAGATAAGGCTTCGTGAACCATGCTGATTCCGCAGCTTTCCCATGGAATCGTTTCCGCTAATGTTTCCACAACCGATTTTTCATCGTCAACTAATAAAATCTGTAACATATGTGTCACCTACTCATTGATATTGTCGTGCCATGTGATGCTTGCTCTCACTCCGCCACTGGGTGAATGTTCATACTGTAGTCCGGCACCGTCACCATACAAAAAGTACAAACGCTGATGCACATTCCAGGTACCGCAACCCATATTTTCATCCAATGGTTTCAGCAGGTTGCTCTTTAATTGATCCAGCTGATCATCTGTCATGCCAAGTCCGCTGTCTTCCACGGTAATGGTGTACCTTTCGTCCTTGTAATCCGCATAAATGGTAATATGCCCGTCTTCGGATCGAGGCTCAATCCCATGGATAATAGCGTTCTCAACAATAGGCTGGAGAGTGAGTCTTGGTACGGTTTTGCTCAAAATGTCATCGGGTACATCGATTGTAAAATGCATTCGTTCCAGTCTCAACGACTGAATCTCCAGATAGTTCTTGACCATCGTCAGTTCTTCCTTAATTGTGGCCTGATGGTTCTCCGATCTCGTTATGTATCGATAATACTCCCCCAGATTAAGCGCCATGGCGACCACGGCTTTTTCATTTTTCATCCTCGCCATATTCTTGATATAGAAGAGGCAATTATAGAGAAAGTGCGGATTAATCTGCGATTGTAATTGCTTCAGCGTGGCTTCGCGTCTTCTCAGCTGTTCCTCATACACATTCTCAATTAACTCCTGAATACGCTGGGCCATGATGTTAAATCGTGCAAACAGCAAGCTGAATTCATTCCGTGACGAATGATGCAAACGAACGGTGAAGTCTCCGGTTGACAAACGATTTGTTCCTTTTACAAGCTGAAGCAGCGGGAGTTGAACACTCCGGTACAAGACATATAACACAATGATGCTCATGACAATCAGTACAGTGATGGAAGCATAAAAGAGATTGCGGCTGCTCGTAATCGGTCTCAAAATCTGCTGCATCGGAACATAATCGACATAATACCATCCCAGACTGCCGGATTGAATATAAGAGACATAATATTCGGTCTGATCCAGGTTGGTGGTGAAGCCACCTTTGCTCTGCAAATCCATCTGCTGAAGTTTGTTATGTATCAAGCTCAAGGTATCATTGCCGCTGCTGTTGCTGATCAGGCCGAGCTCCGAATGAAACATGAAGGGGTCGCCATTGTTATTTAACTTGTTCTGATCCAGCATCGCCGTTAAATGCCGCACAGGAAAGCTGATCTTGGTTATTAATCTGGCTTTGTCCGGCTTGATGCTCGCTGTCGTTGGGTCCGTTGTGTACCACTCAAACTGGTTTTGAGTATATGTCCATGACTTCGAGAGCGGCTCTTTGAATTCATCCTCCTTGTAGGGGGTGTAGGCATAATAATCCGTCGAGATGACTTTTTGCAGACGTGGAAAATACAGCGTAATTGTCGAATGCCATTTGCTTGCCGCATTGTATAGATTCATCTTTTCCAGAATGGCACTGCCTACCTTGACACGTTCATAAGGGATCTCTTTATAGTCCGGCCGCTGGTACTCCTGGATGCTGGAATCCTGTCCAATGGATATGCCATATAAAGAAAGTTGGTAAATATTGGATTCTACAGAATCGGCAAAAGTGGATAGGTGGTTCATCGTATTATTCTGGATTTCGTGCTCAATCACACGCACACTTTCTCTGTTGGAGTAAGTGTAGAGGAATAACACCAGGATGAGCAACATGACAAACAGCAATGTGATTTTGGTAAAGACATTCAAACGGGCGAACAACACTCAACCTCCTCAACTTATTAAAATATTGTTATCGTTGTTGCAATATTAGGATATAGATCGCAAATGGGCGTTGCTATAATTTTAATATACAAGTTCACGCGCACTTGTAAAATACAAAATTGATAACATGGGGGATGTTGGGGTGAAGGAACATACGTTAGAGACGCCGCGCAAACGGCGGGCCATCAAGGTAAAACAGCGCTGGAATATGCAACGAAACTGGTCCTTGCATTTGATGCTTGTTCCGGCGGTTTTGCTGGCAATTATTTTTCAGTACATACCAATGGGAGGCATTGTCATTGCTTTTCAGGATTTCAAACCTTATCTGGGATTTACCGAATCCAAATGGGTAGGTTGGGATAATTTCAAATATTTGTTCCTGTATCCGGATGTGGGGCAAGTGATCTGGAACACGCTGGTAATTGCATTTTTCAAAATTATTGCCGGGTTAGTCGCTCCGTTCTTGTTCGCCGTTCTGTTAAACGAAGTTCGTCTGGTCGCTTTCAAAAGGGTCAGTCAAACACTCGTTTATCTGCCGCACTTTCTCTCATGGGTTATCCTCGGCGGGATATTGCTGGATATCCTTTCTCCGCAAGGAGGCATGGTGAACAAATTAGTTGTTGCCTTAGGTGGAGAACCTATATTTTTCCTGGGAGATGGAACGTGGTTTCGGATAACACTGATTGTCAGCGATGTGTGGAAGGAATTTGGTTTTGGCACAATTGTATTTTTGGCTTCTCTCTCAGGCATCAACCCGGCATTGTACGAAGCGGCTGAGGTGGATGGAGCGAACCGGTTCAAGCAGACACTGCATATTACGTTTCCTGCGTTGATGCCGATCACGATCGTACTGATGACCCTTTCCATCGGAAATATTCTGAATGCGGGATTCGATCAGGTGTTCAACCTGTACAATCCGCTTGTGTATGACAAAGGCGACATCATTGATACGTTCGTATATCGACTCGGTATCCTGAACGGCAAGATGAGCTTTGCTACAGCTGTAGGATTGTTCAAATCCGTGGTGGCGACAATTCTGATCGTTATTTCGTATCGACTCGCTTACAAACTGGCTAACTATCGCGTGTTCTAGAGAGGAGAAAAGGGCTTGTATTACAAAACAAAAGGCTATCGATTATTCAGCGTATTCAATTATATCTTTCTCGGCGTATTATCGTTGCTCTGCATATTGCCCATTATTCATATTTTGGCCGTCTCGTTCAGCAGCATGGCGCCAGCCTCATCCAATCTCGTCAGCTTCTGGCCGATTGGATTCACCACTGACGCTTATGTGAAGACATTTGGCAATTCCAATTTTATTAACTCCTTGCTGGTCTCGGTGAAACGAACGGTGATTGCGACCATCATTGGCATGGTCATTATGCTGCTTACGGCATTTCCGCTCTCGAAGGAAGATATCAGCTTCAAGGGCCGTTCGATCTACACATGGTTTTTCGTTTTTACCATTTTGTTTAGTGGGGGACTGATCCCCAGTTACATTCTGATTCAGAAGCTGGGACTTATGGATACGATCTGGGCACTGATTCTGCCGGGAGCACTGTCCGTCTGGAATGTTATTCTCATGATGAATTTCTTCCGCGGTCTGCCGAAGGAACTGGAGGAAGCAGCCTATCTGGATGGAGCGGGTCATATCAAAACCCTGGCGCTGGTGTACGTGCCGCTGTCTCTTCCGGCCATTGCTACGCTGTCCCTTTTCACTATGGTAGGACAGTGGAATTCCTGGTTTGACGGTATGATCTATATGTCGGACGTAAAAAATTATCCACTGGCTTCCTTACTGCAGACCATTATCGTGCAGCAGGATCTTAGTAAAATCAACGTAGATCCGTCCATGTTGGAGAACGTCTCTCAGCGTACGGTTCGCGCAGCGCAAATCTTTATAGGGGCTTTGCCTATTTTGCTGGTGTATCCATTTTTACAACGCTTTTTCGTTAAAGGCATCGTTATCGGGGCAGTGAAAGAATAGCATGGCCATGAAGGTAACAACACATAAGGGGAGGAATACGGGTGAAAAAAGGATTGACTTGTCTCTTGGCAGGAAGCATGATGGTTTCACTAATATATCCGGCAATGGCCGGAGCAGACAGCGCAACAAAGGAAGCGAAGGGAATGGAGCAGGTGCAGGCGAACAGCCTGCATTCCACACCCTATCGGGACATGACGGCCCACTGGGCAGAACGAGCCGTGACACAGATGCAGGAGCTTGCTGTGATTCAAGGTTATACGGACGGTACGTTCAAGCCGAATGAACGCATCAGCCGCGCCGAGTTTATTGTGATGCTGGACCGGATAATGGGCTTTGCTCGCGGGCAAGAATCAGCGTCTGTATCTTTTTCCGACCTGAATGAAAACGATTGGTATTATGAAGCACTGGTTAGAGCGAATAGCGCAGGGATCATACTGGGCACTGTTGCTGGACAGCTGTCACACAATCAACCCGTCACCAGACAGGATGCCGCAGTTATGGCTGATCGAGCGTTCCAACTATCAACAGGCCAGGAAGATGAGCACGTGCTGACTCGTTTTACAGATGCGAAACAGGTGGCAGACTACGCCAAAAAAGCGTTCAGTTATTTCATTAAGGGGAAAATTGTAAACGGATACAATAACCAACTGGCTCCAACCGCCGATATTACGAGAGCAGAGGCAGCAACACTGATATCCAACATGATTAAGGATGTGAAAAGCAGTCCGGGCACGTATCAGTCGAGCGTTGATGGCAACCTGGTCGTTCGATCAGCTGATGTCACCCTCCAAAACATGACCGTTGGCGGCAATCTGTTGCTGGCCGAAGGGATTGGCGAAGGTACAGTGACGCTTGATGGGGTGACGGTTACGGGAAGTGTCATCATCAAAGGTGGAGGAAGCCATTCCATTAACATTCGTAATACCCAACTGAAACGAGTGGTAGTGGACAACGCTTCGGGACCGGTACATGTGAATATTACGGGTAACAGCCTGATTGAAGAATTGATTATTCTGCGCAAAGCGACGGTTGAATTGTCTGACGAGAGCGTCATTGCTGCATTAAGCGTGAACAGCAAAGCTCGGCATACTCGGATTGATGCAAAAGGAAAAATCAAACTGCTCAATGTGGAAGCGGAAAACGTGCTTGTTAACGGGAAAGAGGTCCCAACAGGCCAGCACAGTGTTAATATGACGCTGGGTAATGAGCAGCCAGCAGCATCGAGACCTCCTACACCTGGAAACGGTAACGGTTCAAATGGTTCCACGCCTTCGAATCCGGGTGGACAGAGCCCTTCTGTTCCTGGTAATCCTGTGGGAGAGAAGCCTATTCCGGCAACGATGATCCCGAACAAGGATTGGGAAATGATCTGGAATGACGAATTTAGCAGTTCAGCTATCGATGCATCCAAGTGGACGGTTCAGGATACCGGACTTGTCTATAACAATGAATTGCAATATTACAGCCCTGACAATACACGCATCGTGAAGGACGGGGATCGGAATGTACTGCAAATTGAGGCCAAACGGGAGCAAAAAAGCGGCAAGTCGTTTACCTCAGGCAAACTGATGACGATGGGAAAAGGGGACTGGACCTACGGTAAAGTTGTCGTTCGGGCAAAGCTGCCGGTGCAGCAGGGCATGTGGCCAGCCATCTGGATGATGCCTACGGATGAAGCACATTATGGCGGATGGCCGGCTTCCGGTGAGATCGATATTATGGAACTGATCGGTGGCAAAAATAAAGACCATGAAGTGTACAGCACCATCCACTATGATGCCGTCAAGTCTGACGGCTCGCACGGGCATGATCAAGGCAAGTTTACTCTTCCCGCTGGCGAGTCCTTTGCAGATGATTACCATGATTTTCAGGTGGAATGGCTGCCTGGCATGATTCGTTTCTATGTGGATGGCAAGCTTCATCATCAGGTGAATCATTGGCAGACGACTGCAGCAGGTCAGCCGGAGAGCTATACCTTCCCTGCACCCTTCGACAGACCGTTCTATTTGATCCTCAATCTCGCGGTGGGCGGAGATTGGCCGGGATCACCTGAGAATGAATTTGTCTCGGAGAAGATGAATGTTGATTTTGTTCGGGTGTATTCTTATAAAAAAATAAACGAATGGCCGGACGTGACTTCAACTCCAATTGAGCCTGAACGGCAACGTGCTCCGCAAGTAGACGGCAACGAAATCTATAATGAACGCTTCACTGAAGGCTCCGATGCAACCGGGGTGCCCAACGAATGGAAGTTTATTACGAATGAAGGCGGAGCTGGGGCAGTTGAAATCGTTGACGATGAACAGCAGGGCAAGGCTGCGAAAGTGACCATCTCCCAGGCGGGCACCGAGAGTTATTCCGTACAATTGACGCAAATGCCGATCTATATGAAGAAAAATAAAAAGTATAAAGTAGAGTTCGATGCCAAAGCATCCGCTAACCGTGATCTTCGCTCCAAAGTAACACAATTTGAGAAAAGCTGGACGAATTACTCCGGTGAAAAAACCTTCTCATTGACCACTGAATGGCAGCCATTCGAATACACATTTAATATGCGGGATGGCGCAGACAATAATGCTCGATTCGAATTCAATCTGGGCCTGGATGAAGGGACAGTCCTGTTGTCTAATGTCAGACTGACGGAGATAGGAGAGGCTAATCCGATCCCTGTGGAGCGGAAAGCATTGCCGGATGGCAATTATGTTTATAACGGTACGTTTGATCAAGGCAAGGAGCGATTTGGCTTCTGGTCCAAGCAGATTCAACCTGATGCTGAAGCTCAGATTTTCGTCAACAATTTCCTGAAGTTCCCCATCATGGAGCGGCAGCTCGTGGTTGATGTGAAACAAACGAATGGGGAGCCCGGTCAAGTTGCTGTCGTGCAGCCTGATATGAAGCTGGAAGGTGGCACAACCTACGGATTCTCTTTCGATGCCAAGGCCGATGTATCTCGCACGATAGATATGGAGTTGTCTACCGCTGAGGGTCATGACGTACAGATACATCAAGGACAACCGATTCAGATTGGTCAAGAAATGAAGAATTATTCGGGTGAGATTGTGATCGGAGAGGGACCGACTGCAGCAACGTCTGAACTGAAGTTATTATTTGGCAGTTTAGCAGGAAAGGTCTACGTCGATAACGTACGCCTGACGAAACGAGGAAAGCCTGTATCGATCCAGAACTATGCACATATTCCTGCAACAGAAGCGTGGCTCATGCAAGGCTTGCAACTCGAAAACTCCGATGAAGGCGGCAAACATGTCAGCTACATGGACGAAGGTGATCTGCTGCAATTCAAAATGGACGGGGCGAACGATGGGGAGTACGTTTTCTCCACACGGATGGCGAGTGCCAAAGCCGATTCAAAAGTTCGATTCAGTGTCAAGGATGAACAAGGTACAACCGTGGCCACCTCACAGCTGGTGCTTGGAGATACAGGTGGTTGGCAGACCTTTAAAACCATATATTTCCCAGCGGTTTCCCTGAAAGCCGGGGCAGTGTATTACGTTAATTTTGAAGGGAATGAATACAATACACGCTGGCTGGACGTCTCGCAGAACATAATTCAGAACGGGGAGCTGACTTCAGATCGAAGTGGTTGGGAATTGATCCCCGCTGATCTCGTGGTATCCCATGGAGAAGATCGAGGTATTAGCATCGCTTTGCTGGGAACAAGTGAGAACTGGTGGGAAGTGTTATTACAGCAGGGGAAACTTGTGCTGGAGGGAAGAAAAACGTATCGTTTAAGCTTCGAGGCATCAGCAACCGCTCCAAAATCCATGCAAGTGGTAGTGTCGCAGGGGAACGGCGAAGACACAAAGTATATGGATGAAACGGTAAACCTGACAGAAACCAAACAATCATATGTATATACCTTTGGGATGGGGGAGCAAGGGGATTCAGCAGCCTTGTTGAACTTTGGTCTAGGCACCGCTTCGGCAGGAGAGCATAACGTATCCATTCAGAATGTAATGTTGTACGAAGTGAATCCTGGTGCGGATCAAGGGGGACAGCCGGTACATGTCAATCTGATTCCGAATGGCGACTTTGCAAAAGGCAGCGAAGGATGGTTTAAACATTCTGACGGGAATAGCGAAGAACTGGTATTCCAAGTTGCGAATCAGAAGCTGCAAGCTCAAATCGGTCAGGCGGGAACTAATCCGTGGGATCGACAGATTATTAATGAAGGTTTTGCAATGCGACAGGGATATAAATACAAACTAACGTTCAAAGCCAAAGGGGATACACCGCGTAAAATGGGCCTAGGCATCGGTTGGGTTGACGTTCCCGCAGGATATGCATGGCATGGATTTTTTGGTGAACAAGTGGACTTATCTACCACGGAGCAGGAGTATACCTTCATATTTGATACTACCGAGCCGAGCTATGCGAACAGCCGCATCGTGTTTGATATGGGCAACATTAGTGGTGTCGAAGACGGGAATACAGCGATTATGTTATCGGATGTGAGCCTCATCCATATGGGGCCAACCCAATAAAATGGCATAATTTTCATTCATGAGTTTGTTACACTAAAGAATGCATTGCAAGTCAAGGGAAAATCATGTAGCCCTCCATCAAGTTCATGAAAGAGATCCATTTAACATTTCCACGATCATAACGATGAGAATTTTTAGCAAACAAGCACGTTTATCCATTGGGGATGAACAGTGCTTGTTTGTATTTTGGGAAGATAAGCTGAGTATAAAAGAATATGAAGATCCATTTATGATTTTGTTGGTATAAGTTCCGGTACGCATCGCTTGTTCAGTTTAGTCTCATTGCTTGTTTATTAGGCTAGTACGGCCTACATACATAAAATCTTATAAGAAATTCTTGAAATTTCAGAAATTTATCCGATAGGCGGGTGCTAATATACAAATACAAACAAAGACGAGGTGATGATATGCAAGTGAAATTGGCAGCGGACGCCATTCCCCTCTCCAAAAAGCGGAAGTCATGGATAAGGACAATCCAAAAATATAAAGTGATGTATGCGCTCTTATTACCAGCCTTAATTTACTTTGCCGTATTCAAATACATTCCTATGGCGGGAATATTGATTGCTTTTAAAAACTACAACCTGGCTTTGGGCGTATGGGATAGCCCATGGGTGGGATTCAAAAATTTTACGGATTTTATGAACGGCGTTTATTTCTGGGACATCATGAAAAATACGATTGTTATATCGCTGTATAAGCTATTGTTCGGTTTCTCCGCTCCCATCTTACTTGCTTTACTGCTCAATGAAGTTCATACCCAATGGTTTAAGAAAATCGTACAAACCATTACTTATTTACCCCACTTTCTGTCTTGGGTCATTGTGTATGGATTGATGGTAGCATTATTAGCCCCAGGCGATGGTCTTTTTAATATGATTTTGAAGGAAAGTGGTTTTCAGCCCATTTCATTTCTAACGGAGCCTGCTTGGGGAAGACTGCTGGTCATCGCATCTGAAATATGGAAGGACATTGGATGGGGAGCGATTTTGTACCTCGCCGCACTAGCAGGTATTGATCCAAGCTTATATGAAGCGGCTCGAATGGATGGCGCTTCCAAATGGAGACAGCTCTGGCATATCACGTTACCCGGCATTCGAGGAGTCATTATTTTGATGCTGATCCTTAAATTAAGCCATATTCTGGATGCTGGCTTTGACCAGATATTCATGTTTGCTAACACCTTTAATCAGGAGAAGATCGACATTATCGACACATGGGTATACCGTGAAGGGTTGGAGCGTCTTAAAATAGGCTTGGCTACTGCTGTAGGATTGTTTAAAGCTGTCATTGGATTTGGTTTAGTTTTGGCAGCCAATAAGCTCGCCCAAAAATTCGATGGGCAAATTTGGTGAGGTGGTTTTTAATATGATCAATTTGACAACCGGGGAAAAAGTTTGGCAATCCGTCGTTTATGTGATTCTAATTTTTTTATCTCTACTTTGCTTACTACCCTTTCTGTATGTGATTGCTGTCTCCATGACGCCAGAATCGGAAGTGTTAAGAAGAGGGATTGTGATTATACCAGAATCTTTTACCTTTCTGGCCTATAAAGAAGTATTCATCTCCCATGGGATCTGGCAGGCGTATAAAATTACGTTGTTTCGAACGATTGTAGGCACGATGCTTAATGTATTATTTACGGTCTTAGCAGCTTATCCGTTATCCAAAAAATATTTGCCGGGACGCAGTCCGTTTTTACTATTCATTGTGTTTACCATGATGTTTAGTGGGGGTTTAATTCCGACTTATCTACTAATTCGCTCGCTGGGGTTGCTAAACAGTCCGTGGGTATTGATTATTCCAAATCTCATTAGTGCATTTAATCTGGTGATCATTAAAGGCTTTTTCGAGCAATTGCCTGGTGAAATCGAGGAATCAGCGAGGGTTGACGGTGCAAGTGAACTTCAATCGTTATGGCGGATCATTTTACCACTGTCTTTGCCCGTCATTTCCACCATTTCTTTATTTTACGCAGTGGGGCATTGGAACAGTTATTTTGATGCTATTGTTTATATCAATGATTCCAACCTCATGCCGCTTCAAGTAGTCTTGCGCAACATCCTGCTTAACGTTGCAACACAAAGCGCTGAGTCGCTCGCCAATTCCGGAGCTGTAAGTACGTTCGCTGTACAGATGGCTACCGTTGTTGTGACTACGATTCCGATTTTAATCGTTTACCCATTTTTACAAAAGCATTTTACCAAAGGTGTGCTCTTGGGATCCGTTAAAGGTTAAAAGGTGTTCCAACCTAACTTATTACGGTGAAACCGTGATAATATACAATCAAAGGAGAGGTCAATATGCAGCGTAAGAAGATTTCATTTGCTATTCTGTCGGCAATCTTAGGATTGGGTACGCTACTGTCAGGATGTGGGGGAAATGAAGAAGTTACATCGACAGCTTCGGGTAATTCGCAAGGGCAATCTGGCCAGTTTGCAACCAAAATGAAAATCTCAATGTTTAACCAAGGCACTTTCAATGCTGCTGCTCCAGTACCTCCACGTGATGAAGATGTTCAACGTCAAATGTTGGAAAAAGAGATGAACATCGACTTGGATATGATGATTCCTCAAGCTGGGCAAGCAACAACCAAACTGAATACACTCATTGCAGGCGGAGATATTCCAGATTTGATCTTCTTGAAGAGTCGGGCTGATCTCGCGCAATATTACGACCAAGGTGTTCTTGCGGATTTGACACCGTATCTGGATCAATTCCCTGAATTAAAGAAACGGTTTGGCAACGACTCATGGGATGCAATGTCCTATCAAGGAAAAACGATTGGAGTTCCAGGCTATGATAATGTTAACGGGATCAGTCGAAGCTTCTTCATCCGCAATGATTGGCTGAAAAAGCTGGATATGGAGGTACCGACGACACCGGATGAGTTGTTCGAAGTTATGAAAGCCTTTACAGAAAAAGATCCGGACGGGAATGGTAAAAACGATACTTACGGATTCATCGGAGGTATGAATAAAGAAGGTAATCTGCAAACCTACGGCTTCGATAGCTTGATGTGGATGTTTGGTGTCAATCCTCCTTCGGCCGTTGAGATAAAAGACAATGAACCGGTATTTCTGTTTATTGATCCCAAAATGAAAGAAGCGCTTGCTTATATTAATAAAATGATGGCCGCTAAGGTGGTTGACCCAGACTGGGTGACGATGAATTCGCCTGATTTGTTGGACCAAAAGATGTTTAAGGGTAAAGTTGGCTTCATGATCAGAGATGCTCGCAGACTGGAGCCGGATTATCAACAGAAAATGAAAGAAATTAGTGGCGAGGTGCCGGAATGGATCGTCATTCCTCCGATGAAAGGTCCTTATGGGGATCAAATAGTAGAGAGAAAATCATTCCAGGGCAATTCATGGGCCATTTCCGCGAAAGCGGATAAGGACAAAATCATTCGGATCTTATCCATGCTGAATTATCTCTTTACAGACGAAGAAGCTTATCCGAATTTTGCATACGGAATTAAAGGGATTCATTGGGATGTAGTGGACGGCAAGATCAAAAATAAAACCTCCGAGTTATCGAAGGAAATGAAAGAGAAGTACCTGTGGGTCGATCATTATAGAATGCCACGCCGTGGTGATGATGCGGAGTACTTCAGCTTCCAGAATCCAAAGACGGCGGAAGCTTTCAAGGATAATCAGCAATATGTGGGGCCAACGTTGCCCGGGAATTTATTGACCCCAGACCCAAGCGATACCTTGGATGCTGACCGCACACGTTTCATTAATGAAAGTTTAGTTAAATTTATGACAGGCAAAGAGCCTCTTTCCAATTGGGACAATTTCCTCCAAACGTTGGATACCAAGTTTGACATGCAGAAATATAAGGAAACAGCAATCAAACAATTTAAAGAGGCCGGCCTTATCAAGTAAAATAAATAAACAAAGAGAGTGGCTATTCGTAGCCCCTCTCTTTATTAGCATATGCTATTCTTAGTTTACTATAGAATTAAAAGGAAGATGATGGATGCGAAGAAGAATCAGCTTGCCTTTAAAATTATTTTTTCTCGTGTTTGCATTTGTATTAGGGTGCATCATCTTGATAAGTCAATTGTCTTATCGCTATGTCCAAAAGGAAATAAGAACCAATGACATTTTTTACACCAACCAAATCCTTGACAAGGTAGACCAGTACTTCACTGTTAATTTTTCTTCCTTCCAGACGATTCTCTTCTCAGTCGAAACATCAGTGAAAGCCAATATTGACAATGCGGAAGTGATTAAAAAGCAATTAAGAGAACTGTATGAACTCAATAGTAGTTACGTCAGTAATATTTATTTGATCAAAAGCGATTTATCCATTCTAGGCGGAAGTACAGCTACTCGAATATTCGATGAACCTCTATCTGAAAGAGAACCTTTGTTTGATGCAGCTGATAAGAACAGAAGGACTACCTTTGTTAGTGAACCATACAAATCGAAGTATTCCGGCTGGACCGTTACGATGGTTCGATATCTGAACGGTGCTCCGTTTCCAATGGCCATTGCGGTTGACTTGGATCTAAATGCCATTGAAGAAACCTTGTTCAAGATTAATAAACAAGAACAAATGAATCTGGCTCTGATCACAGCGTCAGGTAAAATCATTGCCGGATTTTCTGAAAATAAAGGACTTCTGAATATTCAAGATCATACGTTTTCGATCGGGGAAACGTCAGCGGAACAAATCCTGGATACGACAGAAACAAGTCTTCAACTGCATACGATGGATGGCATTCCGGTCTCCCTTCTGAAAAAACCGACGGAGAAATTCAACTGGACCATCATCTCGGTCAACGATGAATCACGCTTGAAAGCAGCGTTGTCCAGATTGGAAACCTATTATATTGAGCTTCTAGCTGCAGGTCTTCTCTTAAGTTTGCTCATTTCTTTTTTGGTTGCCAAATATATAAGGAAACCACTCTATACACTCAAAACAAAAATGAAGCAAGTGGAGCAAGGCTTACTCACAACGACAATTACGGTTAATCGAAACGATGAGTTTGGAGATCTTTCACGAGCATTCGATCGTATGCTGCAGCAAATTGTGGAACTGATTCGGCGAGCGGAACTTCATAATGAACTTGAGCGGAAGTTGGAAATCCAGGTGCTACAGTCTCAAATTAACCCTCATTTTCTGTATAACACACTTGGTTCGATCAGCAACGTTATACGTCTCGGACAAATAGAGAAAGTAGATGTAGTCATCGGATCGCTCATTTCATTATTGGAATACGGGATAGACGATGCTTCAGAGAAGGTTTCCTTAAGTCAGGAACTACGTAATGTAGCGGATTATATCGAGATCCAGAACATTCGGTATAACCGAAACTTCAACTTGATTGAAAATATTGAAGCAGGGTTAATGGATTTTCCTGTTTTTCGAATGCTGCTGCAGCCTCTTGTGGAGAATAGCATCTTCCATGGTTATAACGGAGGGGGAATTGAGGGGCCAATTACGATTTATGCGTACAGGGAGGACAGTATCGTCATCATAGAAGTTGTTGATCAAGGCGAGGGAATTCCAGCTGATAAAATAAAGCATATTTTAACCTCAGAACCGAGTGAAATGGAAGTGAAAAGGAAAAGAATCGGGCTAAATAATATTCATGGTCGAATAAGACTTCACTATGGCGATCAATTCGGACTGCAAATCATTAGCATACCTAAGGAAATAACCCGTATACGCGCTGTATTCCCGGCAGAATTGCAAAAAGGAGATGCATAATGGTGAGAGACTATACCTGCTTCATTGTTGACGATGAAGACCTGATCATTCAAAGATTGGAATTGTTTTTTGATGAACTCTCTCATAGGGATAAGCGATTTGTTCTAGTGGGCAAAGCGAATAATGGGCTGAATGGGATCGAGGAGATCATCAAACTTAAGCCGGACATCGTCATATCCGATATCGTTATGCCGCGAATGGACGGAATCTCCATGATTGAGCAGCTCAAGGCGGAGCTCCCCCATACCCAATACATACTTTTGACCGCTTATTCATCCTTTGAATACGCCCAGAGGGCTATTCAAGCCAACGTATTGGAGTACATTGTAAAGGTTCCGTTGAGGGAAGCGGACTTGAATCGAGCCTTGGATAAAGCAGCCGGAATTTTAAAAGAGTTTAAGAAAAAAGAAGCGGAATTTCAATCGTTAAATGTATCCGTGCTTGAAAATAAATATAGAGTGCGCAAGCAATTTTTCAACGAACTGATCAGAGGCGAAATTCCTTCTCATCGAGCATCGGATTTTGCTAATCACATGCAGTTTCATTTCTTTCAAGCGAACTATTGCTGCTTCATCGTTGAGATGAATACGTATGAAAGTTTCCGAAACGAATACGCTGCCGCAGATCAAAACATCTTGAAATATGCGATTACAAATATCATCGAAGAAACGGTAATGAATGGTGGTAGTGGGGTAGCTGCGGATCTGTCCGATAATCGTTTTATTGGCTTTCTATCCTGGGAAAATAACCGCAGTGATATGGAAACGGAGTATGCTTGCCTATCCTTGGGAGGGCAGATTGTCTCACATTTGCATCAATATTTGAATCAAAGGGTATCTGTCGCTTTTGGTGGTCCACACCGAGGCTGGGAATCGATCAAACAGGCGTACACGGAAGCTAAAAATGTGAGTGAGGATTTCTATTATCATACCGAGAAAGTCGTAAAAACACCGATGCATCGTTTCCAATACCATAATGACAAAAAAGCAGACTTTCAGCAGAAGCTGGCTGATTTTCTTATACGGCTGAAAAGGAAGATTTCCAAGGAAGAGCTGGAGAATGCACTTGCCGATCTGTCACAATTTGTTTCGGACCATAAAATCCACAAGTCCATCATGGCGCCAATGATTAGAGACTTGTACAGAGACATTACCGTAAAGTTTAAATCAGGGAACAAGATGGCCACGGAAGTCCCAGACTTCCCCATGGAATTTATGGCATTTCAGGAGCAGCTCGCTTATATTGGTGACTTCACATTCGAATACGTACACGCGGGCCAACTATTACATCGTGCAGAAATCATGAGTGCTATGCATTTTATCGAGAAAAACCTGAAACAACGCTTAACGTTGGAGGCCATTGCGGAGGAAGTGAATCTAGCGCCATCGTATTTTAGCAGCTTATTCAAAAAAACAATGAGTGAAGGCGTGATCAGCTACATCAACCGTAAAAAAATCCATCTCGCTCTCGAGTTGTTAAACGTCAGGGATTATTCTTTATTGGAATTGTGCGAGGAAGTAGGCATCGTTAATGAAGGGTATTTTTGCAAACTGTTTAAAGAATATACAGGTGATACACCTAAGCAATATCGGATAAAAATGACACGGTACGAATCCAAATAAGGATACAAAAAATGTATGATTTTTTCGTGAAATCCTGTAAAAAAAAAGGGGCCAAAACCATTACCATGATAGAAGCATCTAATCATGGAGGTTATCAAAATGGAGCTTATGAAAGCAGATGTAACCGTCGTAGGTGGAGGTATTGCAGGGATATGTGCTGCCATTGCAGCTGCACGCCAAGGTCTGCAGGTTTCGCTTATTAATGATCGACCGGTGCTTGGGGGGAATGCGAGCAGCGAGGTCAGAGTTCATATCAACGGGTCGGCATATCTCGGAAATAGTCCATCCTATTATGCCCGCGAGGGCGGGTTGGTAGAAGAACTCAAGCTGAAGATCTTTCATTATAATCCGTTATACAACAAGAAGCTTATGCTTTCGCTTTCGGATACGGTCTTGCTCGACATGGTTTATGATGAGCCTAACATTTCTCTGTTTCTGAATACATGTGTACATGAAACGGGCATCGAGAACGGCAGAATCAAGTGGGTGGAGGGCCTTCAATTAGCTTCCGAAAGAAAATTTCGTTTTGAAAGCCCAACCTATATCGATTGTTCCGGTGATGGAATTGTTGGATACCAAGCAGGTGCTGACTTCCGATGGGGAAGAGAGGCGAAGCATGAATACAAGGAGGAGCTTGCTCCAGAAGTGGCGGATCATTACACGATGGGCGATACGATTCTGTTTCAAGCCCGTGACGTTAACTATTCCGTTCCTTACAAAAGGCCTGGCTTTGCGTATGATATCACGAAGCTGGAGTTTTTCGATAGTATCCGAAAAGGGTTAAACCATCGGTCTTTTCCAAGGAAAATCAACGGGCTTGGAGGATTGTGGTGGCTGGAATACGGCGGACATATGGATATTATCAAGAATAATGAAGATATCGCATTGGAACTGCGGAAATTGGTGTACGGGATCTGGGATTATATTAAAAATAGCGGTGAGTTTGATGATGTAGACAATCTTATCTTGGATTATGTATGCCCGATTCCGGGAAAGCGGGAGTCGAGACGTTTTATCGGGGAACACATGCTGTCTCAGAACGATCTTACAGAAAAGACTCATTTCGAAGATGCTGTATCCGTCGGAGGCTGGTATATGGATCTGCATGCGAATAAAGGCATCTACGATGAGGGGCCGGCTACAGCGTGGAATTTCGTGCCGGGATTGTATAATATCCCTTTTCGCAGCTTATTTTCACGCAATATTCCCAATCTCATGTTCGCTGGCCGTAATATAAGCGCTACCCATGTGGCTTTCGGGTCTACAAGGGTGATGGCGACCTGTGGTTGTATGGGGCAGGCGGTAGGAACAGCTGCTGCGTTATGCGTAAAATATGATACAGACCCCGCGGACATCGTCAAAGCGCATATGGATGAGCTTCAGACGCAGCTGCTACGAGACGGGCAAACGATTGTAGGGCTTCAAGAGCAGTTGGATCCTTATTTTGCTGATGGATTAACGATTCGTGCCTCGTCTCAGCGAAGCTATGAACATCTTCATCCAACCGAAGAGATCTCCTTGGAGAAAGCGTTATGTTTGGTCTTGCCGATTCAGACATCCGTGGCTGAAAGTGTGCAGATCAAAATTAAAAATAGATCCGAGCATTCGGAAACGTTGCAAGTGAAGCTATTTGGCGGGGAACGGAAGGAAAACTATATTCCTGCCAGCGAGCTGAAAGGATACAACTTGGTGATTTCAGCGGGGCACGATGACTGGATTACACTGGACCTCAGCTGTAAGAAGCCAGCTGACGACAAAATCTACATCGTATTGGAAGGTACGGCGAGCCTTGGCGTATATGGTAATGAAGAAAAAATGACAGGAGCGGTGAGCTTCTATTATAGACCGGAAGAGCCATCCAGACTGAAGAAATTCAACAGAAGCATTTGCTTCAAGGATCTGATGCCATCCCAGGATATGTATAATCCCGCGAATGTCGTCAACGGCTTCTCCAGACCTTATGGTCTGCCGAACGGCTGGATTTCTGAACGTTCGAAAGGACAGGAGTGGTTGGAATTTGGTTTTGCAAGCCCCAAGAATCTGGATGAAATCCATCTTGTTTTCAATTCGCAGCTGAATTTGGAGCATTTCGACGATCCGATCGAGCCGTTGATTCAAGATTATGATGTGATCTTAACCTTAGAAGACGGAACCGAGAGTGAAATGAATATCCGTGGTAATTATCTTTCGTTGAATAAACATCAGGTGCATGCAAAAGGTGTAACCCGAATCCGGTTTGATTTCTGTGCAACGTATGGTTCGCCTTATTATGAAGTGTTTGCTGTCAAATTTTTTGCTCCTAAAAACGTGAAGTGAGGGCGGGTGAAGTCACGATGAAGGAATTTTTCCCTCGAAGAGGGCTGCCTAATGTCATTCAAAAGTTGGAAAATGGGGAAACAGTAACAATTGTCTATTTTGGCGGCAGTAATACACGTTCTAAAGGATACAGGGTCATGACGGCGGATTGGCTGCGAGGAGAATATCCCCATGCAGATATCCGCTCTGTGAACGCAGGCATTGATGGGACAGGATCGGACCTCGGCTGCGCCCGTTTGGAGACAGATGTACTGCGTCATCAGCCTGATCTCGTGTTTGTTGAATTTGTTGGTAACGATGGCGGAGTTCCCGAATCCAAGGCGCGGATCGAAGGCATCGTCCGACAGATTCGCAAGCGGAGCCGGTTTACCGATATTCTGTTTGTGTATACGGTTAAGGAACGGGATTTGACCTCATTTCAATCCGGCCAATACCAGAAGGGCGCTCGTATGCAAGAGGAAGTCGCCGACTATTACGGCATTCCTTCGATTCATCTGGGCGTAGCAGTCAGTCAAATGGTTTTGGATGGAAAGCTCATTTTCACCTTAAGAGCAGACGTGTCTATTCCCGGAGCTATTATTTTTACACATGATTCGATTCACCCAACGATTCCCGAAGGACATCAGATTTACACAGATACAATCACCCGGTCGTTTGAGAAAATCAGAGAGCTTCGAGATCACGTAGGAAAAGTCGAACATCACTTGCCGCAGGACCCATTGGTCCCGGCCAACCCTTGGGAGTATGCAACCATGCTGCCACTGGATCGTCTTACTCATTTTTCCGCGGGGTGGTCTTACATGACCCCTGATGATTTTGCTTTAGTGCGCGAGTATGATTGGTTGTTCCCCGGTCTATGGCGAGCAGTCGATCCCGGAGAGACGATCACAGTGGAGTTTGAGGGAACCCACATCGGATTATTCGATATTGGTGGGCCGGATTCCGGCAGATTGAAGGTAACGGTGGATGGAGGGGAACCCTTTCTTATCGATCGATTCACATCATATAACGATCATAATCGAAATCAATATGTTTTCTTACCGGAGCTACCAAATGGGAAACATACGGTTCGCTTCGAAATTGATCACGAGAAGACAGACAAAGCAGCCATGTTTGAGGCGGTCGGCAATGAACGAAGTATGGAACATGTTCGGCAGCATCCGGCTTGGTATGATCAAACGGTCATTCAGCTTGGGAAGTTGCTATTGGTGCAGCCGCCATTATAATTGATTAGTCTACTTGGAAGACCTATATTCTATCTGACTGCAATGAGCGCTCAATTAGGATGTAGGTTTCTTTTTTTACTTAAAATCGTATAAGAAATTCTTAAAATGAAAGAAATTTCACGGTGATGTGACATGCTAAGATAGAAACGACAGAGCGGGATTAGCCAGAAGACTAGGTTAATTGCTTTTTTACGATCATTTGAGCAAGGGTAATCTTTTTTTTGGAAGCGTTATCATTAATAGGAGAGGCTGTGAGTTGTATGGTCAAAAGGAAGCTTTTTTTCTTCATCGTTTTCATGTTGACGATAGTAGTTCCTTCCAGCCTGATCGGAATAAGGGCCGCTTATGCGGAGACCTTACCTTATCAGACCATTATCATCGATGACGGGAGCATTAAGATTAATGATGTTGTGACACCTGATGTGGGTAACGAGAACAATGGATATTCGGCTCCAAATTGGACCACAAGCACAGGGGTGAAGGGGTATGATCTTTCCAGCACCCAATATACGAGTACAGCAGGCAGAACGATAACATGGAATCCACGCTTGGAAGCAGGAACGGCGAAAATATCGTTCTATAAGCTGGATTGGGCAGATAAGGCTGATAGCAATGTGAAAATCGAAATTGTTCATAATGGAACGACGGATGTAGTCTTTATGGATCTAAGACCCTCATCTGGCGCTCCAGCTGGTTGGGTTGATTTGGGAGAATACTATTTTTCCGGGGTTGGTGAAGAATTCGTTAAATTGACCCGGTCTACCGGCACCACGAACACGATCCTTACGCGCGCTGATGCGGTCAAGTTCGAAGGAAATATAAGGCAGAAAGAGCCACATAAGACGATCATCATTGATGATGGAAGCCTTACGATTGATAATGTCGTCACTGTTGATTCGGGCAACGTCAATAACGGGTTCTCAGCTCCTTATTGGACCACGAGCTCAGGAGTAAAGGGATACAATAATTCCAGTTCCAAATATACGGATGCCGTAAATAGAACTATCACATGGAATCCGCGCTTGGAAGCAGGGACGGCGAGAATATCGTTCTATAAGCTGGATTGGGCGGATAAAGCAGATAGTAATGTGAAAATTGAGATTGTTCATAACGGAATAACGGATGTCAAGTTTATGGATCTAAGACCTTCGTCAGGTCCATCGGTTGGATGGGTGGATCTGGGGGAGTATGAGTTTAGTGGTAATGATAGCGAATTTGTCAGGCTGACTCGAACGCAACCTACGACGGGTACAATTATTACTAGGGCCGATGCAGTCAAGTTCGAAGGAAATATCCGACAGCAAGCACCACCGTTGCCCCCGCTGCGGAGCCGCACCTTAGCGAATCTCAGTTACACGGAGAAAGGCAGCATCGAAAATGCAAACTATAAGGCAACTTTCTATGAGGCAGCATGGGATGGAGGTAAATCCATCGTTCGTGACATGTTCTACAAGAACACAGACACGGGAAACTGGATGCCAATCAATAATGTGTCGGAAAGACTTGAGGAGCAATGGGTTTTATTGGATGGGAATGCCGGCAGCCGAACCAATTACTACGATACGATGAACAAACGCTGGATTACATTCGACGAGGTCCATTTTCCAGACAGCCACACGGCCGTATTAACCGATTCTACGCATGGCAGTGATTACGATTTTGAAGTGAACTGGTCCATGGCAGGGGAAAAACCAGATGTTTCTTTCGCCTTTACGCCTCGCCGCGATGGCAATTATGTGATTGGATATCAGTCCTTCACAACGGAGGCAGTCTCCGGCATCAATGAAGTGTTAAATGGATTCAGGTCGCATGCCAAAATGGTAGGTACAGTAGAATCAACAAGCTTGAGAGAGCTGAGCGCTCCGATGAGCCTGGTTGAGAAAAATGATGGTTCGGGAAATCCATTAACGTATGGTGTATTTGTACCTTCGGCAGAGCTTCCGGTTGAATTTGAACCGACGGGAGGCGTAACGAAACAACGACTGGGCATGAGCCTGGTCAACAACGAAGGCAGCGTGCAGCCAATCCTGTATGCGCCTCAATTAGGGACTTACTCGCAAATGACCGCAGAAAGCACTTATCAATTTCATATGGGGCTAATCGCTCAAAAAAGCAATCTGTATGAGTCCTACGCGGATATTCTTCGCAATGAGTACGGTTATTCAGCTTACCGCGAAAATGTGTCAGATCAGTCGCTTACTGACGCGATGTTCAATATGATCGATTTGCTTAAGATTGAGCCGCAAGGGGACGACTCTGTTAATTATGTCCCATCACCCAGCGGGTGGTGGAGCCGTGCCAAGGGCTTTATTGATATTGAAAACGAGGATAGCGTTAGAACAAGCTCGAATGCGGTTCTTTTGGGAGCTTACTATTTAACTGGGGATGATCAGCTATACGATACGAGAGCGCTGCCGTCGGTCCAGTATGGCGTATCGCGAAACGGTATCGGTTGGTCGCCGACCCAGAAGAAAGTATACGGTGTGCCTTCCTTATGGAAAATGGCTACTCTGCCGTTCGATGTTTCAAGCGTCGCGGCTGTTAATCAGATGATGGGCACTTCGGCAGGAATTGGGGCGCTGGCACAGGAAGAGTACCTCATGCGTGACCCGGACCAGAAAGACAGGGGGCCTGTCATACAGCCCCTGATGATGTATCGGATGACGGGAGATGCGCAGTATTTGCAAGCTGCGAAGGATGCAGCCGACAGCTACATCACGCAACATATCGATACGCCTGCATCCGTGGATGTAAGTAAAAATGAGTTCATTTATTATTATAGCAAGCTGTGGATGGAGATCTTGGAGCTATATGAGGAAACTCAGGATCCCAAATATTTGGATGCCGCCTATAAGGAAGCTAAACGGTATGCAACCATGTTTGTTGCTCGTCCAGTTCCTGAAGGTAACGTTACGATTCCTCAGCCGGAGACATATAATTACGCGGAGTCGTTCCATTGGCCGGAAAGTGGTAAATTTCAATATCCAAGACTCAAGCTTCCCGAAGATATTGCCGGAGGTGTTCAAGCGGATCGCTGGCTTGTTTCACCAAGCGGATTGACGTTTGAAGCGGGAAGTACAACCGGTTATTATCGGATGAATGCTCAGGAAGCTCCATTCATGCTGAGATTGTCGCTCTATACAGGGGATAAACTGCTGCAGGATATTGCTCATAATGCGGTTATCGGTCGATACTCCAGTTATCCAGGTTATTACTATAAAGGCTTCACCGTTAGCCAACTTGAACCCGACTTTCCGCTGGAAGGCCCAAGCGGGGCTACATCCATCTATTATCACCATATTCCGGGGCAGCTCGGGCAAACGATGGATTATTTGATCAGCGAACAATCATTGAAATCAAATGGAAGTATTACATTTCCTTCCGTATTTGAAACGAATTTTTTATGGTTCAAATATCATCTCTATGGGAATAAACCTGGTCAATTTTATGGTAATTCCGACGTTTGGCTTTGGATGCCCAAGGGGATTATTAAGACCAACCATCCTCAATTGAATTGGATAACGGGTGAGAGCGGTGATAAATTCTACATCGGGCTAAGCAATGCATCGTCAGAAGAAGTTCAGACTCCGATCAAATTGAATGAACAAATCATTGGATTCAACCCGGCACAGGATTATACCGTAACGATCATCCGGGACAATGGTACACCAGAGCAAGCTGTTATGAATGGCGGAATCATTCAAGCCACGGTTTCAGGCAAGGGTATCACCGCTATTATTGTTGAAGGACTTAACATTGATGTGCCGCTGCATCAGGTTAGAACGGCTGATACTTCGGATGCGAGCTATTTCTTTGATACCCACAGTCCAATTGATGCGGTTAAAGGCATGCTGATGGTTAAGCCCGACGAAACGGTCTATGATGCTTATGTGCAGGCCAAGACGACAAAACCAGCGACAATCCATTATTCCTTGGATGGCGGGGTTACGTATACGACCGTCCCAGATACGATATACCCAATGGAATGGTCGATACGGGTGAATGATTTATCCCAAACCTTTACGTATTATGTGGAATCGGAGGGGAAACAGACCCGCAAGCGAACACTCTATCTTCCTGATCAGGTAACGGAAACTCCAGTCCAACCCGATGGGCAGGAGAATTCATCTATCATAGTGGATAATACGGAGGCGGAGACAGAAGGCATCTGGATAAGGGATACGACGGCTGACAACTATTACTATGATAACTATGTGTATGCCAAATCTACAGCTGGCACAGCGACAAGCAAAATGAGATGGCGGCCTGAGCTGCCGGAAAGTGTCACTTACAGTGTGTATTACAAGATTCCGCAAATCACCACTGCAAGTGAAAATTGGACAACGAATGCCTCATTTACCGTGTATTACAGCGGAGGCTCTGAGACGGTTACTGTTGATGAGACAACAGCAAATGGTACTTGGATGCATCTAGGGGATTATCCTTTTGCTGCAGGCGATAGCGGGTACGTGGAACTAACCAACAAAGCCAATAAGTCCAGGGTCGTTGCCGATGCGATCATGTGGGTGGACGCGAACCAGATACCGCAATTGGAGTCTGCTGTGATCCTGTCTGATCGGAACGAGTTGCAGATGACCCAAACCGCACAGCTGAGCGTAACCGGCTATTTGGATAACGGTTTGATCGGTGATCTAACACAGGCCAATGTGCAGTATTTCGTTGATCGTACGGATCTGGCCGAAGTGGATAGCAGTGGCTTGTTGACCCTTCTTAATCTCGATGGGAACACGGATCACATAGAGGTATGGGCTACTGTCACGATTGACGGAGTGACCTTAACCACACCGCCTTTGAACATCACGATCAAGGACCTAACGGTTATCGTCGACAGTACAAATACAACTGGGTTATATACGACAGAAGGTTCTTGGAGCCAAAGCAATTTAGCCGGTTACAAAATTGGGGTTAAATCCCGTTACTCAACAGTTCAAGGATCATCCGCAACGTGGAAAGGCCAGTTTCCAGAGGGGAAATATACGGTCTCGATCTACAAGCTCGTCCATACGACGGGCAATGATAATCATGTCAAAGTGGAAGTGAAGCATAAGACGGGTACCGAGGTCACCTATATCGATGCAACGGCGGGATCATCGGGTTGGGTTAATCTAGGAACGTTCGACTTTATGGGTGACGGCAGCGAGTATGTCCGGTTAACCAGGGTTACGCCTACAACGGTAGACCCGCCAACACTTCCTGCGGATATGATCTATACGAGGGTTGACGCAGTCATGTTCGAACGGCACTCCGATGGTTCGGAGCTGCTTGCAAATGAGGCGCCAGATGAACCGACACTTTCTGAATAATAGCGGTCCGAGAAGCTTACAGGAGGGCAGTTAGTATAATAAACCAAAGCCGAGTGGATGAGAACCATCCATTCGGCTTTTTATGTCAAGGGACGAGTGAAGGTGAATATCACTGGAGGTTAGAAGGCAAGTTTAACTGAAACGTAAATACGTTATGCGTATGTTGAAGTGTCAACGTACCTTGATGTAACTCCGCAATATTTCTTGCAATGGAAAGGCCTAGACCAGACCCCGTTTGTATGCCTTCACTGCTTCTGGAATAATCCACCTTATAAAAGCGATCAAACAGTTTATTTGTTTGCTCTGTTGTGAGGGGTGTACCTTTGTTTTCAATTTCAATAGCAATGTGTTCATGACGTACATTCATTCGAATATGCATTGTACCGGGCTTGTAGGAATACTTTAGAGCGTTCATGAGCAGATTATCGACGGCCCGAGCAATCTTGTCACTATCCACGCAGACCATGAGTGGGGCATCCCCAATCTCTTTCTCAATATGAATACCATTCTCTAGAGCTAGAGGTTCAAATTCAAACAATAGCTGATCCAATAACTGATATAGGTCAATCTTTTTCAAATTCAATTGGGTGTCCACTGAAGTTAGACGTGTGTATTCAAATAAATCATCCAGCAACTTCTTTAAGTGCGTTGCTTTGTTATAGGTGTTCTGAATGAACCGGTCATACTCTGCTTTATCTTGAAAGGAATCTGTTCGAAGAAGCTCAATATATCCGATTATGCTGGTAAGCGGTGTACGCAGGTCATGTGAGATCCCCGTAATCATGTCCATCTTGGATTTCTCCAGCTCGCGCTCCTTGATGATCTGCAATTGTAACTTCTCAGTCATATCATTAATGTTGGAAGCAACTCGCCCTAGTTCATCTTGCCGAACGACAGGTACCCGGTAGTCCAGATGACCTTCTGATATGAATTGCAGTCCTTGCTCCAAGTGAATGATATCTTTAACCATTCGGCGTGTTAAAAATAGAAAGGTAACGATAAAAGTTAATATAAAAATTGGAGTAATGACATACGGAAGCAAATTACGGAACCAGTCCTGCTCCCAAGCTTTAAAAACATCTATAGAAAGGAAAATGAGCATATTATTAAAGCAGGCTGCAGCAATAGTACTCAAAATAACTCGGATTAAAATGTTGATTTGAATTTTTTTCTTTCGAGTTCGATGTGATGGGTTCAATTTAGCCAATTTTATAGCCCACTCCCCATACTGTTTTAATATACTGAGGATCTCTTGGATTCACTTCCAGCTTTTCTCGAAGATTACGAATATGGACCATCACCGTATTATCTGAATACCCATAAGGCTCTTTCCATACGGTTTCATAGATCTTCTCGGAGCTAAATACTTGTCCAGGATGGCTGGCAAGCAACACTAAAATGGAAAACTCGAGTGGGGTTAGTAAAATATCATTTTCCTTTAACTTCACGGAATGTTTACTCTTATCAATGACCAGGTCTTTAATCAGGAGAAGTGAATTGAATTCTGCTTTTCCAATCAGTGTTTGACGCCGAAGCTGGGCCTTAACACGAGCCAGTAACTCTAACGGATTAAACGGTTTGACCATGTAATCGTCAGCCCCGGTAGTCAGGCCAGTAATTTTATCAATGTCCTCTTCCTTAGCGGACAGCATAATAATGGGAATGGCTGATATTTCTCTTATTTTGAAGCAGGCTCTGATTCCGTCCATAATGGGCATCATGACATCCAGTATAACGAGTTGGACCGATGTTGTTTTTATAATATCTAATGCTTCTTCGCCATGGGCGGCTTCAATGACGTGATATCCTTCGTTACGCAAATAAACATGAATGACGTCACGAATATCGGGTTCATCGTCAACAACGAGAACAGTGATCATGATTCAACACTCCTTTATGACATGTTTTAAATAAAACTTATAAATCGGCAATACCAGTGTAAATTATAGCCCAGAATGTTTAAATTGTTTCCTTTTTGCGACAGACATAAACGAATGCAGGAGGGATATTCAAAGGTACTATATCTATTTTTTCAATGATAAACTTTTCGGATAGTGTTCTTTTCATTTGAAGGGAGTATTGAAAAGCGATAAATAAACCCTGGGGTTTGAGTGCTTTATAAATCTGGTCTATCAACGTATTCCTTAATTCAGAATCAAAGTTGAAGAAGGGCAACCCACTAAATACACAGTCCAGTTGCTGAATGCCCTCTTGTTTCATGGATTCCACTAATCGAGAGGCATCTGGATAACAAGGGGAGGTTGGGTATTCAGTCTTCAGATTATTCCTCATCGTTTCGTTCATCTCAAACAATAACACTTGGGTCGAATCTTGTGCCTGTTGATGAATATAACGAGTGATGGCACCTGTGCCCGATCCAAGTTCAGCGACTGCTTTTACCTCTAGCCAAGGCGCTTGGTTCACCATTTTGTTTGCAAGAAAACGGGAACTAGGTACAATACTGCCAACATGTTTAGGGCTTTGAAGAAAACTTTTCAGAAATAAAACAGGTTCATTAGAATTCAATTGGGATTCCTCCATATATGTGATGATATATTGTCAAACCGGTTAGAAATGTATTAAATGAAGCGCAGATAGAATGGGACTGCCGAAGTAGAGTCCCACGGTGAAATACGTTATGGTCCAAAGCAAAGCACTGGAATATGAAATGAGGGCAAATTTTCTATAATGTACGCCACTCAGCCCAATGACCATAGGGAGGACATATCGCATAAGCGGGATAAATAAACCGATGCACATTGCCCAATTTCCATGCTTATTCAGAAACAGTTCAGCTTTGACGAAGTGCTTATGATGTTGAAATTTGTGTTGTAACCAAGGTCCAAATAACTTTCCTGCAAAATAAGCAAATGTGATGGCCGTTAATAGTCCTGCCAAAATACAGAAATATGTGATCCATGAATGGATAACACCGGTGTGACTCAAGATGGCACCGCTGATAATTGTGATCTCATTTGGTATGGGAATACCGAAAGGCCCTAATGAGAAGGCAAAATAAAAAATCAGATATCCATACTGATGAAGCAACTCTAAGATCGTATTGCTGATCATGTTTTTGCCTCCTCTTGTTGATATAAAAATCATAATGAAAAAAACTAAGGAATTAATGAGTATATTTCTGAAGAAAATCTAAAGATTACATAAGCAAAACCTTGCAAATATACTCAAGACAAATAGCCTTGCCAACATACTGGCAAGACTTGAAAGGCGTGAGAAAATAGCTGTTACAGAAATATAATGCAGAACCGTATGATGGAATGGTTCAACGCCAAAGTCTACACAATAAAGAAATCATTATTGAATTCTAATTTGTTACGATACAAAGCTTATATTTAAAGATATTTGGGTTGATAATTGGAATAGTAATCCCGTTATTTAACTTGAAAGGGTGCTTTACTTTGTTAGATCATTTTCTCATCCTGATTAGAAGTATCTCTGCCTTCTTACTTCTTTTGATCATCGCACGTATACTTGGAAAACAAACGTTGTCAAATATGAATTTTCATGAATTTGTAACTGCAGTCATTATGGGAGCAATCGCCGCGAATTTAGCTTTTAATGAGAAAATAAAAGTAATGCATCTGATCATTTCTCTAATCGTTTTTACAGGGACTTCGTATCTATTATCCAAATTAAACCTAAAAAGCAGAAAGATACGTTTAATGGCGGAGGGATCACCAACGGTTTTAATAGAAGGCGGGAGGATTTTGGAAAATAATCTAGCAAAGAATAAATTAACATTAGATTCCCTTAACCAAATGCTAAGGCAAAAAGATATTTTCAATATGGAGGAGGTAGAATATGTCGTTTTGGAAGTGAATGGACAAGTCTCAGTGATGAAGAAAGCCAACTACAGAACTGCCACAGTTCAAGATGTCAATCGGAAGGTAGAACAGAATCTTGAACAAATGCCTGTAGAGTTAATTATGGATGGACAGATGTTACATAAGAATCTAAAGCTGAATGGGATATCCGATGAAGAGTTATTTAATAAACTAGAATCGCTTCAGAAGAATGTAAGTGACGTGTTCTATGCGGTTAAAGGAAGCGATGGAAGAATCTATTTTGATTATTATGAAGATCAAATAAAACATCCTATTGATGTAGAATAAAAGAAAAGTCACATTTTTGCAGCCAATGATTCAGCGGATTTTTGGCCGTTCAATGTGGTAACGAAAACACGCGAATGTAAGAATCGAATCGTATTAAGGGATGGATATTCCAGTAACATATAACAAAAGATCTCTTCAGTAGTGAAGAGATCTTTTTGTGTACAACACTTTTTAACGGCTGAGAGCGTGAATCCACTTGCAAGGTACTGTTATGGCGTCTAATGTCCACCTGTATTGGAAGCCCAGACCGGATACCAACCCAAAGCTGGATTTTCATTGTTGTATAGCACCAGATTGCCGTCATTTTGCATGATGAGCACATTGCCTCTAAGGTTGGCAGGCACATTGTCTACTCCATACCATTCTTTGGCCCACGCTAGGTTATCGGACGTCCAGTAAGGTGTGTTTTGCGGATCGGATATGACCAACTTTCCACTGAAATAGTTAATCTGGAGTTTATGTATTCTTGTGTCTTTGGTTTTGCTGTTCCATATCATCTTGCGTGACTTGACGTCCCAGATCTGTGCATCACCATAATTATCAAATTGAAACGAAAACCTGTTATTATTTGACACTACCCCCCCGCCGGCGACATTATACATAATGTCATAAATCAGGCGATCTCCACTGGCGGCGGATGTCACAGGGGAAAATGAAATCAAAAACATGAGCATGGTTAGACAAGATAAACAGACTTTTTTCATATAACATCCTCTTTTCCTAAACATGATTTGAGTTACCCGTCAAATATATCATATATTTTTCTTTTATGGATAAAAATTCAATACGATTAATGGACCAGTCACACAGCAAAGCGACATTTAGTTCATGTATCAAGTCAAACCACCCTTTTAGAGTTTGCTAAAATAAACATTGTTATTTACAATTCTTATTTCATATAATATAGTTATTAAAGATAAATAATATCCTTGATTTAAGTTCCAGTGTTGTAATCTCATGTGGTCAGAATTATATAGCCTTTCCAGATGTGTATTAAACGCAAACACGACCATGACAAACATTCAAAAAGGTAAGCAGCAGTGTATTTAACAAATACGATAATAAGGAGTATAAAAATGAATTCTAAACTACAAAGAAAAATTAAGAACTTGGAAAATATTGAGCGCTTTCCAGCAGAGGAGTTATTTGAGTTTATACAACTTGATAAAGAGGACGAACTATTAGATCTTGGAGCTGGTACTGGGTATATAAGCTTTTCTTTTGCTAAATATGTGAAAAAAGTAGTTGCGTTTGATTATGATTATGATATTTTACAGTATCTAGAGTTAAAAGCTAAGGAAAAAGGTGTAACCAATATTGAAACCATCGCCGCAAACTTTAAAGAGATGCCATTAACGAACGAAAGATTTGAAAAAGCTGTGGCCTCGATATCGTTACATGAAGTTCAACCTCTTTCAATGGTTTTGAGTGAAATCCATCGAGTTCTAAAAGACAAAGGGATCTTTTTGTGCGTTGAATTAGAGAAGTCGGAATTGTCTACTGGCCCCAGGGTTTCATCGAAGGAAATGGAAGAAAATATCGTTAAGGCAGGTTTTTCAGTTATTGATACAGTTCACCCAGCAACACAACTTGCTAATCAACCTGTGTATATCATTATTGCTCAGAAGAATAAATAAGAAAAAATGACACTAATTAGATCGGAATTAGCTTGAAGGTGTTTTTTCATTGCGAGCTTTTTTCTGAATTTATATATTAGAAAACAAAAGAGTGAAGCCACTCAAAATTGCCATATCGATCGCGGATTCCATCGATTGTGATGTTCGTGCCTTGTATGAATTAATTTTGAAGGATAATGAAGGCAAGGGAGACTAATTGAATAAGTGGTTGTTGTCGAAGGATAAGAACATTGGACCATTAAAAGTCGCTATTGTAGCGGCTTTTTATTTTTTTGGTACACGTTCATCAAATTGTAAGCTGTACAGTACTCAGATGGTAATAGAGCATACGTATAGACCAATGTATACGGAGACATTTCTGCACTGAAGGATGAGCAAGGGTAATTCTTGAATTCCTATGAGTATGATATTTAGTATAGATATTGTTACATTGGATATGAGCGTTCTATTGCTAAATTGATATTTTAATGTAAAATTACTAAAATGATTCGTAAATAAATTGGTTTGATATCGCTGCAAGACTTCTTTTATTTTCAAGAGAGGTTGATATGAAATACATGAGACGACTGTGGGCATATCTCATTACCGAAAAATTTAATCATTTGATTTACAGCAGCTCCTTCAAACAGAGAATTCGTTTATCCATCATTACTATGATAACGCTTGCAATCGGGACAGTGGGCATGACAACTTATTGGATTGCATCCAAGGAGCTGCAAAAGAACGCATTTGAGACTAGTCAAGAAACCATAAATAAAACGACCCAGATTTTGGACGATAAACTAACGGGGATCTCCAACTCCATTCGTTCACTGACCTTCAGCTATGCCTTCAAGGATATGATGCTGGATGTACAAAGTAACGATATCTCTAATTATTATGTGCATTTGTCCGAACTTCAATATGTGTTTTCACAGGTCTATTTCAACGAACCTCTAATCGAAAGTATACTAATTGCTACACCTATTGGAGATTTTTATCCCATTTCACAAAGACGCTCTCAGGTACAGTCCTTTTATGAATCCAGTATGTATTTCGATATGATTGAAAATTATGGTGGAAAATGGATAAAAGGACATACGGATAAGTTTTTTACTGGGAACAAGCGTTCAATTTCATTTGTTACCAAGGGAACTCAAGAAAATGTCCCTAATACAAATGTATTTATTGTCGTGAATGTAAATGAGAGTGGATTAATTGGACTGGTTAACAAACATTCTTCAAATGATGATAGCGATTATTTTGTAATCGATTCCAAAGGCGAGGAAGTAATCCGGACTTCATGGTCATCTAGCCATAATCTAATGAAAGATAAACCGTTCTTATACAATGTATCTGAGAGTAATCAGGGTTCTTTCTTTCATAAATTCGATGAAACCGATTACTTGGTTAATTACACAAGATCAACAGTAGTCAAAGACTGGAGCTTGTTTGGTATTCAACAGAAGGATGTACTACTTGAACAAATGAACGGAGTAAAGCGTACCACCCTTTATTTTATGATTTTTTTCTTGTTGTTCACTAGCCTTTTATCCAATAAACTGACGGCGCTGTTGCTAAATCCTCTATACAAACTTCAACGACTAATGCATGAAGTAGAAAATAACCACTTGAATGTCCGCTTTGCGAGCCGTTCCTCCGACGAAGTTGCTCAGGTTGGGTTTCAATTCAACCGTATGTTGGATGAAATCAACCGACTCATCGATGATGTAAGGTTGAGCGAATCCGGAAAACGTAAGGCAGAGATGCGAGCTTTAACCGCGCAAATGGAGCCACACTTTTTGTATAACACTCTTAATACGATCTATTGCAAATCCGTTCTGGGGGAAAATGAGGAAGTCAATGAGATGATTCTATCCTTATCCCAGATGTTCCAACTTGGCTTGAGCGGAGGGAAAGATTGGAATACTCTACAGGATGAACTGCTGCACGCAGAGCAGTATTGTCTAATCCAACAAAAATGCTATGAAGGGCTGTTTGAGTTTGAAGTTACTGTACGAGATGAATCCGTACTGAACTGCCTTTTGCCAAAGATTTTCTTGCAGCCGATTGTGGAAAATAGCATTCAACACGGCTTTAAGGACATTTCTTTCGGAGGACAAATTCATATACAGGTGGACAGACAAAACAATTTGGTTCATCTGATTATCGAGGATAATGGTTCGGGCATGGATGCGGCTATGGTAAGTCAAGCGATGTTGCAGCCGCCCATCTCCAAGAAGGGTTATGCTTTGAACAATATCGTGAATCGGCTCAACCTGTTTTATGGAGAAGAAGCGCGAATTGAACTCTGCAGCCTTCCTGGCAAAGGATCTAGAACAGACATTTGGATTCCGATTAGAGAAGGAGAAGTTGAATCATGATAAATGAACCCCAACGGATTAAATTATGTATTATTGATGATATTCGAAGTGTAGTCGATATGATTTCTCAGAAGCCATCTTGGGAAGAACATCATATTGAAGTGGTTGGTACGGCCCTAGATGGTGAGGACGGTATTCGATTGGTGAAAGAGACTAAACCCGATATTGTTCTTACAGACATTCGGATGCCTAAAAAGGATGGGCTGGCCATGACGCAGGAAATTCTCGTAAGCGCCCCCTCTACAAAAATTGTCATTCTCAGCGCGTATACCGATTTCTCATTTACGAGACAAGCGATTCGATTAGGTGCATTTGATTTTGTAAAGAAACCTTTCTCTATAGATGAGATCGTTCAGGTTGTGTTGAAAGCAAAGGCTTCATTCGAAGAAGAACGGCAGGGCCAGAGTAAGGCGATTGAAATGGAACAACAGGTAAGGAAAAGTTTGCCGGTATTGCAGCAGGAGTATTTGTCATTGCTAGTTCATCACAGGACGAATGCTATCACTGCTTTTCAGAAATGGCAAACACTCCGTATTCAACTTGCCCCTCAAAATTTCAACCTCTTTATAGTAGAGCTGGACCGTTTCATGGACAAATATAAAGCACAACCCGCACGGGAAGTCGAATTGATCAGGTTCAGCCTTCGAAATATTTTGGAGGAAACCATTGCATCTTTCATAAGTGGTGGTGTTGTTTTTAGCGAAGCATTAAATCGATTTATCTGCTTGATTAATTGTGAAGATATGAGAATAGCAGAGCAAATTTCTGAAGCATGCAGGTTGAATATTTATCAGTTCACGAACTCTACCATCTCTATCGGTATTGGCAGTTGTGTCACTTCTATCGATGAATTACCGGATTCCTATGAGCAAGCTTTAAGTGCTCTGGCCTACCATTTCTATTCAGACGGAAATGGAGTTAACAGTTATTCAGGTATAGCCAATGAAGAGAAAACACTACTTAATTATACAGCGTCAACTGAGCAGGAGTTTCTCATGGCTTTGCGCTCAGGCAATCGGGAAAAATGTCGGCTTATCCTGGAGCAAATCTTCAATGATCTGTTGCAGCGTGATCCTCTTCCCAAACCGCAACAAGTCGAAAACCTCTGCTATGAACTTTCATCCAAGATATGTCGAGTCATGTTAGAACAGTTCCCGCCCGATCGGGTGAAGAGACTTGAAGAGCGATGGAATCATGTGAAGCGTACAGGTGTAATTTCATTTCAGATTATAAGGGATACCGTTAAAGAAATCTGTCTTGAAGCATGTTCTTGGATTGAGCAGGAACGCTCGGATGAATCAACGAAGTTGATCTATCAGGCGAAGGATTATATATGCGCCAATTTGCATTTAAATTTATCACTTGATTATTGCGCAAAGCAATTCAATTTAAGTCCCGGATATTTCTCGAATTTATTCAAAAAAGTACTCAATATTTCATTTCAGCGATTCGTAATCCATCAGAGAATGGAAAAGGCTAAAGAGATGCTGATTGATGATTATCAGGTACAGGAGATCGCAAGGGAATTAGGATATGAGCATCGTCGTTATTTTAGCGAAATTTTCAAGAAACACACCAATATGACACCATCCGAATTCAAGCTATACAGTACGGGGAAGATCAGCCAACCTTTAGATCTTGCTCATGAGCAATCATAATTCGTAAGATTAGCCTTGTTTCCGTAAGTTTCGGATGCAGGGCTAGTTTTTTGATGTAGTTACATAAGAAATCCTGCCCTTGATGTGTGGTTTACCGCATTATGTAAACGATTACAAGAAACTATAATGATGAAGAAAGAGAATCAGTGTATAAAAAAAGGGAGGTAATATGAATGAAATTAAACAAGAAATTCCTTATATCTGCATTGTGTATCGTCCTATCGGGGACCCTTGCCGCTTGCAGTAGTTCTGAATCCACAGATAAAGGAAAGGGATCATCAGCTAAGACCAAGATCACCTACTGGACTGGAGACCGCCATGATTCTGAGTTTGTGAAAGAAACGATTGATAGATTCAATGAAACTAATAAGGATAACGTTGAGGTGGAACTGGTCATCAAGGGGGATGATTTCGATCAAGCGCTGGATATGTCTTTTCAGACTTCAGAGCCACCGGATGTCATTCGTGTTAAAGAAAACACCATACAGACTTTCTACAAGAAAGGGTTCCTTGCTCCAATTGACGAGTTTCTCACAGAAGAAATGAAAAACACATTTCCTGTCATGGAGGATCTGAACAGTTTCGATGGAAAACGCTATAGCCTGCCGAACTATGGTACGACGATGCGTCTGATTTACAATAAAGAGCTTTTCGCTAAAGCAGGTATTGAAAAACCACCGACTACATTGAATGAGTTGGTCGAGGCAGCTAAAAAAATTACGGAAGTGGGTAAGTCAAACGGAGCCTATGGTTTCGCACAGAATTTCAAAAGTCCTTCCAGTGCATTGGGCCGATCTGCCCGTGTTATTGCAGAAGTGAGTGGTTATGGCGGGTATGGTTATGATTTTAAAACAGCTCGTTATGACTTTAGCGGCTTTAAACCCATCATGGAAGCATTTAAGCAAATCAAGGATGACGGAAGTATGTTACCAGGTGTCGAGTCGCTTGATATTGATCCGTTACGGGCTCAATTCGCTGAGGGGAAAATCGGGATGTACTTGTCCTTTTCTGCTGAAGCGGGGGTCTACCAATCTCAATTTCCAGCCAAAATCGAATGGGGCGCAGCACCTGTACCATCCATTGATGGCAATTTTAATGGTGCGTCTGGATTTCTAGGGGGCCAATGGCTGGCAATAAGTTCAGAGTCCGAAAATAAGGAAGCAGCTTGGAAGTTCCTTGAGTATATGTATGATGAATCTGTTCTTCAACAATATCAAGAGAATGGCTTTGGAATTTCCATGGTTCCTTCAGTAAGCGCTGTTGCAGCAAAGCCAGAGGTCAAAGGTATAGAGGGTTTCCTACCCAACAAATACGACGGTGTCTGGCCAGTCTATCCAACCGTTCCAGTACATGGTATGAAGTCCGATGACGCCTTTGTTAAGTACATCCTAAGTGGAGGCAATTTAGATTCTATTATCAACGATTTGAATACACGATATAATGCCGCTTTGGATACAGCAATCGAGAGCGGGGAAGCGAAAGCAGAACCTATTTCGGATTTCGATCCAGCGGAACTTGCAGGAAAGTACGTAAAATAAGGTTTTTCATAGGGTGAAGCATGCTCCATCCTTTCATCAAATCATACACAGATTTCAAGGAGTTGAGAGGATATGAATAAAGCAAAGAATCTAGCTTTTTCATACAGCTTTCTTTTGCCCAGCTATATTCTAACCATTGTTCTGGGGATCTACCCGATTATGTGGGCCATGAGATATATGTTTTACGATTACAAAGGGTTTGGAAGTGCGCGATTTGTAGGATTGGCAAATCTAGAACGCGTCATGACGGATGTTCAGTTCTGGGATTCAGTTGCCAACACGTTTATTTATGCTGGTGGCAAGCTCCTGCTGTCGATACCGCTCGCTCTGATATTGGCCGTCATCTTGAATTGGAAAATCAAAGGAAGGAATCTGCTAAGAGCCGTTATATTTATGCCTACGATCATAAGTACAGCGGTTATGGCGGTCGTGTTTTTCACCATTTTCAACTCGTATAATGGCATCCTCAATCAGTTCCTTATGAAATATAAATTGATCGGCAGTGCCATCGATTGGTTGGGCGTTGATTATGCCATGCTGACGATCATCCTCGTTGCTGTATGGGGGGCGGTAGGTAACTATATGCTTTTGTTTTTAGCAGGCCTTCAAAATATCCCGGAAGATGTGTACGAGAGTTCTTCACTAGATGGTGCAAATAAATTCCAACAATTTCGCTACATTACCATTCCAATGCTTGGCCCTGTCATGCAGATGATCATTATGCTAGCTATTATTAATGCACTAAAAGGTTACGAGAGTATTATGGTGATGACCGATGGCGGACCAATTGGAAAAACCAATGTCATGTTCTTATATGTATATAAATTGTTTTTCCCACCTGCAGGTTCCACGGCATCTACACAAATTCAAGAATTTGGCTATGGTAGCGCAGTAGCTTTTGTCACGGCTGTTATTGTCGGAATTATCACAATACTTTACTTTTATGGATCTAAACGGATGAGTCATAACGAATAAGGAGGAACGTTCATGAAAGTCGCATGGAACACCGTACTGTGGGCGTTTCTGCTAATTGTTGCATTTCTAACACTGTTTCCTATAATGATCACTCTGCTCGGTTCATTTAAAACGAATGCAGAACTTACTGCCGGAGCGACATTGCTTCCTGAAATTTGGCACTTCTCCAACTATATTGAAGCTTGGAAACAGGCAAATTTTTCAACATACACACTAAATAGTGTCTTTGTTGCCGTCGCGTCAACCATAGGAACATTAATTGTTTCGTCCATGGCAGCCTATGTGGTGAACAGAATGGACTTTATCGGCAAGAAACTATACGTCAGTATTCAGGCATTTACTATGTTTGTAGCGATCGGAGCTGTCGTTCTTCGACCACAATTTGATCTGATGATTAAACTTCATCTGCATAATACGCTGTGGGGCGTGGTTCTGATTCTGATCAGCACCCATGCTTCGGCATTCTTTATCCTGCTTAGCTTCATGAATGGGATTCCTAAAGAACTTGATGAGGCTGCACGCATCGATGGGTGTTCTCCGGGCAGAACATTCTGGAGAATCATTATTCCGTTGCTTACGCCCGGCCTCGGTGTGTGTGCACTGTTCGCTTTCCGGGGAGCGTGGAACGAATACCTGATTCCGTTTGTGTTTACGCTCAGTAAACCCGATCTGCAGACTTTGACCGTCGGACTAGCCAATCTGAAGTACGGTATTGCCGCTGCTTCACAGACACACTTCATGATGGCGGGGGCGTGCCTATCCATTCTCCCAATCCTTATTGCTTATATTTTTGCTAACAAATCCTTTATGCAAATGACTGCGGGCTCCTTAAAAGGCTAGTGGTATTCTTAACATCATTAGGAGGAATGGAAATGAATTCAACTTATATCGGAAAACTCGCATCAAGTTCTGTAATTAAACGCTATCAGAACAACCCGATTCTAGATGCTTCTCGTGTCCCATATCCCACTGCACTTGTGTTCAATGCAGGCGTAACGAAATTCAATGGAAAATATGTGATGGTGTTTCGAAACGACTACGGGTCTTTGGAGCAGCAGACAATTGAGGCACATCATACAACAGATCTTGGTTTTGCCTTTAGTGATGACGGAATTCATTGGGAGGTGCAACCGAAACCGTGTTTTAAGCTACATGACCAAGAGATTATCCGTGCCTATGACCCAAGGCTTACCGTAATTGATGGTCGTTGTTATATGTGTTTTGCCGTAGACACACAGCATGGCATCCGTGGTGGTGTGGCTGTTACTGACGATTTTGAAGAGTTTGAAATATTGAGTTTGTCGACACCGGATTTGCGGAACATGGTGCTATTCCCGGAGAAGATTGGTGGGAAATTTATGCGGCTTGAACGACCGTTTACAGTCTATAGTCGCGGGGGAATCGACCGATTCGACATGTGGATATCGGAATCTCCGGATTTGAGGTACTGGGGAAATTCCGACTTGCTGCTTGCTGTTGAAGATGTACCATTTGCCAATGATAAGATCGGTCCTGCAGCTCCTCCCATCAAGACAGAGCAGGGATGGTTAACAACATTTCATGCCGTTGATATTGATCCGGAGAGAGGGAAAAATGGATGGGAACCTTCATGGCAAAAACGGTACACGGCGGGATTAATATTGCTTGATTTGGATAATCCCAAAAAAATCATCGGCATGTATCAGGAGCCGCTACTTTCACCAGAAGCTAGCTATGAGATCGAAGGAGGATTCCGAAACAACGTCATCTTTCCAGGCGGAATGGTACTCGAAGATGATGGTGAGGTTAAGATTTATTATGGTGCGGCAGACACGATTGAATGTCTCGCAACAGCGCATATCGATGATTTGATCCGGTTATGTCTGAAAGGTTAACAGGAGAGTGATGAGACAATGACCATATGGAATCTCTTTCAACATCCTCCTGCTGATTATCGTACGGTGCCGTTCTGGTCCTGGAATGACGCTCTGGATAAAAATGAACTCGAATGGCAGATTGAAGAGATGCATAGAGCCGGAATCGGCGGCTTTTTCATACATGCTCGCGGCGGGCTTACTGTACCTTATATGGGAAAAGAGTGGATGGAGCTCATACGGATCTGTATCAAGAAAAGTCAGGAACTCGGGATGGAAACATGGCTGTATGATGAGAATGGTTGGCCTAGCGGTTTCGCTGATGGAAAGGTGCCTGCACTTGGGGTGGCTTATCAACAGAAGCGATTGGCTTATGAATGGGCTCCATTTAGCCGAGGCAATAAAGTTACGATTGCATCCTATGTCCAGTTGGAGGAAGAACTGCACCTACTTACCGCTGCAGATACACGTAATCCTGACTTCCGAGTTTATTATGAGTTGAACCCTTATTATATCGACACGTTAAGCAAAAAGGCTGTAGCTGCGTTCATTGATTCAACCTATAAGGCCTACTGGTCGGAATTCGGTGATCAATTCGGCTCTGTGGTAAAAGGAATATTCACGGACGAACCGCAATTTGGACGCGGAGATCTTCCATGGTCGCTAGAACTCGAAGATGCTTTTCAGGACCAGCACGGGTATACGCTACGTAAGGTGCTCCCAGCTCTATTCTTGGAAACCAAGGACTGTCGCAGGGTCAGATACGATTATTGGTCATGTGTTACTACATTATTTACTGAGTCTTACGCGAAGCAAATTGGAGTGTGGTGTGAGCAAAGGGGGTGGTCAGCAACTGGTCATGTTGTGGATGAGCAAACCTTGATGGGTCAAGCAACTTCAGTGGGAGATCCCTTGCTCTTCTACGAATATCTGCAAATCCCCGGTTGTGATTGGCTTGGACGTTCTGTGAGCGAAGATCCGATTGTTCCTAAGCAAGTTAGCTCTGTTGTTCGCCAGTTGGGCAAAAAGCAAGCCATCACGGAGAGTTACGGCTGTTCGGGGTGGAATGTCAGCTTTCAAGATTTAAAGCGAATTGGGGAATGGCAATTTGTTCATGGATTGAATCTAATGTGCCAACACTTGCAAGCTTACTCGCTAAGGGGACTTCGTAAACGGGATTATCCACCATCCTTGTTTTACCAGCAGCCTTGGTGGAGGTACTATTCTCACTTCAATGATTACTTTGCCCGTTTATCCATGCTCCTTGTGGAAGGTACACGACAGGCTGAGGTATTACTGCTTCATCCCATCCGAACCGCTTGGGTTGAGCTGGAGGGTTCTGACTCATCACGGGTTGAGCAATATCATGAATCGTTTGCTCAGCTATCTCGCTGGTTGTGCCAATCGTTTATCGAGCATGATTATGGAAGTGAGGGAATTATTGAACATCATGGCAGAGTAGAGGGGAATCTTTTTGTTGTAGGAGAGTCCGGGTATCGAGTCGTTGTCGTTCCGCCGAGTGTGACCTTAAGTGAGATGACGGTGAAATTGCTCAACCAGTTTGTTTTGCAAGGAGGGAGCTTAGTCGTATTCGAACCTGCTCCGTTCCTCATCAATGGTCAACCTAGTGAAGAAATCAGTCGTTTAGTGAACACTACAGTGAGTCCCGATTGGAATCTCAGTGCCTTGGTAGAATCTGTTTCCAGAACTGTTTCTCCATCAATCTCTATCATTGACAAGGAAGGACTCCCCATCGCTTCGGACATGGTCAATATCCAGACACTTAAGTTAGAAGATTCGTATCTCTATTATCTAGTGAATTCCGGAGATGAGTGTTATCCAGATATAGAGGTGACTCTCCCTCGAAAGGGCACACTGTCCCTAATTGATTTGGAGAATGGTGATATTAGGCCACTTAACTATACGGGGGCAGGTAACGGCGTCAAATTGAAAATGACTCTGTGCCCTACACAATCCTATGTCATCAGACTAGTTCCGAAGAAAGATCAACTGGAACCGGATGTGGTAACTCTACTCCAAACAGACAATACAACTAATACCATTCAGGAACTAAATGAGTTATGGGAAATTGATCATATCGATCACAATAGCTTGACGATGGATACTTGCAGGTACAGGCTGGAGAATGGTGACTGGTCGGAGCCTAAGCCTATTATTTTTATTCAGGAAGAACTGCTTCAAATAAGATATCCAGTAAAAGTCGAATTGGAATTCGAATTTCAGATCGCCTTTGATCCTACGATTGTGCGGGAAATGCATCTGGTGATGGAAAATCCGGAGAAAGCACAAATTTTAATTAATGAAAGCAAGATATCATCTCATAGCTGTGATTGGTGGAGAGATGTATCCTTTAAGAAGATTGATCTAAGTGGTTTCCTTCAGCATGGTCGAAATACCATCAGGTTAACATTGGATTTCTGGAACTCCCCCGAAACATATGCAGCTATGGAACGTGCTCAACGTTTTGAGTCTGAAGGGAATAAGCTGACATTCGATACGGAGCTTGAGAGCGTGTATCTAGTTGGACTTTTTGCAGTGAAATCGGAATCTCCTTATAAAAATGGTGAGCATGGCGTCATGTATACAGATGGTCCATTTGTACTTGAAGAACTTCCTCATCAATTTGTACTGACAACTGATCTTGGCTGCCAGGGCTTACCGTTTTTTGCAGGCAGTATTCGCCTGATGCAGACGGTTGCAATAAAACAGGAAGACAGCGCTTTATGGTTTTGGCAGTTCGGCACACCTCCAGAAGCGATTGTCACAAGGTTATCAATTAACGGACAAGAAGTTCGCAATTTTTTATGGGAACCCTATGAAGCAGAAATTTCAGAATATCTCCAACAAGGAGAAAATCTGATTGAGCTGGAGTTGACCAGCAGTTGTAGAAACTTGCTTGGGCCTCACCATCATGTGAAAGGGGAACCTATGAAGGTTGGCCCAGACAGTTTTAAAAATAAAGTCGGTTGGACGGATAGAGACCTAGACCCAAATATCAATTTGTATCAATCTCATTACGCTTTTGTTCGTCTTGGACTAAGTACTTTACCACGAATAGTTAGGATGACATGAAGAGTAAGAAGATACATGGTCGGGTTGAGATTTATTAAAGAACATATCTTGTTAATCAATGATTCCTCATAATTTGAAAGGGTTTTCAAAAAAATGAAGGAGGCAAATGTGATGACAATGATTAGAAAATTCCTATACTCTACTTTGGGGTTGATGCTAGCTGCTACCATTTTTACACTTACTTCGAATGCCCAATCTGGACTCATTACTCCTGAAGGAACTCAATTAGCACCAGCAACAATACACACTTATCAACCATCAGTGCGCTATACCAACTCGGCTAACTATACGCTGAAAGCGAACGGGGTTGTTGTACCAGTTGTCAAGGGATTCAGTGACTATGACTATGCACACTTTTCCATGTCGGAAGGGCCTGTTACGTATGAATTAACGATTTTAAATACCGATAAAGTACATGAATACTCCATAAGTCCAAAAAAGCTCGGTATACAAGCTGAAAAGGTAGAGGGAAAAACGATTACTTTCACAACCCAATCTGACGAATACCTGATCGTGACGATGAATAATCGTCAAACACGCATGGTCATCGCTGCGGATCCGATGGAGACTGATGTTCCCGCTTCAAGTGGGAACGGCATTTTTAATGTTACAGCGGCACCTTATCATGTGGTGTCCTCAGGCACACCAGGATCCGGAGTATCCACAAGAACGGCTGCAATTCAGCAAGCGATTGACGATGCAAGCCAGTACGGTACTCTTCAAGGAGATGGTAGACAAGGTATAGTCTATATACCTGCCGGAACCTATTATATTGGCAATCTGGTATTAAAAAGTAATACAGCAGTCTATATGGAGCCTGGAGCAACATTCATTGGTACAGGTAAAACAGTTGATTATAAGGAGCACTGGTTTAAGGATTCCATGGGTAGGCCAGCTACCTGGTGGATCTCAACTGCTTTCCAATCCGAAAATATCCGGATATATGGAAGAGGGACACTCGATGGCAACGGGCAAGCCTTGCACGATGATAAGACTACCAATGGTAAAGGAATGATCAATAATCTGATTGTCCCTATCGCCACTTCCAATTTTGTCATGGATGGTATCCTTATACGGGAATCATCTGGCTGGGCCGTTGTTACAGTGCGCTCTAACGATCTGACCTTCACAAATTTGAAATTGTTCAATAGTCTGGGAATGGGCGAGAATGACGGCATTGATATTTGCGAATCCCAGGATGTAGTTGTACAAAATGCGATCGGTATTTCCTTGGATGATCCATTTTCTACGAAAGCCTGGAAAGAGGACACTGACATTGCTTCAGGTAAAGTACCTTGGCCGGGAAATCCAGAACCGGTTCAAAACGTGTTATTTGAGGATACGATAGCGTGGACAATATGCTATGGTTACAAGATTGGTCAAGGCGTCATGCAGGATCAATCTAATATTGTATTCAGAAACGGAGTCGTTTATAAAGCCGCAGTGGGCTTCGCTATCCATCATAAATATGGGACCGGAGTCGTCAGTGATGTGAGGTTTGAATCGATGGATGTCGAGGACATCAGTGGAAGTAACGAAGACAATAGTGCCTGGATGACCCTGTTCACGGTTAATGGTGGCAACCATGGAGTGGGACCCATTCGAGGAGTCACAGTGAAAAATATTATGGTGCGTGACGCAGGGGAAAGCTTTGCTAAGATTAAAGGAGTGGAAGGAGCCATGATCACAGATCTGCTGTTTGAGAATGTCTATATGCCTGGTAGCAGTACCCCTGCGCGTACGCTTCATGAAATGAATTTTCTAAATAAAGAGTATTACAGCGGAGTAACGATTAAGCCGGTTCAGAATAATGAGCCGCTTCCCTTAACTAATTTGGCACTGCATCGACAAGCGGTAGCTTCATCCAATGACGGGATTGAGAACACCGCACCCTATGTGACTGACGGTAACTTAACAACCCGCTTTGGTTCAAAGCGCGGAGTGGACCCAGGATGGATTTATGTGGATCTCGGGGAAACCAAAAAGATCAATGAAGTCAGGTTATACTGGGAGGCTGCTTACGGTAAAAGTTATCGCATACAGGTAGCTGACGCTCCAACCCAAGAGGCAAATTGGAGAGACGTTTATAGCACCACAAACGGCAAAGGTGGTCTAGAGAAGATTACTTTTAACGAAGTGGAAGCACGTTATGTCCGTATGTATGGAACCGCTCGGGCAACAAATTATGGGTATTCAATTTGGGAATTCGAGGTATACGGACCGGCACAATAATTCGAGTAGATAGAAAAAAGATATCTTTAAGTGCGGCCGTTTCCCGGTAATCCACCGGGGAAGGGTCGTTTAGTTTTTTTCTAAAATCGATATTGGCCATGTGTAGGTAATGCCACGCTGTGAATGACCGCGATCCTACACGAAGTCGAACTCATGAAGGGCATCTTGGAATTGGAACGAAATTGAACGCAGCTATTATTATGGTGTTTAATGTCCACCTTTGTCAGTCAGATTGAAAAGCAGAATCAATTAAGATACTCTTGGATTGGAAAGATCTAGTTGTTCGATTCGACCAGGGCTCCCTTACTTTTCATTGTCGAGCTATTAAATTGGAATGCATATAGGTTGGGCGAAAATACGAAAATGATCATATTAAACGAAGTAAAGAGAGGTTCGTACTTATGACAGTGACGTTTAGAAAACTAAGTGAGCTATCGATCGAGGAAAATGTACGTATTTGGAATCTAGGATTCGAGGGCTATTTTATACAGAGGGTCATGACGATTGATGCTTTGATGACCAGGATCGTTAACGAAGGACTTTCCTTGGAGAATTCACTTGCTATTTATGTGGATGGTGAACCTGCAGGGTTTGTCATGAATGGATTTCGTGACGTAGATGGAAAGAAAGTGGCATGGAACGGTGGGACAGGTATTGCACCTGCGTTTAGAGGACAGGGCATCGGCAGAGCGCTCATGTTAAGAAATCTAGAGTTGTACCGAGAACAAGGCGTGGAGCTTGCGATACTTGAAGCGCTGACCCAGAATGAGAGTGCGATCAAGCTATATCAGTATGTGGGGTATGAAATTACGGATCGATTAATGATTTTACAACATACGGGTACAATAGATCCTCAATTACTGAAGCGATCTTTTGCGCATCCCTTTTCTATCACCAAAGGATTGCCCCGTGATGTATATGCGCTAGACTTCTATCGAGGTTTATCTGCTTGGCAGACACAATGGCCTAGTATGAAGGAGGGTGAATCTATAATCATTAGACAAGATGGCGAGCCTTTATGCTATGCATTGTATAAGCGAACATTTGATCAAGAGGGTAAAATGGTAACCATTTCGCTCTATCAATGTGAGGTCCTTCCTGGGCGGGAAGATGCAGAGGAGATTTATAAGCTTGCTCTCAGTGAACTGTTCGCCCCGTTAGACTATGTTTGCAGACGAGGGACATCTAACCTGCGTAAATCCAATCAACCTCTGAACGATCTATTGCTAAAATTAGGTTTTACAACAAATGTTGAGCAAGTGCTCATGATGCGAAATATGTATCTTTGATGAGATAAAAGAGAAACAGATAGATAATAGTAATGTTCAATTACAAATTTTTTTAGCATTCGTTGAATTGAATTCATGATTCAAGAAATAAAGCAACACACATCATTAAGCTAAAGGGAAACGATAGCGCAAAAAAACAAGAAGACAGCCGATCACGATCGGCTGTCTTCTTGTTTAACTAACCGACAGGAGAGTTCATCGGCAATAGCGTCACTATAGCGAAAAACCGTTAAATAGTGCAGTTTAATCATTGAAATGATTGAGATTTACTACATTTTTCCATGTAGTATGAAGATGATTCATAGTGGAATTATTCATTCCGGAATCACAGAAATGCTTAACTTGTCGTGCTTATGTTTTCTTAATTACATTCCAAGGAAGAGGTGTTGTTCATGCAAAAGTTAATGGATTTTAGAAAGAAAATGTCGGCCATGTTAATAGCAAGTGGCCTGATATTCGCGATGCTGTTACCCATTCAAGCGTCGGCGGCAGACATTGCTTTTAACGAACCTTTAAACGGAGTGAATCCTAATTTGTTCTATACCTCAGATGGATGGGCTAATGGTCCTGATTTCGGAGTGGGCTGGAAGGCGGTTAACCAGGAATTCGTGAATGGAATTATGGCTTTACGACTTGACAATGCAGGGTGTCCCGCCAGTTGCTCGGGGAAAAATTATGCTTCTGCTGAATATTCGACCCATGTAAAGTATGGCTATGGCCGGGTTGAGGCACGTTTAAAAGCGGCTTCAGGAGTCGGTCTCGTCACAAGCCTCTTCACGTATTCCGGGCAAGGAACAGGTACATCCAATGACGAAATCGACATTGAAATTTTGGGCAAAGACACGACGAAGATGGAAACTAATTATTTTACGAATGGTGTAGGCCAGCATAGCACGATCATCAATCTGGGGTTTGATGCCTCGCTCGATTTTCATAATTATGCGTTCGAATGGTCGCCATCATCCATTAAGTGGTATGTAGACGGTAAACTGGTCCACACGGAGAATGGATCACGTGGAACACTTCCGACCAGTCCTGGCTATATTATGGTTAATCTATGGTCGGGCTCGGGACCGGCTGAAATATGGACAGGAAAATTCAATTACCCAGGTATGCCGGTGCGTGCCTATTTTGATTGGATCAAATTTAAACCGGCTAACTGACGTTTGACAGATGGATTTTTTAACTGAATTTACAAATAAGATGAAATAATCCTAATGTAACTCTGTACGATACAAGCAGAAGTTGAAGTCCAGAGAGTTAGAAGTGATAAGGTTTATCAGAAGGACATTAAAGAGTTTACTCTGTAGTGAACTTTTAAAATGCTGTCCCGGGAGTAGTAGCTCTTGGGATAGCTTTTTTATTTACAAAAATGGAATATAGATGGTAAAGTTTTTCACAAGATATGCATTTGTTAGCGCTTACAATAAAATACGTTGTGGGGGGAGTTATGAATGCCATCTATTTTGAGGGAAGAAGTGGTTCCGAAGGAAAAGGTAAAAATGAATAAGAAATATCCAGTTTATATCGGCGACACGATTGGTGTGACTGTCCCTTATCAAAAGCTTCATTGGCATAATGTTCTGGAGATTAATTATATCAAATCCGGCACGGGCTACTACATCATCAACGGTCAAAAATTTGATTTCCAGCAAGGAGATGTGCTGCTTATCAATTCGAATGATCTTCACTGCGCTTACGAAACGAAGGATCTTGTCATGACTGTCATTACGTTCGATTCGACCTGGTTTATTCATAACCTCCGATTCGATCCGGAGCTATTCAGCCCGTTCCGTGACATAGACAAACATTACACGAATCTGATCCACCGTGATCATCCGGCCATGGACAGGCTGCGGTCACTTCTTCTTGAACTCCAATTGGAGCATGAGAGGGAGCAGCGTTCCTACACTACGGTTGTATATTCGCTTATACTACAGTTTCTGACTGTAGTAAATCGGGAGTGTCGAATAGAGGGGATTTGCGGTAGTCAACACCTTATCAGTGAGAGGCAGTATGAGAAAATACGTCAGGTGATTATGGTTATGGAACAAAACTTCGCCCATCCATGGACGCTAGAGGAGCTGGCCTCTCTTGTCTATCTCAGTCCCTCAAGGTTCAGCGAAATATTCAAACGTGCGGTCGGCATGCCTCCGATGCTGTACCTGATCCATATTCGACTGGAGCAAGCGGTCATGATGCTGGAGGGAGGTCATATGAAAATAATGGATATTGCCCTGGAATGTGGATTCCGCACGTTGACCAACTTTAATCGACTGTTTAAAAAGCACATCGGCATGACGCCGAAGACTTCACAAAAGCAAAATCCTTAGAAAACAGTAATATAGTGCTATATTTTACTGGTATTAGCAGAGAAATGAACTGGGTCAGAAGATACAATGAAGTGGCAAGCATCTCATGATTATGTCAATAAATCTAACACTAAATTAAAAAAAAGGGGGATGCCAATGCCGCAAGTGGAAATCAGCAGCAAAACGAAGCCGCTTGCTAAGAAAAGTCACCTGCACCGCTTTCTGAAGCAATGGGATATTCAACTTATGGTGCTTCCGGCCATGATGTTTATCCTGATCTTCAGCTACATTCCCATGTACGGAGTGCTGATGGCGTTTCAGGACTACAGTTTATTCAAAGGGTTTCTGAACAGTCCATGGGTAGGCTTCAAACATTTTGACGCGTTTTTCGGGACGCCGGAGTTTTGGACCATTATGCGGAATACTCTCGTCATTGGCATGCTTAAACTGTGCATCGGGTTTCCGGCCCCCATCCTGCTCGCGGTGATGCTCAATGAAGTAGGGAAACATTCTTTCAAAAGAATTGTTCAAACGATCAGCTATTTGCCTCACTTTTTGTCGTGGGTCATCGTATCGGGCTTTGTGATCTCCATCTTGTCTACGGACAACGGAAGCCTAAACATACTGCTGCAGAAGCTGAGTCTTATCGATGAGCCGATTAACTTTCTGTCGGAGCCAAAGTACTTTTGGAGTATTTTGACCGTAACGAATGTGTGGAAGGAGATTGGTTTCTCCTCCATCGTGTATCTGGCAGCAATTGCGGGCATCAATCCCCAGCTGTATGAAGCGGCTTCGATTGATGGTGCGAGCCGTCTGAAGCAGATTTTTTCCATCACTATTCCGTCCATTATGCCAATTATCGTTGTGTTCTCTATTCTGGCTATCGGTAATTTCCTAAATGCAGGATTTGAGGACATATTGCTGCTGGGAGGCAATCCGGTTTTGCGAGATGTCAGCGACGTGCTAGACACCTATGTATATCGTATTGGCATTCAGAACAGCCGATACTCCTACGCAACGGCGGCAGGGCTGTTTAAGGCCATCATCAGCGTTGTGTTATTGTCCGGAGCCAACTATTGGGCTCGTCGATCGGGGAACAGCCTTTGGTAGGAGAGAAGGGGGAGAGATACACATGAGGCTGTCGAATGGGGATCGATGGTTTGTTGGCATAATTTACGTCTCATTGGCTTTGTTTACATTTATTGCGTTATATCCGTTCTGGAACGCTGCCGCCATTTCATTTAACTCCGGGACAGATACGATGCAGGGTGGCATTACATTCTGGCCGCGTGAATTCACGCTTGAAAATTATCATGTGGTGTTTAAGGATGAGCGACTGATTGACGGTTTCATCATCTCGGTGCTCCGAACGTTGGTGGGTACACTGCTCTCCATTGTGGCAACAGCCATATTAGCTTATGGCATTTCTAAACGTGAATTGATGGGTCGCAACTTTTATATGGTAACTTGTATCATAACGATGTACTTCAGCGGCGGACTTATACCCAACTACTTGCTCATTCGGGAGCTAGGTCTGATGAACTCTTTTTGGGTTATGGTCATACCAGGCATTATCAGCGTGTGGAATATGATTATATTCCGGACGTTCTTTAAGGGCATCCCGCCCGGGCTTGAGGAGTCCGCCCGTATCGACGGTTCCTCTAACTGGGGGGTATTCATCCGAATCGTACTTCCTTTATCGGGACCGGTCATTGCTACGCTGTCGCTGTTTACGGCAGTGTATCACTGGAATGATTGGTTTGCGCCAAGTATCTACATATCCAACACGGATCTTCTACCCATTCAAACTAAGCTTCAGCAGATACTTAATGCCAATATCATGATGGAACAGATGCAGAACATGGATGCTGCTGCACAGGGCCGGATGAGCGCGATGAAAACCGTAACTACCAAATCGTTGTCCATGTCGACGATGATGGTGGCAACCATTCCAATCCTCTGCGTCTATCCATTCGTACAGAAATATTTTGTGAAGGGCGTATTAATCGGTTCTTTGAAGGAGTAATTCAAGCAAATGCCGGACAAGGCTTTAAGCGTCCGCTTTGACCATAGATGAATCGCGAAGGGAGCACTCATAATGAAAAAAGGGGAAAAGAACCTACTCTCTGGCTTGTCAGTCACACTTATCATTGTCATGGCTTTAATGGGATGTTCGGGTTCAGGAGGTAATACTGCAAGCCAAGAGAAGAATTCCCCAGTCTCGGGGGATACCTTTGTACTGGGAGAGAAACCGCTGGAGTTCTCATTTTACGGCCATTATGACTGGTACACAATGCCGGATTGGGGTAAAGACGCTGCGACGAAGTGGATCAAAGAGAATAAAAAGATCGACGTCGTGCCGATCAGCTCCGGTGGCGTCGCCAAGAACAAGCTCAGTACCATGATCGTCGCCGGTGAACTGCCGGATGTTATATGGATGGATCGTGGAGCGGATGTCGAAAAGCTCCGTTCTGAGGGGATGTTGGTCCCGTTCGATGATTATCTGAATAAATACCCCAATCTGAAAAAGTGGGCTGGGGAGTCTACACTCGAATTGCTTCGCTCACCTGACGGTAAGCTATATCAGTTCCCTAACTGGTATACGACGCAGCCAAACGGCAACGCAGGATATCTTGTCAATAAGAAGATTTATGAGGAACTCGGCTCGCCGAGCCTGGAAACACCAGAGGATCTGTACGTCTATTTGAAGCAAGTGAAGTCAAAGTATCCAGATGTCGTTCCGCTGGAGGTTGGTCAAGCTGCTGCAGGAGTGGACATCATGGTATCTGCGTTTGCAGAAAATCGCCCACATACATTCAACAGTATGATCGCCGTTCCACAAGGGGATCAACTCGTATCGCTGTTCACGGATCCTGTCTATCGTGAGCTGCTGCAGTATATGAGCCGTCTGTACCGTGAAAAACTTGTCACTCAGGATGCCTTCACACAGAAGCTGGAGCAGGTCGAGCAGAAGGTTATAAACGGCAAAGTAGCCATTTATGTGGCGTCCAGTCCCACCGAGTTTGGCTCCAAGGGCAACAATCTGCTTAAAGCGCAAGACCCGGATGCTGGTTACATCATGGTATGGCCTGTACACAAAGCGGAGTTGGATCGCAACAAGATTTTCCCGGGTGATTATAAACAGCTAGGCTGGAATGTCAGCGTCATTACGAAATCGGCCAAAGATCCAGAGGCCATCTTCGCCTTCCTGGATTGGTTCACAGGTCCTGATGGCCAACGTACGATTATGTGGGGGCCAGAAGGATTATATTGGGATGGAACGGACGAGGAGGATATGCCGTTGTTCACCGATAAATTCACAAGCGATGCTAAAGGCCGTGATGAGTTGATGAACGCAACCGTCAACTTTCAATGGAACGGAAACACGGTCTATGTGGACAATTCTAAGATGAAATTCGAGTCTAAACTTCCGCCAGAGAAGCGAAACTTTGAAACGTATTGGCAATCGGAGATTACGTGGAAGACGCAGATGAACACAACGGAGTTCGCCAATCTGGATCCTGCAAGCGATTCGGAAGAAGGCATTATTGCACAGCGCGTGTTTGAGATCTATGAGCAAGTTAGAGCTAAAGCGATAAGCTCCACAACCTCGGATCAGGAAGTGCTTTCGCTTCTGGATAAGGCTGAGGCGGATGCACAAAAATCCGGTTATGATAAGTTGTTGAAGTACAAAACAGCGAGATGGCAGGAGAATAAGGCGAAAATGGCAGCAGCGAAATAAAAGTCATGGCTGGGAGAAGTCCTTTCGTTAAGATTTTTGCGCGAAGCTTTCGCCCGAAAGTCTTGGCTGGCGGCTTCATTAGCCGGGTGATATAGGAGAGATCACACTTGAATTATTACTTGGGAGTAGACGGTGGAGGAAGCAAGACATTGGCCGTCGTGGCGGACGAAACGGGACGAATATTAGGCAGGGGAATCAGCGGCTGCGGAAATCATCAGCTTGGTGCTGCCTTTGCAGAGAAAAGTATAACTCAGGCCGTTGATGAGGCTTATGCACAGGCGGGGCTTGGCAAAGAGAATATCACTTACGCTACATTTGGGCTTGCGGGAGCCGATCGTGAGGCGGATTTCCGCATATTACGGCCAATAATAGGCGCAATGGGTTTAAAGAAATATCGTATCGTATGCGATACTGTCATTGCCATGAGAGCCGGTACAAGGCAGACGGATGGGGTCGTCCTTATATGCGGAAGCGGGACGAATGGATATGGTGTTAACGTTGCAGGCGAGGAGGTTCAGATCGGAGGCTTCGGTTATGAATTCGGCGATTTTGGCGGAGGCGGTGAACTGGCCGTCGAGGTGTTTCGGACAGTCATTCGTTCATGGGAAGGTAGGGAGCAGCCAACTACATTGACGTCGCTTACATTGAAGGCGCTTACCTTCGAAACCGTGGAAGAGATGTACCACCGTTTTTTGGACGATGGAAGAAGGGCGCCACATACTTTGGCGAAACTGCTGTTTCAGGCTGCGCCTGGGGATGAAGTCGCAAGAAAAATATTGGAGAAGCAAGGTTTGGAGCTGGGGAAAGTCGCCAGTGCGGTTATTCATAAACTTGGCATGGGCAATGATTCTTTTGATGTTGTATTGGCTGGCAGCGTGCTAACTCGTGGAGAAGGAGATTATGTGGTTCGGTATATCGAGTCTCAGGTTACTACAGCAGCACCGAAGTGTCGGTTGCGTATCTTGGACCTTGAGCCAGCAGCGGGTGCCATCCTGCTCGCTATGGATGAGAACGGAGTAAAACCAGATTCCACTGTGTATGACCAATTGCACCAAGCACTTGCCGTAAAGGAGAGAAATGTGAAATGGGCACTGGATTAAAGGTCGCTGTTATTGGGGGAGGCTCTTCCTATACACCTGAGCTGATTGAAGGTTTGATCCGTCATTATGATAGTTTTCCGGTTAAGGATATCGTACTGGTGGATATTCCGGAAGGTCATCACAAACTCACCGTTGTTGGCGGGCTGGCGAAGCGAATGGTTGAACGAAGCGGACTGCCGATTAGTATTACTTTAACTTTGGATCGCAAGGAAGGACTGCGGGATGCCCATTATGTATCTACACAGATGCGAGTAGGGTTGTTGGAGGCCAGAGCATGGGACGAAAAGATCCCGTTGAAATATGGAATGCTCGGGCAGGAGACGACCGGAGCCGGGGGAATGATGAAGGCTCTGCGTACCATACCTGTACTCATGGAAATATGCAAGGATATGGAGATGTTATGTCCTGACGCCTGGCTACTTAATTTCACGAATCCTTCCGGAATGGTAACGGAAGCCATCATGAAGCATTCCAGCATACGTTCCATCGGTTTATGCAATTCCCCAATCGCCGCCTACAAGTGGCTGTCAGCACTTTATCAGGTGCCTGAGGAACGCATCTTTTGCGAGTTTGTCGGGTTAAATCATCTGCACTGGATCAGTCGGATCGAGATTGATGGAGAGTCCAAGCTGGAGGAGTTGTTGGACTCAGGGGGGAGCTACTCGGCCAGTAACGTGCCGCAGCTTGCTTGGAACGCTACGCTGATTCGGGCGATTGGCGCCATTCCGTCCTATTATCTAAAATATTATTACCTTCACCGTGAGATGTTGGCGGAGCAGCAGGCTGCCGCAGCCATAGGGGAGACAAGGGCTGAGATGGTCAAGCGCCTTGAGGATGAACTATTTGAGATTTACAAGCGGCCAGAGCTAGTGGAGAAACCGAAGCAGCTGGAGCAACGTGGAGGTGCCTATTATTCCGAGGCGGCTGTTAATTTGATGAAGGCGATTCATACGGATAGCGGAGAGGTTCTAACGCTAAACGTCATGAACGGCGACACTCTGGACTTTTTGCCGGAGGATTCCAGTATCGAAGTGAACTGCGTTGTGACGAAGAAAGGCGCTGTTCCGGTACCGATTACACGAATACCAGATGCCGCAGTCGGCCTGATTCAAGCGGTGAAGACCTATGAGAGTCTGGCCATCGAAGCGGCGGTTTCGGGAAGTAGGGAGAAAGCACTGCTCGCTCTTAGTTCACATCCGCTGACCGATTCGGTGTGTATCTCAGAAGCGATGCTGAATGAAATGCTGGAGCAGAACAGCAAATATTTGCCCCAGTTCTTCCATGGGAGATAAGGGTCCCTAATAAAAAAAGATCATGTTTGAACGATCTCAACACTGGATTATCCTTGGCACGGATTCTGCATTTGAAAGCAAAACCAGTATTTTTATCACAAGAACTAAAATAACCCTTAAAGAAATTTAAATTTAGATTTTGGGTAAGGAGCTGTGCTAATGACAGCTCCCTTTTATCTTCTTCCACTCGCTGACGAAAAGTCTCTTTCGCATCCGTTTTCACGAGAAAAGGTCGGTTTTTATTATTATGGAGAAATTAAACTAACCCCTTCGCTATTTTCAGCGAGAGAGGCCCATTACTTTTCAATTGCAGTACTTATATTGTGCTGCCTTCCAAAACAGCGATCAAGATGAAGAGTTGCTACTAGGCGATCTGTCAATTATTTTTGGTTCGTTCCGCCAGTTCAGTTATTGACTTAATGTCTTGGTCAGTTAATAGATCTAGAAAATACTTGCGTATTGCCTTTGAGACTATGGGAAGAGCTTCATCCAAGGCTGACTTTCCGACGGAAGTAATAATGACTTGCACACCGCGATCTGTGTCTAGTGGTTTCCTCAGAACTAGACCTCGTTTTTCCATACGAGTTAGATGATGAGATAGTCGGCTCTTATCCCAGTCCATCGAGTCAGCTAATTCCTGTTGGCGAAGTTTACCATCCCCAAATTGGACTAAACGATCTAATACTCCAAAATCACCTTCTGATAGTCCTGTATATTCAGACATTTCTTTTACAACGCGACCGAAGACTCGTTTAAAGGAGCCTTTCCACGTATTCCATAGTCGCATTTCGTCTTCGTTTAGTTCATTAATATCCATGCCAATATAATACCATGGTTGACACATCAACCACAAGGTGTTAGTGTTTGTTTTGTGAGTTGACATGTCAACCTAAGAGGGTTGGATTTACTTTTAGGTTGATATGTCAACTTAAGAGAGTTATAAAGATCTGCAAAAGATGTATAGGAAGGTGAGAAAGGAGAGAAAAGTGCATAAACCTGTGGCTTGGTCACTGGGGCAAACAAAGGAAACGGGCATCAAATAACGAAAGATCTCTCGTCACAAGGATTTACCGTGCTCATCAACGTTCTCAAATGAGAAACGCCAGCGAGTTAATCTCTAGTACTGACTCACTAGTGTAACGCCTACAAATATAAGGAGTGTGTTATTAAATGGAATATGTGAAACTGGGACAAAGCGGTTTGGATGTTTCGAAATTAAGTCTTGGAACCATGAGCTTCGGCGTACCTGAACGCGGGAATACCCCATGGTCATTGGATGAAGAGGACAGCAGAGCAATCATTAAAGAAGCAATCGAAATAGGCATTAATTTTTTTAGTACTGCTAATATGTATTCGGATGGAACAAGTGAGGAATTTCTTGGACGTGCATTAAATGATTTCGCCCGTCGTGATGAAACTGTCATTGCTACAAAGGTATTTGTTCCGATGCGCAAAGGTCCGAATGCAATGGGACTTTCCCGTAAAGCCATCATGACCGAAATTGATAACAGTCTAAAACGGCTTGGAACGGACTACGTCGATTTGTACCAGATTCATCGGTGGGATCCTAATACACCAATCGAGGAGACAATGGAGGCTCTTCACGATTTAGTTAAGGCGGGAAAGGTTAGATATATCGGAGCATCCTCCATGTTGGCATGGCAATTTGCTAAAGCGCAGCATGTCGCGGAGCGCAATGGCTGGACACGTTTCGTTTCCATGGAAAATAGACTTAACTTGCTTTATCGTGAAGAAGAAAGAGAAATGCTCCCCCTTTGCAAAGATGAGGGCGTTGGCATCACTCCTTACCTGCCTTTGGCGGCAGGCCGGTTAACCCGGGACTGGAATGAGCAGACCTCGCGATCCGAGAATGACCAAATAGCAAAAGCGTTGTTTATTAAAACGGAAGAAGCTGATCGCAAAGTTGCTGAAAGAGTAGCAGAAGTTGCCGCTAACCGAGGGATTCCGCGCGCACAAGTTGCTCTTGCATGGTTGCTGCAAAAGGAAGAGGTCACAGCACCAATAATCGGTTCGACCAAAATCAGCCATCTCGAAGATGCGGTTTCAGCGTTATCGGTTAAATTAACGTCTGAAGAAATTACCCGTTTAGAAGAACTTTATATACCACATGCATTAGTATAAATTGGACACATATCCTTTACTAAGATACCGTTCTGTATCAATATCCTCACCAACATCGATTCTATAAGCTACTTTTGTAATAAACTCTTCTTGGATGCGATCCTTGAAGAGTTTATTCGCTTTTTCGATGTGACAAGCAGTTGAAGACATTTGGGAGCCGATTAAAAAAAACGGTAAACCTGGTTTCAGGCATACCTTATAGGCAAAATGGCGGGGAACTTTCTGGAACAACCCCTAATCTATTGAACATGGCTTGGGTGATCGATAGCTCAAAAAAAATACTTTTAACAATTAACACAAGGTCAACTGTATTAGAGAGGGTTTTTCCATTTTGCGGAGGATAAGAAGTGAAAAGGGTTGTATCTTTCGGGCATAGAAGGCACGCAATTACTGAGTGCCTTTATTTTATGATTGGGTATCAATCTACTTTTTGCCCGAAAAAATGGGTACATAAATAATTTTACTAACTAATATTTTTACTTTACACATAATTTATTTTTTTGACTAGAACAGCACCTCAGTTGATTTACAGTTCCAGTATATTATTATCGAGACCGTAAATGTTCCCTGCGTAAAGTCCGTTTTGCCGACCATAGCCTCCAACCGGTAAGTACTGCGGCTACTAAGCATATTGAAGCGGAGGTCATGAAGACCACGTGCATGCCTGATAGAAAAAGATCGGGCCGGTCCGGCACAAGTCCTGTAACCCTACGACCAGCCAAGTTGCTCATAACACCAAACAGAGTGGTAGTAGCAACCGTAATTCCCACGACCATGCCCATATTGCGGACGAGCGAGTTAATACTGCCTGCAATTCCGAGTTGGGTTTTGGGGACTTTTGACATTACCAACGAGTTGTTCGGTGATTGAAACAAACCGCTACCGAGACCGAGCATACCGATCCAACTTCCAACCAGAATGAGAGAGCTGCCGCTATGAAGTCGAGCAAGTCCGACTTGAGCGAAGACCATCACAACGAGTCCTGCGAAAGTGAGCAGTTCGGAACCAATTTTGTCCGATAGTGCACCACTGAGTGGAGCTACGATTACCATGACAATCGGAAACAGCATAAGCAAGAGCCCAGCGTGGGAGGGTGTAAGATTCAAAATACTTTGCGTATAGAACGGTGCGATGATATTAAAACAAAAGTTGGCCACAAATACCAGAAAACCGCATAAAATACTTAAGCTGAACAGCGGATTTTTAAACAGGGTGAGCTTTAGCATGGGTTCTGGTTTACGAGTCTCAACGATAAGGAAAATAACAAAAACAATGGCGGAGATGATTAACGCAGCGACGATCCGCATATCCCCATAACCGACCTGCTGCCCGAGCAGTAGACCTGAAAATAAAGCTATGATAAATAGAGGGAATAGCAAAGCTCCGGCCTTATCGATACGGACCTTCAATTTGGTACGATCAGCAGGAAGCACCTTCCATCCAATTGCAATCGCGATCAGCCCAACCGGGATATTTACCAAAAATATGTACTCCCAACCCAGTCCGGATACGATAATACCGCCGAGGCTCGGTCCAGCAATGCTGCCAAGTGAGACAAATGTACCGATCAGCCCCAACGCTTTTCCCCGTTCTGTTGTTGGGAAGATGTCTGTAATGATGCCCTGGCTGTTGGCCATCGTCATCGCTGCGCCCAGTGCTTGGAGTAGTCGTGAACCCAGGAGAAGCGGAAGGCTGAAGCTGAGCCCACAGAGAAGGGAGCCAACCGTGAAAATAATCATACCCCATTTGAACACTTTAATTTTACCAACGATGTCTCCGAGTTTGCCGAAAAAGAGGATCGCTGCACAAATGGTCATCAGATAAGCGGTGACTATCCATTCCGCTTCAGCGACTGTCAGATCCATCCGCTTCGCGATAACGGGCAGAGCAATATTGACGATACTACCGTCGAGCGTCGACATAAATGTAAATAAATTCAGGACTATCAGGATGATCCAACGTCTTTTCTGGATTACTGGGTCATCTTGATAAGTAATGAAACGATTCTCGTCTTCCAGTTTCACTAAATAATCACTCCTTACTATCGTCAAAATCAATTAGTTGCATTAGCAACTAATTTGGTTTTGATTATACTTTAAGTTAGTTGCGTACGCAACTTGCATGAGGTAAAATTTTTGGATACAAAAGATCTTAAGGAGGTACTGGATTGAAGAAACCTTCGATTGGCAAAATGTTGTCCTACATTCATCGTATTAACCAAAAAGAATTGGCTAGCATATTAAAACCATTTGATATTGGAGGGGGCGGGCACCACAATTATCTTAAGGCGATCTTGTCGAATCCCGGGCTTAACCAGGACCAGCTCACAAATGAAGTGAAGTTCGATAAAGCGACTACGACCCGTTGCGTCAAGCAGCTAGAGGAGGCGGGATACGTTTACCGTTCGGTGGACTCTCGCGATCGTCGTTCTTACCTGCTTTATCCGACGCAAAAAGCGAAAGATTTCGAACCTGTGCTGAAACGGATTTTGGATGAGTTCAGCCTTCAGATGACGAATTGTTTGTCCGAAAGCGATAAACAGCAGTTTGCCGACCTGCTCAAAAAAATTTACGACAGCAAACAGGGTTAGAGGGTCAAGGTCATAGTATCTGACGCGGATATTGCCGAAAAGAATGGATCATAATCACGACGGGGTATCTGGAAATTGCCCAAGTGATTGCAATCATGATCCCAGCTCTGTCACTCGCAGCCGCGATTTGCTTGATAACCAGTAAACCAAGAACGGCTGAGACAATAAAACAAGTGAATCGATCAAGCCTAAAAGGCTTTGCTTTTGAGTTGAGCTTCTGGCGATAAGGTATTATCCATGATGCAAAGTATTCTTCGAATTCAACAAAACTATGTATCTTCTTTATCGTACTCAACATGTATTCAAACACAACACCACGAATAAGTGTCTCAGTATTTTGATTCCTCCGTCTCTTTAATTCCCTTTACATAGCACCAGTTGATTCAGCTACGTTGTGTTTCTTTGTAAGAGGCTTTTTCCTCAATGTTCGATCATATAAATAAGGTTTTCCGTGATATTCCCATGCATTCTTTTGCTTCTCCTTTTTATGTATATCAACTTTTATCTCCAAATTAGCAACATGACTCTGGAATTCAGAAGCAATTCGTTTACACCATTTTAATCCACTTTCTTCAGAGGCACTAAAATGAACGCGTAAAAGAAATCCGTTAACCGTTAATTCAAACTTAAATAAATTCATATTATTTAATCCTTTCTAGGTGGGAATATAATCTAGAACAAAACACTATAACTACATAATAACAGGAACATACGTTCTGTAAAAGTGGTATTTATATTAGCAATTAATTATTGAAAATAGGAGAATCACTTTTTTCATACTTATAGACACTTTGGAGGTCGATGGGTTGGGTTGATGGTCAGACGAAAAGTGGACTAGATTGTAAGAGGAAAGAGCGGGTTTTACTTTTGAAAAAACAACATTATTTATCATGCCTTTATATTGATTTTATAGCACAGATGCTTACGATGAGGTGTAGTCTTTTGTTTTATTGTAAACGCTATGTCTATAATAATTTAATACGAGGGGAGGAGAAGTCGATTCGTTATTTATACGAGTTTATACAGCACCAGGACGACCTACCCATGAAGCTCTTTGTAAACAGCGTGAAACATGTTGATTTTCATTGGCATAAGGAAGTTGAAATTGTGTATGTCCTTCAAGGCTCGATCATCATGTATCTGGATCAAAAGCAATATACGCTTCATGAAGATGATATAATCGTGGTAAATAGTATGTCTGTCCATAAGATTGAACGGACCAATCAAGACAACGTACTTCTGACATTGCAGTTCGGTCCGGAATTGCTGAACACTAATGCGTTTATTTCCTGCAATTCTGCTCTGAATAATGATGAGGATAAATTACGTTTAACTAGCATCAAACAAAACCTCGCTCAAATGGTATGGGAAATCAACAAAAAAACGAAGGGTTATCGAAGCTACACGATAGGCAGACTGCAGACGTTATGTGGATGCCTTCTTCGATATTTTTCCGATGGGACGAATCTGGATGTAGAGGAGAGCAGCAAGGAGTACGATTATAAAAGATTGAACAGGGTCCTTGCGTACATTGACAGCCATTACAGTGAAAAGATTACGCTGCAAGACATGGCTGCTTCCGAGCATTTGAGCTTGCATTATTTCTCCCATTTTTTTACCGATAAAATCGGAATCCCCTTCCAAAAATACTTGACGCTCATTCGCCTGGAGAAAGCCCAGGCTCAACTGGCAGGGAGTGAGAAAAAAATTTCGGAAATCGCACTGGACTGTGGTTTCGCCAATGTAAAACTGTTCAACAAATACTTCAAAGAAAAGTACGACTGCACGCCCGGCTCCTACCGCGAAGCTTCGCTCGCGCCAGAATTCCCCAATCCGAACCAGAACCGAAAGCCCAAAACGTACGAGGAATCTTCAAGCGGGGATTATTATGAGATGGACACGTTAAACGCGATGGGATCGTTGTATCGGTACCTGGACGAGAAAACGGAAACGCAGCAGGTGCTGCTTCCACCAACGAAAACCTTGATGGAAGAGCAACATCTGATCGAGATACGGAAAGACCACACGACAGTTATGTATGAGAAACACTGGAATATTACCATGACTGCAGGCAGAGCTGCAGAAGGCTTGCGCGAAGATTGGCGGAGGCAGCTGGTCGAATTGAGGGCACGAATTCCGTTTCGTTTCATCCGGTTTCATGGCATATTCAATGATGAGATGATGGTGTACAGCGAGAATGAGGATGGAACACCAGTCTACAACTGGTCTTACGTGGACAAGCTTTATGATTTCCTATTGGGTCAGGGGATCCGGCCATTTGTGGAGTTAAGTTTCATGCCGAGCCTACTTGCGAGGTCTAATGAAACGATATTTCAGTGGAAAGGGAATATCAGTCCACCGTCCGATCCCGCCCGGTGGGAAGCACTTGTCAGTGAATTCATTCGCCATTGTTTGAATCGATATGGAGCGCAAGAAGTGAAGAAATGGTATTTCGAAGTGTGGAACGAGCCTGATCTGGCAGGAGTTTGTTGGGCAGGGAGCAAGGAAGAATACTTTGCATTTTATGAATCCACCGTTTGTGCCATCAAATCCGTGTTGATCGAACTGAAAACGGGAGGGCCTGCGATGGGTTACGGCTCCCTCTGGAACGATACTTGGACTGAAGAGTTTTTGGCATATTGCCAAAAGCGTGAGGTGCCCCTAGACTTCTTTTCGTTCCATATTTATTCGGAGTATCCGAAACTTAAAATTGATGAAGATCGTCTGACGAAGATTATGCCGCCTTCCTTTTATAAGGAAAGCATTGAACGTTTACGGCAAAAAATGAATGCTTCATCGTATGGCCATGTTGAGCTACATGTGACGGAGTGGAATTTTTCACTGTATGACCGAAACTTGCTGCACGATACGATGTTTATGGCTCCTTTTGTTATCTACCACACCATGAATACGCTCGGCAACGTTAAGGCGATGGCTTTCTGGTCTTTTACTGACGTATTCGAAGAAAGCATCGTTCCTGCTTCTCCGTTCTATGGAGGTTTTGGTCTGATCAATCGCGACGGGCTGAAAAAGCCGGCGTATTATGCGTTTGAGCTAATGCAGAAGCTGGGGGACGAGCTGCTTGTAAAAGGAAACGGTTATGTCGGAACTCGAAAAAGTGATGGAAGCATGCAGTTCCTGTTCTATCACTACGTACATGTAGATCAGCTGTTTGCGAGTGGAGATTGGTCCGAATTATCTGATTCATCGCGTTATGACGTGTTTGAGGAAAAAGGAATTAAGGCATTCGAACTTTCGCTACATATGCTCTCAGGAACGTATAAATGCACTAGTTATCGGCTGGATCGGGAGCACGGATCGGTATTTGACGAGTGGATTCGTATGGGTTCGCCAGATTCTTTAACAACAGAAGAGATCTCCTATTTAAACGGCAGAAGCGGTCCGGTAATCCGCTCAGAAATCGTGCGGGGTGAACATTGGTACAAAGAAATTTTGCTCCCGCCGCATGGTATAACGCTGCTTACGCTCGATCGGCAGTACTAAATGATTGCGCAATCCACAACTGAAAGCATCCTTTCCGCAAGGAAGGGGTGTTTTTTGTTGTTTAATTCCAGCAGAAGCAGACAAGATAGAATTAAAGACATGAAGAGGACAAAAAACGAACCAAGATGCGGCAAGTTACAACAAGAAAGCGTTAACATAAATCTTTATACTATGGTTATAGCAGCTAAGAGGAAAGTAGGGGGAGTTTGGATGAAGCGTTTTATGAAATGGATGACAGAATCGTTTGCGCCCAGATTGGAGGCGTTTACGAACAATATTTGGGTTTCGTCGATTCAAGAAGCGATCATGGTCGCTATTCCGATGATTTTTATCGGTTCGATCATTACATTAATTTCGATTTTGCAAGATTTCATTCCGGGAATGCCGGACCTGACACCCATAACGACATTCAGTTTTGGTTTATTGGGTCTGTTTATTGCTTTTTTGACGCCGTATGTAGTCATGGAAAAAAAGGATCGCCACAAAATTAAGCTGCTTGCGGGGATGTCAGGGGTCTCCCTGTTCGTTATGCTTCTTAATCCGAGCGTGAATGAAGATGGAACCATTCAGTTCATCCTTGAACGATTTGGTCCTTCCGGTATGATTACGGCGCTTTTGGTGGGGGTATTTGTTGCGCTTGTCATGAATGTATGCAATAAATTCTCGTTTTTCAAAAAAGGATCATCTCTTCCCGAGTTCATCATGGATTGGTTCGACTTTCTCGTCCCGATTGCTTTGGTGTTAACTTCTGGATGGCTGCTCGTATACCAGCTTCACTTCGATATCTTTGCATTGATCGTAAGCGTGTTTGAACCCATCAATGCCATGGGGCAAAGCCTGACTGGGTTTGTATTGTTTAACTTCATCGGTGTTGTGCTGTATTCCTTCGGCGTAAGTCCATGGGTCATGACACCGATCTGGTACGCCATATGGATACCCGCAATCGAAGAGAATGCCGCTCTCGTCGCAGCAGGACAAGATCCAGTCAATATCAACACCTTTGAAACCTTCTTCTCCGGCTGGCTTGGTATTGGGGGAATGGGTGCAACCTTGCCACTCGTCGTCTGGTTCCTGTTGGCAAGATCGAAAAAATTAAAGTCTGTCGGCAAGGCGACTATTATTCCTTCCTTGTTCAATATTAACGAGCCAGTCGTGTACGGAGCACCGATTGCTTTTAATCCGCTTCTCATGGTACCGATGTGGATCAACGGACTGATCACGCCGATTATTGTGTATTTGGCGTTAGATATGGGTTTTGCAAGAATTCCGAGCCAAATCTTTCAATTGTGGTATACGCCAATCGGACTGTCAACCTACATTATGTCCGGCGTCAACGGACTCATTTTGCTGGCGGTAATCCTGCTGATTGTATTCGTTGTCTGGTTCCCGTTTTTCAAACTATATGATGCACAAGAACTGAAAAAGGAACAGGAACAAAACTGATTAAAAAGGATGGATAGACATGAACAAATCGATTAATGAATTGCTGACGGAAATGACTCTTAGCGAAAAAGCCTCAATCTGCGCGGGATTAAATATGTGGATGACCAAAGGAATTGCGCGGTTAAATATCCCGCCCGTTCATATGTATGACGGAACTAACGGGATCCGTAAAACGAACAGTGACGAAGAAATGGGCATCACGACAGAGAACGTTCCCGCGACCTGTTACCCTACGGGTTCTGCGATAGGCTCCTCTTGGAATACGGATTTGTTGTATGAGGTTGGAGTCGCGCTAGGTCGTGAATCGAAGGCCATGGACGTCGAGTTACTGCTTGGACCGGGAGTCAACATGAAAAGAACACCGCTTGGCGGAAGAAATTTTGAGTACTATTCGGAAGATCCATGTTTGACGGGTGAACTTGGTGCATCATTCATCAATGGTATCCAAAGCGAGGGGGTGGGGGCTTCCCTCAAGCACTTTGCTGGTAACAATCAGGAGTTTGAGAAAATGGTAACCAGTTCGGAAATAGACGAGCGGACACTTCGCGAAATTTACCTTAGTGCTTTTGAACGTATCATCAAAAAATCTGATCCATGGACGGTTATGTGTTCTTATAACTTATTAAATGGAACGTATACAAGCGAGAATGAGCATCTGCTGAATGACATTTTGAGAGAAGAATGGGGTTACGAAGGTGTTGTCCTGTCCGACTGGACTGCGGTTAATGACCGGATTCGCGGTCTGAAGGCTGGACTTGATCTTGAAATGCCGGGTCCTGCTCATTACAATACGAAAGCGATTGTGGAAGCCATTCAGAACGGGACTCTTTCCGAAGAACAGCTGAATCGGAGTGTTGCCCGCATTTTGAAGCTGGTCGAGCGGGTGACGAGCAACCAAGCAACAGACTCTTACGGAGATCAAAACTATCATGCCCTTGCACGTAAAGCGGCAGCCGAAAGTATTGTCCTTCTGAAAAACGAAAACGCGATTCTTCCGCTGCAGCCGGATTCGATCTCGTCGATTGCCGTGATTGGACGGTTTGCCAAGAAACCCAGAATTCAGGGGGCGGGCAGTGCAAAGGTAACCCCTACTAGAGTCGACATTCCTTGGGATGAAATAAAAGAGCTGGCCGGAGCCTCGGTAACAATGGGTTACGCTGATGGTTACCCGGAGGACGACTCCATTCAGGAAGACTTGATTAAGGAAAGTGTATCTTTGGCCATGAATTCTGATGTGGCAGTCCTGTTCGTTGGCCAACCGGAATATGCCGAATCGGAGATGCGTGATCTGAAGAGCATCGATCTTCCGGAGCATCAAGTGAAGTTGATTCAGGCGGTTGCAGCGGTTCAGCCTAAGTGCATCGTGGTGACAAGCAGTGGCTCTGCTCTTGTCATGCGCCCATGGGTGCAGCTTGTGCCTGGCGTTGTTCATTCTTGGTTGTCAGGCCAAGGGATGGGTAGAGCGATCGCAGAAGTGTTGTTTGGACAGGAGAACCCGTCAGGCAAATTATCCGAGACCTTCCCAGTGAAGTTGTCGGATAACCCGTCCCATATGCGGATTCGGGGAGAAAACGGCAAACTGTATTATCGCGAAGGTCTATTTGTAGGCTACCGTTATTATGACCGTAAAGAACTTGCACCACAATTCCCGTTCGGTCATGGTTTGTCCTACACTTCGTTTTCATATACGGACCTCGAAGTAGCCCAAGTGGATAAAGGGGTTACGGTGTCCTTTCAACTTAAAAACACGGGCAAGCGAAAAGGGAAGGAAGTTGTTCAATTGTACGTGCACGATGAGGAATGCAATTGGACCCGTCCAGAGAAGGAATTAAAAGGTTTTGCCAAAATCGAGCTTGAGCCGGGCGAAAAACGCAAAATCGTCTTCGAGCTTGAAGAGAGAGACTTCTCATACTACAACACCAAGTATAACCGTTGGATTGCAGAGAGTGGATTTTTCCAAATCGCACTGGGTAGCTCATCCAGAGACATTCGGATCACCGAACGTTTGCATTGCAACTTTGGAAAGGAAGAAGTCACGTTCCATAAATTCAGCCTGCTCAGCGAATGGTTGAGCGATTCCACGGCAACAAAAGTGTTAGAAGAGTGCCTAGATGAAATGAACGAGCACGTCACGGACAAGGTGTATCTAAACGAAGAATTTGTTGGATTCTGGGAGGACTTTCCTGTAGTGAAATTGTTCCAGATGTTTGGGCAAAATTGGATGATTGATCGGTCGCCTGACGAGGTGATTCAAGAACTTATTGATCGTGTTGAGAAGGCACGGTAATCTTACTTCCTTTAAAAACCATCTTTTTATAGATGGTTTTTTTCTTTAACACTTCGTATGGTTAGTATACTGCTTCTCTCGTTTCACTGTGTCCTTCATCTTTCTTTTTGCGACAAGTATACACAAAAACAGGAGGGAAGCTCAGGGGCACAAATTTAATTTTCTCAATATCGAATAAATCAGCCAACCGTTTCTTCATATGAAGTGAGTACTGGTATAACACTAACATCCCTCCAGGTCGGAGCGCTGTATGCATCTGTGAAAGGATGTTTTGTTTCATTTCTCTGGAAAAATTAAAAAATGGTAGTCCGCAAATGATACGATCCAACTGATGCACATGTTCTTGATTGATCTTTTTCAAAAGAAAGGATGCATTCGAATGGAACATGAATTCAGGATATGTTTTCTTCAGTTTACTCCTCATTTTTGGGTCTCTCTCAAATAAAAACACGGTTGCAGATTTCGGTAATTCTGCTTTCATAAGACGTGTGATGGCACCTGTTCCTGGCCCCAGCTCTGCAATGGTTTTAACTTCATCCCATCGTACAGACTGGACGATTTTATTAGCTAGAAATTTGGAACTGGGCAGGACACTTCCTACTCGTTTGGGATTCTTTAAGAATCCTTGCAGGAAAAGAAACGATTCGGATGTTTTCAATGCGTTATCCTCCATTATTAAATTCAATGATATTCTCCTGTTTACATAGAAATCATAATGAAAAAAACTAAGGAATTAATAAGCATAATTCTGAAGAAAATCTAAAGATTACATCAGCAAAGCGATACAATTACGTTTAAGACAAAAAGCCTTGCCAACTTATCAGGGGAAGATAGTCCTTATGCTGGTGTAAAAGAGAGCTCAGATTGATTGCTAATGTAAGGATAACGCAACGAACAGAATTAGCCTGCGTCTAATAGCTAGTTGGAAAAATATGAAAGGAGTTGAATGAGAAAGATGATAACTTCATTTTCACATAAGCCCGAAGGATACGAATGTCCATTTTGTTGTGTTTGGGGGATCGAGCGACCTAATCAGGGAACAAAACATAGGGATATCATCTATCAGAATGAAATGGTAACGGCATTTATAGCGAGCAAATGGTGGCCAAACAATAAAGGACATGTTCTTGTTGTTCCGAATCAACATTTCGAGAACATCTTTGACCTCCCTGCGGATTACGCTGGTGAAATTCACCGCGCGGCTCAGCTTACAGCATTTGCAATGAAAAGTACATATGGATGTGATGGGATTTCTACGCGGCAACATAATGAGCCCGCTGGCAATCAAGACGTGTGGCATTATCATCTCCATGTTTACCCTAGATATATAAATGATCAACTTTATCTGTCAAAGGGTTCTCCATCCGATCCAGATGAACGAGCTTTCTATGCTGATAAGCTGCGTTCTTGGATAAAGGAAAACAATTAAAATCTAGTAGGTGAATGATAATCCTGCTAGGAGAAAAGCCTGAGCTTACGTGGTCCTGCTAGAGAAAAAAATAAGGTTCTTTCATTAAGCTAACGGGAAACGATGTATGCCTTCGCTTCTGGATAGGGGCTAAGCATACCGTTATAATGGGAATACTCCAGCCTGCATATGCTACTCCAGAACGTATTTGGCAATAGTTTTACTCATCTGGATATAGAATGTATTCGCATCGTGAAAACGAATATCGGCTTGGTGAAAAAGTGCGTTATCGATTACAAAAGAGTTTTTTATTTTTAGTGTATGAGAGTCCAGAATATAGTAAACAGCTTTCTTCGGCACGGGTTTAGATGAATCGTACCAAGCTTGTGTTTTGTCGACGGCTCCGAAGATAATGGTCTGATCCATTTTTTCCCCGTTAGGCTTGTAACCGTGCAAGGTTTCCGCTTCCATCTTTGCATCGTAAATAGGAACTATCACAGTTCCGCCACTTAGAACTTCAAAGTCAGCATGCACAATATTAACGTGATTCTGCGGTTGGACAGCGGAAATAATCTTCTTTCCACGAATTGTAGGGCATAGGCGATTTATGAATCCACTTCTGTTTTCCAGTTTTGTCGTGGCTTTGGAAGTTGCTTGTAATCAGAAGCAGATACGGGAGTGGCGCTAGGGGCTAAGGAAATAGTAAGGAACGCTGCTAGAGTAGTGATTAGAAATGTAGGTTTAGTGATTCTTTTCATGATATGAGGTCCTCCTAGTCTTGATGTAATGGCCGATTTCTTCTAAAAATTGGATGATCTTGTCTGATTTATAGCTTGTCGCCACATCAATGGGAGAATTACCTCTTAATTCTCTGACATGGATTTTTCCTCCGCGATCTATTAAGTACCTATAAATATATACTGGTTCTTTGCCTCGCACCACCTGTTTGAAATGGTTCCATAATACAGCTGAGATCTTAAGCCGAAAACTATAAACTCAACAATGCTTTTTTACATCCCTCCTTACTTTTGGTAAAATTAACCTTTCGATCATAACATATAATGTACATACTTCCCCAATCCGAAATTCGCCGCAGGTTCGTTAAGTTTGATTAAAAAGAGGAGGGCAATGCTACATGGAATTCAAATTTGGGGACGTTTCTATTCTTCTACCCCCTTTACACATTACAATTATCGGAATCGTTATTCTTTTCTTTTTAGTAAGGTGGAGCAAGCAATTAGAAACAAGGCGTTTTACAGTTTTCTTTTACTTTTTGATCAGTACTTCCATTATTCCAATTTTTTCTCGTAATACATCAGAAGGTATCTTTCAGCTGTGGATTCCATTAGGATTTATAGTGATTTTTCTTTATTTGCTTCGCAGCGAAAGAAATCATCCATCTAAAATGAAAGCGAGTATTTTAGGGTTTTCCATAGCAATATACCAGTTAATTCTTCAATATGTGGGATAGATTCTGATTTTTCTCCTCGTAGTTGGTTGGATGATTTCCTAATTGTATAAGCACACTGAAGAGAAAAAGGCATGCACTATCCTGTGTGTGCCCGTCGCAGGACAAAAATATTATTACATTCCAAGTCGCTATTTTAGCGGCTTTTTAATTTCAAGGAACAAAGTTGTAGTCCAAAGATGAGCACAATTACTAAGTAGAATTACAAAAATGTAAGGCGGATGTAAGTTGAATCGATGGCTTAGCCAAACCCGCCAGGATAATATTGGAACAAACGAAAATGAGGAGAATCGAGATGAGGCTGTTTGAACTGTTGCTTTTTTTGTCAAACATTGGCTTGTTTGCATTCACATTCTTATTAAAAAAAGGACGGCCCAGAACTCCGCTATTCATTGCAAGCGGGATCGCCACACTTTTACTTGTCATTCATTGGACGGTGGAAGGATACAGAGTTCAGCTATTTTTCTCATATTGCATAACGATCATTTTTTTAGCCATTTCAGGTTACAGCTATTTTAGAAAAAACGGCCCCCAAAAAATCCCGCGATTCTTGTTGGGTTCAGCTTATACGGCTATAGCGATAATGCTGGTCGCAACAGCGGGACTTATGTATGCTTTTCCTGTATTTAATCTACCTGAACCGACAGGCGAATTTAAGGTAGGAACGCAAAGTTTTCATCTCGTGGATACAAATAGGGAAGAGATTTTCGACAAAGCCAGGGATGGTAAGAGAGAGTTGATGGTTCAGGTATGGTATCCGGTTAAAGTTGGCACCGACAAGTACGCACCCTTTATTCCCGATACCCAGATTTTACGTTATATGGCTGCGAATTATGGCCTTCCTGAGTTTACTCTTCAGCACTTGAAGTACGTAACCGGTCATTCTTATTCGGGGGCAGAAGTCTCTTCGGCTCAGACTTCATATCCACTGATCCTTGCGAATCCCGGCTTCGGCTCGTCCAGGTTCCTCCATACGTCGCAAGCTGAGAATCTCGCGAGTCACGGATATATCGTAGCAGTGATTGATCACACCTACAATACATTTGCAACCGAGTTTCCGGACGGTCGAATCACGACCAGCACAACCAACGACTTATTCTCTCCTGACGATGATTACCGAACGGGAAGAGAAAATCGCGACAAGTTGGGAAAAGTGTTAACCAGCGATGTGACGTTTACGCTGGACCAATTCGAGCTTATCCAATCGGGACAGATTCCAAGTCCTTTAAAAGGGAGGATTGATCTCGATCATGTCGGCGTGTTCGGTCATTCCATCGGCGGAGCGACGGCATACGACGCTTCTTACGATCCGCGAATCGCGGTTGGAATAGACTTGGATGGAGGGTTGTATCGACTGCGTGACAGCGAGGATCTGCGAAAGCCGTTTTTGTTCATCAACTCGGAAAGCTATTTCGAAGAATTAAACATGGTGATAAATAATCGGGTTTACACAGATGCTGAGCTTAACCGTATGGACTCAACAAGAGAGTGGATGGATCAAGTGACGGAAGATAAAAAGTTGGAGCTTGAACGGATGCGTGAAACGGTCGACGAAGGGGGACAAATCCTTTATATCGAAAATACAGAACATTTGAATTTTGCCGACGTACAGTTCATTTCCCCGATGTTCAACATGCTGGGCGTTACAGGAAAAATTGTGCCAGAAAGAGCGAACTTCGTTATCAATGCTTATATGCTGGATTTCTTCGATATGTACCTGAAAAATCAAGGCGGAGTCTTAATAAAAGGACCGGATAGCCGCTTTCCGGAGGTGAAGTTCGTAACCTCGCTAATTAAGTACAACTAGCTTTTCTTCTATCCCTTTACTTATATAATTTGAAGAGAGTTTTCAAATAAAAATGCACTCATTCCTGAGTCGCCAAAATTCGGGATTTGTCCTAACCGTATAAGCGTCTGAGGATGTCTCAAGGTAATTAGATAAAACAAAACCCCGCCGTCTGAGTCAACAGAAACGGGGGGTTCATTATTATGAATCTGATTTACGGACTTCAATCTGAAATTGATCGGAATATGATTTGAGGTTCCCAGCAAGGCTGGCGAGCTGCCCGGAAATGTTCGACAGTTCGTTGGCCGACTGTTGCTGCTCCACAGCACTTGCCGTGACTTCTTCGGCCATGGCTGAAGTTTCCTCGGTTGCGGAAGCAATATAGCTCAAGTGCTGTTCCACTTCCTGACGGATAGAGTGCATATTTACCGTACGACTTTCTAAACGTTGAGCCAACTCATGCACCTCGGTCGATAAGCGGCTAACCTGTCTGAACGTCTGGAGGCAATCAGCAATTTGTGCTTCCTGTTCCTTGACCGCCACCATATTCGCATCAAAATGACTGCCCATACGATGTATCTCTTGAACAAATGAACTCAGGATCTCATCAATCTCCTGGATCGAACGTTCGGATTGCTGAGCGAGCTGTCCCATTTCACCAGCAACGACCGCAAAGCCTTTACCAGCTTCGCCAGCACGGGCTGCCTCGATTGAAGCGTTCAGCGATAGAATTTGAGTTTGTTTTAGAATGTTGTGTATTTGTCCGCTAATGGAGGAAGCGAGTTCCGATTGAGTCGTCAGTGAACTGGATATTTCCTGCTGATGCTCGACGCGCTTCGCATTCTCTCGGCTCTTTTCAAGCAGAACCTCATGTTCACGTGTAACTTGTATTTGCACGGCAGATAATTGCTCTGAAGTATGGGTGAATTGTTGCACATATGAACCTACTTCATCCATTATTTTGCCGAGATTCTCTGAGTGTTGGACAGATTGTTCTGTCTCTTCGGCTTGTTTCGTAGATCCTTTGGCAATTTCTTCGATCGCCCTGGAAAGTTCTTCGGACTGACGCTGGTTCGTTTGAGCCGTTTCCGCTATATTTTTCGAGGACTGCTGCAAGGTATTGGATCCTTGCTGAATTCCCATCAGAATGTTCGTCAATTGGGTAACCATGACATTAATCAAATCACTGATGTCACCTAACTGATCGTTTGTCATATGTTTGGATACGACTTTGAGATTCCCATCAGCAACCTGTTCGAGGCTTGACTTAATATCGCGAACTTGTCCGAGGATGCCTCTTACTACGAATAGCATCATGACCAAAGATAGAATCAGTACAACCACAAAAATCGGGATAATAGTCCGATAAGCATTATTCAAGGATGTCGCGGAGACTTGATTCACCGCTTCAGCAGAAATATCAATACCTAGATAGCCAATAATAGTACCTTGTGAATCCTTGATTGGTGTAAAGGAGGACAAGAGCTGTCCCCAGGTTGGATCATCTACAATGCCTGTTGTAACGACTTCACCACTTAACAAGCGTTCCTGAATCTGGGGGTTGAATTCCATTGCAGTCCCGTAAGGGCTGTATTCCTTGTCATCCCAATCCGCTCCATCCACGGTGTAGATCCACCCGTCTGAAGTTTTGTTATACATATAAACATATAAGGCTCCTGATTGAAGCCTAACTTTAATGAGTTCGTCTCTAAGACTTTTGTATTCATTGCTCTCTTCAGAAGCAGTAGAAGATAATGTCTTAATCAATTCCGATTCCTGGCCTAGTTGAGAGGCAGTATTCACTGCCAGCTGCTGATTGTTATGCTGTATGGTCATTAATGATGCATTTTCACTAGAGTCGATGGTAGTCCACATGATTAGACCGCCCATGGCCAGTAGCGGAACCAGAATGATCAAATACAGTTTGAACCTTAAATCCATCTTTTTTTTGCGAGTCTGTCTCACGTTCGGTTCCCCCTTGGATGTAATAAAGTAAATATGGTTATTCGTATAACCCCATACTATTTATCGTAATATTGAAGGGGAAAATGAAGACTAATACTAAATTTGTATATACATATAGAAGGGGAGTCGCAGTTGATAGGGTCCATTATACGTCTTCACCTAAATGCTGTACCCTTACAGAATTGTTTTGCCGCATGATATAACACGCCTATAATTATGTAGTATGAAAAATAAATACAATTTTATCATAAACTGTTAATATACATAATTGAGGTATCAACGTTCACCAAAAAAATAATTGGAGTAGCAGGAAACCATGTTTCGTGAGTTCTCACATGAAGATCGGATTATATTTGAAGTAAAAACCGAGGATTATAAATAAGAACAAATCATACAGGCAATCGACTACATCTGCCCAGATGAATACAGTGAAGTAGAAATTACGAGCTACTATGAATGTTTAAATTTTACTAAAGACCAGATTGAAGTTAATTTTAGTTATGTATTTGGAAGTCCAGAGCTATATCAATTTGAATTGTTTCCATATGGTTCTCATTCAGTAGCAGACCACAACACAACAAAACGAAGAGCTTGGAAGCAATTAAATATTATAGCAAGTAAAATTATGATGAAAACGGAGAATTAGATGGACGATCTCAGGTTCAGAGACAGAGAGGCATTCTTTCACTTTCTATTAGAGAGTGTCATTATTACCATATCTGTTTAAAATATTTTTTATTGGTGATATGAATATTCATTCCCTAAATTTATACAATAAATAGTTTTAATTCTGATATAATTAATACTTCATGATTTTGATGCTGAAGGGAATGATAGATGAGAATGAGTAGGTGGAATTTTGCGTTTTATTCCGTTGTATTTGTATTTGTGCTGGTGATGTTGTGGAATGAACAATCTGTTTTTCTTATCGTAGGAACGGTGATGGTCGCCACACTTATTGCGTTTACGGTTCAAGTTTTGTACCCAATGGCATGGGAAACCCGGATGGACCGTGTGGAAGCTTTTTTACGTAAAAATCATCATACGCCCTATATTTATATTTATTATGTGACTGCCAATAGACTGGATGACGAAGTTGATATCACGATGGAGAAACTTAGGAAACAGACGACGAAAAAATCGAGGCAAGCGATATATCAGGCCGCTTACGGTGCTTATCGCAAGGACTTGACTGCGGTTCGGCAAGCGGTACTCCAGATGCGCAGATCAGATTACCGTACATATTACGAGACATTTTTGCTTTTGGAGGAAGAGAAGAGTGAGCAAGCAAGGGAGCACCTGAAATCGATTAGAAGACAGTGGATGCGATCTGCGCTTCTTGCTGAAATAGAAAGCCAAGCTGGCCGTCGCGAATTGGCTATCCAGCACGCTAAGGAAGCGATGAATGCCTCCAAAGGTGTCGAGCGCTACACGCTGACCAAAGATTATGAAAGGTATTATGCAATTGAGCAACAAGAAAAGGTTTAACTTTGAAAGTGGCAATTTTGGAAATATCCCTTCGTTAGGCAAGATAAGTCTATCTAATTGTATAGATATCAGTTTCATTAAGCTAACGGGCAGGTTAGCTTAATGATGGATGATTTATCCAAATGACGTTAGAATGGTTATAAGACAATATTAGAGGAGGAAATCCATGCTTGATATTAATCGAATCAAAGAGCTTGTTCCTCATAGATATCCCTTTCTTTTGGTCGATAGAATCTTAGAAATTGTTGAGGGAAAGAAAGCCGTTGGAATCAAAAATGTGACTTTCAATGAACCTTACTTTCTTGGTCACTTTCCTGATTATCCTGTCATGCCTGGAGTCTTGATTGTAGAAGCACTGGCACAGGTGGGTGGTACCGTTATGTCCAACGTAGAGAGCAATAACCATAAGATAGGTTTACTGACTGGTATTGATAATTGTCGGTTCAAAAAGCAAGTAAAACCAGGGGATCAACTCCTTCTTGAATTCGAAGTGACCCGAACCAAGGGACAGATTGTTAAAGGAACAGGTATCGCAATGGTAAACAATGAATTAGCTTGTGAAGCAGAAATTATGTTTGCATTTAATTCTATTGAGTCATTTAACTAACGGGAACGTTAGCTGAATATAACCCGTCTAATTCAATTAGTGGACACAAAAAGGGAGGAAACACAAATGGATTTAGGATTAAAGGATAAAATAGCACTAATTACAGGTGGCAGCAAAGGGATCGGGCTGGAGACAGCAATTGTTCTAGCATCGGAAGGTGCAAAGGTGGCAATCGTCGCACGCAACGAAGAGGCGCTTCAAGCTGCGGCGAAACGTATTAAGCAAACTACAGGGACAGATGCACTAGTCATTTCTGCAGATATTTCAGTAGAGGCAGAGGTACGAGGTGTGGTGGAGCAGACTGTACAGCATTTTGGTAGATTGGATATTTTGATTAACAATGCTGGAACTTCTGCGGCTAATCCGTTTGAAGAGGTTGGCAGCGAAAGCTGGTATTCAGATCTGGATTTGAAAGTGTTAGGAGCAGTCCATAGTTCTAAGGCAGCAGTTCCTCATATGCGTCAAAGAGGTGGCGGTTCCATCCTTAATGTGACGGCGATTGTAGGGAAGGCGCCATCTGCATCGTCTTTGCCAACATCAGTCAGTCGCGCGGCAGGACTTGCACTAACGAAGGCCATGAGCAAAGACCTCGCCAAGGACAATATTCGTGTTAACGCCGTGTGCATTGGTCTAATTCGTAGCGATCAGATTGAGCGGAAGTGGAAGGCTGTAGCACCTGAGCAGAGTTGGGAGGAGTTCGCTTCCAACCCCATTCATGGTATCCCACTCAATAGAATAGGTCAAACAGAAGAGGCGGCAAAAGTGATTGCTTTTCTTGTGTCGGGTGCAGCCTCCTATGTAACAGGAACTGCCGTGAACATAGATGGTGGTACATCCCCTGTATTATAAAAATGTAGGGGGATATGTTGAAAAGTGTGACTCAAAAAAAGCCCTGATTGAGGGCTTTTTTTGCTTGGAAATGAGTTGCGAGGGACAAGAACGTGTACTGATTGATTCTGAAATCGTTCAACAAGCCACTATTCTAAAGAAAGTATTGGAATTCCGAAGTGAGGGTAAGGGCAACAAATGGATTGTACTTGGTGGTAATCAGTGTTACTCTAAAAGTCTGTGTTCGACAATACATTTCAAAATACTCACCATTTTAGTTATAAAGAAAGGTAACACTATGATAAAAGTTGAAAACTTATCCTTCTCGTTTCCACAAAAAGAACTATATAACAACATTTCATTTACGTTTGAAGAGGAGCAACATTGCGCTTTTATCGGAACAAGTGGCAGTGGGAAAAGTACACTGATCGATATACTGATGGATCCTGAAAGATATTTGTTCGAGGGCAAGTTAGAGATAGACCCAGATTGCAGAATCGGGTATGTGAGTCAGTTCTCGAAAGTAGACAAAACGAAAGAAATGACCGTTTTTGAATATATCGGAGAAGAATTCATCAAGATACAAGATGAAATCTCTGCCCTTTATGCGGAGATGGCCATGACATCGGATATGGATTCGCTGCTGGAAAAGGTTCAATTGGCTTTGGATGCGTTCGAGGCGATGGATGGGGATAATTTCGAAAACACCATTAATAAGCAGCTAAACCTGGCCAACCTCATGAAGCTAAAAGATCTTAATGTATCCGAATTAAGCGGTGGGGAATTCAAACTTATTCAAGTGATGAAGGAAATGCTTAGTCGTCCAGATTTAATGATTATGGACGAACCCGATGTATTTTTAGACTTTGAAAACCTAAATGCGCTTAAAAAATTGATTAATTCCCACAAGGGAATGATGCTAGTTGTTACGCACAACCGATATCTATTGAATCATTGTTTCAACAAAATTATACATCTTGAAAACACGGAGATCCAAGAGTTTGATGGGCGATATATCGATTATAACTTCTCGCTGCTTCAGACTAAGATCGAGCTGCAAGAAATCGCGGTTGCTGAAGCTGAAGAAATTGAGAGATATGATCACATCATCGACAATCTTAGAGAGATCGCCACGTATAATTCGGAAGCCTCCAGAGGCAGAGCGTTAAAAGCCAGAGTCAAGTTTCAAGAGAGATTGGAAGCACGTCGAATAAAAGAGCCCTTTGTCGATATCAAGCAGCCGAATATCCGTTTTGGTATTGATAAAGAACTTGAAGACACTACTGTTATAAACGTCAATAATTATAGCGTTTCCTTTGACGAGTTGCTTTTGGAAAATGTGAACTTCGAGATCAAATCCACAGATAAAGTAGCCCTGATCGGTCCAAACGGTACCGGAAAAACGACTTTACTCCGAGAAATCTTTAAAAATAATCAGGATTCCATTGAAATAGATGCTGATGTTGTTAACGTGGCCTATTTATCTCAGGTTCAAGGCGAGATGCTGAAGGATTCCAATACAATATTAGATGAATTCATCGAGGCTGGGTTTGAAACTTATGATGAGATTAGATCATTTATTTCAAACTACGGCTTTGAAGGAGAAATTCTTGAGCAAAAGATAGAGTCTTTATCTGGTGGAGAAAAAAACATGCTTCAATTGGCTAAAGTTTCTGCCAGTCAAGCAAACGTATTACTTCTTGATGAACCGACAAGCCATTTAGATATCTATTCACAAATCGCATTGGAGAAAGCTATTGAGGACTACAAAGGTGCGATTCTCATGATTTCTCATGATTTCTATTCTGTTGTTAATGGTATGGATTATGTTTTAATTATTGAAGACAAGTCGATTAGTAAAATGAGTATACTAGAATTTAGACAGATGATTTATGCGAGTCACTTTAATGAAGACTATCTAGAAACTGAACAAAAGAAAAAGTCTGTTGAAATGAAAATAGAATTGGCTTTGAAAGATACTAATTTTGAATTGGCAAAAGGTTTGGTTGATGAGCTGGAAGAGCTGATTAAGTTGCTTTAATTACAGTTCTCTGATTAAAATGATTGCAAGAACAATGTCCATTGAAAGTCGCTATTTTAGCGGCTTTTTTATTTTTTATAGGTACAAGTTCGTTTCCCGAGCTAACGGTGATTGGCTGCTTTCATTGAATTAAAGGGCAGGTAGTGTAACTTTCAACTTTTAGATAACGTTTAATTTAAACAGGTTTTTAGACATGAATACATTCAATGGAGGGGTTAGATTGAACAAGTATGTGTTACATATCGTTGCAAGTGTAATTTGTATATTGACACCTGCTGTTGGTCTCTTATACGGTTTGTGGGATAGCCACCAACCCAAAATAGGCCCTGTAGGAGACGGGAAACAGAATTATCCTACAATACCCCAATGGATATCTATGGTCTCTTCTTTTATCTGTGGAATAGTTAATCTACCTCTTGCCATAATTCGATACAGACAAAACATAAAGCCTAATAAAGATATTAAAAGTTAATGCCTGTTACGCTAACGGGAAAATCCTCAATAAGCTACCAGGCAGATACGTTATTGGGAATGATGCAAAATTCTATACTTGACTCTAATACATTATAGTGGGTATTATTTCCATACATTGATGTTTAGGAGAATAGACGATGTTAATTTTAGAATTAAAACAATCTCACCATCATGGAAAGCGTTAGTCCATCCTTTTAAAATCGGGGATGGGTTAACGCTATTCGCGCTTACCATCCTGCGATATGCTACGCGCAGGACTCAGGTCTAGCGCGTTTTTTTTATTTTTTGTTACAAAAGAAATGGAGGAGTAAAAATGGCAATCATGACAGATTCAAGAGGCAATATTTTTTTGGAATTTATTAATATCGAGTATGATAAGGTCAAAACAATTACACTGGATGCTCCACTAACACATGCTCTAATCGTGGCGAAGTACCAAGGAAAGTATCTCTTCATGCATAATAAGTGGAGAAGGAATTGGGAACTGCCGGGAGGTATTATTGAAGCTGGAGAGAATGCTCAACAATGTGTAATTAGAGAATTATTTGAGGAAACCAATCAAAATATTGATACGGCTGAATTCAAAGGTTTAATGAAGTTTAGACTTCAGCCAAGTTTTCATGGACCTGAACGGACAGAGTATGGAGCTCTGTTCGTGGGTGAACTGTACCAACTTGATGATTTTGTTGAGAACGATGAAGCTTCTTCAATTATCCTTTGGGATGGTTCATCGGAGATTGGTGATATCGCAGAAATAGATAGGAAGTTAATTGAATTCGTGTGATACGAACATGGCCTTAAACTTGCCGTTACAGGCCGAGTGGAGAACCAGTCAGTATCTCAATGGAATTGCGCTTCATGATGAACGTAATAAAGAAGCAATTTAATCCGTGATTTCTCTTAATCTCAGAAAATCGAAATGTTCGTATTGAAAGTCGCTATTTTAGCGGCTTTTTTATATTATCGGTACTACTGAAAACCGCATGTCTAAATCCAGTCATAAGAATATTTCCCAATTTATGTGGATGTGTTTCTTCATCCATTTCCATATGCTTACTTCTGAACGGAGGACGAAGCCGAAGATTAAACGTTTGAGAGCTTGAAAGCTTCCTCGCAAATAGCGAATTTGGCTATTCATAATAAATGGCCTCATAAGGAAACTCTAACTTGTTCATACGATATTCTTTGGGCGACATGGACATATATTGCCGAAAAACTTTTCCGAAATAGCTGGGACTCTCAAAACCGCATTGTTGGCCAATTTGGGAAATTGGAAGTTCTGTCGTGCGGAGTAGTCGAACTGCAACCTCAATCCGTCTGTCTTTGAGATAGGCCAGTGGTGAAGTTTTCTCCGATTTCTGAAATAACCTGCACAAGTAGTGTTTATTGATATCGCAATGGCTGGCCAACAGATCCAGCGTCAATGGAGCTGCATAATTCTCTCGGATGAACTTTTTACATTTCTCAATCGTTGTAATTGAAAGGGCACCGATGTCCTTCTCCGCATCCCGACTTGTCTGTACTAGGATAAGCAACCACCGATAGATTTGCTCGGACAAACGATACTTGTCCGTAACTTTCTCTTGATGAATCAAATGGATAATTTGCCATAACTCTTGAATCAAAGGAGAGTCCGCGTTTCGTCGAATGACATGTCCCTCATTATCATGGATCATATCCCAAATTCGGTTGGCTTCATCTCCACGAATGTTTATCCATATAAATTCCCATGGTTCGTTGTTCTCTTGCTTATAGTAATAACAATGTTCTCCGAAGATTTTAACAAGTAGTGCATGTCCTTTTGGTAAAGGAATCGTTTGATTTTCAATATCCAGATAACCCTGACCGTTAAGCGTGTATTGAAAAACAACGTGTCCCGGGTCCGGTCTATTATCACTTGGACAACGATATTCCTCGCTTGAGACGATCTGCCATCCAATAGAGTCTAGTGTCATGATTGATGTATCGTCATTACGAAAAGCATAAGAGACCGTATGAACCATACTTTCATCCCCTGCCTAAAAAAGTCAATTATATTATATAATACGTCACATTTTTTAGATTGTCTGTCTTTTTTTAGACCTGTAAGATAAATGTAAGCGGTAACATAAGAAGGGGGTGACTGTAGTTTGTGTTCATTTGACAACCAGAAGGGCAGATCGAACTTGTGATTTTATGGGGCTGCCTTAATGACAAAACGATATCTTTCCCCAGATTCTAAAAAATAAATTTTTAGATAAGGAGGAGTTAATCCGATGAACCGAAGAACTGTTTCCATCCAGAAATCAATGTTTTTATCTTTATTAGCACTCCTTATGGTTATTTCACTGGCTGTCCCTCCGGCGCCGGTACGTGCAGAGTCATCAGCAAGTCTGCCGGGTCGCCAGGCGGAATACCTTAACCGGGGTCTGGTTGCGGTTCTTGTAGACAACGGTGTTTTTTTAAGCTGGAGGTATTTAAACAATGACCCTGATGATATCGCATTTAACATATACAAAAACGGAACCAAAGTGAACGCATCGCCCATAAGCGACGTGACGAACTATGTGGACACCACTGGTTTTGACAGCTCTCAGTACCAAATATCCACTATCGTTGCGGGAAAGGAGCAAATGCTGCCGGAGGTTGTATCGGTCTGGCATAACGATTATTTGCCTATTCCGCTCGATAAACCGGCCGACGGCCGGACCAAAGACGGTGGAACTTATTCGTATTATGCAGGTGACGCGTCCGTTGCGGACTTGGACGGCGACGGTGAATATGAAATCGTCTTCCTATGGAGTCCGAGCAATTCCAAGGACAATTCGCAGGCAGGTTATACCGGCAATGTGTATATTGATGCCGTCAAACTGGATGGTACGAAGCTGTGGAGGATTGACCTGGGCGTTAATATCCGTGCCGGAGCGCACTACACGCAATTAATGGTGTATGACCTTGATGGCAACGGAAAGGCCGAAGTTGTGGTCAAGACGGCGGACGGCACGAAGGACGGCCAAGGCACGGTCATTGGCGACGGCACGAAAGATTACCGTAACGAGAGTGGATACATACTGTCAGGGCCTGAGTATCTCACACTGTTTGACGGTGAGACTGGCGCGGCCGTATCCACCGTCAATTATGATCCGCCAAGAGGCAACGTCAGTGATTGGGGTGACGGCTATGGCAACCGTGTAGATCGGTTCCTTGGTGCCATCGCTTATCTGGATGGCACGAAGCCAAGTGTTGTGATGAGCCGGGGTTATTATACCCGCACTGTGCTTGTTGCTTATGATTATGTTGGTGGGGAACTTGTCAAGCGCTGGACTTTCGACACAAACGAAGCAGGAAAACAATATGAAGGACAGGGCAATCATAATCTAAGTGTGCTGGATGTCGACAATGACGGCAAGGACGAAATCATGTTTGGCGCTCTAGCCATAGACGATGACGGCAGCTTGATGTACAGCACCGGACTCGGCCATGGCGATGCCATGCACGCCGGCCAGCTCGATCCAAACCGGGAGGGCTATCAGGTGGTAAGCGTGCATGAGCATTCAGATGCTGCATACGGTCTGGAGATGCGCGATGCGGCAACAGGTGAAATTCTATGGGGGGAGAAAACAGGTTTTGACACAGGCCGCGGGATGTCGGCGGATATTGATCCGAACTATCCGGGATACGAATCATGGGCCACAACCATTACCAACGGGCAGAGCGTTCCCGTAACCAATACCTATTCGGCTGCCGGAGAGGCTATCTACACGGTGGACGAAGGGCCCGAAACCGCCAATTTCGCCATCTGGTGGGACGGAGATCTTCAGCGTGAGCTGTTTGACCATGAGTGGGATAACAGTACAGCCAAAGGTATCCCGCTCATTTATAAATGGGATTACGAAAACAAAAAGCTAAATGAAATCTTCCGGGCGACCGGTACGTTAACGAACAACCATACCAAAGGGAATCCGGCGCTTCAGGCGGACATTCTGGGCGACTGGCGTGAGGAAATTCTGCTGCGAAGCGAAGATAGTTCGGAGTATCGCCTCTATACAACGACCATTCCTACAGACTATCGCATTCCTACGCTGATGCAGGACCCTGTGTATCGACTTGGCGTAGCCTGGCAAAATGTAGCCTACAACCAGCCGCCTCATACCGGCTTTTATCTTGGAGCGGAAGCTACCGCATTCCCTAAAGCCGATCTGGCGCTGACTCGCGATGCAGAAATGCCAGAGCCGGTCTATCGCTTTAATTTCGGAACAGAGACTGCGTCGGGAAGTACGAACATACAGGATACGCTCTACGCGCAAAATCCAGGATACGGGTTCGTGGATACAACCGGTGTTACCGTAGGAGCAAATGAGGTTTCGGTTGCGACAGGTACGACATTTGCTGTTGACCTGCCAAATGCCAACTATAAGGTTACACTTCGTTTGGGCAACGATACGCAAGACTCAAACGTCGGGGTCAAATCCGAATTTGTGCAAAAGCTCGCCGTAACGAATGTGGCAGCCGGAGCACCGCTGGAGTATTCCTATGATGTTGCATTGGTGGATGGGCAGCTCGATTTTCTCTTCACCGGTACAGCCATAGACATTCAGGATATCCTCATTGAGAAATATCCAGAGAAAGCGGCCGGTGCGGCAACAACGATCTATATGGCCGGTGATTCAACCATGCAATCTTACAGTGAAATGCAGGCTCCTCAAGAAGGGTGGGGTCAGCAGTTCGGACGTTATTTCTCGAATGGGGCAGTCATCGTGAACGATGCAATTGGCGGCCGAAGCAGCAAATCGTTTATGGTAGACGGCCGTCTGGACACGATCCTGCAGCGAATCAAACCGGGGGACTTCTTCTTCATTTCCTTTGGTCATAACGACGCGAGTGTAGGGATACCGGATCGGTATGCATCACCGGAGGATTATAAGATTTACTTGGCTCGTTATGTAAACGGTGCCAACCAGCGCGGCGCTACACCGGTATTACTCACTCCGGTTGGACGCAGAGATTTCAATACGGTGACTCAGGAATTCAACGTCAGCTTCCCGGCATACGTGCAGGCTGCCAAAGAAGTGGCAGAGGAGCTTGACGTGCCGCTAGTTGATCTTAGTAAGTTAAGTATTGCGTACTACGACAAAATTGGTAATACAGCTACGGAGAAAGTGTTCCTTTATGCTAATCCGGGTGAATATCCAAAATATCCGAATGGGATCAACGATAATACCCATTTTAGCAGCTATGGTGCGAAGAAAATTGCCGGACTCGTTGCTGGTGCGGTCAAAGACATGGAGCTGAGCATTTCTTCGCTGGTCATCGACCCGGATATTTCCGAACCCGAACCAGAGCCGGAAATCCAGCTATATGAGGAGGATTTTGAAGGCGACGCTGCCGACTACCAGTATGCGATGGTTAATGCCACTGGTATTGCAGGAACCATGACCGGAACGGTCGTTGAACAGTCTGGAAATAAGGTACTGTCCGTCACGGGGTCAGGATCGGGCAATCGGGCCAAGGTATTCCGTTTGTTTGATGCCGTAAACGGTGACAAGGTGAACGTGAACTTTGACTGGCAATCCGGTAATGTAAGTGCCTATCCGTCAGAAGGTCATCTCACGGTCCAGGATTCTAACGAAAATGCTCTGTTCACGCTGTATACGAAAACCGGAAGCACCAAAATTCATTATTTTGTCGGTGCATATAATCCGGACTATGGTACGGGCGATACGGCCATACCCGAAGGGGGAACGGCTACAGAGATTTCCAAGAACCAGTGGGTCAATGTGGATGCAACCGTTAATTTTGCCAAGAAAACACTGGATCTGACATTAACGAATCAGGCGGATCCAACAGTTACTCAAACGATCAAAGATATCCCGCTGAGTTCCGGTGTATATGCGGACAACGTCAGAGCCATTCGGTTCCTGGGGACGAGAAAAGGCGGTGGAGGCACGTTGAACTGGACTACGCAGATCGACAACGTGCGAATTGAAGGCACGGAGCTTCCTTCGGAGGGCGGCGATCAAACGGCTTTGATTGAACTGTACGATGAGATCAAAGCACTGGATCTGTCGGAATATACAGAAGCATCAAATGCCGTGGTGAACCGGGCTTTGGCAGCTGCAGAAGCGATATTCAATACGGATGCCACCCAAGCTCAAGTTGACCATGTGTTTAACATGTTAACTGTCGCAAAAGATTCATTGACAAGTGAACCAGGCGAAGAGTTAAACGAATATAAATTTGATTTTGGTTCCGGCAGTGCTGCCGAAGGATACATTAGGGTTGATGCTAAAAGAGCTTACATTGAAGGTAATGGGTATGGCTTTGCCGATACTACGTTAACCAAAGATGAGAACCGGGAAACCGGGGATCCGCTCAAGGAGGATTTCACACGGGTAAACGGCACCTCCTTCCTGGTGGAAATGGAGCCGGCCAACTACCGGGTAACGATGACCATCGGGGATGCCCAAGAATCGACCAGCGCGAATGTCGTTGTAGAGCAGATGACGAAGCTTCCGCTCACAACCATTGCCAAGGGCGAATTCAAAGAAATTACGTATGAAATTGCTCTGATCGATGGCGTCTTTAATTTCGACTTCACCGGAAATGCACCGAAGATCAATGCACTGAAGCTGGAGCGCCTGCCAGATAACAGCGCAAGCGATGAACCTGTAATTTATTTGGCTAGTGATTCCACCGTGGCCAATTACGCGGAGAATTATCGTCCGCAAGCGGGTTGGGGCGAAACGTTGGGAAGATATTTTGATCAGAATGAGGTAAGCATTGATAACCGGGCAGTTGGAGGATTGAGCAGCAAAACCTTCCTGGTCGGCGGATATCTTAATGATATTTTGCTCGACATTCATGAAGGCGATTATCTGTTCATGCAGTGGTCTCATAACGATTCCACGCCGTCACGTCCGGAGCGTTATCTTACACCCGAGCAGTTTAAGGTATATTTGAAAGAATACATTAACGGTGCTGTGCAGAGAGGTGCAATTCCGGTTCTGGTCACTCCAGTGAACCGTCGTGATTTTACCGGAGAGGTGCTGAACAAGAGCTTCCCGGAATACGTACAGGCGATGAAAGAAACGGCGCAGGAAACGGAAACACTCATCATTGATCTGAACCAGGCCAGTTGGGAGCATTTCCAGGAGCTTGGCACAGAAGGAACCAAATCGATATTCATGTGGGTAGGTACAACAGAGGACAATACGCATTTGCAGATGAACGGTGCAATCAAGGTAGCCGAACTCGTGGCACGTCTTGTAAAAGATTTGAATATACCGTTATCTGATTTTGTCACGCTGGAAGGGGAGTCGCCTGATCAGGAAGCCCCGCATACTACGGCAACTGTGGAAGGAGAATCCCAGAACGACTGGTATACGACTCCAGTACAAGTCACCTTCACAGCAACCGATGAAGATTCCGAAATCGAAGGGACCTATTATCAAATCAATGGTGGCGAAACGGTGAGTGGTACGCAGTTGACCCTAACTGAAGAAGGAACACATACCATCACCTACTGGAGCGTCGATGTTGACGGTAACAAAGAGAGTGAACAGTCTTTGTCTGTATCCATTGATCTCGTACCTCCAACCATTGAAATTCATGGTCAAACCGAGTACACCATTGATCAGCACGTGGAAATTGGCTATACAGCCTCCGATACGGTATCCGGTGTGGCAGAACCGACGGGTGTGCTCCTGGACACTCCGGCGTATACACTTGAACCCGGCCTGAACCAGGTTACGGCAACCGTCTCCGATTTGGCTGGCTGGGAACAGACGATAGAATATAGTTTCGGGGTTATTGCTACGTTCGACAGTCTGATCAATCTGACCAATTCCTTTGCGGATGAATCGATAGATCCTAATGCCGGTATTCTTGCTGATCAGCTTGCGAACACCTTACAGCAAGCCAACCAGGCAGCAAACGATCGTGAAGGAGCAAAGGCGCGTCAACTGCTTGCAGCCTACGGTAATGACGTTCAAGCAGCTAGAGGAACCGTATTTACGGATGAGCAGGCAAATGTGCTGCTTAAGTGGGAAGAATGGCTCAAGCAGGCAACCCCACTAGCAAACGGGGCCCCTGGCACTCCGGTGTTATCTGACAATAACGGTTACGACACGGGGCTCAAAGACGGAGACTATACTGTAACGATGAATTTATGGTGGGGCAATAACGGCAATCAGTTCAAATTGTATGAGAATGGTGAGTTGATCAAGCAAATTTCTCTGGTCGATCAATCCCCATCCGCCCAGTCTGTTAAAGTGGATATAACTGGGAAGAAAAATGGTGCCTATATTTATACCGGTGAATTGATCAATGCACTGGGTACGACCACGAGTGTTCCGCTGACAGTCATCGTCACGGATGCTTCCCCGGGGCAATCTGTTCTGTCGAATGACAACTGGGATGGAGACGGTAACTATAATGTCACCATGAATCTGTGGTGGGGAACGAACGCAACCGAATACGAACTTTACGAAAATGGTGTTTTGATCGACACACAATCACTGCAATCCCGTACACCTAGTGCACAGTCTGCGGTTACTGCGATCTCTGGAAGGGTACCTGGAATCTATGAGTATGAAGCTGTACTTCGTAATCCTTCAGGAGAAACCAAATCATCCAAATTAAATGTGACGGTACGAGAGTAAACTGAAATGTTTGTATGAGGCGTTCCATTAACAGTAAGTGATTAGACCTGAAGTAGAGTAAGTTATAAAAAGTGCTATTCCTCATTATGTTGAGGAGTAGCACTTTTGTTTATTTTGAGAAATTGAAACAGCTATGCATAGCCGTTCTTTTTGTTCTCAACATAGTTGTAATAATAGCAAACCAAATGTACGAAATTGAATAGCGACCATACAACAAGCCATATGATTGGAGACGACAGGGTAGTCCAGATGCCGAACCATGGCAGGACGCGTCCTCCGCCGATAAACGTCACCAATGGGGATAGGGACAAGAGAATTAGAATCGGAATCAGTCTTCCGGCAGTTATTAGAATCAATTTGCTTATCGTTAGCCGTTTGTTCCTCCGACGGATGCGAAAATAGGCATACACGCCCCATAGAAAGGTAGCCAGGATCAGCGCAATCATGATTGTTTCCATATTTCTGCCGTTCAGAAAAGAGATTGTGGGTTTCTCTCCCCTCATTATAGTTGCGATTCCATCGATAAAAGCCGAGTAATTCACAAAAGCGTTTAATCCGGAATTAAACATTACCGCGATACCCATCTGATCATCCAGATAAATCATTTCTTCCGACTTGTACGTCCAGAAAATGCCACTATGGGAGATCGTTTTGCCGCCGGACTCGTCCTGGTTAGCAAGCCAGCCCATGCCGTACGGCCCGATGGCTCCGGCTTTATGATATTGTTTCATCAATGCAGGGGAAAGCAAGCTGCCGTGATATTGGGCAAGCATCCATAGGGACATGTCCTTCGCGGTTGAAGCGATACCGGCTGGGCCATCAATGAACCAAAGCGGTTCCGATTGACCTATGGAGCGTCCCAAACTCAAGTAATGTCCTAGCGGAATAGTTTTATTATCATAGATTTGCTGCGTCGTGGTGACGCTAAAGGTATGGTTCATTCCTAACGGTTCAAAAATATGTTTTTTCAGGTAATCCGAAAAGAATTCACCGCTGACGCTCTCCACGAGGTTCGCCAGCAATACGTAATTGGGATTATGATAGCTGTATGCTGTTCCTGGGTTATGGGCAAGTTCAACCTTGTTTAATAATCGGTTCGTCTCATTCAGCGATTTGAATTGCGGATTTCTCGTCATATCGGGATTTACTTTGTCATTGAGACCACTGGTCTGATTCAATAAATGACGGATCGTGATGTCAAGAACACGGGGATCTTGAGGAGAAAGCTCGGGAAAATAGGAAGCATAAGTCCCATCCAGATCAATCATGCCTTTGTCCGCCAGCTGCAGAACGGCCAATGCAGTAAAGGACTTGCTTAACGAAGCAATAGGAAAAGGGGTGTCTCCCGTAACGCTTTGACCATCCTCGAATGTCCCGTAGCCTTTTGCGTAGAAGACCTCATCGTTATTGGCAATCGCCAGTGAAGCAGCCTTAATGTGATTGGCCTTCATGCTCCGATTCATATATTCGTCAATCTCCTGCAAGACTTCTGTCTTATCTCTGGCTTCTTTGGCGGATACGGGGGTTCCCCACATGGTAGATAACAACAATAAACAGCTGATGGTGATATACATTCTTTTTCTCAGTTTAAACATGATAACACTCCTTGAATTCAAGATAAGGAAATGCTATCAGATAATTTTCAACTATTTATCAACTTGGCTCCCAATACTTACCGTCACGCTTCCGCCGCCGTGAAGTCCGTTTGCGACCTGGAGACTTCCTTCGTGTTTTTCGCAAAACACCTTGCAAATGTAAAGACCCAACCCGCGATGTTCGGACGAATCCCACACTTCGCCACGGTAAAAAGGGAGTACAGCCTTAACCAGGGCTTCGTCCGAGAAACCAGGACCGTCGTCTGAAACGGTAATCTTCATCGTATCTTCCTGAAGGTCATAACGAACGTTCACTTGACTGGATGCGTATCTCACCCCATTTGCGACCACATTTTCGAAAATCTGCATGACAAGATAGGGATCTACATGTATTGAGGCATTATCATATTTTAATGAAGAGACGAAACGTATACCGAACTGCCTTGCTATTTGTTCGCCGCTGCTGTCCAGTAAAGTCGTCAATGAGATCGTATCCATCGACTTGAAGTTCAACAGGACATCCTCCAGCCTCTGAATTGAGTTCATGGCCTCCGCATAACTCTCCAGACGCAAGATGTGAAGGTTCATGGTATGGATTAGGTCCAACACCTTTTCTTCCGATAACTTCTTTTCAGGCAGATAGGTGGCGAGAAGCTCAGCGTTTCCTTTCAAAACTGATAGGGGTGTTCTCAGATCATGGGCAAAAATCGCATTGAGCTGCTTCCGCTCCTCAACCGAACGCCAGAGCGTCTTTACGTTTTTCTCCAACTGTGAGCGCATGTTTTCAAATACCTCGATTAACTCGCCCATCTCGTCCCGGCTGTCATAGGAGAGTCTGAAGCTTAGATCGTTGGCCGAAATGCTTTCGGATGCTTGCCTTAATAGCTCCAGCGGACGTTTTAGTTTCCATCTGTAAAATAGAACTGCCATGGTGACAATTCCTGTGGCCACGGTTAGCAGCACAGCCGCGACTAGAGAGGGCAGCACCCAATCCGGTTTTCCAAAACGCAGCCGCAGGTTCTCTGCCCAGGAGAACTCCATGGTTATGACGACCAGCACAGCAATGAGCGTGACGACACACAACAGGATAAAAGATTGCAATAAGCTAAATCGCTTGAGCGGGAGCCTATTCATGAGCTTGGCCATTTGTATCCGACTCCCCAAACTGTTTCGATTCGGTTATCGCAGCTGTATTCCTTTAATTTGGAACGAATACGCCGGATATGCTCCGCGATCACGCTGCTGTCCCCTTGATTGTTCATGCCCCAAACCGTTTCGTACATGCGTTCTTTTTCGAACACCATGCCGGGATGCCTGGACAGCAATTCAATAATGTCGAACTCTTTTTTGGCCAGAGGAATTCGCTTCTCCCGGTAGTAGAGTTCCCGTGCTGTATAGTCAATGACCAAGTCTTCGTTAAATTTTACCGAGGATTTGCTTTGGATTCTCTGTTCCCTGCGCATATGCGCTTCGACTCTGGCCCCCAGTTCGTGAATGCTGAAAGGTTTCAGGATATAGTCATCGCCTCCGGCCCGAAAACCGGCTATTTTATCTGCATCTTCGATTCGAGCCGTTAAAAATAAGATCGGGCAAGAGACGAAGTCTCGAATTTTCTCGCACAATTGAAGGCCGTTCTGCTCAGGCATGTTGATATCTAGCAAAACGAGATCGGGTTGTTGTTCCACTTTCCGCAGCGCCTCCCGGCTGTCCTTGGCCGTCATGACGGAATATCCATTTATTTCAAAGTAATCAGTCAGCAACTTTCGAAGATCTGCTTCATCGTCCACAATCAGTATCTTAGGCATCAATGCTCCGTCTCCCATATCTAAATGTTTGAATTCAGCATAGCAAAAATCTTGAGGAAGAGGTACAACGTTTTGATGAAATAGAAAAAGGTCCCATCAATTCTTCCAGCACGTTTACGCGAAAGGGCCATCTTGGATAACTTTAACTCTGTAGAAGTCTTGCAGCGGTTGATAAGATACGGAGTGGAGGCGGAGACAAGGGTTCACAAAAATTAGTATTTATACAATCGATATTATAGAATATTAAATACAGGTAATTATTCCAGATATGGGTTTTAGCATTCTTGAGTGGAAGATACAATACTTTAAATTTTCTGTGAACAAGAGGTGGAGAGCAGGTATGAAAAATAGAAACGTAACAGGTATTGTAGTGGCCATAATTTATTGTGTTGTCCTTTATGTTTTTTTAACTGATGCCCCCCCCCTGGTGAAGCTCCAAATAATCCGTTTTGGGTTTATTCATTGTTTCCACTTGGAGTTGTTGTAATTACGTCTCTTTTTGATTATGTGATCAAGTTCGATTTCTTCAGAAAAAAGAAGAGTAGTAGAAAAAAGTAAAGAATGAATGGTGTCGCGGTACAAGCACTTTGTTCCATTTATAGTCGCTATTAAAGCGGCTTTTTTTGTTTCAAGTAACCAATTTCATGTCCCAAGTTAAGGACATGAAATTGTACCAAGAACTTAAGCTGAGCCGTACCACAAGTGAGGCCAAAAAATTGGAGTTTTAATGTGGGCCACGCGGACTAAGGGTGCATCAGAAGAGCAAAATCAATAGTCCGGAGCGGCGTACTTCGTTACGTCTGGCTCGAATACCACTCCATTGGACAAGTCCAGCTCCACATGGGTGGTGCCGCGAACATCGGTCAGCACGAGTATGCGCGAGCCAACTACGGGAACGCGGTCGGCGCTGGTGCGCATGTGCGCTGAGACGACAATAGGAGTATCGTTGACGATATAGCTTACCTCGACCCTAAACATCGGGAAATGGAAGAGCCAGCGGTTAGTGAAGTTCACGGCAGTCAATGTCCCTGCGAATGAGGAACCCTGCAAGCGGAGACGCTGGATGTCCGCCTGACGTCGCGCGGCGTGGGCGATTGAGCCGGGTAACTGAAGGAGCACGATAGCAGCTATAAGAGCGAAGCCAGCTCCGACCACGGCGCCGAGCTCTGGCGGGATTGTCGGCGACGTCGCTATGGATGCGAGGTCGAAAGGGCGTGATGGATTGCTTTTCAGCGTCCAGAGCAGTAGGACTCCCGCACTTGTAACTAGCCCTCCTGCGATCGCGAGTGTCGCGAAAAGGCCGGCGACCCTGGTCTGTCCGAACTGCTCGACCGCTCGCGAGTACACTCCACCGGTTGCACCGATCGCGACAAACAGCAGCACCACGGCAATGCTCACCGCGACCGGATGACCGAGGAAAATGCTGATCGCGGGTGTCGGCGCCAGACCGAGCAGTGCTCCGAACGGCACGGAGCCTGTCATTGCCCACAGTGTAGCAGCTGTGAGTAGCCACGGCAGTATCGGAGCCGCACGTCCGACACGACGTCCCGGCCGGAGCATAGTCATCCTTCCGTTCCTGTCCATGGTGGAGAACAACGGCATCGTCTCAATATGTTTTTGCTGCCCGTGCTTCTGTTGTCCCTCCGCATCATTCCTCATTGGCATGGCCCTTCCGAGGAAGGTACTTTAATCGTATATATTTGATAAGGGAAAGATGAATAGTTGTGAGCGCTATCACAATCTAGGTGCCGTACTAAAAAGTTCAAATTTTTATTAACTTTATATTTAGCCATACACACCTTCACCTCCTAAAATTCTTGTCTATATTTTATCATCTATTCGTTGTCTACTGTAGATACCCAGTTCAAAACAAGGGGCAGACCAATAGTGATATCTGACTGATAGAAGGTCAATGTAATGGATTAAAAAAATATCTCGAAGAAGCCTTCCTAGAAAATTGGACAAAATCTACATCAACTTATAGGAGAGCGATAGTTGTATAAAGCGAGATCAAAATCAGGGCCATCCGGCGAAGGATGGCCTTTAAATTGCCGTTACAGACAGCTCGGAGGACTGTAGTACAAAAAGAGGCAATTTCTCTAAAGAAAAAACTCGGAGAAGTCTGTACTTACAGAATGCGGCCCTTTAAGAGCAGGTTAAGTCAGTCTTTATGAGTATATTGTGTAAACAACTTATGCACGCTTTTTTATTGTTATACAGCATATGGATTTGGTTTGAATGACAGACAGACTCATTCTTTAGAATAGGGCGTAATCCCTCTTGAATATAGGTTCTCCATTAACTTGAAAAATTCTTCTGACGATAAATCCTTTTGACGCTGGATCCAAAGACGAAATAAAGAAAGAGAAGTTGTCAGGTAAAACTCAATGAAGTATGGCGTTAAGGAATGGTTTTGCGGAACGTTTAATTCTAATTGATTCAAAGTAATTTCTTGTTTTAAGCGTTTTAAAAAGCGGGCACTTCCATAGTCACCCAAAAGGGCATTGAGAACCAGGAGGTGTTCCCTGTTATCCAGACAATGGAGCGTATCTTGAACTGTATGCACTGATAGCTCTTTATTCGCCATTTCTTTTTTCATTTCATTGAATAAGTCATTTTCAACAGAGTCTAACAATTCGTAAATGTCAGTAAAGTATTGATAAAAGGTACTGCGGTTATATCCTGACTTATTCGCAATTTCCTGAACTGAAATTTTCTCAATCGGCTTTTGGCTATATAACTCACAAAAAACTTCTACAAACTGTTGTCTTGTTTTCTCCGTTATTTGGGGTTGCTTTTTCATGTTTTCCTCCTACTAGCGAATAAGAATATCATCCGACAAATCATGAAAATCTGATGGTTGATCAAGGAATAATAAAGATTTACAATCACATCATACAACATGTTGTCGGATAATCAAAAAGTAAATGTTAATAAGTAGGGGTGGCTTATATGTTAGCAAAACAAGATAGAATATTAATTTTTGGTGCAGGTGTCATCGGGAGTATGTACGCAATTAAGCTTATTGAAGCTGGGTTTGACGTTACCCTGTTTGCACATTCGAATAGATTTAAATCATTAAGAGAAAATGGCCTGCAATATAAAGAAAAAGGTAAAGTTAGATCGATACAAGTGAATGTCATTGATACGCTCGCAAATGACGATATATACGATTTTATTTTCGTTACCGTTCGTTATGATCGGTCTGAATCAGCGTTGTTAGCGCTAAAAGATAATCAAAACAAAAATATAGTTACAATGACTAGTAATTCAATTGGATTTTCTTCGTGGTTGGATATCGTAGGGGATAGACTTTTACCCTCTTTTCCAGGCTTTGGCGGACAGATTAAAGATGGAGTATTGCATGCTCGATTTCTACCAAAGTTTATAGCGGCAACTGCATTTGGAGAAATTAATGGTGTAGTGACAGAACGCATAGAAAAACTCGCAACACTATTTAAAACAGCAAAGCTTCCTTACGTTATTAAAAAGGATATGCAAGCGTATCTAATCACACATTCCGTATCAGACATTGCCATGTTAAGCTTTTTGCATTCTAAGAATAAGATCATTGACAAAAAAACAGCCAGAATCAGAAAGATGGCACGCAAAATAACAGTTACTTTAAAAGCTCATCTAAGGGCAATACAAAAAGCTGGCGTTTTAATTGATCCACCAATGCTTAGAATGGTGCTTAGATTTCCAAACTTTTTTTTGGATCTTTTCTTTATGACATGGCTACGAACTAAAATGGTTAAGGATATGATGTTGCCGGATTATGCGAATAATGCTAACAATGAGATTGTGCAGCTCAGTAATGATTTAATGAAATTTTTAAGTCAGTATGATATCAAATCGGAAATCCTTGACTAAACTAACTGAAACGATAATTGAACAATAACAGCGGCAGTCTAAGACTTTATTTATCAAGTCTTGTTCTGCCGCTGCTTTAATTATTGGACCCACTCTAAAACATTATTTTCACAGTGTTGGAGTCAATTAATATAACGCTTATGCTACGCTAACTCGATCATATATAGAGCCACTTTTGCCCACATCTAGGATACAGATCGAAATGATTTCATCCATCTCTCGCTGTATATTATCCTTTAGGTTATAGAAGTCAAGCAGATACGCTCCATTACCAGTAAGAGGTGGCTAAAGGAGTGTATCTAGCTCTTGATAAAGTTTACTTGGATTCAATTCGACCGATTGGATTTGGATCTTCTGACAAAGCCTTTTGAACTGCCGACCAGCTGAATTAAGGCGACATGTTTTGGATTTTCATCTGTTGTTTCCGTAACTTCATAACCTGGGATTCCGCCAAGTGAGTGTTCTGCACCGAATAGGGTGAGCAGGCTCTCGGCCCCTGGGCTTAAGAAGTAAGGGTCGGACATCCATTCCGGGCCGCGGACGGTCAATTTAAGTAAAATCGATTTCCATGAGTATTCCACCTTCTTCACAGCACTTTATGGTTAAGTGTATTGCCTTTCTTATATCTTTTCATAATTAGTACGGAAGAACAGGGGATGATTATGATTAACTAAGGTAATTTTGTGTTTGAAAAGATGAATAATGAGGGGGGCAAAAATAATTTTTAAAGTAGTTGACACCCGCCGCTACTCAGTGTTACGATGTACAGGTAATAAGTAATACTAAGTAGGGTTCGGTTTCCCAAAAATTATTGAGTAATAATTTCCCTCGGTACTATGTTGTACTGAATATAAGTGATACTGATTAGGGGAGGGACAAATTAGAGGAGGATCTGAACATGGAAAATTTAACTGAAATGCTGAAGGGATCGCTCGAAGGTTGCGTAATGGAAATTATCAGCCGCCATGAAACCTATGGCTATGAGATTACCCGCCGATTGAACGAGTTAGGGTTTACTGAAGTCGTGGAAGGGACAGTCTACACTATCCTTGTGCGATTAGAAAAGAAAAAACTGGTGAATATCGAGAAGAAACCTTCAGATATGGGGCCGCCCCGCAAATTCTACACGCTTAATGAGGATGGTCGCCAAGAACTTGAACTGTTTTGGGAAAAATGGGGTTTTGTAACATCAAAAATCAACGTCTTGAAGTCAATCTAACATCATAAGATATTCCGCACCGATAGTTTTGAAGTGTCTTGTTGAGCTTTATAAAAAGGAGGAGAAAAATAATATGATGGAATTATTCAAAAAAATGATTGGTGAAAAAAAAGAGTACAAAATGATGATGGCACGTGTGGAGTCACTGCCAGAGGACTATCAGTTCGTATATAAGAAAATTCAAAACTATATGTGGAATTTCGCGACGGGTAACGGGATGGATATGCTTCACATTCAGTATGAGTTAATCGAGTTGTTCGAAGCCGGTGCCGCGGAAGGCAGACAAGTGCTGGAAATAACCGGGGACGATGTGGCGTCTTTTGCCGACGAACTAGTCGCAAACGCTAAAACCTATGTCGCCAAGTATCGTGAAGATTTGAATCAGAGTATCAAGAACCGTTTGGAAAAAAAATAAATTCAATAGAGTATATTGACTGATTAGCTGGTACAAATGTAAATTACCGCCTCGCTATTCAGTTAAATTTTTATCCGGTACTAAGTATTACATGATATCAGTCTGACTGAATAGCGGAGAAAGTAATGTAGTCAATCTAGCTCCGCAAGGTGCTTGACCATAATTTCCGGTTTTCTTAAGCATCCTTGCTACGCATTTTATAAGGAGGAAGAAGCATGAGTGATGCAGTGATATCTGTAAAAGGGTTGAAAAAATTATTTAATAACAAGGAAGTATTACAGGGGGTGGATTTTGAGGTGCGGCGTGGTGAAATTTTCGCATTTCTGGGCGCCAATGGGGCCGGCAAGACAACAACGGTCAATATCCTCTCAACACTAATAAAGCCCGATGGTGGGGAAGTAGGGATTTGCGGCTTTGACGTCCAGCGTCAACCGGATCATGTGCGACAGAACATAAGCTTGACAGGGCAGTTCGCAGCTTTAGATAGCATACTCACCGGACGTGAAAACCTGATGATGATCGCCAAGATGCGGGGTGTCTCCAATCCAGCTCAAGTCGTCGACAATCTACTTGAAAGATTCAGCCTGACCGATGCGGCCAACCGACGGGTAGACAAATATTCCGGCGGGATGAAGCGCAGGCTTGACATTGCCATGAGTCTGATTGGGACACCAGCTGTCATTTTTCTCGATGAACCAACGACAGGGCTTGATCCCGAAGCGCGGATTGAAGTCTGGAATACCGTCAAGGAGCTTGCCGGCGGCGGCACGACAATCTTGCTGACAACCCAGTACTTAGAGGAAGCAGAACAACTGGCCGATCGTATCGCCATCCTGCATGACGGAATAATAATCACAACCGGTACCCTTACTGAACTCAAAGAGATGTTCCCGCCCGCGAAAGTGGAGTACATCAAGAAGCAGCCGACATTGGAGGAAATTTTCCTCTCAATCATCAGTAAAAAGGAGGAGATATAAATGAAAAATATAACAGGGGTGTTACTAGAACGTTTAATGCGAAACATCATGCGTAGCCCGGATACAATTATCACCGTGGCGCTTACGCCGATTATGATGATGCTTCTGTTTGTCTACGTATTTGGCGGCGCCATAGAGACTGGCGCTGACAATTACGTCAATTATTTATTGCCTGGAATCTTGTTGATGGCTATTGCATCCGGCGTCGCTTATACTTCCTTGCGGCTGTTTACGGATGTAAAGAGCGGATTGATGGCACGTTTCATCACCATGCCAATCAAGCGCTCGTCGGTATTGTGGGCTCACGTGTTGACCTCGCTTATTTCCAATACACTTACTGTGGTGATAGTTATCCTTGTCGCACTCTTGATGGGCTTCCGCTCCAGCGCTAGTATTCTGGATTGGCTCGCGGTAGCTGGGATACTAGCGCTGTTTACGCTGGCCCTGACTTGGCTGGCGGTCATTCCCGGCTTGACAGCAGGGTCTATGGAAGGGGCGACAGCCTATTCATATCCGCTGATTTTCCTGCCGTTTATCAGTTCGGCCTTTGTCCCCACTGAAACTATGCCTAAAATTGTCCGTGCGTTCGCTGAGAACCAACCGGTTACTTCAATCGTGAATGCGATTCGTGCCATCTTGTATGAAGGGCCTGTTGGTAATGATATCTGGATCGCACTTGCCTGGTGTGTCGGCATCATGTTCATCGCTTTCTTCTTCGCCAGTAAAGTATTTAAACGCCAATTAGGGTGAGTTGAACGAGAGAATGGATTAGGGTTACTCATAAACACACCAAGGTTGATACGACCCTGGTCAAGAGTACTTCACAAGTTGGAAGATCCATCAAATCTCATTGGCTATTCAAATTTGGGTCATTCTTGGTTGAAGGTGAAGCCTCGAATCGGGGTTGTGGGAATAGGTTGTTTTAGGGATCCCAAGATATCGCTCTTCATAAGAAATTTTGAATACCATTCAAAGCCGCTAAACGTTTTCCGAAAGATGGGCCTACAATCGGAACTACAATTACTCGTACGGGTCCAAGCACTTTTAATTTGGCCGCGATCGGGACGTATCTGGTTATGTTTCAGAGAAGTAGGAATGAAGCTGGGCAACTTATGTTAACACTCAATGGTGCTGACCTATCCAATTCAGTAATGGGGCGAGCAACAGGCACAAGTCAGATGCCTGGAATGGCTTTAGTACAGACGACTGTTGTTATTCAATACTGACCGTGCGAAATCCAGCCGGTAATTCCATTGCACTGACCATGACTCCTCTCGCCGGAGGAACAAGACCCGTTTCTGCACATCTGGTTATCACGCAATTAGCATAGTAAATATCGTTCGCACAGATAATTATATTTTTGCCACCTTTATTATGGTGGCTTTTCTCATGTAAATAATTATTAGAGGACTCGCAAACGTTCTCCCCATTAGCTAGGTTAAATAGTTTGAAAGCCTCGCTGCTCATTTAGACAATAATATTTCTTTCGAAACAATTTATTGGATTTATATTGTTTAAATTTAATATTGATGGTACTATAAATTTGTTTTGTGCAAAACAATATATTGTTTTTGTTTTGTGTAAAACAATAAAATGAGGAGGAAGCGCATTGAAAATAATAAATCCGAGTACTTGTCACACAAACAGTGGCAGATCTCATTTCACAAATCGTTATTACCGCTTCTTCGTTAGCTTTTCAAGCAAAGTAAGTCTTTGCTAAATTGGATGCAATTGCATCGATTTTCAACTAAGAGAGGAGAAATATCAAAATGAATTATGATGTGATTATTATCGGAGGTGGACCTGTCGGCATGATGTTGGCAGGGGAACTCGCTTTGGCGGACGTCAAGGTTCGTGTTTTGGAGAAATTAGAAGATACCACCCCATACTCTAGAGCACTTAGTATCCATCCTCGTACAATAGAAATGCTGGACTTGCGCGGTTTAAAAGCGGAATTGTTGAAGATCGGGAAGCCGTTGCCGACCGGGCATTTTGCAGGCTTGGAAACTCGGTTGGACTTTACGGTCATCGACTCTTCATCCAACTATTCATTGTTTATTGCCCAATCCGAAACCGAAAAGATACTGGAGCGCAGAGCCAAAGAGCTAGGTGCAGAAATACGGCGAGGAACCGAAGTATCGTGTATTTCACCATATTCAGAATATGTAGAAGTGGTAGCCACTGGAACTGAAGGCGAAATGACTTTAACAGCAGCATATGTGGTTGGTGCAGACGGAGCCGGTAGCATTGTACGTAAACAGGCGAACATTCCCTTTAACGGAACGGATGTAACACTTACTTCGGTCCAAGGCGATGTTGTGCTTAAGCGCCCGCCTGCAACGAGTGTCGTTTCCAGCTTTGACGAGAACGGAATGATCATGATCGTTCCTGTGTCTAAAGAGTTGCATCGTGTAGTTTTTATTGATCCGGATCGAAAATCTATTCCAAAGGATACACCGGTCACACTGGAGGAACTACGCTCGGGAATGCTCCGCATGTTAGGGGACGACTACGGGATTTCAGATCCGTACTGGATGACTCGCTTTGGCAATGCTACCCGACAAGCTGACCGCTACAGGGAGGGAAGAGTATTCCTTGCAGGGGATGCTGCTCATATTCATTTCCCTGCTGGAGGTCAAGGTATGAATGTAGGACTGCAAGAGGCTATGAATCTCGGGTGGAAATTGGCTGCGGAAGTGAAAGGATGGGCACCAGAAGGGCTGCTCGATAGTTACCATGAAGAGCGTTTTCCCGTCAATTCAGCATTGCTTAGGAATACACGTGTACAAACGCTGCTATTTGGTAACGATTTTTCATCGACTACAATTGATCTGCGGAGAATGATATCCAACTTATTGGAAATTCCGGAAGCAAACTACCGCTTAGCGAGTCAAATTGCAGCTGTGGATGTTGGCTATACAGTGCCAGGTACTGTTTCTGAACATCCATTAAATGGTCGAAGACTCGCAGAGATCAAATTGCGTAAGGAAAACGGCGATATCTTCAGCAGTTACGAACTTTTCCGGGAAGGCAAATATATATTGCTAAATCTCGTTAATGATCAACTCGTGGAAGGCATCATTCGTCGTTTGCCCAATCAGCATTTCACATGTGTTAGTGCGATATTGGCGGGACCAGCCCTGGACTGGAACAATGTGCACACAGCAATGATTCGTCCGGATGGATATATCGCATGGGCAATTTCGGATCAAGATAGTGAACTGGAACAATCCATTAAGGAAGGTATTAAGAGCATCAGCAAAGGGTAATTTTTATACTCTTATTGTTTTGTGAGAAACAAAAAATGTCCGGAAGCCTTTGAATCCATCGCTTTCCGGGCTTTTTCTATGTGACGTGTTGCTATGAGAAAAGTTCCGTTTTCTTACCTTATACTCGCAATGTCAGCTACGTTTTGAGGCTCAAATTTCAACGCGGGGAAAATAGCCTTATCGGGAGAAAGTATAGAGTTGGCGCAGTGTATTGGGGATCTTATGATTATTTCATGGATATTTTGGTCTCCAAGGTTCCAAAAATAAGCGTATCAAATGTTTTTTGCGAAACAATTATGTATAATGAGGAGAGATACGCGAATAGAGGAGACCAGAGAAAATGCAGCCAATGGATCATTCTAAACAATGGATTTTTAAAAGCTTTATTCATCTTGTGAGTCAACAGGACGTAAGGGAAAGCAAGTTATCCGTGAGAATAAGTGAGGAACTACATAAATTCGAAAAGGAATTTGGCGAAAAAGTGAATTTGACCTTGTCGGACATTCACCTCATCGCATGTATCGGAGATTTCTCACCGATTAATGTCACCTCCATTTCAGAAAGAACGGGATTAACCAAAGGGTCCATCACAAGAATTAGCAAAAAACTTCTAAAATTGGCTTTGATTAAAAGACAACAGATTAATGACAATAAAAAAGAAGTCTATTATAGTTTGACTTCAAAAGGCCAAAAAGTTTATGTTATCCATCATCGAGTCCATCAAGAAATTGAAGAACGATTCATGAAATTTCTAGATAAATATACAGCTGATGAACTTGTTTTTGCGAGCAAGTTCATTCAGGATTTAAAAGAGTGGGATTATTGAAGGATGTACGCCTGAATCGTCGATAAGATAATTGCCCATAGAGCTGCTAAGTTAGCAGCTTTTTTATTTAACCTATACATGTTCATGTCCCATGTTATGGTAATATAGATTTGGATTTATGAAAAGTGTACAAGGGTCTGTAAACGAGATAGCTAAAGAACAGTTCATCTTTCTAGCGTGTGTAATATGTTTTATCGTCAAGAATGGAAGCATGTAAAAAGCACATATGGAGGTAATTAAGTTTGAAAACTCACTACTACTTCAGTTGGTTTAATAATTTTTTTCCAGAGAAGCTGGTCAAATTGTTGCAGGAGGATGTACAAGACAGAAAATCGCTTGTTATGATTAGCGCTGATCCGTCTGGTTATACAGGTGAGCAAATTAACTTTGATGATGTTTCTGAATGGACATGGCTGAATCAGGCTAATATTATGTTTGATGAATATCATTTCATTGATTACCGCATACAAAAGGAAGATGCCCGGCGATTCATTCAAAACGCCTCTGTCATTTTTTTATGCGGTGGATATCCTGTTTTGCAAAACGATTTTTTGACGGAATATGAATTATCGGATGTTATTAGGAACAGCAATGCCGTTATAATGGGTGCCAGTGCCGGAGCGATAAACATGGCTGCAAAATGGTTAAGCTCGAATAACATTGATGAAGTTGAAACAAGTACTATTTATGATGGTATTGGCACTGATCATTTTGCCTATGAATCTCATTCTCAACGTAACTACGCAACGTTTGTTCAAGGCTACCTGTTTCCCTTGTCTGAAGAGATTGATGTTTATGCGGCAGAACAAGAGAGCGCTATACGTGTAAAGGACAGCAAAATAGAAATAATGGGTCCTGTATATTTAATTTCCCACTCAAGGATTCAGAAATTGGTTGAGACGCTCTAACTATGGTAGGTGGCTGTGACCGCTGTTAGAAAAGAACTGTCACGGAATAAGCACATTAAGGTAAGACTTCGCTGAAAGATTGCTGCAACTTGCGTATATCTAGAAAACTTAGATATATACTTTTACCGATTTTCTAAGTGGAATAGACTTTGTGAATACCCTCAATTCGTTTGGTTAACTCACTTCTTACATGTTCAGGCTCGATACATTCGCATTTGTCCCCAAAGCTAAGTAAATGAGTATATCCATGGTCATTTGCAATGAAGGGGAACCTAGCTATCCACTTAGCACCTTCATAGAAACGAATATTCTTCTCTCCACAGTACTCGCTCATATAAGGAATAAGTGATTGGTCAAAAAGCAGAGTTAAATGTATGATTTCTTTCTCCGTTATATCTAAAACCTCGTCTTCAATTTGTCTTTTCCTAAATGTATCATGGTGAGTAACAAGAGAAGAAATGCGGGAAACCTTAAACATTCGGAATCCCCCTTTCTCTGTACAAAATCCTTGCATATACCACACTGAATTTTTCAATACTAGTCGGCAAGGTTCAATGGTGAGTTCCAAAGGCGTCATACCTTCAAAAGGGTCAAGATATTTAAATGTAATTAAGCGGTCCTCTTCAATTGCGGTTCTAATTTGCCCCAATTCAGGTGGTTTGACATGAGTACTTCCGAACCAGGGTGAAGGATCAATGGCTATTAGTTTATCTACCAGTCGATTTTCATCTTCCGAGATCAAAGATTTCACTTTAGCAATGGCATTCAAGACTTCATCGCTAGAAACAGTTGAATGGATACTGTTTAATCCAAGTATTAAAACTAATATCTCCGCCTGCGTAAAGATCTTCTTCTCAAATTTGTAACGCTCCATAATACTGAAGCCCCCATTCACACCAGGGGAAGAGGTAATTGGAATTCCGGCTTTGGTAATGGTTTCGATATCTCGAAAGATAGTACGAGGAGTGACCTCAAACATTTTGGCTAATTCAGAGGAACTCACTTTTTTACGTTCTAATAAAAGTAAAACTATCGATAAAATCCTTTCGATTTTCATGGAGATCCTCCAGAATTTTTTAATCTAATTATGACATAAAGATGTCATAGTTTCACCTGTAATATATAGAAAGTATGAAGCATTTAATAAAAGAAATGGAGAAAATGTATCTATGAAATCAATCGCTGTATTCTGTGGTTCCAAAGAAGGAAAATCCGCAATTTATAAAGAAGCTGCAATAGAACTGGGTCATGAACTAGCCAGACGCGAAATCACCCTGATTTACGGAGGAGCTATCACTGGGCTCATGGGAGAAGTTGCTGATGCAGTGTTGGAAAAAGGGGGCCGTGTAATTGGAGTGCTTCCTCATTTTTTACAGACTCGTGAGATTGCACATAAAGGTTTGATTGAACTTATTATGGTCGATTCTATGCATGAACGTAAAGCCAAAATGGCTGAATTAGCAGATGGATTTATTTCACTCCCAGGCGGGCCAGGGACATTGGAAGAATATTTTGAGATATTTACTTGGGGCCAGCTTGGCCTGCATCAAAAGCCCTGTGGTTTACTGAATGTTAATCAGTACTTCGATCCCATTGTATCCATGTTCAATGTTATGGACCGAGAACATTTCATGCAACCGAACGTTCGTGATATGGTCTTAATAGATCAAACTCCGGAAGGGATACTTAATCAATTTTCAATGTATAGTGCTCCTCCTGTCAGAACGTATCTCACAGCAAAACGTACTTGATTAAATGAAGCTCTGCAAACCAACTTACCATGAATCGGATTTGAGCAACTATGCAGCATAAGGTGCAAGTATAGAGGCGACCGTATTACAGTTGCAGTATGCAGTCAAAGATGCCTTTGCTTTAGTCTAAACTTTATTTTCCCAGTCTAATACGTTATTTTATTTGAACACAAGGTGAAAATTCTTTTACAATTATTGTTAGTACGTTATAATACAATCACCAAGGTGGATTACCCAACAAAAAAAAGTGACATATTGTAATTGTTTAGTGAAGTGCTTTTGTAAACTTAGGTTGAATTTCTCCTTTTGTCAGTCATGTATCTACCCTCGGCTCGTCATAGTCTTGAGCCGCTTTTTACATAATAGATATCGGAGGTGTGTGGTTATGGTCAAGAAGAAAATATTCAAAGCCCTTAGCGCAACTTTAATCGTTTCTATGCTGGCTACTGGTGTGATAGTCGCTATCCAAGGCAAAACAACGTTAGAGGTAGCAAAGTCAGCCGGGGATAAAAAGGTTGAAGTTATTAAATAAGCGAGTCCTTACTATAAGAGCTAGGTGCAACTCTAGTAGTCCCAATTAGGGGATTCAAAGCTTTCAAAGTCGCTATATTAGCGGCTTTTTTTGTTTTAACGGTACAAGTTCCTGTCCTAAGCTAAGGACAAGATCTACAGTGACAGCACATGTTGGCATTCTCCATCTAGAATGCTCCGTTGCTGCTGGATCATGTTCTTGACTATCAAAGGGACATTAAATTTATAGAAACAAGCTAACTGTCATTGGAATAATCTGAATTTCCAAATGGTGGACAACGGAATTTGTACCGCTGTCCAAAACCAATGTACTAAGAGAATAAAATTAGTTAATATACTTTCCATAATCCGGTACGGCAATTTGGTCAAATTCATTAACAAGTTTTTTCAGGCTTGTTGTTAGCACCTCACCGGACATCGGCAATCCATGGCCAGTTACAGCGACTTTTGGTTTTAAAGCCTCAAGTTTAATAACAGATTGCTTTGCAGCTTCCCAATCGGTTGTTAAATAGCGAGGGGGGCCGCTTATCTCTAATTCTTGTGTAAATACTTTATACATATACTCTTGTTTTACAGTAGTAAAAGCATCACCTGCGATTAACGCTCCGTCACTTTCCCGAAATAATGAAACATGGCCAGGAGAATGTCCTGGGGTATGAATCCATCTAAACCCTGGCATATGGGGGATAGTCCCATCTGAAGGTAACGTTTGTATATTGCTCCCAAGGTTTATTGGTTCATTCGGAAACGTTGGGGACATCTTAGATACCAGACCACCTTCAACCGTAGGGTCTGGTTCCGGGTATGATTTCTCCCCTGTGAGGAATGGCATTTCCAATTGATGCGCATAAACCGGAACTTCCCATTGTTTGACCAGTTCTATTAACCCGCCGACATGATCAAAGTGTCCATGTGTCAAAATAATCGCATTGGGTCGACTGTTTGGACCAAAACGCTCCTCAATGACCGAGATGATTTCATTTGCTGATTTTGGCATTCCTGCATCCACTAAAACGAAATCGTCAGGGAAACCAACTAAACAGATATTTACAATTTGTATAGTGTGGCAAAATAGATCAGGCAGCAATTCAATTCCTACGCCACTTCCCACTGAAGTTACGGGAATATATTTATAATCTGTTCCATAATTCAATTCTTGTTTCATTACCCAACCTCCTTGAACTTTTACCTGCCTTATCCCACAACCTTTAATTCTTCATCTTAAAAAGAGCTCTGTCACACTGACAGAGCTCTTAGTTTCCAATGATGTGAAGATCTAAAATTAGCGATCAGAGTGATCAGGTACTCTTTTACGCATGCCCGCTAGACCAAGTAATCCAAGCAAGCCAAGCCATCCCCAGTCCATACGGTTATCGTTAGCTGTTGAATTTGCTCTTACAGTGTTTGGGTTATTATTGGTGCTGTTGTAATGGTAAGTGTTGTTGTCTCGTCCATCAACCATAGCTTCATTTGCATCTTGAGCTGATGCGGGAACAGCTAAAGCAGCCAATAAGAAGATTGAAACAACTGCAGTAGTTAATTGTTTTTTCATAAAAGCTAGCCTCCTCGTTATTGTGATGAATTTAACTTCCCCCAAAATAATTTAATTATTCCTTTATGAATTTATGATTATGTTGAATATGTTGTTATTGAATTTGGGAGTATATATCCGGTGAAAAATAAAATTAAAGGAGTGTTTATGATGGGAATATTAAGTGGTAACCCCAAAAATGAACCTATGCATTATGGTGAAATCTTCAGTGTATGGCAATGTTCAACAGTTGCGAAGGGAGCGCTTTCCTTTTACCAGGCATTTCTAAATCATGCAGGAGATAAGGATTTAAAGAAAATATTAGAAGCACTGATTGATCAAGCTAAACTTGAGATTAAAGAGTGTGATACTCTGCTTACGGATAACGGAATTGCTCCAACGCCTGCTTTACCAGAAAGACCTCCAGTAAAACTTGAAGATATTCCTGTGGGTGCGAGATTTACTGATCCGGAGATAGCGGCAAAAATTGCATCGGATACATCAATGGGACTGGTTGCTTGTAGTCAAGTTATGGGGCAATCGATTAGAGAGGATATTGGAGCCTTATTTGCAAAATATCATGTAACGAAAACTGCTTTAGGAGTTCGTATTCTTCAAATGAGTAAAGAAAAAGGTTGGCTTATTCCTCCGCCTCTTCAAGTAAAAAGACCTGAAGCAGTTGAGGCTTAAAACTACTAATTTTCTTCACGCTGTGAGGGGATGTGCTGGGTAAGTCAAGAGGAAGAAGAATACTCCTGCACAACCAAACGTTCATACAAGAATTGCCCTGTATCTACTGAGAATGAGACGCTGTCTCGAAACGTAAAAAGAAGCCCGTTCTGATAAAGGACTGGGCTTCTTTTGGTTATCTACGGGTAGACATTAAAACATATTATTTGGCTAACGGAGTGACTGGAGTTAGGGAGATGGGGGCGGCACTCACTAACGTTGATCAGTGGAACACAAGTATTCAATCCGGTATGATGGCTCCGCGTCTTGTTTATGCGGGTTTGACCTTAAATGGAGGTGCTGCTGATGAAGCCCCTCATATGGTTTACTTAAAAACAGAGGAAGAAGCGCGCGAAGCCGTTCGTCTTAATGCGGAGAAAGGCGCAAGTCATATCAAAGTATACTCCTGGTTGCCACGTTCTGTATTTCTGGCGGTCATGGACGAAGCCAAAAAGTTCGATTTACCGGTAGTCGGTCATTTGCCGGTAGAGGTTCGGGCTAGTGAAGCTGTTCAAAATGCCGATATGAGTGATTTGCCTGGTTATTCGCTTGCAGAAATAGAAGCTTCTCAACATTATGATTCTGAGAAGGCAGACACGCTGTTCCGTACTTTCAAAGAAAAGGAGGTCTGGCCTGTCCCGACCATGGTTACCTATTTTAATATGGCGAAAAACGAAATCGATCCGCGGTCCAAATACGTACCGACTGCTGTACAAGAATACTGGACTGAAGTGATTCGGGCCACGCCTCCTGAACAAACGGAATTAATGGCGGCAATTAATTCCACAACGCCAGGCATGGTCAAAAAGTTGAACGATGCCGGTGTCCCGATGCTTGCAGGCACCGATTCCAGCTATGAAATGACTAACTTTATATATGGTGTTTCCTTGCACGATGAACTCGAAATGTTAGTAAAAAGCGGCTTTAGCCCGCTGCAGGCCTTGCAGACGGCAACACTGAACGAATCACGATATTTGGAGAGAGCCCTGGCACGAAAAGGTTAGTTTGGGGAAACGCTCTCTGAAAATTCAGTCTTTAGTATGAGGTGAACGATGATGAAGTCCGTATAATTAGGAATTGAAAGGAGAGACATATCTTACTCAAAATGGGCATCATTTAGGACAAATTGGAGGTTGAAAAGATTGAATAGGCCCGAAAAAATCATGAATGCACCAAGCCTGTTTCGCAATCGGTTCCTGCAGACGATTTTATTATCAAGCGTGCTCCTGCAGGTTGGCATTTGGGTACGTAATTTCGCTATTCTCCTGTACGTTGCGGATAGAACAAACAATGATCCATACGCCATTTCGTTAATCAGCGTAGCCGAATTCGCACCCATTTTTGTTTTTTCGTTCATCGGAGGTACATTTGCTGACCGCTGGAGGCCGAAGCGAACGATGATCTGGTGCGATTTATTATCCGCGGTATCGGTATTCGTAGTACTTCTGACCATACATTACGGTTCTTGGCACTCCGTTTACCTTGTCGCATTCATCTCAGCTATTCTTTCGCAGTTCTCTCAACCTTCAAGCATGCGTTTGTTTAAGTATCATGTGCCGGAAGAACAGCTCCAGCAAGGGATGGCTCTATTCCAATCGCTGATGGCCATCTTCATGGTGCTTGGTCCTATGCTCGGAACCTTCGTTTACAGCACGTTTGGCCTTGAAATATCGATCGCTGTTATGGGCTTGGTTTTTCTGTTCTCTGCACTCGTTCTTATTCGCCTGCCAGAAGATCAATTGCAAGCTCAAACCGTCCCTGTAAAAGGGCAGTTTCTCAAAGAATTCATTGAAGGCTTCCGCTATGTTTGGCATAGCCAAGTACTGCGAATGCTCGGACTTGCGTTTATTCTCGCGGGATTGGCTGTTGGCGTAGCCCAAGCGCTCAACCTATTCATCGTAACGGAGCGGCTGGGCCGAAGTGAGGAGTTCTTGCAATATCTGCTCATGGTAAATGGGGCAGCTATGTTGATTGGTGGGGGAATCGTAGCCGTTTTCGCCAAGCGGGTTCCGCCGCAGATTCTTCTTGCGATAGGTATGATCGCAGGCGCAGTCTGCACAGCCATTGTAGGATATTCGACAAGTGTTTCGCTTACCCTAACCGTTCAATTTCTGAATGGACTTGTTTTCCCTTGCATTCATATTGGGATTAGCACCATGATTCTGAAATGGTCAGAGGCTTCGATTGTCGGCCGGGTGAATGGGGTTTTGAATCCGATGTTCGTTGGCATGATGGTCGTTTCCATGTCTTTCGCTGGCGCGTTAAAGGGTGCCTTTTCGCTGGGTACGATCTATGGTGGGGCAGGATTATTATTTCTTCTCGGCGCACTGGTCATGGTTCCGATCATGAACCAAAAAGCGCCGGATAACACACATATTGCACAAGAAACTTGAAGCCGCTATTTTAGCGGCTTTTTTGTTTTATCGGTACATGTTCGCGTTCCAAGGAACGGACAAGAACTTGTGGGAAATGTTAGTCAGATGAAATACTGATAGGTCTAGCAAAACTATTACGACACTTTCATGATTTACTAAGGGATCTGAAAGGAGTCTTATTTCAAAATAACTACAAAGCATTGTTTCATTCATAATCACTATTATAGTTAAGGTATCGAAAGTTTTAAAAAGCGGGATATTACGTAAGTCAGTGGGCTTAAATGAGCAACTCCAAAATACATCCGTTTAATGAAATTTGTTCATATATGAGATACTGGAGTATGATGGGGGAAGACAATGCTGATAATCACCACATAACTTCCTTGAAGGGGGACCTCTGTTTTGGATGAGCAGTTTCTAGATTTATTGGCCGAGAAATATGATACGGAAGAAAAAATCATAACAGAGATCATCAACCTTGAAGCGATCTCCAATCTCCCGAAGGGAACCGAGCATTTTGTCAGTGATTTGCATGGGGAGTTTCAGGCTTTTCAGCATGTACTAAGAAACGGTTCAGGTACCGTCAAAGAGAAAATCAAAGAATTATTTCGGGAGGTTTGGACGGATCAAGAAATCAATGATTTTGCGGCGTTGGTTTATTATCCGGAAGAAAAAATACAGCTGGTTATAGGTGAACTGAGTAATAAACAGGCTTTGAACCAGTGGTATAGACGAACGATTGAACAAATGCTTAAGCTTATTTCCTATGCCTCCTCCAAGTATACGCGCTCGAAATTGCGTAAAGCTCTGCCGGAGCAGTATGTATATATTGTAGAAGAGCTTCTATACAAGACGGATACGACCAACAATAAGGACCCTTATTACGAGGAAATATATCGACAAATTATATCCTTGGGCCAGGCGGACAAGCTCATCACCGGCCTTGCTTATACGACCCAGCGCCTGGTGGTTGACCATCTTCATGTGGTTGGAGATATCTATGACCGGGGGCCGGACCCTGATAAAATTATGGACACGCTAATCAATTACCATTCTGTAGACATTCAGTGGGGGAACCATGATGTCCTCTGGATCGGTGCTTATGCGGGTTCTCTGGTCTGCCTTGCGAATATTATCCGGATCTGCGCCAGGTACGACAATCTGGACATCATTGAAGATGTGTACGGAATTAATCTACGCCCACTGCTAAACTTGGCGGAAAAATACTATGAAGACAATCTGTCCTTCAGACCTAAACTACAGGCTGGCCATAACGTATCGGAGCAGGAAATTCTGCAGATCACCAAAATTCACCAAGCCATTGCCATGATCCAGTTTAAACTGGAAATCCCGATTATCAAGAGACGCCCATACTTTAATATGTCTGAGAGGCTTTTGCTGGAGAAGATTGATTACGACAATAATGAAATTAAAATTTGCGAAAAAACGTACACGCTGGAAAACACCTGTTTTAGCACCGTAAATCCGCAGAAGCCTGAACAATTGCTGGAGGAAGAACGTCAGGTGATGGAAAAGCTCCTGTTCTCCGTTCAGCATTCCGAAAAGCTGGCCAGACATATGAACTTTCTTATGAAGAAGGGTAGTCTTTATTTAAAATACAACGGAAATTTGTTGATTCACGGCTGTATTCCTTTGGATGAAGAAGGAAATATGGAAGAAATGCAGATTGAAGACAAGACATATGCGGGTCGTCAATTGCTTGATGTTTTTGAAGATTATTTACGTTACGCCTTTGCGCATCCGGAGGAGACAGAAGATCTGGCGACGGATATGGTATGGTACATCTGGACAGGGGAATGTTCCTCGCTCTTTGGAAAGAGAGAAATGACTACTTTTGAACGGTATTTTATCCAGGATAAAGAAGCACATAAGGAGAACAAGAATCCATACTACCATTTACGTGAGAATGAAGAGGTCTGTCGAAAAATCATGCAGGAGTTTGATTTGAATCCGGATCATGGACATGTCATTAACGGCCATACACCAGTCAAAGAAATTCGTGGAGAGAGCCCTGTTAAAGCAAACGGAAAAATGATCGTGATTGACGGCGGTTTTTCCAAAGCCTATCAATCCACAACGGGCATTGCCGGATATACGTTGCTGTTTAATTCCTTTGGCATGCAGCTCGTCGCCCATCAGAAATTCAATTCAAAAGAAGATGTGTTATGCAACGGAACGGACGTATTGTCTGTAAAAAGACTGGTGGATAAAGAACTGGAACGAAAACTGGTGAAGGAAACCAATGTTGGGGAGAAGCTGCTGCAGAAAATCTCAAATTTGAAGGATCTACTAGAATATCGCTATATGAAATGAAACGATTCCTAAAAAATAAATACTGGCGACATACCAACGACTGAAGACAAAGAGACGAAACCGATAATAAGAAGTGCAGCTTAATATTCGCATTAGCGATTTCTTGGTTAATCTAGCTATTTTCTAAGGAGGTGAGGCTATTGAAAACAATCGGAGTAGGGTTCTTACATGCATGGCTCTATGCAAAGCCAGTAAAGGATATGGCAATACTTTGCATAGAGCTTAGGGACAATCACATTGCCAACGACAAATCGTAATATTCTACTAACTGGCTTTGCACCTTATTGATTTATTTAAATAAGGAGTGAGGCTCATGAAATATTCAAATGCCGAGTTTGTTTTTCCCGAAGAACTGCTGCGTATCATTCAGGAATACGTTCAAGGCGAATTGATTTATATCCCCAAACCCAAAGAGGAACACCTAAAATGGGGCGAGAAAACACAAAGCAAAAGTAGGGTCTCTGCTCGAAACGCTGAGATCAAATCCTTGTTTCGCAATGGAGTCAGCATAGAGGATTTGGCGGGTCAGTATTTCTTGTCCTACGAAAGCATAAAGAAAATTGTTTATAGTAAGAACTAATGAAACCCGCTAAATGGTCGTATCGACGGTTTAGCGGGTGTTGTGCAAAGATGGATTAAATCAACTTATACATAGAAACCGCACCTCTGCATCGATAGACTCAAGTTAAGGTTGTTGGGATGAAGAACGGCCTGTTTATACGAAGGGGTGTAACAAATGAACGAAGTCATAAAGAAGAAGCTGCTGGGCAAAAATGAACTGCTGATTAACATGGTTATCGAACGCGCAAAAAGAGATTTTCTAGACGATATCGCCATTATTGGGCTTACGGGTTCATTTAGCACCGGGGACTTTCACGAGAAGAGCGACCTTGATTTGATTATTATCAATAATACTGAAAGGGGATGGGAAATATCCGATTGCTTCATCTTGGATGACGTTGGATATGACATCTATTGCACGCCATGGGATTCAAGAATACAAGAGCAATCCACACTAGAGAGTTCCAACGTATCAAGCCTAACCGAGCTCAAAATACTCTACTATGCAAAGCCTGAGGATTTGGAGAAATTGAATGACTTCAGGCAAAAAGCTCTTGATGCACTTGCGAGCCCGATAGGAGAAGCGTGTCTAAATCGTGCAAAAAAATGGATCGATCTGGCTAAGCAAGCATACAGCGATACGATGCTAGGTGAAGATATCGGTTCAGTGCGACATGCATCTGCCGACGTTCTGTACAGTCTAGTCAATGCCTTGGTCAGCATGAATAACGAGTGTATCAAACGAGGAATCAAGCGATATTTGGAAGAGATACGCTCGTTTCGCTATGTTCCGGATGATCTCGAATCCTTATACATGTCAATCATCGAAGCTCATACCATTGAAGATATCCGAATAGCATCTTTTAAAATGTTGAATAGCGTTACAAGGTTACATAGTACGATGTGCGATAACTTCATTGTTAAACCTGCTCCTAACTTTGATAATCTGAGGGGAACATACGAAGAATTGTGGTGCAACTACTACAATAAAATCTTGAACAGTGTTACAACAAATGATGCTTCCTACGTCTTTCTTTCGGCTTTTGGAGCACAAGGGTATCTTGATGAAATGGCTTCGGAGAAGGGGACCAAGAAATTTGATCTTATGCAGTATTTTGATGCAAGTGATTTACCAGTAATGAAAGAGAAGTTCCTTGAAGTGATGGATGCATATCTAGACGAGTATGATAAGGTCGGCAGAGAAGTCAAGCGCTTTACAACCTTCGAGCAACTATATGACTATTATATGAATCATTGACCTACCTTATAAAGGGCCGTGAAGAATTAGTTTCTTTACGGTCTTTTTCATTTTGAGTTTATCTAGATGGATAACGAATCTGATGTTGAAGGTTTGTAATAAAATTCATAAAAAGTATAATAAGAGTATTACATATAAGGAGCGTGAATAGTATGCAAAAAAATACTATGACTATACAAAAGGAGAATAATATGAAAATAAAAAGGATGATAACGATTGAGAAATATAAATATAGGGATTCTTGCGCATGTAGACGCAGGAAAGACGAGTTTAACTGAAAGAGTCCTTTTTGAAACGGGTATCATATCTGAAATCGGCAGTGTAGATAAAGGAAATACGCAAACAGATTCTATGGAAATGGAACGACAACGAGGAATTACCATTCAATCTGCTGTCGTTTCCTTTACGGTTAATGATGTGAAAGTGAATGTGATTGATACACCAGGTCACCCCGAATTCATCTCTGAAGTTGAGAGGGCTTTACGAGTATTAGATGGAGTCATCCTTGTCATTTCATCTGTCGAAGGTATTCAAACTCAGACACGAGTTTTGATGAAGACTCTTGCTAAATTGAAAATCCCTACAATCTTTTTTATCAATAAAATTGATCGTGTGGGTGCTAGGTACGAATCGTTACTAACTGAGATCCATGATAAATTGACACCCAATGCTTTAGCAATGTGCTTTGTTTATAATATTGGCACATCAGCTGCGCATATGGAATTGTTCACGGAAAACAATCAGAAATTTATGGAGGGCCTAGCAAATCTTTTAGCCGATAATAATGAACGCTTTCTCGAACGATATCTATACAGCACTAAAGACTTAGCCCTCGTTGACTTTGAATCCGAGTTTCTAGAACAGTTCAAGCAAGCACAGCTTTATCCGGTGCTATTTGGTTCAGCAATTACTGGTGAGGGCATTCCCCATTTGATTACAGCCATACAGAATTTCCATTCTTCCGTTCATTATGAAAATACTCCTTTTACAAGAGGGAGAGTTTTTAAAATTGAACGTGGAAAAAACGACGAAAAGATCGCTTACGTACGAGTTTTCTCTGGTGAAATCAAGATACGTGAGAGTCTTTCCTATTATCGGATGAATCAAACAGGAGAAATTATCAAATTTACCAACAAGGTTACGGGGTTGAAACACTTCTTTTCTGGAAAAACAACAGATGGAACAATTGCTGCAAGTGGAGATATCGTAAAGATAATGGGGTTAACAGACTGCCAGGTTGGCGATGATATCGGTGTTCCTTCTAATGAAACGACCGAAACCCTGTTCTCGCCGCCTAGTTTAGTAACAACAATCAAAGCCTCTGACGAAAACGAGACCATTCATTTATTCAGAGCATTGAAAAAATTAGCCGAACAGGATCCATTTATTCATATCCAACAGAATTCTCTTCAAAAGGAGCTATCTATTCATCTTTATGGTGAAATTCAAAAAGAAGTGATTCGGGATCAACTGAAAAAAAACGCTCAAATCGATATCGAATTTCTTGAGACACAGCCTATTTATATTGAAAAGCCTATCTTTACAGGGGAGGCAGTAGAGAGAATGGGAGACAAGGGAAACCCATTTTATAGTACTGTAGGCTTTCGTATTGATCCGAATCCTCGTTCAACCGGTATTGAATATCATCTAGAAGTAGAGCTCGGCTCCCTACCTTTATCGTTTCATAAGGCAATTAAAGAAACCGTCTATGAGACGCTTAAGCAAGGACTTTATGGTTGGGAAGTTCGCGATCTAATCGTGACACTTACGGATACCGCCTATGCAAGTGCAGTTAGTACTGCTAGTGATTTTCGAAAATTAACGCCTCTTGTGCTAATGAGTGCACTAGCTGAAGCAACGACTCAACTTTATGAACCCATTCATCGGTTTGAATTAGAGGTTCCGGCTAATTATCTAAGTAGGATTTTATTTAAACTAACTCAAGCCTCTTCAACCTATCAGGATCCGATTCAGATTGACCAGGTAATTATGATATATGGCATGATCCCGATTAAGAATATTCAGTCATTCAAGAACCAACTTCCGGGTTGGACCCAAGGTGAAGGTGTATTGCTATCCGAATTTTATGGCTATGAGCCCTTCGATGGTGAAGTGCCATCATGTACAAGATACGATCATAATCCATTAAATCGGAAGGAATATCTCTTACATGTCTTGAATTCGGTGTAAGCTGATAAAGCGAGTAAAAAGCAGCGTACAAGTGGTGTACACTGCTTTTTCTTTGACTTATTAATATAAGAACTAGGCAGTAGAGTGTCTTCTACAAACGTTTAACAGTGTTATTAGCAGAGGCGGGATTTGTTATGATAGAAATCTGGAGGCGAATGAGATGTTGGAATTAGAGTTTACTACTATAGAGGAGTGGGATGAAGCATTGTGGGCGCGGATGGAGCGAATCTATCATGAGGCTTTTCAAAGCGGCGCTAAGACAAAAGTGATTCTGCGCAGTATGCTGGACCGAGGGATTGGTTATTTACACACCGGCGTGCATCATGGAGAAGTGGTTGCGATGGCTGTTACTGGACTGGCGGGGAAGGCTGCTGACCGCATCCTGATCATTGATTACCTCGCGGTTGAACAGAAGCTGCGCGGGTTGGGCATAGGGACCTGGATGCTAGATCAACTCAGAGCCTGGGCGTTAAGGGAACACGGGATCAAAGGTATGATTATCGAGGCGGAGTCTGGGACAACAGATGCTCATCAGGAACGCATTCAGTTCTGGCAACGTAACGGGTTCATCCTGACTTCCTATGTCCATCAATATAGAATGGTGCCAGAGCCGTATCAGGCAATGATGCTGCCACTGGATAGAAGCACGCATGTGCCTGATGATGGTGAAGCACTGTTTCGTTATATCAATGCTTTTCACAAGGTTGCTTACCGGAAGAGTTAGACTGCACTTTAGGGACCTGAGGGGAATTTCCGTAGAGATTAGGATGTAAAATGATCGGTTGTTGACTGCGTGGTCAATAACTGATATATTAATCCCATGAGCAGACCAAGAGAATTTGATGTTGATCGTGTATTACACCAGTCTATGGAAGTGTTCTGGAATCAAGGCTTCAAAGCAACTTCTTATGAGGATCTTACGCGTACTACAGGAGTCAAAAAGCAAAGTTTGTACTGTGTTTTTAAAGACAAGCGATCATTGTTCCTGAGGGCGCTGGCACTTTACCGTGAACAGGTTATAGCGAAACTGAAGGAGATTGAAGCCTTGGATTCGTCTCCCTGTGATAAACTGGATGCCTTACGAAATTCCCTTTTAGACGATGAAACTGGCTGCCAAGGGTGTCTAATTGTGAATGCATCACTCGAATTCGGAACAGAGGACGAGCAGGTCACACGCGAAGCTGAGCTCATGGCAGAAGAGATTCAACTGATATTAGAGAAAATCATAAGCAGTGGCCAGAAACAGCAGTTAATTTCCAACCGGTTTACGAGTAAAGAGCTTGCATATTATCTATATAACACCATTCTTGGTGTGAGAGTTATGGAGAAATCAGGTTCATCCCGTGAACAGATCGAGACGGTTCTGCGTACTTCATTTGGCATGATCATGTCTTGATCTTTTTTTTGTGAAATTCTTGACTACGAAGTCAAAAATAATTGAAGGCGGTATAATACACCACGAAACCTTGAAGGAGGTGGGGCTTTTCGATAAAAATCGTGTATGGATTCATTTGGAAGTAACGTCTAGTTGTTAACCAGGTTTGTAGCTGTTTAACATCTCCTAGGTCAATTTATATAAAACGAAATATGTGGAGGTTATTATGAATTATTCTCAATCCGTAGAAGCATTGTTCCAACCTATAGAGTTAGGTCACTTGAAGTTATCCAATCGGATCGTGATGGCGCCGATGACGCGTCAATTTTCTCCGGACGGTATCCCGGGTTCGAATGTAGCGGGCTATTACCGCCGCAGAGCAGAGAACGCAGTGGGGCTTATTGTAACGGAAGGAACAATAATTAATCACCCGGATGCATCCAATCAAGCCAATGTACCGCACTTTTATGGGGAAGCTGCATTGAATGGCTGGGCACATGTTGTATCTGAAGTACACGAAGCTGGCGGTCGAATTATTCCACAGATCTGGCATATGGGAGCCAAAGGTCATGTTAATGATTATTCGGAAGCTGAAATTGCTACAATCGTTCAGGAATTCGCAAAAGCAGCCTCAGAAGCGAAACGCGTTGGGTTCGATGGTGTTGAAATCCATGGAGCACACGGCTATCTGATCGACCAATTCCTGTATGAGAAAACCAACTCTCGTACGGATCGTTACGGTGGAGATATGATGGCTCGCACACGTTTTGCAGTTGAAGTGATTGAGGCTTGCCGTGAAGTAGTGGGACCGGACTTCCCGATTGTACTGCGTTTATCTCAGTGGAAGACAGATGATTATCAGGCTAAATTGGCTGAAACACCGGAATTACTGGAGCAGCTTCTCGCCCCGTTGGTTCAAGCTGGAGTCGATATCTTCCACTGTTCGACACGCCGTTTCTGGGAGCCGGAATTCGAAGGGTCTGATCTTAATTTTGCTGGATGGACGAAAAAACTGACTGGCAAACCGACAATCACCGTAGGATCGATTGGTCTTGATGGTGACTTTACAAGTCTGTTCAAAGAAGGTAAAGGCGCAAGTAATGTCGGTATTGATGGATTGGTACAACGACTTCAGAATGATGAGTTTGATCTGGTAGCTGTAGGACGCGCTCTTCTGGTCGATCCTGAATGGGCTAAGAAAATTCAAGAAGGACGTACCGGTGATCTGGTTCCATTTACAAGAGAGGCGATGACCGTACTTACTTAAGTGCAGTTATACTCATTAGGAAGATGTATCTGATAAAGAAAAGCAGTGACAGACCAACGTAGCGGTTGGACTGATCCCATAACGTGGGACAAATAAAACACCTTCAAGAGAATGAAACCTTGTCGTAAGATAAGGAAATCCTCTTGGAGGTGTTTTTGTAATGGCAATGGTATCGAAATGGAGAATTAGCCTAATTATTAATGAATCGTCCCTTATTGAGATGTAGCGAACTGGCGGGAGGTATTCCGGTATTCGGTTGGTGACAACCCTCTTTTAGCCGTAAATTGTTTGATAAAGTAAGTGTCATACTCAAATCCAGTGGCACGTGCAATGTCGTTCAAGTTCATCCCTGTGTGGGTGAGAAGATCCGCCGCAACTTTCAAGCGGTGGGACAGCAAATACCCCATTGCTGTTAATCCGCATCTTTCCTGGAACATCTTATTGAGCGATACTCGATTCAAGTGTACGCATTTCGTTAAGTCTTCCAAGGTGATTTTATTGGAATAATTAGTGTGTATATATTCCAGCACTAAATCAACAGGTGATTGTTCATGTTTGATACTCAAATTCTCTAGTACGCCCAAAATCTGAATGAGATATTTTTTTATTCTACATACCCAGCTTGCATCGCTTTGCGCATAAACTTCGGTTCCAATCACAAAAAACCACTCCATTAATTGTGGAAAGGCTTTCTCGGTTACAAAAGGAACTCCGGTGCGTGTTGAATTATTCTGAAAAAGTGAAAGCCCTGTTTGTATCTTAGGGTGGATTGGAAAATAGTCTTCCGTTTCAGAAATCGGGATGCTATTAAGTACATCGGGATGGTAACTGAATGATTGCGCAGAGATATTACGCTTCTTGAGAATTTGTATCGTATCCTCTTCAGACAAACACAGAACACCGGGTGCAGAAACCGCTATTGGTCGTTCGTTAAGTACACCGTTGATGTTACCGGAAGTAAGAAAGATTATTGTAAATCGCTCGGGATAAGGAAGAGAGTCCAAATCATCGGCGGCAACAAATTCAATATTTACTATTCTGTCTTTGTGACGGTCAATTTGCGGCATAGTGCTCTCCTAACAGATAGTATAGTCAATGTATTCATATAAATCAGTGTAACACAAAGATTCCAGGGATATAATATTATCTAAGTTGAAGAAAGGTGGTTATTATAGTGGGGATTAATATTGCAATAAATGGTTTTGGCAGAATTGGCAGGCTTGCCCTTCGGCAGCTTTTTGGTGAGGAAGGTTATCATATTGCCGCCATTAATGATCTGACGAGTCCGAAGATGCTTGCGCATTTGCTAAAGCACGACACAACGCAGGGACGTTATAATGAGAAAGTTGAGTACAGCGATAACAGTTTAACCATAAACGGCGTGACTATTCCGATTTATGCGGAAAGAGATCCCGGCAAACTTCGATGGAAAGAATTGCAAATTGATGTGGTGCTGGAGTGTACAGGCTTTTTCGCTTCCAAAAAAGCATCTACTGCTCATATTGAGGCAGGTGCAAAAAAAGTGGTCATCTCAACCGTAGCTGGGAACGATGTTCCCACTATTGTATATGGTATTAATGAACACACGTTAACTAAAGAGGATACTATTGTTTCGGCTGCATCTTGCACGACGAATTGTTTGGCCCCGATGGTCTATTACCTGAACGAACTGACGCCGATTAAAAAAGGTTTTATGACGACGATACATGCTTATACAAACGATCAAAATACCCTTGACGGCCCTCACAGCAAAGGCGATTTGCGCCGGGCGCGCTCTGCCGCCGGTAACATCATTCCAACGTCAACTGGGGCAGCAAAAGCAATAGGACTTGTAATTCCTTCATTGGATGGAAAACTAGACGGTATATCCCAAAGAGTACCGGTTATGGCTGGCTCCTTGACGGAATTGACAGCAGTCGTGGACGGTTCTGTAACTGCAGAGCAGGTCAACAAGAAAATGGAGCAGTCCCAATCGGAGCAATATGGTTATACAGAGGAAGAACTTGTTTCATCCGATATTATCGGCATGACTTATGGTAGCTTATTTGACGCTACGCAAACAAAGGTAACGGAACTAGGAACAGATACCCTGGTGAAAATAGCAGCATGGTACGATAACGAAAACTCATTTACCAGTCAAATGATTCGCACCGCCAAATATCTCGCAGAATTGTAATGGTAACTAAATTTAAAAGAGCCAAACTATCTTAGCGGTTTGGCTCTTTTAAATTTAAGTAGTGAAGGGAGGAGGCCTCTACCTAAAATGGAACAGTGAGGGAGATTTATAAGGACAGGGAGAAAGAGTAAAGGTGAAGATAGGAGATGTCTGCTTAATAAGACTTTAATTGATTTGACACATACTTAATCAAATTCCGACAATACTCTCTGCTTCTTATTATCCTGCGAATGTACGAGCTGGTGAGGATCGACTGCTTTTATGTTGCTAGTGGAAAGACTTTGATCGAATCGTATGATTCGCTGCTTTAGCCAGATACTCCAAAGGAAAATGCACGTATCAAATTACGACCCTATTATTTGGTTATTCTTGGAGTAACCGGACATCTAATGGCACAGGGACTACAGTACGCTGGACAAATGTTTATAACACAACACAAACGAGTATGATACTCTCCGTTGGTAATACTGCAGCTTTACTTATACTCGACATTTTGGCTTAGAGAGTTACGTGGTCGCTCATCAATTATAGGTATAATGGCTGCACTTGCGGGAGTTGTTGTTTTCTATTTCCCTTGGGATTTTGGGAAAAGCCATTTTAGTGGAAATGTATTAATACTTGCTTCTTGTGCTGGATATGCTATCCATTTATCCCTTACGAGGCACTTACTAAAAACTGTAGATCCGAAGATATGTATGGGGACTAGTTACTTTGTGATAAATATTAATACCATTAATTGGTAATTTAAAAACATAAAATTTTATGTGATAATTGCAAAGCGGAATGAAGAGTATAATAAAAAGCTTGCATTAAAACCAAAAGAAAAAGACTCATTTTTATGGAGTAAAGCTCTGAAAGAAGGTAATAAACACTTTCTTGATTTCATAAATTCGGATAAAAAAGACGGAACTACAAAGTTGAAATTTACTGTAGAAGATACATCAGTACATATTGCTGGGGAAGGCAAGATTAAAATTAAATCGATTGAAAATTTAAGTTTTGATAGATGGAGAGCTTCAAGTTAATCTCGGATGACGATGTTAAAACATAACTTATAGACCTCCAAGCCGTAAAAATGGTGGCTTTGGGAATCTATAAGTTTTAGGGAAACTATCAAACGGAAAATTCTCAAAGGGAAAAAAGTGCAAAGAAACACCGAGATAAAAGAGATCAAAGAAATGATAACAACATAAGTTGGAATGATTTGGGTATTTATAATTAATTATTAATTTGATCTTTGTAATATTGACCTCAACAACTTATTTGTTGGGGTCAATATTACAAAAAGGAGATGCAAAAAATGACTTTTTTTGAACAAGGGGAAGAGCTCTATGATGAAGGTAATTATGATGAAGCATTAGTTTACTTTAAAAAAGCTCTCAATGATAATATAGATATCCAAGATACACTGAATTACATCGGAAGATGTCTTACAGAGTTAAAGGAATATAATGCCGCAATTGAAGTTTACGACAGGGCTATTAGACTATTCCCTACATGGGAAAGATTATACTTTAATAAAGGTTATGTCTATTTACAATTAGGCAATATTGAAGATGCACTAATTTTTTGTAAACGTGCAGTAATGATAAACTCAAATTCTGAAGATGCTTTGTATTATCTTGCCCTTTGTTATCAAAAAAAGGAGGAATATAAGAAAGCAATAGAATACTATCAAAAATCATTAGCACTTACTACTAATCAAGAAGAGGCCCACATTAACCTAGGATTAATTTTCCATGAATTGGGCAATAATCAAGAGGCGCTCGACGAATTTCAGTGGGCTTTACAGATAGATCCGTCATCAACTAATGCAATCTATAACAAAGCATTAGTGTTAAAGCATATGGGGAAAAAAGAGGAATCTATTATCGATTTTAAAAAGATCCTAATATCAGAACCTGAAGATTACGATGTAAGGTTACAAATCGCAAAAATTCATCTTGAAGAAAATCAATTTGAATTAACGGCATATTATTTAGATTCAATATTAAGTTTTGATCCAAATAATACTGTTGTGCTTTATTTCAAAGGTAAGTTGCTGGAGAGGCAAGGCAATTATGAGGCCTCAATCAAACTATTAGAACATGCCTCTTCATTAGACCCGATTGATATAGATATTTTGTTACTATTAGCTCAACTTTATAGTTTGATCCATTCAAAAGAAAAAGAAAGAGCTTGTTACATCCGCATCTTAAAAATTGACCCTGAAAATATAATTGCAAAAATAAATTGCAATAAAGTATTGAACAATGGAAGGAATTGAACGAGATTTTTAAAGGTTACTAGTAGCCTCAGATAATATATATAGAACTGGGGAACTTCACATGAAAGAATATCAAGTAAGTAATGCTAAGGTACAAAGATGATTTAGGTGCAATAGGCATTTATTTAGTCTTGAATAGTTTCAACTGGTGTATGTGAAGTTCGAAATCATTTATTGTTTAGGGGCAAGAACTTGGTCCCATTGAACTCGCTATTTAAGTAATTTTTGTTTTATCGGTACAAGTTCGGACCCTAGCCAAGGACAAGAACTTGTACCATTGATGAAAAGGACAAAACATGGTTTCATTTTAATTAGATAATTATCTAAATATTATCATGATGAAGAACTTGTGGCGAGATAAAAGCACATTAAAATAAGACTTCGCTTGAATAACGTTTTTTGTGACAGGAATTAATTCGACCAAAGGCAAGAACTTAGTTCCATTGCTGACAAGAACATGGTTCCGCTGAGCCCTGACAGACATCCAATGCAAGCGACGATCTATTCATTAGTGCTAAGTGACAACAAGTGTTTTAGATTGTCATCAATAAATTGATTATCGGCACTGTTGATTCCACGACCGGCAAAATGGCCCCAGATCGATTGGATTGGTTTCAAGACAGCATTAGGTATACGCTTAGCTTCGTATTCATTATCGTCCGCTGTGCAGAAGAGATCCGTGCTTCCCGGCATGATACAGGCAAGAGCTTTTATGCTCTGAAGTGCTTTATCAAAGTCTCCGTTATAGGAGGGGTTGGCACTAATATCTGCATGTTGGCCTGTCCATAACATTGCCAGAACATTATGAGGATCCATATTCATAAAGCTATCTTCCCAGACACCAGCTACAAAATCCTCCAATGTGTCAAATCCCATCTCGCGGTAAAGTTCTTCTCTATAAAACGCATGTGATAGTCCCCATCCCGCATACACCCGACCAACGGCACGCATGTCTGTAGAACTTAGTTGGTTTATTTTACTTGGGTCGAAGCCGACGGCAGATAGCAACGAAGCCTTCACGCCTTCTAGGACCACAAATGTGTGTGGCCAAGGTTTGGCGATGCCTCCGAAAGGTGCGATTCGTTCGACCATCTCCGGGTAACTTGCCCCCCATTGAAATGCCTGAATGCCGCCCATGGACCACCCGACGACGAGAGCAATCTTTTGAATACCGAATTTTTCGATCAGCAGTTGGTGCTGGAATCGAACGTTATCATAGATGGTTACCTGAGGAAAGTTAGCCCGATCAAATGGAGGAGGCGTGTTACTGGGAGAAGAAGATAGCCCATTGCCCAGCAAATTGGGAACGATAATAAAATATTTCTCTGGATCGAGTGCCATCCCGCTGCCAATAAGCCATTCATTCTGAACATGCTGATCCCCAAAAGCCGTTGGATAGACAATAACATTATTCTTCTGTTCATTTAATTTTCCGTATGTTTTATAAGCAAGAAAAGCATTTGGTAACGTCACTCCTGATTGTAAGAGTACATCACCCAAGTTGAAAATTTCATAGTCCATCGTATAGTCGCTCCCTTCAAAATGAAAACCACATGTTCACTGTGATCTCTTGTGCTCAGTATAGCGCTGTGATACCCTCAATAAAAGTGAATAGAATTCAAGATAGCATTCAATAAAATTGAAAGAAGAGGAGGGAGAATTTGGATGGAATTGCGTCAACTAAATACGTTTTGTACGGTTGCTACAACATTGAATTTCACGCGGGCAGCAGAAGTGCTGAGCTACGTTCCTTCCAACGTCACGATGCAAATTAAAGCATTGGAAGATGAGCTGGGTGTTCGCCTCTTTGATCGGTTGGGCAAGCAACTCGCTCTTACAGCTGCGGGCAAACGCTTTTTAACACACGCCCAAGGTATTCTTGAAAAAATGGACGAAGCTCGTAGTGCTGTCCATGATAATGAAAAACTAACTGGTACCTTAACGATAAGTGCGAATGAGGTTATTTGTTCCTACCGGCTTCCACCTGTCTTCCAACGGTTTCGTTCACAGCATCCGGGAGTTCGTCTAATCTTCCGCTCAGTTCCGAATCAAGAGCTCAAGCAAACGCTCTTTGAGGGAACCACGGATATTGTTTATATGTTGGATGAACCTATTCGTTCGAGTGGACTTTCCGTGGAACCTTTGCTGGAAGAACATTTTCGATTGTTAGCTGCTCCAGATCACCCACTCGCCAAACGAACTGTGCTGCAATTGGAAGATTTTCATGAAGAAGTGTTCCTGACGAATGAGAAGGGTTGTCCATATCGAACGATGTTTGATCGGTCATTTGAGAAAGAGGGCATTGATAGCATCACGTATCTAGAGTTTCAAAGTGCCGAGGCTATTAAACAATGTGCGATCTCGGGAATAGGTATCGGTTTTCTTCCTGAAATCGTTGTAGAAGCCGAAGTTGAACGCGGGAAACTTGTTGTTCTTCCATGGCAAATTCCGGATCTGCGGGTGTATACACAGATGTTGTGGCATAAAGATAAGTGGCTTTCGCCAATCATGTTATCTTTTATAGAAACAGCAAGGGAAGTTTTTCGTTTACAGAATGAGAATAAACTGTAATCCTATGTATAAATGAGGTATAAAGCAGGCACCGTTTCGCACATGTGGTTAAGGGCAGTGGCACCCATTCTTCTAGTTTTCATGATCTCAAATTGAATCATATTTGTCCTTCCAGTAGCATAACAATACTTTCTTGTATTCGAGTTAAGGATGAACCTGAAGAGATAAAGGTATTTTATTCAGGCAATCTGAACCAGTCTTCATGCTGCACCAATAATTCGGTTCCTTGTATATAAATACAGTTTCTGGTATCGTTCGTACATCCGACGTTTTTTGGCTTGCTTCATCGCGGTTTTGATCTCTTGAAAGGATGCTGTATAGTCCATAAATTCCCCTGCCTGTCTGAAATCATTGTCTATATTACTTAGCAAGAATCAAAACTTTACCTAAAGAAACAACGTTAGAACATCTAAATTGAATGTGAATTACATAATGATTTTATACAGAGTATTGATGCAGGGAATTGAAGCAAACGAGTGTTCTGGATAATTCGTTTTCCTTACCTTGAGAACGGCTCAACGCGAACCAGAAGTGCTTGCTTCCAATTGACCGGTTTTACTATGTGGGAAGTTGAATTCTGGCGAGGAAATATTCAAAGAAAGTATGTTGGAAATTTAATTTTATTAGGGCTTTTCTAAATGGTAGAATCATTGACTTAAGCCCTGATGGGAGAAGGGGAAGATGTTTGGATGAACAGCAAGGAAACCAACGGTGCTTCATACAAAAGTGTGACAGATCAGCAGCTTCAGGATCAGTTGAAATATTATAAAGAACGAGCTCCAGAGTATGATGACTGGTGGTACCGTCGAGGCACATTTAATCAAGGAGACGAAGCCAACCAAATTTGGTTCGATGAGATCCGTACGATTAAGGATGCTTTTATAGCTGAACATTTTCATGGTGACTTTCTTGAACTTGCGGCGGGGACTGGCACTTGGAGTAGTCTGTTCTTAAAAGATGCCCTTATATTGACCCTTGTAGACGGTTCCGAAGAAATGCTTTCGCATAATCCGGTAGTTTCTGAGCCCAATGTAAGAACGATCATTGCAGATCTTTTCAGTTGGTCTCCGGATCAGTTATACGATTCAGTTGCTTTTACTTTCTGGATATCTCATTTACCCAGGGAGAGACTGGCGAGCTTCTTCAACATGGTATCACGCTGTTTGAAGCCCGGAGGGAAAATGTTCTTTATCGATGATCGAGAAGTAGCAGGAACCCGCGAGTCTCATGTAGTGGGGACATCTGGGCAAACGATGGTTCGGAAGCTTAATAATGGTGATCATGCTACTATAGTGAAGAATTTCTTTGACGATAAAGAGATCGAGCAAATTGCTGCTAGTGTGGGAATTGAATTGCATGTCCATTGCACCCCTAAGTACTTTCAGTATGGGATAGGGTCCAAAACTGTCTAAAACAGCAATTATCCCATACTTAATGAAGAAATCACTGAACTAACGGGGCACTTTAGTTCAAAAAAATAAAGGAACAGTATCGCCGGCGGCGACTGCTCCTTTATTACGCTAATAGGCTTTTGATGATCCAGTAGTGCTCATGTTTACCAAATTGGCCAAAAGAGCCAGCCCAGGAATCAACTTACCACTGATTGCCGTCGTTTGCCCTTCAAATCCCTATCGAAATCCCTATCGTCGAGCAGATGGTCCCTCATAGCTTTGCAAGCCGGCGTCGCGCAAAGTTCTTCCGACATAACCCAACTCTCGGCGTGCAGCGGCATCGTTGACGGTGAACTCACGCCCAATCATGCGTATCATCGAGCGTGAGATCGGCGGATCGCCGTCTTTTCGTGTGACGGCCCAGATCGTGTCGAACATCCGGCCAATGGCAGAGACGAGCCAGTAGGACAGCGAACGCATCTTATCGATGGACAAGCCCTGCAAGTTCGCAAGCGAGGCGACAAACTCACGGAAAGTCTGCCCTTCCTGGTCCTTGATGAAGTAGGCATGGCCGCCTTCTCCGTGTTCAAGAGCGCATTGTATGGCTTCAACCACATTGTCCACATGGCAGGTTGAAAAAGGGTAATCGCCACGGTCGATGAACGCGAACTGTCCAGATCTGACTGCTTCGGGAAGCGCTCGGCTAAACGGATCACCAGGCCCCCAGATAGCCGGTGGGCGAAGCGCGATCGTGCGAAAGCCGGGTTTATTGGCTGCCAGAACCAAAGAATCTGCCCGTGCCTTGCTCGCCAGGTAGGCGGAGAAGTGGTTCGGGAAAGTCGGCGCGCTTTCATCAGCGTCGCGGATGAGCGTACCGCCATTATCCATGTGAATCCCTGCCGCACTGATGTAGACGAATGTCTTCGCACGGGCGGACTCGGCTGCCTTCAGTAAGGCTGCGGTGCCATCGACGTTGGTACGGAAGAAGGGTTCGCGAGGCCCTGAAAAGCGGAAAAGGGCGGCCGCATGCACAACTGCATCGATCATCGGTAAAACGATTGGCGTGCTGCTTTCGAGATCGGCATCGACCGGCGTCGCACCCATGGCCTTGAGTTTGGCGTGAGATGATACAGAGCGTGTGAGGGCGAAAATCTGGTGACCATCCTCCAGGAGCTTCGGAATCAGGCGGCCGCCGAGCAGGCCGGTGCCTCCCGTGACGAGAATTTTCAAAGTAAATCATCCTTTCGGTTCGGAATTGAGGATATTCCGCCTGGTGCCGCCGCGGATTGATGGTATAGCTCAACCGACGCGCCTCCGGTCAAAACCAGACTAATGCCGAACAATCGATCATCGTACTGTAGAGCGCATTCTTCATAGAATTTTCTTTCTCTCCATCTTACGATTATTTATCTAGCGATCTTAGCGAAGTGCTCCAGCGTACGAACCAATTGGGCTGTATAAGACATTTCGTTATCGTACCAAGCTGCGGTTTTCACCAATTGATGGTCACCGACAGTCAGAACTTTCGTCTGCGTGGCATCGAAGAGCGAACCGAATGTGATGCCTTTGATATCGGAAGATACAATTTCGTCTTCTGTGTAGCCGAACGTTTCTGGATCGGAAGCTTCTTTCATAGCAGCGTTAACTTGCTCAACTGTTACCTTGGTATTCAAAACGGCAACGAGTTCAGTAACAGAACCTGTTGGTACAGGTACACGTTGAGATGCCCCATCCAGTTTACCCTTCAGTTCCGGAAGAACTAGGCCAATGGCTTTTGCTGCACCGGTGGAGTAGGGAACGATGTTCTCCGCTGAGGCGCGCGCAGCTCGGAAATCGCCTTTTGGATCCGGAGCGTCAAGCGTGTTTTGGTTACCCGTGTAGGCGTGAACGGTCGTCATCAGCCCGGATTGGATACCAAACTTGTCGTGCAGAGCTTTAGCCATAGGGGCCAGGCAGTTGGTTGTGCAGGAAGCGCCGGAAATGACCGTTTCCGTTCCGTCCAGTGTGTCATGGTTTACATTGTATACGATCGTTTTCATGTCGCCTGCAGCAGGGGAGGAAATGACGACTTTCTTCGCTCCGCCTTTCAGGTGAAGCTCGGCCTTCTCTTTCGTGGTGAAGAAGCCTGTACATTCGAGAACAATATCAACGCCAAGCTCTCCCCAAGGAAGCTCTTCAGGATTCCGCTTAGCTAAAACCTTAACCTCTTTGCCGTTTACTTTGAAGGCTCCGTCATTTACTTCGATGTCACCGTGAAAAGTACCTTGCGTCGTATCGTATTTGAGCAGATGAGCTAACATTTTAGCGTTCGTAAGGTCGTTAATCGCTACCACCTCGACGCCTTCCACATCTTGAATTCGGCGAAATGCGAGTCGGCCGATTCGTCCAAAACCGTTTATACCTACTTTTACAGTCATTGAAAAATCCCCCTATGAGTTTTATTTATTCCAATAAGCGAATGCCAGTGATGAAATAAAAATGGGCCAGCGCTATTTCATTCTAGAATGGCCTGTTGTATAATATAAGAAGAGACCGATCGGTATTTTTATATTAGCATGATATTAGTGAATTGCAAGGCGAATTGAATAATTCATTTAAAACAAATGAATTAAAAAAAGGTTCATACGGAGGAGCAAATGAAAAAAGGAGACAGAACACGGGAACATATCATTATGAAATCGGCTGAAATTTTTAACCAGAGAGGATATGCGGGCACATCGCTAAACGATATTATTGCCGACACAGGAATTAAGAAGGGGGGGATTTATCGACATTTTGCCAGTAAAGACGAGATAGCGCTTGAAGCCTACAATTATGCTGCCAGTATGGTCGCCAGTAAATTTTCTGAAGCGGTCGATCAAGAGCAGTCTGCGTCAGGAAAGTTGGTTGCTTTTTTTCGTGTTTATGAGAATGTCGTCCACGATCCCCCATTTATCGGCGGATGTCCCATGCAGAATACAGCTGTAGAAAGTGACGATACGCATGTGGAGCTTTGTGGTCAGGCAAGGCAAGGGATGCATAACTTCTTGGATATGATGAAAAGTATTATTCGTGACGGCATTCAAGCTGGGGAGTTTAGGGAGGATCTGGATCTGGATGCGCTAGCATCATTTGCATTTTCCTTGTTGGAGGGAGGGATTTTACTCAGCAAGTTGGATGGGGATAACAAGCACATGCTAATGAATAAAAAAATCTTCTCGTCCTATTTGGAGCAATGCTGCTTAAAGATCGGATAATCTGGTGTACTGGCACATCGGAATAGAGCTGGGCATCATCGATGACAACTTAAGTTCAGAATCTAATACGGGTGGTTTTTATATTTTTCAAGCAGTTGTAAGAAAGAATGGTTTTTGTTGCAGTAATGTCGAGGAACAAGAACATGTTCCCATTGAAGTCGCTAATTTAGCGGCTTTTTATTTTTATCAGACCAAGTTCTTGTCCCAAGGCAAGGATAAGAACTTGATCAGATTAACGATTAGAGATATCTAAAAAACAAGTACTTGTAGTTCAGCCTTAAAAACAACATGATATATGACAGAGCAAATTGATTACTTTGGTCAACCTTCAATTTAATGATTTCGCAGTTACTTATTATCCCTAATTATTATCGTATTTGCCCCGTAGTTTGTTGTAGTGCATTATGTTTCGTAGCAAACCGATGCTAAGCTGTCTAATACACCACTAATAAATATGCTTGTTTCTTGGTGTAAAGGATCTACCAGATACGCTTCCATATCCGTTAGCGATGCAAATTTTGTGATCAGCATGAGGTCGTAAGAAGATGAATCACGGCGTATGTCCACCTTGACCTGCATATCGAGTAAGGTTGCAATATTTCCTTTCATTTTAAGGAGGACTTCCTGTGTTTCCTTGATTTTTGTATCAGCAGAGTCTTTTAGTCTTATAAGCAAATGGTTAATTATCATGTGTATTTACCCCCGTTATAGCTAGGATTTATATATAGTGGCCTTAGAAAATTCCTAAGGCCATTGTGGTTATCTTTAGAAAATGGATAGGCTGACGATCTTATCGTCAACAATAACGAAATGGTAATTTAGTAATAGTGGATCGGGGAGACCAGTTTTGTCATAGGTACCATCCAGCTTGCATGTTAGCACAATTTCTTCACCCATTTTTTTTGCTGTAGTTGGCTCTAACGTTACATTCGCCCCGAAATGGTATTGATCACTCCATTCTCGTATCGCCTGTTTGCCATTTCGCGTTTTTCCTTCATCCAACACAACGGCATTTTCGGAAAAACAATCTACAAACCCTGCTGGGTCTGGTTTATTAGATGCTGTAATATATTTGCCAATCACAGACGGTAAATGATTGAGATCCATATTGTTCTCTCCTTTTATTAATGCTAATTAGACTGTAGGAATTGTTCCCCCATCTATGACATATTCACTACCTGTAATGGATGCTGCCCGATCTGAGACCAAAAATGCAGCCAGTTCAGCAACTTCTTCTGGAAACCCTGGCCGACCAATTGGAATACCTCCGAGTGAACTCATAAGTTGTTCGAGTGCACTTTCTCGACTTCCGGTTTCCGTTGCGATCCGATCAATTAATGCGTCGGCTGCGTCTGTCTGAATAAACCCGGGAGACAAAGTATTTATTCGAATTCCCTGAGGAGAAAATTCATTGGATAACCCCTTGCTATAATTAGCCAGCGCGGCCTTTGCCGATGCATAAGCTAGTGTAGTTTCATATAAAGGCAAACGTCTTTGAATGGAAGTGAAATGAAGAATAACGCCTGAATTGTTTTCTAACATCAGTGGAATTAAGCCGCGATCAAGTCGAACTGCTGCGAGTAAGTTCCAATTTAATGCATGAAGCCAATCCTCATCACTCAATACAAGTGCGCCTCCTGGTGGGGTGGTTGATCCACCTACGCAATGGACAATAATATCGATACCTCCAAGTTGCTCTTTTACTGCTGCAATTACTTGCTCTATACCTTCAGGTGTGGCGACATCTGCTTGAACAAATTTGACTGAACTCGGCAAATCAGTAGATAGGGAACGGGCAGTAGTAAGGACTGTAGCTCCGCCGTTTGAAAGTCTTTTTACAACAGCTTGTCCCATTCCCTTTGTTCCTCCGGTAACAAGCACCTTTTTGCCTTCAAATTCTGATACAGAGAACTCAAATTCTTTATACATATCTATTCCTCCTAGTGATGGTATTCAATGATTGATTTAAAATTTGCTCTGTCCCTTAACCATGATGTATTGTTCGAGAGGAGCTAGAACTAATACTACACTTGCTACTTTCATAACGTCCAATTTATTATAATAATAAAAATGATGAATAATATTAATATATGAGGGAGCATTTTAATGGAACTAACACAATTAGAATACTTTATGACCGTCGCAAGGCTTGAACATATGACCTTAGCCTCCAAAACACTTGGTATTACTCAGCCAGCGTTAAGTCATGCAATTGCCAAGCTTGAAAACGAAATAGGAGCTCCTTTATTTGAGCGAAATGGACGAAATATAAAGCTTAACCGAAACGGGACGATGTTCTCTAAATGGATTGGTAGAGCCCTACAAAATATTGAAAATGGCCTAAAGGAAATCGAAGAGTGGTCTAATCCGGATACTGGTGTGATTACGTTGTCTTATCTAAACATACTCGGTGTTGAATTGATCCCTAGCTTAATAAGGAGTTATCAATTGGAGTATCCCAAGGTTCGGTTTGAATTGACACAAGGGAACTTAGGGGATATTGATGAACATCTGGAGCAAGGATTTTCGGATGTTATGATTACATCGAGGGAATCCACTTTGGATAATCATCACTGGATGACTGTTCAAAATGTTCCTTTATATATTGTTGTTCCCTCCCAACATCGTTATGCAGCTTGCAGCGCTCTTAGTTTGGCAGAGCTTTCTGGCGAGCCATTTATTGGATTGAAAAACAACTGCGGATTAAAGGCGACGATTATGTCCCGGTTCCGACATACCGGATTTGTTCTTGCTTCAGCTTATGAAGCAGAGGACCTGATCACTGTAGCCGGTTTTATAAAGTCGGGTCTTGGTGTATCCGTATTGCCTAAGACGTTGGGTTTGATGTTAGATGAATTGGTCTGGATCCCAATCATAGATGAAGGATGGTACTGGGAAATCGGATTGAAGTGGAGAGAAGATCATCATATTTCCCCGGCAGCTAAAAGGTTTATTGCATATGTTGAAACATTACATCAAGGAGAATGACCCGCCGAAATTTAATTTTCTAAATAACGCTCAAGTATGAGATTGAAAGGAAGAGCACCATAGTACGATTTAAGTCGCTATTTTAGCGGCTTTTTTATTTATAGGTACAAGTTCTTGTCCCAAACTAGAACAAGATCATGTTCCTGCTATCGTTTAGGCAATCCTTGGGGAGTTCGGCGCTTCTATGTACGCGACCCATTTGGAAAATCTGTGGATAAGTAAGCAGGTCATCTTTTTAGCACTCAGCTATCTAATGAACAGCTATATTCCTATTTTCTTATTGTTTTACTTGGTAATATAAAGTATTTTTTAATAGGGCATTACCTTGAATGCTTATATTATCTTTATGGATTGGTTCTAATATGCGGGTAGCAGCTATGCGTTAAGGGGGAGTTCAGAGTGAAAATAAGAATCAGAATAAGGCATAAGCTGATACTGTTTGTTTTGATTGGTGTCCTTTTGACAAGTAGTATAAGCCTATTATACGTGCAAAATATGCATAAATTATATGAACAGCTTGTCTATGAACAAACAAGTGAAAAGCTATATTTGTATTCAGAGCGAATTGAGGACAAGCTAGCAGCCATTGATCGTATGACCCAATCGATAGCAAGTGACACTGACATTCAACATGGGTTAGAGAAGATAAAGCAGAACAAGAATAGTCACGAAACCTATTTTGCGATTCGTGAAATGGAAGAGAAGCTGTTATCCTATCGTTTCTTTAATTATCCGATTCGATCTGTAGCGATTATTGATTATTGGGGCAAGGATTACTGGCTGGGCACAACCAAGGATGAGACTGCACCAGCTTATAGTAAGCAATTTATTGCAATGGCCGCTCAGAAAGAAGGAGGAAGTCTGTGGAAGGGTGGGGAAAGAGATTCTAAGATTTTTACTTCCCTAAGGGAAATAAGAGCAGTGAATAGTATGGATTTTCCATCATTAGGGACGTTAATTGTTCGAGTGAATGCGAATGATTTGATTGAATCTATTGGCTCTAATCAGTCATCTTCCAATAATAAATTGCTCATCTATGAAGATCATACCCCAATCTATTGGAGTGATGAGGAATGGAAAGATAAGCCTATGCCAAGCTCTTTAATACAGAATGAACGATCTGGTGAACGCTATGAAATGATCACGTTAAATCATCACAAGTACTTGAGTACGTTATCTACAATGAGCTTTACAGGTTGGACATTAGTGAACCTAGTACCTTATGAATCATTGTTTCAGAAAGCGATTCAGATGAAGAAAACTTTATTCCTTTTATATACTCTCATTCTTGTATCTCTCGTATGGATAGGCCTAATTTTTGCAAGAAGTATTACACGTCCTTTGGAGACACTGGCCTTGAGGATGAGCAAGGTAGAACAAGGAGACTTTGCTACGTCACGAGAAGAGCAGGTGAAGAATAAGGATGAAATTGGATGGTTAACAATCAGCTTTGACAAAATGACAGCCTCGTTAGATCGATTAATTAAGGATAACTACGTAAAACAAATTCATATAAAGGAGTCTCAATATGAGGCCCTTAAAGCGAAGCTAAATCCTCATTTTCTCTACAATACGTTAGACTCCATTAATTGGCTAGCACGCAGGCAGGGACAAGAGCGCATCTCTAGCATGGTCAAAGCGTTGGGTGATATGTTGCGAAGTACAACGAGTAAAAAGGAAATGGTCATGCTGCAAGAAGAAATTCAGCATGTTAATAACTACTTACTCATTCAAAAATATCGTTTTGAAGAACGACTGCAATGTGAAATCAATATTCCGGATGAGTTAAACAAATGTTATATTCCTGCAATGATCCTACAGCCTATTGTTGAGAATGCAATTAAGTATGGTATCGATGAATTGACAGGCGAATGTCACATTACGATTAGCGGGGAATGTTTTGGCGAGGACTTAGATATTTGGATTGCGGATCAAGGTCCAGGGATGGATATACATTATTTAGAGCAAAACTCAGAAGGTGGAATTGGACTAAGAAGCATTCATGAGCGCTTGCAATTGTTATATGGAGAGCCATATGGTATTGCAATTTTAGAAGGTATAGATCAAGGGACAATTATTCGAATTCGAATTCCTGCTTTATGGAAAGGTGAAGATAGTCATGTCTAACTATAGAGTAATAATCGTTGATGATGAACGAATGGCGAGAGAAGGTATTGCAGAGACAATAGAGTGGGCTACGCTTGGTATGGTGTTAGCAGGGACAGCTGTAAACGGACAGCAAGCATTGGAGAAAATTCAAGAGCTCCAGCCTGATGTTGTGATCACGGATATTAAAATGCCAATCGTTGATGGACTCCAGTTAATCGAACAAGGATTGAAGATTTCTCCTCACATTGTGTTTATTGTTCTATCAGGATTTGGAGAGTTTGAGCTAGCTACGCAGGCCATGCGTTTTGGTGTAAGACGGTATCTATTAAAGCCAAGTGATGAGCATGAGATTACAGAAGCACTTCAATGGTCTAAGCAGGAGGTAGATGCTATACGCAGCAATTTTGCGGAAAATACACAGTCCAGAGTTTCAAATGCGCTTGCAAGTCAAGGTATCATATCTTCCTCTATACCTAGTGATTTGCTCCAGGCGATTGTTGAGGCTGATGAATCCCGATTAATGAAGATATCTAGGCTATGGATCGAGCAATTATTAAGTGAGGGGTTGTCATTACATGCCCTTCAAGAAAACAATAATCATGTGCTATCCTATATCAGCAATCAGTTGAAATCAGAATACGGCATTAGTACAACACTTACAGCTGTAGAGAGTCATGATATACAAGCATTCCAGAAGGAGTTAGGCAAGCTGTATACAAGCTTTAATTATCGTAAGATTGATAAGAAGGGTATGCTGGTTATAAAAATAAAGCAATTAACCATCCAGCATATTCAGAATAGACAGCTTTCTTTGCAATGGCTAGCTCAGCATTATTTATTTCTTAACTCCGAATATTTAGGTAAGCTCTTTCGACAAGACACAGGAGAGAAGTATACCCAGTTTTTGACCTTTATTCGCATGAAAAAGGCGAAGGAGCTATTGCTTTCACATCCTACAATGAAAATTTATGAAGTAGCAGAACAGTGTGGATTTGAGCGAGATCCACAGTATTTTTCCAATGTGTTCAAGAAATTTTATGGGTTTACACCTAATGAATATCGTAAACAGCATTTGAAGAACAATTAACTAGTACGGTTTTTTACAATAAAAAACTCGGATTTTTTATATTCAAATTTTAAGGAAATAACATTATTATTAAACAAAGTAAACCAATGAGGATTATTAGAAAGGCAGTTGTTAATGATGACATACGCTGATTCTTCAGATCGTTTTATACGAAATGAGCGGGAAGCGAAAATTGCAGCAAGAGCAGATCAGCTAGCAAGGATTTTTGCAGAGCGAGCTCCTAAGCATGATCTTGAAGGAACATTTCCCTTTGAGAATTTTAATGAGTTAAGAGGTAGCGGATACCTTGCTCTTACCGTACCAAAGCAATATGGAGGAGAGGAAGCATCAATTTATGAACTGGTTCTTTCTCAAGAGCGACTGGCAAGAGGAGACGGCTCCACTGCACTAGCAATCGGGTGGCATATTGGTTTATTGAAGCAGCTTCATCTATCAGGAGCAATTCCAGAAGAACTTTTTAGTGAGCTATGTCTTGAGGTTGTACAGGATGGGCTAGTATTGAACGAACTGGTAAGTGAGCGAGCAATGGGTAGCCCGACTCGTGGTGGAAAACCTGAAACAAAAGCAGTTAAAGTTGAGGGTGGCTGGCTAATAACTGGTCAGAAATCGTACTGTACGTTAAGTCCGATTCTTAACAAGTTTATTGTTGCGGCTACGATGACGGATACCGATACTGTAGGATCATTTATCGTAGAAGCTGGCGATGGCGTCAAAGTGCTGGAGACATGGAATACGATGGGAATGCGTTCAACAGGCAGTCATGATATTGCCATGAATGATGTATTTGTTCCAGATCGATATCACATCCGTGGTAAAGCAAGTGACCAGCTGCGCAAGCCTGTCCCCACAGACGGTAACATGCTTCATATTCCTGCGTGTTATCTTGGAATTGCACATGGTGCCAGGGATTTTGCCCTTTCATTTGCTGCTAAGCACCAGCCTAATTCATTACAAGTTCCAATTGCAGAGCTACCTAATATTAAGCGTCTAATTGGAGAAATTGAACTTGATTTAATTACAGCAAGAACCTTCCTTTATGATACTGCAGATCGTTGGGACAAGGAAACGGGTAATCGCGAAAAATTGAAGATTGAGCTAGGTGTTGCCAAGCATCTTGCTACCAATGCAGCACTACGTGTCGTTGATCACGCGATGAGAATTGTGGGCGGCTTGAGCCTTTCTAGGGCTTTCCCACTTGAGCGTATGTACCGCGATGTTCGTGCAGGGCTTCATAATCCGCCAATGGACGATGTTGTCATTACGAATCTAGCTAATCGCGCATTAGGAAAATAAGCTCTTAAAAAGAAGTAGTTAGGAGAGAAAGAGATGAAAAGAAGTGCAAAGCTATCTGTTACAGCTATGTTATTAATGTCCATAATTCTTACGGCATGCGGGAAGGAAAACGTAGTAGATAACGGAAATTCAAGCAAGAGCGATGTTGTTAAAATCGAGTTTTTTCAGCAGCAGGGTGAGGAAGCGATTCAAAATGCCTATCACGAAATTATTGCTGATTTTACAAAGGAATACCCGAATATTGAGATTAATATGAATACCGTGCCTGACCCAGTAAAAGTATTAACGTCTCGGTTTGCAACAAATGATATTCCACCCCTATTTACTGATTTTCCTACACAGCTACAATTTAAGGAAAAAGTAAAAAATGGCTATATCGAAAACTTAAGCGATCAACCCTTTATTAAAGAGGTTAACGAAAAATATTTGGACATGACTATAGCAAATGACGGTGGATACTACTCTTTGCCGTACGCTCGAAATTATATGGCAGTCTACTATAATATCAATCTTTTTGAACAAAATAACGTAAAAATCCCAACCACCTATGCTGAATTTATCGAAGCATGCAAATTGTTTCAAAGTAAAGGTATTACACCGCTTTATCTTCCATTGAAGGATGTAGGTCACATCTTCCAAGCTACGAACATTGCTTTTGCACCTGGTGGTGTTGAAGAAATGGTTAAAGTGGCTAATGGTGAAGGTCAAGTGGAAGGCAATCCAGTATTCTTGGAATTTGCCAAGAAGCTCAGAGAGTTAACGCAATATGCTAATAAAGATGCTTTTGGTGTGAGCGCTCAAATGATGCAAGAAGCATTTGCTAATGGTCAAGCCGCTATGATTATTTCTGGCTCATACGGCCGTGGGAATATTAAGGTTGCTAACCCTAATTTGAAATTCGGTGCGTTTCCACTTCCGAATGATACTCTTGATACCACGACAGCTTTATCAGGTGTCAATGCTTCCCTCTCCATCTCTGCAAAAGCTAAGCCTGAGGAAAAAGAAGCTGCGCTTACCTTCTTAAAATATATAGCTCGACCGGAGGTTGCTCAGAAATGGTCTGATCTATCTGGCGAACCTTCCATTATTAAGGGAACAACCTATGGCGATCAATATTTACAGCCTATCCTTGATTTTATCGACAAAGGTAGAGTTCATGACTGGATGTCTTCAACGCTTGAAAGTGCGATTGTAACGGAATTATATAGTACAACTCAAGGTTATCTCATTAATAACGAGACGCCTGAGCAGTACCTGAAGAACATTGATGAAACAATTAAGCTTAACGCTGTTAAGTAAAGATAATAGCTTTGATCTGAGCGACAATTTGAGAATTCAAATTGTCGCTCCCTATTTACTAGCTCTACGTTACATTGAGATGAGGAAGGTGCAGCATGATAGACAAATTTCTAGAACGCTCAACTTATTTCTTATTCACAGTTCCGGCTATCATTCTGTATACACTATTTTTTGCTTATGCAGTTATTGTAGGTATTCAATATAGCTTTACAGATTGGAACGGGATTAGTTCTAACTATAATTATGTAGGGTTTAGTAACTATACAGAGCTATGGAACAACCCGAATTTTAGGCAATCATTATTAATTACTGGAAAGTATGCGGTGATGCTTGTAGCAGGAGTAATGAGTCTTTCATTAATTTTAGCCTTAAGCTTAAACTCTCTGAAGAAGCTTCAAACCTTTACAAAGTCGATATATTTCCTACCAGCCATCATTAGTGCTGTAACCATTTCGTTAATTTGGGACCAGGTATTTGTTCGGGTTATTCCTCCGATTGGTCAGGGCTTGAATATTATGGAATTATATCAAAGTCCTTTAGCTCATCCCAAGTATGCTTTAATTGCAGTTGTGCTTGTTAACATTTGGCAGGCTGTGGCCTTGCCGACCCTTATCTTTATTGCAGGCTTACAATCGGTTCCCTCCGAGCTGTATGAAGCGGGCAGAATCGATGGGGCCAGCACTTTTAATCGTTTTCGTTATATCACATTTCCATTTTTAATTCCGACGATTACCGTAAATATGGTGCTTGCGATTAAATCAGGCATCACTTCCTTTGATTATGCCTATACCCTGACAGGTGGAGGTCCAGTGAAATCTACTAATGTTATTGGGATCATGATATACAATGATGCATTTCAGAATCTAAAGTTTGCGATGGCTAATGCGGAATCAGTTATATTGTTTATTATCATTGCAGTGTTATCCTTTATCCAAATTAGATTAACACGTAAAGGTGGTGTCCATTAAGTATGAATTTAGCGATACGAAAAGAAGGGCTTGGCTGGCGTATTCTCCGAAATATCATTTTACTTATTGGAGTCATCATTATCATGGGGCCGTTATATCTTGTCATAGTTAATTCCTTTAAGACATTAGAGGAGGCAGGCAAAGGTTTTTTTAGTTTTCCCAAAGCACTTCATTTTTCTAATTACGCAGAGCTACTTTCTAAGGGGAATTACTGGAGAGTTGTATGGAATACGACCTTGATTACAACTGGATCTGTAATCATAGTTCTTATTATTAATCCTACCGTTGCTTATGCTATTGCTCGTAATCGACATAAGAAATATTATAAATTTTTATATCTCTATATCCTATTAGGATTGTTTGTACCATTTCAAGTGATTATGCTTCCTTTAACAAAAATTATGACCAATATGAATCTATTAAATCCTTTTGGACTCATTTTATTATATGGAGCGCTTAGCTTAACAAGAGGAGTATTCCTACTCGTCAACTATATTGAAGGAATGCCAACTGAAATTGAAGAGGCGGCAAGAATTGATGGTTGCAGCACTTTTAAAATCTATTATCTTATTACTTTACGTTTAATTATGCCGATGCTTGTTACGCTTGTCATTATGGATTCATTATGGTTCTGGAATGATTTTATGCTTCCGCTACTCATTTTGAATAAAGCGAAGGAATTTTGGACACTGCCCTTATATCAATATAACTTCAAGACTGAATATTCCTTTAACTATACAATGGCTTTCACTTCTTATTTAATGGCGATGCTGCCTATTATTGTGGTCTATGCAGCCGGCCAGAAGTACATCATCGCCGGGCTAACAGAAGGTGCAATTAAAGGATGATAAACAAGATACTCCAAGATCGAGGGGGAAGAAAAGATGAGAGGTTTTGTTATTGAAGAACAGATTGAAAAATGGGTGGAGAAGCATAAGACAGAGCTATTAGAAGACATTGCTGGATTAGTAAGTATTCCAAGTGTAGCAAGCTATGATCCATCCTCTCCTTATCCTTTTGGGGAGAAATGCGCAGAGGCTATTCAGTATATATTGGATTTAGGTCAACGATATGGTTTGCAGACGTTTAATCGAGAGTATTATTGTGCAGAAATTCGTATGGGAGATGAGACAAAGCGGTCTATAGGAATTTGGGGGCATGTCGATGTTGTTCCCACAGGGGAGGGGTGGAGCTACCCACCCTTTTTTTGTACACAAAAGGGAGATTTTCTCATAGGTAGAGGAGTACAAGATAATAAAGGTGCAGTCATTGCTGTTCTTTATGCACTTAGATTTATTCAGGAACTGGGTATCCCCCTAAACTTTCAGCTCCAGCACATTATCGGTAGTGGTGAGGAAATTGGAATGTTTGATGCTGCGTATTATCGTAAACATTATCATACACCTGATTTTAATATTGTGGCGGATAGCGGATTTCCGGTCTGTTATGGAGAGAAGGGAATGCTCTCTGTTACCTTATGCTGTGATATTGCTGATTCGTCAATCCTTCGCATACAGGGGGGAGTAGCTTCTAATAGTGTACCTGGTTATGCGGAGCTTATTATACGACGCGATAAAGCAGCCGCTGCCAAATTAAGCCTCCTGCCATCTCATATTCAGTATAGTCAGACGGATGAAGAGATTACATTATTCGCAGTTGGCAAGTCTGGGCATGCCGCGTTTCCTCAAGGCACTAGTAATGCGATAGCGATCCTTCTTGAGCCATTGCTGCGGAGTACATGGTTTGAGGAGACTACACACTATCAGCTTGAGAAAATTTATGATATTTGTAAGCATTATGATGGACGCGCATTAGGGATACATGGTGAGGATAGGCTATCTGGAGCTTTAACATGCGTCGGAACTTTATTACAAGGACGGAATGGGAGAATTGAGATAGAGTTAAATATTCGTTACCCTATTCATCAGTCATCCAAGATGCTGCTGCAGCAGTTGCAGGAAAGTGGTTTTACCCTGACTAATGTCCATGACAGTGAGCCGAGTTATTATAATCCTGATACGCCAGAGGTAAAGTGTCTCATGCAAGTTTAGCAAGTCGTAACAGGAGAGCAAGCGGAGCCATTTGTAATGGGGGGAGGTACTTATGCCAGAAAACTGCCTAATGCGGTAGGCTTTGGCCCTGGTTTGCCGACTGATATGTCATCGCTTGGCTTGCCCCCTGGTCATGGTCAAATTCACGGCCCAGATGAAGTGCAGTCTATTCCTAATCTGATCACTGCATTAAAGATTTATATTGTAGCACTATTAGAGCTAAATGAGCTGTAAATCAGCCTTATCGAGAGACTCCAGACAATAGTTTCTTCACTATAGAAGCTTCTTCGGTATGCTGATGAATGATCTTCGGTATGTTACAAGTTTCCTTATTGCTGTGCTACAATGTACGGGGGAATGAGTGGAGGATGCCTAGATGAAGCTTGTCAAAGTGAGTATTATAACAAAAATTATTGTTAGCTTGATCGTAGCGACAACTGTTCCATTCATTATTTCAAATTATTTGTCGTATCAGATTACAGGCAACTCAATTAAACGTCAGCTAGTTGAGCTGAATCAAAATTCGATGTCAATTACGATGTCAGCATTGCAATCTTATTTTCATGAATTGTCATTACTTGGCTTGACGTACTTTTCTGATCCTGAGCTTGTTAGACTGTTGTCAGAAAAAAAACCTCAAAATCCTGCTGAAAGTGTCTATATTGAGCATAGGCTTGAAAAAATATATGCGAATTATAGCGAGATAGGTGCAGTTTCTTACAAGAGCGCGCTAACAAACAAGCAGTTTAATATTCGAAATCATTATAATGAAATAGTGATTATTCCTGACTTTAAAGATCATGAGATGTCAGATGCACATAGTGAGCTGAAGCAACCCTTTCAAGTTACACTTAATAATAGAGAGCCAAGATTGCGTGTCAATAAGCCGTTCATAGATATTTATACTCGTGAAGTAATCGGTTTGACTACCTTTGATGTTAAACCATTACAAATCAAAAATTTTCTTACTTCCTTAACAACAAGTGAGCAAGGACCTGTATACTTATTTATCGGAAATAATCTCGAACTACTCTATACAACTGCAGATGAGACGGATTCGACATCCGAGCTAACACTCTCAAAAGGAGTTAAACAACCAACGCAACAGGAGACTGCACAAAAAACTAGAGAACCGTGGCAGTTAGAACTTTATCAAAAGCTTCATACACCACAACTTTCTACAGATAAAGGTGAACTTCAAACTACTGAAGGCAGTTATGTCTATTTTACCAAGACAGATGAAAATGGTTTAATCATGACAATAGTTAAGTTTATACCTCGCACACTAATTAATAAGGCACGTAATTCTGCACTTGGTAAAACTTTGTTAATTCAAGCAGTTTCGATTATTTTTATTTCCATATTGGCGACTTTAATCTCTTATTACATGTTGCGTAGGATTAAAATAATGTTTCAGCACATTAAGCAATTGCAAATGGGTAACTTTCAATTAAAGCGCAAGCCTTTACAGAAGACACCGGATGAGTTAGATTTGTTGGAAATTAGATTGCATGAAATGGCTGGTGAGCTAGACGATCTATGGAATAAGCAATATCGTCATCAGCTTGAGTTATCGCAAGCTCGTTTGAAAATGCTGCAAGCTCAAATCAATCCTCATTTCTTATATAACACGTTGCAATCGATTGCAACTTTAGCAATTAAATCTAAAGCTCATGACGTCAGTGATCGACTTGCTGACTTTGCAGCTATGTTTCGCTATTCTATGGATATTGAGAACGAGGATGTTTCGCTAGAAGAAGAAATCGAACATATACAGCATTACATGGTACTTCAGCAAGGTCGCTATAAGCAAAGACTTCAATTCGAGTTAGAATATTCAGATGAAGCGAGTCGTGTTCTTGTACCCAAAATGACTTTGCAGCCGCTTGTTGAGAATAGTATTATACATGGTTTAGAACGAGGAAATGGTCAAATTCATATTGTGGTAAACATTGTTTTGACTAAGCATTCATTGTTGATTGAGGTAATGGATAACGGAAAAGGCTTTACAGATCAGCAAATCGAACAGGTCAAAGCTGGTTACCTTGAGCAAGTTGTTGTATCGGAGAAGCGTGGAATTGGCTTATCCAATGTATTGAAGCGATTAATGCTTTATTATGGAAACGAATTCACTTGGTCGATTTCTAGTGAGCCCTATAAAAAAACCATAGTAGCATTATCCTTGCCAATTGAATCATCAAGAGAGGGACAAGCAGATGAAGTTATTAATCGTAGATGATGAAGAGCATGTACGTGAAGGTGTTGAGCTATCGATTGATTGGCAACATTATAAAATCAATCAAATATTTATGGCCGAAAATGGATTAGAGGCATTGGAACTTGTACGAAAGCATATTCCCGAGCTAATAATTTGCGATATGAGCATGCACCTTATGGATGGCACAGAGTTTTTAGAGAAGCTTCGAGAGGAAGGATGGAGCTCCAAAGTTATTGTGCTGAGCGGTTATCAAAAGTTCCATTACACTAGGGCAGCTCTGCTAGCTAACGGTGTGGATTACTTATTGAAACCATTTAAAATTCGTGATCTGGAAAAAGCTATTCAAAAAGCATGCAATCAAATAAAACAAGAGCAGGAAGTAAGGCTAAAGGAACTTAGCACTAATTTTCGTTTAAATGAAGTGAATAATCTTGTTATGGAGCAGCGATTTTCTCGCTTAATTGAGGAAGAACAGGTGTCTAAAGAAGAGCTTAATACTTTTCTTACTACCATTGGAATCAACCCTGATTATTTTTATATTGTTACTTTTTTGCCCAGAAATAAAGATGCGATCATAAAGAAACATTTTGCACGAGACGAGCAACTGTTTAATTATTCGCTGAAAAATATTGTTAAAGAGCTGGTTGAATCGCTGGGTAGTTGGTATGTGCTTCAACATGAAGAATTTATCATTGTGTTTATAAGTTCTAATTATTTGCTTGTAGATATAGAGCTATCAGTGAAAAAAATACAGGATGCATGGAAAAGAACTTTGCGCCTATCTTCATTTTCTGGTTTCTATAAAATGAGCCTGACAGCTAGTAGACTTCAATTCGCTTTGTTTGAGGAAAAATCGATGATCCTTAATTGCAATATTTTTGATCATATTAAGAGTGGCCGAAAGTCATCAGTCATTAACTTTTTTATAGATAAGGAACGAGTTATTTTAGAAGCAATTCTCGCAAAAAATAAACCATATCTTCATGAATTGGTTGAGTCTTTTAAAATGGAGTTGGCTTCGTATGAGTTTGTAAGCGTCAGAGAGCTTCAGCACTATACCGTAGAAATCAACCTTCTGCTCGTGCGAATTTATAGTCAAATTAACAGTGATAACTTTCATGAGACAATGCCGCTTTGGATATCACAACTGGAAGAATGGTCCTCTAAACTTAAACAAATTTTTAGTGATATGCTGGAATCAATCAACTACAGTAGGCTGGAAATAACTCATGTTCAGTCTATCGCTACGGTAAGAAATTACATTAATGATCATATGAAGGAAGAGATAACATTATCGGGTTTGGCAGAGATATTTCATTTTTCACCGCAATATCTGGCGAAAAAGTTTAAAGAAGAGTATGGCACAACGATTATGAATTATCTTACTCAATTAAGAATAGAAAAAGCATACTCCTTGCTAGATTATACCGAGTTATCTATTCAAGAGGTTGCGAGTGAGAGTGGCTTTGAAAATTTAAATTATTTCAGTAAAGTATTTAAAAAACATACTGGTATCACGCCTAGCGCTTATCGAAAGAATTAAATATGTAGCATAGAACACATTCGTTTCCAGAGTACTTCTGTCAAAAATATTGACGGCAGTTGTTGGAAATGAATGTGTTTTATTATTAATACTTTTATTAAGCAATTCAGGTTCATAATTTACTCATTTAGGCGAATATTACACCTGTAATCGGTAATTTTTTATAGTTATAATCAAGCTTGTGTTGCGAAATAAATTCCAAATACGTGATAGGGGGAAGAATTAATGAAGAGAAGATGGGGTCTTGTATTACTTACTACTGTGCTTTTTATTTTTTTAACAGCATGTAGTAATAATACGGATGAAGGAACAGGTGATGGCGGAAATAATGGTGAGAAGCTCGCCAAAATTTCTTTATTCCAAAGTAAAGTTGAAATTGCTGAGTCACTTGAGAACTTGGCATCTAAGTATAAAAAAGAAACAGGAAATGAAGTTGAGGTCTGGGGTTCCGCAGGTGATTCCTACATTACACAGTTACAAACAAAGTTAGCTGCTAATGAAGGTCCAACCATTTTTTCTGTGCAACAAGGTGTTGAAGCTGAAAAATTTGCATCATATTTCTATGACATGACGAATGAATCTTATGCTAAGTATATCGTTCCAAATATGGAATTGGAAATTGACGGTAAGCTTGTAGGTGTTCCAATTGGAATAGAGGGGTTTGGGCTCGTTTACAATAAAAACTTATATGATCCTTCAACTGTTAAAGACACAAAGTCATTAATACAAGCTCTTGAAAAATTTAATGCTGATGGTATCAACGGTTTGGGTCTTTCTCAAACAGCGTATTTCTTGATTGGACATATTATTAACACGCCATTTGCATTGCAAGAAGATCCTGTAGCTTTCATTAAGAAAGTAAATAAAGGTGAAGTTGATTTGAAAGAAATCCCAGAATTTCAGGAGTTCTCCGAATTGATGGCTGCTATTCGTGCTTATACGGTTAATCCACTTGAAGTAACTTATGATAGACAAATGGGTGATCTGGCAACAGGTAAAACTGCAATTGTGCACCAAGGTAACTGGAGTTACAGTATGCTTGCTGACTATGATGATATTAATATTAGTATGGCTCCTGTTCCGATCGTTGGAAACGATAAATTGGAAGTGGGCATCCCAGCTGGTTGGGTTATCAATAATAAAGCATCTCAAGAGCAAATTACAGCAGCTAATGCTTTCTTAGAGTGGTTGTATACTAGCGAGACAGGTAAAAATACAATTCTTAATGATTTTGGGTTTGTTCCAGCGGTTACAACGATTGAACCAACTGGTTTAGATCCGTTATCACAGCAAGTTTATGAAGCAGCACAATCTGGGAATACAATTCCTCGGGCTTTGAATTACTTCCCACAAGGAATTATCATTAATGATCTTGCACCGCTAGCATCTGAATTTTTCCTTAATCCTTCAATGACCCCAGAACAATTCCTTGATAAACTTCGTGAAGTATGGTTGAAAGCAGCTAATTAAGACAATGACATACATTGTTGAAAGCCTAAACCCTTATAAAAGGTGTTAGATGTTCCTACTTTCTTCTAAGTCAAACTTGATAAAAGGGAGTTTCGTATGCCAAATAAAAAACTATGGTATTTCATATTCACTATGCCGCTGTTTTTGGTTTTTTTAATTGTTGTTCTTGTTCCGTTTTTGATTGGAATTTACTATTCCTTCATTAATTGGGGGGGGATTGATGGTACCCCTAAAGTATTTGTTGGTTTTGATAATTATACTGCCTTGTTGCAGGATAAGCGTTTTCTTGCATCTTCGTGGAATACAATAAAATTCACTATATTCGCACTGGTTAGCGTCAATTTATTGGGTTTAATTTTTGCTTTGCTGGTTACTTCTGGATTGAAAACAAGTAATCTTGTTCGCACGCTATTGTTTATGCCGAATCTTATTGGTGGCTTGATTCTTGGATACATCTGGCGCTTCATTTTTACGGATGGAGGTAACCAAATAGGATTATTAACTGGATTGGATAATATATTCTTCAATTGGCTTATAGATCCAAATTACGCTTTGATTGCATTGGTAGTTGTCTTCACTTGGCAGATGGCAGGCTATACGATGGTTATCTATATTGCTGGTATTCAAGGGATTTCTGATGAAGTAATGGAGGCAGCTAAAGTAGACGGAGCAAATATATGGCACCGCATGACCAAAATCGTATTTCCGTTATTAATGCCATCGTTCACAATTTGTTTATTTTTAACTTTGTCGGGCGCGTTCAAAATATATGATGTTAACTTGTCATTAACTAATGGCGGCCCAATTCACCATACCGAGTTGTTTGCTATGAATGTATTTAATGAGATATTTGGGTATGGTAATTATGGGCTTGGTCAAGCAAAAGCAATTCTGTTCTTTATCATTATTGCGGTTGTAACGATTACTCAAGTCATCATTACCAAGCGAAGAGAGGTGCAGATGTAATGAGTAAAACTAAAAATGGAATACTCTCTTTGTTAATCGTCATTATCTCACTGGTGTTTTTATCACCAATTTACATTGTGATTGTTAATTCATTTAAAACACGGGCCGAATTATATGAAAATGTACTCTCTTTACCAGGCACCTTTAGCTTCGAATATTATATAACAGCAATTAAGAAAATGAACTTCCTAGTTGCACTTGGAAATTCACTATATGTGACGATTGTAACTGTTATTTTTGTCATTGTACTTGCTTCAATGACGGCATGGATGCTTGTACGTCGCGACAATGTCATGAGTAAGATCATTTTTTTCTTGTTCGTAGCGACGATGCTTATTCCATTTCAGACTTTAATGATGCCACTTATGCAAGTCATGGATTGGATACGTACTCATTTACATTTGCCTGTTCTTAATACGCATGGCGGATTGATCTTTATGAATATTGGCTTCCACGCTGGCATGGCTGTATTTCTATATCACGGTTTTATTAAATCAATCCCTGTAGCTTTGGAGGAGGCGGCTGTTCTAGATGGTTGCAGTACATTAGGCGTATTCTGGAAAATTGTATTTCCTTTACTAAAAAGCATATCTGTCACAGTAGCGATTCTCGATGTTATTGCTTCATGGAATGATTACTTACTTCCGTCACTTGTGCTATCTGAAAAAGGTTTGCGAACTATTCAGTTATCAACGTTCTATTTCTTCGGCGAGTTTACAATTGTTTGGAATCAAGCGATGGCAGGCTTAACATTAACCATTATCCCTATTGTTATTTTTTATGCTATAGCACAAAAATATATCATTAAAGGGATTGCAGCAGGGGCAGTAAAGTGAAATTTATCATTTCTACAAGCCAGATGAATTGCAAAGGGGAGAGAATAAATGAACAAAACATGGTGGAAAGAAGCGGTTGTCTATCAGGTGTATTGGCGCAGCTTTTATGACAGCAACGGCGATGGATATGGGGACCTTGAGGGAGTATACAGCAAGCTGGATTATATTCAAAGCCTTGGTGTAGACGTCATCTGGCTGAACCCATGCTACGATTCGCCTGACGTCGACAACGGCTACGATATTGCGGATTACCGTTCGGTTATGCCAAAGGCGGGCACGATGGCCACGTTCGAGAAGTTACTGGCTGCCGTCCATAATCGCGGAATGAAGCTTATTATGGATTTAGTTGTGAATCACACCTCTAATCAGCATGCTTGGTTTCAGGAGTCTCGATCCAGCATCGAATCTCCAAAGCGCGATTATTACATTTGGCGCAAGCAACCGAATAATTGGCGTTCCTACTTCGCCCCCTCCGCTTGGACATATGATGAAACAACGGGCGAGTATTACTTCCATTCCTTCTCTGACGAGCAGCCGGATTTGAATTGGGAGAACGAGAAGGTACGGGAGGAAGTCTATGATTTTATGCGTTTTTGGCTTGATAAAGGGATCGACGGCTTCCGGATGGATGTCATCAATTTGCTTGCCAAAATTCCGGGCTTCCCGGACGCAGAGCGACCCGAAGATATTTCTTATTTGGGCAATAACCCGGGAATTCACGAGTATCTGCAGGAAATGAACGACAAAGTGTTAAAGCATTATGATGTGTTTACGGTCGGCGAAATTCCGTTCGTGAACCCCGAGGACGGCGTACTCTACGTCGGCGAGGACCGTGGAGAATTAAACACGCTTTTCCACTTTGAAGTGTGCGATTATATGTCCCATTGGGATTTGCAACGCTTCAAGAAAATCCAGGATCGCTGGTACGAGTGTTTGTGGGGGAAAGGGTGGAACTCCCAATTTTTGAACAATCATGACCATACGCGTGTTGTATCGCGTTTCGGTAACGATACCGTATATCGAGAACAATCGGCCAAATGCTTCGCCACCCTCATCCACACCCTGCCGGGTATGCCTTATATTTATCAAGGCGAAGAAATCGGGATGACGGGTATCCGGTTCGATTCTATCGACGAATATAACGATATTGCAATGAAGAATAAGTATAAGGAAGAGGTCGGAAAAGGCCGCGATTCGGAGGCAGTACTGAAGGAGCTTCAGCATTTGTCGCGCGATAATTCCCGCACTCCTATGCAGTGGAATGCCGGATCACAAGCCGGCTTCACGGAAGGACAATCGTGGATCGGCGTCAATCCTAATTACAAGGAGATCAATGTCGAACAAGCTCTGGCGGACGAGAATTCGGTTTTCTATTACTACAAGCAGCTCATCGCTTTAAGAAAGAGCAACGAGGTCATGGTTTATGGCGAGTTTGAAACATATCTGGATCAGCATGATCAGATTTATGCTTATACGAGAACACTCGGAGAGGAGTCGTGGTTGGTGCTGCTGAACATCTCAGAGCAACCAGCGACTTGCAGCATCTCTGACCTCGGCGTAGGGAAGCTGGGCGACATCGTCATCGGCAATAACCCTGAACGAACCAATCAGGATGCGGTGATCGATTTCCTACCTTACGAGGCTACTGTATATCGTGTGTAAGAAAAACATGTTTTAAGAATGACAAAAAATCATGATATGGAGGATGGAAAATGAAACCATTGCAATTGGAAAAACGAGGAATATCCACAAGTCGTATGGTGATGGGATGTATGGGATTGGGCGGTGGTTGGAATCAAAATCCAATCACAGAAGAAGATATAAAACAGGCCCATCAGGCAGTTGATGCAGCACTCTCAATTGGTATTAATTTTTTTGATCATGCAGATATCTATACATTTGGAAAGGCAGAAATAGTATTTGGGCAAGTCTTAAAGGAACGTAAAGATCTGAGAGAAAAAATATTAATTCAATCTAAGTGTGGTATTCGATTTGAAGACGGTCCGGGAAGGCCCGGAAGATATGATTTTTCTTCTGACTATATTCGCAACAGCGTCGACGGAATCCTAAAAAGACTTGGAGTCGAATATATTGATTTTTTACTACTACATCGTCCAGATCCACTGATGGAACCGGAAGAAGTCGCTGAAGTAATTCATGAATTAAAAGAATCCGGTAAAGTAAAACACTTTGGTGTGTCGAATATGAGTGCAGCACAAATCAAACTGCTACAATCCTATTCTAATGAACCATTAATTATCAACCAACTGGAGATGAGTCTGGCTAAACTTGATTGGTTGGAAGTGGGAGTACTTGTAAACCATAATGAACGTATAAATGCTCATTTCCCTGAAGAAACATTAGAATACTGTCGTCTGGAAAACATCCAAATTCAAGCCTGGGGATCTTTAGCACAAGGGCTGTTTTCAGGAAGAAATTTAGAGGGTCAAGCCGAATCTATAAAAGAAACAGCATTACTCGTTAAAGATATGGCTGATCAAAAACAAACATCACCCGAGGCAATTCTATTAGCATGGCTAATGAGACATCCTGCAGGCATTCAACCTATTTTAGGTACTACTAGACCAGACCGTATTCAAAAATGCGGGGAGGCAATGAACCTAACGATGACGAGAGAAGAGTGGTATTCTCTATTTGTAAGTTCAAGAGGCAGACGACTACCATAGGAGAAATATGTTGTTATCGGCATACAATTACGATGAAAACTAAAATCATCAATACTCACGATAGAGTTGCTGGAGGTATCTATGAATCAGGTGAATTTTATAAGTGAAGATATCGGAAACGTTGATTTAAAAGGTTCTATTGAAAAGGTTGATAACGGGTATGATGTAATTGCAGGCGGGCAAGACATTTGGGGAACGTCAGATCAATTCCATTTTAGCTATGTAACGGTTCAGGATGATTTTGATATGGCAGTAAGGTTAGAATCACTTAGTATGGCTGATCTATACACGAAAGCGGGCCTTATGGCTCGTAAATCTTTACTTGCTGATAGTGAACATGTATTCTTTATGGTTTTTCCTGATAATAGCTCACGCAATAACAATAATGGGGGTTATGAATTCCAATATCGGGAAAAGTCTGGCGGTGATTCTTTAGCGATATATCCCAAGAATTATAGCTCAGAACAAGCAGAGTTCCCAATTAATTATCCAGATACTTGGTTAAGACTAAAGAGGTCTGGTAATATTTTTTATGGATTCTATAGTACAGACGGTGTGACATGGATATTATATTCGATGCATGAAATGATAATCGATCGAACTGTCTATTTAGGGTTAGCTGTCACTTCGCATAATGAGAACGACACGGTGAAAGCATCATTCAGGGATATAAAGATCACAAATAACTCGATAAAATATCTGGGTTAGAAAACCGCTCACGAATACTATGCTTATTATATTTATTATTACAAAAAGCAACCACCTAACAGTGTCAAGTGATTACTTTTGATGCCGCCATGGCAAAAAAAGAAATGAAAATTTTAAAGTGGGTAAAACAATACGAAAGGCCAAAAGCGCGTGAACGGTCGCTTTTGGCTTTTTTTAATTCATAACAATTACGAAGCTAAAGGGCAGATTTGAATGATTTCCATTATTGGGTGTAGTATGAGGAAAGAAAAGGATGATGGGCTGCACGGTTAGTTAGCAGAGTGAAGAGGTAATACGAGTATAACGGGCTGCAACCATGGTCAATTCGGCTCCTACGTGATGTGAAAGGGAGACGGAGCGCCTAAGGTTACAGGACAGGAACAGCTTCAGCAGGTTGTTCAGGTACTGAAAGAATGGATGAAATCAGCACAAAAATAAAAAAAGGACCGTAAGTGTTCATCTTCCATCGATGAATGCTTAGGGTCCTTATATGTTTATCCTGTACCTTTATGCCCTGGCTCTAATGAACGACGGTATCGGTTTCCGCCTATCTTTGTTAACGTCTTCGGAAGGCTCCACCGCGTGCCAGAGCGAAGAAGATGAGTAGGGCAATAATCGAGCCAACGATGGCTGGAATAATATGAAATCCGCCAATCACCGGCCCCCTTGGTCCCAGCAATTCCGTTCCTAACCAGGAACCGATAAAACCCGCAATAATGTTCCCAAGTACACCGCCCGGTACGTCCCGCCCAATCAAGTTGCCGCTCAACCAGCCAATAAGTCCACCAACAATGAGTACCCAGAGCAGATCCATGGATTGTTCTCCTTTCTTCGGGTTTATTACAAGTTATGTCGGGCTCAGTGGAATATACCTTATCTTCCTGTTGGTGGAGGAATCTAAAGTGCCTGTGCTAAGATGGGTAATAGTTGATTGAAGCTGGTGAAAACAAGGCTAGATAGGGGTGTACATTTGAAGAGAATCCTAGTCATTGATGATGAAATCGCAATTCGAGATTTAATTGAGCTGGTGCTAAGACGAGAAAACTACGATGTGCAGACCGCAGAGGATGGCAAAATGGGCCTGCAGCTGCTCGCCTCTTTTCAACCCGATTTAGTGGTACTTGATCTGATGCTGCCAGACTGCTCCGGATATGACTTGTGTAAGGAAATTACCGGAAAGCGTGCCATTCCCGTGATCATGCTCTCTGCCAAAAATGAGGTAATCGACAAGGTGCTTGGACTAGAACTAGGTGCGGAAGATTATATGACCAAACCCTTTGATAATCGTGAATTGCTCGCTCGGATCAAGGTGATTCTTAGAAGAAATGAGAGCAAGGAGGGATCAAGTGAAGGAACAGAGGTGACATCTACACGCATCCTTCATGAAGAGTTGACATTTGATCTGGAAAGCCGAAGAGTGCTGAAAAACGGTGTACCTGTGTCTTTAACGGCCAAAGAGTTTAAAATTCTGGAAACGTTACTCAAAAGGCCAGAAAAAATTTTCACCCGGGATGAACTGCTGCAGATCGGGTGGGGATATGACTTTATGGGAGACAGTCGCAGTGTGGATATGACCATCATGCGATTACGGAAGAAGTTGGAGGATAACGCGGACGAACCAAAGTACGTCAGGACGATCTATGGATTTGGCTATCAACTTGGAGGTGGCGAGGCCTGAAGTATGCAACCCGGTTACTTCTGAATTATTTATTTTTCTCCGTGCTGTCTTTTGGCATCATCATTTTTGCAGTAAATAAAGCTATCGATTACTACAGCTTCGTTACCATTGAGAAACAGATGATGGAGAAGGCAGATCTGTCGGAGTTGTCCTTCCGTGAGGTGTTGGCACAGCATAGGTCATCGTCAGGTGAGCCCCAGACGAAGGAAATTGTCAGACTTGCTCTGGAGAAGCTGAAAGCTTCAGGCAAGGAAGTACGTATCTATGATAGCTCCAAGCAGTTGCTTGGCCTGGCAGTGGATGGGATCATCATTAATGATGGCAAACCGATTATTTTTGACAAAAATATTGAGAAAGCACTGAGCGGCAGTTATGCCTACACCGTCACGGAAGATCATCTGCTTTATTTTGCGACGCCCATTCAGGATCAATTCTACGAAAACGCTTATGTGTATGAGTTCGTGGAGGACATTTCCTACTTTTATGCGATCATGGATCAAATCCGTTATATCTTGTTTGCGGGTGCAGGCGGATTTATTGTGCTGATTACGTTATCCAGTCTGTGGATTGCACGCAATACAACCAAGCCGATTAAGATATTACTTGGCGCTGCGCAAAGTTTCTCTAGACAGGAGTTTCGGAGAGTTCATCTAAAACGGAAGGATGAGCTGGGCATGCTGGCAGATGGGCTGGATTCCATGGGGCGGCAGCTTCATGATTACATTCAGTACCAGAAACAATTTGTCTCCAACGTATCTCACGAGTTAAAAACCCCCTTGGCAGCCATTCGTGGTTTCTCTCAATACTTGGTTGAAGGGGAGACTGAGAACAAGGAACTGCAAAAAATCTATGCTCATCTGTTACAGGAATCGGATCGGCTCACCCGCTTGATTAATGAACTGTTACTACTATCCCGATTCGATAAGGCTGGTTCTAACGATTTGGAAGTCGAGCAGACTGAAATGAACGAGCTGATTGAGCAAGTCGCAATGAATATGGGAGCCAAGGCTAAGGATAAAGGATTAGAGATCAGAGTTAGTCAGGCGGAGGAAGAACCGGTTGATGAGGGTACGACAAAAGTGCACGCCAACGTGAATCCAATGCTGATGTCCCATGCGATCGCCAATCTTGTGGACAATGCTATCAAATATTCAGGCAGTCCATCGCTGGTCGAATTGAAGTTGGAACATACGCCAAGCGAAGTAGTTATACGGATACGTGATCAAGGCATAGGCATTGCGGGCGATGAGCTGGAACAAGTGCAGGAACGCTTCTACCGGGCGAAAAATGCAAGCACAGCAAATGGTTCAGGTCTTGGACTCTCCATTTGCAAAGAGATCGTAGAGCGGTTTAATGGATACATCGACATCGAAAGTCAAATCGGGGAAGGCACGACCGTTACGATTGTATTACCCCGTGTGTAAACATGCGCGTAAACAATTAACGTTACAAGATTGGTACAATTCTGTTATGAGACTAACAAATGCTTTTTTTATAATCACTTCATAAGAAGAAATTACACATTTATGGAGGGATCATGATGAAATTAACAAAGAAAGCTGCAGGTTTTATCGTACTAGGTGCTTTACTAATGGTGGCATTAACGGGCTGTCAATCCAGTGAAGCTACATCTCCAGCAACCGGACAGAACACAGCAAATGAACAGAACACAGCAAATGAACAGAACATAGGCGAAGGTGCAACAAATGCTAATGCGCCTGCTTCCGAAAGTTCTGAAGAAAAGGGTACTGAAGCTATTAAAGAAGGTTCGATGGAGAAGGAAGGCAATGTGGTGCTGAAGGAACTTGCTTTTGTCTATAATGAGCACACGATTGCGATTTCGGAAACCGCGAATGAAGATCAAATGGAACAGATGCTGGGCAAACCGGATAATATGAAATCGCATACGTACAGTGCCGGCGATGGAACAAACATGGATACGTTAATCGGCTTTACAGAAAAGGTATATACGTATCCTGGTCTGGAGATTAAAACAATCAGTATACCAGAGGGGAAACAAGACTCCATTTTTCATATCGAAATTACAGATCCTAAGTACGCGACAGTCCGAAACATAAAAGCAGGAGATAGCCTGGATACACTCAAAAACGCTTACCCTGAGGGAAAACTGCTTGGTGATGGAGCCTCTGATGAGGAGGATGACTTCCGTTACGAGCCATCCAATTACGTGGATGTGATGTCGTTTCATATCAAGGATGCCAAGGTGGAGAGCATTCAGATTT